>Ga0208117_100001_pt1 | contig 745656 bp, 610 predicted proteins | sample LakWasMet26_LOW6_2_FD_183870 | JGI IMG/M metagenome (GOLD analysis project Ga0208117, IMG submission 183870) | Freshwater sediment methanotrophic microbial communities from Lake Washington under simulated oxygen tension - Sediment Metagenome... | ecosystem: Environmental > Aquatic > Freshwater...
TTTGCGTCAAGACTGGTGAGCTCTCTCCGACCTGATTGATCGTTGATTGCTCGATGCTGTAACTCGAGTCGATGCCGAAGCACCGCTCGATTGTGTTCGATTCTTCTACCGACGTCGGTCCCTCGTTGCCGAGAGCCGCCGTCCGTGGATCTCCAGTCAGGTGATGACCGAAGATCTCCTTGCAACCTGATTTTCAAAGACCGGTTCGGGATGAAGCATCCCTTGGGGTCGGTTTCCCTTCGGCGCTGGCTCCGCTTTCGCGTCACCGCTTCGCCGTCGGGGAGGGCGGTTTTACTCGCTCTCCATCTGCCGTCAACCGTTTTCTACTCGGTGCCGACTTTTTCCTTGTGGCGTTCCGTGGGGATCGCTGCGAGGGAGTGGGGTTGTACCGGGGGCACCCACGGGTGTCAACGACATCTTTCACATTCTTCGTCCGTGGCCCCTGGGACGCTGCGCGTGGCTGGCCGTACACGTCCCAGAACCCCTTCTCCGTACGTGCTTCCGGTGGTCCCTGTGCGGCTCAAGGGTTGCTCTACGATCAGCCATGGACCAAGCCCCCGACCCGAGCCACCCGTACCGCGCGGCACCCTCCAGCAGCGGCATCCGGCGCAGACGTTCGATCGCGCTGCTCGGCGTCGCCGCGGCGCTCTCGGCGTACGTGCTGTACCGCACCAATCGCCCGCGCTCGCTGGCGTCACTGGCGCCGACGCACGCGCAGTCGAGGGCGGTGGTCTCGCTGCTCGAACCAGAGCTCCAGCAGGCGACTCCCCTCGCCCCTCTGCTCGCGGCCGACGGCCCCGGCGCCCCTTCCCTCACGCTGCCCGAAGAGGGCACCACGCGCGTGCTTCGAGGGCGACGGCTGACGCTCACCTTCAACCGGCTGATGGTCCCCGCGGAGCGGGTCGGAGAGCTCGCGACGGCGCCGCTCGCGCGCTTCGAGCCGCCGGTCGCAGGGACGTTTCGCTGGGTCAGCCGAAGCTCCGCGTCCTTCGAGCCGGACGCGGCGGTGTGGGAGCGCGAGGTGGACACGGTGCTCTCGCTCGACCCGTCGGTGCGCTCGCTCGCGGGAGAGGCCATCGAGGCGGTGGGCGTCCGGCGCGCGGTGTTCGACGGCGCGGCGAGGGTCGATCCGTCCGTCACCGCGACCCGCATCCCGACGGGGGCTCCCATCGCGATTGGAACCACGAGGGACATCGCCCCGGAGGCCCTCTCGCGAGAGATGATGGTCTACGAGATCGGCGCCGCGGGTCGATCGGTTCCGTTCACGCTGCGACGGACGGCGCTCGATGCGGAGGGCAGTGCCCGCTTCGAGCTGCACCTCGCGCGTACGATGGACCCGGGCGCCCGCGTCGGCGTGGCCTTCGCTCCGTCGCGCTGGCCTTCGCTCTACCCCTCGGCGCAGCTGCCCAACCTCGAGGTCGAGTTCGAGCCGCCGCCGCAGATCGATGGGGTCGCGTGCGCGAGCGAGCAGGCAGAGGGGAGCGACGAGGAGGCAGGATGCGCCTTCGAGGCGGTTCCGGGTGCGATCGTCGACATCGAGACCGTGCTCCGTCTGCGGTCGAGCGCGCCGCTCGGTCCGGTCGATGCGTCGATGGTGCGGGTGAGCCCCGCGGTGCCGGGATTGTCGGTCAGGGTGGCGCGCCGCATGGTGGAGCTCACCGCCGAGTGGGTGCCAGACCAGGTCTACGAGCTGCGCGTGGCCGGGATGCGGGACGCCCGCGGGGCCGCGCTCCGATCCCTCGCTCCGCTGGCCGTGCGGAGTCGGGGAATGGCGCCGGCGATACAGATGCACGAGGGGCTGCTCACGCTGGAGCGCGGCGCACCCCCGGAGCTTCCGATCGCAGGTGTGCACGTCGCGGAGGGGCAGGTGTGGCTGCGAGACGTCGCGGTCGGAGAGGAGGAGCGCGCGGCATCGTCGGCGCTCACCCGAGGCGCGCCTGGAGAGGCTGCGCGGTGGCGCACGAGCGCGCTCGCCGCGGCGATCCCGGAGGCGCGAGCGAACCGATGGGCGCGCGGTCGTGTGCGCTGGAGCGCAGAGGGCGGGAGCGGGCAGATGCGCCTCGTCGAGGTGACCGCCGACCGGGTCGCGGGTGGCGCCTCGGGGCGGGCGCTGGTGCAGCGGACGGACCTCGGGCTCCACGCGCAGGCGATGCGGGACGGGGTGCTCGTCTGGGCGACCTCGATCGAGCGCGCGACGCCGATCGAGGGCGTCGAGGTCAGGGTGAGCGGCGCCGAGTCGAGGGTGGTCCGAGCGCGGACGGACGCGTCGGGCCTCGCGTGGATCGCCCGCCCGGGCTCGATCAGCGCGGATGAGGGACTGACCGTGCAGGCGAGCCGCGGCGACGACCGATCGGTGCTGGTGCTCGATCCGCGGCGGACGATCAGGCCCGGAGGGCTCGGGCTGAGCGACGGCGCCGCGGCGACGCCGGAGGCCGCAGCGGGAGGCGTGCTCGCCATGGTCTTCACCGACCGAGGGGTGGTGCGCCCGGGCGAGCGCCTGCACGCGGTCGGCGTGCTGCGGAGGCGACGCGCCGACGGGCTGCGCGCCGTGGGCGGACGCACCATGGAGGTCGAGCTCATGGGCCCCGACGGGAGCGTCGCCACGATGCGCCGACGGACCTCGCGCTTCGGCTCGCTGAGCGCCGACTTCGATGTCCCTCGTACCGCCCGGCCAGGCGCCTACACCGTGGTGCTGCATGAGGCGCGGGCCGGACGGACGACGGTGGCGACGAGCTCGATCCAGGTGGCCGATCACCAGCCGCCGCGGGTGCGGGCGGACCTCGTGCTCTCCGGCGGCGACCTCGGCGACGGCGACGTGCTCCACGCCCGGATCGAGGCGCGACTGCTGATCGGCGCCCCGCTGCGCGACGCCCCGGTGCGGTGGACGATTACCAGAGAGGGTAAGGCACCGGACCCCGCGGGCCACGGCGGCTTCGTCTTCGGGCTCGGCGACGCGTCGAGCTATCCGCCGGTCGCGGCGACGGCCTCGACGAGCACCGGCGTGGGCGGCGTCTCGTCGGCGGAGATTCCGCTGCGCTCGGCGTATCCGCAGCGGGAGCGGCTCCGCGTGGAGGCCCGGGTGCGAGACGCCACGGGCGGAGAGACCGCCACAACGCGCGTGGTGACGCTCCGGCCGGCGGACCTGGAGGTCGGGCTGCGCTCGCTGCCGCCGTGGGTCGCGGCCAACACGGAGATCAACCCCGCGGCGATCGTGCTGCGCGCGGACGGCAGCGCCGTGTCGGGCCAGCCGGTGCGGCTGACGATCCATCGCGAGGGCTGGCGCGCCTGGTGGGAGCGCGAGGAGGGCGACGCGGCGCACGCGGAGTCGGCGGCCTTCGTCGCGCGGCGGGCTCAGCAGCGGACCGCCGAGCACACCTGCGCGCTGCAGTCGGGCGTCGAGCCCGCCGCGTGCGCGTGGCGGCCCACGCAGCCAGGTGCGTTCATCGTCGCGGCGGAGGTGCGCGACGCGCGAGGCAGGGTCAGCGTCGCGACGCAGCGGGTGTACGTCGCTGGCCCCGGCCAGCAGCCCGACCGGGATCCGCCTGGGGCGAGCGTCACCCTGACCCCGCAGCGGGCGCAGCTCCACGCGGGGGAGACCGCGCGCATCGCCGTGGAGTGCCCGTGGCCCGAGGCGGAGGCGCTGGTCACCGTCTCCCGGGCGGGGCTCGCCTCGGCGTTTCGTCGACGGCTGGTGGCGGGGGGCAACGTGCTGGAGGTTCCGACCACGGCGGCGATGGCGCCCAACGCCTTCGTGACCGTGACCCTGCTGCGCCCCCGCACCGGAGCGCTGCGCCCGATCGGCGACCTCGACCTCGACGCGCCGGACCTGCGCTGGGGCGCCACCGAGATCGGAGTGCAGCCGCAGGTCGAGCAGCTCGCAGTCGAGTGGACCACGCCCGAGTCGCTGGAGGCCTCGTCCGCCCGCACGGAGAGCGTGCTGCGAGTGCGCGACGGCGAAGGCCGCCCGGTGCGCGCGGAGCTCACCGTGTACGCCGTGGAGGAGGGCACGCTGCGCCTCTCGGCCTACGAGACGCCGTCGCCGATGCGGTCGCTCTTCCAGCGCCAGGGACCTCAGTTCGCGCTCGAGGACCTGCGACGGTCGCTGCTCAGCCGCATCGCTCCGCTGGCGCTGCCTGGGGCGAGCGGCGACGGCGACGAGGGCGACGCGCTGCTCCGCGACGACAGGGAGCGCTTCGACCCGACGCCCGTCTGGCTGCCCCGCGTCACCACCGACGAGCGCGGCGAGGCGAGGATCACCATGGCCTTCCCCGATCGCGCGGCCGGCTATCGGCTCTTCGCCGTGGCCATCGACGCAGGCGGTCGGGCTGGCTCGGCCACCCATGAGCTCGAGGTGCGCAAGGCCGTGGTGCTGGAGGCGCTCGCGCCGCGCGCCGTGTACGCGGGCGATCGATTCGAGGCGACCGCGGTGCTGCACAACACCTCCACCGCGGCGCTCACGGTGGCTCTCGAGGCGAGGCGCGACGGCAGGATGCTGCTCGCGCAGTCGGTGCCGCTGGAGCCCGGCGCGGAGGCCAGGGTCGCGGTCCCGGTGGAGGGGACCGGCGCCAGGGCGACGCTCGAACTGCGCGCGGTCGCCAACGGGGTGACGCAGACCGTGGGCGCGTCGACGGTGGTGCTGCCGACCACCCGACGGAGCCGGACGCTCCGGGTCGGGGTCGTCGGTCGCAACGGGTCGATCGCCCTGCAGGACCTGCCCTCGGGGCTCCCCTCCCCGCGCGTGACCCTGGCGCTGAGCACGAGCCCGCTGCTCGGCCTGGGCGCGGCGGTCACCTCGCTCTTCCAGGGCGACGACGACGGCGTCGGGCTCGCGTCGAGGGTCATCGGCCTCGCGGCCGCGTCGCTGGTTCCGGGCGCGTGGGATGGCGACGAGCTCTCCCCGGCCTGGCTGCGCGCGGAGGGAGAGCGCTCGCTGACCGCGCTGCTCACGCACCAGTCGTCCATCGGCGGCTTCGGGGAGTGGAGCGCCGAGGCCGAGAGCGCATCGACGACCCTCCTCGCCTTCGAGGCGCTGCTGGCCGCGAAGCGTGCGGGGTGGACCGTCGCTCCGGCGGCGATGACGGCAGCGACCACCCGGGTGTCGGCGATGACGCGCAGCGAGGACGGAGCGCGGGAGACCGGGCTCTCCATCGACGAGCGGGCGTGGGCGGCCATGCTGCTCCGCTCCGCGGGAGCGACGGTGCACGACCTCAACACCCTGCACGACCGCCGCGACCTGATGAGCCCCTTCGGCCGCGGCGCCCTCGCCCTCGCGATGTCGCCGAACGACCTCCGGGCCTCGTCGCTCGTGACCTCCGCGGTGCGCCAGCTCGAGGCCACGCGCCACGGCACCCACCCGGGCTACCGCTGGTACGTGGGCGAGGCGCGGGTGCGGGCGACGCTGCTGACGGCCGCGACGGTGCACGCCCTCGACAAGGTGAGCGGCCTCGCCGCATCGCTCTCGTCGCTCCGCGACGCGCAGGGAGACGGCTCGTGGCATGACGCGATGCAGACCGCGGCGGCCCTCGACGCGCTGGCTCGCGCCTCGCTGCGCTGCGCCTCGGACGCCCCGCTGCGGGCCTCCGTCACCCTCTCCTCGACGCCGGTGAGGGCGCTCTCCTCGTCGCGCTCGTTCGCGCGCTTCCGCCTCTCGGCCGGAGGGCCCTCCGCCCGGCTGGATGTCCGCAGTGACGTGCCGCTCTTCTTCGCCGTGGAGGCCGTGCGAGACGTCGCCCTCGGCCCCGCCGAGTCGGTCGCCCGAGGGCGCGGCGTGAGCCTGCACCGGACGCTGGAGACCGCCGCCGGACAGGCGCTGACGGATGGTGCGACGGTGCGCGTGGGCGACCTGATCCGGGTGCGCCTCTTCGTCCACTCCGAGGGCACGACGCCCTCGGTGATGAGCCTTCGCGACCCGGTGGGCGGAGGCTTCGAGCCGGTCGACCAGGCCTTCGAGACCACCCCTCGCGCGGAGGTGATGTCCCTCGTCGGAGCCGGGCCCGACGACGACGCCATGGACAGCCGGGTCTTTCACGCGATGAGGGCGGTCGAGCAGGTGGTGCACCGGTCGCTGCGCCCGCAGGGCGTGGTGTACCGGCTGTCCGAGGGGCAGGGCCTGCGGGAGTTCACCTTCGCGGTGCGCGCCGCAACGCCCGGTCAGTTCGTGCTCCCGCCGGCGACGCTGGATGCGCGCTTCGAGCCGGGGCTCGTCGCTCGCAGCACGCTCACCCACCTCACGGTGGTGCGTTGAAGCGAGCGCTGGTCATCGCGGCCTTCGCGACCGCAGCCTGGCTGCTCGCGGGCGTCGCGATCGACCGGCTCGTGCCCATCGACCGGGCGCGCTTCGAGGTGCCCGAGGCGCCTCGCGTGGTCACCGATCGTCAGGGAGAGGTGATCCAGGTGGTGCGTGGCGGCGGCGTCGATCAGCGCTGGGTCGAGCTCGGCGCGGTCTCGCCCAACCTGGTGAGCGCCCTGATCGCCGCGGAGGACCAGCGCTTCTTCGCCCACCGAGGCGTGGACCTCCGGGCGACCGCCCGCGCCGCCTGGGACACGCTGGCTCCGTGGCGGCGACGCACCGGGGCCTCGACCCTCACGCAGCAGGTGATCAAGCTCACCCACGGCCGACCGCACGGCCTCTGGAGCAAGCCCATCGAGGTGCTTCGCGCCCTCGCGCTGGAGCGCTCTGCCTCGAAGGACGAGATCCTGGTGCAGTACGTCAACCGCGTCCCCTTCGGGCACAACGTGGTGGGCGTGGCGCGGGCCTGCGAGGTCTACCTGGGCAGGTCGCCGGGGGCGGTCTCGGTGGCGGAGGCCGCGCTCCTCGCGGGGCTGCCGCAGTCGCCGTCGCGGCTCGATCCGGCGGTGCACCTGCGCAGGGCGGTGGCGAGGCGCGACTCGGTGCTGCGACGGATGAGGGAGGCGGGCTTCATCGACGATCGCGCGCTGGCGGAGGCGCTGGCGGAGGCGCCGCGGTGGGCGACGGCGGTGCACCCGCGGGGGGCCGAGCGCTATGTGGAGGCGCTGCTGCGGACGAGCCCTCCCGCCGAGGGGAGAGACTGGCGGGGGTCCATCAGCGCGGAGCTCCAGCGCGGGGCCGTGTCGCTGATGGCGGGCACCGTCGACCGGTGGCGTCCGAGGGGCGCGACCAACGGCGCGGCGATCGTGCTCTCCAACCGTACCGGAGAGGTGCTCGCCCACGTCGGCGCCGCGGACCCAGCCGGTCCGGGCGGGGCGCTGGACCTGCTGCGCGCCGGGAGGCAGCCCGGGTCTACGCTCAAGCCCTTCGTCTACACCCTGCTCTTCGAGCGCGGAGCGACTCCCTCGACGGTGATGGCGGACGTGCACGTGGCGATGCGTGGCGCCCGTGGCGAGACCGCCGAGGCGCGCGACTACGACGGCCAGGAGCGGGGACCCGTCGCCGCCCGGGAGGCGCTGGCGTCGTCGCTGAACCTCGCCGCCCTCGACGCGGCGACGCGGGTCGGGGCCTCTGCGATCGTCGAGCAGCTCCGGGCGCTGGGGGTGGAGGTCCCGGGAGAGGCGCGGCGGTACGGTCCGGGCGTGGTGCTGGGCGGACTCGACGTAGCTCCGCTCGCGCTGGCGCAGGCCTACCTCACGCTGGCCCGGCAGGGCTCGCGCGTCCCCCTCTCCTGGACCGTGCGCTCGGACGACGCGCCGGGGCGACCGGTGATGGACGCAGCCGCCGCAGCCATGACCTGGGAGGTGCTGAGCGACGAGGGAGCCCGCGCTCGCGGCTTCGGTCGGACGCTCCGTGAGCTCGCCCCGCAGGCTCCCTTCGCGCTGAAGACCGGGACCTCCAGCCGCTGGCGCGACGCCTGGTGCGCCGTGGCCGACCGGCGCTTTACCGTGCTGGTATGGCTGGGCGACCCGGCGGGCGCGCCGATGTCTGGCGTCTCCGGCTTCGAGGCCGCCGCTCCGGCCGCGGTGCGCCTGCTGTCCCTCGCGAGGGAGACGCTGCCCCGGTGGAGGCCCTGGGATCCTCCGGCGGCGCCGTCGCTCACAGGCGACATCACGACGGCTGCGACGTCGCTCGACGCCCGCTACTCGGGGTGGATCGAGCGGGCGCGTCCGGCTCACCTCGCGGTCCCCGACCAGGGCGCCGTGACGGCCGTGCGAGTGCTCGATCCGCTGCCGGGGAGGACGCTGCTCCTGCCGCGCGCAGGGGGAGCGATTCCGCTGCGGGCGACCCGGTGCAGCGCCGCGGGGGCGCCGCGCTTCGTGGTGGACGGCGTCGCGCTCGACGGCCCCTCGTGGTCCGCCCCCGAGGGCGCCCACTCGATCAGGGCGTGCTGCGGCGCGCTCTGCAGCGCCCCGGTCGCCGTCACCGTCGAGCGCCGCTGAGATTCATCAATTACGCGATCGGTGCGCGAAGCGGCTACCGTTCCGTCGATGCGCGCAATCCGCCTCTCGCTGGTGCTGCTGGTCGGCTGTGGAGCCCGGACCCCCCTCGCGGACGAGGACGCGTCCGTCACCCTCGTGGACGCTGCGCGCCCCGATCGGCCCGCGCCCGTGGACCTCGGCGCGCCGATCATCGACGTCGGCGTCGATCGGCCGGTGGTGGACGTCGGCGTCGATCGCCCGGTGGTGGACGTCGGCGCGCCGGTCGACCGGCCCTCGTTCTGTGGCGACGGCGTGCTGAGCGGCGTCGAGGAGTGCGACTTCGGCGCGGACAACGGGCCGACGGACGCCTTCACCCTGTCGCAGCCGGGCCGTCCCACGGTGGTGGTGCGCCCGCTGGTGGGGCCGCTCGGGGTCGTGGCCTTCTACCGGTACGAGTCGGCGAGCGCGCACACGGGCTTCGAGGACGTGAGCCTCGCCAACCACATCCTCTACGTCGAGCAGAGCACGGGCGTCCTGAGCATCGTCTACGTCGCGGGTCGCGACGGGGACCTCGGACTGATGCCCGAGCAGCCCGACGCGACGCTCCACGTCAACTGGAGCGGTGTGCCGGGCGGAGCCTCGGTGGGGGTCTCCGATGATCCGGGTGAGCTGCAGAGCATCGGCGGCGGGCGCTTCGAGGGGCGCTGGTCGTTTCAGCGCAACACCGATGGCGGCGCGATCTCGGCGCTCCCCTGGGATCAGCCGTGGCGCGTCACGGCGCAGACCCTTCGCACCGACGGCGTGACCCGCGCCCGCTTCGTCGGGGGCAACAGCGCGCCGATAGGTCTCATGTTCCGCGACGACGTGGTGCTCACCCACCGCGTAGGCGGCCTCTGCCGCGAGGACTGCCGCCGTCCTCGCTGCGGCGACGGTCAGCTCGACGGTGGCGAGCGCTGCGACGACGGCAACACCGCGAGCGGCGACGGCTGCTCCTCGGACTGTCAGCGCTTCAACTGAGCGCCCGCGCTACCGCGCGAGCACCGACCGCACGCCCTGCACCAGCACCAGATCGCGGGGCGCTCCGATGCGGGGTTCGACGGCGAGCACCTGCCCGTAGAGCCGGAGCTGCCTCGCGCGCGCGGCCTGGTCCGCCGGGCTCGCGCTGCGGGAGAGGGTCTCCCACTCGGCGGTCATCTGGGTGGTCAGCCAGTCGAGCTGCACCGGGTCGGCGGGCTGCGGGTCTTCGATGGTTCGCGGGGTGGTGAGCAGCAGGTAGAGCCGGAGCCGCTCGACGCCGCGCACGCGATCGTCTGGAGTGGGCACGGCGCCGCTCGCGGCGTAGCGATCACGGAAGAGGGTGAAGTCGCGGCGGAGGCGCTCGGCGACGGGGCCCGCGGCGTCGCGGAAGACGAGCATCGAGTACGCCAGCGAGGCGCGAGGGGCGACCTGATCGGCGACGCCCATGCCGAAGCGGGTCCACGGGGGGGCGTCGTCGCGGGCTCGGGCGCGGAGCAGCTCGACGTCGGTGCGCAGCCGGTCGAGGGTCGCGAGCGCCACCGGGGCGCGGCCGTTGACGCTCGCGGTGAACGATCCGTCGAATCGCTGGAGCGCGTCGTGGTTCTCCTTCCACGACCAGCCCCCGAGGCTGGCGAGGAGCACCGCGGCGGCGAAGAGCAGCGCCGCGACCGCGTTGCGCCGACCCTTGCGACGATGGACCTCGGTGGCGCTCGGCCCCGCGAGCTCGTGGTCGGGGATGACGACGTGGGAGATCCAGTCGCGGAGGAAGTAGCCGCGGCCGCCGGTGGGCCCGAGGCCGCCGGAGACGCGGGCCATCGACTCGGCGGCGCTGGAGAAATAGATCCCTCGCGCGCTCACCCGCCCCTGGAAGACGTTGGAGGCGAAGAGCGTCGCCGCGAAGCGCTGAAGGTTGGGCCGCAGCGCCGCGAACCACTGGGGAAACTGGTAGTGCGTGAGGCGCGCCTCGGCGGGCTCCCGGGCGCCCATCCGTCGAAGCGAGCGCTGCACCAGGGTCTGCAGCAGCTCGTCGAAGCCTCGGGTCAGTCGATCGCCGACGGGGGTGGTCTCGTCGAGCTTCCAGGTGCTGCCCCAGATCTGTCCCCGCTCGGCATCGCGCAGGTCGGCGAAGAAGTCCTGGAAGCCCGGGAGCAGGTCGCAGCGGGTGACCATGAGGTACACGGGCACGTCGACGCCGAGGTAGCCGAGGGCCTCGTCGAGCCGCTCTCGCACGCGCTTGGCGGCCGCATCGACGTCCTCCGGGCGCGCCGAGGGGATGGAGTCTGCCGCCATGGTGAGCACCACCGCGTGAAGCGGCTGGCTGGGGCGGAGCGTCGCCAGGTTGCGCAGGAGCGTGAGCCACTCGGGGAGCGCGGACTCGCCGAGGATGTAGCTGCCGCCCGTGTCGATCCAGGCGCACTGGGGGGTGATCCACCAGCGGCAATTGCGGGCGCCGCGGGCGCCGCCGGAGGGCGTGGCGTAGGCGAAGGGCTGCCCCGACGAAGCCAGCATGCTGCTCTTGCCCGACTGCGGCAGGCCCATCACCAGCACCCAAGGGAGCGCGTCGACCGCGTGCCGACCGGACTGCCCCGCGGAGGCTCCGGTGAGCCGCTGCACGGCGTCGCGGAGGTCCTCCTCCATGCTCGCGATGCCGGCGCGCTGCTCGTCGGTGGCGGCCAGCGCACGGCGCGCGATGGTGCTGGCGAGGGCCCCGCGCTGGGAGACCGACCCGACGGCCGCGAGGTTGCGCTCGCCCAGCGCCGCGTACACGACCACGGCGACGCCCAGCGCCGCGAGCGCGCCGTAGCCGACGGGCCCCAGCGGGAGCAGCACGCCGAGGACGCAGAGCGTCAGGAGGAAGACGGCCGCGATGAACCGATGGCCCTGCATAGAGGGGCGCAGTCTACCGAAGGCGCGGCGGGGAAGGAGAAGAGATGCGGAGGGAGGCGGAGAGTGGGGTTCAGCCCGCGAGGACGTGCCGGGCGATGATCATGCGCTGCACCTCGCTGGTGCCCTCGCCGATCTCGCAGAGCTTGGCGTCGCGCAGGTGACGCTCCACGGGAAACTCCCGGGTGTAGCCGTAGCCGCCGTGGATCTGGAGCGAGCGGTTGCACACCCGGCTCCCGACCTCGCTCGCGAAGAGCTTGGCCGTCGAGGCTTCGAGGGAGTAGCGCGAGCCGCTGTCGGCCATCACCGCCGCCCGGTAGACGAGCAGGCGCGCGGCGTCGAGCTCGGTGCGCGAGTCGGCGATCATCCACTGGATCGCCTGGAACTCCGAGATGGCCTTGCCGAACTGCTGACGGTCCTTGGCGTACTTCACCGCGGCGTCGAGGGCCCCTTCGCCGAGACCCAGCGCCAGCGCGCCGATGGAGACGCGGCCCCGGTCGAGGATGCCGAGCGTGTCGATGAAGCCCTGGTTGAGCTCGCCCACGCGCTGCTCATCGGAGACGTAGCAGTCCTCGAAGGTGAGCTCGACGGTGTCGCTCGAGCGCATGCCCATCTTCTCGAGGTGCTTGCTGGCGCGAAACCCCGGGGTCCCGTGCTCCACCACGAAGGCCGTGATGCCCTTCTGCTTGCGCGACGGCTCGGTCGACGCGAGCACCACGCAGAAGCCCCCGACGGACCCCTGGGTGATGAACATCTTGGTGCCGTTGAGCACCCAGCCGTCGCCCTGGCGCACCGCGGTGGTGCGCATCCCGGCCGCGTCGGAGCCGGACCCCGGCTCGGTGAGCGCCCAGGCCGCGAGCCACTCGCCGGTGACGGCCTTCGGTAAGTACTTCTGCTTCTGGGCCTCGCTGCCGAAGCGCAGGATGTGGCCCGTTCCGAGCCCGTTGTGCGAGGCGATGGTGAGCGCGAGCGAGCCGTCGAACTTCGCGATCTCCTCGACGATCATCGCGTAGGCCAGGGTGTCGAGCCCGCTGCCGCCGTAGGCCTCGGGGATGCGGATGCCCAGCAGCCCGAGCTCGGCCAGGTGGGGGATGAGCTCCGAGGGGAAGCGCTCCTCCTCGTCCCAGCGGCGCGCGTTGGGCGCCACGTGGCGGAGGCAGAAGTCGCGCACGCTGCGCTGGATCTCGCGGTGGCTCTCGGGAAGGTCGAAGTTCATGGATGCTCTCTCCGAACCTGACGAAAGGTTCAGTGGGGGTTTCGATCGAACTCGGGAGGCGGGCGGCGCGGCGAGGCGCGCCAGAGGCGGATCAGGCGGCGTTGCGCGGCTTCACCGACTCGTGCACCCAGGCCACGATGTCGCCCAGCGTCGCGCCCGGGGTGAACACCTTGGACACCCCGGCCTTGTGGAGCCGCTCGAAGTCCTCGTCGGGGATGATGCCCCCGCCGAAGACCTGGATGTCGTCGGCCCCCCGGCCGTGAAGGGCAGCGATCACCGCAGGGAAGAGCGTGTTGTGGGCGCCCGACATGATCGAGAGCCCGACCGCGTCGACGTCTTCCTGCACCGCGGCGGCGGCGATCATCTCCGGGGTCTGGTGGAGCCCCGTGTAGATCACCTCGAAGCCGGCGTCGCGCAGCGCGCGAGCGACCACCTTCGCCCCCCGGTCGTGACCGTCGAGGCCTGGCTTCGCAACGAGGATCCGCGCCTTTCGGTCCGTCATGATGGGACCAGGGTCTACCGACACGAGGCGCACATGGTCAAGCGCCGCGCGCGATCCCCATGCGTCTCGCGAGGAAGGGCGCCGTGGGGGTGTCCATCGCCGCAAGCGCCTCCGGGGAGCCGGTCGCCACCACCCTCCCCCCCGCCTCGCCCCCGCCGGGGCCCAGCTCGATCACATGGTCGGCCCTCGCGATGACGTCGAGGTGGTGCTCGACGCAGACCACCGTGTGCCCGTCGGAGACCAGGCCTTCGAGCAGGGTGAGAAGCACGTCGACGTCGCTCGCGTGGAGCCCGGAGGTGGGCTCGTCGAGCAGGTAGACGGTGCGCGCCCTGCCCCGCCGGGCCAGCTCCGTGGCCAGCCGCACCCGCTGCGCCTCGCCGCCGGAGAGCGTCGTCACCGACTGCCCCAGCTGGAGGTACCCGAGGCCCACGTCTCGCAGCCCCAGCAGCAGGTCTCGCGCCTTCGGGATCGCCTCGAGCACCGGGATCGCCTCGTCGACGGTCATCCCGAGGAGGTCGGCGATGGACCACCCGCGGAACCTCACCTGCAGCGTCTCGGGCTCGTAGCGCGCCCCGTCGCAGAGGTCGCACCGGAGCGACAGGTCGGGGAGGAAATCCATCCCCACGCGGATCACCCCGGCCCCCTGGCAGCGCTCGCAGCGCCCGCCCTTCAGGTTGAAGCTGAAGCGCGCCGCGTTGAACCCGCGGGTCTTCGCCTCGGGCATCTGCGCGAAGAGGGTGCGCAGCTCGCCCATGAGCCCGACCGCCGAGGCCGGCACCGAGCGAGGCGTTCGCCCGAGAGGACGGGCATCGACGATGACCACGCGCTCTACCGGTGCGTACCCGTCGAGGGCCCGGAGGGGAGCCGAGGGCGGAGGCAACCCCTCGACCTTCGCCCGCAGCCATGGGGCCAGGGTCCCCAGGATCAATGAACTTTTCCCGCTCCCGGATACCCCGGTGACGACCGTGAGGGCGCCGAGGGGGACGCTCACCGAGAGGTTCTTCAGGGTGTGGAGGGAGGCGCCTCGGAGGGTGAGCGCGCCGGACGGAGCGTGATGCGCCCTCGGCCTCAGCGGTCGTGTGGCCGAGGTCATCCACGGGCCGGTCACGCTCGACGGATTACCGGGCAGTGTATGGGGCGCCCCCTCGGCGACGACGCGACCGCCGCGCACCCCCGCACCGGGCCCCATGTCGATGACGTGGTCGGAGCCCGCGATCACGTCGAGGTCGTGCTCGACCATCACCACCGCGTTGCCGCGGGAGAGGAGGTCACGAATCGCCGACATCAGCCGGTCGACGTCGCGCGGGTGCAGCCCGAGCGTGGGCTCGTCGAGCACGTAGGTCACGCCGCTCAATCCCCCGCCGAGCTGCGCCGCGAGCCTCGCGCGCTGGAACTCCCCGTTGGAGAGCGTCCTCGCCGGGCGGTCGAGGGAGACGTAGTCGAGGCCCGCGCGCTCCAGGTACCCGAGCCGCCCCAGCGCCTCCGCCCGCAGCGCCTCCGCTGCCGGAGCGAGGGCGCCTTCGAAGCGCAGCCCCCGGAGGAAGGCGTCGAGCGCCCCCACCTGGAGGGCTGCGATCGAGGCGATGGAGCGCCCCTCGATGGAGAAGGCGAGCGCCTCGGGACGCAGCCGGGAGCCTGCGCACCGGGCGCACGCGACCGTCGCCTCCCAGCGCAGGTCGGCCACCAGCTCGTCGGGCTCGTCCTTCGCTTTCGGCGAGCGGGCCACGGCGTCGAGGAGCCCCGGTGAGGACTCGTCGCCCAGCAGCACCCACTCCCGCGACTCCGGGGGGAGCTCGTCCCAGGGCCGATCGAGGTCCACGCCCGCCGCCGCCGCCAGGGCGCTCCACGCCTCGGGGATCTTCCTGCCCAGCAGCGCCGCGAGGGCCCCGCCCCGGATGGTCTTCCCGCGCTCGATGGACACCTCGGTCTCTCGCGTGAGGCGCTGCGTCCCGAGGCCGCGGCACTCCGGGCAGGCGCCCTTGGCGCTGTTGAAGGAGAAGAGCGCCGGCTCCGGCGAGGGCAGCGCCATGCCGCAGCCCACGCACACGAAGCGGTCGCTCCGCAGCCACGCCTCGCCCTCCACGGGGACGATGCGCACGACCCCTCCCGCCAGGCGCATCGCGAGCTCGACCGCCTCCTGGATGCGGCCCCGAGCCCCGTCCTTCACCACCACGCGGTCGATCACCAGGTCGATGTCGTGGGGCTTCGTCGGGTCGAGCTCGAGCTCGTCTCCGAGGTCGTGGTCGTGGCCATCCACGCTGGCTCGGACGAAGCCCTCCTTGCGCCACGCCAGCCACTCCGCGCGATGGTCGCCGGTCGCGGCGCGCAGCACCGGCGCCCGGACGCTCAGCCGGCTCCCCTCCCCCAGCGCCATCACCTCCGCGACGACCTCGGCGGGGTGCGTCGCTCGCACCTCGGCGTCGCAGCGGGGGCAGCGCGCCCGGCCGATGCGCGCCATCAGGAGACGCAGGTAGTCGTCGATCTCGGTGAGGGTGCCGACCGTGGCGCGGGCGGTCGCCGGGGGGGGCGTCTGGGCGACGGCGACGGTCGGCGTGAGCCCGTCGATGGAGTCGACCGGGGGCTTCGGCAGGTGGCCGATGGCGCGCCTCGCGGCGACCCCGAGCGCCTCGATGTACCGCCGCTGCCCCTCGGCGTGGAGCGTCGAGAAGGCCAGCGAGCTCTTGCCCGATCCAGAGGGGCCGGTGATCACCACCAGGGCGTCGCGGGGGATCACCACCGTGACGTCCTGGAGGTTGTGCGTGCGGGCGCCGCGGACGGTGATCGCTCCCATCGGCGCGCTCAAGGCCGAGGGCGACCCTGTCGGGCGAAGGAGATCGCCAGCTCGAGGGCGGACACCATCCCCGAAGGGTCGGCGATGCCCTGCCCTGCGATGTCGGCGCCGGTGCCGTGGTCGACGCTGGTGCGGATGATCGGCAGCCCGAGGGTGACGTTCACCGCCTCGCCGAAGTCGAGGAGCTTCGAGGCGATGGTCGCCTGGTCGTGGAACATCGCGACCACGGCGTCGAAGCGCCCGTCCTTCGCCTTGCGGTAGGCCGACTCCGCCCCCATCGGTCCGACGATCTCGACCGCGGCCCCGAGCGCGGCGCGGGCCTCGTCGAGGGCGGGCGCGATGACCTCGATCTCCTCGCGCCCGATGAGTCCCCCTTCGCCGGCGTGGGGGTTGAGCCCGCACACGACGATGCGGGGAGAGCGCATACCGAACCACGTAAGCAGCGCGCGGGCGGTGATGAGCACGCTCTCTCGGACGGCCTCGCGGGACAGCTCGACGGAGAGCCGGGCGATGGGCCGGTGCGTGGTCACCAGCGTGGTGCGCAGCCGGGGGCCGGCGAACATCATCACCACCCGCGGCACGCCGCAGCGCTCGGCGAGGTGCTCGGTGTGGCCGAGGAAGGGCGTCCCCGAGCGGGTGACCGCGGCCTTGTCGATGGGTCCGGTGACCAGGGCGTCGGCGGATCGCGAGAGCACCGTGTCGAGCGCGGCGTCGAGGGCGACGAGTTGCGCCCGACCGGCCGCCATCGACGGCGGGCCGGGGCGACGCTCGTCCGCCGAGAGCGTCGTGGCCGGAGCGAGTCTCACCCGGGGGAGCTCGTCCCAGCGCACCCCGCGAAGCGCCCCCGCGTCGGAGAGGGCCCCCGCGTCGCCGTGCACGACGAAGGACACGTCCGGGTGCTTCGGGGACATCGTGGCGAGCGCGGCGGCGGTGACCTCGGGACCGATGCCGCACGGGCACCCTGCGGAGATGGCGAGCGTGATGTGGCTCATCGGGGACGCTCCTTGTTCATGGCCTCGAGGCGGTAGCCCACGCCACGCACCGTGTCGATGTTCACCGCCTCGCCGAGCTTCTGACGCAGCTTGCGGATGTGCACGTCGACGGTGCGGGTCTCGATCGAGCGGAGCCCCCACACGTCGCGCAGCAGCACCTCGCGGGAGACCGCGCGGCCGCGGAAGCGCGTGAGGTAGGCCAGCAGCGCGAACTCCTGCGGAGACAGCGGCACCCGCTCGCCGGCCAGGTCGACCGCGCGCGCGCCGAGGTCCACCCGCATCGACCCGACGTCGACGTGCAGGTCGTTGGGCGCGTCGCGGCGGCGCCACTCCAGAATCCTCAGCCGGAGGTACAGCTCCGGCGGAACGTAGGGCTGGAGGGTCAGGTCGTCGAAGGGCCAGCCGGGGTCGACCCGCAGCACCTGCTCGCTGCGCACCGCCAGCATCACCGACGCCGCGCCCGCGCGACGCAGGCGGAAGAGCAGCGTGCGCATCGGGTCGACGTCCGCGCCGCACTCGACCAGCACCGCGTCGCCGTCGTGCGCGATCTCGACCGGATCATCCGTGGGTGAGTGCTCCACGGGACGACAGCCGAGGTCGCGAAGAATCTCCAACGCCTCCGCGGGCTGTGCTTGACTGACGAGCGCGATCCGCACGCGCGCAGCGTACTGTGCTCTGCCTTGACGCGGCGAGCGGCGTTCTGTTACTCCCCGCAAACACCTGTCCGGAAGGCCAAATTCCACCATGCGATGGGTCGTCGAGCTTCCCGCGCCATCCGGCGGCACCGCCGCCACAGTGACCGTCGAATCAGACTCCTGGGCTGGCGCGCTGAGTAGCGCCCGAGGAGGGGTCTCGATACGGAAGTTTCGCTGCGAGTTCGAGAACGATGGCGTCGTTCGGGTCAACGATCTCGAGGCCAACGAGCGCTACACCGTGCGCCCCTACCGCGCGTCGGTGGTGCCTGCGGCAGATTTGCCCGCCGAGGCTGCCGCCCCGGCCGTGCTCCGAGGTGTGACCATTCCGCCCGCGAGCGGTCGGCCGTCACGCGCTCCCGCACCGTCTGGCACCACCAGCTTCTCGGTGCCCCCTCCTCCCGGAACCTCCGTCGGAATTCCTCCGCGCAGCAGCGTGCCTCCGGTCTCTCCGATCGCCGCTGATCCGACGGCAGGCATCGATGTCCCTTCGTCGCTCACGAGCACCCTGATCACCTCGGCGGTGACGACCGACCGACCGCCGTCCGAGGTCGAAGCGACCCCTCCCATCGCCCAGCCCCCCGCCGAGCCCGCGGTCGCCGCGGCGCCTGTGAAGGCTGCGGAGGCCCCTGCGTCGAGCGCCGACCTCGCGGCCACCTCCGTCGACCTCCCCATCTTCGTCGCGCCTCCTGCGCCCGCAGCCCCAGCCGTGGTGGTCCCCGCCACCGCCGACGTGCCCAGCGAGCGCCCTGCCGTCAATGGCAACGACCCTGAGGTCACGACCGTCGCCAGCACGCTCTTGTTCGAGCGCGATCAGGACCCCAGCGCGACGAACCCGCTGACCTATCGAGAGCGCGTCTTCACGGTGGCGCCCGGCACCACCGTCGCGCAGGCCGAGGCCCTCGCACGGCAGGCGCTCACCACGCTGAAGCGCTCCCTCGCGACCCGCCCTCGCGGTCGCTATGTGACCGTCGCCGTCTTCGACCACGTCTTCTCTCACCGTCCCTCGGAGTCGCCCCTCGTCGTCCTCCGCTGGAAGGATTGGCGCAGCGACGTCGCCGAGCTTCAGGTGCGCCCCGCGCTCGCGGCCGTCGCGCCCGTCCCGCCTCCTGCTCCCGCCGAGGTGGCTCCGCCTCCTTCGCCCGCCCCCGAGGCTCCGATCGTCGAGACGAAGCCGGCGCGCGCTCCCGAGGCTCCGATCGTCGAGACGAAGCCGGCGCCCGCTCCCGAGGCTCCGATCGTCGAGACGAAGCCGGCGCCCGCCGTGGTCGAGACCGCTCCTGTCGCGGTCGAGCCGACGCCCGCGGTGGTCGAGACCACCTCGTCGCCCGTCACGGCGGAGGCAGCCCCGATCGTCGTCGAAGCCGCGCCCGTACCCGTCCCCGTCGCCGTCGAGCCTACGCCCGCGCCCGCGCCCACTCCCGTGGTGGTCGAGCCTGCGCCCGTCCCCGTCGCCGTCGAGCCTGCACCCGCGCCCGCGCCCACTCCCGTGGTGGTCGAGCCTGCGCCCACTCCCGTGGTGGTCGCGGTCGAGCCTGCACCCGCAGCGGTCGCGGTCGAGCCTGCGCCCGCAGCGGTCGCGGTCGAGCCTGCGCCCGCAGCGGTTGCGGTCGAGCCTGCGCCCGTCGTGGCCCCGCCTGCACCTGCTGCGGTCGAAGCTGCCGCTCCGGTAGCGGAAGCGGTTCCTTCGAAGCTCGAGGCACCCGCGGTGGTCACCGAGGCGCCAGCCGAGGCAGCCCCCGCCCCGACTCCCGTGGCCGAGGTCAGCTCCTCCCCCGAGATCGAGACCTCCGGGGAGCACGAGGCCGCTGGCAGCGAGTCGACCGTCGGCGAGTCCGGCGGGCGTCGCAAGAAGCGGCGCGGCCGTCGTGAGTCGCAGCCCTCGCTCCCGAAGGTCGAGCCGGTGGCAGCGGTCGAGGCCCCCGCGGTGGCCGACGATCGCAAGCGCTTCACGGGCGGCCGTCGCGGGCCCGATCTGCTCAGCGACCTGTTCGACTCGGTGATGGAGCTGTCGTTCCAGCACAGCGCGCCGGAGGCCTGCTCGTTCGTCGCCGGGGTCATCACGCAGAACCTCCGCTGCGACGCCGTGCTGGTCTTCAGCTACGACATCAACCGCGACGAGTTCGTGGTGCACGGCGAGGCAAATACCGGCCGCATCGAGGATCGGGTGCGCGCGAAGTCCGGCTCCTACGGGGTCGCCACGCGCTCCAAGCGGGGCGTGAACCTCGTCGCAGCCAAGGGCGACGACCGCGCCGACGAGGGCTGCGAGGGCGGCCCTGCGATGTTCGTCCCGGCGCTCTTCCACGACCGGCTCTTCGCGCTGGTTCAGGTGGCGCGCCTCCCTGGCTCACCGGCCTTCGAGGCCGATGAGCTCGACGCGGCGACCTACATCTCCGGCCAGCTCGCGGAGGCGCTCTCGCACGTCTCGATGCGTCAGACCGCGGCCGACCTCTCCGACCACAAGCCCGCGCCCGCGAAGGACACCGGCCGCCGCCGCTGACCCTTACCCTCCCCGCGGTGATCGGGGGGGTAAAGGTCAGTGCGGGGTGGCCGCGGCGTCCAGGTCTTCCTGGATCCAGTCGCGGAGCATCGGGCGCTCGATGGGCAGGTCGTAGCGGCGACCGTTGATGAAGATCGCCGGCGTGCCGCTGATCTCCAGGCGCTCGCCCTCGCGACGCGTCGCAGCGATCTCCGCCTCCACCTCGGCCGAGGCGCTGTCCGCGCGGAAGCGCGCCATGTCGAGGCCGAGCTGCTGGGCGTAGCGGTTGAGGTCGGCGGTCTCGAGCGAGCGCTGGTTGGTGAAGAGCAGCTCGTGCATCTCCCAGAACTTCCCCTGGCGGCCCGCCGCGAGCGCGGCGCGGGCGGCGGCCAGCGCGTGGGTGTGCCCGCTGAGCGGGAAGTTCATGTGCACCACCCGGAGCCGGCCGGGGAAGTCGTGCTCCACCTGGCGGATGATCGGGATCGCGTGAGCGCAGTGGGGGCACTCGTAGTCGCTGAACTCGACCAGCGTGACGGGCGCGTTCGCGGGGCCGTGCGACGGGGCGCCGGTGGTGTTCACCTGCGCGGCGTTGGCGGGGCTGTAGCGCAGCCGGAGCTGCTCCGAGGCGTCATCGCGGCTGCGGCCGTCGCGCACCATGCGGGCGAGGAAGCGGAGCGCCGGGACGCAGGTGCGGCAGGGCATACGGTCGCGAGCGCAGACCGCGAGGGAGTACGGGTCGCCGCAGGTCGAGAGCTCTTCGTTGGCGAGCGACCAGAAGCTCTCCCGCTCGCTGGCGCTGAGGTCGGCGAGGTCGATGCCCGGGATCGCGGTCACGTCGCCCTGCCGCGCCGCCGCGGGCGCAGGCGCGTCCTGCGCGGCGCCGCGGGTCGCGGAGTCGGGCGTCGAGCCGACACGGTTGTTGCGGCAGCTCGCGCCGAAGCCGACCCCTGCGAGGACCAGCACGACGCACAAGGCGAGACGAGGACGAGCCATGAGGGAGGGCTCTACGTTGCGGCTCGCGAGGGTGTCAAGACGCTCAATTGTCCGGGGCGCCAGCGGTGACCCAATCGACGACGAGGCGGATCTCCTCCTCGCGGAGCGGTGCCCTCCCGAGGGGCATCCGAGCACCCCAGATCGGGCCATCTCCGAGGAGCTTGTAGACGAGGTAGCTGTACTCGGGACGCCCCTGCCCCGCGGTGATCCCGGGGTCGATGAGGGGCAGCGTCGACCAGCGCGGATCGAGCATCTCCAGCGCCACCCGGTCGGCCCGCTGTCGCGCCAGGACGCCCACGCACGAGGCGCGAATCGCGCGCGCCGACGAGAGGTCGAGACCCATGGCGGGCGTGAGCTCACCGTGGCAGCCGCCGCCGGTGCAGTGCTGGCTGAGCAGCGGAGCGATGTCGCGGCGGAGCGAGGGCACCGGGTCACGGGGCACCGGCTCGCGGACGGTGGGGAGGAAGCGCACGACCACCGGGGCCGCGAGGGCGCTGCCGTCCCAGGAGCGGATGCCGTCGCCCACGGTGAGGACGTACTCAAGCCCGGGGCGCAGGTCGTTGGGGTTGGGGTAGAGGCTGAGCTCGCGGCGCAGCACGTCGTAGCGGAGACCGCCGAAGGCCTGGAGGCCGCCTGTGGTCACCCGAAGCTGGGAGCGGGTGATGGTGGAGGGAGCGAGAAGCCGGTCGAAGCGCACCCTCAGCGGAGGACCGATGGGGTGCGTTCCACGACCGCCGTCCGGAGCGGACGGGGTCGTTTCAACGACGCGGAGCGGGTCAGGGGTGGGGGAGGCGGCGGGTCGCGTGTCGCACGCGCCCAACCAGAGAACAGCGGCGATCAGGAATCGGCGTACTCGTTGATCTGCTCGCGCACCACCTGATCGGTGATGCCGCTGGTGATCATTGGCTTGAGCACATCGGCCAGTGTCAGGAGCATGTCGTCGACCGAGCCCTCCTGATTGAGCTTCTGCAAGAGCTGACGTGACTCGTGGCTGTCGTCCTTCCGAAGAAACTCGCGGACGGCGTCGATGCCGATGTCGCCCTGGAAGTCCAACTGGATGTTTTCGAGCAGATAACGGACAAGTTCCTTCACAGACGCCCTCCTCGGGATCGGTGCGCGATCGCACGCGGGACCGTCTCATAGCCCCACCCCTGACAGGGCGGCAAGGCCAAAGTACACCCCGTACGACCCTACGCGGTCGACGGGGATTCCGCTCACTCCTCCCACCAGGGCCGCTGCGCAGGCGTACCCGGCACGGTCGGGGTGGTGGGAGTCGTGGGCGTGCCCGGCGTGGTGGGCGTCGTGGGCGTGGTCGGCCCGGTGCCAGGGCGAACCGTCGCGGGCGCGGTGCCGGGGCGGACCGGCGGCGGCGGGTTCTCGACCTCCAGCGTCGGCGCCGAGACCAGCCACCAGGGGAGCTCCCGGCCCTGGGCGTCGAGGCCGAGGCCGTTGATGGTCTCGCCGCCGCCCTGGGCGCGGGCCGCGCGGGTGTCGATCACCCGGCGGAACTCCTGGCGCATCTCACGGAACACCGGGAATTCCAGCGGGAGCACCACCCGGTCCATGCACGAGCGCAGCTCGGCGTCGGCGGGCGCGTAGGTGGCCAGGCGCACCCGCGAGCGCTGCGCGGTGAGCGCGGCCATCTGCGAGCCCGTCCAGGTGAGCGCCTCCTCGGAGGTCGTCGGGTGCGTCACGCCGTCGGCCCCGGCGGTGCGCGCCGGGGGGTTGGCCTCCATCAGCCGCCGGGGAAGCTCGCTGCGGAGCGTAACGACCACGCGGATCTGGTTGAGCGCGGGGTTGCGGCTCACGGCCCCCTGGGCGCACTCCCTCACCTCGTCGAGGTGGGCGTTCCATGCCTCGTCGAAGGCCGCGTCGGTGAGCGACGGGGCCACCGTCGCCTGGAGTTCGTGCAGGCGGTTGACCTCGGCCTGGAGCGCGGCCTGTCGCTCGGCCTCGGTCTGCTGGGTCTCCCGGCGCTGGATGTCCGAGGCGTCTCGCTGCTGAAGCTCGGTGACGTGCGCCCGGGCGAGCGGGTTCACCCGGGTGTCCTCCGAGAGCTGCTGGAGCCAGGCGCGCGCCGACGCGTCTCCGTGGCGGAAGATCGCGTCGATGGCGGTGTTCATGGCCACCACGCGCTCGGGGCCGCGGAAGGTGCTGTCCGACCGGTACATCTGCACCCAGCGCTGGAACACCGGGACCGCGCTCCCCTCGCCCAGCGCCCCGATCGCGTTGATCACGTCGGGGAGCGACTCCATCGGGGTCTCGTGGTCGAGGAGGTGGGCGGTGAGCCCCGGCACGGCCTCGCGGGCGTTCATCGCCACCAGCGTCGGCGCGATGACCTGCAGCGGCGGGGCGGAGTGATTCTCGAGGTAGTCGAAGTGCTCCTCGAGGGCAGCGACGAGGAAGCGCGCTCCCGTGCGGCGGGTCTGCAGCGCCGTGGCGATGCTCTGCCGGAGCTGCACCGGGATCGACCGCTGCGTATAGAGGTCGAGCAGGTCGTGGGTGACCTCCTCGTCCTCCAGGCGCGCGAGGCGGGTCACGAGAAACGACCGCAGCGGCACCAGGCGGTTGTCGGGGTCGCGGATGAGCGAGACGAGCTGCTCTCGCGCGCTGCCCTCCGGCGCGGTGCGCTCGGCCGGGAGCGCGAGGCCGCCGACGTCCATCGCGATGGCCCCGACCTGGGCGTTGAGCTGAGAGACGACTCCGACCGCCCCGGTGGCCGGGTCGATGCCCCGCACGTGGCCGCCGGCGGAGACCACGAAGAGCCCCGTCGGGGTGAGCTCCATGGCCTCGACGTCCTCCTCGAGGCGCACGGCCCAGCGCACCCCGCCGGTCGCGGCGTCCACCGCGAGGACGTCGTGGTAGTAGGACGCGTAGATCGTGTCGCCCTGCACCGTGAGGCGTCCGCCCTCCGCGGGCGCGCCCGGCAGGAAGGTGAAGCCGATGCGGTCGCGCGCGGTCCGGGTGCCGGTCGTGGGCTGGAAGGCGTCGCGGTGGATGAGCGGGTCGCCGGGGATCCCCTCGAAGGGGTTGGCGAGAAACTGGCTGCCCGCGCGGGTGCCCGAGGCGCTGTCGGCGTTGAGGCGGTAGATGCCGCGGCCGCCGTAGAACACGCCCTGCGGCGAGGCGAACACCCACGAGAGCACGTCGTCGGTGGAGCGAAGGCGCGCCCGCTCGACGCCGGTGCCGAGGTCGAGCACCGCGATGCTCTGCCGGTCCCACGGAACGAACGCGAGCCCGCCCTTGGCGGCGGGCCGACCGAGGATGCCGCCGACCTCGTGGGTCCAGCGCTCGCTGCCGCTGCGGGCGTCGACCGCCTGCACCCGGCCCGCGCGTCGGCTGCCGCCGGTGAGGCCCGCGGCGAAGCACATCACGATGGTGTCGCCGTCGCGGTCGGCGCCCGCGAACTCCAGGCCGTTGTGGTCGACGTGGCCCCGCTCGGCGCCGGTGGCGAGGTCGAGCACCTTCGTCGACGATCCGACCTCCACCACCACGGCGTCGCCGAGGATCTCCGGCGTGCTCGACGCGGCCATCGGACGGGACCAGAGCGCCTGGCCCGTCTGCACGTCGTACACGGCGACCGCGCGCCCTTCGCCCTGGATGACCGTGGCGAGCAGCGGTCGGCCCAGGGTGTTGCGCGGCCGGTCGGCGAGGGCGCCCGCGCCAGCGGTGGCGGCTACCTCACCCAGGCGGCCGCGGTTGTTGTCGCCGAAGCGCGACGAGAAGGCCGTGGTGGTGCGGATCGGGGGCATGCACCCGACGAGACCGGCGGAGACGAGGGCGGAGAGCGCGAGGGCGCGGCGGTTCATCGGGAGGCTCCTGGCGCGGGGGCGTCGTTGATCTGGCGGATCGCGAGCTCGGCCCGGGCGCGGGCGCGAGAGCGGTCGGCGGGCGGGAGCTCGCGCACCCACTCCTGGAGGAAGGCCTTCACCTGCGTGGTCGGCGAGCGGGAGACGAGCTGCTCCACGATGCGGAGCTTCACGGGGTCGGTCAGGTCGCGTCGGTCGAGGAAGCGCCGGAAGCCGGGGAGGAGCACCGAGAGGGGCGAGTGCCCCACGGACTCGAGCAGGCGGTCGGCGGCGGCGGCGTCGCCGAGGGCCCCGATGGACTCCGCGGCCTCGGGGATGTTGCGCTCGAAGGCCCTCTGGAGCAGCGAGAGCGAGGCGCGGGCGTTGATGCGACCGAGGGCGCGGGCGGCCTCGGCGCGGACGCTGTGATCGGAGTCGCGGAGGCCCGACTCGATGAGGGGGCGGCTGCGCTCGTCGCGGATCTGGCTGAGCGAGGTCACGGCGCGCTGTCGCACCGCGGCGCGGCGGTGGCGCATCAGCGACCCGAGCTCCTCGATGGCCTCCGGGCGCCCGAGGATGCCGAGCTTGGTCACGACGAGGTCGAGCAGGTCGTCGGGCAGGCCGCTGCGCACCAGCGTGACGAGCGGGGGCACGGCCTCGGCGGTGCCGATGCGGGTGAGCGCGTCGACCCCCTCGGTGATCTCGTCGGGATCGGCGGACTGCAGGCGCTGCGTCGCCTCGCGGAGCGTGAGCGGACGCGCCGCGGCGGTGGCGGTCGCCGGCGGTCGGGGCTGCGCGGAGGCGGTGGAAAGGGCAGCGAGCGACGCGAGGCAGAAGGACGCGGCGCTGAGCCGGGAGAGGTTGTGCATCAATGGGCTCCCAAGGAATGGGGGACGAGCGGTCGCGGGAGGTTCTAGAACGAGGCAGCGCGCGCGATCAAGGGAGGCCTGGGGGAGCCATGGCGGCTTTGCGCGATGGCGGGGGTTGCGGGTAGACACCACCGCTCCTGCCCTCCACGACCCACCAGATGCGCCAACGCGAACACCACCACGCCCCTGGGACCCGGCCTTCGACCTGGGCTCCGACCGCGCTCGCGTGGGTTCTCGGCGTCGGCCTCGGCGCCGTGCTGGTGGTGGGATCGCCCGGGCCCACGGACCTTCGGGGCGCGCTTACCCGACGAGGTATCCGGCTCGTGGCCGACCCCGTATGGATCTCCCGCTCCACGCTCGGGGAGAGCCGCGCCCTGGTGCTGGCGCGCACGGGCGACGAGAGCGTGGACGTGCTCGCGGTCACCGCGCGCACCAACGACCGGAGGCAGGTGCTCGCGCTGCGCGACGTCTCCAACCTCACCCGCTCCCCCGGCGCCGAGGAGGGCGGGCTCACCGCCAGCGGACGGTGGGCAGCCTACTGGACCCGCGTGGGCGACGACATCGTGGCCTTCACCCTGGTCGACCTCGCGGGCACCCCGGAGGCGCTCTCGTCCGCGGGCGACCGGGGAGCGAGGTTTCGCGGGGCGGTCACGAGGCTCCAGAGCAGCGGCCGCTGGCAGGGCTACGGGCTCGACCGCTTCGACCTTTCGCGGCCGGTGCGATCGCTCTCGCTGCGCCTGGACGGAGACCGCCTCGTGGCCGACGCCGGGGCCCGGTCGCTCACCGTCGACGCTCCCTCCCGGGCGATCACGGCGGGCGCCGACCTGCTGCGAGAGCGCCCCCGGCTCGCGGGCACCACGGGGTGGATCACCTGGCTGGTGGACACCGTGCGGGCGGTTCCCTGGGTCGGCGGCGCGCCGATCGCCTGGGCCGAGCGCATCGCCTTCGGGCTGCAGCACGAGGTGGCCCGGGCGCGGGTGCGCATCGGCGAGGACACCTCGCAGGCGGACGCGGCGGAGGACCTTGCGGACGTGCTGCGCTCCGGCCCGCCGCGCGACGTCGACGGACCGGTCGAGGCGTGGCCCCCGGCGCCGATGACCGCCAGGCTGCGACCTGCTCTTGCGCACGAGGGCGAGTGGGCGCTGATCCAGCGGGATGACCCCTTCGTGGGGGGCAACCCCGGGGCGCCGCCTGCGTTCGCGCAGTCGTTCATCCGCACCGACCCGGAGCGCCCCGACACCCGGGTCTACGTGACGCTCTGGGACGCGCGCCAGGTCGAGCTCCACGTGGTGCCGGGCTCCCAGGAGCCGATGGGCGCCACCGGCGAGACCGGCAGCGGCTCGGTGCCTCGCGACCCCCGCACGATGAGCCGGCTGGTGGCGGGATTCAACGGAGGCTTCCAGGCGCTGCACGGCGAGTGGGGGGTCTTCGCGGAGGGCACGCTCTTCCTCCCGCCGAAGCCCTGGGGCGCGACGATCACGGCCCTCGAGGGGGGACGCACGGGCTTCGGCTCGTGGCCGCCGGACCAGGCGAGCCTGCCATCGGATGTGCTGGAGTTCCGGCAGAACCTGACGCCGCTGGTGGAGGACGGGGTGATCAACCCGTACCACCGCTCGTTCTGGGGAGGCACCGCGCCGGGCGGTCCGCCGGGGGAGACGCACACCGCGCGCACGGGGCTCTGCGCGACGACCGAAGGCCACGTGGCGTTCTTCTGGGGCAACGGACTGACGGAGGTCTCGCTCGGCGAGGCGATGCTCGCGGCGCGCTGCTCCTATGGGCTGCACCTCGACATGAACGGCGCCAACACCGGCTTCGAGTTCTACCGGGTCGCTCGCACCGGCACGCTCCCGCCCCTGCCACGCAGCCTCACCCGCGAGGCCGAGGCGCAGGGTCCGGTGCCCGGCGCTCCGGGCTTCGAGTACCGCACGCGACGCATGGTCCGTGGGATGCACCCGCTGGGCTTTCCCCGGTACATCAAGCGCGACCCGCGCGACTTCTTCTATCTCCAGCTCCGGCCCGTGCTGCCCGGCGCTCCCATGGCCGCGCCGGTCTCTCCCGCGGTCGACGGCGAAGGGCGCTGGAGCATCGACGGCCTCTCGCACGCGGCCTTTCCGTGGCCGATGGCGAGGACCCGGGTGCGGCCCGACGTCGCGCACCCCGACCGCTGGGTGAACCTGCTGAGGGTCGACCCCCGGAGGGTGGGCCCCGGTCCGGTCGGCTCGGAGGGCCGGGTGGCGACGGTGGTGGCGGCGCGCGATCCGGTCGCCGGTGCGCCGAGGCTACGCTGGGACGCGCAGGCGGGCGGCCGCTGGATCGAGTCGACCGAGGGTGACGGCTTCGAGGGCATCGCGCTCGCCGCCGGGGCGACGGCGACGCGGGGTGCTTGCGTCGACCGAGACGGGTTCCTGGTGCTGGTGGTGGCCGATCGACCGATGCCCGACCTGCTGGCCGCGGCGTTTCATCTCGTGGGCTGCGCCGGTACCGCGCTCGCCCTCGCGCCGGGGGTGACCATCGGCACCGAGGCGACGCGGGATGCCCTCGGCGCCACCATCGCGCCCGACGCGACGCCGCGCTTCGACCTGGTGCTGCGCGGTGGCGGCGGGGCGGAGCGGGTGTTCCCGGAGGTGCGTCCGGTGCCGGTGAGGGTCTGGCACGACGCGCAGCATCGGCGGGTGCGCTACCGACAGACCGGCGACGGCGGGGTGCAGATCAACCTCACCGGCGGCCAGCGGGTGTCGGTGCCGAGCTGGGGTGGCGGCGCGCCCCGGTCGTCCGGAGACGCTGGCGCCCCGCGCTAGCCCGGCGGGCTGCAACCCAAGGTTGCGACCAGCCGGCGTGATCTAAACAACCGGTGCTCCCCTTTCCACTGGCGCGACTCTTCGCCCGCAGCTCCGATGGGCTGTTCGCAATGGTCGGTGGTGCGCTGGTGTCGTTGACGGGGCGCGAACGGAACGAGTAGAACCCCGTGGCATTTCAACCAATGATCCCGACTCGCCGCTGCCAGTGCGTGGAGATCGGCCCGAGGAGAGTCGCGCGGTGAAGAGTCCCGTCAAGTTCGGGAAGTACTACCTCCTTGAACGCATCAGCGTCGGCGGCATGGCCGAGGTGTTCAAGGCGAAGTCCTTTGGGGAGGCGGGCTTCGAGCGGCTGGTGGCCCTCAAGCGCATCTTGCCGTCCATCGCGGAGGACCAGGAGTTCATCGCGATGTTCGTCGACGAGGCGAAGCTCGCGGTGCAGCTCACGCATCCCAACATCGCGCAGATCTTCGAGCTGGGTAAGGTCGGCGACTCGTACTTCATCGCCCTCGAATACGTGGCCGGTAAGGACATGCGCGCGATCTTCGAGCGCGTGAAGAAGCGCTCGGAGCCGATCATGGTTCCGATGGCCTGCTACATGGTCATGAAGCTGTGCGAGGGCCTGGACTACGCGCACAACAAGAAGGACGCCGCGGGCCGCTCGCTCGAGCTGGTGCACCGCGACGTGTCCCCGCAGAACATCCTCATCTCCTACGACGGGGACGTGAAGCTCATCGACTTCGGCATCGCCAAGGCGGCGAGCAAGAGCTCGAAGACCCAGGCGGGAATCCTCAAGGGCAAGTTCGGGTACATGTCCCCGGAGCAGGTGCGAGGGCTCCAGGTCGACCGCCGCAGCGACGTGTTCGCGGTCGGCATCTGCCTCTACGAGCTGCTCACCAACGAGCGGCTCTTCGTCGGCGAGTCGGATTTCTCCACGCTGGAGAAGGTCCGCAACGTCGAGATCATGCCCCCGACGACGTACAACAAGCGCATCCCCGACGAGCTCGAGGCCATCGTGCTCAAGGCCCTCGCGAAGCACCCGGAGGACCGGTACCGCAGCGCGATGGACCTGCACGACGACCTGCAGTCGTTCATGTACACGTCGGGCAACTTCTTCGCCCGCAAGGACCTGAGCGCCTACGTGCACAAGATCTTCGCCGACGAGATCACGCGGGAACTCAGCCGCGATGAGGAGTTCCGCAAGTTCGACTCGCGGCGCGCCAACGACCTCGAGGAGCTCGAGGGCACCGCGGTGCTCTCGACGCCGACGCCTCCGGGTGGATCGCCCAAGGGTGCGCCCCCGAGCCCGCGTCTCGGCACGCCCCCCCCCCCCCCGCCGCCGCCCCGCGCCCCTCGAGGGACCGTGATGGGCATGGGAGGCTCCGCGCAGGCTGCTCAGGCCGCCGTGCGCAACTCCCCCGTCTCCCCGCCCCCAGGGACCCGCCCTTCGGCCGTGTCGGGCCCCGTGCCCGCGGTCGCGGTGCCCTCCCTCCCGGTCTCTCCCCCGATGGCAGCAGCCCCCGCGCCGGAGGAGATCCACGAGATGGACTGGGACGAGGAGGAGCTCGCCACCCAGATCTACGATCGCCCCGAGGGGGTGAAGCTGCCGAGTTCGCCGCCGCTTCCGCTGCGCGGCAACTCGGGGGCGAGGGCTCCCGCCAACGGCCGGACCACGGGCGTCCTCCCGGCCCTTCCTTCGCTCCCCGGTCGCAGCTCGTCGGTCCCTGCGCAGCCCGCGGGCGCGCCCGCCTCGGCGGTCGCCGCTCCGCCGATGCCGTCCACCGCGCTCCCGGCGGTCGCCGCGCCGATCGTCAACGCTCCGCCGCTCGGCCCGATGGTCTCCGCGCCTGCGGTGTCGGCGCCGGTCGCGAGCTCGCCGTCGATGCCCAACGTCCAGCACTCGCCAAGCGTCCCTCCCCGCCCCAGCGGCGCGGGCAAGGACGCCTGGCGCATCGGCGGTGACCCGAAGTTCTCCCGCCCCCCGGCCGAGTCGTCCGCGCCTCCGCGCCCGGAGCCCCGACGCAACGAGGGCAGCTCCGTCGTCGTGCTCGCGCTGCTGGGCGTCGTCGCGGTCGCGGCGCTGGTCATCATCGCGCTCAAGCTCACCCGCGGAGAGCCCTCCGGCGGACTGCTCATCACCACCAACGTGGGCGGCGTCGCGGTGCTCGTCGACAGCCAGCCGCTCGTCGGCAACGGCCAGCGCTTCGAGGTGCCAGAGCTCTCGGTCGTCCGGCTCCACCGCGTCGAGGTCCGCAAGCCGGGCTTCCGGCCCTTCACCCAGGAGGTGCCGGTTCGCGAGGCGCAGATCACCCAGATGCAGGTCGAGCTCGAGCCCGAGCCGACGACCGCGATGGTTCCTGCGATCGTTCCGCCGATGCCCGACCCCAACGCGGTCGCGCAGACACCGACGCCCCCGAGCGCCGCCCAGGTCGTCGCGGAGAACACGCCTCCCCCCGCGGCGGTTCCGACCGTCGCGCCTGCGCCCGTCCCCGCGCCCGCCCTGGCCCCCGCGCCGGTTGCGGCCCCGGTCGCTCCTGCGCCCCGGCCCACCGTCCGGGTGGCGCGTCCCGCGGTCCGTCCCGCTGCGGCTGCGGCCTCGGTGGTGCGACCGGCCCCGACCCCGCCGGCCCCGGCGGCGGGCGGCGCGACGGGCGTCCTGCTGATCTCCACGCGACCGGCCTCGAGCTGCACCGTGGCGGGCCTGGGGACCACATTCAACACCCCGCGCCGTCAGACGCTCCCGGCCGGCACCTACCGCGTCACCTGCAGCAACGACGAACTCGCGGCGCACGGCACCTTCTCGGTCACCATCACCGCGGGCGGCACCGCGGACTTCCGCAACCGCCCCCTCGAATAGCGCGACCGCCCGGTTCAGGGCCCGATGCGAGGGCCCACGAACAGGTAGAGCGGCGTCGGCAGGTAGGGATACTCCCGCCGCCTCGCCGCCTCGAGCGCCTGCATCCCCGAGAGGCCGCGGTCTTCGCTCGGGTGCGCCCGCAGCAGCTCGACCAGTCGCTGCTGGATGCGATCGCGGAACACCGGGTTCTCCGCGTGCACGAGGCCGTCGCGCAGCGCCTCGATGGCCGCGTCCGAGCGCCCCGCCTCGGAGAGCAGCGTGGCGGCGGTCAGGGACATCCACTCGGGCCCCTCGCCCAGCGCGGCGGCCTTGCGGAAGTGCTCGGCCGCGGCGGCCCGCACCTGGCGCCGCTCGTCGGAGTCGCGGGGCAGCCGGGGAGAAAGCTCGAAGGCCAGCGTGGCGCCCCGCTGGAAGTGCAGCTCGCCGTCCTCGGGGTAGATCCGCAGACCGACCTCGAGGTACTCCGCGGCCCGTCGGATGTCCTCGATCGGGACCTCGCCGGTGCGCAGCACCAACGCCACCGCGGCCCAGAGGTAGGCCAGCCGGAAATGCGGATCGAGCGCGACCATCACCGACGCGTAGCGGTCGACGTAGCGGCCGGGGTTACGGGCCGAGAGCGACTCGCCGTAGTAGAGCAGGGCGTTGATCCAGAGGACATCGGCGAGCCACTCGACGTGACCGAGGGAGGCCACGCGGGCGACGCCGACGGTGGGGATCTCCGCGGTGTCCAGCACCCGGCGGTGACGGTCGTACTGGCGGTTGAGGGCGCCTCGCATCGGCGCGACTCCGGCCGCGCCCAGGAGCATCACCAGCACGCCGACGAGGGAGCTTCGTTGCATCGGATGGGGACCGTCGGGAGGGGAGCGACTACTCGGTCTCGTTCACGACGCGGATCGTGTTGCTGTTGCCCGAGAAGATCCCGAAGGTGGAGATGACGCTGTCGCCGTCGAGGTTTCCGTAGGCCTCGGCGACGTACCAGAGGTCCTGGTTGGGGGCGGCGGAGAAGCCCGAGTCGTAGGGGCTCGGCGGAGCCAGCGGGGGCGTGCCCACGACGACCACGTAGCGGTACCGCACGTCGCCGACGGGGCGGAACCCGAGCTGGAGCCACTCCTGCGGCATCCCGGAGACGAGGAAGGGCACCCGCGCGCTCGTCGGTGCCGTGGCCGGCCACGCGTTGCTGAGGCCGAGCGCGGTGGGCGCCCCCATCGATCCGGCGGCGCAGTAGGTCGAGAACTCCGAGCGGTACGCGTCCTCGCGCGCGGCGATGGAGGCGAGCATCGTGCGCGCCTCCTGCGAGCGGCTGCGTCGGAGATACGAGGAGTAGGTGAAGGCTCCGACGCCCGCGAGGATGCCGAGGATCACCACGACCATCATCAGCTCGATCAGGGTCATGCCGGCGCTGGCCCAGCGATGGGCGAGACGGCGGGAGGCGGTCGGGGTCTTCATCGGATCCTCCAGGAGCGGCGCGCCGGGCCAGCTTCAGCGCGCTTGAATCATGGATCGTAGCCTGGGAAGCCTCGCCCGCGAAGGGGGGATTCCGGCGAGCGCAGGGGGAGCTCGGTCGACGGATCTCAGCGTCGGGTCCGAGGGTCTTCGCCCTCGCCCTCGCCCTCGCCCTCGCCCCCGCCAGGGTCGCCGCCCGCCATCCCCAGCTTCTGGAGTCGGTAGCGGAAGGAGCGGAAGGTCAGCCCCAGGTGCGCCGCCGCGTGCGTGCGTACGCCCTTGGCGCGCTCGAGCGCCTGCCGGATGAAGCTGCGCTCGATGTCCTCGAGCGTGGCCTCGAGCTGCATCCCCTCGGGCGGCAGCAGCAGCTCTCCCGGGCGGGAGATGCCCGCGGCGCCGAGGAGCTCGGGCGGCAGGTCGTCGCGGATGACCGTGCTCCCCTGGGCGAGGGTCACGGCGCGCTCGACGGCGTTCTCGAGCTCCCGGACGTTGCCGGGCCACTGGTGCGCGAGCATGAGACGCAGCGCCTCCGGGGAGAAGCTCACGAAGGCCCGGCCGTTCTCCGCGGCGAAGCGGCTGCGGAAGTGCTCGATGAGGGCGGGCAGGTCTTCGCGCCGCTCGCGGAGCGGAGGCAGGTGAAGCCGGAGCACGTTGAGGCGGTAGTAGAGGTCCTCGCGGAAGAGCTTCTCCTTCACCATCTGCGCGAGGTCGCGGTTGGTCGCCGCGACGATGCGGGTGTCCACGGGGATCTCCATCGTTCCGCCGACGGGGCGCACCTTTCGCTCCTGGAGGGCGCGCAGGAGCTTCACCTGGAGCGGCAGCGGGATCTCTCCGACCTCGTCGAGGAAGAGCGTCCCGGTGTCCGCCTGGCGGAACATCCCGAGCGTCTTGCTGGAGGCGCCGGTGTACGAGCCCTTCTCGTGGCCGAAGAGCTCGCTCTCCACCAGGTCGGCGGGGATGGCGCCGCAGTTGACCACCACGAAGGGCCCGGAGCTCCGGTCGCTGCTGGTGTGGATGGCGCGGGCGAAGAGTTCCTTGCCGGTGCCGCTCTCGCCGGTGATGAGCACGCTGGCCCGGTTGGGCGCCGCCCTCCGCACGAACTCCATCGCCGTCTGGAAGGCCGTGCTGCGCCCGATGAGCGAGCCGCTCCCTCCCTCCGGCGTGAGGCCTCGGGTGATGATGCGCAGCGAGACGTTGTCCTTGAGCAGCGAGCGCTTCTCGAGCGCCTTCTCCACCTGCGCCCGCGCCTCGTTCACGCTGAGCGGCTTCTCCAGGTAGCAGTAGGCCCCGCGGCGCATCGCGTCGACGGCGGTCTCCACCGAGCCGTGCGCGGTCACCACCAGCATCTGCGTCTCCGTGGAGATGGCGCGCGCGTGGTCGAGCACCTCGAGGCCCGTGCCGTCGGCCATCATCAGGTCGGTGACCACGAGGTCGAAGGGCGTGGTCGCGGCGTCGAGGCGCTCCTTGGCCTCGCGCACTCCCGAGGCCTGCTCGACGACATGGCCCATGCGCCGTAGCAGCACGTCCATCATCTGCCTGAGCGAGGCTTCGTCGTCGACGACAAGGATCCGTGCGGGGGCAGTCATCGCGCAGGAGTGTACGCGATGCCCCCGGGCGGTCGAAACGTCGCAGAGAGGGGGAGCGGCGGGTTCAGGCGTCGCGGCGGATGACGGCCACGAGGAAGCCCCCGAGGCGAGCGAGGGGCGAGCGCAGCGCGAGGTGCTCGGCCCGCTGGAGGAGCCGCCCCACCACCGGGAGCGTCACCGCGCGGGCGGTCGGGGTGAACACCCGCACGCCGTGGAAGTCGACCAGCGTGGTGCCCTTCGGGAGCATCGCCTCGATGCGCGCGGGCGGGTCGAAGCGGGTGTAGACCGCCGCCTCGGTGCGGGTCTCGGAGACCTTCTGCGCGGGCCCCAGGGTCTTGGCGAGGTAGCGAAGGCTGTAGGGGTTGTAGAACTCGGCGAGGATGGTCCCGCCGGGGACGCAGACGCGGGCCATCTCGGCGAGCGCGGTCTCGATCTCCGGCACGTGCGCCAGGACCTTGTACGAGTAGACGAGGTCGAAGCGCGCGTCCTCGAAGGGCAGCTTCGTCGCGGGCGCCTCGTGCACCGTCAGACCGCGCTCGCGGGCCTTCTCGAGCATCCCCGGCGACAGGTCGATGCCCACCGCCTCGCTCGCCACCCCGGCCACGCGCTCGAGGATCAGCCCCGTCCCGCAGCCGACCTCCAGGCAGCGCTTGCCGCGCGCGAAGGGGGCGGTGATCTCGAACTCGAGGTCGTCGATCATCCCGTGGTAGCCGCGGCCGCGCTCTCGCTCGTACCACTTGCTGAAGTCGTCGTAATAGGCGCGGGTGGCGTCGTCGCGGCTCATGCGCGGCCCTCTAGCACGACGGGGCTCCGCCCGGAACTGCGCTCACCCTCGGGTCGCCAGCACCTCGTCGTAGAGCGCCTCGTGCGCCGCGGCCACCACCGAGGGGTGGCAGGTGTCGGCCACCCAGCGCTCTCCCGAGAGGCCCATGGCGGCTCGCTGCGAGGGCGACTCGAAGAGCGAGCGCACCTGCGCGAAGAGCGCCGAGGGGTCGCCCGGGGCGATCGAGGCGGCCCCGCCGGAGGGCATGATCTCCGCGGCGGCGGTGGTCGAGGACACCACCACCGGGACCCGCAGCGCGAGGGACTCGAGGAGCACCAGGGGGAGGTCCATCTTGGCGTGCAGCGTGTCGACGACGAGGGTGGTGAGCGCGGCCCCGGCCACCACGGCGTGGATGTCGGAGATCTCGCCGAGGAAGCGGACGCTCGCCTGGCGCGCGGCGGCCAGCGTGGTGAGCTCGGCCAGGGCCTCGCGGGCGCGGGGCGTCTTCGGGCGGGCGGCGATCACCCAGGTGAGCGCGCCGTCGTCGAGGGCCGCGGCCTCGATGAAGGTGCGGGCGCCGTCGGAGTGCTCGAGGTCGCCCGGGTAGAGCACGTAGGGGCTGCGGAGGTCGTGCTGACGGCGCGCGGCGTCGATGGCGGCGGGAGACACCACGACGGGCGCCAGCGCGGGCGGGATCACCCGGGCGTGGACGCCCGCGGCGGAGAGGCGCCGGGCGGAGTGCTGGCTCAGGGCGATGACCGCGTCGGCGAAGAGCAGCGGGGCCACGCGCTCGAGGTCGTCGGGGGCGCTCGCGATGGTGTGCACCGCGGGCACCCGGCGCGCGGCGCGGGCGGCGGCGCCGGCGCGGAGCGTGAGGGGGTTGGGGGCGAAGAAGAAGTGCCAGAGGTCGACGCGCGGCCCGGCGAGCAGTCGTGCGAAGACCCGGGCGTTGGCCAGGAGGCTCGGCGCGTAGGCCCCGGCGGCGGTGTACACGGCCTCGCTGACGACCCCGGGGAGCGAGGCGCCCGCGGGCACCATCACCCGAGGGCGGTAGCGGCGCATGGCGCCGGCGAGGTCGCGCACGAGGTTCTTGTTGGAGTCCGTCCACGGGGGGGCGATGGGCTTGGAGACGAGGAGCACGTCGCGCATGGCGGTGGGGTCGGTAGCACACATCGCGCACGTTGACGGCCGGGAGCGGGCGCCCGTAGCGTCGCGGCGGAGATCCCATGGACGAGAAGAAGACAGAGCCCGAAGCGGCGGAGCCGGAGCGGTCGGGTCTCCTCGAGCGCTTCGTCAAGAAGGGCATCGAGTCGGGCATCGACGCCATCAGCCGGAGCGAGGACACGGTGCGGTCCTTCGTCGACAAGACGCGGCTGCCCAAGGAGGTCGCCCACGCCCTCCTCGACCAGATGGACGAGACCAAGAAGGGGATCTACTCGGTCGTCGCCAAGGAGATTCGCGACTTCCTCACGAGCACCAGCTTCGCGTCGGACATCAAGAAGGTGCTCACCGGCCTCGCCTTCGAGGTGAAGATGGAGGTGCGCTTCAAGAACGTCGAAGGGGAGGACGGCGAAGGGACGGTGCGCCCCGACGTCCAGGCCCGGACGCGGGTGAAGCACACCAAGAAGCCCCCGCCGCCGAGCGACGACGAGGGCGAGGCCTAGGGGCTCAGGTCGTCAGCGCTTCGAGGTCGCCGAGGTTCACCCGGGCGGAGAGCAGCCCGAAGGAGACCTTGGCGCCGCGCACGTCGCGCTCGACGATGGCCCCGACCTTCCCCGCGAAGGGGCCGGACTTCACCTGCACCCGCGCGCCGGGGAGCAGCGCCGCCTCGGGGTTTACCGGAGCAGGTACGGCGACGGGCTTCGGGGCGGGCGCGGGTGCGGGCGTCGCTCGGACGACCGGCGCCGCGGCGGGGCGAGGCGCGGGGCGGGGCTCCGGCACGGGGGCGGGCGCGGGGCGGGTGAACGCGGGGCGAGGACGGTCCATCGCGGCGAGGCGCTCGCGGGTCTCGGTGGCGGCGAGGTCGCGGCGGCGGGCGATCTCGGCGTCGTTGCGGAGCTGCCACGCGGAGTCCCTCGCGGTGGCCTCCTGGACCTGCGCGGCCCGCTCGGCCTGGGCCTGGGCGAGCGCGCCGTCGACGGCGATGAGGTCGTTGTCGCGCGACCACGCCACGAGGCGGTAGATGGGCATCAGCGCGCGGAAGGCCGCGAGGATGGGCTCCTCCAGCGAGGCGCCCTGGTCGAGCACCACCGCGCGGGAGAGCGGCCACCCGACGGACCACCACTGCGTCGGCTGCGACCAGGCGGCCAGGGCCTCGTCGAGCGTGGCGTCGGTCACCTCCCTCACCGGTACCCTCGCCGCGTCGGTCACGCCGAGGACGAAGTCTTCGGGGAGCGCGCGGATGGCGGCGACCAGCTCGGCGCGGCCCTCGGGCGAGGCGCAGCGGGCGCGCAGGGTGCGAGCGTCGACCCAGGCGTCGCCGTGGATGCGCAGCGAGACCTCGACCCCGTCGGCGTCGATGTGCAGCGCCAGGAAGGCGTGGCGGAAGAACGGCGTCGGGTCGGACAGCGTCTCCTTGAGGGAGCGCCCGTCGGTGAGCAGCGCGTCGAGCTCGCGACGGGCCTCGGCGTCGCGCCAGAGGAAGACCCACTGCGCGGTGACGGAGCGCTTGTTCCAGAGGGAGGGGTGCTCGTCGCTGGCGCGCAGCTCGAGGGCGAGCCCGAGCGCGTTGGCGTCGGCCTGCATGACGCGACCGAGCGCCATGGCCTTCTCCCTCGCTTCCAGGCGCGGGCGGTTGAAGGTGTTGGAGCTGGCCCTAGGGGGCGCGTAGGCGTCGAACTCCGACGCGCTGAAACCAGGGAAACTCACGGGGTATCTCCTCGGGCGGGAAGATACGCGCCGCGCCGTGCAGGTCAACGCGTTCGTCGGTTGCCGCCCTCGGCGCCCCTCCCCTAAGGTTCCGGCGCATGGACGCCACCACTGGTTCTCGCACCGTTCGCGCGCCTCGCGGCACGTCCCTCACCTGCCGCGGATGGCCCCAGGAAGCCGCGCTTCGCATGCTGATGAACAACCTCGACCCCGACGTGGCCGAGCGCCCGGCGGACCTGGTCGTCTACGGTGGCACCGGGAAGGCCGCGCGAAACTGGGCGGCCTTCGACGTCATCGTGCGCGAGCTGCGCGACCTCGGGGGCGACGAGACCCTGCTTATCCAGTCGGGTAAGGCCGTCGGGCGCTTCCGCACGCACGAGGACGCGCCGAGGGTGCTCCTCGCCAATTCGCTGCTCGTCCCCAAGTGGGCCACCTGGGAGCACTTCCGCAGGCTCGAGGCCCAGGGCCTCACCATGTACGGCCAGATGACCGCCGGGAGCTGGATCTACATCGGCACCCAGGGGATTCTCCAGGGCACCTACGAGACCTTCGCCGAGGCCGCCCGGCAGCACTTCGACAACTCCTGGAAGGGCCGCTGGATCCTCACCGCGGGCCTCGGGGGCATGGGCGGCGCGCAGCCCCTCGCGGCCACGATGAACGACGCCTGCTGCCTCGCGGTGGAGGTCGACCCTGCCCGCGTCCAGCGGCGGTTGGAGACCCGCTACGTCGACCGGGCGACGGCCTCGCTCGACGAGGCCCTCGGGTGGATTCGCGACGCCTGCTCCAAGGGAGAGGTGCTCTCCGTCGGGCTCGTGGGCAACGCCGCGGACGTGTACCCCGAGCTGGTGCGCCGGGGCGCCCTGCCCGACTTCGTGACCGAGCAGACCTCGGCGCACGATCCGCTCCACGGCTATGTCCCGCCGGGGCTGACGCTCGAGGCCGCGGCGGCGCTGCGGGTGAGCGACCCCGACGGCTACGTCACCCGGGCGCGCGAGGGCATGGCCATGGAGATACGCGCGATGCGCGACATGCAGCGGGCCGGGGTGGTGGCCTGCGACTATGGCAACAACATCCGCGCGGAGGCCCAGCTCGCCGGGGCGCACGACGCCTTCGAGATCCCCGGCTTCATCCCGCAGTACATCCGCCCGCAGTTCTGCGTGGGGCGCGGGCCCTTCCGCTGGGTGGCGCTCTCCGGCGACCCGGAGGACATCGCCGCGACCGACCGCGCCGTGCTCGAGGCCGTGCCCGACGACCCCTCGCTGCGACGGTGGATACAGCTCGCCAGCGAGCGGGTCGCCTACCAGGGTCTGCCCGCGCGCATCTGCTGGCTGGGCTACGGGGAGCGAGCGAGGGTGGGCCTCGCCTTCAACGAGCTGGTGCGCACCGGCAAGGTGAAGGCGCCCATCGTGATCGGGCGCGACCACCTCGACTGCGGCTCGGTCGCTTCGCCGCATCGCGAGACCGAGGCGATGCTCGACGGCTCGGACGCCATCGCCGACTGGCCCATCCTCAACGCGCTGGTCAACTGCGCCGCGGGGGCCTCGTGGGTGAGCGTGCACCACGGCGGCGGCGTCGGCATCGGCAACAGCCTCCACGCGGGCATGGTGGTCGTCGCCGACGGCACCGACGGCGCCGCGCGGCGGCTGGAGCGGGTGCTCACCAGCGACCCCGGAATGGGGGTGATCCGCCACGCGGACGCGGGTTACGAGCGGGCGATCGGGTTCGCCGAGGAGCAGGGCGTGCGGGTTCCGCACCGGGTGGGATGAGCCGGTGAGGGTCGCCGCCAATCTGCTGCTGCGACACGCCCGGGAGGTGATTACCTGCTCGGGTAAGCTCCCGACCAGCGCGGCGAAGGGGGACTTCGACCCGGCGCCGCTCGGGCTCATCGAGGACGGCGCGGTGGCCATCGCCGACGACCGCATCGTCGCCGTGGGGCGCACCGCCGAGGTGGAGCGCTCGGTGACGCTGAGTTCCGGCGCGACGGTGATCGACGTGGGCGACGCCATGCTGACGCCAGGGCTCGTCGACGCGCACACCCACTCGCTCTTCGTGGGGAGCCGCGCGGGGGAGTTCTCGCTGCGGGTGCAGGGAGCGGGCTACGCGGAGATCGCTGCGAGGGGAGGCGGCATCGCGGCCAGCGTGAAGGCGCTGCGAGGGGCGACCGACGAGGCGCTGAGGGCGGCGCTGGCGAGGCGGCTCGATGCGATGGCCCGCTTCGGGACGACGACGGTGGAGGTCAAATCGGGCTACGCGCTGGAGACCGCCCAGGAGCTGCGCTCGCTCAAGCTGGCGCGCTCGATGGGCGATCGGGTGGTGCCGACCTTCCTGGGGTTGCACGCGGTCCCCCCTGAGCTGCGGGGGACGGAGGACGGGAGGGCGCGCTACCTCGCGACGGTGGCGGGGCGGATGCTCGACGCGGTGGTGGCCGGCGGCGACGCCCGCTTCATCGACGCCTACGTCGACGGGCCGGGCTTCAGCGTGGCCGAGTGCGCACCGGCGCTGGAGCGGGCGAAGGCCCTGGGGCTGCGGGCGAGGCTTCACGTGGGGCAGTTCGAGGACGTCGGAGGGGCTCAGCTCGCGGCGTCGCTGGGCGCGGCGAGCGCCGACCACCTGGAGCATGTGAGCGACGAGGGGCTGCGCGCGATGGCCTCGGCGGGCGTGACGGCGGTGCTGCTGCCCGGGGCGGCGTTCTCGCTGGGGCAGCCGATGCCCGACGCGAGGAGGATGAGGGCGCTCGGGGTGTCAGTGGCCCTGGCCACGGACTGCAACCCGGGCACGAGCCACTGCGACGCGCTGCCCTGGATGGCGGCCTTCGGGGTGCGGCAGATGGGGCTCTCGACGGTGGAGGCGTGGTTCGCCATCACGGCGACGGCGGCGGGGTGTCTCGACCTGGGCGATCGGGGGCGCCTCGCGGTGGGCGCGAGGGCGGACGTCGCGGTGCTCGACCTGCCGGGCTGGGAGGCGCTGCCGTACGTGCTGGGGAGCCCGCGCGCCCTGGCGACGGTGACGGGCGGGGCGCTGCGCCGCTGGGAGTGAGCGGCGCGCGAGGCGGGGATTACCAGCGGGTGTAGAAGCCCAGCTCGGGCGCGAGGATGGGCAGCAGGTCGCCCGGGCTGGTGCGCAGCTCGACGCGCATCGCGGGGCGCAGCCCGAAGGCGTGGGCGACGCGCACGTCGGCGCTGAGCGAGACGATGTGCGCCCGGATCGCCACGAGCTGCAGCCCCACCGGCAGCCGGTCGAGCTGCACCCCGTAGGTGTACTCCGCGCCGAGCTCGAAGCGGGTGCTCGGGCGCCACGAGGCCCGCAGCCCGAAGGAAGACACGCCGTCGTCGAGGGTCTCCCCGGAGGGACCGGGGGCGAGCACCCAGGCGAACCAGTACCGGGCCTCGAGCCGGAGCGCGTCGGTGACCGCGACGCCGAGGGCGGGGTTGAAGAGGTGCACCACCTGGCCGCTGTCGTAGCGCCAGTGGGAGTAGCTCCCGGAGGCGGTGAGCCGGCTGCCCACCGGGGCGCTCATGCCGAGGCGTGCCAGCCAGCGGGGGACCGCCACGGCAGGGGCGCCCACCCCCAGCTCCAGGTGGAGCATCCAGCCCGCCCTCGGCACCCACGCGGCGCCGAGGAAGTGCAGGCCGTTGTAGCTCTTCGATCCCTCGTCGACGCCGAAGCGCAGCGACTGCTCCGTGCGCGCCGAGAGCCGCAGGGTGTTCCACGCCTGGAGCACCGAGAGGTCCGCCGAGGGGTAGCCCCGGAGTCCGGCGCGCGCGAAGAAGAGATCGTCCCGGAGCGCCAGCCTCGCCTCGCCGCGGAAGACCAGGTCTCTCAGCGCTCGCACCTCGCCGTCGTCCGGGCTCGCCCGCATCGCCTCGTCGAGGGAGCGCGCGGCGGTGGTGGCGTCGCCCTGCCAGTGGGCCATGCGCGCCCGACGCAGCAGCAACATCGCGCTCCCGGGAGCGCGCGCGAGGCCAAGGTCGATCTCCCGGCCCGCGTCGTCCCAGCGCGACTGCCAGAGGAACACATCGACCAGGCCCGCGCGCACCTCGGGGTCGTCCGGGTGCCGCGCCAGCACCCGTCGGTAGCCCGCCTCGCCCGCCGCCCAGCGTCCGTCCCAGGCGTCGACGCGCGCCAGCTCGGCCCGCAGCTCGTCGTCGTCGGGGTACGCGCTCAGGCGCTGCTCGAGCAGCTCGCGAGCGAGGTCGCGGGAGCCCGCTCGCGCGGCGCGCCTCGCCTCGGACAGCAGCGAGTCGCGCGTCAGGTAGGTCGCTGGGGGCGGCGCCGCCACGGTCGCTCGGCAGCCCGCCAGCGCCAGCGCCAGCAGCGCCCATGAACCTTGACGGCCTCGCGCGAACCCGCCACAGATCGCCCCATGCCTCGGGCTCCGTACCGTTGCCGCGCCGGGCTGCGCAGGGGCCTCGGGGTCGTGGCCGCGGCGATCGTCGGGTCCGTCGCCTGCGTCCCTCGCCCCTACTCCGTCGACGAGTCGATGCGGCGCGCGGGGCAATTCCTGACGCCGGTGACCTTCGCGGCGGCCGGGGCCTACGACGAGGACGGGCGCGCCCTCTCGCTCGGACGCTGTGGCTTTCGCGACTGCGAGCGCCTCGCGGTGAGGAGCTATCGCATCCCGCCGGGTCATCCCCTGGAGCCGTACCTCGCCGATCGCTCCTTCGTCTACGACGACGCGCTCGCGATGATCGCCCTCTCGCTCGTGGGCCGGCGCGACGAGGCGCGCGCGATCGGCAACACCCTCACCACGCTCCTCACCGCCGACTCGACGCTGGGCTTCTCCTTCAGCCTGGCGTCGCCGAGCTTCTACAACGTCCGCTATGTGCGCGCGGGCACCGTGGCCTGGGCCGGCTACGCGCTGGCCCTCTACGACGCCCTCACCCACGAGCGTCGGTTCACTCCCTACGCGCAGCGCATCGCCGATCGGCTGCTGGCCTCGCGCATCGACGCGACGGGCGACCCTCGAGCGGGCCTGGTCCCCGGCGGCCGCGGCGCGTGGCGCGACCACTACCGCAGCTTCGACCCGCTGCACGTCGCCGCGTACTGCGCCACGGAGCACCAGATCGACACGTACTTCCTCCTCGACGCGCTCGCAGGGAGCGATCCGACCGGGCGCTACCGGGCCGCCGCCGACCAGCTCGGGGCGCGCATCGTCGACGCGCTGTGGCTCGGCCCCGAAGGGCGCTTCGCGGTCGCGGTGACCGAGCGCGGCGTGGTGACCGACCGGGCCCTCGACGCCGCCGGCGCGTGGGGAGCGCTCTTCCTCCTCGCCCGGGGAGACCGGGCGCGGGCCGGGCGCTCGCTCGACTACACCCTCCGCACCTTCGCTCGCCGGGGATCGGGGCTCCGAGGCTACGCGCCCTACGCAGGTCCGGCGCCCGACTACCCCGGCCAGGACTTCTCCGAGACCCTCTTCGCCGAAGGCACCGCGGGAGTCGCGCTGGCGTTGCTGCGAGCGGGCCGCGCCCGCGAGGCCGGGGAGCTCTCCGACTCGCTGCGCGCCCTGCAGCGCCAGGGCGACGGCGGGGTCGTGTACGCGGTGCCCGCCTCGGAGGACTTCCCCGACCTCGCCGCCGCGGCGCCCACGGCGTGGCTGCTCTTCCTCGAGATCGAGCGCCGCGACGGCCGTCCGGTGGTGTTCGGCGGATAGCGCGAGGGATGAGCTTCTTCCAGGTCGTGCTGATCGCCCTCGACAGCGTGGTGGTGGCCTACGTGACCACCTACTTCCTGCTCAACCTGGGCTTCGTGGTGCTGAGCTTCTTCTCGATCCGCCGCGAGCTGCAGGCCGAGCAGGTGCTGCCCGCGGCGAGCACGCTCGACGAGCGCTTCCTCCCGCTGGTGACGCTGCTGGTGCCCGCCTACAACGAGGAGGTCACCATCGCGGAGAGCGTGCGCTCGCTGCTGCGGCTCACCTACCCCGCCTACGAGATCGTGATCTGCAACGACGGATCGAAGGACCGCACGGTCCAGGTGCTCCTCAAGGAGTTTCAGTTCGTGCGCGCGGAGTTCGAGTACGACGACCACCTCGGCACCGCGCCGATCAGGGCCTTCTACGAGTCGCGCGCCCCGCTGCCTCCGGGGCTGCGCCGGCTGGTGCTCATCGACAAGGAGAACGGCGGCAAGGCCGACGCCCTCAACGCCGCGATCAACGTCTCGCGGGGCGAGTTCGTCACCAGCATGGACGCCGACAGCCTGCTGGTGCCCGATGCGCTCCTGCTCGCCGCGAGGCCCATTCAAGCGGCGCCCAGGGAGGTCGTCGCGGTGGGCGTGCAGGTGGGGCTCACCAACGGCTCCGTCGTGAAGGGCGGCCGCATCGTGGAGGCCCGCATCCCCGCGGCGTGGATCGCCCGCTTCCAGATCGTGGAGTACATGCGCTCCTTCGCCCAGGGCCGCACGGCGCTGACGGCGCTCAACTCCGTGCTGATCCTCTCGGGGGTCTTCGCGCTGATGCGGCGCGACCTGGTCATCGCCATCGGCGGCTTCCTCACCAAGTACATGCGCAGCCGCATCGGCATCGAGTACTGCGGGGCGGGCTCGCACACCGTCTGCGAGGACATGGAGATCGTCGTCCGGCTCCATCGCTACCTCCTCGACAAGGGCCTGCCCGGCCGCATCGTGGCCCTCCCCTTCCCCACCGCATGGACCGAGGCGCCCGAGAACTACCGGGACATCGGCAAGCAGCGCTCGCGCTGGTACCGCGGTCTGCTGGAGGTGCTCAACTACCACCGCGCGATGATGTTTCGCCGCCGCTTCGGCCGCATCGGGCTCTTCGCGCTCCCCTACCAGCTCGTCTTCGAGGCCCTGGCGCCGGTGCTGGAGTGCCTGGGCTACATGCTGCTCGTCGTGTCCTCGCTGCTCGGCTTCCTGTCGCTCACGGCCTTCCTCGCCTTCCTCGCCTTCGCGACGGCGGTCAACCTCTGCCTTTCGACCCTCGCGGTGCTGCTCTGCATCCGCGCCGAGCGCCTTCACGGCGGCTCCGCGGAGGGGCTCGCGCTCTTCCCCTATCGCCGCGCCCGCGACGTGCTGCTGCTCATCGCCATGGGCTTCGTGTCGAGCTTCGGATACCGGCAGTACCTCGCCATCTGGCAGCTCCGCGGGCTATGGGACTTCCTGAAGGGCAAGAAGGGGTGGGACAAGTTTGCGAGGCAGGGGTTCTCTGCAGGCGGGAGCTGAGATGTCGAACGAAGATGCCGCCGTGGTGAGGCCCGGCGCGAGGGTGTTTCTGGTCGACGACAACCCCGCCGCGGTCGAGCCCCTCCACCAGCGGCTCTGCGCGCTCGGCCATGTCACGACGGTGCTCCACGATGGCGCCCAGGTGCTGGAGGCTGCGCGCCGCGAGCGGCCCGACCTCGCGATCCTGGAGGTGCTGCTGCCCGAGGTGAATGGCTACCAGCTCTGCCGCGAGCTCAAGCGCCTGGAGCACCCGCCCATCGTGGTGATGCTGACCGCCCGCTCCGAGCCGGAGGACCGCTTCTGGGCGACGGAGTGTGGGGCCGACCTCTTTCTCTCCAAGCCCGTCGAGCCCGAGCTGCTCGTGCAGCAGGTGACGGCGCTGCTCGCCGCGAAGTAGGGCCCCGGAGGGCCTCAGCGACAGTAGGGGTACAGCTCCCCTGCGCGCTGCGCGCACGAGCGCGGGGCGTCGCAGCTCACGCCCCCGCAGCAGGGCTGCCCGTTGCCGCCGCAGTCGAGGCAGAACGGGATGGTGCCCACCCTCGGCAGGCAGGTGCGGCCGACGTCGCAGCGTCCCTGGTCACAGCAGACCTGGCCGTTGCCGCCGCAGTCGAGGCACATCGGAGGCGCCCCGGGGAGCACCACGCAGGCGCGCGCTCCGTCGCAGCGGCCGTACTCGCAGCAGGGCTGCCCGTTGCCGCCGCAGTCCCGGCAGATGGCCCAGGCGGCGACGCGCGGCGAGCACACCCGGCCGGTGTCGCACCTCCCCTGGGTGCAGCAGGCCTCGTTGTTGCCGCCGCAGTCGAGGCAGATGGGCGTCGTCCCGACGCGCGGGGTGCACGCTGCGCCGGTGTCACAGCGACCGAAGTCGCAGCAGGGCTGCCCGTTGCCGCCGCAGTCGAGGCAGATGGGGGTCGTCCCCGCGCGGGGCGTGCAGACCCGGTCGGTGTCGCAGCGGCCGTTGTTGCAGCAGGCCTGGCCGTTGCCACCGCAGGTGCCGGACACAGGCCCCGTCACCAGCATGCCGGTGTCGATCGAGCCGACGTCCTTCCCAGGGCCGGTGTCGAGGCGGCCGGTGTCGAGCGGAGTCGCTCCATCGGGCGCATCGACGACGGGCGCATCGACGACGGGCGCATCGATGGTCGGGGAGTCGATGGTCGGGGAGTCGAGGACAGGGGCATCGACGACGGGAACATCGAGGGTGCTCCCATCGTCGGAGGAGAGGTCCGAAGGGGGCGAGTCGAGCGTGGGGGCATCGGTCGCATCGACGAGCGCGGCGTCCATCACCTCGCTGACGTCAGCGTCTGTCGATGCATCGAGCACGTCGGAGACATCGAGCGCATCGAGGGCATCCGGGGCGTCGAGCACGTCGAGGGCGTCGACCAGGGCCGTGTCGACGATGCGTGCGTCCGACTCCGCGCCGAGGCGCGCGGAGGGGTTCTGCAGCGCGCAGGAAGCCGTCGCGAGCGAGAGCGCCCAGGGCAGCAGCAGGGGTCTACGAGCGACTCTCAACAAGCCTCTACGGTATCCCCGAAGCGCCGAGCGGGTCACAGGAATTGCCGATGAAACGAGGCGTTCTATTCCATGTTCGAATCGGCGCGACTGTGCACGAATCGCACACTCGGCGCGGCCCTACCGGGGTAGCGCCGTGAACTCCACGCGTCGGCCCGGCGGCAGCGCGCCCAGCAGCACCACGCGGCGCCCGCCGACGAGGGTGGGTCCGCAGTCGGGGCAGTCGAAGCGGCGGAGCGCGTCGCCGAACTCCAGCGTGAGCCCGGGGACCGAGGTCGGGCCCGCGGTGATGGTCCCCTGGTAGCCGCGCGTCGAGTCGTAGGTGGCGTCGACGAGGGCCCCGCGGCGCGCCCTCCAGAAGGCGTCGAGTGCCGTGACGGAGACGTCCGTGCGAAGGCCCGCCGCGGCCGCGAGCTGCAGCAGCCGGTCGATGACGGCGAGCTTCACCTGGAGGTTCTCCGGCCCCTGCCCCACCCCGAAGGAGGGGTGAAGCAGCAGGGTGGTGTGGGCGTTGTTCGCGGCGTTGCGGAGCATCACCGAGGACCACGCGCTCAAGAAGCTCGAGGCGTTGGAGGCCTGAAGCTCCGTGCGGAGGGTGCCGTGCTCGTCGCGGGCGCCGAAGCCGTCGTCGAGCGTCACCGGAAGCTCGGTGAGGCCGCGGTGATGGAAGAGGTCCTGGCGGTGGAAGGTGGCCGCGAGGTCGAGCGGTAGGTTGGTCTTGAAGTCGCCGACGGCGAAGCTGGAGTCGACCCGCACGCCCTGCTCGGACAGCACATCGAAGAGCCGCGGGTGCACGTCGAGGAAGGGCGACCTCCAGGCGACGGCGGCGCTCCCCGCGGCCTCGCCCGCGAGCATCAGCGAGACCCTCGCCTCGCCGCAGAGGGTCGACTCCGCCAGGGTCGTGGGGACGTAGCCGGGGAAGCGCTCCGAGCAGTCGCCCACCGGCTGCGAGGGCGGCGACGCGAAGTGGCGCACCGAGTGACCCCCGACGGGACACATCCCCAGCGCGCAGACCGAGCGGACGGTCGCCGGATCCCACCAGCCGCTCACGTAGTCTGTGGTGAAGAAGAAGCTGCCGATCGCCCCTCGGCCGTAGAGCACCGAGCCCATCTGCGTCGCCCCGGCGGCCCCCCACGGGCCTGAGCGCGCCGACTCGGTCGCGTCGATGTCGTGCGTCGAGAAGAGGATCGCGTCCTCGAGGCCCGGGACGGTGTGCTTCACCACCAGGTGCCCGGAGGCGCCCTCTCTCAGCGCGTCGCGGATCAGCAGCCCCAGCACGTCGCCCGCAGGCTCGAAGCAGTTCACGTAGCAGCGGTAGTGCGACCAGGAGTGGAGGTCGTGCCCCAGGGTGTAGACCGCCCCGAGGCCCACGGCCCTCCGGGTGAGCACCGCCCCGACCTCCGTCGCCCCCGCGAAGGCCCTCGCGGCGACGACGGTGGTCGCTTCGGGATCGGGCTCGAGGACGAAGGTCTCGACCGGGCGCGCGGAGGGGTCGTCGGTGACCAGGAGGTCACGCTCCTCGGCGGTGTCGAGCGAGCGCACCGCAGGGACGGCGACCCCACCGACGCGAAGGGAGGTGACGTCGGTGCGGCGGGTGGTGCGGCGCAGCCCGGCGAGTCGAAGGAGGTCCGCCGAGGACGGAGTGGTCAGGGGTTTGTGGAGCAGCACCACGCCGCCCGCGGTCGCGAACTCCTCGAGGTAGAGCCGGGCGATCGTGTCCACGGCCTCGCCTTCGAGGTAGCCGGGCACGATGGCGAGGGTGTAGCGCCCCAGCAATCCTCGAAGCGCGGCGCTGAACTCCGTGTCGGCGGTGGGGAGGTCGTAGGGGATGCCCCACTGGTCGAGGATCGACGCGAGCGCGCGGATCTCGTCGCCGCCTTTGGTCCAGAGGTAGCGAGGCGCGAGCACGAGCACCCGGGGTCGCAGCGCCGCCGCCCTGGCGTTGTCGACGACCCCGTCGCAGTCGTTGTCGAGCCCGTCGGCGACCTCGGGCGAAGGACCAGGCGCGAAGCAGCGCCGTGCTCCCTCCGCGCAGCCTGCCCAGCCCGCCGCGCAGACCCCTCGGGCCTCGACGGAGCAGGCGTTGGAACCCGAGGGCAGCAGCAGGTCGACCTGCCCGTCGCAGTCGTTGTCGACCCCGTCGCAGCGCGTCTCCTGCGTCTCCCTTCGCGGGTCTCCCAGGGGGACGGAGCAGTCCGCCGCGAAGGAGGGGAACTCCCCGAGGCGGACGTCGACGAGCGCCCCGTCAGGGAGCGTGCGGCCGAGGTCCATGGAGGGCAGCTCGGCGGCGCTGGCATCCACGAGATCCGAGGCGGTGTCCTCTGCGCTGGCGTCGACCCGATCCCACGACGCGTCGAAGGGGGGCGGGACGTCCGCGCGCCCAGGGTCCCGCTCGCAGCCCATCGCGAGGGCGAGACCGAGGAGGGAGGCGCAGCGAAGGGCAGAAGAAAGGAGGGACATTCAGGGGGCGCGGGCGTTCTGCGGCAAATGTGCCACGAAGACCCTCGCGCCGGTAGAGATTGGGCTCCGCGCCGAGGGTGGTTCTGTACGATCCTGCCGACGTGAAGACTCGGATCCTGTGGGCGATGTTCGTGGCGCTGGGCGGGGGATGCACCGGGCGCGCTCCCTCGGTGCGATCGGCCGCGACGCTGCCCGCCGACGCCGGGGCCGTGGCCGTGGCGGAGGCGGTCGACGCCGCGACGAGCGAGCCCCCTTCGCGCCCGGCTGCCACGGGCGATGGCGGCACCGCGGCGCTCGCTCCACCCGAGGAGCCCCCGGTGATCTCCTCCATCACCATGGGCGAGTGGCACGCCTGCGCGGTGATGTCCGACGGCGCCGTGCGCTGCTGGGGACGCAACCGCGAGGCGCAGCTCGGCAGGGCCGCGGCCTCGGCGACGCCCTCCACCCCGAGCCCGACCGCGGTGCCAGGGCTCACCGGTGCGATGGTCCAGGCCTCGGCGGGAACCTTCCATACCTGCGCCCGGCGCGACGACGGCAGGGTCTTCTGCTGGGGCGACAACCGCACCGGGCAGTCGGGCGTGGATCAGGTCCCCACGCTCGATCGCCCCACGGAGCTGCGGGCCGTGACCGAGGCCGAGGAGATCACCACCGGGCGAGACCAGACCTGCACCCGCCATCGCGACGGCACGGTGCGCTGCTGGGGCAACAACGAGAACGGCCAGCTCGGCGACGGGAGCGTGCGTGCTCCCTTCGCTCCGACCCTGGTCACCGGGCTGCGCGACGTCGCGGAGGTCGCGGCCGGCTCGGGCCACACCTGCGCCCGCCTCGCGAACGGCACCGTCCGCTGCTGGGGGCTCAACCGCCGGGGGCAGGTGGGCGATCGCAGCCGCGTGACGCGCCGGCGCCCTGTGCCCGTGGTGGGCGTCGCCGGAGCCGTGCAGATCGCGGTCGGGCGGGAGCACGGCTGCGCGAGGCTGGGGGACGGCACCGTCCGATGCTGGGGGCGCAACGACGTCGGACAGCTCGGCGGCGGCGGTGCGGGAGGATCGAACGTCGCCGTGCCGGTGCGAGGGCTCGCCGGGGTGCGCCAGATCGCGGCGGGCGGACTTCACACCTGCGCGGTGCTGGAGGACGCCACGGTGCGCTGCTGGGGCTCGAACCACCACGGACAGCTGGGGCTCGGCACCGTCGGCGGAGTGCGCCGGGTGCCCACGGCGGTCGTCGGCCTGACGGAGGTGCAGTCCCTCGCGCTCTCTCGCGCCGCGGACGACGGCGCGAGCTGCGCGCTTCGGCGCGATCACTCGGTGCTCTGCTGGGGAGACAACGCCTTCGGTCAGCTCGGGCGACCCACGTCGGGGGCCGACCCGGTCGCCGCCCCGGTGCGCCTCGAAGCGCGCTGAGCGCCTCGAACCGGTAGCTCTCGGGCAAGAGCCCTCCGATGACGCAAGGCCTGCCGCAATCATTTCGCCGCGGATGAATCCGCGAGGCCCGTCGTGATTCGCGGCGCGTCAGCGGGAGAGCCGACTCGTCGCCGATGACGGATGTCATTTGCGGATGGTTGGAAGAAGCCCATTGAGCCGCGAACGAGGGATCGACGCGCGTACAGCACGCGCGGCATCACCGGGCCCCTCGCGACAGGACCGACGCGATGCTCTCGAAGAAGGCTGCACGAGCGTTTTTTCTCGTGGGTACAGCAGTGTGCTCACTGGCCATGGTGGGGCTGACGATCGACTCGTTTCGACGCATCCCCGCGCAGACCCACGCCGACCGCATCACCCCCGCCGTCGCCCGAGGCAAGGACCTCTGGGACCACAACAACTGCATGGGCTGTCACACGCTCCTCGGCGAGGGCGCCTACTACGCCCCTGAGCTGACGCGCGTGTACCGACGGCGCGGGCCGGAGTTCATCCGCGCCATGCTGCGCGACCCGGCGGCGATGTACCCCGGCCAGCGGCAGATGCAGAACTACCACTTCAACCCCGCCCAGATCGACGACCTGGTGGCCTTCCTCCAGTGGATCGACGGGATGGACCTCAACGGCTTCCCCCCGGAGCCGACGCTCAACCAGGTCGCGCTGCCCTCCGGGGCGATCGCGCCCACGGAGGACCGCCCGCAGGTGTTCAACCAGCTCTGCGTGGCCTGCCACACGCTGGGCGGACGCGGCGGCTCGGTGGGCCCCGCCCTCGACCACGTCGGCGATCGGCTGAACGCCGACTACCTCACCCGCTGGCTGCACGACCCGCAAGCCATCAAGCCGGGGACCCTGATGCCTCGCCTCCCACTGACCGAGCCGCAGATCCGCGAGCTCGTCGCGTTCCTTTCCCAGCTCCGTACCGAGGTGCGACCGTGAAGTACGAGTCCCAACGAGTCGCGTGGTGGTTCTTCGCCACCTGCATGCTCCTGCTCTCCCTGCAGATCGTCTACGGCTTCATCATGGGCTTCGCCCATGCGGGCTATGACAACCTGCACGCGATCATCCCCTTCCACGCCGCGCGCGCCACGCACACCAACCTCCTGGTGATGTGGCTCCTCTGCGGCTTCATGGGAGCCGCCTACTACATCATCCCCGAGGAGTCGGAGAGCGAGCTCTACTCACCGAAGCTGGCCCTGGTGCAGCTCGGGGCGCTCGTCGTCACCGGCGTCACGGCCATCATCGGCTTCCACTTCAACTGGTGGGAGGGGCGCAAGTTCCTCGAGATCCCGAGGCCGCTCGACTTCCTCGTGGTCATCGACGTCCTCGCGTTCATCTTCAACATCGGGATGACCGTGAAGAACGGCCGGCGCTTCACCACGACGAGCCTGGTGCTCTTCTTCGGGCTCTTCGCCGCCGCGCTGCTCTACCTCCCGGGCATGATCCCCACGATCAACCAGACCAACGACTCGTACTGGCGCTGGTGGGTGGTCCACCTCTGGGTCGAAGGGGTCTGGGAGCTCATCATGGGCGGGATCCTGTCGTTCCTGCTCATCAAGCTCACCGGCGTCGACCGGGAGGTCATCGAGAAGTGGCTCTACGTGATCGTCGGGCTCACGTTCCTCTCGGGCATCCTCGGCACCGGGCACCACTACTACTTCATCGGTACGCCCAACTACTGGAAGTGGATCGGCGGCGTCTTCAGCGCGCTCGAGCCCCTCGCCTTCCTCGGCATGGCCATCTACGCCGTGACCATGGCGCGCAAGGGCGGCCGCAACCACCCCAACCGCAACGCCCTCCTCTGGACCGTCGGCTGCTCGATCATGTCCTTCGTGGGCGCCGGCTTCCTCGGCTTCGCGCACACGATTCCGCAGGTGAACCTCTACACCCACGGCACGCTCATCACCGCGATGCACGGCCACCTGGCCTTCTGGGGCGCCTACGCCATGATCGTGCTCGCGATCATCACCTACGCGCTGCCCAACCTCACCGGCCGGCGTCGCCATGATGCCCCGTCGGCGCAGATCGCCTTCTGGACCTCGAACATCGGCATGCTCGCGATGACCGCCGCCTTCGCCGTCGCCGGCATCACCCAGGTCTACCTGGAGCGCCGCGTCGGCATGGACTTCATCGTGGTGCAGCGCGAGATCCAGGTGCACTTCGTCGGGCTCATCCTCGCCGCGTCGCTGTTCACCTTCGGCATCGGCGCCTTCATCTGGAACTTCATCAAGTACGGCCGCCCGGTCGGCGAGGTGCTGCCCGCGGGCGCCAGCGACGAGACCCCGGAAGAGGCCATCACCGCCGGTCACCTCGAGGGCATCGCGTGAGCGACCCTGGCCCGGCCCCCTACTATCGGGCGGTACGCCACGAGGTCGAGGTGTTCCGCCGGGCCTACGAAGCCCGGCTCCCGGTGATGCTCAAGGGCCCGACGGGGTGCGGCAAGTCGCGCTTCGTCGAGCACATGGCCGCGGAGATCGGGCGTCCGCTGGTGACCGTCGCGTGCAACGACGAGACCTCCGCGGCCGACCTGCTGGGCCGCTGGATCGTCCGCGGCGCAGAGACCCTCTGGCAGGACGGCCCGGTCACCCGCGCCGTCCGCGAGGGCGCCCTGCTCTACCTCGACGAGATCGCCGAGGCCCGCGAGGACGTCATCGTGGTGGTGCACCCGCTGAGCGACCACCGTCGCCAGCTCTTCGTCGACCGCCGAGACGAGGCCCTCACCGCCCCGCCCGAGTTCATGCTGGTGGTGAGCTTCAACCCGGGCTACCGGCGCGGGCTGAAGGAGCTCAAGCCCTCCACCCGACAGCGCTTCGTGGCGATGCAGTTCGACTATCCCCCGGCCGACATCGAGGCCGAGATCGTGCGCGCGGAGTCCGGCGTCGACGCGGCCATCGCCCGCAAGCTCGTGACCCTCGCCACCAAGGTGCGCGCGATCGACGAGCCGGGCCTCGCGGAGACCGTCTCCACGCGCCTCCTCGTGGGCGCCGCCACGCTGATGCGCTCGGGCCTCGCGCCGAGGATCGCGTGCTCGGCGGCCATCGTGCAGCCCCTCACCGACGACCCCACCACGGGCCGCGCCCTGCAAGACCTCGCCGACATGGTGTTCTGACCGATGGGTTGGGACGAAGCGCTCTTCGGCTGGCTCTACCGCGGGGCCCGCTCGATCGTGCGGCGGCCACCGTCGGCGGAGAGCCTCGCTCGCGCGGGGCAGCTCGACGACGTGAGCGCCCGCATGGCGATCGTGGCCTCGGCGCTCACGGGCGACGCCGTGCAGATCCGCGGCTCGGAGGGCCTCGGCGGACAGTCGCCGGGCACCCTGCACCTGCCGCGGATGCTCTCCCTCGGGGACAGCCGCGAGGACGGCGAGCGGGCCTACCTGCACCGGGTGGTGTGCGCCGTCGCCACGCTGCGCCTGGGGCTCTACACCCCGCGCTCGCTCGACCGCGACGAGGCCCTGCTCTGGACCGCCCTCGCCGCCCCCGCGGTGCGGCAGGAGGCGCTCTCGATGCTGCCCGGGGTCGACGAGCTCTTCGACGAGGTCGCCCGCTGGGAGCTCGCGCTCCGACCGGAGCCCTCGACGCTCGCGCCGAGGGAGGCCGCGCTCGAGGCGCTGGTGCGGGTCTCCCTCTCGGGTCTGGGCGAGCTGCGCGCTCCCGAGGTGCTCGCCCGGGATGCGGAGCAGCGCTGGTCGGAGCTTCGCGCGCTGCCCACGCGGCGGGGGAGCGCCGTTCCCCCGGTGGCCTCGTGGGCGCCGCTGGGACCTCGCGTGAAGGAGGGCGAGGCGAGCGGATCGAAGCAGCGCCCGATGCCCCAGAGCGCGATGCCCGGCGGCACCGAGCGCCGAGGCAAGGACCGCGACCACGTGCGCCGCATCGAGATGAACCGCGACCGCACGGACGAGAACCCGCTCGTGCACTCCTTCGAGAAGGTGCACACCGCCGAGGAGTACAAGGGCGGCCGGAAGAACGTCGACGGCAGCGACGAGATGGCCGCCCACGGCGACGCGCTCGACGAGCTCGACATGCGCGAGGTGATCCGCACCTCGGAGACCTCGCGCTCGCTCTACCGGGCCGACGTGATGCTCGACGGCTCCGCGGGCGACCTCGCCGACGAGGCCGCGCCGGGCGGGCTCGCGTACCGCTACCACGAGTGGGACGAGCGGCAGCGGGCCTGGCGCGACGCGTGGTGCACCGTGAGGGCGAGCATGGCGGCGGAGACGCTCCCCAGCGACCGGGCGACGGAGCTGGTGCGCCGGGTGCTGCACCGCCACCGCCGGGAGGTGCGCGGGCTGCGGGCGGAGTTCGAGCGCATCGAGCTGGGCCGAGCGTGGCGCAACCGTCAGCCCGACGGGCCGGACGTGGACACCGACGCCATGGTCGAGCGCTACGCCTGCCTCTGCGCGGGGCACTCCCCGCCCGACCGGCTCCACACGTCACGGAGGAAGCACGGGCGCGACACGGCCACGATCATCCTGCTCGACGCGAGCCTGTCGAGCGACGGCTGGGTCGGCGGGCGGCGGGTGATGGACGTGGCGCGCGACTCGGTGATCGTGCTGGGCGAGGCGCTCGCGGGGCTCCACGACGAGGTGGGGGTCGCGTCGTTTCACAGCAACACCCGCCGCGACTGCCGCTTCGAGGTGATCAAGGGGATGACCGACCCGTGGGCGGGCTCCTGGCGCCGCCTCGCCTCGGTGGCGCCCGCGGGCTACACGCGCATCGGCCCGGCGCTGCGCCACGCGTCGTGGATCCTCTCCCGCGCCCGCGCCAGGCGCCGGCTGCTGCTGGTGGTGAGCGACGGACGGCCGACGGACTACGACCGCTACGAGGGGCGCTACGGCGTGGCGGACGTGAACAAGGCCGTGCGCGAGGCCCACGACGTGGGCGTGCAGGTCTTCACGCTGGCGATCGATGCGCAGTCGCGCTCGCACCTGCCGGCGATGTTCGGCACCTCGCGCTACGCCGTGCTGCCCCGCCCGGAGGGCCTCGTCGAGGCGATGGCCTCGGTGTACGGGCAGCTCCTTCGCTGAGGCGCTACGACGCGTCGCCGGGCTACGCCGCGGCGAGAGAGCGGGCGCGCAGCCAGCGGTAGACGGGGATGAGCGCGAGGGTGATGAGCAGCGAGATGAGCTGCGAGGTGCTGAGCCCGAGGAGCCCGCCGCGGTCGTCGTTGCGCAGGATCTCCACCGCGAAGCGCAGCAGCGAGTAGCTCACCAGGAAGAAGACGAAGACCTGCCCGTCGAAGCGCTTTCTCGGGGCGATGAGGTAGTAGCCCACCGCCGCGATGGCCAGCGACCCGGCGGCCTCGTAGAGCTGCGTCGGGTGCACGGGCAGCGCAGGCAGCGCCTCGCTGGCCAGACGGTGCGCGCGGTACTGCGCCTCGCTCGCGGGGGAGTAGCGGGGAAACCACGCGCTCCACGGGTGGTCGCAGGTGACGCCGAAGCAGCAGCCCGCGAGGAAGCAGCCCATGCGCCCCCAGGCGAGCCCGAGGGCCACCGCGAAGCCCGCCATGTCGGCGGCCTTCCAGAAGGGGAAGCGCTCCCGGCGTAGGAAGTACACCGCGTAGCCGACGGCGCCGATGAGGCCGCCGTAGTAGGTGAGCCCGCCCGCCCAGAAGGCCGCCCACGCGAAGCAGTTGGCCTCCCTCGGGTGGCAGACGCCGTGGGCCTGATCCCAGAGGCCGTTGACCGAGCTGTGGAGGCAGTGCTCGCGGGTGATGTGCCACGACACCTTCGCGGGGTCGGTGCAGAGGTGCACGTAGTCCCAGAAGTACCCGTCGGCGATGACGTGAAGGAGGCGAGAGCCGATGACCCCGGCGACCACCATCGCGAGGCCGAGGTCGATGACGACCTCGCGGTCCTGCCCCAGGCGGCCGAGCCAGCGGGCGCCGATGAAGGTAGCCAGCGCGAAGCCCATGGCCAGCATCGCGAAGTATGCGGGGAGCTCGACCCCGAACAGCGCGACGAGGATGGGCCTCACGGCGTCGAGGCCACCGGGGTCGGCGAGACCGTGCTCGGGGCCTTCTTCGGGCCGATGATGTACTCGAGCACCATCAGCCCGATGCCCACGGAGATCGCGATGTCGGCGACGTTGTAGGTCGGCCAGTGGAAGCGCAGCTTCACGTGCATGTGGATGAAGTCCACCACGTAGCCGAGGCGCACCCGGTCGACGAGGTTGCCGATGGCGCCGCCCAGCACCAGCGGCAGGGCCCACTTCATCAAGCGCTGGCCGGGCTCCATGGTGCGGTAGAGGTGCACGATGAAGGCGATGGCGCCGAAGGTGACCAGCAGGAAGAAGGGCCGGCGGATGGCCTCGCTCGCGCCGTGCAGCAGGCCCCAGGCGCCGCCGCAGTTCTCCGCGTACTGCAGGTCGAGGTAGTCCTTGATGAGGACGATCTCGCGGTTGGCCACGCGCTGCGGCAGGTAGTGCTGAAGCCCCGGCGGCGGAGAGCAGAGCGGCGGGGGGTTGGGCACCGAGCGGGAGAGCCGACCGAGCGCCCAGGCCTTGCTCCAGAGGTCGATGCCGGCGCTGCCGAGGGCGACCACGGCGAGGAAGATCCAGTCGCGGGCGGTCACGGGCTGAACCGCCGGCTTCGCCTTCGCAGACGTCGCGACCGCGGCCTTCTCAGAGGTCTCGGGGGCTTCGGGAGTCAGGTTCTCTTCGCTCATGGATCCTCTAGGCGGAAGCGCCAGCGGCGCGGTCAAAGACATCGACGGCGTGACGGCAGCGAGGACATAGCCCGTCCGGCCCGACGTCGCCACGGCGACGCCAGCAGCGGTCACAGGCGGGCCCCGGGGCGACGCGCACCCGGCCGCCCTGGGCGGGCGAGGCGACCAGCTCGAGGGCCCCGAGGCCCAGCAGCTCGGCGGCCTGAGGGGAGAGCGGACCGAGCTCGTCGCGCTCGGCCTCGGAGAGCGACAGCGTCACCTCGGCGTCGCGGGCGTGGTCGATGCGGGCCTCCGGCGCGAAGGTCACGTCCCCTGCCCCGGGCTCGCGGCCTGCCTTCTTCGCGGCCTGCTTCTCCACGCCCCAGGACTGCACCGCGGGTTCGAGCGTCGCGAAGACGCTGTCTCGGAGGGTGCGCAGCCGACCGACGGCCCGGAGCAGCGCCTCGCCGTCCTCGATCGCGGGGACGGTGGGCCAGAACTCCAGGTGCACGCTGTCGCCCTTCGCCGCGAAGGCCGGGAGGTGATCCCACACGTCCTCGGCGGAGAAGGGGAGGATCGGGGCGATGACCGCCGCGAGAGAGCGCACCAGGTGCTGCATGGTGGCGAGCGCCGAGCGGCGCCGGGGGGAGTCGGCGGCGTCGTTGTAGAGGCGGTCCTTGGAGGCGTCGAGGTAGAGGGCGGAGAGGTCCTGGCAGAACTCCACCACCGTCGCGAAGACCTCTCGGAAGGCGTACTGCCGGTAGGCCTTCTCGCACTTCGCGAGCACCTCGCCGAGGCGCACCATGGCCCACCGGTCGATGGGCTCGAGGGCGACCTCGGTCACCAGCGCCGCGGGCTCCTCTCGCAGCGCGCCCAGCATGAAGCGGAGCGTGTTGCGCACCCGCCGGTAGGCGTCGATCGCCTGGTTGAGCACCGCGCGCGAGTAGGGCATGTCGTTCTCGTAGTCGACGAAGACGGCCCACGCGCGAAACAGCTCCGCCCCCTGCTCGGCGATGATCTTCTCCGGGGGGATGTACTCGATGTCGTCCTGGGCGATGGCGAGAGCAACGTCGTCGAGGGAGGTCTTCTTCCCGAGGCGCTTCTTCGCCTCGGCGACCTTCTCGGGCGTCGCCCAGGTGCTCTTCATCGCGGCCAGTACGGCGTCGAGGGTCTCGCCCTTCGTCACACGCGCGGTGATCTCGTCGCGGCGCGCCTGCTGGCGGCGGAGGATGTCGCTCTTGGAGTAGGGGCGGCCCTGGTCGTCGCAGACGAAGCCATGGGTGAGCACCGCACGGTAGGGCGCCTCGCCCAGCACGGCGCAGCCCACCAGCAGCGACGAGTGGAACCACCCGCGGTGCTGGTCGCTGCCCTCCAGGTAGAGGTCGACCTTGGCGCCGAGGTCGGGCTCGGGCTCGCACACCGCGTAGAACGAACTCCCCGACTCGAACCAGACGTCGATGATGCTCGGGTCGCGGGTGAACTCCTCGCGAGGCCGCAGCGAGCCGTCCGCGCAGCGGATCTGCGCGGGCAGCACCGTGGGGTCTTCGCTGTACCAGGCGTCGGCGCCGCGCTCGGCGAAGACGCCCGCCACGTGGTCGAGCAGCTCGGTGGTCAGCACCACCTCGCCGGTGGCCTTGTGCTGCACCGCGGGGATGGGAACGCCCCAGATGCGCTGACGGGAGATGCACCAGTCGGGGCGGGCTTCGATCATCCCCCGGATGCGCTCCCTGCCCCAGGACGGGACCCAGCCTCGGGCGACGCCCTCTCCCTCGGCGCGGGCGCCGTCGGCGGCGAGGCGGTCGATCTCCGAGAGCGCCCGCTGGCGCAGCGTGCGGCCATCGGAGCCCGCGGCCTTCATGGGCTCGTCCAACGCGATGAACCACTGGGTGGTCGCGCGGGTGATGAGCGGGCTCTTGCAGCGCCAGCAGATCGGGTACTTGTGGGTGATCTTCCGGCCGGGCTCGTGGAGCAGCGCGCCCACGGAGCGCAGGTGCTGCTCGACCACGGGGTTGGCGTCGAAGACGAACTGCCCTTCGAGCCCCATGGCCTTGGCGCCGTCGCCGAGCTCGCCCGTGTACCGGCCGTCGTCGCCGACGGGGGCGTAGGCCTCCAGGCCGTGGGCGGTGCCCAGCTTGTAGTCGTCGCGTCCGTGGCCGGGGGCGGTGTGCACGAGGCCGGTGCCCGCGGTGCTCTCCACGTGGTCGGCCCCGAAGAGCGTCGACCAGCGCGCCTCGAAGGGGTGGCGGCCCTGGAGCCCGACGAGCAGTTCGCCCTTGAAGACCGGGCCCACGACGACCTCGGTGAGGCCCGCGGACTTCGCGACGGACTCGGCGAGCGAGGCGGCGACCAGCAGCCCTTCGCCGTCGGCGCCCTTGAGCACGACGTAGTCGAGCGCCGGGTGGACGGCGATGGCGAGGTTGGCCGGGATGGTCCACGGGGTGGTGGTCCAGATGACGGCGGAGACGCGGGTGACGCCCTCGGGGAGCTTGGCGCGCAGGGCCTCGATGCCCACGGCGTCGAGCGCGAACTGCACGTAGATGGAGGGCGAGACGTGGGCCTCGGCGTACTCCACCTCGGCCTCGGCGAGGGCGGTGCGGCAGTGCCAGCACCACTGCACGGGCTTCTTGCCGCGGTAGACGATCTCGTTGGCGACGAAGGCCTTGAGGGCGCGGATGACCTGCGCCTCGAAGCCGGGGTTCATGGTGAGGTAGGGCTTCTCCCAGGTGCCGAGCACGCCGAGGCGCTTGCGCTCGGTGCGCTGCACGTCGACCCACTTCGCGGCCTCGTCGCGGCAGCGGACGCGCATCTCCGTGGGGGAGACCTGCTCCTTCTTGCGCTTCACCTCGCGGTCGACGTTGAGCTCGATGGGGAGGCCGTGGCAGTCCCAGCCGGGGATGAAGCGGGTGCGCTCGCCCAACAGGTTGCGAGAGCGGGTCACGAAGTCCTTCAACGCGTTGTTGAGGATGTGCCCGTAGTGCATGTGCCCGTTGGCGTAGGGCGGCCCGTCGTGGAAGACGAAGCGGTGCTCCGTCGGGCGCTCCAGGATGCGCTCGTAGAGCCGCGTGGACTCCCAGCGGGCGAGCCACTGGGGCTCACGCTTGAAGAGGTCTCCCTTCATCGGGAAGGCCGTCTTGGGCAGCAGGCACGTCTCTTTGTAGTCCCTCGGCACGGGCGATCGCCTATCACACCCGGCCGGGTGGTTCCAGAAGAGGCCGAGGCGGGGCCTCGCGGCGCGGGGCGATCGATCAGCGGCGGATGAGCTCCAGCAGCATCGCCAGCGCGGGCATCAGGATCGACCCGATCACGGCCTCGCCCGCGATCAGCCCGGAGGCGAGCGGCGCGGCGTAGCTCTCGTAGCTCCCCTCGGGGCCCGGGGCGAACTTGCGCCACACCGCGGCGATCACCGCGCCGATGGCGATGGCGATGTTGAGCGAGGGCGGAAGGATCAGCGCGAAGCCCAGCGCCGCGGGGATGGGCACGAACCAGAAGCGGCTCCCGTGGCCGTCCTTGCTGCGCACCGCGTGGAGGAGCTCGAAGACCACCCCGAGCACGATGCCCACCTTCGAGGCCGTGAGCGCGCCGTGAGGGAGGTAGCCGAGGCCGCGCTCCATGGCGATGGCGAGCGTGGCGATCTTGAGGCCCGTCGGGGCCGAGAGCTGCCCGGGGTTGAGCCCGATGCCGTAGGTGTGCTGCAGCACGTTGAACACGATCGGCGTGAGCAGCGCGCCGATGGGGATCACGATGAGCTGGGCGATCACCAGCGTGCGGAAGCGGCCGCCGAGGCGCTGCGCGACCCAGAAGGCCGGCACCACGTTCTCGGACGAGGCCTGCGGGCTCGCGCTGATGTACGCCGCGGTCAGGTTGGCGCGAATCTGCGCGGGCCAGAGCATCCCGAAGAGGAACTGCGTCGCGTTGGCCATGAGCGACACGGGCCCGGAGCCGGTGATGCCCAGCACCCGGAGCCCCGCCACGATGAGCAGCGGCTGGATCGCCACCGCGAGCAGCACCTCGGCCACGGGCATGTGGAACCACGTGGTGGTGAGCCACACGAGGAGCGTCACGCTCACGCCGAGGCCGGTGGCGGTCCACCAGGTGGGGATGGTCTCGTCGGCCTGCGACACGAAGGGGTGCTCCTCGGGCGCGGCGTCGCGCGCGAGCACGCTCTGCACCACGGGGATGAGCACGCTGGTGACCGCCGCGGCGATCATCATCGCGGTGGCGGGCCACATCATCCACTGGACCACGTACTTGAAGTGCGAGTGCGCCCCCGAGAACTCCGCGGCCTTGCCGCAGGAGGCCGTGAGGAAGGCCATCGACGCGTCGCGCGGCGCGCCCGTGAGGCCCGCGAGGCCGTCGAGCGTGGCGAGGCAGCGGCCGAGGTCGGCCTCGGGGACGCCGGAGAGGGCGGAGTAGCGGGCGGCGGTCTCGCCGAAGGTGGCGATGATCCAGGTTCCCGCGAGCCCGGAGAGGCCGACCGAGAGCGGCACCAGCATCCCGAGGCCGAACGCCGCGAGCTCGAGGCCCAGCGCCATGTTGAGCAGGGGGTTGCCCACGATGGAGGGGATGACCCCGAGGCCGTCGCGCAGGAAGGTGAGGAAGCCCGCGACCCCGGTGGTAGTGGTGAGCACGTCGCGGCGGGCCCTGGTGCTCTCGGTGGCGCTCGGGTCGGTCAGCGTCTGCGCGATGGAGAGCGTCGCGAGGGAGGTCGGCCACGGCAGCTTGCGGTCCTTGAGGATCGCGCTGCGTGGGAGGATGCCCATGAACACCCCGAGGTTGGCCGAGACCACCAGCCAGGCGAACATCTGCCACGACGTGGGGTGGAAGCCGATGTCCCGGCCCGTGAGCGCCTTGATGTAGAAGAAGGCCGCGAGGATCACGACCATGAAGGCGATCCCCGAGACCATCCCGATCATCGACTGGATGAGGTTGAGCTGCACCGCGAGGGCGCGCCCCTTCACCTGCTTCCCGAGGGCGAAGGCGGCGAGGAACATCCCGCCCATGGTGAGGTCGACGCTCTGCCCCAGCTTGAGCGTGACGTAGGGCGTGGCGGCGGCGGCCACCGCGCACAGGAGGCAGCCGAGGAGCACGGTGCGGGCGTTGAGCTCGTTCTCGCGGTTCATCGCGACCGACGCTATCCGATCGGTCGGCCCCGGGCGGTGGGGAATTCGCGCGAAGCGGCGTCGGGCCCAGCGGCGCGGAGGGGGAAGCGCTGCGGGAGAGGTGCGTCGCGTCGGGGTGCGGAGCTCAACGCGGGGGCCTGATGGGTCTGGGACGCCCTACTGGGTGCGCTTGATGACGTGGAACCCGAAGGGCGTCTCCACGATGTCGCTGATCTGACCGACGTTGAGCGCGAAGGCCGCCTGTTCGAAGGGCGGCACCATCGCCCCGCGAGCGAAGGTACCCAGGCTGCCCGCGCTCGAGGCCGCGCCCGGCTCGTCGCTGAACTCCCTCGCCAGCGCCGCGAAGTCCTGCCCCGCCCTCGCCCGGCGGAGCACCTCCTCGACGCGAGTGCGGGCCTCCTCGCGGGTGCGCGTGACGGTCGGCGGAACGCGCTCGGAGCCGCGGTGCATCACCAGCACATGGGACGCCCCGATGGTGGCCGGGCCCGCGTTGGCGGAGGGAGCAGCGGCGGAGGGCGCGGACGGCTGAGCGGGCAACGTGGTCGTCGCGGTGCGCGCGCCGGGCTCGTCCGGGGCGCGGTTGCAGCCCACCGAGAGGTTTACCAGGATCGTAAAAGCGAGGAGGGCGGCGCGGGGTTGCATGGCAACCGAGCGAGTAGTGCGTCACCCCAAAGCGCGCAAGGGCTCAGCCGGGAGTTCGGAGTACGAGCGCGAGGCCGTCGGCGAGGAGTCCCCGGTACGAGCGCGAGGCCGTCAGTAACCCGAGCCAGACCCTGAGCGTTAGCGAGGGGGAGAGCCCACCCAGGCCATCCCAATGCGGCCTCGCCCGGAGGGCAGCGACCTATCACGTCAGCCCAGTGCTCGATGACGTCGCTCGTCGCGACGAAGACGCACTGGGCTGACGTGATAGGTCGCTGCCCTCGGGGCGAGGCCGCATTGGGATGGCCTGGGTGGGCGCTGCCCTCCGGGCGAGGCCGCATCGGGATGGCCTGGGTGGGCGCTGCCCCTCGCTGACGCTCGGGGTCTGGCTCGGGTGACTGACGGCCTCGCGCTCGTACCGGGGACTCCTCGCCGACGGCCTCGCGCTCGTACCGGGGATATCCCCGCCGACGGCCTCGCGCTCGTACCGGGGAACTCCCCGCCGACAACCTCGCGCTCGTACTCCGGACTCCAGCCTCAGCCCTCGCGCTTGACCCCCAGCGCACGGATCTTCTTGTGGAGGTTGGTGCGCTCCAGGCCGAGCAGCGAGGCGGCGCGGGAGATGTTCCAGTCGACCTCCTTGAGGGTGTCGAGGATGTACGCGCGCTCGGCGTCGTCGCGGTGCTGCCGCAGCGTGGGGCGCTCCCCAGGCGCCCTCGGAGGGCCCGCGTCGTCGTCCTCGTCGTCCTCGCCCCGAGGCCCGCTCACCGGCTCCGGCGCCACGATGGGAGAGCGCTCCCTCGCCTCTCGGGAGAGCCGCGACTCCTCGGGCAGGTCGTCGAGTGTGATCTCGTCGCCCGACAGGATCACCAGCCGCTCGACGAGGTTCTTGAGCTCTCGCACGTTGCCCGGAAACCCGCGGCCCCGCAGCGCGTCGAGCACCGCCGGGACGACGGGCTTGGGCTTCATCCCGTTCTCCCGGCAGAACTCCCTCAAGAACGACCCCACCAGCATCGGGATGTCCTCCGGGTGCTCCCTCAGCGCGGGCGACCGGATGGGGACCACGTTGAGCCGGAAGTAGAGGTCCTCCCGGAAGCGCCCCTCGCGGGCCTCTCGCTCCAGGTCGCGGTGCGTCGCCGCCAGCACCCTCACGTCCACGGTGAACACCTGGTCGCTGCCGACGCGGCTCACCTCGCCGCTCTGTAGCGCCCGCAGCACCTTGGCCTGCGCGGCCATGGGCATGTCGCCGATCTCGTCGAGGAAGAGCGTCCCCCCGTGCGCCGCCTCGAAGTGCCCTCGCTTGCGCGACACCGCGCCGGTGAACGCCCCCTTCTCGTGGCCGAAGAGCTCGCTCTCCACCAGCTCGCTCGGGATGGCCGCGCAGTTCACCTTCACGAAGGGCCCCGCGTGCCTCGGCGACATCCGGTGGATCGCCCTCGCGACGAGCTCCTTGCCCGTCCCGCTCTCGCCGGTGATGAGCACCCTCCCCCGCGTCGGCGCGACCTTCTCCACCTCCGAGTACAGCCGCCGCATCACGGCGCTCTCGCCCACCATCTCCTCGCGCGCCCCGGCCGCCGAGCGCAGCGCCACCACCTCGCGCTCCAGCCTCGACGCCCGCAGCGCGTTGCGAACGCTCACCAGCACCCGGTCGCGGTCGAGCGGCTTCTCGAAGAAGTCCGTCGCCCCGAGCTTGATGGCGTCCACCGCCACGCCCACCGTCGCGTGGCCGGAGATCACCACCACCGGGATGCTCGTCCAGCTCGCCATCTTGCGGATGCGCTCCAGCAGCTCGATGCCCGACATCCCGGGCAGCCGGATGTCCGTGATCACCAGGTCGATGGGCTCGTCGGTCAGCACCTGAAGCGCCTCCTCCGCCCGCTCGACGTCGCGCACCTCCAGGTGGTCGCCCTCCAGCACCATCCTCAGCGTGCGACGGATGTTCTTCTCGTCGTCGACGACCAGCACCGTCCCGGCCATCAGCGAGGCCCCCCGGTGCTCGCGTCGAAGCGCCCGTTGAGGTGCAGCGTCATGCGACCCTGCACCAGCGTCGCCTCGTACTCCCCCTGCGCGCGGCGGCCGTCCCAGCTCGTGAGGGTGATCCACCCCTCCCCGGGACGGGGCTCCATGGTCTGGCCCGACGCGAAGCCGAAGCGCATCACCGCCCCGTCGCCCGTCGCCGTGCGCTGCCCCACCGGCGCCGCAGGGACCTCCAGCACCACGTCCCTCACGCTCCCCCTCGCGCCTCGCGCGTGGAGGGTGAGCGTCCCCAGTCGGTCGCTGAAATCGCTGGGGCGCACGGGCAGCCGCGAGTCCCCGGAGGCCCCCAGGGCCGCCGCCCCCGCGCCGAGCGCCGTCACCGTGATCTCCAGGTAGCCGGGGGACTGCGCCCACGCGGTCGACACCGCGCTCACGCCCGCCAGCACCGCCGCTCTCCACCAGCCGCTTCGCATGGCCCGCGAGGGTATCACCGGTCAGTCCTCGCAGAACCGCTGGTGCAGGGCGCGCGTCAGGGCGTCGGCGGACTCTCGCGCCACCGCCAGCGTGATGCGCAGCGGAGAGCTCGACACCGACCTCGGCGTGCAGCCCTCCGCGCGGGCGACGGAGAGCACGTCGCGCAGCACCGAGGCCTCCTCGGTGAGCCCGTCGCCCACCACCGAGACCCACGCGACCGCGTCGACCGAGCGAGGATCGACCACCGTCACACCCGCCGACGAGAGCGCCGAGGCCGCGCGCTCCCAGTCCGGAACCCTCGGCAGCGACACCCACGCGGAGAGCCCCGCGGCGGTCCACTCGACGGAGCGGAGGGGAACGCCCTCCCGATGCGCGAGCGCCAGCAGCTCGTCGAGCGCGCCAGGCAGGTCGGCCGGGCCTCGGAGCCAGGCCACCTGCGCGTCGCCCACCACCGCGCGCACCCTCCGGGGAGAGGGCTCGACCTCGTCGCTCACCACCGTCTCCCTCGCCCCGGCGCCGTGGGCGTCGTCGGTGCGCCGCGCGTGGATCCGGATGCGCTCCCTCTTGGCGAAGGCCACCGCCTCGGCGTTGAGCACCTTCGCCCCGGACTCCGCCATCTCCTGGAGCTCCGCGTAGCCCAGCGCCGGGAGGTGCCTCGCCCCGGGGACCACCCTCGGGTCGGCGGTGTAGACCCCGTCGACGTCGGAGTAGATCTCGCAGCGGTCGGCGCGCAGGGCCGCGGCGAGCGCGACGGCGGTGGTGTCGCTGCCCCCGCGGCCGAGGGTGGTGATCTCCCGGCGGTACGACATCCCCTGGTAGCCCGCGACGATGACCACCCGGCCGCGGGCGAGCTCGTCCTCGATGCGGTAGGGGCGCACCTCGATGATGCGCGCGTCGAAGTGACGGTCGTTGGTGAGGATCCCGCTCTGGGAGCCGGTGAAGGAGATGGCGTCCTCGCCGCGGTGGTGAAGGGCGATCGCCAGCAGCGCCATGGTGGTGCGCTCGCCCACCGAGAGCAGCATGTCGAGCTCCCTCCTGGGCGGCGTGGCGCTCACGTCGCGCGCCATCGCCAGGAGCTGGTCGGTGGTCTTGCCCATGGCGCTCACCACCACCACCACCTGGTGCCCGTCGGCGCGCGCGGCGACCACCCGGTCGGCCACGCGCCCGATGCGCGTGAGGTCGGCCACCGACGAACCACCGTACTTCTGCACGATCACGCTCATGATGGGTGTTCGTTACCGCGGGGCGCGGCCGCGCGTAAACTTGCGGGGTGACAGGCCTCGCCGTGCTGGTGCTCTCGCAGCTTCTCTCGGCCCCCTCGGAGGCGGCCGAGCCGACGGAGCGCGACCTGCCCGCGGCGACCCTCGCTCTCGCGGAGGCGAGGGCCAGCTACGCAGAGACCCTGAGCCGCAGCGATTTCCGCGAGGACGCCCCGGCCATGAGGGCGCTCGCCGAGACCCTGGCGCCGATGCTCGCCGATACCTGGCGGCGGCACCGCCCCCTGCGCAACCACGCCGTCGAGCTGATGCAGGCCACGGCGGGCGACGGGCTCCGCCCCTTCCTCGACGCCATCCCGGGGATGCGCTTCGCCCTCGCCCGCTCGTGGCTGCGCTGGCACGACGACCCGACGCTGCTCGCCGAGCTCTCATCCAGCGAGCACCCGGCCCTCCTCCGGGTGCTCGCCCTCTACCGCCCGGAGCGCGCGGCCCCCCTCGCCCCGCTGCTGCGCGACGCCGATCCCGCCTTCGGGCGCGACGGCATCTGCCACACCGCGCTGCTGCTCCCGCCGGTCGAGCGGCGCGCCTTCCTCGACGGGACCATCAGCGCCATCGTCGCTCAGGCCCCGAGGGACAACTGGCCGGCGTGCATCCGGCTCGCGGTGGAGCACCCCGCGGGCAGGCGCTGGCTTCAGTCCGCGGTGCTCGACGCCCACTACGCCCCCAGCGGCGCCCTGCGGGAGCGCTGGGCCCCCATCGCGGCCGCCCTGCTCACGGCGTCCGGGCCGGTCGACCCGAGGGTGCTCACCCGCCTCGCCGGGTGGGGAGAGCACTTCCACGCCGACGCCGACGCCTCCTCCCGGAATGAGCTGGTCACGGCCCTCGAGCGCCAGTCCCCCTCGTGGCCCGACACCGCCGCGGCGAGACGGCCCGCGGTGCTGTCCTTCCTCAGGGCGACCGGGAGCGCGGCCGTGCGGCTCTGGCCCCTGCGGCGATCGCTCGGCGACCCGACGCTCTTCCGCGACGCCCTCGCGGCCCTCGCCTCCCCGGCGGTCGACCCGATCACCCTCGCCGAGGCCGTGAGGGTCGTCGGGCTCACCGCGCCGCTCGACGCGCGCTCCCGGGCCGAGGCACTGGGCGCGCTTGAACTCCTCCGGTCGAGGCTGCTCCCCTGGGGGATCGTCAGCGTGTCGCCCAGGGAGATCGACCGCTGGCACTCGGCCATCGAGCTCGCCCGCCCCTGCGCGGGCGACGGCTGCGCGGCGGTGCTGGAGAGCGCGACGGACCCTCTGGCCGCCCGCACCGTGATGCTGGGCGCCCCGCTGGAGAGCGAGGCCGTGGCGAGGGTCGTGGTGCGTCGGGTCGTGGTCGCCGGCGAGGACTTCGTCACCAGCGACGGCGTGGTGACCTCCCCCTCGGCGCTCGCGGCGGTGGTGCTCGCCCGCGCCCCGAGCTGCCCTCCTCCGCTGCGGGGCCTCGCCACGGTGCGCCCGGCGATCGTCGGTCGCGGTCGCACCAGCTGGCTCGACCCGTGGAGAGAGCGGCTGATCGCCCGCTGCACCCTGGAGGCGCGGCGCCCATGAGGTCGCGCTTCGCCGCCCTCGCGCTCTCCCTGGGCTGCTCCGGAGCGAGGAGCAGGGCGACGCCCCCGCTCGCCACCACGGCGACGGTAGAGAGAGCCGAGCCCGCCCGCGCTGGATGGGCCGTCGTCGCACCGCGCGACCGGCCGCCTCGCATCGACGGCGTGGCCGCGCTCTCGGACGGGAGCATGGTGATCCTGAGCGGGAGCGGGGTGTTCGGGGTGAGCGCGAGGGCGGAGGTGAGGCCCTTGTGCGCGATCGACCCGGACCTCGTCGTGGGAGGCCTACACGCCTCGGGCTCGGGCTGGTGGACGCTGGCCGGGGAGGCCTTCGCGCCTGCGGTCTTCCATGGAGGAGCGGGCGCGACGGGCTGCGCTCGCGAGGCCCTCCCCCCGCTGGTCGCGAGAAACGCCCCGCCGGGCCAGCTCCGCTCGACGCAGTCCGGCGCCGACTCCCTGGTGTGGTCGAGCGCCGGACCCATCGCCCGCTCCCGGGACGGCGGCCATACCTGGCAACGTATGCCTTCGCTCCCCGAGGTGGTCGCCATGGCCGCGAGCGGGGCGACCCTCTACGCCGCCGCCCTGCTGGGAAGCCCCAACTCCCGGACTCCCTTCAACCGCCACGGCTACGACGTCTTCTCGCTCCCGGAGGGGGAGACCCGATGGACGCTCTCCGCGGCGCCCGGAGACCGCGCGGCGCCGGTCGCTCTCCTCCCCCGCGAGGAGGGCGGCGTCCTCGGCCTCGACGCGCTCGGAGGCTTCGAGATCAACGCCCACGGCGACGGCCGGGTCGCCGCCTCGACGGGCCCTCACTTCGCGAGAGACCGCCCACGGCTGCTGGTGGGCGCCGCGCCCGACTCGGCGATCGGCCTCGCCGAGGGGATGCTCTCCGTGCACCGGCTCTCGGGCTGGCGACCGCTGCCGCCGCTCCCCGAGGAGCGCGTCGCCACGGCCTTCGACAGGGCGCCCGATGGGTCGCTCGTGGTCTCCGATGGCCGCGAACTCTGGAGGCTTCGGGAGGCCGAGGCCCCGACGGTGCTGCTGCGCACGCCCCTCGGAGGAGGGCGCCCGACGAGGCTGGCCGCGTCCGGTGCGGTGATCGCGGCGCTGACCGGCCCCTACCGCCTCTCGGTGAGCCGCGACGGAGGGGAGACGTGGACCAGCACGGTGATCCCGAGCGAGGCGGGCGGCGCGAGGAGCCTCTCGGTGCTGCCCGGCGGAGTCGTCGCGGTGATCACCGCCGAGCCCCCGGTCGCCGCCGGAGCGCTCCCCACGGGCGCGCTCTGGGTGGTCGACGCGGGGCTCCACCGCATCGAGCTCCCTTCGGGCGCGAGGGTCTTCGAGAGCGGCGCCTCGCTCCACGCCATCGGCGACCGATGGATCCTGGTCGCTGGGGATGTGCTGGTCTCCGACGACCAGGGAGCCCACTGGCGACCCACCCTCGGAGCCCCTCAGGGGCGAGGCGAAGGGTGGGGCGTGGTCTCTCTCGCCACGGCCTCCGGGCGCACCGCCTACGCGCTCGACAACGCCGGCGCGCTCTGGCGCTCGGACGACGCGGGCGACCAGTTCGTGACCATCTCCCCAGGGCGTCCGGCGGAGGGCGCCGCGGCGCTCCGCCAGCCTCAGCCTTCCTCCGACTGGCTGCGCTGGGACGGCGGCGACGCGCTGCTCGCGAGCGTCGGTCGGCAGTTGATCCGCTTCAACCGCGAGGGCCACGGCGCCCCGCTGGCGACGGTGCGAAGTGCCCTCTTCGGAGCGGCGGTGGAGGGCGGCGCGCTGATCGCCACCAGCGCGGTCCCCTCGAACGCGGTCGAGTGCGTCCGCGACGGAGAGCCGCTCCTCATGGCCGCCTCGTCCACCGGCAACCTCTTCCCCATCCCCGCCGCGTGCGACCACCGTGCGGTGGCCTGGGCCCTCGACGGCGACGCGCTCTACACCGTCGACGCCGACGGGCTGATCGAGCGGGCGAGCCTCCGAGGGCTCTGGCGCGAGGCCATCGAGAGCGGCCCTCCCTGATCGTCGTTACCAGCCAGCGCGCTGCACGACCCAGCCCAGCGCCGAGCGCACCCGGTCGCCCGCCCAGAGCAGCGAGCGCATCGCCTCCGACGTGCTCGCCGACACCTCGGTCGAAGGCGCCGCGGACCAGCCCCCCGCCGCCAGCGCCTCGCGCGACTCGTCGGAGAGCGCCACGAGAAAGCGCACCCCCAGGGAGCTCGCGTCCCGCTCCAGGCCGACGAGCTCCAGGAGCGCCGAGGCCTCCGCCGCCGGGCCCGTCGCGAGGTCCAGCAGCACCGCCTCGGCGTCGCCCCGCAGCAGCCTCGACGCCGCCCTCGCCGACACCTCGCGCGCCCCTTCGATGTCGAGCGCTCCGACGCCCGACACCAGCCAGCGCCTCGGCGCGACCTCCAGCACCGCCGCCGCCGCCGCGACGGTCTCGAGCAGCGCGGCCCGGGCGCGGTCTTCACGGCCTCTCGCGTAGCCGTCGAGGAGCAGCGCCCAGAGCCCGTCGAGCACCGTACCCGCCGCGTCGCCCACGGCGTCTCGCCAGGAGAGCATCGCCCCGGACACCACCCCGGGCGCGTAGCCCTGGTCGCCGAGGCGGTACGCGAAGAGCAGCGCCAGCGAGCGGGCCTCGCTCCAGCGCACGTCCGAGGAGGGGAGACCCGCGCAGAGCAGCGCGGCCTCGATGAAGGGGCGCAGCTCGTCGCCGAGCGTCGCCACGCGCTCCTCGGACTCGCCGTCGAGGCTGGGGGAGCGCGCGAGCGCCGTCCTCACGCGAGCGAGGGTCGCGTCGAGCTGCTCTCGCATCGATCAGGGCCTCGGGGTGCCGGCCCCGAGGGTCGCTTCGACGAGGACGAACTTGTTGTCGTCGGCCTCGGTGCTGATGGTCTCCGCGCGGCCGCCTCCCTGGCGAATCTGCGAGAGAAGCCCCTGCACCCGGGAGTGCTCGGTGATGAAGAAGGCCCGCTGGTTGGGATGCTCGCGGATCCACTCGCTGGTCGAGCCGATGCAGTACTTGAGCCCGCACTCCTCGGCGACCACGCGGTTGCCCGTGTAGAAGTTCTCGCCCTTCCAGTTCATCTGGTGGGCGATGATGGGGTCGAAGGCGAAGCGCGGATCGGGGTTGGGCGACGGCCTCGGGCGGCGCCTCGCGTAGTAGCGCTCGAAGAGCCCGCGCTGCGACCAGTGCGGCGTGAGGGCGATCATGTAGACGTCGAGCGCCCAGCCCGAGAAGAGCACCGCGAGGCAGAGCAGCGCGCCCACCATCGCCCCCCGGATGCGCGCCACGCCCAGCAGGGCGAGCAGCGCGACGGCCACCACCGCGAAGCCCAGCAACATCGGCGAGAAGTCGAGGAAGCGCTGGGGCCACTGCCGGTCGTAGTTGTAGACGAAGAGGTGGATCAGCCGCTCGCTGCCCGGAGGCGCGCTGCGGCGGGTGGCGAGGTCTCGCCCCACGAGGCCGGTGACGCACGCGGCGACGACGCCGAGGCCGCCGAACATCGACTCCCAGCGGGACGGAGCCTCCGTCGGCCGGGCCTCGCGCCACCAGGAGAGGGCGAGCGCCGCGACGCCGAAGACGATGAGCGCGACGCCCATCGGGACGTTGGCCGGGAAGGGGTTTCCCCGGCCGTCGAGGCGGCCGCTCCAGGTGCCCACGCAGCGGGCCACGCCCAGCACCAGCAGCAGCACGCCGAGGGCGCGGGAGAACCAGAGGTCCCAGCGGGGCGGGGCGTCGTCGGAGGCCTTCGGGAGCATCCGGTCGACCAGCAGTCCGACCATCACCGCGGCGCCCGGGAGCGCCGGGAAGATGTAGTGATGAAACTTCGTGATCATCGCGCTGAAGAGCGCGAAGGCCACGGAGAACCAGAGCAGCCCGATGCGGGCGACGTCGCGCTGCGGCTGCGTGGCGTCGTCAGGGACCACCACCCGCCCAGCCATCAGCGCCACCGGGACGAGCCCCGACCAGGGGAACATCGCGTAGCCGAGCTGCCAGAGAAAGTAGCGCACCGTGCCGGTGTCGCCGTGCACGCCGACCATCGTGCGGTTGATGATGTCGTGCACGATGAAGCGCTGGATGAACTCGTTGCCGAGCCGCGCGGTGATCGCCACGTACCAGGGCATCCCCACGAGCAGGAAGAGCAGCACCCCGAGGCCGAGTCGGATCTCCTTCAGCTCACGCCACCGCGTCGACGCCACGTAGTGGAGCAGCGCCACGGCGCCGGGAATCGCGAGCCCGGCGGGCCCCTTCCCCATGGTCGCGACGGCGCACCAGACGTAGAAGAGCGCGAAGTAGAGGCCGCGCACAGAGCGCTCGTGCCTCAGGTCGCGCAGCGCCCAGACGAGGAGCGCCGACCAGACGAGGCCCTGGAGCGCCGACGGCAGGAAGGGCACCGCGCTGGCGACTCGCTCCCACACCGGCGAGCCCGGGACGTTGGGCGCGCCGTCGACGCCGGAGTTGCCTGCGGAGCCCGAGTAGAAGGTCTCGAAGGGGACCTGGATGGGCCCGAGCCGGTTGGCCTGCATCATCCGGGTGCACTGCTGGACGTTGGCGTCTGCCGCGCATCCGAGGGAGAGCGAGCGGGTGAGCAGGTAGACCACCTGCGGGAGCACCAGCAGCAGCACCGCGCCGATGGTCAGGTGCCAGAGCGAGTAGCGGAGCGTGACGGGCCCGAGGCGCAGCGAGCGAGGCCTCGCGAGGGCGGCCGGGTCGCTCACCACCGCGAGCATGAACATGCTGAGCGCGAGGGTGAGAGAGGCCACGAAGGGCATGTCGGTCATCGCCTGGTGGGCGAGGAAGAACCACTGCGGCATCGTCGCGAGGACGAGCCCGACGCACATCCCGGCGCGGGGCCCCCAGGCGCGGGAGACCGCGCGGGAGAGGGCCCAGAGCGCGCCGATGGCGAGGGCGCAGATGGGCAGGCGGATGAACCACTCCTGCACGTTGGGCCCGGCGTCGGCGGCGTAGCGCACGCCGAAGGGGACGCCGAAGGACATGCCGAGGGCGCTCATCCAGAAGATGAGCACCGGCTTGGACATGAACCATCCCTCCTGCGCCCACCAGGTGGTGATCCAGTCGTCCCGGGAGAGGATCTCCCGGGCCACCTCGGAGTAGTGGGTCTCCCACGGGTCCCAGAGGCCGAAGGCGCCCGCCATCGGGAGGTAGAGCGCGCCGGCCACCAGCACCACGATGGCTCCCTCGCGGCGCCACCAGGGGCGGGCGTCCGCCGCCTCGCCCTCGCCCTCGTCGCCGCGCAGATCGAGCGGCGAGTCTCCGAGCAGCCCGAGGATGCCGAAGGCCGCAGCGAGGACCAGCGCCAGGCCGACCCACGCCCCGGCGGGGAAATGCCCGGGCCAGCGCATCAGCCCCGCCAGCAGCAGCAGCGGCGCGATCGTCAGCGCGAGGTCACGGCCGCGCCGGGGCGGCGGCACGTGGGAGGAGACTTGTTCCGCTTCGCGATGGGCCATCGTCGCGGCTCACTGCGCCGGGGTCGTGGTGCCGGGACGGCCAGGGCCCGCGGTCGCCTCGACCAGCACGAACTTGTTCTGGTCCCACTCGTCGGTGACCTCGCGCGCGGTGCCGCCGCCGCTGGTCACCTGCGACACGACGTTGGAGCCGTGCGAGCGCTCGGTGACGAAGAAGAGCCGCTGCCCGCGGTGCCGCTCCAGCCACTGCCGCATGTGGTTGGAGCAGAACGGCAGGTCGCCGCAGTCGAGCATCGCGCAGCGGCCGCCGGTGTAGAAGTTCTCGCCCTTCCAGTTCATCTGGTAGGCCCCGACGGGGTCGTGGGTGTAGCGGGCGTCCTCGCCCTCGCGGCCCTCCATCGAGCGCGGCCGGCGCATCGCGTAGTAGCGCTCGAAGAGCGAGCGCTGCGACCAGTGCCGGGAGACGTCCACCATGTAGAAGTCCAGGCCCCAGGCCGCGAAGACGAAGGCCACCGCGACCATCGCCCGCGCCGCCATCGGGCGCATCCGGTGCACCACGAGGCCCGCGCAGGCGAGCACCGCCACCACGCCGAAGCCCACGAGGATCGCGTGGTAGTTGAACGACCGCGACGGCCACATGCGCTCGTACTGGTACGTGAAGAGCTGCAGCAGCCGCTGGTAGCCCGGCGGGCGCGTGGTGCCGTCGTACGAGAGGTCGCGCGCCACGAAGGCCAGCACCGCGGCGGCCGCGACGGACATCGCCCCGAGGCTGATCGCCCGGTACGCGTTGACGTCGTTGCCCAGCGCCCGTGCGCGCTCGGCCCGCTCGGGGGTGTCGTCGGACCGCAGCGCCGACAGCACGCCCTCGCCCTTCGACTCCTCGGCCTCCTCGCCGCGGGCGAACCACCACGAGGCGACGAGCGCCGCCGCGCCGAGCGCGACGAGTACGCCGCCGAAGGCGGGAGAGCCCGGGAGGGGAGTCCCCTCGGCGGAGCGGGGAACGATGCCCCGGGCGGATCCCACGAAGGAGGCGATGCCCACGACCAGCGAGGTCACCCCGACGCCCAGCGCCGCGATGGACCCGACGGGGTTCTTCGCGCGGGAGAGCGACGAGGTGCCCAGGAGGCGGTCGACGAGGAGGCCCACCAGCACCGCCGCGCCGGGCACCGCCGGGAAGATGTAGTGATGGAACTTCGTGACCATCGCGCTGAAGAGCACGAAGGAGATCACGAACCAGAGCACGCCGATGCGGGCCACCGCGCGCTGCGCCGCGGTCGACTCCGGGGGGACGATCTGGCGCCAGCCCACGAGGGCCACGGGCACGAGGCCCGACCAGGGGAACATCGCGTAGCCGAGCTGCCAGATGAAGTAGCGCACCGAGCCGGTGTCGCCGTGCACGCCGACGATGGTGCGGTTGATGATGTCGTGCACCACGAAGCGGTCGAAGAACTCGTTGCCGAGCCGCCCGAGGATGGCGACGTACCAGGGCATCGCGACCACCAGGAAGACCAGCAGCCCGGTGAAGGGCCGCGCGCGGCGGAGCAGCGACCAGTCGCGCGAGGTGACCAGGTAGGCGCCCGCGATGGCCGCGGGGATCACGAGCCCGGCGGGGCCCTTGCCCATCGTGCTGATCGCGCACCAGACGTAGAAGAGGACGAAGTAGAGGTCCTTCGCGCGGCGCTCGCGGCGCAGGACGGTGAGCGAGAGGGCGCCGAGGACGATCCAGACGAGGCCCTGCACCACCGAGGGGAAGAAGGGGATGACGTTGAGCAGGCGCTCCCACCTGGGCGAGCCCGGGACGCTGTGCTCCAGCGAGTCGGCGCTGTTGCCCGCGGAGCCGTAGAAATAGGTCTCCACGGGGAACTGCCGGCCGCCGATGCGGTTCATCCGCAGCATCTCGTCGCACTGCGACATGCGGGCGTCCTCCGGGCAGGACATCACCATCGTGCGGGTGAGCAGGTACATGACCTGCGGCACCGAGAGCAGCAGGAAGAGCCCGATGGCGGTGTGCCAGAGCGACCATCGGAAGCTGTGACCGAAGACGGTGACCCGGTAGGGCGCGGCCATCTTGTCGCCGGAGGTGATCGCCAGCATCAGCATCGACACGGCGAGCACCAGCGGACCGACGAAGGGCATGTCGGTCATCGCCTGGTGGGCGATGAAGAACCAGTGGGGCATCGTGGCGAGGACGAAGGCCACGAGCATCCCGGCGCGACGCCCGAAGGCGCTCGCCACCGCGCGGTAGAGGGCCCAGAGCGCCAGCATCGCGAGCAGGGAGATGGGCACCCGGATGCACCACTCCTGGAACTGCGGCCCGCCGTCGGGCGCCGTGCGCAGGCCGAAGAGCGAGCCCACGCCCATGCCGAGGGCGCTCATCCAGAAGATGAGCACCGGCTTGGACATGAACCATCCCTCCTGTCCCCACCAGGTGGTGATCCAGTCGTCGCGGGAGAGGATCTCCCGGGCCACCTCGGAGTAGTGCGTCTCCCACGGGTCCCAGAGGCCGTACGCGCCCGCCATCGGGAGGTAGAGCGCGCCGCTGAAGATCAGCACCCAGAGGCCTTCGCGCTTCCACCAAGGGCCGCGCAGGGTCTCGTCGGCGCTCGCTCGCTCGTCGCCGCGGAGCCGCAGCGGCGAGTCGCCGAGCAGCCCGAGCAGCCCGAGCACGGCCACCGCCGCGAGGAGCATCCCCAGCGGGACGCCCACCCTCAGGTGGCCGTGCCGGGTCATGAGCACCGCGAGGCCCGCGAGCCCTGCGACGGTGAGCGCCCAGTCGATCGCCTGCGGCCTGCGGGGCGTCGTCGGAGGGGCCGCGACCGCCGCGGGCTCCGATGGGACCGCGGTGGCTTCGGTCACCGTCCCCTCCTGCTCCGCTGCAGACTCGGGTGGATTCATCAGCCCTTCTTCTTCCGTCTCCGCCGACATGGGGCGCCCGTATTACCAGAATCCCGCCAGCGCGGGGACGTCACGAAGCACTCCCGAGCGACAGCGCGCCGCGGGTCCGTGGTAGGCTGCGCGCCCCATCGATCGCCGCGAGGATGGCGGAACTGGCAGACGCGCCGGACTTAGGATCCGGTGTCTTACGACGTGCGGGTTCAAGTCCCGCTCCTCGCACCGACAGAGATCACCGAGCGTTTCACCGGAATGGGAGAGGTCGCGACGTGCCCCTGAGCCTCCACTCGGAATACCTCCTCGGATACCTCGCGGGCGCCCGCTCCATGGACCCGCGCGCCGCGGCCTCGCTCACCCAGGCCATGTGCGAGGACGCCACGCAGGCCCGGGCGCTGCTCCGCGCGCTCGCTCTCGGCATGTCCGACGGCCGACGGAGCCGGGCGCTGCGAGAGGGTCACGAGGTGCGGCTGCACGTCCTCGCGCTGCTCACCCGGGAGACGAGCCCGGGGCCCATGGGGCGCTCGCGCCGCTCGACGATGCACCCGGTGGCCGACAGCGACGCGCCGAGCGACCCCTCCATCGCCATCGACGATTTCATCCGCCAGGCGGCCGAGCTGAAGTAGCCGGCGGGCGGGCCAGGTCGCAGTCCCAGAGCTCGACGTCCGGGTGCGAGCGCCGCGGCGCCTCGACGGCCTGCGCGTGAGGGACCCAGGGCGCGATGCGGAGACCGACCCGGGAGAGCACCACGCCCTCCAGCCACGCAGCCCACCGCTGCCCCCCGCGGGCCCCGACCACCAGCACCCGCTCGACCACCACCGTGCGGCGGACGAAGCCTTCGGGGCCGCCGGGCTCGAGCACCCTCACGCCGCGAGCGCACCACCCGCCCAGCGCGCTGCCCCGCCATCGGCGCCACGCGAACCACCGCCGATCGCCAGGCCCGGGGACCATCCCGACGAAGGTCGTGCGACCGCGGGCGATGGCCGCCGCGCCGAGCCAGCCGTCCATCTGCGCCTCGCCCAGCCGGAGCGATCGGTACCCCTCCCGACCGCCCTCGGACAGGAGCTGGACCACCGGCCCGAGGCCCTCGTCGAGCGCCCTCGCCACGAAGACCGCGGTCGACGTCGACGCGGGGAGCGCCATGGGACGCAGCCCCATGGAGGGCGGCGCCGCCGCGCACCCGAGGGCCAGCGCGAGCGAGGCCCAGACGATCGCGTCAGCGCGGCGCGCCAGGCGCACCGCCATCGGACTCCCAGCGTAGCCACAGCGCCTCCGACGCGGCTCCGCCCGGCGTGGCCCGGCGGGCCTCGACGCCAAGCCGCTCGGCGGCCGCGCCGCAGCGACGAACCGCCGCGGTGCCGACGCCCTCCTCGACCGCCACCACCGCCCCGTTGCCGTCGCGGAGGGTGAGCGTGATCGCCTCGTCGCCGTCCGCCGCCACGCCGACGCGAGCGCAGCGCCCCGCCCCGCGATCGACCGAGAGCGTCGCGAGGCCGCCCGCCGACCAGGAGACCGCGCGAGGCGGCTCCGCGAGGCGCAGCCCGGCGTCTGCGAGGCCGATCATGGTGAGCGCCGAGGCGGTCGACGCGAGCGCCGTCGGGCGAGACCAGGCGGGCGCCGCGAAGGTCGAGGTGCGCAGCTCGACCGCTCCGGCCCCGCGCTCGGCGATCACCCGGAGCGAGGTGGCCATCGCCGACGCCGGAGCGCAGCGAGCCACGGCGGCGATGGTCCCTCGCTGGAGACCGTCGGTGACCCTGGGCGGCGACTGCTCGACGGCCTCGAGGCGCACCCGGCCCACCCTCGGCGCTCCTCCCGCGATCGCCATCACGCAGTGCCCCGCGGGCACGGCGACGGCCTGAGAGCGCACCTCCCCAGGCAGCAGGGGAATGGGCGCGACGGCGGCGCCGGCCTGCGGCGAGACCACCTGCGCGGCCACCAGCCGGGCGTCCACGGCGGCGCTCATCTCCCGGACGGTCTGCTGGTCGCCGACGCCCCGGCGCACGCCCAGCCAGAGCGCCCCTTCACCGCCGACGCTCGCCGCGTCCGCGCTGAAGGCGTGCAGCACCACCGCCCCTCGGCCCGACCGCCGCTCGACCCGCACCGACAGCGGACCCTCCGCGCCGGGGCAGAACTGCAGCGCCGCGTCCCGGCCGCCCTGCAGGTCGCTCGCGACCTCGTCGAGGTCGCCGTCGAGGACGCGCAGCGAGAGCGAGGAGGCATCATCGTCGGCGAAGGCGGCCACCGTGAAGCATCGGTCGGGGCTCACCTGCAGCGGCAGCAGCACACCCCCGGCGCCCTCCAGCTCGACCGGTCGCGGGTCGCCGTAGCCCTGGAAGCCGCGCCTCGCGATGCCGTCGCGGAAGGTCGTCACCCGGCGCTCGAGCGCGGCGTCACCCCCGGCGGCGCCGGTGGACGCGCCGGGGTGGCCGCCCATCGCGCGCGACACGATTTCGAGGCCCGCGCGGTCGCTCTTGAAGAGCACCACCGCGTAGGCCCCCTGGCCGTCGAAGGCCTCGAGCGCGTGGTAGATCCGACGCGGGGCGGTGGCGCAGAGCTGCACCGTGGGGTGCGCGTCGGGCTCGACGTCCTCCACCACGAGGTCGCCGCTGGGGTCGTAGAAGTGGGCGTCGAGGTCTCGGATGGCCCCGGAGCCCACGGCCACCACGGAGACGCACTCGCCCGCCGCGACGTCGATCGCGCTGGTCACCTGCCCGTGCGGCGCGAGGAAGCCTCGGGACAGCACCCGCTCGAAGCGCACGCTCCCGGTCGCCACGCTCGCGCGCAGCTCGTCGACCCGCGCCCTCAGCACCTCGTCGGACCCGCCTCCGGCCGTCGTCGTCGGGGCGGCGACGGGGAGCGTGGGCCCCGCCTGCCGGTGGCATCCCACCGCGGTGCTCAGCGCCAGAGCGATGGCCGCGCGCGCCCTCATCGGGGCGCCTCCTGTCGATATCCCCACAGCGCGAATTCTCCTCGTCCAGAAGGCGTGCGCGCGTGAAGGTACGCCCGCGTGGTGCGTGTCGGGCAGGCCCAGATCTGCGCCGGCGAGCGAGCGCCCGTGTACGCCGAGAGCAGCGCCCCGTCGGGCCTCGTGAGCCAGAGGTCGACCACCCCGGGCACCGCCACCGCCGCGTAGCGGTAGCACTCGCCCGCGTGGAGGGTCACCGGCACCCGGTGCTCGGCGCCGATCCACGCCGACCCCAGCAGCGGGGCCGAGGCGATCGCCCAGCCCTCCGAGCGCGCGGAGGCGTCGATGGCCACGGCCGCGGCCCGCAGCCGGTCGGGCAGCGCGCCCGGCGCCAGGAGCCGGTCGGGCGCCGGGGCCTCGGCCACCGCGAGCGACCACTCGCCGGAGCCGGAGTAGAGCCGCAGCTCGATCGCGTGCGGGCCGCTCTGGCTGGCGCAGAAGGCCACCTCGGGACGGGCGTCGAGCCCCACGTCCTGCCCGAGGATCACCCCGGAGGGAGCGCGCACCACGATGTCGATGTCCTCGACGCGCTCTCCGCCGAAGGCCATGGCCGTGTAGCAGCGGCCTGCGGTGAGCTCCCACGGGTGCTGCTCGCTGCGGCCGCGGGGCATGTTGCCGCTGACCACCGCCCCCTCGCGCCGATAGCCTCGCGCGCTGAACGAGGCCAGCGCCGTCTCGATGGCCTGCGCCGGGGGGCGCACCGCCGGGTCGCGGCCGAGCGCGCCTCGCGGCGTGCGCACGCCGTTGGCCACGCCCCGCGGCCGGTCGCGGAGCACGTCGCCGAGCGGAGGCGCGAGCGGCGGGGGATCAGCCATCGCCAGCAGGGCGATCTCCCCGGTGCCGACGACGGCGCTGGTCATCACGAAGAGGGTCGACGGCGCGGTGACGCAGGCGCGCACGAAGGGGTGCGCGTCGTCGCGGGTGTCGTGGCCGAGCTCGACCCCGTTGCCGGTGAGCACCCGGAGGTCGAGGTTGCCCATCTCGGGCATACCCACCGCGGTAAAGCCGAGGCACTGCGGGCGCTCGACCCGGAGCGTCGAGCCCTGCGCCCCGCCCTGCCGCAGGAACATCACCGGCTGCTCCTCGAAGGGGTGGGCCCCGCGCGCCCGGAAGGCCTGTCGCACCAGCGCAAGGCGCTCGGCCAGCTCGGGCACCGGGGCGCGGGGCGAGCTGCTCGCGGAGGCGGGCGAGGCGCGGTCTCCGGAGGGGGTCGTCGGGGCCGACGTGGGGCGCGCGGTCGCGCAGCCGGCGAGGAGCGAGAGCGCGAGCGGGACGAAGCGAAGGGGGTCACGCATCGAGCGCGGTGAGCTCCGGGTAGCGGGTGGTCATGGCGTCGAGGCTCATCCGGTCGGTGTCGACCGATGGGGACCAGATCACCTCCAGCGCCACGACGGTGGCGTCGAGCGCTCGGAGCGAGGAGAGCGTCGCGAGCAGCCCCGCCCGGTCGTCGGCGCGGCACGGCGCGAGCTCGCCGACGGCGCCGAGCACCACGCTCACCACGAGGTGCCCGGGTACCGTGAGGTCGCCCTCCACCACCGCGGGCGCGCTCAGCTCGTTGCGCCGGGTCTCGATCGGATAGCGGCTGCGCAGCTCGTCGGCCATCGCGTCGAAGAAGGGCGGCGCGTCGTCGAGCGACCTGCGCGCGTCGACGACGAGCGCGTGAGAGGCCGCCGCGCCGTCGGCGAGGAGCCGACCCGCGATGCGGTGGAGCGCCTCGAGCCGACCCTCGTCGGTGCCCAGGTCGACGGAGGCCGCCATCGCGTCGAGGTCACGCTGCAGCGCCGGACGCGCCGAGGGACCGAAGCCCACCGAGAGTCTGCGCACCGTGAACTGCTGCATCCGATGAGTGGTCCTCTCAGAGGGGGCGCTCGAGGCGCTGGAGCTCGACGTCGAGCCCGCCCAGATCGATGCGCTGCCACTGGGTCAGACGCAAGCCCGCGCGCACGCCCGCCTGCCGCACCCGTGGGTCCATCGGCGAGAGCCACACCATCCTCCCGCCCGGGATGAGCGAGCGCGCCGCGTGGGAGACGAAGCGCTCCAGCATCGCCCCCACGTCCTGGCCGAAGCCCACCCGATGGCCCATCGGGGGGTTGGTCAGGATCAGCGACACCCCCTCCGGCGCCGGGTCGAGCGCGTCGCCCTGCACCAGGCTCACCCTCGCGAAGCCCGTGAGGTTCAGCCTCGCCGCGTCGAGCGCCGACGCCTCGAGGTCACGGCCCTCCATCCGCGCGTAGGGCCCGAGCCTCCCTCGCTCGGCCAGCTCCAGCCCGGAGCCCACGAAGGGGTCCCACACCACGTCGTCGGCGGACACCCCCGCGACCCGCGCCAGCGCCGCGGCCACCGTGGGGTGCGAGGCCGCCGCGACCTCCGCCCGACGGTACCCGAAGCGCGGATCGCTCAGCTTGCGAGGGCGAAGGAGCACCTGCACCCGGTCGGGCATCTCCCGCACCAGCACCTCCCAGGTGCTGTCCTTGGGGTCGTTGACCAGCGCCGGGCAGAGCGCCGCGATGCGGGACACCACCCGCCAGGTGAGCGCCCTGCGGTGGCCTCCCTCCGCCCACTCGATGCGATACCGGATCGTGCGCAGCGTGAAGCTCTCCAGGATGCGCAGCGATCCGGGGGAGAGCACCGCCGACACCACGGCCTCGGCGATGTCCCCGTCCGCGGGCTTCATCACCGGAGCGATCACGAAGGCCATCGACTGGAAGATGCGAGAGCGGAAGATGGTCTCCAGCGATCCGGAGAGCATCACCCTCACCCTCCCGGGGCCCATCACCACCGGCCCCCACGACGAGTCGAACTCCGCCGCCAGCAGCGACTCCAGGCCCCGCTTGCAGGTGAGCTCCACGTTGGCCGCCGCGCGAGGCACGCCCCGAGGCTCGACCGCCGACCCGGTGCCCCGGTGCATGGTGCGCTCCACCATCAGCGACGCCTGGTCGATGGCCTTCTGCAGCCTCGGGTCGCCGCTCGCCACGCGCTGCATCAGCGCGCGGGTCTTCGATCCGCCGACGCGGCCCAGCGACTGCGCCACGGACACCCGGTGGTCGACCCGCTCCTCCCGCTCCCAGGCGGCGAGCAGCGCGTCCTCGGCCACGGGCAGCGGCGAGCGCCCCATCACCAGGATGGCGTTGCGCCGGGTCTTCGGGTCGGCGTCCTCGAGGCGCTCCATCACCCAGCGCCAGAGCTCCTCGGCCCTGGGAGCCAGCGCGGGCACCGCGATCAGCCGCCCGACCAGCTTCACCAGCCGCCCCCGCGTCGGCGGACGGGCGTCCGGGAAGCGCTCCAGCGCCCGCTCGAGCGCCTCCTCCGGGTGCGCCAGCACCGCCCGCAGGACGTCGTCCACCGCGTCGTCGTCGTCGGTGTCGAGCAGCCCCACCAGCGCGGCGATGTCCTTGCGCCGCGGGGTGAAGCCCTTGTCCTTGACCGCGGCCAGCAGCGCCTTGCCCTGTCGTTGAGCGAGGTCCATCGGTCAGGCCAGCCTCTTGAACTTCACCCGCGTGGGCCGTGCCGCCTCGGCGCCCAGGCGCTTCACCCGATCGGCCTCGTAGTCGTGGTAGTTGCCCTCGAAGAACACCACCCGGCTGTCTCCCTCGAAGGCCAGCATGTGCGTCGCGATGCGGTCGAGAAACCACCGGTCGTGCGAGATCACCAGCACGCAGCCGGCGAAGTCCGTGAGGGCGTCCTCGAGCGCGCGCAGGGTGTCCACGTCGAGGTCGTTGGTGGGCTCGTCGAGGAGCAGCACGTTGCCGCCCTTCTTCAGCAGCTTGGCGAGGTGCACCCGGTTGCGCTCTCCGCCCGAGAGGTCGCCCACGCGCTTCTGCTGGTCGCTGCCCTTGAAGCCGAAGCCCGACACGTAGGCCCTCGACGGGATCGAGCGCTTGCCGATGTCGATCGTGTCGCTCCCCTCGGAGATCTCCTGCCAGACGTTGTTGTCGGCGTTGAGCGCGTCGCGCGACTGATCGACGTAGGAGATCAACGTGCTGTCGCCGAAGCGCACCGTCCCGGAGTCGGGCTTCTCCACCCCGGCGAGCATCTTGAAGAGCGTGGTCTTGCCGGTGCCGTTGGGGCCGATGATGCCGACGATGCCGTTGCGCGGCAGGTCGAAGGAGAGCCCGTCCACCAGCACCCGGTCGCCGAAGCCCTTGCGCAGGTCGCGCACCTCGATGACCAGGTCGCCGAGGCGCGGGCCGGGCGGGATCTGAAGCTCCGCCTGGGTGGTCTTCTCGTTGCCCGCGTCCGAGGCCATGGCCTCGTAGGCCGCGAGCCTCGCCTTGCTCTTGGCCTGGCGAGCGCGAGGAGAGAGCCGCACCCACTCCAGCTCGCGAGCGAGGGTGCGACGGCGGGCGCTCTCCTGCTTCTCCTCGAGGGCGAGCCGGGCCTGCTTCTGCTCGAGCCAGCTGGTGTAGTTGCCCTTGAAGGGGTGGCCCTCGCCGCGGTCTAGCTCGAGGATCCACCCCGCGACGTTGTCGAGGAAGTAGCGGTCGTGGGTGACGGCGATGACGGTTCCGGGGAAGGCGTGGAGGTGCTGCTCCAGCCAGTCGACGCTCTCGGCGTCGAGGTGGTTGGTGGGCTCGTCGAGCAGCAGCACGTCGGGCTTCTCGAGGAGCAGCCGGCAGAGGGCCACGCGTCGGCGCTCACCGCCCGAGAGCTTCGTCACGTCGGCGTCGCCCGGCGGAAGGCGCAGCGCGTCCATCGCGACCTCCACCTGCCGGTCGAGGTTCCACGCGTCGGTGGCGTCGATGGCCTCCTGGGTGCGGGTGAACTCGTCCATCAGCTTCTCGTAGGCCTTCTCGGGCATCGACTCGCCGAGCTTCATCGACAGCTCTTCGTAGCGGGCGAGCAGCGCGCGCACCGGCGCCACGCCGAGGTCGACGTTGCCTCGCACGTCGAGCGCCGGGTCGAGCGAGGGCTCCTGCGTGAGGAAGCCGAAGCGCATCCCCTTCGCCCGGATGACCTCGCCCGTGTACTCCTTGTCGACGCCCGCCATGATGCGGAGCAGCGAGCTCTTGCCCGACCCGTTGGACCCGAGCACGCCGATCTTCGCCCCGGGCAGGAACGCCAGGGTCATGCCCTTGAGCACCTCCTTCTTCGGGGGGTGCACCTTCCGGACATCCAACATCTGAAGCACGTACTCTTGGGCCATCGCTCGCCTTCGCTGGTCCGATACGGCGGACGTGTTCTCGCGTCCGCCCCGGTGGACGCGGTTTTCTATCATGGCTCGGTCCGCCCACGGGGCCGCGAAATGGGTCATCCTCTGGGCTGGAGACCTTAGAACTTTGCGTCACACGCTGGTCATCTCGGATGTGCATCTCTGCGAGGGCGTCCCCGGCGACGACCTCTGGATGCGCTGGCGACAGAACCCCTATTTCCCCGACACGGAGTTCGCGGCCGTGGTCGATCACCTGCTGGGCGGAGCCCTCGACCCCGACGACCGCCTCGACCTTGTCTTCAACGGCGACCTCTTCGACTTCGACGCCGGGCGGGTGATCGACGGCAAGGCCCTCTTCGAGGACCTCCCCCGCACCGAGCCCATCGCCATCGACCTCCTCGACCGCATCCTCGCGGACCACGAGGGCTACGTCGCCGCCCTCGCCCGGCTGCTGCGCGCGGGCCACCGGGTGATCTTCGTCTCGGGCAACCACGACCCGCAGCTCGGCTTCCCCGGGGTGCGCATCCGGCTGCGAGAGCGCCTCGCCAACGCCGCGGGCCACGTGCGCTTCGGCGACAACGTGCTCTTCCGCACGTGGTTCTGGCAGGGCCCCGACGGCATCCACGTCGAGCACGGCAACCAGTACGACACGTACTGCTCGTTTCGCTACCCGATGGCCCCCTTCATGCCGCCGGAGCGGGGGCACGACCGGGAGATCCACGCCACCGTCGGCTCGATGGCCTTCCGCCTGCTGGGCGCGCGCCTGGGCTTCCTCAACCCCCACGTCGACGCGTCCTTCCTCATGGACCTCGACGGGTACCTCCGGCACTGGTTCAAGCACTACATGTTCACCGACCACTCGCTGGCGCTGACGTGGTTGAAGGGCGCCTTCACCATCGCCACGCGGGTCGCGCTCGGCAGGGACAAGGGCTCCCCCGACCGCGCCGACCAGGACGCCCAGGCGGCCTCGCACGAGACCGGCGCCGACGTCGACGACATCGCCCAGCACCGCGAGCTCTTCGCCGCGCCCGCCGAGGAGTCCTTCCACCGCGTGCTGCGGGAGTTCTGGGTCGACCGCATGACCCTCGGCGCGCTCTCCGCGGTCGCCGTCCTGACGCCCGCGTTCTTCCGCAACCGCACCGCCGTGGGCATCGCCATCGGGCTGCCGCTGCTCTTCGCCGCGTACGAGCTCGCGACCCCGAAGATCACCCTCGACGACAACTACCGGCTCATCGCCACGCGCGCCGAGACCATCCAGAAGATCTACCGGCTCAAGGCCGTGATCTTCGGCCACACGCACGTCCCCTACGGCCGATGGAGCGACGGGGTCTTCTTCGGCAACTCGGGCACCTGGTCGGCCGCGTACCGCGACCTGGAATGCAGCATCCCGGTCGACCCGCGAGGCAAGCCCGTGATCTGGCTGCGCGCGGAGAACGGACGCCTCTCCGGCGGCCTGCACCGCTGGAACGGCCACGCCCTCGTGCCCGATTTCGAGAAGGTCGCGCCGGTGGATCACCAGCGCTTCAGCGAGTCGATGCCGCCCGCCGTGGGGGAGCCCGACGCCGTTCCGGCTTGAGGGAGGCGGAGGTCCCTCCCCCCCATCGCGCGCGGGGAGGGACCCTTCGACGGCCGCGATCAGCCCTGCTTGACGAGGTTGCGGAGCACCGTCTGGAGGATGCCGCCGTTCTTGTAATAGAGGACGTCGACCGGGGTATCGAGCCGCGCGATGGCGGTGAAGACCCGCTCGGTGCCGTCGTCGCGGAGCGCGCGCACGGTGAGCGCCTGGCGCACCCCGATGGTGTCGTCGATGCCCTCGATCGTGTACGACTCGCGGCCCGTCAGGCCGAGCAGCTCGGCGTTCTCGCCCGCGCGGAACACCAGCGGCAGCACGCCCATGCCCACCAGGTTGGCCCGGTGGATGCGCTCGAAGCTCTCGGCGATCACGGCCCGCACTCCCAGCAGCAGCGTGCCCTTGGCCGCCCAGTCGCGCGACGAGCCCGTCCCGTACTCCTTGCCCGCGATCACGATCAGCGGGACCCCCTCGGACTTGTAGCGCTCCGCCGCGTCGAAGATCGCGAGGCGATCGCCCGACGGGATGTGCGTGGTGACCCCGCCCTCGACGCCGGGGACCAGCAGGTTCTTCAGCCGGATGTTGGCGAAGGTGCCGCGCACCATCACCCGGTCGTTGCCGCGGCGGGAGCCGTAGGAGTTGAAGCCCGCCTTGGTGACTCCGAGCGACTGGAGGTAGCGCCCGGCGGGGCTGTCGGCCGCGATGTCGCCCGCCGGGGAGATGTGGTCGGTGGTCACCGAGTCGCCGAGGAAGGCCAGCACCCGGGCGCCCGCGACGGGCTTGAGGGCGTCGGGGGTCAGCGTGAGGTCGGAGAAGAAGGGCGGGTGCTGGATGTACGTCGAGGCGTCGTCCCAGGCGTAGAGCTCGCCCGTGGTCGTCGGGATCGACTTCCACTCCGCGGTGCCGTCGTACACGGTCTTGTAGGTGTCCTGGTACATCGCCGGGGTGATGCACTTCTCCACCGCCTGAGCGACGTCGGCGTCGCTCGGCCAGACGTCCTTCAGGAAGACGGGCTTGCCGTCGCTGCCGGTGCCGAGGGGCTCGGTGGTGAGGTCGCGGTCGACGGTGCCGGCGATGGCGTAGGCGACCACGAGCGGCGGCGAGGCCAGGTAGTTGGCCTTCACCTGCGGGTGCACCCGGCCCTCGAAGTTGCGGTTGCCCGAGATCACCGCCGAGGCGACCAGGCTGGTGTGAGAGAGCGGGCCGGAGACCTCGTCGGGCAGCGGACCGCTGTTGCCGATGCAGGTGGTGCAGCCGTAGCCGACCACGTTGAAGCCGAGCTTCTCCAGCGCCGGGAGCGTGCCCGACTCGCGGAGGTAGTCGGTCACCACGCGAGAGCCCGGGGCGAGCGAGGTCTTCACCGCGGGGGCGACCGTGAGGCCCTTCGCGACGGCGTTCTGCGCCAGCAGGCCCGCGGCGAGCATCACCGAGGGGTTGGAGGTGTTGGTGCAGCTGGTGATGGCCGCGATGACCACCGCGCCGTGGCCGATCTCCACGGTCTGGCCGCGGGCGGTGACCGTGGTGGTGGTCCTGGTGTCGGACTCGCTCAGGCCGAAGCCGCGGTCCTTCACCGGCGCCTGGAGGGCCTTCTTGAAGGAGGACTTCATCGCCGAGAGGGCGACGCGGTCTTGCGGGCGCTTCGGGCCGGCGAGCGTCGGGACCACGGTGCCGATGTCGAGCTCGACGGTGTCGGTGAACACCGGGTCGCGCGAGGCGTCGGTGCGGAAGAGGCCCTGCTCCTTGGAGTAGAACTCCACGGTGCGCACCACCTCCGCCGGGCGCCCGGTGCGCCGCAGGAACTCCAGCGTGAGCGCGTCGACCGGGAAGAAGCCCATGGTCGCGCCGTACTCCGGCGCCATGTTGGCGATGGTGGCGCGGTCGGCGACGGCGATGTGGGAGATCGCGGGGCCGTAGAACTCGACGATCTTGTCGACGACGCCCTTCTTGCGGAGGAGCTCGGTGATGGTGAGCGTGAGGTCGGTGGCGGTGACGCCGGGGCGCAGCTCGCCCGAGAGCTTCACGCCGACGACCTGCGGGGTGAGCATGAAGAGCGGCTGGCCCAGCATCACGGCCTCGGCCTCGATGCCGCCGACGCCCCAGCCGACGACCCCGAGGCCGTTGATCATGGTGGTGTGCGAGTCGGTGCCCACGAGGGTGTCGGGGAAGGCCACGGCCCCCTGGGCGTCCTTGCCGGTGCGCACCACGGTGGCGAGGCGCTCGACGTTGACCTGGTGGACGATGCCCATGCCCGGCGGGACGGCGGTGAAGTCCTGGAAGGCGTTCTGCCCCCACTTCAAGAACTGGTAGCGCTCGCGGTTGCGGTGAAACTCCACCTGGAGGTTGAGCGAGACCGAGTCGCTCGCGCCGAAGTGGTCGACCTGCACCGAGTGGTCGATGACCAGGTCGACCGGGACCAGCGGGTTGATCTTCTTGGGGTCGCCGCCGAGGCGGGCGACGGCCGAGCGCATCGCCGCGAGGTCGACCACCACGGGCACGCCGGTGAAGTCCTGGAGGATCACCCGCGCGGGCTTGAAGGGCAGCTCGACCGCCGCCGGGGCGGGGGCGTTCCACTTCGCGAGGTGCCGGACGTCCTCCTCGCTGACCTCGAAGCCGTCGCAGTTGCGCAGCACGGCCTCGAGCAGCACCCGGATGGACACCGGGAGGCTGTCGATGGACGAGGCCACGCCGGACTTCTCCAGGTGTTCGAGCCGATGGATGCCGAGGGGGCCATCACCGGCGTCAAAGGTTGCGCGCGCACCGAATGGGTTGAACGTCCGTTGGCTCATGTTGGCCGCGTGTCTAGCGTCCGCCCCCTGGACTCGTCAACGGACCTACGAGCCCAAGAGGCTGGGATTGCGGGGACGGGCCTCAGGAGTTCGCGCGAACCCTCGCCGGCTGGATCGAACCGTCGGCCTGGTTGGCCCGAACCACCACCCGGAAGAACCCGGCCGAGGCCCCCTCGCCGGAGGGGGTCACGTAGCCGGCCTCGTCGCTCCAGACGCAGCCGCTCGCACCCTGCACCCCGGCGCGGTACCCGCCGCCCACCCGCTGGAAGGAGCCGTCCCCCCTCCGACGGAACACGTCGACGTGCGCCCTCGCTCCCACGGCGCAGCTCGCGCCCTCGCCGGTGATGACCGCGGGCGCCGCGTCGGCGGCGATCTCCACCATCGCCCGGGGGCAGGCGCCGCCCACGTAGCTGGTGACGTCCGCGGAGTACGTCGGGGCGGCGATGGAGAGCGCCCCGGTGGTGACGTCCGCGCCCTCGATGAGGCAGTCCATGTACGTGCGCACGCTCGACGCGACGGCGGTGCGCCAGGTGACCGACTGACGCACCGCCAGCGACTGCTCGAGCTGCAGCCCGTGGCCGCCCGCGAGGACGTTCACGAAGTTCAGCGCCGCGGCGCCGCCCAGGTCCGCGCCCGGTGCGGCGACCACCACCGTCGGAGTGACGCCGCTAAGGGGCAGGAGCGCCTCTCGCAGCATCTCGGCCACGCCGCCGCGGAAGGTCGGGTCCTCGCCGCCGCCCACGAACACGTCGCCGCAGCCCGCGCAGTCGCCGAAGCCGTGGAAGGACACCGCGTAGCGGAAGCCCGCGGCGAGCATCGCCCCGAGGCCCGGGAAGCTCAACCCGCTGAGCTCCGTCGAGGTCGTGTGGAACTGCGCGAAGCCCGCCGAGGTGGAGGTCTGCCGGTACATCCCGATCCAGCCTGCGCTCCACGGCGCGCCGAGGGCCGCGGTCACCTGGTTGTGCGTGCCGGTCTCGATGATCCCGTGCGGCGCGGTGTAGGCCACGCGGTTGGCGCTCGCTGGAACTGTCTGGCTGCGCCACTCCTGCACGTCGGGAGCGGCGAAGGTGAAGCTCGGCGAGGCGCCGGTCTGCTGCACCGCGATGGGGCCCTCGACGCCCCCGACGAGCTGGTTGCTCACGGTCACGCTCTGTACCTCCAGGGCCGCGCCGCTGGAGAGGTTGAACCTCCCTCGGAGCGAGGCGGCGTCCATCTCCGCGCGAGGCGCCTCGCCGTCGACCTGCGCGGCCGCGACGGCGTCGACGGTGCAGAGCGCGAGCCCCGCTGGGTTCGATCGCACGAGCCGCACCTGACGCCCGGCGCCCACCTGGGCGAGCAGCGTCGCTGGAAGCCTGCAGTGCTCCTCGGCGATGCCGGTGCCCGAGACGAAGGTGACGCCCGAGACGGTGACGGCCGAGACGGCGGCGCTGGTGGCCTCGTCGTAGCCCTGGCCACATCCGAGAAGGGTCGACGCGGTGATGAGAAGAGAGAGGTTCTTGTTCATGGGGATGGTCTCCGGGGAGGTACCTTCGCAAGCGCGAGGCCAACGCCACACGCCTTGAATTCAAGTGCTTACTCGCGATGACCGCGCTCGCTCGGAGGCAGTGCCAGTGACACGTCGGCGGCCTGTGCCACCCGATGCGCTCGTGTCACCCCGACGGCTGCGGACCTCCCATCGGGAGCCCTCCGCACGAGTTGGTCGACAGCCGAGGGGCCCATCGGCTTTGATCGCGCCGATGGACGCACTCAAGCTGGAGCGCCGCGCCGCGAGCGCGCTGAAGGACTCGCTGCGGGGCGCGCAGTCGGCCGGGTCGGTGCAGGAGATCCTGCGGGCGGCGCTGCGGGGCGTGAGGGTCGCCACGGGCTGGGCGCTGGGCCACGCGTACGTGCTGGCCCACGACGGCACCGGAGAGCTGGTATCGGCGGGGCTGTGGTGCGCCGACGCGCCCGACGGGTTCGCCCGCTTTCGCGCGGCCACCGAAGCGACGCGGCTGGAGCGGGGCGTCGGGCTGCCAGGGAGGGTGCTCGCCAGCGGGAGCGCGGTGCTCGTGGAGGACGTGCACTCGGACCCGAACTTCCCCCGAGCGACGCTCGACCCGGGCATCGAGGTGGTGGCGGGCTTCGCGTTTCCGGTGAGGGCGGGCGAGCGCGTGGTGGCGGTGCTGGAGTTCTTCGCGGGCGAAGCGATCGAGGTCGACGCGGCGCTGCGGGACGCGCTGGCGGTGCTGGGCGAGGAGCTCGGGCAGGTGATCCAGCAGCGGTGGACGACGAGGGCGCTGGCCGAGTCGGAGAGCCGCTTCCGGGCGGTGGCCCGCTCGGCCAACGACGCCATCGTGAGCGCCGACATCGACGGCCGCGTCACCTTCTGGAACGACTGCGCCGAGCGCATCTTCGGCTACTCTGAGTCCGAGGTGATGGGCGGCCCCCTCACCCGGATCATCCCCCCGGCCTACCGCGAGGCGCACGAGCGCGGGGTGGCGAGGCTGCGCGACGGGGCCGAGCCCAGGGTGATCGGCCGCACGGTCACCCTGGAGGGCCTCCGCAAGGACGGCACGCTCTTCCCCGTCGAGCTCTCGCTCGCCCGCTGGCGGGTCAACGAGGCGTCGTTCTTCAGCGGGATCATCCGCGACGTGAGCGAGCGCCGCGCCGCCGAGGAGCGGCTGCTCGAAGCGCTGCGACGGCTGGAGGCCTCGGAGCAGCTCGCCCGCGAGGTGAGCCTGGAACTCCAGCGCAAGAACCGGGAGCTGGAGTCCCGCCGCGCCGTGCTCGACGCCGACCTGCGCGAGGCCGGGGCCTTCCAGCGCGCGATGCTCCCCTCCCTCGCCGACCTGCGCGTCCCGGAGCTCTCGGTGCACGCCTGCTATCAGCCCGCGGAGATCGTCGGCGGCGACCTCTACGACGTCTCCCCGGGGCCAGGCGGGTCGGTGCGCTCGCTGCTCGCGGACACGGTCGGCCACGGGGTGCAGGCCAGCCTTCGCACCATGGTGGTGAAGACCCTCTACGAGCGCCACAAGGCCGGGGCGGCGACCCCTGCGGCTCTGCTCGCGAAGCTCAACGCCGACGCCATCGCGATGCACCCCGACCGGCAGATGCGCTTCGCGGCGTGCTGCTTCGACCTGCGCCCGCAGCCCGACGGGGGCGCGACGCTCTGCTACGCCAACGCGGGCCAGCTACCGCTGATGCTGCTGCGGGGGAGCAAGGTGATCGAGCTCTATGAGCCCGGTCCCTTCGTGGGCATGACGGCGGCGGCGGTGTTCGTCGACCGGGAGGCCGAGCTGCGACCCGGCGACCGGCTCTACGCCTACACCGACGGCCTGCTCGACCAGTGGAACCCCAACGGAGAGAAGGCCGAGGAGGACGCGGTGCTGGCGGCGCTCGGAGCGCCAGGGTCACTCGCGGAGGTGATGCGTGAGGCGGTGGCGGGGCTCGATCGCTTCCGAGGGGCGGAGGCGCTGCCCGACGACCTGACGCTGCTCGGCTACGAGCTACGCGGTCGCTGAGCAACGTCCCCCCCGCTGGCGCGGCGGCGGTTCAGATCGCGAGGGCGACGCGCTGCGGGTTGCCCGGGTCGAAGCGCACCGGGACCATGCACCCCGGCTGCACCTGCGGGATCTGGAGCTGCGACACCAGCGAGATGCAGCGGACGTGGAAGGGCGCCGCGCCGGTGGCGGGGTGCACCTCGAGGCCCATCACCACCTGCGGGGCGTTGTTGACGAGGGTTCCGGTGCCCTCCAGGGAGAGCACGCGGGCGTTGCCGGGGACCCCCTGGGCGAGGAGCTGGTTGCGCTCCGCGGCCTGGTCTCCGAGCTGCCCCATGAGCCGGTTGGCGCTCTTCATCATCGGCAGGAAGGTCTTCCAGAACACGAGTCCCGCGAAGGCGAAGCTGATGAGGGTGATGGCGAGAGAGAGGATCATGGCGAGTGCTCCATCGAGGTCGGGAGCGACGGTGAAACCACTCGATGGCGAGTGGTCATCGGCGCTGCCTGTGTGTTGATGGAAGAACTCTCTTCAATGGACATGCCACTGCGAATCGACCGTGTTTTCCAGTGGTTCTTGTCACCGGAGGGTGGCACCGGCCCGGTGTGCCACCGACACGCTCAGCGCCGTGTCAGCGGCATCTCGGCCTTCATCCGGAACATCCCCTCCGAGGTCTCGGCGCTCAGCCGGCAGCCGCCCTCGTAGACCACCCGCGCGAGCCCGAGCCCGCTCGCGGTGCCTCTCGGCGCCGTGGCCACCTCGAGCAGCCGGGCCTGGTAGGCCTCCTCCGGGGTCGCGAAGCCCTCCATCCACGCCAGCATCTCTCCCACCCGCCGGGGGCCCTCGTCGTCGGCGCCCACCGGGTTCTCGACCTCGATGTGCCCGGTGTCCTCGTCGCCCCACACCCGCAGCCGGAACACCCCGTTGCCCTGGGTCCAGTGGCCGTACTTCACCGCGTTCTCCAGCAGCTCGCCGGTCACCATGGCGATCGCGTCGCTGCCCTCCACGTCGGAGAACACCGCCTCGAGGCAGCTCTGCACCGACGCCCGCAGCAGCTCGATGTTGCGCCACTGCGTGCTCACCGGCACATCGATCAGGAACCTGAACGCCGCGTTGTTCATGAGGGTCGCAGCTCCAGCAGCGCGTCACCGCGGTTGAAGACCCTCAGCGCGTCGAAGCTCAGCCGCTGCCACTTCACCGAGCCGTCGTACGCGATGACCAGCCGCACCCCGCAGCCCCGGGCGTCCTGGATCAGCTCGATCACCGCCGTGATCGTCGACGAGTTGAAGTGCTCCAGCGCGTGGAAGCGCATCTCCACCGTCGCCCCGAGGGCCGCCGCGCGCTCCAGCGCCTCGGCGAAGAAGGGCCCCAGCACCTGCGCGGGGTAGCGGTCGGCGCTGCGCCCTCGCCAGGACAGCACCAGCGTCGGGGGCGCCTCCTCCTCTCGCACCTCGATCACCAGATCCGGCGTCCTCAGCTCATTCATCCTTTGCTCCTTCGCCCTCTCCATCGCCGACCACCAGCGCGCTCCACCGCGCGGGCGACGTCACGCCCCGCCCGACCATCGCCCCGTCAGCCACCCGGACGCCCGCCGCGTCGCGCTCCGCGAGAGCCACCGCCCGCCGCGCCGCCATCGCATGCAGCGCCATCTCCGTCAGCACGAACTGCGCCTCGGCCCGCCGCCACGCGGCCACCGCCCTCGCCGTCTCGCCGCGCGCCCGATGCACCGCGCCCGCCACTCCGAGCGCCAGCCCCTCGGTCCAGTCCCGGCCCTCGGCCCTCAGCGCTCGGGCCGAGGCGACCGCCGCCCTCAACAGCGAGCGACGGTCGTGCCCCACGCGCCCGTGCGCCGCAGCCGCCGCCGCGAGGCCCCGGAGGTGGTGCCACGCCACCCTCACGGTGAGCAGCTCCATCAGCTGCGCCGTGTCGAGGGAAGCCCGCAGCGCCGTCAGCCCCGAGAGCGCCCCCGCGGCGTCGCCCTCGTAGAGGTCGACCCTCGCGAGCGAGAGCCCCGCGTGGGCGTGCTGCAGGTGGAAGCCGCTCGACGACCACGCCGCGATCGCCCCGAGCACCTCGCGCCTCGCCTCGCCGGGCTGGTCATGGGCGAGATGCACCAGCGGAGCCAGGGTGGTGCGCACGTTGGTGAGGTTGTACCGATCGCCCCTCGCCGCGGCCTCGCGCGCCGCCTGCGCCGCCCGGCCGGCGAGCACCGCAAGCTCGCCCCGCTGCGCGCACGCCGGGAGGTGCCAGCGGACCTCGAGCTCTCCGAGCTCCCACGCCACGTCGACGCAGCGCTCGCGGAAGAGCCCGGAGGCGTACTCGCAGAGCTGCGCCGCGCGCCGCCAGCGCCCCTCGCAGAAGGCCGTCACCGCCGCCGCGGCCACCGACCAGCCCAGCCCGTGCGCGTGGTCCGCGCGCTCGGCCAGCGCCTCGGCCCGCTCGGCCAGCGCCTCGGCCCGCAGCGCCCCGGCGCCTCCCTCTTGCGCCGCGAGCATCGCGCCCCACGCGAGCGCCCGCGTCACCTGGTAGGGATCGCCCCCCTGCAGCGCGAGCTCGACGTGCCTCGCGTGGAAGTCCGCTCCCACCACCGGGGAGACGCCGCCGAGCCCGTTGCCCACCGACCAGCACACCTCCATCTTCGCCAGCGCCCGCGGATCGCGCGGCCCGCGAGCCCCCGAGGCCACGGGCTCGTCGAAGGCCGCGCGCCGGGCGTCGAGCGAGGCCCGCGCCGCCGCTGGCGACTCGGGGAAGGCCATCCCCAGCTCGACCAGCACGCTGCGGATCACCGCCACCCCCTCGTCGACGTGCCCCGAGCGCAGCAGCTGCTCGGCCGCCCGGCGCTCCAGCTCGAGCGCCTCCTCGGGTGAGGCCTCCACCGCCGCGAGGAGGTAGGCCTGCGCGGCCTCGCCCCCGACGCCCGCGTGCGCCAGCGCGTCGCCGAGCTTCACCCGCAGGGCCCTCGCGTGCGCCGGGGCCTGCGGGGAGAGCGCCATGCGGTAGAGCGCCGCGGCCCGGTCGAAGGCCAGCGCGTCGGCCGCGCGGTCGCCCGCGAGCTCGTTGAGGCGCTGCGCCTCGGGGTGCTGGCCGAGGGCGCGGAGGTGCGCCGCGAGGGCGTCGGGCTGGGTGTGGGGATCGGCCGCGAGCACCCGGGCGAGGCTGCGGTGAAGGTCCGCGAGCGCCGCCGCCGGGAGCCCCTTCAGCGCCGCGTCACGGATGGCGTCGTGCCTCGCCTCGAGGGTGGAGCGGGCGCCCGCGCCGCCGGTGCGGAGCAGCTGCGCCGAGAGCAGCACCCGCAGCGCGCGGTCGAAGGCCACGCCGACGAGGCCCGCGGCGTCCCGGGCGAGGCGCTCCTCGAGGGGGTGACCCGCGAGGGCCACCACGCCCAGCAGGGTGCGCACCTCCGGGGGCAGCCGGGCGACCCGGGCGTCGAGCACGCCCGCGAGGGTGAGCGCCCCCACCGCGGCGCCTCCGCCGGCCACCGAGCGAGCGAGCTCGCGCACGAAGAGGGCGTTGCCGCCGGCCTCGCGCACCACCTCGCGCACCGAAGACTCCGGCGCGTCGGGGAGAAGCGCCCGGGCGAGGTCGTAGGCGTCGCCCTCGTCGAGCGGTCCGACCTCCACCACGGAGGGCTCGGCGAGGGCGCCGCGGGCGCGCGCGTCGCGCAGGAGCGGGAGCATCGGCCCCTGCTCGGCCTCGTCGGTGCTGTGGCAGGCGACGAAGAGCACCGGCGGCGCGGAGGGCGGCGCGAGCAGCTCGAGGAGCAGCGCGGCGCTGTCGGCGTCGCCCCACTGGAGGTCGTCGACGACGAGGGCGACGGGGCCTCGCGCCCCGAGGGCGCCGAGCGTCTTCTGAAGCGCGGCGAAGGCGAGGCGTCGCAGCTCGGAGGCGTCTCGGGCGGGCGGCGACTCCCCTCCGCCCTCACGGGGGAGGCGGGCGAAGGCGGGGAAGAGCCTCGCCAGGATGGCGATGGCCTCGTCGGAGATGACGGAAGCGCGCGCCGCGCCGAGGGACCGCAGGTGGCGGGTGAGCCCGTCGACCACGCCGTCGAAGGCCTTGTAGGGGACGGCCTCGTGGGCGAAGCAGCGGCCGTGCAGCACCAGGGTGTCGGGCTCGGCGGCGAGCTCGGCGAGGAAGCGCCGGACGAGGGCGCTCTTGCCCATGCCCGCTCGCCCGGAGACCTCGACGAAGGCGGCGCGGCCAGAGCGCACCTCGGCGAGGCCCGAGCGCAGCACGTCGAGGTGGCGGGAGCGGCCGACGAAGGGCAGCTCTCGGGTGCGCGAGGCCGGGGGCTCGACGAAGGCCGGGCGGGCGGAGAGGCGGCGCAGCACCTCGGGGCCCGAGGGGCGGCGCTCGGGGTTGAGCGAGAGCAGCGCGAGGCAGAGGTCGACGAGGTCGTCGGGCAGCCCGGGTCGGGTGCGCCGAGGGTCCTCCGGCTCCCGGGTGCACTTGTGGTGCAGCACCTGGAACATCGACCCGGTGAAGGGCGCCGACCCGGTGAGGGCCTCGTAGAGCATCACGCCGACGGCGTACCAGTCGCTCGCGGCGGTGATGGGCCCGTCGCACGCCTGCTCCGGGGACATGTACGTGGGCGTCCCGATGACCTCGTGGTCGAGGGAGGGCTGGGCGTCCGCGAGGGTGCTCGCGACGAGGCCGAAGTCGAGCAGCACCGCGCGCCCGTCGGTGGTCACCATGGCGTTGGAGGGCTTGAGGTCCCGGTGCAGCCAGCGGGCGTCGTGCAGCGCCTGGACGCCGAGGGCGATCTGCGGAAACACCGCGCGGATGCGCGCCTCGTCCAGGCGCCAGGGGAGGCTACGCGGCGGAGGAGAGGAGGGCGGCGGGTTGTGGACCGACGGGGCCGTGGTGTGCTCGTCGATGGCCTGCGTGGCGGCGTTGGCGACCTGCTCGGCGATCGCCTCCGGGACCCGCGGCCCGGAGCCCCCGCGGAGCCAGCCGTGCAGGTCGTCTCCGTCGACGAGCTCCATGGTGATGTACCACTCGCCGTCGTCGCCGAAGAGCTCGTGGAGGCGCACCAGGTTGGGGTGGCGCACCTCGGCCAGCGCCCGAAACTCCTGCTTGAAGCGATGGATCGCCGTCGGGTCCATCCTCACGAGCTTCTTCAGGGCGACGCGCTCCTCGCGCACCCGGTCGAGCGCCTCGAAGACCGCGCCGAAACCTCCGCTCCCCAGCTTCCGGAGCAGCACGAAGCGCGACGACAGCAGCGGCTCGGTCAACGGAATCGCGCTCCGCTCCGGTCGACCGCGACCGGAGTCCTACGGAGCGGGTAACCGAAGCGCTCTCGCGTGGTCAATGTCCGTCGCCATAGGCCCTGGGATCGATGCCGTGGCGCTCGAACAGCCGACGGAGCTGCGTGCGATGCAGCCCCAGCGCCCTCGCGGCGCGAGAGGTATTTCCTCGCTCCTGCTTCAGGGCGGCGATGATCTCCTCCGTGGAGGGGGGCGGTCGCGAGGCCCTCGCCCCTCGGGTCGCCGACGGCGAGGGCGAGGGCGCCTCGGCGGGGTCGAGCGATGCCGCAGCGGGCGCCCGCTCGAAGGCCATCCCCGCCGACTTCGGGAGGTGCCTGCCCTCGACCACGGTCCGCCCCTCCGCCTGGGCCTCCTGCACCGCCGCCTGGATCTCCGCGAAGAGCTCGCGCACGTTGCCCGGCCATGCGCGCAGGAGGCACTCCTCCACCAGGGTGACGTGCGCGCTCGCGTCGGGGAGCGCCCGGCGCACCGCCCGCTCGACCAGCCACGGGGTCTCGTCGCCCCTCGCCCTGAGCGGAGGGAGCGCCACGCAGGGGCGGCCCAGTCGGAAGTAGAGGTCCTCGCGCATGCGCCCCGAGGCGACCTGCGCGCGGAGGTCGCGGTGCGTCGCGGACACCACCCGGATGTCGACGGACTGAGCCCTCGTCGCGCCGAGGGCCATCACCTGGTGGGTCTCGAGCACCCTCAGCAGCTTGGCCTGCACCGGCAGCTCGAGCTCCGAGAGCTCGTCGAGGAAGAGCGTCCCTCCGTGCGCCGCCTGGACGTACCCGTCGACGTCGGCGACCGCGCCGGAGTAGGCGCCCTTGCGAGCGCCGAAGAGCAGCCGCTCGGCCACGCCCTCGGGGATCGCCGCGCAGTTCACCGCCACGAAGGGCCCCGCGCTGCGAGGACCTGCGTCGTGGAAGGTGCGGGCGGCGAGCTCCTTGCCCGCGCCGCTCTCGCCGGTGATGTGCAGCGCCTCGGCGACCCGGGCGAGCCTGGCGATGGACTGCCAGGCGCGCAGCAGCGTCGGCCCGGCGACGGGACCGTCGCCCGCGGCGGGCTGGTGCCCCACGAAGGCCGAGACGTCCGCCACGGGCAGCAGCAGCGTGTCTCCCATGCGCACCACGCGCGGCGCCGCGAGGGTCACCGGGGCGGTCACCGACTGGCCATCGGCCCAGGTGCCGTTGCGGCTGCCGAGGTCTTCGATGAGCCAGTGCCCGGCGGCGTACGAGACGCGCCCGTGCCGACGGGAGAGCCTCGCGTCGTCGAGCACCGCGGCGCCCACCTCGCCCCGGCCGATCTCCAGCGAGCCGCCGCGCAGCGGGAGGGCCGTGCAGCGAGGGCGCGACCCGGCGAAGATCACCACCACGCCGGGGCGCCCCGGGCCCGACCCCTCGGGCGTCTCGCCCTGGCTCACGTCTACGGTCTGGTCCTGCTCCGACATCGCGCGGGAGAGTATCCCCAAAGTCGGCGCGAGACCCCTTGGGAGGCGGGTGAGGTCGGGAGGGGCGTCGGACGGGGCTCCGATCGGGTATGCTGGCGCGCCGAGAGGCGACCACCGGTGGCTCTGCACGAACCAGACATGAACCCCGCCGACGCCTCCGGGGTGGACTTCGAGCGCGAGCCCACGCTCGCCAACGGGTCGCTCTTCGGGGCCTACGCGATCGAGCGATGCATCGGCCACGGGGGCATGGGGGCCGTGTACGAGGCGCGCCACCGGGAGCTCGGCAAGCGCGTCGCGCTCAAGGCGCTTCACCGGCGCATCGCGGCCGATCCGAGGGCGAGGGCGCGCTTCCTGGCCGAGGGGAGGGCCACCTCGCGGCTGCGCCACCCGCACGTGGTCGACGTCTCCGACCACGGCATCCTCGATGGGGTCCCGTTCCTGGTGATGGAGTTTCTCGAGGGCGAGACGCTGGAGCGGCTGATCGCCCGGGAGGGGGCGCTGTCCGTCGAGCGGGCGGTGGAGATCATGCTGCCGGTGTGCGCGGCGGTCTCTGCGACGCACCAGGAGGGCATCGTCCACCGCGACCTGAAGCCCGCGAACATCTTCCTCTCCCGCGACCGCCTCGGGCGGGAGCAGACCAAGGTGCTCGACTTCGGCGTCTCCAAGATCGAGAGCGCCGACGTCGACGGGCTCACCTCCACCGGCGCCCTCCTCGGAACGCCCTGGTACATGTCCCCCGAGCAGGCGCAGGACCCGCGCAACGCCCACGCCGAGAGCGACCAGTACACCCTCGGGGTGATCCTCGCGGAGTGCGTCACCGGCCGCCGCGCCTTCGAGGGCCGCTCGCTCTACCCCGTGCTGCGGAGCATCGTCACGGGCGCGATGGTGAAGCCCCGCTCCGTGCGCCCGGAGCTCTCCGAGGCCTTCGAGGCCGTGGTGCTGCGCGCCACCAGCGTCGACATCAGCGCCCGCTACGCCTCCGTCGACGAGCTCGCCCGGGCCCTGCTCCCCTTCGCGCCGAGAAGCTCCCGCGACTCATGGCGCCCGGTCTTCGGCGGCGCCGACGAGCCCTCCGCCCCGGAGCCCTCCGCCCCTCCCGCCCCGCCGGTCGTCGAGAGCCTCCCCGCGGTCACCGCCGCTCCCTCCATCGAGCTCCCCGCGCCGGTCGAGCTCCCGATCAGCCCCCGCCCCCGAGGCGCCGCGCTCGTCGGCCTCACCTCGCTCGCCGCCCTCGGCGTCGGGCTCGCATGGTGGGCGCTCCGCCCCTCGGCTCCCCCTCCCCCTCGCCCGGTGCCCGCTGCCCCGATCGCGGCGCTCCCCACACCCGCGGCCCCGGCCGTCGCCGTCGTCGCACCGCCCGCCGTCGCACCGCCCGTCGTCGCACCGCCCGTCGTCGCACCGCCCGTCGTCGCCCCGGCGCACGGCCCCACTCGACCCCGCCCCGCGCTCCGCGCCAACCGTCGGCAGCTCGGCGCCAACGGCGCGCCCATCGAGGAGTGAGCTTGCGCTTCGCCCCCCTCTCGACGCTCCTGACCCTGCTGCTGCTCCCGAGCCTCTCGTCGGCGGACCCTTGCGTCGACGGGGTGCGGGACGGGGTCGCGCTGCGTCGTCAGGGCCGCGACGCCGAGGCCCTGGCGTTGTTCCGTGAGGTGGTCGCGCGCTGCCCGCAGCCCAGGGTGAGGGTGCAGCTCGCGTGGGCCGAGCAGGCCGTGGGCCGATGGATCGACGCCGAGCGAGACCTCCGCGCCGCCCTCGCGACCCGAGGCGACGAGTGGGTCGAGCAGCGTCGCGAGCGGCTCGACCTCGACCTCGCGCGCATCCGAGAGCACCTCGGTCAGCTCCAGATCACGGGCGGCGTCGCCGGGGCGGAGGTGCTGCTCGACGGGGTCGTGGTGGCGACGCTCCCGATGACCGAGGCCGTCTCGGCGGTGGTCGGCGCGACGCGCGTCGAGCTTCGCCGCGAGGGCTACTACCCCGTGCGTCGGGACGTCACGATCGTCGCCGGGGTGGTCGCCCGCGAGGAGGTGCAGATGCGCCCCGAGCCCGTCGCGACTGCTCCCATCGAGCCTGCGCCCCCGGTCGTCGCGGCCACTCCCCCGCCGCCCTCGGCGACGCCCGCCCCTCCCTCGCTGCGCCTCTCCAGCCCTCCCCCGAGGGTCGACCCGACCTGGCGCACCGTCGCCTGGGCCTCGACGCTGACGGCCTCTGCCTTCGCGGCGACGACGGCGATCGCGCTGGTGTTCCGCCAGGTGCGCTTCGATGACTTCCACCGCGACGCCGGGTGCTTCGTCGACCTTGGCACCGGCCTCCCCACCGGCGGCCCCGGCTGCACCAGCGCGCACGACGAGGTGCAGGCCGCGAGCACGGCAGCCATCGTCACGGGCGTCGCCGCAGGGGTCTTCGCCGCCGGGGCCGTCTTCGCGTGGGTGCGCTCCCGCGGCGCCCCCACCGCCGAGCCCTCGAGCTCGTTGAGCTGTCACCCCGCTCCCGGCGGCGCCGGCTGCGCGCTGCGGTTCTGAGCCGACGAGCCCCCTCCATGGTCCACTCCCCCCGATCGACCCCGAGCACCCTGCGCGTCGCCTCCCTCGCCGCGGCCCTCCTCACGGCGGGCTGCCCGAGCTTCCGCACCGGCTACGCCGACGTTCCGACGAGCGAGGGCGCGACCGATGCCACGACCGACGTCGCAGCCGACGCAGGCTCCGACGCGGGCCTCGACCTGGGAGCGGACCTGGGCCTCGACGCGCGGTCCGACGCTCCGCCCGCCGACTCTCCCGACGTGGTCGATGTGCCCTCGATCGATGTGCCCTCGATCGATGTGCCCGCCGTCGACGTCGCGCTCGATCGGGTGGTCCCGGTGGACTCGAGCGTGCCGACCCCTCGCCCCATCGGTCCTCCGGTGGGAGCGGTCGTGACCTGGCCCCGCCCCTCGCTCCACTGGAGGCTCCCTGGAGCGCTCGTCGGGGCCGCGGTGCAGGTCTGCCGAGACCGCGCGTGCACCATGGTCGAGGCGTCCTTCGACGCCGTCGGCGCCAGCGGAACCGTCCCCACCGATCTCCCCACCGGCGCCCACTTCTGGCGGCTCCGGGGCATCACCGCCGGCGGTCACCTCGACGCCTGGAGCTCCACCTGGGAGTTCTGGATCTCCCCGCTCCGCCCGCCGCGAGAGAGCGTCTACGGCACCGTGCTCGACTTCGACGGCGACGGCGTGGCCGACCTCGCCATCGGCGCCCCGGGATCCACCCCCGGCGGCGGCCGGGTGTTCGTCTGGCGCGGGCCGCTTCCCTCCTCCGCGATGCCCCTCGCGCTCTCCGCGGCCAACGAGTCCACGGTCGGCTTCGGCCACGTGGTGGCCAGCGTCGGAGACGTCGACGGCGACGGGATCACCGACCTCGGCGTGTCGAGCTACGACCCCGCGGAGACCCAGGGGGTCGTGGAGGTCTTCCACGGCAACGCGGCCTTCGCGCTGGTGCGGGGCGCGTACCTCAGCACCCCGGGAGAGCGCACCTTCGGCTTCTCCCTGGACGGCGCCGGGGACACCAACGGCGACGGCTACGCCGACGTGCTGGTGGGCCAGCCCGGGGCCGCCGACGACCGCGGCCGGGCCTACGTCCACCTCGGAGGCGCCTCAGGCCTGGGGCGCACCGCCTCGGTCACGCTGCGCGGTCGCGACCTCGTCGGAGCGCGCTTCGGCTACGCCCTCGCGGGCGGGGCGGACTTCGACAACGACCGCTTCTCCGACATCGTGGTGGGCGGTCCGGGCGCTCCGGTGTCCAACGGCGGCGCCTACGCCTACGTCGGCAGCAGCAGCGGAATCAGCGTCGCGTCGATGAACATCCTCGGCGGCGACGGCGACCCGGTCGGCCGCTACGGCGCGGTGGTGGCGCACGTCGGCGACGTGAACGACGACGGCTTCTCGGACATCGCGGTGGCCTCCCCGGGCGACGGCACCCACGGCGGCCGGGTGCTGCTCTACGTCGGCTCCGGGGTGGGGCTCTCCCCCTCGCCGGTGATGCTGTCCGCCCCGTCGATCCCGACGGAGTTCTTCGGCGCCGCGGTGGCGGGCCTCGGCGACCTCGACGGCGACGGCATCGGCGACCTGGGCATCGGCGCCCCATCGGCAGGCTTCGGGGGAAGGATGACCGTGGCCCACGGGGCTCGCATGCTGACCCCGTCGGTGCGCCGCACGCTGGTGAGCGGGCTCGTGCCGGGCGGAGGCTTCGGCTCGGTGATCGGGAGCTTCGACCTGGTGGGGGGATCCTTCGTGGTGGGCGCCCCGCTCGAGCCGGGAGCGCCGCTCTACGTGCCTGGCGCCGGGATGGTGCCGTCGTCGCCGACCTTCAACTTCACCCTCGCCGGGGGGACGCGCTTCGGCACCAGCATCGCCGGCATCTGGTAGCGACGGCCTACTCGGTGGGGAGGAAGCGGGAGAGCCCCTGGTGCCTCGGGGTGAGCTTGCCGGCCGCGACCACCACCGCGCTCTGAAGCGCGGCGGGAAGCGCCCCGATGCCGTGCTCGTAGCGCGTCCCGAAGAACGAGCGGATGAACGGCACCAGCGCCCGGCTGAAGTCGAAGCTCGCGTCGCGAGGCAGGGCGCACGGCAGGTTGTCCACCGACATGATGGCCACGCCCTCGCCGGTCACCCCGACGGTCGCCTTCCCCGTCGCCGGGTCGTACACGAACGCGGGCTCGTCGTTCTGCGTGGCCATGACCGTCCACTCGATGCCGCCGTCGATGTCGCAGGCCACGTCGCCGAGGGCCACCGGGAGCGTGCGGTCGCGGTACATCCGACGAAGCGTGGAGTCGTCGAGCAGGCGGGGGAAGCGCTCGTCCCAGTAGAGCCCGTTCACCAGCGCGGCGCAGTACGGCAGGTACATCGACCCGACGTTGAGGTAGCGCTCCGGGTGCGCGAGGTAGCGGGCGAAGTCGAAGCGCCGCGTCCCCGCCGTCACGAAGATCTCCGAGTCCTTCACATGGAGCACCCGCAGCGTGCGGTCGCCCGGCGAGTCCGTCGGCAGCGCGATGGCCTCGCTCACCGTGCAGGGGATCGCCCCCACCAGCTCGAAGTACTCCAGCGCCCCGTGGGAGACGCGCCCCTCGCCGGTGACCGCCACCACGAAGGGAGCGAGCGCCGCGGGGCCCTCCTTGCGAAGCTCGGCGAGCAGCTCCCGGGTGTGCGCCACCATCTCCGCGAGGTCGTGGTACTCCACCGCGTGACGCAGGCCGGAGAGCGTCGACGGGTGGCCGAGGGCGGCCAGCCGGTGCCCGAGGGTCCAGAGCGTCTCGTGGGCTCCAGCGAGGCCCGCGTAGCGCCCGAAGGCCACCTGGCGCACGCCCGCGTCGTCGACGATCACCTCGTAGTCGATGAGCGTGGCGCCCTGCTTCATGAAGTGCGCGAGCAGGGGCATGTTGTGCGACTGGCCCTTGATGGTGTGCGAGAAGCACATCACCGCCTGCCCCGGCTTCACCTGCGAGGCCTTGACCTCCTTCACCCCGATGATGAAGCGGCAGTCGGTGGCGTCGTCGACCAGCGTCGCGCCCGCGGCGGCGAACTCCGCGTCCTCGATGGCCCGCGTCGGCGAGCGCTCGACCCGCACCGCAATGCCCCCGGCCACCAGGCCCCGCACCTCCTGGGGCACCAGCGGAACCCGCCGCTCCCACTTGTTCTTCGTCTCTCGCAGGATCCCGATGGCGTCGCGCAGTTCACTCATGGCCCCGGGCCACTGCCAGCGCCCGCGGCTCCGGTCAAGAGCCCTGCTTCGTCGCCTCGCGGGCCGCGACCGGGGGGTGCTCGTGCCCGTGCGCCTCGTCGTGCTCGTGGTCGTGCTCCCCCGCCGCCGCAGCGGGCTTCGCTCCCTGCGGCTTGAGGTTCACCGCCGTGCCCTCGGGGAGCGACCCGAGCGGCATCCCGAGGAGCTCCTCGGCCATCTCCCGCAGGTCGTGCCGGTGCTCGTGGGGCATCTCGTCTTCGGGCACCTCCACGTCGATGACCAGCGACACCTTGCCGGTCACCGCGTCCTGCCGGTAGCGGAGCGTCACCCGACGCCGGTCCTGCCTCCCCTCCTTCATGCCTTCACCACCACCGTGACCTCGTAGCCGCCGCGCACGTCGCCGCGCTCGTCGATGCTCTCCACCTCGCCGAGCTGCCTCGCCCGCTCCTCCAGCGCCCGCCGGTACACCCTGTTGAGCGCCTCCTGCAGCGCCGCGCGCACCGCGGGCTCCTCCCGGGTCAGCGCCGCGGCGTTCTCCGCCTCCAGCTTCGCCCTGGCCTGCGCCTGCTTCGCCTCGAGCGCCTTCTCCGCCCGCTCCTGGGCCACGCTCTTCGCGCGCGCCTCGTCCGCCGCGTCGCCCTCCTGCACCACCGCCGAACCCTTCGCGCTCACCCTCTCGTCCGCCGCGCGGCTCACCGTGACCGAGGTCGCCCCCGCGTCGAGCGTCGCGGTCACCCCCCCGAAGACCCGCGTCATGGTCCCGTCGGGCTGCGCCTCCCAACCCTGCTCCCTGAGCACCTCGCGCAGCGTCGCGCCCATCGCGTCGCCCTGGAGCACCGGCAGCATCCGCACGGCGATGACCACCCGGTCCTCGACGTGGACGGCAGCCTCCAGGTCGCGCGTGCGCACCGAGCGTCCCAGCGCCTCCCATTCCAGATCGAGCAGCATCCCGCAGGTCATGACGAGTGCCCATCGCGGTACCACGCGCCCGCCGGTCTCGCACCCCCCCCGGATGGTGCTGCCGCCCCGTCTCACGGTAGACAGCGCTCACCATGGCCGACGATCCCACCCGCCCAGTCGCCCCGCGCTTCCGCTACTTCGACCTCATCGTCGGGGTCTTCGTCACGGCGCTGATCACCAGCAACCTCGTCTCCGCCAAGGTCGCGCAGATCGGCCCCTTCAAGCTCGGCTGCGGGATCTTCGTCTTCCCGATCTCGTACATCTTCGGCGACGTCCTCACGGAGGTCTACGGCTACGCCCGCAGCCGCAGCGTCATCTGGATCGGCTTCGCCTGCGGGGTGCTCACCTCCGCGGTCTTCGTGGTGGCCGACCTGATGCCCCCGGCCCCCGACTGGCCCCACCAGGCGGCCTTCCACACCATCCTGGGGCAGCTCCCCCGGGTGGTGGCCGCGAGCCTCGTGGCCTACGTGGTGGGCGAGTTCTTCAACAGCTTCGTGCTGGCGCGCATGAAGGTGATGACCCGCGGGCGGCACCTCTGGATGCGCACCATCGGATCGACGGTGGTGGGCCAAGGGGTCGACAGCGCGGTCTTCTACCCGCTCGCCTTCTTCGGCCTCTGGAGCACCTCGACGATCGTCGATGTCGCCTGGCACAACTACCTGATCAAGGTCGCCGTGGAGACGCTGTTCACGCCGCTCACCTACGTCGTCGTGAACTACCTGAAGCGCGCCGAACACGAGGACGCGTTCGACACCGACACGGACTTCAATCCGTTGAAGCTGTCCTGAGAGGCTGATTCGGGGGTCGGGACGGAGGGAGCGCGGACGGGATCACCGCCCGCGTCGGGGAGGGAACGGTCAGTGCGGAGCGCCGCCAGCGCCCTGCTGCTGGAGCTGGCGACGGAGCTGCTCCATCACCTCCGGCGGAATCTGCGGAGACCCGCCGCCGGGGCCGCCCATGGGCATGCCCATCGGGGCCGCCGCGGGGGCCGCAGGCGCCGAGGCATCCGCCGCCGTGCCGCCGTCCGTCGGGAGCGGCGCCTGGAAGGCGGTCACCGCGGGGTTGACCGAGTCGGCCATGGCGCGCGTCACGACGAACACCGTGTCGGTGCCCTCGCGCTGGGCGAAGGACTCGTTGTCGCCGCTGTTGTTGCCGAGGCGCACGGTGACGGTCTGCGCCGCCGCGTCGCCGCCGCCGGTGGTGAGGGTGACGCGCGGGCTGTCCGCGGCCACGCCGCTGGTCGCCCCCTCGGCGGCGAAGTCCGTCGCGCGAAGGTTGGCCACCGAGTCGACCAGCGAGCCCACGCGGGCCGTGTCGAGGCGCTCGACGGTGGTGCCCGGCGCGGCGGACCAGGTCTCGCCGTTGCGGGTGAAGCGGAAGGTGCCGTTGCGGTTGACCCACTCCACCGACTGCACGCTCTCGCGGCTGGCGTGGGTGATCTCCCGGTTGCGCCAGTCGCGGGCCTCGCGCTGCACCATCGAGGTGATCGACTGATCGACCTCGAAGGTCTCCGGCCGGCTGGGGACGCGCACCGCGGTGCCCGCCCCGACGGAGGCCCCGACGAAGAGGTCCACCACGACGCCCGACCCGGCCTTCAGCGTCACGCGGGTGGCGTGCGCGTCGTCGACCTCGAAGGCCGCGTGGCTCCCCGCGCTGCGGGCGCGGACCATGGTGACCTTCATGTTGGCGAAGCGGTCGACGAGGTCTTCCACGGCGCGCGCCTCGGTGGGCCCGCGCCCCGGCGCGGTCATCACCCAGGCCCCTGCCCGCTTCTCCAGCTCGATGGTGCGCTGACCCTCCGGCCCGGACGACCGGTGGATGGTCACGTGGTCGATGCGCGCCGCGTCGACCCGCGACCACGGGTTGCTCGCCGTCGCCGTGCTGGACGAGTCCGGCGACTGCGGGCGGTAGACGTACGCGGTCGCCGCGCCCAACACCACCAGCACTGCCAGACCGATCCCGATGCCCTTGGAGTTCATTGGCTCTTTCGTTCCTGCCGTAGTGATGACTAGAGGGTGATCTCGGCGCGCTTGCGGGCGCGCAGAGACATCAGCACCACGCCCAGCACGCCCACGAGCAGCGGGAGGCCGATGATGCTGCCCCACTTGAAGAGCTGCTTCCTGGTGTCGGTCACCGCCTGGAGGCTCGGCTCGGAGACGTCCTTCGCGCGCACCGCGAGGAGGTCCGGGTCCTGGCTCAGCCAGTCGAAGACGTTGAGCAGCATCTGCACGTTGGTGGGCATCCCGTTCTGCAGCGGCGCGATCGCGCGCAGCTGGTCGATGTGGAACACCTTCCCCGAGCCCACCACCAGCAGCCGCGCCGGGTGCTCGCGCGTGGCATGCGCCGGGGGATGGTCCGTGTCGTTGCCCGCGAAAGCGCTGCGGAGCTGACCCTCGAGGGCGGCGGCGACCACGTACGAGCCGCGCGCGTTGCCGAAGATCTGCTGCCGGCGCTGGAGCAGCTCGAGCGCGTCGAGCTCGAAGTTCTCGCGCTGGAGCACCGAGCGGTCGCTGGTGCGGCCGACCTCGGTCAGCACCGTGCCGTGCTCGCGAGCACGGGTGGTGTTGAGCGTGAGCGACGAGACGAACGGGAAGATCACGCCCGGGAGGCGGAAGACCGCCGGGTGCGCCGTGTCGATGCCAGCGCCGCCCACGTCACGCCGCGCCGCCAGGGCGGGGTAGGTGAACATCGGGATGCGCGCCCGGCCCTGCTCGATCTCCTGGATCGAGTCGCTGGCCTGGAAGTCGAGCACCACGTCGGGGTTGATCGTGACGCCGTAGCCGTCGAGCAGGCCGTTGAGGTTGTGCTCCGCGCGCGCCGCCGTCGGCCGCGTGTCCGAGCCCGTGATGTTGGTGCCGCCCGCGAACACCGCGACCGAGCCGCCGCGCATCAGGTACGAGTTGATGCGACGGAGCTCGCGCTCCTCGATGCGGCGCGACGGGCCCATGATGACCAGGCCCTTGATGTCGCTGGGGATCTCGTCCTCGCCGCCGTGCAGGTCGATGGTGCGCGTGGTGTACCCGAGGTGCGCCTCCTGGAGGATGCGCGAGAGGTACGGGAGCGCGGTCTCCGGCGAGCCCTCCTCGTGGCCCGTGAGGAAGCCGATCGCCCGCTCGGGGTCGATCATCTTCTTCACGATGGAGGTGATCTGGTACTCCATGCCCTCGACGCCGGGGTTCACGAAGGCGATCTGCTCGGTCGAGCGCAGGTACGAGAAGGTCACGCAGCGGAAGACCTCGGCGAGGTTCGCCTGGTCGGACGCGGTGTTCACGGTCTGGAGCACCCGCTTGGTGCAGCTCGCGGCCTCCGCCTGACGCTTGCGCTCGTCGTTGTCCGTGCGCACCCAGCGGACCTCGAGGCGGCCGCGGCTGGCGGCGACGTACTCGTCGAGCTGCTCGCGCAGCAGGCGCTCGTCGTCGTTGGCCGGGGCGGGCTGATCCGGGGTCCAGTAGATGGTGATGGTGAGGTTGTCGGTGAGGCGGCCGAGCGTGCGGCGCGTGCCCTGCGACAGCGAGTAGAGGCCCCGCTTGGTGAGGTCGAGGCGCGCATGGAGCACCTTCACCGCGAGCACGTTGAGGAGCACCACCGCGACGATGGCGATGGCGACGAAGGCGCCGGTCTGGGCGCGGGCTTGACTACGACGTTCCATGGATCAGCTCCACCGCCGGCTCTCGAGGGAGCGCGCGGTCGCCAGCAAGCAGATGAAGATCACGCTGCAGAAGTAGATGATGTTGCGGGCGTCGATGACCCCGCGGGCGATGCTGGCGAAGTGGTAGTCGGGGCAGAGGTACTCGATCACCGACGCGGCGCCGCCGAAGAAGATCAGCGCCTTGTTCATGAGGAAGAACACCGCGCCGACGATGAAGCTCACGAAGAACGCCGTGATCTGGTCCTTGGTGAAGGAGCTGACCATGACGCCGAAGGAGATGTACGCCGCGCCGCCGAGGAGCAGCCCGAGGTAGCCGCCGGCCACCGGGCCCCAGTCGAGCTCGCCCATGCGCGAGATGATCACCGGGTAGCTGAAGGTGCCGACGATGCAGACCGCGAGCAGCCCGAGCGCGCCGAAGAACTTCCCGAGGATGACCTCCCAGTCGCGCACCGGCTGCGTGATGAGCATCTCCAGGGTGCCCGTGCGGGACTCCTCGGCGAAGGTGCGCATCGCGATGGCCGGGCAGATGAGGGGCAGCAGCCAGGAGATGCTGTTGAACATCGGCTGCAGCGTGGCCTTCCCCAGCGTCAGGAACGCGAAGGGGATGAAGAACAGGAAGCCCACCAGGAGCAGGAACATCCCGATCACGATGTAGCCGAGCGGCGAGGAGAAGTACGAGACGAACTCCCGCCGCGCGATCGCCAGGGTGTTGTTGAGCGGCGTCCCGATGGAGCCGCGAGCCAGGACGCTCGCGGCCTTGGTCGCCGTGGTCGTTTCCGTATCAGACATCGCTGGATGACTCCTTCGTCGCCGCGCTCGTATCCGAAGCCTTGGAGCCCGCGTTACGCCGCGGCGCCCCCTCACCGACCGTCAACTGACGGAAGACCTCCTCGAGCTGCACCGCCTCGCGACGCAGCTCCAGCAGGTCCCACTTGTTCTCCACGGCCATGCGGAAGAACTCCCGGCGCTGGTCGCCGGAGCCCTTCACGCTCACCTCGAGGGTCGTCGCCCGGTCGTCGCCCGGCAGCTCGCGCACGACGGCGCCCGCCGCGACGCGCTTGACCGCCTCGATCACCGGCCCCGACTTGCGCACCGACTCGTCCTTGCCGGCGTCGATGGCGAGCACGTACTTCACGCTGCCGCTCTTGGCCGCGAGCTCGTCCGGCGCGCCGTCCGCCACGATCTTGCCGCGGTTGACGATGAGCACCCGGGCGCAGGCCTCCTTGACCTCCGCGAGGTCGTGCGTGGAGAGCATGATCGTGCGCGTCTTGCCGATCTCCTTGATGTACGAGATGACCTCCGCGCTCTCGTTGGGGTCGAGGTCGGCGGTGGGCTCGTCGAGGATCAGGATCGGCGGGTCGTGGATGAGCGCCTGCGCCAGGCCCACGCGCTGCCGGTAGCCGTAGGAGAGCTCGTTGATGGTCTTGCCGAGCACGTCCTTGAGCCCGCAGATCTCGACCACCTCCCTGATCTTCGCGCGGCGCTGGTCCCTCGCGATCGCCCGCAGGTCGGCGGCGAACTCCAGGTACTCGACCACGCCCATCTCGGGGTAGAGCGACGCGCGCTGCGGGAGGTACCCGAGCACCGAGCGCACCGAGAGCGGGTCGTCGAACACGTCGAACCCGCCCACCTTCGCCGTCCCCTCGGAGGGCGAGATGAAGCAGGTCAGGATCTTCATCGTCGTGGACTTCCCCGCCCCGTTGGGCCCGAGGAACCCGACCACCTCTCCCCGGCGGATCTCGAAGCTGATGCGGTCGACGGCGCGCTGGGCGCCGTAGACCTTCGACAGCTCTCGGGTCTCGATCATCACGTCACTGGTCGCCATTCGATCTATGCCTTCGGTGAAGCCAACATTTCGCCGTCGCCCCGGCGGGCGCGCATCCTAGTCAGCGAGTCTTGCAAGTCAACGAGGGAGAAAACTCCCGGCGCGCGCGTCGAACCCCCTTGGATTCATGGATATTCCCGCGCCCTGCGCCCCCCGAGCGGCGTTAGCCTCCCGGACATGTTCCGCTACGAACGCCCGGTGCGCTTCGCCGAGGTCGACGCCGCCCGCATCGTCTTCTTCGCCCGCTACCTCGACTTCTGCCACGACGCCCTCGAGGCCCTCTTCGCCGCGCTCCCCGGCGGCTACCCCCAGCTCACCATGGTGCGCGGCGTCGGCATCCCCTCGGTGCACATCGAGGCCGACTACAAGGCCCCGCTGCGCTACGGAGACACCGCCCTCATCGACGTCTCCGTCGAACGCATCGGCGCCCGCTCGGTCACCTTCCGCCACGCCCTCTCCCGCGCGGCCGACGGCGTCCTCTGCGCCTCCATCCGCCAGGTCGTGGTGCTCTGCCGCCTCGACGAGCTCGCTCCCGTCGACATCCCCGACGACGTACGCGCGCTGCTCTCCCAGCACCTGTCTTTACCCTGACGGGTAAAGCCCCGGCGCTCCCCTCCACGACCCGCGGATCTCTCGCCGCGAGGGCGCCCCGCGGGTACACTGCGCCGCAGACCCCGCGATGAACGTCTCCCGCCGCCACCTGCTCGCCCTCGGACTCGGCGCGATCACGGCGCGCTCCTCGCGTTCGCTCGCGCAGACCCCGGCGCCCCCCGGGCCTGGCGGGGTGATCCCTCCCAACCCCTTCGCCGAGGGCGCCGTCGAGCTCGTCTCCTCGCCCGCCGTCGTCGCGGCTCCCTCCCCCGGCGTGGCCCCCGCGGAGCTGCCGCCCAACCCCTACGACGACGGCGTCCGGCGCTACGGCGACCTCATCGAGGAGGACATCGTGCGCGCGCTCACCGAGTCGCCGATCGCGTCGGCGCGCAACGTGGGCAACACCTCGATCAACCTCCGGTGCGACCTCGACGGCCCCATCGACGGGGCCTTCAAGCCCGCGGAGACCCGGCACGTCGACCACTGGCGCGCAGAGATCGGGGCCTTCCGCGTGGCGCAGCTCCTCGGCCTCGACCGCGTCCCCCCGGCGGTCTTCCGCCGCGTCTCTCGCGACGAGCTCGCGGGCGTCGACACCTCCCGGCTGCTCTTCCGCGGCGGATGGTCCCGCGGCGCGATGATCTACTGGGTCCCGGTGCTGCGCCGCGCGGGCATCTTCTCCGGCGAGGCCCTCACCCAGTGGACCAACCAGCTCGTGGTGGGCGTGGAGATGCCCCCCGACGCCCGCCGCCGCGCCGGGGAGATCTCCACCCTCATCTCCTACGACTTCATCATCGGCAACTGGGACCGCTGGCACGGCACCAACACCCTCGTCGACGCGCACGGCGGCCTCGTCTACCGCGACAACAACGGCGGCTTCCTCGAGCCCCTCCCCCGCTGGAAGATGGAGATCATCTTCTCCTTCCTCCAGCGGGTGCAGCGCTTCTCCCGGCGCTTCGTCGACCAGGTGCGCGCCATGACCCTCGCCTCGCTGCGCCGCGCGATCGCCAACGACGCCGACGGCACCGAGCCCTTGCTCAACGACGCCCAGCTCCGCGCGATGATGCGCCGGCGCGCGACCTTCCTCGAGTACGTCGACGCCCTCGTGGGCATCCACGGCGCCTCGGAGGTCTACTTCTTCGACTGAGCGCGCTCAGGCCACGAGCTGGCGGAGCTCGGCGCGGTGCTTCTCCGCGTAGACCGAGAGCACGTCGAGCGCGTCGCGCATCTCGCTCGCGTCCATGTGCTCGACAGGAAACTCCACCGAGAGCACCACGTCGCCGTCCTCGTCGAGGGAGAAGCGCGCGAGGAGCATCTCGCCGTTGAGTCGCAGCAGCTTCGCGTAGAGCTTCTCGGCCTTCTCCGGGTCTGCGGGCAGCCTCACGATGGGCAGCACCATCAGCCGGCAGAACGCCCCCTCGGCCTGGATCACGAGCGGAAACGACCCCCGCCGCGCGCGGAAGCTCGAACGCCAGGTGCGCTCGGAGAGCGCGATCACCGGCCACCCCAGCGTCTTGAGGTGGGCCTCGATCTTCTTCGCGGCCACGGCGTCGGTCATCGCGTCACCCTTCGCATCAGCGCGGCGCAGCGTATCGCCGCGGAGCCCGCGCGCACAAGGAGCATCCCACCTCCCGCCGTGACGCCCCCCTGTCGCCGACGCATCATCCGCGGCCAGGAGAGCCAAGATCACCCCCATGACGACCGAAGCACCCCCGACGCGCGCCCGAGTCCTGGTCATCGACGACGACCGCTCCATCCGCCGGTCGATGGAGAAGTTCCTCGGAGACCTCGGCTATGTCGTGACCACCGCCGCCGACGGGCAGGAGGGCCTCGACGCGCTCGACGCCGTCAGCCCCGACGTGGTGCTCCTCGACCTGGGGCTCCCGGTGCTCGACGGCCTGGAGTTCCTGGAGCGGGTGCGCGGCCGGGAGGGAATGCCCCCGGTGCTGGTGGTCACCGCCCGCGACGACATGCGCAGCACCGTCACCGCGATGCAGCGCGGCGCCTGGGACTACCTGGTCAAGCCCGTCGACATCGAGCGCCTCAAGATCGCCGTGCTCCGCGCGGTGGAGTCCCGCGACCTCTCCCGCCGCCTCGACGGCCTCGTCGAGACCCTCGCCGCGGACTTCCAGATCGACAACATCGTCGGCCGCTCGGCCGGGATGCGGGAGGTCTTCAAGACCATCGGCCGGGTGTCGACCTCGCGCGCCACGGTGCTCATCACCGGCGAGAGCGGCACCGGTAAGGAGCTCGTCGCCCGAGCGATCCACTTCTCCGGAGACAGCCGCGACCAGCCCTTCGTGGCCGTCAACTGCACCGCCTTCGCCCGCGAACTCCTGGAGAGCGAGCTCTTCGGCCACGTGAAGGGCGCCTTCACCGGCGCCACCAGCGAGAAGCTCGGGCGCTTCCAGATCGCCGGCGCGGGCACGCTCTTCCTCGACGAGATCGGCGAGCTGCCGCTCGACCTCCAGGTGAAGCTCCTCCGGGTGGTGCAGGAGCGCACCTTCGAGCGCGTGGGCGACGCCCGCTCCCTCCCGCTGCGCGCCCGGCTCATCACCGCCACGCACCGCGACCTCCCGCAGATGGTGCGCGACGGCCTCTTTCGCGAGGACCTCTACTACCGCCTCCGGGTCGTCGAGCTGCACCTGCCGCCGCTGAGGGAGCGCCGCGAGGACATCCCCGTCCTCATCGACCACCTGCTCTCCAAGGTCACCCGGGAGCTTCACAAGAAGATCCGGTACGTCTCCCGCGAGGCCCTCGACCTGCTGGTGCGCTACCCCTGGCCGGGCAACGTGCGCGAGCTGGAGAACGCGCTCACCCGCGCCGTGGTGGTCACCGACGGGGAGGTGCTCGACGCGCCCGCGCTGCCCATCCACCTGGACGAGGCGACGGACGAGGGCGCGGAAGAAGAGCAGGTGGGAGGGACGATCGATGCACCCGACAGCCCCGATGGCACCTCCAACGCTTCGGTGGACCTCGCGAGCTTCATGACCCTGAGGGAGATCGAGCACCGGCACATCGCCGCCGTGCTCGCCGCAACGGGCTGGAACAAGCGCCGTAGCTGCTCGGTGCTCGGCATCACGCGCCCCACCCTCGACCGAAAGATCCGGGAGTACGGCCTGGAGCGCCCCGCGCTCGGCCCCACGCGCCTCGGCGTGACCGGCGGCTGAGCCCACCCATGGTCCGCTGGCTCACCCCCGCCGCGATCTTCTCCGTAGCGATCATCGCGATCCTGCTGCGGCGCATCCGTCGCGACACCGGCGGCCGCGTGGACACCCGGTACTTCCAGCGGGTGGCCTGGACCTTCGGCGCGGGCGTGCTCTGCCTGACCCTGGCGCACCTGGGCGGCCTCCCGGTGGGCCACCCCCTGGTGGTGATCCCCAGCGCGCTCTCGACCTACGGCTCGGCCTATTTCCTCACGCTCTTCGCGTACAGCTTCCCCCGCGACCGGCCCGCCCCGCCGTCGCTGCGCGTCCCGCTGCTGGCGGTCACCGGGCTCTTCATCGCCTCGACCGTGCGCATGAGCCTCGTCAGCGGCCGCGAGCCCGCCTGGACCCTGCTTTACATGCTCCCGTATTTCACCCTCACGGTGATCTACGTGACCCGGAGCTGGCGCCTCGCCACGCCCCCCGGCGAGCGCCGCCCGAGCGCGCCCGTCACCGTGGTGCAGGCGGCCATCCTGACCCCGTGGGTGCTGAGCCTGCTGGCCTACGGCGCGCTCCACCTCGTCGGCAACGCCCGCCTCCCTGCATGGACCGACCTCGCGCAGTGCATGACCATGGCCGTCTTCGTGGTCGGCGGCGTCGGCGTGGCGATCCTCCGCTACCACCTGTTCGAGGTGCGGGTGCTGCTCGCCGAGGCGATGGTCGCCACCGCCGCGGCCGCCCTCTTCGCGACCTACCTGGGCTTCGTCGCCCCGGCGCTGCACCCGATCCTCGCCGCGGCCTCGACCTCCTCGCTCGCGACCGTCGTGGTGGCGGGGCTCCCGACCTTCCTCTTCCAGGGCACCCTCGACGCGCTCGAGCGCCTCATGGGCCGCACCGGCTCCATGATCGCGTCGGGTCCGTCGCCGCGCGGCGTGCTCGAGCGGGTGCTCTCGGTGACCTCCACCATGATCGACCCCGACGCCGTGCTCGCGATGGCCCTCGGGGCGCTGCACGAGGTGACCGACGGCGAGGTGCGCTTCCTGCGGCACGGGCGCACCCCGCCCGGGGATCGCGAGGACATGTCCGACGCGCTGGTCGAGCTGGTCGAGCAGCACCCGCGGCGCTTCTACTCGCTCGACCACGCGCCGGAGCTGTCGGAGGCGCTGCTCGCCTGGATGCAGCGCGAGGCCGTCCACCTGGTGGTGCCGGTGCGCCGCGACCGCGCCCTGCACGGCGTGCTGCTGGTGCGCGCCGACGGGCTCACCCGGGACGCCACGCTGCTCTGCACCACGCTGGCCGAGCACGTCGCGCTCAAGTTCGAGAACTTCTCGCTCTACACCCGCGCCGCCCTCGCCAAGAGCGAGCTCGCGGACTACCGGGTCTTCCTCGAAAACGTCGTCGACAGCCTCCCGGTGGGCGTCGCGGTGGTCGACCCCGAGATGCGCGTGAAAGCCTGGAACCGCGTGCTCGAGCGCGCCACCGGCATCGTCGCGACCAGGGCCATCGGGAGCCACTACTTCGACGACCTGCACCCCGGGCTGAAGAACGCCGAGGCGACGGCCACCATCGAGGCCCTGCGCATCGACCCGACCCGCGTGGTGCACCACGCCGCGATGCCGGTCGCGACCCCCACGGGAGAGCGCTTCCAGGACGTCACCGTCGCGCCCTTCCGCGACCGACTCGGGCAGCCCACCGGGGTCGTGGTGATCACCCATGACGTCACCGAGCAGGTGCGCCTCGGACGCGAGCTCGAGGAGTCCCGGCGCCTCGCCGCCCTCGGCTCCTTCGCGGCGGCCATCGCGCACGACATCCGCACCCCGCTCACCTCCATCGCGATGAACGTCCAGATCCTGCGGGCGCGCTCCAACCTCTCGGAGAGCGACCGCGAGTACCTCGACATCGCCAGCGAGGAGATCACCCGGCTCAACGCCTCGGTGGCGGAGATTCTCGACTACGCCCGGCCGATCCAGCTCCGTCGGCGCCCGGTGGCCCCGCGGGAGCTCCTGGACGACGTGGCCCGCACGCTGGCCCCGGTCCTGGCCGATCGGGGCATCGGGCTCGAGGTGCAGCTCGCCGGACCGGAGGGCTCTCCCCCTCCGCTCGCGGACGAGCGAGCCCTCCGGCAGCTGCTGATCAACCTCATCGACAACGCCGCCAACGCCTCGGCGCGAGGCAGCACGGTCACGGTGCAGGCCGACCTCGACTCCTCGCGGCTCATCCTGCGCGTCGCCGACCATGGCCGCGGCATCGCGCCGGAGAACCTCGACCGGATCTTCGAGCCCTTCTTCACCACGCGCCCCGACGGCACCGGGCTCGGCCTCGCCATCGCCCATAAGATCGTCCGCGGCCACGAGGGCGAGATCACCGTGCGGAGCGAGCCCGACCGCGGGACGACCTTCGAGGTCACCCTCCCCGTCGCGGCGGCCTAGTCGCGCTCGAAGATCGTCGCGATCCCCTGGCCCACGCCGATGCAGAGCGACGCGGCGCCGAGCTTCAGGCCCTGGCGTCGCATACGGTGCAGCAGCGTGGTCGCGATGCGCGCCCCGGACGAGCCGATGGGGTGACCGAGCGCGATGGCCCCGCCGTCGGGGTTCACCCTCGCGGGGTCGAGGCCCAGCGAGTCGATGCAGGCGAGCGCCTGCGCCGCGAAGGCCTCGTTGAGCTCGACGGTGTCGAGCGCGTCGGCGCCGATTCCCGCGCGAGCCAGCGCCCGGGTCATGGCGGGGATCGGTCCGAGCCCCATGAGGCCCGGCTCGACGCCCGCGACGGCGTTGGCGCGCACCCGACCGAGGGGCGTGAGCCCGTGCCTGCGCACGAACTCCTCGGAGGCCACCAGCACGGCGGAGGCGCCGTCGTTGATGGGCGACGAGTTGCCCGCGGTGACGCTCCCGCCCTTGCGAAACACCGGAGCGAGCTTCGCGAGCTGCTCGATGGAGGCGTCCGCCCGCACCGACTCGTCGGCGGAGACGATCACCGCGGGGCCCTTGCGCTGAGCGATCTCGACGGGGACGAGCTCGTCGGCGAAGGCCCCTTCGGCGGCGGCGCGGGCGGCGCGCTGGTGGCTGCCGAGGGCGAAGCGGTCTTGCGCCTCGCGGGAGATGGAGCGAAGCGCGGCGACGTTCTCGGCGGTGTCGCCCATGGACTCGAGCGGGAAGCGCTCGGCCATCTTCGGGTTGGTGAAGCGCCAGCCGAGCGAGGTGTCGAACATCGCGGGCACCGTGCGGTCGAAGGCCTCGGCGGCCTTGGCCATCACGAAGGGCGCGCGGGTCATGCTCTCGACGCCGCCCGCGATCATCACCGAGCGCTCCCCCATGGCGATGGCGCGGTACGCGTACTGGATCGCCTCGAGCCCGGAGCCGCAGAGCCGGTTGACCGTGACGCCGGTGACCTCATAGGGCAGCCCCGCGAGCAGCAGCGCCATGCGAGCGACGTTGCGGTTGTCCTCGCCGGCCTGGTTGGTGGCGCCGAAGACCACCTCGTCGACGGCCTCGCGCGCGGCAGGAACACGATCGAGCAGGGCCGTGATGGTGCGGGCGGCGAGGTCGTCGGGGCGCACGGAGGAGAGGCCGCCGCGGTAGCGCCCGATGGGCGTACGGACGGCGTCGACGATGTAGACCCGGGGGGCGTTCGGAGCGCTCATGAGGCGCGGGAACCTATCACCGCGCGACTCAGGGGAGGAGGTACCGGAGCACCACCATCAACGCGGCGGTGAGCAGGAGGTTGAGCGCGAGCACGAGGGCGATGACGAAGGGGGTGACCTTCAGCTCGCGGGAGTGCCACGGCGCCGCGGCCGTCGAATCGGCGTCGCGGACGCGCGGGTCGGGGCGGGCGAAGGGCGAGACGGGCGGGCGATCGAACTGCGCCGGGCGGTCGTTGCGAAGCGGCGTCGGCGAGCTGCGCTGCATGGCGCTGGGAAAACCTGCCGGCTGGGTCAGCGAGCGCACCGGCGCGGGGAAGCGAGAGCGCGACGGCGCCGAGGGCATCGTCGCCGGGCGGGTCGGCGGCGGCGCAGGGGTCGACGGGAGCGGGGCCGCGGTCGGAGCCGGAGCCGGAGCCGGGAGCGGGTGGTCGGCGAAGTCGCCCTCGAACTGCGCCACGCGCTCGGCGAGCACGCGAGGAATCAGCGCGGCGATCGCGGGGCTGGTGAAGTCTTCAGAGAGGAGTTCGAGCACCTCGGGGTCGTCGATGTCGACCATCGCCGAGCTGATCTCGACCTCGGGTGTCTCCAGGGGACCAGAGGCCGGGGAGCTCCCCTCGGCGGCGACGCCCTGCTCCGGCACGACCGGCGAGGGGCGCGAGGCGCGGTCGGCGGAGTCGAGGTTGAGCCAGGAGTTCGCCTCCTCGTCGGCGCGGCGGTAGGCGCCGGAGGCGTCGACGACGCCGCGCGCCGGGAGGGCTGCGAGGCTCGGGGCCGCGCCGATGCGCGGCACGCCGCCGTTCGACCCGAGCAGCGGTGAGATCGGCCGGGACGACGGCTTCGCGGCCATCGGGGGAGGCCGCGTGGAGACCCGCGCGGTGCTCGCCATCGAGGCCGGGTGCATCGTGACCGGACGCCCGACCCCGCCAGAGATGGGGGGGATGGTGGCGGAGCGGAGGGCGCCCTCCCGCAGCGTGCGCCTCGAGGTGAGCAGCGTGCCGGGCACCTGCTCGAGCGCCTCGGCCAGCTCCATGGAGAAGGCGCTCGCGCTCACGGGTCGGCGCGACGGATCGGCCGACCACGCCCGGTGGAAGAGCTCGTCGAGGGGCTCGAGGCCCTCCTGCGGCGCGAGCGCGATGAAGGGAAGCTGGCGTCGCTGCACGGCGTTGAGCACCGCGGCGGCGCCGTTGCCGGGGAAGGCGGGGCGGCCGGTGAGGGCCTCGAAGGCCAGCGTCGCGAGCGAGAAGATGTCCGCCGAGGGCGTGAGCTCGAAGGAGCCGTCGAGCTCCTCGGGCGAGAGATAGTTCGGCTTGGAGGCGGGGTGCTGCGGTCGATCGGCGTGGCCGACCGCGAGGAGCTTCACCGGCTGCGGCTCCGGAGGGATGAGCACCGTCTCGGGCATCAGCACGCGGTGCAGCACCGGGGGGTGGCGGCCGTGGAGGTAGTCGAGCGCCGCGGCGACCTCGTCGATGACGCGGCGGATCTCCGGCACCGGGATCACCTCACCGCTGGCGATGCGGCTGCGGAGCGTTCGCCCGTCGGTCCACTCGGTGATCATCACCGGGAGCTGATTGGCGGTGTAGCCGAGCGCGTGCACCTCGACGAGGTTGGGGTGCTTCAGCCCCCGGCCGAGCACCGCGGTGCGCTCGAACCACTCCCGGAGTTCTTCGACGTGCAGCGGGTGCAGCACCAGCGCCCTGGACTTCTGCCCGCGCCCCTCCGCAGGAAATGCCTCGTAGACCAGCCCGATGCGATCGGCGTGGCTCAGCGCCCCGAGGATGAACCCGCCCGGGAGCTGCGAACCTGGTGATGCCATCCGGCTCATGCGCGCAGCGAAGCTACTTCAAGCGCCCGCCGGACGCACGATCACGGCAAGAGCGGCAGCTACTCCTCGCCGGCGGTCGCGCAGCAGCGGAAGCCGATGGAGTAGTCATGGTAGGCGGTGTTGTGGCCGGGGGTTCGGTACCAGCAGCCCTCGCCGTTGATGGTGGTGTCCATGTAATAGCCGCCGCGGAAGGTGCCCTCGGAGTCCGCCGTCCACTCATGGAGGTTGCCCACCATGTCGAAGACGCCGTGCTCGTTGCTGCAGCCAGCGTGCGCGCCGGTGAGGGAGACGGTGCCGGGGAGCTGGTTGATCTGCGGGTCGTTCATCAGCGCCATGCCCCAGAGGTAGGGGGTGGTGGAGCGGAAGAGCCGCACGACGGGGTGCCAGCGGTGGTTCTCGTTGCAGCGCCCGTCCTGACGCTGGTTGCTGTACCCGTGGGTGCGCCCGTTGGGCCCGCGGCACGAGCGGAACCACTCGCGCTCCGAGCACAGCCGCTTGCCCGACCGGGCGCACGCCCTCGCGGCCTGCACCTGGGAGATGTACCCCTGCGGGACCACCCCACGGCGGGTGACCGCCCGGACATCAGCCCGCCCGGGGTTCATGTAGGGCGAGTGGGGAACCTCGCGGCCGTCGGGCCGGATCTCCATCAGCGAGGCCTCGTAGCGGTCGACACAGAACCCGCTGCCGGGCACGAAGGCCATGCCATCCGGGCAGGGGGCGTTGGAGCTCGCCACGGAGGCTCCGAATACCAGCGCACCGAGGAGCGCGAACGAGGAGAGGGTCAACACGCTCTTGGGCAGGCCAGACGATCGCTGCATCAGTTCCTCCGCGGGGTTTCGCGGCGCGACGGGATCTAAGCCGTCGACACCTTTGAATCGCGTTCGAAATCCGTGTGCGAGACCGTCTCTGGCCTCACGAACCGGCCGCATTCCTAAGGGTGGGAACACGAACGGCCAAGTTCAAGAGAGAGCGCACTTGTAAACGCGCCCGGCTTCTTGAACAAGCCCCCCGGGTCAACTTTGCGGTGGCGATGTCGGTCGATGGGTGTCTCACCGGAGGCCCGGGGAGCCCCTCCTCGCATCTCGTCTTGACCCCTGCGCGCGCGGTGAGAGTCTCCGCCGCCGCGAAGGTGAGGAGAGAACCTGATGACTGAAGCACGATCGCTCGACGCCCGACTGCATCACCCGCTGCCCGAGCTCCCTGAGCCCGCGGTGACGCTCTCGGAGATCTCATCGCTGCGCGCCGCCGGCGTCGCCGCGGGCATCAAGGCCAGCGGGCGCCCCGACGTGGCGCTGCTGGTCGCCGACGCGCCGGTCGCGTGCGCGGGCATCTTCACGCAGAACCTCTTCCCCGCGGCGCCCGTCGTCGTGAGCCGCGAGCACCTGCGCGCCAACGGAGGAATGATCCGCGCGGTGGTCGTCAACAGCGGCAACGCCAACGCGTGCACCGGCGAGCGGGGCCTCGCGGACGCGAGGGAGATGTGCGACCGCGTGGCCGCCGCGCTGGGCTGCCGCCCGGACGAGGTGCTCGTGTGCAGCACCGGGGTCATCGGCCACGCGCTCCCGATGGAGCGGGTGCGCGCCGGCATCGACCTGTGCGTGGCCGCGCTGTCTTCCGAGCGCGAGGCGGGGCGGCGCTTTCTCGGCGCCATCATGACCACCGACGCCTTTCCCAAGGAGCACGGGCTCGCGCTCCCGGACGCGCGCATCGCCGGGGTGTGCAAGGGCGCGGGGATGATCCACCCCGACATGGCCACGATGCTGGCCTTCGTCGCGACCGACGCCCGCGCCACCCCCGCGGAGCTTCGGGCGGCCATCGGCGACGTCGCCGCGCGCAGCTTCAACGCCGTGCACGTCGACACGCACCCGAGCACCAACGACACCTTCCTGCTGCTTGCGACCGGGCGCGCCGAGGCGGGCTTCGGGCGCCTCCAGCGCGAGGTCACCGACGTCGCGGGCCACCTCGCCTGGCTCATCGCGCGCGACGGCGAGGGGGCCACCAAGGTCACGACGATCCAGGTCACCGGGGCGCGCGACCACGCCGCCGCGAGGGAGGTCGCCGACACCGTCGCGCACAGCGCCCTCGTGCGCACCGCCCTCTTCGGCAACGACCCCAACTGGGGGCGCTTCGTCTCCCAGGTGGGCAACGCGAAGTCCGTGCGCAGCGTCGCGGGGCTGCGCTGCACGCTCCAGGGCGTCACGGTCTTCGAGCACGACGCCCCGACGGACTTCGACCGCGCCGCCCTCTCCGCCGCGATGCGCGCGGAGAACCTGGTGCTGGAGATCGCCCTCACCGAGGGCGACGGCGCGGCGATGCTGATGACCAGCGACCTTGGCTACCGCTACGTCGAGGTCAACGCCGAGTACACGACCTGAGCGGCGCTCACCACTTGTAGAAGCCCTCGCCGGTCTTCTTCCCCAGCTTGCCCGCGCGCACCATCTGCCTCAGCAGCGGGGGCGCGCGAAACTGCTCCCCCAGCTCGCGGTGAAGGTGATCGAGGATCGCCAGCCGCACGTCGAGCCCGACCAGGTCGGTCAGCCGGAGCGGACCCATCGGGTGCCGGTAGCCCAGCTCCATGGCGCGGTCGATGTCCTCGGCGCTGGCCACCCCCTGCTCCAGCATCCGGATGGCCTCGGCGCCGAGCGCCACGCCCAGCCGGCTGGTCGCGAAGCCCGGCATGTCGCGCACCACGATGGGCGTCTTCGAGAGCCTCGCCGCGAAGGCCAGGGCGCGGTCGATGCTCGCCTCCGCCGTGCGCACGCCGCGCACGATCTCGAGCAGCTCCATCACCGGAACCGGGTTGAAGAAGTGCAGCCCCACGAGCCTCGACGGGTCGCGCAGCGCCGCCCCCAGCTCGGTGATGGAGAGCGACGAGGTGTTGGACCCGAGGAGCGCCGACGAGGGCGCCAGCGCGTCGACCCGCTGCAGCAGCTCGCGCTTGAGCTCGATGCGCTCGGGCACCGCCTCGATCACCACGTCGGCCCCCTCGACCGCCGCGCCCAGGTCGCCGCCCCAGCCGATGCGGCCGAGCGCCTCGTCGCGCTGCGCCGCCGTGAGCCTCGCCTTCGCCACCATGCGGTCGAGCGAGTCGCGGACGCCCTTGATCCCCTTCTCCCGCGCCCCCTCCGAGGGGTCGCTCACGTGGACGGAAAACCCCGCGGACGCGCACACCTGCGCGATGCCGTGACCCATGGTGCCCGCGCCGAGCACCGCAACCTTCGTCGTCTCGCTCATCGCGGGCGTTGATATCACATCGCCCTGGAGGCCCGCCGCACCCGCCGCGCCGCCTCCCGGGCCGCCGCCCCGCCGAACGCGACCACCCCGCGCGCCGCCTCCGCAGAGCCCGCCCGATCGCCGGCCCGGAGCCGCCACGCCGAGAGCGCGAGGCCCGCGTTGGCCTCGATGACGTCGAGCTCCCCGGTCGCCCTGCGGCGGTCGTCCGAGGGGATCGTCGCGAGCTCGGCCATCAGCGCGCCGAGCTCCACGCCAGGGCGGTCGGAGCCCCAGCGCGCAGGCAGCGCGAGCCAGGTGACCGCGAGGGTCCACCGAAGTCGCAGGCGCTCGACGAGGTCAACCGCCGCCGAGGCGTCGATCGCCCTGAGCGCTGCGAGGCGAGGGACCATTCCGAGCACGCCGTCGCCTGCGCGAGCCGCGGCCATCGCCCCGGCGCACCAGCCCAGCGCCGACGCGAGGGCCGAGCCGGGCGCGCCCGCAGGCGCCGTGGAGAGCGCCGTCGCCGCCTCGATCCACCGCCGCGACCGCATCGCCGCCGCGCCGCGAGCGACCGCGCTCCAGCCTCCCTGCTCCGGCAACCGCCCGGTGGGCACGGGCACCATCACCCCGAGCCGGGCGCGCTCCTCGTGCGCTTCTGGCTCGTCTGCCGAGAGCGCCTGCTCGAGCGCCGCCGCCCGCAGCGCGCCTCCCTCCACCCTCGTCGACGCGATCGGCAGCCACGGCGCCAGCTTCGCGCCCGCCGCAGCCTCAAGCGCCTCCCCCGCGACCGTCACCCTGGCCTGCTCCTCCCGCTCGACCCAGCGCGCCGCGAGCTCGTCCAGCCAGGCCGTCGGATCGTGGGCGGCGCCGGAGACCAGGGCGTCGGGATCGATCGTCGCGAGCCCGGCGTCGATCATCGCCACCACGGCCTCGAGCGGCAGTCGGGCGCGCGTGCGACCGGCCTCCGGCGCTCCCCCGGCGCGGTCGCCGTTCACCCAGCGGGTGAGCGTCGCGCAGTCTTCTGGACCGGCGTGCGAGAGCGGCCCCGAGAGCCAGCGCTGCGCCTGCGAGAGCGAGCCTCCCGCGTCGCGGATCGCCCTCACCCGGGCCACCGCGGCCTGGTGCTCCGGGCCGTACCACGCGAGCGTCGCCGCGCTCTTCTCGGGCGCCGGGACCAGGCCGAGCTCGACGTAGTGGTGCACCTGGTCGCGGGTCACGCCGAGCGCGCGCTCCAGCTCGCCGATTCTCAGGTGCCGACGGCCGGGCCTCCCGGTCGCCATCGGTCAGGTCGCTCGCAGCACACGCACGGCGCCGGGCAGCACCGACATCCGGACAGGCAGCGTCCCCGGGGCCTCGCCGTCGATGTCGAGCGGAACGTCGCCGCGCGTGCTCTCGACCTCGATCACCCTCCCCCGGGCGGAGATCACCCTGGGCTCACCGAGGTGCGTGCCCTTGTAGATCTTCGGGAAGTTCTGGATCACGTCTCCGAGGCCCATGTCCCCGAGGCCCACCACCTCGAAGAGTCCGTCCGACTGGTCGGCGTCCGGCGCCATGATCATCCCGCCGCCGAACGCGCGGCCGTTGCAGACCGCGAAGAGCATCGCCTTGTCCTCGTAGATCAGCTCCCCGTCGACGCGCACCCGCATCGGGCAGTGGCGCCACCCGGCGATCGCGCGGCCGGTCGCGAGCATGTAGCTCGCCTTGCCCGAGAGCCATCGTGGACCGGCGCCCACCAGCTCGTCGACGCGCCCGGAGATGCCGCAGCTCGCGATGTTGGTGAAGATCATCTTCGAGCGCTCGCCCTCGCGATCGAGGTACTCCAGCAACCCGAGGTCGAAGGGCCGGGGCGTCGCGGCGGCGAGCCAGCGGGCGAGCTCCCTCGCCCCGTCGGGGATGTGCAGCGCGCGGGCCCCCAGGTCGCTCCCGGTGCCCGCCGGGATCACCGCGAAGGCCGTCTTCGCGCTCGGCATGACCGAGCCGTCGTCGCGCAGCAGCGCGTTCATGGCGTCGTGGAAGGTGCCGTCGCCCCCCATCACCGCGACCCGCGGGGCGCCCTGCTCCACCAGCGAGCGCACGGTCTCCTCGAGCTGCCGCTTTCCCCCGGTGCGGTGCACCGTCACCTCGAAGCCTTCTGCCCCGAGCGCGCGCGAGTACTCGCCCAGCACCCGCCCCGCGCGGCCTCCGCCGGCCGCGGGGTTCACCACCAGTTCCAACGATCGTCCCGTCGCCACGCCGCGCGTCTCCTCTCAGCCCGCGTCGTCCGCCACGCCCAGCGACCGCGCGATCCAGTCGGCCAGATCGTCGGCGCGAACCCCGGCCTTGCGCAACTGAGAACGGCTCGACGTGCAGCTCGTCACCACCGCCACCTCCGGCCCCAGCTCTCGCACCTCGGCGGCGAGGTCGGCCGCGATGGCCCGCGAGGTCGCGGGTCGGGTGATGGGCAGCAGCCCCCCGGCGCCGCTGCAGCTCGACTGGTCACGCGACGAGGGCAGCTCCAGGGCGGGGCGCCCGAGGATGCGCTGCATCACCGCGCGGGGAGCGTCGTAGACGCCGAGCCCCCGGCCCAGCCGGCAGCTGTCGTGCACCGCGACGGGTCCTCCGACCTCCATCGGCCGGAGCCGGTCGAGCTTGCGCGCCGCGGTCTCCGCCAGGTGCTCGACGCGGACCCAGCGCTCCGGAGCGAGGCCCAGTTGGGGGTAGAGCGTCCGCAGCGTCCAGGCGCAGCCCGCGTCCGAGACGACCAGCTCGGTGGCGTCAGAGCCGACCGCGGCCACGAAGCGCTCGGCCTGGCGGAAGAAGCCCTCGCGATCGCCCGCGTCCCAGAGCGGCGCGCCGCAGCACTCGCCGCCCACCGCATGGCAACCGCCGGTGAGGGCCTCCACCGAACGGAGCGTCCGCCGGGCGCCCGAGGGGTCTTCCCGCACCGCGCGGCACCCAGGGATCACCGCCACGGCGGAGCCCGATCCCGCGAGACCGGCATCGCCCGCGGCGGCCTGGAGCTGCGCCCGATGGTGCTCCCAGCCCGCGACCAGACGGCTCACCGGCTCCGGGGCGATGCGGTTGGCGAGCGCGTCGGCGCGGCCGTCCCAGAGCGTCTCGGCCACGGGGTTGTCGAGCAGACAGAGGGTCCGGCACCTGCCGCAGCCGGTGCAGGCCCAGGCCATCGCGGCGCGAGAGGCCTCCTCTGCGGGTTCGATGTCGCGAAGGAGCTCGTCCATCGCCCGCATCTTTCCCCACGGGGTCACGGTCTCCCTGCCCTCGACGGTCGAGACCGGGCAGGCCGGGCGACAGAGCTTCGGACAGTAGGTGCACCGGTTGGTGGCCTCGGCGCGCCCCTCCAGCAACGGGAGCCGTCTATTCATGGAATGCGTGGGTACCATAGACGGCGGCGCCCGTTGGGCTTCCGCGTCGGTGCTTCCCCGGTCAAGCAACGTGACCTTCCGTCGCGGTGTGGGGTAAGCTGGCTCTCCATCTCACCGTTCGGGGTATTCGCAGGGTGTCGGCCGCGACCACAGTAGAACAATCACGCATCGGATCGACCGTAGCGGGGCGCTACAAGCTCGTCCGCGTGCTTGGCCGTGGCGGCATGGGCATGGTCTACGAGGCTGAGCTCGTGGGCTCGCACCGGCACGTCGCCATCAAGGTGATGCACCCCGAGAGTCAGGCCGACGGGGACAACGTCCGGCGCTTCGTCAACGAGGCCCTCGCGGCCGCGAGGGTGCGTCACCCCAACGTGGTCGAGGTGCTCGACGCGGGCGAAGACCCGGTCGACGGGTCGCTGTTCATCGTCCTCGAGCTGCTCACCGGCATCGACCTCGCGACCTACCTGCTGCGCTACGACAAGCTCCTGCCGGGTGAGACCCTCACCGTGGTGTGTCAGGTGCTGCAGGCCCTGATCGTGGCCCACCGGGAGAACATCGTGCACCGGGACATCAAGCCCGAGAACGTGTTCCTGGCGAGGCGGGCGAGCGGCGAGACGCACGTGAAGATCGTGGACTTCGGCATCTCGAAGATCCTCGACCCGGAGAAGGAGATCTCGCTCTCCATCACCCGCGCCAACACCACCGTCGGCACGCCGCACTACATGTCCCCGGAGCAGGCCCGCGGCGAGCAGATCGACCCGCGCGCCGACATCTGGGCGCTCGGCGTCGTGATGTACGAGTGCCTCACCGGCGAGCTCCCCTTCGACGGGGAGAACTACAACCAGCAGATCCTCGCGGTGGTCACCGAGGAGCACAAGCGGGCGACGGAGCTGGGCATCGAGTCCGGGCTCTCCGCCCTCATCGACCGCTGCCTCGAGAAGGACCGCAGCTCCCGCTTCTCCAGCGCGGCCGACATGCTCCAGGAGATCGGCGCGTACCTCGAGCAGCACCCCGAGATCGCGGTGCGCCAGTCGCTGCTGCGCATCCCCGGGCCGGAGGAGTTTCCCACCGCGCGCCCCGACGATCCGACCACGCAGCAGGAGATCGCCCCGGGCATCGAGCGCGAGCGGGACACGGTCGAAGACCTCACCGACGACGCGCAGCCCGCGGCGGCCGAGGAGTTCGCCGGGCCGCTGTCCATCCGCCCGGTGTTTCCGGGCATGGTGCGCATCGACGAGGAGAACGCCGCCGACAGCGCGCCCACCAAGGTGCACGCCGTCAAGGTGAGCGCGGTCGTCGAGGGGGGCGCCGCGCCGGTGCCGCTCTCTCAGCGCCCGGGCTACCAGCGCTTCGACTCGATCCGCCCGGCGATCTTCCGCGCCCCCTCGCTGCCGCCGCTGCCGCCGCCGCCTCGCCTCCCGGTCATCGAGGCCACCCCGAGCGGCACGCTCCTCCCGCCGACCCCAGTCACCGCGGCGGTCGAGCTCACGCCGCAAGGCGCCGTGCTCCCCATCGAGGACGTCGCAGCGCGCCCTTCCCTCGCTCCGTATCCCCGCTCTCGGCGCTGGCTGTTCCTGTCCGCGGCCTTCCTCTCGGGCCTGCTCGTGGCCCTGAGCGTGGTGACGCTCAGCCGGCTGAGGGAGCGCCCCCGGCCGGTCGCGCCGCTCAACATCCGGCTGCGGCTGCTCGGGATGCGCGACGACGCGAGGCCCGTCATCGGCGGCGTGCGCTACTTCTCCAACGAGGCCTACGTCCCTCGCGCCTCTCGGCCGCTGCGCATCCGCGTCGAGGCCGACGGCTTCGAGTCCATCGAGGTCAACGTCGTCCCTGACCGAGACCGAGACCTCGTCCTCCCACCGATGCAGACGGTCCCCGCGGCGCCCGCTCCCCCGGTCGCGCCCCCCGTCGCCGCAGCCGTGCCGAGGCCCGCTCCCTCGGCGCCCGCTCCCGCGGTCGAAGCCCCCCCGCGCCCCCGCGTCGTCGCTTCCCCCGCGGCTCCGGCGCTGCCAACCAGCGTCGGGCCGGGCCTCGCCCAGGCGGCCGCGGTCCCCGAGCTCGCCGTAGGCTCGACGCCCCGCTGTCGCGTGCTGGTCGATGGGCACCCCGTGGGACAGACCCCGCTCTTCCACCTCCGCCTCGCCGCGGGCACCCACCAGATCACCTGCGAGCGCCCCAACGAGACCGTCAGTCGCTCCGTCGAGATCGCGCCCGGCGCCCCCAACGCCCGGGTCTTCTTCGACGAGCACTGACCCGCCGCGGAGGGCGCCCTCGCGGCTGGCAATCCACGGCGGGCTCGGGCACCCTCCGGCCGCCCGCGTCGACCCCACCGACGCGCCGCCAGGAGGAGACCCGATGTCCCATCACAACGCTTGCTCCGAATCCGCCTACGAGTCAGTTGCGTTCACCGTCGAGGCCCTCGCCGCTCGCTCGGACGACGCCGAGCTCACGCACCTCGCCGACCGGGTGCGAGGCGTGCTCACCGACTGGGAGAACCTCGAAGCGTCCCGCCGCGTGCTGCGCCGCGCCGCGCTCCAGTCGAGCGCCCACGTGCACGTCGCCGATGCGACCCTCGACTCCGCCCTCGCCGCCTTCGCGCGCGACCTCGTCGCCGTCACCGGCAAGGACAGCAACCTCTACCAGCGCTTCTTCCCGGAGTCTCACGAGGAGATCATCGCCATGGGCCTGGAGTCCGAGCTCCCGGTGGTCACCCTGGTGCTCGCGCAGCTCGGCGCGAACCCCGACATCCCCGCGCAGCTCACGGCGCACGCCGACACCCTCCGGGCCGGGCTGCGGCTGGGCAACGCGGCGCTCGCCAACCGCGCCGACGCGCTGGCCGACCTCGGGCGCCACGCGGCGCGCGAGGAGTCCTGGGGAGAGACCTCCCTCGCGAGCCTGGTGAGCGTGCGCCGCGCGCTCGAGAAGCTGGCCGCGACCAGGGCGCTCCCGCTCTCGTGGGTCTCGGCGTTCTTCCGCTGACGACGAAGGCGCGCTAGGAGCGAGCGATGGCGCAGCGAGCGATCACCCTGCGGAGCGCGAGGATGCTCTCCCCGAAGGTCCGCGAGCTGACCTTCGACCCGGGCTCCCCCTTCCCCTTCGTGGCGGGTCAGTGGGTCTCGCTGAAGTTCCCGCTGACCTCGTCCGAGGTGGTCATCGCCCGCTCCTACTCCATCGCCTCGGCGCCCCGCGACGACCACACCTTCGACCTCGCGGTGACGCTGGTCCAGCAGGGCCCCGGGAGCACCCTGCTCCACGCGATGTCCATCGGGGACGAGGTGCAGTCCGCCGAGCCGATGGGCTTCTTCACCCTTCCCCCGAAGCTCGAGCGACCGCTGCTGATGGTCGGCACGGGCACCGGCGTCGCGCCGCTGAGGGCGATGATCCAGTCGCTGGAGACCGTCGCCGACGCGCCCCCGGTGACGCTGCTCTTCGGCGTCCGCCATCGCGAAGACCTCCTCTACGCCGACGAGTTCGAGGCCCTCGCCGCGCGCGATCCCCGCTTCCGCTTCGAGCCCACGCTCTCCCGCCCGGACCCCTCCTGGACCGGTCGGACCGGCTACGTGCAGTCCCACCTCCCGGAGCTGCTCGCCGCGTCCCCGGAGGCCAGCGCGTACATCTGCGGGCTCAACGCGATGGTGCGCGACGCCCGCAAGGTGCTGCGCGAGACGCTCGCCGTCCCTCGCGACCGGGTGCACTCCGAGCGCTTCGACTGAGCGGGCCGTGCGTCTCCCCGTCCCGACCGCCCTGCTGCTCTCCCTGCTGCCCGCGTGTCCGCGTCGGACCGAGGCCCCGAGACCGCCGACCGACGCAGGTGTCTCGTCGCGCCCCATCGCCCTCGACCCGCCTCGCGACGCCGCCGTGGACGCCCCTTCGGACGTGCCGATCGACCGCCCGGCGGTCGTCATCCGAGGCCCCTGGCAGCGCCTCCCCCTCGCCCGCTGGACCGACCCCGCGAGGCTCGGTCGCTGGGACGACGCGCCGGACTTCGACGGAGACAACGTGCCCGACGAGGTCTTCGCCATGGACGCCCGGCTGGTGACCTGCGAGCCCGCCCACCGCGACGTGCCCTGCCCCGCCATCGGCGTCGAGGACGGCGGCGGCGACGCGGACGACGGCCCCGCTCGCGTGGCGCTCATCGCCCGCTTCAGCGCCGACGTCGACACCGCCCCGACCACCGGGCGCCTCTTCGGCCTGCAGCGGGTGTGGCGCTCCCGAAGCGCGCCGACCTCCCGCATCGACGCCGTGCGCTTCGGCGACTTCGGCCGGGGCGTGAGCGTCCGCACCACCCTGCTCGTCGACCACGGGGCGGGCCTGCGCGACACCGTCGACCGCGTCGACCTCTACCTCGGCGCCGGCCTCGACCGCCCCGCCGGAACCCTCGTCCACCACTGCCTTCGCACCCTCGACGGCACCTTCCGTCGCGCGGGGGCCATCGCGTCCCCGCTGCCCGCCGAGACCCCGACCCTCTGGCGCTTCGCCTCCGCGCACCCCTTCTCTGGCTGCGAGACCGACGCCGTCGCGCTCGACGCCTCGCTCGGCCAGACGCTCGCCCGCGGGGTGCAGGTGCTCGAGCTGCGGGCCTCCCCCATCGAGACCCACCGCGACGTCCGTATCGCCATCGCCGACGGCCGCGCCCTCGTGGTGGAGCGCTCCCCGCGAGGCGGCGACGGAGGCGTCGAGGGCGATCCCCTCTCCCTCGGGGAGGTGCGGGTGATGGCCGTGGCGAGGCGCTGCGACGTCGATCTCGTGCGCTACCAGCACCAGGGAAAGAGCTGCCTGCTGCGCGTCGCCCGGCCCCGCTCCGACGGGCGCTGCGACCCCTCCCTCGCCCCGGCGGCGAGCTTCGACGACGCCCGCGCCGTCGCGCTGGTCCCCGGCGCCGATGCCTCGATGCCCGCCCTGGTGCTGCACCGCGGAGGAACGCTGGTCTCCGCGCAGCTCCCGCCTCGCTGCGGCGTCGGACACCACACGGTCGAGACGCAGCCCTACCGCGGCGCGATCCCCGCCGGGACGCCGGTCTCCACCGACGGCGCCCTGGTGCTCTTCGCCGACGGCCGCGACCTCTGGCTGGCTCGCTCCGGCGACCCTCGCCCCGCCCTGGTCAACGTCCCGGGCGGCGGCCTGCCCCGGGGGACCGTGCGCGCCGTGGCCTTCCTCGATCACCGCCAGGTGGCGGTGGCCATGGCGCGCTCTCTCTACGAGTTCTCCCTCGAGGTCCCCGCGCCCATGGACAGCGTCCCCGAGACCCTCCGCGTGGACGCCGCCGAGCTCTACCGCGCCGTGCGCGCCCCTCGCGGCGAGCGCTGAGCGCACGACGCATCGACCGCCTGGCGCTGCGGCTCATGCGAGGGGGAGAACGTCGCGCTCCGGAGGCCTGACGCCTCGTGGAGCGCGACGCCGCGGTGCGGCTACTGGCAGGGGCAGATGGAGAGGCGGGAGGAGGACGAGGAGCACGCGACGCCGAGGTTGTCGGCGTTGGTGCGGTGCTCAGCGGGGCAGCCCGAGTAGTTCGAGCAGAGCAGCGCCCCCAGCGGCCTGCCGGAGTGGACGCCGCCGCTGTCTTCCAGGCACGCGTAGGTGTAGCTGGTGATGCTGATGCCCGTCATCCCGAAGGCGTCGGCGATCGACTGGCACTCCGAGGGAGTGTCCTGCGCCGCGAGCCACGCGGAGTCGCTGATGGTGAAGGGCAGCCCGAGTTCGGCGCACACCGCGGCGCAGCCCTGGCCGCAGGTCGTGACGCTGTGACACCAGCGGACGCCGCCCACCACGCGGCAGTTCGCCGTGGAGCACGCACCGCTGGTGCACGCCGCGCCGCCCGGGCACGCGGTGCCGCACCTGCCGCAGTTGCTGGTGCTGGTGTTGGTGTTCACCTCGCAGCCGTTGGTCTGCACGCCGTCGCAGTCGGCGAAGCCCGCGTTGCACGAGGCGACGCGGCAGGCCCCCGCGACGCAGGCGGCCACGCCGTTGCTGATCGCGCAGGCGGCCCCGCAGGCGCCGCAGTTCGACGGGTCGCTGGCGATGTTGAGCTCGCAGCCGTTGGCGGGGTTGCGGTCGCAGTCGGCGAAGCCCGCGTTGCAGGTGAAGCCGCAGGTGCCCGCGGCGCAGGTCGCCGTGGCGTTGGCGCGCGGCGGACACACGGTGCCGCACGCGCCGCAGTTGTTCGGGTCGGTGCTGCGGTTGGTGCAGCTCCCGGAGCAGTTGGTGAGCCCCGACGCGCAGGTCACGACGCAGGCGCCCGCGGAGCACACCTGGCCGCCGGTGCACGCGGTGGTGCAGGTCCCGCAGCGGAGGCTGTCGACCTGGAGGTCACGACACACGCCGGAGCAGTCGGTCTGCCCGGAGGGGCACACCAGGGTGCAGGCGCCGCCCACGCAGGACTGACCCGACGTGCAGGCGCGGCCGCAGGCGCCGCAGTGGTTGACGTCGCCGGCGAGGTCGCGGCAGCTCGTGCCGCAGGCCGTGAGGCCCACCGCGCAGCTCGTCACGCAGGCGCTGCCCGCGCAGATCTGCCCGGCGGGGCAGACGGTGGTGCAGCCACCGCAGTGGTTGCGGTCGGTGGCGGTGTCGAAGCAGGCCGAGCCGCAGACGCTCTGGCCCGACGGGCACGAGAGGGTGCACGCCCCCGCGGTGCACACCTGCCCGGACGGGCAGACGGTGCCGCAGGCGCCGCAGTTCGATCGATCCGAGCCGACGTCACGGCACACGCCCGAGCAGTTGGTGAGGCCCGAGCCGCAGGTCACCGAGCACATGCCCGCCACGCACGCCTGGCCTGCCGCACACGCGCGAGCGCAGGCGCCGCAGTTGTTGTTGTCCGAGCCGAGGTCACGGCACACGCCCGAGCAGTTGGTCTGGCCCGCGAGGCACGACACGTTGCAGGCGCCGCTGGTGCAGACCGTTCCCGAGGCGCACGCGCTGCCGCAGGTGCCGCAGTTGTTGTTGTCCGTGCTGAGGTCGCGGCACGCGCCCGAGCAGTTGGTGGTGCCCGCGAGGCACGAGACCGCGCACACGCCCGCCGAGCAGACCCGACCCGAGGCGCACCCGGCGCCGCAAGCGCCGCAGTTGTTGTTGTCCGTCTCGAGGTCGCGGCACGCGCCCGAGCAGTTGGTGGTGCCCGCGAGGCACGAGACCGCGCAGGCCCCGGCCGAGCAGACCTGCCCGGAGGGGCAGGCGCGGCCGCAGACGCCGCAGTTGTTGTTGTCCGTGAGGAGGTCGCGGCAGACGCCCGCGCAGACGGAGGTGCCCGCCACGCAGGTGACGGCGCACGCGCCCGCCGAGCAGACCTGGCCCGCGGAGCACACCACGCCGCACGCGCCGCAGTTCAGGCGCTCGACGTTGAGGTCGTGGCAGGTGCCCGCGCAGTCGACCTGCCCCGCGGGGCACGACGTGACGCACGCCCCCGCCGAGCAGACCTGCCCGGAGGCGCAGGCGGTGCCGCAGGTGCCGCAGTTGAAGCGGTCCGTGGCGAGGTCGCGGCAGGTGCCCGAGCAGTTGTTGAGGCCCGCGCCGCACGAGGTGGCGCACCGGCCCGAGGAGCAGAGCTGACCCGCGGGGCACGCGGTGCCGCAGGCGCCGCAGTGGTTGTTGTCGGTGGTGAGGTCTCGGCACACGCCCGAGCAGTTGCTGAGGCCCGCGAGGCACGACACGGTGCAGGTACCGCGGGAGCACACCGTCCCGGAGGGGCAGGCGTTGCCGCAGAGGCCGCAGTGGTTGACGTCCGTCGCGAGCTCGCGGCACGTGCCGGAGCAGTTGGTGGTGCCCGCGCCGCACGACACCGCGCAGGCGCCGGCGACGCACACCTCGCCCGCGGCGCAGGCCATGCCGCAGCCGCCGCAGTGGGCGCGATCGACCTGCGGGTCGCGGCAGACGCCCGCGCAGGCGATCTGCCCGGTGACGCACGAGAGCACGCACGTCGAGTCGACGCAGATCTGTCCCGCGGCGCAGGCGGTCCCGCACGTCCCGCAGTTCTCCCGGTCGGTGCGGGTGTTCGCGCAGAACCGCTGCGGAGCGCCGCCGTCGGTCGTCGCGGGCGACATGCACGTCGCCAGGTCCGACGCGCAGCTAACGCTGCACGCGCCGTTGGAGCAGACCTGCCCCGCGCCGCAGGTGACGCCGCAGGCGCCGCAGTTGGCGCGGTCCGTGGCCGTCGTCGCGCAGAGGCCGCCGCAGAGGGTCTGCCCGCTCGGACAGCTCACCGTGCAGGTCCCCATGATGCAGACGGTGCCGTCCTGGCACGAGTTGCCGCAGGAGCCGCAGTTGTCGCGGTTCCGGCGAAGGTCGACGCAGGTCGCTCCGCACGCGGTCTCGCTGGCGGCGCAGCGCGGCCCGAGGTCCGTCGTGGCGTCGAGGGTCGACGCGTCGCCGCCGCCTCCGATGATGGTGGTGCCGTCGCACGCGGCGAGGGTGGCGACGACGCCCAGCGCCATCACCCAATGGAATAGATGTCTCATCGTTCGTAGGGTCCTCTCGCGGGTGCGCGCACCCGTTGGGAAAGATTCCGCGCGGTCCCCAGCGCCGCCTGTCATTCGCCAGAAGGGTATCAACACCCCATCCTGCGCACGACGAACATTCTCCGACGTGCCCGTAACGCCCCCGCGGCAAAGGTCCCCCACGCACCATGCGAAGCAGACTCCTCCTGGCCTACGTCAGCGCCCTTGGCGCCGCGTGCGTCACCGCAGCACCTCCGCCACCCGCGCCCGCTCCCTCGCCCGCGCCCGTCGCTCCCGAGGCGGGCGACCCCTGCCGCGCGGCGGTCTGTCCCGAGGGGACGCGCTGCGTCTCGGCGCGCAGCCAAGTCTACCGCGGCGGCGAGCCCACGCAGGCGATGCTCCCCCGGTGCCTCCCGGTGACGCCAGGCCCCGCCCCGACGCCCACCCGCGATCCCTGCGCCAACATGATCTGCCCGACGGGCTACCACTGCACCGCGCCTGCCGATGCGCCCTACTGCGACCGCGCGGAGTGAGGCCGCGGCGCTGCGGGCACGGTGTCAGCGCCCGCTACTGCGCGTCGCCTCCGCCCAGAGAGCGCCGCGCAGGTCTCCCACGCGGTAGCCCGTCGCCCGGTCGTCGGGGTAGCGCGCCGACAGCACCGCGCGTACCTCCGCGGGGATCGCCTCTGGCGCCCCGTGGCACAGCAGGCACGGCCCCTCGATGGCGATGGGGCGCAGCACCCTCGCCCGGTCGCCCTCCACGACGCGCAGGCCCGTGACGCCCACGGCCGGGCGCTCTCCCTGGGCGCGCAGCCACCCGTCGACCCACGAGGGCGCCGCGTCGGCGGGAGAGCGGAGGCGCAGCGAGCTCCTCCCTACGGTGACGCCGGTCTCTCGCCGCAGCGCCGCGACGATCTCCGGGGCCTGACTGGAGCACACCTCCGCAGCGGCAGCGGGGCCCTCCGATCGGATCGCGGCGACCAGTCGCTCCTTCAGCGTCGTCGAGAGTCGGACGGCGGCGGAGTCAGCCCGGGCCAGCAGCGCCTCGTCGCTCTCTCTCGTGGGCGACGGCGGGGCGGACCGCTGACAGGCGACCGAGAGCAAGGCCGCGGCAACGAGGGAGTGGGTCCTCATGGTCGGCCAGACCTGGGGCCTGGCCGGGTTCGCGTCCACTGGCGGGGCGTCACGGCCGCGGTGCCATCGCCGAAGCGCCATGTCTTCGGCTCGAGGCCCGCGGAGTGCATCGCCGACTCCGACCTCCTCGGGGCGGACATCGACCAGCTCTCAGCCCGGAGCGCACCCTCCGCCGACGCAGGTGCCCGCGCAGCAGTCGCTGTCCATGGTGCAAGATCCGCCCGAGTTGCGACACGGCGGGGGCGCGCAGGCGCCTCGGGTGCAGGTACCCGAGCAGCAGTCGGAGTGGACGGTGCACGTCGAGGCGGTGGCCCTGCACGCAGGGCGGCACAGCCCCGCGGAGCACATCTGACCGTTGCAGCAGTCGGTGTCCGTCGAGCACGCTCCGCCCGACACGGCGCACGGGGCGCGGCAGAGGCCGCCCGAGCACGCGCTCGGGGCGCAGCAGTCCGAGCTCGCGGCGCAGCCCGCGCCCAGGGCGGCGCAGACCGTGACACAACGTCCGCCGCGGCACGCGTTGGGAGCGCAGCAGTCCCCGTCGACCGCGCAGGCGACGCCCGCCGCGCGGCACATCGGCGCGCAGACCCCGCCGCGGCACGCCTCGGGGGAGCAGCAGTCGCCGTCGACCGAGCACGCCGACCCGGTGGGCCGACACGCGGCCTGGCAACGTCCCGAGGTGCAGGCGAGCGGCGAGCAGCAGCTCGATCCGGCCGAGCACGCCGCGCCCGCTCCGAGGCACGGAGGCGGAGCGCATACGCCGCCGGTGCAGGTGGCGCCCGCGCAGCAGTCGGCGCTCGTGGTGCACGCCGCGCCCGCGACGCGACACGGCGGCGCCGCGCAGGCCCCGGCGGTGCAGAGGCCCGGCGCGCAGCAGTCGGCGCCCGCCCCGCAGGCTCCGCCGGTGGGGGCGCAGGGAGCGCGGCACGATCCGCCGAGGCACACGCTGGGGGCGCAGCAGTCGGCGCTCGTGGTGCAGACCCCCGCGAGCGGGGCGCACGCGCTGCGGCACACGCCGCCGTTGCAGGTGAGCGGCACGCAGCAGTCCGAGTCGACGGCGCAGGTCGCGGCCGCGGCGGCGCAGGCGGTGCGCACCCGATCGATCGCCCAGAACGGGCGGTGGGTGTCCTCGTCGAGGTCCTGGCAGGGGAGGCGGAAGGCGGGGTAGCTCGCGTCGTCGGTCGCCGCCCGGGTGAGGTCGAGGGCCGCGACCCAGATCTGCTCGTGGCGGCCGAGGCGGGAGGTCCCGCCGAGCACGCCGCCGTAGTCGCGGGTGGAGCTGAAGGCGACCCACGCGTAGTCGTTGGGGCTGCCGGTGGGCGCCCAGGTCGGCATGTTGTCCTGCACCGTGGGCGTGGTGATCACGCCGTTGCCGATGGCGGTGTTCGCGCGGGTGAGGGCGCGCGCCGAGGTGCCGTCGCGGCGCACCAGCCAGATGTCGCTGGTGACGTCGTTCTGGCCGTCGCGGGTGGAGTGCGCGAAGGCGATCCACTGGCTGTCCCAGGAGAAGCTCGGAAACTGGTTGGTGTCGCTCGATGCGCCGGTCCCGTAGAGGTTGCGCGGCGTCCCCCAGGCGTCGCCGGCCATCACGTCGATGACCGAGATGCGCGCCCCCGCGACGCCGCGGTCGCGGCTGGTGGCGCTCGACGCGTAGGCCAGGAGCGTGTTGTCGGGCGCCCAGTCGGGCTGCGTCCCGTAGGCGTTGCGACCGAGGGCGATGGTGTTGATCGGCCCGCCGTCGGTGCCTCGGCGCAGCGTCATCACGCCTCGCGCGGCGGCCACGATGCGCGCCTCGTCGGGCGAGAAGGTCGACCAGAACATCGGGATGTCACGCCCGCCGAACTGCGTGATGAGGCGAGGCGGCGGGCGGGTGGCCGAGACCTCGGTGACCCACATGGTGTTGCCGCCGACGTCGGCGGCGAGGCGGTTGCCCTGGCGAGAGAGCGTGTGGCAGGCCACGCAGTCGCCGCTCGCCTCGGTGGGCGTGAGGAAGTTCTGCGGGGCGGCCTCTTCGAGGTTGCCGCGACGCACGCCTCGCGCGGTGGTGCTCCAGTAGAAGATCGCCCCGGGGACGGGGCCTCGGGAGAAGCTCACGGTCAGCGTCGAGGAGCGGTAGAAGCTGCCGGGCGAGGCGCTGGAGGCACCGTCGACGGTGATGCGCACGCTGCCGTGGGGGTTGGACGCGGCGAGGTAGCGCCACACCGCGAGCGTCGGCTCGAAGCAGCCGAGGTTGGTGCCCGCCATGGTGCAGGTGGGGTGCACGCCGTCGGTGAGCACCACCACGCGGGAGCGGTCGCTCTCGAAGGTGACGCGGAAGCGGTTGCTGCCCGACGGGCGCCACTGGAAGAGCACCCGGTTGAGGTTCTGCGGAAACACCGTCTCGTTGGCGGGGTAGATCCAGGCGGGCGTGCGCGCGGCGTCGGTGGCCGGAGCGCCCGCCGCGGGGAAGAGCGCCGCGACCTCGGGGGCCGTGCCCGCGGTGGTGACGGTCACGTCGAGCACGATGCGCAGGCTCGCGCTGGCGGAGAGGGTGCCGCTGCGCGCGGTGACGACGACGTCTCCCCCAGCGACGCCCGTCGGGGTCACGGTCCCGTCGGCCGCGACGGTGGCGAGGGAGCCCGGCGCCACGGTCCAGATCGCCGTCACCGGGAGGCTGCGCCCGTCCCGGGTGCGACCCGTCGCGGTGAAGCGAGCGCTCGGTCGCATCGCCGGGTCGGTCATGCGGAGGGTCGTCATCGGCGGCGTGACGCCGAGCCCGACGATGGTGTCGTCGAGGACGTCGATGGCGGTCGGACGGTCCACCGGCGAGGGAGCGTCGGCGGAGGCGTCCGTCGTCGGCGAGGGAGCGTCGGCGGAGGCGTCCGTCGTCGGTGAGGGAGCGTCGGCGGGGACGTCGGGCGCCGCTCGGTCGAGCGCGGTGGAGTCTGCGAGGACGATGGCATCGCCGGCGGTCGAGTGACCGTCGGGGACCGCGGTGTTCGCGGTGGTGTCGTCAGCGCACGCCGACGCCAGGGAGATCACCCACAGGGACAAGGCCGATCGGAGCCTACGCATGGTGAGATCCTCCAGGCGCCGAACGACGTGCAGCGCGACTGTGGGAGCACCCTACGGCACGCGCTTCACTCGATGGAATGTGGGCAATGCGCGCACCTATCGAATCGCGGCGGACCGACAGTGTGTGCCTTGCGCGGCTCGACGGCCCGGGCGTCGCGACGGCTCTTCCCCCTTCAGCCGACGCGCGCGCCCACCGCCCCGGGCGTCACCACGGACACCACGCCCCCCCAGCGGCAGGCGCAGGTGCACCCCTCGTCGAGCGGCGCCCGCTGCGCGCCCCGCACCGCCGCGGCCCCCGGCTGCCACGGCCCGTCCAGCGCCGGAGCGCACGGCTGCGGCGTCAGCACTCCGCCCGCCGCCGCGGTCGCCGCGGCCACCTGCGGGTTGCCCATCGCGTTGCACATCCCGAAGGGCCGCACCGCCTCCGCCGTGTGATCGCTCACCAGCGCGAGCCGACGACCCCTCAGCCGAAGCGCCCGATCCGCCGGCGTCGCGAGCGTCGACGGCGCCGCCCCCAGGGAGCACGCCACCGTCGCCCCCTCGGTCACCGGCCGCCGACCGCTCACTCGAGCACCCTCGGCGACCTGCCCACGTAGTCCGTCACGATGGTCCTCTGCGCGAGCGCCTCGTCGCTGCTCGGGGTGCGGCCCAGGCGCTTCTGCCAGTGCAGCTCGGTGATCTTCTGCTTGCCCTTCTCCTCGACCATCTTCACGTGCAGCAGCTCGAGGTCCTGGCCGTACTTCTCGACCACCTCGGGGAGCCTCATCAGCCGCATCGGTCCGAGGTTGTGGAAGCGGCTCCTCCGGGGCACCGCCGCGTCGGCCTCGAACTCCATCTTGAAGGGCGCGAGGTACTCGCCCTTGCCGAGCTCGTCGCCGCCGCACGACGCCAGCATGTTGAAGCCGTCGTCGAAGCGGACGATGTTCACCTCCCGCGGCGCATCGCGAAACCCCTGCGGCGCCTTCGGGTCGATCCTGGCCTTCAGCCCCGGGCTCGCCTCCCCCGCGAGCCGCGCGGCCGCGCGCATCGGGCGCAGCCAGTTGTCCCCCGTCGTCATCTCCTTCCAGTAGTCGACGAGGCGATCGAAGCGCCACAGGTAGCTGTACTTCCGCAGCCGCTCGTCGAGCAGCGCGATGGTGTGCGCGCGGCCCTCGCGCTCGGCCTTGAGGTAGCGCTTCTTCGCCTCCTCGATGCGGTCCACCTCGAGGAGCGACATCACCTTGCGCACCACGGCCTTCGCGATGAGCGCGTCGTTGTAGACCATGGCGTGGCGCCGGTTGCGCGTGGCCTTCGCCGCCGCCATCCGGAACTCGATCGTCGGCGGCGCGAGGTCGCTCTCGGTCCACCGCTCGGCGTCGGCGAAGCCTCGGGTGGTCCACTCTCGCACGAGGTCGCCCTCGGCCTTCGAGAGGTAGCTCGACAGGTGATCGAAGGTGAGCTCCCCGTTGCCCAGGCCCCAGTTGTGTTTGCACATCGACACGAAGGTGTAGGCCGCCTCGGTCTGCAGCTCTGGGAGCGCGAGCGCCGCCCGCTGCACGATGAGCGTGCGGTTGGCCTCGCTCACCGACGCCCGGGTGCGCTCGTCGCGGGCGAGGGCCACGAAGGCCCGCAGCACGTCGACCTCCTTCCCCTCGCGGTTGGTCATGTGGTTGAAGATATGAAACGACGCCTCGGAGCCCGCCTGCGGCATCGGGTTGGCCGAGCGCACGTCGTAGCGCTTCGAGGTCGGGTGCTTGTACGCCGGGTCGAAGGCGCTGGGCCGCACCGCCACCTCGGCGCCTCCCCCGGAGGGGGCGTAGCCGTAGAAGTGGTAGTAGTTGTCCCAGACCAGCACCTTCGGGTGCGCGGGGTCGCTGAGGTCGAGCGTCTGGTAGTGGAGCCCCGGCGTCGTGGCGAGCTTCGCGTCCTTCACGAAGGCTTTGATCCGCAGCCCGCACGCGTAGAGCGCGTTCATGCAGTCGGCGTCCGCGAGGAGCTGCTGGACGATCTGCGGCGCGCCGCACGCGAAGCCCACGCCCCAGGTCATGATGCAGGAGTCGTAGGTGTTGAGCGACGAGGGCGCGCCCTCCTGGTGCAGCGTGCGAAGCGCGGCCAGGTGAGGCAGCCGGGCAACCGTGTCGAGGTTGTCGACGTAGCCCTTGAGCCACGACCTGTAGAGCCACTGCGAGTACTCGCTCTTCGGGTCCTCGAGGTACATCCACCCCTCGCCGATGAGGGGTTTGGTGTTCTTGCCGAGGGCGGTCCACTTGGTCCACGCGAGCTTGCCGACACCCTTGTCGCCGATGGGAACGTCCGGCAGCGCCGCGCGCGCCTCGGTCACCGCCTTCACGATGGCCTTCACCCTCGCGTCGTCGGGCGAGAGCCGCTTCACGTACGGCAGCTTGTAGCCCTGCTGAACCTTGTACCGGCGCTGCTGCCAGTAGAGCGTCTCGAGGTTGTGGGACCTGTACTCCTCGAACGTGAGCTCGTGCTCGTAGCGGGGATCGCTCGGGTCCGAGGTGAAGGCCTCCGAGCCGTTCTTCGGCCCGGGCGGCTCCTCGTACTTGCGCGTGTGCCCATCGGCGAGCTCGTCGTCGCGCACGTGCCACGAGGGAAAGGGCTCGCCCGAGGGAGAGAGCGTGGAGTGCTCGGCGTCGAGCGCGGCGGTCGCGGCAGGCGCAGGGCTGTCGGCGAAGGTCCACGCGCCCAGGACGGCGGCGATGTTGCGGGGCTTCGAGGGAGCGGGGGCCGGCGCAGGCTCCGGGGACGCCTCGGCGGCGCCGTGGGCCTCTCCCATCTCGACGTCCGTCGGAGTGCGGTCGAAGAGCCAGTGGTGAACCCTCGACGCGATGTTGCGCACCACCGCGAAGTCCTGCTGCTTCATCTCCGACGGAGAGAGAACCTTGGAGAAGTAGACGAGGTCGTTGGGCTCTTCCATCGCGCGATCAGCCTCCGTGCAGCGAGACCAGGCGCGCCCTCGTCGGGTCGTCGATGACCCCCGTCGGCACGAGCCCCTGCTCGCGCTGGAACGATCCCAGCGCGTCTCGCAGCGTGTCGTCCTCGATTGCATCGACGGTGCCGTCGAACCAGCCCAGGTTTCGCAGCCGGCTCTTCACGCCCTCGACCTTCGTCGCCGGGGCCACGTCCTCGAGGCTCACGACCCACTCCCGACGCGGGCCTCTCGGGTAGTCCGCGGTCCAGACGGTCACCGTGGCCTGGCGCGCCCGGGCCAGCACCCGGGCCGACACCCTGCCGTCCTCGTCGGTGACGCCTCGCAGCGTCTCTCCCCTCGCGACCACGTGGTAGTGGCACCGTGCCAGCGGTGCCAGCGACGTGTCGGTGACCCGCAGCTTCAGCGCCTTGCGCTCGGGCTCGTCGGGCTCCGGCTCCGCGCCGGGGGCCTCGTCGGTGTCGCAGTTGAGCAGCACCTCCCTGCCCCGCACGCTCGCGTCGCGGTCGAGCGTCACGCTCGCGTCCCGGGAGAACATCCGCACGCGGCGGGACACCACCAGGGCCTCCTCGTCGCCGAGCGAGAGCGCCGACGAGGCCCCCTCCGCGCGCACCCCCGCCTCTCCGCGGACCGTCACCTTCGGCGCGAGGATCTCGACCCCCTCCGGGGTCAGCACGATCGAGCTCTCTCCGCAGCGCAGCACGAGCCGGGTGCGCGCGGTGATCTCCACGCACTCCTCGGACGACACCTCCACGTCTCCGGTCGCCCGCAGCGTGAGCGTCGCCTCGTCCTCGCCTCCGCCCGCGGACATCGTCGCGTGGCCGTGCGACCGCAGCGAGAGCGCTCCCCCCGCGGCGGCGCTCCAGTCGCCGGCGACCTCCTCGGCGCGACGCCCGCCGACATGGGAGAGGTGCGCCCCGAGGGTCTCGTCGTGCCGGAGCACGCCCGCCTGGGTGCGCACGACCCCGTCGACGGAGAGCTCGTAGGCCCCGGCGGTGGAGACCACGTGGTCGCCGCCCACCTGCACGCGGAGCTCGCCGCCGACCGAGTGCTCGGCGTCTCGGGAAGCGCGCAGCGAGAGGTCCCTCTTCGCGAAGAGCCCCAGCTCCTCGCGGCCCGAGAGGTCCTCGAACATCAGCTCGTTGCCGGTGTGGCCTTCGGGCGAGGTGCGGGTGCGGATGCCGCTGCGGGTCTTGTTCTCGGGCAGCGCGAAGGGCGGAGGCGCCGCGGCCGAAGGGAGGCACCCCACGACGATGGGCCGGTCGGGGTCGCCGCCGAGGAAGGACACGATGACCTCCATCCCGACGCGAGGGATGAACTGCGCGCCGAAGCCCGCGCCCGCCCACGACTGCGCCACCGGAACCCAGCAGGAGGTGTCGGTCTCCCGGCGGGCCCGGCGGTCCCAGTGGAAGCGCACCTTCACCCGGCCGAGTCCGTCGGTGTGGATCTCCTCGCCCGACGGTCCGGTCACCGTGGCGGTCTCGGTCACCTGCACGATGCACCGCGACGGAACCGCCGGCGGACAGGCTCGCTCCGCGGGCGCGCAGCGGAAGCTGTTCTCGTAGTCCGAGGCCTCGGCGGTCGAGCTTCCCCGCTCCCCGTCGAGGCGTCGGCCCTTGTGGCTCAGCCGGGTGACCACCCAGCGTCGGTCGAGCGATCCCGCGCGGTGGTCGCTGAGCACGAACACCCTCCCCGGCGCGAGCCGCTCGCACCCGCTGCGTCCCTCGGCGAGCTCGACCTCGCGGCGCGCCTGGGCGAGGCGATGCACCGCGCGGGAGCGGCGCACGTCGGGCTCCTGGCTGTCGTCGTGGTGGAGGTAGAGCTCGGCGTCGCGCTCGTCGATGGCGTCGAGCGCGCGGTCGACGCGGGCGGAGGCGTCGAGGTCGCTCGTCGGGCAGGTGAGGTCATAGCCGCGGAGGGCCACGGCGCCGACGCCCACGCGATCGGTCGCCTCGAAGCTGGAGACGCGGTCGGCGCGAGCGGCGACGCCCGAGTGCTCGACGTAGGGGAGCAGCGGGTCGCCAGCGATCGGACGCCAGCCGGAGGGACCGTCGACAACCGCGAGCGACTCGCGCCCCTCGGCGGTGGCCTCGGTGAACCACGACAGGCCCTCCTCGGCGAGGACGCGCTGCACGAAGTCGAGGTCGGACTCCTCGTACTGGACGCAGTACGACCGGGCCGGGGCGGCGCCCGCGACGCGCCAGGAGAGCTCGACGTCGTAGGAGCGAAGCACGCGAGAGAGGCAGGCGGGCACCGAGAGGTCCTGGAAGACCCGGGTGTCGCGGCGGTGAGCGGCGAGGGCGACGCGGGGCGCGATGCGGATCACCGCGTGGGCGCTGCCCTCGTCGGATGCCGCGAGGCCGGTGCGCACCTCGGTGACGACGCCCCGCACGGTGCGGCCGCCGTGCTCGTCGTGCTGGCGCATCGCAAGCTCCGCGGGCGCGCCCAGCAGCTCCCTCGTGCGGGCCTCGGCCTCGGAGGCCATGACCACCACCACGTCGAAGCGGAAGGGGGTCGACAGGCCCTCCTCCCCCTCGAAGGAGACCACCGAGAGGGAGAGCCGCTCGCCGCCGGACTCGACGCGAAGCGAGTGGCGCGCCTCAGGATCGGCGAAGCGCTCGAAGGGGCACGACGGGCTCAGGAACTCCATGACCCGCAGGCGATTGCAGCGCTCGTGCCCGACGGAGCGACGGCCCTCTCGGAGCGCTACGTCGGCCGGGTCGAGGCGCGGAGCGGCACGAGGGCCGACACACGGGCTGACACGTGCCAGCGCACTACCGCGCGGTGCACGCCCCGCGCTGCACGGCGTCTTCGAGCGCCGCCTGCCACGCGACGAGGTCGTCCGGCAGCGGGGCCTCGATCGCCAGCGTCGCCCCGCTCGACGAGGTCAGCACGATGCGCGAGGCGTGCAGCGACAGCCGCCCCAGCGCCACGCCCGGGTCGTCCTTACCCAGCTCGGTATTCTCCACCTTCGCGGCGCGGCCGTAGACCGGGTCGACCACCAGCGGCGCGTCCACCGAGCGCAGGTGCACCCTGATCTGGTGCTGTCTCCCGGTCTCTGGCGAAAGCTCGACGGCGCAGAGGGTGCCGCACTTCAGGCCCTCCCAGCGGCGCAGCACGCGGTAGCGGGTGCGCGACGGCAGGGCGCCCTCCTCCCCGGGCAGCGCCGGGCGCATCTTGCCCTTGCGCGCGGGGTGCAGCGCCGCGTCGATGACGCCCTCGTCGGCGGGCATCGCGCCGCGGGTCCAGGCCAGGTAGCGCTTCTGCACCTGGCGGCCCTCGAAGAGCCCGTTGAGCCGTCGGTGCTCGCCCGCCGTGCGAGCGAAGAGCAGCACGCCGCTGGTGTCGCGATCGAGGCGGTGCACCACCCAGAGCTTCTCTCCCCGCGAGGCCTCCAGCGCGGCCTGCAGGCAGAGGGCCGTCTCCTCCCCTCGAGCCGGGATCACCACCATGCCCGCGGGCTTGGACACGGCGATCATCGAGGCGTCTTCGTAGAGCAGCGGGGCGTTCATCGGCGGCACCCTACACCCCGCCCACCTTGCGCCGACCACTGAACATCTGTACGGTTCACGATCTATGGACCAGAGGGCAGGCGCTTCCATGGACCACTCCTCGCTGGCGCTCCGTGAGCATCAGCCGCTGGAGTTCACCGAGGCGCAGCGTCGGCTCATCCGCGACGCCTACGCCAACGGCGCGAGCGACGAGGAGTTCGCGGTGCTGATGGAGATCGCCCGCGCGCGGAGGCTCAACCCCCTGCTGCGGCAGATCCATTTCGTGAGCCGCTGGGACGGCGAGAAGCACCGCCCCGTGTGGGCCGCGCAGGTGTCCATCGACGGGCTGCGCGCCATCGCCGAGCGCACCGGCCTCTACGCGGGGCAAGACGAGCCGGAGTTCGTCGAGAACCCCGACGGCACCCTCAAGCTCTGCCGCGTGCGCGTGTGGCGCCGCGACTGGCCCCGCCCCGCGGTGGGCCTCGCCTACTGGGCGGAGTACTGCCAGATGGCCCGCGACCGCACGTCGGGCAAGTCACGGCCCACGGCCATGTGGGCCCGCATGCCTCATGTGATGTTGGCCAAATGTGCCGAGTCCCTCGCGCTGCGAAAGGCCTTCCCGGAAGACATGTCGGGCCTCTACACCAGCGAGGAGATGGGCAACGCGCCCGGCCAGGCGTCTCCCCCGCCGCCGCCGCAGGTCGTGCCCGCAGCCCCACAGCCCACGGTGGTCCAGCGCGTCGAGACCCGCGTCGAGGAGCGCGTCTCGGTGCCCGGCAACAGCGCCTCGCTCGGCCCGCTGCGGGTGGTGGCCAGGGTCCCGCCCAACGCCTGGCTCGACTACCTCGGGTAGCAGTCAGTCGAGGGGCAGCACCCGCAGCCCATCGCCCACCCGCACGCTCGCTGCGATCGCCCGGGTGAGACGCTCCTTCGACCAGCGCACCGCGGCTTCCAGCTCGTCGCCACAGGCCAGGCGCCCGGTGATCAGCGCCGAGAGCGTGCAGCCTCCCCCGTGGAAGTCTCCCTCCATCGCCACCCTCGGCGCCTCGATGAGCTGCACCCCCGAGGGGGACGCCAGCACGTCGACGGCCGATGGCCCGCGGAGGTGTCCTCCCTTCACCAGCGCCGCGCGAGCGCCCATCGCCAGCAGCGCCAGCGCCGCGTCGCGAGCGTCCTCCACGGAGGTCACCCTCGCCCCGAGCAGCGCCTCGGCCTCGTCGACGTTGGGCGTCACCAGCGTCGAGCGGGCGACCAGGCGGCGCATCGCCTCGAGCGCCCGATCGTCGAGCAGCCGGGCGCCCGCGTCGGTGCGCGTCGCCACGATCACCGGGTCGACCACCAGGGGCGCCATCGGGTGCTCCTCCGACAAGGCCACCGCGAGCGCGACGTTGTCGGTGGAGCCCAGGGCGCCGGTCTTCCAGGCGCGAATGTCTTGGTGGAGGAAGATCCGCTCGGCCTGCGCGCGCACGAGCGATGTCTCGATGGGATCGACCGACGCGAGCCCCGCGGTGGATTGCACCGTGAGCACCGCGGCGACGGCGCAGCCCCAGGCGCCCGCGGCGTGGAAGGCCTTCACGTCCGCCAGGAAGCCAGCGCCTCCGGAGGGGTCGAGGCCCGCCACGCTGAGCGCGCAGGGTCGCGCCGCGCCGGTCACGGCTCAGGCCTCGGCGAACTGCTCGGGCTCGTGCTCGGTCTCCTCGGCGGTGTCGGGCTCGTCCTGCACCGCGGGCGCGTGCCCGGAGCCCTCGTCGAACTCGATGCGCCAGCCGCCGGCGGGCGAGAGGCCCACGTTGAGCTTGCGCGGCAGCGGGCCCTGCGACATCTGCTCGAGGAGCACTCGGGAGACCGCAGGGATGAGCGACCCGCGGAGGATGTGCTCGACGTTGCGGGCGCCGGTCTCGGCCTCGGTGCAGCGGCGGGTGATCTCCTCGATGAGCTCCGGGGCGTAGTTGGTCTCGATGCGGTGGCTGGTGAAGAGCCGCTTGGCGAGGCCGCTCAGGCGCATCTCCGTGATCTCCCGGAGAATCGAGCGGGAGATCGGCGCGTAGGGGATCACCGACATACGGGCGAGCAGCGCGGGCTTGAAGTGCTTGCTCAGGATGGGGCGGATCTCGTTGACCACCTCCTCGACCGACGGCGGCTCCTCGCGCTCGTAGATCTTCATGATGGCGTCCGTGGCGAGGTTGCTCGTCAGGATGATGATGGTGTTGCGGAAGTTGATGTGGCGCCCCTCGCTGTCCGAGAGCGAGCCCTTATCGAAGACCTGATAGAAGAGGTTCATGACCTCCAGGTCGGCCTTCTCGCACTCGTCGAGGAGCACCACGGAGTAGGGGCGCTGGCGCACCGCCTCGGTGAGCACGCCGCCCTCGCCGTAGCCGACGTAGCCGGGCGGCGAGCCGATGAGCCGGGAGACCGAGTGCTTCTCCTGGAACTCGCTCATGTTGATGACGGTCATGAAGCGCTCGCCGCCGTACATGGCCTCCGCGAGCGCGATGGCCGTCTCGGTCTTGCCGACGCCCGACGGACCCACGAAGAGCAGCACGCCCACAGGCTGGTTGGGGTTGTTGATCCCCGCCTGCGAGATGCGGATGGTCTCGGCCACCACGCTCATGGCGTGGTCCTGGCCGCGCACCCTCCCGCGGAGCTTGTCCTCGAGCGTGAGCAGCGTGGCGATGTCGTCCTTCTGCATCTTGCCGACGGGGATGCCCGTCCAGTTGCCGACGATCTTGGCCACGATGTCGACGTCGACGTCCGAGTGCACCAGCGCCGGCTTGCTCTTCACGCTCTCGTGCGCGGCCACCGCCGCGTCGAGCTTCGCCCTCGCCTCGGTGGTGTCCTCGCCGGGCTTCGCCGCCAGCACCGCCTGCCGCGCCTCGCGCACGGCGCGCACCGCGTCGCGCTCCTTCTCCCAGCGCGAGTGCGTGTCGACCCGCTTCGCCTCGTTGCTCGCGATGCGCTTCACCAGCGCGTCGTAGGTCTCCTCGTCGATGGTGAAGCCCGACGCGCGGTCTCGCTCCAGCGCCTCGCGCTCGCGGTTCTGCGAGGCGAGCGCCACCTCGATGTCGACGAGCTCCTCGGGCTTGGCGTCGAGGTTGATCTTCACCCTCGCGGTGGCCGTGTCGAGCAGGTCGACGGCCTTGTCCGGGAGCTGCCGGCCGGAGATGTACCGGTGCGAGAGCTTCACCGCAGCGACGATGGCCTCGTCGCGGATGGCGATGTTGTGCGCCTTCTCGAAGACCGGGCGAAGCCCGCGGATCATCTGTACCGCGTTCTCCTCCGAGGGCTCGTCGACGGCGACGGGCTGGAAGCGACGGGCCAACGCGGCGTCCTTCTCGAAGTATTTCTTGTACTCGGACCACGTGGTGGCCGCGATGGTGCGCAGCTCGCCGCGGGCCAGCGCGGGCTTGAGCAGGTTGGCCGCGTCGCTGCCGCCCTGGGCGCCGCCCGCCCCGATGATGGTGTGGGCCTCGTCGATGAAGAGAATGATCGGCTTCGCAGAGGCCTTCACTTCATTGATGACGTTCTTCAGGCGGTTCTCGAACTCGCCCTTCACGCCGGCGCCAGCCTGGAGCGCGCCGATGTCCAGCGAGAGCAGCTCGACGTTCTTCATCCCATCGGGCACGAGCCCCTGGATGATCTCGATGGCGAGACCCTCGACCAGCGCGGTCTTGCCGGTGCCCGCCTCGCCCACGATGATCGGGTTGTTCTTCCGGCGGCGCGAGAGGATGTCCACCAGCTGGCGGATCTCCGTGTGCCTGCCGAAGACGGGGTCGATCTTCCCGTCGCGCGCCTTCTGCGTGAGGTTCTCGCAGAACCTGGCGAGGTTCTCCGAGGTGCCCGGGGCGACGCCGCCCGCCATCGCAGGAGCCCCGCCGCCGGGGCTCGCGGTCGCGCCCGCCGGGCCCGCGACCCCTACCTCGGCCGACTCCTTGGAGCCCGAGACGATGTCCGCGAGCTCCTTGCGGAGCTGGTCTCTCGGGATGGCCTCGAGCTCAGGCAGCGTCTCGGCGCTGTACCGGCCCGGGTTGGCGATGAACTGGAGGAGCAGCGCTCCGGTGCGGAGTCGGGTGGCGTCGGTCTCCAGCGAGGAGACCGTCCAGGCGTCTTCCATCCATTGAAAGAGCGAGGCCGAGAAGGTCGGCTTGCCGCCGTTGCCGACGCGCAGTCCGCTGATGGCCTTCTCCAGTCGCCCGACGAGCCGGACGCGGTCCTGATCGAACTGGTGGAGGATGCCCGCGGCGTCGCCGTCCGCCGGAGAGACCAGCTCCAGGAGCATGTGCTCGACGGTGATCTCATACGCGCGCGCGTTGGCGGCGCGGGCCACGCTGGCCTCGAGGGCCTTGGTGGCGGTCGGGGTCAGTCTACGAACAAGTGTCTTGGGCTCTACGAGCAGTGCCATGAACCTTAACCCTCCAGGGCCTTCGGTGCGGAGTCATCGTTCGCCGGGGTCGCACCATGCTCCCCGGAGACTTCATTGCCGACAGGAACAGGGACGATCACCCGCGTCTCGCGGTCGGCCCCGACGGTCACCCAGGAGTCGAGTCCCAGCCGCGAGCCCTCGCCGGGCGAGGCCGACAGCCGCAGCGACGGCGTCTCGCCGGGCGCGAGGATGAGCTCGAGGTCGAACTCCAGCGGGTCGCGCACATAGAAGGTCACGAGCTCCTTGATCTGCGCGAGGCCGTCGCCTCCCGGCAGGAAGCGCTGGAAGGCCTTCCTCTTGAGGGGCCCGAGCACCAGCCTGAACTTCCCCCCGCGGTCGAACACCCGGCGCCCGATGGTGGCGTCGACCCCCAGCGTGGTGTTGGCGATGCCCAGCCGGAGAAGCTGACGCTCCTCGATGGTCACCCAGCGCCCGACGAACTGCTCGACGGACACCGGCGCTCCGATGAGCACCTCCTCCATCACGTCGGACACCGCCGCGACGAGCCCCTGCGCCGTGCGGGCGCGGGTCGCGAGCAGCGGGGCGAGCCGGAGCAGCCGGGCCAGCGAGAGGTTCACCGGCGGCGGGGCGTCGTCGAAGGTGTCGATGCCGGCGAGGGCCAGCGACCGGCGCGACCAGGGGTCGGCGGAGGTGCTCAGGTAGTCGGCGGAGAAGGAGTAGCGGGCGTGCGCTCGGTAGAAGAGCGAGATGATGCGGTGGTGGAAGACGTCGAGAAACTCGCGCTGCGCCGGGCGGTCGTGGTCCTCGTGGAGCACCTCCTCGGCCATGTACGTCGGGAGCGGCGAGACCGTCCCGGTGAGGCCGAGGAAGGTGGTGGTGATCTCGTAGACGGGCTCGTCGGGCCCGTCGCCGGTCTCGCCCGCGCGGCGCGGACGGGCCTTGATGCTGGAGACGTCGCTGGTCGCGAAGGTCAGCGAGGGATCATGCCGGAACCGGATGGACTCCTCGTTGACGGGCCCATAGTCCCCGATGCGCGGCCCCTTGGTGGCGCGCTCGAGGAGCTCGATGGCACGGTAGAACCCCACCCGGCGCGGCTGGCCCAGCAGGAGTCCGACCAGCGCCGTCATAGGATCGGCTGCTGGCCGCTCTTTGCCTTCCACGAATACTCCGCCTGCGAGGGGTGCGTCTTCACGCTCAGCTCGCTGAAGGTGTTGATGCCCGCGTGCGCCGCGAGCACCTCATCGATCACGGACGCGAACAGGTACAGGTCGCCGTCCCCGGAGAAGCTGTTCTCGTCGAGCTCGAGGGTCGTCCCCACCCCGCGGACGGGGACGCCCTTCACCAGGCGCTCGACCGGGCGGGTGCGCACCTCTCGGATGCCCTCGATGCGCAGCCGGTTGGCGCGCGCGGCCTGCCGGTCGACCGCCGCGAGGAAGTTGTAGAGGTCGAGGATGGCCCGCAGCGACTGCCGATCGGCGAGCGCACGGTAGTTGAGCGCGAGGTGCGAGATGAGCCGCCAGTGGAGCGCCTGACCGAAGGGAGGCCTCACCGGGACGGTGACGGGGGTGACGTTCTTGAAGCGGGCGAAGGGCGGAGAGCCCGGCGCGGCCATGCAGATGTCGCCGACCTTGAGCTGTGAGGGCAGCCCCCGGTTGGTGCACATCAGCTCGATGGAGAGCGTCTCCTCGATGGCCCCGGAGGGCACGTCGCGCGGGGTCTGCACCGAGAGCCACGAGTCGATGCCGTCGTCGAGCGGGGAGTTGCTGCGCCGCACCCGGTAGTACGAGGGGATGTCGTCGGGAGACGAGGCGTGGATGAAGTCGAAGAAGGGCTTGTACTCGCGGCGATCGCTGCGCCCGGCCTGGAGGCCGCTGACCTTGTCGATGGAGTAGATCTCCATGTGCCGAGGGTCGACCTCGCTCGCGCGGAGCAGGTACTCGTGCTGCGTCGGGTCGAGCTTCAGCGGGTCGGCGTCGACCGCGAAGAGGTTGATCACCGGGGCGCAGTGGAGCTTCATCAGGTCGCGCGAGAGGCGCGTCGGGAGCGCCGGGGGGCGCTCGAACTGGAAGACGATCTCGAAGCGGTCTTCGGCCCGGGAGACCGCCGCGTCGAGGCCCCGCACATCGATGAAATTGAACTTCGCCGGGAGCGTGAAGTACTCCTGCAGCAGGCGAAACCCGCCGGGCGCGAACTTCGGCCACGGGAGCATCGCGCAGCGCTCCTCGAAGCCGGCGGCGCGCACCGAGGCCTTGCCGATCTCGATGCCCTTGGCGCCGGACGAGAGCCCGCGCACGGACACCGACTTCAGGTGCTGCATCATCCAGAGCATCACCATGGTGCAGACCTGCGGCTCGCCGTGCAGGTAGAGCCGCACCCCGTCGGGGTGGAAGACCGCCGCCCTCCCCGCCTCGTGGGTCTGGAACTGCACCCGGATGGTCGGCATCGAGGGCTGCGACGTGTCGTGCACGACGTCGGTGATCTGCAGCGGGAGGAGGTCGACGTCCGCGGTGGTGCGGAAGCGGCACATGGTGCCCTCGACGGGGTTGGCCGCGAGCTCAGTGTTGCGCGCGACGCGCTGCCGGGTGCGCAGCGCCCCCGCCACCGGGGTGAACTCCACGATGGAGCAGGCGGGCAGCGTGCGGAGATAGTGCGGGAGCAGGAGGTCGGTGAGGGTGTGGATGACCTCCGGGACGTCGTCGTCGAGGCGCTCCCGGATGCGCGCCGTGAGGAAGGCGAAGCCCTCCATCAAGCGCTCGACGTCAGGGTCGCCGCCGCGCTCGGAGAGCATCCCCGCCACGGCCGGATAGGCCTTGCCGAACTCCTTGCCGAGCTCGCGGAGGTAGGTCAGCTCGCTCTGATAGTACTTGCTGAACAAGCTTCGTATGCTCCCGTAGCGGCGGACTCTAACAGCCCTCTGTCGAAACCGTCATCCCTTCATCAGAGGCCCGCGATGGCCGCGGGAGCTCCCCCTCCCCCAGGTCCGCGTGCTAAGTCCACCGGCCCTCGTGAAGCGCTTCAACCAACCCACCGCTCTGTTGCTGCTGCTCGCCGGATGCAGCTCCTCGTCGTCCGCGCAGGACCGTCCGCCCGCGCCCGCTCGCCCGGTCGCAGCGCAGGTCGCGGCGCCGGTCGCAGCCCATCCGCCACCCCCCGCGGCGCCCTCGCCGGCCCCGACGCCGTCGGGGATTCCTCGCGACCTCAACGTCGTGATGATCTCCATCGACAGCCTGCGGGCGGATATGCCCTGGGCGGGCTACCCCCGTCCCATCGCCCCCTTCCTCACCTCCCTGGAGGCCGCGTCGGTCTCGTACACCAAGGCCTACGCGGCCTCCTCGTACACCTCGCAGAGCGTCGGAGGCTTCCTCGGAGGCAGGCTCCCCAGCGAGCTGCGCCGGGACGGCTACTTCTTCGGGACCTACCCCAGCCGGGTGGTCTTCTTCCCCGAGCGCCTGCAGGCCGCGGGCATCCGCACCATCGCCGCGCAGTCCCACGGGTACTTCCGCGCGGGCCACGCGGGCTTCGAGCAGGGCTTCGACGTCTGGCGCATGGTCCCCGGCACCCACTGGAACGCCACCACCGACGTGGACATCACCGGCGAGCCCCACGCCGACCTCGCGATACGCCTCCTCTCCGAGCCGGCCAACACCTCGGGTCGCTTCTTCGCGTGGTTCCACTTCATGGACCCGCACGACCAGTACCAGGCGCACCCCGGCATCAGCTACGGCCGCCGGATGCGCGACCGCTACGACGGCGAGGTCACCTTCACCGACCGCCAGGTCGAGCGGCTCGTCACCTTCATCCGCTCGCAGCCATTCGGCGCCCGCACCGCCATCGTCATCACCGCCGACCACGGCGAGAGCTTCGGCGAGCACGGCCACTACCGCCACGCCTTCCAGGTCTGGCAGCAGCTCGTGCGCGTGCCCTGGTTCTTCTCCATTCCCGGCGTCGCGCCCCGACGCATCGCCGCCAGCCGCAGCCACGTCGACCTGGCGCCCACCCTCCTCGAGCTCTTCGGCCTCCCCCCGGAGCCCGAGTTCACCGGCCGCTCGCTCGTCCCTGAGTTTCTCGGCGCCGAGCCCGAGGCCCGCGACGTCTGGGTCGACCTCGCCCGCACCGGCAACAACGACCGCCGCCGGGCGCTCATCCACGGCCAGTACAAGCTCACCGCCTACGGTGACGACTCCCGCTTCGAGCTCTATGACATCGAGGCCGACCCGGGCGAGCTCACCAACCTCGCCCGCACCCGGCCCGACGTCTACGCCTCGATGGTGCAGCGCTACCGCGCGGCCCAGCCCGGCATCCGCAACGAGCTCGTCCGCGGCTGCCGCACCCTCACCGGCGCCCCGCCCGGCCGCGGCTGGTAGCTGCTCCCTAGCGCTGGTACTCGCCCGGTCGGTAGCGCCCCAGGTTGTCGCGCATCCACGCCGCGAAGCGGGCGACGCCGTCCTCCAGGGACACCTCCGCCCGCCAGCCCAGCAGCGCCGCCGCCCGCGAGGGGTCGCCCAGCAGGCGCTCGACCTCGCTGGCCGCGGGGCGCAGCCGCTCCTCGGCGCTCACGATCGCGACGGTGGTCCCCAGCACCCGCATGCAGAGCGCCGCGAGGTCGCCCACGGAGATCTCCCTCCCCGTCGCGAGCTGCACCGTGCGCCCGAGCGCCTCGTCGCGCTCCGCCGCCAGCATGAACCCGCGCACCGTGTCCGCGACGTTCACGAGGTCGCGCGTCGGGGTGAGCTTGCCCAGGTGCAGCGCCTGCCCCGCGAGCACCTGCGTCAGGATCGTCGGGAGCACCGCCCTCGTCGACTGCCGGGGGCCGTAGGTGTTGAAGGGCCGCACGGTCACGGCGGGCAGCCCGAAGGAGCGCACGAAGCTCTCCACGCACTGGTCCGCGGCGATCTTGCTCGCGGCGTAGGGCGACTGCCCCACCAGCGGGTGCGCCTCGGTGATGGGGACGAACTGCGCGGTGCCGTACACCTCGCTCGTGGAGGTGTGGATCATCCTCGCGCCGCCCGCGTCGAGGCAGGCCTGAGCGACGTGAAGCGTCGAGAGAAGGTTGTTGCTGAAGACCTGCGAGGCGCACTGGTACGAGTACGGGATCGCGATCAGCGACGCGAGGTGGAAGGCCACGTCGCAGCCCCGCACCAGGCCTCTGGTGAAGAAGGGATCGGTGAGGTCGCCGGCGACCACCTCGACCTGGGAGAGCACCTCCGACGGGAGCTGCTCCAGCGCCCCCCGGTCGCCGCGGGCGTTGTAGCGCACCAGCGCGCGCACCGAGTCGCCCCGACGCACCAGGGCCTCCACGAGGTGGCTGCCAATGAATCCCCCGGCCCCGGTCACCAATGCTCTGCGCTGCATGGAGCGCACCGATATCACCGGTGCACGCGGAGCGGCCAGCACGCGTTGCCAAGTCGAAAGGGCAGCGTTAGCGTCGGGATATGCGAGACAAGAGCTATCTGGCGGTACTCGCGGTGGTGGTGTCGAGCTGTCAGGGCGTGCTCGGAGAAGCGCTGCCCCAGGGCCCGGGCACCGTCGACCCCGGCATTGATCCGGTCGACCCCGACGGCGGCCTCGAAGCGACGGACGCCGGTCAGGCGATGACTTCGCGAGACGTGCCGACGAGCACCACCGACCGGGGCGCTCCCACCACCGATCGCGGCGCTCCCACCACCGACCAGGGCGCTCCCGCGGTCGACGTACCTCCCACCGGCGGCGACCCCTGTCTGCCCTTCCGAGGATCGACCGCGCCGGTGAGCCTCACCACCACGGGTCCTCGCGAGCTGCGTGCCTTCCCGGGGGCCGAGGGCTTCGGCGCGGCCGCGCGGGGCGGTCGAGGCGGCCGGGTGATCTACGTGACCAACCTCAACGCGTCGGGCCCGGGCTCCTTCCAGGACGCCGTGCAGCAGACCGGGCCTCGCTACGTGCTGTTCAAGGTGAGCGGGGTGGTCCAGGGCGAGGTCCACGTGCGCTCGGGCGACCTGACCATCGCGGGCCAGACCTCCCCCGGCGGCGTGACGGTGCGTGGCATCCACACCACCGAGCAGCCCTACTGCGAGCACAGCTGCGGGCCCAACATCCGCAACGTCGACAACCTCATCGTGCGCTTCCTGCGCTCCCGCCCGGCGGGTATGGGCGACGACGGCATGCGGCTGCGCTACGTGCGCAACGCCATCATCGACCACGTCTCCATCGGCAACGCCAACGACGAGGCGATGGAGATCTCGTACTCCAACACCATCACCATCCAGAACGTGCTGCTCGCCGAGACCGTCGGCGATCACTACCAGTACGGCGGGATGCTGCTGAACTACTCCAACCCCGCGGCGGGCTATCAGCTCGACCGGTTCACCATCCATCACAACGTCTGGAACCGCATCGGCGGCCGCATGCCGGAGTTCTCTCGCGAGAGCGCGGCGGCGGCCAACAGCACCATGCAGGCCGAGCTCGCCAACAACTTCTGGTGGGACCCGCGGACCTACGTCGACTTCAACAACACCATCACCTCCGGGGTCGAGAGCGGGCCGCCGATCCACTACGCGATGAACATCGTGGGCAACTACGGCTGGGCGCGGCCGGGCTACGGCTTCGGCCTCTTCTCGCTGCGCGACCGGCAAGACCAGTCGCCCGCCTACTTCAACGACAACGTGATGAGCCTCTACTCCAACCGTCGCGACTGGCAGCTCAACTACTGCTGCAACGACCTGCCGAGCACGATTCCCCCGACCACGCCGCCGCCGTGGATGCGCACCACGCGCTTCGACTACCCCGCCGTCACGTACACCCCGTCGGGCGATCTGCGCTCCTACGTGGGCGCCAACGCCGGCTGCTTCCCGCGCGACCCGATGGACACCCGCTTGATGAACGCGATCCGCGACGGCCAGCCGTCGAGCGCGGCCATCAACCGCAACCCCGCCAACGACGCGCTCCAGGTCGTCGCCAACCCGCCCGCGGTGCCGAGCGACCGCGACTCCGATGGGATGTCCGACGAGTTCGAGTGCCGCAACGGCCTCGACCCCGTGCGGCAGGACCACAACGGCACGACGCTCTCCTCCAGGCTCGTCGGCGTCGCGGGCTACACCAACCTGGAGGTCTACCTCCACGAGCTGGCGCTGATCCGCGTCCGAGACGCCCAGCGCTGAGCGGGTCGGTCAGCCCGGCGTGATCGTCGGGCAGCCGAAGACGATTCGAACCTGCGCGCCGTCGTCGGCCAGGACCCGCTCGCAGGCCGGACCGTGGAGCACCACCGAGCGCATCCCCGGCGAGTAGTCCCAGCCGTTGTTGTGGTCGACGTCGCGAGGGACGATCGAGGCGCCGCTCCTGGTGGTGACGTTGACGTTGACCCTCGCCGGGTCGACCCGGGAGGGGTCGGCGTCGACGGCGAACTCGCAGCTCACCGCGCGGCCGCGGATCTCGTCGAGCGCGCGGGTGAGGTCGGCCTCGAAGGTACCGGTCTGGAGCCGGTAGTGGCAGCTCATGGAGCCCTGGCAGTCGGGCGTGCGCCCGGTGTTGCCCGTGAACGCGAGGTCGGAGAGGAAGGTGTCGGAAGCGTCAGGCGTGCCCGCGACGAAGTAGCGGATCGGCGGCGTGCCCCGCGCTCCACGAGCGACCGACACGCGCACCGCGTCGGACGCGACCCGCTCCTGGGCCATGACGCAGGCGAGGAAGCCGGGGATGTCCAGCGGGTTCGGGAAGCAGGGCGGCGCGCCGGTGCACTCCTCCGTCGGGGCGCCGTCGGTGATCAGGATGACGTTGCGCGAACCGTCCATCGTGAAGCGCTCGAAGTAGCTGCGCGAGCCTTCGACGGCACAGTTCATCGGGGTGCCGCCGTTCGGCGAGGCGCCAGCGAGCACGGACTCCAGGCGCGCGCGGTTGACGCTCAACGCCTCGATCGGCACGTTCGGCGTCGCATAGGTCGCGGCGCTCCCGCTCGCACCCGAGGGCGCCGGGAACATCGTCAACCCGACGCGGATGCTCCCGTCGAGGCGCCCGAGCAGCGTCCGCAGGCCGGCCTGCGCCGCGACCCACTTCCCGCTCTGCTGCATCGAGCCGGAGCGATCGAGGACGATGAGGAGGTTGACCGGCAGCCGGCGCGCGTCGGCGGTCGTGGTCGAGCAAGACGCGTCCTCGCTGATCACCACGGTCCCGCGGTCGGGCACCGGGATCGCGTCCCTCGTGGAGGCCTCGAAGCTCGGAACCGCGTCCGCCGGCAGCGCGGTCGATGCGTCCAGCCGGCCGTTGCCCGTCGTAAAGGAGGGCGCCGCCTCCGGGGAGCAAGCGACCAGTGCCAGCGCTCCCAGCGTCATCCATCGTCCGTGGCTCTTCACGGGGCGGGACTCTAGCAACCTCGGCACCACGCTGTCAGGTCGCGGCACCGCTGCCGCCCTGACCTCCGCCATCCCCCTTGCGGAGCATTCGCCGGGCCACCAGCGCCAGCACCAGGATCGCCGCTCCGCCCAGCAGCAGCACCGGCCCGAAGAGCTCCTCCTGCGCGCTGGGGGGCGGGGCCTCCTCGGCGGTGGCGTCCTCGACCCGGCGCCTCCCGCGGGTGCTCGCCCTCGAGCCACCGCCGCCCGCCGGGCTCTCGGCGCCCTGCTCGAGGCTGCTCACCTCCTGGCTGCCCTCCATCGCCCTCGACGCCGTCTGCGAGCCCATGCTCCGCCAGGCGGCGATGCCGACGAGCCCGACCACCACCAGCACGATCACGTACTCGACCGTCGAGAGCCCGCGCTCGTCCGAACGCAGCGTACGCCGCCTCATCCCTCGCATCGCTGCCGACGCTACCACGCGATCAGTCCCGGCCCCGGTCGAGCGAGGGGCCTGCGTCGCGAAAGGGGCTCGTCATCACCTCGCAGCGGTTGGCCGCGGTGCACACCTCGCCCAGCCGGCACGACGGGAAGCAGATCTCCCGCCGCCCGGCGTCCACCCCGGAGTCGTAGTCCTCCTCCGGCGAGCCCGAGCAGCCGAAGGCTCCGAAGGCGGCGGAGACCAGCATCCAACGCAGCGAATACTTCACCAGGTAAGCTCCTTCCGGCAGCCTACCGCGGCATCTCGCCGTTGACGAACCCTCGCCGCAGCGTGCATCCACGTTCGCCGTGCCGTCACCCCGCGCCTCGCTCCTCGCCCTCGCCCTGCTCGCCGGCGCTTCATGCCGCCGCCCGACCGGCTCCACGCTCGCGCCGCGCTACCTGCTCGGGCTCTCGCCGGGGCCGTCGTTCACGGTGCTCGGCGCGACCCTCTACGCCGATCGGGACCTCCAGTACCACGACGCCAACTGCCTCGGCGTCACGCTCGCCGCCGGCCGCGAGCCCCCGATGCTCGACGGCGGACGGGTCGAACTCTGGGTCGTCGGCGGCGACCCCATCGGCCGCGTCGACCGCTCGCCGGACGGCCGCTACCACGCCGCGGTGCGCACGGCGCTCCCGCCGGGCACCCGCGTCGCGGGCAACCTCGTGGGCAGCAACGCCGTCCCGGCCCACCGCTTCCACAGCCCGGCGCACGTGCCGCTGGCGATCGAGCGGATCAAGCCCGACGCGGGCTTCGCGCTGCGGGCGGGAGAGGGGCTGCCGGTGACCTGGCGGGGCGGCGACAGCTCGCACGTCGCGCTGGTGGTCACGGTCTCCCACGGTCCCGCCGACGCGGCGCAGACCGGGTGGCTGCTGACCTGCGTGGTGCCTCGGGGCAGAGGGCGCTTCGCGATCCCGGCGAGCGCGTTTCCGAGGGCGCGCATCCCGGCGGACGCGGACACGGTGACGGTCACCGTGGCGGCGGACGATCGGGTGGTGGAGGAGGAGTACGCTCTGGACGTGACGCCCGTGGGCTCGGCCGACGATCAGGCCGTGGGCGCCTTCGCGCGCTGAGCGAGCGGGAGGGTCAGCGGGCGGAGACGGAGCCGGAGACCTCGACGGAGACCTGCATCGAGACGTTGATGCTGCCCACCGCGCTCACGAGCCCGGAGGTCGCGATGCCCGCGCACGCGGTCACCTGAGCGCCCACCGCGCCGAGGGCGCCCGGGAGGTCCTGGGCGGAGCGGACCACCGCGGCGCCGGCGCTGGCCGCCTGCTCGACGCGGGAGTGGAGCAGCAGCACCTGCGTGAACCCGCCGCGCAGGGCGGCCTGCACCCGCGCGACCTTCTCCTGGAGGTTGCTCCCGACGTTGCCGGTGATGTTGATCTCCGCGCGGCCCGGGGCGCAGCTCGCCTCGGCGCTCAGGCGCGCGTCGCAGGCGGCGCGGCAGTCGGCGTTGACCCGCGGAGGAACCACGTGGCCGGTGCATCGCGGCGCGGTGAACGCGACCGAGCAGCCCCCGCGGCACTCTCCCCCGCAGCTCCCCGTGGCGCGCGCCACGCAGCGGCCGCGGCAGACGCCGCCGCACGAACCACCCGACGAGCTGGATCCCTCGCAGGCTCCCTCGCAGACGCCCTCGCAGGCGCCGTTCACTTCCACCGCGCAGTGGCCCGTGCACTGGGCCGTGCAGCCGCCGCGGAGCTCGCCGCCCTCGCAGGTGACCTGCGCCGAGCCCGGGGTGTACGACGCGTCGCACTCCGCCGCGCAGCGCCCATAGGCGTCGACGCTGACCTCGCAGCGGGGCAGCTGCGTCACCACCTCGACCCGTACCCCCGCCGCCGCGCGGATGTCGGCGAGGTCGGCGCGGAGCTGGGTGGACACCCGGGAGCACGCCGCGCGCAGGGCCTCGGGGCTGTCGCCCGCGCCCAGCTCGCTGTCAGGGATGGCGAGCTCGTGGCCGATCTGCCGACACGCGTTGAGCAGCCCCGCCTGGAGCTCGACCGAGGCGCCCGCGAAGGCGCTCGACGCGGCGATGAAGGCCTCCACCTTCTGCGCCCCGGCCGTGCCTCCGAGGTCGCCGCGACAGGTCGCGCCCATCATGCCGCCGACGCCTCCGCCGAGGGTTCCGCAGCTCGTCAGCAGCACCATCAATCCGAGGCCCATCTTCTGATTACGCATCGTCGGCTCTCTCTCCTCGCGCGGCCGAAAGGTCTCGCCGCGGCTCCGGGCGCGATCGAACACCACCGCCGCGTCGCGGCGCAAGCTGTTACGCATGGGCTCGAAGGGGTGCCGATATTCCAGGGCGCTGCGCGTGGCGCTGGATGCTAGGGTCACCGCCTACGGCGGCGGAGCATCGTTGCGACGGCGCCGACGAGGAGAAGACCTGATGAGCGATGAGAAGCAGGCGATCGAGCGGAGGACCTTCCTGTGCGTGGTCGGTGCGGCCGGTGTCGCCGCGACGGTGACCACGGGCTGCGGCGATGACAGCGCGCCGGCCGTGCCCTTCAGCGCGGGCCGAGTGGCCGACCACCCGATGGGCGTCTGGAAGCTCTACGGCGCCCAGTCCGTCATCGTGGGGAGGGACGCCGGAGGGTTCTACGCCTTCAGCGCCACCTGCACGCACGAGCGCAACCAGCTCGAGTTTCGCGAGGCCAGCGCCTGCACGGGCCCCACGGGCTGCACCTCCATCAGCATGACCGGCCTCACCCGCTGCCCGGTGCACTTCTCCCGCTTCGACGCCAACGGCGGGGTGATCGCGAGCCCCGCCACCGTCCCGCTGCCCCACTACCAGGTCACCGTCGCGAGCGGCGAGATCACCGTGAGCCCGGCCGTCACCGTCGCCGCCACCGTTCGCTCGGCGGGCGCCTGAGGCGCTGACCCTCCCCTCACCGCCCTACGGGCAGCGCGGCAGCGTCGCCGTGCGCCCGTCCCAGAGCGCACCGTCCCTCACGAAGAGATCGCGACCGGCGCCCGCGATGTAGGGCTGCAGCGACTCGTCGCCTCGCGCGTACCGCTCCAGGAAGGCCACCGACAGGAAGCGCAGGGCCCGCGCCCGCGAGTCGAGCGGCGCCGCGCCACGGGCGCACACGCTGCACTGGAACCCGCAGGCCGTGTCGACGAAGTCGTTGTGGCCGAAGTTGCTCAAGGGGTAGAGGGCCACGCGCGCCCCGTCCGGCGCCCCGGCCGCGAAGCGGAGGTAGTTGCTCGCCTCCGGAGCGCAGGCCTGACCGAGCTGCACGCAGCGCGACTGCGTCGCCCCGAAGAGCGCGAGCGGACGGGTGAGGCGGCCGATGCGCTCGGGCGCGATGGAGGGCGTCGCCGCGGTCACGCCGCCGATCGGGGAGGGGTTGTCGTCGACCGGGTCGAGCGCCACCGCGGCGATGAACGCCGGTTCATCGAGCACCGCCATGATGGCCCCCTTGCCGCCGAGCGAGTGCCCCATCACGACCGTGCGGTTGGCGTCGATGATGCTGCTCGCAGGGAAGCCCGCCACGCCCAGCGCCAGCGAGGTGCGGGCCGCGATCATCGCCCGAGGAACGTCTCGGTGATCGACGGAGAGCAGCGTGCCCGGGTAGTCGATGGAGACCACCACGTAGCCCCACGACGCAATGTGCGCGAGCAGGCCGTCGTAGTTGCCCACCCCGAGCTGGAAGCCGTGCGCGAAGATCACGAGCGGCAGCCGCGAGTCGCTCGACGTGGGGAAGAGCGCCCTCGCCTGGGTCGCGGTGCCGGCGATCGGACCCGTCCAGGTTCCGACCACGTAGGGGCCGCGCAGGGAGAGGTCGCGGCCGCCGGCGTCGAAGGCGGGAGCGGGCACGTCGACCTCGGGTGAGCCCGCATCCTCCTCGACGCCGAGGTCATCGGTCGGAGGCTCCCCCGCGTCGACGGGGGGCTCCTCGACCGTGCCCGCGTCGGGCTCGACGCCGAGGTCCGTCGAGATCGGGGCCAGGTCGACCGGGGGGCCTGAGTCGCCCGCGCCGCCGTCCGCGGCGGGCCGGTAGGAGACCACGTTGCCGCAGCCGGAGAGCGCCGCGATGAGCCCGACCGACACGATCCCGAAGCTTCGCATGGGCCTTTGAGTACCGCGAAACGCCCGCGGGCTCACGAAGCGTGAAGTTTCGGGAGGTGGCTCGTGTCGTTGAGCGCGGCCACCCGCAGCACCCCGAACTCCCGCCACTCCAGCCGGTGCACCCCGCAGTTCTCCGTCGCCAGGATCAGCCCCTCGCCGCTCGCCCCGAGCAGGTGCCGCAGCGCGTGGTGGATCGCGACCCCGTGGCTCACCACCACCACCGTCCCGGTCGGGTGGCGAGCGAGGATGTCGTCGATCGCTGCGCTCATCCTCGCGGCGCACTCGGTGTGCGACTCGCCCCCCGGCGGTGTGAACACCGGATCGCGCGACAGCAGCGCCCGCCACGCCTCGGGCTGCTCGGCCTCGAGCACGTCGAAGCGGACGCCGACGAATGCGCCCATGTCGCGCTCCCGCAGCCGGTGATCGGACACCACGGGAAGCCCCGCTCGGGTCGCGAGCGGCGTCGCGGTCGCGACGGCCCTCGGCAGGTCGCTCGCGTAGACCACCGTCGGGGCGGGCGACGACAGCGCCTCCGCGAGGGCCTCCGCCTGCTGCACGCCCCGAGGGGTCAGCGGCGATGCGCTGTGCCCGGTGAACATGCGCGCGGCGTTGCCCTCCGACTCCCCGTGGCGCACCAGCAACAACGTTCGCGTCAGCACTGCTTCGGCTCTCCTCGAGGGTGACTCTACCTCGCGCGGCCCAGCGCCGCGGGAGGCTGGGCCGTGCGACCGTCTTCGGGCCACGAGTGCCGAGGGTACTTACGGCAGAGCTCGCGTCGGATGGCGGGGTAGTGCTTCACCCAGAAGCCCTCGAGGTCGGTCGTCACCTGCACCGCGCGGTGGTTGGGCGCCAGCAGGTTGAGCACCAGCGGAACCTTGCCCCCTCCCACCGCGGGCCCCCTCGCGCAGCCGAAGAAGTCCTGCAGCCTCGACTCGATCCACGGCGCCTTGCCCGGCTCGTACATCACCCGGACCATCTTCCCGCCGCCGAGCGCCACCCGCTCCGGGGCGAGCTCATCGAGCGCCCTTCGCTGCGGCCCGGTGAGCCCATCGCGCAGCGCCTCCAGCAGCCCCGCGCGGCGCACCTCCGCCATCGTCCTGGCCCCGACGCAGCACTGTCGCAGCCCCAGCTCCAGCAGCGCGTCGGCGTCCGTCGGCAGGCCCAGCGCGGGGGACCGCTCCGCCACGAAGGCCACCCGGGCGAGCCAGCGGTCGACCGCGTCGGCGTCCTCCACGAAGGAGCGCAGCCCCTTGCGCCGCGCCTCCTCCAGCAGCCGCTCGGTCACCAGCTTGTCGACCTCCGGCGAAGGGCTCGCACGGCTCTCGTCGAGCACGAGGCCCCGGTAGCGCAGCACCCGCACCGGGTCGACCCGCTCGTCCGCCGCGACCCAGCGCGCCTCGACCGCGTCGATGACCCCGTCGGGAAACAGCTCCAGCAGCCACTCGGGCTCGATCACGCAGGCGGTACGCACCTGCACCCCTCGCCCTCGGTGGTCCGTGCGCTCCTCGGCGTCGATGGCCAGCACGAAGGCCCCGCCTCGCGCCTCGCTCGTCGCCGCGAGCGTGGCCGAACCGCCCGACGCCAGCGCGACCTCGTCCCCTCGCAGCCTCCGGGCGACCCGGTCGGGGTAGCCCGCCAGCAGCGCGAGGCCCAGCGTGTCCTCCCAGTCGTTGCCCGGCGCCACCAGCGGCGCGTTGGAGAGCGTACGGTCGCGCCGCACGGCGGTGAGCAGCTGCTTGCGGGCGCGGTCCGCCGCCGACGCGGCCATCGGGTCGACGCCCATCGCCCGCAGGACGCCCGGGTTGAAGCGCTCCTCGGTGGCCCGATCGAGCGCATCCAGCGCGGCCAGCACGTCCGACCGGCCGTTGCTCGGGCTCCAGTCCTGATCGCGAGCGCCCCCGAGCCCGCCGCCGCGGCGTGACATCACCAGGTCGCGCTCTCCCAGCACCGCCGCCGCGCCTGCGGCCACCTCCAGCAGCCCCCGGCGAGCGCCCTCGACCACCACCCTCGCGAGCCTGGGGTGCGTCGGCAGCGCCAGCATCGACCGCCCGGTCGCCGTGAGGGCGCCCCCCTCGTCGAGCGCTCCGAGGTCGCGCAGCAGCCGCTCCGCCGCGTCGACCGAGGCGGAGCCCGGCGCCTCGAACCACGGGAACGCCCGCAGGTCGCGCTCTCCCGCGGCATGCAGCGCGAGGGCCGTGTCCGCGAGGTCCATGCGCTGCACCTCCGGCGCGTCGTGCTCGGGTCGCGCGTCGTGGTCGTGCTTCGTGTAGAGCCGCACGCACCTCCCCGGTCGGGTGCGTCCCGCCCTGCCCGCGCGCTGCGTGGCCGAGGCCCGCGACACCTTCGCGACCTTCAGCGTGGGCACGCCCGACCACGGCGCGTGCGACGCGACCCTGGCGAGCCCGGAGTCGACCACGGCCACCACCCCGTCGATGGTCACGCTGGTCTCCGCGACGTTCGTCGACAGGATCACCTTGCGCCGCGAGGCGGGCGCCACCGCGCGGTCCTGCTCGGCGCTGGGCAGGTCGCCGTGGAGCGGCAGCACCAGCAGGTCGGCCTCGGTGGCCAGCGACGCGCACGCCGACATCGCCCGCCGTATCTCCGCCGCCCCCGGCAGGAACACCAGCACGTCCCCGTCGAGGCCCTCCTTCACCAGCGCCCTCACCGCGCCTGCGACCTGCTGCTCGAGCGGTCGCTCGTCGGCGCGGGCCTGGTGCTCGATGGCCACCTCGAAGCGCCGCCCCTCGCTGGTCACCCTCGTCGCGGGGTTGGTCCCCTCGCCCAGAAACGCCGCCACCCGCGCGCCGTCGAGCGTCGCGGACATCACCACCAGCTTGAGGTCGGGCCGCGGCCCCCGCTGGAGCCGCCGCACCATCGCCAGCGCGAGGTCGCCCTGGAGGTGTCGCTCGTGAAACTCGTCGAGCACCACCACGCCCACCGAGGAGAGCGTCGGGTCGCTCAGCAGCCGCCGGGTGAGCACCCCCTCGGTGACGAAGCGCACCCTGGTCTTCGCGCTCGACACCTCCTCGAAGCGCACCTGGTAGCCGATGGTCTGGCCCAGCGGCTCGCCCCGCTCCTCGGACACCCGCTTTGCGGCCATGCGGGTCGCGAGGCGCCGAGGCTCGAGCACCACCACCTCCCGGTCGCCCGCGAGGCCCGAGTCGAGCAGCGCCGAGGGGACGCGCGTGGTCTTGCCAGCGCCGGGAGGAGCCTCCAGCACGACCGAGCTCGAGGCGCGCAGGGCGGCCAGCAGGCTCGGGAGAACGTCGTCGATCGGGAGTGCGATCACCGCCGCGACCTATACCTCCCAGCACCGGTCTCGTCAGGGGCGGAGGTGGGTTCGTGCCGAAATCGTGACGCCGCGATCGTGGCGAGTAGGTTGCGCCCAAGGAGGTCGCATTTGGACATCAAGAAGATCATCGCAAAGCTGCCGGTTGGCTACGCCGAGGACGCGGCGGGCATGAACGGGGACCAGCTTCGCGCGGAGATCATCCGCGCGGAGACGTCGCTGCGCTGGGTGCAGCAGGAGATGAAGGCCGACGAGAAGCTCACCGGCGCCCGGGAGCTGATGAAGGACCTCTCGTCCGCCTACAACGAGGCCAAGAAGGCGCAGCGCGCCAAGATCGACTACTCGCTCCACGTGCTCGAGGAGCGCGGCGAGCTCGGCGTCGGGGCGCACGCCATGGACTCCGACGAGGACGCCGTCACCGGCCCCCGCCCCGCCCGCGTCGACGCCTCCAAGGCGAAGAAGTCCCGCGCCGCCTGAGCGGCGGTTCAGCCCGCAGACGACAGCAGCGTCCGGATTCGCGCGAGGGCCCCTGGCAGCGCGCGGACCCGGTACGCCGCGCCCGTCTCGTCCCAGCTCTCCTCCAGCACCCTGCACTCCCGGTGGATCTCGCCGCCGACGGCGCCCTGCGCGAAGGGCACCCGGAGCGTCGCCTCTTCCATCCCCAGCTCCAGCGTCTCCAGGATGCGCTCTCGCAGCGCCAGCACCGAGCCCCGGTCGAGCGCCGAGACCAGCACCGCGTCGGGGTACTCCAGGGTGAGCGCCGCCATCGCGTCGCGGTCGAGCCGGTCGCGCTTGTTGAGCACCAGCAGCGAGGGCACCGAGCCCGCCTCGATCTCGCCGAGCACCTCGCGGGTCACCGCGTACTGGGTGCGCCACGCGGCGTCGCTCGCGTCGACCACGTGCAGCAGCAGCGTCGCCTCGCGCGCCTCGTCGAGCGTCGAGCGGAAGCTCGCGACCAGGTCGTGCGGCAGCTTCTTGATGAACCCGACGGTGTCCGAGACCAGCACCTTCGGGCGGCTCTCCGGGGAGAGCGAGCGCACGGTGGTGTCGAGCGTCGCGAAGAGCTTGTCGGCCACGTAGACCTCGCTCCCGGTGAGCGCCCTCATCAGCGAGCTCTTGCCCGCGTTGGTGTAGCCCACGAGCGCCACCCGGAGCTGCTCCTGCCGCCGAGCGCGCCGCACGTCGCCCTCCCTCGCCAGGCCGCCGAGCTCTCGCCGCAGCTCCGCGATGCGGTCGCGGATCTTGCGCCGGTCGAGCTCCACCGCGCTCTCGCCGGACCCTTTGCCGCCGATGCCGCCCCGCTGCCGGTCGCCGCCCGCGCCGGTCTCCCTCAGCCGAGGCGCCAGGTAGTTGAGCCGGGCGATCTCCACCTGGAGCTTCGCCTCGCGGCTCTTGGCGTGGCGGTGGAAGATCTCCACGATCACCGCCGTGCGGTCGAGCACCTGCGCCCCGGTGGCGCGCTCCAGGTTGCGGAGCTGCGACGGCCCGAGCTCATGGTCGACCACCACCAGCCCGGCCTTCTCCGCCGGGATCATCACGTCTGCGGTGTCGTCGTCCTCGGCCTCGGGGGCCTCCGCGAGCGCCTCGACCTCCGCGCCGCCGGCCTCCTCGTCGGCGGCCTCGTCGAGCTCCGGGGCGGAGGGTCGATCGTCGATCTTGCGGACCTTCTTGATCGCCCCGGAGGGCACCACCCCGGTGCCGTCGGTGAAGCGCGCGAGCAGCCGGAGCTTGCCCTCGCCCAGCACCGCCGCGGCGGCGAGGTGCGAGCGGCGCTGGGAGATCGTCCCGACCACGCGGTGCCCGAGGGTCTCCACCAGGCGGCCCAGCTCTTCGATGGACGAGCGGTGCTCGGCGTCGTCCACGCCGGGGAGCTGGATGGCGACGAGGACTGCGGTCGAGAGATCGCGTTGGATGTGTTCCATGAGGGGGCGCGGACCGTAGCACCTTGCGGGGTCTACGGCGGTCCGGTAGAGCCCCGGCAGACCCATGAACCCCCCGAGCAACGACCCCACGGACGAGAGCCTGAGCGTGGCCCGCGTCCGAGAACTCATCAAGCCCATGGACATCCGCACCCGCGTGATCGTCCTGCAACACCCCCAGGAGCGTGACCGCGCCCTCGGCACCGTGCCCCTCCTCCAGGCGATGCTGCCGAAGGTCGAGGTGATCGTCGGGCTCTCCTGGCCCTCCCTCGCCCGCCTCCTCGACGACGCCGACGCCGACGCCCTCCGCTGGGCGGTGCTCTACCCCGGCTCGCTCCCCCGGCAGCTCCACCTCAACGAGCAGAGCGCGCCGGTGCTGCGCCTCGATCGCAACGGCAACGCCCTCGGGCCGACGCCCTACCTCGAAGGGCTGCTGGTGCTCGACGGCTCGTGGTCCCAGGCCAAGACCCTCTGGTGGCGCAACCCGTGGCTGCTGAAGGTGCAGCGCCTGGTGCTCCACCCCAAGGAGCCGTCGATCTACGGCAAGCTCCGCAAGGAGCCCCGGCGCGAGGCGGTCTCGACGCTGGAGTCGGTCGCCGACGCGCTGGTGTTCAACGGGGAGCCCAGGGAGGTGCGCGACTCGCTACGGAAGGTGTTCCGCACGATGGTGCAGCGCGCCCGGGACGAGATGAAGAACACCCCGCTCGTGCCCGACCCGGAGGACGACCCCTCGGATGATGAAGGCCCGCCCGAAACCGGCGGGGCGTGAACACTGGCGGGGCCAAAACGTATATGGTCCCGCCCGCAAATTGGTGGGTCGCGACGTCGTGGGGAGTGTGTCTCCGGGCGCGGCCCGCCTCCCAGGAGGTCCAACCCCGCCATGAACCCGGTCATCCATCGCTCGTTCCTCGGACTCTGCGCGCTCTCCGCGCTGTCCATCGGTAGCGGCTGCGCCCGCACCGCCACCTTCGCCGTCACCCGGCCCGCCATGCTCAACGCCGCGGCCGTGGGCAACACCATGTCCGTCGGCGGCGTCGCGGCCCCCACGGGCATGCCGCAAGATCTCCAGGCGGCGGGCGAGATCGTGGCCGACCTCACAGGCCGTATCAGCCGCTCGCTCAACCCCTCGATCCGTCTCCTCGCCTCCGGCGGCGGCGTCGTCATCACCGGCGCGGTGCTGGGCAACCAGTACGCCGAGAACATCGAGCAGAACGCCGGCACCTGCACCCGCCAGGTGCCCGCCTACGTGAACGGTCAGCAGACGACCCGCACGGAGAGCTACGCCTGCACCACCCTCCGCCGGGTGGGCACCGCGTCCGCGCGGCTGCAGTTCCAGGTGACCCACGGCACCAGCAACGAGAGCCTCTTCGACCGCACCTACGAGGACAGCGCCACCACCGCCACCACCGGCGTGATCTCGCCCTACGAGCGCCGCGACCCGCCCCCCATCGACGGCGGCGGTATGCTCCACAACCTCCGCGCCCACCTCGTCGACCACTTCGCCCGGGTGATCCTCCCGTGGCAGGAGTCGGTCACCGTCGAGTTCGAGGACTGCGACGGCGACGCGCGCTGCCGCCAGGGCTACGACCTCGTGCAGGCGGGCAACCTCGCGGGTGCCGAGCCGCTCTTCACCCAGGTCATCGGGCAGTTCCAGAACGCCACCGTGCCCGTTCCGCCCAACGAGGCGGAGAAGATCGGCGAGGCGTTCTACAACCGCGGCCTGACCCGGTCTTACCTGGGCCAGTATGCGCGCGCCGTGGCCGACCTGACCCGCGCCATCCAGATCCGCCCGGACGAGGAGGACTGGCAGCAGGAACTCCGCGACGCCCAGCAGATGTCCCAGGACCAGGAGTCGCTCCGTCAGCAGGGCGCCGTCTCCAACGAGACGCAGAACGTCCAGAACGCGGGGACTCCGTGACAGTCCGCCGCGGCGCGCGCTGGTCCATCGGGGCCGCGCTCTGCATGACCGGGGCGAGCGCGCTCTGGTCGTGCCAGTCCATGGGAGGCTCGCAGCGCGTCGACCCGAACGCCCTCGCGCAGCAGAACAACGCGTTCTTCCAGGAGCAGCTCCGGCTCGCCCGCGAGGCCCTCGCCCGGCAGGAGTGGAACGCCGCCCGGCAGAACCTCGAGGGCGTGGTCGAGTCGCTCCCGGCGACGGACCCGAGCGGCGCCGAGGCCCGCGCGGGCCTGGCCCAGATCGCCTTCGAGCTGGGTGACTACGCCCGCGCCGCGCAGGTCGCCGCCGAGGTGCCGACCACGTCGCCCTTCGCGGTGTCGGCGCTCGAGAGCCGCGGCCTCGCGCAGCTCTTCTCGTGCGACTTCAACGCCGCCACGGAGACCTTCTACCAGCTCGCCCAGCTCGACGCGCCGCGCGGCCACATGTGGCTCGGCGTGGCCTTCGCGTGGACCGGCGCGGACGCCAACGCCGAGCGCGAGCTCACCACCGTCGTCAACGAGTCGGGCCACAGCGAGCACGCCCCCAACGCGCGCTTCTACCTCTCGCAGCTCGCCCTCTGGGGCCGGCGCGCGGGGCCCGCGCAGCGCTACCTGGGCCAGCTCCAGTCGTCGTCGCCGGAGTACCTCGCCACGCTCGACCAGCGCGCGCAGAACTGGCTCGGCCGCCGCGCGCACCTGATGCGGGCGTACTTCTCCTTCGACACGCTGGCGCGGATGCACCGGATGTCGTCGAGCAACCAGGCCGTGGCCGACGACCAGCACGCCGGCGAGGCCCTCGCGCTGCTCCAGCAGAACCCGGGCGCGTGCGGCGAGCAGGTGACCCGCCTGGCGCAGGCCCGCAGCGCCAGCGCCGCCGACCGCGACGCCTTCGCGGCGGCCAACCGCGACAACGACGGCGACGGCGTGCTCGACGCCCGCGACCGCTGCCCCAACGAGGCGGAGACCCGCAACGGCATCGCCGACGAGGACGGCTGCCCCGAGGACACCGCGGCCATCGAGGTGGTCGGCAACCAGATCCGCATCCGCAACGGCTTCGCGATCAACTTCGACGTGGGGCGCGACAGCGTGCTCGAGACCTCGCAGCCGGTCATCCAGGCCATCGTGACGCTCCTCCGCAACCCTGCGTACAACTGGATCCGCCGCATCCGCCTCGACGGGCACACCGACGACGTGGGCGAGACCGGCACCAACCTCGATCTGTCTCAGCGACGCGTGCGACGCGTGGGGGCCATGCTCGTGGCCAACGGCGTCTCGGCCGACCGCCTGACCTTCGGGTTCTATGGCGAGTCCCGACCCGTCGACATGGGCAGCACCGAGGAGGCCCGGGCCCGCAACCGCCGCGTGGAGATGTTCATCATCGACCCGGCCACCTTCGGCGGCGTCCGCGCGGCCGACTGACCCCTCGCTCCGCCTCGACGCCCCCCCCACCACTCGACGCACGGACCGGCTGACGGTCTGTGGCATCATCCGCGCCCCCCAACGACAGAGGAGGCTTCGCGATGATCGGCGCTCGGGTGATGGGTCTCTGGTCCAACGGCATCTGGTACCCCGGAGTGATCTCGCAGGCGCGCGAGCGCCGTGGGGAGCCGCAGTACTTCGTGCAGTTCGACGACGGCGACACGGCCTGGCTCTCGGCCCAGCAGATCCAGGTGCAGTCGGCGCCCGGAGCCGCTCCTCGCGGGGTGGCCCCCTCCCTCGGCGCCCGCGTCATGGCCGACTGGGCCGAGGACAGCTGGTACCCGGGCTACGTCTGCGAGGCCAACCCCAACGGCACCCTGTTCTTCGTGCAGTTCGACGACGGCGACACGAAGTGGCTGGCGCCGATGAAGATCCGCCCCACCGGCGACCGCCCCGACGCCGCCCCGACCCCGCAGCTCACCCCCGGCACCGCGGTGCAGGGCGAGTGGGCCGAGGAGGCCTGGTACCCGGGCGTGGTCGCGAGGGCGAACGACAACGCCACGATGTTCTTCATCCAGTTCGATGACGGCGACCAGAAGTGGCTGCCTGCGCAGCAGCTTCGCTACACCGCGGCCGCGCGCTCCCCGCAGCCTGCGATCGCTCACACCCCGCAGCCCGTCCCGGTTTCGCAGCCTGCGCCCACGCCGCACGGGGCGCCCGCCCACGCCGCCCATCCGCCCGCGCCGATGGCGGCCGCTGCGCCCCGGGCGGAGTCCGAGCTCCGTTGCGCCTATTGCAACCTTCGCATCACCCGCAACGACGTGAGCCGTTGTCCGGAGTGCGGCGCCAGGCTCTGACGCTCGCGCTCAGCGCCGACCGCTCTTCGGACCACCCATGATCTGGGAGAGCGCCGCGAGCCCGGCGGTCAGCGAGGAGAGCGTCTCCTCGAGGCCTTCGGACTTCGCGGCCGGGGCCTTGGAGGCCGGGCGCTTGGGCTTCGCCGAGGGAGGACGCTTCGAGGGAGGACGCGCCGCCGGCGCCGGGGCGGCCACCGGGGCGGGCGCCGGACGCGTGCTCGGCTTGCGCTCGGCCTTCGCCGCGGGCTTCGTCCGCTCGAGGACGGGCGCGGCCTGCGGCTTGGGCGAGGCCCCCTCCGGGTAGACGCGCACCCCCGCAGGCGGGGGCGAGGCCGTCTCGGTCCACCAGGAGTTGTCGGGGTGGCCGACGCTCTCGGGCTCCTCGGGCATCAGCGAGAGGTCATCGGGGCTGATGCCCCAGGCCAGCGCCGAGAAGCGCTCCTCGGGGGTGAGCTCGCCGTGGCCCTCCGCGCGCAGCGCGCGGTGCGAGAAGCGGCGATGGCGCGTGACGCCGCGGGTGCGCCAGGGGTGATCGCTGTGGACGTAGTTGCGCCCCAGAAGCCAGTGCCCAAGGAGGGCGCGCATCCAGTCCGAGGGCAGCACGAAGCGCCGGAGCACGGGAGATCCCGCCGGCCCGGGCGTCTGCGCCACCACCATCAGGTCGAGGAGCTCGAAGACCAGCTCGTCGTAGTGCTCGGTCAGCCGTAGCAGGGCGCGCGCGGCGGCGTCGCGGTGGGGGCAGACCTGCTGCGTCGGCGACGGGCTCCACACCGTGAGCGGGCCCCGCGGCGGCTCGGCGGCCATGCACAGGCTGCAGAGCTGGGCGCCTACGCTGGGCGGCTTCTGTGGACTCCCATATCGACTGAGCCACGTGGCGCGGAGGTCATGGAGCACCGTCATCGCCTCGGGCTCGAGCTCTGCCGAGAGGTCGTCGGTGATCCACCTCGGGTGCTCGAAGAGGCCGTGGGCGGCGATGAGGGAGCGCAGCCCTTCGGAGTACTCGCGGTCCTCGATCTGCGTCGCCCATTGGCGGTAGTGCCAGCGCCGGAGGTCGAACTCCGCGGGCTCGCCGCCGCCGGGCGCCGTGTGGATCAACGCCGTGAGGAAGGTCGCGTGGCGGCGCACCTCGATGCGCTCGCCCTCCCCGAGGTCGAGGGCGTACAGGTCGCGCACCGGCGTCATGTACACCGGCCCGCGGGCGCTCTCCGTCTCTTCCGGGATCAACTCTCCGCTCCTTCTTCGCTGGACTCGTCCAGCTTCAGGAAGTCCCGCAGCTCGCGGTCGCTCATCTCGGTCACCCAGGTCTCTCCGGCGTCGGACAGCACCTCCGCGGCGAGCGAGCGCTTCTCTTCCAACATCCGCTGGATGCGCTCCTCGAGGGTGCCCGTGGTGACAAACTTGTAGACGTTCACGGGTCGAGTCTGACCGATGCGGTGCGCCCGGTCCGTCGCCTGATCCTCGACGGCGGGGTTCCACCAGCGATCATAGTGGATGACCGCCGTGGCCCGAACCAGGTTGAGCCCCGTGCCGCCAGCCTTCAACGAGAGGATCAGCACCGGCTCGCCGTCCTCCGAGCGGAACGCGTCCAGCATGTTCTCTCGCTCCCTCGGAGAGAGCCCTCCATGGAAGAACGGCACCTCCCGGTCGAAGCGTTGTTCGATGGCGGCCTGCAACAGCTCACCCATCTCCCGATACTGGGTGAACACCAGCGTGGGCTGTCCCTGGTCGATGAGCTCTTCCAACAACTCCATGCACCGATCGAGCTTGCTCGACCGGCCCAGCAGCCGCTCGGGGTCTTCCTCTACGTAGTTCTCCGGGTGATTGCAGATCTGCTTCAACCCGGTGAGCGCCGCCAGGATCGACGCCCGGCGCCCCATCCCGTGACCGCCCTTCACCTTCTCGAAGGTCACCTCGGTCAACGCGCGGTAGAGCGCCGCCTGCTCACGGGTGAGCCCGCACTCGACGATCTGCTCGGTGCGCGGCGGGAGGTCGCCCGCCACCTCCGGGTCGCGCTTGCTACGCCGCAGCATGAAGGGCCCCACGCGCCGCCGAAGCCGCGCCATGGCCGTCTCCTCGCCTCGCCGCAGCGGCTCGAGGAAGGAGCGCGAGAAGCGGGTCGGGCCGCCCAGCAGCCCCGGCATCACCAGGTCGAAGATCGACCAGAGATCGCGCAGGTGGTTCTCCACGGGAGTGCCGGTGAGGGCCAGTCGGCGCGAGGCGCGTAGTCCCTTGAGCACCTGGGTCTGCTGCGCCAGCGGGTTCTTCACGTGCTGGGCCTCATCCACGATGAGGAGGTTGAACCGGTGCTCTTCGAACAGGGCGCGGTCGCGGCGCAGCAGCGCGTAGCTGGTCACCATCACGTCCGAGGTGCGCACGATGTCCCCGAAGCGCCGCGGGTCGGTCTCCCGCGAGCTCTCCTGGTGCATATAGACCTTGAGCTTCGGGGCGAAGCGCCGCGCCTCCTTCACCCAGTTGTGGACGACCGAGGTCGGGCACACCACCAGGTCGGGGTGCTTCGGGCGCTTCGGGCCGCCGGGGCGGCGGTGATGCCACAAGAGCGCCAGCACCTGCACGGTCTTCCCGAGGCCCATGTCGTCGGCGAGGCAGGCCCCGAGCCCGAAGGAGGTGATCTGGTCCATCCAGCTGAGTCCCCTGAGCTGGTAGGGGCGCAGCGTGCCCTGGAAGCCTGGCGGCGTCTCCGTCAGCCGAGACGCGCTGCCCGACGCGAGCTTCTCCAGGAAGATCTCCCACTGCGCCGCGAAGACCGACTCCAGCCGGGCCGCGTCGCGCGCGGCGGTCCACTCGTCCTCGAGCTGGTTGACGTCCTGCCAGCCCAGCGAGCCGCCCTTCATCAGCCGGTCGAGCACCTTGCGCCGCGCCAGCGCGAGCTCGAGCACCGCCTCCAGGTCGCTGCGGGGCACGGCCCTGCGGCCGATGCGCAGGATGGCCCCCTCGGACGACTCCAGCAGCAGCCTCGCCTGCTCCGGGGAGAGCTCGTCCTCGCCGAGCACCACCGTGAGCTCGGGGACGAAGCGCAGCATCGCGAGGCCGCCCTCGCCCAGCTGCTGCTCCAGCTCGCCGTCGTTGACCGGGCTCCACTTCACCCGCAGCCGCGCGCTCTGCGTGTTGCCAATCGATACACTGAAGAGCACCGGCTCGCGCCCGCGGCTCGGCGCCTCCATGTTGAGCGCGCGGTACACCTTCTCCGTAGGCCGGCCGTGCATCGGTGGGAGGCCCGCGACCACGGACATCTCCGCCTCGGTCAGCGGGCTACGGCCGTCGCGCAGCAGCTCCGGGCGCGCTCCCAGGAAGGGCCGCTGCTCGAGCAGGCCCTCCCAGTCGCGGTAGGCCACGCTCGCCGGGAAGCGCCGCACGGTGTCGTCGGCGGCCTCGACCACCGGGTCGCGGAGCATATCGGACTTGAGGAGTCCGAAGAGCGGCACCGCGGGCCCCTCTCCGATCAACGCCATCTCCATCTGCCAAGGCTGCTCGGACCGCCCGGCCTCCGACGGCACGATCACCCCGTGGAGGTGCGACTGCGAGGGCAGCACCGCGGGCTTCCAGACGTCGTGGTTGGGGTGCAGGCAGCTCCCGAAGGAGGCGTGCAGGGAGGCCAGCACCTCAGCCTTCAACGGAGTGGGCTTCGAGGGAGGGGCGTTGTCCGATGAGTCACCGGTGACGCTGGAGAGCGCCTCGACGGCGAAGCGGGCGAAGGGCGCGGTGTCGTTCTGCGGCACCAGCGGCTGCGTGCGAAACTCGTGAGCCCGGACGCACCACGCGTGCACGGCGCCGAGCGAGGGACAGCCGACCAGCGCGCGTCGGAAGCTCATCAGGGCGTTGAGCGAGACCGGCGGAACCCAGCGCGAGGGCGCGTGGTCGGGGAGCCCCGGAAGCCGCGTGGGCAGCAGGTTTCCATGGGAGAACGCGGCGTGGAGGAGGTCGAGGGCGTCGAGGGCGACGAAGCTGCCGGGGCTCGACAGCGCCGCGCCGTAGCGCCGCGTCCAGGAGCGCAGGAAGGGACGGAGGTGCGTGAGCGCCTGGCTGGCCGGAACGGACCAGCCGACGATGTGGTAGGGCCCCTCGCCGAGGGTGCGCTTGGGGAACTCTACGCGGGCGGTGTCGAGCTCTCGCAGGTGACCGGGGAGCGGCACCGGGTGGTGGTTGCCGAGCCTGGGGAAGAGCGCCGCGAGGAACACCTCCCGGAAGCTCCCGGGGACGAAGGCGGGACGGCGGCGCACACAGCCCGGGTGCGACGGGACCACGAAGTTGTCCGATGGCTGCCAGCGCGACAGCGTCGTCGGATCTTCATAGCGCTCAAACGAGATCGAGAACGCCAGGGACTGACCCTGTGCGGCCAGGTGGACGTGGAGGGCGAGTGGAGTGTCCAAAGAAGATCGTGGTGTTGAATGAAGCTTCGAGGAGGAGGAGGGATTCGAACCCCCGGCAGGTTTCCCTACGGCGGTTTTCAAAACCGCTGCCATAGACCACTCGGCCACTCCTCCTGTTGGAGCGTAGAGCGACGGGGAGGTCGCTCGATGCAGAGCGCTCCCTTCTGTCTGATCGGAGGGGTGCTGTCAACCGCCGTGCCGCCGGGAAGAGCGTCCCCGCGGCACGCCCGCCCCACGCCGATGGTGGACAGCGCCCCTCCCATCCACAATGGTCCGAGGCGCTCGAACCCCGCTCCGCTCCCCCCGGAACCCGACATGCCGCCACCGCTCTCCGTATCGAAGCTCGTGATGGCGCTCCTCGCAGCCTCCGCCCTCGTCGCCGCCCAGCCCGGGCCCGATGAGGACCACCGCCGCTCGCTCATCGCCGACGCCGAGGCCGCGCGGGACGCCGGGCTCCACGACCGGGCCGTCAGCCTCGCCGCGCAGGCCGGTCAGATTCGCTGGACCCCGTCGCTGCGCATGCTGGTCGCGGAGGAGCACCTCGCCCTGCAGCACGGAGTCGACGCCCTCGACCACGCGACCCACTGCCTCGTCGGGGCCGAGGCCGACCCCGGCGTGCGCAACCGGGCGCGCATCATCGCCGCGTGCCGAGCCATCATCGACCTGCTCCAACCGCAGGTGGGCCGGCTCCGGCTGGTGCTCCCCGGCTCGCCGCCGCCGGGCCTGCGGCTGCGCGTCAACGGCCGCGAGCTCCCCCGCTCCGCCTGGAGCGCGGCCTTCCCGGCGATGTCCGGCACGGCGCTCATCGAGGCCGACGGTGAGGGCGTGACGGCCTTCCGCACCACGGTCACCATCTTCGGCGGCACCGAGAGCGAGCTGCGCCTGCGCTTCACCGAGCCCCCGCCGCCGCCGCCGCGCGTGGTCAGCCCGCCGACCGATCGACCTTCGTCTCCTCGCTGAGCCGCCCGAGCTGCGCGATGGTGAGCGTCTCCGGGCGCGCCCCGGGGTCGATGCCCGCGGCCTCGCACACCGCCGCGGCGTGGTCGCGACCGACCACCGACGAGAGCCCGTTGCGCAGGGTCTTGCGCCGCGCCGCGAAGAGCGCCTTCACCACCTGCTGGAAGCGCCGGTCTTCGACCGCCAGCGGCGTCGCCCGGGGCGTGAGCTTCAGCACCGTCGACTGCACCCGGGGCGCCGGGTGGAAGCACCCCGGGGCCGCGCCGCATACCTTCTCCACCTCGCACGCCGCCTGGGTGAACACCGACAGCGCGCCCCAGTCGTCGTCGCCCGGCGAGGCGGCGAGGCGCTTGCCGACCTCCTGCTGCACCATCACCACCGCGACGCGCCAGCCGGGCGTCTCGACCAGCGCCCGGATGAGCCTCCCGGTGATCTGGTAGGGCAGGTTGCCCACCACCGCGGTGGGCCCCTCGGCATACACCGCCGCGTAATCGAAGGTCGCCGCGTCGGCCTCGACGACGGTCACGTTGGGCGGCAGCGGATCGGCCGCGAGGGCGGCCACGAGGTCGCGGTCGCGCTCGATGGCGAGCACCCGGCGGGCGCTCGGCGCGAGGCAGCGAGCGAGGGTTCCGGTGCCCGTGCCGATCTCGACGACGGTCTCGTCGGCGCGGGCGTCGACGGCCTCGACGATGGAGCGCACCACGTGGGGCGAGATGAGGAAGCACTGCCCGAAGCTGTCCTTCGGGCGGAGCTTGTGGCGCGAGAGGAAGGTTCGCGGGTCGAGCCAGCCAGCGGGCGTTGCCGGGTCCATGGTCGGGGGCTTCGATCTGGGCGCCGCGTGCGACGGCGCGCCGGGAGGGATGAGGTGCTGGATCAGGCGTTGGCGCGGAAGAACTCGACGCGCTGGATGGTGGCCGCGGCGGTGTCGTTGGGCCGGTCGCTGCGGCCGCGAGGGAGGTTGGCGATGCGGTTGACCACGTCCATGCCCTTGACCACCGAGCCGAAGACCGAGTGCTTGTTGTTGAGGTGCGGCGTCGGGCCTTCGGTGATGAAGAACTGCGAGCCGTTGGTGCCGGGGCCCGAGTTGGCCATCGAGAGGATGCCCGGGCGGTCGTGCTTCAGGGTGGGGTGAAACTCGTCGGCGAAGCGGTAGCCCGGGTTGCCGATGCCGAGGCCCTGGGGGCAGCCGCCCTGGATCATGAAGCCCGGGATGACCCGGTGGAACACCAGGCCGTCGTAGAAGGGCTGGTTGGAGGGCTTGTTGGTCTTGGGGTCGTCCCAGGTCTGGGCGCCGGTGGCGAGCCCGACGAAGTTGCGCACCGTGTTGGGCGCGAGCTTCTCCTCGAGCTTGATGACGATCTCGCCCTGCCCCGTCGTGAACCGCGCGAAGAGGTCGCCCTCACCGGGGACGTTGATCGCAGGAAACGTTGCCGACTGTGCCATTGGGGGTGCTTCTCCTTCCGCGAGAACCTTCGCGCTGGGGCGACGGTCTCTAGCACGGCCCGCGGCCCGCCGTAACGCTAGCGCGTCACCGCGGCTTCTTGCGGTGCTTGGGCAGCCTCGGAGGGGCCGGAATCTCGGGCATCGGGGGCAGCGCAGGCTCCTCGTTGGGCGTGGCGCGGAAGGGCGTCGGCGGCACCGACCAGACGCTCGCGCGGGCGCGCACCTTGGCGCGCTCCATAAACTTCGACTGCGTGCGGTTGAGGGCCTCGCCCGGCCTGGGGGAGCGCTTGCGGTACGAGCCGTCGGAGGCCATGTCCCGGGCCTTGACGTTGTCGAGGAGCTGCGACTCGAGCAGGTCGCTGCGGATCCACTGCCGGATCTTGGCGTCCTCGATGGGGAACATCACCTCGACGCGGCGGATGAAGTTGCGGGGCATCCAGTCGGCGGAGGACAGGTAGACCTCCGGCTCGCCGCCGTTCTCCAGCGAGAAGACGCGGGCGTGCTCGAGGAAGCGGTCGACGATGGAGATCACCCGGATGCGCTCGCTCACGCCCGGCAGCCCCGGACGGAGGCAGCACACGCCGCGGATGATCAGGTCGACGGCCACCCCCGCCTGGGAGGCCGCGTAGAGGGCCGTGATGACCTTCTCGTCGACCAGCGAGTTGAGCTTGGCGACGATGCGCGCGGGCCTCCCCTGGCGGGCGTGCTCGGCCTCCCGGGCGACGAGCTCGATGACCCGCTCGCGGAGGTTGAGCGGGGCGACCGCGAGGCGCTTCCACGACGGAGGCTCGCAGTACCCGGTGAGGAGGTTGAAGAGCGCCGTGGCGTCCTCGCCGATCTCCGGACGCGCCGTGAAGAAGCTGAGGTCGGTGTAGAGCCGCGCGCTGATGGGGTTGTAGTTGCCCGTGGAGAGGTGGACGTAGCGCCGGAGACCAGGCACCTCGCGGCGCACGATGAGGCAGACCTTGGCGTGGGTCTTGAGCCCGAGCACGCCGTAGACGACGTGCACCCCGGACTCCTCGAGGGCGCGCGCCCAGCGGATGTTGGCCTCCTCGTCGAAGCGGGCCTTGAGCTCGACGAGGGCGGTCACCTGCTTGCCGTTCTCGGCGGCGCGCGCGAGCGTGCGCACCAGCGGCGAGTTGGCCCCCGCGCGGTAGAGCGTGATCTTGATGGCCAGCACCTTCGGGTCGTCCGCGGCGCGGGCGATGAAGTCCATCACCGACTCGAAGCTCTCGTAGGGGTGGTGGAGCATCACGTCGCGCTCGCTCACGAGGGCGAAGGGGTCCTCCGCGTCGCGGAAGGGCGGCACCACCTGCGGGGTGAAGGGCTCGTCGTGGAGCTCGGGGCGGTCGTCGCCCGAGGCGACGGACATGAGGTCGCCGAGGTGGAGCGGGCCGTCCACCGCGTAGACGTCGCCCTCGTCGAGCCGCAATACATGGCGGAGTAACGCGAGGAGGCGGGGGTCGACGTCCGAGGCGACCTCCAGGCGAACGGCGTTGCCGCGGTCTCGACGCCGGAGCTCCTGCTGGATCGTGGCGAGGAGGTCGTCGGCCTCCTCCTCGTCGATCTCGAGGTCCCAGTTGCGGGTCACGCGGAAGGGCGCGACGGAGACGATCTTCCGCCCAGGGAAGAGCAGCGCCAGGTTGCGGGCGATGACGTCCTCGAGGAAGAGCCACGAGCGCCCGGAGTTGCCGACCCCGGAGGAGACGAGCCGCGCGGAGATCTGCGGCACCTGCACGACCGCGAAGCCGATGCCCGACTCCTCGCGGTTGGACTCGAACACGATGCCGAGGTTGATCGACTTGTTCTTGAGGTGCGGAAACGGGTGCCCCGGGTCGATCACCAGGGGCGTGAGCACGGGGTAGATGTCCTGCCGGAAGTACGCCTCGATGCGGCGGGCGATCTCCGGGGTGCTCTCGCGGGCGCCCAGCTGTATCCCAGCGGCCTCGAGGGCGGGCCGCACGTGGTCGCGGTAGAGGGAGTACTGGTCCATCACGAGGCGGTGGACGCGCTCGGTGATGGCCGTGAGCTGCGCGCGGGGGTTTCGCCCGTCGGTGGTGAGCTCGACGACGTCCCCGGCGAGCTGCTGCTTCACGCCCGCCACGCGGATCATGAAGAACTCGTCGAGGTTGGTCGCCACGATCGAGAGGAACTTTACCCGTTCGAGTAAGGGCACCCCCGGGTCGGCGGCCTCGTCGAGCACGCGCTGGTTGAACTCCAGCCAGGAGAGCTCGCGGTTGATGAAGAGCTGCGGGTCGGGGATCGAGTCGCTCACGGGTGCGGTCCAGGCGCGAAGGGAGAGGGTTGGCTGGCGGGGGAGAGGAGAGTGCCGTCGCTCAGCGCGAGGCGCCGAACACGATGGCGGGACCGCCGGGCGGAGCCGTCATCGGGGCGTTCTGACGGACGGGAGACGGGGTGACCGTGACGCCGAAGCCCTGCGAAGGGGCCATGCCAGGGGCGCCGAGCACCACGCCCGGGCCGCCGGGAGAGGGCGCCCAGCCGGTGGAGGGAGGCATCGAGGCTTGGGATCCCCAGGGGACTCCGACGGGCTGCGAGGGCGCGACCTGGGGCTGCGGCGTCGTCCACGAGCTGACGGCCTGGCTCGCCGCCGGAACGGCTGCGACGGCGGAGGAGAGCAGCGGACCGAGGATCCACCCCGACGGGAGCACGACGGCGCCAGGGGTGCTGGCGCTGATGGGGAGCGGGGCGCTCGACGGCGCTCCCCAGCCGGTGGTGGCCGCGCGAGGCGTGGTCCAGCTGGTGGCCACGGTGGGGGACTGCGGCGCCGGGCTCGGGCTACCCCAGGCGGAGGCCGGAGCCGGGGAGACACTGGGCGTCGGGGCGACGGCGACCACCGGAGTGGGGGCGACTACCGGAGTGGGGGCGACCACCGGAGTGGGGGCAACCACGGGGGTCGGGCGAGAGCGGGAGCTGGACGACGAGCTGCGACGCGAGGAGGAGGAGCGCGTCGGAGTGCCCGACATGGGCATCATGGGCGCCACCGCGGGCTCCGCGACCGGTGCGAGCGCGACCGGATAGGACGGCGCCTCCGGGGCGATGGGAGCGACGGCCTCGGCCGGGGGGGCGTCGTTGTCGGCCATCGCGCTGCCGCCGGTGCGACTGCCCGAGGAGTGCTGCGAGGCGCTGCCCGAGACGGAGAGGAAGCCGCCGTTGCTGGCGACGCTCCAGTTGAAGGAGAGGGAGATGCGGTTGCCGGAGATGGACCCGGAGCCCGATCGCAGGGTGAAGTTCATCCGCATGTTGCGGACCGAGTCCGTGAAGGTGCAGCGCTGCCCCGAACCGACCGCGAGCCCCGAGGAGCCCGAGCGGTTGGCCGTGAGGGTGCAGTGCTCGCCGAGATCGTTGGTGACCAGGAGGCTCATGTCGGAGCGCGATCCCTGGCTGATCTCCAGGCGCTCGCGGGTGGTGCGGTCTTCCGTGATCGCCATCGGGGAGGTCACCGCCACCGTCGTGCTCGACGTCAGCGAGAAGGTTCCTGCGAATGGCCCCGGCCCGCGGCCCTGAGCCATCGCTCCGCTGGCGAAGCCCAGGGAGGCGAGTCCGATGCACGCCTGCACCCACGTCCGTCGTCTCATCGTTTGCATGGTTCCACCCCGACGCGGGAAGATCAAACGCCATTCACTGACGCGTTGCGTCGCCACACGACGCCACCGCTATCGTGTCGACCCGGTGTCATCGCCGCGGGTGTATCCGCGAAGCGTCGAGCGCACCCGCAGCCTCCCCCCGATGGAGCTCACGGTCTCGCCAAGGATCTCGATGGCGCCGACGTCCCTCGCGTACCAGGTGGTCGTCTCGATGCGCGACTGGGGCGAGCTGCGATGCACCTCGACGACCTCGCGGTAGAGCTGTCCGTTGACGGTGCGCGAGGCCTCGACGCTGCGCACCTCGACCCTCCCGCCCCCGCTCGACTCCCACGAAGCGCCCACCCGGAGCGGCTCTCGGAGGATGTACTCGCCCTCGCGCAGCACGCCCTCGGGGCGGCGCTCGTAGCGCTCCCGGCGCGAGCCGCTGCGGACGATGAACGCGTCGCCGTCGACCCCCTCGACCGCGAGCACGTTGAGCACCGTGTCGCCGCCGATGCCGGTCTCGGTGTCGTAGCTCCAGGCCATCCCGGCCCGCATCGGGAAGAAGTCCACCGCCCGGGCGGGGCCGCGAGGCGGGGCGACCACCGGGGCGGTCGCGCAGCCCAGGGCGCCGACGGCGATGAGCAGCAGGGCGCGTCGCGCGATCATCATCGGTGCCCCAGGTAATGGACCGCCAGGAAGAGCATCAGCAGCCCCGTGCAGACGAAGACCGCGTCGATCCATGGGTCGCGGTGGAAGCGCGCGGACATGGTCTCGCCCTCGAGCTTGAGCGCGGGGTCATCGCTCGCGGACAGCGCCGCCGCCATCGCCCGGGCCTGCTGGTGATCGCCCCGGTCGAGCGCCTCGCGCATCGCCCGCACCTCCGGAGAAACAGGCTCGGCTGGGGTGGGCTCGGGTTCGGCGGCTGCTTCGCTCATCGTTGCGCGGAAGCTACACCGGGAGACGCCGCCTCGCACGCCACGGAGAAGCCCACCCTCGCGCCACCACCCGGCAGGTTGGACGCCCAGACCGCTCCTCCATGGGAGTTCGCGATGCGCCGGACGAGCGCGAGACCGAGGCCCGCCCCGCCGCGGCGACCGGCCCCGGAGCCCCGGTAGAACGGCTCGAAGATGCGCGGAAGCTCGTCCTCGGGAATGCCTCCGCCGGGGTCGTCGACCTCGAAGCGCACGGTGTCGCCCTCGCGCCGAAGCCGCAGCGCGCGCAGCCCGCCCGCGTGCCGCTGGGCGTTGCCGATGAGGTTCACCAGCGCCGTCGTGAGGAGCGTCGCATCGCCCACGATCGGGATCGCCTCGTCCGGCGCGTCGAGCACCGCGAGGTCGACGCCCTCCTTGGTGAGCGCCCTCGTCGCGACCTCGGTGGCATCGAGGCGGACGCGCTGCATCGCCTGGAAGTCCATCCGCGAAGACGCGAGCAGGTCGCCCACCAGCGCGTCGATGCCCTCGAGCTCGTCCTCCACCTCGGCGATGGCCGACGCGCGCGCCCCGACGTCCGCCTCCTCGCTGCGCGCCGTCTCCAGCAGGAACCTCACCCTCGCCAGCGGCGAGCGCAGCTCGTGGGAGACGGTGGCGAGGAGTCCCTTCTGCGCGGCGACCTGGGCCTCGATGCGCGCGGCCATGTCGTTGACCACCCTCGCCAGCAGGCCCAGCTCGCTGTGCCCGTGCGTCTGCAGCCTCGCCCTCCGATCGAGCCGGCCCTCCCCGATGTCGCGCACCACCTCGACCAGGTCATCGAGCGGCCGCGCCATCCTCCGCGCGATGCCGCCCGCCATCTTCCAGATCACCGCCACCACCGCGAGCAGCAGCAGCGCCGTGCGGCCCGCGCCCCAGGTGGCGTCGACATGGCAGAAGCGCGCCTCCCCGAGCGTCGCCCCTCCAGGCCCTACCACGCGGCTGCGCAGCGCGGGGTGCGCGCAGCCAGCCTCGGCCTCGCCCGCGGGCGCCCGCAGCAGCAGGGTGCGCCCGTCCCGGTCGCGCAGCTCCACCCGCAGGCGCAGCTCTCCGGCCACCGCGGACGCGAGGCCCGCGCGGGCCTCGGGCCGCTCCCAGACCTCGGCGAAGCGGGCGCCCGCGAAGCGCTCCATCCGGGTGCGCTGGGAGCGCCAGCTGCCGCGGTCGCTGAGGGCGCCGGTCACGAGGGAGGCCACGAGGCCGGTGACGGTGATCGCCGCGCCGAAGGCCACGAAGAGCCTGCGCCGCAGCTGCGACATCATGAGCCACCAGACCGCGCTCCTGCGCCGCCGGGGAGGCCCGCAGCCGTCGTGGGCGCGGCCGCGCACCGCGCTACGCGTCCCCTTCCCGGAGGAGCACGTACCCGACGCCTCGGATGGTGCGGATCATCGTCGGAGAGCGCGGATCATCGCCGAGCTTCTGACGTAGGTGCGAGACGTGGACGTCCACCGCGCGCTCGCCGATGTTGACGTCGTCGCGGCCCGCGCCTGCGAGCAGGGACTCCCGCGAGACCACCCTGCCCGCCTTGCGCGCCAGCGCCACCAGCAGGTCGAACTCCAGCCCGGTGAGCTCGACGCGGCGCTCGTCGACCTTCACCTCGCGACCGGGCACGTCGATGGTGATGCGACCCGCGACCAGCCGATCGGCCATCGCCTCGGGCTGGGTGCGCCGTAGCACCGCGCGCAGACGCGCCAGGAGCTCGCGCGGGGAGCAGGGCTTGGGGAGGTAGTCGTCGGCCCCGAGCTCGAGGCCCACGATGCGGTCGGTCTCGTCGCCCTTGGCGGTGAGCATGACGATGGGGACGTTGCGCTTCGCGCGGATGCGCCGGCACACCTCGAGGCCGTCCATGCCCGGCATCATCACGTCGAGGAGCACCGCGTCGACGTCCGCGCGCTCCAGCATCGCGAGGCCGCGCCCGCCGTCCGGGGCGTGGGTGACCACCATCCCGTTCTGCGAGAGGTACTTCGCCACCAGCTCGGCGAAGCGCGCGTCGTCGTCGATGTGGAGTACGCGGATCGTCACGCTGCCTCCGCGGAGACTACCAGCGCGGCGGCGGGGCGGGCGGGGCGTTGGGGTTGCGCGCCGCGTCGACGCACACCCTGGCCACGTGGCGCTCGAAGGCCTCCCGGCGGTGGCGGTGCGCGCAGAGCCCGGCGAACCCCGACCCGTAGCCCAGCACCACCCCGAGGCCCAACACCAGGATCTTCACGTTTCGTCGCATGATCGTTCTCCTTCGCGTCTCTTCCGCCGCTACGCCCGGTACGGGCCCTGGCCCCAGCGCCCCGCGGCGCCCGTGAAGCGCTCGATGTAGTCGGCGAAGTCGCGCCGCTGCCGCTCGTCGAGCGCGTCGTGGACCTTCTGCAGCGCCTCGAACACGGCCTTCTGCGTGGCCTCGAGCGCCTCGTCCTGCTTCGCGAACGACTCGCCCATCACGCCCTCGTCGAAGCGCTCCCCGCGAAAGGCCTTCGCCGCGTCGCCCGCGGTCGCCCGCAGCGCGTCCTTCGTGGCCGCAGCCCTCGCCCGCAGCGCCTCCGCGGCCTCGAGGATCACCCGCTCCTGCCCCGGCGTCGTCACCAGCCGCTCGAAGAGCGGGCGCAGCATGAAGCGCAGCGCCGAGCCGTCGTCCCAGCGACCGCCGCCGCCCTGCTCGTGAGCGCCGCAGCGACCGCCGCCGCAGCGACCGCCCCCGCAGCGACCGCCCCCGCACCCATAACCACCATGACCGCAGCGACCGTGCCGGAGCGTGCTGATCAACCCGATCAGGCACGCGGTACCAACGATGAATCCCAACATGGTTCGACTCTCCTCGTCCGCGGGAGCGCACTGCTCTCCGCCGACGAGGAGGATGGCGACGCTCTGTGAAGCTCCCCCGCGGGCGAGTGTGAAGAAGTGCAAAGCCCGCCGCGGCGTCGCGGCGTACAGTGCCTCCCCCTCAAATCCCGCCAGAGCCCAGCAGTGACCCGCCACGACCTCCGCGACGACCTTCGCGCCACGCTCACCCTCGCGCTCCCCGCCGTCGCGCAGTCGCTGCTGCAGACCCTCGTCTTCCTCGCGGACCGCTTCTTCCTCGGGCACCACAGCGCCGCGGCGCTCGCGGCCATGCAGGTCGCCGGTCCCCTCACCTGGACGCTCCAGTCCGTCTTCGGCGCCTTCGGGGTCGGCACCCTCGCGGTCATCGGTCGCGCGGTGGGCGCGGGCAACCGAGGCCTGGCCTCGAGCGCCCTCTATGGGAGCTTGATCCCCGCGGTGGGCCTCGGGCTCGTCGTCGGCCTCGGCGGCTTCGTCGGCCTCGACCTCCTCATCGACCTCCTCGGCGGCGGAGGCTCCGAGGCGGTCCGCGGAGAGTCCGCGCGCTACCTCGGCGTGGTGCTCCCGGCCATGCCGCTGCTCTTCGTGGCGATGGTCTGCACCCAGGGCCTTCAGGCGGGCGGCGACACCCGCACCCCGCTCGCGATCGCCCTCGCCACCAACGCGCTCAACCTCGCGCTCAACGCCGTGCTCATCTTCGGCCGCTTCGGGCTGCCTCGGCTCGGCGCGCGCGGCGCCGCCATCGCCAACGTCTCCGCCCTCGCGCTCGAGGCCTCCCTCTCGCTGCTCGCCCTCTCCCGCCCGGGAGCGAGCGTGAGCCTGCGCTTCGCCGGCCCCCTCGACGTGCGCGACGGGATGCGCCGTGTGCTTCGCGTCTCCTGGGGCGCCTTCGGAGAGCGGACGCTCTACCACACGGGCTACCTGGTCTATGTGCGCATCACCAACGGCCTCGGGCCCGTGGCCATGGCCGCGCACCAGGCGCTCCTGTCGCTGGAGAGCGTGTCGTTCCTCTCGGCGGACGGCTTCGGCGTGGCCGCCGGGGCGCGCGTCGCCCAGCGCCTCGGCGCCGACGACCCGCGCGGTGCCCGTCGCGCCGGGTGGATCGCCGCGGCCTCGTCCGCCTCGCTCATCACCTTGGTCGCGGTCGGCCTCTACGTGGGCGCCGCGCCGCTGCTGCGGGTCTTCCTCGACGACCCGGCCGCGGTGCGCGAGGGCGTCCGCGCGATGCTCCCCGGCGCGGCGGTGCAGGTGCCGATGGCGCTCTCCATCGTGCTGCTCCAGTCGCTGCGCGGCGCGGGATCGACCCGCGAGGCCTTCGCCATCGCGGTGCTCGGGTCCTTCGTCGTGCGCATCAGCGCGACGCTATTCTTCGTCCGGGTGCTGCACCTCGGCCTCGCGGGCGTCTGGCTCGGGAGCGGCGCCGACTGGATCGTCCGCGCAGCCCTCTCGGCCTGGCGATGGCAGCTCGGCCGCTGGTCGCGTGTGAAGGTCTGATCCTCGGCGTCCGGTCTCAGCGCCGCGGAGACTCCCGACGGATCCGGTCGAGCCAGTCGGCGGCGGCGTCACGGGTGCCGGTCGGTCGGCTCTCGTCCTCGGCCAGCGCAGAGAACGCGGCCGCGGCCTCCGCGAGGTCGCCGCTGCGGTACATCGCGATCGCCCTCATGCGCTGCACCTCCGCGAGCACCCGCGACTCGCCGAGGGTCGCCACGTCGCCGACCCGGAGGGCCTCCAGCGCCGGCACGAAGCGCTCCGCGAGGAAGAGCTGCCGGCCGGCGAGGTAGGCCGTCCAGGGGTCGCCGCTCGCGAGCGGGTCGAGGCCGAGGCGAGCCATGGCGCTGGTCGGCGACGGGTCGAGCTCGCCGCGACCGATGAGCAGGTCGCGGAACACCTCCGCCCGCAACCCGCCGCGATCGACCATCGCCCGCTTGATGATCAGCGTGCGCGCCTCGTCGTCGTCGAGCGTCGAGGCGTCGAGGGCCTCGTAGAAGGGCCTCGCCGCGCTCGCCCCGCGCCAGCGCCACACCTGGTCGGCCACCTGCGAGCGGATGCGCTGCCCGGCCGCCGGACCGAGCGCCGCCTCCGCCTCCGCCGCCACCGACGCCGCGCCCGCGAGGTCGCCCGCGCGCACCCTGACCACCGCGAGCATAAGCCGCGTGCGGAGGTCCGTCGGGTCATGGGTCACGAGCGCGCGCAGCTCACGATCGGCCGAGGTGAGGTCGCCCGCGTCGAGGTGCGCCGCCGCGTCGCGCGAGAGGTCCGCCAGCAGCAGCGGGCAGGTGCGTCCGAACACCGACGCGCGGCGGAAGCGTGTCCTCGCCCTCGCCAGCACGCTCTCCGGGGTCACGACGGTGCGCAGAAACGCGTGCCATCGCGCCTCGAGCGCCGGGAGCGACTCGCCGTACGCGGCGATCGCATCGGCGTCGCGGTAGAAGCGATGGAATCGCGCCCTCCCGCGCGTGTCGATGAGCCACCGGCAGAACGACCCCGCCGCGGTGTACGCGCGCCCGGACGACGCCGCGAAGAACCCGAGGCCCGCCAGCGACGCGACCGACGGCGTGAGACCCGCCTCCAGCATGGCGCGCGACCACTGGTGGGGGCTCCCGTCCCCCTCGCCCTCCCACGCGGCCGCCACCGCGGCGCCCTCGATGAGCCCCGGGGCCGGCAGCCAACGCCCCACCGCGGTGACGCGGAAGGGCCCTTCGGCCATCGCCCCCGCGACCACGTGCGCGAGCTCGTGCTTCAGCACAGGGTGCGGAAACGGCGCGTACTGGAGGTAGACCTCGTGGCGCCAGGGCTTCGCGATGTACGTGTCCTCGGCGCCCATCAGCTCGCGCTTCTGCGCCGAGCTGGCGAAGAGGAAGACCGTGATCCGACGCGGCTGGCGAACCCCGTAGAAGTCCTCGTGCTGCTCCACCCTGACGTCGCAGTCGCGGGCGGTGAGCGCCGCCTGCCGGGCGTCGATGCTGCGGTCGTAGAGCACCACGCACCGCCGCGAGGAGACACGGCGCTCGAGCGCGCCGGCGATGTCGGACGCGTCGTGCCGGTGACCGAGGCTCGGCCCCGCCGCGTAGACGCCGAGACCGAGGGTCGCGCCCACCGCGAGCACCAGCAGCGCGGCCGAGCGGGCCCGGATGAGCGCGAGCGAGGGGCGCCCTGTGCCGGGGTCCCAGGCGGCGGAGAGCAGCGCGGCGGCGGCGATGATCCAGCCGAGGGTGCCCGCGCGGTAGGTGACGTGAGCGACGGTGAGCGGGACGTGCTCGTCGTAGATGGCGCCCGGGAAGAAGCCGTAGAAGGGGTCGAATGCGAAGATCGTGGGCGTCGCGTAGAAGCGAGCGAGGCTCCACGCGACGAAGGCCGGCACGAGCAGCGCCGCGGCGGCGGTGGCCACGCCGCGACGGTGGATCGCCGCGCCGAGGATGGCCCCGAGCAGCGCCGCCAATACGGGGCCCGGTAAGGCGAAGAGCAGCGCGTAGACCGCGCCGGTCGCGGGGGCGCACGCCGGGGCGAAGAGCCCGCGCGCGAGGACGATCGCCAGCGCGACGAGCACGAACGCGACGGCGGAGAGCGCCGCGGCGGCAGCGACGGTGGAGCCCGGCCGACCGCGCGAGAGCTGGGCGACGCGGACGCCGACGAGCGCGGACGCGACGCTGCCGAGGAGCCCTACGAAGAGGCTCGAGGCGTAGCCGACGTGATCGGTGAGGTGGTTGCTCCAGAGGGAGAAGCCGAGGACGACGGAGGAGAGCGCCGCCACGCGCACCCGCCACGACGCGATGAGCGCGGCGGCGAGCGGCGGCGGGGTCTCAGCGTCCGGCTTCGAGGGAGGGATCGTCGTCATCGGCGCGCGGCGGGAGCGACGGGGCCGCCGGACGCTCGAGCAGCGCGAAGGCGAGCACCTCGTCGATCTTGCTGCACAGGTCGATGCGCAGCTCGTCGCGCACCTCCTGGGGGATGTCCTCGAGGTCCTTGCCGTTGCGGGCGGGGAGCAGCACGTGCTTGATGCCCGCGCGGTGCGCCGCGAGGACCTTCTCCTTCACGCCGCCGATGGGGGTCACGATGCCGCGGAGGGTGATCTCGCCGGTCATCGCGAGGTCGCTGCGCACCGGGCGCCCGGTCATGAGCGAGGTGATGGCCGTGACCATCGCGACGCCCGCGCTCGGACCGTCCTTGGGCGTGCCGCCCGCGGGGACGTGCAGGTGGATGTCGCTGTTGGCGAGCAGCTCCTGGTCGATGCCGAGGTGCTCGGCGTGGGTGCGCACCCAGCTGAAGGCCGCGGCGACGGACTCCTTCATCACGTTGCCGAGCTGGCCCGTGATGGAGATGTTGCCCTTGCCCGCGAACTTGGTCGCCTCGATGAAGAGGATCACCCCGCCCACCGGCGTCCACGCGAGCCCCGCCACGATGCCCACGCCCGGCGCCCGCTCGGCCCCCTCCTCGAGGAACTTCGGCGGACCCATCACGCTCTCCACGAAGGCGGCCGTGGCCACCTCGTGGACGTCCTCGCCCGAGGCCACCCGCACCGCCACCGCGCGGCACACCGCCGCGATCTCTCGCGTCAGGTTTCGCACGCCGGCCTCGCGCGTGTAGCTCTCGATGAGGGCGCTGTACCCGTCGTCGCGCCACTCCAGCCGCTCGCTGGTCAGCCCGTGCTCCTCGAGCGCCTTCGGGCCGATGTACTCCTTCGCGATGTGGAGCTTCTCGACCCGGGTGTAGCCCGCGATCTCGATGACCTCCATGCGGTCGAGCAGCGGCGCGGGGATGGTCTCCCGGTTGTTGGCCGTGCAGATGAACATCGCGTGCGAGATGTCGTAGGGCACGTCGATGTAGTGATCGACGAAGGTGCTGTTCTGATCGGGGTCGAGCACCTCGAGCAGCGCCGAGGCGGGATCGCCACGGACGTCGGCTCCCATCTTGTCGACCTCGTCGAGGATCAGGATCGGGTTGATGGTGCCGGCCTTCTTCATGGCCTGCACGATGCGGCCCGGGAGCGCGCCCACGTAGGTGCGCCGGTGGCCGCGGATCTCCGCCTCGTCGCGGACGCCGCCGAGGGAGATGCGCACCATCTGCCGGCCGATGGCCCTCGCGATGCTCTTGGCCAGCGAGGTCTTGCCCACGCCGGGCGGGCCGATGAAGCACAGGATCGGGCCGCGCCCGTCCTTGCGGAGCTTGCGCACCGCCACGTACTCCACGATGCGCTTCTTGGGCTTGTCGAGGCCGAAGTGATCTTCGTCGAGCGCGCGGCGCACGGCCTCGACGTCGAAGCGGTCATCCGTCGAGCGGCTCCAGGGGATGTCCGCCAGCCACTCGATGTAGGTGCGCGTCACCTGGTACTCGGCGGAGTGGCCCTGCATCGCGCGGAGCCGGCCGAGCTGGCGCTTGGCGACCTTCTCGATCTCGTACGGGAGCTTGGCCTTGGCGACCCGCTCCCGGAGCTGGTCGAGCTCCTCCTCGGACTCGTCGGTCTCGCCGAGCTCTTCCTTGATGGTCTTCAGCTGCGCCCGGAGGATCTCCTCCCGCTCGCTGCGCCCCATCTCGCCGGTCACGAGCTGGTGCACCTCCTTGCGGACGCGGTGAAGCTCATGGACGCGACGGGCCAGGTGATGCGCGAGGCGAAGTCGCTCCTCGAGGTCTTCGGCCTCGAGCACCTGCTGCCGGTCAGCCGGGGTCACCGGCGGGGTCGGAAGGTGGAGCGCCACGAGGTCGGCGAGCGACCCGGGCTCCGCGGCGTTCTCCGCGACGGTGACCAGCTCGCGCGGCACCGGCGGGGAGTACTCCCCCAGCGCGCGGGCGACCTCCCTCAGCTCGCGAGAGATACGCTCGATCTCCGGGCTGCGGGAGAGGTTCTCGTTCACTCGCTGGATGCGCCCGCGAAGGTACGGCGCCTCTCCCGCCATGCCCACGAGCTTCATGCGCGCGATGCCCTGGAGCAGCACCGAGTAGTTGGAAGCCCCGAGCTTGATCACCTTCACGATGCGCGCGACGGTGCCCATCTCGTAGAGGTCATCCAGCGTCGGATCTTCGGTGTCGGGCGACTTCTGCGTCACCACGGCCACCAGCCGCTGCTCCTGGTGCATCAACTCTTCGACGAGGCGCACCGACCTGGCGCGTCCGACGTTGATCGGCACCACGGCCGCGGGAAACAACACCGCGTTGCGTAGCGGCAGGATCGGGAGGACCTCGATGGATCCTGGACCCGCACTCGTAGATTCGTCTTCTCGCGTCACAGTGGGGGAACCGTAGGAAACGCGGACCCTTGTTGCAAGCCCACGCGCACTTCTACTTTGATTCTTCCGGCGCGACGCAGCGCGTGATCAACCCGCTTGACGCTTGGCCTTCGATGCGGGCGCCGACGACGGCTTGCGCGCGAGCGGCTTGCGACGGACGCCGATGAGCCCCAGACGCGACATCACCTCGGAGGTGAGAGCCTCGTAGTCCTCGCGGCCGCGCCCGCCCTCGGGCTCGTGCTCGAAGATCGTCTTGCGGTGCGACGGGGCGGCCTTGTGGTGGGTGTTCGCGCGAATCACCCCGTCGAAGACCTCCGCCCCGAAGCGCGCGCGCAGCAGCTCCTCGACCTCCGCGGTGATGCGCTCGCGTCGGTCGACCATGGTCAGGAGGTAGCCCAGCACCTCGGCCTTCGCCCCCGCGCGGTCGCGCAGCCGGGCGAGCGTGTCGCCGAGCAGCTTGAGGCCCAGCATCGGGAGGTACTCGCACGACACCGGGATCAGGAGCTTCTCCGCGGCGACCAGCGCGTTCACCGTCAGCAGCCCGAGGTACGGCGCCGTGTCGATGACCACGACGTCCATGGACTGCACCCCTGGGCACCGCAGCGTTCGCTCGAACACCCGCTCGCGCCCGAAGGCCGACGCGAGGTGCAGGTCGACGAGCGCCATCGCCTCGCCCGCCGGAGCGAGCGAGAGGTTGTCGATGCGCGTCGCCACCACCGCCGCGTCGAGGGCTCGGTCCTCCATCAGCACGCGCGCCACGTCGACGGCGCTCTCGGCGGGGGTCATGCCGAGGCACGCGCTCGCGCTGCCCTGGATGTCGAGGTCGACCAGCAGGGTCTTCAACCCGCGCTGCGCGAAGCCCGCCGCGAGGTTGACCGCCGTGGTCGTCTTTCCGACGCCGCCCTTCTGATTCGCGACCGCGATGAGGTGTGGGGATGCCATGGCCGGAGACCACCGCACACGCGACCACGCGCGGTCAAGGATTTGCCCGGAGGTCATCGTCCTCGGGGTCGGTTTTAGGGTTGCGGTCCGACCGCGCTCCCGACTAAAAGTTGCCCGCGCTTTGCCTTGGCTCTTCAGATTGGCTTACGGAGATCCCACGTCGGGTCGACGACGAAATACCTGTTTCGGTAGTGTTGCGGAGAGACAAGATCATGTCGAAGGCACAGTCGAAGGCGGTCTGGTTGGTGGTGGCGGCGATGTCGGTCGCGGGCTGTGAGCACGCGATGGTGGGCAACGCCACCGCGCTCGTGCTGACCCTCGGCCTCTTCGTCGGAACGCTCCAGCTCGGTCGCCAGCGCGCGCCGCAGGGCAACGCCTCCGAGGTGACCGCCGCCTCGACCAGCTCCCGTCACTGACGCCGTACACTCCGGCCATGTCCGACCTCCGGTCGATCGGGTTTCGTACCGTCGACGAGTTCACCCTCGGCGACCTCGACACCATCTGGAACATCCTCCGAGGCGACTCCGCGATCGACTGGCGGCGGCTCCACCTGGCCGACCGCTATGACGCCGAGGAGTTCCTGCGCGTGCAGGAGTTCCACCCCGAAGACCCGCTGGACGCGGCCCGCCTCGACGCCATCAAGCGCGAGGCCATCGACTACCTCCGCCGCAACTACGAGTACCCGATCCCCGGGCCCATCGCCTCCGGCAGCGTGGAGTCCCTGCTGGGCGTCGCCTCGGGCCGCGGGCACCGCCAGGTGTGCGCCTGCGTGATCCTCAAGGTCATGCACATCATCCATCACCTGCAGGGGCGCGAGCTGCTCTTCTCGCTGCCGCTCTCCGACGCGCAGGTGTTCCAGTACGTCGAGGCGAAGATCTTCCGGGTGATGGGCGAGATGCTCTCCTCGGGCCTGCCGATCGTGCAGTTCAAGGGCGGTCGCAAGACCCGCGACTCGCTCTACACCAAGCTCCTCTCGAAGAGCGAGACCATCGCCGCGCAGATCTACGACAAGCTCCGCTTCCGCATCGTCACCCGCGGCCCCGACGACGTGCTGCCGGTGCTCAACTACCTGTCTCGGCGGCTGTTTCCGTTCAACTACGTGATCCCGAACGAGAGCAAGAACACCCTCGTCAACCCGCGCGACCTCATCGAGAAGCACCCCCACCTCGCGGCCCTCTTCGACCACCCCGACTCGCACATCCGCAAGGACGCCGTCGCGCAGCTCGTCGACAACCGCTTCAGCGCGCCGAGCTATCGGGTGATCCATTTCGTCGTCGACCTGCCGGTGAGACTGCCGCGCGAGGTGCTCGACCGGGCCCCGGAGACGGTGCGCTCCCTCGGCCCGGTGGTGTTCGTGCTCACCGAGTTTCAGATCGTCGACCAGGTGACCGACAGCCACAACGACACCGGCGCCGCCTCCCACCATGAGTACAAGGAGCGCCAGCGCGAGGCCGTCCGCGAGCGCCTCCGCCTCGCCAGGCCGCGCGGCAGCCGCTACACGCGGCCGCCACCTCCCCGCCGCTGAACGACCATTCAGGGCGTCTCCGCGAGCTCCACGTCCACGGGCCGTGCTCCCGCGCGACGCACGAACACCCTGCCCCGCTCGTCCTGGCAGACGTCCCCCTCCGCGCCGACCCGGCTGCACGCCGTGAAGCGCCCCGGGCCCGCCCGCAGCGGCGTCACGCGGCAGTCGCGCGCCCCGCACACGTTCTGGCTGAAGCGGATGTCGGCGGCGATCCAGGTCCAGTTGGCGCTGCCGATCATGGGATTGTCGCGGCAGCTCATCGCGACAAGGCCATCGTCGACGCTGCCGACGGAGGCGCGCAGCAGCCCTCCGCAGCTCACCGAGAGCACCGGGTGCACCACGTCGTCGCGGGCGTCGGCGCCGTCGCAGAGGCCGTGGTCGCGGTAGAAGTTCACCCCCACGCGGAAGGTCACGTCGTCCGGCGGATCGTCGACCGCGGCGTTCTCCGAGAAGCAGAAGCGCGGGTCGCGACCGTCGGTGACGGCCGGGTCGCAGACGAGGTCGTCCACGTCGAGCCGCGGGTTCCAGCAGCGCCCGGCGGCGCGCCACATCTCGCCGTGCGGCGGCGGCGATCCCTCGCAGAGCTCGCTCGTGGCCGACGGCGCGAAGCGGGTGTCGCGGTCGTCGACGCTCCAGCGGACGGTGCCGCCGGGGGAGCGCCCGGTCTGGAAATAGCAGTCGTCGGGCGTGAACCATCGCGACGACTGCGCGCGCCGTCGGTCGATGATGGCGAGGTGCAGATCCATGTCGGCGCCGACGGAGTTGATCCCTCCCTTGCGGTCCCAGTCGAGCTCGACGCGCAGTCCGCGGCCCTGGGCGTACATGGGGAAGGTGCAGCGCTGCACGCCGCTCGCGCGGGTGGACTCGAGCGTGAGCTCGTAGCGCCCCGCCCGCGGAACGGTCACCCGTAGCATCGCCCCCTCCCCCGTCGGCGCCGGGCACGGGGCGACGCCCTCGGGGCACGCGAGCGACCATCGATACCCCGTCGCCATCGGGTCGATGGCCCGCCCGTCGTAGCTGAACTCCACGAGCGGAACCGCCCCGACGCTGGCCGGGCACGCCACCGCCGAGGCGCAGTCCGAGAGCCCCTCGTCCAGCGCGCCATCGCAGTCGTCGTCCCGCTGGTTGCAGGTCTCCTCGACGGGCGTCGTCGCGCCGCGGCACTCATTGCCGATCCACGCCGCGAGCTCGGTGCAGCGCGCCACGCCGTCGGTGCAGGCCCCGACGCCGCGACGGTCCCTGGCGCCCGGGAAGCAGGGGCGCATCTCGCCGGGGGTGCACCCGCAGAGCTCGTCGACGAGGCCGTTGCAGTTGTCGTCGATGCCGTTGCCCGAGCCGCGACCGCCATCGACGTCCGCGCCGCAGCGCTCCATCGGCCCGCAAGGGGAGTCTCGGCAGGGGTCTACCGGCACCACGTCGACGCGCGTCGCGGCGTCCGGCAACGGACCGAAATCAACGACCGCGTCGCTGAGCAGGAGCGACCCGTCGCCCGCGAGCCCGGACGGACGGTCGGGGTTCGTGCAGCCGCACGCCGCGAGGACAACGAAGACGCCCCATGCCAACGCGAGCCTCACCCGTGGACCATAGCGCGAGCCCCGCGCCGATGTCGCTCGCAGCCGCTGCTTGTCATCACGACGGGCGCGACGATAGCGTCCCGCGCCAACCGCTCCATGCGCACCCGCCTCCCACGCCTCGCCGTCGCGCTCGCCCTCTCGGCCGTCTCCACCGGGGTGGGCGCGCAGCCCTCGACGTCCGCCGCGAGGCCTCGCCCCGCCGAGCCGGAGGGCCCGCTGCTCCGCATCGAGATCCCCGGCGAGGCGCAGCTCCGCTACACCGGCCTCACGGACATTCCCCTCGCGACCACGCCAGGACGCTCGGACCAGGCGCCCTCGCTCGGGCAGAACCTCTTCTTCGAGTCGTGGCTGCGCCTCCGGCCGAGCCTCTCCCTCGGCGAGCGCTTCCGCGTCGTGTTCCAGGTCGACGTCGCGCGCGCGGTGGTGGCCGACAGCCCCGCGGTCGACGTCGGCCTCGCGCGAGAGCCCCGGGGCGACACCTTCCCGTACGGCGCCATCGACGTGCGCCAGGGATACGTCGAGTGGGAGTCGCGCGTCGGGGTGTTTCGCCTCGGACAGCAGGGCTTCACCTGGGGCCTCGGCGTCGTCGCCAACGACGGCGACCGCGCGCCGGTCTTCGGCGACTACCGCTACGGCGACCTCGTCGAGCGCGTCGGCTTCGCCACCCGCCCCGGCGGGCGCAGCTCCGACCTGGTCGCGGCCATCGCCGGCGACCTCGTCTACCGAGACCGCATCGCGACGCTGGTCGACGGCGACCTCGCCCTCCAGGGGGTCGCCGCGGTCTACTACCAGGACCACGCCTGCCGCGCCGACTGCGACCGTCGCCGCCTCGGCGCGCTCGCCACGTACCGCGACGTCTCCTTCCGCGATGGGGACTTCCTCCGCGTCCTCGTGGGCGACCTCTTCGCGCAGTGGGACTGGCCCACGCCCGACCGCACGGGCCGCGTCTTCGCGGGCGTCGAGCTGGCCCTCATCGGCGGCTCCACCAACGCCGCGCGCACGATCTACGTCGACACCCACGACGTGCTCCAGTTCGGCGGCGCCGCGCGGCTCGGCATCGAGCGCACCGGCCGCTATCGGTTCACCCTCGAGGGCGGCTACGCGTCGGGTGATCGCAACCCCGTCGACGGCACCCAGCGCGGGCTCACCTTCAACCCCAGCCACCGCGTCGGCCTCATCCTCTTCCCCGAGCTCATCGCCTGGGAGACCGCCCGGTCGGCGTCCATCGCGGGCGACCCCGCCCTCGCCGCCCGCGGCGCCAACGGTCGGCGGCTCCTGCCGTCCAACGGCGGCGTCACCGGCGCGGCCTACCTCTACCCCACGGCGGTCGTGAACCTCGGCCGCCACTTCGACCTGCGCCTGGGCGCGGTGCTCGGCGTCGCGACCGCCGACCGGGTCGACCCCACCTCGGTGCAGATCTACGGCACCGCCCGCAACTACCGCGGCGGAGACGCGACGAAGCGCGACCTCGGCCTCGAGCTCGACCTCGGCGTCAACGGCCGCTTCCCTTTACCGGGCAACGTAACCCTCACCGGCGGACTGCAGGGCGCCGTGCTCTTCGCGGGCCGCGCCTTCGACGACGCCGCGGGCCGCGGGCTCGGCCGCATCGCGATGGCCACCGCGCGCCTCGGCATGGAGTTCTGACATGCGTACGCGAAGCCTCCTCGGCGCGATGTTTCTGCTCGCCGCATGCGACGGCGGCGCCCCCGTCGATCAGGGCCCCCTCTCCGGCGCGTCGCTCTCCGCGTCGCTCCGCGGCCCGCAGGTGCGCTGGGACCTCGGCGCCCGGCCGCTCCCGGAGATACCCCTCCCCAACGACGTCGCGACCTTCCCGGACAGCACCTCCCCTACGGGCGTGCGGCTCAACGCGAGCCTCGTCGCTCCGACCACCTTCGAGTCGCAGCTCCGCGAAGGCTTCGACAGCCTCGACGGCTGGGGAACCTTCCAGCCCCTCACGGTGGCCTTCGACGACGACCTCGACCTCGCCAACCTGACCCGCCGGATGCGCGGCGACGACCACGACCTGCGCGACGACGCGGTCTACCTGATCAACCTCCGCACGGGCGTTCCCGTGCCGCTCGATGTGGGCGACGGCAACTTCGTCTACACGGCGAAGAACCGCGACGGCTACTACCCCAACGATCCCCGCGGCGGTCAGAGCAACCTCCTCCTCGAGACCCTCGACGAGGACCGCAACGCCAACAGCCGCCTCGACCCTGGCGAGGACACCAACTTCGACGGCGCCCTCAACCACGCCGCGGTGTTCCCGGCCGGCGGCAGCCCCGACGACCACCTCACGACCTTCTGGGAGCCCGACACCCGCACGCTCATCCTCCGCCCGATCGTCCCGCTGGAGGAACGCACCCGCTACGCCGTCGTCCTCACCAGCCGCCTCACCGGCCGCGGTGGCCGCTCGGTGCGCTCCCCCTTCCCCTCCGTCGCCCACCCCTCGCAGGCACGCGACCTCGAGGCCCTCGACGCCATCCTCCGCGAGCGCGCGACCTACTACGGCCGGCTCGCGTACCGCCCCCGCGCGGGCGACCCCGCCGACGTCGAGCGCGTCACCTTCGCGTGGACCTTCCTCACGCAGACCACCACCAGCGACCTTCTCGCGGTGCGCGACGGCCTCTACGGCCGCGGCCCCTTCGCGCAGCTCGCGGACATCCAGCCCGGGCTCCGCCTCCGCGAGCTCAACAGCGGCGCCGGGTGCACCGCCGACCAGCGCGACCGCCCGCTGGTCATCCGGGGGGCCGCGCTCACCAACCTCGCGCGCAACCTGGCCGAGGCCGTGGGCCTGCGCGGAAACCGCCGCGAGACCCTGCTCGAGACCTTCCGCTGGGTCGACTACGTGGTGTTCGGAACCTACCGAACGCCCTTCCTCCTGGGCGATCCGCGCTCCACCGACCCCCACGCCCGGTGGTCGATCAACACGCGCACCGGGGCCATCGACCACCTCGGGCTCGACACGGTGCAGTTCGCGATGGTCGTGCCGAAGCCGCTCGCCGGACGACGCGCGCCCTTCCCCGTCGCCTTCTACGGCCACGGGTACACCGGCAACCTCCTCGACGCGCTCGGGCTCGGTCCCCTCCTCGCCTCGCAGGGCATCGCCACCGTCGGCATCAACGCCGTCTCGCACGGCTTCGCCATGGACGAGCGCACCCGCACCCTCGTCTCCACCGTGCTCCGCGGCACCTGCAACGAGGGCGTCGCCCGCGCGCTCGTCGACCACCGCGCCCGCGACCTCAACGGCGACGGCATGGCCGACTCCGGCGGCGACTTCTGGACGGCGTACGTCTTCCACACGCGCGACGCGATGCGCCAGTCGGTGCTCGACCACATGCAGCTCATCCGCGCGATGCGAGGCTTCGACGGGCGCGCGACCTCCCCTGACGACCTCGACCACGACGGCCGCCTCGACGACCTCGCGGGCGACTTCAACGGCGACGGCGTGGTCGACGTGGGCGGCCCCGACGCGCCGTACTTCGCCACCGGCGGATCGCTCGGCGGCATCCTCTCGATGACCCTGGGCGCGGCCGACGCGAGCGTGCGCGCCGCGGCGCCGGTCTCCGGCGGAGGCGGGCTTACCGACATCGGTATCCGATCGACGCAAGGGGGCGTGAAGGAGGCGGTGATCCTCCGGGTGATGGGGCCGCTCATGGTCGCGATGCCCGCCGGGGCGTACCCGCCGGATGAGGGTCGTACGCGCACCTCGTGCCGGGCGAACCAGACCTCGCTCCGCTTCATCGTCCCGGACGTGAACGACACCGGCGAGCTCGAGGTGGCGTGCGTCGAGCGGGGCGAGCTCGGCGTGGGCGACGACGTCGTGATCACCAACGTACGGAGCGGCGAGTCCCGCTGCGCCCGCGCCTCCGCCGACGGCCGCTTCCGCATCGGGATGCCCTCCAACCTCGACGATCGCCTGGAAGTACGGATCTTCCGCGGAGACGCGGTCACCGACTTCGGCAACTGCGCGCTGCGACCGGACGCCGAGGTGCGGCGCATGGTGAGCCAGATGGAGGTCGTCGAGGGCGACTGCGACGTCCACTGCGGGCACATCCCCCCGACGCTCCAGCCCGACGCGCGCCCGCGTCGATGGAGCCAGCGCGGCGCCCCGCTGCGCTCACCCGCCGAGGGCATGGGCATCCGCCGGCAGACCCCGGAGATGCGCCGCTTCCTGCTGCTCGCCCAGGCCGCCCTCGACGCCGGCGACCCCATCAGCTTCGCCCCGCTCTACTTCCTGCGCCGCCCGGAGGACCACCAGCCCCACGGCCTCCTCGTGGTCAACACCGCCGGCGACCAGGCCGTGCCCGTCAACAGCGGCAACGCCTTCGCCCGCGCCGCGGGCGCGATCCCCTTCCTCGGGCCGCTCGCGCTCGAGCGACACCCCGCGCTCGCCGACTACGCGACGCCGCAGGCGCTCTTCGACCGCTACGCCCGCACGCCCAACCGGGTGCTGATCGACCGCGGCGTGCTGGAGGGCCTCGCCTCGCTCAACCGCTTCCCCTCGCCGACGCGGCGTGACGCCCTCTTCGACGTCGACGACCTCGACGAGGGCGCCCAGGGCTTCGGCGAGCAGCGCCTCGACCAGCCGCTGCGCCTGGTCCGACGCGCGACCCGGGCGAGCACCGCCGCGGAGCTCGACGCCGCCTGGCTCCCGACGCTAGGGCCCTGGAGCGGCGACACCGGCCCCTCGGTCGCGGTGCTCAACGCGTACACCCGCCCCGACGGCGGACACTCCTTCAGCGTGGCCGACCCCGACCTCGCCTGGGACCCGTCGCGCTACCTCATGAACATCATCGGCCGCTTCTTCGCCACCGGCGGCAGCGACCTCTACTACCGCAGCCACCCCACGGCGCATCAGTGCGCGGTCCGCGGCGACTGCGACTTCATCGCCCCCGCCCCGGCGCCCTGAATCTTTACCCTTCGGAGTATTCGCCCAGCGCCCGGAAGCGCTGGTAGCGGTCCTCGCGGAGCGCCTCCGGGCCGAGCGTGCGCAGCGCGTCGAGGTGCCGCCCGACCGCCTCGTCGACCCTGCGAAGCGCCTCCGCCGGGTCACGGTGCGCGCCCCCGACGGGCTCGGGGATCACCTCGTCGGCCACCCCCGCGGCGAACACCTCGGCCGCGGTCATGCGCATCGCCCGGGCCGCCTCCGGGGCGCGCGATCCGTCCTTCCAGAGGATCGACGCGCAGCCCTCCGGCGTGATCACCGCGTAGGTCGAGTGCTCCAGCATCAGCACGCGGTTGGCGACGGCGAGCGCGAGCGCCCCGCCCGATCCCCCTTCGCCCAGCACCGTCGACACCACCGGAACGGTCAGCGAGGAGAGCTTCATCAGGCACTGCCCGATCGCCTCGGACTGCCCTCGCTCCTCCGCGCCGAGGCCCGGAAACGCGCCCGGCGTGTCGACGAAGGTGATGAGCGGGCGGCCGAAGCGCGCCGCGAGGTCCATCAACCGCAGGGCCTTCCGGTAGCCCTCCGGGTGGGGCATCCCGAAGTTGCGCCGCACGTTGTCCCGCACCCCGCGCCCCTTCTGGTGACCGAGCACCACCACCGGCGCGCCGCGGTAGCGCCCGAGCCCCCCAACGATGGCCGGGTCGTCGCGGAAGGCCCGGTCGCCTCGCAGCTCGATGAAGTCCTCGAAGAGGGCCCCGATGGCGTCGAGGGTGGTCGGCCGCTCGGAGTGCCGGGAGAGCCGCACGCGCGCCCACACGCCGAGGTCACCGAAGAGGTTCTCCTCCAGGCGCCGGGCGGCCGCTTCGAGCCGCTCGATCTCGTCGGCCAGCGCCTCGTCCGCGCCAGGGAGACGGATGGCGGCCTTCAGGGCCTCGATGCGCTGCTCGAGCTCGCGCAGCGGGCGCTCGAAATCCAGGGTGGCCATCAGCGCTCGCGCAGAACCTCGAAGACCCTCACCGGCTGGGCGATGCCCTTCGGCGAGATGGGCTCGAGCTCCCGGACCTCGAAGACGTCCTGCACCAGCCCCCAGGTGTGCTCGGAGAGCAGGATCTGCATGCCCTTGGCCGCCGAGCAAAGTCGGGCGGCGAGGTTCACCGGCGCGCCGATCACGGTGTACTGCATGGCCTTCGAGCTGCCGATGTAGCCCGCGACCACCTCGCCGGTGTTGATGCCGACGCCGATCTCGAAGCTGGGCAGCCCCATGCTCTCGCGCTCGTTGTTGAAGTTGCGAAGCTCGTCGAGCATCGCGAGCGCGCACTTCACCGCGCGAACATGGTCGTCGCGGCCCGACACCGGCGCGCCGAAGAGCGCCATGATCTCGTCGCCCACGAACTTGTCGAGCGTGCCCTCGAAGCGGAACACGATCTCCACCATCCGCTCGAAGTAGTCGTTGAGCATCTGGACGATGTCCTCCGCGCGCATCGTCTCCGAGCGCGAGGTGAACCCTCGGATGTCCGTGAAGAGCATGGTGGTGACGCGAGGCTCGCCGCCCTGCTTCAGCTCCAGCTTGCCCGACACCACCAGCTCCGCGATGGCAGGCGACAGCAGGCGCTGGAACCTCGCCCTCGCGAGCGCCTCCTGCTCCAGGTGCTGCGCCAGCGCCGCGTTGGCGATGAAGAGCGCAGCCTGGTTGGCGATGTTGGTGAAGAGCTGCAGGTCTTTCTCGCCGAAGGCGTTGGGGTTCTGCGAGTCGACCATCATCACGCCGAGCAGCTCGTTCTTGTGGAGCAGCGGCACCGCCATCGAGCTGCGGATGCCGGTCATGATGATCGACTTGGACTCGGAGAAGCGCGGGTCGACCTTGGCGTCGCTGGAGAGCACCGCGACCTTCTCCTTGACGACCTGGCCGACCACCGCGCGCGAGGCCACGAACTCCTCCGGCCCCGCGCGCTTCGCCCGCGAACACCGGGGCTTCAGCTCGCCGTCCTCGAAGAGCAGGATCACCCCACGGTCGGCCGACAGCAGGTCGAAGGAGCGCTCGAGGATCTTCTCCAGCAGCCGGTCGAGGTCGAGCTCGGCGCCGATGGCCCGCTGGAGCTCGTACGAGATGCGGAGCTTCTCGTAGTCGCGGCGCAGCACCTCCACGTCCTGCAGCGAGCGCTCGGGCAGGAACTGCTGCATCTCCGCGGCGATCTTGGTGCGGACGTGCGACTCCATCTGCGCGCCGCCGATGGTGACGTTTCGCACCGCCTGGAGGGGCGGGCCTACCGTGGGCGGCGCTGTCATCGGGGCGGCAGGCGGCGGCCCGACGCGAGGCGGCTGAAACAAGGGAGGCGCCATGCGATCGACGGGCTTCGCAGCGAAGGGAACAGCCTGCGGCGGGGCCTGCACCGCGACGTCCTGGAAGACCGCGCGCGTATTGCCGAGCGCGATCTGGTCTCCGTGCGACAGGAACGACTCCCCCGCCACGCGCTGCTCGTTGACGTAGGTGCCGTTGAGCGATCCGAGGTCGCGAAGCACCCACCGGCTGCCGCGCAGCTCGACGACGCAGTGCTCCTTCGACACGATCCGGTCGAGCAACTGGATGGTGTTGTTCGGGTGGCGCCCGAGCGAGTTCACCGTCGCAAGGTCTCGCTCTTGGGGACCGTCCGGCCCGATGATCACCAGCTTCGCCATGGCCTCGATGCGCGCTCGAACCCGCGGGTTGCGAGACTATGCCCCTGCCCGTGAAAATGCCACCGCGCAGAAGCTCACGGCCCGGTCACGCCCACCGAGACGAGCCCCTGGCGGATCAGATCGGCGCGCATCCCGTACTTGAAGTTCGACCCGCGGTTGACCTCGACCTCTCGGCGCTGACCGTTGTTCGGATCGATCACGATCTGCCGCTCGTCGTCCGCGAGGCTGCCCGCGTTGATGCCCACGACGCTCCCGCTGGGCAGGAAGATCGGGCTCCCCGACGAGCCCCCCGAGGTCTGCGCGCTGTGCTGTAGCTTCTGCGCCGCGATCGGCGCCGCGACGCCGTCCTGGAAATCCGTGACGCGGTTGATCAGCCCGAGCGTGATCGTGGCCACCGGCGACGCCTCGTTCATGGTCATCCCAGGGAAGCCGTAGACGAACACCGCGTCGCCCTCGTGCAGCGCGAAGAGCTCGGCCTCGGTGGCGAGGCGCGCATGGGTCGGCAGCGTACCCGTCACCCGCACCAGGCCCACGTCATAGCCGGTGCCGCCCCGCGAGTAGCGAGAGTCCCGGAAGCGCGCGTCCATGTACACCGGCCGGGCCGGGAGCACCGAGCCGGGAGCCTTGTTGCGCAGCGCCACGATCACCGAACCCCTCGCGATCTCGTCGTTGGCGACCTGCACGCAATGCGCGTTGGTCGCGATGAGGTCTCTCGTGACCGCGAAGCCGGTGCAGAAGCCCTGGGTCCGCGCGGACCCCGATCGCCGGTACGCGAGCATGTAGATGGTGTTCTCGTTGGCTGCCGCCAGACGCGAGCCCGCGCTGCTCGGGTCGCCTCCGCTCGGCACCCGCACCGCCACCTCCGACTCATGGCTCCGCGCCCGGTCGAGCACCAGGAACGCCCCCATCGCGATCGCCACGAGCACCAGCCCGGAGAGCAGGACGATCGCGAGCTTCAGTCCCCGGTCCGACCGCCGCGCGTTCGAGGCCACGATCGCCTGATCGATCATGAACGCCACGGTGCGTCGGCCGACCTTCACGCCCTCTGGCATCGCGGCGACCATCGCCTGCCCGATCGGGTGCACCGCCAGGGGCGCCTGCGCCGGGGGGACCGGCGGTGGCGGCGTCTGCGCCATCGCCACCGTCGCGCCGATGGGTGGAGCCACGCGGGGCGCCGAGGTACTGGGAGCCTCTACGGCTGGGAGCTCCACCCGAAACCGCGGCCCGGCGCTCCCCAGCAGCAGCACGTCCCCCGACTGAAGAACCCGCTGCTGGACGCGCGCGCCGTTCAGGAAGGTCCCGTTCCGGCTGCCGAGATCGCTCACGACCCAGGCGTCGCTCTGCCAGGCGAGCTCGCAGTGGCGGCTCGACGCGTCGAGGTCCTGCTGCGGGTCGAGCGCGAGGTCATTGTCCGGCGACCGGCCGATGCGCACGCGACCGACCTCGAATCGCCACAGCCGCCCAGCCGCGGCGCCGCTCTCCTGGAACAGCCGGATCTCCACGATGCCTCGGATCTTACACCCGCGCTCGGAGCGCGGTCAGTCCTGCGCGGCGTCGGCGGCCTGCGGGGCCCCGGCGTCCTCGGCCCCCGCGGCATCGCCCCACGAAGGCGCAGGAACCAGCGTCGTCGAAGCGCCGCCATTGGGCGTCACCGGCGTCACCGGCGGGGCGTCTCCGACCTGCTGCGGTGCGACCGGCTCAGGGGCGCGGTCGTTGCTCAGTAGCTTCCACGCGCCGATCGCGAGCAGGGCGACCGCGACCGCGACGAACAACCAACCCACCCACGCACCGGCGCGGGAGACCGGGAGCACGGCCGCCTCGGAGTCATCGCTCGCGCTGCGCTCACCTGGCGACGCGACGAGATCGTCCCCGGCCCTCGGTCGATCGTCCCGGTGGGGGGGGTAGGAATGGGCCTTCTTGACGTCCGAGCCGGGCGGCGGAAGCGCCGGCATCTTCAGCGCCGACGAGGCGCTCCCCACGATGGGCGACTCGACCGACTCCGACAGCACGAACGCGTGGTAGCCGACGGGCTCATCGTCCGACGAGGCCGCCGGGAGATCGCCGTCGAAGCGCGCCACCATGACGGTGATGTTGTCGTGCCCACCCGCGTCGTTGGCGGTGTCGATCAACCGCTGGCAGCACTCCGCGGGGTCGTCGATCTCCGCGAGGGCCTCCTGCAGCTGCTCGTGGGTGGCGAGGCCCGAGAGCCCATCCGAGCACAGGAGCAGCGCGTCTCCGCGGCGCAGATCGATGAAGGACAGATCGACCGAGACCGCGTCCGCCGTGCCCAGCGCCTGCAGGATGATGTGCGCGTGCTCGTAGCTCTCCGCCTGCTCCTCGGTGAGCCTGCCGGCCTCGATGAGCTTCGAGACGAGAGACTGATCCTTGGTGATCTGCCGGAGCCGACCGCCGCGGAAGAGGTAGGCGCGAGAGTCACCGACCTGGCCGACGAAGAGCGTCGTGCCGAACACGCCCGCGACCGTCGAGGTGGTGCCCATCCCGTGCTGGTTGCGGTTGGTCTTCGCCGCGAGGAAGATCCGCGCCCCGGCCTCCTGCACCGCGGTCACCAGGGTCTGCGCGAACTCGTCGGCGTCGTCGGGAGACGAGCTCTCCTGCATGATCGCGTGGATCACGTCGACGGCCATCTGGCTGGCGATCTCGCCCGCGAGCGCCCCGCCCATGCCGTCGCAGACCGCCAGGAGCACGCCGCGGTCGCCCAGCGCGACCTCGTCGCCTACCTCGTCGCCGCCGCGCTTCTCGCGCGTCAGGTCGGCGAGCACGAAGTTATCTTCGTTGTGATCACGGATGCGGCCGACGTCGGTCGCACCGCCGATTCGCATCACCACGCGCTTCGGCGTGACGGGCTCCGGGGGCGGGGCAGGCAGCGGCTCATCCGGCGGCGCCGGGGTCGACTCCAGCACCATCGGCGGCTCGGGCTCGGCGGGCGGCACCGAGTCGGACGAAGATTCGGGCGGATCGGCGGCGGCCAGTGGAGGAATCATCGGAGCGGGCGCCGCGTCGGTGCCCGGCTCCAGCGGGGTGCTCTCGGTCTCGCTCATCGCGCGCTGCTTCCCTGGGCGCTGCCCGCGACCGCGCTTCGGGGTGATGCGTCGAAGCGGAAGAGGTGGTGCCCGATGCGGAACACATCGCCGTCGGCGATCTCGCGCTCGCCCCGGAAGAGAACCAGGGTGCCGTTGGAGCTACCGAGGTCGCGCACCTGAACCCGCCGCTGCGCGCGGTCGAGCTTGAACGCGACGTGCCTCCGCGACAGGAACACGTCGTCGGTGAACACCACGTCGCCGGACTCGCGGCCGATCACCGTCTCGTCGCGATAGAGGTGGAAGACATCCCGTGGAATACCCTCGCTGGTAAGCTGAACGAGCCGCGCCAGCCTGGGCTGCTCCGGGGTGCCGAACAACATCACCCCGTAGTGCATCACCGGGCCGAGGGAGACCTCTCCGTCGCCGAGAATCTCCAGGCGCAGCACCTGCTGACCCACGAGCACCACGTCCCCATGCACCAGGTCGACGGGCTCACGGATGCGATAGAAGATCCCGTTGACCGAGCCGAGGTCGCGGAGATAGTGCCGTTCGCCGCGCTTCTGGATGCGTGCGTGCCGCGGCGAAAGGTACGGGTCATCGGGGAGGGTGATGTTCCCCTCGAAGCGCCCCAGGTCGGTGACCGCGGTGCCGAGGCGGTGCACCGGCCCCTCGGAGCCGTCCTTGAGGATCGTGACGAGCTGGGATCCAGCCTGCGCCGCGACGGCGCCGAAGTTGTCGGTGCGGCTCTCGACGCGAACGGGCCCTTCGACCGCGAGCGTCGCTGCGACGACCGGGGCGCCCGGCGCGACCCGGGCGACTGGCGACGGAGCGGCGTCCGGGTTGCCGGCGGGTGCCGACGCGATCTCGGAGGCCGGGAGGCCGCACACGCCACAGAAGGACATCGAGCGATCGAAGGTGGTGCCGCAGCGAGGGCAGTGGATCGAAGCGCCTGCCCCCAACGGGGCCGGCGGGCTCACCGGAGCGGGCGATGCGACGGGAGCAGGCGCGGGTTGGGGCGAAGGCTGCGAGGCGGGCTCCCCGGAGGCGCGGAGATCGTAGCCACACATCCGACAGAACCGGACCCCTGGAGGGTTGTCGACCCCGCAGCGGAGGCAGTGATCGAGCGCAGCCGCCGGGGCGGGAGCGGCAGCGAGAGGCGCCGGCGCGAACGGCCCGGGCTGGGGAGCGACGATGTTGGCGGTCTCGCGGAGCTTGTGTCCACAGTCGAGGCAGTACACTGCACTCGCTGGATTCACCCGCCCGCAGTTCGAGCACTGCATGACGAAGCGATTGGACACCGCGGCGCCACCCACCGTCAAGCAGAACCACGGCGCACCACGAGGGAGCTCAGGGGCCGCGAAAGGTCCCGGTGAAGTAGCCGCCGAGGAGCACCGTCGCGATCCCGCCGTCGCTCCGTCGCACGCCATCTCCCGTGTCGAAGGGGACCAGGAACCGGAGCGCCTCGAGCCTCCCCACGAAGCCGAGGCTGACGAACGGCGACAGGTAGTAGCTGCCGCCCACGGACACGCTGACGGCGGGCCCGAGCGTCGTCACGCCGAAGCGCTCTCCGTAGGCCACGACGCCGCCACCGACGCCGACGAAGGCCTCGGCGTTCGACGCGGGCGACGCGGCGACCCATCGGTGCTCGAAGCGAATCTGCTGGAGCGTCGCGGACGCGAAGAGGTTGCGGGCGTTGCGAACCGAGACGTCGTAGCCGATGAGCCACTCCTGCGAGGCCGAGGTGCGACGCCCGATGGCCACCGCGATGCCCCCGCCGCCGCCAAGGGGGCAGAGGGTCTGGTCATTGGGGCACACCGCGTCGGCGTGAAGGATCGCCGAGGTGGCGAGGCCTACGGACAGCACCCGGTGCGCGCGGTAGGGTACCTCCTGGCTGCGAGACAACATGTCCTGCGCCTCCGCAGGCGCCGAAGCGAGGCAGAGGGCGGCGCCGAGCAGCGCGGCGCGAGGTCGTTTCTTCTCCGGGTGCACGTGGACGGATGATAGGAGCCTTCGCCCTGGGGCTGCCAGCGTGGACGCCCTCGAAGCGTTGTTGACAACGTCGTCGCGGCTGTGATTGATCCCCTCCGCACAAGGAACTCGCCATGGAAATCCTTCTGGACAAGCGTGCGGTTAAGCAGATCCGGCTCTCGGCGCAGGACGCCATCGAGGAGGGCGATACGGAGACGCTCCGCGACGACATCCTCGACTCATTCAGCGAAGATCAGGTCGAGGAGATCGAGCGCCGCATCGATACGGACTTCTACGACTTCCTCGGTGACACCTTGGAGGAGTGGTCCGGGGAGGACGTCGACGAGCTCCTCGACCTTCTGGAATCTCAGCTGGCGGACGTTGGCGTCGAGCTGAAGTTCGAGTCCGTCGAAGCGGCCGGTGACGATGACGCGGACGACGACTTCGACGCGGACGACGACGACGACCTCGACGCCGAGGAGCCGGTCGACGACGACGACTGAACCCTAGCGCCGCGACTCCTGACAGATCCCCGAGTCCGCCGTGCCGCCAGCACAACCTGCGAGCGCGGCACGGGCCCGTGCAGCGAACCGGCGGCACGGAAACTCCTCCACCAGCACCCGCCACAGCCCACACGCCCTCGCGGCATCGCTGCCTCGGCGGAGCGCCGCCTCCTCCCAGAGCGCGTCGTCGCGGCGCAACGACGTCGGGTGCTCCACGTAGACCCGATGGTACGCGTCAGCTGCCGCGCTCGGGTCGCGGAGGTCATCGCGTAGGATCTCCGCCTGGAGCAGCGCACCATCGTCGAACCCCGGCGCGGCGTAGCTGCCGTTGCCCCAGGACGCCTCGCGCACCGCGAGCATCCGGTCCAACGTTGCGAGCGCATCGCGTGGCCGCCCGGCGGCGCGCTGCAGCCGAGCGAGCGCGAGGTGCCCGTCGTCCCAGTGGCTGTTCGCGGGGTAGGGCACCTGCTCGACCACCGCGAGCCACGACGCCTCTGCGGCCGCCCGATCACCCGTGGCCTCGACGCGGATCGCGCGCTCGGCGAGCACGCTCTCGATCAGGATCGAGCGTCGGATCCGCGGGTTCGCGGCGAGGGCGTCCAGCCACGCGATGGCCGCCGAGCGCGTGGGGTCTGTCGCGTCGAGCGCGCGCAACCGTAGCCGCAGGGCCCCACGAGCCGGTCCAGAATCGGGCTCGTCCTCGACGAGCGATGCCAACGCACGATGGGCGCTGACGACCTCCGTCGGCTCCGTCGACGCAAGGTCCAGCGAAGCCAGTTCGAGTCGCGCGCGAGGACCGTGGTCCCATCCGCCTCGGCTGATGGCCACCTGTGTAAGCAGCCCTCGGGCGCACACGAGATCGCCGACCCGTCGACACGCCATCGCCGCGCGGTACCGCGCATCATCCGCGTCACGCCCGGCCCCCACCTCTACAGCGGCGCGCTCGTACGCGCGGGCAGCATCCTGGAACCTGCCCGCGGTGTAAGCCCGATCTCCCTCCGCGAGGCGTGCCTGGTAGGCGCTCGGGACTGCCGAGGTGCAGCCCGCGATCACGAGGCAGACTCCCAGGCCGACGCGCGGATCGATGCTTCGGATCACGCCACGACCGGGCGCATGAGTTCGCGCACCACCCCCGCCGCGGTCTTGATGTCGTCGATCGAGACCTCCAGGTGGGTCACCGCGCGAAGCCGGAACTCGCCGAAGACCGACAACAGGATGCCGCGCGCCCTCGCCATGCTAGCGAAGGCGTTGGCATCGAACGCCCCGTTGGGGCGCAGATCGATGAGCACGATGTTGGTATCCGGCGGAACCACGCTGATCCCCGGGCATCCGGCCAGCCCCTCGGCCAGCGCCCGGGCCGCAAGATGATCGTCGGCGAGCCGCGCGATGTGGTGATCGAGCGCGTAGAGTCCCGCCGCGGCGAGGACGCCCACCTGACGCATCCCTCCCCCCATCCGCTTGCGAAGCCTCCTCGCGTCGCGGACGTGGTCCCGCGTCCCGACCAGGACCGAACCCACCGGCGCGCCCAGACCCTTGGACAGACAGACGGAGACCGTGTCCGCCTCACCAGCGACCTCGCGGGGAGGCAACCCCAGGGCGACCGAGGCGTTGAACAGGCGAGCGCCGTCCACGTGCACGGTCAGCCCAGCCCTATGCGCAGCGTCGACCGCCGCACGACAGACCGAAGGGTCGATGACTCTTCCTCCCGCGCGGTTGTGGGTGTTCTCGAGGACCAGCGCCCGCGTGACGGGGCACCAGTCCACCCGGGGCCGAAGCGCGCCCTGGATCTGATCCGGGGTCACCTCCCCATCGAGGCCGATGGAGACCAACTGCACACCCGCGATCGCTGCCGCCGCGCCGCTCTCGTACCAGAGGCAGTGGGCGCCCTCGGCGACGAGCACCTCGTCGCCATGGCGCGCGTGAAGCTGGAGGGCGATCTGGTTGGCCATGGTCCCCGAGGAGACGAACAGACCAGCCTCCCGTCCGAGGAGTTCGGCGATCCGACGCTCGAGTTCTTGCACCGTGGGGTCTTCTCCGAACACGTCGTCACCGACGACCGCCGAGGCCATCGCGGCTCGCATTCCTGGCGTGGGCCGGGTCACCGTGTCGGAGCGCAGGTCGATCGTATGGGAGGGCATTTCGCTACCTGTCGTACCGAATCCCAGTGCCAGCGCCAACCTGCGATAATCTCTCTTGCAAAGTCACCGCGCCGTGATAGAAGCGGCGCTCTCTTGCCACCCTAGCTCAGGGGTAGAGCAACGGTTTCGTAAACCGTAGGTCGAGGGTTCAAATCCCTTGGGTGGCTCAAGATCGACGATGGGTCGAACCTCCCGCAGGCCCTGGGCGCTGCCCAGGGAGCCGGAGACCGCGTCCAGCTTCGACGCACCGGCTCAAGTTCGTGCTCGGTCTGCCTCGAGTCCTTCCCCTGAGGGGGCGGAAGGATTGCCAGGAGAGCAGCGAGACCTCGCCCGGTGGGACACTGGTCCGGACATCTGCACGGTAGCGACGAGGTCGCGGCACCAGCACCCACACCCGGCCCCCGGCGCCAGCGTAGGGCACCCATGCACCCTCAAAGCGGGGAATGTGGGATGCCCGATCCCGTCAAGCCTGACTGACGAATCGCGTCACCCGAAAGGGGTAGAGCAGGGGTCATTCTTCAACCCACCGGGGACAATGCCAGCGGAACAAGTCAGGAGCTCCGCAGAACAGCCGACAATTGCTCAGCGAGGCGGTGGCTTCTTTCGGCAATGGCACGACGACTGCAATGATCCGTTTCGTCCAATCCGAGGGTCTGGCACTTCGAGCGGTTCGAGTCGCCTGATCAATCAACGGACGGAGGGTACTTCAATGAAGCGTTCCATGAAGAAGGTTCTCGCTGGCTTCACCCTGGTCGAGCTGATGATCGTCGTCGTGATCCTCGGCATCCTCGCGGCGGTCGCGATCCCCGCCTTCACCCGCTACGTGAAGCGCTCGAAGACCAGCGAGGCCACTGGCAACATCTCGAAGATCTACCAAGGCGAGGTCAGCTACTTCAACCAGTCGTCCGAGCAGAGCGTCGCCAGCTTCGCCTCGGCCGCTGCGACCCCCTCCGGCACCCCGTCCGCTTCGAAGTTCCCGGCGCAGCCGACCGCCTTCACCGGCGACTCCGGCTGGAGCGCGATCGGCTTCTCGGTCGACTCGCCCCTCTACTACGCCTACTCCGCCACTGCGAGCGCGAGCAGCTTCAACGCGGTCGCGACCGGCAACATCGACGGCGACGGCACCAACTCGACCTTCAGCCGCGCCGCTGCGCTCAACGCTGGCGAGATCCAGGGCGCCCAGATCGTCATCACCAACGAGCTCGAGTAGTCGGTCGCTCACCTGTCGGTGAGCGCCTCCACTCCTTCTCCCTCCAATCACTGGTTGACCTGAACGGCGTCATTCCTCAACGGAAGACGCCATTCAGGTCATCTGTCCGGCCAGAGCGGCTCCTCTTCGGACGGTCGTTCAGACCGGGCCTCAATATCCCCACAACGATTTCGGTTCATCCTGATCGCCAATCGATCGCCGTCTCGCGGCGCTCGGTCGGCGCTCTTGTCTTTTGAACCTCGGTTCTCAGCCCCCGAGAACGGGCCGCGGATGAGGCCGGGCGCGCGAGCCCTGAGGCCGACACGAGCCCCGAGAGAGGAGTGTCGTCCCCCACAGGTGCGGATCGACGCTCCGTGGTGGGAGGCACGCCCGCAGCGCGCGGGATGCTGCTCTGGAGAGTGAGGTTCTGAGATCAGCGAGGATAGGCAGCGACGAAGGCCCGGCCGGCTACGCCGCTGCCAACGCTCGGCGTGCATCCCGAGGTCACCGCAGGCGCGAAGCGGCCGTCCAGCCGACAGCGCGCGGGATCGACGCTCAGACGAATACGCCCAGGACCACCAGTGCCGCCAGCGCCGCCCGTCGCGTACAGGCTCCCGGCGCCGCCGGCGCCGCCGGCAGCGGAGACCTGAGCGCGCGCTGTCACCGTCAGGGTGGGCGCTCGCAAGAACACCACGCCGCCCGAACCGCCGCCGCCCGCTGCCCCCGGCTGCGGATCACATCCCGCCGCTCGGTTCGTACCGATATAGGCGTCGCCGCCCTCCCCCCCGTTGGCGAGGAGGCGTCCGTTGACGGTGATGCGCGTGTCCGACCAGACTCGCAGCGCACCACCGCCGCCACCACCACCCGAGGTTCCACCGAAGGCAGGGCGATTCAAATAGTCACCGCTCCCGCCGCCACCTCCTGACCCCGGATAGAACGTGCGGTCGATCGCAAGGTCGCTCGCAGCAGCCATCCCGATGCTGCCGCCGCCGCCGCCACCGACCCAAGCCGCGGAGATGCCGGGGCGCGATCCGGGGCATTGCGTCTGACCCAGCACCCCATCGAGCCCGTGATAGGTCGCGATCGTGCCAGCGCTTCCGCCGCGTCCGGTCGCCGCTCCGCCACCCGCAGTCACCCCGGTGCAGTCGCCCTGACCAGGAAACAGCGCGCCGAGGGCGCCCGCACCACCGCCCGCAAACCCGCCGCCGCCGGCGCCGTACGCGCGGTAGCCGGTGAAGACCCCGCCGCCGCCGCCGAACTGCGCCGGCGGCGATGCAAAGATCAGCTGCGTCCGATTGTCGGTAATGCAGGCGAGGTTGCTCCCGACCGCACAGGTGCCGGTCGTCCCCGCGGTGCCGCGGCCGTTTCCCCCGGACACTCCAGCCACCCACTCGCACGCAGGCCCCGGGGTCGCGGTGCGAGGATCACCAGTGAAGCCTCCGGCGCCAGCGCGCCCCTGTCGGGTGCTGCGCGAGGCAATCGTCGACTGGCTCCCGGGGCCGCCGGACACGTCGATGGTGCCGTCGATCACGACATCGCTGGTCGCGCGCATATCGAGCGTGCCGTTGTCGGCGCCGCCGCCCGCGACGAACACAACCACGCCCGCTGGGACGTTGATCGTCGTGAAGTTGTGCACCCCTGGGCGAAGATAGGTGGGATTGACCGTCGGGTTGAACGCCCCCTCGGAGCCGGTGCTCGGCCGACCGCACACGCCGTCGGTGCACGTCGCACCGGCCGCGCAGGCCGCGCCGCAGCGACCGCAATTGAGCGCGTCCGAGCCCGTGTTGACCTCGCAGCCGTCGGTCGCCTGTCCGTTGCAGTCCGCGAAGCCAGGCAGGCACGATCCGACCACGCAGGAGCCCGCGCGACACGCCACGGACGTCCCGAAAGGCGCGGCACACGCTCGACCGCAGGCGCCGCAGTTGGCCGGATCGCCGCTCACGTCAACGCAGAACACCCCGCAGCACTGGCGCCCCGGGTCGCACGCCGGTCCGCCGCCGCAACCCGTCATCGAGGTCACGCAGCGCCCGGAGGTGCACTCCTGTCCGGCGCGGCAAGCGAGGCCACACGCGCCGCAGTTCGCCCGGTCACTCAACACATCGATGCAGCGATCGTCGCAGCAGAGCTGGCCGCGCACGCAGAGTCCTCCAGGGCCGCACGCGTCCGTACGACGGCAAGCGCCGTCCACGCAGACGTCGCCTGCGGCGCAGGCCCGACCGCAGCCGCCGCAGTTGCGCGGGTCGCTCCGGAGATCCTGGCACCCGTCCAGGCAACAGACCTGCCCGGCACCGCACACCGGGCCGCCGTTGCACGCCATCGTCGTCACGCAGCTGCCGGCGACACACCGCGCGCCGAACCCGCACGCGATGCCACAGCCGCCGCAGTTCAAAGGGTCGTTCTGCACGGCGCGACACACGTCGCCGCAGCACACGCTCCCGACTCCGCAGGCGATGCCGCAGCCGCTGTCGTTCGCGTCGGGCACATCTGACGCGTCCTCGACGTCCTGCACGTCCTCGACGTCCTGCACGTCCTCGACGTCCTCGACGTCTTCCGCGTCGGTGATGTCGCCCACGTCAGGCACATCGCGTACGTCTTCCACGTCCGGCAGGTCGATCGGCACATCCACCCCGCCAGCGTCGGGGCGGTCGCTCGTCGCCCCGTCGAGCATCGGACGGTCCTCCGTCGAACCGTCGCCCTCGAAGGGCGACTCGCCCTCGAGCTCGGTTCGGCTGCATCCGACCAGCATCGCCAGGACCAACAGACCGACGTCCTTGCGCCGACCCTCGTACGTCATCATCGATCCGCGTCTCCTCGCATCGCATCTTCCAACAAGGCTCGCAGCTCGGCGCCGTCCAGGTGCTCACGCTCCAACAGCGTCGCCGCGATTGCGTGTACCGCCGCCCCGCGATCCTCCAGCACCTTGCGCGCGACGCCCTCGGCCGCCGCCACCGTCTGCCGGATCTCCGCATCGACGAGGTCCGCCAGCTCGCCGCCGTGCTCGGAGCCGCCGCCGTGATCGGTCATCAGTCCCCAGTCCCCGACCTGCCGACCCCGCCCGAGCGACAGCGCTCCGACCTTATCGGACATCCCGAACTCAACCACCATCGCCCGCGCCATCTCCGTCGCCTGAGACAGGTCGCTCGCCGCTCCGGTGGATACCTCACCAAGGAACAGCACCTCCGCGACCCGGCCTCCCAGCAGCGTCGCGAGCTGCGCGCGGAGCTCGCTCTCCGTCATCATGTAGCGATCCTCGGTCGGGCGCTTCAGCGTATATCCGAGCGCCCCGTGGCCTCGCGGAACGATCGACACCTTCGTCACCCGAGAGGCCCCGCCCAGCACCTCGCCCACCAGCGCGTGACCGAGCTCGTGATACGCCACCCGACGGCGCTCATCCGGGGACAACACCCGAGATCGACGCTCCAGGCCCGCAGCCACCCGCTCCATCGCCTCCTGCAGATCTGCCGAGCCCGCCGCCGACGCCCCGCGACGGGCAGCGAGGAGCGCGGCCTCGTTGATGAGATTGGCGAGGTCCGCCCCGGCGTATCCTGTGGTCTCCGCCGCGATGGTCTCCAGGTCGACGTCCGGACCGAGCGACACCGTGCGAGCGTGAACCTTGAGAATCGCCAGCCGCCCGCCGCGGTCGGGCCGGTCGACCAGGACCTGACGGTCGAAGCGCCCCGGTCGTAGCAGCGCCACATCGAGGATCTCCGGCCGGTTGGTCGCCGCCAGGACGATCACTCCGTTGTTGGTCTCGAAGCCGTCCATCTCGACCAGGAGCTGGTTGAGCGTCTGCTCGCGCTCCTCGTTGGATCCCATCGGGTTGCCGCCGCGGGTGCGGCCGAGCGCGTCGAGCTCATCGATGAACACGATGCACGGGGCTTGCGCCTGGGCGCCCTCGAAGAGGTCGCGCACCCGGGCGGCGCCGACCCCCACGAACATCTCGACGAACTCGCTGCCGCTCAGGGAGATGAACGGCACCCCCGCCTCGCCCGCGACAGCCTTCGCCAGCATCGTCTTGCCCGTGCCGGGAGGGCCCACCAGCAGGACCCCGCGGGGGATGCGCGCGCCCACCCGCTTGAAGCGCTCCGCGTCGCGGAGGAACTCCACGACCTCCATGAGCTCCCGCTTCGCCTCGTCGACGCCCGCGACATCGTCGAAGCGAACCTTGACGTCCTTCTCGCCAGCGACCTTGCCCCGGCTCTTGCCGAAGGCCAGCACCCCGCCGCTCGGCCCCTGGACGCGCTGCGCGATCCATCGACCGAGGAGCAGCACCCCGATGAGCATAAGGCCAGTGGTCAACAGCCACGACATCCATCGGGAGTCGGGAGTGCCCTCGAAGGTGACGCCCTTCTCTGTCAACAAGCCAATGAGCTGCGGGTCGGTGACGCGCACCACCTCGAAGTCCATTGGAGCGCGAGGCCTCGGCGCGGCCGCCGTGCTGGCCCGCCGATAACGACCTCGAATCATCCGCTCGCTGATGAGTACCGAGGCCACCCGGCCGGACTGCACCCTCGTGCGGAACTCCGAGTACGGCAGCACCGCGGTGGCCCCCGGGGCGAACTCCGCGAGCAGCGCCACCGCCCCGAGCAGCACCGTCAGCGCGGCCAGCCAGGCGCGCGCGCGTCGGTCACGGCGGTCGTCCGGGCGTGGTTCGCGCTCGCTCACGCCTCGCGGGCTCCTCCGAAGACCGGGAGCGTTCGCTTCACGGGCTTCGCGCCCTGGAGCGCCAGCTGACCGCAGGCCGCGTCGATCTCGTCGCCGCGGGTCTTGCGGATGAACACGCTGTACCCGTCGGCCCGGAGCTGGGACTGGAAGGTCAGCACGTCGTCGCGCGCCGGCGCCGCGTAGGGGACGCCCTCCACGGGGTTGAGCGGGATCAGGTTCACCTTCACCGCGAGGCCCCGGAGCAGCTTCGAGAGCGCGCGGGCGTGCGCCGCCTGGTCGTTGACCCCGCGGATGAGTGTGTACTCCACGGTGATGCGCCGACGGCGCGCGAGGGGATACCGGCGCAGCGCGGGCATGAGCTCGGCCAGCGGGTAACGGCGGTTGATCGGCATGAGCTGCGAGCGGATGTCGTCGGTCGGCGCGTGTAGGGAGATCGCGAGCGCCACCTCTCCGCGGAAGTCCTGGCCGAGGCGCTCGATCTCCGGGACGAGCCCGGAGGTGCTGACGGTCACCCGGCGGGAGGAGAGGTCGAGTCCGTCGCGGTGCGTGAGGAGCCGCAGCGCGCGAGCCACCGCGTCGTAGTTGTGCAGCGGCTCGCCCATGCCCATCAGCACGACGTTGCGGATCGCCTCGCCGTCGTCGAGCAGCGTGCGCCCGAGGAGCACCTGCGCGACGATCTCGCCCGCGGTCAGGTGTCGCTTGAGGCCCGCGACGCCCGACGCGCAGAAGACGCAGCCCATGGCGCAGCCGACCTGCGAGGAGATGCACTGGGTCACGCGCCGAGCGGCGATGCGGGGGGTGGAGGGCGAAGGCTCGTCGTCGGGCTCGTCGTCCGCGTCGTCATCCGGCATCGGGGGGATGAGCACCGTCTCGACGGTTCCGCTGCCCGCGGCGTCGGGGAATCCCACCAGGACCTTGCGGGTGTCGTCGGCGGCGCGGTGCGCCCGCTCGATGACCGCCGGCATATGCATCGACGCGCCGGAGAGCTTCTCTCGCAGGGTCTTCGCGATATCCGTCATGCCCGCCGGGTCGGCGACCGAGCGCGTGTGGATCCAGCGGAAGACCTGCTTCGCGCGGAAGGGGCGTTCACCCCAGGAGGCGAGCAGCGCCTCCCACTCCTCGAGGTAGGAGCCGACCGGGTCGCGAAGGATGTCGTGGGTTGCGGGTGGCACGCGCTCCCTGTAACAGCGCGGAGCAGGGCGGGCAATCAGGGCGCCGCGTTGGCCGACCCCGGCGTGGGCGCGCACGCCGCAAAGGGGCCGGTGCCGTCGGGCAGCCTGCCCCAGGTGCGACCATCGACGACCGCGTTGGCGGGGTAGTCCGCCGTGGCCACCACGGCGCCGCCGGATTGGAGCAGGTACAGGCGCTCTCCCCGCGACGCGCTGATGCCGAAGCCCGCGTGGAAGCAGGTCATCGGCCCGCTGGCGCCGAGGCAGGTCATCTGGGGCCCGGCTCCGGCGTCGGCGAGGTCGGCGACCACGAGGAGGTGCTGCCCCGGCGCGAGCGAGGTGCCCGCCGGGAAGCGCACTCCGTCCGACGGGCGAGGCGCGCCGCCGTCGACGCTGGTGTCGGTGTCCGCAAGGACGAGACCGCCGAGGTCGACCGGGGCGCTGCCTACGTTCTTGAGCTCGATCCAGTCGTCACCGACGGCGCGGACCTCATTGATCACCACGGACGCGCCCGTCGGCACATCGACCGCCGGGGGGACGTCCGAGGGATTGCCAGCATCCACGGGGCTTCCCCCATCGGACACCGTAGCCACATCGGCATCGACGACGGGAACGTCGGTCGGAGCCGGTGCGGGGGACTCGCTGCATCCAGTGATGGCGATGAGCGCGAGCGCTGACCATTGAAGCTTCATGGGTTCCTCTTTCAATCAATAGACGCCGCGGGTCGCGAGCCGGAACTCCCACTGGTCGCTCCCCGGCAGCGCCGCAGCCGCGCCGTCGCCCGGGACCACGCGGCCCGCCGAGGCGAAGACCTCCAGCGGCTCGATGACGCGGTACCCCACGGTCCCGAGCACGGAGTGAACCTGGTTGGAGGCGAGGCGATCGTCGCGTTGCAGGAAGGAGTACCGCAGCCCGAGGAGGAGGCGCTCTACGGGCTCGACCCGCGCGAAGCCCTCGAGGAGGTAGGACACGCGATCGCCGTCGCTCCCGACGCCCCAGGCGATGGTCGCGACCGCGCCGGCGCGGAGCTCGGTCGCCTGCCAGAGGAGCCCCGCGGTGAGCCGATCGGCGCGGGTCGAGGCGACCCCCGACGTCCCGACGATGTACGAGGCGAATACCGCGAGGGGAGCGAAGGCCCGGCCGGGAATGGGATGCACGGAGGCCGCGAGCTCGACGCTCTTCGCCCGGTTGAGTTCGCGGCCGTTGTAGCCCTCACCGTTGTAGGCGCCCACGCCGACCCAGCCGAAGGTTCCCGGCAGGGTCGCGCGCACGGTCGCTCCGAGGTCGGCCGGGGCGCCGAGTCCGGTCTGCTCCAGGGCCGTCGGCGCGACCGCCCGTAGGCGCCAGGTGCCTTCGATCTCCGGGATGGTGAGCGTCGGGACCACGCCCGCCTGGACCCTCAGCACGCGCCCCGGGGCCCAGCCCGCGAAGGCCTCACGGAGCCGGAATACGAAGACGCCCGAGGAGAGCGCGCCGAGGGTTCCTCCCAGGGCGGGGCTCACGGCCTCGAGCAGCACCCTCGCCCTCGCGTCACCATACTCACCAGTGAGCGCCGCGTGCGCTCTCGGCACATCGAAGACGTGAGACCACTCCGATGAGCCGTCGGTCATGCGGGAAGAGCGCACCGCGTACTGCGCGAACACCTCGACGCCCGGGCGCACCGAGAGCCCGGTGTTGCCAGCCGCCGTCGGGGGCGACGCGGCAGGCTGCGCCCACGCAGCAGCAGGAGCGACGAGGAGCGCGAGCAGCACCGCGGCGCGCGAGGAGGGCATGGCCGTCACGAAGCGACGCTCAAGCAGCACCCAGCAGCCAGCGGCGGAAGAGGATCATGCCGCGCTCGAGGGCGGCGCGGTCGGTCCACTCGTTGCGCTGGTGGGCCTGCGACTGGGTGCCGGGGCCGAGGTTGACCGCGGCGACACCGACGCTGGCGAAGCGGGCGACGTCGGTCCACGCCTGCTTCGGCTCGACGCCTTCGACCCCCTCCGCGATGAGCGCCTGCACCAGCGGGTGCTCGCGATACGGCGGCGCCGAGGGCGATCGGTCGAACACCTCGATCTCTGCGTCGCCCTGCACCAGCGCCTGGAGGTCGGCGACGGCGTCGTCGGCCGTGCGCCCCGGGGCGAAGCGGTGGTTTACGTTGAGGGTAAAGCGGTCGGGCACGATGTTGCGCCCGCGGCCGCCCTCGGCGAGCGTCGCCGAGATGACCTCACGATAGAGCATCCCCTCGATGGTCACGTCCCGAGGAGCCAGCGCCGCGATCCGGGAGAGGAAGGCCCCGGACTTGTGGATGGCGTTCTCGCCCTGCCACGGGCGAGCGCTGTGGGAGGTGCGACCGTGGAAATGGACGCGCGCATGAAGGCTGCCCATGCACCCGAGTTGGAGTCCGTTGGAGCTCGGTTCAAGGCACACCGCCAGGTCGGCGGTCTTCAATGAAGGGAAGTGCTCCAGGATGTCCCCGAGGCGATTTTCGAGGAAGGGCCCCTCCTCGCGCTCATAGAAGACGAAGGTCGGCTGGAGCTTCGGGGTGGCGCCGCGCGCGATGTCTTCCAACAGGCAGAGCATCACCGCGAGGCCCGACTTCATATCGGCAGCGCCAGGGCCGTAGATGCGGTCGCCCTCGACCCGGGTGGGTCCGTCGTGCTGGGTCTTCACCACATCGAAATGACCCGCGAGCACCACCCGGGGGCCGCTCGCGGACACCTTCGGGGTCACCACGAGGCTGTGGCCGTCTCGGGCGACCGCCCCCTCCCCCAGCAGCGCCCGCAGCTGCGCCTCGACCCGGTCGCAGAGAGGACCTTCCTCCCCGGTGAGCGACGGGACCGCGCACAGGTCGAGGAGGTGCTGCTCGACCGGGGAGAGGTTCATACGGAGACCTCGTGGTCGCGGAGCGCGCGCTCGAGGGAGGTCTTGCGGTCTGTGCTCTCCGAGCGGCGGCCGATGATCAGCGCGCAGGGGACGTTGTACTCCCCGGCCGGGAAGCGCTTCGGACGCATGCCCGGGATCACCACGCTGCGCGCCGGGATGCGGCCCTTCCACTCGACCGGCGACTCGCCCGTCACGTCGACGATGGCGGTGCTGGAGGTGAGCACCACGCCCGCGCCGAGCACGGCCTCCTGCTCGACGTGGACGCCCTCCACCACGATGACCCGCGATCCGACGAAGGCGCCGTCCTCGATGATGACGGGGCGGGCCCCTGGGGGCTCGAGCACGCCGCCGATGCCGACGCCGCCGGCGAGGTGCACGTCGCGGCCGATCTGGGCGCACGAGCCGACGGTGGCCCAGGTGTCGACCATCGAGCCCGTGTCGACGTAGGCGCCGATGTTGACGTAGCCGGGCATCACGATCGCGCCGGGGGCGACGTAGGCGCCGTAGCGGACGGTGCCGGGAGGCACGATGCGCACGCCCTCGGGGGGCGTCTTGATCGGGATCTTGTCCTGGAAGGAGAGCGGCCCGGCGCTGGTGCGCTCCATCGGGCGGAGCGCGAAGTAGAGCAGGATGGCCTGCTTGATCCAGGGGTGGACGGTCCAGCCGGCGGCGTCGCGGGTGGCCACGCGGATCGCGCCGCGGTCGAGCAGGTCGAGGGTCTCCTCGACGGCTGCGGTGCTCTCGGCGGAGCGCAGGATGCTGCGGTCGGCGAAGGTGCGCTCGATGATGGGTTGTAGCCGGGGGGCGACGGTGTCCTGGGTGCTCATGGCCCGGAGGGCATACAACCACCCGCGGGGGTGGCGGTAGTTCGCTACGGGACGCAGCCGCTCTCGCTCGGCTGCCCGGCCGGGCGGACGTTGGGGCAGATGGAGCCCGCGAAGCGGCACTCGGTGGCGTCGGAGCAGCGCTGGACGCAGACCGTTCCGAGCGCGGCGGTCTCGGTGTTGATGCACACGCCGTGGTCGGGGCAGTCGGCGCTCGTCGTGCAGGCGACGGTGCAGAGCCCGATCTGCCGCCCGGTGAGCCGGTTGTTGAAGAGCACGCACCGGGGGGTGACCTCGGCGCAGGCCGACGACGCCTGGCAGGAGCCGTACGCGGTCTCGTTGCGTGCGCTGCACGCGGCCAGGGGAACCAATACGAGAAGCCACCGGAGAGACATGGGGGAGGACCGATGCGGAGGGTACACCGATGCGCCCCGGCATGGGATCGTCCGCTCGATGATCGAGGTGACGAATGTGTGGAAGCGCTTCGCGGCGCCGGTGCTGCGGGACGTCACCCTCCGGGTTCCGCAGGGCTGCCTCTACGGGCTGATCGGCCCCGGGGCGGCGGGCAAGAGCGTGCTGCTCAAGTGCCTCGCGGGGCTGCTGCGCCCGGAGCGGGGCTCGGTGCGGGTCTTCGGCGAGGCCATCGAGTCGCTCGACGAGGTCTCGCTCCAGGCGGTGCGAAACCGGGTCGGGATGCTCTTCCAGAACAACGCCCTCTTCGACCACCTGACGGTGGCCGAGAACATCGCGTTTCCGCTGCGGCGCCGCGGGGTCACCGACGAGGCCGAGATCGCCGAGCGGGTGGCCGACCGGCTGCGCGCGGTCTCCCTGCCGGGCTTCGAGCAGCGGCTCCCGGGGGGGCTGTCGGGCGGGCAGAAGAAGCGCGTCGGGGTGGCTCGGGCGACGGTGACGCGCGCGGACGTGGTGCTCTACGACGAGCCCGCGGCGGGCCTCGACCCGGTGACGTCGCAGAAGATCTTCGACCTGCTGCGCCGGGAGCAGCAGGAGGCCGGGGCGACGGTCGTCATGGTGTCGAGCGACATCGACCGGCTGCTCACGGTGACCGACCGGGTGGGGATGATGCTCGACGGGGCGCTGATCTTCGACGGGACCACCGCGGAGGCCCAGGGGTCTTTACATCCGGTGGTAAAGCAGTTCGTGCACGGCGAGGTCGACGGGCCGTTGTAGGCTCGCACCCCAGGAACGGCTGAGATGGCGACCGAGGAAGAAGGCCCAGCCGCGCAGACCGGGCGCGCGGTGCTCTCCCTGGCGACGGACGTCGGCGGGGCGGCGGTGCTCGCCGCGAGGCTCGCTCGACGGATGGTGCCGCCGCGGCTGGATGGTCCAGAGCTCTGGCGCAACCTGTACCGGATGGGCGTGCGTTCGCTCCCCATCGTCGGCGTGACGGCGCTCTTCACCGGCGGGATCATGGTGATCCAGGCGGGGGTGCTCATCCGCCGCTTCGGCGCCGAGGGGCTGCTCGGGTGGGGCGCCGGCTTCACGACGCTGCGGGAGGTGGGGCCGATCCTGATCGCGCTGATGTTCTCGGGCAGGGTCGGGGCGAACAACACCGCCGAGCTCGCGACGATGACGGTGACGGAGCAGATCGACGCCCTGGAGACGCTGGCGATCGACCCGCTCTCGTACCTGATCCTGCCGCGGGTGCTGTCGATGGTCGTGATGCTCTTCGTGCTCACGGTCTACGGCGACGTGCTCGCGCTGCTGGGCGCGGCCTTCATGGGAGACGCCCTCCTCGGCGTGAGCACCGCCACCTTCTGGAACGGCCTGCTCGACGCGATCCGCGTCTGGGACCTGGCGACGGGGCTGATCAAGAGCGCCCTCTTCGGCGGGGTGATCGCGCTCTCCAGCAGCCACTACGGCCTCTCCGTGAGCGGCGGCGCTCCCGGCGTGGGCCGCGCTGTCAACGCCTCGGTCGTGGCGAGCGCGACCGGGATCTTCGTGTGTGATTACCTGGCCACGTACATCCTGCAATGAGCGCTGATCCCGGGTCGATGGAGCGTATCGAGGGGCCGCTGGAGGCCGCCGCGCGGGCGGTGCTCTCGGACGCGCGCGAGCTCCAGGGGGTCTTCCTGCGCACGCTCTACTGGACCGCGCGGGGCAGGCGCGAGCCCGGCGAGGTGGCCCGCCAGTGCTACGAGGTGGGCTACCGCTCGGCCTTCTTCCTGTCGGTGACGATGGGCTTCATCGGGATGATCCTGGTGTTTCAGAGCGGGCTGCAGCTCTTGCGGGTGGTGCCCGACCTCTCGCAGCTCGGCGCGACCTTCCTCGAGCTGCTGGTGCGCGACCTGGGGCCCACCATCTCGGCCATGATGCTGGCGACGCGCGTCGGCGCGGGCATCGCCGCGGAGATCGGCAGCATGGTGGTGACCGAGCAGGTGGACGCGCTGCGCATGTGCGGCGTCGACCCGGTGGACCACCTGGTGGTGCCTCGCTTCATGGCGTCGATGGTCATGACCGTGGTGCTGGTGATGTTCTCGGGGCTGGTGAGCTTCGCGGCCGGCGGGGCGACGGCGTGGTTCGTCTTCGACGTGCAGCCGCTCACCTACGCGAACTTCTCGCTGCTCGACCGCGGCGACCTCATCACGGGTCTGGCCAAGTGCGTCGCCTACGGCGCGGCCATCCCGATCGTGTCGGGGTGGTGCGGGCTCACCACGCGGGGCGGCAGCGAGGGCGTCGGCTCGGCCACCACAAGCGCCGTGGTCAACAGCTCGCTGGCGGTCATCATGCTCGACCTGGTGATCTCCGGCGTGGGCTTCGTGGTGTTCGTGTGATCGAGTTCCGCGGCATCCGGAAGAGCTTCGGCCCGAAGGTGGTGCTCGACGGGGTCGACCTGGTGATCCCCAAGGGCGAGGTGTTCTTCCTCATCGGCGCCTCGGGGGCGGGCAAGAGCGTGCTCATCAAGCACCTCATCGGGCTGCTCAAGCCCGACTCGGGGGAGATCTTCCTCGACGGCCGGGACGTCTCCCGGCTCGACACCGCGGCGCTCTACGAGGTGCGCCGGGTCTGCGCGATGGTGTTCCAGCACTCGACGCTCTTCGACTCGATGACCTGCGCGGAGAACGTCGCGCTGCCGCTGCGCAAGCACCGCGGGCTCTCGATGAAGGAGGCGCTCGCGGAGGCCCGTCGTCGGCTGGAGGTCGTGCACATGCAGGCCTACGGCGACCGCTACCCCGCGGAGCTCGGCGACGGGATGCGCAAGCGCGTGGCCATCGCGCGGGCCCTCACCGTCGACCCGCGGTACGTGCTCTTCGACGAGCCCACCACCTCGCTCGACCCGGTGAGCGCGCGGCGCGTCGACCGGCTCATCCGCGAGCTGTCCGACAAGCTCGGGGTCACCAGCGTGGTGGTGTCGCACGACCTGGCGTCGATCTTCAGCATCGCCGACTGCATCGCGTTCCTCTACAAGGGAAAGCTGCGGAAGGTCGGGACTCCGGCGGAGTTTCGCGCCAGCGACGACGCGATCGTGCAGCAGTTCACCCGCGGCATCGCGGAAGGTCCGATGGAGGTGTAGGGCGGTGCGAATCAACGATAGTCTCCGGGCCCAACGCTGATGGCCGCCGCGCGATCGATCGAAGTGAAGGTTGGGCTGCTGGTGCTCGTCGCCGGAGGCCTCCTCGTGGCGCTGGTGCTGGTGATGGGGGGCGTGCACCTCGGCAAGCGCTTCCCCGTCGCCGTGGACTTCAACAACCCCGGGGGCCTCCAGGGCGGGGCTCCGGTGAAGATCGCCGGCGTGAAGGTGGGCCAGGTCGACCGGCTGGAGTTCCGCGGTCCGCAGGTCGACCCGCGCACCGGCCGCAGCGCGCTCGTGCGGGTGCACATCGAGGTCGACGAGCGGTACCGCCGGGAGCTGCACTCCGACGCGGCCTTCTACGTGACCACGCAGGGCGTGCTGGGAGAGCAGTTTCTCGCCATCGACCCGGGCAGCGCGACGCAGCCCCAGCTCGACCTCTCGCGCCCGGTGGAGGGCATCGACCCTCCGCGCATCGACCTCTTCCTGGCCCGCGCGTACTCGCTGCTCGACGACACCGTCACCGCGCTGCGGACCAACCGCCGACAGATCGGGACCATGGTCGACGACCTCTCGGGCATCCTCCACGACTCGCGCGACGTGCTCCATCGCAATACGGGCCGCATCGACAGCATCCTCGAGAACACCGACCGCGCCATCCGCGACGCCGACGGGCTCGTCAACGCCGCCCGCGACCGCTACGTCGACGGCGTGCAGGCGCGGCGGATCATCCAGCGCGCCGAATCGATCCTCACGACCATCGACCGCGAGGCGCCGCCGCTGTCCCGCGAGGCGAGGGCCCTGATGGCGAGGCTCGACCACATCGCCCAGGGGGTCGGCGACCCGCAGATCCAGGACCTGCAGCGCACGCTCCGGGAGGTGCGGACGCTCACCGAGCGGGCGAACACCGTGATGACCGACGTGCAGGCGGTGAGCACCCGGGTGCGCGCCGGACAGGGCACCGTCGGGGCCCTGCTCATGGACGAGGAGATCTACGACGACCTCCAGGAGATGATCCGCGACCTCAAACACAACCCCTGGAAGTTCTTCTGGCGGGAGTGACACAGGGCGCCGGACGATTCCTGCCTTGCCAGAATATTCCTCCAGTGCCATAAGGCCGGGGACGCGACGACGATGGCCACTGATGCGCGAGGGCGCTGAGGAGATCGAGCGATGAGCCAGCAGCAGAAGGAAGACTCGGTGATGTTCTCGCTCCGCAGCCTGATGGAGATCGAGGAGGATCGCATCAAGCAGGAGGAAGACGAGAAGCGCCGCGCCGAAGAGGGCGAGCGGATGCGACTCGAGGACGCCCGTCGTCGCGAGGAGGACGAGCGCCAGGCGAAGGTTCGCGCGGCGGAGGAGGCCCGCGCGGCGGACGAGCGGCAGCGCCGCGAGACCGAGGAGCGCGCCCGGCGCGAGCGCGAGGAGAGCGAGCTGCGCATCCGCCTGGAGGCGGAGTCGAAGCAGCGCGAGCGCGAGATGCAGCTGCGCATGGAGCAGGAGCAGAAGCTCGCGGTCATCGAGTCGCAGAAGAAGAAGGGCGTGAACCCGGGCGCGGTCGCGGGCGGCGTGTTCGTGCTGCTGGCCGTGGTGGGCGCGGGGGTGTTCTTCGGCGTCATCAAGCCGCAGCAGGAGGCGCGGGCGGAGGAGACCCGGCGGGCGGAGATCGCGCGGCGTGACTCCGAGGAGCGCCGGATGGTCGCCGAGCGGGCGGCGGAGGACGCGCGTCGGCGTGTGGCCGAGGCGGACGCCGAGCGGCAGCGACAGGCGGCGGCGGCGCTGCTGGCGCAGCAGAACGCGGCGGCCCTCGCGGCGGCTGCCCCCTCCACCGGGGCGCGGCCGACGACGGCTTCGCGGCCCCACTCCTCAGGCGGCGGCGCGCGGCGTCCGGCGAGGCCCGGCGGCGGCGGGAGCAGCGGTTCGAGCGAGCCTGATCTGGGCGATCTCGGCCTCTGATGCGAAGGGTCCTGCTCGGGGTGAGGGCCGTGAAGGAGGCCCTCGCCGCCCACGCCCAGTCCATCGCCGTCATCTACGTGCACGAAGAGGGCGCCCGAGGGGCCCTGCGCGACATCGTGAACGACGCCAAGAACCGTGGCGTCGCGATCGAGCTCAAGCCGATGGACGAGCTCAACGCCCTCGCCGAGGGCGATCGCCACCAGGGCGTCATCGGGCTCTCTGGCGAGGACTTCGCGTACGCCAGCTTCGACGAGCTGCTCGACCGCACCGTGGCGCTCGGCCCGGCGGGGCTCATCGTGGCGCTCGACGAGGTCACCGACCCGCACAACTTCGGCGCGATCGTGCGATCGGCCGTGGCGTTCGGGGCGACCGGCATCGTCACCATGAAGGACCGCGCCTCGCCCGTGACCCCGACGGTGGTGCGCGCCAGCGCGGGCGCCACCGAGCACGCCACGATCGCGCGGGTGACCAACCTCTCGCGCGCCCTCGACGCGGCCCGGGAGCGCGGCCTCTGGACCGTCGGCCTCGACGCCGAAGGGTCCGCCACGCTCGCGGCCACGGACCTCACGGTGCCCTGCGTGGTGGTGGTCGGGAGCGAGGGTCGCGGCCTGCGGCGCCTCGTTCGCGAGCGCTGCGACGTGCTCGCGAAGATCCCCATGTCCGGGCCCATCGCGTCGCTCAACGCCTCCGTCGCGGCGGCCATCACGCTCTACGAAGTCACCCGCCAGCGCTCGCTCGCCGCCTCGCGGTAGCGCCTCTCTCCACTCCCCCCCCGACAAGAAACTTCGAGGCCCCGGAAACGCCGGGCGCACCCGCCGCGAAGACCCGCCGCAAGGAGGGTTCATATGCTGGATGGCGCGTTCCGTTCCAACACGATCCGACGGCTGCGGCTGGACACCACGGGGGGCGTTCGGCGCGTGCGGCAGCGCGTGATCCGACTCGGAGAATACCAGCCCAGGTATTGTCTCCGCCCGCCCGCGATGGCCGAGGTGATGCCCTGGGACGACGGCCCGGAGATCACCGAGGTCGAAGAACCCTCCGCCCTACCGTCGCTCGATCGCTGACAGCCGCACCACGCGTCGCTGTCCGTCCCGCTCCACATCCACGATCACCACCGAGCCGCTCACGCCCTGCAGTCGCGCCACGGCGTCCGCCGCGTCGCGGGGCTCGCGTCCGTCGACCGACGCGATCACGTCGCCGGTCTGGATGCCCGCGCGGGCCTCCGCCGAGTCTGCGGACACGCGACCGACCACGAAGCCACCCGGCACCCGAGCGAGCTCGATCGTCGCCGAGGGCGTCGACGACGAGGCGGCCTGCAGCGAGAGGCGCAGGCGTACCCCGCGGACCTCGGTGCCCCGAAGCACCCGGACGTCCTGGGGCTCGGAGCGCAGCCGGCCGCGGTGCTCGGCGACGAGGGTGCGCGTCCCCTCCGGGACCGTCGGCAGCACGAAGCGCCCGCTGCGATCGGTGATCGACGGGGGCAGCTCGTCGCCGGGCGACGAAGGAGACACCCGCACCGAGGCGCCCGCGACGGGGTCGCCGCGCTCGTCGAGCACCTCGCCGCTCACCGATCCGCCCGCGCGCAGCTCGATGGAGCCGAGGTCGATGGCGGTGCCCGCGACGCGCAGCTCCCGCTCCACCGGGACGCAGCCGGGCGCCGAGAGCCGTAGCGTCGCGCGGCCATCGCAGAGGTGGTCGATCGCGAGGTCGCGGGAGTCCCGCAGCGCGAAGGTCACGGGACCGCAGGCGCTCTCGACGCCGCCCCGGGGCGCCTCGGTCGCGCAGCCGTCGTCGCGCACCGTGGCCCGCAGGGAGGTGCCCCGCACGAGCTCGATGCGCAGGGGCTGCGAGACCTGGGCGAGGCGAATCTCCCGCGGGGCGAAGTCGGGGTGGCGCGCTGCGACGGAGACACCACCGCGGCCGCCGACAGAGACCGCGAAGGTGCCGTCCGGGGCGGCGCTGCCGGTGCCCGCGCCCGCCGAGCCGGGGTCGAGCGAGGCGACGGTGACCATCGCTCCGCCGACGGGGAAGCCGCGCTCGTCGACCACGCGGCCCTCGACCCGGCGGAGCGATCCGGCGAGGACGAGCTCCAGCGGTACGACCGCGCCATCGTCGACGCGAGACTCGGCGCGCGCGACCACCCTCCCCCCGCTCCAGGCCGTGAGCGAGGCGGGGCCGTAGATGCCGATGAAGTGGAAGGTTCCGTCGAGGGTGGTGAGGGCTCGCTGGGGCATCGGGTCGGTGGGCGTGCGGAGCTCGATCTCGACGCCGGAGATCGGGAGGCGACGGTCGTTCACCGCGCGCCCGTGGATCGCTCCGCCCGGGTGCAGCACGACCTCGTGGGCCGTCGCGCGCGACGCGACGAGGACCAGCGGGTCGGTCACCGCGCGGGCGTAGCCGGGGTGCGACACGCTCACGACGGCGCTCCCCGGCGGGAGATCGGTGACGCGGAAGTGACCCGCGGCGTCGGTGCGAAACCCGGCCGTCTCGACCGCGGCGGCGACGCTCCCGGGGATCACCGGGACGATCGGCACGCGCCCCGCGAGGACCCCGAGGTCACCGCGAGGAAGGAGCGCCGCGGCGCGGCCGGACTGGGCGCTGAAGAGTGCGTCCTGGAAGCCCGTCGACGCGGCGCTCACCCAGCGGGGGCGGTTGTCGAGGTCCCTCACGACGACCTCGACCTGCGCGTTGGCGACCGCCCGGCCGCGCGCGTCGATCACGGTCCCTTCGATGGAGGCCGCCGGGTCGAGGCGCACGGCGAGCGCCTCGCCGCCAGGGACCACGGGCAACGACTCGATGGGCGCGTAGCCAGGGAGCCGCACCCAGAGCGTGTGCGTTCGAGCCAGAAGTCCCTCGAAGCCGAAGCGCCCATCCTCCGCGCTGGCGGTCGCTCTCGGGGCGGTGGAGATGCCGTCCTCGGTCAGCGCGACCCGGGCGCCCGGGAGAGGGCGACCGCTCGCCGCGTCGGTCACCACGCCTGCGAGGGTCCTCCCCTCGCCCAGCACCGCGGTGACCGCGCGCGTCTCGCCGGGCTCGATCCAGAGCGGGGCCACGGGCTCGGCGACGGAGGTGCCGCGGGTCGCGCGTACCTCGTAGACGCCGCCGGGCAGCGAGGGCAGCGCGACGGTTCCGAGCTCGTTGGTGCTCAGCGAGCGGGGGGGCCAGATGCCCGAGCCCGAGACCACCACGGACGCACCCGCGGCGGGATTGCCCGCGCCGTCGAGCACCGTGAGGGACAGGGTCGCGAGGGCGCGCAGGGTCAGCGGGAGGTCGACCGTGGGGGCCGCGACGCCGATGCGCTGGAGGGCCTCGAAGCCGTCGGCGGCGAGCTCGATGCGCCATGTCCCGGGGGAGAGCCCGTCGAGGCGGAAGCGGCCCTGCGCGTCGCTGCGGGTGGCCACGCCGGGGTCCTCCGCGGCGGTCGTCCCCTCGCGGGTGGCGCGGAGGAGCACCGAGCCGAGGGGGCTGCGGGTCGTGCCGCGCAGGGCGGAGGTCGTGCCGACGATCGACGCCGCGGGCCCGAGCGTCAGGGCCATGGACTGCGTCGGCTCGCGCACCCGCAGCGGCCGAACCACCCTCGCCCGGCCGGGCGCCGAGGCCTGGACCCACCATGATCCGAGCGGGAGGTCTTGCACCTCGAAGCGGCCCGACTCGTCGGTCTGCACCGAGACCACCGGGAGCGCGAGGCCCTCGCGAACAGCGATCCAGCGGAGCGTGGCGCCTCGCACGGGACGGCCGGACTCGTCGGTCACGCGACCCCGCACGGCGCCACCCGGCTCCCGAGCGCGCGCCGCGGGAGAGGAGGCCATCACCCGACGCGCGGACACGACGCCCGGGCGGAGGAGTTCTCCGGGGCGGTCGCGCGCCGTCAGCGCGCAGAGCAACAGCCCCAGGGCGGCGGGCGTCAGGCGCATCGTCTTGGGGAGCAGCGACACGGGGCTCCGTGCTATTCCCGACGGACCCCGGCGCGCCAGCGGGCAACACACGAATGCAGCGAAGACGAACAGAGTCCCACCCCCACGACGAGCCCCGCGAGCGCCCGACGCCCCCTGTCGTGCGCCCGTCGACGGTGCCCGAAGACGCGCTCTGCTCGGTCTTCGAGGTGCGCTCGGACCGCGCCGGGATGCGCCTCGACCGCTGGCTCTCGCTCGAGCTCACCCGCCTCACCCGCAGCCGCGCCCAGGAGATCGTGTCGCACTTCGCGTTCACCGCGCAGGGCGTCGCCCTCGGCCCGTCGCACCGGGTGCGCGCCGGCGAGGTGATCGCCCTCTACCGCCCGCGGTGGGAGGAGCCGCCGGCCCCGCGCGAGGTCGGCCTGCTCTACGTCGACGACCACGTGATCGCCGTCGACAAGCCCGCGGGGCTGCCGGTGCACCCGACGGCGAAGTATCACCACAACACGCTCACCAGCGTGCTCGCCGAGCGCTTCCCCGAGGAGCGCGTGGTGCTCGCGCACCGCATCGACCGGGAGACCTCGGGGGTGATCCTGCTGGCGCGGTCGCGCGAGGCCGAGCGTCGGCTGAAGCAGGATTTCGCGGAGCGCAGGATCGAGAAGACCTACCACGCGCTCGTGCACGGCGTGGTCGCGCAGGACCATCAGGTGATCGACGCTCCGATGTGCCTGCACGGCGGCGACGTCGGCGTGAAGATGGTGGTCCGACCGGTGACCCGCGGGGGCATGCCCTCGGTGACGCGGGTCGACGTGATCGCGCGGCTCGACGGGTTCACCCTCGTCGCCGCGCACCCGGAGACCGGGCGCCAGCACCAGATCAGGGTGCACCTCGCTCACGTCGGCCATCCCCTCGTCGGGGACAAGCTCTACGCGCACGGAGACGAGATGTTCCTGGCCTGCCTGGAGGGCCCGCCGGATGAGGCGCGGATGCGGAAGCTGCTGCTCGACCGGCAGGCGCTGCACGCCGCCGAGGTGACGCTCACGCACCCGATCGAGAAGACCCCGCTCACGATCTCCGCGCCGCTGCCCGCGGACATGCGAGCGTTCTGCGAAGAGCGCAGCGCGACAGCCTCGACCGTCCCTCGCAACGGTGATACCCCAACGCGGTGAACCGACTCTCGGCCTTCGTGCTCCTCGCGGCGCTCAGCGGGGGATGCGCCAGCACCGGCTCCCGCGGTGCCACCGTGACGACCCGACCCTTCACCCCAGAGCTCGCGCGGTACTTCGACGACGCCGCGGACTTCATCGAGGACGTCGACGCCCTCGGCGGCCGCGTCGCCTCGGACTGGCGTCGCCAGGTGCGCGGGCTCACGACGGAGAGCGACCTGATCGTCGCCGTGCGCATCGAGACCGTCACCCTGGGCGGCGACAGCAGCACCACCCGCGCCTACCGGCTCACCGCCGCGGCGACCCGGGAGCCCATCGTGGGGACGCTGCCGGGCGATCGGCGCATCGACCTCCGCGTGACCGAAGGGGAGGTCGGGTTCAACGCGATCCACCAGAACGAGCAGCGGCTGCAGATGCGGTCGTACCTGCTCTTCGCGCGCTGGTACGACGACGACGGTACGCCCCGCGCGCACTGGCACCTGTCGCCCGAGACCGAGGCGCTCACCCGGCGGGTGCGTGAGGTCGCCGGCGCCAGCGACCCCAACGCCCCGCGCGAGACCGTCGTCCACCAGGACTGACTACGCGGGCGCCTCGGCGGGCTCCGGCTCCACCGCCGCGGGCTCGGTCACGAACTGCAGCCGGTGGAGGCGCGCGTACACGCCGCCGAGCGCCATCAGCGCGGCGTGGTTTCCCCGCTCGACGACCTCGCCGTGGTGCATCACCAGGATCTCGTCGGCGTGGCGGATGGTGCTCAGCCGGTGGGCGATCACGATGGCGGTGCGGCCGCGGAGGGTCTCGGCGACCGCGCGCTGCACCGTCGCCTCGGTCTCCGAGTCGAGGCTCGCGGTGGCCTCGTCGAGGACGAGCACCTCGGGGTCGCGGTAGAGGGCGCGCGCGAGGGCGATGAGCTGGCGCTCGCCGCTGCTGAAGTTGCCCCCGCGCTCGCCGACGGAGGAGCTCAGCCCGAGGCCGCGGCGGGTGAGCAGGTCGAGCAGACCGAGGCGGCGGGCGATGTCCTCGGCGCGGGCCTCGTCGGGGCGATCCTCGCCGGGGGCCATGTTGGAGAGCACGTCGCCGGGGAAGAGCACCACGTCCTGAGGGACGACCACCACGCGGCGGCGAAGCGCCTCGCGGGGCAGCGCGCGGATGTCGGTCCCGTCGAGGAACACGGCGCCGTCGTCGACCTCGTAGAGCCGCTGGAGCAGCGAGATGATGGAGGTCTTGCCCGCGCCGGTGGGGCCGACGATGGCGAGCGTGTGGCCCCTCGGAACCTCGAAGCTCACGCCGCGCAGCGTGGGGCGGTCGGGCTTGTAGCCGAAGCGCACGCCCTCGAAGACCACGGCTCCGGCGGGCGGAGGACGGTCGTCGCCGCGCGACGGGACCTCCACCTCGGGCGCGTCGGGCTCGGGCTTGTCGAGCAGGCCGAAGACCCGCTCGGCGCCGGACATGGCGTTCTGGAGGATGGTGAACTTCGAGGAGATCTCCCGCAGCGGCTCGAAGAAGCGCTGCACGTACTGTACGAACGCGACGAGCACGCCGAGCGAGGCCGCGGGCTGGTCGCGGTGGAGGGCGTACGCGCCGGCGAAGAGCAGCGAGGCGATGCACACCGACGAGAACGCGTCGACGGCGGCGTAGAGCAGCGCGTCGTAGCGGATGGCGAGCTGGTTGGCCTCGCGGTACGCGGCGTTGATCTCGCGGAACTCGTCCTGGCAGCGCTGCTCCTGCGCGAAGGCCTGCACCACCGCGACGCCGGTGACCTGCTCGTTGAGGTAGGCGTTCATCCGCGCGGTCTTGGTGCGGATCGCGCGAAACGCGTCGCGCGCGCGGCGGCGGAAGCGGTCGACGAGCCACGCGAGCGGCGGCACCGCGAGGAAGGTGAGCACCGAGAGCTGCGGCGAGAGCACGACCATCGCGACGACGATGCGCGCCAGGGTGATGACGTCGCCGACAGCGGTGACCGCGCCGGACGCGAAGAGCTCGCCCACCGCGTCGACGTCGTTGGTCACGCGCGTGGTGAGGCGGCCGATGGGCTGCCGGTCGAAGAACGCGATGCGCTGCCCCTGGAGGAAGCGGAACACCTCACGCCGCACGTCCGCCATGCTGCGCTGCCCGACGACCTGGAGCAGGTAGCCGGAGACGAAGCGCACGGCGAACTCCGCCACGATGAGCAGCGCGAGCACGACCGAGCCCCGGTGCACCGCGCCGACGTCCCCGCGACCTACGCCGTCGTCGATGATCGCTCGCATCGTGCGCGGCTGCGCGACCAGGAGCTCCGAGCCGACGGGCAGCAGCGCCATGGCGAGAAGCAGGGGCCAGCGGTAGGTGCGCACGAAGGGCCAGAGGCGCTTGAGCAGCCGGGCGTCGTAGGTCTTCCCGAGGGCGTCCTCCTCGTGGAAGACGCGCTCGGCCTCCGCGGCGGACTGCTTCGGTCTCGGCTTCGGGTCGCTCACATCGCCTCCAGCTCGGCCTCGAGCGCCTGTCGCTCGGCGAGCCTCGCGTAGAGCCCGTCGCGGGCGATGAGCTCGTCGTGGGTGCCGGCCTCGATCACGCGGCCGGCGTCGAGCACCACCACGAGGTCGCAGCGCGCCGCCGCCGCGACGCGGTGGGTGACAAGAACCAGCGTGCGCCCTCGCGAGGCCTCGTCGATGGCGTCGAGGATGGCGGCCTCGGTGCGCGTGTCGACCGCGGAGAGCGGGTCGTCGAGCACCAGCACCTTCGGCTGAGCGAGCAGCGCGCGACCGAGGGCCACCCGCTGCTTCTGGCCGCCGGAGAGCTGCACGCCCCGCTCGCCCACGATGGTGAACGCCCCCTCGGGCATCGCGTCGACCTCGGCCAGGAGCTGCGCCGAGCCGAGCGCCGCGCGCACCTTGTCGCGCGTCTCCGGGGCGTCGGGGTCGAGCTCGGCGAAGGCGACGTTGCGGGCGATGGTGGTCGAGAAGAGGAAGGGCTCCTGCTGGGCGAGGCCCACGACCGCGCGCAGCGTCGCCAGCGGGATGCGGGTGATGTCGTGGCCGTCGAGGAAGACCGCCCCTGCGGGCGTCGGGAGCATCCGCGCGAGGAGCCTGGCCAGCACGCTCTTGCCGGCGCCGGTGCGACCGACGATGGCGACGCGGCGGCCCGCGGGCACCTCGAGGCTGACCCCGGCGAGCACCTCGCGGCCGTCGATGGCGTAGCGCAGGTCGCGCACGGAGAGGGCGCCGCGGATGGACCCGGGCTCGACGGGCTCGGCGTCGGCGTCGTCGACGTCGGGCGACGCCTCGAGGACGTCGAGCAGGCGGTCGACGGAGGCGCGGCCCCGCTGGAGGATCGAGAGCAGATAGCCGAGCGCGATGGTGGGCCACGCGATGAGCGCGAGGTGCGACTGGAACGCGAGGATGTCGCCCACGGTGAAGGTCGCCGGGTCGGTGATGATCTGCGCGCTGCCGACCCACACGACGATGAAGGACGCGGTCGCGGCGCCGAGGCCGAGCACCGGGAACATCACGCCGCGCAGCCGGGCGAGCGAGAGGTTGGCCTCGAGCGAGCGGTCGATGTCCTGGTCGAAGCCGGCGCGCTGCGAGGCCTCGAGGCCGTAGGCGCGCACCACGCGCATCCCCGAGAGCACGCGCTGGACGCGCTCGGACATCACCCCGAGGGCATCCTGCGCGGCCCGGCTGCGGGCGAACATCGCTCGGCCGAAGCCCTGGGTGAGGAAGACGAACACCGGGAAGGGCAGCAGCGCGAGCGTGGCGAGCCGCGGGTTGCGCATGAAGAGGAGCGGGATGTTGACGAGGTAGGCGAAGACGGCGTTGACGAGGTTGAGCCCGCCGAAGCCGACGAGGAGGCGCACCTGCGCGAGGTCGTTGGTGGCGCGGGACATCACCTCGCCGGGGCCCATGCGCTGGAAGAACGAGGGACCCAGGCGGTGGAGGTGCGCGAGGAGCCGCTCGCGGAGGACGAACTCGACCTCGCGCCCGGCGTTGAAGACGCGCAGGCGCGAGGCCACGCGGAACCACGCGCCCAGGCCGGCGAAGGCCGCGATGGCGAGCGCGAAGGCCATCGCGCGCGGTGCCCTGGAGGCCATCAGCGCGTCGGAGGCGAAGCGGATGCACTGGGGGATCGCCCCGGCGGTGACGGAGCTCAGCGCGAGGAAGACCACGCCGACGATCACCTCCCGGCGCTGGGCGACGAGGAGCTCACGCAGCAGGGACCACGCGCGGCTCGGAGGGCGCGAGGCGGGAGCGGTGGGAGCGGCGCTCATGATGGCGGGAGGTCTCTTCGGTGCCCCATCGGGAGGGGCGTTCAGGGTGCGTCGGCGCAGGCCGCGTCGGGGGCGCCCGCGTCGGTGGCATCGGTGGCCACCGGGAGGCAGCGACCGTGTCCGTCGGCGCCGAGAAACGCCGTGTCGCACACGTGGTACCGGGGACAGTCGCGGAGGCTGTCACACGCGGGCGCGCAGTGGCCGGGGCCGCATCCGTCGCTCACGCAGTCCCTGCCGGCGCAGTCGATGCGGTCGCGGCACGAGGGCGCGCAGACCCGATCGGCCTCGCCCACGCAGCGGTCGCCCGGGGGGCAGGTGCCGTCGCAGCGGACCTGCAGCGGGGCACGGCACACGCGCACCACGTCGGACTCCATGCCTGCGGGGAGGCCGGCGTCGTCGCGGCCGCGGAAGTCGAAGCGGCCGCAGACCTCGGTGGCGGGGCAGTCGGAGTCCGTCGCGCAGCGCGCCACGCACACGGCGACGCCGGTGTCACGTTCGAGGCAGAGGCCGCTCTGGCATTGGGTTCTCGAGGAGCAGCGAGCGCCGAGGGGAACCCGGTCGTCGGAGCAGTGGGAGAGGATGGAGAGGAGCACGATGGCGAGCGCACGGAGACCGGAGCGCCCGCCCATCACGCGCGATCAGGAGGCGGAGGGGCCCTTGTCGCGGGCGTCCTTCAGGCGGGCAGCCTTGCCCTGGAGGTCGCGGAGGAAGTACAGGCGCGCGCGGCGGGTCACGCCGTGGGCGATGACTTCGATCTTGTCGATGCGCGGGCTGTGCACCGGGAAGATGCGCTCGACGCCGACGTTGTAGGAGATCTTGCGGACGGTGAACATCGCGCCGATGCCGCCGTTGCGGATACGGATGACCTGGCCCTTGAAGACCTGGATGCGCTCCTTCTCTCCTTCGGCGACCTTGTAGTGCACGTTGACCGTGTCACCGACGCGGAAGGGAGTGAGCTTGTTGTCGGCGATGCGCTGCGTGTGGAGCGCTTCAATCTTCGGGTTCTGGCTGCCCATGGCGTCTCTCGGGTTGAAGAGCGGAGGCTCTTAGGGGGAGCGCAAGGAATCATCGCGAGCGCTTGTTGTCAAGCCGCGCGTGCGCTGTATCAAGCTGGCCGTATGGACGAAGAGCGCACCTCGCGCAAGGCCGCTTCGCACTCCTCCAGCAGCACGCGGTTGTCGGTGGTGCCTGCCTTGGTCAGCGCCTCGCGCAGGTAGCGCCGCGCCTTGTCGGGCTGCCCCTCGGTGAGCGCGAGGTGCCCGAGCAGCCAGCGCGCCTCGATGCCATCCGCAGGAAATCCCTGGGCGTCCAGCGTCAGCAGGGCCTGCTCCAGCCGGGTGCGCGGCGCGTCGCGGTCGGCGCCCTCGCGGGACGCCTCGAGGAACGCCAGGTACCCGTCAGCCCTCGCCGCGAGCCGCACGTAGCCGCGCGCCACCGCGATGCCGCGCGCCTCGGTGAACGCCGCATACCCGCGAGGCGCGTCGCCGTTGCGCCACTCGGCCTCGCCCAGGACCATCGACGCCGCGCACAGCCCGAGCGCCCGGTCGACCTCCCGGGCCAGGTCGACCGCCGCCTGCGCCGCCGCCACCGCCGGGCCCAGGTCGCGCAGCCGCAGCAGCACCTCGGCGCGCGTGCGGGCGACCTCGACGAGCAGCCTGCGGTCGACGGAGTCCTGCTCGCAGAGCGCGTCGATCTCGGTGAGCGAGGCCCGCGCGGCGGCGGAGTCACCGCTGGCCGCCTGGCAGCGCGCCGACGAGGCGAGCGCGCGCAGCTGCTCCGTGGCGAGGCCCAGCTCCGAGGCCATGCGCGCGGCGTCCTGGAGGTAGCGCTGCGCCCGGCCGAATTCCCCGCGGTCGGCGTGCATCGAGCCCAGCGCCGAGACCACCATCGCGCGGATGGCCTTGTCGCCAGAGAGCTCCGCGAGGGCGAGCGCGCGCTCGAGGTGACGGATCGCCTCGACCACCTGCTGCCGCCGCGCGAAGAGCCTCCCCTGCACGAGCACGAGCCTCGCGACGGCGGTGCGCTCGTTGCGCTCCTCGGCGAAGGCGATGCCCAGCTTGAGGCGCTCGAAGGCGAGGTCTGTCGAGCGGGCCGCGAGGGAGGCGTCGCCCAGGGCGATGTAGAGCGAGAGCACCAGCTTCGGGTCGGGCTCGCTCCCCGCGAGGGCGAGGTCGATGGCGCGCGCGAAGCTCTGCACCGAGGCGTCCGGGGCGTGCTCGCGGAGCTGGCGTCGCGCGGCGCGCATCCAGCAGTCGACCGCCTTCGCCCGATCGCCCGCGATGTCGTAGTGGCTGGCCAGCCGCTCGGCGAACTCGTCGACGCGGTCGGGCAGGAACTGCTCGGTCACCGCGGCCACGGTCGCGTGCAGCAGCCGGCGAACCTCCTCCGGGAGCCCGTCGTAGAGCACCTCGCAGAGCAGCTCGCTGCGGAAGCGGTACTCCCGCTGCCCGGTGCGCTCGAGGAGGTCCTGCGCGACGAGCGACGAGAGCACCTCCTCGACCAGGGCCTCGGGCATCTCCGCGGCGCCCAGGAGCTGCTCGGTCGCGAGGCGGGGCCCGATCACCGACGCCACCTGGAGGACGCGCCGCTCGGCGGGCGGCAGCCGTGCGACGCGGCTCGCGGTGAGGCCTCGCAGGGTGCGCGGGAGCTCCGCCGGAACGCGGTCGTGGCGGTACACCACGCCTTCGGCGGTGACGCTGAGCGCCCCTGCCTCGCGCAGAGCCTTCACCAGCTCGACGAACGCGAAGGGGTTGGCCCCGGAGCGCGCGGCGAGGTCGTCGACCAGATCTACCGGGACGGGCAGGTCGGAGTTGAGCGTGAGCCCGAGGAGCTGCCGCAGCTCGTCCTCGCTCATGGGCTCGAGCGGCACGTGCTCCGCGTTGGGCGCGGACTCCCACGGAAACGCGCGCCCCGGTCGCCGCGCCGTCACCACGAGCGCGTGCGCCCTGCTCGCCCCTTCGATCACGTCCGCGAGGAGCGTCGCAGACAGGTCATCGAGGTGCTCCGCGCCGTCCCAGCAGAACACCGTGATGCGGTCCTCCGAGAGGCGCGTGACGATCTTCTGGAGGGCGGTGCGCAGCGGGCGCGACGCAGACTCCAGCGACTCCATCGTGGCGCTCACGATGCCCAGCACCACGCCCACGGCGAGCATCTCCTCGGGGGTCAGCCCCAGCTCGCGCACGCGCCGCGCCTTCTCGCGCATGAGCGCCTCGCTGTCGCCGTCCTCGATGCCGAGCAGCGCGCGGAGCATCCCCTGGAGCCCCTGCAGCGGGACCTCCCGTCCGTACGAGAGGCACGTCGCGCCGTACCAGGTCACCGGGTGGTTCATCCGCCGGAGCCGGTACTGCACCTCCTCCAGGTAGCGGGTCTTCCCGATGCCCGCCTCGCCGACCACGGTCACCGTCAGCAGTCCCTGGTTGGCCGCTGTCGCGAGCAGCTCGCCGAAGCGCTTGAACTCCACCCGGCGCCCCACCACCCGCTGCCGCCCGGGGTCCCTCCGGCCCACCAGCTGGAGCGCGTCGAGGTGCCCGAGGGAGACGATCTCGAAGCGCTCTCCCAGCACCCCCTCGGTCGACGAGTCGCCGAGCGCCGCGCCCGGCACCGCCTCCGAGAGCTGGTCCGCCGTCGCGATGCTCTCCTCCAGCCGGTCGTCGCTCACCGGCCGCCCGTCGCCGTCCACCTCGATGCGCGCGCTGGTGAACCCCGCGCCGAAGACCATCCCCTCGGGCGCCTCGGCGATGATGCGCAGCGACACCGCCGCCGCCGTCTCGGTGTCGCGCCCGTCCGGCGCGTCCACCCCGAACAGGAAGCGCACCCGCCCCGGGGCGCGGGAGAGTTCCCTGCCCCCGCGTCGGGTCGCGAGCGTGGCCGCGCCGTCGAGCACCCGCTCGGGCACCGCGCCGCCGCGGGAGCGCGTCGCGTGCAGCGAGAGCACCGTCACGTCCCGTCGCTCGGCGTGCGACCGCATCGGCGCCCTCGGCGCGGGCTCTTCCGGCTCGGCGTCCTCGACCTCCAGCAGCTCGACGTCCTCGTCGGGGTCGACGAAGGCGTCGCGGATCTTCTTGAAGTCCACCGCCGCGGCCGGCTCGTCCTGCGTGGAGCGCAGCCAGTCCGCGAGGTCGTTGGCGCCCACGCGCCGGCCCAGCGTGTACAGGAAGGCCGTCAGCTCCTCGTAGACCTTCGCAGCGTTGGCGTAGCGGTCCGCGGGGTCGGGGGCCATCGAGGTCTCCACCACGCGGAGCAGCTCGTCGGGCACCTCGGGTCTCAACGAGCGGAGCGGCGTCGCGCGCCCCTCGATGACCCGCTCGAGCACCTGCTTCGGATCGGGCGCGAACGCGGACGACGGGGCGAAGGGGTTCTCCCCCGCAAGCATTTCGAAGAGCGTGACCCCGAGCGAGTAGATGTCCGCCCGGGCGTCGACCTCCTCGCCGCGCGCCTGCTCCGGCGGCATGTACGCGTACTTGCCCCGCACCGTGCCGCCCGCCTCGACGGAGGAGGCCGCCTTGGCGATGCCGAAGTCCGTGACCTTCACCTCGCCCTCGCGCGACAGCAGGATGTTCTGCGGCGAGATGTCCCGGTGCACGATGCCGAGGTTGCGGCCGCGGGCGTCCTTGCGGCGGTGCGCGTAGTCGAGCGCGCGCGCCACCTCGCAGGCGATGAGCACCGCGACCTCCACGGGCACCGCGCGCCCGTCCCTGCGGCAGCGCCTCAGCGACTGCGCGAGGTCGGCGCCCAGCACGTACTCCATCGCGATGAAGTACGTGTCCTCCTCACGGCCGAGGTCGAAGACCTGCACGATGTTGGCGTGAGAGAGCGCCACCGAGAGCCGCGCCTCGTGCAGGAACATGTCGACGAAGGACTGGTTCTGCGCGAGCTCGGGGAGGATGCGCTTGAGGACGACGACCTTCTCGAAGCCCTCCACGCCATAGCTCTTGGCCTTGAAGACCTCCGCCATCCCCCCACGAGCGATGCGTTCCAGTAGCTGATACCGCCCGAACAGAAGCGGGGACTCCATCACCACGTGCCTTTGGTCTTTGGATCCCGCCGCGTGTGCTTGCGCCCGGGTCGCGGGCAGCATAACCCGAGGACGCGCCGCGCCTCCACCCGTCGCGCACACCCCCACACCATGAGCTCCCCCGCCCCCCGCACCGCGGCCGTCGTCGCCGCATTCGTCCTCGCCGCCGTGTGCGCCTTCGCGGTCGTGGTCATCCGCCGCGGGGGCGGGGGCCACGTGCCTCCGCCGGGCCGCTGCGAGGTGTCGTCGACCCGCGCGCTGACCAACGAGGCCGGTGACCGGGTCGTCGGCCTCACATCCCACCAGGGCGACCTCTGGGCGCTCTCGATCCGCCGCAGCGCCACGGGCGCGGTCGGCCACCTCGTGCGCTCGACCTCCGGTCGCTCGGCGCCGGTCACCGTCGCCAGCGCCCCTCTCCCCGACCCTGCCGCCGTCGCGGGCCCGGTGGTCTCCGGTCAGCGCGTGGCCTTCGTGAGCGCCGCAGGCCCTGCCATACGAGCCACCGTATTCGACGGCCGCGAGGCCCGCACCACCGAGCTGCCGCGGGGAGAGCTGCCCCCTGGTCGCGCCGAGCTCACCCCTCGCCTCGCGCTCGACACCGAGGCCGACGGATCGCTCTCCGTCGCCGCGCACTGGGGCGGAGCCTTCGGGACCCGTCGAATCCACCAGCGCGACACCCGCGAGAGCCCCGGGCTCGGACCGCTGCGGCGCGACCGCTACGACGCCCCCGCGCTCGCGGTGCTGGGCGACGCCGTGGTGCTGGTGCAGGAGCGCCGCGTGGGCGCCTGGCTCGATGACTCGTCCACCGGCCGCCGCATCGAGGCGGTGGCCTTCCCCGCGGCGCCCTTCGACCCCGGCGCCCCCCGGGAGGCGGTGCTCTCCACCTCGGCCGCGGGCAGCGCCCCCCGCATCGCGGCCACCGACGCCTCCGCCGTGGCCCTCTGGCGCGAGGGAGACCGCCTCGTCGCGACGCGCCTCGACCTGACGCCCACGCAGCTCTCCCCGGGCGCATCCCCTCTGGAGCTGAGCCCGCGCGCGGCCGCCCACCACGACCTCGCCGCAGCGGCCACCTGCGCGGTCGCGATCTGGGACCGCGACGGATCGATCGTCGCGCGCGGCCTCGACGCCCGCGGCCCCACGCTGGTCGCCGCTCCGGAGACGGTGACCCCCGTGGCGGGCCCCATGGCCGACCTGCGCATCGCGAGGGTGGGCGACGGCTTCGTCGTCGTGGCGCTCTCGGGGTCCTCGCTGCGGGCCTGGCGCGTCTCGGTGGACCCGAGCTGCGCGCCCTCCCTCGCTCCGCTGGCGCTGCCTCGCGCCCCGCAGCCTGGCCTTCGGCTGATCGCCGTCTCGGGCGACGCCACCGGCGCCACGGTGTTGAGCACCCGCGACGCGGTCGACGCGCCGAGCACGCTGGTGACCCGCGTCGAGATCGACCCGGCCTTCGTGGTGGGCCCCGCGGTCTCCGAGCGCGTCGAGCAACCCGTGATCACAGGCGCCCGGCAGGACGCCCGCATCGCCCTGGTGGCCGGCCCCTTCCGAGGGACCGTTCGGGCGCAGCGCCTCGGGGACGCGGGCGACGACGACGAGCCCGGCGAGGACATCCTCTTGCGGCTCGCCCGGGGCGAGCGCCTCGCGATGGTCGCGAGCGCCGCGCGGCACCGCATCTGGTTCGCCGATCGCGGCGACGAGCGCTCCAACGCCTTCCATCCGCCGCACTCGCTGGTGCTCCACTCGGTCATCGACACCCTGGAGGACGGCCCCCGCACGGAGGTCGCGACCTCGACCGCCCCGGAGGCGGCCTTCTCCTCCGTCGCGCTGCATCGCTTCGAGGCCGCGGAGGGCGATCGGCCCGCGTGGGCGCTCGTCGCCTCGCCCGCCCCGTCGGCGACCCCTCCCCTGGAGGGCGCGTGGGCCTTCCTCTTCGACGCCGCCGATCAACCGATCGCACGCCGCGTCACCGGGGGCGCCCCGTGGCCCAACGCGGCGCCGCTGCTGCCTGCGGGCCTGCGCTCCTCGCGCGACCGCGTCGCGGCCATCGCCTGGAGAGGCCCCGTCCTCGCGGCGATCGTCACCGGACCCCGCGCGGGCGTGCGCCTCGTCACGGGCGACCCCTTCACGGAGGAGCTACGAAGCTCGGCCCTCTCCGAGACCGCCCCGACGATGGTGCGCGGCGCGACGGTGCTCCCCACGCGCGTCGGCTGGATCACCTTCTGGCTCGACGTCACCCACGCCGCCCCGACGCTGCACGTCCGCCTCTTCGACGCGCGGGGGCAGGCTCTCGGCGCCCCCGACCGGCTTGGAGAGTTCCTCCGACTGGACGAGCAGGCCCTGGGCGCAGCGCTCGCCGCGACGACCGACGGGTCCGACGGCTTCGCGGTGGCGATTCCGACGCCCCACGGCGTCCGGGTCGCCGAGGTGCGCTGTTCGCGGTAGAACTCCCCGTGGCCGACATCATCGACCACCTTGCGAGCGGTGAACATCCCGCGGTAATCGTGCGTCGGCTGCAATCGATAGGTGATTGCCCAACAACTGTCGCCGGAGGCTCCCCAATGAAGAGGGTGCTGGTCGTAGAAGACGATGCCAATGAGCGCTTCACTCTCATGCGAGTGCTGGAGCGCGTCGGCTACGCGGTGACCGCCGTTTCGACCGCAGAGGAGGCGCTCGCGGCGCTCCCGGGGACACAGTTTCACGCGGTGGTCAGCGACGTGATGATGCCCGAGACCGACGGGGTCTCCCTCGCTCGCGACATCGCCGAGCGGGCCCCGGGGACGCCCATCATCCTGGTGAGCGCGTTTCACCTCGCGCCGCGCCAGGTCGACCGGATGCGCATCGCGACGCTTCACTTCATGGACAAGCCCCTCGACCTGCCGAAGCTGCTGGCGTTGCTCGAATCGCCGGGCGACGGCCCTGCCGAGCGATGCGCTTGTTCGGTGGAAGAGGCGCTGGTGCAGAACCAGGATCATCCCCTGCGCTGACCCGTCTGGGGCCAGCGCGAGGGGAGTCTCCGAGAGCCGAAGAGGCTCTCTACCCTTCGATGAAGGACTTGAGCTGCTTGGAGCGGGAGGGGTGGCGGAGCTTGCGCAGCGCCTTCGCCTCGATCTGGCGGATGCGCTCGCGGGTGACCTCGAAGCCCTGACCCACCTCCTCGAGGGTGTGGTCGGACTTCTCCCCGATGCCGAAGCGCATACGGAGGACCTTCTCCTCGCGCCACGTCAGGGTCTTCAGCACCTTGCGCATCTGCTCGGCGAGGTTGTTGGAGATCACCGCCTCGGAGGGCGAGATCACGCTCTTGTCCTCGATGAAGTCGCCGAGGTGGGAGTCCTCCTCCTCGCCGATCGGGGTCTCCAGCGAGATGGGCTCCTTCGCGATCTTCAGGACCTTCCGCACCTTGTCGAGCGGGAGTTCCATCTTCTCGGCGATCTCCTCGGGCGTGGGCTCGCGACCGAACTCCTGCACGAGGTACCGCGAGGTGCGGATGAGCTTGTTGATCGTCTCGATCATGTGCACCGGGATGCGGATGGTGCGCGCCTGATCGGCGATCGCGCGGGTGATGGCCTGACGGATCCACCACGTCGCGTAGGTGCTGAACTTGTACCCGCGGCGGTACTCGAACTTGTCCACCGCCTTCATCAACCCGATGTTGCCCTCCTGGATGAGGTCCAGGAACTGCAGCCCGCGGTTGGTGTACTTCTTCGCGATCGACACCACGAGGCGGAGGTTGGCCTCGACGAGCTCGGCCTTCGCGCGCTCGGCGGTGCGCTCGCCCTCGCGGATCTCGCGGAAGGTGCGGCGCAGCTCCTCGAGCGTGACGCCCTGCTCCTTGGCCTTCTCCTCGACAGTGCGGACCTTGGTGGTGCTCGACTTCAGCGCGTCGAGCAGGGACTCGAGCTCCGTCGCCACGGTCTTGAGCTGCCGCGCCAGCACGCCGCGGCGGCGGTTGTCGGCGGCCTCGAACTCGCGCAGCCGGCGCTTGAGCTCGCGGGGCTCGACGCCGAAGCGGCGGGCCGCGTCGGTGACGGGTGACTCCGCGCGCTCGAGCTGATCGATCAGCTTCTTCAGCTGCGAGACGATGTTCTCGATCTGCTTCTTGTTGAGCCGCAGGTCGATGAGCGAGAGGCACATCTCCGCGCGGGTCTTCTCGATCTCGTCGACCACCGAGCGGCGCTTGGTGTCCGAGAGCTTCTTCGCCGGGTCGAGCGACTCCTCGAGGGACTCGATGTGGAGCTGCAGCCGCTTGACCTTCTCCGTCAGCCGGTCGACGCGCTTGCGGACGTCGTCCTCGTTGTAGCCCTCCTCGTCGTCGGCATCGCGCACGACGTCCTTCAGGCGGACCTTGTTGTCCTTCACCTTCTGGCCGAGCTTGATGATCTCCTGCACCGCGATGGGCGACCGGAGGATGGTGTTGAGGACCTTGTTCTCGCCGTCTTCGATGCGCTTGGCGATCTCGACCTCGCCCTCGCGGGTGAGCAGCGAGACCGAGCCCATCTTGCGGAGGTACATCCGCACCGGGTCGTTGCTCTTGGCCGCGTAGGCGTCCTCGGCGACGGCCTCCTCCTCATCCGGAATCGGGACGACGCGCTTCTCCTGGTCTTCCTCCGCGGCGCGCTTGGCCGGGACCTTCACCTGGTTGCTCGCCTCGACGACCTCGATCTCCTCGTCGCCGAGGATGCCGATCAGCTCGTCGAACTGGTCTGCGGAGATGGCGTCCGTCGTGAAAGCCTCATTGATCTCGTCGAGGGTGATGCTCCCCTTGGACTTGCCGAGCTCGATCAGCTGCTGGACCTCCTTGCGGTCGCGGCCCTTGCCAGGCGCCGTCGCCTCCGCGGCCTTCGCCGCGCCGCCAGAGTTCTTCCCAGATGTCGCCTTGCGAGTGGTCTCTTCCTTCATCGAACGGCTCCTCCGCGCCGCAGTAACCGGCCGCGCTGTCTGTACGATCTGTCCCGCCCCGTCAAATCAACCATCATCAACCCTCACCCTGCCTCAACCGCCGACCCGCCGCTTCAGCGCGAGCTCGCGCTTCATGTTCAGCTCCTCGTTCAGTACCTGCGCCTCGCTCTTGTGATCGCCGTCCACGCCCGCGGCGAAGCTCCGGTCCTTCAGCTCCGCGGTCACCCGCCCGATGTGCAGGCGCCGCAGCGTGGTGAGCGCGCCCATGAGCATCGCCCTCGCCCTCGCGAGCAGCTCCGGGGTCTCCGCCTCGGTCGGGCTGAGCTGCTCCGCCAGCCACTGCCGGTCGGCCGGGTTGGGCGCGAGGTCGAGCAGCGTCGGCGCGTCGAGCCGCTGCCCCTCCGCCCACTCGCGCTGCGCCTCGGCCACCAGCGACCAGGTGATCTTATCGACGAGGGTATTCAGCTCGGCGAGCTCGGGCACCTCGAGCAGCTGCGGGCACCAGAGCACCGAGGCGACGATGGCGGCCTGGGCCTTGCGGTCCATCACCCGGGCCTCGCCGGCCGAGGGGAAGAGCTCGCCGAGGCCCGCCCGGGCCTTCGGGAGCGTGGACTTCTGCTCGGTGAACTCCATCGGCCGCCCGATCTGACGGAGGTTCTCCCGCACGATGCCCTCCACCACCGACTCGTCGAGGTGCAGCGTGTGTACGGCCTGGCTGATGTAGGCGCGGCGCTCGCCGATGTCCCGCACCGCGGCGATGGCGGGAGCGATGATGCGCAGCGCGGCGATGCGCTGCGGCACCGCGTCGCGCAGCCGGGTGCGCGACGTGCTGATGAGCCACTCGACCAGGCTCGGGGCGCCGTGGAGGATCTGCGTCATCCCCTCCAGGCCGAACTCCGGGTCCGCGCTGCGGAGGTAGCTGTCCGGGTCCATCTTCGCCGGGAGCACGCCCACCCGCGCGGCGAGGCCCACCTCGGCGCAGACCGAGTAGGCCGCGGCGGTCGCCTTGCGCCCCGCCTCGTCGCCGTCGAAGAGCAGCACGACGTTCTCCGCGAAGCGCCGGAGCAGCCTGGCCTGCGCCTCGGTGAAGCTCGTGCCCAGCGGCGCCACCGTCTCGGTGAACCCGTGCTGGTGCATCTGCACCACGTCGAAGTTGCCTTCGACCAGGATCGCCTCGGCCTTCTGGCGCATCGTCGTGCGCGCGCTCCCGAGGCCGTAGAGCAGCTCGGACTTCTTGTAGAGCGGCGTCTCCGGGCTGTTGATGTACTTGCCCGCGTCCTCCGGGACGAGGCCCTCGGGCATGTCCTCGGTCACCGGGAGCACCCGACCCGAGAAGGCCACCACGCGGCCGGCGCGGTCGACCACCGGGAACATCAGCCGGTGCCGGAAGCGGTCGTACCAGCCGCCGTTGCGCCCCGGCATGAGCAGGCCCGCGAGCTCGGCGTCGGCGGGCGACACCTTCTGCGCCTTCAGGTGCTCGGCGAGGCCGTCCCAGCGGGCGGGCGCGTAGCCGAGGCGGAAGCGCGCGGTGACCTCCTCGGCCACGCCTCGCTCGGAGAGCACGTCGCGGGCGAGCTCGCTGTACGGCGCGTCGACGAGGCAGCGCTCGTAGTACGCCGCGGCGAGCTCACAGGCCGCCGCGAGGCGCTCGCCCAGGTCGCGCTGGCGACGGTCTTCCGCGATGCGCTCCGGGTCGCGGGTCTCCGGGAGCTCGACGCCCGCCTTCTCCGCGAGCGCGCGCAGCGCCTCGACGAAGTTCACGCCCTCGATCTGCTCGTAGAACTTGAGCGCGTCGCCGGAGGCCTTGCAGCCGAAGCAGAAGTAGAAGCCCCGCTCGGCGTTGACGTTGAAGCTCGGCGTGCGCTCCTCGTGGAAGGGGCAGCGCGCGATCCAGTTCATGCCCGCGCGGCGCAGGGGCATGTACTGGCCGACGAGCTCTACCAGGTCGGTCCGTTGGCGGACCTGGTCGACGACGCTGCGATCGATCACTCCGCTGCCGCCTCGTGCTGAAGGGGGAAAATCGCTCGGACTCAGGAATACCCTGCCCGGTGAGCGGACGTTGCGTAGCTCGACCCCCCACGAGGGTCAAGAAGCTCGCCATGAGAATCATCACTCGAGAATTCTCGGGAGATCCCGGGCATCTGCGCCGGGTTGCGTTCTGCAAGAGAAAGGCCATGGGGTGTCGTGATAGGCCCCCCGATTGCACTCCCATGGCAACGCATCCCCGCCCCATGCTCCTCGTCGCCCTCGGCCTCGCGGCCGCGGCGCTGCCCCTCGTGGTCGCCGCCGACCCGTGGCCCGCCCTCGCGATTCCGCCCGAGAACGCGCGCTCGCTGCGCGCTCCTCCGCGGCGTCCCCCGCCGGGTGACGTCGACGCCCGCGCCCGGCTGCTGGTCGACGCCCTGCGCTCTGGCGAGGCGGCGGACCTTCAGCGCGCCGAGGGGTTCTTCCTCCCTCGCGAGCCCTTCCTCGCCATCAAGGACATGTCCGGCGCGTCGGGCTACTACGCGACCCTGCTGCGCTGGTATCGCCGGGACATCCAGGCCGAGCGCGCCCGCCGCCGCGACTGGTCGGGCGCCCGCTTCGAGGGCTTCGACCTCTCCAGGGCCTGCACCTGGATGGCCATCGGGCGCGAGGCCAACCGGCTGCCGTACTGGAGCTGCTACCGCTCGACGCTGCGGGTCGCTGTCGGGGGGCGCACCGAGCGGGTCGAGGTGCGCGTGATGATCCACTGGGGCGATCGGTGGTACGCGACGCACCTCGGGGCGGTGCCCGCGCGGCGCTGATCGCCGCGGCAACGTCCCGCGCAGGCTCGACAGCCCCGCCCGGGAGGCGCTACGAACTCCGCATGAGCACTCCAGACATCAAGTCGTTCGAGGATTTCTGGCCGTACTACGTGCGGGCGCACAAGAACCCGGTGACCCGCACCGTGCATGCCATCGGGACGAGCGTCGGCGCCGCGGTCGCCATCACCGGGCTGCTGCTGGGGAAGAAGTCCCTGGTCCCGGTCGGCGCGGCCATCGGATATGGCTGCGCCTGGTACTCGCACTTCTTCATCGAGGGGAACAAGCCGGCCACCTTCGGGCACCCGCTGTACTCGCTCGCCGGCGACTGGGTGATGATCTCCAAGATGCTCCGCGGCACGATGGACGCCGAGGTCGAGCGCGTCACCGCGCAGGCCGTCCCGGTGAGCGCCGCGCCGCCCGTTCCGGTCTCCGGCGACGGCGTGCTGCACTGAGCGTCGCCCGTCCCGTGTCGACCCCGGACACCATCCAGCGAGCCCGCCGCCACCTCCTCGTCGCCTACGGGCTCGTGAACGTGCTGGTGTTCGCGCTCTCGCGGCCGGCGGCCGTGCGGCGCGACCTGCACGGGCTCATCGGGGTGGTGTTCCTGGTGGCGGCGCTGCGCGGGGTGAGCAGGGACGACGACGACACCGAGCGCTACGGCATCCGACTGGAGGGCCTGATCCCGGGCCACCAGGGCGACCCCCGCTCGCTGCCCAGGGCCCTCATAGAGGCCATCCCCTCGGCCGTCCGCGAGCTGGGCGTCGCGGCCCTCGTCGCCGCCGTGGTGCTCCCGGTCTACTCGCTCGCCTGGCCCCTCATCAACCAGCCCATCGGACCGCGCCACCTCCCCTTCTCCCACGACCCGGTCGCCACCTTCCTCGGCGAGGTCGTCGCCGTCGCCCTCACCGAGGAACTCTTCTTCCGCGGCTACGTCCAGACCCGCCTCGCCGACGCCCTCGGGCTCGCGGACTTTACCCGCACCCGTAAGCCTCCCTTCGCCGACGCCGCCCGCGTCCTGGTGCTCACCTCCGCGCTCTTCGCCCTCACGCACGTCATCGCCGAGCCCGGCATCGGCCGCGCCGCGGTCTTCTTCCCCAGCCTGCTCTTCGGCGCGGTGCGCATCTGGCGCGGGGGCATCGGCGCCGCGGTGGCCCTCCACGCGATCTTCAACGTCTTCGAGCGCTACCTCGAGGGCCGGTGAGGTCCGCCGCCCTCTTCGACATGGACCACACGCTGGTCGCCGCCAACAGCGCGCTGCTCTACGTGAAGTGGCTCCGCGGGCGGGGCGAGGCCCGACGGAGGGACGCGGCGCGCTTCGGCTGGTGGTTCATGCGCTACATGGCCGGCGCGGTCGACGCGAGCGGCATCGCCAGGGTCGTCGCCCGTCCCCTCGCCGGTCGGGACGCGGAGCGCTTCATCCGCGAGGTCGAGGAGTGGTCCGCCGCGGAGGTGGTGCCCTTCATCTCGGCGCGCGCGAGGTCGGTGGTCGCGCAGCGCCAGGCCCGGGGTGACCTGTGCGCGGTGCTCACCAGCTCGACCGCCTACGCCGCGAAGCCTGTGGCCGACTTCCTGGGCATCGAGCACGTCCTCGCGTCGCGCCTCGTGGCCGAGGATGGGCGGCTCACCGGGTCGATCGAGGAGCCCTTCTGCTTCGGCGGGGCCAAGGTCACGGTGGCCGAGCGCTGGGCCCGCGAGCACGACGTCGACCTGAGCGTCAGCGCCTTCTACACCGACTCGATCACCGACCTGCCCATGCTCGACGCCGTGGGCGAGCCCGTGGTGGTCAACCCCGACCCCCGCCTCCGATGGACCGCGTGGCGACGGGGTTGGCCGGTGGAGCGCTGGTAGCCTTCGCGCGCTTCTCCCCGGCGGGCCGCTCCAGCACCGCGCGCACGCTCGGGTCGAGGCCCTCGAGCTCCCAAGTCATCCGTCGCAGCACCCCGGCGAGCACCTCGATCTGGGCGTCGACGGAGCCTCGCTCGTCGACCAGCACCGTCGGGACGCCCTTCACCACGCAGAAGCCCCCCGCGGAGGTGCCTCGGCTCATCGCCTCCTTGCGCACGGTCAGTCCCCGCGACTGCGCCAGCGACACCAACGCCTCGACCAGGACCTTGCCTCTCATCTCCCTCCAAGGATGCCACCTCCGCCCCGACTTCCCCGGATGGATTCGTTACGCTGCGCGCCACCATGAGCCGCACCCGATTGAGCCACGACGAGATCGACGCCGCCCTCCAGCCCCTCGAAGGGTGGCGGCGCGAGGGCGCGACGATCGTGAGGGAGTTCACCTTCCCGAGCTATGAAGCAGGCGTCGCGTTCGCGGTGCAGGTGAGCCTCTACGCGCAGCGCATCGACCACCACCCCGACCTGCTCATCACCTGGCAGAAGGTCACCGTGACCTGGTCGACGCACGACGCCGGGGGCGTCACCCGCCGCGACCTCGACGCCGCCGCGCACGTCTCCACCTTCGTCGGAGCCCAGAGCTCTCCGACGCCCTGAGCGCTCGCCCGGCGCCGACCTGCCCGTAACTCCTCGCGCGGCGCGGGCCCACCCTACGGTGGGCGCAGAGGAGAGACGTGCCATGTCCGACCGCCACCGGGACGTCCTGCGTCCGCCGATCGCCCAACGCCCCGTGCGCACCGACCCCCGGGTCGAGCCCGACGCGCCGTCCGCCCGCGATGCGCAGATGGCCTGCCTCGCTCGCATCGCCCTCGTGCGCCGTCGGGTCGTGATCGAGCCCGAAGATCGCCCCCGGATGGCCGCCGCCGCGCCGCGCCCCGACTTCGCCCGCCCGCCGCGCCGCCCGGAGGCGCCCGCTGTCGATCGCGGCGTGTGGTGCTTCCGGCCGAGCGACGACCGCGTCGAGGTCGTCGACCTCCCGGACGAGGACTGAACCCCAGGAGGCCGCCGCGCGCGCAGGCTTGACAGCGGCGCGTCGTCCGCGCTGTGTTCCCGGGGAAATGCGCCTCTTCGACCGCTTTCCCGCGCGATACCTCGCCCCCAACGGCGTCACCTGCATCGGCCTCGTCCTCGGGCTCCTCTCGATTCGCACCTCCCTCGGCGCGACCTCGCTCCCGCAGCTCGAGGAGGCCGCCTGGCTGATCCTCTACGCGGTGCTGCTCGACAAGGCCGACGGCGCCATCGCGAGGAGGCTCAACGCCAGCAGCGAGTTCGGGGTGCAGCTCGACTCCTTCTCCGACTTCGTCACCTTCGGCATCTGCCCCGCGGCGCTCATCACCCAGGCGGTCACCCTCGGCGCCCCGGAGCCGTGGTCCCAGGGCGCGGCCCACATGGCGCTGCTCGGCCTCGGCGCCGCGTATGTGCTCTGCGCGGCCATCCGGCTCGCGAAGTTCAACGTCACCACCGACGTGGTCGGCTCGCGCTTCTTCCTCGGGCTCCCCTCCACCAGCAGCGGCGGCATGCTCGCGTCGGCCTTCCTCGCCCACCGCGCCAACGCCCTCGGCGCCTCGACGCTGGCGGCCTTCGTCGGCGTCATGGCCCTCTTCGCCGCGCTGATGGTGAGCAACCTCCCGCAGCCGAAGCTCCACATCTCCTCGCAGCCGGTCATCAAGGTGCTGCAGCTGCTCGTGGTGCTGAGCGTCTATGTGCTCATCCCGCTGCACCTCGCGCCGACCTACCTCATCGCGGCCTCCGGGCTCTACACCATCGGGGGCTTCATCTACGGCCTCAAGGTCACCGGGGGACGGCACCCCGGCGAGCTCGAGGCGCCCGCCGCGCACTGACCCGCTCAGGGGCAGCGCGTGAGCGAGCGCACCCACCGATCGATCAGCGCCACCCCGGCGGTGTCCACCACGCCGCTGGAAATGGGGGGCATCCGGTGGAGGTCGGTCGCGGCGATGCGCGCGCGGAGGACCGAGCGCGCGGGATCACCAGGGACGATGATCCGCGCGTCGCGGATGCCCAGGTCACCCACCGAGGGCGCGACGTTGCAGGTGCCGGTCATCGCCAGCGGGGTCGAGAAGCGCAGGTCGATCGAGCCTCGGCCGATGCCTCCGGGGCGGTGGCACTGCGAGCAGTTGGTGTGCAGCCAGGACCGGGCGCGCCCCTCGTCGGGCCCCGGTGCGTAGGGGTCGGGAAAGGCCGGTGGACGCATCGTGGACAGCGGGCTGTCGAAGAGGCCGAGGTGATCGAGGGTGACGAGCTGGTTGGCCACGCGCCCGGTGGCGGCGTAGCGGAGCGGCGTGTCGAGCTGCGCGGTCTCCAGGCCGAGCGAGCGGCCGGCGGCCTCGGAGTGGCACTGCATGCACTGCGAGCGTGAGGGGTAGTACCAGCGCAGACCGCCGGGGAGGTCGCGCGCCTCGCTGCCGTCGAGGAGGGTGGCGTCGGTCTGCGCGTCGTTCCATCGGTAGGTGTAGCCGCGCCACGCGCCGTCGAGGTGGCGGACGAAGAGCCGGGTCTCGACGCGACGACCGCCGACGGCGAAGTGCTTCACCAGCACCGTACCGCTCGGGAGCTGCCAGTCGCCGTCCGCGCCGATGGTGATGCGACCACCCTCGGGCAGCGCCATGAAGCGCTCCTTGTCGGCGCCGTCGCTCCAGAAGGGAGCGCTCGGCGCGTAGGGGATGAGCCCCTCGGCCGGGAGCAGGACGTTGGCCGGGTCGACGCAGCCGGTGGCGCGGAGGGTGCGAGGCACGCGGTCGACCGGCGCGGTGGTGCCAGGGACGAGCCGCAGGATCGCGCCTCCGGTGGGCACCACATAGAGCTCGCCGTCCTGGTCCTGGCCGAAGGTGTAGAGGTTCTGGCCGGTCTCGACGAGGGTCTCCTTGGTGGCCCGACCGGCGCTGTCGTAGGCGACCGCCCAGACCCGGCCCGAGCCGTAGTCTCCGAAGACGAAGCGTCCGGTGAGCCAGGGCATCGCCCGGCCGCGGTAGACGAAGCCGCCGATGATCGAGATGCCGTCGGTGCGGGGATACTCCAGCACCGGGAGCACCGTGCCGGCGCTCGAGCAGGTCGCCTCGCGGAAGCACCGCGTGCCCTCCAGGGTGCTCCAGCCGTAGTCGCCCCCCCGGTGGATCACGTCGACCTCCTCCACGGTGGCCTGCCCCACGTCGCCGGCCCAGAGCTCGCCGGTGGCGCGGTCGAAGCTCCAGCGCCACGGGTTGCGCAGCCCGATGGCGTAGATCTCCGGGCGGCCGCCGCCGAGCGCGTAGGGGTTGTCGGCGGGGATGGAGTAGGGCCGCGCCCCGTCCGCGCGGTCGACGTCGATGCGGATGAACTTACCCAGGAGGGTATTGGTGTTCTGCCCGTAGCGGTACGGGTCGCCGCCGGACCCTCCGTCGCCGAAGCCGGCGTAGAGGAAGCCGTCGGGGCCGAAGACGATGTTGCCCCCGTTGTGGTTGTTGAAGGGCTGCGGGATCTCCAGCAGCACCTCCTCGGTCGTCCGGTCGAGCGTGTCGCCGCCGTCGCGGGAGCGCATGCGGGAGATGCGCGACACGAAGGCGCCCGTCTCGCCAGCGCGCAGGGGCCTCGTGTACGAGAGGTAGACCATCCCGTTGGTGGCGAAGCGCGGGTGGAAGGCCATCCCGAGCAGCCCCGACTCGCCGCCGGAGGTGATCCGGTCGCGCAGGTCGGCCACCGTCACGAGCGGGCCGAGGGCCGGCGCGGTCTGGATGCGGAAGACGATCCCCGTCGACTGCGTCAGGTACCAGCGCCCGTTGTCCCCGGGGCGCTGGAGCATGGTGGTCGCCAGGGGAACGCCCACGCCGGGGAAGGCCATCACCGCCCTCACGGCGCCCGCCTCCGGCGCCGGGAAGGCGACGCAGGTCCGGTTCACCGGGCGACGATCGAGGCCCCAGGGGACGTCCGCCACGGGGGGTGCGTCCGTGACGTCCGTGACGTCCGTCACATCCGCGACGTCCGTCACGTCGCGCACATCGCTCGCATCGCTCGCGTCGATCACGTCACGCGCATCGCCCGCGTCGATCACCTCGCGCGCATCCGTGACGTCGGTCACGTCGCTCGCGTCGCGCACATCCGTCGCGTTGCTCGCGTCGGCCGAACCCATTTCCCGCGCAGCGCATCCCACCTGCGTCACGAGCGCTGCGCCGAGGCCCCAGGCCGTCCATCGCATCCAGGTCGTCGTCTCCATCGGTGCTCCCCTCGCCTCCCCCCCAATGGACGAATCCCGGCCCAGGGCCCTTGCCCGGACCCTTTCACGATACTAGAAGTTCATCTATCAAATCGAACACACCGTCATCGACCTCGAAGCACATCGGTTGGAATAGCGTTCCCCAGGTCGTGCGTTCGTGGAGATGAAGGGCCGGACAACCCGGCTGAACAAACCACGGAGTCCCCAATGCGCATCACACTCATCGGCGGGGTTGAACGCAACGAGCGCGCGCTCTCGAAGATCGCGCAGTCCCTCGGCCACGAGCTCGACTTCCACGGCGGACACATGAACGGACGCGGCGTCGAGGTGATGGAGCGCCAGATCGAGCGCTCCGACCTGGTGCTCGTGACGACGGACGTCAACAGCCACACGGCGGTGATGGTGGCGCGCAACGCCTCCAAGCGCATGGGCCGCGAGCTGGTGATGATGCGCTCGTGCAACCCCACGCGCTTCCGCGAGCTGCTCACCGCGCGCGCGACCGAGGCGAAGGCGGCCTGAGTCGGCCTCGCTCAAGGGGTCGCCGGCCCGAGGTGGAGCACCTTCAACGCCGCGATGTTCACGCGGAAGAAGGCACCGCCAGCGCCCCCCATGCCCCCGGTGTAGCGGGTGAAGTGTTCGAAGGCGGACATGTTCACGGCGGCGTCGTCGTCGCCGATGACCACGCGGTAGTCCCGACCCGCCTCGAGTGACGCGCGGACGAAGGTCGAGTCGCGCCACTCGTCCCAGGAGCCGAGCTGCGGCATGACCACGTAGCCGTCGGCCACGGTGCGCCCGCCGGTGACCTCGATCACCTGCACGCGCTTCACGGCGCAGGTGATGCCCGTGGTGGTGCCACCGGAGCCGTTGGCCGCGGTCACCTGCAGCAGGTACGCGCCCGACTGCGCGACCCGCAGCGACGGGACCTCCAGCCGGTGCCCGGGGTCGCCCCAGTTCTCGTAGTGCGCGCGGCCGTGATCGGTGGCGAGGCGGCCGCCGGTCGCGACGAAGCGCGAGGCGTCGAACTGCTGCACCCGCGCGGAGCCCGTGCCCCACCAGCACTGCGGCGCGGCGTGCTGCGAGGCGTTGCCCGAGGCGCGGAACACCGTCTCCACGGAGTAGCAGTGCGAGACCGTCTGCTCGTCCGTGAGCGTCTCGGTCCAGAGCTCGCCGTCGGTGGGACCGAGCGTGGCGACGCGCTGGCCGTCGCGGAGGATCACCACGTCGAGGGCGCCCCGCTCCTCGCCGGAGACGTCGACGCGGAGCTGCACCCGGCCGCTGCCGGGCGCCGCGCCCAGCGAGGCGATGGAGGGGGTGCGAGGGCCGAAGACCTGGCGCCAGTCGCTGAGGTCGGTGACCGAGCGCAGGGTCGCGCGGGCCTCCGGGGCGTCGCGCAGCTCGACGTCCACGGTGGAGCGCTCGGGCAGGGTCGACGGGTCGACGAAGGCGTCGCCCACGTCGCGGCCGTTCACCCGCACCGAGGCCACGGCGTAGGCCCCGGCGCGGTCGGTGCCGGGAGGCGGGAGAGAGACGCGGAGGTCGAGGCGGCGGCCGCGGAAGAGGAAGCCCCGCAGCACGATGCGGTCGGCGCGACCGAACCACGTGTGGCGCATCGCGCGGGTGATGTACGGCCGGAGGCGGAAGCCCTGCGCAGAGGTCTCCAGCCCGAAGACCACGTCGTGGACCATCGAGAGGTAGCCCGCGACGCTCCAGAGCTGGCGCTGCGAGTTGACCACCGGGCCGCTGAACATCCCGTCCTCCACCCGCGCCCGGCCGCTGGCGAACTCCAGGTTCTCCATGTTGGACAGGTTGAGCGCGGCGCCTCGCACCATGGCGTCGACGTTCCAGTCGACGCTGGCGTCGTTGCGCACCTGGCGCGCGGCGCGGAGCCAGTAGGCCGTCACGAAGGGCCACGACGCGCGGTTGTGATAGATCGCCGTGAACTGCTGCTGCGGCCAGATCACGGGCAGGCCGCGGCCCGCGTGGGGGTAGCGCGCGACGAGCTCGCGGGCCTGCGCGTCGGTGGCGACGCCGGTGAGCACCGCGAGGGCCGAGCCGAGCGCGTCCCAGCGGCGCACCGGCGACGGGTCGAGCTCGGTGGTGGCGTACGCGCTGAACTGCCCGTCGGCGCCGAGCCAGAACCGGCGCTGGATGGACTGCTTCAGCGCGTCGGCCCAGGCCCGGTAGCGCGCCCCGGCGGCGGCGTCGCCCCGCTCGGAGCTGAGCGTGGCGAGGGTGTCGAGGAGCGCGAAGTGCAGCACGTTGGTGCTGAGCGAGCGCGACATGGCGATGTGCGCCGGGTCCGCGGCGGTCCAGGCGGGATAGGTCTGCTCGCGCCAGTCGAGGAAGGATTGCTCGCCGCGGTAGAGGCCGTCGCGGGCGTCGAAGACCACGCGGCGGTCGTGCTCGGCGGTGTTGACCATGGCGGGGTACGCGAGCTCGAGAAAGCTCGCGCGGTCGGCGCCGGTGAGGTGCTTGAGGAGTTCAGAGGCGCCGAGGGACCACACCACCCGGTCGCTGGAGACGGGGTAGCTGCCGCCGGTTCCAGTATCCTGGACGATCTGGGGGTTGGAGCCGCCGCGGCGAGCGGAGAGCTTGAAGGCCAGGGAGTTGCGCGTCCGAAGCGGGTCCATCGAGGCCAGCGAGAGGTGGGCGGCGTAGGCGGTGTCGCGGGTCCAGACGTAGTTCCAGAGACGGCCCGTCTCGAAGCAGCCGCCGACCGGGCAGTCGATGGGGTTGCCGCTGTTGAAGGACCCGTCCCGGATGGCGGCGACGGAGTTCTCGCGCATCTCCTCGATGGCCAGCGCGTAGAGCGAGTCGAAGAGGTCGTGGCCGCTGCGGAGCGTGGGCCAGCCGTCGCGCTCCCTCACCGTGCGGGGGTTGGCGGGCTGCCCGTCGCGCAGGGCCGCCGTGGTGCGGAGCTGGTAGGTGCGCACGCAGGCCGCGGGGTCGTCCATGGTGACGGTGGCGCGGTCGGCGCCGTCGACCAGCTCGCTGGTGCTGCCCGGGCGGCTCACGACGGCGCCCTCGCAGGCGGAGCCCGCAACGTCGGTCGAGGGGACATCGAGGCCTGGCAGGTCGACAGCGGGCGCATCGACGGAAGGTGCATCGACGGAGGGTGCATCGACAGCGGGCGCATCGGTGGTCGGGACGCCGGCGTCGGTGGGCACCGTCGCGTCGTCACATCCGACGAGGGCGAAGGCGAGCCATGGGAGGGAGCGGACGAACGAGCGGACCGGCCCTGAGGGATGCACGCGGCGGATTGTTCATGCCGAGCGCACCTTCGGGCAAGCGGGAGCAGCGGGCTCAGAGGTTGGGGATCTGCCAGTCGATGGGGGTGTGGCCGAGCTGCTTCAGCGCGTCATTGACCTTGGAGAAGGGCTTGGATCCCATGAAGAGCTTCACCGAGAGCGGCGACGGGTGAGCGCCCTCGATGACGATGTGGCGCTTCGTGTCGACGAGCTTCGCCTTCTTCTTGGCGTAGTTGCCCCAGAGCAGGAACACCGCGGGCTTCTCCCTCGCCGAGACCGCCTTGATCGCGGCGTCGGTGAACTGCTCCCAGCCGTGGTCCTTGTGGGAGTTGGGGGTGTGGGCGCGCACGGTCATCACGGCGTTGAGCATCAGCATCCCCTGCTTCGCCCAAGGGACCAGATATCCGTTGTTCGGGATGGTGCACCCGAGGTCGGACTTGAGCTCCTTGTACATGTTGACCAGCGACGGCGGGGTCGAGACCCCGGGCTTCACCGAGAAGCACAGCCCGTGGGCCTGGCCGACGTCGTGATACGGGTCCTGCCCGATCAGCACGACCTTGGTGTCTTCGAAGGGCGAGTGCTTGAACGCCGAGAAGACCTCCCCCTCCGGGGGAAAGACCTCGCCCGCCGCTCGCTCCTGCGCGACGAAGTCCATGAGCTTCTTGAAATAGTCCTTCTCGAACTCAGCGTGGAGCGCGAGCTGCCAGTCGGGAGGGAGGTCGGGGCGATCACTCATCGTTGCTTCTCGTGGGTGGCTTGAAGGGGTGTGTCGATCGAACGGCGATCGGGATCTGCGGTGACACGTCAGAGCGCGGCGGCGATGGCCTTCGCGAGCGCGGCACCGTCGGCGTGGTCGAAGCGGCCCAGCGGCTGCCAGCTCATCTCCAGGCCCTGCTCGGGCGAGGGCTTCGGGATGATGTGGAAGTGCACGTGGAAGACGGCCTGGTGCGCCGGCGAGCCGTTGTTCTGGAGCACGTTGAAGTCCTCGCAGCCGGTGACCTTCTTCACCGCGCGGCAGAGCCGCGGGAGCACCCGGCCGATGGCCGCCGAGGACTCATCGGACAACGCGTCGAGGGTCTCCGCGGGCTCCTTCGGAATCACCAGCGTGTGCCCCCGGCTCAGCGGCCCGACGTCCAGGAAGGCCAGGACCAGGTTGTCTTCATAGACCTTGTGGCAGGGGATCTCTCCCCGAAGGATCTTGCTGAACACGGTGTCTGCCATGGCGTGGGGGTTAGATCTCCTCTCGGCGGCAGACTACACCAGCGAAGGAGGGGCGCGACCCTCGCGCAACTGGTCACAAGAGCCCCACTGCGCCGAGCGTGGAATCTCATCCGGAGCCCGTTGCCGTAGGGCTCGTGTGGCGGTGTAGAGTCGACTGGCGCCGGGGTCCGGTCCTCTTGAAGGGACCACACAGCTGGAGGTCCATCATGCGTTCAAGAGTCCTAGGCTTCTCGTTGGGGCTGTTGCTCCCGGTGGTGGGTTGTTCGAGCGGCGACTCCAACGTCATCCGCACGGACCCCAACAACTTCGGCGACACCGGCCCGGGTGGAAACAACGGCCGCGGCGACGCCTCGCAGCGCGGCGATGTCGACCCCAACAACGAGGACGGCTGGGGCGATTTCGACGCCGGCAAGGCGCCTGACTTCGACGCCGGGTCGATCCCTGCCTTCGACGGCTTCGACTTCGACGGCCTCGACCTCGACGGCTTCGACTTCGATGGAGCGGTCGGCGACGGCGGCCCGACGCCCGAGCACCCGGACATCTGCAACAACGGCCTCGACGACGACCGCAACGGCCTGGTCGACGACAACTGCTCCTGCGTCGCGGGCCGCACGCAGCGCTGCTTCGTCGGCGACCCTGCGCGCGCCGGCCGCGGCATCTGCCTCTGGGGGACGCAGACCTGCGAGGGCGTGCAGACCGACGGCAGCTGGGGCGCCTGCACCGGCTCCGGGTCGGCCGCTGCGACGGAGGCCTGCGACGGTGTGGACAACACCTGCGACGGCAACATCGACGAGACCTGCCCCTGCACCCCGGGCGCGTCGCGGAGCTGCTACTCGGGCCCGGCGATGACCTCCGGGCGAGGCATCTGCCGCGCCGGCAACCAGGTCTGCTCGGGCGCCGGGCGCTGGGGCTCCTGCGCGGGTGAGGTCACCCCGGGGGCGGAGACCTGCGACGGGATGGATCGCAACTGCGACGGCAGCACCACCGAGGGCTGCGGCTGCGCGGTCGGCGCGACGCGCGCGTGCAACATCGGCGCGACCGCCTCGATCGGGCTGGGCATCTGCCGCGCGGGCATGCAGGTCTGCGCGACGGTGGCGAGCGGCGGCACCGACTGGGGCGCCTGCACGGGCGAGGTGTTCCCCGCGGCGGAGCGCTGCGACAACGCGATCGACGACGACTGCAACGGCCTCGCCGACTGCCTCGACCAGGCCTGCCGCCACACCGCCGAGTGCCTGCCCCGCTGCACCCGCGGCACCATCGAGAACCTCCTGCCCGACATCGCGGAGATCGTCCTCGTCGCCGACCGCTCGGGGAGCATGGAGGCTCGCTTCAGCGACGGCTCCACCCGCTGGGGCGCCCTTCGCACCGCGGTCAACGTGGTGCTCCCGCGCGTCGAGGACGCCTTCGACATCGGGCTCGAGCTCTTCCCCATCGGCGGCTGGTGCAGCGTGCCCCCGTCGGGCATCACCTTCCCCCCGTCCCGCGGCACCGCGCGGCTCATCACCGACCTGATGCACCGCATCGGCCCCGATGGAAACACGCCCACCCGGGCCGCCATCGACGGCGTGGCCTCGTACTTCCGCTCCAACCCGACCACGCGCCGCCGCTTCGTGCTGCTCGCGACCGACGGCGCCCCCAACTGCGGCTCGCCCGTCAACGAGGTCGTCAACTCGCTCACCGCCCTCCGCGCCACCGGCGTCGACACCTTCGTGCTGGGCGTGCCGGGCCCGCGCGGTGCGCTCAACGAGATGGCCCGCGCCGGCGGCCGGGCCCGCTCGGGCGAGACGGCCTTCTATGACGCCTCCTCCACGCGCCAGCTCATGGACGCCATGAACGCCATCACCGGCGCCACCAACACCTGCGAGTACCCGGTGCCGGCGGGCTTCCCGACGATCACCGACGTCGCGCAGTTCCGCGTGCTGCTGGGCGGCACGGAGATCCCGTCCGACGGCACCAACGGCTGGAGCTTCACCGACGGCTCCCGCAGCCGGCTGCGCTTCAACGGCAGCTCCTGCGCCACGCTCCGCACCGGCAGCGTCGTCGGCGCCGTCGTCACCTACAACTGCCCGCGCTGACGGGTCCTCGGCCTCCGCTCCACGTCCCCTCCACCGAAGCTTCGGGAGAGGGGGCGGGAGGAGCGCCGACGGAACGTTACCTGTACCTGTAAAGAGAGAAGGGGGTTCGGCGCCCGATCAGGCGCCGAGGCTGAGCGAGATCGCGAAGCCGTTGACCACCGACGCGATGCGGAGCGCATCGTGGACGTGGTCTTCCGTGAGCCCGCCCTCGATGACCGTGTGCTCGTGCGACTTGAGGCAGTCGCCGCAGCCGGTGATGGCGCTCGCCACGATGCAGAAGAGCTCGAAGTCGAGCCGCGTGGTGGCCGGCTTCGCGATGCGGTTCATGCGCAGCCGCGCGGGCTTCTTCTGGTAGCTCTCCTTCCCGATGAGGTGGCGACCCCGGTAGAAGATGTTGTTCATCCCCATGATCGCCGCGGCCGCGCGGGCGTCGTCGATGACGGCATCGTCCACCCCCGCGGCGCGGGCGCCCTGCAGCACGGCGTCGCGCAGCTCGGGGTTGCGGACGGTGATGGCCGCGGTGACGGCCGAGCCCCAGCGCTGAGCCAGCGAGAGCGTGCCGTCGCCGAGGACGGCGCCGAGGTTGAGCCGGAGGTCGCGCGCCGAGTCAGGCAGCCGGTTGCCCAGCGCCTCGAGGGTGGTTGCCTCGCTCACAGGGTCTTGTCGCCCTTCTGCCAGTTGCACGGGCAGAGCTCGCCGGTCTGCAGCCCGTCGAGCACGCGCAGCACCTCCGGGACGCTGCGGCCCACGTCGAGGTCGTTGACCTCCACCCAGCGGATGATCCCCTCCGGGTCGACGATGAAGGTCGCGCGGAGGCAGACCCCTTCGGTCTTGTGGAGGATGCCGAGCGCCTTGGAGAGCTCCTGGCGGGTGTCGGCCAGCATCGGGAAGGGCAGGTTGCGCAGGTCGTCGTGGTGGGTGCGCCACGCGTGGTGGACGTAGTGCGAGTCGGTGCTCATCCCGAGCAGCTGCGCGTCGCGGTCGCTGAAATCGCGCTCGCGCTTGCCGAACTCCGCGATCTCCGTCGGGCAGATGAACGTGAAGTCCATCGGCCAGGCGAAGAGCACCAGCCACTTGCCGGGATAGCTGCGGTCGGTGACGTCCGCGAACTCCTTGCCCTTCTCGAGCGAGACGACGGACTTGAGGTTGAACGAAGGAACGTGGTCGCCAATGGTCAGCATGTCGTGAAACTCCTCTGTCGGGATCGTAGGGAGGGACTCCGGTGCCCAACACCGGGTCCGATGGAGGGTCCCCCTATCGAGATTCGGGCCATCGGTCGCAATGTCTCGAATTGCAGCGAATTCCGCGCTCAGTGAGCTCGGCCGCCCACCGACATCCCGGTAGCACCGAAATATCGGTGACTTTTCACTGGCATATCGGTGGCCCCGGAGCCACGGTCGGACCATGGAACGACGGCTCCCGGACCTCGACCTGACCCACGACCTGCGGGCGCTGGTGACCCTGGCGATCGACGACGACGGCTTCGACGACCTGGTGCGCCGGGGCCTCGACTGGCTCGCCCGGCTGGCGCCCTACGACCTGGCGACGGTGTTCTCGCTCGACGGGGCGCGGCTGGTGGTGAGGGCCGCCCGCGGTCGGCTGGCCGATCATCGGGTGCGCGGGCACGAGGTGTCGCTCGACGCGTTTCCGACCATCCGCGAGGCGCTCGAGACCCGGAGGGCGAGGGCCTACACGGAGGACGATCACGCCAACGGCGACGGCGATCCCTTCGACGGGGTGCTCGACCTGCCGCCGGGGCACGCGTGCATGGTGGTGCCGCTCTGCGCGGCCGACCGGTGCTTCGGGGTTCTGACGCTCGACCGGGAGCGCTGCGAGGTGTTTCCCGCGCAGGTGGTCGACCTCGTCGAGGTCTACGCGCAGATGCTGGCGCTGGCGCTGGTCAACGCCGAGCAGCGGGCGCTCATCGCGAGGCTGCACCACCAGGAGGCCGACCGGGTTCGCATCCTGGAGGTGGAGCTCAACGGCGAGGAGGAGGGCGTGCTGGAGTCGTCGCGCTCCCCGCTGGTGGCGGCGATCGCGCAGCGCGCGCGGCAGGTGGCGCGCACCGACACGCCGGTGCTGGTGCTCGGGGAGACGGGCACCGGGAAGGAGCGGCTGGCGAGGGCGATCCACGCCTGGAGCGGGCGCGCTCGGCGGCCCTTCGTGAAGATGAACTGCGCGGCGATCCCCGCGGGGCTGATGGAGAGCGAGCTCTTCGGGCACGTGAAGGGCGGCTTCACCGGGGCGACGCGCGACCGGTCGGGGAGGTTCCAGACGGCCAACGGGGGGACGCTGCTGCTCGACGAGATCGGCGAGCTGTCGCTCGACCTGCAGGCCAAGCTGCTGCGGGTGCTGCAGGAGGGCGCCTTCGAGCCCGTGGGCAGCGACCGCACCGTGAGGGTCGACGTGAGGATCATCGCCGCCACCCACGTCGACCTGGAGAAGGCCGTCGCCGCCGGGCGCTTCCGGGCGGACCTCTACTACCGACTCAACGTCTTCCCGCTACGCCTCCCGTCGCTTCGAGAGCGCATGGAGGACCTCGGCGCGCTGAGCGAGGCCCTGCTGGCGGAGCAGTCGACGCGCACCGGCTACCGGGGGCGGGCGCTGACCGAGTCGGCGCTCGCGAAGCTGCGCGGCTACCACTGGCCCGGCAACATCCGCGAGCTGGCCAACGTGCTGGAGCGCGCGACCATCCTCGGCGACGGCGCCGTGCTCGACGCAGACACCATCGACCTGCCGACGCCCCGCCCCTCGCTCCCCGTCACCTCCCCCGCCCCCTCCCCCGTGCCGCCGGTGACGCGGTCGCTACAGGAGGTAGAACGCTCGCATATCCGCGAGGTTCTGACCCAGACGCGAGGGCGGCTCTACGGGAAGGATGGGGCGGCGGCGATACTTGGGCTGAAGCCGTCGACCCTCCAGAGCAGGATGAAGAAGCTGCACATCGAGCGCCTCGACGGCGCCCCGGCGGAGCGATAGTCGGTCGATCAGCGAGCGCCGGTGGTGAGGACGACCTCCCTGGGCTCTCCGGCGCGGATGATCCGCACGGTGATCGAGGCCCTCACCCGACCGCCGAGCACGGCCACGAGGTCGCCGGGGCGCTCGATGCGCTGGCCGTCGACCGCGAGCAGCAGGTCGCCCTGGAGCAGTCCCCCGAGCTCCGCTGGACCGCCCGGCTCCAGCGCCGCCACGAGCAGCCCCCGCCGCTGTCCGGCCGCCTCCACGAGGCCCTCCGGAAGCCTCCCCGGGACGACCTCCACGCCCAGGTAGCCGCGGTCGACCTTCCCGTTGGCGGCGAGCTCAGGAACCATCCGTCGCAGCGTCTCGGTGGGGATGGTCCCGCCGCCGCGACCGAGGCCCGCGGTGTTCATCCCGAGGAGCCTGCCGCTGGCGTCGGCGAGCGCCCCGCCGGAGAAGCCTCGGGGCAGCGAGCCGTCGACCTCGATGTACCGGTCGATGGTACCGCCCGCCATGGTGCGGTAGCCCTCCCCCACGGCGGAGACCATCCCCAGCGTCGCCCGGGTGCCGCGCCCCGGACGCCCCAGGGTGAGCACCAGGTGGCCGACCTTCACCGAGGCCGTGTCGCTCCACTCGGGCGCCGCGAGGCCGGTCGCGTCGACCTTGAGCACCGCGAGGTCGGTGCCTCGGTCGAGGCCGAGCACCTTCGCGGCCAGGGTGCGGCCGTCGCCGAGCGCGACGTCCACGGCCTCCCTTCCCTCCAGCGCGTGCGCCGCGGTGACCAGCAGACCGTCGCTGCCGAAGACCACCGCGCTCGACCGGGAGCAGTGCCCCTCGACGCGCGCCACCCCGGCGCCGCCCCGCGCCACCGCCTCGGCCATCGACTCGGAGACCTGTTCGAGAACACTCATCGTCGTGATCGCTTCCTTCTGCGAACCGCAGCGCCTGCGCCGCCGGTCACGGGATGAAGCGTGACGACCGCTGGGCGCGCCTACCATCGCCCGATGGTCGAGCGTGCGCCCTCGACCCATGGGCAGGTCGCGCGCTGCCCCTAAGGGGAGGTCGTCTTGACGACGCGGCGGGCGTGGCCACTGCTTCGGTCACCCGATGCGCACCCAGCCCGAAGCCCTCGACCCCGACGCTCCGCTGCGGGTGTGCGTGCTCTCGGACGACGCCATCGCCCGCGCCGGGCTCACCGGGCTGCTCGCGGAGTCCGGGCTCCTGGTCGAGAGCGCGAGGCTCACCACCGACCTCGACGGCGCCCTCGCGGATCACGGCGCGGACGTGCTGCTGCTCGACGCCGGGGCCGACCCGTCGAGGGCCTCGGCCTGGCTCGACACCCTCCGCGCGACGACCGCTCCGTCGGTGGCGCTGCTCGTCGACGCGACCCGGCTCGAGGACGTCTTCGCCGCGGGGATCGTCGGCGCCCTCGCCCGCGACGCCCCGCCCGCGGCGGTGAGGGCGGCGCTCATGGCCGCGGCGCAGGGGCTCGTGGTGATGGACCCTGGCTTCCACCGCGGGCGCTCACCGCAGCCCGGCGAGCGTCGCGCGGCGGAGCCGATGGACTCGCTCACCCCGAGGGAGGTCGAGGTGCTCGCGCTGCTGGCCACGGGGATGCCCAACAAGCTCATCGCCCACCACCTGGGCATCAGCGAACACACGGCGAAGTTCCATGTGACGGCGGTGATGGGGAAGCTCGGGGCGCAGAGCCGGACCGACGCGGTCATCCGGGCGGCGAGGCGGGGGATGGTCTCGCTCTGATCTGTGATATGGCGCGGGCCGTGTTCACGGTCAGCGAAGAAGTAAGGTTCTGCTACGGCCACAGGCTCATGGACTACGTGGGGCGCTGCGCGCGCATCCACGGCCACAACGCCCGGGTCGAGCTGGTGCTCGGCGCCGAGAAGCTCGATCACCGCGGCTTCGTCATGGACTTCGGCGACCTCGAGGAGGTCGCCAGGCGCTTCATCGACGACACCCTCGACCACCGGCTGCTGCTGCGCCGGGACGACCCGGTGATCCCCTCGCTCACCGCGGCGGGAGAGGTCTTCGTGGCGCTCGACGAGAACCCCACGGCGGAGTTTCTCGCGCGCTTCATCTTCGAGGCGCTCACCGCGAGGGCGATCCCCCTCAAGGCCGTGCGCTTCTGGGAGACCGAGACCAGCGTCGCGACCTACGAGCCGTAGGCCCTCTCAGCGCAGGCCGAGCGACTCGGCCAGCGTGTAGACCGACGACATCCCCGAGGCGCGCTCCCTCCGCGCGATGGTGTGCACCATCGCCTGCGCGGCCTCGTTCACCGGCGTCGGTACGCCCAGCGCGCGGCCCCGCTCGACCACCTCGCCGTTGAGGAAGTCCACCGCGGGGGGCCGACCCCGCTCGATGGCCGAGAGCATCGACGAGCGCATGCGGCGGTAGCGGGCCCCCACGGCCAGCAGCAGCGTGTGCTTGGCCACCAGGCTCGGCGAGCCGACGACGCGCATCTCCTCGTCGGTGAGGGCGATCCAGTCGAGGTCGAGGGTGCCGCTCACCTTCTCGAGGCGGATGCCCGCGGCGTGGGCGACCCGCACCGTCTCGGTCATGATGGCCAGCACCAGCCGTCGCACCGTGAGCGAGACCATCAGCGCCCCGAGCCGGTCGCCGCCGATGGTGCCGAGCGTGGAGATGGCGGCGTTGATGGCGAGCTTGCTCCAGCGGGCGCCGGCGAAGTTGTCGCTGAGGGTCACCGGGCCGACGCACTCCAGCAGCACCGCGAGGCGCTCGAGCCTCGGGTCGGGCGCGCCGTCCATGCGGCCGATGGCGAAGCCCCCGGCGGCGGTGCGCTCGAAGAGCCCGGGCTCGGGCATCGAGGCGCCCCACGCGACCACGGCGCCGAGCACCCGGTCGGTGCCCGCGATCTTCGCGACGCGGTCTTCGCAGAGGCCGTTCTGGAAGCACACCATCGCCCCGTCGGGCTTGAGCCACGGGAGCGCCTCGCGCGCGGCCCTCTCGACCTGCGGGGGCTGCACCGCCAGCACGATGAAGTCGAAGGGGGCGACGTCGGGGGTGAGCTCGGTGAGGCACTGGCCGGACACCGAGCGAGTCCCCTCGGTGCCCGTCAGGCGGTACCCATGGCGCCGGATGGCCTCGGCGATCTCCGCGTTGGTCGAGTAGCCGACCACCTCGACGCCGAGCGCCGACCAGGTCTCGGTCAGGCACGCGGCGGTGATGCCGCCGATGCCGCCGCAGCCCACCACCAGCACCCGCTGCGCCCGCTCGACGGGCTCCGCGGTCATCAACGAGGCACGAGGTTCGCTCATGATGCCAGGCGGTCTACACCACCGGGGAGCCGGTCGCATTACCGCGCCGCGTTGACGCGGAGCCCCGCGCGCGGGTACTGCCCTCCCCCACCGCGATGAACCCCAAGGACGACCGGACCGCCCCGTGGCTGCGCGACGCGATCACCGTCGACGTGGTCGTGCGCCTCGACGACGAGGTGACCTTCGACGCCCGCAACGTCGCCCGCATCCGCTACCGCGGCATCAACGTGAAGGAGGCCTTCACCGTGCGCGACGCGGTCGGGCGCTTCTATCGGGCCTCGCTGCGCTTCTGCGAGGGAGACGTCGCGACGGCGCTCGCCTACGAGGCCATGGAGGCCGACCCCGAGTCGCCGGTGGCGATCACGCTCTTCAACGCCATTCCGCAGCGGCAGCGGATGCTGTGGGTCACGCAGAAGGCCGCCGAGCTCGGGGTGTACGCGATACAGCCGGTGTTCACGGTGCGCTCGGTGCAGGCCGACGGGCTCGCGCACGAGAAGGCCCACGCCTGGCCGGGCCAGGCCATCAAGGGCGCGCGGCAGTGCCGACGCTCGATCGTCCCGGAGGTGATGCGCCCGCTCTCCCTGGCCGAGGCGCTCGCCACGCCGGCGTGGACCGGGGCCTCGCTCCGGGTGGTCATCGACGACCGCGCCGAGCCCGCCGCCGCCGGGTCGAGCGGGGCGCCGACGTCCATCGCCCTGGTGGTGGGCCCGGAGGGCGGGTTCAACGCCCAGGAGCGGGAGATGCTCCGGGCCGCGGGGGCCGCGATGTGGCGGCTGGGGGGAAGGGTCATGCGCGCGGAGACGGCCTCCATCGCGGGCCTCGCGGTGCTCCAGCATCGATTTGGCGACCTGACCATCGCCGACTGAGGCGTATCGTCGCGGGAGCTCAATGGGCGACGCGCGACGCTCGGCCCCGTCGGTCGAACGAAACCGCGAGGCGGTGCTCGCGGCGCTGCGTCGCGTCCTGCCCCCGCGCGGCCTCGTGCTGGAGGTCGCGAGCGGCACGGGCCAGCACGCGGTGTACTTCGGCGCGGCCTTCCCGAAGCTGGACTGGCAGCCCTCGGAGGTCGACGCCGGGGCCCGGGCGAGCATCGCGGCGTGGGTGTTCTCCAGCGGGCTGCGCAACGTCCACATGCCGCTGGAGCTGGACGTCGCCGAGGCCCCGTGGCCGCTCTGCGAGGCCGACGCGGTGCTCGCCATCGACCTGATCCACGCGGCGCACTGGGACGCCACCGTCGGGCTCCTCTCGGGCGCCCGGGTGCTGCTCCCGGGCGGCGGCCCGCTGATCATCCACGGCCCGCTGCGGGTGGACGGCGCTCCGACGCCCAGGCTCGACGCCCTGGACGCGGCGCTGCGGGAGGCCGATCCCTCCTGGGCGGTGCGCTCGCTGTCGGAGCTGACCGGCGCGGCGAAGAAGCGCGGCTTCGACCTCGCCGAGGTCACCGGGGGCGACGAGCTCGACGCCACCGTGGTGCTGCGTCGGCGCGGATGATCGTCACCGGCGGGTCGCGCCTCGGGCGCCACCGTGTTTACGATCGATGGTCGCCTTGTCCAGCGTGCTCGTCTCCCCGAAGACCTTCAGCCTCGCCGTCCTCGACGGCCTCATGGTGCTCGGCGTCCTCGGCGCCTCCGCGGCGCTGACCCGCATCGGCTCGGGCTTCTCGCTGATCACGATCCTGGTGCGGGAGTGGAAGGGCGCGACGCTCATCGCCCTCTCGGTGCACCTGCTCGCGTTCTATGTGTTCGAGCTCTACAACCTCCGGCTCGACTTCCGACGGCTGACCAACCTGCTGCGCTGCGTGGGCGCGGTGGCCACCGCCGCCATCGTCCTGGCGGTCTCCAGCTTCGTGGTCCCCCGCTGGGGTTTCGGGCGGATGCTCTTCGGGCTCCACGCGGTGCTGCTCACCATCGGCACCTGCCTCTCCCGCGTGGCGCTCTCCCGGGTGATCGAGCTTCGCGAGCCGCCCGAGCGCGCCATGGTGGTGGCCGGCGCACCGGTGCCCGAAGACGTGCTGGAGGAGCTCGCGCGCAACCCCGAGAGCCCCTTCGCCGTCGTGGGGATCATCTCCGTCGGCCGCCCGTCGACGATCTTCGAGTCGAGGCCAGGGTCCGTTCCTCCGCCGGTCTCGCCGATGGCCGAGTGCGCGATGGCGCTACAGCGCGCGGGCGCCCGGCACCTGCTCGTGGCCAGCGTCGATCACCTCCCCGCGCAGGCCGCGCAGGAGCTGCTTCGCCTGAAGGGCGAAGGCATCCAGGTGCACGAGCTCGCGTCGATCTACCAGGGCCTCTCCGGGCGCGTGCCGCTGCACCTCGTGGACGACCTGTATTTCCTGCGCGTCGCGGCCTTCACCCGGGACGTCGACCCGGTGCTGAGCAACCTGCTGCGGGTCTTCGACGTGATCGTGGCGATCGTGCTCCTCGCGCTCTCCTGGCCGCTCTGGGTGCTCGCGTACCTGGGCATCAAGCTGACGATGCCCGGCCCCGCGCTCTTCTCCCAGGAGCGCGTCGGCAAGGACGAGGTGCCCTACACGATCTACAAGTTCCGCTCGATGCGGCTCGATGCCGAGAAGAACGGACCGCAGTGGGCCACGCAGAACGACGACCGCGTCACCCCCTTCGGGCGCTTCCTCCGCCGCACCCGCATCGACGAGCTCCCGCAGCTCTGGAACGTCCTGCGCGGCGACATGTCCCTCGTCGGCCCCCGCCCCGAGCGCGCGGTCTTCGTCTCGCAGCTCACCCGCGAGGTGCCCTACTACGCCCTGCGCTTCCAGATCCGCCCGGGGCTCACCGGGTGGGCGCAGGTCAACTACCGCTACGGCGCCTCGGTCGACGACACCCGGGTGAAGCTCTCCTACGACCTGTTCTACATCCAGGGTCGCTCGCTCTCCCTCTTCGCGGTGACCCTGCTCAAGACGGTCCAGACAGTGCTCTTCAAGCCCGGGTCGTAGCGCCTTCCGAGTGGTAGCCTTGGAATCATCATGTCCACGCGCCCACTGCTCATGCTGTCGGTCGGCCTCGCGGGCAGCCTCGCCCTTGCCGCCTGCTCCGCGCCGGTCTTCCCCCTCCGCCCCGGGGACGCAGGCGAAGCCGACGCCGGGACCCTCCTTCCCGGCGAGGACGTGCCCGCGCTCCCAGACGACGACACCCCGGTGACCCCCGGCGACGACGTCCCGGTGGTGCTCACCGACTCCGGGCCGCCCGTCGACCTCGGGCCCCCCGTCCCAGGCACCGTCCCGGCCTTCATCGCGCGCGCGCTGCCCGACTTCGACGCCGCGACCGTCGCCAGGGTGAGGGCCATCCGCGCCGTCGGGCTCAGCCGGGGCAACCGCGCCAACGTCTTCGCCAAGATCGGCGACTCCATCACCGAGGCCGGCGGCTTCCTCCAGGACATCGGCGACGGCTACTTCAACCTCGCGCGCTTCGCCTGGCTGCAGCCCACCATCGGCTACTTCAACAGCGTGCGCTTCTCCGACAACCGCAACAGCTTCAGCCGCTACAGCGCGAGCGCCATGGGAGGCTGGATCTCGAGCCAGCCGCTCGACGGCGACCCCAACAGCCCGCTGCGCAACGAGCTCAACGCCACCCGACCCCTCTACGGGATCGTGATGATCGGCACCAACGACCTCGATCGCACCACCCTCGAGACCTACACCGCCAACCTCACCCGCATCCTCACGATCATGGAGGAGTTCGGCACCGTCCCCATCGTGTCGACGATCCCCGACCGCAACGACCAGGCGGCGCCCGCCGCGCGCGTGCCCTCCTTCAACGAGGCCATCCGAACGCTCGCCCGCTCGCGCAACCTCCCGATCATCGACTACTGGGTGCCGATGCACGACCTGCCGGCGCACGGCATCAGCGACGACGGCATCCACCCCTCCATCTGGCGCAACGGCGGCGACCCCCAGGCGACGGACTTCCGCGACGTCGCGCTCCAGTACGGCTACAACCTGCGCAACATCACGGCGCTGCTCATGTTCGATCGGCTGCGATCGCTCCCGCAGTGACCGCGAGGCTGCTGCTCGTCGCCCTCGCCCTCGCCGGCTGTACGCGCCGCGCACCGCCCCGCCGGGTGCGCCCGGCGACGCGGGTCGTCGAGGCCGTCTCCCCGGCGCCTGCCGCGGTGGTGTGGTCCACCGTGGCGCCCGGCTTCACCTGGACGCAGGTCGACCCGCAGTTCGACGAGGCCCCCGCGCGCCTGGTCTGGACCGTCCTGCGCCTCGACCTCTCGCGCTGGACCCTTCGCGCCTGGCGCTCTCCCGACGACCGGATGACGGGCCTCGCGCCCGGCCGACCGGTGCTGGCCGCGATCAACGGGGCCTACTTCGAGCCCGACTTCGCCCCGAGCGGACTGCTGCTCTCCGACGGGGTCACCCTCGGCCGCCTCGCCCCGCGCGGGGGCTCGGGGGTGCTCACGCTCCGACGGGGGCTCGCGAGCGTCGAGGCCTCCGATGGGTTCCCCGAGGACTTCGCGGGCGAGCTCGCGGTGCAGTGCGGCCCGAGGCTCGTCGAGGAGGGCGGGGTCGTCGGCATCCACCGCGACGACGGCCGACGCTTCGCGCGCACCGCGGCCTGCGTCCGTGACCGCGGGCGAACCCTCGACCTCGTGCTCACCTGGAACCTCGACGCGCCCCTCCGCGGCCCCGGGCTCCAGTGGCTGGCGCGCCGCCTCGCGGGACCGTCCCCGACCGGCGACCCCACCGGGTGCGAGCGCGCCCTCAACCTCGACGGCGGCCCCTCGACCGGCTTCCGCCTCGCGGGCTCCGCCGGCCACGAGCCGCTCGGGCCGACGCCGTGGCTGCTGACGGCCAGCGCGCGATGATCGCCACCAGAGCGGGCCTCTGGCATCCTGCGCCGATGCTTCGGATCTTTACCCGCGCCGTAATCTTGCTGGGGCTCCTCGGCGCGCTGGGGTGCTCGCGCGGCGAGATCCCGTCGATCCCCGACGCGGGCGAGGTGGACGACGTCCTCGAGGGCCTCGACCTGGGCCTCGACCCGCGCTGCGGATCATCCCGCGCTCCATGCTGCGGCGGCCGCGCGTGCAACCGCACGCTCGCCTGCGAGGAGGGCCTCTGCTGCGGCCTCGCGGGCGCCAGCTGCAGCAGCCAGCTCGACTGCTGCGGCCTCTACGGCTGCAACGACGGGCGGTGCTGCGTCGACGTGGGCGGCCTCTGCGAGACCTCCGCGGACTGCTGCGCGGGCGGCCTCTGCCGCGACGGCCTCTGCGAGCGCGGCAACGAGTGCGGCGCCATCGGCCAGCGCTGCTGCGTGGGCGACCTCTGCGCGAGCGGCGGCGCGTGCTCCAGCGGGATGTGCGTCGCCTGCGGCCAGGCCGACGGGCCGTGCTGCGAGGGCCGCTGCGGGGCCGGGCTCCAGTGCAGCGCCGGGAGCTGCCGCGTGCCGGTGGCCTGCGGCGCCGTCGACCAGCCCTGCTGCAACGGGCTCGCCTGCGAGCGCGGCGCCGAGTGCACCGCGGGCGTCTGTCGGCGCCCCGCCCGCTGCGGCGCGGCGGGCGAGGTCTGCTGCCCGGGCAGCGCGTGCGCGAGCCCGCTCGTGTGCAGCGCGGGCACCTGCACGATGCCGGCGCCCACCTGCGGCTCCCTCGGCCGCGCCTGCTGCGCGGGGCAGTCGTGCAGCGCTCCGCTCAACTGCAGCGGCGGCACCTGCGCCGCCTGCAACGCGCCCGGCACCGCCTGCACCGTCGCATCGCAGTGCTGCGGGGGCTTCGACTGCCGCCCGACGCCGGTGTCCAGCCGCTGCTGCCACCGCCAGGGCGCGAGCTGCGCCAGCTCGCTGGAGTGCTGCGGCCAGATGCTCTGCGGCGACGACGGGCGCTGCGCCTGCCAGGCGCTCGGGCTCGCGTGCGTGGACGACAACGACTGCTGCTCCGGCTCGCGCTGCACCGGCGGCGTGTGCCGCACGACGGCGACCTGCCGACCCGCGGGCGCGACCGGCTGCACCACCTCGGCGGAGTGCTGCGAGGGGCTGCTGTGCGCGCAGGGCTCCGCGGGCCGCGCCTGCTGCGGCGGGGCGGCCGCGACCTGCACGCCGACGGACGGCGGCGCGGGCACCGGCTGCTGCGGCTCGATGACCTGCACCCGCAGCGGCGCGGCGGGCTACTGCGCCTGCCGGGTGCTCGAGGAGAGCTGCGCGTCGAGCACCGACTGCTGCCCTGGCTTTACCTGCTCGGGTAACCGCTGCCGGCTCCCGAGCACCACCTGCTTCGGGCCGGGCAACACCGCCGTGTGCGCCTCCGAGGCGCAGTGCTGCGGCTCGCTGGTGTGCGCGTTTCTCCGCAACACGATGCGCTGCTGCACCGGCGCCCGCGGCGGCTGCCGCACCAGCGCGGAGTGCTGCGGTCAGATGCTCTGCGTCGCGGGTCGCTGCGCCTGCCGGGAGCCCGGCACCGGCTGCAACCAGGACGGCGACTGCTGCACCGGGCGCTGCTCCGTCGGGCGCTGCGTGCCCTAGCGAGGAAACTGCCGCAGGGCGATGCCCGCGCCGGCCCCGTCGCCCGCCTCCCAGGCCACGACGAAGCGGTCGCCCATCGGGCCGCCGAAGGCCGCCGAGGGCGCGTGCTGGGAGGGCGTCGCATCGCTCACGGCGAAGTCCGCGGTGGTGCCCCCGAGTCGGGCGAAGGCGTCGCGGTCATCGGCGCGGCGGAGGCGGCCGCGGATGGCGCCGGTAGCCTCGTCCTCCCACGCGAGGAGCACCGTCGAGGGCGCGCCCGGGGCGATGGTCACCGCGGGCCGGGACTGGTTGCCCGCGGTGGTGGTGTTGGCCACCGACGCGGCGCCCATCGCGGTGAGCGACGCGTCGAGCCTCACCCAGCGGACGGAGGTGCCCTCCATGTCCGCCGCGTCGCGCGCCGCGTCGCGCCACGCCACCACGAGGCCCCCCTCGGGGAGCGCGGCGGCGGTGGGCTGGTCCTGCGCGTCGGCGGGGCTGGGGTTGACCCGCACCGCGGCGGCCATGGGCATCCCCATCGCGTTGAGGCGGCGCGCGAAGATGTCCCCGCTGGCCGACCAGACGAGGGCGAAGGTGCCGTCGCTCAGCGCCACCGCGCGCGGGTCGCTGAGCTCCCCGTCGGCGATGGAGACAGGGGTCCCGGCGTTGCCGAGCGGTCGCGCGAGGGGCGAGAAGGTCGAGGCGCGCAGGCCCATCCCGGGCTCGCGCCAGGCCAGCAGCAGCCGCTCGGCGCTCGCCGCGACGGTGGGCGAGGCGCGCCGCGCTCCCGGCGTCAGCACCGTCCCGGACCCCGGCGGCGGGTCGTCGTTGAACACCTGCGCGGCGACGCTGCCCGGCGTCACCTGGAGGGTCTCCCACGCCCCGGCGAAGCCGCGCAGCGAGCCCGCGGTCACGGGGGTCAGCACCGGCGCGGACTGCGTGCTGGCGCCGCCTCCCAGCACCACCTCGTTGCGCAGCGCGCCGAAGATCGTCTCCGGGGTCCCGTCGGGGGCGAAGTAGCGGGCCTTCACGTCCTCCGCGGGGACGTTCTCGACCTGCCATGCGACCACCAGTCGGCGGCCCGTGGGCCAGACCACCGCGGGGTGGCGCTGGAGCCCGGTCGAGTCGGTGTTGGCGCGCAGCACCGGCGTCTGGCAGCTCGACGAGCAGGCGCCGCCGTCCATGTTCGCCGCGCCGAGGTCGCAGGACTCGTCGAAGTCGAGCACCTCGTCGCCGCATCGACCCACCGGGCGCTGCTCCCGCACCACCACCGTCGCGCTCTGCTGCTGGCCCGCCGCGATGGTCACCTCCGCGCAGCCCGACCCGAGGATCTCGCTGCGGGTGGTCCCGTCTGGCAGCCGCAGGTCTCCCTGGCCGTGCACCAGGACGATGTACGCGCCGGGGTCGTTGATGGAGACCGTCGTCGGCTGCGACGCGGTGAAGCAGGTGTCCACCGGCGAGGCCGTGCCGTAGCGCCCGGACTGCGTCGCCCAGCCCACGCCGCAGCGCACCGCCGGGGTCACGTCGCGCCCCGGGAGACCCGCGAGCACCCGCGCCCCGGCGGCGTCACGCACCTGCCCGGAGGCCGCGTCGCAGCGCAGCGCGCCCCTGGGGAATACCCGGAGGTGTAACGCCCCGACGAGGTCGGCGAGCATGAGCCGGTCGAGCGAGACCTGCAGCGGCGGCGCCTGATCGGGCTCGGCCCCGCACGCAGTCAGCACGGCCATCACCGCCAGGGACCATCGGCTCGCTCGCTTCTCCATCGTCGGCGCCGAGACTACCGCACCGGGGGGCTCTACAGGACGAGCTTGTAGCCCCGGCCGTAGACCGTGAGGATGTGCTGCGGCCGGTCGGGCGTGGGCTCGATCTTCTTGCGCAGCTTCACGATGAAGTTGTCGACCGCCCGGCTGTTGATCGCCTGGACGCCCCACACCCGGTCGAGGATGTCGTCGCGCCCGATGGCCTCGCCCGCGCGCTCGAGCATCAGCCGCAGCAGCTCGACCTCGTAGGAGGTGAGCGCCTCCTCCTTGCCGTCGAGCACCACCACGTGGCCGGCGAGGTTCACCTCCGCGCGGCCGATGCGCACCGACGTCGGGGCGCTCGTCTCCCGCTCGACCCGGCGCAGCGCGGCGCGCACCCGGGCCGCGAGCTCGCCCAGGGAGAAGGGCTTGGTCACGTAGTCGTCGGCGCCGGCGTCGAGCCCGCGGATCTTGTCGCTGTCCTGGCTGCGCGCCGAGAGGATCAGGATGGGCACCGTGCGCGACCACTTACGGAGCTGGACGCACACCTCGTAGCCGTTGGTGTCCGGGAGCATCAGGTCGAGGAGGATGAGGTCGGGGCCGGCGGAGCGCGCCAGCTCGACCCCCTGGCGCCCGGTGGGGGCGTGCACCACCCGGTAGCCCTCGAAGGCCAGCGCGTCGGTGATGCCCAGGGCCATGGCGGGCTCGTCCTCCACCAACAGGATCAGCTTCTCGGGGTTCATGCGGGCTCAGGTCGGCCGGAGGCTACCCGATGCGCGGCCGGCGCTCCATCGCGGCGCGCGTTGACCCTCCGCCCGGCGACGTGCCATTCCCTCCCCACCATGCGAAACGACTCGCGCGCCCTCTATCCCGACATCGAGGCCCACCACGTCGGCACCCTGCGGGTGTCGCCGGTGCACGAGATCTACTACGAGGTGTCGGGAAACCCCGAGGGTAAGCCGGTGGTGTTCCTGCACGGCGGGCCCGGCGGGGGGAGCGACCCCCGGTACCGTCGCTTCTTCGACCCGACGCGCTACCGCATCGTGCTCTTCGACCAGCGCGGCAGCGGCCGCAGCACGCCCTACGCGTCCCTCGAGGACAACACCACCTGGCACCTGGTGCAGGACATCGAGACCCTCCGCGCTCACCTGGGCATCGCGCGCTGGCAGGTCTTCGGCGGCTCCTGGGGCTCGACCCTCGCCCTCGCCTACGCCGAGACCCACCCCGAGCGCGTCACCGAGCTCATCCTCCGGGGCATCTTCCTGCTGCGCCGCAAGGAGATCCAGTGGTTCTACCAGCAGGGCGCGAGCGAGATCTTCCCCGACGCGTGGGAGCGCTTCCTCGAGCCCATCCCCGAGGCCGAGCGCCACGACCTCGTGAGCGCGTACCACAAGCGCCTCACCGGCGATGACCCGGCGGAGCGCTCGCGCTGCGCGGTCGCCTGGAGCGTGTGGGAGGGCAGCACCAGCCGCCTCGTCCCGGACCCGGACATGATCCGCCGCACCGGCGACGCGCACTTCGCCGAGGCCTTCGCGCGCATCGAGTGCCACTACTTCGTCAACCGCGGCTTCATCCGCTCGGACGCGCAGCTCCTCGAGGACGTGCCGCGCATCCGCAACATCCCCGGGGTGATCGTGCAGGGCCGCTACGACGTGGTGTGCCCGATGGACTCCGCGTGGGCGCTGCACCGCGCGTGGCCCGAGGCCGAGCTCGTGGTGGTCTCCGACGCCGGCCACGCGGTGATCGAGCCTGGGATCACCCGCGCGCTGCTCGCCGCGACCGATCGCTTCGCCTCGCGTTGACTCCGACCTCCCGCCCTCCCTAAGTTGGCTCCCACGATGGACATCAAGAAGACCCTGCTCACGCAGGCCATGAAGCTCGCGCAGAACCCGAAGGTGATGGAGATCGCCATGAACCCCAAGGTGATGGAGGTCGCCATGAAGGCGATGGCCGCGAAGGCCGAGGTCACCACGGCGATGCACGGCGCGACGAACTCCGTGGCGCGCGGGCTCAACCTCGCGACGCGCGACGAGGTGAAAGAACTCCGTCGCACCATCCGGAAGCTCGAAGACCAGCTCGCGGCGAGCCGCGCGGAGGCGGGCGAGAAGCCGTGAGGGCCCGCGCCGCGGTGGGGCTGCTGTTGGTGGTCGCGGGCTGCCACGCCCGAGCCACGACGACGGTCGAAGCCACGGCGCAGGCGGGCTCCGGGCGCTCGCGATCCTCGGGAGGAAGGTCGCGAGCGGAGGGGCGAGAGGGCTCGACGCGCGAGGGCTCGACGTCGCGGAGCAGCGCCCCGCCCTCGCCGAGCGCGGCGCAGCGACGCTACGAGGAGGGCCTCGCCGCCGCGGGCCGCCATGACTGGACCGAGGCTGCGGCGGCCTTCAGCGACGCGTACGACCTCGAGCCCTCGACCGAGCTCGCGTTCAACACGGCCCGGATGTTCGAGCACCTCGCGGACTTCGATCGGGCGACGCAGTGGTACCAGCGGGTGCTCGCGAGCAACCCCACCTCGGCGGTGCGCGCGCAGGTGACGGCGCGGCTGGCCAACGTGCAGCGCGACGCCCAGCGACGGCGCGACGGCATCGCGCAGGCCGCGCCGGACGACGACGCGCTCTCGGCGGAGGCGGCGGTGTGGTTCAACCGGGGGCTTCAGTTCTTCCGGCGGCGGAGGTGGCGCGAGGCGCTGCAGGCCTTCGAGACCGCCAACCAGTTCGTGCAGAACGCGGGCGGCAACGTGGCCGAGCTGATGTTCAACCTCGGCGTGACGCACGAGCACTTGGGGCACCGGGGCGAGGCCGAGGCGGCGTTTCGCTCGTACCTGAGCGCGCGTCCCGACTCGCCCGACCGGGCGGAGATCGAGCAGCGCATCCAGCGACTGCGTCAGCCGCGGTAGGCGATCAGGTCGAGGTCGGGAGGGCGGCGTAGGCCGGGATGGTCCCGGTCATGGCGCGCAGGAAGGCCACGATGCGCTGCACCTGGGCGGCGTCGAGGTCGCGGCCGAGCTGCACCGCGGCCATGGTGCGCACGGCGTCCTCGAGCGTGGTGGCGTGCCCGTCGTGGAACCACGGCCCGGTCTCGGCGACGTTTCGCAGCGTCGGGACCTTGAAGAAGTGCCGGTCGGCCTCGCGGTGGGTGACGTTGAAGCGCCCCGCGTCCTCGGGGGTGAGCGGCGTCCCTCGCAGGGCGAAGTAGTCGCGCACCGCTCCCATGCGCTGGAAGGAGGTTCCGCCGACGGCGATGCCGTTGTGGCAGGTCGTGCAGCCCACGCTCTCGAAGAGCACGGCGCCCTCGCGCTGCTCGTCGTTGAGCGCGCGGTCGTCTCCTCGCAGGAAGCGATCGAGGGGCGCAGGGGTGACGAGCGCCTCCTCGTACACGGCGATGGCGTCGCGGATGTTGGCCTCGGTGAGGCCGTCGCTGGGGTAGCTCTCCCGGAAGGCGGCCACGTAGTCGGGCGAGCGGCTGAGGGTGGCCACCACGTTGGGCCACGTGTTGCCCATCTCCAGGGGGTTGGCCACGGGCCCGGCGGCCTGCGCCCGGAGGTCGGCCGCGCGCCCGTCCCAGAACTGCACGAAGTGGTAGCGGGCGTTGAACACCGTCGGCGAGTTGATGCCGCCGACCTGACCGCGCACGCCGAGCGAGGTGCGCCGCCGGTCGGTTCCGCCCTGATTGATGGCGTGGCAGCTCGCGCAGGAGAGCGTGTTGTCGACGGACAGCGCCGTGTCGTGGAACAGCCGACGACCCAGCACCATCTTGCGCTGGTCGAACTCGACCGGGTCGGGGAGCGCCTGGAGCGAGGCCCGCAGGCGCCGGAGCTCCGGCGGGGTCGCGGGGTGCGTCGAGGGCTCGGTGTACTCGCGGGCGGGGGGCCGCTCGCGAGGGTTGTGACAGGCCTCCAGGGAGGCCGCGCCGAGGGTGACGGCGCCCAGGGCGCCGAGAAGCTTGAGCGATGATCGGAGGGACATGACTGGTGGATGCTCCTGCTCAGGGGGCGGGTGCGCGCGGGGCCGGCGCCGGGAGAACCCGGAACGGCGCGCGGGCGCGAGCCTCGCCTGCGTTGGCGACGCGGACGGTCAGCGGGCCGGTCTGGGCCCCATCGGGAACCTGACACTCGACCGTCGTCGGGGTCACCGCGGAGGCCGGGCAGGTGAGCGCTCCGATGGTCACCCCGACCGTCGCGATGTCGCTGCCGAAGTTGCGGCCGCGGATGGTGATGCGGGCCCCGGGCGCCGCCGCCGGGGGGACGACCGAGGTCACCACCGGGGCGACGGTGATCACGAAGGGCTGCGTCGAGCTCACGGGCTGGCGGCCGTCGGCCTCGACGGTGATGGTTCCGCCGCGAGAGCCGCGAGGCACCGTGAAGACGATCTCGGTGGTGGAGTTGCGCGTGGGGCGGACGACCTGCGTCCCGAGGCGCACGGAGAGCCGCGCCGGGTCGGGCTCGAAGCCGGTGCCCCGGAGCGTTACCGTGGACCCGATGAGCCCCGCCGGCGGGTCGACGGACTGCAGCAGCACCGGCTGAAGGACGAAGAACTCCATGGGGGCCGTGCCGGTGCCCTGGAGCCTGCCGATCACCTGGAAGCGCCCGGTCTGGGCGTCGCGGGGGATGGTCAGCGCGATGGCGTCGCGGGAGTACGACTCGATGGGAATCTCGGCGCCGTTGAGGCGCACCGAGGCCAGCGAACGGTCGGCGGGGAAGTTGGTGCCGCGCAGGGTGACGCGGGTGCCGGGGATGCCGCGCTCGGGCTCGAGGGCCGTGATGCGCGGGCGCAGGGTGACCATGAAGGGCTCGCGCGTGTGGGCGCTGCCGCTGCCAGCGACGGCGACGGTCCACTGACCCGAGCGGGCGCCCGCGGGGACCTCCACCGCGAGCTCGGTCGGCGTCGCGGACAGCACGCGCGCAGCGAGGGCGCCGAGCTGCACCGTGTTCTCCGTGAGCACCGTCGAGAAGCCGGTGCCCGTCAGGGTCACGCGCTCGCCGATGTCTCCAGCGCGAGGGTCGACGCGCGCCACCGTCACCGGCGCCATCACCCGGAACTCCGTGGGCGACAGCACCGGCCCGACCCCGCCCGCGGTCACCGCGACGCGCCCGCTCGCGGCCCCCTCGGGCACCGTCACCACCACCGCGGCCGGCGCCGCGCTCACCACCGTCGCGTTGACCGCCCCGAAGGCCACCGTCACCCGCGACGCCTCGGAGCCGAAGTGCGCGCCCCGCAGCGTCACCCGGGCGCCGGGAGCACCCGAGGTGGGCTCCATCACCCGCACCTCCGGCGCGGGGCCCACGAAGAGCCGCTGGGCCATCTCGTAGCGCCCCGTGTTGGGCACCTCGACGGCGAGGGTGCCGGTCGTCGCGTCGACGGGGATCTCCAGCTCGAGCTCGGTGGGCGTCGCGCGCACCACCCTCACCGGCCGCCCCCCGAGGGTGACCCGGTCGAGCGCCGGGGTGGGAGAGAAGCCCGCCCCGCGCAGCAGCACGTGCCCTCCCGGCGCGATCGCCGCGGGGACCATCTCCCGCACCGCGAGCCGCGCGCTCAGCGTGAGGTCGCCCGCGCTCCGGGCCTCGCCCCCCGCGGTGCGCACGAAGACCGGACCGCTGCCGGCGCCGTCAGGGATGATCACCCGCAGCGCCCCGGAGTCGCCCGCGCGCACGACCATCGGCACGTTGCCCACGCGCACGCTGTTGTCCGAAGGACGCGCGGCGAAGTTCTCGCCCCGGATGGTGATCTCCATCCCCGGCGCGGCGGACGCCGGGTCGACGCTGCGCACCACCGGCGCAGGCAGCCGCTCGGTGACCCGGAAGGTCTCCGGCGACTCGGTCTCGTCGGTGCCGGTCGCGAGCACGAAGCGCCCGCTGCGCGCGTCGTCGGGCACCGTCACCGTGATGCGCTCGGGCAGCACCTCCGAGGGCGTCACCGGCCGCTCGTTGAAGAGCACCCGCACCGCCCGGGAGAAGCCCCTGCCCTCGATGCGCACCCGCGTCCCCGGCGGACCCGCGGTCGGAACGATGCGCTCGATCATCGGCCGCGTCTGCGCGAACGCCACCGCCGCCTGCCCGCAGGCCAGCAACACACCCACGGCGCTCACGCGCGCTCGGAACTTCATCGCATCGCCTCCCAGCCCTCAGCCGACGTCCGCGGCAGGCTCGTCGTCGCGAGCCCCCTCGGCGTGGTGCACGTCCGCCAGGTCGTCAAAGATCTCGTCCATCGGAACGGTCGACCCGCTCAGCGCCAGCGCCGCCGCGACCAGGTGCTTGGTGGCCTCGTACACGCGCAGCCAGTGCTGCCTCGCCGCCTCGAGCCCGGCGCTGCGCACCTGACGCAGCCGGACGCGCTGGTCGGCGGCCAGCACCGTGTCGAGGCCGTGCCGGGCCCGGGCGATCTCGTCGCGCCAGTGCCCCTGCTCGCGCACCGATCCGCCGAGCTCGTCCAGCGATCCGAGCACGTGGTCGAGCGCCGCGAGGAGCCGCTGCGGGCCGCGCTGCGAGAGCGTCGACGCGGGCTCCACGAAGAACGCCCCGTAGGGCACGCTCCCCGGGCGGTGCGACTCCAGGTGCCGCGCGAAGCGCACGATGACCTCCCGGGCCTCCGCCAGCGGCGCCTCGCGAGCCGTCGTCGCCTCGTGGAGCTCCGGGTCGCCCGAGCGCGCCTGGTGGAGCTGCTGGGCGACGCCGTCCGTCGCCGCTCGCAGCGCCCCGACGGCGAGGTGCAGCGCGGGGTCGAACTCTCGCAGCCGCCCGGCGAGGTGGTGCGCCACCTGCTCGATCGCGTACTCGCCGTAGATCCGGGTCTCGTCGTAGTCGATGTAGGCGTCGGCCATGGCGCGGAGGATTCTGCCACCGCGTCGCGCTTGTAAAGAACCCGATGGGCGAACGCCCTCACCCCTACGCTCGACCGCCCTGTAAGCCCTCGGCAGCAGCGCGCGTTCTCTCCTTCGATGACGACACGACCACCCGACGACCACCGCAGCTCCGCGCTTCCGTCGCGCCGGGATTGCGCCTATGTTCGCCGCGAGCTGTTGCCCTATGGTCCTGACCGCGCCCGCCGCCGAGGAGAAGGCCCTCGTCGAGGCCGCCCAGGCCGGCGACGTCGAAGCGATCCGCATGCTCCTCGACCGGGTGTCCCGGCCGCTCTACGCGGCGGTGATCCTGCCTCGCATCGGCATCGCCGCGGACGCCGAGGACATCCTGCGCGAGACGCTGCTGCGCGCCATCGACCGGCTCCACACCTTCCACTGGACCGGCGCGGGCTTCTTCCCCTGGCTGCGGCAGATCGCCATCCATCAGGTGATCGACCACGTGCGCCGGGTGCAGCGCCGCACCCGCCTCGAGGAGCGCTTCGAGCGGCAGGCCGCAGACGTGATGCCCCTGCACCACGCCGGGGCCGAGGAGGCGCTCATCGACCAGCAGGAGCGGGCCCTCTCGCTCAAGACCATGAGCGTCGCGATGGACGCCCTCAATGACCGGTACCGCACGGCGATCACCCTGCGGCTGCTGGAGGAGAGGAGCCGGGAGGAGTGCGCCGAGGCGCTCGGCGTGACGCTCGGAAACTTCGACGTGATCCTGCACCGCGCGTTGGCTGCGCTAAGAAAGGCCTATGGTGTGCGATGAGCGCTCCCGACGAACGCTGGAACCCTGACGACGGCCCCGCCCCCACGGACGAAGAGCGCGCCGAGGCGGCCCGGCTGTCCGACGCCCTCGCCCGCCCCGTCGCCCCTGAAGACCCCGCGCTCCGCGAGCTGGTCGCCGTCGCGAGGCGGGTGCACGCCACGGCCCACCCCGCCCGCGACGAACATCGAGCGGTCGTCGATCGCGTCACCCGCCAGGTGCTCGCCCCCTCGCGCTCGCTGAGCTCCCCGGCGCGAGGCCTCGTGCGGCGCCTCTGGCCCTTCGCGGTCGCCGCGGCGGCCGTGCTGGTGGTGGGCGTCTCCGTGGGGCGCGCGAAGCCCGACGCGTCGCACCCCTCGCCCAGCATCTCCCGCGATGTCGACGACGTGCTCCGCGCCCCGGTGCGCCCGGGCTCTGCCTCGGCGCCAGCGACGCAGGTCTACGACGCGCGGCTCAGCGCGTGGCGAGAGATCTACCTGAGCCGGGGTTCGCGATGAGCCTGCGCTTCCTCCAGGCGTTCGCCCTCGGGGTGGCGCTGCTCTCGGGCTGCGCCAGCCAGCCGACGGGCCCGGGAGAGGCTCCCTCCAACGAGGCGGTGATGGCCGTGCTCGGCACCGTGCGAGCGCTCCACCACGAGGCCGACGTGTTCGAGGGCGCCGGGGACTTCGAGCGCGCATCGGACGCCGTCCGACGCATCCTCGCGATGCAGTACCCGCGCAACATGGCCGAGGCGGAAGACCTGCGCGCCGACGCGTACGGACGCCTCGCGGAGCTCGCCCTCCGGCGCGCCGCTCCCGACGAGGCGCTCTCCCTGGCCGACACGGGGCTGCGCGACACCCATCGAGAGAGCGTGCTCCGGGCGCGGCTGATGATGGTGCGGGGGCAGAGCCTCGGGGCGCTCGCCGACCGGGCCCACGCCGCCGCGGACGAGCTCGGCGCCCGCCGACTTCGCGAGCAGGCCGTGGGGGCGCTCGAGGCCTCCATCGCCCTCAACCAGCGGCTGCTCCAGCGGCTCGCAGACGGGGGAGCGCCTTGAGGCGCGCGGCAGGTACGGTCGTCGCCGCGGGTCTCCTGGGCCTCGGCTGCGCGGCCTCCCCGGCGTACCGCGCCTCGTCGACGCCTGTCGGGTCGGCGACCGTCGCGTCGACGCCTCCCGAGCCCTCGACCCAGGAGTCCTCCGCAGGCTTCGCGCAGCCCCCCTCGATGGCACCGCGCACGGCGCCGGTCCGTCGCCCCGCGACTGGCGTCGACCTCGACCGCGAGCCCGCGCAGCCCGCCCCTCCGCCCGCGCAGCCGGGGAGCGTGACGGTCCAGAGCCTCAGCGAGTCGCCCACATCGTCCGTCCTGGGAGGAGCCGCCGTCGAGGACGGAGAGCGCACCGTGCGCGAGGCGCGCATCGGGGCGCAGGTGCAGCGCATCCGGGAGGAGCAGATCCGCCTCGCCTCCAACCCTGGCATCTGCCACGACGTGTGCTTCGCGGCGGGCTCGATCTGCCTCGCTGCGCAGGAGGTCTGCCGCCTCACCGGGGACTCCGACGCCCGCTGCACGCGAGCCCGCGGTGCCTGCGCCGATGCCGGTCGACAGCGCGACGGCTCGTGCCCTGTCTGTCCCCCCACGCACTGAGCACCCGGGAGGCCCCGTGCTAGCGTGGCCAGTCATGAGTCGCGCGCCTGCCTTCGCCTCGGTCGTCGCGGTTTCGCTGCTTTCGACCTCCTTCGCGTTCGCGCAGCTTCCACCCCCCGAAGCGCTTCCGCCGGCGCCCCCTCCCGCGGCGGCGACCCCACCCCCGACGACGCCCCCATCGGTCACCGCGGCCTCCGTCCTCGCCCCGACCGCCGGCTGGAACCTCACGGCGCCCGCTCCCCGGAGGGCGCTCACCCGCGAGCGCCTTCGCCTGCTCAACCACTCGCTCCTCGCGCTACCCGAGCGCAGCCGCTCGGGTCGCATCACCGAAGGGGTCATCAACCTGGCCCTCGGCGGGGGCTTGTTCGCGCTCGGGTTCCTGTTCTCCTCCGACACCGACGGCGCCTCGCCGCTCAGGACGCTGCTGTGGTTCCAGGGTGGCTACAGCGCGCTCAACGGCGCCGTGGGGCTGGCGTGGACCCCCGCCCGGGAACGCCTCCCGCCGATCTACGGCGCGATGCCGATGCGCACCGGGCCGCAGCGCCGGGCGAGGCTCCAGTACGGCGAGGAGGTGCTCGACGAGATGGCCCGGGACAGCCGTCTACGCCGCACGCTCACTGGCGTCGGGAGCGCCGTGCTGGGTCTCGGCACCCTCGCGATCCTCTACCGCGACCAGATCTTCGACAACGCCGCGATGCCCGAGCCCACGGAGTTCAACTACCTGATCATCGGGCTGTCGCTGGTGGGCGTGGCAGCCAACGTGATCACGGTGTTCTCGCAGACCGAGGAGGAGCGCATCCGGGCGAACTACCGCCAGGAGCTTCAACTGCTGCGCGAGAGCGGCGAGGAGTGACGGGAGACCAGGGGCTCAGCGAGCGGGAGCTGCGGGGCGGGCGGGAGCTGCGGGGCGAGCGGGCGCCGCGGGGCGGGCAGGGGCGGCGGGGCGGGGGCGGACACCGGGGCGGGCGGGCGCCGCGGTGGTGGTCGCGCACGCGGGGATGAGCGAGAGCGCGATGCCCTCGTCGGTGGACATGCCCTCCCCGTCGAGCGCGGCGTAGGCGTCGATGCGGAGGCAGGAGCGGGGCGTCACCGCCGGCTCGTCGGTGGCCATCGCCTGGGTGTGGGCCTGGGTCGCCTCGGCGGAGGCCGTGAAGGGCCGGGCGGTGGTCACGCTGGCGCAGCCGATGATGGCGCTCCAGCGGGTGCCGAGAGGCTGCGAGGGGATGACACAGGCGTTGGGGTCGACCGCCTCGGGCGCGGCGTTCTCGTCCTCCTCGGCGCCCATCACCATGGCCTCCGGCGGCGGGCCGTACAGCTCGGCGGGCGTCTCCTTCGCCCCGGGGAAGGCGACGGCCACGATGGCGCGGAGCTGATCCATGGTCCAGCGTACGGCGGTCTCCCTGGCCTGCGGATCGGCCGGGTCGGCAGCGGCCTGGTTCTCGAGCTCCCACCACTGGGTCAGGCCGCGATTGCGCATCACGGTGAAGACCTGGTTGACGTTGCGCTCGGTGCCGACGCGCACCATGTCGAGGTTCAGCGTCGCGCGCCGAGGGAGGGCGCTGCGGCCGGGCACCGGGATGAAGAAGTCCTGGACGTAGTCCTTGCGGCAGTGGGACGCGCGGCACTGCGGCGGGGCGTTCTCGAAGGCCGCGCTGAACTCGGGGTTGCCCTGGACGATCTCGCCGACGCCGCGGCCCCACCCGTTGAGGCCGCCGAAGAGGCGGATCCATCGGTTGAACGAGGCGCGGCCCCACAGGCGGGTGCGGGCGGCGGAGGCCTGAAGCTCGGCCTCGCGGCGCTCGCGGTCGGCCTGCTCGGCGGCGCGGCGGGCGGCCTCGCCCTCCTGGCGGGTGCGCTCGTAGACCGCGAGGCGCTGCCGGGCCTCGTCGACGTGCGTCCCTGCAGGGAAGGCGCGGAGGTACTCGTTGAGCCCGTCGAGGGAGGCGCGGTGGTCGGCCCAGTAGTCCTCCTCGGTGGCGTTGATGACGGCCTGCACCTCGGGGCGGAAGCGCCCCTGGGGTTGGGCCTGGAGGTACTCGCTCGCGGCCGCGAGGCGGTCTGAACCTTCGGCGGCGTAGCGGAAATTCCGGTAGGCGGTGTAGTCCGCGCGGGACGCCACCACGCGGCAGCCAGCGACGGTGATCGCCGCGATCGCCACCGCCCTCAACGTGTCTCTGGAACGCATGTCTGAACCTTCTGTTGCTACGACGATTTCAGGGCGCGCCGGTGCACGTGCCGACATCGCGGCAGAGGGCGGTGCAGGAGTTGGGGGCGTTGCGGATGACGTCCGGCAGGCTGTTGCAGGAGGTCTCCTCGATGGCGTGACCGCACGCCGTGATGTCGCCCTGGAACGCTCCGCAGAACTCTCCCCGGTACTGGGAGCACGAGTGGGGGCAGGCGTTGGTGCCGAAGAGGTCCTGCCGGATGTTGCCGCGGACGCACTGGATGAACGCGGCCTCGGAGTCGTTGGTGCAGTCGGGCCCGGCGCCGGAGATCGAGCGGCAGAGCACGCCGCACTCGCGGAGCCGGAAGCAGAGGTGCGAGCACATCCCCTGGTCGAAGTAGTCGTACTCCGCCTCGGACTGCGTGCCGGGGATGTCGACGTTGGCGTTCTCGCTGCCGCAGCCGCCGATGTCGCCGGGGGTCGGCGCGGCGATGAACGCCGTCGACATCGCGAGCACGGCCAGCGCCGTCCAGCGGGGGCGCCGCGGCGCCGGGGAGGAGTTGAGCTGGGCCGTCACGGAAGCACCTCGTAGTCCACCAGGATGCCGAGGCCGCCGCCGATGATCGGATAGACCGAGCCGCCGTTGCCCAGGTACAGGTCGAAGACGGCCTCGGCGGTGATCGCGAGGCCCGAGCGGATGTAGAACGCGCCGCCCACCGCGGCCTCGAAGCCCACCGAGAGCTCGGGGCAGTACCCCCAGCCCGGCGGGTACACCACGCTGCGGTTGGGGGCGATGCCGCCGCCCACCCACTGCGGGCTCCCCGGCGGGATCATCAGTCCGGCGGAGCGCTGACAGGCGCCGCGGGTGATCAGCAGCGGAACGTCGATGCGAGCGTGCGCGGCCAGGGCGCTGGTGAAGCGGCGGTAGATCTGCACGCCGGGCTGCACGGCGAACTGCGCGCCGTTGCCGTCCATCCCCCCCTGAAGGCCGAGCGACGGGCCGAGCAGGAACTTCCCCACGTGCAGGAACGCGTAGGTGCCCTGGACGAGCACCGACGGCGGCGACAGCACGCCGTAGGAGAACGGGTCGCGCAGCCGCGCTCCGATGCCGAACTCCGCACGAAGCAGGATGTGGCGTTCGTTGGGCTGCACCGTCCATCCGCTGGACGGCGCCGGGGGATCGCCGAGCTCTTGCGCAGCGGCGGGAACAGCAGCCAGGACGAGCCCGGCCGTGAAGAGGAAAGCGCGCGTTTTCACCGTGCGCGCATGGTAGACACGGCCCCGCGCCCATCGTCAACGGAGCAGTGAGTGCCCGCGAGCAAGTCTCCCACCCAGTGGTCCTTCGGCCTCCTCCTGCTCGCGTGCGCTGCCACGTCGGGATGCCCCTCCTCGCCCCCCGCGGCCGTCGACGCCGCGGCGGTCGTACGGCCCGCGACACCTGATGCCGGCGCTCGCGCGCGCTCGCATCGCAGGCGTCGACGACGTCCCGCCGCCGCGCAGGCGCCGGGCGCCCACGTCGCGCAGAACGATCCGGCGGAGCCGATGGAGGACGAGGGTCCGGCGCCGCCGAGGCCTCGCGTGACCGAGACCGGCCCGGTGCTGCCCGAAGACCTCGGGCCGCCGCCCTCGCAGGAGCTCGACATGACCCAAGGGGGAGCGGGCGGTCCGATGGGCCTCGAGCCCTCGCAGATCCGCCGGGCGATGGACCCGCTGCTGCCTCGGATGTCGGCCTGCGCCGAGGCCACGACGGACGAGTCTGGCCGCGGTCCTCGCGGCCGGGTGGGCGTGCGGCTGAGGGTGCACGGCGACGGCCGGCCCGTCGCGGCTCGCGTGAGCGGCGGGGGCGGCACGGCGGAGTTCGTGATGTGCGTCCGCCGCGTGGTGGCGTCCGCGCGCTTCGACCGCTTCGCCGGCCCCGACGTCTTCGCGACGTGGGGCTTCGACGTGGACTGAGCCCGCGCTCAGCGGATGGAGCGGTAGTAGATGTCGCCGTTGACGCCGGCGCGGCGGTCGACCCACACGACGTGCGCGACGGGGTTGCCCCCGTTGGTGGTGGCGAGCACCGAGGGCGTGGCGCTGTCGACACCAGGCTGCGCGGAGTCGAGGCGGACGTCCGTCGGCTGGAAGAGGCCGCCGCCGTCGAGGGAGTAGTTGGCGTAGATGTCGAGCGACCCGTTGCGGTCGTCGGCCCACACCGCGTAGACGGCCAGGCCCGCGTTGGCGGCCACGACGTTGAAGGCGCGCGACTGGCCCGGGAGGCCTGCCATCACCTGCACATCGCGCGCGGGGAAGGCGCCGCCGGTGGTGCGCGACGCGTACACGTTGGGGAGGCCCCAGCGGAACTCCTGCCAGACCACCGAGAACTCCCCGCCCGGGAGGGACATCGCGGTGGGGCGAATGGAGTCGTGCGGGTACGGATCGGCGTCGACGCGCGCGTCGCTGGTGCGCCAGCTCGCCCCGAAGTCCGTCGAGCGGTTGGTGTAGATGTCGTAGGCGTCGTTGGCGCGCACGTCCTGCCAGGCGACGAGCACGTTGCCCGCGGCGTCGGCGGCGATCGACGGCTCCTCGCTGGCGTGCGTCCCGGCGGCGTCGGTGTCGAGCCGCACCTCCGGACCGGGCCAGGTCTGGCCGCCGTCGGCGCTCGCGCGGAAGTAGATGTCCGTCCCCTCGCCCGAGCGGTTGTCGCGCCAGACCAGGTACGCGCGGTTGCCCACCGCGACGAGGTCGGGCGTCGAGGCGACGCTGGTGAACGCGCCGCCGGTGTCGATCTGCAGCGGCGTCGACCAGGTGGTGCCGTTGGTCGAGGTCGAGGCGAAGATGTGCCGCCCGCGGTTGGAGAAGAGCACCTCCCACACCGCGAGGTAGCCGCGCGTGGTGGGCACCAGCTCGATGTTGAAGGAGTCGTTGTTCTGCCCGGGGTTGACGCGGAAATCCGCACCGCCCCACGTGCCGCCCGAGGAGCTCGACACGTTGCCGAAGAGCTGGCGATAGCCCGTGGGGCTGCTCCCGGACGGGGGACGGAAGTCGCCCCAGAGGGTGACCAGCCCGATGCCGCCGTTGGGCCACGCGAGGCGGGGCTGCACGCTGGCGAAGGAGCCCGCGACGTTGGTGTCGAGGCGCACGTCCGGCAGCCACGATCCACCGCCGTTGGTGGAGCGCGCGAAGTACACGTCGCTCTCGCCGCTGCGCCGGTCGATGAACACCACGCCGATGTTGTTGCCGGCGCCCGCGAGGTAGGGCTGGATGGAGTTCAGCGCGCTCGAGTCGAGGCGCACGTCCGTCGGCGGCGCGAGGCCCTGGCAGCCCTCGTCCACCCGGGCGTTGCAGTTGTTGTCCAGGCCATCGCAGTAGGCCTCGCTGTCGAGGTCGCGGTAGCTCGTCGGGTAGGTGCAGCCCCATCCCGCCGTGCCGTTGCACACCGGGCGCGCGGCCGAGCAGACCCCGACCCCTTCGGCCCCGCGACGGTTGCAGCGCAGCGTCGACGGCGCCGAGAGGCCCTCGTCGATGAGCCCGTCGCAGTCGTTGTCCTGTCCGTCGCAGACCTCCGTCGCCGCGCCCGTCCCGCCGCTGCAGACGATGGCGCCGCGCACGCAGGCGAAGCGCCCGAAGGTGCACGCCCCCACGTTGTTGCCGCACACCGCGAGCGGCCCGGTGCCAGGGATCACGCCCCCGGCGGGCGCGTCGTCCACGACCCCGTTGCAGTCGTCGTCGAGGTTGTTGCAGATCTCCGAGCCCGGCGCCGATCCGCCGACGCAGCGCAGCGCCCCGCGCTCGCAGACGTAGGTGCCGGGTCGGCACACGCCCATGCTCGGGCCGCAGGCCGTGCCCACCATCGCGGGCATGTCGTCGGTGAGGCCGTTGCAGTCGTTGTCGCGCCCGTCGCAGACCTCCGGGCCGCGCGTCCCGGTGGCGTCGCCGCAGGAGAGCTCGCAGCCGTCCGTCGGGTCGCCGTTGCGGTCGACGAAGCCCCGGGCGCAGCTCGCCACCCCGCAGTTGCCCGCGACACACGACGCCGTGGCGTTGACCGCCGGGCACACCCGACCGCACGCGCCGCAGTTGGCCACGTCGGTCATGAGGCTGAACCCGTTGTCCGTGGTGCCGTCGCAGTCGTTGTCGCGGCCGTCGCAGACCTCCGGACCCGACGCGGTGCACTCGTACTCGCAGCCGTTCGCGGGGTTGCGGTCGCGGTCGACGGCCCCGGGGCGACAGGCGCCCATGCGGCACACGCTGGCGACGCAGGCCGCCTCGGCGCGGTCGAAGACGCACGCGTTGCCGCAGCGGCCGCAGTTGATGGCGCTGTTGGTGAGGTCGAAGCCCTCGTCGGTCATGCCGTCGCAGTCGTTGTCGATGCCGTCGCAGACCTCCGCGCCGGTGGACGAGCACTCGTACTCGCACCCGTTGCCGGGCATCCGGTCGAGGTCGACGAAGCCCACGTCGCACTGGCGGTATCCGCACACGCTCATCGCGCACGCCGGAATCGCGTGGGCCGGGGCGCACGCGTTGCCGCACGCGCCGCAGTTGCGAGGATCGGCCGTGAGGTCGAAGCCCTCGTCGGTCATTCCGTCGCAGTCGTTGTCACGACGGTCGCAGACCTCCATCCCCGAGGGGAGGCACACGCCCGTGTCCACCGGCACGATGCCGTTGTCGCGAATCGGCGCGACGTCCCGCACGCTGACGAGGCCGCCGTCGCCGGTGGCGCAGTTGAGGCAGTAGGGCTCCGGCGCGCAGCCGAGCACCGGGAGCAGCAGCGCGAGCGAGGCCAGCAGCGGGCGCTTCATCGCGCACCTCCCGCGTCGGCGGAGCGACGTCGTCTCCGTCGGCCGAGGGCCCCGAGGGCGACCGACGCCGCGAGGAGCCATCCGCCGTGGAGCGAGCGCTGCCCCGACGGCGAGACGGAGCAGCCTCCCCCGGAGCCCACCACGCGGTCGCGGATCAGGGGCGTGAGCGTGGGGTCGAGGCACTGCCCGTTGCGGCAGACGACGTTGGAGCCGCCGCCGCAGACGACGCCCGCGCACGGGTCGTCGACGAGCACGCCGTTGCGGCAGACGCGGCCGGGCTGCGCCCCGATGTTTCGACAGGGATCGGGCTGGCAGACGCCCCTCCCCCCGACGACGGCGCAGAGGGTTCCGACGTCGCAGCGGACGCCCTGGCAGGGGTCTGCGACGCAGGCTCCGTCGAGGCACGACTGCGTGGGCGGGCACTGCGTGGTCGCGCAGCTACGGACGCACTGCGCCGCGCCGGTCGCGCCGGGACGGCAGAACTGGCCCGCAGGGCAGGTCTGGGCGGCGCAGCCGTTGTTGACGCAGACGCCCGCGCGGCAGAGCTGGGTGCCGGTGCAGCCCAGGCCGTAGCAGTTGTTCTCCACGCAGCGGGCGCGCCCGTCGCGGACGTTGCACACCTGGCCCGTCGGGCAGGTGAGGGCGGCGCACTGGTCGACGCAGCGGTTGGCCTGGCAGATCTGCGTGGGCGAGCAGATCTCCGTCCCGCACAGCGGCGGCACGCAGAAGTTCTCGCTGTTGCACGCCAGGCCCACCGAGCACGGGAACTCCCCGGGCAGGCACGGCGTGCGGCACTGGCACGCGACGCAGCGCCCGCCGCCCGGGCACAGCCCCCCGGCGCCCGGCGCGTCCTCGTCGATCATCCCGTCGCAGTCGTCGTCCATGCAGTTGCAGCGCTCCGGCGTGCCCAGCACCCCGCCCTCGCAGGCGAGCCGCCCCGCGCGGCACCGCAGCGTCCCGGCCCGGCAGAGCGGCGCCCCGTCCGCGCCGGTCATGCAGCTCGCCCCGCCGCCCGGGTTGCCCTCGTCGACGAGGCCGTTGCAGTTGTTGTCGAGGCCGTCGCAGGTCTCGTCGCGGCGCATGGTCTCGTCGGCGGTGCAGACGAAGCGCCCGCCGCGGCACTCGAAGGTGCCGGCCCGGCAGACGCCCTGCGCCAGGCCGCAGGTGCCCGCCGAGGGGATGCCGTTGTCCACGGTTCCGTCGCAGTCGTTGTCCCGGCCGTCACACACCTCGGGCCTCGGCTGCGGCGCGTTGCAGACGAAGCGCCCGCCCACGCACACGGCCATGCCGGGCCCGCAGCGCAGCTCGCTCGCGGCGCAGGGCCTCGCCGGGACCCCTTCGTCCACCATGCCGTCGCAGTCGTTGTCCACGCCGTCGCAGATCTCCACCGCCGGCGCGGGCGCCGAGCAGCTCCCCCACATGCCGGCCGCGCACACCTCGCGGCCCGAGCCGCAGAGCGTGCTGCACGGCCGCGAGAGGCCGTCGTCGATGCGGCCGTTGCAGTCGTTGTCGCGGTTGTCGCAGACCTCCGGCAGCGGCGCGGTGCTCACGCAGTCGCCCCACGCGCCCGCGCTGCAGTACTGCGTGCCCGGGCCGCACTCGCCGTTGCACGCGCGGGACACGCCCTCGTCGACAGTGCCGTTGCAGTTGTTGTCGACGTTGTCGCAGACCTCGGCGGTCGCCGGGCCCGGGGTGCAGGTCGCGCGCATGCCGTTGACGCAGTTGTTCACCGTGCGCTGGCAGGCGCCCAGACCGCAGGTCGAGGTGCCGAGGCCGTCGTCGATCATGCCGTTGCAGTTGTTGTCCCGGCCGTCGCAGGTCTCGGGCACCGGGTTGCACGCGGGCACCATGCCGATGGTGCGCACCAGCGCGTCTTCGAAGTCGTTGTCGCCCCCGCGAAACAGGTCTTCCCAGCCGAAGTAGTACCCGTCGCGGAAGGTGCGCGACGAGTAGATGAGGAAGTGCACGTAGTCGCCGTCGTCGTTGATGCTGTTGTCCGTCGAGTACACCCGGCGGTCGGTGGCGGACTCCGCGGGGCAGTTGGTGTCTCCGGCGTCGCTGAGCGCCTCCGGGGTCATGATGTAGAAGGCGATCGGGCCGCCGCGCCACGCGCCGCGGGTGCGCTGGCAGTCGAAGTCGATCTCGACGATGTTGGGGTTCACCCAGTGGGTGCAGGCGGTGTCCGTCGGGATGATCCTGCGCGGCCCGGCCGGGCACGGACAGTCACAGGGGGCCACGAGGTCGCGGCAGGAGAAGATCTGTTGCCGCGAGGCGGCCACGAAGGGACTGTCACCGACGTTGTACCAGCCGAAGCGGTTCTGGTAGCCGGCGCCCTCCCCGACCATCGTGAACTGCGCGATGCGGCGGCCGTCGGCGCGCACCGAGGGGACGAAGGTCTGCGGAGTGACCGCGGCGTTGGCGACGGCGTTGAGCACCCCGAGGCCCTCCCCCGGCGCGGGGTTGCCGGCCGTGGGGACGAGGTCGGCCCGCTTGTCGAGGCAGGCCTGCAGCGCGTCGGACTGCGGAACGATCACCCCGTCGACCTGATTGATGATCGCCAGCGCGGGCGACGAACAGAGTGCGAACACCCCGAACAGCGCCACGAAGAAACTCGCTCGGAACCGCATTCGCTCTGCTCCCACGCCCTCCGGGCACGCACTGCCCGTGAGGGGCCCATCGGACTCCGCGGGACTGTTTCATGGTCCCCAGTTCGTCTCAAGGCAGTCGTGGTTCCCGATGCCGTCGGCCGCAAGCGCCTCCCCCGCGCGGGATCAGGTCGAGCGTCAGCCCCGCTCCGAGCGCCCGCCGCTCGCCGCGGCCCACCCGCGAGGATGCAGAAGTATCCCTCGGGCCTCCTCGTCGAGCGCCTCCCACCGTCGGCGGAGCTGCGAGAGCGGCGCGGGATCATCCCCCGGTCGGAGCGAGCCGAGGCAGCGCTCGAAGGCGCCGACGCGATCGGCGGGCGAACCGAGGCGCTGCGAGAGCAGGGCGCGGGCGTGCGCTTCGAGCGCCGAGGCGCCGGCCGGGTCGAGGACGCCGCCGATCGCCGAGGTCGCCACGATGGGGCAGCGCCCATCGAGGGGGCTCAGCCGGGCGCGCAGCACGCGGGTCGCGGCCTCGATGGCGAGGGCCCGATCGGGGTCGTCGGCGGCGGACTCGCGGTCGAAGGGAGGGAGCTCGTCGATGCGGTGCAGCACCGCGAGGAGCGCAGGGGCGCTGCGGCGTCGGAGGGTCCATCCCCGGGAGAGCGCGAGGAGGTCGTCGACGTCGTCGTCGATGCCGGCGTCGACCTCGGTGACGGAGAACACCGCGATCATCAGGTCGGGGGGGTCGGGCGAGAGCGCGTCGCGGAGCTGGGCGCGCAGCTCGGGGCGGCCCGCGGCGCGGAGCCCCGGGGTGTCGAAGGCGATGAGCGATCCGCCCCAGGAGACCTGCGCGCACGAGACGGCGAGGTCATCGCCCGTCGAGGCGAAGTCCGCCAGCGCGAGCGCCAGCGTGGACTTGCCCACCGCGCGGCGCCCGACGAAGGCCATCGACGGGACCCACCCCTGGGCGGGCACCTGCCCCAGCCGGAAGCGCGCGAGCGCGGTCGACGGCGAGCGCTCGATCGTCAGCTCGATGGTCGGCACCGGCGGCGCGAAGGCTCCCAGCGAGACGGCCATCTCCCGCGCCGCGGCGAAGGGATCGCGCGCGCCGTCACTCCTCATCGGGCCTGGTGATGTCGGAGGGCGGCCCCTCCTCCGCCGCCTGCGAGAACGCCGCCCGCGCCTCCTGGACGCTCACGCCGTCGATGAAGTAGCGCACCGCGGCGACGCCCAGCGCCCAGGTCCCGGTCGCCGCCACGGCGCCGGAGATGGTCGCGCCCACGCCAGGAACCAGCTTGAGCGCGGCGCGCACCGCCTCGCGCAGCCAGACGCCCGCGCCCACCGACGCGCCCAGCACAGCGAGCCACTCGCTGACCGCGCGCGGTCCGAGCGAGCGACCCGACGCGTAGACGATGCCCGTGAGCATCGACGACTGCAGCGGGATCAACACCGCGAGGTCGGCGATGGGCAGCGGGGTCGCGCCCACCACGAAGGACACGCTCGTCGCCGTGCCCACGAGGCGCATCGCGACCTTGCGGCGCACCGAGCGCGCCCGCTCGAAGGCCCGCGCGGCCTCGATCTGCGCCGACACCGGGAGGCCCTTGTGGATCTCCATCGCCAGGGCGTCGAGGTTCCACCGCCAGTCGGTGGCGACGGCCCCCTCCGCGAAGCGCTGCCAGGTGCACACCGGCACGACCGGCAGCTCCGCCCCGGTCACCCGCTGCACGTGCCCGCGCAGCACCTCCCTCGCCTGCTCGATGGACGCGCGCTTCTCCGCGTCGCCCTCGTAGGGCGGCGCGCGACGCTCCGCGGGCGGCAGCTCGTCGACCTTGGTCATCACCACCACCACCGGCACGGCGCGGTCGGGGCCGCTGATCGACGCGCGCAGCGCCACCAGCTCGGCGAGGTCCTCGTCGACGCCCGCGTCCACCTGGCTCGCCTTGAAGAGCCAGAGCAGCACGTCCGGGCGCTCCGAACGAAGCGCCTTCGCCACCGCCTCCCGCCGCTCGGGCCGCGCGCCCGCCCGAAGGCCCGGGGTGTCGAGCCAGCGCACCTGACGGCCCTGCACCGCGAGGTCGATCCAGGCCGGGGCGGCGGTGGTGTCCTCGACCGCGCCCACGGCCAGCAGCTCGCGTCCGAGGAGGGCGTTGGCCAGCGACGACTTGCCGCTTCCCCGCCTTCCCAGCACCGCGACCCTCGGGGCGCGCCGACCCACGAGCAGGGCCCGCAGGTCGCGCAGCTCGTTGATCACCTTCTGGGCGCCGGGGATGCGCTTCAGAAGCTCCTCGAGGTCGTCGAGGGTCTGGGCCGCATCGCGGGTGTCGGGAGGAGGGCTCTGGTCGGTCGGCATGGGGGGTGTTGGACGTGGATCGTACGACGGCCCCGCGAGACAGCCAGCGCCCGCGGCATCGCCGCCCGAAGGGGGCGCTCCGGGTCTATTCAACCGCCCTGCGCCCGGCCTTGGGCTCTGTCATGGAGGCTATTGCGGAAGATCAGGCCTTCGGCGAAGGATACGCCCGCCATGTCCAAACCCATCTCCCGCTGGTCCATCGCCCTGCTCACCGCCCTCTCCATCGGCAGCGCTGCCGAGGCCCAGAGGCTGATCTCCGTCGCCACCCTCGCGCCGAGCGGCTCGACGTGGATGCGCGGGCTCGACGCGGCCAACCGCGAGCTGCGCCGCCGCACCAACGGCGCGCTCGCGCTGCGGTTCTACCCGGGCGGCGTGCAGGGTGATGAGTCCGAGGTGGTGCGCAAGATGCGGCAGGGAAGGCTCGACGGGGCGGTGCTCACCGGCACCGGCCTCGGGCAGATCCACCGGCCGGTGCTGGCCTTCATGCTCCCGGGCGTGTTCCCCGACCGCGCCACGATGGAGCGATCGCGCGTCGCGCTCAGCCCCGAGATCGAGCGCCAGTTCAACACCAACGGCTTCGTGATAGCGGCCTGGGGAGAGGGCGGCAGCCCGCGCCTCTTCTCGCAGCGCGCCATCCGCACTCCCTCCGACCTCCGGCAGGTCCACCCGTGGATCTGGCGCGACGACGTCATCCTCCCCGAGCTCTACGGCGAGGCCGGCGCGCAGGGTGTTCCGCTCTCTCTCCCGGAGGTGCTCTCGGCCCTTCAGACCAACCGCATCGACACCTTCATCGCGCCCCCGCTCGCGGCGCTCGCGCTGCAGTGGTCGACCCGCGCGACCTTCGTCTCCGAGGGGGCCAACAGCTTCGGCATCGGCGGCATCGTCCTGTCGCGCCGCGCCTGGGACTCGCTCACCCCGGAGCTGCAGACCACCACCCGCGAGGTGATCCAGCAGTTCAACACGCTCATCGGCCGCAACGTCAACCGCGACGACGAGAGCGCGCTGCGCGCGATGACCTCCCGCGGCATCCAGCAGGTGAGCTACACCGCGGCCGAGCGCGCCCAGTGGACGACGCTCTTCGCGCGCACCCGAGCCCGCCTCGTGGGCACCGTCTCCGACGCCGCCTGGATGGAGCGCGTCCGCACCGCTCGCTGACCCCGCAGGCTTCGTTCCTCACCACCACACATCAGACCGCCGCGAGCGTCACCGGGATCGTGACGATCACCCGGGTGTAGACGCCATGCCTGGTCCGCAGGCCGACGCTGCCTCCGAGGCGAGCGATGGCCGAGCGCACCACGTCGAGGCCCACGCCCCGCCCGGAGGTCGCGGTCACCTCCGTCCTCGTCGAGAACCCTGGCCGAAACAGCATCTCCAGGAGCTCCCGTTCGCCCATCGCCTCGGCGGCCGCGCGGCCGACCAGGCCCCGAGCGAGCGACGCGCTCCTCACCGCCACCACGTCGATCCCGGCGCCGTCGTCCTCGACCTCCAGCGCCACGAGGCTGCCCGACTGCCACGCGCGGACGGCGATGGTCCCCTCGCGGCGCTTCCCCCGGGCGACCCGCTCGTCCGGCAGCTCGATGCCGTGGTCGACGGCGTTGCGCAGCACGTGCGCCAGCGGCCCGCCGAGCGCGTCCATCGGCAGCCGGTCGAGCGATCTCGGCTCCCCGGTCACCACCAGCCGCACGTCCTTCGACAGCGCCCGCGAGAGCACTCGCACCTCCCGATCCATGCGCTCGAAGGCCAGCATCCGCCCGGCCTCCCCAGCGAGCGGCGCGACCCCCGCTCCGGCCGCCAGGAGGTGTCGCCCGAGCGCCGCGGTCGAGTCGAGCAGGAGGGAGTGCGTACCAGCGTCGAGGTCCACCCGACCGGAGCCCAGCGCGTCGAGGAGGTCTTCGATCACGTGCGCGAGGCCCGCCACGGCGTCGAGGGCGCAGAACCCGGCGAGGCCCTTGAGGGAGTGCACCGCGCGGAAGAGCTCGCTCAGGTGCTCGGCGTCCGCGGGGCGCCGCAGGTCCGCCCCCAGGAGGGCCGCCACGTGACGACCGGCGGCGTCGAGGAGGTCCTGCGCCTCGGCGAGGAGCTGGTGCCGAGCGCTCGCTCCGAACGGAGAGGCCTCATCCATCCGCGGAGCGCGCTCAGGTGGTGGAGCGAGGGATCGCAGGCCGCGGACCGGCCGCGCCGCCCTCCGCCGCGGACAGCTCTCCGAGCCGGCGCAGGTAGCGGAAGGTGTAGAGCCCCGAGCCGTGCCCGTCGCCCCAGGTGAACTGCAGGGCGTACGAGCCCACCTCCTCGATGCCGTTGATCTCGGAGTTCTGCCCGGGGATGAAATTGATCTCGCCGGTGTGGCCCTGGCAGCCCGCGCAGGGGCAGTACCCGCGCACGAAGTCGTTGGGGAGCACGCTGGTGTGCCCGTCGGCCCAGTCGATCTCCAGCACCGTGGCGCCTCGGGGGGCGCGCACCATCGTCGGGGTCGTGGTCTTCGGGTCTGCGGTGGTCATGGCGGAGAGGGCTGATAGCCCCCGCGCGGCGCGACCGCAAGGGTAGGCTTACGGGGCTGGTAAAACCGGCGCGCGGTGGCCGAGGCCCACGAGGAAGATCTCGACGCTCTCCTTCCGGGAGGCCTCGGGCTTCATCACCTTCACGGACTCGAAGCGCTCCCGGAGGCGCTTGCGCACGTCCTCGAAATCGCTCCCCTGGAAGATCTTCGCGACGAAGTTTCCTCCGGGCTTGAGGGCGTGCGCGGCGATGGCCATGGCCCGGTCGACGAGCTCGGCGGAGAGCGCGGCGTCCGCGTCACGAACGCCGGTGGTGTGCGGCGCCATGTCCGACACCAGCAGGTCGAAGGGACCGAGCGCGCCGAAGGACTCCAGCGGCGCCTGCAGCACGTCGAGCTCGACCGCCTGCACGAAGGCAGGGACCGTGACCCCCAGCGGGGTGAGGTCGACCGCGACGATGCGGCCCTTGGGGCCGACGCGCGAGCACATCCACTGGGTCCAGCTCCCGGGCGCGGCGCCCAGGTCGAGGACGTGGAGGCCCGGTCGCAGCAGCTTGCAGCGGCGGTCGATCTCTTCGAGCTTGTAGACGGAGCGGGCGGCGAAGCCCTCTTTGTGGGCCCTGGCGGTGTACGGATCTGGTTTACCGCCAGGCTTCATGGGACGGACGGATCAGGCGTGGCGGCCGTTCTTGATCGCGCCGCGCACCGTGACGATGCCCTCGGCAGCGCCCGGAACCGCGCCCTCGATGAGCACGAGGTTCTGGTCGGCGATGACGCGGACGACCTTGAGGTTCTGCATGGTCGAGCGGGTGTTGCCGTGCTGACCGGGCATCTTCTTGCCCGGGAGCGTACGACCCGGGGTCATGTTGGTGCCGATCGAGCCGCCGTGGCGGAAGTACTCGTGGGTACCGTGCGAGGAGACGAAGCCCGCGAAGTGGTGGCGACGGATCACGCCCGAGAAGCCGCGGCCGATCGTCGTGCCGGAGACGTCGACGAACTGACCCTCCTTGAAGATGTCGGACGCCGTGAGGACGTCGCCCTCGTTGTACTTGGCGGCCTCTTCGGCGCTCAGGCGGATCTCCTTGAGCGTGCGGGGATAGACCTGGATGTCGTGGCCCTGCTTGTTCTTGATGGTGCGGGCGGGCGCCTTGCTCTTGTCAAAGTAGCCCTGGAGGGGCTTCGAGGTCAGCTTGGCGCGGCGCTCCCCGAAGGAGAGCTGAAGCGCGGTGTAGCCGTCCTTCTCCTCGGTGCGCTTGCGCACGACCACGCACGGACCAGCCTCGACGACGGTCACGCGGGCGACGTTGCCGCTCGCATCGAAGACCTGCGTAAACCCGAGCTTCTTACCAATCAAACCAGGAAGAGTGTTCATGAGTTACCCTGTTAACCTTCGGAGGGCGCGGACTATACGGAGATCGATCTTGCCGTCAAGACGCTCCCGCGACCGCAGGCAGCGGCACCACGGCGCGGCGAGTGACCACCGCGTCGCGCACGCTCCCGGTGACCGTCGCGCCGTCCCACACGATCGCCCGCGACACCGTCGCGGAAGGGGCGATCAGGGCGCCCGAGCCGATCACCACCGGCGAGGAGAGCCCCGACCGGTCGACCCCTGACGGCGCGAAGACCCCATCGGAGGAAGGCGTGACCCCGGCCCATCGCAGCGCCCCGGTGGCCAGCGCGAAGTTCACCGCCGCGTAGCTCTCGAGGGTGCCCAGATCGAACCACGGCCCGTCGTCGAGCACCCCGGCGACGACCTCCCCTCGCGCGAGCAGGCGCCGCAGCGTGTGCCGCACCACGCAGCCCTCGGCGGGCAGGTCGTCGGCGACGGAGCTCGACACCACGTAGACCCCGGTGAACACGCAGCGCCGGGTGGGCACCGCCGCCGGCGGCCCCTCGTCGAGGATGCGACGCACCCTCCCCCCGGCGTCGAGCTCGATGGCGCCGAGGGCGCTCGCGCGCGGATCATCGCGCAGCACCATGGTCACCCGCGCCCCCAGCGCGCGGTGCAGCGCCATCGCCTGCGCGAGGTCGGGGCGCGCGAGCACGTCACCGTTGAACACCACGAACTCCTCGCCCAGGTGCGCGAGCGCGTTGCGGATGGCGCCGCCGGTGCCGAGGAGCGTCGGCTCACGAAGCACGGTGAGCGACGCGCCGTGGGCCGCGCAGAGCGGCGAGAGCGCGGGCTCGATCTGCTCGGCGAGGTGATGGGCGTTGGCCACCACGCGCCGCACCCCGGCCGCCGCGAGGTGGTCGACCGCGAAGGCCGCGAGCGGCCGGTCGAGCACGGGCACCAGGGGCTTCGGGCGCTCCTCGGTGAGGGGTCGCAGGCGGGTGCCGAGGCCGGCGCAGAGCAGCAACGCGTCCATCATCGGACGGAGGCTTTACCCGACCCCGAGGGGATGCGGCGACATTCCTGCGCCCGGCAGTAGGTTGCGCGCGCGCCGGGTCGGCCACTATGTACCGCGGGCAGTGGGCAGCTCCGACCTCTCTCCGGGCCTCTTGATCGACGATCGCTGGGAGCTCCTCTCGGCCCTCGCGACCGGATCGAGCGGGGAGGTGTTCGCGTCGAGGGAGCGCCCCACCGGCCGCGAGGCGGCCATCAAGGTGATGCGCGCCGACCTCATGGGCGACCCGGTGGCGGTGAAGCGCTTCGAACGCGAGGCGCAGGCCACGGGCTCCATCCAGCACCCCAACGTGGTGCGGGTCATCGGCCACGGGCACCACCGGGGCCGCCCCTACCTCGCCATGGAACTCCTCCACGGCGAGACCCTCGAGGCCCGCCTCGGGCGCGGCCCCGTCCCCCGCGAGCGCTCCCTCGCCGTCATCGCCCAGATCGCCGCCGCGCTCGACGCCGCGCACGCCGCCGGGGTGATCCACCGGGACCTCAAGCCCGACAACGTCTTCCTGCTGGAGGGCGACGCGGTCGACGTGCGGGTGCTCGACTTCGGCTACGCCAAGCTCGCCGATCACCTCGTCGGCGACGGGAGCCTCACCGCCGCCAACGCCCTGCTGGGGACGCCCCTCTACATGGCCCCGGAGCAGGTGCAGGCCTCGCGCGAGGTCGACGCCCGGGCCGACCTCTGGTCCCTCGCGGTCATCGCCTACGAGCTCGTGGTCGGCAGGGCGCCCTTCCCCTCCACCAACATGGCCGACCTGTTCGTCGAGATCCTCGCGAGCCCCATTCCCCCGCCTACCTCCATCGACCCGTCGCTCCCGCGGGGCCTCGACGCCTGGGCGGCCCGCGCCCTCGCCCGCGCGCGAGACGATCGCTTCCCGAGCGCGACCGCCCTCGCCCGGTCGCTGGCCGACGCGGCGCGGCCGGAGCGCAGGCGTTATGGGCCGCTGGTGGCGCTGATCGCCCTGGCGCTGATCGCCCTCGCGCTTGCGGTCGCCCGAACGCGATGATACCGGCGCGCTCATGCGCATCGTGGTCGTAGGTTCGGGTTACGTGGGCCTGGTCGCCGGGACGGGCTTCGCGGAGTTTGGCAACACCGTCGCGTGCATCGACAGCGATCGCGGGAAGATCGACGCGCTCCTCGAGGGGCGCATCCCGATCTACGAGCCGGGCCTCGAGGAGCTGGTCCGCCGCAACGTCGCCGAGGAGCGCCTCTCCTTCGGCACCGACCTCGCCGCCGCCATCGAGGACGCGGAGATGGTCTTCATCGCGGTGGGCACGCCCCCGAAGGAGGACGGCAGCGCCGACCTGAAGCACGTCCTGGCGGTCGCCGAGTCCCTGGCGGACGCGCTCCGCCGAGACACCGTCGTGGTGCTGAAGAGCACCGTCCCGGTGGGCACCAACGACCAGGTGCACGCGCTCTTCCTCGAGCGCGCGAAGGTGAAGGTCTCGGTCGTGTCGAACCCGGAGTTCCTGAAGGAGGGCGACGCGATCAACGACTTCCTGAAGCCCGACCGGGTGCTCCTCGGGGTGCGCGACGAGCCAGGCCGCGCGGCCATGCGCCGGCTCTATGCCCCGCTGCAGCTCAACCACGACCGGCTTCTCTTCGTCGACCCTCGCTCCGCGGAGATGGCCAAGTACGTCGCCAACGCGATGCTGGCCACGCGCATCTCGTTCATGAACGACATCGCCAGGCTCTGCGAGGCCGTCGGCGCCGACGTGGGCGCCGTGCGCAAGGGCGTCGGCAGCGACCAGCGCATCGGGTCGAAGTTCCTCTTCCCGGGCGCGGGCTACGGCGGGAGCTGCTTCCCCAAGGACGTCTCGGCGCTCCTCCACCTCGCCGAGCGACACGACATCGACCTGTCGGTCGTGCGCGCGACCGAGGCCATCAACGCCCGCCAGAAGGCCCTCCTCTTCGAGAAGCTCTCCCGCCAGGTCGGCCCCCTCAAGGACCTCCGCATCGCCGTCTGGGGCCTCGCGTTCAAGCCCCGCACCGACGACGTCCGCGAGGCGCCCGCGCTGCAGCTCATCGAGCAGCTCATCGAGGCCGGCGCCGAGGTGCGCGTGCACGACCCGGCCGCGCGCGCCACCGCCCGTGCCGCCCTCGGCGAGCTCGCGCACCGCGTGATCTTCGTCGAGCACCCCTACGACGCCACCGTCGGCGCCGACGCGCTGGTGCTGGTCACCGAGTGGCAGGAGTACCGCTCGCCGGACTTCCAGCGCCTCTCCGCGCAGATGCGCCGCAAGCTCCTCATCGACGGGAGAAACGTGTGGTCGGCGCTCGAGCCCGAGACCCTCGGCTTTACCTACGAGGGTATTGGCCTGGGACGGCGCTAGCCCGGGCCGTGTGGTAGGTTCCCCGACGTTCGATCGGCTGAAGGAGGTACAGGGCCATGGCGACTGCGCGCGAAGAGAAGAACAAGGAAGCCGTGAAGAAGGGCATCGTCGCCGCGGCGACCGCGGCGGGCTCCGTGGCGGTCATCGTCGCGGGCGCGCCGGTGGCCGGCGCCGTCGGCCTCGGCGTCAGCGCAGTGCTCGGCTATCGCTGGGTGAAGTACCGCATCGACAACTCCATCCGCTTCTGACCCCATCCTCGAAGCACCTGCGCGGGGCGCCAGAGTCGCCTTGACCCTCGCGAAGCGTGCGTGTAACCGTCGCGCGCCCTATGAGTGCCCCCGCGCGATCCGGCTCCGGTTTGTCCCTTGCGAAAGAACGTTCCCGCGGCCGCTGGATGGCGGTGCTGGTCGCGCTCATGCTCGCGGTCGCGGCCCCGAAGCTCTACGCGCAGGTGCGCCTCGCGGTGGTCGACATGCAGCGCGCCATCCTCGAGACCGAGGAGGGCCGCCGCGCCAAGAACCAGCTGAAGAAGCTCTTCGAGTCCCGCCAGGAGCAGCTCAACGGCCGCCAGGAGCAGCTCAAGCGGCTCAAGGCCGACCTCGAGAAGCAGGAGCGGGTGCTCTCTCGCGACGCGCTGCAGAAGCGCATGAGCGAGTACCAGGAGCAGCTGGTCAGCCTGCAGAAGAACTACATGGAGTACCAGCAGGAGCTGGCCCAGCGTGAGGCCGAGCTCACCAAGCAGATCCTGGTGAACCTCCAGGGGGTCGTGCGGCAGATCGGCACCGCCGAGGGCTACACCGCGATCTTCGACCAGAGCGGCATCGTCTGGGCGCCCACGCACATCGACCTCACCGACCGGGTGATCGCGGAGTTCAACCGCGCGCACCCGCCGACGAGCGAAGCGGCCCCGGCTGCCGGTGACGCAGGCGCCCGCCCGGCGCGGCCCGCCGCCGGTCGACCGGCCGGGGCCGGCACCAACCCGCACCCGCGCGGACAGCAGTGAGCGATCGCACGTAGCGACGATGGTTTCCCTTTCACCCAATGGAGAACGTTTGATGAACCGATGGATCGTGGCTGCGCTTTGCAGCTCGTTGGTGGTCGGCTGTGGCGCCTCGAATGACACGCCGATCGTGGCGGCCGACAGCGGCACGGCCGGCGGCGCCGACACCGGCTCGCCGGTCGACACGGGCGCCTCGACCGATCGCGGGAGCGCGACCACCGACCGCGGGGCGACCACCGACCGCGGAAGCGCGACCACCGACCGCGGGGCCCCGACCTCGAACTTCGGCACCTGCGGCGAGACCGTGGCGCGCCAGGTCTGCATGTGCGGACAGATGGACAACGTCTGTCAGAGCCAGGCCCTCTCCTCCGACATGAACTGCGCCCAGTGCCTCGTGCAGAACCAGGCCGCCTGCTGCCCGACCCAGGCGATGGCGCTGCAGACCTGCATCCAGGGCGCTCAGATGACCTGCTCCGATCAGGCGTGCCTCCAGCGCACCTGCATGAGCCAGGTCACCGCGATGCAGACCTGCCAGATGAACCGCCTGCAGACCGAGGCGATGGCCGGGATGGGCGCCTGCCTCCAGGGCTACATCGGCTGCATCGGCGCGCTCGCGCAGGGCTTCGGCTCCTGCCCCTGATCGCTCCCCTCCCCCCTTCCATCACCAACCCCATCACCCCCCGTCCCGCAACCGGGCGCCTCGGAGCGCCGGTCAGCGGTGGCGTGCGGACAGGTCGACGTAGGCCATCCAGCCCTCGCGGATCATCGCCCGGTCGCCGTCGTTGAGCCGGCGGACCTTCTTCGCAGGGCTCCCCAGGTAGAGCCACCCCGACTCCAGCCGCGAGCGCGGCGTCACCAGCGAGCCCGCACCGAGGACCACGTCGCTCTCGATCACCGCCAGGTCGAGCACGATCGACCCCATGCCCACGAGCACCCGGTCGCCGATCGTGCAGCCGTGAAGGATCACCCGATGACCGACGGTCACCTCCTCGCCCAAGGTGGTCGACGAGAGCCCGGTGGTGCCGTGCACCATCGAGAGGTCCTGCACGTTGCTGCGCGCCCCGATGCGGATCGGCGCCACGTCGCCGCGCAGCACCGCGCCGTACCAGATCGAGCTCCCAGGGCCGAGCACCACGTCCCCGATCACCGCGGCCGTCTCCGCCACGAAGGCGCCTTCGCCGAGCGTCGGCGTGACGCCCTCGAAGGCCCTCACCACGCCGCTCACGCCTGCACCACCGGCAGCGCGATGCGACGGTGCGTCTGCACCACCCTCGGAGGCGCCGGACGCTTCACCGACTCCAACCTCCCCTCCAGCGAGTGCTTGTTGGCGCGGGCGATCTCCGCGACCACCACCGCGCCGGCGTCGAGGCCCAGCCCGCCCGGCAGGTGGACGATCTCGTTGCGCCGGGTGCGGCCGACGCGGGTGCTCGCCCCCGGGCGGCTCGGCCCCTCGATGAGCACCTCGACGCGCGATCCCACCATGGACGCGAGGTTGGCGCGGGTGAGCGCCTCGGACACCTCGAAGAGCGCGAGGAGCCGGGTCTGCTTCTCCTCGTCGCTGACGTCGTCGTCGAGGCGCAGCGCGGGGGTGTGCGGCCGGGGCGAATACTTGAACCCGTAAAGCGCGGAGAAGCCCACCTCGCGCACCAGCGAGAGCGTGAGCTCGAAGTCCGCGGCGGTCTCCCCAGGGAAGCCGACGATGATGTCCGTGGACATCGTGAGCGAGGGCCGCGCGGCGCGCAGCGCGTCGACCCGGGCGACGTACTCCGCGCGGGTGTACCGGCGGATCATGCGCTTCAGCATGCGGTCGGAGCCGGACTGCACGGGCATGTGGACGTGGTCGGCGAGCACCGGGAGCTCGGCGTGGGCGCGCACCAGCGAGGCCGTGAGGTGACGCGGGTGCGGCGAGGTGTAGCGGAGCCGGTCGAGCCCGGGGGCCTCCTCGGCGATGCGGCGCAGCAGGGCCGGGAACTGCGACTCGTCAGGGTCGCGGTCGGGCTCCACGGGGGTCGTCGGGTCCATGAAGCTGTTGACCGTCTGGCCGAGGAGCACCACCTCGCGGGCGCCGCCGTCGACCAGCGCCCGCACCTCGCGCACCACGTCGTCCGCCGAGCGGTAGCGCTCCGGGCCGCGGGTGTACGGCACGATGCAGAACGAGCAGCGCTCGTCGCAGCCCTTCATCACCGTCACGTACGCGCTCGCGCCGACTCCCCCCTCGCGCACCTGGTTGGTGAGGAAGCGCGGGTCGTCCACGTCGAAGACCGTGCGCACCGACGGGGTCGCGCCCATCTCGGCGTCTCGGATGAGCGCGGGCAGCTCGGCCAGGTTGTCCGGGCCGATCACCACGTCGATGAAGGGCATGTCCTTCACGAGGCGCTCGCCCTCCTGCTGCGCGACGCACCCGGCCACCACCAGCACCACGTCGGACTTCTTCAGCCGGCCCGCCTCGCTGCGGAGCTTCTGCTCGGCCTTCTCTCGCACCGAGCAGGTGTTGAGGATCACCACGTCCGCCCCCTCCACCTCGGGGACGATCTCGTAGCCCGCGGCGAGCATCAGCTCCTCGATACGCTGGGAGTCGTGGACGTTCATCTGGCAGCCGAAGGTCACCAGGGCGAGGCGCTTGGTCATGGGTCGATGGGTTCCGGCGTGGAGGGCTAAAACGGGTGAAGGGCGGGAGGTTGTTCTGCCGGGTGCATAGGGTCAAGGGCGGCCGCTGGGCCCTTGCGCCGAGCGTTGGCCCCCTACCATGCTGCCCGCGACGATGGATCCGCTTCCCTCACGGTACGCCGCGTTCGCGCTGATGCTCGCGGCGCCCCTCCCCGCGCAGGCGCAGCCCTGGCTTGCTCCGCCGAGGCCCGCCGTGAGGCTGGGCAACGGCCCGCTGCTGCTCGACGAGCAGCCCGCGCCAGGTCGGGTGCCGCTCCGGCTGCGCTCTCCATCCAGGCCCCAGCACGTGGTCATCGAGGCCCGCTCGGCGGTCGTCTCCTCGGAGCAGCCCGGCCCCATCCTCCGCGCGGCGGGTGCATGCAACACGCCCTGCCTGCTCTGGGTTCCGCGGGGTACGCTGCGGCTGCGGAGCACCGCGCCGGGGCTGCGCTCGACCGACCTCGACATCGACGTCGACGCCGCCACCTCCGTCGAGCTGCGCGCCCCGTCGAGCGCGCTCTTCAACGTCGGCACCGGGCTCACCGCGCTCGGGGCCACGGTGATGATCGCCACCGCCTCGGTGGCCCTCGCCCAGCAGATCAACGGCGCCGCCCCGGACGATCAGCTGCGCCCGACCGCGGCCATCGGCCTCTCGCTGCTCGGCGCGCTGATCATGGGCGCCGGCATTCCCCTCCTGGTCGTGCACCGCACGGGCTACCGGCAGGCGGCCCTGCCCCAGCGGTAGCGCGTCAGGGCGAGGGCTCGGCGAGAAGGCGCTCGATGGTCTGCGAGAGAGCCCCGGGCGCCTCGGTGCCCACGGTCACCTCGCGGACGTTGCCCCCGCGGTCGAGCACCACCATCGTCGGCAGGCTCTGCACGGCGTAGCTGCGCATCGCCGTCGCGTTCGAGGCCAGCGTGTACCGGATGTTCATGCGCATCCCGACGGTGCGAGCGACGTCGACGGACTCGTCCGTGAGCCCGAGGACCGTGAGGCCCTGCGCGCGGTAGCGGTCGGCCATGCGGTTGAGCACCGGCATCATCTGCCGACACGGGCCGCACCAGCTCGCCCAGAAGTCCAGGATCACCACGCGACCCCGGAGCTGCGAGAGGTCCACCGGGTCGGCGCCCATGGCCACCGCGCTCGAACCGAGGCCGGGAGGCGCCTGCCCAACCCGCAGCGACCCCGGAGCCGCGTCCTCCGGAGGAGCCTCCAGCCGGGCGCGAACCGGCACCCGGCGAGCGCCACGACGCAGGACGAGGGCGTAGTCCGAGCCCGCCCCCGCAGCCCGCACCGAGGTCGTGAAGCCCTCGACCGACCCCGGAGCGACACCCTGGGAGAGCACGATCACGTCGCCCGCGACGAGGCCCGCGCGCTCGGCCGGGCTCCCGGGGACCACCCTCTCGACGCGCAGTCCGCCCGCCCCTGGCAGCGCCCGCAGGCCCGCGCCCAGGAAGCCTGGCCTCGCGGTGCCAGGCCTCGGATCGGCGGTCGCCGGCGTCGGGCCCGTCGCCATCAGGAGCCCGCACCACCCCGCCAACCACACCTGCCTGGATCGCAACATCCCGGCCACCGTGCGGCGTTCGCACCGGGGCCGTCAAGCGCGGCCGCGGTATGCTCGCCCGGTCATGCGGCGCCGTCGACGAAGCGGGATCCTCGTGCTGGCGTCGGTCGCGCTGCTGGGCCTCGACTGGCCAGGCCAGGGGGCGGCGCGCGCCGCGGAGTACGCCCACGCCAGCGCGGCGCGACGCGTCGAGCTGCTCCACCTGCTCGCGCCCTCGCACGAACCCGAGGCGAGGGCGGCGCTGGCGGCGGGGCTCTCGGACCCCGACCCGGACGTGCGAGAGAGCGCCCGCAGGCTGGCCGCGCGCTACCCCTCCGACGACCTCGTACCGGCGCTGCTCCGGGTGCTCGAAGACCCCAGCGTCGCCGCCCGCTCCGACGCCCTCGACGCGCTCGCGGGCACCCGCACCCCCGACTCGCGACGCGCGATCGAGCGCGCGCTCTCCGACCGCAACACCGCCGTCCGCACCCACGCGGTGCAGGCGCTCTCCGGCGCAGGCACCGACGCGGTGGTGCCCCTCCTCGATCGGGTGCACGACCCGGAAGGGGACGTGCGGGCCGCCGCGGCCGACGCCCTCGGTCGCATCGGCGACGCGCGCGCCGCGCTCGCGCTGGTGGGCATCTCTCAAGATCCCATCCCCGAGGTGCGACTCGCCGCCACGAGAGCCCTCGGGTCGCTCCCTGGAGAGGTCGCCGCGCGAGCCCTCGTCGGCCTCGTGCACGACGCGATGCCCGAGGTCCGCCTCGCGGCGCTCCGCGGCCTTCAGGAGCACCCCGACCCGGCGACGGTCCCCACCCTCGCTGCCCTCGCTCGCCCCTCCCTCGCGACCTCCCTCGCGGGCCGCGACGAGGTCGCTCGCGCCGCCATCTCCGCCCTCGGGGGCATCGACTCCCCGGAGGCCCGCCGCGCCCTCCTCGACCTGGCCCTCGACCCGCGGGCGCCGCGCTCCCTCGATGCGATCCGCGCGCTCCTCCCCCGCGCCGACCGGCTGCGCCCCGACGTCGGGGCGATCCTCCCGAGGGTGACCCGCGACAACGTCGAGGCGCTCTCCGAGCTGCTCGGCCGCATCGGCGGCGACGAGGTGGCCGACGCCCTCCTCGAACTGTTGAGCCGCGAGCCCCCGTCGTCGTCACCCGGCCCCGTGCCCGGCGCGGTGGCGGCGATGCACCGCGCCCTCGGCCGCTCCGGGTCCGACCGGGCGCTTCGGGCGCTGCTGGAGCGACTCACCGCGTCGCGGGCGTCGTGGTCGATCCGCTCGGCCGGCTGCTCCCGGGGCGCGGTCGACCCGTCGCTCCTCGAGGCCATCTCGCTCTGGGCCGACGCCCGCCACGGCCTCGACCCGCTGGCGATCGACCCGCTCGCCGAGGCCCTCGGGGGCCTGGACCTGTCCTGCCACCCGCTGTTCGCGACGATGCTCCGGCTGCTCGGCCTGACGGGCAATGACCGCGCTGCGCCGGCGCTGATCGCTGCGCTCCGACACCCCGACGCGACGATCCGCGTGACGGTTGCCCGGGGCCTCGGTCGGGCCGTCGCCCCGACCGGTCTCGCTCCGCTCCTCGCGGCGATGTCCGACAGCGACGAGAGCGTACGCGCCGCGGCCGCGACCTCCCTCCGCGCGATGCCCGCCGACGCGCTCCTCCCGGCGCTCGTCGCCCGATGGCGTGACCCCGCCCCGGTCGATCGCGGCGCGCTGCTCATGGTTCTCGGTCATGCCCTGGCGGCCGACGCGGTCACGCCCGCCGCTCGGGCGGCGCACCTCCCGATGCTGCTCGACGCGGCCTCTCGCGGCCCCTGGCGCACCCGCGCCGCTGCGGTGCGCGCCCTCGGCTCCGTCGCGTCGTCCGGTGTTCCCTCGGCGCTACAGGCGCTCGCCTCCTACGCCGCCGTCGCGGCCGATCGCCGCGTCGCGCTCGTGGCCATCGAGGCCCTCGGCGACCTCCCCGGCGCGCCGGCCCCAGCGCTGAGAAGCGCGCTCGAAGCGCAGCTCGATCCCTCTCGCGATCCCGCCTCCAGGGCCGCGGCCGCGTGGGCCCTTCGCTCGGCGGCCCCTGCTTCCGTGGACGCACTGCGGGCCCTGCTCGACGGCCCTCCGTCGCCCGCGGCGCACAACGCGCTCGCCGCCCTCAGCCGTGTTGACGCGACGGCGCTCGACCCCGCAGCGCGCGACGCCCTCCGCGCGAGCGCCCTGCGGATCATCGAGGCCCGTCCCTCGGAGCCCACCCACGTCAACGCGTGCGCGCTGCTCGCCCGCCTCGGTGCGCCATGCGCCGGGCGCGAACCCGCCGCCTACGGCGACGCCGCGACGACCGACCTCCGGGTGCTCGACCCTGAGCGCGAGCCGATCTCCGTCCCGGTGCTGCTCCAGCTCGGAGACGGCGCCACGGTGTGGATCTCACCCGATGTGGACGGGTACATCCGCGTGCGAGACACCGCGGCGGGGACGCTGCAGGTCCTCGACCACGACCCGCCGTGAAGGGCGATCAGAAGAGTTCGAGGTACATCGCCCAGGAGAGGGCCGCGAAGGTGGCGTAGCCGACGCCGGTGTGGACCGTGCGAAACGCCCGGCCGACCTCGGGGTCGCTCACCCGGGAGCCGATGATGCCGAGGATCGGCATGAGGATCATCCCAGCCCCGTGGACCCAGGCCAGGGTCTTGTGCAGCCGGAGGGTGCTCGACGCGCGATCGTCGCCCACGGAGGCGTCGTCCGGGTCGGGCGCCGCGATCGCCAGGATGCCCGCCGTCGCGTAGAGCCCCGTCGTCAGGAACGACGAGGCCAGGTGGAGCGCGCCCATCGTGCCCGAGCCGCATCCGAAGGCGCTCGGGTCGGTGGCGCAGGCGCCGTCGCCGAACCAGGTGGGGCGGTTGATCGCGAGGATGGTCCCGAGCGCCTCGGTGACCAGCAGCGAGCTCCACGCCGCGATGCCGAAGGCGCGATGCGTCCGCAGCAGCGAGGAGCGTCGGCGCATCACGTAGCGGGCCTGGCGGTCGGACTCGCGGCAGGTCTCGCAGTCGATGTCGCAGGTCTCGCAGGTGGAGGCCGCAGGCGCCTCGGTGGACGCGGCGGTGGACGCGGCGGCGGGCGTCGCGGGGGTCGCGTCGGTGGCGCGGGTGGCCGACTGAGCGAGCCAGCGGTTGCGGCGCAGCAGGCCACCGTCGAGTCCGTAGCGGGTGACGCGGAGGCTCACGTCCATCGACCACGCGGAGGGCGTCGCGGCTTCACCCTGGAGGGTGAGCGTGGCGGGGAGAGGCTGCACGGTGCGGAGCTGCCCCGCACCCGACATCGCGACCAGGAACAACGCGGCTGAACCGATCATGGGGAATGTCCTCGCTCCTTCGTGCTGCGGGAGGAGGCCACACCCGGAGGGTGCCGCTCAAGGGAATTGCCGGGCGATCAGCGACGGAGCGCGCGCACTCCGGCCTTGTGGACCTTGCCCGGGAGCTCGCGGCCCACGACGGCGGAGGCGACCCTCCCTGCCTCGACGAGCTTGTCCAGGTCGATGCCGGTCTTGATGCCCATGCCGTGGAGCGTGAACACGAGGTCTTCGGTGGCGAGGTTGCCCGCGGCGCCGGGCGCGTAGGGGCAGCCGCCGAGCCCGCCCACGGAGGCGTCGAAGGTGCGCACGCCCAGCTCGAGGCCGACCATGACGTTGGCGAGCGCGGTGCCTCGCGTGTCGTGGAAGTGCAGCGCCAGCCGCTGCGCCGGAAACTCCCTCAGGAACATCTCCACGATGCGCTTGGTCTGCAGCGGCGTCCCGATGCCGATGGTGTCGCCGAGGGAGACCTCGTAGCAGCCCATCTCGAGCAGCGCGCGGGCGATCTCGACGCCCCGCTCGGGGTCGACCGCGCCCTCGTAGGGGCAGCCCCAGAGCGTCGACAGGTAGCCTCGCACCCGGCGCCCCGCGGCGAGCGCCGAGGGGACCATCTCGCGAAACACCGCCAGGGTCTGAGCGACGGTCTTGTTCACGTTCTTGCGGTTGTGGGTCTCGCTCACCGAGAGGAAGACCGCCACCTCGCCGAGCTCCGTCGCGAGCGCCCGGTCGAGGCCCTGCTGGTTGGGGCAGAGCGCCGAGAAGCTCACGCCCGCGGGGTGCCCGAGCAGGCGGCACAGCTCCACCGCGTCGGCGAGCTGCGGCACCCACTTCGGCGACACGAAGCTGGTCACCTCGAGGCGCTTCAGCCCCGCGGCGACGAGCGCCTCGATGAGCCGCACCTTCGCGGGCGTCGGCACCGTGACGGCCTCGTTCTGAAGCCCGTCGCGCGGCGACACCTCGTAGACGGACACGGCATCGGGCAGCGACTCGAAGAGCGTGGATGGCATACGACCCGCTCATCGTACCCCTTTCCCGCGGCGGCGGCGCGCTGGCTTGACGCGCTGGATGGCGGGTGCGTACACCGTGCGTCGCCCGCCGCGAGGAATCGGCCCCGCGCTGGCGCCCGAACGACAGGTCATGAAGGTCACCGCAGGACAGCTCCTCAAGGATCGCAACCGCCTCCCCCCGAACGCGGTCGCCGCGCTGGTCGATGGGCGCACCGTCGACCTGCACACGCCCGTGGAGGCGACCGAGACCACCGAGGTGAAGCCCATCCTCGCGGACGACCCGCGCGCCCTGCCGATCATCCGGCACTCGACGGCGCACGTGATGGCCGACGCGGTGCAGCGGCTCTTCCCGGGCACGAAGGTCACCATCGGCCCGAGCATCGACAGCGGCTTCTATTACGACTTCGACCGCCCCGACGGCCGCTTCACCGAAGACGACCTCGGCCGCATCGAGGCCACCATGAAGGAGATCGCCGTCGGCGACACGCCCTTCGTGCGCGGGGTGATGACCCGCGAGGAGGCGCGCGAGAAGCTCACGAAGATGGGCGAGACCTACAAGGTCGAGATCCTCGACGGCATCCCCGCGGGCGAGGACATCTCGTTCTACCAGCACGGCAGCTGGATCGACCTCTGCGAGGGTCCGCACGTCCCGAGCACGCGCTTCCTGCAGGCCGTGAAGCTCACCTCCGTGGCAGGCGCGTACTGGCGCGGCGACGAGCGGCGGCCGATGCTCCAGCGCATCTACGGCACCGCCTTCCCGACGCAGAAGGCCCTCGACGCGCACATGCGCCAGCTCGAGGAGGCCAAGGCCCGCGACCACCGCAAGCTGGGCAAAGACCTCAAGCTGTTCATGTTCCATGAGTGGGCGCCGGCCTCGCCCTTCTTCCTGCCGCGCGGGGCGCACCTCTACAACGCGCTCATCGCGTACATGCGCGACCAGTACGCGCGCCGCGGCTACTCCGAGGTGATCACCCCGCAGATCTTCGACAAGGCCCTCTGGGAGACCTCCGGGCACTGGGAGAACTACCGGGACAACATGTTCCTGGCGCTGGGCACCGACGCGCTCGAGCCCACCCGCGAGGGCCACGGCGTCCCCATGAGCCAGGTGTTCACCCTCGACGAGAAGGTCACCGCCGCGCTCGCCTCGGTGAGCTCCGGCTACATCTGCGGCTGCAAGGCCATGAACTGCCCGTCGCACTGCCTGATGTTCGCGGCCGATCGCAAGTCGTACCGCGACCTGCCGCTGCGCATGGCGGACTTCGGCCGGCTGCACCGCTACGAGCGCTCCGGGGTCACGCACGGCCTCTCGCGCGTCCGCACCTTCTCGCAGGACGACGCCCACATCTTCTGCACCGAAGAGCAGATGCCCGCGGAGATCGGCGCGTTCTTCGACCTGCTCGACGAGGTCTACCGCGACCTCGGCATGACCGACGTGAAGATCATGCTCGCGACCCGCCCCGACAGCGGCTACCTCGGCACCATCGAGTCCTGGGAGCGCGCGGAGAAGATCCTCGGCGACGCGGTGCTCGCCAAGGGCCGCACCTTCGAGATCGCCAAGGGCGAAGGCGCGTTCTACGGGCCGAAGCTGGAGTTCCACATCACCGACGCCATCGGCCGCTCGTGGCAGCTCGGCACGCTCCAGGTCGACCCCAACCTCCCGGAGCGCTTCGACCTCTCGTACATCGGCGCCGACAACACGGCCCACCGCCCGGTGATGCTCCACCGCGCGGTGCTCGGCTCGCTCGAGCGCTTCCTCTCGCTCTACATCGAGCACACGGCGGGCTGGTTCCCGGCGTGGCTCTCGCCCGAGCAGATCGTGCTGGTCACCGTCTCCGACAAGCACCTGGAGTTCGCCGAGTCACTCGCCGCCCGCATGCGCCTCGCGGGCCTGCGCGTCGAGGTCGACCCGAGCAACGAGAAGCTCACCGCGAAGATCCGCAACGCCTCGCTGCTGCGCCCGCCGTACATCGGGGTCATCGGCGACAAGGAGGTCGAGTCCGACGGAGCCACGCTCCGCAAGGGCCGCACCGACCTCGGCTTCATGCCCGCCGCCGACCTCATCGCGAAGCTCCGCGCCGAGTCCGTCGCCCCCTCCCGCGCCCCCGCCTGAACCATCACCGATCGCGCGACGCGCCATCGCGCCTGCGGCCTCTCGAGGGGTCGCAGGCGTAGGAGGGCCGTCGCGCGCTCGCGGCGCTCAGGCGTCGTCGGGCAGGTAGGCGATCGCGTGCACGAGGGCCACCAGGCGCTCGCGCTGCTCGGGCGCGAGGTTGGTGAAGCGCACGCCGAAGCCGGGGTTGAGGTTCTCCCCGTGGGGTCGGTAGGGGTTGATCCAGGCGACGACGCCTTCGATGTCCATCGCGTCCTCGCCGGGCGCCGTGAACCGCAGCCGCACCGGGCGGTCGAGGTCCGGCGGCGCCTGGCTGTGGATGAAGATCCCCATCTCGGAGATGTTGGTGATGTACGAGTAGAGGAAGTTGTCGCCGTCGTTGCAGTCGACCTCCCAGTTGGCCACGTCGACGCGCACGAACGAGCGCCGCTCCATGCCGTCCGGGGGGATCGACATGCGCGACGGTCGCTCGCCTGGAAGACCGCCGTCCCCGTCCTTCTTGTCGCCGCTCATGCTCGCCTCACCGTACGTTCACCCGGGCGACGACGACGCGGTTGTCGCGGTCGTGGTCGCCGCCCTCCAACCGCATCCGATCGCCGCCGTCGAAGAAGCCCAGGAAGACCGTGTACACCCCGGGGCGATACGTCAGCGGGACGTTCACCGTGATCTGGTCGTTGATGTAGTCGCCGGTCTGCCAGTGGCGCGTGGGGTACCGGCCGCCGACGCCCTCGTGGTCGCCGTTGATGCGCGGCCCCTGCCCGTCGGTGTGCACGAAGAGCTGCCAGTTGCGCGTCGCGTCGGCGATCACGTGGAAGTGGAAGGTGACCTTGAACGACCCGCCGAGCGGCACATAGCTCAGGCCGTTGGAGTCGAGGTCATAGCCGATGTACTCGTAGGTGTTCTCGAACACCGAGGGCTCGCGCGCCGGGTGGCGCATGCGCGGCCGCACCGACTGGACCCACGGCTCCAGCGGGTTGCGGTTGGGCCGCCCCTCGAGGTCGCTCACCGCGACGAAGAGGTTGCTGTTGCTCGCATCGGCGATGGGGATGTTGAGGTGCCGCTCGCGGCGGTACGCGCGGTTGAGCGCCGGGAAGACGTCGTTGCCCAGCACGAGGAAGCTGCGGCGCGAGCCCGTGAGCCAGCGCACCGCCTCGTCTTCACTGCGGAGCGTCTCGGGCACGACCTGCGTGTAGTACCGGGTCGCCGGATCGTCACTGGGGCCACCGAAGCGGGCGATGGGCTCGTCGCCGTGGCGCAGCGCGCGGATCACCGCCCACACGCCGCGCGGGGACATGTGCTCCGAGAGCGAGACCATGAAGCCCTGGGTGTAGATGAGCGAGACCACGAGCGCCGCGACGGGCACCCACGTGACCCGCGACCCGAGCACGCGGTTGATCGGGTTCTCCGCGCGGCCGAGCCAGGCGAAGAGGTTCCAGACGGCGATGAAGGCGAAGACGCCCGCGACGACGCCGATCGGGGCCGCGGCCACCGCCGTCATGGCCTCGCGGCCCGGGGTGGTGAGCGTTGGCACCGAGCGGACGCTCAGGCCGACGATCACGCAGACCAGCGCCAGCACGGCGAAGAGCGCGCGCAGGTTGGCGAGCAGGAAGGTCCCCACCGCGGGGCGGCCCCGCTCGGCGGTCTCGGACGCCATGCTCTCGCGGGACTCCCGCTCGACGTCGAGCATCCACGCGTACGGCCGACCCCACGCGAAGGGCTCGACGCGGCCGGTGCCCTGGAAGAGCACCAGCGCCGAGAGCGCGAGGAAGATCCCCGTCTCGATGATGTGGAAGCCCTCGGCCGGCAGCGGCGGCATCTCGCCGTGCGCGGCGCGCGCGGCCCGCACATTGGCGGTCCACTCGCTGAACTTCATCGCGAAGCCCGTCGGGAAGGCAGGGCCCCCGTCGGGCAGCCCGAGCGCCGCGTAGGCGGCCTTCGGAAACTGCAGGAAGTCCCGAAGCATCAGCACGGTCAGCAGCGAGGCCGCCACGGCCACGGTGCGCCACGGCGCGCGCTCGCGCTCGGCGTCGCGGAGCAGCACCGCGAGCCCGAGGGCGATGGGCGCCACCTGCACGAAGGCGCTGATGCCAAAGAGCTGCATGTGGAAGGTCTGCAGCGCGAAGCCGAGGGCGATGGCCAGGAAGGCCGTCAGCCGCATCCCCGCCTCACGCCACGCGTCGGACTCCCTCGCCTCGTCCTCGGGGAGCGTCGGGTCGCTCTCCCCCGCCGGAACCTGCGAGGGCGGGCTTACCAGCCGCAGTAACCCGAAGGGGACCAGCCCGGTCCACGGGAAGGTGCCGTGGGCGATCTGCTCGAAGAAGACCTCGAAGGTCTGCCACTGCGTCGGGATCGACGACTGCGGCGAGGCCCCGACCCAGGTCGAGTAGCCGCTGAGCTCGCGCGACGCGACGCGCACGCACACGATGGCGAGCACGGCGGCCACGGCGAAGGACGCTGCGCTGGTGAGGCGCGTGAGCCGGGACTCCGCCCCGAAGCGCAGGAGCCCCGCGAGGCCCACCGCGCCGAGGATCGGCACCACCCCGAGCATCACCCCCGCCGCGCGAACGCCGAGGAGCAGGCCCAGCGCCGCGAGCGCCGCGCCGCCGAGCTGCCAGCGCTGCGTGCGCCCCCAGAGCAGGAGCACGAAGCCCGCGAGCGCCAGGGTCGACGCGCTCTGCGCCACGCCGCCGCCGAACATCTGCCGGGCGTTCATGAACACCAGCGGGATGGTGGCGTAGGTGATACCGACGTAGGCCGCGAGGCGACGGTCGCCCGCCCCGCGCGCCGCGGCCATCAGCGCACACGCCGAGGCGAAGGCGAGCAGCGCGGTGGGGAGGCGCCCCCAGAGCTCGGACACGCCGCCGAGGCGGAAGCCCAGAGCCACCGCCCCGACCTGGCCCGGCGGGCGATCGAAGGCGACGGGCCGACCGGCCATGAGCTCACGCGCGAGGTCCGCGACGTGGATCTCCGCCGGTTGCCAGATGCCGAAGCGCTGCAGGCCGAAAAGCAGGACGAGCACCGCTGCGGTGATCGACACGAGGTAGGCGACCCAGCGGTCGCTGGCGGTGTTCTTCATGAGTCCTCGAAGGGTCGAAATCGCGCGCACACTAGATCACCCCCGACGGCGAACACAACCGCCGCCGAACCCGCCGCGGGCAGCAGTCAGCGGAGCCCCGCACCGTGGAGCACCAGGCCAGCGGCCGCGCCGCCGAGTACGAGCCATGTCGAGTTCAGCTTCCAGCGCAGGAGCAGCACGGCGCTCACGATGGCGAGCGCGACGGTCGGGAGGTCGACGAGCGCGGCGCGCCCGAGCTGCGCCGTCACGACGGCCATGAGCGCGAGCGAGGCGACGTTGACGCCGTCGAGGAAGGCCGCCGCGCGCGACGAGCCCCGCAGCCGGGGAACGAGCGGACCGCTCAGCGCCACGAAGACGAACGCGGGCAGGAAGATGCCCGCCGTGGCGACGAGCGCCCCGATCGGCCCCGCGAGGACGTAGCCGATGAAGGTCGCGCTGGTGAACACCGGCCCCGGCGTGACCTGCCCGACCGCGATCGCGTCGAGGAGCTGCGCCTCGGTCAGCCACCCGAGGCGCTGCACGAGGTCGGCGCGCAGGAAGGCCAGCAGCACGTAGCCGCTGCCGAAGAGCACCGAGCCGGTCTTCAGGAAGACCCAGAAGAGCGACGGGAGGGTCACGCCGCTCGCCACGCCGCCCGCCACGAGCGGCGCGAGCGGCACCAGCGGATGAAACCCCCGTCCCGTCGGCTTCCCCGCGGAGCGCGCCGGCGCGGTGAGAAGGCTCACTCCCCCCGCGCCGAAGAGGATCGCGAGCTCGTGCCCCCCGATCGCCGAGAGGACGACGGCGGCGGCCCCCAGCGCTCTCAGCCGCGGCGTGCGCGCGGCCCTGGGCGCGAGCCCCCAGAGCGCCTGAGCGACGACCGCGAGGATCACCGGCTTGACCCCATAGAGCAGCCACCGCGCGGAGGGCACCGTGCCGTAGCGCGCGTAGGCCCAGCCCAGCGCCGCGGTGATGAGCATCGCCGGGACGATGAACGCCACGCCCGCCACGACGAGCCCCGCCCAGCGGCGGCGGTCCCACCCGATGTGGATGGCCATCTCGGTGGAGTTCGGCCCGGGGATGAGGTTGGTCGCGCCGAGCAGGTCGAGAAAGCGCTCCTCGGTGAGCCACCCCCGACGCCGCACGACCTCGTCCTGCATCATCGCGACGTGAGCCGCGGGGCCGCCGAAGGCCGTCGCGCCGAGCCGAAGGAAGAGCAGGGCGATCTCCCGCAGGCTGGTCGGCTGTTCGTCCATCGACGGCCTGGGCTCAGCTCAGCACTCGATGATGTTCACCGCGAGGCCGCCGCGCGCGGTCTCCTTGTACTTGGTGCTCATGTCCGCGCCGGTCTGGCGCATCGTCGCGATGACCTTGTCGAGCGACACCTTGTGCTTTCCGTCGCCCGCCATCGCGATGCGCGCGGCGTTGATGGCCTTCACGCTCCCCATCGCGTTGCGCTCGATGCACGGCACCTGCACGAGGCCGCCGATGGGGTCGCAGGTGAGCCCGAGGTTGTGCTCCATCCCGATCTCCGCGGCGTTCTCGACCTGCTCCGGCGTGCCGCCCATCACCTCGGCGAGGGCGCCGGCGGCCATCGAGCAGGCGACCCCGACCTCCCCCTGGCAGCCCACCTCGGCGCCGGAGATCGACGCGTTTCGCTTGTACAGAATCCCGATCGCCCCCGCCGTCAGCAGGAACCTCACCACCCCGTCGTCGTCCGCGTTGGGGATGAAGCGGCGGTAGTAGTGAAGCACCGCCGGGATGATCCCCGCCGCGCCGTTGGTGGGCGCCGTGACCACCCTCCCCCCGGCCGCGTTCTCCTCGTTGACCGCGAGGGCGAAGAGGTTGACCCAGTCCATGGCCACCAGCGGATCGGCGCTGCCGGTCTCGCACCGCAGCTTGCGATAGAAGGTCGCCGCGCGCCGTCGCACCTTCAATCCCCCCGGGAGGATGCCCTCGCGCTCGCACCCGCGCTGCACGCAGCCCACCATCACCGCCCAGATCTCCAGCAGCCCGCGGCGCACCTCCTGGGCAGACCTCCAGGCGCACTCGTTCTGGAGCATCACGGTGCTGATGGAGAGCCCGCTCGCGCGGCAGACCTCGAGCAGCTCCTGGCCCGTGGAGAATGGGTGGGGCATCGGCGCGCGCTCGATACCGAGGCCCTCCGCGACGCCCTCGTGGTTGACCACGAAGCCCCCTCCCACGGAGTAGAACACCCGCGACGCGACGGCCGCGCCGTCGGCGCCGAGCGCGGTGAAGCGCATGCCGTTGGAGTGCAGCGGCAGCGTCTCGCGCCGGTGGAACACCAGGTCACGATCGAAGCGAAACGTCACGTCGTGCTTACCGGCCAGGGTAATCTTCCCCGTCGCACGCACGGCCTCGACCTGCTTCGGGACGTCGTCCGGATCGACCGACTCGGGCCTCGCTCCCATCAGCCCGAGGATCACCGCCGCGTCGCTCCCGTGGCCCTTCCCCGTGTGGCCGAGCGAGCCGAAGAGCTCGACCTTCACGCCTGCGACCGACCCGATGACCTCCGTGGCGACCAGGCCTTCGACGAAGCGCAGCGCCGCGCGCATGGGCCCGACCGTGTGGGAGCTCGAGGGCCCGATGCCGATGCTGAACAGATCGAACACGCTGATGGTCACCGTGGGAGCATACCGCCCCGCCGGGGGAGCGCGCCCGCGGCTCCAGCGCGCACCTCGACCCTGCCGCCCGGGCGGCGGTATGGTGCGCCCATGGCTGGTGACCTCGTTCGATTCGGCGTCGCGATGGACGCCGACCTGCTGCAGCGCTTCGACGACCACATCGGGGAGAAGGGCTACGGCAACCGCTCCGAGGCGCTGCGCGACCTGATCCGCGCCGACCTGGTCAACGCGCACCTGAAGCGAGACGGCCTCGCCGTGGGAACCCTGACGATCGTCTACGACCACCACGTCCGCGAGCTGTCCGAGAAGCTCACCGACATGCAGCACGACCTGGGCGAGCACGTCGTCTCCACCCTCCACGTGCACCTCGACCACGACCACTGCCTGGAGGTGATCGTGCTGCGCGGCCCGTCGGGTCTCATCCAGTCGGCCGCCGACCGCCTGCTCGCGACCAAGGGCGTCGAGCACGGCCGCCTCGTGGCGACGGCGCTCCCCGAGCACACGCACCAGCACGAGGACGACCAGCACCAGGGCACCCGCTGAGGCGGATCACCCTCGCGACAGCGCGGCGTCCATCGCCCGGGCACATCCCCGCGGCGTCGCCCCTGGCGCCCGTCCCAGCACCACGAAGCCCTCGCCATCATGGTCCACGCGCCCCAGGTCGCTCGTCTGGATGGCCACGGCGCTCCCGAGGTTCATGAGGTCGACGACGCGCACCAGCCCCTCCTCGCCACGAGGGACCTCCCGCAGCGTCACGGCGTCGACCATCGACACCCGCACCCACGGCGGAACCCGGTAGCTCGCCCTCCCCTCGCGCCGCGCCTCGTATCCCTGCGAGCTGAGCTCGGTCATCCCGTACTCGCCCACGACGTCCGCCTCGCCGAGTCCGAACGCCCGCCGGATCATCCCCCTCAGCGCCGACGGATCGATCTCGCGAGACCTGCCCTTGAATCCCCCGGTCGGCATCGCGACGCTCCCCGCAGGCAGCACCCACGAGGACTCGCCGATCGCGTCGAGCAGGTGCACGAAGCCAAAGCTCGTCCCAAGCAGCGCGACCGGTACGCCCTCCCGGCAGGCCTCGGTGATCGCCGCGGCCACCCTGCGGGCGTCCAGCGCGGCGCCACGGACCATCCACGGGTCTTCCGCACCGCGATGCCAGCGCTCCGCGAAGCGCCCCAGCATGAAGGAGAGCGACGACGCGGGAGCCAGCTCCTCCGGCTCCGCGAGATACACGCAGCGATAGCCCGTCTCCGGCAGCAGCCAGCGAGCCGCCGTCGCGCAGGACGCGCTCGCATAGAGCGAGAGGTCCGCGAACGCGTGCCGCCCGTGCACCTCCTGCGTGGTCCCGCTCGTCTCGAAGACGCGCACCGTGGCGCTCTCCGGAAAGCAGGCCACGCGGGCGGCCTTGAATACATCGGTCGGTAAGGCCGGGATCTCCGAAAGGCCCGCCGGAGAGCCGCCTCCGAGCACTCCCTCCGCGACCCGGTCGATCACCGCGCAGCGCGCCCGCTGCCACGCGAAGACGGCGCACCCGAGCGCGTCGACCTCGTCCGGGTCGATCGCCTCGAAGGGCGCCGCGGCCATCGCCAGCAGCCTCGACCGGAGCGCGCGGCCCTCCTCGTCGAGCCAGTCGCTCACGGCGCCGCGTGCTCCGACAGCACCTCAGCCAGCGCTTCCGCGAAGCCGTCGATCTGCTCATCGGTCATGCAGGCCGGCGGGGTGAGCGTCAGCACATCACCGTCGACCCCGCCGGTAAGGAGCACATATCCACGCTCCAGCATCCGCCTGCACACGGCGAGCGCACGCCGCAGCCCGCCCTCGATGGTCACCCCGACGAGCATCCCCGCGAAGGTCAACCGGCGCACGCCGAGTCCGGGCGCCTGAAGGGACGCGCGCAACGCACGCTCGATCGAGGTGGCGCACCGACGGATCATCGCTGCCGTCTCCTGCGTCTGGAGCACTTCCAGGGAGGCGAGCGCCGCCGCGCAGGCGAGAGGATTGCCGAGGAAGGTCGACGTGTGGATGGCCTCGCCGACGGAGGTCCCCCATGGCCTCGCGACGCCCTCCCGCAGGATCGCAGCGCTCACCGGCAATCCTCCGCCCAGCGCCTTGCCGATCACCACGATGTCGGGCTCGCAGCCCATCGCCTCGGACTGGAACCACGTCCCTGTCCGGCCCAGCCCCGTGTAGATCTCGTCCGCGATGAGCAGCGCGCCGTGCTCCCTGGCCAGCGCCGCGAGGGCCGCGAGGGCGCCCGCCGCCGCAGGCTCGACGCCTCCCCTCCCCAGCGTCGGTTCGATGAGCACCGCGCCGGTGCGGCCCTCGGCGAGCACCACCCTCGCCGCATCGAGCGAGCGCTCGACTGCCTCGGCGGACGGGTACGGCACGAAGCGAACGGCCGGGTTGAGCTGCTCCGCGAAGGGCGCGCGAAAGGACAGCTTGTAGCCGCAGGCCGCGAGCGCCCCGTAGCTGAGGCCGTGATAGCTCCCCTCGAAGGCCAGCACGCCGGGCCGCCCCGTCGCGAGCATCGCGGTCTTCAACGCCGCCTCGATCGCGTCGGCGCCCGAGAGCCCCAGGATCACCCGGGCCGCCCAGGGGACCAGCGCCGCGAGGCGAGACTCGAGGAGGATCTTCTGCGCCGACGGATACACGTCTCCGAGGGCGTGGAGCATCGTGCCCGCCTGGGCCTGCACCGCAGCGACGACCTCGGGGTGACCGTGCCCGAGCAGCGCGACGCCGAAGCCGCCGGTGAGGTCGACGTAGCGATTGCCGTCAACATCGAGGACGTTGGTGCCGCGGGCCTGCGCCCAGACGATGGGATCGTGAGAGGCGCCGGTGAGTTCCTCGCGACGGCGCCGACGCGCGGTGAGCCCGGGGCACTCCACGGAGGCGAGGAGGTCGACGAGGGCGCGCGTCGCATCGCCGCCGGGCCCGTTCTCACGGATCAGCGGCGGGAGGTCACCAGGGTAGGGGATGGGGTCAGACATGAGGGAGGAACCTCCGCGGACACGCGGAGGTTCTACGGAGCGATCAGACCGCGGCGGGGGGCTCTTCGGCGGAGCGAGACTTCGGGGCCTCGGCGCGAACGGCCTCGGTCACCGGGCTCATGGAGACCGCCGTCTTGGCGCCAACGCGCGGGTCGCGAACGACCAGCTCGATGAGGCACATCTCGGCGTTGTCGCCGCGACGGAAGCCCGTCTTCAGGATGCGGGTGTAGCCACCGTTGCGACCGACGAAGCGCGGGGCGATCTCACGGAACAGGTGTTCGATGACATCGATGCGCTCGGCCTGACCCTCGACGATGCGGACCTGCGCGTGCGGCAGGTACGAACCGATCGAACGCTTGAGCGCGAGCCGCGCCGCAGCGACGGCGGGGTCGCTGATGGTCGCCGCATTGGCGTCCGCACCGAGGCGGGCGACGCGGGTGATCAGGCGCTCGGCAATGCGCCGCAGCTCCTTGGCCTTCGGGACGGTGGTCTCGATCCGCTCGTGGGTGAACAGGTTGGCCGCGAGGTTCCTGAACATCGCATCGCGGCTCGAGCCGTCGCGGTCAAACTTTCGACCAGAATTCTGGTGACGCATGGCAGTGGTTCCTGGGGTTCAATCTCTAACAGGTGATCTCAGCCGTGCTCGGCCTTCCAGCGCTCGAGCAGTCCCGGCCAGTTTTCGATATGCGTGCCCAACTGGAGGTTGAGCTCGTTGAGCTTGTCCTTGATTTCCTTGAGGGACTTGCGACCAAAGTTCTTGGTCTTGAGCAGGTCCGCCTCGGTCTTCTGCACGAGCTCGCCGATGTACGAGATGTTCGCGTTCTGGAGGCAGTTTGCGCTGCGCACCGAGAGCTCGAACTCCTCCACCGACTTGAAGAGCGCGTCGTTGATGGGCTCCTCGCGCATCGCCGACGGAGTCGAGACGATCTCGTCCTGCTCCTGGAAGTTGATGAAGATCTGGAGCTGCTCCTTGAGGATCTTCGCCGCGTACGCGACGGCGTCCCGCGGGCGCACCGCGCCGTTGGTCCACACCTCGAGGGTGAGCTTGTCGTAGTCGGTCATCTGCCCGACGCGCGCGTTGGTGACCGTGTAGTTCACCTTGCGCACCGGCGAGAAGAGCGAGTCGATGGGCACCCAGCCGATGGCCAGGTTCGGGTCCTTGTTGCGCTCCGCCGGGACGTACCCGCGGCCCATGCCGACGGTGATCTCCATCGAGAGCTTGCCGCCCTTGGAGACCGTCGCGACGTGCTGGTTCGGGTTGAGCACCTTGATGCCCGCCATCGCCTCGGTCTTGATGTCCCCAGCGAGCACCGCGCCAGGACCTTCCTTGACCAGGCTCAGGGTGTAGCGCTTGGCCTCCGCGGCGTGGAACACCACCTCCTTGAGGTTGAGCACGATGTCGGTGACGTCTTCCTTGACGTCGTCGATGGTCGTGAACTCATGGAGCGCGCCGTCAAGGCGCACCGCGGTGATCGCGGCGCCCTGGAGCGAGGACAACAGCACGCGCCGCAGCGAGTTGCCGATGGTGATGCCGAAGCCGCGCTCCAACGGCTCGCACACGAACTTGCCGTAGGACTCCGAGTGGCTCTCCCGATCCTCCTCAAGGAGCGCCTTGGGTCGGATGAGGTCTCGCCAGTTGCGGGCCTGCGTGGACGACTGCGTCATGGAAACCCTTTCCCTTCGTACACCACACAGCGCGAGGCCCCACCGAACATCGTCGGTGGAGCCTTTCGCGCGGACTCTTCAAATCAGCGGCTGTAGAACTCGACGATCAGCTGTTCCTTGATCTCGAGCCCGACCTCTTCGCGGAGCGGGAGCGTCTTCACGGTGCCCGTGAACGACTCCTTCTCCAGCTCGAGCCAAGTCGTCGGCGAGCGCCGCTCGGCGCCCGTGACGGACTCCTTGACCCGGGCGATCTCCCGCGACTTCTCGCGGATGGAGATCTTGTCGCCAGCCTTCACGAGGAAGCTGGGGATGTTCACCCGCTTGCCGTTCACCGTGACGTGGCAGTGCAGCACGAGCTGCCGAGCCTCGTTGCGGGTCGCCGCGAAGCCGAGGCGGTAGACGACGTTGTCCAGCCGGCGCTCGAGGAGCGCGAGCAGGTTCTCGCCGGTGACGCCCTTGGTGCGATCAGCCTCTGCGAAGTACTTGCGGAACTGACGCTCCAGCACCCCGTAGATGCGGCGGACCTTCTGCTTCTCGCGAAGCCGGAGGCCGTACTCGCTGAACTTCACGCGCTGCTCACCGTGCTGGCCCGGCGGCCGCGGGCGGCGCTTGAACGAGCACTTCTCGGTGTAGCAGCGATCACCCTTGAGATACAGCTCCATCCCCTCGCGGCGGCAGAGCTTGCAGACCGGACCGATGTAACGCGCCATGACGACTAACCGCTCTCTTCTTCCTCAAAAAACCGATGAAATCAGACCCGGCGCCGCTTCGGCGGCCGGCACCCGTTGTGCGGAATCGGGGTGACGTCACGGATGAGCGTCACGCGGAAGCCCGCCGTGGAGAGCGCACGCAGCGCGCTCTCGCGACCCGCACCCGGGCCCTTGATGAACACCGCGACTTCGCGCATCCCGTGCTCCGCCGCCTTGCGAACGGCGTCCTCCGCCGCGACCTGCGCAGCGAAGGGGGTGCTCTTGCGAGAACCCTTGAAGCCACGAGAACCCGCGGAGGACCACGCTACGGTGTTCCCGTAGATGTCCGCGATGGTGACGATCGTGTTGTTGAACGTTGCCTGGATGTGGCAAACGCCCTTCGGCACGTTCTTCCGAACCCTCTTCTTGCCCTTGAGCCCCGCCTTGCCGGTGGCAGCTCCGCTCGCTTGCGCCTTCGCCATCGAAGTCCTCTTGCCTTGTCTGTCGACCTACGAAACCGTTACTTCTTCGCCGGCGCCGCGCGGGAGACCGCGAGGCCCTTCCGCGGGCCCTTGCGGGTGCGGGCGTTGGTGTGCGTACGCTGGCCGTTGACCGGCAGGCTCTTGCGGTGACGGAGGCCGCGGTAGCAACCGAGGTCCATCAGGCGCTTGATGTTCATCTGGACTTCGCGGCGGAGGTCACCCTCGACCTTGTAGTCACCCTCGAGCACCTCTCGAACGCGGCGGAGTTCCGTGTCCGTGAGGTCCTGGGTCTTCTTGTCCGTCGGCACGTCTGCCTTCTTGCAGACCTCCAGGGCCTTGGCGGGCCCGATGCCGTAGAGGTAACGGAGGGCGATCGAGATGTGCTTGCGACCCGGAAGGTCGACGCCTGCAATACGTGCCATGTCTCAGCCCTGCCGCTGCTTGTGTCGGGGGTTCTCACAAATGATCCGCACCACCCCACGGCGGCGGATCACCTTGCACTTGTCACAGATCTTCTTCACGGACGGTCGGACCTTCATCGCTCCATCTCACTTGTGTCGGTACGTGATACGGCCTTTGGAAAGATCGTAGGGGCTGACTTCGACGCTCACTCGGTCGCCCGGAAGGATGCGGATGTAGAACTGCCGCATCCGGCCGGAGATCGTCGCGAGCACGTCCAGCCCATTGTCACACTTCACGCGAAACATCGCGTTGGGGAGCGCCTCAAGAACGGCGCCCTCGAATTCGAGCTTGTCCGCCTTGGCTTCGCGGGGCTCCGTGGAATGCATCCTCTTACGTGCCATGCGGCTCTATCGCGCTCCGATCGCCCGGAAGATTGCCTGGGTGACGTCATCTACAGCACCCACGCCGTCGACGCGCCGGAGCAACCCCTTGTTGCCATACCAGGCAACCAGGGGCGCCGTGAGCGCGGAATAATTCACCAGTCGCGGGCGGACCACATCCTCGCGATCATCGTCGCGAAGGAGCAACCGCTCGCCACCCTCACCCCGGTCAGGTGAGGGGGGCGGATCATACTTGAGGTGATAGATACGTCCAGTGGTTTCGCCCACCCGCCGTCCAGTAATCCGCTCGAGGATCAACGCGTCGGGTACCTCGAGCAGCACCACGTGGGCGATCGAACGCCCCAGCCGGCCGAGGATCTTGTCGAGGTTTTCCGCTTGCGGGACAGTGCGCGGGAAGCCGTCGAGGACGAATCCGCCGAGCGCATCGGGCTGCTGGACCCGCTCCTCGACCAGGCCGATCACGACCTCGTCGGGGACCAGAGCTCCAGCGGACATGAATTCGTCGGCCTTGCGACCGAGCTCGGTGCCGGCCTTGCGGGCGGCGCGGAGCATGTCGCCCGTGGCGATCTGCGGGACGCCGAGCTTGGCGCAGAGGCGCTGCGCCTGGGTGCCCTTGCCGGCGCCGGGGGGACCGATGAAGATCACGTCCATGGCCTAGACCGCCCTCCGACCCTGGATACGGGGGCCACCGGGGCCAGCGAAGCCCTCGAGGTGCCGCGAGATCAGGTACGACTCGATCTGGTTGACGGTGTCCAGCGCGACGCCGACCACGATCATGATCGAGGTGCCGCCGAAGGGAAACTGAACCCGGAGGTACTGCCGCATGAAGTCCGGCAGGACGCAGATGATCGCCACGTACAGCGCGCCGCCGAAGGTGATGCGCATAAGCACCTTCTCGATGTAGTCCGCGGTGTCCTTGCCCGGACGGATCATCGGGATGAACGCGCCCTGCTTCTTCAGGTTGTCCGCCAGGTCCACCGGAGGGAACGTGACCGACGTGTAGAAGTAGCAGAAGAAGACCGTGAGGACGATGAACAGGGAGTTGTAGACCCAGTCCCCGCGCTCCATCGCGTCGCGCGCCGTCTCCATCCCTGGGATGCGGAGGTTGGCAAGCGTCGCGGGCAACATCAGCACCGTGGAGGCGAAGATCGGCGGGATCACGCCCGAGGAGTTCACCCGGAGCGGGAGGTGCGTCCGCTGACCGCCGTACATCTTCCGGCCGATGATGCGCCGCGAGTACTCGATCGGGATGCGCCGCTGGCCGCGCTCGAAGAACACGATGGTCGCCACGGACCCGAGGATCAGGACGGCCGCGAGCAGGAGCGACACCGGCGTGATCTGTCCCGTGCTGGTGAACTGCCAGGTCTGCGCGATGGCCTGCGGGAACTCCGCGACGATGCCGGCGAAGATGATCAGCGAGATGCCGTTGCCGATGCCGCGCTCGGTGATCTGCTCTCCCAGCCACATGATGAACGCCGTGCCCGTCGCGAGACTGAGCATGGTCATCAAGCGGAAGTCCCAGCCCTTGTTGCGGACGACGTCGACCAGATCGGCGGTCTGCCGACCCTCCAGGTACAGCGCGATGCTGAAGCCCTGCACCATCGCGAGGACGATGGTCGCGTACCGGGTGTACTGGTTGATCTTGCGCTGCCCCATCTCGCCTTCCTTGCGCAGCTCCTCGAGCGGCTTGAAGATCGAGCTCAGCAACTGGAAGATGATCGAGGCGGAAACGTAGGGGGCCACGCCCAGCGCGAAGATGCTCACCTGCTCGAGCGCGCCGCCCGAGAAGAGGTTGAGCATCCCCAACAGCGAGCCGCTGTTGTCCTGCCCCATGAACTCCTGCATGGCCTGGCGATCAGCGCCAGGGACCGTCACGTAGACGCCCACGCGATAGACCGCGAGCATGCCGAGGCTGAACAGGAGCCGCCGTCGAAGCTCCGGGATCTTCGCGATGTTGCTGAGGGCGCCGAGTGCCATTCGGATAATCCTTGCGAGGGTTTCGGGGACGCGGCGGCGAGGCATCAGCCCACCAGAGGCTGACGACCTCACCGCCCAACGCCGACGATCGGCGCGCGTCTATAACCCGAGATCAGCCCTTCGCGCTTCCCTCTGAGGGAGGAGCGGTGGTCGAAAGCAGCTCGACGGTGCCACCCGCCGCCTCGATCTTGGCCCGAGCTCCCGCCGAGATGCCGTGCACCTTGAGCGTGAGCTTGATGGTCAGGTCGCCGTCGCCCAGGATCTTCACCCGGTCGGCGCGCTTCTCGACCAGGCCAGCGGTGGCGAGCGCCGCGAGGTCGACGACCGAACCCGCGTCGAACACCTTCTCCAGAGCGCCCACGTTCACCGCGGAGATCTCCGTGGCGAAGAGGGTGTTACGGAACCCGCGCTTCGGCAGACGCCGCTGCATCGGGGTCTGACCGCCCTGGAAGCCCATCTTGCTGAAGTTGCCGGGGTGCCGGGCCTTCTGACCCTTCTGGCCCTTGCCAGCGGTCTTCCCGAGCCCCGAACCAACACCACGACCCCGACGGGTCCTCTTACGCACCGCCCCAGCCGGGGGGTGCAGGTTGCTCAAAACGTTAGCCATCGATCTCCTCCACCGTGACAAGGTGGATCACCTTCTTGATCGCACCGCGGAAGGCCGGGGTGTTTGCCACCTCGACCGCAGTGTTCGGTCCGCGGAGTCCGAGACCGCTGAGGGTCTGCTCGAACTGGTAACGCTCGCCGATCGTGGACTTCGTCTGCGTCACTCGCAGCTTCGCCTTAGCCATCGCCGCACCTACGCCGTCTTCTCGGAGATATCTTCCACGGTCTTGCCGCGGCGCGCCGCGGTCGCGCTGATGTCGCGCAACTGCTTGAGCGCCGCGATCGTCGCCTTCACCGCGTTGTGCGGGTTGCGGCTGCCGAGGCTCTTCGAGAGGATGTCGCGGATGCCCGCGCTCTCGACCACCGCGCGCACCGCGCCGCCGGCGATGACGCCCGTACCCGCCGAGGCGGGACGGAGCAGCACCTCGCCGGCGCCGAAGTGACCGACGACGTCGTGGGGGATCGTCGCCCCGACCCGCGGCACCGAGAACAGGTTCTTGCGCGCCTGCTCGTTGCCCTTGCGAATCGCCTCGGGAACCTCGTTGGCCTTGCCCAGGCCGACGCCCACCCGACCGTTGCCGTCACCGACCACGATCAGCGCCGAGAAGGAGAAGCGACGACCGCCCTTCACCACCTTGGCGACGCGGTTGATGTTGACCACCCGCTCCTTGAGCTCCGCGCCCTCGTCGTTATCTGACATCGACATCGATGCGTCTCCCTCTTCAGCCTTAGAAGCTCAGGCCCGCCTTGCGGGCGCCGTCGGCGAGCGCGCCGACACGGTTGTTGTCCTGGTAGACGTAGCCATTGCGGTCGAAGACCACCTTGGCGATGCCCTTCTCCAGGCACAGCTTGGCAACGGCCTCGCCGACCTTGCGGGCCGCGTCGAGCTTCCGGTCGTCCTTCACCGTGTCGCGCACCGTCGGGGACAGCGTCCCCACGGCCACGAGGGTGGTGCCGAGCACATCGTCGATCACCTGGGCGTAGATGTTCTTCGAGGATCGGAACACCGTCAGCCGCGGACGTTCCGCCGTGCCGGTGACCCTGCCTCGAATGCGCGTCTTGCGCCGGAGCCTCTGTTCGTCCTTCGCCTTCATCGTGTCCTCGACCTGTACGGCGCCGCCCCTGGCGACGCCGGCTTAAGTCACTTGCCGCCCTTGCCGCCCTTGCCAGCCTTGCCCGCCTTCTGGCGGATCTTGACCAGCACCGGGCTCGCCGTCGGCGACCCGTCAACCATCAACCGGACGCCCTTGCCCTTGTAGGGCTCCGGCGGACGGAACGACTGCAACTGCGCTACTGCCTTGCCGAGCAGGTCGCGGTCGACCGTCTCGAGCAGGAGCACCGTGTTCTTGCTGTCACCCGGGATCTGCACCGAGAGCCCCTTCGGGACCTCGTACACAACCGGGTGGGAGAGACCGAGCGAGAGGGTGAGGGTCGAGCCCTTGAGCTCGGCCTTGTAGCCGGTGCCCTCGAGCCGGATGCCCTTCTTGTACCCCTTCGAGACGCCGGTCACCGCGTTGTTCAGGTGCGAGCGGAACGTCCCGCTCATCCTCGAACCAACCTCGGGAGCCACGTCGGCCTTCGCCTCAACGGTCGCCTGGCCATCCTTCGTCACGATCTGGACGTCGGAGGTCATCGCGCGGCGCACGGTGCCCTTCGGGCCCTTGACCTCGAAGAAGTCCGCGCCGCTCGTCACGCTCACGCCCTGCGGCAGGGCTACTGGTCGCTTGCCAATCCTCGACATGGCTTCACCACACTTCGCAGAGGAGTTCGCCACCCACGCCGAGGCTCCGCGCCTGGCGATCGCTCAGCACCCCACGAGAGGTGCTGAGAACCGAGATGCCGAGGCCGCTGCGCACCTTGGTGATCTTGTCGACCCCCACGTACACCCGGCGACCGGGGCGAGAGACGCGGCGGATGCCCTCGATCGCCGGCTGGCGATCGCGGCCATACTTGAGCACCATCACGATGGTCTCGCGTCCCTCTTCGCCGACATCGCCGCCCACCGAGGAGACGTACCCCTCGGAGACAAGGATCTCGGCCACCGCGCGCTTCAGCTTGGAAGCGGGCATCACCACACGTTCATGTCGCGCCATGACGGCGTTACGAACGCGGGTCAGCATGTCTGAAATCGGATCCGTCAACATCGTCGACCTCTCACCAGCTCGCCTTGGTCACGCCGGGCAGCTCGCCCTTGAGTGCCAGGTTGCGGAGGCACACGCGGCAGAGCTCGAACTTCCGGTAGTAGGCTCGCGCACGCCCACAGACCTTGCACCGGTTGCGGTGGCGTACCGCGAACTTCGGGGCTTCTTGCAGTTTCGCAAACGAACAGGCACGTGCCACGGTTTATCTCCCGTCTTCCTTCAGTGAAACTCAGTGACGAAACGGCATCCCGAGGTGTTGAAGGAGCGCACGGCCCTCTTCGTCGTTCACCGCGGTGGTGGTGATGCAGATGTTGAGTCCCTTCACCTTCTCCACCGTGTCGTAGTTGATCTCCGGGAAGATGATCTGCTCCTTCACGCCGAGGGTGTAGTTGCCCTTGCCGTCGAAGGCCTTGGGGCTCACGCCCTTGAAGTCACGGACGCGCGGCAGCGCGAAGGTGACCAGGCGATCGAGGAACTCCCACATCCGCTCGCGGCGCAGCGTGACCATCGTCCCGATGGGCACACCGGTGCGGAGCTTGAAGGTCGCGATGCTCTTCCGGGCGCGGGTCACCACCGGCTTCTGGCCCGTGATGGCGGTGATCTGCTCGACGCCCATGTCGATGATCTTCGCGTTGCCCACGGCCTCACCGAGGCCCATGTTCAGCGTGATCTTCACCAGCCGCGGCACCTGCATCGGGTTGGAGTACCCGAACTGCTTGAGCAGCGTCGGGATCACCTCGGCCCGGTACTTGTCCCGGAGACGCGGGGGGATCTTCTGCTCCGGCCCACGGGGCTCGGCGCTCGCCGCAGGGGCGGCCGCCGGCTTCTTCTTCGGCGTCCCGGCCTTCGCCTTCGCAGGCGAGACCGGCTTGGCCCCGCCCTTCGGCGCCTCGGCGCCCTTCTTCTTCTTATCGTCCGCCATCGCTCTATTCCTCTTCGGCTTCGCGTTTCCGTCAGCGCCCGGTGGCGCCCGTCAACGGGTCTCGCGCCCGGTCAACCAGAGACGGTCTCAGACCGTCTCGGCCTTGATTTCCTTGCCACTCTTCACGGCGACCCGGGTCTTCGACCCGTCCGCTGCGATCTTGGTGCGGACCCGCGTCCCCTTGCCCGTCTCCGGGTCGACCGGCATCACCTTCGAGAGGTGGATAGGGCGCTCGGCCTCGATGATCCCACCCTCGCGGTTACGCTGCGTGGGGCGCGTGTGGCGCTTCACCTTGTTGACACCCTCGACCAGCACGCGCTGGGCCTCGGGGTACACGGTCAGCACCTTGCCAGTGCTGCCCTTCTCATCACCGGAGATCACGACGACGGTGTCTCCCTTGCGAATTCTCGCGAGGCTCATATCAGATGACCTCCGGCGCCAGCGAGATGATCTTGCTGAACTTCTTGGCGCGCAGCTCGCGAGCCACTGGACCAAAGATGCGGGTCCCGACGGGCTCGCCCTCCTTGTCGATGAGCACGGCGCTGTTCGTGTCGAACTTCACGTACGAGCCATCGGGCCGCGAGTACTCGCGGACGGTGCGAACGACCACCGCACGCGCGGTCTGGCCCTTCTTCACCTTCATGTTCGGGAGCGCTTCCTTCACGCTCACCACGATCACGTCGCCGAGCGCGGCGTACTTGCGCCGCGACCCGCCGAGAACCTTCACACACTGGACGCGACGCGCACCGGAGTTGTCCGCGACGTCCAGGATTGTCCGCATCTGGATCATTGGTCTCTACCGCCTCTTCCGAACGCTCAGGTCTCTTCGGGCCGGGTGACCAGACGGATCACCGTCCAGCGCTTCTCGCGAGAGATCGCCCGGTGCTCCCGGATCTCCACCACGTCGCCAGCCTTGAACTGCTGGGTCTCGTCGTGGGCCTTGTACTTCTTTCGCCGGCGGACGTACTTCCCGTACACCGAGTGACGCACCGAGCGCACCACCTCGACCACCACCGTCTTCTGCATCTTCGCGCTCGTGACCTTGCCGATCAGCGTGCGCTTGCGGCCGTGGACCTCGGTCTCAGCGGCAGTTGCTTCCGTCGTCATCTTATCAACCCTTCGCCTTCGCGCGCCCGGTGCGCACGGTCAGCGCGCGAGCGAGGTCGTGCCGGAGCTTGGCGATCCGGCTCGTGTCATCGAGCAGGTTCGCGTGGTTGCGAAATCGCGTATCCAGAAGGTTCTTGGTCGTCTCGTCGATGTAGGAGTTGAGCTCCACATCCGACTTCGCGACCAGGTCCTTCGCGGTAGTTCCCTTGGCCATCGATCGTCTCCCTCAGCCAATCGCGCGGGTGATCACCCGCGCCTCGAGCGGCAGCTTGTGCGCAGCGAGACGGAAGGCCTCGCGAGCAACGTCCTCCGGAATGCCGCCGAGCTCGTAGACCACGCGCCCGCGCTGCACCACCGCCACCCACTCCTCGACAGCACCCTTGCCGTGACCCATGCGGGTCTCGAGGGGCTTCTTCGTGACAGGCTTGTCCGGGAACACCCGGATCCAGAGCTTGCCAGCGCGCTTCACGTGGCGGGTGATCGCCATACGGGCGGCTTCGATCTGCCGCGCGGTGATGCGACCGGACTCCACGATCTGCATTCCGAAGTCACCGAAGGACACGTCGCACCCGTTGTGCGCGGTGCCCTTCAGGTTGCCCTTCATCTGCTTGCGGAACTTGACCTTCTTCGGGGAAAGCATCTTCTCTTCTCCGGCGATCGCTCAGCGGGTTCCCGGGCGGCGCTTCTTCTGCGGAAGCACCTCTCCCTTGAACAACCAGACCTTGACCCCGATGGAGCCGTACGTGGTGTGCGCCTCCGCGGTGCCGAACTCGATGTCCGCGCGGAGCGTGTGCAGCGGCACGCGACCCTCGCGGTAGCTCTCCACACGCGCCATCTCCGAGCCGCCCAGGCGGCCCGCGCAGCGGATACGGATCCCGCGGGCGCCAAGCTTCATGGCGGCGCCGACGGCCTTCTTCATCGCGCGGCGGAAGGACACCCGGCGCTCGAGCTGCGTCGCCACCGTCTCGGAGACGAGCTGCGCGTTGGTGTCCGCCTTGCGGATCTCCTGCACGTCGATGACGACGTCATCCGCGCTGGCGTTGGTGTAGTGGAGGAGGCCCGGGAACGGCGCCGCGCCCTTGCGCTCCGCCGGCTTGCCCTTCTTCAGCTCCTCAACGCCCTTGCCGCCCTTGCCGATGACGATGCCCGGACGCGCGGTGTAGATGATGACCTTCACCTTGGCCGCGGCGCGCTCGATCTCGACCGCCGAGATGCCGGCGTTCTGGAGCTGCTCCTTCACCACGCGCTTGAGCGTGATGTCCTCGTGGAGCCAGGCAGCGTAGTTGCGCTCCTCGAACCACTTGGAGTTCCAGGTCTTGATGACCCCGAGTCGGAACCCGTACGGATGAACCTTCTGTCCCATTGCTCGCCTATTCCTGCGTCGCGGTGGTCGTCCCGGCGGCGTCGCCGGCGGCGGTCTTCTTGGTCTTCTTCGGCGCCGGGGGCGGCCGATCGGTCAGCGTGATCGCGATGTGGCTGACGCCCTTCGTGATCTGCGTCGCGCGACCCATCGCCCGAGGCCGCCAGCGGCGGAGGTGCGAGTTGGGGCCCTTGTCGACCGACCCGATGGACACGTACAGCCCGTCGACGTCCACCGAGGGGTTGAGCACACGCGCATTGGCCAGAGCCGACTCGATCACCTTTCGGACGACCGGGGCCGCAGCCTTGCGGGTGTACAGCAACATGTTGATCGCCTCGGCCACCTTCTGGCCGCGGACAAGGTTCACGACCGTCCGCGCCTTTCGGGGCGCGACACGCGCAAACCGCGCAATCGCCTTGCTCTCCATCGTCGTTGCTTCCGTTTCACCAGCGCAGTGGCTCTCGCCGGACCTGCTGGGCTCCCATCGACGCGTCCACCCGGGAATTGGGTGCAGCCGCCGACATAGAAGGTTTCGCCCGTCCGGAACCGAGTTCCTTCGGGGAGGGCGCGGCATGTACCACCCGTTTTCCAGGGCCGTCAAGAGCCTCTTGCATTCTGGTCCAACGTAATTTCGGAGCTCTCCTAGAATCTCCGCAGTACTTGAGTGATTCCGCGGGCGCTGATAGATCTTCGGGCTCTTCCCCAGCCCAGCAGCCGGAGTGGCGGAATTGGCAGACGCAGCGGATTCAAAATCCGCCGAGGTAACCCCTCGTACCGGTTCGACCCCGGTCCCCGGCACCCGCAGCGCTTCGCTCACGAATCTCCGTCGAAACACGGGCGATTCGATCCAGCGCAGGCACCCCCGCCCCGCTCCGCTAGGATGCGCCGCGTGATGAGGCCCCCTCCCCGATGGCTGCTCGCCGCAGCGCTCGCAGCGATGGGCTGCGCGCACGCGACCGCCCCCACGCCCCCTGCACGACGGAGCACGATGCGACACGCCGCCCGAGCGACCACGTCCCCGACCGCCCACGCGGATGCGCTGCTCGATCAGTACACGCAGACCTGGCGCTTTCGACTCGGCGCCCCGGAGTCGGTGCGCGTCGCGCCCGACGGTCGCGAGGTGCTCTTCCTACGCTCCGGCGCGAGGGACTTCGTGCGCGACCTCTTCGCCTTCGACGTCGCGACCGGCGTCGAGCGCCGACTGCTCACCGCCGCCGAGCTCCTCGGCGGCGCGGAGGAGTCGCTCACCGTGGAGGAGCGCGCGCGACGGCAGCGCATGCGCATGGCAGCGCGTGGCATCGCGTCGTTTCAGCTCTCCCCGGACGGAGCGCGCATCCTGTTCCCGCTCTCGGGGCGTCTGTACGTGTACGAGCGGGCGTCGCAGCGCGCCCGGGCGCTGAGCGAGGAGGGCGGCGCGCCGATCGATCCGCGGTGGTCGCCCGACGGGGCGCGGATCGCGTGCGTGCGCGGCGGCGAGCTGCACGTGATCGAGGTCGCGAGCGGCGCGCAGCAGCGGGTCACCAGCGGGGCGGGCGGCGGCATCTCGCACGCGACCGCGGAGTTCGTCGCCCAGGAGGAGATGGACCGCATGGAGGGCTACTGGTGGTCCCCGGACTCCCGCACGCTCGCCTACCAGGAGACCGACGAGCGCGAGGTCGAGCGCTTCCACATCACCGACCCGATGCACCCCGAGCGCGCGCCGGACGCGTTCGCGTATCCACGCGCCGGGCGGCAGAACGCGCTCGTGAGGCTGGGCCTCGTCTCCGCCCAGGGCGGCGCGACGACGTGGGTGCAGTGGGACCGCGAGGCCTTCCCCTACCTCGCCAAGGTCGTCTGGAACGAGGACGCGCCGCTGACGATCCTGGTGCAGAACCGGGCGCAGACGGAGGAGCGGCTGCTGGCGGTCGCGCCCGACGGGACGACCCGCACGCTGCTCACGGAGACCGACGCTGCGTGGTTGAACATCGACTCGTCGGTTCCGCGGTGGTTGCCAGGGGCGACTGGGTTTCTCTGGTCGACGGAGCGCGCCGGGCGATGGCAGCTCGAGCTGCGGAGGCCCGACGGGACGCTCGATCGCGTGGTGGTTCCGCCGGAGATCGGCTACCGGCGGCTGCTCCACCTCGACGGGCCGGGGCGCACGATCCGCTACCTTGCCAGCGACGAGCCCACCGAGCAGCACCTCTGGCGCAGCTCTCTCGATGAGCCCGCGACGCGTGCGAGGGAGACCCCGCAGCCTGGCGAGCACGACGCGGAGATCGGCGCGGACGGCGTCCGGGTGATCCATCGCAGCGCCCTCACGGAGCCATCGACCTGGCAGGTCGTGCGCGGCGATCGGGTGGCCGGCAACCTCAGCTCCATGGTCGAGGAGCCCGCCCTCGCCCCGCGGGTCGAGCTCGTGCGCGCCGGCGCTGACGAGCTCCGCGCGGCGATCGTGCGGCCGTCGAACCAACACCCGGGGCGGCGCTACCCGGTGATCCTGATGGTGTACGGCGGGCCGCACGCGCAGACCGTCGGGCAGGCGCGAGCGCGCTTCAACCTGTCGCAGTTCTTCGCCGAGCAGGGCTTCGTGGTCGTGTCGATCGACGGGCGCGGCACCCCCAACCGGGGGCGCGAGTGGGAGCGGGCCCTCCACCGCTCCTTCGGCGATGTGCCCCTCGATGACCAGGTGCGCGGGCTCCAGAGCCTCGGGGAGCGCTACCCCGAGCTCGATCTCCAACGCGTCGGCATCTACGGCTGGTCGTTCGGCGGATACCTCTCGGCGCTCGCCATGCTGCGCCGGTCGGACGTGTTTCGCGCGGGCATCGCGGGCGCGCCGGTGGCCGACTGGCGCGACTACGACACGCACTACACCGAGCGCTACATGGGCGTTCCGACCGGCGACGATGACCCGGCGTACCGGCAGGGCTCGCTGCTCACCTGGGCCGATGGGCTACGCCGACCGCTGCTCGTGGTGCATGGCACCGCGGACGACAACGTGTACTTCCTCCACGGGGTGCGGCTCTCCGACGCGCTCTTCCGCGCGGGGCGCGCGCATGAGTTCCTGCCGCTGGCGGGATCGACGCACAGCGTGGCGGACCCGACGGTCGCTACGCTTCTCTACCGTCGGATGGCAGGCTTCTTCCGGCGCCACCTCCATCCGTAGCGCTCAGCGCCGCAGCTCGATGATCGCCAGGTCGTAGAGCGCGGGGTTCACGTAGCGATCGCGGACGAAGCGAGCGCGGACGCGTCCGCCGAGGGTGCCCGCCCCGTGGACCTCGCTCGTGACGAAGAGCGTATCCGTGGGCGCGAGCCGCAGCCGCGAGAGGTCGCGCGCGTCCTCGATGTCGACGACCCGTGCGGTGGGCGTGAGGCCGCGGAGCCATGGGCCGAGCTGCGCCGTCGCGACGACCGAGTGCGGGGCGTGGGTGTGGAGCGAGATCCATCGGGCGATCGAGGCGGTGGGCGGAGGCTCGTCACGCTGGATCAGCGAGAGCCGCAGCGACTCGTGAGCGAGGGACGCGAGGCCGACGAGGAGGACCGGCAGGGCCGCGCGAGGACGCCAGCGTAGCAGCGCGGCGGCGCCCGAGGCGAAGCACCACGCCAGCGCCGGGACGATCGGGAGGAGGTGCCGGGGCGACCAGAGGATGTTCTGCCCGAGGAACACCCAGGCCGCGTAGACGGCCACGCCCGCGGACACCACGCGCGAGGAGGAGGATGCAGTCGCGCGGACCAGGTGCCAGACGCCGAGGAGGGAGGTCGCCGAGACGATCGCTCCAGCGACGACGAGCTGGGTGGGGCGATCGCTCCATGGGCCGCCGAGAGCGTGGGTCCAGAGCGTCCAGAGGAGGGCGCGGACGCGGGCGCCGAGGTCGGGGTGCGTGATCACGCTGCCCCCGAAGCGCTGGAAGTGCCCTGTTCCGTGGTGAAAGACGAGGGAGACGAAGCGCGACGGGCCCGTCGCGGCGACGACCGGGAGGTAGCCGAGGGCCGTGATCAGCCCGAGCCAGCCGAGCGCGCTGGCGCGGTGGCGGCGATCGAGGACGAGGGCCGCGGCGAGCGCGGGCGCACAGAGCGCGAAGGTCGATGCGCGCACGAGCAGCACCAGCGCCGAGAGGGCCGCGGTGCGGCGGGCGTCGACCGGGCGGCGGGTCGCGGAGAGCAGCGCGCACCACGCGAGCGCGGCGCCGAGCATGTCCGACAGCGGGCGGGCGGAGAGCGTCGAAGAGAGTGGCGAGAGGACCAGCAGCGCCGCGCCGAGCGCGGTGGCCAGCGGGCCGAAGCGAGGAATACACCAACGGGTAAAGAGCGCGGCGAGCGCGGAGAGCGAGAGCGCCGAGACGATCGAGAGGCAGAGGGCGGGCGACGGGACGACGAGGTGGAGCGCGGCGCCGAGGGCGATGAAGAGGGGATATCCGGGAGGGTGGGGATGGCCCTGCGCGAGGTCGTAGCGGAGCAGCGCGCGGACGAAGCGGGCGCCGTCGGGGTCCTGCGCGTCGGAGACGCAGAAGAGCAGCCGGGACGCGAAGACGAGGGCGCCCAGCGCCCAGGGGAGGAAGGGCGCGAGGCGGGCGCTCAGCCGGTCAGTGGGAGCCGGCGTCGGCGCCGTTGCCACTGCCGGACCCGCTCATGTACGGCGTCGAGAGGGGTGAGCTCAGGTTGGGCAGGAGGCCCACCACGCAGTCACAGGTCCCGTAGTCGACCCCGCCGTCAGGTAGCGCGCGGCAGGTGCGGTAGCCGAACATCGCCCCGCCGTCGGGGGCACCCTCGCAGCGACACTGGGTCTGGTCGCCCGGTAGACAACGAGGGCTCGTGTCTCCGCCGCACCCGGCGAGAAGCAACAGAACCGGAAGGGCGATCCAGAGGAGACGAAGGGATCTGCACACGGCACGGGGACGCTATCCTGATGAGAGCGAGAGTCAAGATTGATTAGCGGTGCCCGATGGGGTTTGCCTGGGGGCCCTCGGGGGGAGAAGTATCCGCGGCGAAGTATGGTTGCCCTTCCAAGCGACGCTGCGCTGAGCGCCCTGAGAGCCGCGTTTCCCGACGACCTGGTGAGCTTCGACCGCGAGCTCCTCGGGACCTATGGCCGCGACTGGACCCGGGTGTACGAGCCCGCCCCCTGCGCCGTGGCGCTGCCCCGGAGCACCGAGGAGGTCGTAGCGCTGGTGCGCTTCTGCGCGGCGAACGACATCGCGGTGGTGCCGTCTGGTGGGCGCACGGGTCTTGCCGGCGGGGCCGTGGCCGCGAGGGGCGAGCTGGTGCTGTCGCTCGAGCGGATGCGGCGTATCGACCCGGTGGACGTGGTGGCCCAGACGGTGCGCGTCCAGGCCGGCGCCGTCACCGAGGCGGTGCACGAGCACTGCGCGCCGTTCGGGCTCACCTGGCCGGTGGACTTCGCCTCGAAGGGCTCCTCGCACGTGGGCGGAAACATCGCGACGAACGCCGGCGGCGTGAAGGTGATCCGCTACGGGCTCACGCGAAACTGGGTGCTCGGGCTCGAGGTGGTGACGGCCCAGGGCGACGTGCTCTCGCTCAACGGCGCGCTGGAGAAGAACAACACCGGCGTCGACCTGCGGCAGCTCTTCATCGGCAGCGAAGGCACGCTCGGGATCATCACCGGGGCCACGCTTCGGCTCTCTCGCCTGCCCGGTCCGCTCGACGTGATGCTCTACGCGGTGCCCGACCTGCCCGCGGTGCTCCGGCTCTTCGAGGCCGCGCGCAAGGGTCCGTTCACCCTGTCGGCCTTCGAGTTCTTCACCGATCGGGCGGCCGCCCGGGTGCGCCGCCACCGCGGGCTCACGCCGCCCTTCGAGGTCGGGGGCGGCTCGTATGTCCTCATCGAGGTCGAGGCCTCGGACCGCGAGGCGCTGGAGCAGTGGGCCGGGGCGCTCTTCGAGCAGCAGCTCGTCAGCGACGGCGTGCTCGCGCAGAGCCGGGCGCAGGGGGCGCTGCTCTGGCAGCTCCGGGAGTCGATCTCCGAGAGCCTCTCCGCCACCGGCGTGCTCCACAAGAACGACGTGGCGCTGCCCATCGCCGAGCTCGCGCCCTTCTGCGCTGCGCTCGATGCGCTCTTCGCGAAGAGCTACCCCGGCTGGGAGGTGGTGCTCTTCGGTCACATCGGCGACGGCAACCTCCACATCAACGTGATGAAGCCCGACGACCTCGATCGCGCGGACTTCTTCGCCCGCACCGGCGACGCCGACCACGCCCTCTTCGCGCTGGTGCGCGCCCACGGCGGGAGCATCTCCGCCGAGCACGGCATCGGGCTGCTGAAGAAGCCCTACCTCGCGTACTCGCGCTCGCCCGAGGAGCTCGCCCTGCTCCGCGCCATCAAGCGGGCCTTCGACCCGAAGGGGATCCTCAACCCCGGGAAGATCCTCGACGCCTGAGGGCTGCGCGAGCGCGGAGCCGCGTTTGCGACGCCCGCGGGCGGGAGGTAGCGTTCGCCCATGCGAGAGATCGCGCTGGGACAGTGGACCTATTTCGCCTGGCACCTGCCCACCGCGCTGCTCTGCTTGGCGACGGGCGTCCTGGCGATGGTCATGGCCCGCTCGCTCTGGCGTGACGAGCTCGGCCTCGCCGAGAGGCGCCTCCGCTTCTCGGTGCTCGGCTGGAGCGCCGTGCTCTCGTCGCTGCTCTCGCTCGCGGTCTGGCCCTACCTCTCGGCCTTCGCTTCGGTGGAGGTGCGGCGCGACGGGACCTGGGAGCTGAGCAACTACCTGGGCGTTCCAGTCGCGGTGGTGCCGGCGAGCGAGTCGCGGCGCGTCGAGGGCGAAGACCTGGGCGGCCTCAACCTGGGCTCCGGGCGCATCCGGGTGCTCCGCGCCGACGGCTCGACGCTGGAGTCGGTGCGCATCTCCGGGCGGCGCTTCGACCGCGCCCGGGACGAGCTCCGCTACCCCTCCTCGGCGCTGCGCCCGGCGCGAGGGAGCGTCCTCACCGGCGCCCACACCTACGGCCCCAACGGCCCGGTGATGGACGCCGAGCTCGCCTCACGCTGACGACGCGAGCGCGTCGAAGGCCTCGATCAGCGCAGCCGGCGCCTGCACCAGCTCGACCAGCACGCCTTCGGCGCCGCGCGGTGCCTCGGCGTTTCCCTTCGGGTGCACGAAGCACACGTCGAAGCCGGAGGCGCCGCGGCGAATACCCCCCGGGGTAAAGCGAACCCCCTGCGCCGTGAGCCACGCGACCGCCGCGGGCAGGTCGTCGATCCAGAGCCCGACGTGGTTGAGCGCCGGGTCGTGGACGCGCGGGCTGCGCGACGGGTCGACCGGCTGCATCAGGTCGACCTCCACCCGGCCGAGGCCGCGGCCCACGCTGGTGATGTCCTCGTCCACGTTCTCCCGCTCGCTGCGGTAGGTGCCTTCCGGGGTGAAGCCCAGCAGGTCGACCCAGAACGCCCGCAGCGCCCCCTTGTCTGCGCCGCCGACGGCGATCTGTTGCACCCCAAGCACCCGGAACGGCCGGTCGTTCATCGTCTCCTCCATCGGTGTCCGTCTAAGGGCGCGCCGAGGGCGGCGGCCGTTGTCGCAGGTCATGGAGCAGGTCGGCCGCGGACTCCAGGCGCGCCGGGGCCTCGTTGGCCTCGCGCGTGGCGTGCCAGCTACGCCCCTGGTCGTCGCTCCAGCGCACCACCGTGGCGTCGCCGGACATGAACAGCAGCAGCCGCGGCCCCTGGGAGAACATCCACGCCGCGCGCGCCGCGAGGCCGCCGTGCCGTACGTCGTCGGAGAGCACCACCAGCTCGTCGCGCGCGGCGGAGTCCTGCGACGCGAGGGGGCGGCGCAGCACCCGCGGGGCCTCGTGGTCGCCGACCGCGAGCGCCATCACCAGCGCGTCGCCCGAGCGGGCCAGCGCGCGCAGCCCCGGCATCCGCACCGGCGGGGCGCAGCCGCCCGTGAGCCCGCACGACTGGAAGCTCCCCTCCCCCACGACGGTCACCCCGGCGCCGTCGCACGCGAGGCGCTGCGCTCGCCCGGAGGCCTCGGTGAGGCCGAGCTCGCGCGGCCCCTGCGCGTCGACGGCGAGCACGCGCGTCGGACCCGCGTCAGACACCGCGACGTAGGCGATGGGGCCCGCGTGGCACGTCGAGAGGAGCGCGGCGGGCGAGCGGAGCGGCGTCGGAGCGCGCCACGCGGTCTGCACGCCCAGCGCTCGGAAATCGAGGGCGAGCCCCCCCGCGGTGGCGGTGCTGGTGATCCACCAGACGAGCGAGGGGCTGCCCGCGGCGGCCAGCGCGGACTCGCGCTCCAGCGAGACCTCGGGGCCGAGCGGCGCCACCGCCCCGGGCGCGGCGCGAGCGACCTGCTCGAACTGGGCGCGGCCGCCGCGGGTGGTGATCGCATAGACGACGTCGTTGCGCGCCCGGAGCGGAAGGCTCTGGAGGGGCACGCCGCGGAGCCCGAAGAGCGGCGTCCAGGGGTCGTCGGCGGAGGCGACGGCGTAGGATCCGGCGCCCTGGTCGACGAGCACCAGGGCCTCGGCGCGGTCGCTCGGGACCAGCGCCAGCACGCCTCCGGAGGGCCCCGGTGCGGCGGAGCGGCGGCAGCGGATGGTGCCTCCCCCGTCGCGGCTGCGGCAGAAGATGCGCTCGCGGCTGTGGTCGACCCACATCATCGAGAGCACGCCGTCGCCGGCGCTCTCGCCCGCGAGCGTGGCGTTCTCGGAGAGCGACACCGGTAGCTCGTCGCCGGCCTCGACCGAGCGCGGCCGGGGCGCCTCGGCCATCGAGGCAGAGCGGAGCGAGACGCCAGCGGCGGAGAGGCGACGGCCGACGTCGGAGCGCAGGGCGACCCACTGCGGCCTCCAGGCGCCGAGATCGGTGGAGGTGCCGTCGCGGCGCAGCGCGGCCACCGCGGCGTCGTCGGCCCGGAGCGCCGTGCGGAGTCGAGCGACGGCCGCCGCCTCGTCGCCTCTCCCGGCGGGGCCCAGCAGGTCGAGGCAGCGCGAGGGCCAGGCGCGCGCGGCGTCCGGGCCGAGCGCCACGCGGCGCAGGTGGCGGGGCAGCTCGGCCGCGCTCGCAGGGGGCGCCTCGGTGCCGAAGAGGCAGCCCTCGACGCGGGCCATCGGGTCGACCCACGCCAGCGCCAGACGTCGGCTCTCCTGCTGCCGCGACACCTGCCGCTGCCAGCCGAAGAGGGCCGCCGCGCCGCCCGCGAGGAGCGTCACACCGACGCCCGCCACCAGCGCCGTTCGCCCCCCCTCGCGTCGTCTGTGTCTCACGTCTCCCTCGGGCCTCTCCGGTGTAGCGTCGGACCTTACACCATGACTTCCGAGCCCCTCCAAGCCTCTTCCGTAGACGACTTCTCCTGGGAGCCTCGGCCTCGCTACCGCGCGCTGCTCCTCGCGCTGCGCGAGGTGATCGCGGAGGCGCCCTCGCTGCGCGCGCTGCTGCTCGGCTCGGGCGACCTGCTCCACGCGCTGCTCGATGCCGAGCACATCACGGTCTTCGCGGCGGACGAGCGAAGCGAGTCGCTCTACTCCATCGCCCGGAGCGGCGGAGAGTCGCGCTCGCTGCGCGTCGCGTTCGACGCGCGCACCATCGCGGGCTTCGTCGCGACCACGCAGCGCTCGGTGATGCTCCGCGACGCCCAGGACGCCGAGCAGCTCCGCGCGCTGCACCCGCTGCTGCACCTCGACCGCGCCCCGGAGCCGGGCGTGCGCAGCGTGCTGGCGACGCCGATTCTCGGGAGCCGGCGCGCGGTGGGCCTTCTGGAATTCGTGAACTCACTCGACGGGGAGGCGTTTCGTGCGGACGACCTGCGCCTCGCGGAGGCCGCCGCGCGGATGCTCGCTCCCCGCATGGAGGCGCTCTGCGCGGAGGCCCCGTCGATGAGGGCGCCGGGCTCGCGCTTTCCTCCGCTCCGCTCCTCCGCGGCGGAGGAGGACTCCCTGGAGCGCCTGCTGGCCGAGGTCGCGAGCGCTCGCTCGCCAGAGAACGACCGCGACGACGAGGAGCGGGACTCCGACGACCGGGACTCGGACTCCCTGGCGGCGAGGCTCGTTCGACGGATCGTGATGGACGCCCAGCAGCGCGGCGCCTCGGACGTGCACTTCGAGCCCGGCGGCACCCGTGGCGGGCTGCGGGTGCGCCTCCGCGTCGACGGCGACTGCATCGACCACGCGACGGTGCCTGCGACCTTCCGGTCGAGCCTGGTGCAGCGCATGAAGGTGCTCGCGGACCTCGACCTCGCCGAGCGCCGGCGGCCGCAGGACGGGCGCTTTCGCATCCAGGCCGGGGACTCCGCCGTCGACGTCCGCATGGCCACGCTGCCGACCGTGGGTGACAACGAGGACGTCACGCTGCGGCTGCTCTCGGCGTGGCGGCCGCGGCCGCTCGACGGGATGGACTTCTCGGAGGTCAACCTCGCGCGCTTCCAATCGATCATCGCGGCGCCCTACGGCATCGTGCTCGTGGTGGGTCCGACGGGGTCGGGGAAGACCACGACGCTGCACGCCGCGGCGGGCGCCCTGAATACCGCGGACCGTAAGGTGCTCACCGTCGAAGACCCGGTGGAGATCGTCCAGCCGGGCCTGCGGCAGGTGCAGGCCAACGCCCGCATCGGGCTCGGCTTCCCGGAGGTGCTGCGGGCCTTCCTGCGCTCGGACCCGGACGTCATCCTGGTGGGAGAGATGCGCGACCGGGTGACCGCCAGCGTGGCCGTCGAGGCCTCCCTCACCGGGCACCTCGTGCTCTCGACGCTGCAGGCCAACAGCGCGGCGGAGACCGTTCCGCGGCTGCTCGGCATGGACATCGATCCCTACGCCTTCGCCGACGCCCTGCGCGGCGTGCTCGCGCAGCGCCTCGTGAAGCGCCTCTGCACCCACTGCCGCGCGCCCTACGCGCCGACGCCCGCGGAGTGGGAGCAGCTCTCCGGCGCCTACGGCCACGACGCCTTCGCGGTGCGGGCCGAGCGGACCTCCACGGAGTTCATGCTCCACCGCGCGGTGGGGTGCGCCCGCTGCAACGGCACGGGTTACCGCGGGCGCGTGGCGCTGCACGAGATCCTGCCCGGGAGCGGCGCGATCGCGGGGCTGATCCGTCAGCGAGCGACCATCGTCGAGCTGCGCGCCGCGGCGGACCGCGAGGGCATGACCACGGTGCTACAGGACGGCATCGAGAAGGCGCTCCAGGGCATCACCGACCTCGGCCAGGTGCGCTCGAGCTGCCTGTGAGCGCCACGGCCCGCACCGCCGCCGCGCTGAAGGTCGCCGCGAGGGAGACGGACAGCAGCGCGAAGAGCCACTCCTCCTCCCGCCACGGGACGCAGAGCCACAGCGACACCGCCCACCAGAGCGCCGCCAGCAGGGCCGCCGCCCGCAGCCGGGTGCGAGGTCGCAGCGGGGCGCGTCGCGCGCGGATCGCCGCGAGGCCGTAGCCCAGCGAGGAGAGCAGCGTCAGAAGCAGGGCGACGCGCATGCCCTGGTTGAAGGCGCGGCGAGCCGGAGTCTCCCAGGTGGTGGGCGCGCTGGTCGAGGAGAGCGTGGCGCGGAGAAGGGCGCGGGCGTCCCTGGCGCGGTGCCCGGGAGCGAGGAGCACCAGCAGCACCGCGTCGTCTTCGAGGGGGATCGCGGTGGCGAAGCGGGTGACGTTCACGCCGCCGGGAAGCGTCGCGACGCCGACGAGGGTCTCCACGGGGAAGCCGAGCACGCGGCCGTGCTCGACGTGGTCGGTGAAGCGGAAGGCGTCTGCGCGGCGGAACTCTGCGCGCTCTCCGGGCAGCAGCGATCGCTGCGGGAGGACGGCGTCGAGGTGCAGCACCTGGAGCACCATCGGGGGCTCGTCGGGCAGGTCTCCCGGGCGGCGGAAGACGTCGAGCAGGTCGCCGCGGACGCCGTCGGGCTCCACGCGCTCGAAGCGGTCAGGAAGGGTGAAGGTGAAGCGCGGCCGCTCGTGGCGGACGACCACCGGGTCGGCCGAGGCGCTCACGGCGGCGAGGAGCGCGGCGAGGGTGAGCGCGGGGAGGCGCAAGGGTCGTGGCTGCCTTAGCGGGCGGGATAGCGGGAGAGGTCGAGGGTGAAGCCGTCGGCGGAGGAGGCGCCCTCCGGGGGCTGCAGGTCGGCCAGCCGGTCGGCCTCGACGACGGCCTCGTAGCGGACGCGGTCGCCGGGGCCGAGGACGCGCAGGCGCACCCTCGGGGCGCTCTGCTCGACGACGAAGGACTGCACGCGCCGAGCGTCGGCGACGCCGCCCAGGAAGGTGGGCGTACCGGAGTTGACGTTGCCTCGGATGACGGCCTCGAGGGTCAGGCGGTCGACGGGGCACGGCTCGCGGTCGTCGTCGGGGTTGGTGGTGCGGCAGCTCGGGAGCACCGCCCAGATGCGGCGGCCCTGTCCGAGCGCGCCGATGCCGAAGGCCGTGCTCCCGGGGGGCGCGATGACGAGGTACACGCGCATCCGCCGCAGCATCCCGTCGACCGCGGAGACGGGGACCGGGATCACCTCACCGAGATCGAGGGTGGGGCGCGCCTGCGGCGTGGCCTCGGTGGTCGCGACCGTGGGCGGGGCCACGGCGACGCTGCCGGGGCGCGCGGCCGTGGGGGTCGGGCGTCGAGGCGGGTGCGAGCGCCGCTGCGCCCAGGCGGAAGTAGAGGCGCCGAGGGAGAGCGCCGCCGCGAGGGCGAGCGCGATCGAGGTGCGGATAGGCATAGGTGTGAAACCTCCACGGTCCGCGATGGACGACCGATGGTAGCGCACGGCGCGGGCGAGCGTTGCGTTCACGGCGCGGCGGGTGCTACGCCGCAGGGGATGAGCGGCGAAGAGCAGGTCCGGCTGACGAAGCTGGCGCACGGCGCGGGGTGAGCGAGCAAGGTCCGCGCTGCGGATCTCGCGCACGTGCTGCGCGGCCTCGCCCTCCCCGTCGACCCGAACGTTCTCATCGGCCTCAACCCGGCCGATGACGCCGCGGTGGTGCGCCTGCTGCCCGAGCTCGCGCTCGTGTTCACCACGGACTTCTTCACTCCGCTCGTGGACGACCCGCGCACCTTCGGCCGCATCGCCGCGGCCAACGCCCTCTCGGACGTCTACGCGATGGGGGGTCGGCCGCTGGTCGCCCTCAACATCATGGCCTTCCCGACGAAGCTCCTCGGCCTGGAGGTGATGGCGGAGGTGCTCGCGGGCGGAGCCGACATCGCTCGCGAGGCGGGCATCTCCATCGCGGGCGGACACTCGGTCGAGGACCAGGAGCCCAAGTACGGTCTCGCGGTGATCGGGACGGTCCACCCCGACCGCGTGTGGCGCAAGGGCGGGGCGAAGGCGGGGGACGCGCTGGTGCTCACCAAGGCCCTCGGCACCGGAGTGCTCGCGACGGCGCTCAAGCGGGGGAGGATTACCGAGGACGGTGTGGCCATGCAGGCGGCGATCGCCTCCATGGTCACCCTCAACGCCGCGGCCGCGAAGACGATCCTCGACCTCGGGGTGGAGGTCCACGCCGCGACGGACGTCACGGGCTACGGGCTCGTCGGGCACCTCGGCGAGATGATGCGAGCGAGCGAAGGGGTCTCCGCGAGGCTCTCGGCGGCGGCGCTCCCGGTCCTCGAGGGCGCGTTGGAGCTCGCCGCGGACGGCGTGCTGGCGGGCGGCACCAGGGCCAACCGCAGCTTCGCGGGAGAGTGGTTTCGCGTCGACGAAGGGGTCGACGAGGCGCGCGCGTGGATCGCCTGCGACGCCCAGACCTCCGGCGGTCTGCTGGTGGCGTGTCCCCCGGCCGACGCTGCGGCGCTGGTCGAGGCGCTCCGGGCGACCGGCTCCCCGGCTGCGGTGATCGGCCAGGTGGTCGATCAGCCGGGGGCGGCGATCACGCTCGGTCGCTGAGCAGCGGGCGGCGGCGCCACGCGAACGCCGCGCTCGCCACGAGGCAGACCAGCGCGAGGCCGCTCACCATGGCGCCCCGCGCCAGCGAGCGGGGCCGGAACACGAAGGCTACCCGGTGGGTCCCCGAGGGAATCGCGACGGCCTTCTGGTTGATGTTGGCGCGCACGATGGGCGCCTCGCGGCCGTCGACGGTCGCCGTCCAGCCGGGGTACCAGCTCTCGGCGAGCACCAGCCAGCCCGCGCTCGGGGCATCGACGGTGGCGATGAGCTCGGCGTTGGACGGACGAGCGACGCGGGCCTCGACCAGCGTCGGAGCCCCGGGCTCCGGCGCGGGCGACGCGCTCGGATCGGCGTGGAGGAGCACCTCGCGCCGTGGCGAGAAGGCCTCGGAGAAGATCCACTCCGCCGCCGCGCGGTCGGTCGGAGCCGCCACGGCGCGGCCCACGAAATACGCAAGAGGCAGCGGGTCGCGCACGCGGTAGAGCCGCGCCCACGATCCGCTCGGCATGGGTTCGAGGCGCTGCGACTGCACCGGGGATGGGGCGAGCACGTGGGTCACGTGGTTCATCGCGAGGAAGCGGACGAAGCCCCCCTGGGGGACGAGCTGGTCGCGCTCCGTGCGGTAGTTGCCGCGCGCGATGCCGTCGTGGGTCGGGCTCATCGCCCCCCAGCTGATCTCCATCTCGCGGGTGATGAGCCCGGCGTAACCGTCCGGCGAGGGCAGCGACCAGAACAGGTTGGTGTTGGGCTGGATCAGCTCCCGAGCGACGCGGTAGGGCGCGAGGTCGCTCCATCCCCGCGCGAGCCCGAAGGCCCGCTGGTGCACCGCGGAGGACTCCATCGAGTACAGGCGCCCGACCGGCTCGGAGGCGAGCGAGCGCAGCGCCGCGGGCGGGGCGAGCCAGGCGCCCGCGTCGGAGAGCGGGTTCTGCCGTGGCTGGGTCAGCCCGAGGTCGAGCGCCGTGATCGCCACCGCGGCGGCGGCCAGGTGCAGCGCGGTGATGCGCGAGGTGCCGGCGGTGGCCCTGCCGGACCACCATCGCTCTGCGCGGGTGAGGCCGAGGCCGGCGAGCGCCGCGAGCGCGCCGCACGCGACGAAGAGGAAGCGCTGCGGGATGCGGAAGCTCTTGATGCCGGGGAGCAGGGCGAAGGCGACGCGGTACACCGGCGTCGCGGGGCCGAGCGCGAAGAGCAGCCCGAGGAGCGCCAGCGCGCCGAGCACCCACACCGCCCGGCGGCGGTCGGACCACAGCGCGACGAGCGCGAAGGGCACCGTGCAGAGCCCGAGGTAGCCGTGCGACTCCCAGAAGATGTCGCGGCCGCGGTAGGTGCCGTCGCTCACGTCACCGAAGGGGTAAGGGACCGCCAGCGCGAGGAGGTTGGGCGGCCAGTAGCGCCAGTGCGTCGCGAACTCCCAGGTGAGCCCGCCGTGGCGCGACGAGAGGCCGCCGAGCTCGGCCATCGGGAGCAGCTGCACCGCGCCCAGGGCGATGCCGATCATACAGGCCAGGGTAAAGCGCCCCAGCGCGAGGAGGCGCCCGCGGGCGTCGCGGGAGGCGTGGAGCGCTCGCACCACGGCCCATAGCCCGTAGGCCAGCAGGCACGCGTAGAGCGACTGCGGAAACGAGGCCAGCACCTGCAGCCCGACGACGGCGGCGAAGAGCACCAGCGCCCGGTCTCGGCGAGGGCCCTCGGAGCGCGGGCCGAGCGCCTCCTCGACCAGCGAGAGCCCCAGCGGAAACCACGCGACGGTGCCCAGCACGCCGAGGTGGCGCCACTGCGAGACGAGCACCCCGCCGTGCGCCCAGACCAGCGCCGAGAGCATCGCGCCCGGCACCGAGGCGCCGAGCACCCTCGCGAGGCGCGCCGCGCCGAAGCCGGCGACCGCGAGCATCAGCAGGAGGAAGGCGTCGTAGGCCGCCGGGGGTGGGAGCGCCGCGAAGAGCAGGTCGCTGATGGGGTCGAGCGCGCCGCCGCTCGCGAAGAGGGGATAGCCCGTGTAGATGCCGGGCTCCCAGAGGGGAAGGTGGCCCGAGCGCAGGGCGCGACCCATCGCGGCGCGAGCGGGGAGCTCGCCGCCGAGGAGGTCGGCGACGAAGATGTCGTCGGCGAGGTTGACCACGCGGAAGGTGAGCAGCCGCGCGTAGGGGAGGACGAGCAGGAGCCCGAGGAGGATCCACGGCGCCCAGCGGCGGGCCCCGGCCGGGGGAGGCACCGGGGCGGGGGTCACCGGGGCGCTGGAGCCGTCGTCGTCCCGGCGGCGTTGGCGGCGCCCGCGGCGTTGACGCGCAGTCGCTCGGCGATGCGCTCCCGCACCGGCGTGTACTCGCGGTCGAGGGACTCGCGCTGACGGATGGCCTCGATGCGGGCGCGCGGGAGGGCGGCGGAGGTCACGCTGGCGTGGGCGTCGGCGAACTCGGCGACGGCTCCCCAGGCGCCGATGGCCTCGCGCCAGAGCCCCTGGGCCTCGTCGGTGTCGGCGATGCCGATGAGGGCGCGGGCGCGGTCGGCGTCGGCGCTGGCCTCGATGGCCAGGCGCAGGGCCTCGCGGTAGTTGCCCATCGCGGTCGCGGCGTCGTTGCGGGCGCGCGACACGGCGGCCATGCGGAGCCACGGAACGGGCGAGCGGGGGTCGCGCTGCACGGCGTCGCGGAAGGCGGTCATGGCGGCGTCGAAATCGCGGCGGGCGAAGGCCTCGGCGCCGCGGCGCAGGCTCTGGTCGAAGGGGCTGGGGCCTCGCGTCGGGGCGGCCGCGGGCGCCGGAGCGTTCTGAGCGAGCGCGGCCGCGGGCGACAGCCACGCGAGGCCGAGGATCAGGGTGATGGGTCGCAGCACGGCGCGAGGATACACCGGGTCAGCGCGCGCGATACTCGTAGTAGTAGCGGAGCACCTGGCGGACGTAGTGCTGGGTCTCCTCGTAGGGGGGCACCGCGCCGTAGCGGATGACTGCGCCGCTGCCGGCGTTGTAGGCCGCGAGGGTCAGCACGAGGTCGCCGTTGAAGGTGTTGGCGAGCACCCGGAGGTAGCGCGTCCCGCCGAGCACGTTCTGCCGCGGGTCGAAGGGGTCGGTGACGGTCATGCTCTGCGCGGTGGACGGGAGCATCTGCATCAGGCCGAGGGCGCCCGAGGACGACACGCTCCAGGCGTTGAAGTCGCTCTCCTGCTTGATCACCGCGCGGATGAGGGCCTCGGGGATCTGGTAGAGCTGCGCGGCCTCGCGGATGTACGGGTCGTAGCGGTTGTAGCGGGTGGCGTCGCCGCGGGCGGCGTCGTACTGGGCGCGCACCTCCGGACCGACGGTGGGGAGGTTGGGCGCGGTGATGACCTGCGACGGCGCGTCAGGGGCCGGGCGGTGGTCGGGGGTGGAGATGATCACCCTCGCGTTGGCGCGGCGGTTGGCCGGGACGTTGGTGAAGTGCAGCGATCCGTCGGCGCCGCGGGACATCCAGATCTGTGCGAGGGCGGACGGCGCCGCGGCGAGCATCGCGGCGAGCAGGGACGTGACGACGGACGGGCGCAAGGTCATGGCAGGATAGCGAACGACGGGGCGGGTCGGCCAGTTCCCGGGAGGGTTGAGGGGGCCCCGCGGGACCGGATGGTGCGCGGCGACGTTGGGGGATAAGGTCGCCGGACATCATCGATGCGAGAGACAACGGACTTCCTGGTTCTCGGGAGCGGCATCGCGGGCCTTACGCTGGCCCTGCGCGCGGCGGAAGACGGCGACGTGACGATCGTCACCAAGCGGGGCCGCGCCGACGCCAACACCACCTGGGCGCAGGGCGGCATCTCCGCGGTGCTCGACCCGACGGACAGCTTCGAGGCTCACACCGCCGACACCCTCACGGCGGGCGCGGGGCTCTGCAAGCGCGACATCGTCGAGCTCTGCGTGCGCGAGGGGCCCGACCGCATCGCCGACCTGGTGGCGCTCGGCACCCGCTTCACCCGCGCGGTCGACGCCGAGGGAAACAGCCATTTCGAGCTCGGGCGCGAGGGCGGTCACAACGCTCGCCGCGTGGTGCACGCCGGGGACATCACCGGCCGTGAGGTCGAGCGCGCCCTGCTCGAGGCCGCCGAAGCGCACCCGCGCATCCGCTTCCTGGAGCAGCACATGGCGGTCGACCTGATCACCCTGTCGAAGTTCGGCGGGCCTGATGTGTGCGTCGGCGCCTACGTGCTCGACACCCAGCGGGCGGTGGTGATCACCATGCTCGCGCGCCAGACGGTGCTCGCCACCGGCGGCGCGGGGAAGGTCTACCTCTACACCTCGAACCCCGACGTCGCGACCGGCGACGGCATCGCGATGGCCTACCGCGCTGGGGCCGAGATCGCGAACATGGAGTTCTACCAGTTCCACCCGACGGTGCTCTACCACCCGCAGGCCAAGAGCTTTCTCATCAGCGAGGCCCTGCGCGGCGAGGGCGGCGTGCTGCGCCTCGAAGACGGCACGGCCTTCATGAAGAAGCACCACCCGATGGCCGACCTCGCCCCTCGGGACGTGGTGTCGAGGGCCATCGACTACGAGATGAAGCGCACCGGCGAGGACTGCGTGTGGCTCGACATGACCCACCACACGGCGGACTTCCTGCGGCAGCGCTTCCCGAACATCCACGCGGAGTGCCTGCGCTACGGCGTCGACATGACCGAGCGGCCGATCCCGGTGGTGCCGGCGGCGCACTTCTGCTGCGGGGGCGTGACCACCGACGCGTGGGGGCGCACCTCCATCCCCGGGCTGTGGGCCGTCGGCGAGGTCTCCTGCACGGGGCTCCACGGCGCCAACCGGCTGGCGAGCAACTCGTTGCTGGAGGGCCTGGTGTTCGGGCGCCGCGCGGCGGAGCACCTGCACGCCGAGGCCGGGCATGAGCCCTGGCCGGAGGTTCCCGACTGGGACATCGGGAAGGCGGCGCCGAGCGACGAGGCCGTGGTGGTCACCCAGAACTGGGACGAGCTCCGCCGGCTCATGTGGAACTACGTCGGCATCGTGCGCTCCAACCGCCGCCTCCAGCGCGCGGCGCGGCGCATCGCGCTCCTCCAGGAGGAGATCCGCGAGTACTACTGGAACCACCTGGTGACGCTCGACATGCTCGAGCTGCGCAACATCGCGACGGTGGCCGAGCTCATCGTGGCGAGCGCCCTCTGCCGCAAGGAGTCCCGCGGGCTGCACTACACGCTCGACCATCAGGAGACCGAGGCCGCGCTGGCCCGGGACTCGGTGGTGAAGCGCGGCGTCGGGGCCCACCTCCGTTGACAGGGGAAGGCGAGCGGCGTCACCGTCGGGCGTCGCGCCGGATGGGGAGGAGCTGAGGGCGATGGGGTCTGTTCGGAGATCGGGTGTTCGCTTGTGGTTCGTCGGCGCGTTGCTCATCACGGGGTGCGGCGACACCGCCTGGACCGAGTGGGCCCCGATCGACGCAGCGCCGACGGACCTGTCGGTCGTCGACGCGGTCGGCAGCAGCATCATCGTGAGCGACGTGGGCAACGGCGCCGACGCGAGCGATGCCGCCGACGCGAGCGATGCCGCCGATGCGAGCGATGCCGCCGACGCGAGCGATGCCGCCGACGCGAGCGATGCCGCGGACGCGGATGCGACGACCTTCGACTTCGACGTGACGATGGCCGACGTCGGCGTTCCTGGTGTCGATGTGTCGCGCACGGTGGACGTCCCCGTCGACCGCGGGAGCCCCATCGACGTCCCCGTCGACCGCGGCGCTCCCGTCGATGTCCCCATCGACATCCCCATCGACCGCGGTAGCCCGATCGACGTCCCCGTCGACCGCGGCGCTCCCGTCGATGTCCCCATCGACATCCCCATCGACCGCGGCAGCCCCATCGACATCCCCATCGACCGCGGCGCTCCCGTCGATGTCCCCATCGACCGCGGATCTCCCATCGATCTCGGCGTCGATGTCCCCATCGACCGCGGATCTCCCATCGACATCCCCATCGACCGCGGATCTCCCATCGACATCCCTATCGACCGCGGATCTCCCGTCGACGTCGGAGTGGACGTCCCCCCCGTCGACACCGGCGTCACCGGCTCTCCTTCGACGGATCCCGTCGCCTACAGCGGGTCCTTCGCGGCGCGCACCGGGCGCTTCACCGCGACGCTCACGGTGCAGGGCGAGCGTCGCTCGGTGGTGCTCGTGGTGCCCACCAGCGCCGGGGCGTCCCCGCCGCTGCTGATGCTCTTCCACGGCACCAACGGCGATGGATCCGTGGTGCTGACAGAGTCCAACGCGCAGACGCTCGCCAACAGCGCGGGGGTCATCGTCGCGGCGCCGACCTCACGCTGGCGACCGGTCGGGGACTTCGACCACGCCACCGAGGAGACCTACTGGGAGACCGCGCCCAACGCCGACATCAACAACAACCAGGACCTCGTGCTGGTGCGCGCCATCATGGCCGAGGCGCGGCGCGCGTACGGCGTCGACCCGATGCGGATCTACGCCATGGGGCACTCCAACGGCGCGTTCTTCGCGCAGTTCGTGGCCGTGCTGCTGCGCGATCGCATCGCCGCCTTCAGCGAGAACTCTGGCGGCCTCGTGCGCTGCGGGCGCACCACCTCGTGCACCTTCCAGGGCTCCGGCACCACCTGCGCCGCGCTCCGTACGCAGTCCGGGTACTGCTCGTGCGCGGGCGCCGAGCTGCCGGTGGCGGTCCCGAGCTCGGGGCGGATGCCGCCGGGCCTGCTGACCCACGGCACCCGCGACCCGATGGTCTCGGTCTACTACACCTGCACGCTCGCCGATCTGATGACGGCCCGCGGTCACTCGCAGGTGACGCAGCTCTTCGATGGAGAGGGACACGGCGTGCCGTCGAACTGGGCGCAGCTGGTGTGGCCCTTCTTCGCGGCACGCCGACTCGGCGATCGCTAGCGGCAGCCCTCGTCGACCACCCCGTTGCAGTTGTCGTCGCACCCGTTGCAGGCCTCACCGGCGCCCTGCATGCACTGTCCGCACATCGGTCGCTGGTAGACCGGCTGCTGCTGGTAGACCGGCTGCTGGTAGACCGGCTGCTGCTGGTAGACCGGCTGCTGGTAGACCGGCTGCTGGTACGTCGTGCCGACCACCACGCGCGCGGGCCGCACATAGACCGGCTGCGCCCTCGCGCGAACCACACAGCCGCCGAGCGCCAGCGCCCCTGCCACCGCCGCCGCCGCCGAGACCATCCATCGCGCCTTCGTTGAGTTCATCGCTGCTCCTCTCACTTCGCCTCGTCACGGGCGTCCGCAGACTCCAAGGCCATGCGCACGGTAGCGCATCCGCCGCGCGGGGTTGCCGTTCGTGAGCGCCTTCGGCTAGGTTCCGCGCGATGTCCGGCCTCCGTGCCTTCCCCATTGCGCTCGCGCTCCTCTCCTCGGTGTCAGCCTGCGCCGGGACGCAGAGCGCCAGAGGCTCCCTGCACTACAGCGACGAGGCCCAGGCGGCCTACGAACGCGGGATGGACCGCTTCCGCGACGAGGAGTGGCCCGAGGCCACCGAGGCCTTCCGCGCCGTCCAGCGCGAGTACTCCGCCTCGCGCTACGCCACGCTCGCCGAGCTCCGGCTCGCCGACGTGATGTTCCGGCAGGAGACCTACACCGAGGCCCTCGCGGCCTACCGAGCCTGGCTCCGGTACCACCCCTCCTCCGACGAGTCGGTGCACGCGCACTTCATGATCGCGCACTGCTACGTCAAGCAGATGCCCGACGACTGGTTCCTCGTGCCGCCGAGCTACGAGCGCGACCTGAGCTCCGTGCACGACGCCGAAGGGGCGCTCTCCCGCTTCATCCGAGACTACCCCGAGGCCTCGCAGCTCGCCGAGGCCCGACGCCTCCTCGGCCAGGTGCGCCTGCTCCTCGCGCGCCACGAGTATTACGTCGCGGAGTTCTACGTCACCCGCGAGCGATACCCCGCGGCCATCAACCGCCTCCTCGGGGTCATCGGCAACTACGAGGGCTCCGGCCTCGAGCCCCGCGCCCTCCTCCAGCTCGGTGAGCTCTACCTCCGTAGCAACCGCCAGCCCGAGGCCCGGGGAGCGTTCCAGGCCCTGCTGGAGTCCTACCCCAGGAGCCCGCAGGTCGAGGCCGCGCGGCGCTACCTCGCTCGCGTCGGGCCCGGGGCCTCGGTGCCACCCGACACCGACTCCGCGGTGATCCCCGTGACGAGGCCCGCCCGCCCGGCGGCCGCCGAGCGCACGCGCCGACAGTAGACTTCCCCTCCGGAGGATACCCGTGACCGACCAGCTCAAGCAGCACCTCACCATCGGACGCGAACTCTACGAACGTCAGGACTACGTGGGCGCCGAGCCCTACCTGCGCGAGGTGCTCACCCTCCGCGACGACCTCGCGGACGTGCATCACATGCTCGGGGTGATCCACAACGACCGCGGCGAGCTCGCCGAGGCGCGGCTCTGCTTCGAGCGCGCGCTGCTGCTCAACCCCGACTACACCGAGGCCGCGCTCAACCTCTCCATCGTCTGCAACGAGCTCGGCGCGTACACCGCCGCGCGCGAGGTCGTCGGCACCATCTCCGAGCGCGCCCGCCACGGCCACCGCATCGACCCCTACGCCCGCGGCAAGGTGGCCAACCTCCACGGCGAGGTCGCCCGCGCCTACGAGGAGCTCGGGATGTGGCCCGAGGCCATCGACGAGTACCGCCGCGGGCTCGCGCTCTGCCCCGACTACTCCGACCTGCGCACCCGCCTCGCCATGTGCCTCCGCTCCGACCACGAGGTCGACGAGGCCCGCAAGGAGCTCGAGATCGCCGTCAACATCAACCCCAGCTTCGTGCCCGCGCGCGTGGCCCTCGGGGTGATGTACATGACCCTCGGGCGCCACGACGACGCGGCCCTCGCCTGGCGAGAGGCGCTCGCCATCGACCCCACGCACCGGCCCGCGAAGGTCTACCTGCGGCTCCTCGACGAGCCCGACGTGAGCCCGTCGCAGTTTCCTCCGCCGGACGCCATCGAGGCGAAGAGCGACGAGTTCACCATCGAGCTGCTCACCGACTCGAAGTAGGCCCTCAGCGGCGCAGGCCGAGCGCGCGCCACCAGTCGGTCACCACGTGCGCTCCGCCGCCCAGCAGGGCCGCGACCAGCAGCGCGGCGCCCACCCAGGGGAGCCTGCCCATCGCGAGCACCACCGATCCGCCGAGCACGAGCGACGCCACCACGAGGCTCGCGAAGAGGCGCCGACCCAGCCGGTCGAAGGCCAGCGGAGTCTCCGCGTCGGCGGTCTTGAGCGTGAGGTGGCCCTTGCGGAGGTCCTCGAGGATCTCCGAGACCTGCTCGGGCATCTGCCCCGCCATCCCGCTCATCCGTAGCGCGGTGCGCACCAGGTCGCCGGTGAGCTTGTCGGGCGAGTACCGCTGCGCCACCAGGCGGATCAGGTAGGGCTTCGCCTCGGAGAACACGTCGAGGTCGGGCGCGATCTGCCGGGCGGTGCCCTCCAGGGTCATGAGCGCGCGGCCCACCAGCATGAAGTCCGGGGGCATGTCGATGCCGTGCTTGACCGCGCCCCAGATGAGGTCGCGCACCACCGCGGCGACCTCGATCTCGCCCAGCGCCCGGCCGACGTACTTGCGCCCGAGCGTCTCGACGTCGGTGCGGAAGGCCGCCATGTCGACCTTTCTCGTGGGGCGGCCGAGGGCGTAGAGGGCGTCGGCCACGGCGCTGTAGTCCTCGCGCGCGGCGGCCACCATCAGGTCGAGCGCGCGGTCGCGGGTGGCGCCGGAGAGGTGGCCCACGAGACCGAGATCGAGGAGCCCCACCACCGGGGCCTCGTTGGACCCGAGCACCAGGAGGTTTCCCGGGTGCGGGTCGGCGTGGAAGAAGCCGTCCTCGAAGATCATCTTGATGACGACGTGCACGCTGGTGCTGGCGAGCGCGCGGCCGTCCAGACCCTGCGCGAGCGCGTCGTTGAGCTTGCGCCCGTCCAGGAACTCCAGCGTCAGCACCCGCTTGCCCGAGTGCGAGCGGAACACCCCCGGGAAGCGCACCCGCGCGTCGCCCTCGAAGTTCTTGGCGAAGCGCTCAGCGTGGTCGGCCTCCTGGAGGAAATCGAGCTCGGCCTTGATGCTCCGGTCGAACTCCGCGACGAGGTCGACCGGCGAGTACCTCCGCGACTCCGGCACCGCGCGCTCCAGCGCCCTCGCGAACCAGTAGAGCAGGTCGACGTCCCGCGCGACGGTCTCCTGGATCCCCGGCCGCTGCACCTTGATGGCCACCTCGCGGGCCCCATCGCCCTCCGCCGCCGGGGCCAACCGGCCGCGGTGCACCTGGGCGATCGACGCGCTCGCCAGCGGGCGCTCATCTACCGAGAGGAAGAGCTCGCCCACCGGGCCGCCGAGCTCGCTCTCGATCTCCTCGCGCACCGCGTCCCAGGTGATGGGCTTTACGTCGTCCTGTAAGATCTTGAGCTCCGTGATGACCTCCGGGGGGAGGAGGTCGGCGCGCGTCGAGGCGATCTGCCCGAGCTTCACGAAGGACGGCCCGAGGTCTTGCAGCACGAAGCGCACGCGCTGCGCGAGGGAGTGCGAGCGGGGGTCCGTCGCCTCGGCGCCGTGCGCGACGAGGGGCGTGTCGAGCCCGAGGCGCTGCACCACCTCGCCGAAGCCGTGGCGCCAGAGGACGGCGACGATCTCCCGGAGCCGGTCGAGGTCGCGAAAGGCGGTGATCACGGAGGGCATCGGGCGCTCTCAGTCACGGGGGCAGAGGCCGAAGCGAGCGAGGCGTACGCCCTCGACCTGGAGCTGGCAGAGGGCGCCGTAGGTCATCCCGTCGCAGCCGCAGACCAGGTCTGCGGCGGACGCGTCGACCATCATGCAGCTGGACGCGGCGCGACGGGGCACGCAGAAGCCGGGCGCGTCGCAGCCGGGGCCGTTGCAGTAGAGGTCCGGGGAGGGGCAGTCGGCGTTGCTGCGGCAGCCGAGCACCGAGGACTCGGCGACCACGTCGCGCGGCCCGTCGGAGGCGTCGGAGCTCGCGTCGACCGCCACGTCGACCCGGGCGTCGCGTCCCCCGTCGAGCCCCGCGTCGAGGTCGCTCGCGTCCGCGGCGTCGCGGCCCACGTCGCGCGGGGCGCCGAAGTCCGTCGGCACGACCGTGGCGTCGCCGCTGAAGCGCCGAGGCTCCTCCGCACAGCCGAGCGCCAGGGTGGCGCAGAGGATCCATCCCCAATTGGGCGTTGCGCCAGCCGACCGCCTCGTCTCCATCGCGCGGACGATGCCACAGCCCGCGGGGAAACCCCACCGTCCGTGGGGCTCCCCGGTGAGGGCGTTCACCCGCGCGCCTCGCGGAAGGCCTCCGCCGCCGCCGCCAGCGTCGCCTCGATCACCCCCTCGTCGTGCGTCACCGAGTGGAACGCCGCCTCCCACTGCGACGGCGGCAGGTACACCCCGCGCTTGAGCATCCCCTGGTGGAAGCGCGCGAAGGCCTTGGTGTCGGCGCCCTTCGCGTCGTCCCACGAGCGCACCGGCGCGTCGGTGAAGAACACCGTCCACATGGCGCCCACGCGCTGCACCGTCACCGTCGCCCCGGCCGCGCGGGCCGCGTCGCGGAGGCCAGACTCCAGGCGCGCTCCGATGCGCTCCAGCGTGACGTAGAGCTCGGGCGTGAGCAGCGCGAGCGTGGCCAGCCCCGCCGCGGTGGCGACCGGGTTGCCGCTGAGCGTCCCCGCCTGGTAGACGGGGCCGATGGGAGCGAGCCGGTCCATGATGTCCGCGCGGCCGCCGAAGGCCGCGAGGGGCAGGCCGCCGCCGACGATCTTACCCAGGGTGGTAAGGTCGGGCTTCACGCCGTAGACCGCCTGGGCGCCGCCGCGCGCCAGCCGGAAGCCGGTCATCACCTCGTCGAGCACCAGCAGCGCGCCGTGCTCGGTGCAGAGCGAGCGCAGCCCCTCGAGGAAGCCCGGAGCGGGAGGGACGCAGCCCATGTTGCCCACCACCGGCTCGACGATCACCGCGGCGATCTCGCTGCCCTGCTCGGCGAAGAGGGCGCGCACCGCGTCGAGGTCGTTGTAGCGGGCGGTCAGGGTGTTGAGCGCCGCCGCCGCCGGGACCCCGGCGCTGTCGGGCACGCCGAAGGTCGCCGCGCCGCTGCCGGCCTTCACCAGAAGGAAGTCCGCGTGGCCGTGGTAGCAGCCCTCGAACTTGAGCACCTTGTCGCGGCCGGTGAAGCCGCGGGCGAGGCGCAGGGCGCTCATGCAGGCCTCGGTTCCGCTCGAGCAGAGGCGCACCTTGTCCATCGAGGGGACGGCCTCGCAGAGGGCCTCGGCGAAGAGCACCTCGCGCTCGGTGGGCGCGCCGTAGCTCGTCCCCATCGCCGCCGCCTCGGTGATCGCCCGGAGGATCGACGGCTGCGCGTGCCCGAGCACCATCGGCCCCCAGGAGCCGACGTAGTCGATGTAGCGCGTTCCGTCGGCGCCCCAGAGGTAGGGGCCCTCCGCGCGGGCCACGTAGATGGGCTCGCCGCCGACGGCTCGGAAGGCTCGTACGGGGGAGTTCACGCCGCCGGGGATTCGTCGGAGGGCGCGCTCGTGCAGGCTGCGGGAGATGGGGTCTGCCATGGTGGCGGAGCGATAGCCCCGACCGGCGACCAGTGTCTAGGGGCGTGCGCTCGCGGGGCGCACGGCCTCGCCGTAAAGCACCAGCTCGATGCCGTGGGAGTCGTCGGGCATCGCCCCGCGGACCACCATCGGCTGCGGCACCGACTTGCTCTCCCCCGGCCCGAGGCGCTCGTCCTCTGGGAAGAGGAAGCCCTGGAGCCCGGTCGGCCCGTCTCCAGCGCGCGTCCGGATCTCCAGCGCGCGGAGCATGAAGGGAGAGCACTGGTCGTTGGCGCAGGGGTTGCGCACCACCGCGGTCACCGAAAGGAAGGAGCCACCCGTGGTGGGGGGATCGCTCACGTAGGGCCGGGCCTCGACCTCGAGCGAGGCCACCGAGGCCGTGGAGCCGCCGGTCGCCAGCGGCACCGAGGCGCGCCAGACCGAAGGGTCGCCGTAGGCGCCCACGCCGCTGCGGAGCTGCGCGAGGACCGGAGGCGCCGAAGGGAGCGTCACGGAGACCGCCGCGGTGGCGCCCTCGGCGAGCATCACCCTCCTCGACGAGGACCACGGGGCCATGAAGGACGAGCCGATCACCTCGTAGTTGCCGGGGCCGAGGGCGTCGATGGTCTGCGTGGCGGTGCGGTCCCACCGGAGCACCCGCTCGAAGCCGCCGACGGGGCCGCAGCGGACGAGCAGCCAGACCTCCGGCGCGCGGACCTCCAGGCCCGGGTCGAGCCCGAGCGCGACCCGGAGACGGCCGGTGCCGGTGGCGCTGCAGGAGGGCGGCTCTGCGAGGTCGGCGGTAACGCCCGCGGCGTCTTCCGAGGAGCCCCCGTCGGGGACGAGGGCGCCAGCGTCCAGGGCGGGGGCGAGATCGCCTGCGCCGCTGCCGCAACCCACCGCGGCGAGGGAGAGGATCCACGGCGCGACGCGCCGCAGTGAAAGGAAGTTCATTGGGCAGCAGGTATAGCAACGGCGCCAGCGAACGGTAAGCCTCTGGCGACGTGCGTCAGGCCCTATGGCAGCGCCCGGGGAGCCGCGGGCGGCGGGAGCACCCGCTCCCGGGTCACGTCGATGCGCTCCAGCGCGCGCTCGCGCACCCTCCACGTCTCGCGGCGAATCTCGCTGCCGATGGCCTCGCCCCCGAGGCCTCCGTGGAGCGGGCGCTGCTCGACGTAGAGGTCGCGCGGCACCGGCAGCTCGTCGATGACGTCCCAGCGTCCCCGGGTCTCCGCGCCGGTGGCCTCGTCGAAGGACCCGAGGCGCACCTCGCCCGCGTACCAGTCCAGGGCGCCGTCGTCGCCGAGCCGGGCGACCCGCAGCGAGCGCCCGCTGCCCTCGTCGCCATCGTCGCTCGCCACCTCGGTCTCCACCGCGAACTCCCGAGGCGCGGCGATCGTCAGCGCCACCGCCGTCACCTCGACCGTGGAGCGAACGCAGCTCCCCGGTCGGCCCGCGTCCACCAGCGAGAGGTGCGCCCTCGGGGCCCATGTTCCGGAGCGACCGGAGAAGCTCACCAGCGTCGCGTTGCCGCAGTCGGTGCGCACCAGGCCGAGCGCCGAGTCACCCACGCACCCGAGCGCCCTCACCTCGCTCACGCGCTCGTCCGTCGCCGCGTCGCCGCCGATGGTGCGCTCGCCCGCCGCGGGGCGCAGCGCCACCCCCATCGCCGGGAGCGCCGACGGCTCCGAGCGCGCCCCATCGAGCGCCGAGGCGAAGCGGATGCAGTCTGCCACCGGGGGCGCCGGGGTCACGGCGGTGACCGCCGCGGGCCGAGGCGTCGAGGCGCAGCCCGCGAGCAGCAGCGAGGCCAGCAGCGCCCCTCGCCTCACCAGCCCGACCCCCTCGCCCCGTCCGTCGATCCCCACGCCCAGGTCATCGTCTCGGTGTTGTTGGCCCGGCCCGGCCGCCCCGTACGGTCGAGCGCGATCACCCCGCCGGTGCCGCCGACCCGCGAAGAGAGCATGGCGATCGCCTCCGCCGCGGCCGCCATCGGATCGGCCCCGCCGCGCAGCGCAGCGATCACCTGGAAGCTTACCCCTACCCGTAAGATCTTCTCCCCGTGGCCGGTGGCGCTGACGCCTCCGGCGAGGTCGTCGGCGTAGGTTCCGGCGCCCGGGAGGGGCGTGTCGCCGACGCGCCCTCGGCGCTTGTCGGTCATGCCTCCGGTGCTCGTCGCGGCGGCCACGTGGGCGCCGTCGAAGGCCACCGCGCCGACCGTTCCTCCGGCCCAGCCGCTCTCGGCCCTCCCGGCGCGCACGGCCTCCCAGCGCAACCTCGCGGCGTCCGTGATCAGCGCCTCGTCGGGCACCCGCTCGAAGCCCCGCGACTCGGCGAAGCGCATCGCGCCCTCCGCGGCGTAGAGCGCGTGGCGGCCGTCTTCCATCACCGCGCGCGCCACCGCGATGGGGTGACGCACCGCGGGCATCGCGCACACCGCGCCGTAGCGCAGCCCGTCGCCGTCCATCAGCGCCGCGTCCAGCTCGACCCCGCCGTCCTCGTGAAGGCACGCCCCCCGCCCCGCGTTGAAGAGCGGATCGTCCTCCAGCACCTCCACCGCACGCTGCGCCGCGTCGAGCGCGCTCCCTCCGCCGTGCAGCACCGCCAGCGCCGCCGCCACGGCGCGCTCGCAGCCCGCCACGTGCTCGGCCCGTCGCGCGGGCGCCACGCTGCCGGCCCCGCCGTGGACGATCACCGACCGGGTCATCGCTCAGCCCCGGCGCAGACGGGCCAGCGCCTCGGGGGTGGTGTTCTCCTCGGTGAGCTGCCGAGGAGCGAGCGAGGGCTCGGCCAGCACGCCGCCCGCCGTCTCGAGGCCGCGCACCAGCGCAGGGACGTCGGCCGCGGTGATCTGGCCCAGCAGCACCCCGTCGGGCATCACCGCCACGGTCACGCCGTGCTCGCACTGATCGATGCAGCTCGACGACATCACCCGCACACGGGGCCCCTGCCCCGCGGCCTTCGTCGCGCGCTTGAGCTCCTCGATGATCGCCTCGGAGCCCTTGGCCGCGCACGACCCCCGGGGGTGATCGTCGGCCCGACGGTTGGTGCAGATCCACACGTAGCGCTCTTTGAGGGGCATGCGTGGGTTTATACAACCGTCCGCGGCGGCTCCGCGATACTCCACCCCGCAGCCCTGCCGATGCGCGTCCGAGTGAAGGCCCGAGCCTCCCGCAGCCTCGCGACCGTCACGCCCAGCCGGCGCGAGCTCGCCCGGGCCTTCTTCGCGCTCGCGGTGCGCGCCGACGTCCCCACGCTCTCCGCCAGCTTCGCCTTCAGCGCCGTCTTCGCGCTCGGCCCGCTGCTCTCGCTCGCCCTCACGGCCCTCTCGACGCTGCGCGACGACACCTTCCGCAGCGGGCTCGAACACCTCGCGCGCGCCATCGTGCCGAGCGTCTCGGCCCCCTTCCTCGACGTCATCGCCGGGCAGGTCAGGCGCGCCGGCAACCCGCTCGTCCTCGTGGTCTCCCTGCTCGGCCTCGTGTGGACCCTCTCCTCCGCCTCCGACGCCATCGTCTCGGCGCTCGAGATCATCGGCCGCCGAGACCCGCGCGCCTGGTGGCGCCGCCGGCTGCGCTCGGTGATCCTCGGGCTCGCGGTCGCCCTCGCCCTGTCCGTGGCCTCCGTCGCGGTCACCCTCGGGCCCCGCGTGGGCGCCCTCCTCGGCCGCCTCACGGGCCTCCCCATGGACGTGTTCGAGCCGCTCACGTCACAGTGGTTCAGGCTGCCGCTCGTGGCCGCCAGCTTTACCACCCTGTGTATGATCTACTACCGCCACGGCACCATCGACGCGCCCCCGCGCGGCCTCTCGCTCCTCGGCTCGGCCTTCGGCGGCGTGCTCGCCACCCTCGCCTCCGCCGTGCTGAGCCAGTGGTTCACGCTCATCCCGCGGCTGGGCGGCGGCTACGGCGCGGCCACCTCCTTCTTCGCGGTGCTGCTCTGGCTCTACGTGCTCGGGCTCTCGGTCTGCCTCGGGGCGTGCTTCACCCACGTGATGGGCTTCGTCCCGCAGCACCCACGGAGCCGCTAGCGCCGTGCGTCGCGTCACCATCGGGAGCGCCCTGGCGCTGCTGGTCGCGGGCTGCGAGTCCCCGCCGCCGCCGCGGAGGCGACCGCACGTGGAGCCCCCGGATGTTCCGGTGGTGGACGGTGGCACCCGCCGCTGCGCGCTCCGCTCCGACGCCCCCGGCGAGGTCTCCCGCGGCGCCGACCCCGGTCGGATGCGCATCGCCTGGAACGGCGAGCACTGGGCGGTGGTCTGGTCGGAGACCATCGACGACGAGCCCGCGGTGTTCTTCGCCCGCATCGACGCCGACGGCAGCCGCCCGCGGCCTCCGCTGCGGGTGAGCGAGCGCCGCACCTACGCCAGCGCCCCGGCGGTCTGCTGGAACCAGACCGCCTGGTCGGTGTTCTTCACCGGCGGATTGCGCGAGGTCGGGGACATCTACCAGGCGCGCGTGACCAGCCGCGGGAGCGCCGTCGGCCGCCCGTGGCGCATGACCCGAGGAGAGCGCCTCGACATCGATCCAGCGGTCGCCACCACCGGCACCACCACCGGGCTCGTCTGGTCCGCGCGCGAGGCCGACCAGCGCTGGAGCGTCTACGGCAAGGTGCTCGACCGCTGGGACCGTCCGGGCGCGCCGCTCACGCTGATGCGCAACAGCTCCCTGGCCCTCGGCCCGGCGGAGCTCCTCTGGACCGGCCAGGAGTGGGCCGCCGCGTACGTGACCGCGGGCCAGGAGGTGTTCGGCGTCGAGCTGGCCCGCCTCGACGGCCTCGGGCAGCTCCGAGGGAGCGTGCGGCGCATGACCGACGCGCGCATCGGCGACGTGAGCGCCGAGCGCCGCTTCGCCATCGCCTGGAACGGCCAGCGCTACGGTCTCGCCTGGAGCGAGCTGCGCGACGGCCAGCGGCGGCTCTATTTCCGCTGGGTGAGCGCGCGGGGCAACCCCTTGAGCGAGCCGCGCGAGCTCGGCGTCGAGGGGGAGGTCGCCACGTCCCCGGCGCTCGCCGCCGTCGGCGACGGGACGCTGCTCCTGGCCTGGGAGTCCGAGCGCGAGGGCGACCGCCGGGTGGCCGTGTCGCTGCTCGACGAGGAGGGCAACCCCCAGCGCGAGCCGGTCACCCTGCGGGGCGTCGAGGGCATCGCCACGCAGCCCGCGCTGGCGGTCTCAGCCGACGCGGTGGGCGTCGCGACCCGGTCTCGCCGGGGCATCAGCTTCCACCGGGTCACGCTGGGCAACTGCCGGCACTGAAGGGAGCTCGGCCCGCGCCAGGGGGTGGGCGCCGTCGTAGACCTTCATGAGCTGGTTCATCGAGACCTGCGTGTACCGCTGCGTGGTCGAGAGGCTCGCGTGCCCGAGGATCTCCTGGATCGCCCGCAGGTCGGCCCCTCCGTCGAGCAGGTGCGTCGCGCAGGCGTGGCGGAGCATGTGCGGGTGCACCGCGTGGGTGCCCGTCGCCAGCGCCCCGTACTCCTTCACCAGGAGCTGCACCTGCCGCACGCCCAGCCGCTTTCCGGCGCGGCCGATGAACACCGCGCTCGGGTCCTGCGTGCCGGTGCGGACGTCCGTGAGCCCCGGCCGCACCTCTCGCCACGCGTCGAGCGCCTCGACGCAGAGGCGCCCCAGCGGCACCACGCGCTCCTTGTTGCCCTTGCCTCGCACCCTCGCGGTCGTGCCCTGGAGGTCTCCCAGGTCGAGGCCCACGGCCTCGCTCACCCGCAGCCCGCTGCCGTAGAGAAGCTCCAGCAGCGCGCGGTCGCGCTTCATCACCATCACCTGCCGGGCGCCCGACGCCCCGGCCCTCATCGGCGCCTCCGGGGTCGCGCTCGGCGAGTCCATCATGCGACCCGCGTCGGTGACCGACATCGGCCGCTCGAGGCGCCGCCGCACCTTCGGGGCCAGCAGCCGGGCGGTGGGGTCTTCCCCCTTCCAGCCAGCGCCGAGGGCGTGGCGGAAGAAGCTCTTCACCGCGGAGACGTTGCGCGCCAGCGTCGCGCCCACCCTCGTCTTCGAGCGCTCCGCGAGCCAGCCCCGGAGCACCGTGAGGTCGATGCCGTCGAGGTCGACCTCGGCGCCCCGATGCAGCCGCGCGTAGGCCGCCAGCGCGTCGAGGTCCCGGCGGTAGTGCTCCACCGTGAGGGCCGAGGCGCGGCGCTCGTGGGTGAGCCACTCGCAGAACGACTCGATGCGGGAGGTGAGCGACATCACCCGTGGCTATAGCCCTCGACCGCTCGTCGCAGCCAGGAACCGGGGTGGGGTTGGCCGGCGGTGCGGATTCAACCCCCCGCCCTGCGATGGACTGCGCGATACTGCAGAGACAAACGCGCCGTTCACCCTTCGCGGGTCGCGAGGGCGGCGTCGTGGAGGTTTGGATGGCGCTGTTCGGTTCGTCTCGCTCTCCGCTCCAGAAGGTCAAAGAAGCGCAGTGGCGCACCGACGACGAGAAGCTCGCGGCCCTCTCCGCGCTGCGCGACGACAGCTCGGTCAAGCCCTCGGAGCTCGTACCCCTCTTGTGGGTCGGCGACGCCACGGTGCGACAGGCCGCGGCGTCGATGTTCGTGAGCCGCGCCGACCCCCGCTCCATCGCGCTGCTCTTCAGCGAGATGCAGACCCAGCACCCCGCGGCCAAGACCTTCGCGCAGCGGGTCATCGCCCGGCTCCCGCCCAACCTGGTGACGCCCGCCATCGAGGAGCTGCTCCGCGACCCCAACTCGATGCGCCAGCGCGTGGGGTGGGAGACCGCGCTCGAGCTCCCCTCCAAGGAGCGCCTCGCCTTCGCCCGCCGGGCCCTGAAGGACGCCCCCTCGGTGATGCGCGTCACGGCGCTCCAGCGCCTGGTGGCCGACCAGGGCGTCGACGCCATGGTCGACGAGCTGATCGCGCTCGCCAACGACCCCGACGACCGCTTCCGCGAGCGGGTCATCGAGGCCCTCTCGGGGCTGCAGCGCCCGAGGGGTGACGTCACCGACCTGATGCTGGAGCGCTTCGCCCAGGACAACGCCGCGGTGAGGGCGCACGCGCTGAAGGCGATCCAGCAGGCCGGGCGCACGGACCCGGCGGCGCTGCAGCCGAAGCTCCACCGGCTGCTCGCCGAGGGGGAGGACGCGATCCGGCGTACGGCGGTGGAGATCCTGCTGTCGACGGGCAAGCCCGAGGTGGTGCTGACGGAGATCCTGCAGCAGTCGCGCTCGATGGTGGGCTGGCTTCGCACGCGCATCCTCAACACGCTCAAGACCTTCGGCGACGACGTGCTGCGCCCCGCGGTGAGCCTGCTCGACCACCCCGACGAGGAGGTGCGCATGCAGGCCCTGGTGCTGGCCGAGCACTTCGAGGACCCGCGGCTCATCGGCCCGGTGGTGAAGCTGCTCGCGGACGACGACTGGTGGCTGCGCATCACGGCCTGCGAGACCCTCGGCAAGCTCAAGGACGAGCGCGTGGTGCCCCACCTGGTGAAGGCCCTGGCGGACCCGGACGCGCGCTGGGCGGCCATCGACGCGCTCGGCTCCATCGGCGGCGACAGCGCGCTGCGGGCGCTGGTCGACCTGCTGAAGGACGAGCGGCCGGAGGTGCGGCTGGAGGTGCTACGGGCCTGCGCGCGCTCCAAGGACCCTCGGATGATCAAGCTCTTCCAGCGGGTGATGGAGGGCGACGCCGACCAGGAGGTGAGGACGAGGGCGGCGGAGATGTTCCGCGAGGTGGGCGGCGTGGTGGGGCGGGAGCAGACCGCCGCGGTGCGCAGCGAGCGCATCGACGACGCGCTCGACAAGCTGCTCGCGCTGGCACGCGAGCGCGGCGCCTCGGACGTGCACGTCACCGTCGGCGAGCCGCCGTACATCCGCGTGGCGGGGGTGATCGAGCGCATCGACCAGGCGCCCCTCAGCGCCGCGGAGTGCGAGGCGCTCATCACCGGCATCATCGATCCGGTGCGGCTGAAGGCGCTGGAGTCCGAAGGCGAGGTGGACTTCTGCCACGCCGTCCCCGGGGTCGGGCGCTACCGGGCCAACGCGTTTCGCCAGCGCAAGGGCATGTGCGCGACCTTCCGGTGCATCCCCAACATCCCGCCCACCTTCGCGGACCTGCGCCTTCCGGGGCAGCTCACCGAGCTGCTCGACTTCCACCAGGGGCTCATCCTGGTGACGGGACCCGCGGGCGGAGGCAAGAGCACCACGCTCGCGGCGATCATCAACCTCATCAACGAGACCAAGAGCGACCACATCATCACCCTCGAAGACCCGATCGAGTTCGTTCACCCGGCCAAGTCGTCGCTGGTCAACCAGCGCGAGGTGGGGCGCCACACCGGGAGCTTCGCCCGCGCCCTGCGCGCCGCCCTGCGCGAAGACCCGGACGTCATCATGGTGGGCGAGATGCGCGACGTGGACACCATCCGCATGGCCATGACCGCCGCGGAGACGGGCCACCTGGTGATCGCGACGATGCACACCACCAGCGCCGTGGCGACCGTCGACCGGCTCATCGAGAGCTTCCCCCCCGACGAGCAGGCGCAGGCGCGCATGGGCCTCTCCGAGAGCCTGAAGTACGTGGTGTCGCAGAGCCTCGCCCCTCGGGCCGACGGCAAAGGGCGGGTGGCCGTCTACGAGGTGCTCAAGGGGATCATGAACGTCGGGACGATGATTCGAGAGCACAAGACCTTCCAGCTACCGAGCCTCATGCAGATCAGCCGCGCGGCGGGGATGATGACCCTCGACCAGAGCCTCGAAGACCTGCTCGAAGCGGGGCTCATCACGCCGGAGTTCGCGTTCGCGCGGGCCGATCGCAAGGAGGCCTTCGAGGCCCGACTCTCGAGCGGAGCACAGGCATGAGCCACGAGAAGCGCCCGTCCCGACGCCCCAGCAAGCCCCCCATCCCGAGGGAGGAGCACGCCCCAGGAGTGCGAGAGGAGAGACTCGGATCGGTGAGAGAGGAGCGCCTCGGGGGAGTGCGCGAGGAGAGGCTCGGATCGGTGCGGGAGGAGCGACTCGGGGGAGCGAGGGAGGAGCGACCGTCGGCGCCCCGACAGGAGCGACTCGGATCGGTGCGAGAGGAGGTCGTCCCGGTTCGGTCCGATCGAGCGCCGCAGGTCCGTGAGGAGCGGATCGGGTCCGTGCGAGAGGAGCGCTTCGGCGGCATCCGTGAGGAGCGGGTCGGGCCCGTGCGAGAGGAGCGCTTCGGCGGCATCCGTGAGGAGCGTGTCGAGCAGCCCATGGTCGGGCGGCGCACCGCGGTCGTCGCCGAGGAGGTCGTCGTCCAGCGCTCTCGCCCCCATCCCTCCGGGGCCACGATCCCCCCGGTGCGCCCGCAGGAGCACGCCCACCGCGGCGGGCCCTCCCCCGCGCCGACGCTCCCCGCGCCCCCGGAGCCCGATCAGCCGGTGATCCAGCCCATGCTGCTGCCACACGCGCCGCGCACCGCCCCTTCGCGTCGGAGCGAGCCCGCCGTGGTCGCCGCGCAGCCGCCCGCCCCCATCGCGCAGGCCATCCCGACGCCCGCCGCGGCCCCTGCACCGGCGCCGGTCGCGGCCCCTGCACCGGCGCCGGTCGCGGCCCCTGCACCGGCGCCGGTCGCGGCCCCTGCGCCTGCGCCGGTCGTTGCGGCGAAGCCGGTGCTGCCGACGACCGCGCCGGGCACCCCCGGGCAGAACCGCATCGATCGCTTTCTCCGGCTGATGAACGACCGGGGAGCGAGCGACCTGCACCTCTCCGTGGGTCGTCCTCCGATCTTCCGGCTGAGCGGGCGCATGGAGCCGATTCGCTACCGCACCCTCGACCGTACGGACTTCGTCCAGCTCCTCGAGCCCATCGCTCCGGCGCACCTCTGGCACGAGTTCGTCGAGACCGGCGACATCGACTTCGCCTACGAGGTGCCCGGGGTCTCGCGCTTCCGGGTGAACCTCTTCCGGCAGGAGCGCGGCGACTCCGCGGTGCTGCGCATCATCCCGACGAAGCTGATGACCGTGGCGCAGCTCGGCCTGCCGGAGTCGATCCGCAAGATCGTGCACCTGCGCTCGGGGCTGGTGCTGGTGACCGGCCCGACAGGATCGGGCAAGAGCACCACGCTCTCGGCGATCATCAACGAGATGAACGCCACGCGCGCGATGCACTTCGTCACCATCGAAGACCCCATCGAGTTCGTGCACCCGAACCTGAAGTCGCTGATGTCCCAGCGCGAGATCGGCCCGCACTCCAAGAGCTTCTCCGCGGCGCTGCGAGCCGCGGTACGCGAGGACCCGGACGCCATCCTCGTGGGAGAGATGCGCGACCTGGAGACCATCTCCATGGCCCTCAACGCCGCCGAGACGGGGGTGCTGGTCTTCGGGACGCTGCACACCAACTCCGCGGCCAAGACCATCGACCGGGTGGTCAACGTCTTCCCGGCGGACCGTCAGCCGGGGGTGCGAGGGACGCTGGCCTCGGTGCTCAAGGGCGTCGTGGCGCAGCAGCTCTTGCGCAAGAAGAAGGGCGGGCGCTGCGCGGCGGTGGAGATCCTCTTCGGGAGCAACGCGATGTCGTCGATGATCCGCGACGGCAAGACGCACCAGATCTCCGGGCTCATCAAGCTGGGGAAGAAGGAGGGCATGATCGCGATGGACGACGCCCTCAAGGCCCTGGTGGAGAACGACTCCATCGAGCCGCTGGCGGGCCTGGAGAAGTCCATCGACAAGGACGACTTCCGAAAGTGGCTGAAGGAGCGCGGCGTGCAGGCGCCGGACGACGTTCACTGAGGGGTCACACCGCCTCGGCGCGCACGATCCCGTCCTTGTCGAGCACCAGCCGCAGGTGCGCGAGCTCCTCCGCCGCGACCCCGCCTGGACCGAGCTGCCGCACCCGCATCAGCACATGCACGTGGTACACGCGCGGCAGGTCCTTCTCGTCGAACCAGCCTCTGCCGACATCGAAGTAGGTCACCCGGTCTTTCGGGTCGTCGAGCCGCAGCAGGAAGTGCCGCACGTTCACCCGCAGGATGTCCCGGATGCGATAGCCCTCCGGAAGCGCCCTCGCCCCCTCGCTGTCGACCTCCAGCCGCTTCCGGTAATGGATCACCTCCTCGGGGTTGGGCCCCACCCGCCGCGGGTCGTCGTCCACCCGGCGCTCGCTGATCTCCTCGGGCAGCGAGTCGCGGTCGACGAAGCGCACGGCCTCGGCGGTGCGCGCGTTGAGGTCCCCGAGGCCCATCTCCACCAGCGTCGGGCCGTGCACCACCGAGCTGTGGTCGAACACCCTCGCCCGCTTCAACAGGTACTCGCCCGTGAGGTTCTTGATGCGGTCCTTCAGCACGTAGGCGAGCACCGCGCCGGAGAAGAGCAGGAAGCGCGTCTGCGTCGGCAGCCCCGCGAGCTGCGTCGGAATCTGCGTCGCCAGCGCCCAGATCGCCGCGAGCGCCGCCCCGGTGGAGGCCACCGCGTTGCGCACGAAGGTGTCCGCGCGCGACCCGCGGAGGTCGAGGTAGAGCGCCTGCTGGACGTTCTTCTTCAGCGCCGAGGCGCGCCAGGTGAAGTGCTCCCCCGCGGGCGCCGAGCGCCGCGCCCGGAAGGCCTGCGAGTCCTCCGAGAGCGCGCGGCCGTCGAGCACCAGGTAGCCATACCTCTCTCGGTATTCAGCCTCCTGCCGGGCCAGCTCGCGCACCCGAAGCTGCACCCTCGCCACGAAGCCCGTCCCGTCTCGGGCCGACTCCGCGGCGCGCGCCAGCACCGCGAGGCGCTCCTCCAGCGCGAGGCTCATGTACTCGTCCGCCGCCCGCATCGCGAGCGGAACCGACTGGTGGCAGAGCCGCTCGAAGGGCCACCATCCGGCGCGCACCTCGCGGTACCGCCGCAGCGTCCGCGCCACGCGCTTGAGCATCTCCTCGAGCATCGCCTCCAGCCGGCCGTCGGGGTCGACGGGCGCCATCGGGGCGTCGACCGGGCGGGGGAAGAGCGAGTTTCCCCTCCCCCGGCGGTCGATGGTCTCGCTGCGGAGCCGCCGCTGCAGGCGCTTCTCCCAGCGCCGGAGCTCGGACTTCATCGCCGACACGAACAGGTGCGCGAAGAGCCTCGCGTGCACCTGCACCGGCCGCGTCGGCACCCGCTCCGAGGTCCGCAGCCGACGCAGCACCTCGGCCATCTGGTGCAGCGGCGAGGCGGGGTTGGTCTCGTCCGCGAGCTGCTCCAGCGGCAGCGGGCTCGCGTCCACCCGCATGTACGCCGTGAAGTCCGAGTAGAACTGCTCCCGCGAGTAGTTGGCGCGGTTGAGCCCGACGTTGCGCGGCACGAAGAAGTACGCGTCGACGTCGAAGCGCCACCGCCCAGGCTCGCCCACCGGGTAGTTGAAGCGCAGCTCGAACTGCAGGCGGTCGTGCACCTCCCCCTGCACCACCAGGCCCTTGCGCACGCCGCGCTTCACGCGAGGGCCAGACTCACCCATCGCTCCACCTGGTCTTCGTTGACGCGCTCCCCCACGGCGCCGCCCATGGGCCCGAGCCACCCGGTCAGCTCCGCGTTGGGCGACGCCACCTCCGTCGAGCCCCGCACGATCACCCTCGCCGCGCCGTCTGCCGCGGCCACCCGCACCCGCACCGTGAGCGCCCCGGCCCGCGCCTCGATGGCCCACGCGAGCAGCGCCTCCACCGCGCGCCGCGCCCGACCGTCGATCTCCACCACCGCCAGCGTGTAGTCCGCCCCGCTCGCGTCGAGCCTCGCCCCCTCGGCCGCGAGCCTCGACGAGAGCGCCTCCTGCGCCGCGCGCAGCAGCGTCCCGATGGCCAGCACCTCCACGCCCTCGTGCGTCGGCGGACCCACCGGCAGCAGCGCCTCCGCCGCCCGACCGAGCTCCCCGGCGTGCGCCGCCACCGTCGTCGGGTCGCGCCTCGAGGCCACGTCGCGCAGCACCTCCGCGCACCGGACGATCATCGCCCTCGCCGCCGACAGCTCGCCCGCCGACCCGGCGTCGAGGATCACCAGCGCCGGGCACCGCTGCCCGTCCGGCGCGTAGGCCGCCAGCCAGCGCGCCCGGCGGGGAGAGCCCTCCAGCCACGGCGGCGCCAGGCTCACCTCGCGGGTGAAGCCGTCTTCCATCACCCGATCGACGGCCTCGCGGCATCCCGGCAGCTCGGGCAGCTCGGCCCCGCGGGCCTGCTCGTCGTGGGGGCGCAGCCCGAGCAGCCGCCGCGCGAGGCCGTTGATGCGCGTCGGCTTGCGGTCGGCGCCGTAGAGGATCAGGCCCACCGGGAGCTCGTCCATCAGCGCGAAGAGGGTGCTGCGGTCGGCGCCGGAGGCCAGCAGCTTGCCGCGGAGCTGCGACGCGAGGTGCTCCAGCGCCTGGGCCACCTCGCCGATCTCGTCGTCGCTCGGGGCCGGAATCTCCGCGGCGAAGTCGCCCTCGGAGAAGGAGCGAGCCGCCTGGGCCATGTGCCGCAGCGGGCGCGAGGCCACCATCGCGGCCAGCAGGCTGAGCAGCGCCGCGACGGTGAGCGCGATGGCGCTGGTCTGGCGCACCACCATCGCGACCTGCACCGAGGCGGCGTCGACCGCGGACACCGGCCGAGAGAGGCGGATCACCCCGCGCGTCTGCCCGTGGCTGGGGAAGCGCCTCGCGACGTAGAGGGTCATCTCTCCGGTGGTGGCCGAGGGGCGCAGCGCGAAGCCCTCGGCGTCGGCGAAGGCCTGGCGGATCTCGTCGCGGTCGCCGTGGTTGCGGAGGTTGGTGTAGCGCGAGTCGCAGATCACCCGCCCCCCGGGGTCGACCACGGTCATGCGCAGCGGCAGGGCGCCGCAGAGGATGTCGATGCGGGCGCTGAGCTGCTCGGCGGGCGCGGCGTCGAGGCGGGCGGTGAGGTCGCGCAGCTCTCCCTGCAGCTCGACGCGCACCGCGTGGCGCTGGCCCTTGCGCAGCGAGGTCTGGAGGTAGACCGCCGTCGGGACGAGCACCAGCCCGACCACGAGCAGGTAGCTCGCCGCGAGCTTGAAATGGAGCGGGATACGCACGACCGGCGAACCATACAGCGTTGGCGGGACCGTTGCTGGCGATCGCGCGATGATGGTAAGCGACGACGCACCATGCGACTCGCGACAGTTCGAGACGGCACCCGGGACGGCGCGCTCATCGTGGTGATGCCCGACGGCCAGAGCTACCGCTCGGCCCGCGCCGTCGCCCCGACGATGCAGGCCGCCCTCGACGACTGGGGCCGCTGCGAGCCCCTGCTCCGCGCCCTCTCTCGGGAGGTGGGCCCCGGGGCCCTGAGCCTCGACCTCTCGGCCCTGCACTCCCCCCTCCCCCGCGCCTACGAGTGGATCGATGGGTCGGCCTACCTCAACCACGTGCGCCTGGTGCGCAAGGCCCGCGGGGCCGAACCGCCGCCCACCCTGGAGACCGATCCCCTGATCTACCAGGGGGGCTCTGGCACCTTCCTCGGGCCCCGCGACCCGATGCCGCTGCTCAACCCGGCGTGGGGCCTGGATTTCGAGTCCGAGGTCGCGGTGGTGCTCGGCGACACGCCCGCGCAGACCTCCGCCGCCGACGCCGCGAGGTGCGTGCGCCTGGTGATGCTGGTCAACGACGTCACGCTCCGCAACCTCATCCCCGACGAGCTCGCCAAGGGCTTCGGGTTCTTCTGCTCCAAGCCCTCGACGGCCTTCTCGCCCTTCGCGGTGACGCCCGACGAGCTGGGCGACGCCTGGAAGGACGGCCGGGTGCACCTGCGCCTCAAGACCGAGCTCGACGGCGCCGTGGTCGGCGACACCGACGCGGGTCCGGAGATGCACTTCTCCTTCTACGACCTCATCGCGCACATCACCCGGTCGCGCGCCTTCACCGCCGGCACCATCCTCGGCAGCGGAACCGTCTCCAACACCGACCCCGCCCGCGGCATCTCGTGCCTGGCCGAGCGGCGCACCCGGGAGGTGCTGGAGTCCGGCAAGGCCAGCACCCCCTTCCTGGTCGACGGCCAGGTGGTGCGCATCAGCATGGCCGACGCCTCCGGGCGCGACCTCTTCGGCGACATCGTCCAGCGCGTGGAGGCCCGGTGAAGCTCCATAACTACTGGCGCAGCTCGGCCTCGTGGCGGGTGCGCTTCGCCCTCGCCCTCAAGGGCATCCCCTACGAGTACGTGACCGTCTCGCTCCTCAAGGACGGCGGCCAGCAGCACAGCGAACCCTACGCCGCGCTCAATCCCCTCCAGCAGGTTCCGACGCTGGAGTGGATGGAGGGCGGCGAGGTGATGCGCCTCACGCAGTCGATGGCGATCATCGAGTACCTCGACGACGCCTTCCCGGGCCCGCGCCTGCTGCCCGAGGAGCCCTTCGTCCGCGCCAGGGTGCGGCAGCTCTCGGAGATCGTGAACGCCGGCATCCAGCCCCTGCAGAACCTCGAGGTGATGCGCTACGTCCGCGAGGAGCTCAAGGGCGACGCCACCGCCTGGGCGAGGTACTTCGTCGGTCGCGGCATGCGCGCCCTGGAGGCCGAGGCGGTGCACTCGGCCAGCGCCTACCTCGTGGGCGACCAGGTGACCCTGGCAGACTGCTGCCTCGCGCCGCAGCTCTACGCCTGCCGTCGCTTCGGCGTCGACGTCTCGGACTACCCCACGCTCCTCCGGGTCGAGGCGAAGCTCCAGGCGCTGGAGGCCTACAAGGCCTCGCACCCCGACGCGCAGCCCGACGCGCAACCCTGACAACCCTTCCATAGAGGTCATCACCAATGCTCGAGCGCATCGTGCGGGGAGAGGTTCCGGCGAAGCACCACATCGCGTTTCGTGATGGCTCCGGCGCGCTGCGCCACGAGGAGTGCATCACCCGCGACGGCTTCGAGGGGCCTTACACCATCGCGTATCACACCCACCGCCCGCACACGCACCGCCCCGCCGAGTCGCCCCACGGCTGGCCCGCCCCGGAGGCGCTCCCCCCCGGTCCCCTGCGCAAGCGCCACTTCCGCACGCAGTCGATGACCCGCCGCCCGGGCGCGCCGGTCGACGCCCGCACCCCCCTCTTCTTCAACGACGACGTGGTGCTCTCGGTGGCCTTCCCCGACGCCGACGACCCTGTCTACGTGGTCAACGGCGACGGCGACGACTGCATCTTCGTGCACGCGGGCGGCGGCGTGGTGCGCTCCATCCTCGGCGACCTGCCCTTCGGCCCCGACGACTACGTGGTCATCCCCAAGGGCATCCCCCACCGCATCGAGCTCACCCCCGGCGTGGCGCAGCACTGGTTCATCGTCGAGTGCCGCGGTGGCCTCCACCTCCCGAAGCAGTGGCGCAACGAGGTGGGCCAGCTCCGCATGGACGCCCCCTACTGCCACCGCGACTTCCGCCCGGTGGACTTCCGTGGGCCCCTCGACGAGTCCATCCGCACGGTGGTGGTCAAGCGCCGCGACCGCTTCCACGCCTTCGAGCTCGACCACTCCATCCTCGACGTCGTGGGCTGGGACGGGTCGGTGTACCCCTTCGCGTTCCCCATCCTGGCCTTCCAGCCTCGCGCAGGACTGGTGCATTTGCCCCCCACGTGGCATGGCACCTTCGCCACACGCGGCGCGCTCATCTGCAGCTTCGTCCCGCGGATGGTCGACTTCCACCCCGAGGCGATTCCCTGCCCCTATCCCCACAGCTCGGTCGACTGCGATGAGGTGCTCTTCTACTCCCGCGGCAACTTCACCTCCCGACGCGGCGTCGGCCCGGGCAGCGTCTCGTACCACCCGATGGGCATCCCCCACGGCCCCCACCCGGGCGCCTACGAGGGCAGCATCGGATCGAGAGACACCAGCGAGCTCGCCGTGATGCTAGACACCGCAAAGCCGCTCGAGGCGACCGCCTTCGTGATGCCGGCCGAAGACCCTACGTACCAGCGTAGCTTCATCGCCTAGAACCTCACGCCTTCCCATCGAGGAGCACCCGCAGGGTGGACGACACCGCCAGCCGAGGACAGCGCATCGCACAACGCTTCGAGCTCGACGCCCCCCTCGCGGACGTCGGCCTCGGGGAGTGCTGGAGCGCCCGCGACCTTCAGCGCCCCGACTCACCCGCGCAGGTGGAGTTCCTGTGCGCGCCGAGCCCCAGCGGGGCCGCGACGCGCGAGGCCTTCGACGGGCTCATCACGAGGCTCCGGCCGGTGAGCAACCCGGGCATCCTCGGGGTGCTCGCCGGGGGCGAGACCGACGGCAGGCTCTACATGGTCACCGAGCGGCTGGAGGGTCGCTCGCTCGCCAACTGGCTCGGAGGCCACCGCCAGGCAGGCACGAGGCCGGGCGTCACCGTGGTGCAGCGCATCTTCGACAAGGCCTGCAACGCGGTGCAGTTCGCCCACGCCGTCGCGCCGCAGCCGGTGGTGCACCGGGCCCTCACGCCGAGGAGCATCCTGCTGCGGCGGGTGAGCCCGGGGCAGCACCATGTGAAGGTCGGCGACTTCGGGCTCGCGCCCTTCTCCCCAGGAGCGACCGTCGGATCCATCGGCGCGTGGTGGGAGTACCAGGCCCCCGAGCAGCACGGCGGCCGATGGAACGAGCCGCCCACGGCGGACGTCTTCGCCCTCGCGGTCATCCTGGTGGAGATGCTCTCGCTCTCCGCGATGCCTCGCGCGGAGGGCCGCGAGACCTGGTGGCAGTACATCAAGGAGAGCCGGGCCCAGGCCCTCGACCGACTGGTGACCCTGCGCGAAGACGTCCCGAGGGGCGTCTGGGAGGTCATCGCCGCGGCGATGAAGCTCTCCCCGAAGGAGCGAACGCCCTCGGTGCAGCGCTTCCAGCGGGCCCTGCGCGACGCCTGGCAGGCCGCCGGGGAGTGGCAGCCCACCGCGGGCAACGAGGCCGAGCCGCCGGTCCCGACCAGCCTGGGCGACGCGTCCTCGCTGGTGCGCTCGGCCCCCGGCGGCGGCGCACGGTCCGCGACGGTCATCGACGGCTGGCAGGCCGCCGAGCGCCGCCAGGAGCCCGCGCCCGCCCAGCGCGCCTCTCAGCCGAACCCGGCGCCCTCTCGACCGTCGAGACCCGACCCGACGCCCCCGCGGCCGTCGATGCCCGACCTCGCGCCCCCGCGGCCGTCGATGCCCGACTACGCCGCCGCGCGTCCGACCCCACCGCCGTTTACCCCGCCGGTAAGCCCGGCGGCCACGGTGCAGATGCCCGCAGCCACCCTGCCGGCGCCCGCGATGCACGCAGCCCGACCGGTGAGCGAGTCGACGGAGATGATCGACCTCGCCCGGCACGGAGCCTTCGTCCGGTCGACGCCCGACGCGCAGGTTCGGCAGGACAGCACGATGGCGCTCGACCTCTCCTCCCTCGACCCCAGCGCCTACGGCACGCTCGGGCTGCCCCAGGGCGGCGCCGCGTCGCTCTTCGGCGAGTCCTTCGAGGGGGACTCCGACCTCGACCCGGCGCTCGGGACGCAGGTGATGTCCCAGGGCCTCGGGGGCGGCACCGAGCCTCCGCCCCCGCCGCACACCTACGAGGACGGCGGCCGCTCCGACCCGAGCAACACCACCCGAGCGATCGACACCGCGGAAGCCTTCGCGCAGCTTGAACTCCAGGCCCAGCGGCGCCCTCCCCCGGAGGTCATGGCGACGCTCAAGGCCCCCGTTCGCGCCCGGGGGTTCAACCCCGTCGCCCCGAAGCGCGACGATAGCGACCTGCGCGCCACCAACCAGATGCAGCGGGTGCGCCCGGCGACCATCGCGCCCAGCGGGTTCATCTCGCCGCTGGCGAGCCCTGCCGACGCCTCCGGCGACCCCTTCGCGAGGGACTCCCTGGCGGGTGATCCCTTCGGTGGAGATCCCTTCTCGACCTCGACGCCCTCCTCGCCGCCGTCCCAGCCGCCCGTCGAGCCGACCATGGCCGTGCCCATCGAGGCCCTCATGGCCGGGGCCTATCCGCAGTACGGCGCCGCCAACGCCATGCCCCCGCTGCACCCGTCGATGCCCGGCCCGCAGCCGCAGCCGCTGCCGCCCATGCACACGGCCTTCGCCATGGGCGCCCCGGCGCGCACCTCCGAGTCGATGCCCACGCAGCCCCCGGCCCGCACCATCGCCGGTCAGCCCGCCTGGATCCTCATCGCCATCGCCGTGCTGCTCATCGTGAGCGTCGGGGCCTCGGCCTTCCTGCTCGCCGGCGGTCGCTGAGCCGAGCGCCCCACGCTCGCAGCCCGACCTTGCCCCGCACGAGGGGCGATGATTCCTTCCGGGGCCGTGCACTCCATCCACGCTCCACGTCTCCTCGGGCGCCCTCCATCCGTCGCCGCGAGGGCGCTGCTCCTGTTGCTGGGTGTGCTCCTCGTGGCGCTCGTGGCGCTCGCTCCGAGGGAGGCCTGCGCCGACCCCGCGAGGCGGGTGTACGTCGGCATCTACCTCCGCGACGTCACCCGCTTCGACCAGCGCAACGGCACCTTCGACGTCGACATGGAGGCATGGGTGAAGTGGCTCGGGGACTTCAACCCGACGATGCTGCGCATCGCCAACGAGAGCGGCCTCAGCCGCGACGACCTGGGCACCGAGAATGACGCCGGCTGGCACGTCCGGCGGTGGCGGCTGCGAGGCACGCTGCGCGGGGAGTTTCCGCTGCAGCGCTTCCCCTTCGACGACCAGGCGCTGGGTGTGGCCTTCGAGCTGCCGGAGCGCGACGGCGTCCTGATGCCCGACCTCACCGGCAGCGGCATGGAGGGGCACTTCAGCATCACCGGCTGGGACTACTCGCCGCACTTCCGCCCTCGCGCGCAGCGCCTGGAGTACCCGTCCGACCTGGGGAGCCTCGCGCAGGAGGGCCACGGCACCACGGTCCACCGGGTGCGCTTCGAGGTCACGCTGCGCCGCCCGGTGGTCACCGTGGCGCTCAAGCTCTTCCTGCCGCTGGTGCTCATCCTGCTCGTCGCGATGCTCGCGCTCTTCCTCCCGGCGGAGCTCATCGACGCCCGCTCGGGCATCGGCGTGACGGCGCTGCTCGCGTGCTTCGCGTTCCAGTTCTCGGTGGCGAGCACGATGCCCGACGTCGCGTACCTCACCGTCGCCGACTCGCTCTTCCTCGTCGCCTACGGCGTCACCGCGCTGGCCCTGCTCGGCAGCGTCGCGGTCTACTGGCTGCACCGCGACGAGCACGTGGCGCTCTCCCGCCGCATCGACGTCGTGAGCCGCTTCGCGCTCCCGGCCGGCGCCGTGATGGTCACGCTCTTCCTGCTGCGGGCCGGTCGTCCTCCGACGCCTCCGCGCCCCGCTTCCCTCGCCGCGGCGCCGAGGCTCGCGTCAGCCCGCGACCTGGTGCGCGTCGGCGTCGCCGAGCTCCCCTCGCTGATGACCAGCGTGGTGACCTCCGGGACCCGCCGCGGCCTCGTCTTCGTCACGCCCGAGGACGAGCGCGTGCCCTTCCTGGCCGAGCGGCTGCCCGCGGTGGGCAACGACGCGCTCCAGGTGAACCCCGACGGCACCTTCGAGGTGCGCTGGCGGCTGCGCCCCAACCTGCGCTGGAGCGACGGCCGCGCCCTCACCAGCGACGACTTCCGCTTCGCGCTGGAGGCCTCCCCCGACCCGCACGTTCGCGCCGTGCAGACCCCCGACGCCCGCACGGTGACCATCGTCTATGACGGCGTGCTGGTGCGGGCGCTCGACGGCGTGCAGCCGCTGCCCCGCCACGCCCTCGGCGAGGTGCTGCGCCGCGGTGGCTACGATGCGGTCGCAGAGACCCGGCGCACCCGCCCGCTGCCCGGGACCGGGCCCTATCGGGTCGTGCGCTTTACGGCCGGCCGAGAGGCGGTGCTCGAGGCCAACCCGTACTTCCTCGGGAGTGCGCCCTCGATCGCTCGCGTCGAGGTGCGCTGCCTCGCGGACCACGCCGCCCTCACCGCCGCCTTCGAGCGGCGCGATCTCGACCTCGTGGCGCCCAGCGTGCTGACCGCCGAGGAGGCCAGCGCGCTCGCCGCCAGGGCCCCGGGATCGGTGCTCCAGCGGCCGTCGAACCAGCTCTACGTGCTCCAGCCCGACCCGGAGGTGGAGATGCTCCACGCGGGAGCCGTGCGCACGGCGCTGCTCCAGGCGATCGACCGCGACGCCTTCGCGCAGAGCCTTTTCGGCGACGCGGGCCGCCCCGCGGTGGTCCCTCGGACGGGCCCGGAGCCGGCCGGGGTGCAGCGATCGCCCTTCGACCTGGACGCTTCGCGCGAGGCGCTGGCGGGGGTGGGCGTCGCAGGGCGGACGCTGCGGCTCACCCACGGGGCCGGGGCCGTGGAGCGCCGGGCCGCGCGCCTCATCGCCGACGCGTGGACCGCCGCGGGCTTGACCGTCGACGTGCAGGAGGTCCCTTCGGTGGCGGCGCTGGCGCGAAGCCGGACGCACGGCGGGGCGCTGCTCCAGGTGATCACCGCGGAGCGCGACACCGAGCCGAGGCGCTTCTGGAACCTCCCTCGCCGCGACGGCCGGTTTCTCCCCGGGACCCGCACCGAGGCCTTCACCGACGAGGTCGCGCAGCTCGCCGAGCGCGAGGAGCGGGCCCTCTTCCCCGAGCGACAGCAGCAGCTCCAGACGCGCCTGCTGGTGAGCTTCTCGCAGCACCTGCCGCTGCTCCCTCTGGCCTTCGGCTCGGACCGCTACGCCGTCTCCGCCTCGCTCAAGGGGTGGGACCACGGCCCCGGCGTGCGCTTCGGCGAGGGCATCGAGCGCTGGCACTTCGTCTCGGCGAACTGATCCCCCTCCGGCCTCAGCGAGGTCGGGCGCTGCGCCGCGCCTCGATGGCCGCGATCAGCACCCACCCGGCGACCACGCCGGGCGCGACGAAGATCAGCGCGAGCCGCAGCGCGTACATCGACAGCGCGGCGACGAGCGCCAGCGCCACGCCCGCGCCGGACGGGGAGAGCAGGCGCTCGACGAGCCCCATGCGATCGAGCGCGAGCACCAGCGCCTCGTACACGAGCAGCGCCAGCACCGAGGCGGCGACGCGCTTCTTCCAGCGGGTCACGGCGCCCTCGCGGTGAGCATCGCCAGGAGGATGGCGTTGCCGATCGGACCGCCTGCGACGAAGGCCCGCCCCGCGCCGCGCGAGACCGGAACGCCGAAGAGCGCGGCCGTACGGTAGAGGGCCCGGAAACGCTCGCGGTCACCGAGCTGCCGGGCGGACGACAGGGCGAAGCCGGTCGCGGACACCGACACCCCGAGCACCACGGGGCCTGAGTCGATGTCGCCCTGCCCCGCGGTTCCACGCGGGTACTCCGCCACCGCGCCGAAGCCCAGGAGCGTGCGCGTCCCGCTGCGGGCGACGGCGTGGCCCAGCTCTCGGGCGAGCGAAGCGTCGGCGAAGGAGAGGAAGTACGACGAGAGCGCCGTGCCTGATCCTCGCGGCGGCGAGGCCCACGCCCCCGTCTCGGGCACCACCGTCTGCACCAGGTATCCAGACGACGGGTCGGTCCAGCGGGTGCGATAGACCGCGGCCATGCGAGCGATGAGCGCACGACGGTCGGCGCCCGTGAGCCGCGCGTGCTGGCCGATGGCCCCGACCACGGTCGCGAGGTCGCAGGGGTAGGCCTCGCCGGGGTAGGTCTCGATCACGCCCGCGGGGGAGCCCTCGAGGCGGCGGGCGAGCGCCTCGACGATGCGATCGTGGAGGGCGGCGTGCGGGGTGCCAGGATCGACCTCGCGCAGCGCCCCCATCGCCAGGGCGACGTAGCCCAGGTAGGCGTGGCCGCGGTCCTGGTCGAGGCTCTCGAGGGCGGGAGCGCCCCACGCCTGGGTCCCGAAGGCGAAGGTCTCCGGGCGGAGGAGATGGTCGACCGCGGCGCGCAGCGGAGGGAGGTAGCGGGCGCGCAGCTCGGGGTGCGCGAGGATCACCTGCGAGAGGCCGAGCGCGGCCATCTGCGAGGTGGCGAGCGCCCACTCGCCGTCGAAGCGGGTGGACCCCGTGTGGAAGGCCCCGGCGCGGGTGTCGTGAGCGACATAGTCGGCGACGGTGCGGGCGAGCGCGTCCTGCGCGGAGGCCTCGCCGTCGAAGAGGGCGTCGGCGTCGCGGCCCACGAGCGCGCGGGGGAGCAGCGGAGCGAGGGCGAGCGCGCAGGCGGCCGTGATGGCGAAGCGGGCGCGGCGGGGGAGTGCTCTCGTCGTCATCGAAGGTGCGCGAAGGCCCGCGGATGAAACGGGGGTGACGACGCTCCGATCGATGGTATCGGTCGGCTGCCGCGAGGTCATCGCATTGACGCGGGCCCACGCCGTGTGGTGGCATCGCGCCACTCCAACCGAAGGTGATCGATGCCCCCAGCCGCCCGCCTTGGTGACAACCACGTCTGCCCGAAGGTCGAGCCCGGCCCCGTCCCCCACGTAGGCGGGCCCATCCTGCCCGGCTGCGAGCCCACGGTGCTCATCGGCAACAAGCCCGCGGCGCGCGTGGGCGACAACGCCCAGTGCAACGCGCCCCCCGACAGCATCAAGATGGGCGAGCCCACGGTGCTCATCGGTAACAAGCACGCGGCCCGCCTCGGCGACCCGACCTCCCACGGCGGCGTGATCGTCCAGGGCGAGCCCACGGTGCTCATCGGATCGGTCTCCCAGGGCGCCGTGCTCCGCGCCGCCGCGCGCTCGGGCGTCCCCTTCTGCGAGGAGTGCGAGCGAGCTCGCGCCCGCATGAGCAACACCGCGCACTGACGCGCTCCCCTTCACTCCTCCACCCGCGACGCACCACCGCCCACCGTGTCCGAGCGCCCCGACTTCACCGACCGCATCGAGCATGTCCGCTGGGTGCTCGCGCAGCACCAGGCGCCGATGTTCGCGCTCCTCGACGCCGCCCGACACGACATGGTGCTCCCGACGATCCTTCAGTCGGGCTTGACCTACCGCTCGCTCTACGAGGGCTGGCAGGGCGAAGGGCTCTCGGACGTCGCTCCCTACCTCGTCGAGGTCCCGCCCGACGCGCCCTTCCTCGACGCCATCCTCGAGCAGGGCTGGGGCGATAGCTGGGGCACCTTCCTCTTCACGACGGAGGACTTCTTCTCCGTGCGGCGGCACCTCCGGCGCTTCTTGAAGGTGCAGTCCGAGGACGGCAAGCGGCTCCTCTTCCGCTTCTACGACCCGCGCGTGCTCCGGAGCTACCTCCCCACCTGCACCCCCGACGAGCTCGCCGCGTTCATGGGTCCGATCTCGTGGTGGGTCACCGAAGGCCCTCGCGGCGAGACCCTGCTGCGCTTCACCCGCGGCGACGACGGCGTGCGCTGCGACACCGAGCCGCTGCCCGAGGCACCGCCCGAACGCTGAGGGCTCCTCCGCCCTCCCGATCCCCTCTCCCGTCCCCTCTCTGAAGGCGCTCCATGATCCTCAACCTGACGATCCTCAACGGAACCCACGCGGGCCACTCGGTGCAGGTCACCGCCGGGACGCCGCGCACCTTCGGCCGGGCCGCGCAGTCCGACGTGGTGCTCCAGGACGTGTACCTCTCGGACGTCCACTTCGCCCTCTACTGCGACGAGCAGGGCGCGCGCGTGCGGGACCTCCAGTCGCACAACGGCACCTTCGTGAACAACGCGCCCGTCGCCGACGCGACGCTCGCGACGGGCGACCGCATCACCGCCGGGCAGACCATCTTCGAGGTGGCGCTCACCGACCACGCGCTCGAGGCCCCCGCGAGCGCCGCCAGCACCACCGGCGAGATCACCGCGGAAGACCTCCTCCGCGGGATGCAGAGCGCCCCGCACGACTGCGCCCGCTGGGCGCTGCACAGCGAGGAGGGCAACTACTTCGCCGTGATCGACTGCGCCCGCGAGCCCGACCTGATCACCCTCGTCAACCGCATCGGCGAGGAGTTCTGCGCCTTCGACGAGACGCGCGAGCCCGACGACCTCGGGGAGACGGCGCCCTTCCTGGTGTCGCTCACCCCCGCCACGGAGGGCCTCGCGGACGTCTTCGAGGAGACCTGGGGCCGCGGCCACGCGATCTTCCTCGTGAGCCCGCAGTCCTTCATCGAGGTCTATCAGCACCTCATCTCGATGGTGACCTGGGACGAGCAGGCGCACCTCGGCTCGGTGCGCTACTGGGATCCCGCGAGGCTCGCCGAGCACCTCGCCCGCCTCACCCCCGAGGAGAGCGCCGCGTTCTTCGGTCCGCTCACCTGCATTCTCGCCGAGTCGGCCGACCCTCGGGTGATGACCCGCTACGCCCGCTCGTCCGATGGCGTCGTCACCGCGACGCCCATCGAGCTGAGCCTGCAGAACGCCTAGCGCAGCCCCATCAGGCTGCCGTCGATGCGCCCCACCATGATGGGGAAGCGCATCACCTTGCCCTCGGCGTCGGGCTCGGTGCGAACCACCGCGCCCCAGTCCTTCGCGACGCACTCCAGCAGCCGACCGTTGGCGACCAGCCGGTAGTCGAACTGCTCGGCCACCAGAGGCGCCATGGCGAAGCTCGGATCCGCGAAGCGTCGCGCCATCGCAGCCTCGGCGGCAGCCTGCCGCTCGGCGAGCGGGACGTCGTACGCCGCGGCCACCTCGCGGTGCGCGATCTCGTTGTGGGCCCAGAACCCGGGGAAGCTCTTGCGCGCCAGCGAGCCGTGGAGCGACTGGACGTACTGGGTCGCCTCGCGGAGCAGGGCGGGATCGAGCTGGAGGACCTCGGCTCGCTCCCAGGCCCAGGCGGCGTTCGCCGGATCGAGCTCGAAGGTGGTCTTCACGCTGCGCGGAAACTCGACCGGACCGTCCGGCAGGCGCTCGCCGAAGCGGAAGAGGCGCGTGGTGCCCACCTCGCCCGGGGAGGTTCCCGGGGGACAGCGCGCTGCGGTCACCTCGACGGCGATGCCGTCACCAGGGAGCACGCGCTTCTCGGCACGAGCCACGGACGGGGTCGATCCCGGGTTCAGCAACACCTCGAAGGTGTTCGCTCCTCGGACGAGGAGATGATCGACCTGGTGAATCCCACCGCCCGCCGCGGCGAGGATGCGCCCGACGGGGACGTCGTTGACGTACAGCTCCGCGTCGCAGCCTTCGAGGGTGATGTCCAGCAACAGGGCCGTGGATGCCACTCGTCCGCCCCCTCAGCCTGGAAACCGCAGCGGGCCGCCGACCTTGCGCTTCTGCATCACCTTGTAATCGACGTCGACGTCGAAGAGCGAGATGACCACCGCGCGGCCCTTGAGCACGATGCCCTTGAAGTCGATCGAATCGACGAAGACCCCGAAGCCCTGCGCATCGAAGCCGACCTTCCCATCGGCCTCGAAGCCAGACTCAGCGGCGGCCATGAGCGAGAGCACGCGATCGTGGATCGCCATGCCCTTCGCCGTGAGAGACGCGGGCACGTCGCTGGTGAAGCGGGTGAGCTTCCACTCGCGGTCGCCGGGCGACTTCCGCTCAACGTCCGCCGAGACCGAGAGGCTGCCTTCGATCTTTCCCTCGATGTTGGCGATGAAGCCGTAGCCCTCGATGGTGAGGTCGACCCCGAAGGCCACGCTGAAGGACACCTTCAAGAGCACGAGCTTCAGCGAGACCGAGTAGGCGAAGAACACCCGCCGGTCGAGCCACTCCTTGAAGCCCCAGGTGGCCTTGAGCGTCCCGGTGAGCACCTCGACGCCGAAGCTGAAATCCCAGCCTACCTTGGGCTTGAACTTCTTGATCGCGTCACCGATCGACTTGACCGTCGCCTCGATGTTCTTGAGCGCGTTGATCGCGGTGAGAATCCAGTCGAGGCCCATGACCTTCTGGCCATTGCGCTTCATCTCGAGCTTGAAGCGGGTCTCGATGCTGTTCGGGTCGTCCTTGGAACGCTCGAGGCTGCCGGTGAAGGTGGTCGCGCCCTTGCTCGTCTCCCACACGCCCTTGGCCGTGCCGGTGCCCCTCCGGCCGTTGACGGCCGCCGTCGCGGTCGTCTCCGCGGTCCGGTTGTTGGGATCCCACGAGTTGGTGCCGCGCTTGATCGACGCGCTGAAGAGCGACGGAGCGACCAGCTCGAGCTCCCACTGGTCGGCGGGGTAGACGCGGATGGCGGTGTGCTGCGAGCGCACCGCGGGGCCGCCCTTGCGCACACCGCAGACCCACGCGCTGATGCGGTAGTCCTGGAAGCCCCACCGCACAGGCCAGATGTCCAGGAAGCTGCGCAGCCTGTTGTCGTCGGTGCCGCGTGATTTGCGGAACACCTGGATCGAGTGCCTCTTCCCGCCCCGGAGGGTAGTGTTCCTGCCGAGGGGGTCGATCACCACCAGGTGCGGGTGCGTCTCCTGGGCGCAGAACTGGTAGTCCTCCTCGATGAGGATATCGATGGAGGTCTTCCGGAAGTCCGCCGGTCCCCCAGCCGTCACTTCGATGATCGTCCCTGTGACATAGGGGTCTGCGTTGGGGGTGCCCCTGCTGGTGAGGATGAACGCCTTCGGGAGCTGGCGCTCCTCGGGTTCAGGATGGGTCCCCACCCAAGGAGCGTCACCGGAGCCGTTCTTGCGCTCGGTGATCTTGAGGTCCTTGAGGTCACACGGGTTGGTCTTGATGGGCAGACCGCAGGGCAGCGTGCCGGTGCGCTGCGTCGGGCTCTGGCAGAGCCTCGCCTGCGCGTCGCGCTGCGCCGCCGCCCGCTGCGCCGCCGCCCGCTGCGCCGCCGCCCGCTGCGCCGCCGTCGGGGGGGGCGGCGTGGAGGGACCGAAGAAATAATCGTACAGACCCATCGCGGACGCTCCTACTCCTCGATCGCGTCGATCGCGTCGATCATGTCCTGGCAGAACGTCTCGGTGCGCTCCATCAGCTGATCGACCTTCACCCGCCCGTCGAAGCCCGGCGACGTCAGGATGTCCTGCGCCCACGGGATGTTCGGGTCCTCATCGAAGTCCGGCGTAAGGAGCAGCATCAGGTCGCAGAAGCGCCCGACGTCGTACTCCGTCTCGATCTCGTAGCGGTCGCACTTGGCCATGCCACGGGCGACGAAGGCCTCCAGGCCCTCCTCGCCCATCGCCGCGCACTCCTCCGGCCACACCCGGCGGAGGTGCCCGATGACGTTCTCCACGAAGGGCTCCATCGCCGAGCGGGCGAGGGCGTCCATCTGCGACTGGCGAATGACCAGCACGGCGTCGACCTCAGTTCGGGAGGAAGAGCTGGTCGATCTTCTTCGAGATCACGTCGTTCAGCTGCTTCATCCCCTTCGCCGCGAGCTTCGCCGCCTGCGGGGGAAGGCCACGCTGATCGATCCACGCCTGGAGAACCCCCTGCCCCGCCTCGAGCGCCGGGCCCTTGAGGAAGGCCGCGACGTCCGCGCCGTTTCGCTGCTTCAGCACCGTCCAGAACGGGTCGCGCGCCATGCCCTGGTCGAGGTGCACCGCACGCAGCACGCCCCACGTCGCCGCGGTGGTCGTGACGCCCTTCATCTCCTTCACCAGCCCGGTGAGCAGCGGGCTGGACTTCACCCTGGGGTTGTTCTCCAGGCTCTTGAAGGACTGGCCGACGAGCGCCTCGACCCCCTTGGTGATCTCCGCCTCGCCGATCGCGAGGGCCTCCTCGCGGAGCTTCGTGAAGTCCGGCTTGCGCCCCTCCTTCAGGGCCGTCGCGAGCTCCGTCACCGTGGTCTTCGCGAGGCCCTGCAGGCGCTCGGAGATGCGCTCCGGGACGCCCGCCTTGGCGAGGAGCTTCTTCAGCCCCTTGTCCACCGCTTCGGCGATCTGCGCCGGGTTGATGGCGTTCTTCAGCTTGGCGAGCAGGCCCCCCGCGGTGCCCTGGAGGTTCACCGCCGCCGCGGCGGCCGTCTCCTGCACGGCGATGGTGTTGCTCGCGGTCTCGCCGCAGTTGATCTTCACCAGCGCGCCGTTGATGTTGACCAGCGAGCCGCCGATGATGTGAATCGTCGGGGAGCTCAGGGTGATCTTGTTGGGCAGCAGCATGATGCTGGAGTCGCCCACCTTGAAGCCCATGCTCGACTCGGCGGTGACCGCGAAGTGCGTGTCGACGCGCAGCGAGGCGCCCGCCCCGCCGTGCACCGCGATGGAGCTGTTGCCCTCCACGTCCAGCGAGTCGTTCTGCACGATGCTGGTGATGCGGTCCTTCTGCACCGTCACGTGCTCCATCCCCTGGATGGTCTTCGTGCGGTCGTGGCCCACCACCAGGGTCTGGTCGTGGCGCACCACCGAGTCCATGTCGCGCTGCGCGTGGATGAAGATCTGCTCGTTGTCCTTGAGGTCTTCGAAGCGCAGCTCGTTGAAGCCCTGCGACCCCTTGGACGAGCTGGTCTTGATGGTGCTCTTGGTCTTCTCCGCGGGCAGCGGGTACGGCGTGTTGTTCTCGCCGTTGTAGACGCAGCCCGTCACCAGCGGCCGGTCGGGGTCGCCCTCGAGGAAGGTCACCACGACCTCCATCCCGATGCGAGGGATGAACATCGACCCCCACGCGGCACCCGCCCAGCTCTGCGCCACGCGCATCCAGCACGACGACTTCGAGCCGCTCTGCGACGAGCCCCGAAGCTCCGGGCGGTCCCAGTGGAAGCGCACCAGGATGCGGCCGTGGAAGTCCGTGGAGATCTCCTCCTCGTCCTCGCCAGGCGCCGCGATCACGAGCGCCGTCTGCGGCCCGTGCACCAGCGGCCGCGGCGTGTCGCGCTCGGGCCGGATGGGCGTGTCCGAGGCCACGCACTCGAAGGTGTTCCAGTACCGGGTGGCCACCGCCGAGCCGCCCGGCGGGATGGCCTCGGTCTCCGCGTCGAAGGCGCGCAGCAGCGACTTCACGTGCTCGCTCTCGCGGATGTCGTCGGGGATGTCTCCCCAGGCCGCGACGTGGTGCTGCACCTTCAGGAGCACGTAGTTGCGGTCGAGCTCGGCCCGCTGGTGACCGGTCATGGAGAGCCCGCGGCCGGGCCAGAAGCCCGTGACGGTGCTGCGCCCGTGGCCGACCTTGTTCTCGACCTGCGTCTCCTCGTAGCGGACGCGAGAGCGCCGCTGGCCGTGGTGCGGACGGTAGACGTGGGCGTCGTCGTCGTAGGCGCCGAGGGTGAAGCGCGCGGGGTAGTCGTAGACCGGGCGCAGGCCGCCGTCGCCGGGGCTGCGGGGGCTCATGTCGAGCACCGCGCGGGGGTGCGTGAAATCGAAGTCGCGCAGCAGCACGCCGGTGGTGCCGGTGCGGCGGTGCCAGTCGAACCAGAGCACGGTCTCCGAGCCCGCCGTCGAGGAGCCCGCCCCGTCGATGACGCTCACCGCGGCGCCGTCCATCGTCGGGACCGCCTCCCACGAGTGGCCGTCCTCGACGAGCTGCCAGGTCTCCGCGTCACCGTCGTGCTTGAAGTAGTAGGAGACGCCCTCCTCCTCGAGCAGCCGCTGCACGAAGTCGAGGTCGGTCTCGCGGTACTGCACGCAGTTCTCGCGGGGCGGGAGCTGATCGAGCGCGCCCTCGTAGGCCATGGTGCCGTTGCCCTGGTAGACCCCGGCGTCCTTCAGCACCTCCTGGATGATCGTGAGGACGTTGACGTCCTGCCAGATGCGAGAGTTGACCCGCTTGGAGAGCGTCCACAGCGAGGGGACCACCACGATGCGCGCGAAGCGGTACATCCCGGTGGAGCCGAGGTCTTCGACCCGGCGCACGATGCCCTTCAACGGTCGGCTCACCGAGCCGCGCTGGATCTCCAGGCTGACGTTGCGCTCGAACAGCTCCTCGACGTTGGCCCCGACGTTGCGGTTGGCCAGGACCAACGAGGCCTCGTAGAGGCGGGACATGCCCTCGTCGATGAAGACGTGCACGGGGCGCCAGCCTCCGCCAGGTCCCTCGAAAACAAGCTCCACCTCGGCGCGCGGCGCTTCGCTCATGCTCGAACTCCGTTCAGGGGGGTCTATCGCTCAGCCGAAGCAGCGCGCTCGGTTCGCTGGACTCATCCAGCGGACACGCTCCGCGTCGGACGGGCGGACGATACACCACGCCCCCACGGCCCACCAACAGGCCCCCACCCAGTATCTGCTTTCAGTCGACCGCCAGCAGCGTCTTGAGCTCGCTCACGGGGAAGCGGTACTCGACGTGGCAGTAATCGCACTCGATCTCAAGGTCCTTGCCCTCGGCGATGAGCGACTCGAGCTCCGCCGGGGGCAGCGTGGAGAGCGTCGCCCTAAGCCGCTGCGAGTCGCACCGGCACTGGTATCGCACCGCCCCTGAGCCCACCACCGTGTAGGGCATCAGGTAGAGAAGCTCCGCCAGCAGGGTCTGCGGCGTCGTCGCGTCGTCCTTCAAGAACGTCGACATCGGCGGGAAGTCCTCGAGCCGCGCCGTCATCACCGCGAGCTGACCCTCCCCCAGCTCGGGCAGCAGCTGCACCAGGTAGCCCCCGGCGGCCACCACCTCGTCGCCGTCCATCACGGTGCACACCGCGATCGCCGAGGCCACCTGCTCGGACTCCTGGAGGTAGGCCATCAGCGACGCCGACACCCCGCCCGATCCGGTGATGCGCACCACGCCCTTGTGGGCGCTGCCCCGTGGGAGGGTGCGGGTCACCTGGAGCACCGCGCCGTCGCCCAGCACCAGCGTTCCCCCGCGGGTGCGCTGCACCAGCGCCCGGGCGCCGCCGTCGGGGTGCGAGTCCGCGATGAGCGCGTCGCGCCCCACCGCCGACTGCAGCACGCCCTGCACCCGCAGGTCGGGCGCCATCGTCTCGCGCACCATGATGGTCCCGGTCACCAGCTCGCCGAGCCAGCGGGCCTCGTCGCCTTTCACCCGCTGCGCGGCCACGATCGCCTTCACCGTGTCCGTCGTCCGCAGCGCCACCACCCGGAACGACCCGTCGTCCGTGATCGCCCGCACCACCTCGTCCTGTCGCTCGTTCAGCATCGTCGAATCTTCATAGCATCGCCCGGCACGGCGGCGTCAGCTCCGGGTGATAGGCTCCGCCGCCCTCGAACGACCGCCCACCAGGAGCGAACCCGATGCGTCGACCCGATTCCATCGTTGGCCTCACCCTCCACCTCGCCCGCCAGCGCTTCGGCGCCGCCGCCGTACGGCGCTCCGGCCTCCTCGCGGGCGCCCTCGGGGTCGGCGCCGTCGCCCTCGCCGCGCTCCACCCCTGCGCCCCGACGCCACCGCCGCCGGTAGCCCGCGCGCAGACCCGCGCCGTCGCGTGGTCGCTCGGTCACTGCGCCGCCGGACGCGTCGCGTGCGTCACCGACGCCATGTGCGGCGCCCGCGATCGATGCGTCGACCCGCTGCGCCTGGGCGCTCGCATCCGCGAGCTCGCCCCCCGGGACGAGAGCGTCAACGTCTACCCTCACCTCGCGGTCGACGGCGACGGCTACGGCGTCGTGTGGACCGCCGTGAGCGAGGAGACCGCGGACATCTGGTTCGCGCGCCTCGACGCCGAGGGCAGGCGCCGCGGCGCCCCGGTGCAGCTCACCCGCGGAGGAGCCTTGCGGTTGCGTCCGCGCCTCGCCCGCGGCCCGGCGGGCTGGGCCGTCGGCTGGCTCGACGTGAGCGAAGACGGCATCGCCAGCCAGGTGCTGCGCCTCGATCCCAGCGGCCGGCCGCAGGGCGCTCCGGTCTCGCTCGACGGCGACCTCGCGGTGCTCTCCACCGTCGTCGCCGCGGGGCCGCAATACGGGGTCGGGTATTTCTCCGCCAGCGCGTCGAGCCAGATCAGCGTGCGCCTCGCGCGCTTCGGTCAGGATGGCGCGATCGCCGCGCCCGTCACCGTCGCCGCCAACCAGCTCGTGCTCGGGATGGTCGGCCTCGCCCCCCTCGGCGACGGCTTCTCAGTCGGTTGGAACCACTTCGTACCCCGCGACGAGCGCGCCGAGACCTTCCTCGCCCGCGTCTCGGCCGGCGGCGCCGTCGCTCCCTCGGTGCGCCTCGACGCTCACGCGGGACGCAACGGCTCGATCGCCCTCGACGCCGTCGACGGCCAGGTGGGCGCCGTCTGGGAAGACCAGTTCGACGACGCCGAGGACACCTTCCGCAACGGCCTGGCCTTCGGCGGTGTCTCCAGCTCGGGCGCGGCGCTGCCCCGCAAGGCCGTGACCGACCGCCGCGCGCTGAACGTCGAGCCCTCGCTGGTCGCCGCGGGAGCCCAGCACGGCCTGGTGTTCACCCGCCTCGACGACGAGACCCCGACGGTGCAGTTCGGCCGGCTCGACGCCTCCGGGGCCCTCGTCGGCTCGCTCACCCAGCTCAACGGCCGCGCCTCCCTCGGCGCCCTCGGCACCCTCGCCTGGAACGGCCGGAGCTACGCCGCCGCCTGGACCCAGCTCGACACCGACGGCATCACCCTTCGCTTCGCCCGCCTCGACGCCAACGGTCGCCGCGTCGGCGCGGAGGTGCCGATCAGCGCGCATTGACCCCCGGTGGTTCACCCCCCGGGGTAAGCCGTAGTAGCGTCCGCCCCGCTTCTGTCTCCGCCGCCGGGCGTACGCCCGCCGGTCGGGACGCCCGCGCATCGCCCACCCAACGTCCCCGTTGAAGGAGCTATTCCTCCCCATGGCCCGTACTCCGGTACTTCGCACCCCCTGGCGCTCGCTCGCGGTGCTCTGCCTCACCGCCCTCTCGGCCGGTGGCATGGACTGCGCGCAGGAGCGCGACCCCATCAACCGAGTCCGCGAGAACGCGCTGCCGAAGTCGTTCTTCGTCGGCGCCAACTACACCGACCAGGCCGACGACCCGGAGTTCTACGCGAACAACTTCGTCGTCGACGGCACCGCCGACAACTCGATGATGCCCGTCGGCACCTACGACGACGTCGACCGCATCCGCTGGGAGGTCCAGGAGGACTTCCTGCTGGCGCGCAAGTCGTACGAGTACGTCGAGGGCAGCGAGGGCCGCGCCGCGGGCGCGCAGCGCACCCCGCACGGCGTCATCGTCGCGGCGTACCGCATCGAGAGCCACTTCGACCAGCGCCGCGCGTACAACCCGACCACCGGCGAGGAGATCAACGTCGTCGAGGAGAACGTCACCGACCGGCGGTGGCACCAGCGCGATTTCATCCGCGTCGACTGGTCGCGCAACCTCGTGAACAACCCCGACTGGTCGTGGGTCTGGTACGGCTCGGTCTTCGGCGAGATGTCCTTCTCCCCGGTGGCCTGGAACGAGACCAACCCCGCCTCGCCGGACGCCAACAACTTCTGCGAGATGACCGCCGGCATGGTGCGCGACACCACCACCGGCGCCTGCGTGGCCGCGACCAACCCGCGCAACCACCCCGGCGGCTACCTGGACATCACCTCGAAGTGGCTCGTCAACCCGGAGAACTCCAGCCTCTTCGAAGAGCCGATTCCCACCTGCCTCATCGCCAACTTCTTCGCCAACGGCCCGGTCTACTCCTGCGCCCAGCAGGAGACCGTCATCCGCACCTCCTTCCGCCGCGTGGAGGACCGCGACTTCGAGCCGCTGGAGCTCACCCGGCAGCCCTACGACCTCGTCGGCGGGCCGCGCGCCGAGCGCAACGGCTATGACCCCGGATACGGCCTCGTCGACCATAACTTCCACCGCTTCGCGATGATCCACAACCTCTGGCAGAGGTCGCACCTCTCGCCCGCGGTCGAGTGCAGCGCCAACGCCGACGCCGACAACGACGGCACCGCCGACGCCTGCGGCAGCTCCTCCAGCGCCGAGCGCGCGGGCTCGCAGTGCGACGTCATCATGCACCGCTGCACGATCCCGTACCGCCGACGCGAGGTGCGCCCGATCGCCTACTACACCAACACCGACATGCCCCCGGAGATGCAGGACCACGTGGTGGTCCCCGGCGCCGAGGGCAACGACACGTACCGCTTCCCGACGCCCGCCGAGGTGGCCTCCAACCGCTTCGTCCGCGGCGCCTCGGAGGACATCATCGACTCCTGGAACCGCGCGATCATGTCCGCGATCGCCAACTCCCGCGAGGTCGAGTGCCGCCGCACCGGCGGCGACCGCGCGGCCTGCCACGCGCAGTACTTCGACAACGCCGTCGAGCCCCAGGGCGACGCCGCCTGGCTCGCCGAGCGGCCGAAGACCAGCAACGGCCCCGCGGTGGTCATCTGCCACAACCCCGTGCGCGCCGACGACTCCTCCGCCTGCCGCGAGCCCGGCTACTCCGCCCGCCTCGGCGACGTGCGCTTCAACCACATCACGTACATCCCGGGCCGCACCCGCGCGCCCTTCGGCGGCATCGCCCACTGGGGCTTCGACCCGCTCACCGGCGAGGTCGTCTCCAACGGCGGCACCAACATCGGCCGCTCGGCCGAGTACGCCGCCGCCCAGCAGCGCGACTTCATCCTCCTCGCCCTCGGCGAGCTCGACGTCACGGACTATGTCAACGGCGCCGCCTCGACGCGCTTCGCCAACGTGGTGCGCAACCCCGCGAGCCAGCAGCGCCGGCGCTTCAGCGACCAGGACATCGCCCAGCGCGTGCTCGCGGTCAACGGCACCAACGCCGCCCGCGACCTCGGGCTCCGCGCCCAGGCGCAGGCCTCCCCCGCCGCCGCGCTCGCGCAGCACGACCGCACCTTCCAGGACTCCGCCCCGGTTGGGCCCAGCGCCACCCGCACGGCGGCGCGCGTCGAGGCCAACCAGGCCGCGCTGCGCAACACCACCCTCGAGGCCGACATGGTCGACGAGAGCTGGCTCGCCAACCTCGGCTTCGACCCCCGCTCGCAGCGCACCCAGTCGCTGCTCGACCAGGCCTCGCCCCTGCGGCGCATGGACCCCGAGGTCGCCGAGACCACCTGGCACTCGCTGCTGCAGCGCCTCGAGCACCGCGGGTTCTGCTTCCAGGACATGGGCGCCGCGCCGATGATCGGGAGCGTCGACCTGCAGGGCGTCGCGCGGTACTTCGCGCGCAAGTACGCCGCCGCCTCGCCCGCCGAGCGCTCCCGGCGCATCTACAACGACCTGCGCATCGAGGCCTACAAGGGCATCGCGCTGCACGAGATCGGCCACTCGCTCGGGCTCTACCACGTGCCCGTGTCGAGCTACGACTCGATGAACTACAACCCGCAGTACTGGCAGCTGCGCACGCGCAACGGGGCGGCCACGCAGACCTGCACGCCGGTGTGCACGGTGAACAACTGCACCAACACCCGCAACGCCGACCAGAACCAGGACAACTGCATGGGTCCGCGGTACCTCGACCCGGCGTCGGACGAGGAGCTCGGCCTCGCGGAGGGCTCGGAGCCGCACGCGGGCATCGACTACTTCGGCAACACCTCCGTCATGGAGTACCAGTGGGAGCGCTTCGACGAGACCGTCGGCATCGGGTCGTATGACCACTACGCCATGGGCATCCTCTACGGCCGCGTGCTGGAGACCATGGAGTCCGACCCCGCCCGCGGCGGCATGACCCCGGAGCGGCAGAACGACTACGGCCAGCGGCTCGTCACGCAGCTCTCGGACCTCGACCAGATCCGCTGGGACGACCCGGTGCTCGACGGCGGCGCCCAGGTGCTGCCGATCCACTACACCGAGCTCGCCCGGCAGATGGCGATCTTCGACCCGGCGCAGTGCCGCGACGCCACCCCCGAGGAGAAGGCCCGCTACGCCTGGCGCCTCGTCGACGGCAAGATCTGCCGCCTCCACCCGCGCGACCACGCGGCGATGGTCGACTTCGAGACCGGCCCCGTGTCCGCGGGCTCCACCCGCGACGCGCCCTCGTGGCGCACCCGGGCGAACGCCAACACCGGCGGCAACCACCTGCGCTGGGGCTACCGCGTCGCCTGGGACATCGGCACGGGCTACCCCCACATCAACTACTTCGACCAGGGCGCGGACGTCTACGAGGTCACCCAGTCGAGCATCCGCAAGTACGAGCTGACCTACCCCTCGCTCTACTTCCGCCGCAACAACCGCGAGTTCTCGCAGTGGGGCATCCCCGCGTACCTCTCGCGCAACATCTTCCGACGCCTGCGCGGCTACCACTGGAGCGTGGCGCGCGACTCGGCCTACTACAGCTCGGCGTTCAGCCCGGCGACCTACCAGCAGGTCGCGCGCGACGACAACTGGATGCGCCCGCTGATCATGGCGGGCACGGACATCTTCGACTTCTTCGCGAAGGTCATCCTTCGCCCCGAGGCGGGCCTCTTCGAGCAGATGCCCGCGGCCGACGCGCTCCCCGGGCGGCGCCCGCTCTTCGACGCGGCCGAGGCGGGCAGCGACCTCACGCCCGACTTCGAGATCGGCCTCGTCGACGGCCGCTTCATCGGCGAGGAGTATGACAACCGCGTGGGCGGGTCGTGGGACTACCACTCGTACCTGATCCACGCGGGCTCGTACCCGGAGAAGCCCATCGCGGCGATCATGCTGACCGACACGCGGCCGACCTTCTCGTCGATCTCGCGCGGGCTCTACCTCGACGGGCGAGAGTTCCAGGTGAACTTCCGCACCGACATGCCGCAGGCCTTCGACCGCCTGCTCGGCGGCGTGCTCGCCGAGGACTGGGACACCGTCGCCATGCATGTCCCGACCGTCCCGGTCGGCGGCACCGCCGGGCTCCCGGCGCTCGAGCCCAGCGTGCTCCCGCTCTGGACCGTCGGGAGCCGCACCGCCCCCGCGGAGCCCCGCCGCCCCGCCGGCTCTCGGCTGCTCTTCCCCAACATCGGGTACCGCCAGCAGCTCCCGATGGTCGTGTGGTCGATGCTGTTCTCCTCGCTCAACAGCAACCTCGACACCATCCACCGTATGCGCGTCTACACCGAGGGTGGCCCGGAGGCCGTGGACATCGCCGAGAGCGAGCGCACGCGCTTCCGCAACCCCGAGACGGGCATCACCTACGTCGCTCGGCGCTACGGCCCCGACTCGGTCGACGGCGAGGCCATCGACAGCGGCATCGCGTCGCGCATGATCGCCCACGCCAACGAGCTCCTGGTGGCCGCCTACCAGGTGCGCGTCGACGAGCGCGACCAGCCGGTCTACAACCCCGACGGCTCGGTCGACGCCGTGCTGCTCCGCGGCCAGCTCGTGCCGGCCAACGCCGACAGCCAGCGCCACACCATCGCCGTGACGCGCTTCCGCAACTACGTCGGCCTGATCGACGCCACCCGCTACGCCTCGCGCCTCCTCGGGTACGGCACGCTCCGCTGAGCGCTGCTGCCTCCGACGCATCGCCGCGATAGAGTGTCGCGGCGATGATCCCTCCTGGCGCACGCCGCCGCACCTCCCTGCTCCTCCTCGCCACCGCCCTCGGGCTCGGCTGCATCTTCAGCGCCCGACGGGCCGCCACCGACTCGGCCGACGGCGCGCCCCGGTGGATCGCCCTCCGCGACCGCGCTCCCTCGGACGGCGGCGTGCCCGACGCGCCCGCCCCCCGCAGCGCGGCCGGGCCTGCGGTGATCGACCGCGCGACGCTGCCCCGCTGCCCCGAAGGGTCGGTCTACGTGCCGGGCGGACGCTTCTCCATGGGCAGCCCCGAGGGACAGGGCGCGCCCGACGAGCACCCGCAGCACACCGTGCTGCTGCGCGGGTACTGCCTCGACCGCACCGAGGTCACCGTCGACGCGTACACCCGCTGCGTGCGCGCGGGCGCCTGCACCCGCCCGGTGGCCACGCTGCCCGAGGGGGCGCAGCCGGTGTCGGGCGTCGACTGGCACCAGTCCGAGGGCTTCTGCCGCTACGTCGGCGGCAGGCTGCCCACCGAGGCCGAGTGGGAGTTCGCCGCGCGCGGCACCGACGGCCGCCGCTACCCCTGGGGCAACGACGACCCCGCCAGCTGCGAGCGCCTCGACTGGACCTTCGGCAACGAGAGCTGCGGCGGCGTCGGCCCGAGCGCCGTGGGCACGCACCCGACCGGCGCGTCACCCTTCGGCGTGCTCGACCTCTCGGGCAACGTCTGGGAGTGGACCGCGGACTGGTACGCCCGCTCCTACGACGCCGCGATGCAGGAGAACCCCGCGGGGCCCGCCGAGGGCTCGGCGCGCGTCACCCGCGGCGGAGGCTTCAACAACGACCAGGTCGAGCGGCAGCGCGCCACCTTCCGCGAGGGGCAGCACCCCAACTTCCATGACTACGACCTGGGCGTGCGCTGCGCGTACGACCCGAGCTCGTAGGCTGACGCCCCGATGGTGCGCCCGGTCTCCAACCCCCCGAACCCGTGGAGCAGCACCGCGGTCGAGTACTTCGAGGAGGTCCCGCCGGCGAAGCTGGAGATCTTCGAGGAGGAGGCGCGCTCCATCGTCTCGGGCAACGACAGCCCGGACATCCCCTTCCGCTGGAGCCTCAACCCCTACCGCGGCTGCATCCACGGCTGCGCCTACTGCTACGCGCGCACCTCGCACCAGTACCTCGGCTTCGGCGCGGGCACCGACTTCGACCGCAAGATCGTCGTGAAGACCAACGCCCCGGCGCTCTTGAAGGCCGCCTTCGACAAGAAGAGCTGGGACGGCGGGACCATCACCTTCTCGGGCAACACCGACTGCTACCAGCCCATCGAGGCGAGCTACCAGCTCACCCGTCGCTGCCTCGAGCTCTGCCTGGAGTACCGCAACCCCGTCGCGATCATCACCAAGAGCGCCCTGGTGCAGCGCGATGCGGCGCTGCTCGCCGAGCTCTCGAAGGTCACCGCGGTGCGGGTGTTCGTGAGCCTCGCCTTCGCCGGCGAGGCGCAGGCCCGCGCGGTGGAGCCCTGGGCCTCCTCGGTGGCGCGTCGGCTGGAGTCGCTGCGGGTGCTCACCGACGCGGGCGTCGCCTGCGGCGTGGCGGTGGCGCCGATCATCCCCGGGCTCAACGACGACCAGGCCGCGAGGGTGCTCTCCATGGCCCACGCCCACGGCGCGCGGCGGGCCTTCATGCAGATGGTGCGGCTGCCCGCGGAGGTGCTGCCGGTCTTCGAGGAGCGCATGGCGGAGGCCTTCCCCGACCGGGCGAGGCGCATCGACAACGCCATCGTGGAGCTCCGGGGAGGCCGCAAGAACGACCCGCGCTTCGGCAGCCGGATGCGCGGCCACGGCCCTCGCTGGGAGGCCATCACCGGCCTCTTCGAGGCGCAGTGCCGACGCCTGGGGATGAACGAGAGCGAGGCGGGGGAGGACGAGGGAGAGAAGACCTTCCGGCGGCCGAGCCGGCAGGGGAGCCTCTTCGGCGACTGACTAACGGGGGCGAGGCGCCGGGGGCTCGCGGGAGATGCGCATCATCCCGCTCAGGCGGTTCTCGTCCTCGTGCTCACGCTCGGCGTCGGCCCAGCTCTCTCGGATCTTCGCCGCCACGTAGAGGCTCGGGAAGGAGAGGAACAAGCCCACGAGGCCGAAGAGGTGCTCGAAGAGGATGAGCGACGTGATGATCACGAAGCCCGGCAGCTTCACGTGCTGCGCGGTCAGCCGCGGAGAGAGGTAGTAGCTCTCGATCTTGTGCAGCACGAAGGTGCTCGCGAAGAAGACCCCGACGCCGACCATTCCCTTGTGCGTGTAGGCCAGCACCGCCATCACGGCGCCCGACACGACCCCGCCCACCACCGGGATCAGGCCCATCACGAAGAGGAACACCATCAGCGCCGGGATGCTCGGGAAGCGCATCAGCAGCAGCACCGGGAGCGTGAGCAGCGTGTTCACGAGCGCGACGATCACCTGGAGCTTGGCGGTAATGGCGATCGCGTCGCAGAGGTAGCTGAAGTACCGCATCATGATGCGCGGCGGGGAGTCTTCGCCCAGGGACTCGCGCCAGCGCTCGAGCTCGCGGTTTTCGATGAGGAAGACCACCGACAGGATGAGCCCGATGAGCACGTAGATGGCGCTCTTGCCGACCGATCCGAGGAAGCCCACCACGTTGCCCGCGTAGTGCTGGGCGCGCTCGAGGCCCTGCGACGCGTGCTCGCTGACCGTGTGCTCCCAACCTCGTGCGTGGAGCCACTCTCGCAGGTGGTGAAACTGCCCCTCGATCTCCGACCGGAGCTGCGGCACCGCCGGGACGACCCGCGTGTATCCGAGGAAGGACAGCAGCGCGAGGGCGCAGACCGCGAGCACCACCTGGCCCAGCACGGCGACGGCGATGGGCACCTGGAAGCGCGCGTTGAGCCACTTCGCGCCCGCCCCGAGCGCCCGCTCGAACAGCACGAAGAACACCAGCAGCACCGCCAGGTGGCGGAAGACGAAGAGCAACCCGAGGAAGAGCGCCAGGACGAAGATCCGCCGCACGTTGCGGTCGGTGAACACCATTCGCATCACGGCCCGGGAGGGTACACCCCGCCCCGCGTCGCTCCCCCGCTTTCTCCAGGGGTCTGCACCCACACTGTGGGCCATCACCCGGATGTGCGGCGGGGGCCTCTAAGCCTTCGACATCGACGCCGAACTTGAAGAGACTGCCATCCACTGCGGATCGACCGCATTGGAGGAGAGTCTCGCCTATGTACAAATGGATACTTTTCGCTGCGGCGCTGGTCGCTGCTGGCTGTGACGGCGCATCGGTCGTCGGCGGCACGGAGCCCCGCGACGCGACCGTCGACGTCACCGCGGACGCCACCATGGACGCGTCGGTGTGCCCGTCGCCGCTGCTGTCGTGCAACCAGCGCTGCGCCGACCCGCGCACCGACCGGGAGAACTGCGGCGCCTGTGGGCGCTCGTGCTCCACGGGCAACGTCTGTCAGAACGGCGCCTGCGTACCGGACTGTGGGACCGGCGAGACGCTCTGCCGCTCGGCCGGCGACGCCGGAGCGGGCCTCGCGTGCGTCTCCCTCCGCACCGACCGGGCGAACTGCGGCGCTTGCGGGATGGCCTGCGGCACCAACCAGGTCTGCGCCAACGGCGCGTGCACGTTCATGTGCACCGGCACCACGACCGAGTGCACCCGCGGCGGCGCGGGCATGGACGGCGGCGGCGAGCGCTACTGCGCCGACCTGCAGGCCGACCGCAACGACTGCGGCGCCTGCGGAAACACCTGCACGGACGGCTACTCCTGCCAGGCCGGCCGCTGCCGCATCCGCTGCCCCGAGCTCTCGGTCCAGTGCCCCGCCCCGGCGACCGACGGCGGCATGCCCGGCGCAGAGGTCTGCTCGGACACCAGCATCGACATCAACAACTGCGGGAGCTGCGGCAACGCCTGCCCGTTCGGACAGTTCTGCGTCCGCGGCGCCTGCCGTACGACCTGCGGCGCGGGCTTCACCGACTGCATGGGCGTCTGCCGTGACCTCACCAGCGACCGCCTCGGCTGCGGCGCCTGCGGCAACGCGTGCGGATCCGGCGAGGTCTGCACCGCGGGCCGCTGCGTCGTCTCCTGCGGCGGCGGCCTCACGAGCTGCGAGAACGTCTGCCGTGACATCCAGACCGACGTGAACAACTGCGGCGCCTGCGGCACCCGCTGCATGCCCGGCCAGGTCTGCTCTCGCGGGATGTGTCAGGTCTCGTGCAGCGCGGGCACCGCGGACTGCTCGGGCACCTGCCGCGACCTCCAGACCGACAACGCCCACTGCGGCGCCTGCGGCACGGCCTGCGCGGCCGGCCAGATCTGCTCCATGGGCGCCTGCGTCGTCTCGTGCGGCGCCGGCACCACCAACTGCTCGGGCACCTGCCGCGACCTCCAGACCGACAACGCCAACTGCGGCGCCTGCGGCACGGCCTGCGCGGCCGGCCAGGTCTGCTCGCGCGGCGCCTGCACCGTCACCTGCGGCGGCGGCCTCACCAACTGCAGCAACGTCTGCCGCGACCTCGACACCGACCGCGCCAACTGCGGCGCGTGCGGCACCGCCTGCGCCGCGGGCCAGGTCTGCTCCGCGGGCCGCTGCCAGGTGTCCTGCCTCGAGGGCCTCACCAACTGCACGGGCGTCTGCCGCGACCTCGCGAGCGACGTGAACAACTGCGGCGGCTGCGGCATGGCCTGCGCCGCGGGCCAGGTGTGCTCCGGCGGCATGTGCCGCGTCTCCTGTGGCGCTGGCACCACCAACTGCGGCGGCATCTGCCGCGACCTGCAGACCGACGTGAACAACTGCGCCACCTGCGGCATGGCCTGCCCCGCGGGTCAGGTGTGCTCCAACGCGGCCTGCGTGGTCTCGTGCGGCACCGGCCTCACGGACTGCATGGGCGTCTGCCGCGACCTGCAGACCGACCGCGTCAACTGCGGCGCCTGCGGCACCACCTGCCCCTCGGGTCAGGCGTGCGCCGCGGGGCGCTGCGTGGTCTCGTGCCTCACGGGCCAGACCGCCTGCTCGGGCGTCTGCCGTGACCTGCAGACCGACATCAACCACTGCGGCGCCTGCGGCACCGCCTGCCCCTCGGGCCAGGTGTGCAACGGCGGGATGTGCCGCGTGTCCTGCGGCACCGGGCTCTCGAACTGCGGCGGCACCTGCCGCGACCTCCAGACGGACAACAACCACTGCGGCTCGTGCGGCACCGTCTGCCCGGGCGGCCAGATCTGCCAGGCCGGCGCCTGCGTCGTCACCTGCCAGATGGGCCTCACGGCCTGCGGCGCCACCTGCCGCGACCTCGGCAACGACAACACCAACTGCGGCGCCTGCGGCCGGGTGTGCGCCGCCGGCCAGGCCTGCGTGGCGGGGGCCTGCTCGGTCACCTGCAGCGCGGGCCTCAGCAACTGCTCGGGCACCTGCCGTGACCTCCAGAACGACCGCACCAACTGCGGCACCTGCGGCACGACCTGCCCGTCGGGGCAGGTGTGCACGGCGGGCGCTTGCGTGATCACGTGCCCGATCGGCCAGACGGCCTGCGGCTCCACGTGCGTCAACCTCGTCTCCGACCGCAACAACTGCGGCGCCTGCGGCACCGTGTGCCCCGCGGGCCAGATCTGCGCGGGCTCGGCCTGCGTGACGAGCTGCGCGGCGGGCCTCACGGCCTGCGGCACCACCTGCCGCGACATCACGACCGACGTCAGCAACTGCGGCATGTGCGGGCGCGTCTGCACGGCCGGCCAGAGCTGCGTGGCCGGCGCGTGCACCCTGGTGTGCCCTGCCGGGCAGACCAACTGCTCGGGCACCTGCCGCGACCTGCAGACGGACCTCAACAACTGCGGCGCCTGCGGCACCACCTGCCCGGGCGGCCAGGTCTGCTCCGCGGGTCGCTGCGTGGTGACCTGCGCGGCCGGCCTCACCAACTGCTCGGGTAGCTGCACCAACGTCGCCACCGACCCGGGCAACTGCGGCGCCTGCGGCACCGTCTGCCCTGCTCGCGCCAACGCGTCGTCGTCCTGCGCGGGCTCTCGCTGCGGCTTCGTCTGCAACGCCGGCTTCGCCGACTGCGACGGCAACGCGGCCAACGGCTGCGAGGTCAACACCGGCACCTCGCTCACCAACTGCGGCGCCTGCGGCACCGTCTGCTCCATCAGCAATGGCGTGGGCGTGTGCTCTTCGGGCGCGTGCCGGGTGGCCTCGTGCAACACGGGCTTCGGCGACTGCAACGCGATGCCCACGGACGGCTGCGAGACCAACACGCAGACCTCGTCCTCGAACTGCGGCGCGTGCGGCACGGTCTGCGCTGGCGGCGGCGCCTGCACGGCCGGCAGCTGCGCCCCGCGCTGCAACACCGCGGCGGCGCGCGTGCTGGTCTACGGGCCGGGCGGCACCTCGGGGACGTCGATGTTCCCGTCTGGGACGGTCGTGACGGTGGCGAGCGACGCGATGTGGCGCTCGATGACCGCCGCGCAGTTCGAGCAGTACGACCTCATCTGGATCGACGGCGGCACCTGCGGCGGCACCACGACCTCGCTCTTCGGCACGGCGCAGGACACCCTGGCTACCTGGGGTCCCGCGGTGCGAGGGCGCATCGTGCTCCTCACGGGTGACCCCGACCTCCACCGCAACAACGACACCCCGGTGCTCTACCGCAACACGGTCAACTGGCTGAAGGGCCTGGGGCGCACCAGCGACGGCGGCCGCACCGGTCTCTTCTTCTCCTGGGGCTGCACCACGTACACCAGCAGCGTCTTCAGCGTGTCGCGCGGAGCCCCGGAGGTCTTCACCAGCGTGCTGGGCTCGGGCATCAGCACCCGGGTCTTCAACCCCTGCGAGGCCACCCTCACCGCGGCCGCGGCGAGCCACCCCGTGACCTCGGGCTTCACCAGCTTCTGGGACTGCCCGATGCACGGCGCGTTCATGTCGATCCCCACGGGATACGTGACCCTCGGCGTCAGCGGCGGCTCACCCAGCCTCATCGCACGCGAGTCCGCCACCGCCTGCATCCCCTGACGCAGCGCTCCCTCCCCTGAGGGCACCCTCCCCCGAGGGTGCCCGACTCCCCCCCACGATACCGATCCAGCTCCCCCTCTGAGCGACCCGCGGGTCGCCGGACGGCGCCTCAGCGCTCGATGGTCTGCGTCTCGTCCGACTCGATGTGACCGTCGCGCATCTTGATCACCCTCGGCAGGCTGCGGGACAGCTCGGGGTTGTGCGTGACCAGCACCATGGTCGTCCCATGGCTCTCGTTGAGCTTATGGAAGAGCTTGTGGATCTCCGCGCTGTTCTCCGTGTCGAGGTTGCCCGTGGGCTCGTCGGCCAGGAGCAGCTTCGGTTTGAGGGTGAGCGCCCTGGCCAGGGCCACGCGCTGCTGCTCTCCCCCCGAGAGCTCGCTCGGGCGGTGCGACGCGCGGTGCGAGAGGCTCACCTGCTCCAGCAGCGCCTCGGCGCGCTCTCTCAGCGCGCCCTTGGGCATCGAGCCCTGGATCATCCCAGGCATCATCACGTTCTCCAGCGCCGTGAACTCCGGCAGCAGGTGATGAAACTGGAACACGAAGCCGATGGCCCGGTTGCGCAGCGCCGCCACCCGCGACGAGCTCAGCGCCGTCACCAGGTTTCCGTCGAGCTCCACGGTGCCGGCGGTCGGCATGTCGAGCGTTCCGATGAGGTGCAGCAGGGTGCTCTTGCCCGCGCCCGACGGCCCCCAGAGGCAGACCATCTCCCCCGAGCGGATCGTCAGGTCGATGCCCCGCAGCACCTCCAGGGTCTTGCCCTCGTGCTCGTAGCTCTTCCGGACGTTCTTCAGCGAGACGATCACCGACCGCCCCGCGCCCTCCACGTTCGCCTCTGTCGTCACGAGAACCGAAGCCCCTCCACGGGTCGGAGCCGACCCGCGAGCACCGCCGGGAAGGTCGCCGCCAACAGGCAGATTCCCACCGACGTCACGAACACCAGGCTGTAGTCCGCCGGGGCGATGAGCACCGGCAGCCGGTCGATGTAATAGACCTCCGGATCGAGCGGGATTCCCACGTGCTTCATCACCATCGCGGAGAGCACGGCGGCGCTCGTCCCGAGCAGCGCGCCCACCACCCCGATGAGCCCGCCCACCGACAGGAACACCCTGGTGATGAACCCGTCGCTCGCCCCCATCGCCTTGAGCACCGCGATCTCCCGGCCCTTCTCGGTCACCAGCAGCAGCAGCGTCGCCACGATGCTGAAGCTCGCCACGATGATCGCCACCGTGAGCAGCAGCCAGATCAGCAGCTTCTCCAGCTTGAGCGCCCGGAAGAGGTTCTGGTTGAGCTGCTTCCAGTCGCGCACCCGCAGGCTGCGGGCGTGCGCCGGGGCCTCGACCGCCGCCACCACCTGGTCGCTGAGGTCGACGTCGCGCAGGCGCACCTCGATCGCCGTGATGGCCCCGTCGCGGTAGTTGAAGAAGCGCTGCGCCACCGGGATGAGCACGTACGCATACTTGGTGTCGTATTCGTACATGCCCGAGTAGAAGATGCCCGCGACGCGGAAGAGCTTGGTCTTGGGCATCGGACCGAGCGGCCCGATGGAGCCGAAGGGCGACACCACGCGCACCTCGTCGCCCACCGCCAGGTGCAGGTTGGTGGCGAGCTCGCGGCCCACCACGATGCCCGGCAGGGGTTCGGTCGGAGCGCCCGGCGGAGGCGGCCGGAGGGAGCCGGTGTCGCTGAATCCCGAGAGGCCGTCGAGGCGCGTCGTGGGGAGCTCGAGCTCGCCGCGCCCCACCACCGGGCGGCGGTCGCTCGGGCTCAGGTGATCGAGCCGCGCCGGGTCTTCCAGGTACTCGATGCGGCCTCGGATGAGCTCGCGCCGCAGCCCGATGGCCGCGCCGCCCTGCGCCGGGTCGATGCCCCGCAGGATCACCCCGGACAGGTTGGTCTGCGAGGTGATCATCACCTCGCCCTGCACCATCGGCGTCGCGGCGCTCACCTCGGGCAGCGCCCGGATGCTGCGCAGCAGGGGCTGCCAGTCGGTGAACCCGCCGCGCTCGCGGTCGACCACCACGTGGGGGTTGTTGCCGAGGATCTTGTGCTTCAGGTCGTTGCCGAAGCCCCCCATGATCGAGATGGTCATGCAGAGGGCGAAGGACCCGAGGCCCACGCCCAGGAAGGCCAGGAAGGAGATCACCGTGAGGAAGCCGCTCTTGCGGGCGCGGAGCTGCCGGACGGCGATGGTGAGCTCCGCGGCGACCTTCTCCAGCCGGTCGAAGAGCTTCGGCATCCAGAGCAGCGTGGAGAGGAAGTACGCCTCCAGCGCCGAGACCAGCACCCCCACGCGCAGCGCCACCAGGGCGAGCGAGGGCGTCGGGTCGAAGCCGCGCGGCTCCATCCTCGCGGCCAGCTTCAGGCAGAGGAACGACAGCGCGATGGCGCCGACCATCCACGCCGCGTAGAGCCAGCGCCGGCGGGCCTGCGAGGCCACCGCGCGAGAGGCGATCCAGAGGATGATCAGGTCAACGGCCATCCGACTCGGGGCGCAGCTGCGGGAAGAGCACCACGTCGCGGATGCTCTTCTGCCCGGTGAGGAGCATCACCAGGCGGTCTACGCCGAGGCCGAAGCCCGCCGTCGGGGGCATGCCGTAGGAGAGCGCGCGGATGTAGTCGGCGTCGAAGTCCATCGCCTCCTCGTCGCCCCGCTCGCGGTTGCCGAGCTGCGCGCGGAAGCGCTCGGCCTGGTCGTCGGGGTCGTTGAGCTCGCTGAACGCGTTGGCGAGCTCGCGGCCCTCCACGAAGAGCTCGAAGCGGTCGGTGAAGGTCACCGGGAACCCGTCGCCGTACTGCGCGGCCTGCTTGTCGGCGTCCTTCTTGCGGGCCAGCGGCGACACGTCGAAGGGGTAGTCGACGATGAAGACCGGCACGCTCTGCGAGCCGTCGTCGGAGCGGTAGTCGTCGACCAGCGAGGACTCGGCGAAGAGCTCGAACATCGCGAAGAGCAGCTCGCCCGCGGAGGTACACTTGTGGAGGTACTCCCGGTGCTCTCGCTGGAGCGACGGGGTGGCGAGCACCGCGGCGCGCACCCGGCCCCAGCTCGAGAGCTCGGCGCCGTCGGCCCACGCGGCGACCAGCTCGGGGTGCCGCTTCGCGATCGCCGTGGTGACCGCGTCGAGCATCCGCACCCGGCGCCACGGCCGCGCCAGCGAGTACGAGCGCCCGTTCGAGAACCGGGGAAACCTCGCGGCGAGGCGCGCGTCGACGTGAGTGACGAGCTCTTCGGTCTCGTCCATCAGCTCTCGGTAGGTCGCGTAGGCCTGGTAGAACTCCAGGATCGTGAACTCCGGGTTGTGCCGCGTGGAGAGGCCCTCGTTGCGCCACACCCGGCCGATCTCATAGACCCGGTCGAGCCCGCCCACGATGAGGCGCTTGAGATACAGCTCGGGCGCCACGCGGAGGTAGAGGTCGAGGTCGAGGGCGTTGTGGTGCGTGGTGAAGGGCTTGGCCGTCGCGCCGCCTCGCACGGAGTTGAGCGTCGGGGTCTCGACCTCCATGAAGTCACGGTCGTCGAGCCACTCGCGCAGCGCCCGCACGATGATCGAGCGGGCGCGGAACACCTCGTTGACCTCGGGGTAGTTGGCGATGAGGTCGGTGTAGCGCTGGCGGTAGCGGGTCTCGACCTCGCTGATGCCGAACCACTCGCTCGGGATGGGCGTGTAGCTCTTGGACAGCGGGCGCAGCGTCCTGGCGAGCACCGAGAGCTCGAGCAGCCGGGTGCGCATCGGCGGCCCCTCGACCAGCACGATGTCTCCGAGGTCGATCTCCTTGAGCAGCGAGAAGTCCTCCCCGAGGTCGCGCGCCGAGCAGAAGAGCTGGATCTCCCCGGTGCCGTCGCGCAGCTTGATGAACACCAGCTTGCCCGTGTCGCGCAGCGCCACCACGCGGCCGGCGACGCGGTAGGGCGCGTGCTCGGGGTCGGCGTTGAAGGCCTCCTTCTGGTGCTCGTGCGCCGCGCGAATACTCGCCACGGTATGCAGGGGCCCCGGGTCGTTGCCGAAGGGGAGGTGTCCGCGCGCCCGCCAGGCTTCGGCCTTGGCGCGGCGCACCGATTCGAGGGTGCTCGTCGTGTCGCTCATCGGATGGGCGCGGGTTATACCGACCCGCGCCCCGGCGGTCACGCGTTCGCGCCCCCGCTCCACGCCCCCACCGACGAGCCCCCATGAAGGCCCTCCTCTCCCGACTCCGAGCGCCCTACCCGCGCCGCCCCTTCACCTGGATCGTCGCGCTCTTCGTGCTCGCCTGCCTCGTGGGATCGAACTGGGGCATCCCCTGCACCGACGCCTGGCACAACGACGCGCTCTCCCCCCGCCCGTGCGGCCTCGGAGCCGTGGTCGAGACCTGGCGCCCGGGCCACTTCTTCCGCTACCCCCCGCTGCAGCTCTCGCTGCTCACCCTGCTCTCGCTGCCGTGGATCGCGCTGGGCGCCCTGCGCGCTCCCGCCGCGACGCAGGAGGCGCTGCTGCACGAGCTCATCCAGCCCCGGTACATGACCCCCATCGAGGTCGTCGCGCGCGCGGTCACGCTGCTGATGGCCGTCGGGGTGCTCTTCAACGTGCGACGCCTGGTGGCTCGCGTCTGGGGCGAGCGGGCGGGCGACGCGGCGGCGGCGGTCACGGCCCTCAACCCGGTGCTCGTGTACTTCTCGCACAGCGGCAACAGCGACATCCCCTGCCTCTTCTGGGTGACCCTCGGGCTCGTCGAGCTCGATCGGGTGCTCGCCGGCGAGGCCCGAGAGCTGCGCGCCCTCCTCTGCGCCGCCGCCGCCGCCCTCACCAAGGACCAGTCGATCCCGCTCTTCTTCGTCGCCGCGCCGTGGGCCCTGCTCGTCGGCCCCGCGCTCTCCCGCGGCGACCGCACCCTCCGCGCGGTGCTGCTGCGCCCCGCGCTCTGGCGCGCCCTCGCCGCGTCGGCCGGGCTCTACCTGCTCGCGGCAGGCGCCGTCACCAACCCCGTGGGCTACGCGCGTCGCATCGCCTGGATCACCGGCCCCGCCAACGCCGACTGGGTGGTCGTCGGTCGAGACCTGCTGGGGGTCGACGCGATCCTCCGCGAGGTCCTGCAGGCGGTGCCCCTCTTCGCCTCGCGGGCCGTCGCGCTCGCCGCCCTCCTCGGCCTCGGCCTCGCGCTCTCGGGCCGCCGGGGAGTCCCTCGCGCGCGCGCAGCCCTCCCCGCCGTCGCGGCGCTCTCCTACCTCGCGCTCTTCATCATCCCCTCGCGGTGGACCATGGAGCGGCACCTGATGCCGATGATGGTCCTGCTGCTCACCTATGTGGGCGTGGCCTTCGACGCGCTGCTCGATCGGCTCTCCCCCGGAGCGCGCCCCCTCGGCGCCGCGCTGCTCGGGCTCGCGCTGCTCCCGCAGGCGATCGACGTGGCCTCGGTGGACGGCACCCTCGCGCTCGACTCCCGCAACGCCGCGCAGCGCTTCCTCGCCGCGCTGCCCCGCGGTACCACCCTGGAGATCTACGGGGGCAACCAGTACCTCCCCAACCTCCCCACGCACCTCCGCATCACCCGCGTGGGCCCCGAGCCCGACCGCGAGCGCAGCCCCCTCCCCGGCGTCGCCGAGTCGCGCGAGGCCTTCCGCGACGTCACGCAGCGGGCGCCCGACTACGCCCTCGTCGGCGAGGACTTCGCGACCTACTACCTCCCCACCGACCGACCGCTCGATCCGCACTTCGCGCGGCTCAACCGCGACCCCGACGGGCGCGGCCTCATGACCGGCCTCCTCGACGGATCGCTCGGCTACGCCTGGGCCCTGCGCTCGAGGTGCGAGCTCCCCGCGCCGCTGCGCTGCGTGCGCATGCACCGCTCCATCGGCGCCGAGACCTGGATCTTCCGGCGCGCCCGGTGACCGCCCTGCGTTCGCACAGGGCGTGGGGTCTCACCCTCGCGGCGATCGTGGCGCTCGGCCTCGCGCTGCGCCTCCCGCACCTCGGCGCGCTCCCCAACCCCAGCGGCGACGAGGGCAACTGGACCCTCTTCGGTCTCGACGCCCTCGAGGGCCGCGCCCCCCGGATGACGCCCGACGCGCGCTTCGTCAGCACCCTCTTCGCGCACCTCATCGGCCTCTCGTATCGCCTCGGCGGGGTCTCCTTCGAGAGCGCCCGTTCGGTGCTGGTCGCGGGCCTCACCCTCTGCCTCGTGGGCGCCGCCCTCACCGCCCGACGCCTCGGCCTCCCCCGCGCCGGGCTCGCCATCGCGGCGCTGCTCGCCGTGCACCCCTGGTCGGTGCTCTGGAGCCGCACGGTCACGGTCCCCTACGCGCTCGCGCTGGGCCTCGGGGTGCTGGGCCCGCTACTGTGGATGCTCGCCGCGCGGGGCGCCCCGGCGCTCGCCGTCGTGCTCGCCGGGCAGTGCCTCGCGCTCGGCATCCACTTCACGCCGCTCTCCCTCCTGCCCATCGCCGCGGCGCTGCTCTGGGTGATCGCCCCGCAGCACCGTGCGCTGCTCCGCCGCCCCGCGTTCCGGGCCTCGATCGCCCTCGCCTCGCTGCACCTCGTCCCGGTGCTCTACGGCGCGGCGACGGTGGTACGTCAGCGTCACGTCGAGCCCGCTCGGTGGTTCATCCACCTCGGCGCCAGGCTCCACGTCTACGTGCTCACCGTGCTCGGCGGCTACACCGGCGAGTCCACCCTTCGGCACTTCACCGGCGAGCCCGTCTCCCGCCCGCTGGAGTGGGCCCTCGGGCTCGTCGCCGCCGCGCTGCTCGCCCTCGCGCTCCGCCGCTCCGCCAGCCCGGGGCCCGCCGACGAGCTCGCCCGCTTCGCCCGCATCCACCTCGCCGTCGCGCTCCTCGGCCTCCCCCTGCTCCTCGCCACGGCGCGCCCCTGGAACCTCCCGGCCATCGACGCCGAGCGCTACCTCTTCGCCACGCTGGCTCCCGCCATCCTCGCCCTGGGAGGGCTCGCCGAGCACCGCTCCGCCCGCTGGCGCCTCGTGCCCGCCGCGGTCGCGCTCTACCTCCTCTGCGGCCCCACCCTCCGCGCGGCGCGCTTCTTCCTCTCCGGCGGATCACCCGACTCGGGCTTCTTCACCCTCGCCGGCGGCCGTGGCTACCGCGGCTGGAAGGTCACCCGAGAGCGCGACGCGGTGCCCGTGCTGCTGCGCCGCGAGGTCGACCGCCTCCGCGAAAGCGGGCCGGCGCTGGTGCTGGTCTCCGACTACGCGTTGCACCCGCTGCACTTCGCCAACCGACGCGGAGGCTTCTGGTGCCACGACCTCTCCAAGGCTCCGCTGCCCGACCGACCGGATGACCTGCACGTCTTCGTAACCTGGAGCGACGGGCTACTCGCGCCGGGCTTCGGTCCCCCGGAGGAGCTCGCCCACCACCGGGAGCTCCGGGCCCTGATGCGCTCCGATCGCTTCCGGTCGCTGCGGCGCGAGCGGGTGTGGGTGCAGCCCGACGGCTCTCCGCTGATCGAGCTCTGGTCGGCGCGGAGAAGCCCGACGACGGAGCGCTAGGGAGCCCGGGGCGTGATCTCCACCGGGGCGATCTCCAGCCGGGCGTCGGGGGCGTTCACCCCTTCGGGGGCGATGCGCTGTCCGTCGCCCTCGATCTCCAGGGAGACGAAGGTGCGCAGCCGAACGGGCCTCATCTCCGGGTCGACGCGCAGCGACACCTCGTCCCGGAGAATCTCCCCGGGCCGCCACTCGGTCGTCGGGTAGCGGCCGTAGATGGGCGCGTGGCGGGCGACGAAGAGCGGCCAGATGGGCTGCGCGTCGACCGGGTCGAAGGAGACGACGATGTACACCGGCCGCCGGGTGCGACGGAGCACGCGCCAGTAGAGCACCGCGCGGTAGGTCCCATCGATGGGGACGCTGTCCGCGGGGAGGTCGTAGCCGAGAAGCTCGGCCACGTCGCCGAAGCGGACGTGCAGCGGGTGCTGTATCGCGGGCTCGGACCGCAGCCGCGCCGCGGCGATCTGCTCGTTGGAGCGGTTGGTGGCGAGGGCGCCGTGGTCGGTCCACGTGACGAGGCGCTCGCGCAGCTCGGCGGCGAGCTCGGGGCGGTCGTCGTAGAGGTTGCGGATCTCCCCCCGGTCGCGGGCGATGTCGAACAGCTCCCAGGTGCCGCGCCGCAGGTCGTGGATGAGCTTGAAGGGCGGCGCGTAGATGGACTTCTGCTCGGAGGGGAAGAGCCCGTCCGGGGTCACCTCGGCGAAGAGCCAGCGGCGCCAGCCTTCGGGCAGGAGCGATCCCGGCGCGGGGTCGTAGAGCACCGGCAGCAGCGAGCGCCCGGACACCGGAGCGACGGGGGGCCTCCCCGCGAAGTTGAGCAGCGTGGGGTTGATGTCGAAGAGGTTGGTGAGCGCGTGCCGGGGGCCCGGCGTCACGCCCGGAGCGCGCACGATGATGGGCACCCGCAGCGCCTCGTCGTGGAGGTCGAAGGAGTGGTGATAGACGCCGTGCTCCCCGAAGGCCTCGCCGTGGTCGCCGAAGACGATCACCACCAGCGGTCGCTTCGCGGCAAGCTCCTCGAGCTGGGTGAGCAGCGGTGCGATGGCCGCGTCGGCGCCCGCGAGCTCCTCGTCGTACTGGTCCATCTGCGAGTGGCCGAAGTCCCGGGGCTCGGTGCGGTCGCGGTAGGGGTCGTGGGTCTCCATGATGTGCGACCACATGAAGAAGGGCTGCGGGTCGTTCTCGTGCTCGCGCAGGAAGGCCTGCATGCGCGCGACGGCGGGGGCCGCGTCGGGCTTGAACCCGGGCTCCTCCACCACCTGCTGGAAGCCCTGGAAGAAGCCCGCGGTGTGGGAGAAATAGGCCGTCGCGGGGAATGCCGCGGTGAGGTACCCGGCGCTCGAGAGCTGCTCGGCGAGGGTGACGTTGGAGGGCTCCAGCGGCGGAAACTGCACGTCGTTGCCCCAGGAGACCAGCGAGGCGTAGCGGCCCACCCAGAGGCTGCCGAAGGAGCGCAGCGAGCGGGGCGAGGCGCAGTAGGCGTTGGTGAAGCGGGCCGCGCCGCGGGCGAAGCGGTCGATGTTGGGCGTGGTCGGGCGGCGGTAGCCGTAGCAGCCGAGGTGGTCGGGCCGCATCGCGTCGATGGAGAGCAGCACGAAGCTCGGCGGCTGCTGCGCGGCATCCGGAGGCAGCGGGACCAGGTGCCCGGTGCTCTCCTCGGGCTCCAGCCGGGCGTCGCGGCCGGAGCAGTTCTCGTCGCGGCCGTTGCCGGGGACGTCGTGGGCGCGGGGCGAGACGCGCGCGTCGCGGTCGTTGCAGTCGCCGCCGTTGAAGACGGCGGAGTAGCCGTCGCCGTCGAAGTCGAGGCTGAGCTGCAGCGTGCGGGCGACGCGCTGCGCGAGGAGGCTGCGGTTGAAGAGCGTGGCGGCCACGGTCTGCCGGGCGCCGAGCGTGAAGGCCGAGGCCACGATCGCCACGATGGAGACGAGGGAGAGCGCGAGCGGCACGCGGCGGCGCAGCGGCGCGGCGCGGCGCACGACGCGTCGGCCCAGCAGCAGCAGCGCGAGCCCGTTGGCGACGAGCAGCGCGCCGAGGAGGCCGACGGCGCCGAACTCCAGGTTGCGGAACCCGGCCCAGTTGAGGGCGAAGAAGCGCACCGTCTGCGCCGCGACGGCCACGACGGTGGCCGAGAGCACGACGCCTGGCGAGCCGAGCCGGCCGAGTCGGTGGAAGAGCCAGCGCATCGGCCCGGAGAGGAGCAGCAGCAGCGCCGAGGCGACGGCGGCGAAGGCGAAGGGCGCGAGGAAGATGGCGAGCGCCGCGAGGGACTTCGAGTGGAAGGTGCGCTGGACGGTGTACGAGACGGGGTAGAGCGGGCCGAGGGTGATGGCGACGCCGATGGCGAGCGCGGCCAGCCCGGCGGCGCGGTCGGGGTCGCGGGCGAACCATCGGCGCGGGCCGCCGAGCAGCCACCCGGCGACGCGGCAGAGCCACGGCACGGTGCGGGCGGAGTAGAGGATGAGCTCCTCGACGAGGCCGAGGCCGATGCCGAGGCTGAGCAGCGTGGCCGCGCACTGGAGCACGACCAGCAGGCCCAGCGACGGCGGCAGCGACCCTCGCGGGGCGCGCGACCAGGCGAGCAGACCGTCCGCCAGACCGACGCCCCCGAGCGCGACGAGACCCGCCGTTACACCGAGGCCGCGGGTCAGGCGGGGGGTCACGCGCTCGCGGTCTTCTTCTTCATGGCGCCGAGCAACGACGACTCGATGAACGGGTCGAGGTCACCGTCGAGCACCGCCGAGATGTTGCCCGTCTCGTGGTCGGTGCGGAGGTCCTTCACGAGCTGGTACGGCGCCATCACGTAGTTGCGCACCTGGTGGCCGAAGGCGATGTCCGACTTGTTCGACTCGAACTTCCCCTTGAAGGCGTCCTCGCGCTTCTGCTTCTCCAGCGCGTAGAGCTTGCCCTTCAGGGTCTTGAGCGCGATGCGCCGGTTCTCGTGCTGCGAGCGCTCGCTCTGGCACTTCACCACGATGCCGGTGACCTTGTGCGTGAGGCGCACCGCGGTCTCGACCTTGTTGACGTTCTGCCCGCCTTTACCGCCCGAGCGGAAGGTGTCGGTGTCGTAGTCGCCGTCCTTGAGCTCGATCTCGAAGTCCTCGTCGAGGTCGGGCGTCACCGCCACCGCCGCGAAGGCCGTCTGCCGCCGCGCGTTGGCGTCGAAGGGGCTGATGCGCACCAGGCGGTGCACGCCGTTCTCGTTCTTCAGGTAGCCGAAGGCGTTGAGCCCGCTCACCTGGATCGAGACGCTCTTGAGCCCGGCCTCCTCCCCCTCGGTCTCGTCGAGGAGCTTCACCGTGAACCCGCGCTTCTCGGCCCAGCGGCCGTACATGCGCAGGAGCATCTGGGTCCAGTCCATCGCGTCGACCCCGCCGGCGCCGGCGTTGATCTCGACGATGGCGTCGACCTTGTCTTCGGGCTCCGAGAGCATCTGGTCGAGCTCCAGCTTGCGCGTGCGCTCCTCCAGCCTCTCGGCGACGGTGGCCACCTCCGCGCCGACGGACTCGTCGTTCTCCTCGGCGGCCATCGCGAGCAGCTCGCCCGCGTCGCGCACCTCCCGCTGGAGCCCCTCCACCGCCTGGACCATCGCGTCCTTGTCGGCGCGCTCCTTCAGGAGCTTCTGGCTGGTCGGCCGGGTCCAGAAATCCGGGTCGCCGCTCTCGGCATCGATCTCCTCCACGCGCTTCTTCAGCCTCGGGAGGTCAAAGATGCCTCCCGAGGTTCTCTGCCCGGCGGGCGAGATCCTCTAACTGGTTACGGGTATCGCTGATCATAGGTGGCGGACGCATTACCTCCCACTCCGCACCGGGTCAACGGATCGATTGTGCCAACGGTTGGGTTATCGTCCCGCGCACCTATGGAGACCTCGATCGACGTGCTGGTGGTGGGCGCGGGCCCGACGGGATTGACCCTCGCGAGCGAGCTCCTGCACCGCGGGCTCAGCGTGCGCGTGGTCGACGCGGCGGACATGCCGCTGCCCACGTCGCGGGCCATCGGCGTGCACGCGCGCACGCTGGAGGTGCTCCACCGGATGGGCGTCGCCGAGGAGCTCGTCGCGAAGGGCCAGAAGCTCCTCGGGGCCACGTTCTGGTCCGGCGGCGAGACCATCGCCCGCGTGGACTTCTCCGAGCTGGACACCGCCTTCCCCTACCTGCTCTGCGTGCCGCAGAGCGAGACCGAGTCGGTGCTCTCGGCGCTCCTCGAGCGGCTCGGAGGGAGGGCCGAGCGGGGCGTCTCGCTGCGCTCCTTCCGGCAGGACGGCAACGGGGTCACCGCGGTGCTGACGAAGGCCGACGCGACGGAGACCGTGCGCGCCTCGTGGCTGGTCGGCTGCGACGGCGCCCACAGCACCGTGCGCAAGGGCCTCGACCTGGCCTTCGAGGGGGACACCTACGAAGACCGCTTCCTCCTCGCCGACGTGAAGATCGACTGGGACACCCGCGACGACCGGGTCACCACGTACTTCGCCGTCGACGGCGTGGTCGCGTGCTTCCCGCTGCCCGGCGGGCGGTGGCGGCTGATCGTCTCCGCGCCGGCCGGCGACGACAGCGCCGCGGCGCCCTCGCTCTCGGAGGTCCAGGGGCTCTTCGCGAGCCGCACCGGCAGCGGCGGCGTGCTCTCGGAGCTCAGCTGGTCGACGCGCTTCCGCATCCATTGCAGGCAGGTCACGCAGTACCGCGACGACCGGGTGTTCCTCGCCGGCGACGCGGCGCACATCCACTCGCCCGTCGGCGGCCAGGGGATGAACACCGGCATCCAGGACGCGCACAACCTCGCCTGGAAGCTCGCGCAGGTGCACCGCGGCCTCGCCCGCTCCCGGCTGCTCGACAGCTACCACGACGAGCGGCACGCGGTGGGGCAGGCGGTGCTGCGCGGCACCGACGCCGCCACGAGGGTCGGGACCATCCGGCAGCCCGCGGCCCGCGCGGTGCGCGACCAGGTCGCGCGGGTGCTCAGCGGCGTCGAGGCGGTGCAGCGCCGGGCGGCGCGAGAGGTCGCCGAGCTCACCATCGGCTACGAGGGCAGCGCCATCGTCGCGGAGCACTCTCAGGGCATCCTCCAGGGCCGCATCGGCTCGGCCTCCGGGGGCGAGACGCCGACCGTGTCGTCGATCCGATCCTTCGACGGCGCGGTGAAGGCCGGGCAGCGGGCGCTCGACGGCCACGTGACCCGCGCGGGCGAGTCGGGCACCCGCGCCCTGCTCCAGACCCTCGACGACCGCCGATGGAACCTCCTGCTCTTCGACGGTCGCAGCGCCAGCGCCGAGGGCTACGCGCGCTTCGCCGCCATCGCGAGCGCGGTGAGCTCCCGCTACGGGGAGTCCGTCGACGTCACCGTGGTCACGCCCCGCAGCGCCCGCCCCGCGGAGCTTCCCGAGTCCATCGCGGTGCTCCTCGACCCCGACGCCGAGCTCGAGCGGGCCTACGGCGCCGAGACCGAGTGCGCCTACCTGCTGCGCCCGGACCTCTACGTGGGCTACCGCTCGCAGCCCGCCGACGAGGCTCGGCTGCTGGCCTACCTTCGCCCGCTGCTCCGGGTCACCGGCGAGGCGCCCCCGGCCTGACGGCCCTCAGCGGTGGCCGTCGGTCGACCCCGGCGGAACCGACGGCAGCATCGAGTCGCGCTCGAGGCGACCGAGCTGCGCGTCGACCTGGCGGAAGCGCTCGGCGAGCGCCCGCACGAAGGCCCCCGCGTGGGAGTAGAGCCCGATCTGCTCGATGAGCAGCTCGCGCGTCACCCGCATCACCGTGAGCTCGTCGAGGGCCTCGACGTTCGCCGTGCGCGGCTTCTCGGTGAACACCGCGGTCTCTCCGAAGACCTCCCCGGGGCCCATCTCCCGCAGCGTCACCCGGCGCCCGTCGACCTCACGGAAGACCTCGCAGCGCCCCGCGACGATGATGTACGCCGCCTCGCCGGTCTCGCCCTCGGTGACCACCCTCGCGCCCGGGGCGAAGCGCTCCCGCGGAAACCGGTCGAGGCTTCGCAGGTGGCGCTCCAGCTCCGAGCGGAAGTCCAGCACGCTCCGGTAGCGGTCGGCCGGCAGCGAGGAGAGCGCCTTCATCGCCGTGAGGCAGAGGCCCTCCGGCAGATCGAGCTGCGGCACCTGCTCGCGCGGCGCGACGACCTTGCCGCTGGCCGCCTCCCACACCACGGCCATCAAGCTGTCGCCCGAGTGCGGCGTCTTGCCAGTGAGCATCTCGTAGAGCACGGCGCCCAGCAGGTACACGTCCGTCCGCTCGTCGATCGCATCGTGGAGCCCGATGGCCTGCTCCGGCGCCATGTACGCCGGCGTCCCGTAGATGTGCACCCGCTGGCTGCTCGGCTCCGGCGCGGCGAGGCGCTCTGGAGGCAGCACGTCGTGGCGCCCGAAGGCGGCCGGGTTGATCACCCGCGCGACGCCCCAGTCCATCAGGTAGACCTGCCCGAACTCGCCCACCATGATGTTCTCGGGCTTGATGTCGCAGTGCACCACGCCGCGCGAGTGCGCGAAGGCCACCGCGTCGCACACCTTCAGGAGCACCTGCACCAGGTGATCGAGCCGACCCGAGGGCCACGGCAGGCCCGCCGGGTCGAGGATCTCCGCCCTCAGCGTGCGCCCCTCCACCAGCTTCATCGAGAAGCACGGCAGCCCGTCCGCCCCTTCGCCCAGCAGGTGCACCGGGACGATGTTGGGGTGCTCCAGGGCGCCGGTGATCTGCGCCTCCAGCACGAAGCGCTGCACCAGGTCGGGCCGGTCGCCGATGGAGTCGTGGAGCAGCTTCACCGCGACGTGCCGGCCCAGCGGGCGATCGAGCGCGCGACGCACCGCGCCCATGCCCCCGCGCGCCACGAGGCCGAGGTCGGTGTACGGCTCGCAGAGCGAGGGCGCCCGCTGGGTGTCTTCGGTGACCGCCTCGGCCGACGCGTCGAGGGCCATCGTGGTCATCGACTCGAAGCCCTCGTCGTTTCGTACCGCGCCCATCAGGGCGTGGACAGTACGACGATCCCCGAAAGCCGGTCCAGGGACCACCACCCTTGGAGCTAGGCCTCGGGCATCACCGTCGCGCCGCCTCGCAGGGTGATGAGCAGCGCCTCGGCGTCCATCCGATCCTCCGCCGAAGGCCGCCCCTTGAGGAAGCGCTCGAGGCACATCATCGCCTCCACCTTGCGCCCGGTCTCCGCGTAGCTGAGCCCCAGCAGGTGCAGCGCGTCGCCGTCGTCGGCGCTGATCTCCAGCGCCCGCTCGCCCGCGTCGATGGCCTCCTCGAAGCGCGCCAGCTCATAGAGGCACCAGCCCCGGTAGACCTGCGCGCCGAGGTGCCCGGGGTCGCGGTCGATGGCCTCGGCGAAGGCCGCCAGCGCCGCGCCCGCCTTCTCCTTCCGCATGAACGCGAGCCCCAGGTAGTAGTGCGCATGCGCGTTGCCAGGGTCGGCCAGCAGCACCTCGCGCAGCGCCTTCACCGCGCCGTCGATGTCTTCCTCGTGCAGCAGCTCGATGGGCTCCTCCACCGCCGCCCAGCGCTCGTCTTCCGTGCGTCCGCTCATCGTTCCGTCGATCCTCCCTTGCGATCCTCGTCGTCGTCGCCGCCCTGGGCCTCGCCCAGCCAGCGCTGGATCGTCCTGCGGTCGACGCCCAGCAGCCGCGCGGTGCGCTTCTTGTTGTTGCCCGTGCGCTCCAGGACCCTCCGCACGTAGGCCATCGTGAGCTCGTCGAGGGTCATCTCGCGCTCCGCCGCCGCCGCCAGGATGTCCACCGGCGCCGGGTGCTGCAGCGAGCTCGGGAGGTCCTCCGGGGAGATCCACTCCTCGCGCGCCATGGCCACCGCGCGCTCGACGGCGTTCTCCAACTCTCGCACGTTTCCCGGCCAGTGGTAGGCCTCCATCTTCCGCAGCGCCGCGCCGGAGAAGCCCTTCACCGGGCTGCCCGAGCGCGCCGTCACCCGCTTCAGGAAGTGCTCCGCCAGCGGCACCACGTCCTCGGGCCGGTCTCGCAGCGGCGGCACCCCCACCTCGATCACCGCCAGCCGGTAGAAGAGGTCCTCCCGGAAGCGCCCCTCCTGCACGGCCGTCCGCAGGTCGCGGTGCGTCGCGGCCACCACCCGCGCGTCGATGGGCTCCGACTTCGTCGCCCCCAGCGGCCTCACCTCCCGCTCCTGGATCACCCTCAGCAGCTTCGCCTGCAGGGCCATCGGCAGGTCGCCGATCTCGTCGAGGAAGATCGTCCCCCCCTGCGCCTCGCGGAAGAGCCCCGGGCGGTCGACCCGCGCGTCGGTGAAGGCCCCCTTGCGCACGCCGAACAGCTCGCTCTCGAGCAGCGTGTCGGGGATCGCCGCGCAGTTGATCGGCACGAAGGGCCCCGCCGAGCGCCTGCTCTCGGCGTGCAGCGCGCGCGCGATGAGCTCCTTGCCGCTGCCGCTCGGGCCCGTGATCAGCACCGTCGCGCCGCTGTCGGCCACGCGCCGCACCAGGTCGGAGATCTCCGCCAGCGCGGTGCTCCGGCCCACCAGGCCCCCCACGTGGAAGCGGCCTCCCAGCTCTCCCCGCAGGCGCTTCACCTCCGAGCGCAGCTCCGTGGCCTCCAGCGCGCGGTCGACCGCCACCCGCAGCGTCTGCGGCTCGAAGGGCTTGGTCACGAAGTCGTAGGCCCCCAGCCGGAGCGCCCGCACCGCCGTCTCGATGCTCCCGAAGGCCGTGATCGCGATCACCGAGACCCTCGGGTCGTACGCGCGCACCCGCTCGATGAGCTCGAAGCCGTCCATCCCCGCCATGTTCATGTCGGTGATCACCAGGTCGGGGGCGCGCTCCTCCACCGCCGCGAGCGCCGAGGCCGCGTCGTGGAAGGTCGTCACCTGATGGCCCGCCGCCGTGAGCAGCTCCTGGAGGAAGGCCGCCAGGTCTTCGTCGTCGTCGACCACGAACAGCCGCCCCCGGCCTGGCTTCAGCATCGCGTTGGACATCGTCACTGCCTCACCGCCCCGTCGCGAGGGCTCTGCGCGTCGTCGCTGCTCATCGATGGCGCCGCGGGCAACCATACCGTGAACGCCGCCCCGGGGAGCTCGCTACCGGCCTCGCCCTGGTCGACCATCACCCGCCCCCCGAGCTCCTTCACCAGCCCCGCCACCACCGCGAGCCCGAGGCCCGTCCCGCCGGACCCCAGGCGCGTCGAGAAGAACGGATCGAATACCTTCCCCCGTATTCCCTCCGCCACCCCGGGGCCCGCGTCGCGCACCGTGACCCGCACCATCTCCCGGTCGGCGTCCCGGCCCCGCGCCACGGTGACCTCCAGCCTGCCCCCCTCGCGCTGCGCCTGCACCCCGTTGAGGCACAGGTTGAAGAGCACCTGGAACATCTGGTCGTGCGGCGCCGCCACGATCAGCGACTCGCCGCTGGCGACCCCGAGCGTCGCCCGCACCTTCGCCCGCCGGCACTCCTGCCCCAGGAAGCCGACGACCTCCTTGGCCACCGCGCCGAGGTCGCTCCGCTCCGAGGCCCCCTTCGACGACGGACGGGACAGCGACAGGAACTGCGACATCACCTTCGCGATGCGCTCGCACTGCGTGGCGATGCTCTGGAGGCTTGCCCTCAGGTCGTCGGGCACGTCCTCCCGCTCCGCCGCGACGCGCGCCCGCCCGAGGATCACGTTGAGCGGCGACCCGATCTCGTGCCCCAGCGTGGCCGCCACCTGCCCGGCGACGGCCAGCATCTGCGCGCGGTGCAGCTCGACCTCCAGCGCCGCCCTCGCGGTCTCCTCGTCCGAGAGCTGCTCCCTCGCCCGCTTGAGCGAGCGCGTGAGGGCGTTGAAGGCGTCGCCGAGGCGCTGCATCTCGTCGCCGCCGGTCGACACCACCGTCTCCAGGTCGCCCGCGGCCACCCGCGTCACCCCGTCGATGAGCTGCTCCACGGGGCCGGTCATCGAGCGCGCGAGGCGCGCCGCGAGCAGCGCCATCACCGCCGTCAGCACCCCGGCCATCGCCGCGAGCTGGATGCCCCACGAGCGCAGCGCGTCGCGCAGGTACTCCAGGTCGCGGATGACCACCACCGCGCCCACGAGCGTCGCCTGCGCGGGGCGCACCAGCTCGACCCGCACCAGCGCGTCGTGGTTGCCGAAGGGGCGCATCTCCCGCCGGTCGCGGCGCTCTCGGAAGGAGACGCGCACGATGCGGTCGAGGTCGCCCCGGTGCACCCTGGCCACCTGCGAGCCGCCGACCCAGTCGCCGTCGGGGCCGTAGATGCCGATGCCGAGCACCCTGGTGTCGTGGGTGAGGCGCTCGGCGAGCGCGTGCAGCTCGGCGACCTCGACGTCCGCCGGCAGCGCCGTGACCGTCTCGCCCAGCAGCGTGGCCGTCTCTCGCACCTCCGTCTCGGCCTCGGAGAGAAGCTCCTGGCGGTGGTAGCGCGCCCCGAGGACGCCATAGACGCCGAGGCACACCACCACCGGGGCGGTGAGCATCAACCAGTAGCGATCGACGAGGCGCATGGGAGGGGGAACGCTTCTTAGCCCCCAGCGGCGGGAGAAGCGAGCGGGCTCAGCGGTGGACGCGGAGCACGTAGCGGAGGCGCACCTGGCTCTCCTTGTAGAGCAGGTACTCCGACTGGGTGAACGAGCTCTTGGCGTGCGCGGGCACCTTGATGGGCTTGCCCTGCGGCACGACGACCTTCTTGCCGTCGAGGGTGATGGTGATGTCGTGCTGCGGATCGGGCTCGGTGTGGCCGCGCGCCACGATGGAGTCGTAGCCCTTCGGCGCCTCCTTGAGGGAGGAGTCGTCCTTCAGGATGGAGTGCTCCTTGCCGAGCGCCGCCTCCGCCAGGAACATCACGCCCGTGCTGCCCGCCCAGCCCACGTAGTTGACGGACTTGCCGTTCTCCGAGGCGAGGTAGATGCCCTTGCCGACGCGGCCGCCGGAGTGCGGCATGATGCGCAGCCCCGACCCGAGGATCGCCGCCACCACGGCGACGTTGGTGCCGTGCCAGAGCAGCTTGCGCTCGGCGATGGTGTCGTGCGCCTTGAAGCGATCGTGCTCCCCGTGGCGGTTGAGGCGGAACACGTCGACCAGCTTGAGGTTGTAGTAGCTGGCCCCGGTGGACTGCAGGTACTTCTGGATCCAGGCGTACTCCTCGGAGCTCGGGTCGATGTACTCGAGGTCGGCCTTGATCTTCTTGTAGTTCTCGTCGGCCGGGTGCGGCACGGCCTCGGGCTCGGGCCCCGCCGCGGCGGCCTTCTCCATGCTCAGCGCGATCTCGATGTCGTTGAGCACGTTGAGCATCTCCACCTTCTTGTGGAGCAGCTCTGGCGTGTTGATGGGCGGCGGAATCTTCCGCCCGAAGCTGTGCGGGATGAGCGTGTAGAACTTCGACGAGATCGTGTTGATCTGGTTGGCGTTGGCGGTGTTGATCGCCTGCTCGAGCTCCTCGAGGACGTCGTAGCCCTTCTTCACCTGGGACTTGGAGATCTGCCCGAGGGGCATCTTCTTCACGTCGATGTCGAAGGACGCCATCGCGCCCTTGAACATGTCCTGGTCGAAGATGAGCTTCATGAAGTTCTGCACCGAGGTGTGCAGCGCGCTCGGGAGCACCTTCTTGGTCACCTTCGGCTGGAGCGAGGCGGCGGCCTTGTCGATCGCCTTCAGCTTCTCCTCGACCTCCGCGGCCTTGGAGCTGTCGGCCGAGCGCTCGATCTCGATCAGCGCGTACTTGCCCGCCTTGGCGACGAAGTTCTTCCGGTTGTCCCAGCCGTTGCCGGACTTGTCCTTGAACTTCGCCTCGAAGTCCTTGATGGCGCTCGCCGCCGCCGGGTACGGGCCCTTCAGCGCCGTCTGGCCGACCTCGCCCACGCGGCCCCAGCGGTTCCACGCGTAGAACTTGCCGCCCGACTCCAGCACCTGGATCACATAGAACTTGTTGTTGTTCGCCCCGATGTTCGTCTGGTTGAGCATGCAGTCGTAGTCCTCGTGGACCTTCGCCGTGCTCTTGAGGGGACAGTTGTCGTCGACCGGGATGGTCACCGCGCCCGCGGCCGGCGCCGGGGCCGCCGCCGTCGTCGCTGCCGTAGCCGTAGCCGTCGTGCCCGTCGTCTTCGCCTTCGCCATGGACTCGCCTTTCCTCCTGCGCGACCCGTCCGTCGCGGGGCCGCGGTTGTACAACGCCGCGACCCTCCGCGGTACCTTCGCCCTAGGACCGACGCACCCTGCGCCAGATCCCCACGCCCAGCGCGCCCGCGACCGCCGCGCCCAGGGCCCACCACACCGCCGCACCCGGCGACTCCGAGGCACCGGTGACCGGCGTCGCCGGGCGACGAGCCGCGACCGCCGCCCCCGCGTCCGAGGGCTCCTCCTCGATCGACGGGATGGCCGGCACCGGGGGCCTCGCCGCCGCCGCGACAGGCGCGGACACCGCCGCGAGCTCGACCCCCTCGCAGGTGCGAGCGCATCGCGCCTCCCCGCCGCCCTCCACCACCCCGCAGCGATCGTCGACCGAGCCCCAGCGCGAGAGCGGCCCCGCCACCCGCAGGTCACCCAGGCGATTACCGCACAGGGTATTCGAGCGCAGCGCCGCGGTGACGCAACGACCGCCCCGCCCGTAGCCCTGCCGCCCCGCCGTTCGGCACGCCTCGGAGAAGGCCACGACGTCGTTGGGAGAGCCCACGGTGCGGTCGATGGCCAGCTCCCGGTCGCCCTCGCGCCGCTTCCAGACCTCGCCGCTCGCCGGGCACGCGTAGTTGGGCACGCAGCCAGGGACCCCCAGCGCGTCGACCACCTCGGGCCCGCAGTGCCGGATGTGCGCGTCGAAGCGCGCCTGGTCGACGCCCCCGTCCGCCCCGCCCGACCGCGCCCGGATCACCGCCCCGCGCGAGCGCTCCTCCGGCAGCCAGCTCTCGTGCACGGTGCAGCCGCCGCAGCCCGACGAGAAGAGCAGCAGCGTCCCAGGGGCCGTCCCCCCCGGCGACGGTGCGCACGAGCACGCGTCCCACGGCCCTCCCCGGGCGCCCGCCCCCTGCGCCTGCACCTCGCCCAGCAGCACCCCGTGGTCGTTGCTGGCCACGGTGTTTCCCGTGAGCACCGGCATCGCGTCGCAGGCCGCCACGCCGACCCCTCCGCCCTCCACCCTCGACCGCACGATCACCACCCCGGTGCTCCCGAGCGGCATCGCGCGGGCGCACTGCCCCGCGTCGTCGGCCCCCATGGAGACGCCCACCCGGTTGCGCGCCAGCACCGCGCGCACCACCCGCACGTCGTGCGAGCCCTCGATGCGCACGCCCACCCTCGCGTCGCTCACCACGGCGTTGAGCAGGGTCACCGTGCGCCCGCCCGCCACGCGAAACCCGACGCCCCCCTCCTGCGCCTGGACGTTGCGTACGACGACGTTCTCCGCCGCGACCTCGACGCCCACCGCCGCGCCCCGCACGGTGTGGCGGTGCCCGTCGAAGGTCGCCCCGCGCCCGGCGATGCGCACGCAGGTGGCGGCGCTCGACGCGTCGATGTCGCCGCGCAGCTCGGCGAAGGCGTTGTCCCGCGAGAGCGCCGCGGTGCACGACTCGCACGAGTCGCAGCTCGAACCCGACTGCTGCGCGCTCGCGACCGACGGCAGCGCCAGCAGCCCCGCGAGCGCCCACACCCCGCGCCCCGTCACGGCTGCCCCCAGGTGCCGACGTCGCTGCGGTGCTGCTCCCCGGGCCAACCGATCTTCGCGACCGCGGCGTAGGCCCGGCGCGCCGCCGCCTCCAGCGAGGCGTCCCTCGCGACGACGTCGAGCACCCTCCCCCCGGCGGTGCGCAGCCCCCCGCGCTCGTCACGCCGGGTGCCCGCGTGGAAGACCCAGGTCGCCTCCGCGGCGGCGTCGCCCACGCCCGAGATCTCCCCGCCGGTCACGGGGCTCTCCGGGTAGCCGGGCGCCGCCATCACCACGCAGGCCGCGGCCCCCCGGTGCCACCGCGGCGCTCTCAGGCTCGCGTGCGCCTCGTCCCCGCTCGCCTCGCGGAGGATCTCCCCGAGGTCATCGTCGAGGGCCACCATCAGCGCCTCGCACTCCGGGTCGCCGAAGCGGACGTTGTACTCGAGCAGCATCGGCCCCCGCTCGGTGAGCATCAGCCCCGCGTAGAGCACGCCGCGAAACGGCGCCCCCTCGGAGCGCATGGCGGCCACCGTCGGTCGGATGATGGTCTCCATCACCTGCTCGACGAGCTCCGGGGTCTGCATGGGGTGCGGGGTGATCGCTCCCATGCCGCCGGTGTTGGGTCCGACGCCTCCGTCGCCGAGGCGCTTGTAGTCCATGGCGGTGGCGAAGAAGCTCGAAGAGAGCCCGTCGGACAGCGCGAAGAAGCTCATCTCCGGCCCGACGAGGAAGTCCTCCACCACCACGCTCCGGCCCGCCTCGCCGAAGCGCAGCTCGCGCAGCGCCTCATCGACCGCCGCGATCGCCTCGTCGACGGTCATCGCCACGACGACCCCCTTGCCCGCGGCCAGCCCGTCGACCTTCACCACCACCGGCGCTCCATGAGCGCGGACGTACCCGCCCGCCTCGTCCGCGTCGGTGAAGCGCCGGTACGCCGCCGTCGGGATGCCGTGCCTCGCGCAGAGGTCCTTGAGGAAGCCCTTGGAGCCCTCGAGCCTCGCCGCCGCCGCGCTCGGGCCGAAGACCCCGATGCCCTTCTCCCGCAGCCGGTCGGCGAGCCCCGCGACCAGCGGTCCCTCGGGCCCGATCACCACCAGGTCGGCCGCCATCGCCACCGCCGCCGCGACGAGCCCGTCGAGGTCCGCGACGCCGATCGGCAGGCAGCGGGCGACCTCCGCGATGCCTGGGTTGCCCGGCGCCACCGCCAGTTCGTCGACCGAGCGCGACCTCGCGAGGGCCCACGCCAGCGCGTGCTCCCGACCGCCACCACCAACCAGAAGTACTCTCACCCCTCCCTCGTTACCACCTCCGCCCCCACAGGGAAGCACCCGCTCAGGGCACCCGACCGATGGCCGCGGTCCAGACCGCGACGTCCTCGGGGGTCATGGTGCCGACCGGGGGCAGCCGGGCGTCGGCGCACCCTCGATCGATGTCCACCAGGTACTGCTGCCTCGAGAGGAAGGTCCCCTTGCAGACCGGGGGGTCGGCCGTGTCCGGGGCCTCGGCCACCACGCGAGCGCAGAGGTCGAACATCACCCACCCCGGCACCTTCGCCCGCTCCGCCGGAAAGGCGTACCCGAAGAGCACCAGGTGCGAGAGCAGCACCCGGGCGTGCTCTCCGAAGCGGGCGATGAGCCGCTCCCAGTCGAAGCGATCGCCCCGGGCCAGCAGCAGGTGGTTGACGTCGGCGCCGTCGTAGCGCTCCCGCTCCATCACAAACGCCTTGGAACAGAGGGTCTCCTCCGCAGGGCAGATCCTCACCGGGACGCCCAGCAGCACGTCCGGCTCGGAGTACTCGAACCAGCCGCGGTCCACCGCGCCGAAGCCGTTGCCCGCGCCGAAGATCACGTCGATGAAGCGGTCGCCCGCCCACGCCTTGGCGAGCCAGTGGGAGAAGACCACCTCGGTCCGGAAGCCCGCGTCCTCCAGCGCCGAGAGCGTCAGGTCGAGCGCCGAGCGCTCCACGAAGAGGTCGACGTCCTTCGTGTCGCGGTTGATGCCGCAGTAGTGCTTGAGCGCGTAGGCCCCGCCCACGAGGTAGGGCACGGCGCGCTCGTTGAGGGCCTTCAGCGCGTTGGCGAACTGCGCCAACGTCGCCGCGTTCAGGGCAGGCTCTTGGGGAAGGAGGGATGCCAGTCTCATGCGCCGTCCTCCGCGATCGTTGCAGCCAGTGACGCCATCTCAGCCTGCACCGGCAGCGAGCGACGCGCCACGAAGAGGGGGATGCTGGCGGCCGGGGGGCGGCGTCCCCAGAGAGGCGTCCATGCGCATCGCCGCCGTCGGGGACATCCACTGTCGCAAGGACGCCGCAGGCACCATCGCCCCCCACCTCGCGCCGGTGAACGACCTCGCGGAGGTGCTCCTCCTCTGCGGCGACCTCACCGACTACGGCCTCGCGGAGGAGGCCCACGTGCTGTCGAAGGAGCTGTCGGTGGTGCGCATCCCGATCATCGCCGTGCTGGGCAACCACGACTGGGAGTCCGGCGCCCAGGACGAGGTCGCGCGCATCCTCCGCGAGGCGGGCGTCCAGGTGCTCGACGGCGACGCATGCGAGGTGCGCGACGTCGGCTTCGCGGGCATCAAGGGCTTCATCGGAGGCTTCGGGCGGGCCACCCTCGGACACTGGGGCGAGCCCGTGGTGAAGCGCTTCGTGCAAGAGGCCATCGACGAGGCGCTGAAGCTGGAGTCCGCGCTCAGCCGCCTTCGCACCGGGCGACGTGTGGCGCTGATGCACTACGCGCCCATCCAGGAGACGGTGATGGGCGAGCCCACGGAGATCGTCGCCTTCCTCGGCAACAGCCGCCTCGCCGAGCCCCTCGGCCGCTATCCCGTCGACGCGGTCTTCCACGGGCACGCGCACCACGGCACCCCGGAGGCGCGCAGCCCCACGGGCATCCCCGTCTACAACGTCGCGATGCCCCTGATGCGGCGCGCCTTCCCCGACTCGCCCCCCTTCCGGGTGCTCGACCTCGACGCGATGTAGCGCCGCTTGCGACCGCGCTCCGATGCGCGCGATGATGAGCGCCTCCCGTGCGACCACGCCCCTCGGCACTGCCCCTCTGGATCCTCGCGCTCGTCGCCCTGCTGCTCGGCGCGCCCGCGGCGGTGGCCTCGCCCCTCGGCGACACCGCGGTGATCTCGCTGGCGCAGCAGACCGGCGGGAGCTTCGGCGGCTCTCGCTGGGGCAGCGGCTCGTCGGGCGGCGGATCGTCCTCGTCGGGCAGCGGGTCGTCCTGGAGCGGCGGCGGATCGTCCTCCGGCGGCCGAAGCCACAGCAGCGACGGCGGCGGCTTCGAGCTCGTATGGATCGTCATCCAGCTGGTCATCTGGTGCTTCTCCGTGAGCCCCATCCTCGGCTTCGGGGTGCTCGGGGTCGGCCTCGCCTTCCTGCTCTTCGTCTGGTTCTCGAGGAGCTGAAGACACGTCATGGCTGATGCCGCCTCGCACGAGTTCAACGCCGCCGACGACGCGACCTTCCTGTCGCTGGCGAGCTCGGCCGCCCGGGTCGGAGTCGCGGGCTACGGCCTCGGCGTCAGCCTCGCCGCCGCGGGCTTCCTCGGGCTGATCCATCCGCCCTTCCACCTTCCGCCCCACGCCGCCCCGGTCATCGCCGCGATCTGCCTCGTCGGCGCGATCCCTCCCTTCCTGGCCGGGCGCCAGCTCCGCGACGGGGCCCGAAGCCTCCGCGCGGTCGCGACCACCGAGGGCGACGACGTGGCCCACCTGATGACGGCCACCGACTCGCTCCAGCGAGCCTTCACGACCCTGATCGCCATGCTGACGGTCTACGTCGTCGGCCTCGCGGTGGTGGTCGCGGTGATGTTTCCGAGGGGGGGCTGACCCGATGGCCGCGCACGAGTTCACCGCCTCGGAGAACCTCCGCTTCGCGACCCTGGCGCACCGGATGCGCGTCACGGCGCTGCTGCTGGTCGCCCTCGCCGCGCTGGTGGTCGCGCTCTCCGGCGAGGCGCTCCACTCGCTCTGGTGGGCCGGGCGCGCGGGCGCTCGCTTCGGCATCCTGGCGGTGGCGGGCCTCGTGCTCGCGATGGTGCTCGCCGTGCTCGCCCGCTGGATCCACCGCGCGGCGACCTCCTTCCGGGCGGTGGTCGACACCTCCGGGGCCGACGTCTCCCACGCGATGACGGCCCTGCGCGCGCTGGGCCGCTCGCTCCGGGTGCTCGAGGCGGCCGCGCTCGCGAGCCTGGCGCTCACGGTGCTCGCGGGCATCGCGCACCTGCGCTGAGCGGTCTCTCGAATGTCCGCGGCCGGGTCCGCGTACACTCGCGCCGTGAGGACCCACCCAGCACTCTTCGCCCTCCCCCTCCTCCTCGGCTGCGCCCACCGGTTACAGATCCCGCAGCCTCCGCCCGCCGGCCCGGGCGCCGTCCTGCCGCCGCTCCCGGCGGCCTCCATCGACCTCCCGCTGCGCGCCGACATCCGCGGCACCCTCCGCTCCCTGGAGTCGCTCGTCCCCGAGGTCTTCGACACCAACGGCCGCTTCCAGATGATCGGCCCCACGCCCGTGGGCATCCGCTACCGGGTGCAGCGCGCGCCCTTCCGCTTCGAGCCCAGGGGCGGCGGCATCCACGTGGAGGCCACCCTCGCCATCACCGCCGAGGCCTGCGTCGGCGCCCCGATGGGCCTTCCCATCCCCTTCATGCCGAGCTGCCAGGTGGTCGCCTCGTGCGGCGTCAACGAGGCCCCTCGGCAGGTCACGGTGAGCGCCGACACCACCATCCGCCTCGACCCGTCGTGGCACATCTTCGCGCAGACCGTCCCCGCGGCGCCGGTGTTTCGTGACCGCTGCGAGCTCACGATGTTCCACGTCGACGTGACGGAGTTCGTCGCGACCTACGTCGCGCAGCAGGTGGCCGCGGCCACGCAGCGCATGGACGCCACCGTCAACGCCAACGGCGACCTCAGCCCGCGCGCCCAGGAACTCTGGTCGAACCTCAACACCCCGATGGACCTCGGCGATGGCTTCTGGCTCACGCTCTCCCCGCAGCGCGTCTTCGCGGCGCCCTTCGAGCTCACCACCGAGAGCGCCAGCACCCGCGTCGGCATCCTCGCGCAGCCCGCGGTCACCTCGGGCCCCCGCCCGACCCCCTCGCCCTCACCCCTGCCTTCGCTCGAGCCCCGGGCCCCGGGGTCGCAGGGCGATCGCTTCGGGCTGACCCTCGACGCGAGGGTGAGCTTCGAGGAGACCACGGCCCTGGTCGCCCAGGAGTTTCGCGGCCGGGTGATGGAGCTGGAGGGCCACCGCGCCCTGGTGCGCGAGGTGCGCGTCCGGGGCAACGGCGGCGCGCTGCTCTTCGAGCTCGACATCACCTTCCGCGACGGCCCCTTCGACGGAACCCCCGCGACCCTCTACCTCGCCGGGCTGCCCGACTACGACGCCGCGCGCGAAGCCATGGTCGTGCGCGACCTCGACTACACCCTCGAGACCCGCAACACCCTCCTCCAGGCGGGCGACTGGCTCCTCCGCGGATCGCTCCGCGACGGCATCGCCCGACGCGCGGTGTTCCCTCTGGGCGACCGCATCCGGCGGCTGAGGGACAACGCCCAGCGGGCGCTCTCCCGGCCCCTCGGCGGCGGCTCCACCATGCGCGGCGAGCTCACCACCCTGCGGCCCGTCGGGGCCTTCGTCGTCGCCGACGGCGTCGTGGTGCGGGTGCAGACCGAGGGCCGCGCGGAGGTCTCCCAGGACCTCACCGGCCTCGACCTCACCGGTCAGCGCTCGACGCCCTGAGCCCGCTCCGCGCCCCACGCCGCGGCGCTCGCGCAGGCCAGCGCGACGAACACCGCCCTCGCCGGGGCCACCCTCGGCTCCGTCGCGCTCCACGCGATCACCACCGCCGACCCGATCGCCGCCGGGAGCAGGGGCCACCGTCGGAGCCCGCGTTCTCCAGCGTCCTGCAGTGCGACCAGCATCGCCGCCGCGACCCAGACCTCCCTCCCATCCGCGATCCACCCGAGCGTCAGCGACAGCGGGATCGCGAGCCTCATCCCCGCCAGCAGCGCCAGCCCGACGGCCTCCGCCCGCGTCCAGGCCGAAGGGCGAAGCGCGAGCGCGAGGGAGACGGCCCCGAGCGCGAGGCACATCCCCGGCAGCCACGGCCCGCCCAGCACGAAGCCCGGCCCGAGGCGACGCACCACGGCCGCGGCGGCCACGGCGCCCAACGCGCCCAGCAGGTACCCGAGGCGTTGGGCGGTGTTCGGCTTCGGGCTCAAGCCGCGCTTGATACACCGGATCGGCCCGCGCGGCGCCTTGACCGTGTGCGCGGCGCGACCGTACCGTCCCGGCCAACGTGGTGGCGGCGATTGTTTCGGTCGGGTCGGAGATCACTCGCGGAGAGGTCGCGGACAGCAACGCCGACTGGCTCGCGTCGCGGATGACCTCCCTGGGCTTCGAGGTGAGCGAGCGGGTCTGCGTGGACGCCAGCCGCCCCCGCCTCGCGGCGACGCTTGCGCGGCTGGGCCAGAGCGCTCGGGTCATCGTGGCCACCGGGGGCCTCGGCCCGACCGGCGACGACGTGACCGTCGACGCCGTGGCCGACGCGCTCGGCGTGCGGCGCGCGGTCGACGCCTCGCTGGAGGAGGTCTCGCTCCGCCGGACGAGCGGCACCCTCGACCTCCGCACGCTGGAGCTTCCAGAAGGGGCCCTCTGGCTGGGTCGCGCGGCCCACGAGCGGGCCTTCGCCATCCGCGTCGGCGGCGCGCAGGCGCTCTTCCTCCCGGGCGATCCGGCGGCGATGGAGGGCGTCTTCGAGTCGACGGCGCTTCGGCACATCATCGGCCTGGCCCAGCCCCTCGATGTGAGGGCCCGGCTGCGCACGTGCGGCGTCTCCGAGGCGGCCCTCGAGGCCCGGCTGCGTGACCTCGCGGGGCCGCAGGTGTCCTTCGGCTTCCGAGCGACGACGCCGGAGGTCACGCTGACCATCCGCGCCCTCGGCCACGACCGCGCCGACGCCAGCGAGCGGCTCGCCCGGGTGGTGGAGGAGGTGCGGGCGCGGCTCGGCGGGGCGGTCTTCGGCGACGATGACCAGTCCTACGCGGCCTGCGTGGGCCGGGCGCTGCGCTCCCGTGGTTTGACCCTCGCGGTCGCGGAGAGCTGCACCGGCGGGCTCATCGGCTCGATGCTGACGGCGGTGCCTGGATCGAGCGAGTACCTTCTGCTCGACGCGGTGACCTACTCCAACGCCTCCAAGGAGCGGGTGCTCCACGTCTCCAACGAGCTCCTCCTCGGGCACGGGGCGGTGTCTCGGGAGTGCGCCCGGGCGATGGCCGCGGGGGCGCGCAGGGTGAGCGGGGCCGACCTGGCCGTCGCCGTGAGCGGCATCGCGGGCCCCACCGGAGGCAGCGCGGAGAAGCCCGTCGGGCTGGTGTTCCTGGCGCTGGAGGGGGCCGGCGGGGTGACCGAGCGCGTGGCGCGCTTCGAGGGCGACCGGGCGATGGTGCAGCGGCAGGCGGCGTACATGGCGCTGTCGATGGTGCGCGACGCGTGCCTCGGCCCGGTGCCCGCGGCGCTCGCCTCCGTGTGCGGCTGATGGAGACCGTCCGCGCCTTCATCGGCTGCACCCTCGACCTCGGCGCCACCCGCAAGGTGCAGGAGCTCTCCCGCGCGACCCGCGCGCTCGCCGACGCCGCGGGCTGGGACGTGCGCTGGGTCCCCGCGCCCAACCTGCACTTCACGCTGCGGTTCCTGGGCGACATCGACCAGGGGCTGATCGAGCCCGTGGCCGAGGCGATGCGCGCGGCGGCGAGGGCGACCCCGACGCTGCTGGTGGGCGTCGGCGGCCTCGCGAGCTTCCCCGACCGCGACTCGCCGAAGGTCCTCTACGCCGACGTCTCCCGCGGCCACGAGGGCCTCGCGAAGCTGGCCGAGCGGCTCGAGACGGCGCTCGGGGCCATCGGCTTCCCGAAGGCCGACCGGCCCTTCGTGGGACACATGACGCTCGGGCGGGTGCGGTCGTCCCGGGGCGGCCTCGGGACGATCACGCCGCCTGCGACCGACTGCGGCGTGGGCACCGTCGCGGCCGTCACGCTCTACCGGAGCGACCTGTTTTCCAAGGGCGCGGAGTACATCGCCCTCGCCCGCGCCCCGCTCGGCACCGACGGCTGACGGACAGGATATGTCACGGAGACCGGGACAGGGCCTTGTCGTATGTTCAGTGCCGGGGCATACATCGGCTGCGTGACGCGGCGCCGAGAGGGCGAACGCCACCGCACCCCGTCACAACCCTCAGGAGAGACCACCATGGACGAGAACCGCAAGAAGGCACTGGAACTGGCGCTGCTCGGCATCGAGAAGCAGTACGGCAAGGGCGCGGTCATGCGCCTCGAGGGCGACTCGAAGGCCGAGCGTCCTGAAGTCGCGGTCATCTCGACCGGCTCGGTGTCGCTCGACATCGCGGTGGGCATCGGCGGCTACCCCCGCGGCCGCATCGTGGAGATCTACGGGCCGGAGAGCTCCGGCAAGACGACGCTGACGCTGCACGGCATCGCGGAGGCGCAGAAGGCGGGCGGCGTGTGCGCGTTCATCGACGCCGAGCACGCGCTCGACGTGACCTACGCCAAGCGCCTCGGCGTGAAGGTCGACGAGCTGCTGGTGTCGCAGCCCGACAACGGCGAGCAGGCGCTGGAGATCGCCGACATGCTGGTTCGCTCCGGCGCCGTCGACATGATCGTCGTCGACTCGGTCGCGGCGCTGGTGCCGAAGGCCGAGATCGAGGGCGAGATGGGCGAGCAGCTCCCCGGGCTCCAGGCGAGGCTCATGTCGCAGGCGCTGCGCAAGCTGACCGCGACGGTGCACCGGTCCAACACGCTGCTGGTGTTCATCAACCAGATCCGCATGAAGATCGGGGTGATGTTCGGCAACCCGGAGACCACGACGGGCGGCAACGCGCTGAAGTTCTACGCCTCGATGCGCCTCGACGTCCGGCGCATCGGCGCGCTGAAGAACGGCGAGCAGGTGGTCGGCAACCGCACCAAGGTGAAGGTCGTCAAGAACAAGATGGCCGCGCCCTTCCGCGAGGTGGAGTTCGACATCCTCTACGGGCAGGGCATCTCGCGCACCGGTGACCTCCTCGACCTGGCCTCCGAGGGCGGCATCGTGGAGAAGGCGGGCGCCTGGTACTCCTACAAGGGCGAGCGCATCGGCCAGGGCCGCGAGGCCGCCAAGGCCTTCATCGAGGAGCGCCCCGAGATGATGACCCGCATCGAGCAGGAGGTGCTGGTGAAGCACGGCGTGAAGAAGGCCGGGCCGACCAACGAGAAGGCCGAGGCCGCGGCTGCGGCGAGCGCGGCGTCCAAGAAGGAGCGCCCCAAGGCGCAGGCCTGATCGTCCGATGCGCCGCCTCCGACGAGCCGGGTGGGTGCCGTGGGGACGATGCTTCCTGCTGGCCTCGCTCGGCGCGACGGGGGGATGCGCCTCCCGCCACGCGACTCCGCGCCCGACGTCTGCCCGCGCACCCACTCCCCCCACGGCCACCTGTCCGACGAGCCTGAGCGCCATGGCGCCGCCGCACGCCCGACGGTGGCTCTGGCTGCGGCCGCGCGCCCTCTTCGATCACCCCCAGCTCGGGCCGCTGCTCTCCCAGCTATCCCGTGATGCGGGGGAGAGGGCGCTGCTTGCCGAGGCCGAGCGCGTCGGCGTCGACGTGCGCACCATCGACCGGGCGCTGCAGGTCGAGCACGGCGGCGCCTCGGTGTCGCTGGCGGCGGGCCCCTTCGACGCCCGTCGCATCATCGACCTGCACTGGGACCGGATGCTCCCGCCGCAACGTCGCGGCGAGGCGGGGCCGGGCATCGCCCGCATCGAGGGGATGCTCGGGGGCCAGGCCGTGGCCCTCGCGACGGACGCCGCGTGCGGGCTGCTCGCGAGGTCCGAGCGAGACCCGCGACTGGTCGACCGGCTCATCGACGACCGCCGGATGGGGCCGCGGCCCGATCCGCCGGAGCTGATCCGGTGGCACCTCGAGGGCGCGCCCGCGGAGGTCGAGAGCCCCGACTCCGCCGCACTCACCGCCTCGCTGCGGTGGACCGAGCTGCGCGCCGACGCCGCGGACGACGGGCTGCGGGTGACCGTCGTGCTGGCGGGAGCGCTGCCCCCGAATACACCCGCTCGTATGACCCGGCTGCTCACGACCATGGCCGCGAGCCCGATGGGGCTGGCCGTGGGCGCGGACGACTGGATGCGACCCACGGACGAGGCGTGGAGCCAGGAGGGCGATCAGTGGCGAGGGGCCTTCTTGATCCCTTGGCGGGGATTGAGGGCGCTCGTGTCGCTCGCCAGGGGCACCGTCGAGGCTCCTGGTCGGCGTGAACTTTGACGCAACGCGTTCGGCGTGATAGTTCTCGTAGGCTGCGGTGGCGATGAGGCGACCTGCACCTTCGGTCAGCGACGGTGCTCTGCTTCACCAGAAAAGATGCGCCGCGGTGACCCGGTAGCGGTACTCTCCTCGGGGAGTATCGCAGCGATGTTTGGCGCGCGCGGAGGTACAAGCGGGATGCAATCGAGCTTCCAGGTTGGAGACAACGCGGTTCACCCGGCCCACGGGCTTGGCGAGGTCACTGGCATCGAGCGACGGGAGATCGCCGGAGCCACGAAGGCCTTCTACGTCGTGAAGATCCTCGAGACGGGGATGAGGGTGATGGTTCCGACGCAGACCTCGGACTCGGTCGGGCTGCGTGGAGTGATGTCACAGGTCGACGCCGACGCGGTGATGGACGTGTTCAAGACCGCCGACAAGGCCGTCGGAGCCGGGCCGTGGAACCGTCGGCAGCGCGCCTACAACGAGATGATCAAGAGCGGCTCGCCCCACGAGGTCGCCAAGGTGCTGCGCGACCTCTACCGCATCAAGTTCCGCAGCGAGAAAGACCTCTCCTACGGAGAGCGTCGGCTGATGGACCAGGCGCGGGGCCTGCTCTTCAAGGAGCTCGCGATGGCCCGGCACATCACCGAGGCCCAGATCGAGCAGGAGATCGAGGCGATCTTCGCCGAGGCGAGCTGATCGGCTCCTCTCCCCTCTCCCCTCTTCTTCTCAGCCCCCTGCGACCGGCGGAATCACCGCCACCTCGTCGCCCTCCCTCAACACCCGATCGTCCTTCGCGTACTCGCCGTTGACGGCGAAGCGCAGCGAGCGAGCGTGCCCCGCCAGCGCCGGGTAGCGCTCGAACAGCGCCTCGCGGAGCGTCGCCACGGTCGCCCCCGCAGCGATCGTCCAGGCCAGCTCGGCCTGGCCGACGAGCTCGCGCGCGGCCGCGAAGCACAGCACCTTCAAGGTGATCACGTCGGTCATCGCTCAGAGGTCCTGCAGCCGGAGACACCGCACCGGCGAGCCCTCGGGGAGCGAGGTCGCGTCGGCCTCGAGCTCCGCGAGCGCGTCGGCCCACGCGAAGGAGGTGAAGGCCCCCGACTGCTGGTTGTCGAGCGGTGTCACCGTCGGCAGCGGGCGCGTCGAGGAGTCGAGCCGCACCCTCACGAACTCCTTCCTCCCGGGAGCGCGGGTGATCGCTCGACCCAGCGCCGCCTCGAAGCGAGGGGCCACGGGCTGCCGGTCGCCCTGCAGCGCCCGAAGGAGCGGGGCGCCGAAGAGCGTGAAGGTCAGCAGCGCCGAGGAGGGGTTGCCCGGCAGCCCCAGCACCCGGACGCCGTCTCGGGAGCGGCCCAGGCACAGGGGCTTGCCCGGCTTGATCGCCACGCGCCAGAAGTCGAGCGCGACCCCTTCGGCCTCCAGGGAGTCTCGCACCACGTCGCGGTCGCCCACGCTCACGCCGCCCACGGTGAGCACCAGGTCGGCGCCGCGCAGCGCTCGACGCACCGTCGCTCGCACCGAGTCGCGGTCGTCGAGCACCGTGGGCTCGACGCGGGCGAGACCGCCGCACGCGGTCACCAGCGCCGAGAGCCCGGGGCCGATCACGTCGACGATCTTGCCCCGCCGCGCAGGGGTTCCGGCGTCGCGGAGCTCGTCGCCGGTGAGGACGATGGACACCACCGGGCGGCGCGCCACGGAGAGACGCAGCGCCTCGACGCCCACCAGGGTGGGGACGTGGAAGGGGGTCACGCGCGTCCCGGCGGGGAGCACCACGGCCCCCTCGGCGAGGTCGCTCCCGGCGCGGTGGACGCTGGTGCCGGGCTTTACCGCGTGGGTAAAGCGCGCCCGGTCTCCGTCGCGGGTCACCTCCTCCTGCATCACCACCGCGTCGGCCTCCTCGGGGAGCGGGGCGCCGGTGAAGATGCGCATGGTGGTGCCCTCCGCGAGGGCGTCGGGCCAGGCGCCCCCCGCGGCGGACTCGCCCACCACCGGCAGCGTGCAGGGCGCGCTCGCGAGGTCGGCGCTTCGCACCGCGTAGCCGTCCATCGTGCTGCGGTCGAAGGCAGGAACGTTCGCCCCCGAGCGCACCTCCGCGGCGAGCACCCGCCCCACCGCCAGGGCGCAGTCCACGCGCTCCACGCCCGCGACGGCCACGTCGCCGAGCACCCGATCGAGGGCCTCTTCGTAGGTCAACATCGACGGCATCGCCTCCACTGCGCTCACGGCGCCTTCCGCAGCAGCGCCACCATGTGACCGAGCACCGGGGCCAGCACCGCGTCGACGGCCAGCGCCACCGCCTTCGGGCTCCCCGGGAGCAGCACCAGCACCCTCCCCCTCGCCACGCCCGCCACCGCGCGGGAGAGCATCGAGCGAGCGCCCACCTGATCCCAGGACAGCCTGCGAAAGGCCTCGCCGAAGCCGTCGAGGGTCTTCTCCAGCAGCGGCGAGAGGGCCTCGATGGTCTGGTCGCGCGGCGCGATGCCGGTGCCTCCGGTGGTGATCACCGCGTCGATCTCCGGGGCCGACAGCAGCAGCTCCACCGCCGCGCGGATCGCCGCCGGGTCATCGGTGACCCTCGCGTGAGAGACCACCACGGCGCCTGCGGCCCGGAGGCGCTCGCCCAGAAGCTCTCCGCCGAGGTCGTCGGCGGCGGTGCGCGTGTCGCTGATGGTGACGGTGGCGACGCGAGCGGTGAGCGCACCCTGGTGGGTCATCGGCGGCGCCTACAGCCCGATGCGCACGGGGCGCGTGGCGGTCGAGGGGCCGAGCTTCACCCAGACCCAGCGCATCGAGGGCTCCACCCAGAAGCCCTCGGTCGCCGCGTCGAAGGCCTCGCGGGTCGCGTGCTGCGACACCCGGGCGTTGTCGACGGAGACCCTGCGCGCGCCCGGGTCGAAGCGGACGCGCAGCAGCACGGGCGTCGTGACCGGGCCGATGGAGAGCGTGGCGGAGTCGAGGCCGCGCACGGCGGTGACCGGGCTCGGGGTGTCGCCCTCGTGAAGGTTGAAGCTCGACGGGTTGGTGTCGGGGTAGACCAGGATCGTGAGCGCCCCCCGGCCGGAGGCGTTGCCGAAGCCCAGCGTGGCGTCCTCCAGGTTGAGCGGGATGATCGCCCCGGAGCGCACCCAGATCGGGATCTGGTGGATGTTGCTGTAGTCCTGGTCCTCGATGACGCGTCCACCTGCGAAGGAGGGGGCGTCCTGGTTCCACCAGCTGTACCAGGCGCCGTTGGGGATGGAGATGTTGCGCCGGCCCGTCGCGTCGAGGATGGGCGCCACCAGGAAGGCCGGACCCAGCCGGTAGGTGTAGTTGTGAGGCCAGTTCACCATGTCGCCGAAGGGGCGGACGATGGGGGGCCCACCCGCGTGGGCCTCCTCGGCCAGCGCGTAGAGGTAGGGCACCAGCGCGTGGTGGAGCTTGGAGTAGTAGCGGTAGATCTCCGCGATCTCCGTCGCCCGCTCGGGCACCGTCCACGGCGTGAAGTTGCCGCGACCGTGCAGCTGCATGAAGGGGCTCATCGCGCCGACGGCCGTCCACCGCGCGAAGTTGACCGGGTCGAAGGGCACCTCGGTCATCAGGTTGCGGTCGTCGCGGTCGAGGTAGCCGCCCACGTCCGAGCCGAGCATCACGTAGCCCGCGGCGGCCGAGCGGAAGATGTGGTCGAGGGCGTCTTCGAGGCCGATCCAGTCGCGGCGGTTGTCGCCCACCCAGGCCACCGGCGCGTGCTCACGGCGAGCGAAGAAGCGCCCGGGAAACTGATACGACTCGTCCCAGGGGCGCACCATGGTCACGAACTCCCTCCCCCGGCGCTGCACGCCGTAGGAGAGGAAGTCCCGGTAATACGCCTCGCTGTATTCCTGGTGCGGGCGATCTCCGGCCGCGGTGCTCACCGTGTTGCCCGTGACGTAGCTCTCTCCGAAGTCGAGCTTCCAGCCGTCGATGCCCGCGTCGAGCACCCGGTTCTGCTGCGCGTGCCACCACGAGCGGGCGCGCGGGTTGAAGAAGTCCACGGCCGCGCCTCGGCCCTTCCACCAGGTGTAGAGCTGACCGTCGTTCACATAGAACTGGCAGCGCAGCCCCTCGGCGAAGTTGGGCGACGGGCCCAGGTAGGTGTCTCCGCCGGTCTCCAGGTCGTAGCCCGACTGGTTCACCATCTGGGTGATCCAGAGCACCACGCGCACCCCGCGGGAGTGCATGTCGCCCACCATCCGGTCGAAGTCGGGGTAGCGCGAGGGGGAGGGCTCGAAGGTGTTGTAGTGGGTCTCCCAGGGGCTATCGAGCACCACCGCGCCGACGGGGATGTCGCGCTCCCGGAAGCCGTCGACGAAGGCGTAGGTGTCGGCGGTGGTGGAGATGTCCTTGGAGATCCACGGCTCGAAGGCCCAGCGCGGGGTATGGATGGGCGGCACCGGGACGTCCTCCACCGCCGCGTCCCAGGTGCACGTCCCCGCGTCCTCGGCGGGGGCCAGGTCGACCGACGGGGGCGCGTCGACGACGGCCCCGAGGTCCGAGGTGGGGACGTCGGCGCCGAGCCCGTCGAGGGTGACGGCGACGGTGTTGTTGCATCCGAGGGCCGCGAGGGCGATGGGGAGGAGAAACGGTGCGCGCGTCACGGCCATGCTCGTCACTGGCCTGGGAGCCCACGCGGGTCGCCGCATGGGAGCGATCGGCCGTTGGAAGGGGTCAGTCGTAGTACTCGACGCCGAGGTGGGTGATGAGCTCGACGCCCTTCATCCACCGCAGGGTGTTCTTGAGCTTCATCAGCTGGATGAAGAGGTCGTGCTCGGGGTAGAGCCCCGGCGCGGTCATCGGGCTCTTGAAGTAGAAGCTCAGCCACTCCTGGGTGCCCGACATGTTCGCCCGGCTGGCGAGGTCGAGGAAGAGCGCGAGGTCGAGCACGATGGGCGCCGCGAGGATGGAGTCGCGGCAGAGGAAGTCGACCTTGATCTGCATCGGGTAGTTGAGCCACCCGAAGATGTCGATGTTGTCCCAGCCCTCCTTGTTGTCACCGCGAGGGGGGTAGTAGTTGATGCGCACCACGTGGGAGTAGTGCCCGTAGAGCTTGGGGTAGAGCTTCGGCTGGAAGATGTGCTCCAGCACCCCGAGCTTGGAGACCTCCTTGGACTTGAAGCTCTCCGGGTCGTCGAGCACCTCGCCGTCGCGGTTGCCCAGGATGTTGGTGCTGTACCAGCCGTCGAGGCCCAGCAGCCGAGCCTTGAAGCCCGGCGCCAGGATGGTCTTCATCAGGGTCTGGCCGGTCTTGAAGTCCTTGCCCGCGATGGGCATCGACTCTCGCTTCGCCAGCTCTTGCATCGCCGGGAAGTCGAGCGACAGGTTGGGCGCCCCGTTGGCGTAGGGGACGCCCGAGCGCAGGCAGGCGTAGGCGTAGATGGCGCTCGGGGCGATGTCGTCGGAGCTGTCGCGCAGGCCCTGCTCGAAGGCCTCGAGGCTGGCGTGCACGGCCGTAGGGGCGCGCCAGGTCTCGGTGGAGCCGCACCACACGGCCACGCAGCGCTCGACGTTGCGCTCGCGCTTGAAGGCCGCGATGTCCTCCATGAGCTGCTCGGCGAGGTGCATCTTGGAGGTGCCGGTCTTCACGTGCGTGCCCTCGAGGCGCTTCACGTAGCCGGGGTCGAACACCGCCTTCATGGGGACGATGCCCTCGAGGAAGTCCTTCACCACCGCGAGGTGCTCCTTGGAGAGCACGCCGGCCTTGGAGGCCGCGGCGTAGGCGCTGTCGGGGAAGATGTCCCAGGCGCCGAACTCGATGCTGTCGAGCGGGGCCAGCGGGACGAAGTCGGAGATGCGGGGGGAGGTCGCGTCGGTGCGCTTGCCCACCCGGACGGTGCCCATCTGCGTGAGCGACCCGACCGGCTCGGCGAGCCCTCGGCGGATCATCTCGACCCCGGCGATGAAGGTGGTGGACACGGCTCCGAGGCCCGGCAGAAGGATGCCGAGGCGGCCGGTGACGGGACGAGGTGCGGGCGGTTTCTTCATGGGAGGGCGCGGACCCTAGCAGAGGGCCACGGTCACCATCAACGCGCCTCGACCCCGCCGGAGGCGCTCCTCGGCACCGTCGCCCAGAGCGGGAGCGCCACCAGGGCGGGCAGCGCGGCGGCGATGCTCCAGCCGTGCAGCCAGCCCCGGCCGATGAGCGCCCCGGAGAGCAGCGGGCCCATGATCTGCGCCACGGAGGTGATCGACTGCGTGAGCCCCAGCACCACGCCCTGCTCGTCGCGCTGGCACTGCTGGGTGATCATCGCCGTGAGCGGCGCGCGGAGGATGCTCTGGGAGACCGCGGAGATGGAGGCGCTCACCAGCAGGATCGGCAGCGCGTAGGTCACGCCGAGCAGCGCGTAGGCGACGGCGGCGCAGAGGAAGCCGACGCCCACCATCGGGCGCTCTCCGAAGCGGCGCACGAGGCGACCCACGAGCCCCCCCTGGAGGAAGATGCCCAGGAGGCCCGAATACGCGAACACGTAACCGACCTCCCGGACGCCCCAGGGGGTGCCGGCGGCGGTGAGCAGCCGACGCTCGGAGAAGAGGGCGAAGCCGGAGCTGAAGAGCGAGAAGGAGAAGGCGAAGCAGAAGAAGAGCCCGAGCAGGGTGCCGAGGGTGCGGCGCCGGAAGTACGAGGTGTAGCCCGCCCAGGAGAACACGTTGAGCCGGCGCCCTGCGGGGAGCGCGGGGCCGGGCTCGGCGGAGGGGGCGTGGGCGGCGTCCTTCTGCGCGGCGGTGGGCTCGCGGAGGAGGAAGGCCGTGGCGGCGATGCTGGTCGCGGAGAGCCCGGCGGCGGCGTAGACGGGCCAGCGGGGATCGTGCTGCGCCAGCCAGCCGGAGATGGCCGGGCCCAGGAGGAAGCCGACGCCGAAGGAGATGCCGATGACGGCGAAGGCGCGGGCGCGGTGCGCCGGGGGCGTGACGTCGGTGATGTAGGCCTGGGCGATGGTGAGGTTGCCCGCGGTGGCGCCGTCGATGACCCGGGAGAGGAAGACCACCCAGAGCACCTCGGCGCGGGCCAGCATGAGGAAGCCGAAGAAGGTTCCGACCTGGGAGACGAGGAGCAGCGGACGGCGGCCGTAGCGGTCGGAGAGCTGGCCCAGCACCGGGCCGGAGATGAGCTGGCAGGCCGCGAAGGTCGCCCCGAGCAGGCCCACCATCATCGGCGAGGCCCCGAAATGCTCGGCGTAGAAGGGCAGTAGGGGGAGGATCAGCGTGAGTCCGAGGACGTCGACGAGGATGACGAGGAAGATGGGAATCAGGGCGGAGGACATCGGTGGGCTTGCGGACCGGATGCACCGGATGGGTAGGCGGGCGCAAGGGCGGCCCGCTACGTGACCCTGAGGCCCCCGTCGTGGTAACGCTCGCGCCGCTTCGATGGCCGACCTCAGCTTTCGCGCATCCATCAAACCCCCGGAGGTCGAGGAGCTCATCGACCTCTTCGTCCATCGGCCGCTGGCGCACCTGATCGCCCGCAGCGCCTACCCCACCGCCATCACCCCCGACCAGCTCACGATGCTGTCCATGTTCGTGGGCATCGCGGCCGGCTGGTGCACCTGGTCGTCGCTCGCCCGCGGCGACGGGTGGCTCGCGGCAGGCGGCGCGCTGCTCATCGCCTCCGCCGTGGTCGACTGCTCCGACGGCCAGCTCGCCCGCATGCGCCAGTCGAGCTCCCGCTTCGGCCGCATGCTCGACGGCCTCGTCGACGCCATCGTGCAGCTCGCGGTGATCCCCCCGGTGCTCGTCCACCTCTGGATGGAGCACCGGGCGCACCCCGCCGGGGCCGCCGTCTGGCTCGCCGTGGGCGTCGTCGCCGTGGTCACCGGCTCGCTTCACACCACCCTCTACGACCACTTCAAGAACGTCTACCTGGTGCACACCCAGCCCACGCGCCGCGAGGGCAACGACGACCCCGAGGACGTCGAGGCCCACTACGCCGGGCTCCAGTCCCAGGGCCTGCGCCTCTTCGACGCGGTGCGCTTCTTCCTCTACCGCCGCTACGTCCCGCAGCAGCGCGCCCTCCTCGGCTGGATCGATCCGTCCATCCCCTCGCGCTACCGCGACATGCCCGAGTACTCGGTCGAGCGCGCCGCCCGCTACCGCCTCCTTCACCGCGGCGTGATGCGCGCCTGGAGCTTCTACGGCATCGGCACCCACATCTTCGGCCTCGGGGTCGCCATGATGACCGGCCAGCTCGCCCTGTATGTGTTCTTCCGCGCGGTGGTGTTCAACCTCGCGCTGCTGGCGCTGGTGCCCGCCCAGCGGCGCGCCTCGCGGGCCTTCTTCACCCGCGAGGGGATGTCATGACCACGGCGATCCTGCTGGTGGCGGGCGTCGGGAGCCGGCTCCGTCCGCTCACCGACCACCGCCCCAAGTGCCTCGTCTCCCTCGGCGAGGAGACCATCCTCGCCCGCCAGGTGCGGCTCCTCTCGGCGGCGGGCGTGACGCGCCTGGTGCTCTCCACGGGCTACGCGGCCGAGGCCGTCCACGCCGCCCTCGCCGGGTGCCCCCTCCCGGTGACCTTCGTCCACAACCCCGACTACGCCACCACGCAGAACATCGTCTCGCTGCACCGCGCCCTCGGGGCGGTGACCGACGGGGACGTGGTGAAGCTCGACGGGGACGTGGTCTTCACCGGGGCGCTGCTGCCGAGGGTGCTGCGCCGCAGCGACGGGGCCGTGGTGGCCGTCGACGACCGGCAGCCCGTCCGTGACGAGGCCATGAAGGTGAGCGCCCGAGGCGGCGTGGCCGAGCGCTTCGGCAAGGGCATTCCGCCGGCCGAGGCCATGGGCGAGTCCATCGGCGTCGAGTGGTTCGGCGAGCGGGCGCGAGAGGCGCTGTCGGCCGCGGTGGCCTCCGCGGTGAACGCCGGGCGCACGGACCTCTATTACGAAGACGTGTATGCCGACGTCGTCGCGCGGGGCGTGCGGATGGCCTGCGTGGGCGTCGGCGACCTGCCCTGGACGGAGGTCGACGACCCGGCGGACCTCGCCCGGGCGGTCGATCTGGTGCGCTCCGCAGGTTGATTGCGACCCCGAGGCCGACCGTGTTAGAGCCGCGCGGTTGAAACGGGACGGCCACAAAGACCGGCTCCGTTGTGATGTGCGACGAAAGACCGGTGGCTTCGTGAGGCATTTGATTCCATGAGCGGCGCGGCGAAGCGTCGGGTCGAGCGGGCGATCATCCTGGCGGCGGGGCGCGGCTCGCGGCTCGACCGGGGCGATGCCCTCCCCAAGCCCCTGCGTCCGGTCGCGGGGGTGCCGCTCATCGGCCGCATCCTGCGAACGCTGGCCTCCGAGGGCATCCGCGAGGCGGTGGTGGTCGTCGGCTACGAGGGCGACCGCATCCAGGCCGCGCTGGCGGACGAGGCCCTGCACGCCGGGGTCACCGTGCACTTCGTCGAGAACGCCCTCTGGGAGCGCTCCAACGGGCTCTCGCTCCTGGCCGCGCGCGAGTACCTCGACCGCGAGTGCCTGCTCACGATGGCCGACCACCTCGTGGCCCCGGCGCTGCTTCGTCGGCTGGTGCGCGCGGAGATCCCCGCCGGGGCCTGCGCGCTGGGGGTCGACTTCGACATCGAGCGCTGCTTCGACCTCGACGACGCCACCAAGGTGCTGGTCGAGGCGGGTCGCATCGGGGCCATCAGCAAGGAGCTCGACGCCTTCAACGCCATCGACACGGGCATCTTCCGGGTGAACAGCGCCCTGGCCGACGCGCTCGACGAGGTGTTTCTCCGAGGCGGCGACGCGTCGCTGTCCGACGGGGTGCGCGCGCTCGCCGCCACCGGCCGCTTCGTGGCGGTGGACGTCGGCGACGCCCGCTGGATCGACGTCGACACGCCCGAGGCCCAGGCCCGCGCCGAGGCGATGCTCCGGGTCTTCGGCGACGGCCTCGACGACGCCGACGGGGACCATGTACCGGGCCACCCCATCGAGCCCGAGGCCATGGAGATGTTCGCGCCCTCCTGGGTGCGCGGCGCCTCGCCCTACCGGGAGGACCACTTCGCCCTCGCCGATCAGGAGTCCCGCAACGGCAACGACGAGTTCGCCCGGCTCATGTCGAACGAGAGCCCCTTCCCCCCTTCGCCCCGGGTCATCGAGGCGGTGGTGAAGGCCCTCTCCCGGGGGCACCGCTACCCCAACGCCTCGATGGCGAAGGAACTCCGCTCGCGGCTCGCAGGCGCCGTCGCCCTCGACGCCGAGAGCTGTGTGCTCGGGGCAGGGTCGAGCGAGGTCATCGACCTGCTGGTGCGCGCCTTCGTGGCGCCCGGCGAGGAGGTGGTCATCGCGGTTCCTACCTTCTCCATGTACGAGGCCCGCACGCGCCTCGCGGGCGGAGTGCCCGTGCTGGTGCCCATGCGCGACGACCTCGAGATCGACGCCTCGGCCGTGATGCGCGCGGTCACCGAGCGCACCAAGCTGCTCTTCCTCTGCTCGCCCAACAACCCGACGGGCCGCCGGCTGGACGAGGGCACGCTCCGCCGGGTGCTGCGCCCTGGCATCCCCGTGGTGGTCGACGAGGCCTACGTGGAGTTCAGCGCCGACGACCACTCCGTGGCCTCGATGATCGCCGCGAACCCCAACCTGATCGTCGCGCGCACCTTCTCCAAGGCCTTCGGCCTCGCGGGTCTTCGCGTCGGCTACGCCCTCGCGTGCCCTCCGGTCGCCCGCCTCCTCAACCGCGTGAAGCTCCCCTGGAACGTCTCCACCGTCGCCCTCGCCGCCGCCCTCGCGGCCCTCGACGACGTGGCGGAGTACGACCGCCAGCGAGCCCTGCTGCGCGAGGAGCGCGACGTGCTGCGCCGAGAGCTGGGCTCCCTCCCCGGCGTGTCGGTCTTCGACGGCGACGGCAACTTCCTCCTGCTGGACATCCACGACACGGGCTGGAGCGCCGAGGCCCTGGTGCAGTCGATGCTCGGCGACGGGGTGTTCATCCGCGCGCTGGCGAGCCACCACCTGCGCCGCGGGTGGGTGCGCGTCTCCGTGGGCGCGCCCGACGCCAACCGCCGCTGCATCGACTCCATGCGCCGCTCGCTCACCCGAGCCCGCAACCGCCCCGCCCTTCACTGACCCGACGACCGCGGAGGCCGGGATTCGCCGCACGACCGCGAGGTCGGGAGCGTGGGCGGGTGCATCCGTCGCTGCGCTCCGGCGAGGCCGCGGGCTGGGGACGTGGGCGGGAGCACCCGTCGCTGCGCTCCGGCGAGGCCGCGCGATGGGGGCGTGGGCGGGCGCCCCCCGGAGGGGAGCGAGAGCCGCCCAGGACCGCCGTCAGAAGAAGTTGCCGATGGTGAACTCGAAGACCGAGGCCTCTTCGTAGGGGAGGCGGTTGAGGGGGAAGCCCCACTCGAAGCGCAGCAGGCCGAGGGGGCTCTGCCAGCGGACGCCGAAGCCCGCGGAGAAGCGGAGGTTGAGGGGGTTGTCCTGGAAGCGGGTGCAGGGGTCGACCACCGACGCGAGCCCGGTGCCGCCCGCGCCGCAGTACTGCGACTCGGAGTTGAACACGTTGCCGCCGTCGCTGAAGATCACGCCGCGCAGGCCCACCGCGGTGAGGATCGGGAACTCGACCTCCAGGTTGTAGTAGCCCTGGATGTTGCCGCCGATGACCGCGCCGTTGGAGACCAGGGCGGCGTTCGGGTCTTGGGAGAGGGGGAGCTGGAGGCGCGGGGCGATGGTGCGGAGGCGGTAGCCGCGCACGTCGAAGATGCCGCCGAGGAAGAAGCGCTCGAAGATCGGGACGCCCTGCGCGCGGTGGCTGAACACCACGCCGCCCTGGAGGTTCATCTTGAAGACCACGCCCGAGAAGAGCGGGCGGTAGAAGCGGAACCAGCCCGACACGCGGGTGTAGACGTTCTGGCTGCCGAGCACGCTGTCGGCCATGTCGACGCCGAGGCGGGCGTAGATGCCGTCCGTCGGGGTGAGCCGGTTGTCTCGGCTGTCGTAGGCCATCGAGAGGCCCACCGAGCTGGTGAAGCCCGACTGGAAGATGTTGGCCAGCGGCAGGCTGCGGAAGGCCGACGGGAGCGTGGTCTGACCGAAGAGCCCGGTGGACGTGCTGGTGTTGGCGCCGACCTGCTCGCCCGTGTAGCTGGCGAAGAGCCGGAGGTCCTGCCCGATGATGGGATAGCCGAAGGTGAGCGTGCCGCCGGTGCTGGTGCGGCTGAAGTCCGTGTACGCCCGCACCGTGTTGTAGAGGTCGACGGCGAAGGTCCAGTTGGAGTCGAGGAAGTAGGGCTCGACGAAGCGCAGCGAGAAGATCTGGCGCAGGCCCGAGAGCTGCGCCTGGAGCGTCAGCGACTGGCCGCGGCCGAAGAGGTTGAGCTGCTGGATCTGCGCCGTCGCGATGAAGTTCTCCACGGAGGAGAAGCCCGCGCCGATCTGGAAGGTTCCGGTGGGCCGCTCGGCGACCTCGACGTTGACCACGAGCTGGTCGGGGTGCCCCTCGACGGGCTCGGTGGAGAGGTCGACGCGCTCGAAGTACCCGAGCGCCATGATGCGCCGGCGCGAGTTCTGGTAGTCGCTCTCGCTGTAGCGCTCGCCCTCGAAGATCTGCATCTCCCGGCGGATGACCCGCTCGCTGGTCTTGGCGTTGCCGCGCACCTCGATGCGGTGGATGGTCACCACCGGCCCTCGCACGATGCGCACCGTGAGGTCGACGGTGCGCCGCCCGGTGTCGGGCTGGATGTCGGGGGTGACCTCGACGTTGGCGTAGCCGGCGTCGCGGTAGTGGGTCTGCACCGCCACGATGTCCCGGCCGATGACGCTGCGGGAGAAGAAGTCGCCCGGCACCGCGTGCACCCGCTCGCGCATCTGTCGGCGGCCGCCGAGGGGCTCGACCTCGTTGCCGTCCTCGTCGACCTCCTGCACGCGCAGGCGGCCGATGCGGTAGCGCGGCCCCTCGCGGACGGGGATCACGATGTCGATGAAGCGGCGGTCGGGAGAGAGCGCGACGCGGGGGGTGGAGATCTCGACGGTGAGGTGCCCGCGGTCGTAATAGGCCGCCTGCAGCAGGTCCATGTCGTTGCGAAACGCCTCTTCGCGGTAGGTGCCGCTGGAGGTGATGAACGAGAAGAACCCGCTGGTGTTGGTGCTCATCACGCCGCGGAGCTCGGAGTCCGTCAGGCTGTGATTGCCGATGAACTCCACGCTCCGCACCTGCACCTGCGTGCCCTCGACGATGTGGAACACGATGTCCACCTCGTTGCGGTCGCCGGGCCGGGGCTCGACGGTGTGCGTCACCCGGGCGAGGAAGAAGCCCTTCTCCTCGTAGAGGTCGAGCAGCTTCTGGACGTTGCGCCGCACCGCCGACTCGGAGAGCACCGAGCCGTCGCGGATGTCGATGGTCTCGCGGAGCTTGTCCTCGTCGACGTCGTCGTAGCCCTCGAAGCGCACCGCGTGCACCGTCGGCCGCTCGCTCACCCGGTAGCGGACCTCGACGCCCCCTTCGGCGGGCTCGACCCCGACGCGCACGTCGCGGAAGAACCCGAGGTCCCAGAGCGTGCGGGCGTCGCGGGAGGCGCGGGCGCGGTCGAGGCACTCCCCGGTGCGCACCCTGATCGACTGCTGGAGGTCCTCCGCGTTGACGCGCCGAAGGCCCATGAAGCGGATGTTGACCACCCGCTGGCAGGCCTCGTCGGTGCGGGCCGCGGGCGTGGCCTCGGCGGCCTCCGGCGGGGTCTCGGCGGCGGTCTCCGGCGGGGTCTCGGCGGCGGGCTCGCCCGCCGTCGGGGTCGCCGGGGCGGCCGGAGGCGCGGGCGGTAGCTGGAGCGCCTCGGTGTCGAGCCGTAGCCTCGGCGGCTGCGGCTGCGCCCCGGCGCGCAGGGAGACGAGCGCGCACACACACGCAAGGAGACACGCCAGCCGCCGTTGCACAGAACCCATCTTTTGCGCGCGGCGCTATAACCCGGGCTCGCCGACACCGGCAAGGCTGACCGCAGCAATCTGGCGACGCCCGATCGACGCGGCGCCTCAGCCCGCAGGCACCAGCACCCCGTGGAGGTAGGGCCGCGCCCGGATCGTGGCGACGTAGCCCGCCCCCTCGGCCAGCTCGGCCAGCTCGCGCTCGCTGAAGCGGTAGATGAAGCCCGCGAAGGGCTGGAGGTCCACCGCGTCGGAGAGCGCCGCCCCGGGCCACCCGAGTCCCTCGGCCAGGCGACGCACCGCGCGGGCCGCGCGAGGGAGCGAAGGCGCCGAGGGGAGGCGGTGCACGCTCAACAACACCGGGGCCGAGGGCCACGCCCGGCGGAGCGCCCGCAGCAGCGCCCGGTGCGCGGAGGGATCCAGCAGATGCGACAGGCTCCCCCACCCCAGCGCCACGGCGTCGAAGCGCGTCGGCGGAGCCAGCGGTCGGAGCGGCCCGTCGCCCCTGGACAGCGCCCGGAGCAGCGCGTCGTAGTCTCCTCGCAGCGCGGTGCAGGCGGTGGGCGCGGAGAGGGCCACCCGGGCGAGGTCGTCGGCCAGCGCCGAGGGCTCGAAGGCCTCGACCTCGTAGCCGAGCGCCGAGAGCGCGGAGAGTTCGCGCCCTCCCCCGGCCCCGCCCAGCAGCACCCTGCCCGAGCGAGGCCATGCCGGGTGCTGGAGGGCGGCGAGCTCCCAGTCGAAGAGGGCCTCGGAGAAGCGCGCTCCGCCGGGGGAGTAGGTCGGCTGGCGGGCGAAGACGGCGTCGGTGAAGGGCCCCCGGGCCGAGGCAGGGAGCCCGGAGCGCAGGAGCTCGAGCGTCGCGGAGGCGCGCTGGTCGTGGAGGCGGTCGAGGGCGCGGTGCGCGGCCAGCAGCGCCCGGGCCCAGCGGGGAACGGAGACCCCGGGGGCGAGGCGGTGCGTCGGGTCGGGGTCGATCATGGCGGGGCTCGAGAGCTAACGCACCCTCCCCCACGGCGTCGACCGGCCGACCCTTCCGCGGAGGCCCGGCCCCGGGCTACCGTCGCGGGCAGATGAGGTCCTCCATGCGCTGGGTCGATGCGTTCTCAAGATGGTTGCCCGCCCTCGCGCTCGCCGCGACGGTCGGCTGTTCGACAGGAAGCAGCGTCGTCGGAGGCCCGGCCGACGCGGGCGTCGACGTCGCCACGGACATGGGTCCACCCGCCTGCCCGACGGGTCAGTCCCGCTGCGGCGGGCAGTGCGTCGACACCGCATCCGACCGCGCCAACTGCGGCGGGTGCGCCAACGCCTGCGGGCAGGCCCAGGTCTGCTCCTCCGGGGTCTGCACCCTGAGCTGTCCCACCGGGCAGAACGCCTGCGGCGGCGTGTGCGCCAACTTCCGCACCGACCTCCAGAACTGCGGCGCCTGCGACCGGCGCTGCCCCGCCGGCCAGGTGTGCAGCGACGGCGCCTGCACCACCACCTGCGCGGCCGACCTCGCGACCTGCTCCGTGCCCACCGACGGCGGCGTGCCCGACGGCGGCGCGGCGACCTTCTGCGCCGACCTGCGCATCGACCGAAACCACTGCGGCGCCTGCGGGATGATCTGCCCGCCGGGCAACAACTGCGTCAACTCCCGCTGCACCGTCGACTGCCCCACGGCCTCGGTGGCCTGCGACAACCGCTGCGTCGATCCGCTCACCGACCGCGCCAACTGCGGCGGCTGCGGCACCGCCTGCCCGGCGGGCCAGGTGTGCTCCGCGGGCGCCTGCCAGGTCTCCTGCGGCAGCGGCACCACCAACTGCTCGGGCGTCTGCCGCGACACGCAGACCGACAACGCCAACTGCGGCGCCTGCGGCACCGCCTGCGCCGCGGGCCAGGTGTGCTCTCGCGGCTCGTGCGTGGTGACCTGCGGGGCGGGGCTCACCAACTGCGAGGGCGTCTGCCGCGACACGCAGACCGACGTCGCCAACTGCGGCGCCTGCGGGATGCGCTGCGCCGCGGGCCGGGTGTGCTCCGCGGGCGCCTGCACCGTCTCCTGCGGCGGCGGCACCACCGACTGCGGCGGCGTCTGCCGTGACACGCAGACCGACATCGCCAACTGCGGCGCCTGCGGCACCGCCTGCCCCTCCGGGCAGGTGTGCTCCCGCGGGGCCTGCGTGGTGACCTGCGGCGCGGGCCTCACGGCCTGCGGCGGCGTGTGCCGCGACCTCGACTCCGACCTGCGCAACTGCGGCTCCTGCGGCACCTCCTGCCCGGCGGGCCAGGTGTGCTCCGCGGGGGCGTGCACCGTCTCCTGCGGCGGCGGCACCACCAACTGCTCGGGCGTCTGCCGCGACACGCAGACCGACAACGCCCACTGCGGTGCCTGCGGCATCAACTGCCCCGCGGGGCAGGTGTGCTCCCGCGGCTCGTGCGTGGTGACCTGCGGCGCGGGGCTCAGCAACTGCGACGGCACCTGCCGTGACCAGCAGACGGACAACAACCACTGCGGCGCCTGCGGCCGGGCGTGCCTCGCGGGCCAGGTGTGCTCTCGCGGGGCGTGCGTGGTGACCTGCGGCGTCGGGCTCTCCAACTGCGACGGCGTCTGCCGCGACCTCGTGACGGACAACGCCAACTGCGGCACCTGCGGGCGCACCTGCGCCGACGGCGAGGCCTGCCGCCTCGGGGCGTGCCTGCTGAGCTGCATGAGCGGCCTCACCAACTGCTCGGGCGCGTGCCGTGACACCCGTACCGACAGCGCCAACTGCGGCGCGTGCGGGGCGGCCTGCGCGAGCGGCCAGGCCTGCGTGGCGGGCGCCTGCGTGGTGAGCTGCGCCGCGGGGCAGACCAACTGCGGCGGGGTGTGCCGCGACACGCAGACCGACCTGGCCCACTGCGGCGGATGCGGCAGGGCCTGCGCCGCGGGGCAGGTGTGCTCCGGCGGGGCGTGCCGCGCGTCGTGCGGAACGGGCCTCACGGACTGCAGCGGGAGCTGCGTCTCGACGCAGAATGATCCCGCCCACTGCGGCGGCTGCGCGACCTCCTGCGGGGCGAGCCAGGTGTGCGTGGCGGGGCGATGCTTCCTGCTGTGCGCCTCGGGGGAGACCGTCTGCGGGAGCGTCTGCGCCAACCTCCAGAGCTCGTCGACCAACTGCGGAGCCTGCGGCAACGCCTGCGTGGGCGGCGCTCCCTGCGTGGGCGGGCGCTGCGGAGGCTTCCCCTCCGACGGCAGCGAAGGGGCGTTCAACCCGACGACGAACACCGTGCTCGCCCCGGGCGTGCACAACTTCACGACCATCACGGTCCCGACGGGGGTGAGGGTCACCACGACGGGCACCGGGGTGCTCGACCTCCGCGCGACCGGGGCGATCAGCGTCGCGGGCACCATCGACGTGTCGGGCTCGCTCGGCGGCTTCCACACCGACTGCCTCGACAACGCGCAGGGCTCCGGCGGCGGCGCCACGGGCAACCCCCTGGCGGTGGCCGTGACCGGTGACACCGGCACCGGCCGCGGAGGCCCCGGCGGCGCTGGCGGCAACCCCGCCCTGGTGGGCGCCTCGCCCACCGGAAACAGCAGCGGCCTGGGCGGCTCGGGCGGCGGCGGCGGCGGCGGCTACTCGGCCGCGGGCGGCGGCGGCGGCGGCGGCGGTCCTGCGGGCGGCGGCGGCGGCGCGGCGTACGGCAACCTCGGGCCCGGCGGCAACGGCGCGGGCCCCGGCGGCGGCGCCGGCGGAGCGCAGGGCGGCGGCGGACCCAACCGCGGCGGCCGCGGCGGCAGCGCGGGCAGCGCGACCTACGACGGCGCCGCGGGCTCGGACGCGGTGGTGCGCGGCGGGTACTCGCCCTACGGCGGCGGCGGCGGCGGCGGCGGCTCCATCGGCGCGGCGGCGGCGGCGGACCTCGCGGTGGCGACGACCTTCCTGCCGGGCTCGGGCGGCGGCGGCGGCGGCGGCGACGAGGGCACCGGCGGCGGCGGCGGCGGCGGCGCGCTTCGGCTCGCCACGCCGGCCTCCATCACGGTCACGGCCACCGGGCGGCTGCTCGCCAACGGAGGCGCGGCGCAGCGTGGCGCCTGCGTCGGCGGCGGCGGCGGCGGCGGCTCGGGCGGCGTGATCTACCTCTACGGCCCGACGGTCAACGTGGCCGCCGCGGCGACGGTCAGCGCGGCGGGCGGCACCGGCGGCCCCGGCGGGACCATCTACTCCAACACCCCCGGCGGCAACGGCGGACCGGGGCGCATCCGCATCTCCGCAACCCCGGCCACCTGCACGCTCTCGGGCACCTTCAGCCCAGCGCTCGTGGGCGGCTGCACCGCCACGCCGGCCCCCGGCGTCGCGGGCCGCACGTACATCGCCGCCTACCCCGACTGATCCCCCACCTCATTCACCCACGGCGCCTGGCGCGCTCCGCAAGTCACAGACTCTGTGAACCCGGTCACAGACTCTGTGACCGGGCGGCGACCTATTTCGCGCCCTTCGCGGCCGCGCGCACCAGCGCCTCGAAGGCCGCCAGCGGCAGCCGCACCTGGGCATCCGCGCCGCTCTCCTTGCGCGTCGCGATGAGCTTCGTCGCCACGCCCTCGTCGCCCACCACGCGCCCGAGGCGCTTCACCGCCGCCTCGAAGCGCCGCTGCTCCGCGGCGTCCACGGTGAGCCCGCGAGGCTTCGTCGCCGTCCCCCTGGAGGCCGCCCGCCGGAACGCCGTCGCCGCCTCGTTGAGCTCTCGGATCGGCGCCGAGCGCACGTCGAGCCGACGCCCCTCCGGGAGCGTGAGACCCGCCGTGAGCAGGTCTCGCACGCTCTCGTCCGAGGGAGTGGCGTCCGCGAGGTTCATCAGCGCCGAGGCGCGGTCGGCGCCGAGCGCCCGAACGGTGTCGGCGTCGAGGGTCTCGAAGAGGGCGATGAGCTGCTCGGCGCGCGTCACCGAGAGGTCGAGCTTCTCGCGACACAGCGCCTCGAAGGAAGCGCAGCCCACCGCCTCGGCGACCCCGTCCTGCTTGAGCACCCGCAGCGCTCGACCCATCTCCAGGTAGTCGTCCGCGATCTTGGTCCTCAGCGCCTTGATGGCGCTGATCGCCTTGAACCCCTCATCCGCCAGCCGCTGGCGCTTCGCCTCGTGCTTCGCCCTGGCGTTCTTCGCCAACCCCACCGGCAGCTTCGTCCCCGCGCTCGCCTTCGCCATGGACCGCGACGCTAGCACCGCGCGCCGCGGCGGCTCCACCCTGGCACGCGGGCGACGGACCCGAGCCCGCGACCCAGCGGGGGTCTCGACGGCGTCCAGCGGGTATTCGTGGGCGTCTGGGGCGCGTGCGCCCTCCGGGTGGATCGCAGCGTCTGGTGCTGGGGTGCGCTGGTGCAGGATCGAGAGCCGACGCTCACGCGCGTCGCCTGGTGAGGCGCCCCGGCCACGAGCGCCAGCTCGCCACCGCGTTGCCGAAGGCGTCGCCCGACCCTGCCCCCTCGTAGACCCTCACCGCGGCCGCTCCGATCCCCGACGCGCTCCCCTGGAACACCCTGGCCGAGCCCCCGTAGCTGAAGGCGCCGCTGGTGCTCGGCGTCCCGACGATGAGGTCGTCGTAGCCGTCGCCGTTCACGTCGCCCGCGCCCGCCACCGACAGGACGTTCCAGTCGGGCCCGCTGAGGACCCTCGCCGCGGCCGCCCCGACCCCCGAGGCGCCCCCGTGGAAGACCCTCGCGATGCCTCGCTGCGCCCCGAGCACGAGGTCGCCGTACCCGTCGCCGTTGACGTCCCCAGCGCCCGCCACCGCGCTGCCGAGCGCGTCGCCAGCATCGCCCTGGATCACCCTCACCGCGCCCGACGTCAGGCCGGACGCGCCCCCGTGAAAGACGCTGGCGGTGCCCGCCGAGACGAGCCCGCCCGGGCTGGCACCCGACGCGCCCAGGACGACGTCGTCGTAGCCGTCGCCGTTGAGGTCGCCCGCGCTCGCGACGCTGCTGCCGAGGTGGTCGTCCGCCGTGCCGCCCTCGATGACCCGCGACGCGCTCGCCCCGACGCCCATCGCGCTCCCCAGGAACACGCTCGCTGCGCCCGCGTGGTCGCGCCCGCCCACGGTCGCGTAGGGCGCGCCGACGAGCACGTCGTCGTAGCCGTCGCCGTTGATGTCGCCCGCGCCCGCCACCGTGGCGCCGAAGAGGTCACCCCCCGCGACGCCCTCGAACACCCTCGCCGCGACCGCTGCGACCCCTTCGGCGCTCCCGAGGAACACCCTCGCCGCGCCCGCCTCCATGCGCCCGCCCGGGTCTGCGTAGGGCTCTCCCACGACGATGTCCGCGTAGCCGTCGCCGTCGACGTCGCCAGCGCCCGCCACCGCGCGGCCGAACTCGTTGCCCCGCGCGGAGCCCCCCAGGATCCGGGCCGCCGTCGACCCGATGCCCGCGGCGCTCCCGTGGAAGACGTACGCCGCGCCTGCGAGGCCGAGCCCTCCCGGGCTGCCGCCCGTCGCTCCGACGACGAGGTCGGCGTAGCCGTCGCCGTTGACGTCGCCAGCGTTCGCCACGGCGTAGCCGAACGAGAAGCCTCCCGTGAGGCCGGGGCTCTCCAGCACCAGGTTCGCGGTCGCGGCCACGCCCGACCGGCTCCCGTGAAACACGCTCACGGCGCCCATCTGCGCGAGCGACCTCACGGTGACCCACCTCGCCGCGATGACGACGTCGTCGATGCCGTCGCCGTTGACGTCGAAGTGCGGGTTGGCGCTCGAGTTCACGCCCGAGCTCGCGCTGACCGCAGGCACATGGAACAGCCACGTCGGGCTGTACGCCGCGGCGGTCGTCGCGCCCATGCGACCGCGCAGCCGCCAGAACACCACGCTACGCGCCGGCAGGTCGGCCGTCGGCTGAGTGCTGCTCCCGCTCACCGTGCGCGTCTCGATCACCATGGTGCACGCGCGGTCGCGGCACAGCTCCACCACCGCCCCGTCGAAGCCCGATGGAAGCTGCCAGCGAAGCGTCGGACGCCGCTGCGTCACGTCCCCCAGGGAGATCGGCGAGATCGGCCGGGGGGCCGCGGGCCCGACAACGTCGAGCGCAGGACCGTCGACCACCGCGTCCGAGCGAGCGTCCACCGCGGGGACATCCGTCGACGCGTCGAACACGGAGACGTCGGTCGCTGGGACGTCGAGCGCTGGGACGTCGGCCGATGGGACGTCGGACGATGGGACGTCGGCCGCTGGGACGTCGATCGCTGGGACGTCGGTCGCTGGGACGTCGGACGAAGGGACGTCGGACGAAGGGACGTCGATCGCAGGGACGTCGGTCGCAGGGACGTCGGACGAAGGGACGTCGGTCGAAGGGACGTCGATCGAAGGGACGTCGGTCGCAGGGACGTCGATCGCAGGGACGTCGATCGCAGGGACGTCAGTCGCAGAGACGTCGGCCAGAACGTCCACCGCGCTCGCGTCGACTCGCGCGTCGTAGGTCCAATCATCGCGAACGCACGCAGAGGCGCACGCCACGAGCACCAGCACGCTGAAGCACCCCGCGACAGGAGACATGGCCGACTTCTCACGGCGGCATCGCTTGTTGTCAACGAGCCGCGGGCCGGGCGACGGGGGAGGTTCAGGGCCGACGGGGCTCGACACGCCGCCGGTCGGTCCCTACGCAGGCGGCGTTCCGGGGACCCACCGTCCTCCAATCCCCACGAATCCAGCTTTGGGAGCATCGCGAACCATGGGAATCAGCAAGGCCAGCGCGCAGTGGACCGGCTCGCTCAAGACCGGCAGCGGAACGATGAAGCCGGCGCACGCCGAGGCGGCGAACTTCTCCCTCACGACCCGCTTCGAGGGTCAGCCCGGGAGCAACCCCGAGGAGCTCATCGGCGCCGCCCTCGCGGGCTGCTTCTCCATGGCCCTCACGGTGAGCCTCGAGAAGGCCGGGCTCACCCCGCGGGGCGTTCGCACCGAGGCCGACGTGAAGCTCGACCGACTGGCGGAGGGCTTCGCCATCACGGGCATCGCCCTCACCACGACGGCCACGGTGCCTGGCGTCGACGACGCGAAGTTCCAGTCGATCGCCGAGGAGACCAAGAAGACCTGCCCCGTCTCCAAGGCGCTCAGCGCCGTGCCCATCACGCTCAAGGCCAGCCTCGGCTGACCTCACGCCCGCTCCCCGCGACACGACGCCGCCTCGCGCTCCATGGACGCTATCGGACGTCGGTGCCGGTGAACGGGCCGCAGGTCTCGGCCTCGACCTCCGCGTGCAGGCGCTCGATCGCCGCGCGCTCCGAGTGGGGCCATGGCTCGCGGTAGACCTCGTAGCGAGCGTGGTCGAAGGGCAGGCCCGGCGCGGCCTCCACGCAGCGCACCCGCTCTCGCACCCCCTCGCGCAGCAGCTCGAGCGCGCGGTGATGGCAGAAGGGGTTGTCGCCGCGGTCGCCCAGCAGGACGTGCGAGGTCCAGTGGCAGCCGCCGCGGCACTCGTGGGCGTAGTAGCAGGTGGCGCAGAAGCCCTTGAGGTCTTGCACCGCGAGGTCGCGGGTGAAGCGCAGCGGCCTGGAGCGCTCCCAGATGTCCACCAGCGGGTGCTCTCGGACGTTGCCGCCGACGTACGCGTCCGATGGGAGCGAGGGGCAGCCCTTGACGTCCCCGTTGGCCTCGATGCCGAGCGACATCCGACCGGCGCCGCACGCCCCGCGATAGCCCGTGGCGTAGTCCCCCCGGATCACCCCCTCGAAGGGACCGAAGTACCCGACGTTGTTCCCGGCCCAGAGCATCACGCCGCGGCGCTCTCCCTCTCGCTTGAGCCGGGCGAGGCGAGGCAGCACCTCGAGCACCTCGTAGGGGTCCAGGAAGATCCTCGGCTCGTCGGCGGCTCGGCCCATCGCGGCGGTGAGCTGCACCTGCCACGCCTTCGCGCCGCGCTCGGCGATGGCCTCGAAGAGCTGCTCCAGCACCGGGAGGCTCACGCGGTTGATCTGCGAGTTGGCCGTCAGCCGGATGCCGCCCGCCGCGCGGACGTGGTCCATCGCGGCCATGGCCGAGGCGAAGCTGCCGTGGAGGCCGCGCTGCGCGTCGTGCTCCCCTTCGAGGCCGTCGACGGAGACCGAGATCGCCGTGAGCCCCGCGTCGCGAGCGGCCTTCACCCGGTCGAGGGTGAGCCCGCGCCCGCCGGTGGCCATGCCGCAGCGCATCTTGTGGTGGGCGATGCGCGCGATGAGCTGGGTCCAGTCGTCTCGCAGGTAGGCCTCGCCGCCGATGAGCGTGACCTCGTTGGCGCCGAGCGCCGCGAGCTGGTCGACCAGGTCGAGGGCCTCGGCGGTGGTGAGCTCGTCGGGGCGAGCGCGGCCCGCGCGGGAGCCGCAATGGTGACAGGCGAGGTCGCACGCGAGCGTCACCTCCCAGACCACGTAGCTGGGCCGCCAGACGCGGTCGATCTCGCGGCTCTCGTCGAGGAGGGGCAGTCCGCGGCGCGCGGGAGGAGCGAGCGGGAGGCTGCGTCGGCGTGTCGGCGTCATGCGAGGACGGATCAGCGGTCGGCAGGGACGCCGTAGACGTCGCCGACGGTGACCACGTCGCGGGGGATGCCGTAGACCGCGGTGTCGGAGACCACGGGCACGTCGCCCGCGTCGAGCGCGTCGGCCGCCGGAACATCGTCGCGGGGGATGCCGTAGACCGAGGTGTCGGCGAGCACCACGTCATCAGGGACCGCCGTGTCGCCGCAGCCCGAAGCGCCGCCCGAGAGCGCCCCGACGATCAGCGCGGCGCGGGTCATCCCCACGCGCATCGCGGCGGGGCCGGGGAGGTGGCTCGCCGGCGCCCGCGTCTCGCCGCAAAAAGGGCAAGGGACCTCGCGGACGTGTCGATGGCACTTCAAGCAGATGAACATGGCCGGGAGCATAGACTCCAGCGCCGGGGCGGTGGTCAACGCGAGGCCTCTCGCAGTCACAGAGTCTGTGACCGGGTTCACAGAGTCTGTGACCGGGATACCAGTGCCTTCAGAGGACGAGGTGCGAACGCCAGGGTCTTCCCCCACCCATCGGCGCGCTACGGGTAGATCGACACGTTGGCGGGCGCGGTCGGCGCGCGCACGACGTGGTCGAGGCCCGTCACGTCGAGGAAGCCCCGACCCACGTAACCCCAGCAGTCGACGGTGCCGTCGGTGGCGAGGGCGCACGCGTTCGGTGTGCCCGCCGGCACCGCCAGCTGGGTGTACCGCCGCGAGCCGGACGCGACGCGGGTCAGTGCGCCCGCCAGCGAGGGCAGCACGGACTGCACGGTGGTCAGGGTCGGCGTCGTGTAGAAGACGCCGGTGCCGAGCTGGCCGTACTCGTTGCTGCCCGAGCAGTAGACCTCGCCGTTGACGAGCGCGCAGCCCTCCCACGAGCTGCGGAGCGCGAGGTCGGTGAGGCCGACGGCGCTCCCGACCGTGGTGGCGTACACGTGTACCCCGCCCGGCACGTACCCGAGGTTGCCCCAGGTGGAGAGGGTGTTGTCCGCGAGCAGGGCGGCGGCGCCGATGAGGGGGCTGGCGAAGAGCCGCGCCACCCCGGTGAGCGTGACCGGCGCGATGGGCGTCGAGAGGCTGCTGCGCACGGCGATGGGCGAGTAGCTGTTGGTCGTGGTGCCGTCGCCGAGGGCGTACTGGCGGTTGTCGCCCCAGCAGCGCACCTCGCCTCTGGCGGTGCGCGCGCAGCTGTGCGTGCGCCCGAGGCCGATCTCCACCGGGGCGCCCGCGGCGCTCGGCCACGGGACCCGCGCCGGGCGGCGCGTGCCGCCGATGGTGCCATCGCCGACCTCGCCGTAGAGGTTGTAGCCCCAGCACGAGACGGTCGCGTCCGAGGCCAGCGCGCAGGTGTGGTACTCGCCCGCCGCCACGCTGACGATGCCCGTCACGGCGGCGCGCACGGGAGTGAGCTCGCGCATGGGCAATACGGTCACGGGGTGCCCGAGCTCGCCGACGGCGCCGTAGCCCCAGCAGTCGACCGTCCCGTCGGCCCGGCGCGCGCACGAGTGATACGGGCCCACGGTGAACTGCGTGGCCGTGACGCCGGTCACCGCGACGATGCCCTGCATCGGGGCGCCGGCGCCGCCGTTCTGCAGGGTGCCGTTGCCGAACTGCCCCTCGGTGTTGGCCGCGTAGTCGCCCCAGCAGCGGATGCTCCCGTCCGCGAGGCGCGCGCAGACGTGCGAGCTGCCAGCGTGGATCTCCCGCACGCCGGTGAGCCCAGCCACCGTGCGCGGCGCGGGCGCGAGCTCGTGGCGCAGGCCCGCCTGACCGTACTCGTCGCGGCCCCAGCAGTGCACGTTGGCGCTGCCGTCGAGGGAGCACGTCATGCCGACGCCCACGCTCACCGAGAGCTGGTTCGAGAGCGTGCCCGCGCGCACCGGGGTCGAGCGCGATGCGGCGGACGACCCGTCGCCGAGCTGCCCGAAGCCGTTGGAGCCCGCGCACCAGACCTGGCCACCGACGATGGCGCAGGTCGCGCGCGCGCCGAGCGACATGGTCGTCGCGCCGCGCCAGGCGGCGACCTCCACCGGGGTCGCGCGGTTGGTGGCGCCGCCGTCGCCGAGCTGTCCGTCGGCGTCGAGCCCCCAGCAGAAGACCCGCCCGTCCGCGAGGCGCGCGCAGGTGGTCTGCGTGCCCGCCCACACGTCGACGGCGCCGCGCACGCCCGCGGCCGCGGGGAGCGTGCGCGCGACGGTGGTCCCGTCGCCGAGCTGCCCCGCCGCGTTGCCGCCCCAGCAGAACACCAGCCCGTCGCCGCGCAGCGCGCACGTGTGGTCGGTGCCCACCGCGATGCGCACGGCGCCCGCGAGCCCCGAGACCGCCACCGCGCTCCCGGAGGCGGTGGTGGTGCCGTCGCCGAGCTGCCCCGCCGCGTTCGGGCCCCAGCACGCCACCGCGCCGGTCGCGCGCAGGGCGCACCCGTGGGCGCCGCGGAAGCTCACCTGCCGCGCGTCGCTCACGCCGCCGATGTTCGTCGGGAAGCCCGCGGTCCCGTAGAAGCCCGCGCCCCAGCAGACGGCGCGTCCGTCGAGCGCCGCGCCGCAGGCCTCCTGGTCACCGACGCCCATCGCGCTCACGACCACCGCCGAGCCCATCGCGCCGATGACCGCGCGCGCGGTGGTGGTGTGCGTGTTGCCGATGTTGTTGGCGCCGAACGCGTAGTTCGCGCCGTTGCCCCAGCACGCGACGCGCCCGGTCTCGTAGCGCACGCACGCGAACGCGGTGCCCGCGGACACCTCGATGGGGCGCGCGCAGCGGCCGGGGCTCGCGGGGTCGCCGGTGGGCACGCAGCCGCCGCGGCAGGCGTTGCCGCACGCGCCGCAGTTACCGGCGTCGCGGGCCAGGTCGACGCAGGTCGCGGGCATCCCGCAGGCGCGCAGGGCGCCCGCGCACACCGCGGTGCAGACGCCGGCGCGGCACGCTTCGGTGGCGCCGCACTCGCGCCCGCACGCCCCGCAGTTGAGGTTGTCGCTCTGCACGTCGCGACAGACCCCGACGCAGTCGGTGAGCGCCCCGCAGGTGGCCGCGCAGGCGCCGCCCACGCAGAACTGCCCCGCGGCGCAGCGCCGCCCGCACGCGCCGCAGTTCGACGGATCGCTCTGCAGGTCGAGGCAATACCCGCCGCAGTCGCTGCGCCCGCTCGGACACACGCACCGTCCGCCGGCGCACGCCTGCCAGGAGGGGCAGCGGCTGCCGCACGCGCCGCAGTGCGCGCCGTTGCTCAGCAGGTCGACGCAGGTCCCGCCGCAGTTGGCCCGGCCCACGCAAGCGGTCGCGCAGTCGCCCGCGGCGCACACCTCGCCCGCGGCGCAGGCGACCCCGCAGCCGCCGCAGTTGGCGGGGTCGTTGAGCAGGTCGCGGCAGGCGCCGCCGCACGCGCGGTTCGGCGCGGCGCAGTTGGTCACGCAGCGCCCTGCGGCGCAGACGAGGCCGTCGGCGCAGGCGCTGCCGCAGGCGCCGCAGTTGAGGCGGTCGGTCTGGGTGTCGCGGCAGAGCATGCCGCACGCGGTCTGGCCCGCGCCGCACCGGAGCTCGCAGCGGCCGAGCACGCACGACTGGCCCGCGGCGCAGCGGGTGTCGCACGCGCCGCAGTGCGCGTTGTCCGTGGCGAGGTCGTGGCAGGTGAGCCCGCAGCCCGAGAGGCCGCCTGCGCAGGTCGCCGCGCACGCGCCGCGCTCGCAGCGCGCGCCGGCGGGGCAGGCGCGGCCGCAGCCGCCGCAGTGGGCGGGGTCGACGTCGACCTCGCGGCACACGCCGCCGCAGCGGGTCTGCGCGCCCGGGCAGGGGGCCCCGCACGCGCCGTCGTTGCACACCTCGCCGGCCGCGCAGGAGGTGCCGCAGGTGCCGCAGTGGGCACGGTCCGAGGCGCGGTCGACGCAGTGGCCGTCACAGAGCGACTGCCCGCCCGAGCACAGCGGCGCGCAGCGTCCGTCGGCGCATGTCTCGCCGACGGCGCACGCGCGGCCGCAGGCGCCGCAGTTGCTCCGGTCGAAGCGCGTGTCGGCGCAGTAGCGCCTGTCGGGCCCCGCGTCGGCGCCGCACGTCGCGACCGCCGCGGGACACTCGAACTCGCAGCGCCCGAGCGCGCACACGAGCCCCGCGGCGCAGCGGTTGCCGCAGGCGCCGCAGTGCGCCTGGTCCGTCGCCACGTTGACGCAGCGGTCGCCGCAGGCGGACTGCGGGGCCGGGCAGGCAGCCTGGCACGCGCCCGCGACGCAGACGTCGCCCGCGACGCAGGCGTTCTCGCAGCGCCCGCAGTGGCGCGGGTCGCTCGCGAGGTCGGCGCAGTCCGAGCCGCAGCGCGCGGCCGCATCGCACGCGGCGCCGGGGTCGCTCGCGTCGCGCGGCGAGGCGAGTTCGTCGCCGGCGTCCGAGGGGCGCGGCAGGTCGCCGGCGCAGCCCGCGACGAGCAGCGCCGCGGCCACGAGGACGAGGCGCGCGAAGGGTGAGCACAGGCAGGCAGGGGTCAGGGTGTTCATGGGTGCGACGGCGCCTCTCAGAGCTGCACGGGGTTGCCAGGGGTGCGCACGTAGCGGTCGACGCCGCAGGGTTCGAGGAAGCCGTGCGGCGTGTAGCCCCAGCAGTCGACGGCGCCGTCTTCTCCGACCGCGCAGGCGTTCACGGCGTAGGCGCCGAGGACGCCGGTGAGGGCGCTGCCGGTCACGTACCGTCGGGGGCTCGCGATGCGGGTGGCGGCGCCGCCCAGCACCGGGTTGTAGGAAGCGACGCGGGGGTAGGTGGGGTTGGCGTTGTAGGTGCCGCTGCCGCGGAGCCCCCACTCGTTCGTGTACGTGTTGTAGAAGCCCCCGTCGCTGCCGATCGCGCCGAGCCCGTAGGCGCACGAGCTGATCCGCGTGGCGCCCCCGATCGAGGCGCGGGTGAGCGCGCTCGCCGTGGCGAGGGAGCCTCCCCAGGACACCACGTCGCCCGACCCGACGAAGGCGTTGCAGCCGAGGGTGTAGCCGCAGAAGAGCCGGTCGACGGCTCCGAGGTAGAGCGGCGCGGCGAGCGTCGAGGGGGCCGCGTGCGTGCGGAGGGGCACGTAGCTGTTGGTCGTGACCAGGGTGCCGAGCTCGTAGTCGACGTTGCGCCCCCAGCAGAACACCGTGCGATCGGTGCGGCGAGCGCAGGCCTGATAGTACCCCGCGCTCACCTGCGCGACGTTGTCGAGGGCCGCGGCGTCCCCGGGGCCGCGCTGCACGCGGACGGGGGTGAGCGCGTCCAGGAGCACCGTGTTGTTGCCCATCTGGCCGTAGGAGTTGTCGCCCCAGCACCAGACGTCGCCGGCCGCGCGGCGCGCGCAGGTGTAGTCGTAGCCGCTCGACACCTCGACCACGCCGCTGAGCCCCGCGACCGCCACCGGGACGCTCGAGTCCGTGGTGGTCCCGTTGCCGAGCTGACCGCTGCTGTTGAGGCCCCAGCACGCGACGGTGCCGCCGCGGCGGAGCACGCAGGTGAAGCGCCGACCCGCCGTGAGCGCGACGGCGTCGGTGAGCCCGACGGCGTCTTGCGGCACCGTCACCGCCCCGGCCATCGGGCCCGCTCCGAGCTGCCCGTTCGAGTTGCCGTTGACCGTGCCCCAGCTCGTCACCGTGCCCGCGCGGCGGAGGATCGCGACGTGGTACTCGCCGACCGCCATGTCGATCGCGTCGCTGATGCCCCGCACCGCCGTGGGCGTACTGAGCGACTCATGGTGCGCGCCGACGCCGCCGTAGTCGTCGCGCCCCCAGCAGCGCACCTGGCGGGCGCCCTCGCTCATGGCGCAGGTGAGCTGGACGCCCACGTGCACCGTGCGCTGCCCGGCGAGCCCCGCGACGCGGGTGGGCGTCGGGGCCGCGGTGACCGCTCCGAGCCCGAGCGCGCCGGTGCTGTCCGTACCCGCGCAGCGCACCTCGCCCGCGATCACGGCGCACGCCACGCCGTAGCCGAGCGAGAGGGCCGTCGCGCCGCGCCACGCGGCGACCTCCACGGGTCGCGCGCGGTTGGTGGTGGTGCCGTCGCCGAGCTGCCCCTCCAGGTTGCGCCCCCAGCACCACACCGCGCCGTCGCGCTTGCGCGCACAGGTCGTGCGCTGCCCCGCCCATAGATCGACCACGTCGCTCATGCCCGCGACCGGCGTCGGGAGCGCGTGGGGAGAGGTGTCGCCGAGCCCGAGCTGGCCGTGGTCGTTGTACCCCCAGCACGAGACGTCGCCGCCGGTCGAGAGCGCGCACACGTGGTCGCCGCCCACGGCGACGCTGCGCACGTTGCTGATCGCCGCCGCGGTGGCGGGCTCCGAGGGCGCGCCGGTCCCTACCGCCGGGGCGCCGCGCGTGAGGTAGCGGTTGCTCCCCCAGCAGTACACGCGCAGGTCGGAGCGCACCGCGCAGCCGACGAAATCAGCGGCCGCGTAGGCGTTGTTGCTCGTGTCGACCTGGAGCACGTCCCGCAGGCCGTCGATCTTGCGCGACAGGCCGCCGCCCGGCGTTCCCCAGCACACCACGTCGCCGCCAGCGTCGACGCCGCAGCCGCCCTGGTACGAGAGGGACATCGACTGGAGCACCACCGGCGCGCCCATCACCCCGTAGACCGGGGTCGGGTCGCCGATGTGGAAGGTGCCCGGGTACGGTCCGATGCCTCCCACGTGGCCCCAGCACGACACGCGCCCGTTCGAGTACCGGGCGCACGCGTGATGCCAGGAGGCCTGCACCTCGACGGGCCGCGCGCACGCGCCCCCATCGCAGCCGCCCGCGCACACCCGACCGCACGCGCCGCAGTTGGCCGCGTCCGTGAGCAGGTTGGCGCACGCGTCGCCGCAGCGGGTCTCGCCGGGCGCGCATCGGCGCTCGCACATGCCCGCGCGGCACACGGAGTCCGCCGCGCACGCGCGGCCGCAGGCGCCGCAGTGGTTGTTGTCGCTGTCGAGCGAGCGGCACACGCCGCCGCACGGGGAGCTCCCGGTCGGACACACCGTGACGCACGCGCCCGCGGCGCACGACTGCCCCGTCGGGCACGCGTTGCCGCAGCGCCCGCAGTGGAACGGGTCGGCGCGCGTGTCGACGCAGAACGCCGTCGCGCCGCACGCCGTCTGACCCGTCGGGCAGCCGAGCGCGCAGGCGCCGCCGCGGCACACCTCGAGCGCCCCGCACACGCGCCCGCAGCGCCCGCAGTTCTGCGGGTCGTTTCCGGGGTCGACGCAGCTCCCGTCGCAGCTCGTGGTGCCGCCGGGGCACCGGAGGGCGCACGCTCCGGCGCCGCACACCTGCCCGGTGGGGCAGGCGTTGCCGCAGCGGCCGCAGTCGGTCGCGGCGTTCTGCACGTCGCGGCACGCGCCCGCGCAGGCCGCCAGCCCGGACGGGCAGGTCAGCGCGCACGCTCCCGCGGCGCACACCTGCCCGGTCGGGCACGCGTTGCCGCAGCGCCCGCAATGCGCCGCGTCGGTCTGCAGGTCGCGGCACCCGCCCGCGCACAGGGCCCCGCCGCCTGCGCAGCCGCACGCGCCAGCCTCGCAGCGCTGGCCCGCGGGGCAGGCGTTGCCGCAGCGCCCGCAGTGGGCGTTGTCGGTCTGCACGTCCCGGCACACCCCCGAGCAGTTGAGCGCGGTGGTCGCGCAGGTGGTCGCGCAGGCCCCGTCGCTGCAAAGCTGGCCCGCGGGGCAGGCGCTGCCGCAGCGGCCGCAGTGGCTGGAGTCGTAGCGGAGGTCCGTGCAGGCGGTGCCGCAGCGGTCCTGCCCCGGCGCGCAGTCCGGCACGCACGCCCCGGCGCGGCATGCCTCGCCGGCGCCGCAGCCGTGACCGCACGCGCCGCAGTGGTTCCGGTGCCCCGCGAGGTCGGCGCAGACCCCCCCGCACCAGGTGGTGCCGGCGGGGCACCGCGACGAGCAGCGCCCCTCGTCGCACACCTCCCCGAGCGCGCACCCGTGGCCGCAGGCGCCGCAGTGCGCCGGGTCGCTGCGGGTGTCGGCGCAGAACCCGACGCCCGCGTCGCCGATGCCCCCGTCGCCGATGGCGCCGCACCGCGCGAGGCGCGGGCCGCACTGCAGCTCGCAGCGCCCGTCGGAGCAGACCTCGGCCTCGCCGCAGGCGTGCCCGCAGGCGCCGCAGTGGGCGCGGTCGGTGCCCAGGGACACGCACAGGTCGCCGCAGCGCACCTGGCCGCCGGGGCAGCGCACGTCGCACGCCCCGTTGGCGCACACCTGGGCGGCGCCGCAGCGGACCCCGCACGCGCCGCAGTGGGCGAGGCTGACGCGCGGATCGACGCAGGCCCCATCGCACCACACCCCGGGCGCCGCGCACGGGCCGCCGTCGCTCCGGGTCGCGTCGAGGGGGGCGGGCGCGTCGCTGACCGTGGCGTCGGGCGGTCCTCCGACCACGGAGCGACCCTCACAACCGACGAGCACCAGGACGATCCACGACAGGGCCGCGAACGCGCGGCGGTCGCTCAGGTTGAAGATTCGGGGCATCGGGACCTCTTTGCGGATCCGCAATCGCCCCCCGGACGATTAAGCGCAACGCCCGCCGGATTAAACGCGATTTCGCGCCGCACCGAGCGTCACGACGGGCACGCCTTCGAGGCGGTACCCGACGCCGTCGAAGCGCAACGCGTCGCCGACGCCGAGCTTGCGCAGCGCCGTCAACGCGACCCGCACGCGGTTGGTGCGCGCGTCGGCACAGGCGTTCTGGCCCGGCCAGCCGGCGGCGAAGAGCGCGTCGACCTTGAGCGCGGCCCCGGGAGCGCGGGCCAGCGCCAGGAGCAGCCGGTGGGACGTGCGGTGGCGGACCGCGTCGAGCGTCTGGCCGCCCGGGAGGCGCACCTCGTCGCCGCGGAGAACGATGGCGTCGGCGGGCGGAAAGCACGACTGGCGCACCCGCTCGAGCACGCGGCGCACGAGCACCACGTGGTCGCCCAGCCGTCGCCAGAGCGGCGCGTCGGGGTCCGGCAGCGGCGGGACCTCGTCCGGCGTGTGCGCCGCCAGCAGCGTCGCGAGCATGTCGACCAGCACGCGCATCGGGCCGTCGCCGCGGGCGAGGCGGGAGGCATCCGCGAGCGACCCTCGGGCCCCGGCGAGGTCACCGTCTCCCGCGAAGGCGAGCGCGAGGCACACCCGCACCATCGCGGCGCAGGCGTGCCCGGGCACCTCGTCGATCTGGAGGCGCGCGCCCTCTAGCCGCGCCGTGGCCTCGGCCCAGCGGCCCTCGTTCAGGAGGGTGAGGCCCGCCTCCATGGTGAGCACGCACTGCCAGACAAGGTGGCCGAGGCGCGCGCACCGATCGGCGGCGTCGTCGAAGCAGCGGAGCGCCCCGGCGGTGTCGCCGCGCCGCCGACGAATCGCGCCGAGGAAGGCCTGCGCGGTGGCCTCCGTGAGCCGGTCGCCGCGGGCGCGGGCGCGGGCGAGGGCGTCGTCGATGGCCGCCTCCGCGCCGTCGACGTCGCCGCAGTCGAGGAGGCACAGGGCGCGGTTGGCCACGAGCGCGGGCGGGAGGTCTTGCGGGAGGTGGGCGGTCCAGAGGCGCGCGGCTTCGTCGTAGCAGGCGAGCGCGTCGGCGTGTTCGGCGGCGAGGAAGTGCGCCCAGGCGCGCAGGTCGAGCGCGGTGGCGAGGGCCGCGGGGTCGCCCGCGGCGCGCGCGAGGGTGACGGCGCGCAACGCGGCCTCGCGGGCGTCATCGAGGTGCCAGCCGTTGAACGCGAGGCGAGCGCGCTCGGCGGCCAGGGCGCCCTGCAGCGCGAGCGGTGCGTCGTCCGGGAGGGCCGCCTCGCCGCGGCGGATCTCATCCCTGGCGCGTTGGAAGTCGCCGGCCCAGCGGAGGTCGGCACCACGCGCGAGGTGCATCCGGGCGGCGGTCTCCACGGGCAGCGGGTGCGACTCGCTCCGCGCGGCGAGCGCGTCCCAGAGGGCGAGCCGCGCGGAGGGGTGGAGCGCGTGGCGCGCGCGGCGGTCGAGCGCGAGGGCGACCTCGATCACGGCGACGTCGTGGACGCGGTCGGCGGTGCGCACGAGCTGATCGACGAGGGGCGGCAGGTGGCAGGCCAGGATCGCGGGCGCGAGCGCGTCGCGGCCCTCCAGGAGGAGCGCCACCCAGCGCGCGAGCAGGTCGCGACGCGTGTCGGCGTCGAGGCGGTCGAGCACGTAGAGGCGCACGGTGTCGAGCAGCTCGACACGGGGCACCTCGGGGCACCGCACGGCGCGAGCGAGCGAGCTGTCGTGGAGCGACTGGAGGGCGTTGATGCGCGCGATCGGAGCCTGGAGGTGGGGCGGCAGCAGCGGGGTCAGGGCGTCGACGTCGACGCAGGTGCCGAGCAACGCGGAGGCCGTGAGCAGCGCGCGGGCATCGGGGTCGAGGCGCTCCCACGCCGCGTCGAGGGTGGCGCGCAGCGACCGGTGACGCGCGGGCGCGTCGCGGCGAGAGCCCACGAGGAGCCCGAAGCGGTCGCGCAGGAGCGGTAGCATCGCCGAGGGCGAGAGCGTGGCGGCGCGCGCGGCGGCGAGCTCGATCGCGAGCGGGAGCCCGTCCAGGGCGCGCACGAGCGCCTCGACGGCGCCTCGCTCGTGGGCGTCGGTCACGGCGCCCCCACGCTCCGCGGCGCGGGTGAGGAAGAGCGTGGCCGCTGCGCTGGGCGCGCCGTCGACCGCGTCGGTGCCGAGCGGGGCGACGATCACGCAGTGTTCGCCGCCGACGTCGAGGGGCGTGCAGCTCGTGGCGAGCACCCGCAGTTCGGGGGCGCGGTCCATCCAGCGGCGGACGTCACCCGCGGCGTCGAGCACGCTCTCGAAGTTGTCGAGGACGAGGAGGGTGTCCGCGCCGAGGCCCAGGCGCGCCGCGAAGGCGGCCTCGGTCGACTGCGCCCCGTCGGCGCATGGCACCCCGAGCGAGCGCGCCGTGATGCCCACCGCTTCGACCCGCGAGCGGGCCGCCGAGAGGTCGCAGAACACCACCTCCAGGTGGACCTCGAGCGCCGCGGCGCAGGCGAGCGCGAGGCGGGTCTTGCCCACCCCGCCAGGGCCGAGGAGCGTGACCAGCGCGCCGGGCGGCGCGAGTGCTTCGAGCGTGGTGAGCTCGAGCTCGGCCCGACCGACCAGGGCGTCGCGCGGTCGCGGGAGGGGCGTCGGAGGGACGTTGTCGGGCGGTGTCACGGAGCCCTCGGATGGTGTGCGCCCCGGGTGCATAGGGAAAGCGACGCGGCACCCTCGCTGGCATGAATCTGCATGGTTCAGCTGGAGGCGACAGAACATCCAGTGTACGAATTTCGCGGTTCCCAGGTTGTCGCATGGAGCTCTCGGCGAACTCGGTGGGGAGCTTGTTGGCGCGGAGGAGACCCCCGGGAAGGGAGACGCCACACCCGCGCGGTGCACGACGGGGTACGGTGCGGGGCGAGCGCTCTCGGGTCGCCGAGCTCCGTCTACGGAGTCATCGCCAGGCGAACCAGCGCCGAAGCCGTCCCCGCCCGCGACACGTCGGGCACATCCGCGCGGCGTTGCAGGTCGAGCACGCGACGCGCGTGGTGCCCGCGCAGACGGGGCAGCGGCCCCGGAGCACGTAGCGCCCGTCGACCATCTCGGCCACGTCGCCGATGTGAGCGCGGGACCACGCGTTGTAGGTCCCGTCTACGTTGTAGAAGCGGAGCCAGAGCTCGTCCGGGGGGTGACCGTCCACGGTCATGTGCTCCCAGCCCGGATCGTCGGCCTTGATGCAACGCCCCGGGCAGGGGACGCTGCCGTGGGCGCAGCCGTCCGCGCCGCAAGAGACCCTACCGGTGTGCTCGCACGCCGCGCACGGCTCGTAGACGGGATTGAGCAGGCGCTGCCCGACGAGGGCGAGGAGCATCAGCCCGAGGACGGCCCACAAGACGGACCGCGGCGCCGCCCCGCGCATCGCGCCGGAGTCACGGCGCCCGGTGAATGTTGATCGCATGGTGAGGTCCCTGGAAGCGGCGGAGGGTCGTCGAATGGCCCGCGCCACGGCGCATCTGGCACGCAATCGATCGGGTCAACAAGATGCACCGCGCGACGTCGACAGTCGGCCGCGACAAGCATCCTTCGGTCACCTGCAGCGAATCGGTGCCTGCCACGGTGTTCGACTGGGGTACCTGGTGCCTTGAATGTGGGCGCCACCACGGGCCACGATGCGGCTCATATGGGCGACGCCGCACGACGACGGCACCGACGGATGGCGTTGAACTGCGCCCGCGCCGGACGGGCAGCGCTGCTGCTCGTCGCAGGGTGCGGTCAGCACCCCGGCGGCGCTGACGCCTCGGTCGACTCGCGCCCCGCCACCGACGTCCACGCTCCGAGGAGCGATGCCGCGAGCAGCGAGCCGACCTTCGCCGATCCGCGGGACTCAGGCCATTGCGGACCGATCGGGGTTCAGTGCCTCCCCAGCAACTCGAGGACGCTGGCGCGTTGCGAGGCGGGGCGTTGCATCTACGAGTGCGCGACGGCGCTCAGGCAGTGCAGCCCCTTCGACCCGTGCACCGCCGACCTGCAGAGCGACCCTCGCAGCTGCGACGCGCGCGTGACGCTCGACGCTCGTCCGATCGCGCCGCTGTCGACCGCGCGCCTCGGCGGGCAGCGACCGCGCTTCCGCTGGCGCCGGGCCGCCGGAGTGGACGGGGTCCGGCTCCAACTCTGCGCCGACCGGGTGTGTGAGCGGGTCGAACGGGTCGAGGACATCGTCGGCGACGCGTTTCGCCCGCCCGTCGCGCTGTCTCCAGGGCCGCATTTCTGGCGGCTCTTCGCCCGGCGGGGGACCGTCCTCTCCACGGCGCCTTCCCCGGTGTGGGAGTTCATCGTCCCGCCCGCGGAAGGCACCCGGGAGGTCATCGGATACACGCCGGATCTCGACGGCGATGCGCTGCCGGACACCGTGACGCAGTCCACCGAGCCGAGTGACTGGAGCTCGCGAACGGTGACCAGGGTCCGGCTCTCCACGCGAGCCGTTGAGGTGACGCGCCACGGCCCCGCCGCGTTTTCATCGCTCGAACGAGACCCGCTCTCTGGACTGCCTGAATTCAGGCGATTCACCACAACCATCTATCACTACGTGGCCGACGTGGATGGCGACGGGTTCGGCGACCTGATCGGTTCGGTCAACTCCATCAACGTGGTGGACTTCGAAGAGCACAATGACCGCGCGCTGGAGCTGCTCCGCGGCGGCGATCGACAGATCGCGATGTTCCCCGTCACCGTCGAGTCGATCTCCGAAGGCTCCAGGTGGACCTCCATGAACATCACCGCGCTCGGCGACATCGACGGCGACGGCTATGCCGACCTGCTGTACTCGGGGTACGAGTCCTACAGCGCGATGGTGGGTGGCCCTGTGCTGCGCCTTCGATTTGGTGGGCCCTCGGGGCTGAGCTCGCCCTCTCCCGAGGTCAGCATCTCCGACGGGGGTCATGCCGACAGGGTGTTTCCGGGAGACTTCAACGGCGATGGCATCGTCGACATCGCGGCCCAGTCGCTGGCGCTCTCGAGCAACACGCCCAACCGGGTGAGGGTGTTCTTGTTCATCGGGGTCGAGCGCTCGCAGCCGATCGCTCGGGTGCTCTTCCACTGCCCCGCCGCTGAAGCGGCAGGCTTCCTCTCTCCAGAGGAGGCCACCATCCATGAAGTGCGGGACGTGAACGGCGATGGCTTCGATGATCTCCGGGCTGCTCCCTACTGGCATCCTGCCGACCATGGACTGATCACATGGTTCGGGGGCCCCGACGGACTCTCGTCGGACCGTTGCGCCGTCGATGGAGCGCCATGAGAGGGCGCCGCGCGCGTCGCCGCGGAGGCTGACGCCGATCGCCCAACGTGGCAGTGTGCGGGGCCATGACGTCGACCGCGCGACGGGTTCACACGGTGCACTACCCGGAGACCGATCACATGGGGGAGGACTTCCTGCAGCGCGCCATCGCGGAGGCGCTCCGGCCGCTGATCGCGCGGTGGTTCAAGTCGCGCCGGGTGAAGGCCTTCACCGGGGCCGATCAGTTTCTCTACTGGGTCGAAGGCGACCCGACGCGGCGGGTGGCGCCGGATGTCTATGTGCTGCCGAAGGTGGACCCTGACGCGGTTCCGACGTCGTGGAAGTTGTGGGAGGTGGGTCCGCCGTCGTTCGCGTTGGAGATCGTCTCGCGCGACGTGGGCAAGGACTACGAAGACGCGCCCGCGGAGTACGCCGCGATGGGTGCGAAGGAGCTGGTGCTCTTCGATCCAGGCGCGACGGCGAGGAGCCGCACGAGGGTGCGCTGGCAGGTGTACCGGCGACTCGCGGGCCGGGGCTTCGTGCGCGTGGCGCAGAGCACGAGCGACCGGGTCGAGGTGGCCTCGCTGGGTTGCTGGCTGCGCGCGATCGGAGAGGGCCGTGACGCGCGGCTGCGACTGGGGATCGGGATCGACGGAGAGGAGCTGTTCTTGACCGAGGCCGAGGCGGCGAACGCGCGGGCAGACAGCGCCGAGGCGGAGGTCGCTCGCCTGCGGGCGCTGCTCGCCGGGCGTGGGTGAGCGCTCGCGATCGAAGTACGGGTCCCAGCGAGCGATCCGGCGTGGAATCACCCCTCTGAGCGGATAACGTCCGTCGAAGGAGAGGTTCATCCGTGCTGATCGCGCTGCGCCCGTTCCGCTTCGGCTTCGTGTCCAACCTCAAGTTCATCGCCCTCGGCATCGCGCTGATCCTGGCGACGTTCGGCGTCGTGAGCAGCCTCGGGCTCTCCTCGGAGCGGTACTCCCAGGTGCTGCTCGCCTGCATCGCCGTCGAGATCGTGGCGGTCATCGTGCTCGGCGCGTGGACGGGGCGCACCGTGTGGTCGCTGCGCCTCGAGCCGCAGGGCGTCGCGCTCGTCACCCGAAGCGGCGCGGTGGTCGACGCGGCGGGATGGTCCGAGCTGCGATGGGCGCCCGGGCGGTACTTCCTCGTCGCCGGGGTGTTCTCCCGCAACGTCCCCATGGTGACGCTCACCTTCCCGTCGGGGCGCCTGGTGAAGCTCTGCCACGTCGGCGTCGGCGTCAGCGACTCGCAGTACCACCCCGCGAGCGGCCGCCCAGGGTTCTATGTGATCCCCGACGAGCTCGAGCATCTCGGACGGGCGCTCCAGACATACTCACCGATGGATGCGTCCAGCCTCGCCGCCTGAAGCTGCCGAGCACGCCGCGCGGGTTCGATCGCCGCTCAGCGACACACGCCGCGGAACCCGCCGATGCCACCGATGCCCGGACGCTGCGACGCCAGGATCGGATCACACCGCCCTGACGGACACTCCGTGCTCTCGTCGCAGGTCTTGCGACACACGGTCTGCGTCGCCCGGAAGACGCTGCCTGCGCAGACGTGACCACGCGCGCAGTCGCCCGAGCTGGCGCACGCCTCGCCCTGGGACTTCTGCCCGCCCGTGACGGAGCGCAGCGCGTACAGGCCGCCGCCGACGAGCAGCGAGCCGACCAGCAGGATGGCACCACAACCGAGCAGCGCGCGGCGATTGCCGGCGGCAACCTCCTCGGCGCTGCGGGTGTCGGGGACGGGACCACGATGTGGCGAGCCGCTCATGGAGCCATCAGGTATCACCGCGCCCCCTGGCCAGTGAAGACTCTCGTCTACGCGAGTGGACCCCCGGCGCGTTGAGAGAGGGGAACTCCGCGCGCGGTCTCAGAGCTTGTTTGACCGGTTTCCCGCCGAACTCGCTGCAGATCCACGTCGTCCGGCGGCGTCCGCTCTCCCTTGCGTAGCAGGTGCTACGCGCGGTCGAGCGTCCTTGCCGGACTCGTGTCTCTTTGCGATTTCGCCGAGAAACCGGTCAAACAAGCTCTCAGTCCTGGTCGCGCGGGTCCCACCCCGTCACGAGGCCCTCTTCGAGGGCGTCGAGATCGGCCAGCGCGCCGTCGTCGAGGGAGAAGTCCCAGAGGGCCGCGTTCTCCGCGATGCGCCCGGCGTGCGTCGACTTGGGCAGCACCACCATCCCGCGCTGCAGGCCCCACCGCAGCAGCACCTGCGCGGGCGAGCGGCCCACCCGCGCCGCCACCCCCACCACCGTCGGGTGACCCAGCTTTCTCCCACGGGTGAGCGGGCTGTACGCCTCGACGACGATGCCCCGCTCGGCGCAGAGCGCGCGGGTCTCCCGCTGTTGAAGAAACGGCGTCACCTCCACCTGGTCGGCCGCGGGGACCACCTTCGCGTGGTCGAGCAGTTCGCGCAGGTGGGGCACCAGGAAGTTGCTCACCCCGATGGCCCGCGCCCGCTTCTCGGCGAAGAGCTGCTCGAGCGCGCGCCACGAGTCCAGCCGCCGGCCCGCCACGGGCCAGTGAAGGAGATAGAGGTCCACGTAGTCGAGGCCCATGCGCTCGAGGCTCTGGTCGAAGGCGCGCAGGGCGCGGTCGTAGCCCTGGTCGTCGTTCCAGAGCTTGGTGGTGACGAACACCTCGTCGCGGCGCAGCCCGCTCTCTCGGATCGCAGCCCCGACGTCGGCCTCGTTGCCGTAGATGCGCGCCGTGTCGACGTGGCGATAGCCCAGCGACAGCGCCGTCGCCACCGCCGACCGGGTCGCCGCCCCCCGCGGCGCCTGCCACACCCCGAGTCCCACCCGCGGGATCAGCGCCCCCGTGTTGAGCGCCAGCGTCCTGTCGTCGTTCGTCATCATGGTCCCTCCTCGCCGCGCCATCATCGCACGCGTCGGTGGCTCCGCTGCGCCCTCCCTCGGCCCCTGACACCGCCTCCCCGCGCGGGTCTCGCGTGACGACGGGCGCGCTGCGGTGCACCATCCGCCGCGAACATGATCGACGTCTTCGAGCTCGCGCGCTACGGCGAACAACTCCCCGCTCCGGCCGAGGGGCAGCGCCCCTTCGACCAGACCCTCGCGACGCTGGCGAGGGCCCTGTCGGCGTGGTTTCAAGACGCCTCCGGGCGCATCGCGGAGGCCCGCGGCGGCGCCCCGGAGGACCAGGCGGTGATCGCCCGCGAGTGGGACGAGCACGAGCGCCGGGCCCGCGACGCCCTGCGACGCTTCACCGACAGCGTCGAGCGCCAGCCCACCGCGGCCACCATGGGCAAGGTCAACGCCGGCAAGACCCTGATGCTCTCCCGCTGGTACGGTGACCTCGAGGAGCTGCGTGAGCTGCCCGTCGGCGACGCCGACACCACCGGCTGCCTCACCCGCCTCACCCGCAAGGGCGGCGCGAGGCTCGACAGCGCCATCCGGGTGAAGACCCTCGACAACGCCAGCTTCGAGCGAGAGCCCAAGGCGGCGGAGGAGGCCTCGGCGCTCGATGAGTTCCCGTCGACGCTGCATGTGACCTTCGAGCCGGGCAACCGGGACGAGTTCGCGAAGGCGCTGCGGGTCTGCCGCTTTCCTACCGCCGACGACGCCAACTACGAGCTCGAAGAGGTGCGCCGGGGCGACTACCACGTCACCCGCCTGCGCACCGGCGAGCTCCGGCTTCGCTCCCTCCAGCTCAGGGCCAGCGAGGTCACGCTCCGGGTGCGGCCGCTGCCCGACACCCGCGCCTCGCGCATCTTCGAGGTGCTCGACCTCGTCGACTGCCCCGGCGCCGACCCGCAGATCGAAGCCGACTCCGCGCGCCACCTCAAGGCCGCCAAGAACCACCTGGTCTTCCTCCAGGCCGTCAACGACCTCGACCTGCTCATCCTCGTGGCCTCGTCGCAGCCCAGCGCCATCCGCCCGGGAACCCAGCTCCTCCGAGGCCCGTGGCGCCACTGGGTCGAGCGCTGCGAGGGGCAGATGCGCGGCCGCGTGGTGCTCGCCCTCACCTACGCCGGAGAGGCCATGCGCCAGTGCGCCGAGCGCCTCCGGGAGCTCGACCGCCCGGAGCACGAGCGCCAGCTCAACACCCTCCAGAGCCTGCCCCAGTCGGTGTTCGGGTCGGTGATCCAGCCGCTGCGTGGCGCCCTCGAAGGCGCCCTCGCCGACGCCCTCGACCCCAACGACATCACCGCCTGGCCGCCCTTCGTGCTGCTGGAGAACCGGGGCGTCGACCCCGACCTGGAGATCGACCCCTCGCAGGTGCCCGCCGCGCGCGCGGCGGTGATCGCCCACCTCGACGAGGCCTCGATGCCCGCGGAGACGCCCTTCGCGTGGAGGGTGATCCACCTCTTCGCCCGGAGCTGGATCGACGACGTCGCCCGGGTGCGCGCCGCCGAGCCCGAGGCCCGCAAGCGCTTCCTGGCGTGGATGGTCGACGTGGGCCTCGCGGTGGTCAACCGCGACGACCGCGGCCACGAGCTGCTCACCCGGCTGATGCTGCACCTCGGCCACCGGGGAGAGCTGCGCCGCGCCCGCTGCGCCGAGCTGGTCACGCTGGCCGAGCGCTCGCGCGACGCCATGATCGACCTGCACGAGCGCATCACCCGAGAGCCCCGCGCCGACCAGTCGGCCCTCGACGCGATGGACAACCTGGTGAAGCGGCTGAGAGAGCTGCTGCCCCGCGAGGGCGTGGCGATCCCCTTCCCCGCGGCGCTGCGGCAGCGGGCGCTCAAGCCCCACGACGCCCCTCCCCTCACCTGGGACCTCCTGGTGGGCGAGTGCATCCGCTCGGCCTGCAACGCCGTGCAGGCCGCCAGCCGCGCCCCCGACCTCGCCGTCGAGCTGCGCCCCGCGCTGGAGCGCATGCTCGACGCCGACACCGCCGCCCGCTCGCTGCGCGCCGACGAGGAGCGCTACCTGGGCGACGAGCCCGCCAACGCGGTGCACTGCGCGCACTTCCTGCTGGCGCGGCTCGCCTCGGCGGTCGACTGGCTGCTGCACGCCGACGCCGACGAGCGGGGGATGTACGCGGCGCGCACGCTGGGCGTCGACCCGAGGCGCACGGAGGTCTATCGCAGGCTGCGCAGGGTGGTGGGCGACCTGCTGGTCCCCGAGGAGGTCGACCCCCTGCTGGCGACCGCGAGGGAGCAGCTCGACGCGCTGGTGCAGGAACTCTCGACCCCGGAGGCGTCCCAGTGCTGATCGACCATGGAGTGCTGCGGCTGCGCGCCGGCCTCGACCCCGCGCTCGTCACCGTCCCCCTGGGCGCCTCGTCCCGGCGAGGGGCCTTCGCCCGCGATGGCGACCTCTCGAAGTTCACCCTCTACGCCAAGACCTTCCCCACCGAAGACTCCTCCAGCGAGTGGCTGCGCGTCGACGTCGACGAGCTCCAGTGGATCGACGCCACGGCCCTCGCCCACGCGCTCGGTCGCACCGACGCCAAGGGCAGCGCCACCGTCGCCGCGCACGACCGCCCCGCCCTCGCCCGGCTCCACCTCGCGGTGCGCGTCTACAAGAACGCCTCCAACTTCGAGCTCGCCCTCACCCTCGCGTGGAACCCCGTCCACGAGCGCACCGCCCTCATCGTCGGGACGGCCTCATCCGCCGAGCGCGCCATGCGCCGCCTCGCGCAGCGCTCGCCCGTCGAGGAGGCCATCGTGCTCGACCCGCACCGCCTCGTGCTCGCCCCCGCGGGCTACGAGAGCGCCTCGCCGCCTTGGGACAACCTCCTGGGCACGGCCTCCGCGCGCCTCGCGCTCACCCCCTCGCCCGACGCTCCGCTGGTGATCCTCGCCGAGCGGCCGCACCGCCACAGCGGCGAGACCGGCGCCACCGTCGCCATCGACTTCGGCACCCACGAGACCTCGGTGGTCACCCAGCGCGAGGGGCAGCGCGACGTCACCGTGCAGGGGGGCCTCGCGCCCTGGTCGTTCCACTGCGTGTCGGTGTCGCTGCAGGGCGCCGCGTGGCACGCCGAGCTCATCGCCCCGCCGCGCTCCTTCGAGGAGCGCACCACCCTCGGCAACCCCATCATGCCCCGCCCCATCGCCGAGCGGTGGAGCGTCCTCGCCCGCCGCGACGCCTCGCGCCACCGCGAGGAGACCGGCGTGCCCAGCGTGCTCATCCCCCGCCGCGCCGTCCCCGACGGCATCGACGGCCACCCCTTCGACGACCGCCGCGACCCCATCCTCGGGCACCGCGCGCTGCGCCTCGTGCGCAAGGCCATCGAGCGCGGCCCGGACCTGGACGCCGCCGCCGAGGGAGCCCGCCCCGCGGAGGGCGCCGCACCCTCCGAGCCGCTCGACGTGCGCGTCGACGTCGACTCGCTGGAGCCCGCCCCGAAGCTGCAGATCGCCCGCAACCGGGCGCTCACCGACGAGTACCTCCGGGGGCTCTTCGACGAGCTCGCGGCGAGGGAGATCGTGAAGCCCACCGACGGCGGCCTCGGCACCGTCGGGCCCATCCTGCTCAGCTACCCGGTGGCCTTCCTCGCCGACGACCGCGCCCGGTTGGAGACCTCCGCCCGAGAGGCGCTCGCGGGCTCTGCCCTGCGAGGGCTCTGCGCCGATCCGCCGGACCAGCCGCTGACCTTCCTCGACGAGGCGACGGCGGCCTCGCTGGGCGCGCTCTACCACCGCTTCGGGTCGCTCTCCCTCGACCGCCTCCTCGACGCCTTCCAGCCCTTCTCCGTCGACCCGGAGGCCGCGAAGGCTCCCCGCGCCGTGCGCGCCCTCACCTTCGACTGCGGCGGCGGGACCACCGACCTCGTGCTGCTCCGCCTCCGCGAGGACGGCGACCGCATCGTCTCGGAGATCGAGGACTTCTACGGCCTCCCCTTCGCGGGCGTGGAGATCACCCGACGGCTCTGCCGGGAGCTCAAGCGCAGGCTGCGCCCCGCGCTACCGGCCGACCAGCAGGAGAAGCTGCGCACCCGCTTCGCGCGCGACGACGACCCGCCGGGGACGCCGCGCTCCGAGGCCGACCGGCTGCGCCACAAGCGCACGCTCGGGTTCTTCTACTTCGGCGAGGCGCTGAAGATGGCGCTGGCGTCGGCGGTCCCGACGGACCCGAAGGCGCTGCGCGCGGCGATGGCCGTGAGGGCGCAGCAGTTTCTGCCGGAGCTCGACGTGACCCGGGTGCTCGACGCGCTGCCCGACCGGGCGTGGCTGGAGGAGTGCTCGGCCACGGTGCTCGCCCCGGCGCTGGAGACCGCCGAGCGGTGGCTCTCCCGCGAGGACGCTCCGGTGCAGGTGGTGCTCGCCAGCGGCCGATCGAGCCAGCTCCCCGGGGTGGGCGAGCGGCTGCGCCTCGCCTGCGCGCGGGCTCCCCGCCCGGTGCTCGCCCAGCACTTCCTCTCGCCGAGGGAGTTCGCCTCCACCGACCTGGGCTTCGGGGTGCTCGACCTCCACGCCGCCCGCAGCGGGAAGGCCCGCGCCGACCTCTCCAAGCTGGGCGTCGCCCTCGGCCTCGCCCACGGCTACGTGCTCACCACCAAGACCGGCGAGGGGCGACGGCTCGTGGTGCAGCCCGCGGACGAGCACAAGCGCACCCGCTTCGTGGGCATCCTCCGTCAGGAGGGCCGCGGGGTGCAGTTCGTGATGCCCGAAGACCGCCTCGTGGTGCGCGCCGACAACAAGCCCGTGCAGCTCGAGGAGATCGTCTGGATCGACGAGCAGCCCTTCGCCATGCGCGCCGTGCTGGGCCAGAACTTCCGGGGTCCGCCCCGCCCCGGCGCCGCGGGCAGCGTCGACCCGCCCATCCCCTTCGCGCAGGTGCGCTTCACCCCGGCGTCGATCCCCGAGCGAGAGCGCCTGGGAAACAAGCGGGTGCAGGTGGGCTTCGCGCAGCGCTCGTCGAGCGAGGTGGCGATGGTGGGCCTGCGCGTCGAGCGCGAGGGCACCGTGGAGACCTCGCTGCTGCCGCCGGATCACCCCATCGGGGCGCCGGTGTCGATCACCGCGGGCGGGCTCACGGCGCACTTCGAGACGCGCCGGCTGGAGTTCGACTTCCGTCGCAACGGAGCCATCGACCCCGAGGACCTCGACCGTGAGTGAGCGCGCGCCATGGACATCCTCTGGTCGCTGCGCCGCCTCTGGGCGTGGCTGCTCGGCCCCTTCACTGCTCCCCCTGCGCTGCCCGGACCTCCGCCCATGGCACCGATCCCCGAACCAGGAACCCTCGGCTTCGTCGGCCTCGATGCGGGCGGTGCGGCCGTGAGCGACCTCAAGCTCTTCGGCTGGCTGAAGCACCTGCAGTCCGAGGTGCCCTTCCCGCAGCCCTCGTACGGCCGCGTCGAGCCGCCCGCCACGCCCGCGGAGCTCATCGAGCGCCTCTCGGACGCCCACCGCGCGCTGGAGGAGGCCGTCGCCCTCTCGGCCTCCCGGGAGCGCCCGAGCGACGCCGACATCGAGCCCGAGTGGTTCGTGGTGCTGGCCGACCAGCTCGTGCCGCTGATGTGCTGGTACGTCGGGCTCGGACTGCCCCCGACGGCGGTGGCCGTCCCTCAGGGGCTCATCGACCTGGTCAACCGCGCCAAGAAGCTCCCCATGGGCTTCTCGCACCTCCTCGACGGGCGCGTGGGCGACAGCATCGAGAGCTTCCGAGAGCAGCTCGAGCGCTCGAAATCCCGCCACGCCGAGATGCAGGCCGCCAACCTCGTCATCTGGCAGGTGCAGCTCGAGGCGATGCTGCGCCCCCTCGTCGACCGCGAGCGGGGGAGCGTCTCGGTGACCTTCGGCTTCCCCCCTCCGGGCGCCCGCATCGCCGACCTCGTCCCGCCGCCCGCCGCCGGATCGCCCACCCACGGCAACGTCACCCGGGTGCTCGTCCCGGCGCTGCTGGTCACCCTCGACGCTCCGCTCCCGGGCGTCTCTGCGACCGACCCGATGCATCTCTCCCGGGGGCCGCACCTCACGTGATCCTCCGAGCGCTGCCTCTCCTCGCCTCGCTCGCCCTCGGCTGCACGCCCCAAAGCGCCCCGCCGATCGCACGCGCCGCGCCCTCCCCGGAGCCCGCCGCGGTCCCCGCTGCGCCCGTGGCTGCGCCTCCCGTCGCGGCCTCGTCGACCGTCGCCCCGATGCCCTCGCTGGGCCCTGTCTCCGGTCGCACTCCCAGCTCGGTGGTGGTGATGCTCCATGGCTACGGGGCCAACGGGGCCGACCTCCGCGACGTCGCGCAGGCCCTCGCGCGAGACCTGCCAGACACGGTGTTCCTGCTGCCCGACGCGCCCGAGCCGATGCCCGGGGCGCCCGGCGCGCGCCAGTGGTTCGCCCTCGCCGGATCGGACGACTCGCTGCGCCGCGAGGGCGTCCGCCGCGCCGTCACGGGCCTCGTCCCCGCCGTCGACCGTGAGCTCCAGGCCCGCGCCCTGCCCCGGTCGCGCCTCGCCTTCGTGGGCTTCTCCCAGGGCGCCATGCTCGCGCTCGACCTCGGCCTCCACATGACCCCACCGCCCGCCGGGGTCGTCTCCCTCTCCGGCCGCCTCGTCGACGCCACGGCCCCGTCGCCCTCCCCGGCGCCCGCGCTCATCGTCCACGGCACCAGCGACGCCCGCATCCCCGTCTCCGAGGCCCACCAGGCCCTCTCGGCCCTGGCCCGGCTGCATGTGCGCACCGAGTCACTGATCCTCCCTGGCGTCGGCCACACCATCGCCCCGCAGGCGATGGCCTCCGCCGGGTCCTTCCTCCATAGGCTCTGGCCATGAGCGACCAGCCCAACCACGAAGAGCACCTCTCGCCCATCGAGACCGCGCGCCTCTGGATGTCGGTTCCGCCGGTGTCGCACGCCGCGCAGGTGCTCGACTTCGACCTGCGCAACCGTGAGCACCTGGGCCCGTGGAACCCTCCTCGCCCGACTCCCCTCGACACCATCGAGGCCTGGCAGGCGCGGCTGCTGACCGACCGTCAGCGGGCCCGAGAGGGCACCGCCTTCCACTGGCGACTCCGCCCCAAGGGCGACCGCGACGGCCCGGTGCTCGGTACGCTCTCCCTCACCCGCATCGAGCGGGGCCCGCTGGAGCGCGCCAGCCTCGGCGCCTCGGTCGACCGCGGCCAGCAGGGCCTCGGGCTCGTGCAGGAGGCGGCCGAGGCGCTGCTCGACCACGCCGCCAACGTGCTCCAGCTCCGCTTCGTGGAGGCGGGCCACGCGCCGCAGAACCTCCGCAGCGCCAGCACCCTGCGACGCCTCGGCTTCGTCCCCTACGGCTACGCCCGCGACTACCTCCACGTCGGCGGACGCTTACAAGACCACGTATTGCTTCAGTACGACCTGCGGCCGCTGCGGCGCTCCTGACCGCCCTCGCGGCGCCCTCATGGACGGCGAGCGCCCATCGGGGATAGGGAGGGCCCACCCGATGCCCACCGCCCCAGAGCCCCTCCGGCGCGACGCCCCGATGCGCGCGATCGCCTTCATGCTGACGGGCGCCGTCTCCTTCGCGACCATGAACGCCCTCGCCCGGGCGATGCGCCACCTGCCGTGGCCGATGCTGGGCTTCTCCCGCGCGCTGCTGGGCCTCGTGTTCGCGCTCGCCATCGCCCGCGCCCGCGGCGCCTCGCTCGCCATCGTCGACCGGCGTCGCATGTGGCAGCGCAGCCTCGCCGGCACGACGAGCATGCTCTGCACCTTCTACGCGCTCACGCACATGCCGCTCGCCGACGCGACGGCGCTGCTCAACACCACGCCCCTCTGGATCGCCGCCCTCGCCTGGATCGCCCTGCGCGAGACCATCTCGCCGCGCGTGCTCACGGCGCTGGCGGTGGCCTTCGCGGGGGTCTTGCTGGTCGAGCGCCCTGGACTGAGCGGCGGCGGCTTCGCGGGCCTCGTCGCGCTGGGCGCGGGCTGCGCCGGGGCGCTGGCGATGATCAACCTGCGACGCCTCTCGGGAGAGACCCCGGAGGCCGTGGTGGTGCACTTCTCCGCGACCGCGGCGGCCATCCTCGGGGCGCTCTCGCTACGGTGGTTCGTGGCCCACGGGGCGCCGCCCTCGCTGGGCTGGCGGGACGCGGCGGGGGTGCTGGCGATGGGCGCCACGGCCACCCTCGGGCAGCTCGCGATCACCCGGGCCTACGCGCTCGACAAGGCCGCGAGGGTGGGCGCCGCCGGGTGGATACAGGTCGTGATCGCGCTGGCGATCGACGCGGTAGTGTTCGGTCGCAGGCCCGAGGGGACGGTGCTCGCGGGCATCGCGCTGCTGCTCGGCTCGGGCGCGCTGCTGGTCGACGACGCGAGGCGGGCCCAGCGGGCGCTGCAGGTGTGACCGGCGTTCGCTGGAGCCCTCCGCGAACCCATTTCCCGCCGGGCGGCTCTCTACCCTCCGAGGATCTCACCATGACCATCCATGCCCTGCTCGCCACGCTCGTCGGCGCGGCGCTCGGATACGGCTATCACCGCTTCGTCGGCTGCTCGTCGGGCGCGTGCCCCATCACCGCCAACCCCTACATCTCCACGGTGTACGGCGCCGTGATGGGATACCTCGCCTCCGGCGCCCGCTGACTACTCCGCCCTCGCCTTCGCCAGCGACACCCTCTGTCCCAGCCAGACGAACCACTTCATCCGGGCGTGAACCCGCCCCAGCACCGCGAGGTGCTGCGCCGCCAGCAGCGTCGCCAGCGCCGCCGTGGAGGTCTTCCCCTCCAGCAGGCCCGAGAGCACCCAGGCCGCGCCGAGGTAGCTCCACGCCACCAGCCCGTAGCCCGCGCCCGCCGCCACCGTCGACAGTGGCTCTCGCGCCATCTGCAAGGCCGCCGCGCCGGAGGACTGCATGGCGGCCTTGCCCCTCGCCATCGCGTGAGCGCGGGCCGTGTCGTGCCAGACTGTGACGAGCCCCGCGAGCGCCCCGCCGAGCATCCAGCCCACCAGCCCCAGCAGCGTGATCGTTCTCACGTCGAAGCGCGTCAGCGCCGTGCGAGCGCCCCAGCCCGTCGCGGCGTAGCCCGCGAAGGCCGCGAGCGCGTAGCCCATCCCTGCGATGGCCGCGAGCCCCAGCAGCGTGGGCGCCCGGCGCAGCGACTCGGCGGCGGCCCGGTGCCAGCGCACCCCCGAGGTCGAGCCCAGCACCGGGAACATCCCTCCCAGCAGCATCCACACGGCCGCCCAGGCCAGGAGCGCGACCGCCAGCAGCACCCCGATGGGCGCCCACGCCTGGCCGTTGAGCGTGATGAGCTCGCCCAGCAGCCGCCCACCCTGCGCGTACAGCGCGGCGAAGCCCAGCGGGTGCTCGGACAGCGTCTCGGCCACCGAGGCCGTCGAGGCGAGGCCCAGCAGCCACGCGAGGCCCACCTCGATCGCGGCGACGCCGAGCACCACCCCGGTGCGTCCGCCCGTGGAGATCCAGCGGATCATGGCCCCACGCTCCCCAGCGCGATGGCGACCCAGTAGGCGACGCGGCCGATGAGCGGGAGCGTCGTCGCGTGGTGCCCGTCGGCCATGCGGGCGTTGTCGAGGCGGCGCTGCTCGAGGGGCAGCGTGTCCTCGGGGTCGACGGAGACCGAGCGCAGCGCCGAGGTGCCGTCGTAGGGGACGATGGTCATCCCCCGGTCGTTGGCGATGCGCACCACGCTGCGGCTCCCTCTCACGTCGGTGAAGACCACGTTCACCGGAAGATCGAAGGGACCTTCCCGGTCGACGACGGCGTAGCCCCTCCATCGGCCGTCCGGGTCGCGGGCGCTGGAGGCCCCGGTGACCGCGAGGTTGTAGCGCCACGGGGTGCCGAAGGCGGTGCGCGCGAAGGCCTCCCACGGGGGCCCGAGCTGCTCCCGCACCACGGCGTAGAAGGTCTCCGGCGTGGGGTGGCCGAAGCGCGCCCGGTCGACGTAGGCGCGCAGCGTCGCGGTGAAGAGCCGGGTGCCCAGGCGGCGCTCCATGGTGCGCAGCACGATCGCGGCGCGGGAGTACACGTGCTCGCCGTAGCGCCCCCAGGTGGGAAACTGGTCGGCCCCGAGGTCGAGCGCGAGAGGGTGCGCGATGCCCGCCGAGCCGAGCGCCTCCCAGCTCCAGGCGTCGAGGCGAGGGCCCAGCATCGGGAGGTCGAGGAGCGGACCGCCGCGGCCGAAGAGGTCCTCCATCACCCGGGCGGTGGCGTACTCGCAGAAGCCCTCGTCGAGGAAGGGATGGCGATGCTCGCTGGAGGCCAGCATCCCGTAGAAGTACTGGTGCCCGAACTCGTGGAGCGTGACGTACTCCACGTCTCGGGCGCGCCGCGGGCCCCACCAGAGCGACCCCGTAGTGATGAGCGTCGGGTACTCCATCCCCCCGGCGGCGGAGGCTCCGGGCGGGGGCAGCACCACGGTCAGCACGGGGTAGGGATAGGGGCCGAAGCGGCGCTCGAAGGCCGGGAGGGCGCCGGAGAGGAGGTCGAGGGTGCGGGCCGCGCCTCGCTCTTCGCCGGGCGAGTGGAGCACGTGCACCTCGACGCGCTGCAGCCTCCGGTCGGCGCGGCGGAAGTGGTCCCACGCGGTGAAGGCGAAGTCGTGGATGCCCTCGAGGACGTGGCGCTGCTCCATCAGCCCGTCGACGAGGGCCGGGCCCTCCACGCGCGGCCCGGTCGCGCCGATGGTGTAGCCCCGCGGGTACCGGATGCGGACGTCGTAGCGGCCGAAGTCCGAGTAGAACTCGCTGTTGGCGTGGAAGGGGAAGTGGGCCCAGGCGCCGTCGGGCTCGAGCACCGCGACCTTGGGAAACCACTGCGCCACCATGTGAAACGAGCCGTGGTAGCCGGTGCGCGCCACCATCTCCGGGAGCGTGGCGGTGAAGCGCACCGCGAGCTCGATCGTGGCGCCCGGGGCCACCGCGCGGGGCAGCGCGACGCGGAGCTGCGAGTCGTCCTCCGGCACCGCAGGGTCGGGGGTGGCGGTGGTGAGCAGGTCGGTGCCGTCGGCGGCGCGCAGGGACTCGATGGCGAGGCGGCCCCAGTGCGGCGGGTGCGCGGGCCAGGTGCCCGCCGAGCGGGTGCGCATGAAGTACGTGCGCGGGCCGGAGAAGCCGTTGAGGTACTGGTGCAGCCAGAGCTCGGAGACGGCGACCGAGGAGGGGTTGGTCCAGCGGATGGTCCCGTCGGCGCGCACCGTGTGGCGGACCGGGTCGAGCGTCGCGGTGAAGGTGTAGTCCGCGACCCTCGGCGGGCTCTGCGCGCCGGCGAGCGAGGGAAGGAGGAGCAGCGCGCCCGCGGCCACCGTCGAGCGCCACTCATGCTGATGCGAAGACAAGGTCAGGTGAGCTTTCACGGGGGGGCCAACCGCCCTCCACGGGGCATCGGGTAGCCCACCCGCGCAGGCTAGTACAAGTCCGAGCCCCCGGCGTCGCGGGGAGAGCACTCCGCCACGCAGGCGTCATGGCGGGCCGAGCACATCGCCGGGTCGCCGAGGTGCCCGAGGTCGTGGCACGCCCTGACCTCCGCGGTGGCGGCGCTGTGGCAGAGCGAGACGAGGGAGGCGCAGGGCGACGAGGGCAGCGCGCCGTCGGTGGCGCCCGCGTCGGCCACGGAGGGGCAGGCCGCGAGGCACTCGGCCTCCCGGGAGAGGCACACGGGGCCGTTGTTGGCGTGGGCGTAGCGCTGGCAGTCCGAGGCCGTGAGCGAGAGCGCCTCGTAGGGGTGGCATCGCTCGGCGATGCGGGCGCAGGCCGCGAGCCCAGGAGCGGGGTCGACGGGGTCGCTGGAGCAGGCCGAGAGCAGCGCGAGCGAGAGCAGCGGCGCGGCGAGTCTCATCGTTCGTTGCCGAAGGGGTCGGCGTAGCGTGGATCGTGGAGGAAGCGCTCGTCGGTGAGGGCTTCGAGGAAGGCGATGAGGTCGCGCCGCTCCTGCGCGGTGAGGGTGAAGCCGGTGATGAAGCCGCTCTTCAGGGGGTTGTCCCGGCCGACGCCCGCGTTGGGTCCGCTGGCGATGGTGCGGCCGCCGGCGGCGTAGTGGTCGATCACCCCGTCGAGGGTGGCGATGGAGCCGTCGTGCATGTACGGCGCGGTGACGGCGATGTTGCGCAGCGTGGGCGCGCGGAAGCGTCCCATGTCCTCGTCGCGCCCGGTGACGTCGCGAACGCCCGTGGACGCCGACGGGTACGCCCCCCGCCCGTCGACGTTGTAGAGCCCGGTGTTGTGGAAGGCCGTCTCGTCGAAGGCGCTGCTGGCGCTCACCACCGAGTCGGTGAACGCGTACCCGCCGTGGCAGTGGAAGCACTCCAGCCGCTCGCTGAAGAAGAGCTGGTTGCCCCGCTGCGCGCTCTCCGACATGGCGGTGGTGTCGCCGCGGGAGAAGCGATCGAAGGGAGAGTCGGCGGACACCAGGGTGCGCTCGAAGATCGCGATGGCGCGGGTGACGTTGGCCACCGTGAAGGGATCCGCGTCGGCGGGGAAGGCCCTCGGAAACATCTGCTGGTAGCGGCGATCGCGGCGGAGGCGGTCGAGCATCTCGGCCTCGCGCCCGACCAGCCCGAGCTCCACCGGGCGCTCTCCGAAGAGGGGGACGAGGGCCTGGCGCTCGAGCTCTCGCTGCACGGGATTGGCCCAGGTGAGCGCGGAGAAATAGCCCACGTTGGCGAGGCTCATGGGCCCGCGGGGGTGGTCCTCACGGGTGGACCCGAGCCCGGTGGCGCGGCCGTCAGAGAAGGCCCTGGACTGCTGGTGGCATGAGCCGCAGGACTGGGTCTCGTTGCCCGAGAGCCGGCGGTCATAGAAGAGGTAGCGACCGAGCCGGGCCTTCTCCAGGGAGTAGGGGTTGTCCGGGGCGAGGCGCTGCGGGGGAAAGCCCGCGGGCGGCTGGATGGTGAGCAGCGGCTCGGCCGCCTCCACGGGTGGGGTCGCCTCGCCGCCACAGCCCGGCGCCCCGCTGGAGAGGAGGGACATCCCGAGCAGCCATCGGATCGCCGTCGCTCGCATGGGTGGGACTGTCTCTACTCCATCCGGAAGAAGTTCTGGGTGGCCCCGTCGCCGATGCCGAGGCCTCGGAGCACCGGCGGGCATTCCGGGTCGCCGAGCTCGGACATGCAGCCGGGCGCGGCGGTGGTGACCCGGACGTCGCTCTCCGAGAGGAGCCTCGCGAGGTCGGCGACCACGGTGTTGCGCGCCGGGTCGAAGCCGGTGAGCTCGACCTCGGCGCGGTTGGGGTTGGCGCAGGAGGTGACGCCTCCGGAGGCGCCGCCGTTGCACCCGGTGGAGCCGACGTGGATGAACCAGTCGGCGGCGGCGGGGCGCACCGGGTTCATGATCTGGCCGTCGATGCGGAGGAACTTGTACCCGCCCTGCCAGTTCCACCACAGGGTGGAGAGGTTGAGCGGAGAGGGAGCGAGGGCCTGGTTGGCGTGGTTGAGCGCGAAGGGCACGCCCAGCTTGAAGCGCACGCCGGTGATGGGCCCGACGGTGCCCGCAGGGAGCGTCCCGACCACCTGGGCGTTCATGGCCGCCGTGCCGTTGCTGCATCGCCCGGTGCGGTCCTCGAAGTCGAGCAGCGCCACGGACTCGTGCTGCCAGCGACCATCCTGGGTGAGCGCCACCGGCACCTCTCCCGCGGCCGTCACCACCCTCACGTCATGCACATAGAAGCGGAAGTCCGCGGGGCTCCACTGCCCCCCGGTGGTGCCTACGTTCGCGAAGGTCTCCCCGCAGCGGAAGGGGAGTTCGCCCACCTTCGCCGCGAAGCGGAGGGTCACCTCGGTGGACACCGCCCCGCTGTCGGTCACCGCCCCGCTGTCGGTCACCGCCCCGCTGTCGGTCACTACGCCGCTGTCGTGGACGTGGCCGTCGTCGACGTGGGTGTCTTCACTCCCGCAGCCGGTCGCTCCGATCGCCGCAACCAGCGACCCCAGCACCATGATCCCGCGCGTCCTCGAACCCTGCATCTGCCTTCCTTTCACGGTCTTCATTGACTCCACACCACCGTGACGCCCGCTCGGAGCTGGGTGGTGATGTTGCTCTCCAGCCCTGGCACCGGCACGTCTCCGCTGATCGTCATCATCGTGCGCAGCCGCTCGGTCCACTGGGTGGTCGCGCCCAGGGCCAGCAGCGTACGCCGGGTGCCGCTGCCTGCCACCGACTGTCCCTCCTCGGTGGCCTCGCCCTCGAGCACCTCGGTCAGCGCCGCGGTCCAGCCCCAGCGCGACGAGAGCTGGTGCGACACGGCCGCGCCCAGCATCCACCGCACGCCCGGGCGCACTGGACCCACCGGCGCCACGCGCACGCCCACCTCCGTCAGCGCGATCAGCGTCACCGGCGTCGACACGCTCCAGCGCAGCTCGGCCCCCACCGCGGGCTCCCACGCCCCGAGCCCGAGGCCCGTCACCGTCGCGAGCGCCCCGCTCCCCGAGTCGCCCGTCGGCAGCCGCAGCGCCACCCACGCCGCCACCTGCGGAACCACCCGCCGCAGCGGCGCCGCGGACTCCCAGCGCCCTCGCAGCGAGAGGTCTCCCGCGGTCACCGCGGCGCTCGACGCGCCCGGGAGCGTGAGCTCGGTGTACGCCGCGCTCCACTGCGCCGCGAGCTCGACCGAGGGCACCACCCGCCACGCCGCCGCGAGGTCGAGCAGCGCGCGGTGCGTGGCCACCCCGGGAGGCAGGCTCCACGCCCTGCCGCGCGCGTCGACGGTGCCCAGCTCGCCCTGGTACGAGAGCGACGCCGAGGCCGCGACCCGGTCGGCGGCGAGGGTCCACGGGGCCACCGGGCCGAGGGCACCGCCGCACGGACACGCCCACGCGGCGGGGACAGCGAGCGTCGCGGCGAGGGCCGCGGCGATGGCGGGCGAGGACCTCACGGCGTCAACGCAGCACCGGGGCCAGGAGCGCCTCGTCCTGCTCGCCAGGGACCGACAGTTGAAGCGTGATCTCCCAGCGGCCGGGCATCGCCAGCACCAGGTCGCTCACCCGGCAGACCCCGTCGGCGCAGTCGATGCGCGGGGGCGTCGTGCCGTGAGCGTGGCCGGGCATCCTGGCGGACACGCCCACCACCGAGCCCGCGTGCCCCGCCCCGTCGGTGGCGCGCACCGCGAAGCTGTTGGAGCCGCGTCGGAAGGCGCCGTCGTCGTGGGCGATCTCGAGCGCGAAGGTGCCCCGCTCGGAGAGCGAAGGGAGCGCGCCCTCCTCGGCCGTCACCCCGGCGTCGCCGCAGCCCGTGAGCGCAGCGATCAGCGGCAGCGTCAGCCATCTCGTCCATGCGGTCTTCATCGTACCGGGCGGAACATGGGACCCTGCCGTCGCCTCCACAACTGCGCGCGCTGCGGCATGATGTCGCATGCGCCGCCCTCCTCCTGCCGCGCCCGGTCGTGGTAGCCGTCGGAGGGTCACGATGGATGCCACCGCGCCCCGCTCGATGCTCCTCTGCGACGACGACCTGCCCTTCCGCGCGGCGCTCGGGGCGGCGTTCACCCGCCGCGGCTGGTCGGTGCACCTGGCCTCCTGCGGCGAGGAGGCCGTCGCCGTCGCCGCCCACGTCGCGCTCGAGCGCGCGGTCATCGACCTGCGCATGCCCACCATGTCGGGCCTCGACCTCCTTCGCGAGCTGCTCAAGCTGCAGCCCGGATTACAGGTGGTGGTATTGACCGGCTACGGGTCGATCCCCACGGCGATCGAGGCGGTGAAGCGCGGCGCCCTCAACTACCTGACCAAGCCCGCGGAGCCCGCGGAGATCGACGCGGCCTTCGACGACCACGGGCCCGAGGAGGAGGCCGCCGCGGCGGCGGGCGACGTGACGGTCCCCTCGCTCGACCGGGCGCAGTGGGAGCACCTGCAGCGCGTGCTGGCCGACACCCAGGGCAACATCTCCGAGGCCGCGCGGCGCCTCGGGATGCACCGCCGCTCGCTGCAGCGGAAGCTCCAGAAGCTCCCGCCGAAGCGGTAGCGCCGTGCCGAAGAACACCCTCTCCGCCACCTTCGACGCGCGCTGGCTGGTGCACCTCCGCTGGGCCGCCATCGCCGCGCAGGTGGGCTCCATCGCGGGCACCCGCTACCTGCTCCACGCGCCCTTCCCGATGGTGCCGCTGGTGGGCATCGTCGGGGCGCTGGTGGTCGTCAACGTGGTGTTCTCGCTGCGGCTGCGGCGCACCAGGGCGCTGCCCGACTGGGTCATCGCCGCCAACCTCCTGCTCGACATCGTGGGCCTCACCGCGCTGCTGATCTTCACCGGCGGCGCGATGAACCCCTTCACCACGCTCTACCTTCTCCAGGTGGCCATCGCGGGGATCATGATCCCCCGTCGCTGGAGCCTCTCGGTGACCGTCGGGGCGGTGGCGGCCTTCGGGGGGCTGCTCCTCGCCCGCCCGGAGGCCATCCACATCTGGCACTCGGCGGGGATGTTCCAGCTCCACGTGCGCGGGATGTGGCTGGCCTTCGCCCTCACCGCGTGGGCGCTCTGGTACTTCGTCGACCGGGTGTCCGGGTCGCTCCGCCGCCGCGAGTCCGAGCTCGCCGCGGCGCGCCTCGACCGCGAGCGGGCCATCCGTCAGAGCGCCCTCGGCACCGTCGCGGCGGGCGCGGCGCACGAGCTCAACACCCCCCTCGGCACCGTGGCCATCCTCGCCGCGGAGCTGTCGGAGATGCTCGAAGGGCAGCCCGAGACGCAGGCGCAGGCCGACCGCATCCGAGAGGAGGTGCGGCGGTGCAAGGCCATCCTCGGGAGGATGCGCAGGCCGAGCGAGAGCGGAGAGGTCGAGAGGGAGACCGTCGAGCTCGCCGGGTGGCTGGAAGAGGTCGTGGAGCAGTGGTCCGGCGGCGCGAGGGGCTTCCCGGTGACGCTCTCGCTGGAGGCGCGCGGCGTCGAGCGGGCGATCGACCCGGAGGCGATGCGCCAGGCCGTGGTGACGCTGCTCGACAACGCGAGGCAGGCCACCCTCGCCGCCGCGAGCCGCGAGCCCATCGTCGTCTCCCTCGCCGCCGAGCCCGACGGCTCGCTCTCTCTCCAGGTCATCGACCGGGGCGTCGGGATTCCCGCCGCCGACCTCGCCCACGTCGGCGAGCCCTTCTTCTCGACGCGCGAGCCCGGCCAGGGCATGGGCCTCGGCGTGTACCTGGCCCAGGGCGCAGCGGCGCTCCACGGAGGCTCCATCACCCACCGCTCCGACGGCGTCGGCACCACCGCCACGCTGACCTTCCCGCCGCCGCCCATCGGCTGAAGCGCAGCGCCCCAATCGCAGGCCACATTCTATTGCAATGCTGTTGCATCAACGGTATATGCCGGGTCGATGGAGCCTTCGCGCAGCACCCCGAACCGACGCGTAGCACTGCGGTTCTGCGGTTGCCTCGGCGCATCGCTGTCCCTCACCGCGGCCCCCGCCCTCGCCCAGTCGCCTCCCCCTGCGGCGCCCCCCGCGGAGGCTGAGGCCTCCACCGGCGAGGCGATCGTCCGCGGTCGGGGTCAGCCCCCGCGAGGGGCCGGCGACGTGAACATCACCGTGGGCCAGCTCTCCCAGGTGCCGCGCTCGAGCGCCGGCGACCTGCTCCGGCTGGCGCCGGGGATGTTCCTCGCCAACGGGCTCGGCGAGGGCCACGCCGACCAGGTCTTCCTCCGGGGCTTCGACGCCCGCAGCGGGCAAGACCTGGAGTTCTCCGTCAACGGCGTCCCCATCAACGAGCCCGCGCACCCGCACGGCCAGGGCTACGCCGACACGCACTTCCTCATCCCCGAGCTGGTCGAGTCGCTCCACGTGCTGGAGGGGCCCTTCGACCCCCGGCAGGGCGACTTCGCCGTGGCGGGCTCGGCGCAGTACTCCCTCCGCCTCCCGGCGCGCGGGGCGCACATCCAGTACCGCGGCGGCTCGTACAACACCCACCGCACGGTCGCCCTCTGGGGCCCGGAGGGCGAGAGCGCCGGCACCTTCGGCGGCGCCGAGCTCGCCACCAGCGACGGCTACGGGCAGAACCGCAGCTACCAGCGCGCCACCGCCAACGCCCAGTACGAGGGGCGATCGGGCGCGCTCACCTGGCGGGTACTCGCGATGTCCTATGGCATCCGATACCGCTCCGCCGGGGTGATCCGCGAAGACGACCACCTGGCCGGTCGCATCGGCTTCTACGACACCTACGACCCCACCCAGGGCAGCGAGGTCTCCCGGCACCTCGTGTCCGCCGAGGTCGACAGCACCCGCACCGCCTCGGTGCTTCGCGCGCAGGCCTGGGCGTCGCTCCGCAGCTTCCGCCTGCGGGAGAACTTCACCGGCTCGCTCCTCGACGTGCAGCAGCCGTATCAGTCGCTGCACGCCCAGCGCGGCGACCTCATCGACCAGGCCGCCTCCACCGTCGACGTCGGGATGCGCGCCTCGGCCCGGCTGCGCACCACCTGGCGCGCTCGCACCCAGTCGCTGGAGCTCGGCGCCTACGCCCGGCACAACGCCGTCGACAGCACCCAGCAGCGGCTGCGCGCCACCACCGACGTCCCCTACCTCACCGATTACAGCCTCGACAACAGCGTCTCCAACCTCGCGCTCTACCTCGACGCCGAGCTTCGTCCGCTCGGCTGGGTGGTGCTGCGCGGGGGCATCCGGGCCGACCTCTTCCAGTACGACGTGCTCGACCGCTGCGCGGTGCGAGGGGTGACGGTGCGAGGCGCCCCGCTCGACGCCGAGTGCCTCTCCGTCGACCGGTCGGGCTACCGCAGCCCGAGCCAGCGCCGCACCTCCGGCGGCATCGCGTGGCAGCCGAGGGGCGCCCTCTTCCTCGGTCCCTGGAAGGGCGTGACCGTGGCGATGAGCGCCGGGCTGGGCGCGCGATCGGCCGACCCGGTGTACCTCGGCAACGACCAGCAGCTCCCCTTCAGCCCCATCACGGCGCTGGAGGGCGGGGTGGTCTTCGACCGTCGCCTCGCGGGCCTCGCCCTCAACGCCCGCGCCCTCTACTACCGCACCCACGTCGGGCAGGACCTCATCTTCAACGAGACCGAGGGGCGCAACACCCTCGCCTCCGGCACCACCCGTCAGGGCGCCCTCGTCGCCGCGCGCGCCACCAACGACTGGCTCGACCTCTCCGCCCACCTCACCTACGCCAGGGCCACCTTCGACGACGACGGCAACCTCGTGCCCTACGTGCCCGAGTGGGTCGCGCGCTTCGACGGGGCGGTGCACCGCTCGCTCCCGTGGCGCATCCGCGGCCGCGCCATCACGGCCTCCGCGGGCGTCGGCGCCACCTGGGTCGCGCCTCGTCCGCTCCCCTTCTCCGAGCGCGGCGAGTCGATCTTCACCGTCGACGCCCAGGTCGGGGCGCGCTGGGCCTACTACGAGCTCGGGTTCATCGCGCAGAACCTCTTCGACGCGCAGTACGCCTGGGGTCAGTACAACTTCACCAGCGACTTCCGCAGCCGCGACTACCCCACGCTCGTCCCCGCGCGGCACTTCACCGCCGGTCCGCCCAGGCAGCTGTTCGTGGTCTTCACCCTCCACCTCGGCGCGGCCGCCGCGAGGCACGGCGCGCCCACGGAGACAGCCCGATGAAGCGACTCGCCCTCCCCCTGCTGCTCGCCCTCGCCCCCGGCTGCGGCGACACCACCGGATCGCAGCGCGTGACCTTCGCCGTCGAGGCCGCCGGCATCGAGCGCGACGCCGCGCAGCCGCTCAGCTTCACCAGCGACCAGGGCTGGTCGATCACCCTCAGCGAGGCCCGCGTCGCCCTCGGGCCGCTCTACCTCAACACCATCGCCCCGCTCGAAGGCGACCGGCGCACGCCCCTCCAGCGCATCGGAGACCTGCTGCTCCCCAGCGCCTACGCCGACGGCGAGGCGCACCTGGGATCGGGGCGCATCGTGGCGCAGGTCACCACGCAGGTGGAGGTCGACGCGCTCGCCCCGGCGCTCACCGCGGTGCCCGGCGGAGGCGACGGCATCGACGTCCCCGCCCTCACCGCGGAGGTCTGGCTCTTCAATCGAGACGGAGCGCTCGGCGGCGCCGCGGTGCGCGTGGCGGGCACGGCACGGCGCGACGAGCTGGAGGTCCCCTTCGAGGGCTCGCTGGTGATCGATCAGTCGCTGGTGAGCGCCGGGGGATCGATCGACGAGGCCCGCAAGGTGCGAGGCATCCCGGCCAGGGTGACGCCCTCCGAGGGCGGCGCGCTGAGGGTGCGGGTCGATCCTCGCGGGTGGTTCGACGGAGCGGACTTCCGCGAGCTCACCACGGGCGCAGCGCGCGAGGGCCGCTACCGCTTCACCGCGCAGGACAACGTGGGGAGGGCCTTCCTCAACAGGGTCCGCTCGCGCTCGTCCTTCACGGTGAGCTTCTCGCCGACGCGCTGATCGCCTCGACCGCTCCTCCCTCGGATCCTCCCTCTCGAAAGGAAAGGCTCTCTCCACACCCTTATGTTCCACCCAACCGCGCGCCTCTCCTCCGCCTTCCTCGGGCTCGCCGGCCTGCTCTCCGGCTGCGGCGACGCCCCCGAAGCCTCCGACGCCTCCGTGACCGACGCGGGCGCCGACGTGGTGATCCCCGCCGGCGACGCCGCGGTGCTTCCGCCCTCCTTCGCGACGCCCGTGGCGCCTGCCTTCACCGCCGCGACCCGCGACCCGCGCACCATCCAGGTGAGCGTCTCCAGCGAGGACCTCGGACAGCTCGGCTTCGACTACGCCTCGATGCCCGCGACCGGAGCGATCGTCTTCGTCGACGGCTGGGAGCTCCGCTTCTCCCGCATCCTCGTGACCCTCGGCAACATCCGCATCAACCGCCCCGGCGCCTCGACCTCCGACCAGTCCTCCGTCGGGGCCGCCGTCGCGTCGGTGCCGGGCTCCTTCGCGGTCGACGTGCAGAAGCCGGGGCCGCTCACCGGCGCGGGCGGGGCGCCCGAGACGGCCATCCCCCTGGCGGTGATCCGCGCTCCCTCCGCGGGAGGGAGCCTCGACACCACGGTGCGCTACGCCTTCAGCTACGACGGCGTGGCCGCGACGCCGGGCGCCACCAACGTCAACCTCGACGCCGCCGGTGTGGCCCTCTACGAGCAGATGATCCGCCGCGGGTGGAGCCAGTACATCGAGGGCACCGCGACCTATCGGGGCACCGCCACCGGGCTCGCTCCGGCCTTCGCGGACTACCCCACCGCGGTGACCTTCCGCCTCGGCTGGGCCGCGCCCGCGCAGTACATCAACTGCTACAACCCCGAGAACGGCGGCGACGAGATGCCCGGCGTGCAGCCCTCGGCCAGCACCGCCGCGCGCGCCCAGCTCACCTTCCACATGGACCACCTCTTCTGGGGCGCCCTCGGGGTCGAGAACCCGCCGCTGCACTTCGACCAGTACGCCTCGCGCGCCCGCACCACCGCGGGCGTGAGCGAGGTGACCCTCGACGACCTCCAGGGCGTGGCGCCCACCAACCTCCTCGATCGGATGATGCGCCCCGTCCCCGACCGGGGAGCGCAGACGATGGGCTACACGCCGCGCAGCGCCAGCGCGCTCAGCTTCGACCTCGGGGGCACCTCCGGCATCCGCGACCTGCGGGACTTCGTGACCTTCTCGGCGCGCTCCTACGGCCACCTCAACGCCGACGGGCTCTGCTTCGTGCGGCCGTCGGGCGCGATCACCTACTGACGCCGACCGGCGTATGATCGCGGGTCCACCCTCGCTGCACCGGCTTGAAGGGGACCGAAGCCCGATGAACATCCGATCGACCGTTGGTCTCCTGGCACCACTCACGCTCGCTGGCTCGGCCCTCGCGCAGAGCCCCCCGCGGCGCCGCCCTCCGGAGGTTCGGATGGGCGCGACGCAGGTGAGCGGGCGGCTCCCTCCCGAGACCATCCAGCGCATCGTGCGGCAGAACTTCGGGCGCTTCCGCCTCTGCTACGAGAACGGGCTGCGCAACAACCCCAGCCTCCAGGGGCGGGTCTCGGTGCGCTTCGTCATCGGCCGCGACGGAGCCGTCTCCAACGTGTCCAATGGCGGCAGCGCCATGCCCGACACCGGGGTCGTCTCGTGCGTGGTGCGAGCGTTCTACGGGCTGTCGTTTCCTCGGCCCACCGACGGCACCGTGACGGTGGTCTACCCGCTCATGTTCGCGCCGGGCGGGTGAGCGAAGCCTCCGCGGTCGTGCCCGGCGGATACGGCGCTGCACACTTCGGCACAGTCATCGATCACCCAAAGCCCTGGAATACCCGAGGAATCGGCCCACCCGAGGGTCGTGGCCCGTGACGTGCTGAAGGCCCCGCCATGCGGACCCAGGACGAGCTCGCGCTACGGCGGTTGTTTCGACGGATGGTGTGGGTGGTCGCAGCGACCTCGGGCTGTGGCGCCTCGGTGACGCTCGCCCCTGGCGACGCCGCGGTCGATGTCCCCACCGCGGTCGATGTCCCCACCGCGGTCGATGTCCCCACCGCGGTCGATGTCCCCATGGCGGTCGATGTCCCCCCCGCGGTCGATGTCCCCATCGCGGTCGATGTCCCCATCGCGGTCGATGTGCCCCCGATCCGTGACGTCCCGGTCGTGACCGACCGTGGACCCTGCGACCCGATCCGCACCATCCAGAACCCCGGGACCTTCTGCGCGGGCGAGACCGTGGTCTTCCCCTGCGGCCTCCCCCCGGCCCTGCTGGTCGACTCCGGCACCTCCATCGACCCCTCCGTCTGCCGCCCCTTCTGCACCGTCCGCGACCCCTCCGTCGGCGAGACCTACTGCTACCTCGCTCCGCCGTCAGCCGACACCCCGACCCTCCACTGCCAGATCCCCTGCCCCGGCGGCCGCCGCCCGGAGGGCTTCTCCGACCGCCCCGGCTCCGCGCGCGAAGACCTCGGCGGCTGGTTCGCCCGCCTCGCCGCGCTCGAGTCCGCGTCCGTCTCCGCCTTCGATCGCATGGTCGACGAGCTCACCCTCCACCGCGGCCCGGCCGAGCTCATCGAGCGCGCCCGAGCCGCCGTCGCCGACGAGCGGCGCCACACCGAGCTCACCGTCGAACTCGCCCGCGCCTTCGGGAGCGAGCCCACCCTCGCGACCCACGCCCCCGCGCCTGCCCGCCCGCTCGAGGCCGTCGCGCTCGACAACGCCGTCGAGGGCTGCGTCCGCGAGACCTACGGAGCGCTCGTCGCCACCTGGCAGGCCGCGCACGCCTGCGACACCAGGATCACCGCCGCGATGGAGGTCATCGCCGAGGACGAGACCCGCCACGCCGCGCTCTCCTGGGCCCTCCACCGGTGGGCCTGCGAGGCCGTCGACGCCGACACCCGCGCAGCCCTCTCCGACGCGATGCGCAGGGCCGTCGAAGACCTGCGCCGCGAGGCCTCGGCCGAGGTGGGCGACGACCTCGTGACCACCGCGGGCATGCCGACCCGCGCGCAGCAGTCTTCGCTGCTCGACGCTCTCGTCGACTCGCTGCCAGGCCTCGCGTAGCGGCACTGACGCGCTCCCGTGGCCGCCTTGTTCGTGGGACCGGTTCCGTTGCATGGTCCCCGGCTGCCATGGGTCAACGACTGTTCCTCCTGCTGCGCCTCTGCGCGCTCCCGGTTGTCTTCTTCGCGTGCTCCAACAGCGGCACCGCCAACACGGCGCCCCCCGGCGAAGACGCCGCGCCCGCCGACGCGGGCCCTGAAGACGTCCCCGCCCCGGAAGACACCCCCGAGCCCGTCGACGCCCCCGCCGCGGTGCCCTCCTCCGTAGAGACCGCCGCCCCGGCGACGGTGCGCGCGGGCCAGGCCATCACCGTCACATGCACCCTGCGCGACGCCCTCGGCAACGCGCTCCCCACGCCGGTGGGCGCGACGCCCACGATCGCCTTCGTGGCCCCGGACGCGGTGCGCGACGAGTCCGGCCGCACCCTCGCCGTCCGCGTGGGCGAGGTCACCGCGGCCTGCTCCTTCCCGACGCTCTCGCTCTCCGACGCCACCCCCGCCCGGGTGGCCATCACCCCGGGCGACGCCGCGCGCGTCACCACCACCCTCGACCGAGCCTCCATCGCCGCGGGCGAGACCGCCACGGCCACCTGCGCCGTCACCGACGCCTTCGGCAACGCCATCGCCGGGGCCCCCGCCACGCTGCGCCTCGACCCGGCGGGCATGGGCGCCACCGTGACCGGCCTCGCCGCCCGCATCGAGCGCGCTGGCATGTACACGGCGAGCTGCGTGGTGCCCGGGGCGACCGGCGAGGGAGCGTCGCTCACGGTGCGCCCGGGGCTGCCCGCGACGCTGGTCATCGCGCGCTCTCCGGACATGCCCACCTACGCGCTCGGCGCCTCGGTCGACATCCAGGCGACGGTCTCCGACCGCTACGGCAACCGCATCCCCGACGCGATGCTCAGCTACGCCAGCAGCCCCATGGCCGCGGTCGCGGGCTCGCTGCTCACCTTCGAGCGCGAGGGCCGCTACACCGTGACGGTGCGGGTCGGCGGCCCGACCGAGGGCGACCGCGAGCTCGTGCAGACGACCTCCTTCGTGGTCGACTCCAGCGGCCCGGCGATCGAGTGCGTGGGCCCCGCGCACGGCTCGATGCTCAACGCCGCCGCCGGGTCGATGGTGACCTTCCAGGCGCGCCTCGCGGACACCACCGGAGTGCGGAGCGTGACCGTCAACGGCCGCGCGGCGACGGCCAACGACAGCGGCGAGGTGAGCGTCCCGATCACCACCCGCTGGGGCGTGAACTTCGTCGACGTCACCGCGACGGACACCGACGGCCGGGAGAACTCCCGCACCTGCGCCTTCCTCGCCAGCGACCGCTGGAACGGCGAGGCCGCCCACCTCACCGACGGCGCCCAGATGCTCCTGCGCCAGGACGCGGTCGACGACGGCGACCCGACGACCCCGATCACCTCCATCGACGACGTGCTCCAGCGCGTGGTCAACAGCCAGGGGCTGCGCGACCAGCTCCACAGCTCTCTCCTCGCGGCCAACCCCCTCAAGGCCAACTCCTGCGACCAGCGGGTGTGCGTCTTCGGCGCCTGCACCTGCGTGTTCCGCTCGGAGGTGAACTACGAGCGCAGCGAGCTCAACGGGCCCAACACCACCTCGCTGAGCCTCGTCGACGGCGGCCTCCGCGCGGTGGTGCGCTTCGAGAACATCCGCGTCCGCCTCCGCATCGGGGGCACCCTCAGCACCTCCGGCTGGGTCGACGTGGCCTCGGTGGAGGTCGGCGTCACCTTCGACCTCGCCTCCTCCGGCGGCAGCCCCCGCGCCACCGTGCGCCCGGGCTCCGTCACCACCAGCGTGGGCCGCATCTCCACGGACTTCTCGGGCATCACCGGCGCCATCGTCGACGTCGTGGTCAGCCTCGCCAACGGCACCGTGCGCAACCTCGTGGCCAACACCCTGCGCGACTACGTGAGCTCCAACTTCTCCCGCGTGCTCGACGGCGTGCTCTCGGGCCTCGACATCTCCAGCCTCGGGGCGACCTTCAACGTCCCCCGGCTCGACGGCGCTACGCCCACCCCGCTGCGCTTCGGCGTCAACGTCTCCTCCGTGTCCGACACCGCGGCGCGGCTGCGCTTCGGCCTCGGCACCCTCCTCTCGACCGCCACGCCCGCCCACGCCCGCGCCTCCCGGGGCATCGCGCTCCCGCCCGGCGACACCGGCGAGCCGACGGTCTCCACCCCGGCCACCGTCGCGGTGCACGTCGCGGTGCTCAACCAGGCGATGCACTCGCTCTGGCGCGGCGGCTGGCTCGACGTGGGCCTCCCCGCCTCGCGCTTCTCCAGCAGCCTCCCCGCGGGCTCGCGCTTCGACGTGACGGGCCTGCTGCCGCCGGTGGCCTTCCTGCGCGCCGACGGTCGCATCAACCTCGACCTCGGGGCCCTGGAGGTCGCGTTCACCATGCCCGGCGTGGCGCAGCCCTTCCGCATCTCCGTCGGGGCGCGCGCCTCCGGGGCGGTCTCGCTCTCGGGCAACACCCTGCGCTTCGGCGGGGTCACCCTCGACGAGGTCAAGATCTCCGTCACCAGCGAGTCGATCCCGATGAGCGAGCGCGACGGCCTCGTCATGGGGGTCCGCGCGCTGGTGCAGCAGTACGCCGAGCGCTCGCTCAACGACGCGCTCCCGGCGATCCCCATCCCGGGCTTCACCATCCCCGAGTCGCTCCGCAGCTACGGGCTCCCGGTGGGCGCCGAGCTGGGCATCCGCTCCCCCTCCCTCGGCAACGCCCGGCAGCGCTTCGAACTCCGCGGCGGCTTCGGCCAGCGCTGAGCCCGCCGCGGCCGATGGGCCGCGGAGGGCGTATACACTCCCGGGTACCCGATGACGGCCAGGGAGAGACAGCGCTGGGCGGTGCTCGGAGTCGCCACAATCACCGCGTCGATCGTGGCCACCCGCAGCCTCGTGGTCACCGACCGCGACCGGGTCGACCGCTTCGTCGACGCGGTGAGCGGCGAGGTCACCCCGGGGCGCATCGACGCGGCGCTGCGCTACCTCGACCCTGACCGCCAGCCCGTGGAGATCACCGCCTACGAGGCGACGGAGGCCTATGGCCCCGGAGAGCGCGAGGCGCTGCGGCAGCGGGTGAGAGAGCGGCTGCGGGCCGCGGCGGGGATGAGGTTCAGGGTGCTGCGCAAGAGCGTCACCATGGGCGCCCGGAGCGCCTCGGTGTCGATGCAGCTCTACTCCAGCGAGGGCGCTCCCTCGGCGGAGTACGTACTGCGAAAGCACGGCGACGACTGGCTGGTCGAGACCGCCCGGCTGCGCTGAGACTCTGGGACCTCGACACCGGGCTCGGTACCGCGCGACCCTCCAGCGCCATGAGCAGACTTCACCATCCCGAGCGGCACCGCACCGGGAGGGCCGCGTGGCTACGCGCCGCAGTAATGGGCGCCAACGACGGCATCGTCTCGACCGCGAGCCTGCTCGTGGGGGTCGCGGCCGCGCAGTCGAACCGCACCGCGCTGCTGGTGGCGGGCGGGGCGGGACTGGTCGCGGGGGCGATGTCCATGGCCGCTGGCGAGTACGTCTCGGTCAGCTCCCAGGCCGACCTCGAGGCGGCCGACCTCGCGCTCGAGGAGTCCGAGCTCCTGGCCGATCCGGCGCACGAGAAGGCCGAGCTCGCCGGCATCTACGTGGCCAAGGGCCTCTCGCCCGAGCTCGCCGCCGAGGTGGCGCACCAGCTCACCGAGCACGACGCGCTCGGCGCCCACCGTCGGGACGAGCTCGGGATGTCCGAGAGCAGCGTCGCCCGGCCGGGGCAGGCGGCGCTCTCCAGCGCGGCGACCTTCACCGTAGGGGCGGCGCTGCCCATGGTGGCCGCGGCGCTCTCTCCAACGCGGCTCGTTCTCCCGGTGCTCGTCGTCACCACGCTGGTCTTCCTCGCGGCGCTCGGGGCGCTCTCGGCGCGCATGGGCGGCGCGCCGGTGCTCAAGGCGACGGCGCGGGTGGTGGTGCTCGGATCGCTCGCGATGGCGCTCACCGCCGCGGTCGGCCGACTCTTCGGCGCCACGGTCTGAGCCGCAGCGGCGGCCGGCTCACCGACCGCCGATGCCCAGCAGCGCCCGCATGAAGCGCCGCGCGGCCCGCAGCGCGGTCGTCTCCCCGATGGCCGGAAAGGCCTCCGGATCGAGGTCCGGGACGAACACCGCGCCTCGCCCTCCGAAGCGCGCGTAGACCGGCTCCGCGAGGGCCGCGAGCGGAGCGGAGAGCAGCCCCGAGTCCGCCGCCGACCAGCCCTCGATGGGCGTGAGGTCGCCGCGAAGCTCCGTCCTCGCCATCGCGTCGCCGAAGCACTCCAGCGCGGCCCGGAGGTCCGGGGCGCGGTAGGGGTCGCGCTCCCCCATGAGCTGCAGCGCCACGTGGTCGACGGCGAGCACGTCCTCGCCGGCGATCACGATGCCCGGGTGCCTCGGCGTCGGGTCGGCCATCACGCCCAGCAGCCCGTCCGCCGCCCAGGAGTACCCGTCGATCACGCCGAAATGCGGCGGGAGGTCGTGCAGCACCGCCGTCACGAGGTGGGTGAAATCCGTGAGGCGGTCGGAGAAGAAATACTCCCCCGTCTGCGGGATCACCGTGCCCGCGTTTCGCAGGCAGAGCTGCGCCACCGCCGAGGGGTGCGTCTTGAGCGTGGCGAAGGACACCCTCGCGTCGGCGTCGCGCCACGAGCGCCCCACGGAGTACACGCCCATCGCGCGGGCGAAGGTGTGGGGCACCTGCTCGTCGGCGAGGTCGACGAGGCGGTAGCCCTCCGCGCTCAGGCCCACGTAGCGACCGACCGAGGCGATGTCCCGGTTGCCGAAGAAGCGCGCATAGACGTTCTGCGCGTCGCACACCACGATGTCTCGGTAGCCCCGCGACCGCAGCCGCTCGACCATCCGCTCGACGAGCTGCGGGTCGACGTGCGACGAGCGATCGCGCCGGTGCCAGGCCAGCATCAGGTCGACCTTGATGGCGACCCGGGCCTCCTCCGGGCGCCTGCCCGAGGCCGCCGCGCGGCGGGCGACGGCCTCGTCGAAGCCCGACTCGTCGAGGGCCCGATCGAAGGTCGCTAGCTTCTCCGCGTCGCCCTCGCCCCGCGCCACGACCACCACGCCGCCGCCCCCCACCGGGTGCGACGAGCCCACCGCGCGGTGCCCCGCGGCAGGCAGCGAGAGTTCCCGCTCGATGGCCTCGAGCGCGGCGTCCAGCGCCTCGGCGTCGCAGCCCGGCGCGAAGCCGTCGTCGTCGCCGAGCATCCCGCCGATGACGCCGAAGAGCCGAGAGTGGGCGAGCTCGTCGCGGCGCATCCGGGCGAGCTCCTGCGCGAAGCCCTCGGGCAGCGCGAGCTCGGCGGAGGGCATCGCGAGCACCTCGGCGGAGAGCGCCAGCATGCGCTCGAAGGAGATCACCGCGCTGTCTTCGGCGTCGATGCTGAAGGCGCACCAGGCGCGCAGCGGGGCGTAGGTGAGCGACGAGCGCACGGCCTCGGGGATGCGCCCGGAGAGCCGTCCCCCCACGTCCACGAGCGCGGCGGCGAGGCGCTCGGCAGGAGCGTCACCCCAGGTGGCGTGCTGCTCCACCGCGGTCATCCAGCCGCCGACGCCCCCTTCGGCGCTCTGCCGCTCGGCGCCCAGGCGCGTCGCGAGGTCGGGCTGCCGCAGCAGCATCCCCAGCAGGTAGCGGGCGTGCATGTTCTCGTCGAGCCAGATCTGCCCGACGGCGCGGGCGATGGAGCGGCGGGCCCGCTCCGGGAGCGGCGACCGGGCGAGGCGCTCGCCGAGGCGCGCGGTGTCGTAGCCCACGGCGGCGACGCGCTCCCGCTGCACGGCCACGAGCAGGTGCTCCAGCAGCTCGAGGTCGGGCCTCCCAGGGTGGCGCGCGCGGCGCTCGTCGATCTCCAGGGCGATGGACTCGGTGATCTCTCCCATGGCTCGCGCCGGAGCCTACGCCCACTCGCGGGCGGGCGGTCTGGGGTTACGCTCGGGGGATGTCCAGCGGCGCGACCCTCGACCTCGCCATCAACGGCGGACTCTACTTCGACGGCACCGGCGCGCCCGCGACGCGGCGCAGTCTAGGCATCCGCGACGGCCGCCTCGTCGAGGTGCGCGAGGCGCCCTTCTCGACGGACGAGGCGCGCGAGCTCGTCGACGCGACGGGCCGCTGGGTGATGCCCGGCTTCATCGACCTTCACACCCACTACGACGCCGAGCTCGAGGCGGCGCCGTCGCTCTCGGAGTCGCTGCGGCACGGGGTCACCACGGTACTGGTGGGGAGCTGCTCGCTCGGCACGGTGCTGAGCTCACCGCTCGACATCGCGGACATGTTCACGCGCGTCGAGGCGATCCCCCGCGAGCACGTGCTGCCGCTCTTCGAGTCGAAGAAGACCTGGTCGACGCCGGCAGAGTACCGGGAGCACCTCGACTCGCTGCCGCTCGGCCCCAACGTGGCGGCCTTCCTCGGGCACTCCGACCTGCGCTGCGCGACCATGGGGCTCACCCGCTCGGTGACGAAGGGCGTGCGGGCGACGAAGGAGGAGCGCGCGGCGATGGCCCGCTCGCTCTCCGACGCGCTCGACGCGGGCTTCACCGGGCTCAGCCTCAACACCAACCGCTGGGACAAGCTCGGCGGCACGCGCCACCGCTCTCAGCCCCTCCCCGGCACCTTCGCGTCGTGGGCGGAGATCGACGGGCTCGCCAGGGTGGTGCGCGAGCGGGGGCGGGTGCTCCAGGGCATCCCCAACATCTCCGCGAAGTACGACATCTTCCTGCTCTTCTACGAGAGCATGGGGCTGCTCCGGCGGCCGCTGCGCACGAGCATCGTGTCGCTGGCGGACGTGCGATCGAGCCGCTGGCTCTACCGGCTCATCGCCGGGATGGCGCGGGTGATGAACACGGTCTTCCGCGCGGACGTGCGCTTCCAGGCGCTGCCGGTGCGCTTCGAGATGTTCGTCGACGGCCTCGACGCGCCGGTCTTCGAGGAGATGGGGGCGGGCACCGCGGCGCTGCACCTCGAGAAGATGGCCGAGCGCCGGGCGCTGCTGCGCGACCCGAAGTACCGGAGCTGGTTTCGCCGACAGTGGACCAGCTTGATCGCTCCGAAGGTGTTCCACCGGGATTTCCGGGTGTCCGAGGTGATCTCCTGCCCCGACGCGTCGCTGGTGGGCCGCTCCTTCGACGCCATCGCCCGAGAGCGCAAGGAGGACGTGGTGGACGTCTTCCTCGACCTCTGCGCCGAGCACGGCGACGCGCTGCGCTGGTTCACCACCATCGCCAACGACCGCCCCGAGCAGCTGCGCTGGATCCTCGCGCATCCGGACGTGATGGTCGGCTTCTCCGACGCCGGGGCGCACCTGCGCAACATGGCCTTCTACAACTACGCCCTCTTCATGCTGCGCATCGCTCGCGACGCGGCGCGCGACGGCGTGCCCTTCATGAGCATCGAGCGCGCGGTGCACCGCTGCACCGGCGAGATCGGGGAGTGGCTCGGCCTCGACGCGGGGGTGCTCGGGGTCGGCCGCCGCGCGGACCTCGTCGTGATCGACCCGGCGCAGCTCGACGCCATCGACACGATCCGCGAGGAGCCGATGCCCGAGCTCGGGGGCTATCCCCGCATGGTGCGCCGCAACGACGCCGCGGTGCCCGCCGTGGTGGTCCACGGCCGCCTCGCGGTGCGCGACGGGGTGCCGCTCCCCGCCGTAGGGCGAGAGCGGGGGTTCGGGAGATTCCTCCCCGCGGGCGAGGCGCGGCGATGAGCGACCCCTGGCAGCGCTACGCCGAGGCCTGGCGCGCCCGCTGCGCGTTGCCTCCCCTCGACCACCCGATGTTCTCTGGCGTCTCTCGGGTGTGGCGCGCAGAACTCCACCCGACCTTCCACGACGACGTCGCCATCACCGTCACCGACATCGACGCCGGCGGCTGGATCGAGCTCCGCTCGCTTCCCATCGCCGCGCGCTCCTGGGCGATGCTCGACGCGGGGATGAGCGCGCAGGTCCACGGCGATCCTCCGCGGCCACGGGTGTGGGAGGCGGCGGTGGGCGCCGACGCGCTGGACGCCCTGGCCGCGGCGATGCCACGGCTCCCGCTGCACTCGGCACCGCAGGGGGCGCGCGACGGGATGACGGTGCTCCACGAGGCCCTCGTCTACGGAGAGCACCACCGCTTCTCGTCGTGGTGCCCGTCGCCCTCTCGAGCGCCGCTGCACCACGCCTACGTCGTCGCGCTCTGCGCTCTCGCGTCCCGCACCTTCCCCGACCCGGCCGCGCAGGCGGTGATCCAGCCGCTGGCGCAGTACCTTCGCTGAGCCCTCAGCGCGCGGCCTTCGGGTGCGCCATCAGCCAGTCGAGGGTGAGCGCCGGCCACCGCGGGCTGATCGCCGGGAGGTGCGAGCCGCCCTGGATCGTCCAGAGCTCGGCCCCGCCGCCCGTGCAGCCCTCGTAGCGGGAGACCAGGGTCTCGGCGCCGGGCACCGCGGTGTCGAGGTCGAGCATCGCCCCCGCCGTGGGGGCGCTCGCGCAGCGGTCGTAGCCGGCCCAGCGCGACACGCTGGTCACCGCGCTGGGGTACGTCGACCCGATGTTGCTGCCGCCCTCGTAGGCGATGGTCGCGTCGAGGGTGCCGTGCACCTGGAGCACCGCGACGGGCTCCGCGGGGGTGCAGCGCGTGGGGTCGTTGAAGGTCGCGCCCGCGAGGCTCACCACCGCCGCGATGCGGCTCGCCCGCTCGCACGCCATCCGGTGCGCCATGAAGCCGCCGTTGGAGTGCCCGAGGAGGAAGATCCGCCGAGGGTCGACGGCGTAGCGGGAGGAGACGTCGTCGATGATCGCGTCGAGGTAGGCCACGTCGTCGACCCCTCCGCGGGCGAAGTCGCAGCAGGCGTCCGTGGCGTTCCAGTAGCGGCGCATGGTCACGTCGAGGGTGCCGTCGGGGATCGCGTAGAGGATGCCCCGGGGGTTGGTCTCGCGCGCCATGTGGAAGTACAGCTCCTGGATGCTCCCCGAGGCGCCGTAGCCGTGCAGCAGGATGAGCAGCGGCGCCGCGCGGCGAGGGTCGTTGTCATCCGGCACCACCAGGCGATACGGGCGCTCGGCGACGAGCCTCGCCACCGCGGGTGACACGTCCACCGAGGCGCCCGCATCGACGGCAGCGGCGACGTCCTGGGAGGCCGCCACGTCCACCGGCGCGCCCGCGTCGGGCTGCGAGGCGACGTCCGCCGTCGATCGATCGGGCGTCCCGGCATCGACCGCCGTCCCCTCCGAGGAAGACGAACATCCGCCGAGCAGGAGCAGCGCGAGAGCCGGGTGCGAGAGTCTCATGGGGGGTACTTCCTCGATGCGAGCCGACGGGTGGGGACGTCAGTGCGGATGATGGTGGTGGTGCTGGTGCTCCCCGGAGGATGCACCGGAGGGGCTCATGGTCGCGATCCATCCGCGAGGCCCCAGCCGAAGCACGCTGCTCACCAGCAGCAGCCCCAGCACCACCGCGGCGCCCAGCTCCCACGGGTGGTGCTCGTGCGCCGCCAGCGCATGGATCTCCGGCAGCGTCGACGAAGGGACCACCCGGTTGACGAGCGCCCCGAGCGCCATGGCCCCGAGCACCGAGGCGCCCGCGAAGGTCCACGCCACGCGCGCGCCGAGGGCCGAGCGCAGCATGCGCCAGGCCGCGACGTTGGCCGCCGGACCCACCAGCAGCAGCACGAGCGCCGCGCCCGGGGAGAGCCCCTTGTGCACCATCATCGCCGCCAGCGGCATCGCCCCCTGGGCGCAGACGTAGACGGGCACCGCGAGCAGCGCCGTCAGCGGGACGTCCCACGCGCCGAGCAGGCGGGCCAGCGAGTGCGGCGGCATCGCGGCCTCGAAGCCCACCGCGAGCAGCAGCCCGAACACATACCAGGCCGCGACCTGATCGAAGCTGTCGAGCCCGGCGCGCAGCACCCCCGCGAGGGAGCGATCGGCGGCAGGCGGAGCGCTGGGCAGCGCCGAGGGCGCCGAGAGAAGGCCCGCGCGGCGCATCGGCGTCGTCGGGACGCGCAGCGGGAGGCGCCGGGCCACCGCGGCGGCCGCGAGCCCCACGGAGAACGCCAGCGCCACCCCGGCGGCGAGGCGCGCCAGCGCCAGGGGCAGGCCCAGCAGTCGCACCGAGAGGACGAAGGCCCCGACGTCGAACTCCGGGGTGCCGAGCATGAACGCCGTCACCGCCGCGATGGGCAGCGACGACCGCAGCAGCCGCTGCGCCACCGGCAGCACCCCGCACGAGCACACCTGGAGCGGCACCCCGAACACCATGCCGCGCAGGGCCTGGAGCGCGCTGCCACCGCCGCGCAGCCACGCGTCGGGACGCGCGCGGGTCATGGTGCGCAGCAGCCCCGCGCCGAGCACGCCGAGCAGCATCGACGGAGCGGTCTCGATGAAGAGCGGGAGGAGCGCCCCCTCCACGGAGAGCTCCTGCGGGAGCGAGAGGCGGAAGAGGCCCTCCGGGTCGGGCAGCGCGAGCATGAGCGCGACGCCCCCGAGGAAGGTCAGGCCGGAGACGGTGCGCGCCCGGGCGTCGGCCGGGGGCGGCGCGTGGGAGTGCATCGCGAGGCGGAGCATCGCCCCGACGCCGAGGGAGAGCGCCCCGTCGAAGAGCGCGTCGGGGATGGCGTCGAGCAGCGCCTGCCCGAGCACGGCGCCGATGACCGTGGAGAGCACCAGCGCCACGAGGGCCAGGGCGGTCTTGCGGCCGCCCGAGCTGGGCAGCATCGACGAGGCGATGAAGAGCCCCTCCGGCATGCGATGGAGGATCAGCGCCGCGGCCACGCTGAGACCGACGCCGTGGGTGGAGAGGGCCACCGTGAGCGCGGCCCCGTCGCTCATCCCGTGCAGCGCGAGCATGGGCACGAGCAGCCCCGCCCCGGCCCCCGCCGCGGGGTGGAAGGGGTGCGCGGCCGCGTGGTCGCGGGCGTGCGCCCGACGGTCGACCCACCAGAAGACCGCGTAGGAGAGAACCGCCAGGGCCAGCGCCCGGAAGCCGAGGGACTCCATGGCGTGCGGCAGCATCCGCAGCGCGAGCACCGCCGGGACGAAGCCCAGGCTGAAGCCGTCGAGGGAGGCCGAGGCCAGGGCCTGCCGCCTACCGAGGGTGACCAGGGCGGCCCCCAGGAGCAACCCCAGGACCGACAACAAGAGCGCAGGGAGGAGCACCGATCAGTTCACGCGCAGCGGTCGCAGCGGCCCTTGACCTGGATCTCCACCGCGTCGCCCTTGAGCGACTTCGGGAGCCCTCGGCCGCCCACCACCCTCACGGTGTCCAGCGGAAGGCACTGCACCTCGCCGCAGTCGCCGCAGACGAAATGGGGGTGCCGCGCGTCGGCGTGGTCGGCCCCGCCCTTCTCCCGGTAGAGCTCGAAGCGCCACACGTGGTCGCCCACGTCCGTGCGCTGCAGGAGCTTGGCCTCGGTGAGGTCGGTGAGGTTGCGATAGATCGTCGCGCGGTCCCACCCCTGGGTGGCCAGCGCCGTCGCCAGCTCGGCGTGCGTCACCGGGGCCTGCGCCTGCTGGAGCTGCTGGATCACCGCCACCCGAGGCGCCGTCACGCGCAACCCGGTCGCGCGCACCCGCTCCCGGATCTCCTCTGCACTCAGGCTGTTTCGCCCTCGGTTGGTCATCAAGCTCACCTCTGAGCCGTGATGCTACTGCAATCCCGTCGCAATCGAAACTCGTCTTCGACGAAGGGCCACCAGGCCCAGCAGGGCGAAGGCGCCCGGCGATCCGCCCGTCGGGGCCGAGCGGCAGCCGCAGTCCTTGCCGACGGCGATGCGAGGCGCCCCGGAGTCTGCGCTCGCGGGGGCGTCGGGAGCGTCGACCGGGGCGTCGACCGGAGCTGGGGCGTCGGAGGGGGTGGCGTCGGGCGCCGGAGCGTCGACGCGGGCCCCGGCGTCGGGCCGCTCGGGGGCTTCGATGGTCGCGCGGAAGGCCGGCCAGCGGTCCGTGCAGATGGCGGTCCCCTCCGAGGGGGAGGAACACTCGGGGGGCCCGGGGACGTCCTCGAAGCGCAGCACGCCCTCGAAGTGTTCTCCCCCGTCCATGGAGCGACCGAGGGCCCACGGGTGCCGCAGCCAGTCGGTGACCAGCCAGAGGGCCCCGCCGTGGTAGCGCAGCCCGAGCGTCGGGATCATACCCTGGGAGGTAAAGTGCAGCCCTCGGTCGGTGGAGCGGTGCAGCCCGTCGTCGGCGCTGCCGTACCAGACGGTGGCTCCGTCGTCGGAGATGGCGAAGCCGACCATGGGGTCGCCGGTGCGGCCGACGACCGAGAGGTGCTCTCCCCCGTCGTCGCTGCGCAGCAGGGTCGAGCCGAAGCCCTGCACCACCCGCACGTAGAGCACGTCGGGGTTCGTCGGATCGACCCCGGAGATGTACGCCTCGTCGCCGAGGGAGGTGGCCGGGTTGAGGGCCGCCAGGGTGGCTCCGCCGTCGTCGCTGCGCAGCAGCCGGGGGGTGCGCGAGGGCGAGTCGTCGAAGCCCGAGGCGTAGACCCGGTCGGGCCTCGAGGCGGCCACCTCGACGGTGACGAAGCGCAGCCCGGCGACCCCCGCTCCCATGCGCTGGAAGGAGAGCGAGGCGTCGGAGCGGAGCACGTAGCTGCGAGAGCCGGTGGTGCTCTCGGAGGCGTAGAGGGTGGCGCCGTCGGGGGTCGCGGCGAGGTCGGTGATCTCCCGGTGCGACACGCTCCGCAGGTCGGTGACGTCGCAGCCGTCGGTGAGCGAGTGGGCGCCGTCCTCGAAGCCGAGCACCACCTCGCCGCGAGCGCTCACCTCCACCGGCGGGTCGAAGGTGAGCCCCGGGACGAAGGGGAAGTAGAGGAGGTCCTCGCAGAACCAGCGGAAGCTGCGGCCGCCGTCGCGGCTCACCAGCAGGCCGAAGGTGGTGCGCAGCGCGATGACGTCCGAGCGCACCCCGGGGCCGAGCACCACCTGCTGCGCCGCGGGAAACCTCCCGTTGGCGAGCGCCATGGAGGGCGCCGTCGCGCCCGCGGTGATCGCTCCCAGCGCCAGCAGTCGGAGGGTCGCTCGCTTCACGGGTCTCCGCCTACGGGAGTTCTGCCCCCGTCGCAAGCCGAGCGGCGCTACCCTCCCGCGGCATGAGCGAGCTGCCCTCGGTGACGGACCTCGGCCACGGCGACCCGTGGGTGCTCCTGCACTCCTTCCCCATCGACCGACGGATGTGGTCGGCGCAGTCCGAGGCCCTCGCCTCGGCCGGTCACCGCGCGGTGACCCTCGACCTCCCTGGCTTCGGCGCCGCGCCCCGGATGACCTGCGATCCCCCTTCGCTCGACGGCTACGTCGACGCCGTGCTGGCCTCCCTCGACGCCCTCCGGCTCGATCGGGTGACCCTCGTCGGGCTCTCGCTGGGCGGCTACGTGGCGCTGCGCCTCGCGGCCCGGGCACCACGACGCCTGGGCGCCCTGGTGCTGGCCGACACCCGCGCCGCGGCCGACAGCCCCGAGACCCGCGCGGGGCGGGTGCTCAACCTGGGGCTCGTTCGCACGAAGGGCGCCGGGGCGCTCATCGAGAAGATGCTCCCGCACCTGCTGGCGCCGGACGCGCCCGAGTCGGTGCGGGCGACCTTGCGGGCGTGGGCCTCGGAGCAGTCCGTCGGAGGCATCACCGACGCGCTGCTCGCGATGCGCGACCGGGCCGACGCGACGGAGACGCTGGGCGCCCTGCGCTGCCCGACGCTGCTGCTCGTCGGGTCGCGCGACACCATCACCCCTCCCGCCGAGCACGCGGCGATGGGCGAGGCCATCGCCGGGGCGCGCGTGGAGGTGATCGCGGGGGCGGGCCACCTCTCGAACCTGGAGCGGCCGACGGAGTTCAGCGAGGCGCTGCTGCGCTGGGCCGGGTCGCGGCCGACGTCGCCTTGAGCGAGCGCTCGAGCCGGGCGATCTGGCCGTCGATGGCGTCGAGGCGCTGCGGGGCGAAGGCGCGGTCGAGCCAGCGCCCGCTCACGAAGACGCTCGCGATGGCGGCCAGGTAGCCGAGCTGGTAGGGCAGGCCCAGCAGCAGGTGCGCGAGCCACCCGAGGCCATAGCCCGCGCCGAAGCAGACGAGCACCACGGGCACGAGCGCGGAGTGCCGGTGGTGCTCCCACCAGGAGATGCGGTCGAGGAGCTGCTGGCGCTGGCGGCGGAGTTCGACGAGGTCGGGAGTGGCGGGCATCGTGGGTGTTGGGGCCGGACTCTAGCCACGCCCGCGGCAGGAGCAACGGGCGGGCTTGTCGCAGCGCACCCATCGCGCGCACCATCGGCGCGAACGGAGGGTGCGCGAATGGCGGAAGCGATCCTGATCAAGCCGGGCAGCAAGGTGAAGCTGAAGGACTACGACCCGGCCAGCACCGAGGGCGTGAAGGACAAGGCCGAGGGTCTGGCGCAGCTCGAGCGTGACCGGCTGGAGATGAACGACCTGCAGGAGCGGCTCTACGCGGAGAACAAGCGGGCCCTGTTGGTGATCCTCCAGGCGATGGACACCGGCGGCAAGGACGGCACGGTCAAGAGCGTGCTGTCGGGCATCAACCCGACGGGCGTGGAGATCAACAGCTTCAAGGCGCCCTCCGAGGAGGAGCGCGACCATGACTTCATCTGGCGCATCCACGCCCGGGCGCCCCGCCGGGGAAATATCGGGATCTTCAACCGCTCGCACTACGAGGACGTGCTCGTGGCGAGGGTGCACTCGCTGGCCCCGGCGAAGGAGATCGAGAAGCGCTACGACGTGATCAACCGCTTCGAGGAGAACCTCGCGGCGACCGGCACGACGGTGCTGAAGTTCTTCCTTCACATCTCCCGCGAGGAGCAGAAGCGCCGGCTGGAGGAGCGCCTCGCCGACGAGGCGAAGATCTGGAAGTTCGACCCCAACGACCTCAAGGAGCGCGCCCTCTGGGACGAATACCAGGCGGCGTATGAGCTCGCGCTCTCCCGGTGCTCCACCCGGACGGCGCCCTGGTACGTCGTCCCTGCCGACCGCAAGTGGTACCGCAACGTGGTGGTCGCCCGCACGATCGTCGACACCCTGCGAAAGCTCGACCCCAGGCCCGCCCCCGCCAGCTTCGACCCGAGCACGATCACGATCATCTGAGCGCCGCGACCGCTGCGGGTCGACCGCGGGGTCTGGTACTGTCGCTCGTCCCTTCGCTCGGTCCCGGGGCGCCCTCGCGCATCCGGCCGGCGAAGACCTGGAGGTGCGTCTTGCAACGTTCGTGGTTGGCTCCGCTGGTCCTGCTGGGTGCCTTGTCCGTCGGAGGCGCCGCGAGCGCACAGACCCCGCCGGAGGGCCCCTCGGCGGCCGACCGGGCCGAGGCGCGTCGGCACTTCCAGCTCGGCGTGGCGACCGCCACGCGGGGGCAGTGGGCCGGAGCGCTGGAGGAGTTCCAGAGCGCGTACCGCCTCGCGCCGCACCCGTCGGTGCGCGTGAACATGGCCAACTGCTACACCCACCTCGACCGGCCCATCGAGGCGATCGCGCACTTCGAGCAGTTCCTCGTGGAGAGCCCCTCGGCCCCGGCGGCGCAGGTCACGCAGGTCGAGGCGCAGATCGCCCAGCTCCGCGCGCGCGTCGGCTCGCTCCAGCTCACGGTCTCCCCGCCCGACGCGATGGGCCTCGCGGTCACCATCGACGGCCAGGCGATCTCCCTCGGCAGACCCACGCACGTGATGCCCGGTCACCACGTCGTCGAGGCCCTCGGCGAGGGCTACACCACCGTGCACCGGGAGATCGACATCGCCGCGGGCCAGGCCCAGGTGATCAACCTCGCCCTCGAGCGCCCCGCCGCGGCGCCCGCGGCCCTCCCGGTCGTCGCCCCTGCGCCCACGCCGGCCGTCGCCGCGGCGCCCCTCCCGGCGGTGGCCCCGACGGCGCCCTCCGAAGACCCGCACACCGACGCCCCGCGACGAGGCCCGCCCCCCGCGGTCTTCTACGCCGTGGCCGGCCTCACCGGCGCCGCCGCCGTGGGCTGGATCACCGCGGGCGCCCTCGCCCTCTCCGCCAACTCGGACTTCGACGCGACGGTCAACGAGATCCAGGGGGGCGCGGGCAACACCGCGGCGCTCCAGGCCCGCGGGCACGACGAGGCCACGCGGGCCTCGCAGCTCGCGATGTGGTCCGACGTCGCGATGGGCGTCACGCTGGTAGGCACCGTCGCCTCGGTGGTGCTCTTCCTGAAGACCGATTTCCGCGCGCCGGTCCGGGTCGGCGCGACGGCCTCTTCCAGCGGCGCGACGCTGTCCGTGAGCGGGAGCTTCTGATGCCGAAGGCCTCGTGGATCCTCGTCTGCGGCGCCCTCGCCAGCGCCTGCTCCGCCCTGGTCGACCCTGACACCTCGCGCCTCGATCGCCGCGACGCGGCCGCGGACTCCGGGGCGGACTCGGGAGCTCCCTCCGACCTCGGCGTCGTGCCCGACCTCGGCCCCTCGGAGGACGTCCCCGTCGCGCTCGACGTCCCCGTCGCGCTCGACGTCCCCGTCGCGCTCGACGTCGCCGAGGACGCGGGCTCGACCGACCTCGGCGACGACGCAGGCTCCGCCGACGCGGAGGTCGACGACGTCGCGGACGGCGGGTCGACCGGCGACGACGTCCCCGCGGCGGACGTGCCCTCGGCGGACGTCCCCACGTCGCGCTGCGGGCGATCGTGCGACGACGGCGTGGAGTGCACCGTGGACTCCTGCGACGAAGACGCGGGCGCGTGCGTCCACCGGGCCGACGACTCCGTGTGCGGCGCGCGCCAGGTGTGCCACCCGACCATGGACTGCGTGCGCGTCGACTGCACCACCGACGCCAACTGCCAGGACGACACGCTCTGCAACGGCCGCGAGCGCTGCGAGGCCAACCGCTGCGTGCCCGGCACCGCGGTGCGCTGCGACGACGGCGTGGAGTGCACCATCGACCGCTGCGAGCCCGCCACCGGGATGTGCGCGAGCACGGCCGACACTGCGCGCTGCGACGACGGCCGCTTCTGCAACGGCGCGGAGACCTGCGACGCGACGCGGGGCTGCGTGGCCGGCGCGGCCCCCACGTGCAACGACGGCGTGGCGTGCACCACCGACCGCTGCGACGACGCCACGCGGCGGTGCGTGTACACGCCCAACCCCTCGGCCTGCACGGCCCCGGGGCCCTGCGTGACCGCCACCTGCGACCCCATGATGGGGTGTCGCAACGCCCCCATCGCGGGCTACTGCGACAGCTACTGCGCGACCGGGGCGAGCTGCAGCCTGAGCACCGGCCAGTGCGCCGGAGGCGGCACCCCGAGAAACTGCAGCGACTCCGACCCGTGCACCGCCGACCTCTGCGACCCGGCCGCGCGGATGTGCCGCTCGACCGCCATCGACGCCGACGGCGACGGCTCCGCGGCGGCGCGGGTGGGCGGCGCCGTGTGCGCCCGGGGCACCGACTGCAACGACGCCGACCCGGCGATCCACCCCGGGGCGATGGAGCGCTGCAACGCCGTCGACGACGACTGCGACGGGATGACCGACGAGGGCGGCGTGTGCATCGTGCCCGGCGAGGACTGCGCCCACGCGATCCCCGTCGACCTCACCGGCGCCACCGCCACGCTCTCCCGCACGGGGAGCACCGCGGGGCGCACCAGCGACTTCGGGAGCTCGTGCGGCGGCGCCGGCCCCGACCTGGTCTACGCGGTGACGATCCCCGGCGACGTCGACCTGCTGGCCGAGGCTTCGCCGATGGGGGGCGACGGTGACCCGGTGGTGTCGGTGCGCGACGCCTGCGGCGGGGCGGAGCTCGGCTGCAACGGCGACGCGACGCAGCGGGCGCGGGACGCGAGGGTGTTCCTGCGCGGGCGCGGGTCGAGCACGGCGCCGCGGGTGGTGTACGTGGTGGTCGACGACCCCGGCGCGCGCGGCGGGCCCTTCACGCTGCGGCTCACCCGCAGCGCCCCCATCGCGCCCGGCAACTGCGGCGCCCGGGTGCTCTTCGACGTCACCGCCGGGGGCACTGTCATCGGCCGCACCACCACCGCCCTGGGCTCCCACTCCGGAACCTGCGGCGGAGGCTTCCTGGGCGAGGACGTGCTGCTCTTCAACGCGGCGACGCGCATGTCGATCAACGTGCTGCTCGTGACCAGCAACCAGGTGACCTACGTGCGCCAGCGGCAGTGCGCCGGACTGCAGACCAACCAGCTCGCGTGCTTCACCAATTCGCAGCGCGTCACCGTCGACCCCGGCCCGGTCTGGATCATGGTCGACGCCTCGCGCGACTCCGGCGAGGGGCAGTACATCCTCCGGGTCCAGCCGTGATCCGCCCGCTCGCCGCGCCTTGCACCCCCTCTGCGTGCGGGCTATCAACGAAGCGATGACTGCGGCGGGCACAGGGGACGAGCTCAACACGCTGCGAATTCGCGCAGAGCAGGCGCTGCAGCGTGACCTCCCGAAAGACCACGTGCGCGGCCTCCTCGAGGCGCTCGCGACGCGCGCCGTGGAGGGCAGCCCCGAGGCCTGCTTCGCCAACCGGCACCTCGCGGAGATGCTCCTCGAGGAGAGCCCCTGGCGCGCCGCGCTGCACCTGCGGCGGCTGCTGAGGTCCTGCCCCGAAGACGACGCGGGCCACGCGCTGATGGGGCTCTCGCAGGCGCTCCAGGCCAACTACCGCATGGCGGTGTCGTCGTTCCGCCGGGCCGTCGCGATCTCCCCGGCCAACCCCTGGTATCACCACAACCTCGGCCACCTGCTCGACGTCGCGCTCAGCCGCCCGCAGGACGCCGTGGCCCACCTGCAGCGCGCCTTCCGCACCCAGCCCTCCCAGGAGGAGGTCGGCGCCTCCTACGCCCAGTGCCTCGGCCGGCTGGGGCGCTGCGCCGAAGGGGTCGAGATCGTGGGCGCGCTGCTGCAGCGCCACCCCCGCCACGCCGAGCTGCTCGCGCTCAAGTCGTGGCTCGAGCGCGGCGCCCCGCCGGGCGCCCGGGGTCCGTCGTCGCTCGCGAAGTCTCAGGCGCATCGTCCCCGCCCGGAGGCCAGCGAGGAGTCCCGCGGCGTCATCCGGGGCGCCCTCTCGAAGCTGGGCCGCGCGCCCTCGCACGTCGACGAGGCGCTGACGGCGTGGGCCTCGTACGTGTCCGCCTCGCCCGGCGCGGTGACCGCCGACCGACCGACCATCGCGGCCCTCGACTACATCGCGGCGCGCCGGCTGGGGCAGCGCGTGACGCAGAAGCACATCGCCCTCGAGCACGACGTGACCCCCAACGCGCTCTCGACGCGCTACTCGAAGATCCGGCTGCGGCTCCTCAAGGGCTGATCGCCCTATCGGCAGCGGGCGCGCACGGCGTCGAGGTCCTCGTGGCAGAGCGCGCAGGGGCGCTCCGAGGCCCGCATCAGCGACCCGCAGCGGGCGATGAACGACGGCGGATGCGGCGAGAACCCGCCGCCCCCTCGGGAGAGCGTCGCGTGGCAGGTCACGCAGTCCTGCTCGCTGTGGCAGGAGGTGCAGGTGCGCATCGCGCGGCGCGCCTCGGCGCCGTGGTGCCGCAGCGTGACCGGCGCGCTGGACCACACCGAGGCCGGCGGGTGGAAGCGGCCGAGGGCGCGGGAGCTCGTCGACGACGAGGCCGCGACGCCCGCGCGCTGGTGGCACGCGACGCAGAAGCTCGACGCGCGGTGACATGAGCCGCATCGATCGCTGTTCATCCGGGCATCGACGGCGTGCATGGTGACGTAGTCGTTGGGGTGGGTGCGCCGGTCGCGCACGCGGCCGTCGTGGCAGGCCGCGCACTCTCCCTCGCTGTGGCAGACCGCGCAGCGGCTCCCGTCCTGCGCGGCGCTCAGCCGGTGCGTGAACCAGAAGTCCGCGTCGTGGTGCAGGCCGCTCATCCAGCGCGGCGGGTTCATCCACCCGTCGGCGAAGCGGGTGCGGAGGCGACCGTCGGGCTCGGTGAGGTGGCACACGGCGCAGCGATCGGGCGCCGCCCCGGGGCGGTGGCAGGTGACGCAGGAGGCCATGGTGGGGAGCTCGAGCCGGGTGGCGAGCCCGACGCGCCGCACGCCCGCGTGGCATTGCTCGCAGGGGACGCCCTGCGCGGTGTGGCGGGCGTGGGAGAAGCGCAGGTTGGCGGCGGGGATCTCCGCTCGGGGTACTCGCAGCGGCGCCTCGGCGCGCCAGCCCTCGTGGCAGAGGTCGCAGCCGCCCAGCGGGTTGGCGGCCGCGGAGGCCGGGTGCTCGCGGTCGATGGCGTGGCAGGGAGCGCACGAGGCCTCGGTCGGGAGCAGGCTGTCCTCGACGCGGGCGCTGGTGGTGGCCGCGGGGTGGCAGCTCGCGCAGGTGACGCCGGGCATCGCGAGGTGCCGCGAGTGATCGAAGCGGAGCGGGAGCCGCTGCGTGGGATAGATCAGGTGCGACGGCGCCTCGGAGGCCGGGGCCGCGGCCGGAGGAGCGGCGGGGCGGGGCTGCGCCAGCAGCCCGCCGAGGGTGGCGGCGAGGGTGAGCGCGAACGCGAGGAGCGCGCGCGGCCGTCGGAGGGAGGGGCTCACGGGATGGTCCTCAGCTCGAGCACGCCGATGGCTCGCACGCGATGGCCGACCACGGTGTTGATGTCGTCCTCGAGGCTCACGCTCACCTGGGCGACGCGCCCGAGCGGCGCCGTGGCCCCGAGCACGAGGCCGACGCCGTCGAGGCTGCGGTCGTCCCTCAGCGTGTCGCGCACGTGGGCCAGCGAGACGAGGCCGTCGATGCGCAGCGCCCGGCGGATCACCCACGCCCTCAGCGCGAGGTCGGCGTTGCCGCGCACCCCGAGCGCCCCGCCCTCGAGCGACGCCCGGAGCGTGGCGTCCCAGCGCGGCCGACGCACCCGCGCGGAGGCCGAACCGCCGACGTTGAGCGGCGCCCCGAGCGAAGGGGCGGAGTTGTCCGGGACCTCGCTGTCGAGCACGTAGCGACGCACCCAGGCGCCGAGCGAGAGGTCCACCGAGCGAGAGAGCGGCAGAGAGAGCGAGGCCCGCGCCTCGTCCGTCGGGTCGATCCAGAACGACGCCCAGATGGAGGTGAGGTCGAAGACCGGGCGCACCCGCAGCACCTCCACGGACCAGCGCCCGCCGCGCGCCGGCAGCCCCTCGACGCCCAACGCCGCGGTGGTCACCGTCGCCATCGGAACCATGTACACGGCCTCCGCGAAGGCGCGCACCGAGCCGCTGAGCTGGAGGTCCGAGCGCGCGGCGACGGCCTCCTCGGCGACGCCCTCGGCGGTCCAGATGCGGCGCCAGGTGAGGCGAGCGTCGAGGCGCGTCGAGGCCCTCACATCGACCGCGACGCCCAGCACCGTGGCCGAGGCCCGGTCGAGCACCGCCGTGGCGGTGGAGCGGTCCCACCCGGCGCGGTCGGCGCGCAGCAGGCCGTCGCGCTCATAGCGCCCGTTGGAGAGCGGGAAGCCCGAGCGGGTCTCCCAGCCACCGTAGGCCTCGACGGAGGCCACATCGCCGACGTTGAGCCGAGCGAGCCCGCCGTCGAAGAGGAAGAAGCCCAGCGGATCGACCACGAGCTGCCGCCCCGCGCGCAGGTCGACGCGCCCCCGGGCGAGCCCGCTCACCTCGAGAAACGCGAAGGGCAGGTCGACCGCGCGCCGCGCGAAGAGGGGAGCGAACTCCGCGGCGCGGGAGCGGTTGAGCTCGTCGAGGCAGCGGTCCGTGCCCGGATCGCAGGCCGTGCCGAAGTCGCTGTCGATGCGCAGCCGGGCGCGCAGCCGCACGACCGGAGCCCGAGGGTCGTCCGAGCGGGAGGAGCCCGCGAGGCTGAGGGTCTGGGTGAAGCGACGGAGGGAGAGCACCGCGGCGCCCGCCGGGCCGCGCACCTGCCACGACGAGGCGGTGGACTCCGCGCGCACCTCGGCGTCGAACGCGAAGGAGCGCGCGGGGCAGGCGACGATGCCCAGGGCGATCGCGGACGCGAGGGGTCGGAGGCTACGAGGGGTCGGAGATGCGGCTGCCACCGAAGCGCGCGATGAGCTCGTCGTCGTAGTGGTCGCCGACCGCGCCCACCCGGTGGATGAGAAACTCCACCTCGGCGCGCTCGAGGTCGAGGGTGCGACGCTCGGCCACGACGACGACGCGGTCTTCCTGCACGCCGAAGGACACCGCCCCGAGGCCGCCGGCGTTGAGCTCGAGCAGGGCGCGGAAGAGCGGCTGCGGGTCGCCCGCGCCGATGCGGATGATCGGGGCCACGATGCGGAGCTGCGCCGAGTCCTCCCCGGGGCGCGCGGGCCGGAGGAAGATCGCCACCGCCGCGCTGCCGCGCAGCAGCGACCAGCCCCGGCTGGGCTCGGGGACGGAGATGCGCACCTTGTCGGGCTCCAGGCCCATGCGTCGGATCACGTCCTCGACGAGGACTGCGGCGTGAGCGAGCTCTTCCTTCAGTTGCGTTTCGTCCACTGGGCCCTCTGCTGACTCCTTCAGATCGGACGCCCGACCGGCGGCGATTCGGCACTCCCGGGGGTCGCGTTGTCAAGCCACGGCGCCGCGTGATCCATGGTGGTAAACACCCGTGAAGCGATGCCTACCGTACGATTGATTGTCCGCTACGACGGAACCGACTTCTCGGGCTGGCAGCGCCAGCGAGGCGTCCCCACGGTGCAGGAGGAGATCGAGACCGCCGCCAGCGTGATGGCCTGCGAGCGGGTCATCGTCCGGGGCGCCGGGCGCACCGACGCCGGGGTGCACGCGCACGGGCAGCTGGCGGCCTTCCGCACCGAGGCGACCATCCCCGACTACGGCTGGCGCATGGGGCTCACCGGCCGCCTGCCCCGCAGCATCGCCATCGTCGACGCCCGCCAGGTGCAGGACGACTTCGACCCGCGCCGCGCCTCCGCGGGCAAGCGCTACCGCTACCTGATCATCTCGTCGCCGCACCGCGACCCGCTGCTGCGCGACCGCGCCTGGCACCTCTGGGGCGACCTCGACGTCGAGCTGATGCGGCGCGAGGCCGTGGCGCTGGTGGGCACCCACGACTTCGCGGCCTTCCGCGCCGCCGACTGCGAGCGCGAGACCACCGTGCGCACGCTCTTCCGCGTCGAGGTGCTCGACCGCTGGCAGGGCCGCGACGACCTCATCGCCATCGAGGTCGAGGGCACGGCCTTCCTCAAGAACATGGTCCGGGTGATCGTCGGCACCCTGGTCGACGTGGGCCGCAAGCGGCTGCCGCCCGGCACCGTGGTCAAGCGCCTCGCCGACCACGACCGCACCCTCTCGGGCATGACCGCCCCGGCGCAGGGCCTCTACCTCGACGAGGTCTTCATCAAGGACGACTGGCGTGTGTCGGACGATCCGCTGCGCCCCTGCCCCCCTTACGCGGCCAGGTATCTCTACCCCGACGCTACGGAGAAGCCGTGACCCGCGCGCGCCCCCTCGCCCTCACCCTCGCCCTCGTGGCCGCGCCGCTCGCCGCGCAGGCCGACCCGCCGCCGAAGGTGTGCATCGCGGTCGCGGGTGATCCCGACGAGGCCGTGCGCACGCTGGCGCGCGAGACCGAGGAGCGGCTCTCCACCTCCCCGAGCTGGCGCGTCGTCGCCGACGCGAGCACCCGTGAGGCCCTGCGGGGCGAGTCGCCGACGCCCGCCGATCAGGCCGACCGGGCCGCGTCCCGTCGGGCCCTGCGCGCCACCGACGCGGACGCCAGCACCCTCGACAGCGTCGGCGACGCGCTCGGCTGCGCCTGGTTCGTGACCCTCACCTCACGCTCGGCGGGCACCGCCCCGAGGGTCTACGACCTGGGGCGCCACGCCTTCGTCGCCACCCCCGAGGCAGGATCGTTTGACGCTCCTGCCGTGGTGCTTCTGCTGGAGGGCGCTGTGACCCACCACGTCGTTTCGACCCCCGCCACCGCCTCGCCGACCGCGGCGACGCCTCCCCGTAGCTCGCCGGTAGCCCCGGCCCGGAGCGCGCCCGCGATCTCTCGCGTGTGGCCCTGGCTGGTCGTCGGGGGCGTCGTCCTCGGCGTGCTCGGCGCGGTGGTGCTGCTCCAGGGCGAGTCCACGCCCCGCACCAACCTCTCGGTCGTCCACCGGGGCGTCGAATGAGCCGCCTCCGCCTGTGGCTCTTGTCGCTGGCGCTCTGGCTGATGAGCGCCGCGGCGCTGGCGCAGCCTCACGGGCACGACGACGCGATGGCCTCTCGCGACCTGGCGCTCTCCATCCCGGCCGTTCCCGCGGACTACGCCACCCAGCAGCTCGGGCCGCTGGCGGTCAGCTACCCCCGCGCGATGCGCCCGGTCTTCGCCGAGGCCCTGGCGCGCGCCGAGCGTGACGCTCGGGCGGTGGGCACCCCGCTGGGCATGCCGGAGCTCCCCCGCCTCTCGGTGCGCCTCGTGCCCGACGCCGCCGCGATGCGGGCGCTCAGCCCCCCGGAGCTGCCTCCGCCGCTGTACGCCGCAGGGGTCGCGTATCCCTCCATCGGCCTCACCCTGGTCTCCGCGAGGGCGCCGTCGACCGGTGACGCGACGCGGGTCGCGCAGGTGCTCCGCCACGAGCTCGCGCACCTCGCGTGGGGCGCCGCCACCGGGCAGGCCGCCGGTCCGCGGTGGTTCACCGAGGGCCTCGCGGTGGAACAGTCGGGCGAGCAGTCCTTCGAGCGCTTCCAGTCGATGGCGCAGGCGAGCTTCACGCGCGGCCTCGCGCCGTGGCCGCAGCTCGACGGGCGCTTCGGGGGCAGCACCGAGCAGGTCGACCTCGCCTACGCGCAGGGCGCCGACATCGTGGCGTGGCTGCTGCGCCGCGACGGCCCCGGGCGCTTCGCCGTGCTGGCCGAGCGGCTGCGGGGCGGAGAGCAATTCCCCGAGGCGATGCGCACCGCCTTCGGGGCCTCTGTGGCGACGCTGGAGGAGCAGTGGCGCGAGGACGTCCGCAGCCGCTTCGCGCTGGCGCCGATCTGGGCCGGATCGGGCCTGGTGACGGTGGTGTTCCTGCTGATGATGGGCGCGGCGTCGCTGCGTCGCTGGCGACGCTCGGCGAAGACCCGTGAGCGCTGGGCTGCGGAGGAGCGAGCGCGACGGCAGCCACCGCGCTGGGTGGTCGTCACGCCGGGAATGCGGGGAGAGTGACCGGCGATCCCCTGTCGCGAGAAGCGAAGGGTGACCGCCGGAGGAGAGCTCAGGGACCGATGCGGGGGGCGGTCGGCAGGAAGATGCTGACCCCGAGGGAGACCATCTGGTTGAAGCTGAGGGTGCGGTCGTCCGAGGTGACCGCCGAGACGCGGCGGGCCGCGTTGGTCTCGAAGTAGGTCGAGACGAGGTCGGAGAAGCCCTCGCACGAGGCGTTGCCCGCGGCGCCGCAGCGGCTGACCGTGGAGTTCTCGTCGGTGCCCGAGCGGTTCCAGCTGAAGGGCGTCGCGCGGTACTCGACGTTGACCGACACGAAGCGGTTGATGAAGAAGTTGAGGCCGAAGCCGAAGGTCGGCGCCACGGCCAGGCGGCTCGCGCGAGCGCTCTGCGAGTTGGCCCACGAGCGGCGGAGGTTGTTGGCCGCGACCGAGTCGAGGCCGGTGGTCTGCGAGCCGAGAGAGAAGTCGGCGCGCTCCGTGACGCCCACGAAGGCGACGCCCGCGACGAAGTAGAGGTCGAGGTCGGCGACCAGGTTCTGGAACAACGCGAACTTCCCGCGCAGCGGGATGAAGGTCGCGTAGAGGTCGATCATGTAGTCGCGGCGGCCGATCTGCTGCGGGAAGTTCGCCCGGGCAGGGATGTTGGGCGTGTTGCCGGGCGAGCGGGCCGTGATCTGCGTGGTGAGCGAGGTGTCGAGGCCGGCGGCGCCGACGAAGCCGACGCCCACGCCGATCCAGTCGGCGAAGTGGTAGTTCGCGCGGAGCCCGAAGTAGAGCTCCCGGGAGAACTCGTCCTGGAGGGTGATGCCTACCGTCGGGGTCAGCGACAGGCGGTTCTCGCGGTAGCGAACCAGGCGCGCCACCGAGCGGGCGCCCGCCAGCGGGCCGCGGATCTGAATGTCCTGGGCGGCGGCGGAGCTCGTGACCAGGGACGCTCCCGCGAGCACCAGCGTTCCAAACAAGCGCTTCATCGATGCCATCTTTCTTCGCTCCGAACCGCTCACTTGGGCAGGTGATACGAGAAGCTGAACGGCAGGAACACCGTCAGCCCCACGGAGAGCATCACGTTGTCCGTGAGCGCGCTCTCGCTCGTCCAGTTGGCCGGGTTGCGGCGACAGGCCGTGCAGGTCGTCGAGATCGGACCGCCGGTGGTGTTCGAACCCGTCTCCGGGAGGTTCGTCGAGGTGTTCTCGAGGAGCTCCGGGTAGATGAAGTTGCGCAGCTCTGCGGTGATGGCCACCGAGCGCGACACGAACACCCGGAACCCGAGGCCCGCGTCGAAGAGGATCCGCGTGTTCCAGTCGAAGGAGCGGACCTCCGGGTCGACCGCGGCGATGGGCCGCGTGCGCATGACCCCGACGCCGGCCGTCAGGTACATGTCCCAGTGGAAGATGAAGCGGTTGAACATCGAGAACTTCCCGTACAAGGGCACGTACGAGAAGTTCACCGCGGCCGCGAGCTGGTACTCGTTGATCGGAACCACCAGCTCGGCCGAGCGGCCGACGAAGTAGTTCACGTCCGAGGTCGAGTTGAGCCCCTGGAAGAACACGCCCGTGACGCCGACGGCGAGCACGTTCGAGATCCAGTAGTTCATCGAGAGCCCGAAGCCCGTGTGCGACACGAACGGATCGTTCAGCGAGAAGTTCGCCGAGGGGTTGATCTCGAAGCGGTGATTGCGCAGCGCATAGATCTGCTGCACCGCGTAGATCTCCTCTTGGAGACGATGCCTCTGCGCCGCGACCTCCCCGCCGGGGACGGTCAGCGAGGGCAGCGGCGAGTCGCCTGACCCGCTCGCCGCCGGCGTGGCGCCGTCCGCGGGAGGCGTTGTCGCCTCACCCTCGGTAAAGGTCATCGAGCCGCCGGTGTCCCCGCCCGCGGGCGGAGTCGGCTGCGCGTTGCGAGGCTGCGCGAGCAGCTGCGACGGTGCGCCCAGGAGCGCTGCGGTCAGCAGCGCTCGGACGATCTTTCCTCGACCCATCGTCACCCCTGTCATGGTGCCTGCCCAGTGCCCTTGTCCGCGATTCTAACTACTGGAAATCGCAGGGAATTTCGCCAACCTCGAACCGACTATATCACGCGCTCTTCGCGCGTCGCAACAGCATTGTCTGGCGCCGGACGCTCACGCGTCTGCACCTTCTCCGCGGGAGAACAGCGCCTCGACGAACTCCGCCGAGTCGAAGTCCCGCAGGTCGTCGGCCTTCTCGCCGACGCCGATGAAGCGCACCGGGAGCTTGAACTCGTCGGCCACGGCGAGGATCACCCCGCCCTTGGCAGTGCCGTCGAGCTTGGTGAGCACCACCCCGGTCACGTCGAGCGCCTCGCGAAACTCCTTGGCCTGGCTCAGCGCGTTCTGCCCCGTCACCGCGTCGAGCACGAGCAGCACCTCGTGCGGAGCGCCCGGGCAGGCCTTGCCCGCGGCGTCGCGGGTCTTGCGGAGTTCTTCCATCAGCGGGGCCTTGTTCTGGAGGCGGCCCGCGGTGTCGGCGATGACCACGTCGAAGCCCTCGGCCACGCCGCGCGCCACGGCCTCGTACACCACGGCGCTCGGCTTCGCGCCGTCCTTCGCCTTGTGCACCGTCACTCCCACGCGGGTGCCCCACATCTCGAGCTGCTGCACCGCCGCCGCGCGGAACGTGTCCGCCGCCGCGAGGAGCACCTTCTGCCCGGCCTGCTTGTAGCGCCCGGCGAGCTTCGCCGTGGTCGTGGTCTTGCCCGCGCCGTTGACGCCCACCATCAGGATCACCAGCGGCGACTGCTTGGCCGACGAGCCGAAGGCCGGGGCGTCGACCGCGAGGATGCGCTTCGAGTCTTCACGCAGCGCGTCCCACACCCGGTCGGGCGCGGAGAGTTCGTTGCGATCGAGGCGATCGCGCAGCCCGTCGACGAAGCGCTTCGTGGTGACCACGCCGACGTCACCGGTGAGCAGGGTCTCCTCGATCTCCTCGAGCAGCGCGGGGTCGATCTCCTTCTTCCCGCTGAACACCGAGAAGAGCCGCTGCATGAAGCCGCCGCGCGTCTGCGCGAGGCCACGCTTGACCGCCGCGACGTCGCGGGGAGCAGCGAGCGGCGCCGGAGCCGCGCGACCGACGACCACCGCGGGAGCCGCGGGGGCCTCGACAGCGGGCGCCGCAGCGGTCTCGGCCGCGGTGGGCGCCGTCGCAGGAGCGGCCTCGCCCACGGGCGCGGTGACCGGCGCCTGCTCCGGGGCCTTCGCGACAGGCTCCTCCGCCGCCGGGGCCTTCGCGACCACCGGCGGAGCGACGACCTCGGCCGGAGCCGCGGGCTTCGGCGGAGCCGCGACGGTCTCGACTGGGGCCTCGGTGGGCTTCGCAGGCTTTGGCGGCAGCGGGGCTGGAGCCTCGTCGCCAGCGGGCAGCTGCGGCCCCTTGCGGGTGAGCAGATATGCCGCGATGCCGACGATGACAACCAGCAGGAGAATGATCAGCCAGGAATCCATCCGAAAGCGCGCCTCCTCGTGCTGCGACGCACGCGCCCCTTTTCGGGGAGCCGCACCATAGAGCCCATCAATTCACGGCGTCAACGGCGTCGGAGGCATCATTCGCCGTGGCTTCTCCGCCGCCCAGCGCGCTCTCCACCGCGCGAACCGTCTGCGCGTCGGGAGCGTCTGGACCGTACGCGCCGCGCTCCAGCACATCGACCCAAGGGGCCTCTCGCCCCGCGACCAGCGTCGCTCCGACGGCCTCGCGGGGCGTAGGAATCACCGCGCCCTCGGCGACTGCCGCGAGCGCGGGACGCGCGCGATCGAAGACCGCCTCGCGCCACCCGAGCATCCCGACCCGCACGCAGTGCCTACCCGGCCCGAGCCTCGCGACGTCGAAGCGGCGCGACTCGTAGCCCTCCGCCGACACGACCACGCTCAGCGCCTGACCTCTCGACAGCAGCGTCGGCGCGGACGCGGGTCGCGCGCTCGACTCGTCCTCGCCGACGAATCGATAGCGGGCTGCCGACAAGAGCTCGCCGGTGGAGCGGTCGAAGGCCTCCACCACCGCCTCGATGGCGCCGTCGGGGGTCGCTCCGGTGCGCACGACGGCGTCTCGCTTTACGTCGACGGGTAAGATCTCCACCGGCGCGGGACGGCTGCGGCCTCGGGCCGCGAAGGCCGCCGAAGCGAGCGCGAGGAGGGCCCAGGGCGCGGCCATCCAGGCCCAGTGGATGGGCTCGGAGGGCGACTCGCCGACCCGGAGCGGTGCGCTCTCCGAAGGGATGAACCACGGGTCCGCCGGGTCGAAGCGGGCGCGGAGGGTCGAGCCGGAGAGCTGGGCCTGCTCGAGGTCGACCTCGAAGGCGAACTCGCCCGAAGGGTCGGTGCGTACCGCGGCCACGGTCTCGTCCCCGCGCATCAGCCGAATCGGCGCGCCGCCCACGGGCTCGTCGGTGGCGGTGCGCAGCCGGCCACGGAGACGAGCGCGCGGGTCGTCGGGCTCGGACACCAGCGCCGTGGTGAGGGTGGTGTCGGCGCGTACCAGCACCGTGCGCCCCGCTCCCTCGACGAGGCGCCCCGGACGCACCTCCACCCTGGGGCGGATCTGGTAGATCCCAGCGCGGGGAAAGGCCCCCGGCGGAGGGGCCAGGCGCGCGAGGCCCGTGCGGTCGCTCAGGCCCGCGACCAGCACCCGGGCGCGGCCGCCCTCGACGGCGACGAGGTCGACGGCCAGGCCGCCTGGGTCGAGCCACGCGGCGCGGCCGGTGTAGACGGTGACGTTGAAGGTGGGGGGCGGCTCGGAGAGGGAGAGCGGCGCGGCCGGAGCGGAGAGCTCCACGGTCACGAAGGGCGCGTCGAGCTCGATGTCGGCCCGGGTCGAGGCCGGTGCGAAGCGCTCGTCGCCGGCGAAGCGGACGTCTACCGCGACCTCCCGCACCTGCTCTCCCAGTTGCGCCTCGATGACGCTCTCACCCTGCGAGTCGGTGCGCTCCTCGCGGCGGATCTCCAGCCCCGTGGGGCTCACGATGGAGACCGCCAGGGCGCGCCCTTCCACCCCCGCGCGGCGGTCGTCTCGGAGGCGCACCGACAGCACGAGGGTGTGCCGATCGGCGGACACCTGCGGGTTGAGCGTCAGCTCGGTGGCGGTGCTCACCCGGATGGGGAAGGCCTCGACCGAGGGAGCCACGCAGATGAACACGGCGCCCAGCCAGAGCGCCCAAAGGACTCGCACCGTCGTGGAGGGTGGACCGTGGCCGTCGGTGCTGGCAAGCGCCTGCTTCGCTTCATGGCCCGCGGCGACGGAGGAGTACCATCCCCGGACGCACCGTATGGAAACCTCCCCTGAGTCGCCCATGGTCCCCGCTCCGAAGCCTCGTCGGCGGATGCGAAACTACCTCCTCGAGCCGCGCTTCCAGCTCCGCTATGCGGCGCTGCTCTCGGGCGTGGCGCTGCTGATCTTCGGCGCCCTGGCGGCGGTGATCGTCCAGAGCGGCCGGGTCGCGGCAGACGTCTCGCACGCCGCGGTCGACCTCGCTGGCGTGGCGGCCGACCAGGCCGAGCGAGCGCACCACGAGAGCCAGGCGAACGCCGCGCTGCTCCGGCTCCAGCGTATCTCGGACAGCGGCGGCGACCCGGCGGTGGCCCGCGCGATGGAGGCCGAGCTGGCCCGCGTGGAGGCCGAGGGCCGGAGCTTCGTCCGCGCGGTGCAGCAGCAGCGCGAGCAGGCGCGCCTCAAGCGCCTGGAGATCGAGCAGGTTCGCCGACGCGTCGTCTGGATCGTGCTCGCAGCGGGCCTCGCGCTCGGCCTCGCGCTCTTCGCGGTGGGCATCGTGCTCTCGCACCGCATCGTCGGCCCGTCGTACCGGCTGAAGCAGCTCTTCTGGAAGGTCAGCCGGGGCGACCTCGCCTTCTCGGAGAAGCTGCGCGGCGGCGACGAGCTCGTCGACCTCTTCGAGGCCTTCACGTCGATGGTGGCTTCGCTGCGCGCCCAGCACGCCGGCGACCTCGCCCGCCTCGACGCGGCCTTACAGGAGCTCGTAAAGGCTCACCCCGACGAGGCGGGGGTGAAGACGCTCCGCGCGGCGATCGAGCGGATGCGTCAGCGGCGCGGCGCGCAGGACGACACCGCGGCGCTCAGCCCCGACGGGCGGGCCCCTTGAGCACCCCGTCGGCGCCGAGCGTATAGGGGCCGGTCGGGATACGGGGCAGCAGCGGAAGCACCTTCTCCCGGAGCTCTTCGGGGCAGGCCCAGCCCTTCTCCGCGAGCCCCTCGGCCACGTTGGTGCGGATGCGGAGCGAGTCGTCGCGCACCAGGAGCGCGAAGATGGGCTCGGCGCCCTTCGGGTCGTCCTGGGCGAGCAGCGTGCGCACGGCGTGGAAGCGCGTGTCCTCGCTCACGTCGTCGAGGAAGGGGATGATCGCGTCGGGTACCCGCGGGTCGGCGCAGTCTTCGAGGGCGATGATCGCCTGGATCTTCCGCTCGGCGTTCTTCTGGTACGCCGTCTCCTCGCCCGAGAGCACGTCGATGAGCTCGGCGACGAACTGCTCCTGCGGCAACAGCGAGCGCAGCATCTTGATCGGCCAGTTGACCGCCTGGGCCTTGCGAAGGAACTCCTTCACGGGCTCGACCGCGGTCTCCCTCGCCTCGGAGATGTGCTCGAGGATGAACTGCTTCTCCTCGCGGTCGGTGATGGAGGGGTCGACGGTGAAGTTGAAGCGCGGCAGCAGCGCGCGCCACGCCTCGTCGGTGGCGACCTTGCAGAGGTACTCGATGGAAGCGAAGCGATCGGGGCTCATGGCCCGCTTGTCGAGCACGCGCTCGGCGTGCTTTTGAAGCGGGTCGGCCCCGCCAGCGTTACGGCCCCGGAGAAAGTCGAAGAGTCCCATTTCGGCGCGGACCTATACTCCAGGACCGCGCCGCGCGCACGTCTTCGGCTGGAGCTCAGCCGCCGTCGGAGCCCTCGTCGCCCTCGCCGGTCAGCGAGGCCACGAGCTGATTGATGCGGTAGACGATGCCCCCGAGCTCGGCGTGCTCGACGTTGATGCGGTGCTGCGTGTTGCCGTTGACGATCGTGAGGAGGCCCTCCTCGATCTGCTCGATGGGCTTCTCGAAGTACTGGGCGACGTAGAGGTTGTAGCCGATCGCCATCGCGAGCCCGAGGAGCATCGTGGCCAGCACCGGGAAGGCGACGTTGCCGGCGGGGGCCTGCGCCTCGGTGAGGCTGCGCAGGACGATCGCGCCGGCCTGCTGGGTGAACGCGCCGGGCATGGGCATCATGCGCGCGAGGTAGTCCTGGCCGCCGAGGCGGAGGCGGACCTCCGAGCGGCCGCGGATGAGCTGCTCGCCGCCTGCCGCGGGCGAGTTGGCCCAGGTGACGAGCTCTTCCTTCTCGCGCTGCGAGCCCACCGAGAGGGACTGCACCGTGTAGCGGCTGCCCTCGCGGAAGATGTACCCGACGCCCACGCTGATGCGCTCGCCGTCGTTGCGCGCCGCGCTGTCGGCGACCGCGAAGCCCGCGAGCACGCCGCCGCGGATGCGGCCCTCGGCGATCACCGGCACCACGGCGATCTCCATCCACCCCTGGTCGCCGTAGCGGATGAAGTCGCGCACGGAGTGGCCCGTCGCCCCGTCGAAGGCCTGGCGTACGGCCGCGAACTCGGTGCGCAGGTCGCGCCCCGCGTCCAGATTGCGCTCGGCGTTGCGCGCCAGCACCCGGCCCTCGGCGTTGAGCAGCACCACGAGCTCGGCGGGGCGGTTGCGCCGCGGGAGCGTGGCGAGCTGACGCGAGACGCCCTGGGAGACCGCGAAGGCGGCCTCGCGCTGAGCGCTCTCGCTGTCACCCGTATAGACCGTGCCCACCTCGGCGGAGCGCGCGGCGGCCTCGACGGCCTCCACGAACAGGTCGCCGTCTTGAGCGCGGACAGCCTCGAGCAGCGCCACGGAGCGCATCACCGACGGGGCCACGTCCTGGAGCAGCGCCTCGGAGGCCCGGCCCTTCACGAGGAACCAGGCGATGAGGCTGATGAGCACCACCGTGACGACGTTACCGGCGAGAATCTTCCATCGCATCGTTCGCTCCACCCATCGGAGAGACTGCCGACGCCCGGCGAGCTCGCACAAACAAGGTGGAGCCGCGACGACCCCTTCCGTGCGCGACGCTCGTTGGCGATACTCACTCGGAGGTATCACCCCGGCGAGAGCGGGGTCAAGACGCTCGGAGGAAGCCACACCCGCGATGTCCGAAGCCCCCACGCAGAAGCCCCCGCTCACGATCTGGTCCGACCCGCGCCTCCAGGCCCATCAGTCCAGCGGCTACCACGCCGAGCGACCGGCCCGGCTCGACGCCGCCCTCCGAGGCGCGCGGTCCGTCGTCGCCGGGGTGCACGGCCAGGAGCGCAGCATCCCCGCCCCCGCCAGCCGCGAGGCGCTCTCCCGGGTGCACGACCCCGCCTACCTCGACCGCCTCGACGCCGCCGACGCGCTCGGCACCCGGGTGCAGCTCGACCCCGACACCTACTTCGGCCCCGGGAGCCTCGGGGCCGCGAAGCTCGCCGCAGGCGGAGCCATCGCCATGGTCGAGGCCATCATGGCCTCCGAGACCGACCTGGGGATGCTGCTCGCGCGACCGCCCGGCCACCACGCCCCGCACGACCGCGCGATGGGCTTCTGCCTCCTCAACAACGTGGCGGTCGGAGCCGCCCACGCCCGCGCCCTCGGCGCCCGCAGGGTCGCCATCATCGACTGGGACGTGCACCACGGAAACGGCACCCAGGACATCTTCTGGCGCGATCCCGACGTGCTCTTCATCTCGCTCCACCAGGCGCCGCTCTACCCCGACAGCGGCTGGGTGAACGAGACCGGCGAGGCCGAGGGCGCAGGCGCCACCATCAACCTCCCCTTCCCCGCCGCGGGCGACGGCGCGCTCTACGCCGCCGCCTTCGAGCGCGTCGTGCTCCCCGTGCTCGACGAGGCCCAGCCCGACCTCATCCTCGTGTCGGCCGGGTACGACGGCCACGCCCGCGACCCGCTCGCGAGCATGCTGCTGCGAGACGGCGACTACGCCTGGATGGCCGCTCGGCTGCGAGAGGCCTCGCACCGACTCTGCCGCGGCCGCATCGGATTCTGCCTGGAGGGCGGCTACGACCTCGGCGCGCTCGAGGCCGGCGTGGGCGCGACGCTGCGAGGCGCCGTCGACCCGGCCTCGTACCCGACCCCCTCCAGCGGCGCCCCTCCCCCGGCCGCCGCGAGGATCGTCGACGGTGTGGTGCGCGCCGCGGCGCCGTGGTGGCGCTGCCTGCGGGACGACCCCTCGGGCCGCTCGATCAGCGCTGCGTGACCGTGGTGCTCGACGCCCGCTCGACGAAGAACGCCACCGCCGCGCCCACCGCCAGGAGCGCGCCGGTGCCGAGCAGGATGTCCGATCGATCGGCCGCGTCCCAGCGGGCGCTGCAGCCGTTGCAGTCCTCGCCCGCGGCGCGGATCGCGAAGTAGCCGCTCACTCCGAAGGCCGCGAGCCCGAGGCTTCCCAGCACCGCGCTGGCGATGTGCGGCGCCGGGCGCGTGCGGTAGACCGTCGACCGCGCCGGGCTCGCGAACACCGCCGCGGACTCGCCCGCGCGCACCCGCACCGTCGCCACCCAGGGCTGCATCCCAGGGCGCAGCACCTCGACGCGGTGCGATCCCTCGCTGGTCGGCGCCGGGCTCGCCAGGGCCGCGGCGCGCAGCGAGCGCCCGTCGAGAATCACCGTGGTCGCCCCGGCGTCGCCCTCCACCCCGACGCGTATGGTCTGGCCGACGGACTGCCGTGCGAGCGTGGCGCGGCGGATCTCGTCGAGGCGCTCGAGCTCGGTGATGTGCTGCTCGACCTGGGCGCGATCGGGCGGGTCGACCTTGTCCCGCAGGTAGCGCCGCAGGTCGTCGATCGCCCCGCGGTAGTCGAGCAGCATCTCCCGGGCGCGCGACATGTTGAACCAGAGCTCCGGGGTCGGTACGGCGGCGTTGGCCAGCTCGAACTCGTGGATCGCGCCGCTGTAGTCGCGCTGCCTGAACTGCTGTAGCCCCGCCGCGATGTGCCGCTGCGCCTCGTCGATGCGCGAGCCCGCCGGGGCCGCGGGCGTCTGCGCGAGAGCGAGCCCCGGGCAGAGCAAGAGTCCGACGGAGAGCAGCAGCGCGAGCCCGCCTCGATGCGCCATCACACGCCGCGCAGGAGGTTGCGGAGCCACACGATCTTCCAGGAGCCTGCGAAGCCCGCCATCAGCCATGGGTCGCGCTCCATCAGTCGCCGGGTGATCCAGCCCGCGCGGTTGTAGTCCGAGCCGCCAGTGAGCATCACGACGCTGCCGCCGCGGGGATCGGCCACGACGTCCCAGCGGTGCTCGACGCCTGCGTAGTCGCCGGAGACTCCCTCGTGCCAGGCGACCCCGTCGCCGAAGCGGGCGCGCTGCACGCCCTCCAGGCGGCTCAGCGGGTTCTCGACCACGCTGCGGAAGCGCACCGCCCCCTCCGGGTCGTCGGCCTCCCTCGGCAGCACCTCGACCTCGCGCATCGACCCCCACACCCGAGAGTAGCCTGCGACGTCGCGCAGCCGAGCCATCACGGCCGACGGGTCCGCCGGGGTCCAGGCCGCCACGGTGACCTGACGCACGGCGCCCTCCTCGGTCATGAGCATCGAGAGCACGGTGCCCTCCCGCGCGAGGCCCACCCACTCGCCGGTCGGCGGCGGCGCGAGCTCCCCGGGCGGTACGCTCCCGGCCGCCGGGCGCATCGGGAGCCGACGCCCTCCCTGGATCTCCGCCCGGCGCACGGCCCCGAGCGCCAGCACGCTGTCGGTCGCGATGTTCATTCCCGCGATGGCGGAGGGGGAGCGGCGCGCGAGCTGCCGCAGGAGCCAGTGCCCCTCGGAGGGGTCGCCCCAGGTGGTCAGGGCCACGACGGAGCGCCCTTCGCCGTCGGGCAGGAGGTCCCAGCGAGACCCGCCGGGGCCGGTCTCGGACTGCGTGACGATCACGTCGACGCGGCGCTCGCCGAGCTCCCGCATCTCGCAGAGGGCGTTGACGTTGAAGAGCGGCGCGGCCACCACGAAGCGGAAGGCCGTGCGCGACTCATGGCGCGAGATCACCTCCACGCTCCGCAGGATGGGCATGAAGGTCGGATACTCCGTCGGCGTGGTCACCACCCGGCGCACCCCCTCGGCCGGCGCGTTGGCGAGCGTCACGAGGGTAATGCGCGCGTCGGGCCCACGGTCGGGGTCGCGCACGATGAACGCCGGACCTCGCGACAGGAGCGGACGGAGCGCCGCGAGCACCGCCGACGTCGGGCCCTGGAGCAGCCGGGTGGGGGCGGCGTCCGTGCGCGCCGCAGCGGGGGCCGGAGCTCCCTCCGCGGGAGAGGCCGCGACGGATCGTGGGCGAGGTGCCGTGGCGCACCCCAGCGTAAGACTCAGGAGCGCGGCGAGCGCCTTGACGGCAACACCCTTGTGCATGGCAACTCTGGCGGATGGTGATGGAAGCGCTGCGGGATGTCACGGGCTGGGCGCGGGTGCTGGCGCGGGTGGCGGTGCGCTCTGAGCTGGTGGCGGGGGCGAGCCCCGAGGCGACGCTGCTGGCGGCTCGGCTGCTCGGCACCGGCCGCGCGGGCATCTCGACGATCTTCCGGGTGCGGGCCGTCGGCGACGCGCGGCGCCCGGCCTTCGTGTGGCGAGGGAGGACCATCGACTTCGCCACGGCGGACGACCGGATCGACCGGCTCGCCGCGGGGCTCCGGCGCCGGGGCCTGAAGCGCCGCGACGCCGTCGCCCTGGTGCTGCGCAACCGTCCCGAGTTCTTCGAGATCGAGGGCGCGATGGCGCGCCTCGGCGGCTCGTCGGTGAGCGTGTCGTGGCGCAGCACGCCGGCGGAGCTGAGGTACCTCCTCGAGCACTCCGGGGCGAAGGCGGTGTTCTTCGAGCACGACCTCGCCGACGTCGTCGAGGAGGCCGTGAAGGGGCTCCCGACGCTCGCCCGCGATCGGCTCTTCGCCGTCGACGGAGACGCGCCGGGGATGGCCCGCTACGACGACGTGCTCGATGCCAGGAAGAGCGCCGAAGCCGATGAGGAGGATGGCGCGGTCGTGATCTACACCTCGGGCACCACCGGCCGGCCGAAGGGCGCCGTGCGGCGCTTCGGGGCGGGGCAGGTGCTCGGCTTCGCGGCCTTCCTGGAGCGGGTGCCCATGCGCCGGAGCGACCGGCACCTCTGCGTGTGCCCGCTCTATCACTCCACCGGCCTCGGGTTCGCGTCCATGTCGCTGATGGTCGGCGGCGCGGTGGTGCTCGAGCCGGACTTCGAGCCGCTGCGCTTCCTTCGCACCGTGGAGCGCGAGCGGATCACCACCACCGCCCTCGTCCCCACGATGCTCCACCGGCTGATGGCGCTCGACTCGGACGTGATCCGCGGCCACTCGACCCGCTCGCTGCGGGTGATGGCCTGCGGCGGCGCCCAGCTCCCGGCCCCCCTCGCCCGCCGCGCCCTCGGCGCCTTCGGCGACGTGCTCTACAACTTCTACGGCGCCACCGAGACCGGGCTCGTCACCGTCGCCACGCCCGACGACCTGCGCGCCCTCCCGGGCACCATCGGCCGCGCCCTGCACGGCGTCTCGATCCGGCTGCTCGACGCCAGCGGGGCGGAGGTGCCGACCGGCGAGGTGGGGGAGCTCTACGCGCGCAGCACGATGCTGGTCGAGGGCTATCACGCCGACGACGGCGCCACGCGCTCTTCGATGCGCGACGGGCACTTCAGCGTCGGCGACCTGGCCACCGTCGACGAGGCGGGCCGCTACATGATCGTCGGCCGACGCCGGGACATGGTCATCAGCGGCGGCGTGAACGTCTATCCCGCGGAGGTCGAGGCCCTCATCGACGCGCACCCCGCGGTGGCGCAGGCGGCCGTCGTCGGCGTCGCCGACGAGGAGTGGGGCGAGCGGCTGAGGGCCTTCGTGGTGCTGCGCGACAGCGTCACCGACGAGCCCCGCGCCGTCGCGCAGGAGCTTCGGCGGTGGTGCCGGGAGCGCGCGTCGGGGGCGAAGGTTCCGCGGGAGTGGGTGTTCGTCGAGGCGCTGCCGTCGAACCCGACGGGCAAGGTGCTGAAGCGGGAGCTCCGCGACTGGCAGGGCGAGGCGATCGCGGTCTGACCCCGCGACTCCTGCCCTTCGCTCAGCGCTCGATCTTCGCCACCCGGGCGGCGTGTCGGCCGCCCTCGAAGGCGGTCTTGGAGAAGACCTCCAGCGCCGCCTCGGCGACCCCCCGGCCGACGACCCGCGCGCCGAAGGCGATCACGTTCGCGTCGTTGTGCTGCCGCGCCGCCCGCGCGGTGAACTCGTCGTGGCAGAGCGCCGCGCGCACGCCGGGGTGGCGGTTGGCGGCGATGGAGATCCCGATGCCCGAGCCGCAGACCAGCACCCCCCACTGGGCCTCGCCGGATGTGATGGAGGTCGCCAGGAGGTGCCCCCAGTCGGGGTAGTCCGTCGAGCTCGCGTCGTGGGTGCCGAGGTCACGCACGGTCTCGCCGCGCGCGACCAGCCAGGCCTCCAGGTGCTCCTTCAACTCGTAGCCAGCGTGATCGCTCGCGAGTACCCAGACCGTCATCATGACTCCTGCGCGCGGCGGAAGAGCAGCGCGGCGTTGGTTCCACCGAACCCGAAGGCGTTGGAGAGGGCCACGTCGATGCGCGCCGCGCGGGCGAGTCCTCGCACGAGGTCGAAGGTCACCGAGGGGTCGAGGTCGTCGGCGTTGAGCGTCGGCGGCGCGGTCTGCTCCGCGATCGCCAGCGCCGTGAACACCGCCTCGATGCCGCCCGCCGCGCCCAGCAGGTGGCCGGTCGAGCTCTTGGTCGCGCTCACCAGCACCCTCGCCGCGTGCGCGCCGAACACCGCCGCCACCGCCTCGGCCTCCGCCCGGTCGCCGAGGGGGGTGCCCGTCGCGTGGGCGTTGAGGTGGTCGACCGCCTCGGGCGAGAGCCCGGCGTCGGCGAGGGCCATGCGCATCGCGCGCGCCGCCCCCTCCCCCCCTTCGGCCGGGTGCGTGAGGTGGTGCGCGTCGTCGGTGGCTCCGTAGCCCGCGAGCTCGGCGTAGATCTTCGCGCCTCGGGCGAGCGCTCGGTCCATCTCCTCGAGCACGAGCACCCCGGCCCCCTCGCCCATCACGAAGCCGTCGCGCTTCGCGTCCCAGGGGCGCACCGCCCTCGTCGGGTCATCGTTGCGCGTGGACATCGCCATCATCGCGTCGAAGCCCGCGAGCCCGAGCGGGGTCACCGTCGCCTCGGCGCCGCCGGCGAGCATCACGTCGACCTCGCCGCGCTGCACCCGGCGCAGCGCCTCGCCGAGCGCGTGGGCCCCCGAGGCGCAGGCGCTGGTGGTGCAGAAGTTCACGCCGCGCAGCCCGAAGCGCATCGCGAGCTGCCCGGGCGCCATGTTGGCGATCACCTGCGGAACGAAATACGGCGTCACCTTGCCGGGGCCGCGGGTGCGCATCGTCTCCAGGGTGCGCTCGATGGAGGCCAGGCCGCCCATCCCGGATCCCAGGATGACCCCCGCCCGCTCCGAGGCCTCGCCCTCCAGCTTCTCCGGCAGGCCCGCGTCGCGCCACGCCTCGCCCGCGGCCACCCAGGCGAAGTGGGCGAAGCGGTCCATCTCCCGGGCCTTGCGCTTGGAGAGCAGCGCGTCGGCGTCGAAGCCGGTCACCTCGGCGGCGATCTGGCAGCGGTAGGCGGACGCGTCGAAGGTGGCGATGCGCGCGACGCCGGAGCGCCCCGCGCAGAGGGCGGCCCAGGACTCCGCGACGCCGATTCCCAGGGGAGTGACGAGGCCGACTCCGGTGATGGCGACGCGGCGCATGGACGATGAGGGCGGGGCGGGTTGTTCAGCTCTTCGCGGGGACACGCGCGACGATGTAGTCGATCGCGTCCTGCACCGCGCGGATCTTGTCCGTCGCCTCGTCCGGGATCTCGACCCCGAACTCCTCCTCGAGGGCCAGCACGAGCTCGACGATCGCGAGCGAGTCGGCCTGGAGGTCGTTGATGAACGAAGCCTCGGGCCGCACCTGCTCAAGAGGTACGTCGAGGTTGTTCGCGATGAGCGCCCGAACCCGCTCTGAAACGTCGCTTCCCGTCATCTGCATTCGCCTCTTTCATTCATCGGGCTGGCGGTCACATCCGCAGCCCGCCGTTGACGCCCAACACCTGACCGGTCACCCAGGCCGCCTCGGCGGAGGCCAGATACACCACCGCCGCGGCCACGTCCTCCGGTCGACCGATTCGCCCCGCCGGGGTCATCTCGATCAGCTTCTTCCGTACCTCGTCGGTCATCCCGGCGGTCATGTCGGTCTCCACATAGCCCGGCGACACCACGTTGCAGGTCACGCCGCGGGAGCCGTACTCCCGAGCGATCGAGCGCGCCATGCCCACGAGCGCCGACTTGCTCGCAGCGTACATCGTCTGCCCCGCGTTGCCCATCGCGCCGACCACCGACGACACCGCGATGATGCGACCGAAGCGGGCCTTCATCATCGAGCGCACCGCGGCCTTCGCCAGGAAGAGCGTGCCCTTCACGTTGGTCGCGAGCATCCGGTCGAAGTCTTCCTCCTGGGCCCGGAGCAGCAGCGCGTCGACGTTGACCCCCGCGTTGGCCACCGCGATCGCCATCGGGCCCTTGCGCTGCACCAGCCCCTCCACCGCCGCCGTCACCGCGGCCGCGTCGCTCACGTCGAAGGGCAGGAGCTCCCCGTCGCCTCCGGCCGCGCGCATCGCCGCGAGGGTCTCCTCGGCCGCCGCGGCGTTGGTCGCGTAGTTCACCGCCACCCACGCGCCCTGCGACGCCAGCGCCACCGCGGTCGCCCGGCCGATGCCCCGCGACGCGCCGGTCACCAGCGCCACCCGACCCGAGAGATCAAACATCCGTCACCTCCGTTGCGCGGCCCGCCGAGAGCGCGGCCGCCGTCTCTTCGAGCGAGGCCCGGTCGCTCACCGAGAGCGTGCGAGCGCCCTTGTGGATCCGCTTGATGAGTCCCGAGAGCACCCTGCCGGGGCCGACCTCGACGAAGGTCGTCACGCCGGCGGCGACCATGGCCTCGACGCTCTCCCTCCACCGGACGAGCCCGGCCACCTGGCGCACGAGCAGCGAGCGCACGCGGGCCTCGTCGGAGGTCGCCGCGGCGTCGACGTTGGCCACGATGGGCGTCGAGGGGGCGGAGAGCGTGATCGTGCGGAGGGCGTCCTCGAGGCGGGCGGCCGCGGGCTCCATCAGCGCGCAGTGGAAGGGCGCGCTCACCTTGAGGGGCATCGCCCGGCCGCGGCGCGCGTCTGCGAGGGCGTTGACCCGGGCGACGGCCTCGGCGTGCCCCGCCACCACCACCTGGCCGGGGGCGTTGTCGTTGGCGGGCTGCACCACGAGGCCGGGCAGCGCCGACATCGCCTCGTCGCAGAGCGCGCGCACTGTGGGGAGGTCGAGCATCAGAATGGCGGACATCGCCCCGACCCCGGGGGCCACGGCGTCCTGCATCGCGCGGCCGCGCAGCCGGAGGAGCCGCGCGGCGTCGTCGAGGCGGAGCGCGCCGGACGCCACGAGCGCGGAGTACTCCCCGAGGGAGTGGCCCGCGTAGAAGGCCGGCGTGAGGGAGGGGACCGCCGCCCGCAGCGCGCGCAGGCAGGCGACGCTGACCGCGAGGATCGCGGGCTGCGTGTTGGCGGTGAGGGTGAGCTCAGACTCGGGGCCGTCGAAGCAGAGCGACGACAGCGCGCGCGCGTCGCTCGCGAGGGAGGCATCGACGAGGTCGAAGACCGCCCGCGCGGATGGCACGTGCTCGGCAAGGTCGCGGCCCATCCCGACGGACTGCGCGCCTTGCCCTGGGAACACGAGCGCGACGCTCATCGCTGGGCGGGGACTGGGGATCAGCCTTCGCTGGAAGCCGGCGCCGGAGCGGGCTTCGCCACCACGGACTGGCCGTTGTAGAAGCCGCAGGCGGGACACACGCGGTGGGGGCGCTGGACCTCACCGCAGTTCGAGCAACGGGTCAGCGCGGGGGCCGCGACCTTGTCATGATTCGCTCGGCGCGTCTTGCGCGCGGTGCGCGAGGTTCTCCTCTTCGGAACTGCCACGGTTCACTACTCCTTCTTGATAAAGCGCGCGAGCGGCGCCAGCCTGGGGTCGATTCCATCACGTGCCAGCGGAGGGGCCGCCGGCATCTCGAGCTTCACCGGGCAGACCTCGTGACGAGGGTGCAGCGGCGCTTCCAACAGGATCGCCTCGCGCAGCCAGTGCGCCAGGTCGATGCGGTCGTCTGTATACACGTCCACGTCGAGCTCATCGCGGGAGAGCTCGACCTCCTCGTGGGCGGCCTTGCCGGGCTTCGTGGAGCCCGCGGGCTCCAGGTGCAGCACGAGGTCGGCGGACATCGTGAGCGTCATGCGCTCGAGGCACGCCACGCAGTCGGTCTGCGCCGTCACCTCGAAGCGACCGCTCAGGAAGACGTTGCGCCCGTCCTTGTCGAGGCGCACCGACGCGTGACCCGGAGCGCCCGGCACGGTCATCAGTCCGGTGCCCTCGAAGACCCCCGCGAGCCACGCCTCATCGAGAGCGAGCTCCTGCTGGAGCCCGTCGTCGGGAATGCGATCAAAGAGGATGACGGGGGGTGCCATGAAGGTGATCCTGTCGCCCCCGCCAGAAGGGGGGGTGGAGTCAGGGCGCGCGAACCTAGAGAAAGACCCTCGGGTGTGTCAAGCGACGCCGGACGAGTAAGTTGCCTCGGGCGATGCGAAGGTGACGGCGCTACCTAGTGAGAGAGTTCGCTGGCGCAGGGCGTTAGGCCCCGCGCGGAGGATGAGAGGCCATGCCGAGACTCCTGGGATATTTCGCGAGCCAGATCGACCGCGTCCGCTGCGTGCTCACCGCCGAGGAGGGCGCGCGGCTCGAGCCTGACGCCCGCGAGGGATTCGGCATCGGGAGCCACCAGGGCAGCGAGGTGCTGCTGCGCCGCTCGCCCACCGGCACCCCGCAGCCGCTCGACCTGCTCGCGGTCGCGGGCGACCTGCGCACGGGCTCCTTCCTGGCGCACGTGCGGCGGGCCCGCGTGGGCGGCCGCACCCCCGACAACACCCAGCCCTTCCGCCTGCGCCAGTGGCTCTTTGCCGCGCTCGGCACGCTCCCGCTCGACGGCGACGGGAAGGAGCGGCTGCTCGCGGAGATGCCGGGCTTCCTCGCCAACAGCCTGCGCGGCGAGACCGACAGCGAGCTGCTCTTCCACCACATCCTCGGCGCGCTCTTCCGCGCGGGCCTGCTCGATGATCCGTCGCCCGATCGCACCGCGCTCCGCGACACCATCACCGCCAGCCTCCGGGCGCTCGACGCCACCCTCGGCGCGACCGCCCCGCTCGCGCTGCTGCTCAGCGACGGGCAGGGCGCCGTCGGGTACGCGCGGGAGATGCCCATGCGCTGGGTGCGCCGCCACGGAATCTCCCGCTGCGCGGTGTGCAGCCGGCGCGACCTCCCGGTCAGCCACGAGACGCTCCGCTACGTGCTCATCACCGACCGGGAGCCGGGGGCTACGGGCTGGCGGCCGTGGGGCACCGAGGAGGGCGGAGGGATGATCGTCGTCGACCGCAACCTCGAGGTGCGCGAAGCGCGATGGCTCGACCTGCCCTGAGGGGCTTCTTACCCGTCTATGTAAGCGGCTCGCTGCTGGCGCTCGCGGGCTGCGCGGCGACGCCCCTCCCGGCGCCGTCCTCGGCGGGGGGCGACGACCTGCCGCCCGCGACGCGATCGGTCGACGGCGTGACCGTCGCGGTGCTGGGCGACCATCGCCCGGCGGTGGCGCGGCTCCTCGACGGGTGGCGCTCGGCGCTCGAGCAGCGCGACCCGGAGCGGCTGCGGGCGCTGGTCGCCCCGATCGTCGGCGGGGTGCAGCAGCCCGGGGTCGGGATGAGCCGGGAGGCGTGGCTCACCCGCGCCGACGCCATCTTCGCGAGCGCGGCCAGGGCCCGGCCGTGGCTCCAGGCGCCGCCGGTGGTGGGCTCCTACGCGGCGTGCGCGCCGAGCTGCCCGAGCGCGCTCCTGGCGCCGGGAGAGTGGCTGATACGCTGGCCAGGCGGCCCGACCGGACGGGTGCTGCCGGGGATGCCGTCGGACCGGGCGCTGCCTTCGACGCTGCGCGTGGCGGTGGTCGACGGCGAGGCGCTGGTGGTGGGCGTCGACGACGAGATCGTCGCGGCGCAGGGGCCGAGCCCGGCCCGCTTCAGCGGCGCTGCCCGACCGTAGGCGCGTTGAGCTGGAAGAGGTAGTTGCGCGCCTCGTTGGCGACGGTGCCGTAGGGGAAGCGGCGCAGCAGGGTGCGGAGCGTGGTGCGGGCGTCGCCGAAGAGCTGCAGGTCGACCTGGCACTGGGACATCTTGAGCAGCGCGTCGTCGGCGGCCTCGCGGTCGTTGCCGTCGGCGACCGCCTGGAGCATCACGATCGCCTCGCGCTGGCGCCCGAGGTGCCGCAGCGCGTCGGCCTGGGCGATGCGTACGAAGGGGATGTGGCCCGCGTCGTCCTTGAGCCGGATGGCCTCCTCGTAGGACTCGCCGGCCTCGGCGTAGCGGGCCATGCGGGCGTGCTCGAGGCCGCGCTGGTAGGCGATGACCGAGAGGTTGCTCCGGAAGCGGTCGACCACGTCCTGGAACATCGCGATCTCGACCGCGGTGAGGCGCTCCCGCCGGAGCTGCTCCCACGACTCGACCACCTCCTGCTGGCGGCCGTCTCGGACGAGGTCGTAGAAGGCCTGGGCGCGGGCGTCGAGGGCGGCGCGCTCCTCCTTCTCGCGCACGACCACGGCGAGCTCGCGCCGGCTCTGCTCCTCGGTGCGGCGCAGCCCGCGCAGCTCGGCGTCGCGCTCCCGCAGCGAGGCGTCGAGCCAGAGCTTGATGCCGCCGAAGATCACGACGACGAAGAGCACGTAGGCCGTGGCGCTGTTGACCGTGATGCGCCGCTCGTAGCCCGCCTGGCGCCGGGCGATGCTCTTCACGTCCGCGGAGAGGGCGCTCGTGAGGTTGCTCGACTTGATGATCAAGCCGCGGCTCTCGATGATCTCGCGCTTGATCTCCCGGAACTCCTCCTCGACGTCGCGGCTCGACATGGCCCGACAGGCCTTAGTCCAGCGGCGTCGGCGCTGGCAAGCGCCGCGGGCCCCCTCGCGCTTGCGGGTCGCCCCGCTCAATGGTAATCGCCGCGGCCGAAGGGATCACGCGTTCCATGGGACAAGTCATCGACATCAACGAGCTCCGCCGCGGCAACAAGATCGACATCGAGGGCGAGCCCTACCAGGTCGTCAGCGTGGACTTCCGCAAGCCCGGGAAGGGGACGCCGTCCACCTCGGTCAAGATGAAGTCGATGATCAGCGGCAACGTCCTCGAGCGGACCTACAAGTCCGGCGAGAAGCTCACCGGCGCGGACATCGAGGAGCGCGAGATGCAGTACCTCTACGCCGAGGGCGACCAGCTCGTGTTCATGGACAACGCCACCTACGAGCAGGCGCACGTCGACGCCAAGCACTTCGAGGAGCGCGGGTTCCTCCTCGACAACGCCATCTGCCAGGTGCTGCTGCACAACGGCACGCCCATCGGCGTGACGCTGCCCACCTGGGTCGAGATGGAGGTCGTCGAGACCGAGCCGGGCTTCAAGGGCGACACCGCCAACAACGTGCTCAAGGCCGCCAAGTGCTCGACCGGCGTCATCGTGCAGGTGCCGATCTTCATCAACCAGGGCGACTTCATCCGCATCGACACCCGCACCGGCGAGTACTCCGAGCGCGTCGCCAAGACCCGCTGAGCCTCCGTCGGTCCCCCGCCCGCGCCCCGCGGCCCCGTTTTACACCACAAGGTATGGAGCAGGTGAGCTGATGCCCGTCGAGTGGATCGACGCGCACCCCGAGGGCCACTGGCTCCTCTGCGGGCGCGTGCTGGACCGACCCTTCCCCGAGACCATCCTCCTCGCCGAGGGGCCGCACCGCATCCAGGTGAACGGCGCCTGCACGCGGGACCTCGACCCCGGCGACCTCGTGCGCCTGCGGGCCGTGATCGACCACGACCCGGCGGACCTCTACCTCCCGCCGGACCGCGCGTTTCCCGTCTACATGGCCTTCGAGTCGCAGAGCCTCCACCGGCCGACGCGCTCTCCCTTCGCCCGCGGCAGCGAGACCTGGCGTCTCGCCCAGGACGGCGTGCGCCAGCGGCTCTCGCTGCGCCACCACGCGAGCGACCAGGTGCGCGCCTACTTCCGCGCGCAGCGCTTCCTCGAGGTCGAGACCCCGGCGATCGTCTCGTGCCCCGGGCTCGACGTGCACCTCTCGGCCTTCGGGGTGCTCGGGCACATGCAGCCCACCGCCTCGGGGCTGCCCACCCCCTACGGCTTCCTCATCACCTCGCCGGAGCTGCACATGAAGCGGCTGCTCGTGGGCGGCGTGAACCACTGCTTCCAGCTCGCGCGCTGCTTTCGCGCGGGCGAGGTCGGGCGGCGGCACCAGCCGGAGTTCACCATGGTCGAGTGGTACCGCGCGTGGGCGGGCCTCGACGACGTGCTCGCGGACACCGAGAACCTCGTGCGAGCGGTCGCCGCCGTGGGGCCCTCGCCCGGGGTGATCCGCCTCGGCGAGAACGAGATCTCCGTGGAGGAGGAGTTCGCGCACATGACCGTGCGAGAGGCCTTCGCGCGCTGGGCGCCGGACGTCACCGACCCCATCGGCCTCGCCGCCTCCGACGAGGAGGAGTACTTCCGGCGCTTCTCCCAGGACGTCGAGCCGGGCCTCGGCTTCGACCGGCCGACCTTCCTCACGCACTTCCCCTCGGTGCACGCCTCGCTGGCGCGTCGCTGCGACGACGACCCCAGCGTGTGCTTCCGCGCGGAGCTCTATATCGCCGGCGTCGAGCTCTGCAACGCCTTCGACGAGCTCACCGACCCCGAGGAGCAGCGCCTGCGCTTCCTCGAAGACCAGCGCCGACGGGCCGAGCTGGGCCTGCCGGTGTACCCCCTCGACGAGGGCTTTCTCCGCGCGCTGGAGGAGGGCATGCCGCCCGCCGCGGGCAACGCCCTGGGCTTCGATCGGCTGGTGGCCCTGGTCGCCGGGCGCGAGACCCTCGACGACGTGATCGCCTTCCCCCACCGCGCCAGCGGCGCTCACCCCCCGCGGTAGCGCTCCAGCAGCTCGCGCGCGGCGCGGTAGGGGTCGAACTCCCGAGCGAGCACCCGCTTCGCCGCCTCGTCCATCGCGCCGCCCACCTTCGAGAGCGCGTCCTCCACCAGCAGGTCGCGAAACACCAGGCTGAGCTCGTCCCTCGCCCTCGCCGCGCGCCGCTCCTCGCCCGCCCTCGTCTGCCCGAGCCACTCGCGGTGCTTCGCGATCGCCTCGACCAGCTGCGCGACGCCCTCGCCCCGCGACGCGACGGTCTTCACCACGGGCGTGAACCACTCCTCCGCGCTCACCTTGTGCTCGGCCTCGCGGTCGAGCCGCGCGCCGTGGTGGCCGAAGGAGTGCGAGCCGGCGTGCAGCAGCTCGTGGCTCATGCCGACCATCATCTCGAGGTCGCGCACGGTCGCGTCGGCGCCCTCGCGGTCGGCCTTGTTGACCACGAAGAGGTCGGCGATCTCCAGGATGCCGGCCTTGATGGCCTGCACCTCGTCGCCCATCCCCGGCGCCATCACCACCAGGGTGGAGTGCGCGAGGCGCGCGATCTCCAGCTCGTCCTGACCCACGCCCACGGTCTCCACGATGATCACCCCGGCGCCCCAGGCGTCGAGCACCCTCACCACGTCGGCGGTCGAGCGGGAGAGCCCGCCGAGCTGCCCACGGGTCGCCATCGAGCGGATGAACACCTCGCCGTCGAGCGCGTGGCGCTGCATCCGGATGCGGTCGCCCAGGATCGCTCCGCCGGTGAAGGGCGACGACGGATCGACCGCCACCACGCCCACGCGCACGCCCTGCTTGCGGTAGTGCCCGATGAGCTGGTCGGTGAGCGTGCTCTTGCCCGCGCCGGGGTTGCCCGTGACGCCGATGATCCAGGCGCGGCCGGTGTGTGGGTGCAGGTCGGCGAGCGCGCCGAGCCAGTCGCCCGCGCGGTCGTCGATGTCTCTCATCAAGCGCGCCGTAGCGCGCACCTCGCCGCGAAGAACCCGCTCTGCCAGTGGATGCATGGCGCCGCGGGTTGTATCACACGGGCATCGTGCCGCTTCGCCCCCTCACCGCCGCCCTGGCCTTGTGCCTCGTCGGCTGCCTCCCCGAGCCCGCTCGGCCTCCGGGGGCCGTCTTCGACTCTGGTGTTCCGATCAGCTTCGACGTCGTGGTGGAGGAGACCGCCCCGGTCGACGTGCCGCCGGTCGACCGCCCCGTCGCGATCGACGCGGGCGCCGACGTGCCCGACGTGACCGACGCCCCGACCGACCGGCCCATCGTCACCGGCGACGGGCCCGACCCCTCGCGGCGCTACCCCTCCGGGCCCTACGGAACGCTGGTCGGCGGCGTGATGCAGCCCTTCGAGCTCGCGGACTGCGCTGGCAACACGTTCCGCTTCGCGGGCCCCGACTGGGTGACCGCGAGGGCCACGCTGGTGACCTTCACCACGGGCTACTGCGAGGGCTGCGTCGAGCTGGCGCGCTCGATCCAGAGCAGCGTCAACCTCCCGTACCGCCCTCGGGGCCTTCGCGTCGTCGGGGTGCTGACCGACGGCAGCGTCCCCGGCGACCCCGCCACCCGCACGTTCTGCCAGCAGTGGGTCTTCCAGGCGGGCATCTCGCACCCCATGGCGCTCGACCTCGCGAGCGCGCTCCGCTCCCACACCGACCGCCTCACCCTGCCGCAGTGGGTGCTCACGGACGAAAACGGCCGCATCCTCTGGCGCGCGGCGGGCTCCGCGGCGGCCCTCAGCGAGCTCCGCGCCCGGCTCGACGCGCTGCTCCCCGGGACGCCATGACCGATCGCTCGAGGCGACGCTGGCTGACCTCCGTGGGCGCGGCCTCGCTGGCCGTGGGGCTCCCCCGCTGCGACCGCGACGAGCCGGTGGTGGCCGTCGACGCGGGCCCGACCGACGAGTGGACGCGGGTGCGCTGGAGGCTCTTCGAGGGCGCGAAGATCATCGTGGCGCGCGACGGCCGCGGGCTCTTCGCCATGTCGGCGGTCTGCCCCCACCAGGGCTGCATCGTGGGTCCCACGCCCGGCCGCGTGTGCGTCCCCCCGGAGGATGGCGCGACCTCCGAGACCCCGACGCTCTGCTGCGCCTGCCACAGCTCGTCCTTCGACGGCGATGGCCTCGCCATCAGCGGGCCCGCGGCGCCGCGGCGGCTCGCCCACTGGCGGGTGCTCGTCGACGGCGGTCGGGTGCGGGTGATGGTCAACGACCCCGTCGCGGTCGCCTTCCGGGCGGTAGAATGATCGCCTCGATGCGCCACCGGCCTCGTACGCCTGGCGCGCGCTGAAGGAGAACGATGGCGAAGGAGCCGGAAGAGAAGGTCCCCGGGCGGCTGATGCGGACGCTCAAGACGGGGTGGCTCGGGAGCGCGGTCGCGTCGAGCTACCTGGGCGGCAAGATCGTCGATCGGCTGCGCGGCGACGAGGGCCGCGCGGACGCGGAGCTCAGCCGGCACCTCCAGAACGCGAAGCGCATCGCGAGCACCATGAAGGAGCTCCGGGGGCCGTTGATGAAGGTGGGCCAGCTCCTGTCGACCCACGCCGAGGCGCTCCCCGGGGAGTACGGCGAGGTGCTGCGCTCGCTCCAGAGCTCGGCGCCGCCGATGTCCTACGAGACCATCCGGGACGTCATCGAGATGGACCTCGGGGCGACCCCGGAGGAGCTGTTCAAGGACTTCTCGCGCACGGCCCTGGCGGCGGCCTCGCTCGGCCAGGTGCACCGCGCGACCCTGAAGGACGGGACGCTGGTCGCGGTGAAGGTGCAGTACCCCGGCGCCGTCGCCTCGGTGGAGGGCGACCTCAAGAACATGAAGTTCGGCGCCGCGATGGTGAAGCGCCTGCTCGCCGACGTGGTGGGCAACGAGCGGCTGGACTTCACCCCGGTGGCCGAGGAGATCGCCGAGCACCTCGCGCAGGAGACCGACTACTGCCGCGAGGCCTACAACGCCCAGCTCCTGGGGAAGCTCTTCGAGGGCGTCGACTGGGTGGTGATCCCGAGGGTGCACACCCGCTACTCGGGGCTGCGGACCATCACCTACGACTACCTGGAGGGCGTCGACCTGGGAGAGGCGCTGAAGCACCCCGACCAGGCCTACCGCGAGCGCGTGGTGGAGCGGCTCTCGGACGCGTACTGGTTCCAGATGCTGAAGGGGGGCGTGCTGCACGCCGACCCGCACCCGGGCAACTACCGGGTGCTGCCCGACGGTCGGCTGGGCATCCTGGATTTCGGCTGCGTGAAGGTCTTCGACGAGTCCTTCATCATCGGCTTTACCGCGATGGTAAAGGCCCGGATGACCGGAGACGAGGAGGGGCTCAAGGACGCGATGGTCGCGCTGGAGCTGGTCTCCGACCGTGACAACGCGCAGGAGCTCTCGGACATGTCGCGCATCGCGGAGTACTTCTCCGCGGGGCTCCAGAAGGACGAGCCCTTCGACTTCGCGGAGTACAGCTACGTGCGCGGCGCCAAGGAGCTGGTGACCTACTTCCTCCAGCAGCGCCGGGTGCCGCCGTCGCAGCGCAACATGATCTTCATGACGCGCGTCGTGCTCGGGTACTACGAGTATTTCTCCCGGGCGCGGGCCAAGATGAACTTCCGCCAGATGGTCTGGCGCTGGATCAAGGACGACTGGACGGGGCGGGCCATCACGATCCCGCCCTACGGAGAGTGATCGGCTGATGGGACGAACCATCGTCGTGGGCGACATCCACGGCTGCGCGCTGGAGTTCGATGACCTGCTCCGCTCCGTGGGCTTCGCCCAGGGCGTCGACCGCGTCGTGCTGGTGGGCGACCTCGTGGCGCGAGGGCCCGACTCCGCCGGGGTCGTCGAGCTGGCGCGCTCGTGCGGCGCGTGGGCGGTGCGCGGCAACCACGACGAGAAGGTGCTGAGCTGGTGGCGCCACGCGCAGGAGCACGGCAAGCGCAGCGCCGACCGCAAGGTGAAGCTCTCCGAGCGGCACCGCGCCGTGGCCCAGGCGCTGACCGAGCGGCAGTTTGGCTTCCTGGCGGCGCTGCCGCTGATGATCTCGCTGCCCGAGCACGAGATGCTGGTGGTGCACGCCGGGGTCGATCCGTCGAAGGCCCCTTCGGCCTGCGACGAGGAGACGCTGCTCACCGTCCGCTCCATCGACGACGACGGCAAGGCCAGCCGCAAGCTCGCCGGTACCCCCTGGGCGCAGCGCTGGAAGGGCCCGGCGCAGATCGTCTTCGGCCACGACGCGCGTCGAAACCTCCAGCTCGAGGACTTCGCCACCGGGCTCGACACGGGCTGCTGCTACGGGCGACAGCTCACCGCGCTGGTGCTCTCCGAGGCGGAGGTCATCCCGCGCGACCGCGCCGCGAGGGCGAAGCTGCTTCGGCAGGTCGCCGCGCGTCAGGTGTGGTGCCCGATGGGATCGGGGGACGGCCCGGAGTGAGCGACCCACTGGGCGTCGGTGGCACCTCGCTGGCGTGCCCGGGCTGCTCCCGGCCGATGACCCTGCGCGCCGCCGACCTCTCGGCCGCCGCGCTCGACTGCCCCCACTGCGCCCTCGTCTGGTGCGAGCCCGGCGGCCTCGGCCGCCTCGTCGGCCACGCCGACGACCTCCTCGACGAGGCCCCGGTGAGCCCGCCGTCGATGGACGTCGCCCTCGACGCCAGGCCCTGCCCCCGCTGCCCCGGCGTCTGCCTCGACCGCGTCCCCTTCGCCCTCCCCCGCGGCCCGTGGATCGAGCGCTGCCCCTACTGCTCGGGCACCCTCTCCCCCGCGAGCGCCCTCCCACTGATGCGCGAGGCCCTCGCCCGCCGCCGCGCCCCCCGTCCCGCGGTCGAGGCCCCGGTGCCGCTCGACCCGGACGTGCCCCGCTGGCGTCCGCTATCGCTTCGTCAGTCCGCCCTCGCCGTGCCGGTGGCGCTGCTCGCGGCGCTCGTGCTGCGCGGCTTCACGCTGCCCTCGCTGCTGCTCTGGGGCGTGCGGGTGTCGCTCCACGAGCTCGGCCACGCGAGCGTCGCCTGGGCCTGCTCGTGGAAGGCGCTGCCGCTGCCGGTGGGCCTCACGCTGATCTTCCCGGGCCGCTCGTGGACGGTCTTCGTCGGCATGCTGGCGGCGGTGCTCGGGCTCGTCGGCATCGGCGTGATGCGACGCTCGGCGGCGCTGGTGGTGGGCCCCGCGCTCTTCGCGGTCGCGCTCTTCATCGGCACCTTCGCGCTCGACCTCGGCACGCAGGAGATGTGGGTCACCTTCGGCGGCTGCGGCGGCGAGCTGGTCTACGGCGCGGCGCTGGTGCTGCTCTTCCACCACCGGATGCCCGACCGCAGCCGCTGGGACTACTTCCGCTGGGCGGCGCTCGCGCTCGGGGCCTGGGTGCTCGTCGACGCGTCGATGTTCTGGCGAGGCTGCGCCCTCGACTGGTCGCGCATCCCCTGGGACGGATCCTTCGGCGAGGACGGCGACATGACGAAGCTGCGCGACCAGCACCACTGGGACGAGCTGAAGATCACCGGGCGCTACGTGGCGCTGGCGAAGCTCTGCCTCGGGGTGGTGGGGGTCTGGTGGGCGGCGCACCTCGCGGCCGCCTGGCGGCGAGAGAGGCTCAGTGGCGGGCGAAGGGATACGCCGCGTAGTCAGCCCGGAGATGCTCGGCCAGCCAGGGGCACACCTCGGTGACGCTGCGGCCGAGGGCCTGGGCGACCTTGCGGTAGGCCTCGTACCGCGCCGAGCGGAGCAGTGCGGGGCGCGACCCTACGTGCCCTCCCACCTGCGGTCGATCGTCCTTTCGCGGCGAGGAAGGGAGGTGCCCCGGATGCGGCGCTCGCGCGACGGTCCGTGATGGGCCGCGCGATGTGATGGTCGGGGGCGTCGTCCGTGGCTTGCCGGGTGACGAAGGCCGTGGTGCGTGCGAGGTGGGCGCGAATGGGGAGAGTGCATCAACTCCACCAGCGGGCCGTGCTCGGCGCGCGGGCGCCCGCAACGCCGATCTGGTTGCGCTCGTGGACCTCTTGGCGGACCGCGCGTACCTTCAATCCCGATGAAGGCGGAGATCGAATCACGCTTCTCCAAGAACCTCTCTCGGGTTGAGCATCTCATCGCAGCCCACGAGGTCGTCTCGTCTTCCGGGGGACACCAGGAGGACGCCACCGACGTTCTGCGGGCGGCGGTCATTTTCCTTCACGCTGCCCTCGAAGATCTGTTGCGCAGCCTGGAGGAGTGGAAACTCCCGCTGGCGGACGCCCGTCATCTGAGCGATGTGCCGTTGGAGGGGAAGAAGCCCCGGGAGAAGTTCACCTTGGGCGACCTCGTTGCCCACCGTGGACGAACCGTCGACGAGGTCATCAGACAGTCGGTCTCGGCAAATTTGGAGAGGTCCAACTACAACGATGTGGGCGAGATGGTCGCCGCGCTGCATCGGGTCGGCGTGAGCGAGGGAGTCTTCTCGGCGGAGTTCAAAGGTCAGCTCGCGGCGATGTCGTCGCGTCGGCACCTCATCGCGCATCGGGCTGATCGACTGTCGGTCGACGGTCAGGACGTCATCGCGTCGTTGAAGAAGGACGTGGTCGAGGAGTGGCACCGCGCGGTCTGGCTCTTCGGGCGGGCGTTGCTGACGGCGCTGAGCGAGTCGGAGGAGGCATGACGATGATGACGAAGGAGCGGTTGGGGACTGCGCTCAAGAGCATGGACGGCGTGAGCGAGGTGAAGGTCATTGAGGACCGGAGGCTCATCGCGATCGTCGTTTCGCCTCGCTTCGAGGGACAGAACGAGGCCGTGCGACAGGCCCAGGTCTGGCGCCACCTCCAGCAGCAGTTCGTTGACGAAGAACTCCAACGCGTCGAGTTTGTCTTCACGCAGACGCCCACCGAACGCGCCGCTTGAAGCTCAGGGAGCGGCGCGGCGGGGAGCCGGGGCTACACGTCTAGAGCTGGCGGGGGGCGGATCGCATCGGCAGGACGCCCCCAAGGGTCAGCCTCGGCAGCGGGCGACAATCCCGGCGAAGGTCTGCGCGGCGTCGATGGCGCTCGCGGGTAGGCGAACAACGGATCATGGGTATTTCGTGGACCTGAGCGATCTCGTGCCAGAGCTGTCCCGCGTTGGACGACTTATCCCCTTCCCGGGCGACGGGAGCGACCCCCGCGGGCCGAGCGTCACCGAGCTCGCGCCCCTGGCGGGCAGGGTCCTCGATGGGGCGATCCTCTACGTCGGTGATCCGAGCGGGGCGATCGTCCGGCGCGAGGTGGTGCTCTCGCTCGAGGGCCGCGGCCTCGTGCGCCTGAAGGGCGACGCCCTGGTGCCCGCCTCGGCGCCGGGCGCCGTCCCCCGCCCCATCCTGCTGGCGCCCGGCCGGAGGGCCACCTACGTCCTCCTCGCCGACCTGGGACTCGAACCGATCTGATCGGTCCTGGGTTCGGGCTCATGGCCCGTCGAGGTGATGGGCCCGATCAGGATGCTGATACTGATTGACCGTCAATCATGGACAGCCCAGCCGGGGGGTGGGCAAGGGCGGACTGTCAGGAGTCCCTTCAGGGCAGACGGAGCACGAGTGGCGGCCTCACGCGAGGCGGCACGACTGATCGGAAGCCGTCGCTGACGACGACGTCGTTGACCCCATCAGCATCCCAGTCCCCACCGCCCCGCGGATCGTTCGTCGACACGCACGGAGCTGGGTGGTCAGCCCAGGCGAGGGGATGCGCGTAGTCCGGTCCGGTGGAGCTTCCGAAGAGAAGCGTCCCGTCGGCACAGACGTCGGCCCGACGGTCGCCGTTGACATCGCCGACGGCAACAACGTCTCGGAAGGGGCGCAATCGTCGCGACCCCTCGACCTCACGCAGACCCTCCCTCCCGCCGCGGAAGAACCGGGCGTCGGTCGCGGTCTCCACGAGCAGGTCTGCGACGCCGTCGCCGTCAATGTCCCCGACCGGGGTGGCGCGGACGTAGGCCGGGTCGGTGAGGAGCGGGATGGCACGCACGCCCGACTCGCTCCCCGCGTACACCACGACGGCCGGGCCCTCGTAGACGAGGTCCCCGAAGCCGTCGGCATCGAGGTCGCCGGCCTGCGAGACGCTCACGCCTCCGCTCCGCCCGCCGGGCACCGACACGAAGCGACCGCCCTCCCGTGGGACCGCGCCGCGGACTCCGAACAGGACCGAGCCCCCATCCGATCCGGCGGCGACGAGGTCGGCGATACCATCATGGTTGATGTCACCGGCGGGGAAGAGCAGTGCGCCGGTGCGCGGCGACGAGATCGATAGAGATCGCCCGACCCCATAGAGCTGATAGGCGCTGCCAATGCGCAGGAGAGCGTCGTTGGCCCCCGACCCCGTGACGTCACCCGCGGCGAGCCCCCGTCCGACCAGCCACGGCTCACCACACCAGGTCGACAGATGGGTGGCGGTACGACCGCGCAGAATCGTGAGGCACCCGCTGTCGTTCGGACCGTCGGTCGGAAAGGACAATTCAGACACCCCGTCACCGTCCAGGTCGCCCACCACCGTCGGCGTCGCGTCCGGTGTTGGATGAAGGCGGAAGGGAGGGAGGATCCCGAGCTGGGTGTAAGTGGTCCCGCGAGCGCGGACGGTGGGACCTTCACGGTCGCTCAAGGCCGCCCACCTCACGGCCCCGTCGGAGCCGCTACCGAAGAGGTCCGTGGTGCCATCCCCGTCGAGATCGCCCACCGGGTAGAGTCCACGCCACGGGGCGGTACCGAACCCCTCATGCAACCAGATCGGCGCGGCGCCCGGCCGGAGCAGGCGTCGGTACCACACGGTGCCCAGGCTCGTTCTGGCCAGCACTTCATCAATTCCGTCGCCGTCGAAGTCCCCCGTCATCGGGAAGCTAGCGTGCTCCATGAACGGTGCGCGAGGAGGGTAGAGCGTGACGACCTCTGCCCGAATCGGCCCGCCGAACTCCACCTCTGGAGGAGTCGAGTAGCGAAATACGTCGGCGATGCCGTCGCCGTTGACATCCCCCACCCGTCCGGCGAACACCCGGTCGTCGGTGATCGGTTCCACCGCAAGGCGCAGAGGCGATCCGGGGACGGTGTCAGGGCGGATGCGAAACCCGCTGAACACGCCCGATAGCCACGATGCGTAGTCGGGAATCCCGTCGCCGGTCACGTCCTCGACGCTCCTGGTCAGCACCATCCCCCCGAGTTGCACCATCCCCTGCAACCCGTCGGCACCTCCTCGAAACAGGTATTGCCAGGTCGATGTGCGGCAGGCCAGGTCGTCGAATCCATCGTCGTCGAGGTCGCCTACGCGGAGGGGCGATCCCGACCCATAGATCCATGGTTCGATCGCCAGCGATAGCACCGGCAACGGCGCGCCCGGCGTTCCTCGGATAATGGAGAGTCTCCGGGCTATGCGGGTCGTCTTGTCGGGCACGATCACGATATCCGAGTACCCGTCGGCATCGAGATCGCCAACGTCCGAGGCTGCGCTGACCCGCGGCACCGTCGCGATCACTCGAGCCATCTCGGCAGGACCCTCCGGTGTTGACAGCCAGACCAGAACGGTCTCGCGCTGGATCGAAGGTCCCACGTCGGCGAGCCCATCCCCGTTGAAGTCGAAGTCCGCGCCCCAGGCTCGATCGTGAATGGTCGCAGTCGGAATCCGGATGGCCCAGGTCGCCCCCTGCACGGCGCCGGCTCTCGGCTGCCAGAACCATCGCCCCGGAGCGAGATCCGACGGAGGGCGGCCTTCGGCGTCGGTCGAATCGAAGCGGACGCAGTCGCGCGTCAGGGCGCGGTCGCGGCACATTGTCACCTGAACGGTAGTGATGCCATCCGGGCGCACCCAGCGGAGGAGGGGGCGCCGCGAACCAGCGTGTGCGTTGGTTCCGGGCCAACGCGGGCGCAGGGTCCGAGGGTTGGGAGATCCGGGCCACGGCTGCAGGTCCTCGAACTGGGGCATCGGAGGTACGTCCACGGGCACGTCGGTTGCGGCATCACGGGCGGCGTCCATCACACCAAGGTCGACGTGCCCCGGCACGTCGGTCGCGGTTGGTGCATCGGCCGAGGTCCATGCATCGGGCGCGTCGACGACGTCCGGAACACGATGTGCCAATCCGGTGTCGCCCCCGTCTGGACCGGACGCTTCCGAAGCACAGCCAGCCAGCAATCCCGTCAGCCCGACGATGACCAGCTTGTTCGCCCGCATGGTGTCAGTACGGCCCAGGGTTGCACAGGTGGGCAACGGGATTCAGGTGGTTCCCGAGCGCGTCGCCGCCCCTTGCGCCGCCGCACACCCGGGCGGAGCCTCGGGGCCACCCCCGATGTTCCCCTACGTCGCCGTCTCGGCCCTCGCCTCGATGCTGGGTTTCACGCTCATCGGGCTCCTCGCGATGTTCATCCACCTGCAGGTGCACGGCACCGGCCCGCACGGCTACGGCGTCTTCGGGTACTTCCTCATCCCGATGGCCTGGGGGCCCGCGGGCCTGCTGGCCGGGCTCATCGGCGCCCTCGCGCGCTCCACCCGGAGTTGGGCCTCCGTCCTCGTGGTGCTCGGGTGGGGCCACCTCGGGTGCCTCGCGGTCACGGCGGCGCTCCTGCTCGTCGTCGAGTGGATCGTCCGACACAACTGACACCCGCGCGGGCCAGCGAGCTCTCCCAGGAGCTCTGGCTGAGGGCCGCGGGAGCGGGAACTTCGTGGTTTGGGTATTTCGTAGACCGGAGCGATCTCGTGCCAGAGCTGTCCCGCGTTGGACGACTTATCCCCCGCATCAACGTCTTGAAGTGCTCGACCGACGCCTCGAGGCCCTCACTCCGACGCCGTGAAGCACTCGCCGCGAGGCCCCGCGGTGCTCAGGTGGACGGCTTCGAGGCGTCGGCGGCGACCTTGCGGCCGTCGCTGCGAGGCGTCGAGAGCGCCTCTCGTAGCGGCTTGATCGTCTCGGCGAGCTCGGCGTCGGTGCGCGCCGGGTGCCGCGCAGCGCCGTAGAAGTCCAGCGCCGGGACCATCACCTCGGCCTCCCACGCGACTCGTGCGTCGGCGAGGCGCTGCTGGATCTCCGCCACCTTCGCCTCCAGCTGCTCCAGGGCGGCGAGGTTGGCGAGGTCTTCGCCCACGGCGGCGGCGTCGAACTCCGCGGCGGCCGTGACCGCCGGGTGCGACTTCGAGCGCGACACCAGCGAGGCCGCTGCGGCGAGCACGTCGGGCTTGCCCTTGACGTACCGCCTGCGCTCGTCGGGCGTGAGCAGCGGCGCGAACCGCGCGACCCGCGCCTCGGCTGACTGCAACTCCTTCAGCGCCTCGGACACGGCCTGCGCGAACTTCTTCGTATCGACTCTCGTGGACTCCATCGGAATCGCCGGGCTCCTCTCGCCGAGCGCGGGGCGAGACCATCGTCGCCCCCGATCGACCGCGCGAGTATCGCGGAGGCGCCCGAGCGGTCGCAAGGAGGACTCGCGCTCCCTCCGCCAGGCGACGGCGGGCCGCCGTCAGCCGTGGGCGGCGCCGCGTTCGTCTCAGTGGCGAGCGAAGGGATACGCCGCGTAGTCAGCCCGGAGATGCTCGGCCAGCCAGGGGCACACCTCGGTGACGCTGCGGCCGAGGGCCTGGGCGACCTTGCGGTAGGCCTCGTGCCCCTGCCTCGCCGAGCGCAGCTCGACGAGGTGGAAGAGCTCGCGCAGGTTGGCCTGGAACACATACCGGACCCGGTATGCGAGCGGCACGAGGTACTGCGCCTCCCAGGGGTGAGACGCGGCGATGGCGCGGTGGGGCTCGACGATGGACTCGAGCGCCTCGCGCACCGCCGGGCCGAAGCCCATGGCGTCGAGCTCCTCGGAGAGCACGTAGCCCTCGCGGGTGCCGAGCCTCGGGGTGGTGGCGGAGACCATCCGGTGGCGCTGCAGGTCGCGCCAGGCGCCGTAGTCGCAGCACACCTCGAAGCGAAACTGCACCTGCTCCAGGGCGCGCAGCGGGGCGTCGTGGGGCCCCCGGTCGCCCAGGTAGGCGCGCACCAGAGAGAGGGCGTGCTCGGGGTCGTGCGCGGCGTGCCAGGCCTGCCGCCAGGAGGCGCCGAAGAGCTCGCACTGCACGGCGGTCGCCAGCGTGCGCAGCGGGTCGGGGCTGTGGTCGAGCCGGCGGACGAGCGCGTCCTCCTCCCGCTCGGGGAGCGCGTGCAGGGCGCCGTGGGCGCGCATCACCCGCTCGTGGACGCCGACGCGGTGGGCCGACGGCGAGGTGTACTTGAGCAGCGTGGGGACCATGGCCGAGGCCTCGTCGCGCATCGAGCCCGCGATGCGGCGCACCTCCGCGAGGGGCGAGCCCAGCATCTTGCCGATGTGCTGCTCGAGCACGCGGGCGTTGATGGTGACGCCCACGTTGGTCGGGACCCCGGCGGGGAGCAGGCCCCGAAGCAGGTCGCAGCCGTGGGCGCGCAGCGTGGCGGCGTGGACCTTGGGGTTGGTCCCCTCGGGGACGGGGTAGCGGGCGGTGAGGGCGCGCTCGACCCGGTCGGCGAGCTGCTCGTAGACCGTGAGCAGCCGGCGCGCGTGGGCCTCGTAGCTCTCGGCGAGCGGCGGGGGCAGGCCGATGTCGGTGACGAGGGTGCCCTCGTCGAAGCGCACGTAGCGGGTCGACTTCTCGGTGAAGGCCGCGAGCCGGGCCTCCTCGAGGGCCTTGGCCGCGAGGATGGAGCAGCGCTCCACCGCGAGGTGCACCACCGCGTGCTCGGCCACCGAGGAGTGCCCGTAGCCCACCACCCACTTCTCGTGGAAGGCGCGGGCCTTCTCCTGCGCCGTGCCCAGCGAGGGGCCCGAGGCCGAGGGGGCCCCGAGGACGTCGAGCTCGTGGTCGTCGAGCAGGCGACGGAGGTTGGTGCGCAGGTCGTCGCGTGAGCGAGAGTAGTAGGCGAAGAGCACCGCGATGACCTCCTCCGGGAGGTCGCGCAGGGCGAAGACCTCGCGGTCGAGGTTGGTGACGTAGCGGGCGAGTCGGTCGTCCATCGGGAGGGGGGGTGGAGGCTCAGCCGTTGGCGAGGAGCAGGTCGATGTTCTCGCTGTTGGCGAGGGGGCGAGCGCGGCGGGTGAGCACCTCGCAGCCGGTGCGGGTGACCACGATGGTGTGCTCGAACTGCGCGCTCAGCCGGCGGTCGCGGGTGCGCACGGTCCATTTGTCCTTCGGGTCGACGTCGACCTCCCAGGTGCCGAGGTTGATCATCGGCTCGATGGTGAAGGCCATGCCCGAGCGCATCCGGGGGTTGGCCGCGTCGCGCCCCGGCTTGTAGTGCGGCACCTGCGGCTCGGTGTGAAACTTCCTCCCGATGCCGTGCCCCACGAAGTCTCGCACCACCGAGCAGCCCTGCTTCTCGGCGTACTCCTGGATGGCCGCGCCGATGTCCCCGATGCGGGCGCCGTCCTTCACCACCGCGATGCCGACCTCGAGGCTCTTGCGCGCCACCTCGGTGACCAGCCGCGCCTCGGCCGACGGCTCGCCCACGTAGAAGGTCGCGGAGGTGTCGCCGTGGTAGCCGTTGAAGAGCGTCGTCACGTCGACGTTGATGATGTCCCCGGGGCGCAGCTTCTGGGCGCTCGGGATGCCGTGGCACACGATGTCGTTGACGCTGGTGCAGACCGACTTCGGGAAGCCGTGGTAATTCAGCGGCGAGGGGATGGCGCCGCGACGGATGGTGTCCTCGTGGACGAGGGTGTTGATCTCGTCGGTGGTCATCCCCGGGCGGAGCTGCTCCCCCACCATCAGCAAGGTCTCCGCGGCCATCTGACAGGATGCGCGCAGGTCGTCGATCTCCCGCGCGGACTTGATCTCGATCACTCCGGCCACGTCGTCTCTCCTCGAGGCACTGCAGGTTCAGGGAGCGCTTCGATTAGATCGCCCTGCCCCGCCGGTCAACCGCGGTCTCCGCGTCAGTTCCAGCGCTGCGCCTCGTCGCGCTGCCGATGGATCTCTTCCTCGGCGTGCGCGAGGCCCTCCCTCGTCACGATGTAGCTCACCATGCAGCGCCCCGTCGGCGTGTCGAGCTGCGCCTCGAAGCCCGGCCCGCTGATGACCCCCAGCAGAAGCTCCCGGCCCACCGCGCGCACCGTGCCGACGCCGTCGTCGCCCGCCAGCGAGGCCGACTCCTTGCGCTCGAGGTGCAGGCCCACCGCGACCTCGTAGAGCTTCAACGCCAGCGACGAGCCCAGCGCCGCGGTGCTCTGCAACACCGCGATCAGCCGCCAGGCATCCTCTTCACGCCTCGATCCCATCGGCTCACTCCAGCGGCTCGTCGCAGCCCAGCGGCCCCGTGCGCCGCAGATCCAGGGTCCCGTCCGCGCGGGCCATCGCCAGCACGAAGCCCGCACGCTCCCACCGCAGCGACGGATGCGCCATGCCCGCGTCGTCCTCCACGGCCACCCGCATCGCCGACCCCAGCCTGCGGCCGCGCGAGTCCACCCTCGCCAGGTACGACCGGGGCGCCGCCCCGGCCACCGGCTCCGACCACGCCACCCCGAAGCCCCGCTGCGCCGCCGCCACCGAAGCCGTCGAGTCGTCCGTGTAGCGGATCGACAGCCGCTGCGGCTCCCCCGCTCCGGCGCCCGAGAGGTCGGTCGTGAGCACGTGCAGCCCGGCGTCGCCCGAGCGGTGGTCGCTCCAGGCGAAGAGCAGCCGGTCGCCGCCGCGCGCCAGGCTCGGAGCGCCCATCACCCCGGGCGCGCGCTGTACCTCGAAGGCCTCCCCTCGCGCCGCACCGTCGAGCGCCAGCGCCCGCCCCCGTAGCACCGTGGCCCCGCCCTCGCGCGCCGTCCAGGCCACCATGAACCCGTCGGGCAGCGCCGTCACCGCGGGGCCGGAGCCACCCTCCGCGAAGGCATGCGCCGCCGCGTCGGAGAGCCCACGCGCCGCGAGCCCTCCGCCCTCCCCGAGCTGCCCCACCCAGAGCGCGTAGTCCCCGGCGACCGCGACCGTCGCGTGGACCGCGCCGTCCCATCGGGTGGGCTCGCCCACCGCCGCGTCCTGCGCCAGCGTACGGAGCGCCGCGCCGCGGGCGTCGCCCCAGCCGACCATCGCCACGCCCCGGCGCACCACCACCGTGGGCCCCTCGGTGACCGCCCCCTCGGCGAGCTGCGCGGGCGCCCTCATGCCCTCCCACCAGCCGTACACGCCCTGCGGCGTGCGCCACGCGAAGACCCGCGCTCCGGCGGTGCCCGAGACCGCCGGGTGGTCGCCCTCCAACCGCTGGGGAATACGCTGCCCGGTAACGAAGCGCGCGTCGTAGCAGGCCGTCGCCACGTCCCTCACCGCGGCCGGGCGAGCGTGCGGGTGCCTCCTGCGCCACCAGCGGCACCCGGGGCCCGCGGCGACGAGCACCCCCAGGACGATCAGACGTTGAAGCTGCGCCATGAAGATTTCTTGCGAGCGACGAAGGTGTAGACGAGCGCGCTCACGATGTTGACCGCCACCACGGCGGTCCAGAGGCCGGAGGGCGGGGCGTGGAAGAGGGCCGTCACCGCCAGCATCAGCGGGGCCTGCACCGCGAGCACCAGCACGAGGTCGATGCGTAGCGCGAGCCTCGTGGCCCCGGCGCCGACCAGCGCGTTGCCGAGCACGATCGCGAAGCCGAAGGCCATGTACGAGGGGCCCACGAAGAGGAGGTAGTCCTTCGCGCGCTGCACGATGGCCTCCTGCGTGGTGAAGAAGCGCAGGAAGTGCTCCCCCGCGCCGATGAAGAGCGCGGCGAGCCCGAGCATGGTGAGGACGTTGTAGGCCCCGGTGATCCAGGCCGCGCGCTGGGCGCGGTCGTAGAGACCGGCGCCGATGTTGGTGCCGACGAGGGTCTGCGCCGCGCCGCCCCAGCCCATGGAGACGAAGAGGGCCATGGTCTCCATGCGGAGGCAGAGCGCGTAGGCGGTGCCCGCGTCGCTGTTACCCGGGGTGGTAAAGAAGTGGTGCACCAGGGCGATGACCAGGAGCACCGCGCCGATGCGTACGGTGAACTGCGTGCTGGTCGGCCAGGCGAGCGCCACCAGGCGGCCCAGCACGGCGCGCGACGGGAGGAAGGGGGCCCCGTGCGCGGCGACCTTGAGCTCGCGGCGCAGGAGGAGCAGCGGGACGATCATGACCGCCGCGCGGGCGATGACCGTCGCCCAGGCGGCGCCGACGACGCCCCAGCGGGGGAGGCCGAGCGCGGCGGCGATGGGAGGACCCCAGGAGAAGATCGCGGGCGCGGGGCCGGGGCCGTAGACGAGGAGCACCGCGAGGAAGAGGTTGAGGATGTTGCCCGAGGCGAACACCGCGAGGGGCAGCTTCGAGTGCCCCATCGAGCGCTGCACCGCCGTCACCTGGAACATCACGAACACCGTGACGATTCCTCCGACGATGACCCGGAGGTAGGCGCCGGCGAGCTCGCGCACGAGCCCCTTGGCGCCGAGGAGGCTGTGCACGATCACGTCCGCGCCGAGGATGGCCACCGCGCCGAAGACGAGGCCCATCAGGGTCACGAGCCCGACGCTGCCCCAGGCGATCTCGGCGACCTCGCGCTGGTTGCCGCGCCCCCGGGCCTGGGACACCAGCGTGGCGGTGGCGGAGGAGACCCCGTAGGAGAGGATGGTCCCCAGCGCCGCGACCATGTCGCAGATGCCGAGGGCGTCGAGCGAGGCGTCGGAGAGGACCGGCGGGAGCCTCGCGATGATGTACTGGTCGACGAGGTTGAAGACGACCTGCAGCACCATGGCCGCGGCGAGCGGGGCGCCGAAGCGGAGCACCGTCCAGGCGAGCGGTCCATGGAGCATGCGGTCGCGCGCGGGGTCGCTGGTCGTCTGGTCGGCCATCGGTGAAGGCCCGGGGCCATAGCGCAGATCGCGGGGCGCCGCGACCCGGCAGCGCGGCTTATCGACCCTGGAGGACAGGCGCGGCGAGCGCGTCGCGGTACACGTCGACGAGGCGCTCCATCACGGCCGACCAGGTGTACCGCTCGACCATCCGGGACCTCCCCTCGGCGCCCTGCGCGGAGCGGGCGCTCGCGTCGGCGGAGAGCGCCGCGATGAGGGCGTCGCCGAGGGAGCCCGCGTCGCCCGCGCGGAAGCAGCGCCCCGCGCCGGTGTAGCGAATCAGGTCGGCCACCGCGCCCTCGGCGGGCCCCACGACGAGAGCGCCGCAGGCGATGGCCTCCGCGGTCGAGAGCGAGAAGGTCTCCGAGCGGCTGGAGACCACCACCACGTCGCTCGACGCGAGCACCCCAGCGACCCCGGCGGGCGAGTCGAGGTAGGGGCCGACGGTGACCGCCGGGCGACCGAGCGCGAAGGCCTCCAGCTCGGGGCGCATCGGTCCGTCGCCCACCAGGAGGAGGCGGGCGCCGGTGGCGGCGTGCACGCGGTCGAAGGCCGCGAGAAGCACCGGAAGCTCCTTGTCGACGGTGAAGCGCCCGGAGTAGCAGATGGTGGGCGGGGCGCTGCGGGGAGTGCGCCCGCCGGGGGAGAACACCTCCACGTCGACCCCGAGGCCGACCTCGCGCACCCGGGGAAACCCGCGCTCGGAGAGCTCGCGCCCCAGCGTCGGGGACGCGACCAGCGTGGCGTCGTACCGGCGGTGCTGACGGCGGAAGAACGACCAGACCACCTCGGCCAGCGCGTCGCCGCCGGAGCGGGACGAGTGCCCGTGGGTGATGTTCTCGACCACCTGCCGGGGGTGGCTGTGGAAGTAGCCCACCACCCGCGGACGCTTCTGCGCTCGGCGCGCCGCGCGCAGCACGATGTCGGGCAGCGCGTAGTGGCTCGCGACCTCGATCACGTCGGGCTGGAGCCGCTGGATGAGCTCGCCGATGCCCGCCCGCAGACCGAAGAGCCGGTAGGCGTCGTTGCCCGGCATCGGGGGACCGGGCAGCCGGTGCAGCGTCCCCTCGCCGAAGGCCTCGCTCGATCGCTCCTCGCCGGGCACCGCGAAGTGACACTCCACGCCGAGCCGGGGGAGCGCCTTCGCCTTCTCGCGGTAGTAGCGCTTGATGCCGCCACACGAATTCGAAAACGCGCTCGTGATGTCGAGCACTCGCATGAGGAAGACCTCGTTGGTTACGCGGCGTCTCGCTGACGCACCGGCGCACTGTCCACGCCGAACTAGCTCACCTGGGATGCCCTGTCCCGCGCATCGGTTTCGCCGCTGCGGAGGCCGCGGAGTGCGGTGTCCACCCCCCAGCGAGCCCGGCCGCCCGTCGGGCCCCCGCTCCCCATAGGCTGCTTGCGCTGGGGCGGCGGGAGCCACTAGGGTTCCGCCCGTCTTACGAGGAGGCGGTGCCCGTCGATGCGCGCGGTGGTGATTCAGTTCCCAGGATCGAACGCCGATTTCGACGCGCTGCACACGCTGCGTGACGTGGTCGGGGTCGAGACCTCCTACGTCTTCCACAAGACCCCGACGCTCCCCGCGGGCACCGACCTCGTGGTGCTCCCCGGCGGCTTCTCCTACGGCGACTACCTCCGCTGCGGCGCCATCGCCCGCTTCGCCCCGGTGATGGCCGACGTCCGCCGCCACGTCGAGCGCGGCGGGCTGCTCCTCGGCATCTGCAACGGCTTCCAGATCCTCACCGAGGCGGGGCTGCTCCCCGGCGCCCTCACCCGCAACGCGCACCTCCGCTTCGAGTGCCGCGACGTGCTGGTGCGGGTCGACGCCGACGGCCCCTTCACGCAAGACCTCCGCGGCCGCGTGCTGCGCCTGCCCATCGCCCACGCCGAGGGCCGCTACCAGGCCGACGAGGCGACGCTCCAGTCGCTGGAGTCGAAGTCCCTCGTGGCCTTCCGCTACGTGCCCGCGGCGGCGCCCGACGCTCGCCTCCCGGCCAACCCCAACGGCTCGCTGCACGACATCGCCGGGCTCTACGGCGGCCCGCGGCGCAACGTGCTCGGGCTCATGCCGCACCCCGAGCGCATGGCCGAGCCCATCCTCGGCGGCACCGACGGCCGCCTGCTCTTCCACTCCGCCGTGCGCGCCGCCCTGGCGCGCTGAGACAACCCAGGGACCCCACAGCCATGTCGCGCGAACCCGCGGTCACCCCTGAACTGGCCCGTGAGCACGGGCTCACCGAGGACGAGTACGCCACCGCCCTGAAGGCGATCGGCCGCACGCCGAGCTTCCCCGAGCTCGGGGTGCTGTCGGTGATGTGGTCCGAGCACTGCTCGTACAAGTCGTCGCGCGTGCACCTGAAGCGCCTGCCCACCAAGGGGCCGAGGGTGATCCACGGCCCGGGCGAGAACGCCGGGGTCGTCGACATCGGCGACGGCTGGGCGGTGGTCTTCAAGATGGAGTCGCACAACCACCCGTCCTTCATCGAGCCCTACCAGGGCGCCGGGACGGGCGTGGGCGGCATCCTCCGCGACGTGTTCACCATGGGCGCCCGGCCGGTCGCGGTGATGGACTCGCTGCGCTTCGGCGAGCCCTCGCACCCCCGCACGCCGGGGCTTCTGCGCGGCGTGGTCGCGGGCATCGCGGGCTACGGCAACGCCTTCGGCGTGCCGACCGTCGGGGGCGAGGTGCAGTTCGACTCGGCCTACAACGGCAACATCCTGGTCAACGCCTTCGCGCTCGGCCTCTGCCGCAGCGACCGGCTCTTCCTCGGCCAGGCGAAGGGCGTGGGCAACCCGATCCTCTACGTGGGCGCGCGCACCGGGCGCGACGGCATCCACGGCGCCACCATGGCGAGCGCGGAGTTCGAGGAGGGCGAGGAGGCCGAGCGCCCGACGGTGCAGGTGGGCGACCCCTTCATGGAGAAGCTGCTCCTCGAGGGCTGCCTGGAGATCTTCGCCGCGGGGGTGCTCGAGGGCATCCAGGACATGGGCGCCGCGGGCCTCACGTCGAGCACCGTGGAGATGGCCTCGCGCGCGGGCAACGGCGTCGAGCTCTGGCTCGACCGGTTGCCGCGACGGGCGAAGCACCTGACGCCCTACGAGATCCTGCTGAGCGAGTCGCAGGAGCGGATGATCATGGTCGCCCGCGCGGGCGAGGAGCAGCGCGTGCTCGACATCTGCGCCAAGTGGGACCTCGACGCGCAGGTGGTCGGACGCGTCACCGACACCGGCCGCTTCGTGGTGCGCGCCACGCCCGGCTACGACCCGCTCTCCGGCGCTCCGTGGCCCGACGATCCCCCCGTGGTGGTCGACCTCCCGGTAGACCTCCTCACCGACGCGGCGCCGGTCTACACCCGCCCCTGCGTCGAGGACTCCAGGCTCACCGACCGCTACGGCGTCGACGCGACGGGCCTCGCCTTCGACCCCCGCTCCGACCTGCTGGAGCTGCTCTCGGCGCCCAACGTCGGCAGCCGCGCGTGGATCTACCGCCAGTACGACCACATCGTCCGCGACGGGACGATGGTGCGCCCCGGGGCGGGCGACGCCGCGGTGGTGCGGCTCTACTGCGAGGACGAGCGGGGCCGCCGGGAGAAGCTCATCGCGATGTCGAGCGACTGCAACGGCCGCTTCTGCGAGCTCGACCCTCGCACCGGCGCCGCGATGGCCGTCGCCGAGGCGTGCCGCAACCTCGCCTGCGTGGGCGCCGCGCCCATCGGCCTCACCGACTGCCTCAACTTCGGCAACCCGCAGCGCCCGGAGATCATGGCGCAGTTTCGCGACGCCATCGACGGCATCGCCGACGCCTGCAAGGCCCTCGGCGTGCCGGTCGTCTCCGGCAACGTGAGCCTCTACAACGAGACCACCGAGCAGGGCGGCCCACGCGCGGTGCTGCCCACGCCGACCATCGGCGCGGTGGGCCTCTTCGAGAAGGTGAGCGACGTGGTGGGCGCCGGGTTCCGCACGGCGGGCGACCACGTCTTCGTGCTGGGTCCTCGCGGCGACGACCGGCTGGGCGGCAGCGAGTGGCTCACCCGCCGCACCGGCAGGGTGTGCGGTCGGCCGCCCTCCATCGACCTCGCGGCCGAGGCGGCGCTTCAGTCGCTGCTGGTGCGCGCGGCGAGGGAGGGGCTGCTGGCGTCGGCGCACGACTGCGCCGAGGGCGGCCTGCTGGTGGCGCTCGCCGAGGCGTGCATCCTGGGCCAGTCGGGCGCGGTGCTCTCGCTTCCGGCGGAGTACGCCGTGACCCCGGGCGGACTCTTCGGGGAAGACCCCTCGCGGGTGGTGGTCTCGGTCACGCCCTACGTGCTCGAGCTCTTCTCCCGCCGCGTGGCCGAGGCGGGCGTCCCGTGCGCCTTCCTGGGCAGGGTCGGGGGCGCGTCGCTCTCGCTGGAGGGCGTCGCGAGCTGGGGCCTCGACGAGATGCGCGAGGCGCACGCCTCCGCGCTCGACGACATCGTGGGGCGGTGACCGGGGCGATGCGCGAGCCCGATCCCGAGCACTGGCTCTACCGCTACACGCCCCGCGAGTGGCTGCGGGCCTCGATGGGCGAGCTGGAGCAGGCGAGGCGGGCCTACGCCGCGCACAACGGTCGGGCGGGGCTCGCGGGGTGTCGGCGCGCCGCGGGGGTGAGCCTCAACGGGTGGCTCGCGACGCTCGACCCGCTGCCCGAGGCCTACGGGCGCTCGTACATGGACCACCTCGCCGCTCTCGCCGTCGACGAGGGCGCGCCGGAGGCCGTGCGGGCGGCGGCGATGCTGCTGCGACAGACCCCCCTGCCGGGCGGGGAGATCGTCGCGCTGCGCACGGCCGCGACGGACGCCCGCGCCCTCGACGCCGCGGAGACCATCATGGCCCACGCCTACGCCGGGGTGGTGCGCGCGGAGCCCGAGACGCCCTGAGCGGGGAGAGCGCCCCTCTGGTGCGGGCGCGGCGTCGGTGTGGTAGTGGGCCGCAGCAACGAAGATGGCTGACGCAGAGCACGAAATCGAGGACGCCGCAGGGCGCATCCGGGCCAATCCACTGCTCCACGAGATCTACCGGGACGTGTACTCCCGCATCGTGGAGGAGATCCCCCCGGCGGAGTTTCCCCGGGTGCTGGAGCTCGGCTCGGGCGGCGGCTTCTTCCGGGAGTTCGCGCCGCACACCATCACCAGCGAGTGCGTGCCGGTGCCGCGGGTCGACCGCGTGGTCGACGCCTGCAACATCACCGACTCCTTCGGCCCCGACTCGCTCGACGCCATCGTGGCCTTCAACGTCTTCCACCACCTGCCCGACTGCGAGGCCTTCCTGCGCGGCGCGCAGACCGTCCTGCGTCCGGGCGGGCGCATCGTGCTCATCGAGCCGTGGTTCACTCCCCTCGGGCAGTGGTTCTACCGGGGCCTCCACCACGAGCCCTCGCTCCTCGACCCCAACGACTGGAACATCGCCGGCGTCGGCCGCCTCGAGGGCGCCAACTCGCGCCTGCCGACCAGCGTGTTCCGCGACTCCGACGCCCGCTTCGCGCGCAGCTTCCCGGGCCTTCGGGTGCTGAAGCGCGAGCCCTTCCACAAGTGGCTCTACCTCCTCTCCGGCGGGCTCCGGCTCAACACGCACATCCCCCGCCCCATCGCCCGCGCGCTCGTCGCGGCCGACCGCTCGATCCACCGCGGCGACGACTCGACGGGCCTCTTCGCCCGCATCGTGGTCGAGCGCGTCGCCACCTGAACCGCACCCCGTCCCCTCCCCTTCGATCATCTCCCGGAGACCTCTTCATGGCCGCTGAGATCACCATCGACCTCGTCAAGCGCTTCCCCTCCAACGGCCCCACCGACCCGATCCGCTACTACCGCCGCCCGCTCACCGGCTGGCTCTTCCGGGAGCGCATCAACCTCGGCCTGCGCATGCTCCGCGACCTGCGCTTCGAGCGCGCGCTGGAGGTCGGCTACGGCTCCGGCGCGGTGCAGGTACCGCTGCACGGCGTGGCGAAGGAGGTGCACGGCATCGACCTCGACGCAGACCCCGTCCTCGCCACGCGGGTGCTCGACGCGCTCTCGCTCAAGTCCGACCTGCGCCAGGGATCGGTCTACGAGCTCCCCTACCCCGACGCCCACTTCGACCTCGTGGCGTCCTTCTCGGTCTTCGAGCACCTCCACCAGTTCGACAAGGCGCTCTCCGAGGTGCGGCGCGTGCTGCGCCCGGGAGGCCGCTTCCTGCTGGGGATGCCCGCGGTCAACAAGATGATGGAGGTGTCGTTTCGCGCCATCGGCTTCAAGGGCATCGACGACCACCACGTCACGACCCCGCAGCAGGTGGCCGAGCGCTTCCACGCCAACGGCTTCATCGTCGACGACCAGGCGCGCCTCGCGCTGCCGATCCCCACCCTGCCCGGCGCGACCGTCTACTACGACTGGCTGCTCCGCCGCACTCCCTGATCCCTACCCGGGTCCCACTCAATCCTCCGCTCTTCCGTTCCGGAACAGCCCGTGCACCGGTGAATTCCACGATGGTTGATCCGCCCGCTCCTACGCTCGCCCATATCGATCGCGCCGTGGCCTGGTTCGCCCGCCTCGGCGCCCGCCGTCCGCTGCGGGTGCTGCTCTGCACGCTCCTCGTGATCGCGCTCTCCGTGGCCACCGCGTCGCACCTGGAGTTTCGCCAGGACTTCATCGAGCTGCTGCCCTCGGAGAGCGTGGGCGCGAGGCTGCTGCGACGGGCGATGGCGCGCATGGGCGGCGGCAGCGCGACGATGTTCGTGGTGGTCGAGTCGCCCGACGCCGAGGCCAACAAGCGCATCGTCGACGCGCTCGAGCCGCAGCTCCGCGCGCTCCCTCCCACGCTCGTGCGCACCATCGAGCACGGCCCCGAGGAGATCCGCCGCTTCTTCTGGGAGCGCCGCTGGCTCTACGCCGACGTCGGAGACCTCGAGGAGATCTCCTGCGAGCTCCAGCGCGCGCGCCGCCGGGCGCAGCCGGGCTTCATCGACCTCGACGACGAGCCGTGCAGCGAGCTGCGCAGCGACCGCGGCCGCGCCCCGGCGGAGTCCACCACCACCGCGGCCCCTACGCCCCCCGAGCCGGAGCCCGCCAACGTCTCCGCCGCCGCGAGGCCCTTCCACCACTTCCGCGCGCAGCTCCGCCAGCGCACCCGCGAGGTCGATCAATACCCCACCGGGTATTTCCGCAACCCCGAAGGGACCCTCTACGCCATCGTGCTGCGCTCGCCCGCCTCGGGCACCGGCGACAGCACCGGCGACCAGCTCATGACCCGCGTCTCGGGGATCATCCGCGACGTCCACCCCGAGCGCTTCCACCCCCGCGCGCAGGTCGGCCTCGGCGGCGACATCCCCAACGCCATCGCCGAGCGCGACGCCCTCAAGGAGGAGGCCATCAAGACCTCCGGCCTCGCGGTGCTGCTCATCCTCGGATCGATCGTGGTGTTCTTCCGATCGTTCTCGGCGCTCGCGCACATCGGCATCGCGATGCTCACCGGCGTCGGGCTCGCGTTCAGCGTGGCCTACCTCGCCTTCGGCTACCTCAACGCCTCGACGGCCTTCCTCGGCTCCATCATCGCGGGCAACGGCATCAACTACGGCATCATCTACCTGGCGCGCTACCGCGACCGCCGCGCGCTGGGCGACTCCGTGGAGGCCGCGCTGGTCGACGCCGCGGTGGTCTCCCGGCGCGGGACGCAGCTCGCGGCCCTCGCCGCGGCCTTCGCGTACGGCACGCTGATGCTCACGTCGTTTCGCGGGTTCTCGCAGTTCGGACTCATCGGCGGCGTCGGGATGCTCTTCTGCTGGTGCGCCACGATGATCGTCGTCCCGGCGACGGTCACCGCGGTCGAGGCCCTGCGCGCGAGGCTCTTCCCCCGCCGCGCCGCACGCGTCACCTCCGGGCCCACGCGCACCCCCATCACCGGCGCCATCGCGCGGCTCACCGGGCGCTACCCGAAGCACGTCCTGGCCGTGGGCGCAGCGCTCTGCGTCTGGGCGGCGGTCGCGCTCCCGGGCTTTCTCTCGGACCCGTGGGAGTACAACTTCGCCAGGCTCGGCTCGCGCGGCTCGCGCCACTCCGGCGCCGACTCCTGGAGCAGCCGCGCGGGGCGCATCTTCGTCGGCCGCAGCAGCTCGCCCGACATCCTCCTCGCCGACCGCTTCGAGGACGTGATCGAGCTCTCCTCGGCGCTGATGCAGCGCGACCAGCAGCGCACCGGCGGCCGCTACATCGACCACATCGAGACCGCGTGGGACCGCCTCGGGGGCCAGCCCGCCGCGATGACCCGCAAGCTGGAGCTCCTCCAGGGAATCCGCGCCGACATCGACGCGATCGTCCCGCACCTCTCCGGCGACGACCGCGCGCTCGCCCAGGAGTGGCGCCCGCCGGAGGGCCTGCGCGCCCCGCAGCCCGACGAGCTCCCCGCCCTGGTGCGCGCACAATTCACCGAGAAATCCGGGCGTTTCGGCACGCCGATCTTCGTCTACTACAAGCCGTGGTTCACCCCGAGCGACGGGCGCAAGCTCATGATCGTCGCCGAGCTCACGCAGAACGTCCGCCTCGCCGACGGCCGCACGGTGCCCACGGTGAGCCGCTCGACGGTCTTCGCGGAGATGGTGCGCGCCATGAGCACCGACGGCCCGCGCGCCACCCTCGCGGCCTTCATGGTGGTGGTCTTCCACTCGCTGCTCGCCACCCGGCGCCTCGGCCCCGCGGCGATGGTCCTCTGCTCGCTGCTCTCCGGGGTGCTGCTGACCGTCGGCGGCGCGGCGCACCTCGACGTGCGGCTCAACTTCCTCAACTTCGTCGCCCTGCCGCTCACCTTCGGCATCGGCGTCGAGTACGCCATGAACCTCTACGACCGCGTCGAGCACCTCGGCGACGTGGGCGAGGGCCTGCGCTCCGTCGGCGGAGCGGTCTCCCTCTGCTCCCTCACGACCATCATCGGGTACGGCTCGCTGCTCGTGGCCGACAACCAGGCGCTGCAGTCCTTCGGCTACCTGGCCGTCGCGGGGGAGCTCGCGTGCAGCGCCACGGCGATGTTCCTGCTGCCCTCGGCGATGGTGCTCCTGCAGCGCCGAAGGGAGAGAGCGAAGTGACCCGCCCCCGCCGCGTGCTCTTCATCAACGACACCGCGCGCAACGGCGGCCCCGGCCGCAGCCTGCACGCGATCCTGAGCTTCCTCGACCCGGCGGAGATCCACCGCATGGTGCTGCTCCCTCGCGAGGACGCCATCGCCCGCCTCCTTCGCGACGCGGGCGTGGTCGACGAGCTCATCATCGACGCCGACCTCATCGAGAACGCCTGGCAGCCCTGGGACCGCGCGGTCGAGCGCGACGACCTCGACGCCCCGCTGAAGGTCCGCCTCCCCCGCCTCGCGCTCAACGTCGGCCGCATGGGCCGCCTCGCGGTCACGCTCCCGCGCCTCGTGCGAGAGCGCGGCGTCGAGCTCATCTACTGCAACGGCACCACCGCGGACTTCGTGGGCGGCATCGTGGGCAACCTCACCGGCACCCCGGTGATCTGGCACGTGCGCTACACGGCCATCCCCGCGGCGAGCCGGGCGCTCCACGGCGCCCTCGCCCGCAGCCGCCAGGTGAAGCGCATCGTCTGTGTCTCCAACGCCTCGGCGGCCCTCTTCCCGGGGCTGCCCGAGAAGGTCGCGGTGGTGCACAACGCCGTCGACGTCGAGCGCTACCGCCGCGACGCCACCCCCGGCGCGCTGCGCGGGAGCCTCGTCCCGCAGGACGCGTTCATCTACGGCAGCATGGGGCGCATCCTCCCGCGCAAGGGCTACCCCCACATGATCCGCGCGGCGCGCGAGCTCATCGACCGCTGCTCCCCGGAGGAGCGCCACCGGCCGTACTTCGTGGTGCTCGGCGACACGCCCGCCGACCTGCCCGGCGACCACCTCGCGGAGTGCCGGGCGCTGGTCGTGGAGCTGGGCCTCGAGGGCCGCTTCCTCTTCCCCGGCTTTACCGAGGACGTAAGACCGTGGCTCCAGGACTTCGACGTGGCGGTGCTCCCGTCGGTGTACCCCGACCCGCTGCCCCGCACGGTCATCGAGGGCATGGCCTACGAGCGCCCGGTGGTGGCCTTCGACGTCGGCGGGGTCGGCGAGATGGTGCGCGACGGCGAGACCGGAACGCTCCTCCCCCCGTCGCCCTCCACCAGCCTCTTCGCCGACGCGATGCTGGCCTACCTCCACGACCCCGAGCGCCTGCGCCGCGAGGGGATTGCGGCGCGCGAGGCGGTCATCGCGGGCTTCGGCGGCAGCGCCCACGGGAGGGCCATCCAGGCCCAGATCGAGCGGGCGCTCAGGTGAAGAGCGAGCTCACGGCGTCGGTGGTGCGCCCCTTCGCCCACGCGAGCAGCGAGCGGGTCTCGTCGACCAGCATCGGGTGGTGCAGGTCTGCCGGGTGGAGCGCGATGCGCACCGGGACGCCCGCCCTCGGATAGAGCCTCGCGAGCCGGGCGTACGCGGCGCTGGAGAGCCGGCGCCCCAGGGTGCGGCTGGCGTAGTTGATGGCGGGGCAGAGCCTCCGGGCGCCGCTCGAAGGCTCGTAGATGAAGAGCTGGTCCTCGGTGTAGTCGAGGCCGCGGGAGCGCAGCGCGGGCAGCAGCCACGAGCGACGCGCCCAGGCGGGAGGGACGAACCCCCGCATCGGCAGGTCGAGCTCTCGCAGCATCGCGACGCCGGCGTCGAGCCAGCGCTCGCCCGCCTCGCGGTCGTAGCTGGCGAACTCCGCCTCGCCCGCGGAGACCACGCGCTGCGCGACGAAGTGACCGAGGCCCTCTCCGGGGAGCGAGCGGTGGAAGTACCCGTGGAGGAAGAGCTCGTGGCCCTCCGCGGCGAGCGAGCGGAGGCGCCGCGCGTACTCCGGGTCGTCCCGCAGGGGGGCCCGCTGGTGGAAGTCGGGGACGACCAGCAGCCCCGGCTTGACGCCGACGTCGTGGCACCAGCCGAGGGCGGTCTCGACCTCGGAGCGCCAGCGAGGCGAGACGTCGTGGATGGACACGTGGATCACCGCCGAGACCTCATGGCCCTCTCATAGATCATGAAGAGCTCATCGAAGTGCGCCCCCGCCGCGGGGATGGTGGCGGCCCTGGCCACGGCGCCTGCGGTCATCGAGCCCGGTGGCTTGTCGAGTAGCCGCTCGATGGCCAGCGCGGCTTCCACCGGAGTGGCCTCCGGGTCGCAGGTCACGCCGCAGGTCTCATCGACGAGCTCGCCCGCGCCACCGGCCGCGGGCGCAGCCACCGGGACGCCCGAGGCCAGCGCCTCGGCGACCGCGAAGCCGAAGGTCTCCACGGCGCAGCCGTGAACCAGGGCGTCGGCGCTGGCGAGGGTGCGGGCGTAGCGCTCGGGATCGGTCACGAAGCCCAGGAAGACGGCCCCCAGGCCGAGGCTCTGGGAGCGCGCCTCGAGCAGCGGCCGCTCGGGCCCGTCGCCCATCACCACGACGGCGAGAGGGCGCCGACGGGCGACGAGGAAGAGGGCGTCGAGGAGCAGGTCGACGCGCTTCTCCAGCGCGAGGCGACCGACGATCACCACCAGCCGGGCGCGCGGGTCGCTGGCGTAGGCGCCGAGCAGGGAGGCGCGCAGGGCCTCGTCGCGCAGGGTCGGGGAGAAGCGGGCGCGGTCGATGCCGAAGGGCGCCTGCACCACCCGGGGGATGCCCTCGGCGGTGAGCTGGTCGGCCAGCCAGCGGGCCGAGACGACCGTGCAATCGAAGCGGGAGGCCAGCGAGCGCAGTCCCCACCAGAGCGGATGGACCATCGCATCTGCGCGCTCTGCCCCGAGCCAGCGGGAGAGAACGGGTCGTGCATAGCTACCGATCTGGTCTGAATGCAGCACGAGCGAACGCACGGAAACGAACGGCTGGGTCGCGGCGAGCCAGGCGGCGAGGTAGGGCGACGAGGCCTGCAGCACGTCGGGTCGCTCGCGGGCGACCAGGGCTCGCAGGGCCGGGAAGTTCCAGAGTGCGTGGTAGCTGGGGTCGTAGGGCATGGCGGGGCCCTTCACCCGGATGAGCCTCCCGCCATGGACGGTGGACTCCTCGGCGCGTGGGCCAGGGGCGACGACCACCACTTGATGGCCACGCAATGTCCCCTCCCGGAGGAGCTGTGCTAGGTACGCGCGCACGCCGCCGCCCCGTTCAGAGAAGAACTCCGTCACGTCGAGAATCTTCACGGCGACCGCCTCTACCAGAGCTTCCGGGATTTGCTTCGTCAGGACACTCCCAATGAACGCACCCAACAACTCCCGTCAACGACCGCGCGCGACCAGCAGCCGCTGGCCGAAGCGCATCGCGATCCTGAGCGACTACGTGCGGCTCCCTTACGCCAACGGGGCCACCTTCGCGACGCAGTTTCTCTACCGTGAGCTCACCAAGCGCGGCCACGAGGTGACCGTCATCGGCCCGCGCGACCCCGACGCGAAGCCCGAAGACCTCCCCGAGCGGCACATCTGCCTCCCGAGCGTCCCGCTGCACAACCACCCTGGCGTCTACATCCCGCTGCCCCTCGAAGGCATCCTCCGCGAGAAGCGCGACTGGGACTTCGACGTGGTGCTGGGCCAGACCGCCACCGAGCTGATGGAGCTCGGCCTCTGGCTGCGCGCGACCCGCGGCATCCCCCTGGTGGCCGTCAACACGGTGCACCTCCCCAGCGTCTACCCCGTCGTGATGCCCGAGTCGCTCCACGACTCCAAGGCCGCGCACTGGCTCTTCCAGAAGTCCTTCCTGAAGCTCGCGGACAGCACCTCGGCCAGCGCCTACAACGGCTGTGACGGCCTCGTGGTGCTCTCCAACGGCCTCAAGCGGTACTGGGAAGAGCGCGGGGTCACCTCGCCCATCCACGTCATCCCCCGCTGCGTCGAGCCCCGGATCTTCGACACCGCCCCGGGGTCCGACCCCTTCCCCCGCGGCTTCCGCAAGGGCGCCCGGCTCCTGGTGGTGTGCCGCCACACCCGCGAGAAGGCCGTCGAGCGGCTGCTGGAGATCTTCGCGCGCTACATCGCCCCGGCCAACCCCGACGCGACGCTGACGCTCCTCGGCGACGGCCCCGACCACGACCTCTTCCGCCGCACCGCCGAAGAGCTGGGCATCCGCGAGAAGACCCACTTCCCCGGGGAGTTTCCGCTGGGCGCGCTCCCCACCTGGTATCACCACGCCGACCTCTTCACGTACACCTCCCTCTCGGAGACCTACGGCCAGGTGGTGAGCGAGGCCCTCTGGTCGGGCCTCCCGGTGGTGGCCTTCGCCGACGGCATGGGCGTCTCGCAGCAGGTCGAGCACGACCTCACCGGGCTGCTGGTCGAGCCCGGCCCCGACGCCGAGATGGCCGACTGGCGCTTCGCCCGCGCGGCGGTCTCGCTGCTGCGCAACCCGCGACGCCGGCAGGTGCTCGCCACCAACGCCGCCACCCGCGCCCACGACCGCTCGGCGCCGCACAAGATGCTCGAGGGCTTCCTCGACGCCTTCGAGGCGGCCCGCGCGCACCGCGACGCCTCGCCCCCGGACACCAGCAGCCCGCGGCTCGCGACGGCCTTCCACGGCGGCCGCTGGCTCGCGATCAACAGCATCGTGTACGGCCTCGGCCACCTGCGCCCCCCGGCCGTGGTCAACCGCCACGGCCGCCGCCAGCCCGCCTGGAACGACCTGCCCGACGTCCCCGCCGTCCGCACGCCCTCGCACGCCCGTCTGGGCTGAAGCTCCCTCCCCGCGCGCTGCTAGTCTGCGCGCGATGAAGCTCTGCGCCGTCTCCGTCGACCTCGACGAGGTCCCCTGCTACCACGCCATCCACGGGCTCCCGATGCCCGCCGACGACAGCGCCCACGCGGTCTACACCCGCGCGGTACCGCGGCTCGGCGAGCTCTTTACCGACCTGGGTATTCCCGCCACCTTCTTCGTGATCGGCCGCGACCTCGAGGCGCCCATCGCCCGCTCCGCGGTGCTCGGCCTCGACCGCGCCGGGCACGAGCTGGGCAACCACACGCACAGCCACCGCTACGACCTCGTGCGGCTCGGCGCCGACGCCATGCGCGCGGAGGTGCGCGACGCCAGCGACGCCCTCGCGGCGGTCCTCGGCCGCCGCCCGGTGGGCTTCCGCGCGCCGGGCTACACCATCACCGACGCGCTCTTCGACGTGCTCGCCGAGGAGGGCTTCGGCTACGACAGCTCGGTCTTCCCCTGCCCCGCCTACTATGGCGCCAAGACCAGCGCGATCGGGCTCATCAGGGCGCGAGGCCGCTCGAGCCGCTCCATCGTCGACTCGCCGGCGGTGCTGCTCGCTCCCGCAGACCCGTACCTCCCCTCGCGCCCGTACTGGCGCCGGGCCTCGCTCGGGTCGTCCATCGTCGAGCTGCCCATCGGGGTCACCCGCGGCGCGCGCCTCCCCTTCATTGGCACCACGCTCTCGCTGCTCGGTCCGTCGTTGTCCCGAGCGCTGGCGCTGCAGATGGTGGGGCGCCCGCTGGTCAACCTGGAGCTGCACGGCCTCGACCTGCTCGACGTCGCCGACGGGCTCGGGGCGCTGGCCCCGCACCAGCACGACCTGCGCGTCCCGGTCTCCCGCAAGGCCGCCGCCCTGCGCGCGGTGGTCGGCGTGCTCCGCGAGGCGGGCTACGAGTTCGTGACCCTGCGCGACGCCGCGGCGGCCTTCGCACATCGGGCGAGGGCCTGAGTGCGGAGCTCTGCAATGGGCGCCCGGAAGCGCGAGAAAACCTGCGCCCGCAGCGGCTGCGCCGAAGTTGCGCTCCGCGGGGCGCCTCCGGGGCCTGTCGCGGGACGCGGCGCCGCTCGAAAAGCCCTGCAATTTCAGCAGTCTTCTTCCGAGACGAGCCTTCCTTGAAGGCGCAACGACCGCCGTGCGGAGAGCGCTCCGAGCGGGGGTTGTGCTCAATGGCAGCCCGGAAAATGAGCGGGTTCGCGCATGCAGGATCTACCCAAGCGCAATGGAGGATGTATCGTCCGCCTTGTCATTCGATCCGATGGGGGATCGAAGCAGCAGAGGTGATGAGCGATGGCGAAGGCAAAGGCACCGGCCAAGAAGGCCGGCAAGACCGCAGCGAAGAAGTTGACCAAGGCCGGGCTGGTGCAGGCCCTTCAGGAGTCGATTGGGGACACCGTCTCCAAGGCTCAGGTCAAGTCGGTTCTCGAGGCGCTCACCAGCGTCGGCGAGAAGGAGCTCAAGAAGAGCAAGGTGTTCGTGCTGCCGGGCTTCGCGAAGTTCGTCGTCGCGGAGAAGCCGGGCCGCCCCGCCGGTGAGTTCCTGAACCCCTTCACCAAGAAGATGGAGCACCGCGACGCGAAGCCCTCTTCGAAGACCGTGCGCGCCCGGCCGATCAAGGCCCTCAAGGACGCGGTCAACTGATTCCCCGATCGGCGCCCCGCGCGCCGATCGCCCCGTCCCGACTACGCTTCAATCAACATCGTTCGACGTCGGTTGTCTGGTAGCCTCCTCGGAGGACACCATGACAATCGACCGTCGTTCGATGCTGCTCGGCGCCCTCGCCAGCCTCGCGCTGGGCTGCGCCCGACCGGAGCCGCCCCGCATCACCCCCCGCTCGGCGGACGTCACCGGCGCGACCGCCCAGGGCCTCGGGCTGCGGGTGCATTGCGTGGTTCGCAACACCAACCGCTTCGACCTCACCGTACAACGGGTCTCCGTGCGGCTCACCCTCGCCGGCCGGGACCTCGGCGTCACCGAGCTCCAGAGCGCCCTGCGGCTGCCTACGAACACCGATGTGCCCATGGACATCGACGTCCGCGCCCCCTGGGGAGACCTCCCGGGCATCGTCGCCGTGACCGTGTTCAATGAGAACATTCCCTATCGACTGGACGGCACCGCCCGGGTCGGCGGCGAGCGCCTCAACGTAGACGTGCCCTTCACCCTGGAGAGCACCCTGCCCCGGCGGGTGCTCCTCGGGGCCGCCAGCAGCGCCACGCCGGGCATGCCGCCATTGCATTGAAGGGAGGGAGGGGGGGGCCTAGACGGAGTCGCGGCGGCGCAGCAGCACGCCCATCAAGATCAGGAAGAGGAAGAGCATCCCGGCGAGGACGCCGTTGTGGATCGCGGGGCGATCCCATGTGGCGAAGCCGAAGCCGCCGGAGCGCTCGGTGGTGCGGGCGATCTCCTCGACGGCGCAGTTGAAGACGTTGACCCCGTTGTGGAGGCTGACGCCGTTGCTGCCGGAGGGTGCGCAGGTCTGGATGCGCCACGGCACCTCCAGCGTGTCGCGCTCAGCCGACATCACCCCCTCGAAGGACCAGCGCGCCGGCATCGCCGCCATGAGGGCGCCGAGCCAGCTCTTGTTGGTCATGGGCACCAGGAGGCCGCCCAGCACCACCTGCGGGATGAGCGCGATGGGCGTGAGGGCCATGGCCGCCTCGGAGGAGCTCACCGCGGTGGAGATCACCAGGCCCAGCGCCACGCCGGTCATCGACGTGAGGACCATCGACCCGAGCATCGGGGCGAAGGCGTCCATGGTGCCGTTGCCGAGCTTCAGCGAGAAGTACACGAAGGTGAGCAGCACCGTGCACTGCAGCAGGCAGAGCAGCGAGAGCAGCACGAACTTCGACATCATGTAGTTGAAGATGGAGAGGTTCACCATCCGCTCGCGGCGGTAGATGGCGATCTCCGAGACGACCTCGCGGGCGGCGTTGCTCACGCCGAACCAGATCGCCCCGACGGTGAGGAAGAAGATCGCTCCCTTGAAGTCGTCGACCGGGAGGAAGCGGCTCTGCGGCAGCGTGCACATCTGCTGCGTGGTCGCGGCGAGGCGCGCCTCCATCGCGAGCACCTGGTTCTGGCACCAGAGGTTGGGGAGCTTCGGGGAGTCGTAGAACACCGCCGCCAGCAGGCCGCCGATGATGGGCGCCTGGAGCAGCATGATCATGAGCCCGGAGACGTCGCGGGATTTGATCTTGGCGTAGCGCGAGAGCAGCAGCCCGAACTGCCGGATGAGCGGCACGGCGGAGCGCGTCGGCGGCCGCGACTGGCCGGGTTTGCCGGGCTCGCGCTTACCCGAGTACATATTCCGGAAGACGGTGTTGTCGGGGCGGTAGAACTCCGCGCGCCACTCCCGGGCGGCGCCGAGGCGCGCCTCGGACTTGTTGGGAAACTGTCCTCGCTTGACCACGTCGTCTTCGCGGGTCTTGAGCTGGTCGAACATGTCGCGGGGGTTGTCGATGGGCTGCCCCCGGTAGCGCGCGAAGAAGTCGTAGGAGTCCTTGCCCGAGGGGCCGAAGTACACGGGCTCGCCGCCGAAGCCCATGATGAAGGCGAGGTTGAACTTCTCGAACTCCTCCTTCGCGGGCTGGTGGATCGTGACGATGATCGTCTTGCCGTAGCGCTTGGCGAGGTTGGACAGCAGGTCGATGAGCGCCACCGTGTCGTCGGCCGCGAGGCCCGACGTGGGCTCGTCGAGGAACATCAGCGCGGGGTCGGTGACCAGCTCGAGCGCGATGTTGACGCGCTTGCGCTGGCCGCCGGAGAGCACCTTCTTGATGGGCGACCCGATGATGGTGTTGGCCAAGTGGTCGAGCCCGAGGTCCTTCATGGTCTGCTGGACGCGGCGCTCGATCTCCTCGTCCGAGTAGTCCGACGGCAGGCGGAACTTCGCGCTGTACCCGATGGCCTCCTTCACCGTGAGCTCGGGGTGCAGCAGGTCGTCCTGCGGCACGTAGCCGATGCTCCCTCGGAGCGCGTCGTAGATGGCGTAGAGGCTCTCGCCGTTGACCCGCACCTCGCCCGACGTGGGCCGCAGGTAGCCGTTGAGCACCGTGAGCAGCGTGGTCTTGCCGGCGCCCGACGGGCCCATCAGCGCGATGAGGTCGCCCGGCAGCGCCTTGAAGGTGACCTTGTTGAGGAGGATCTTGTCTGTGCCCGGCTTGTCCCGGTCGGGCACCTTCAGGAAGAGGTCGAGCGCCTCGATCTCCACCAGGTTGGCGCTCTCGAACTGGGTCTCCTGCTCGATGTACGCCGCGATGGCGTTGCCCTGAAGGTCGACCACCACGGGGTAGGGGCCGATGAAGATCTTGGTCTTCGGGGCGACGGCGATGGTCTGCCCGGGCACGAGGCGCTGCCCGTTGACGTAGGTGCCGTTGGTGCTCCCCATGTCGCCCACGATCAGCGTGCCGTCGGGGGCGCGCATCACCGAGGTGTGGCGGCTGGAGACCTGCGGGTACGGCAGCACGATGTCGCAGCTCGGCAGTCGCCCGATGATCGCGATGGCCTTGCTCGCGCCGCTCAGGTCGAAGGAGCCGAACATCGTCTTGTGGGCCCCACCCTGCGGCGGCGGCGTGGCCATCGGGCCGCCCTGGTGCGACTGCATCGGCCCGCCCTGGTGCGACGGCATCGGGGCGTGCCCCTGGGACATCGGCCCGCCCTGGATCGACTGCATCGGGCTGGGGCCGGCCATGGCCCCCTGCGCCGTCTGCGGCACCGGGGCGCCGGCCATCATCTGACCCGCGGGCGCGCCCGCGAGCTCCATCAGCACCGAGCTCGGGATCCAGACCGCGCCGAGCGAGTAGCCGCCCGCGGCGTCGATGGGGACGGGCTGGTTGGGGGGGAGGCGCTGCGAGCTGCGATCGAAGGTGCCGCTGCGGCTGCCGAGGTCGGTGACCGTTCTCGTCGAGAGGTCGACGCGCAGGTGGGTTCCGCTCACCGTCGGGTGCGACACCACGACCTGCGACCGCCCCGGGTCACGGCCCACGGTCACCACGCCCGGCCGCTCGAGCGGCAGCGCGGAGCGATCGAGGAAGAGCTTCGAGACCTCCGGCGACTCGAGCGGAACCTTCGCCGCGCCGACCATCACCCGCGCGTGGAAGCCCGCGAGCTGCACCGACTCGTTGGGTGCGAGCTGCCGGCCGTCGACCTCGGTGCGGCCCTGGGCGAGGTCCTGCAGCCAGAGGCCGTCGCGCCAGAGGAGCTGCGCGTGGCGGGCGGCGACGCCGGGCCCCTGCACCAGGAGGTCACACCCGGGCGCGGCCCCGATGATCAACTGTGTCTTCGTCGGCATGGCGCGGGAGTGTATCGAAACACCGCCGGGATGGAACCACTCTCCCTCCCGCAACCGCTGGGGTCGGTCTGTCGGGAGCGCTACTCGATCTCGTTGGTGATCCGGATCCCCGGGGTGAGGTTGGAGACCTCGAAGCGGGAGTAGGAGTTGTCGTTGTCGAGGTCGCCGGAGGCCACCGCGAAGTACCACGCCCCCATCTGGGCGGTCGGCAGCGCGGCGTAGCCCAGGGTGGGGTTGGATCCGCCCACCGAGGGGGTGATTCCGGGGCGGCCCGAGATGGTCTGATACGAGTACCGGACCCGCTGCCGGGGACGGACCCCCAGCTGGTTCCAGGAGGCCGGGAGGTTGGTGTAGAAATCCACCTGGCCGTCGGCGTCGCGGGTCGCCAGGGCCGGCCACCAGTTGTTGCCGAGCAGCCCGGAGGCGCCGTTGGAGGTGCCCGCGAGCGCGTGGTCGTTGGAGGTGTCGGAGTAGGTGTTGAAGGACGCCCGGTAGGCCTCCTGCGCCGACGTGATGCGGTTGAGCACCTCCGAGGCCTCGAGCGCGAACGACCGATACCGGCTGCGGGAGTAGAGCGGCATCGCGATCGCCGAGAGGATGCCGATGATCACCACGACCATCATCAGCTCCACCAGGGAGAAGCCGCTCTCGCTCTTGTCTCGCCGTGCCGTCATCGGGTGCCTGTCTGCGCAGCGGGGGGAAGACCGCGCCATCCCACAAGACTACGCGCCAGGCGGTCCCTGCGGCAACCGCGCACGCCCCGGCCGCAGGACCGACCGACGCGCGTCAGGGACGCTTCTGGCGATGCGCTCCGTCGTGATAGGCACCATGCAAGTGCCCATGCGTCCCCTCACCCATCCCGCCATGCCGCTCGCGACCTCGGGCGCAGCGCTGTTGTCCGTCCTGTCTGGCTGCGACGCCGGGCCGTCGACCCGGGACTGCGACCCCAGGCTCGCCTACTGCGACGCGGGCATCGACGCCAAGACCTTCGACGTCCCGGCCCGCCCCGACGTCCGCCCGATCGACGTCACAGACCTCTACACGGGCCTGCTCTCCGTGAGCATCACCCCGGAAAACCCTACGCTGGTCGTTCGCGGCGCCGTCGCGATGCAGCCCTTCATGGCCCTCGGGCGCTACGCCGACGGCACCCAGCGACCCATCTCCCTCGGCACCTGGACCCTCACCCGGGCGAGGGCCGGCTCCATCGACCCGGCGACCGGGAGGTTCACCGCCACGGGCCAGGTCGGTGACCTCACCGAGGTGCACTACGAGCTCCCCCGCCCCGGCGCCGAGTCCCTGAGGGCCGCCACCAACCTCACCGTGCGCTTCGAGCGGGACTTCTTCTCGGCGCCCAGCACCGAAGGCGACCGGGCGCGCTTCGCGACGCTCGTCCCCGACGCGGCGCGCGAGGTCATCCTGCGCTACCCCCTCGCCAACGCGCTCGTGCCGCAGAACGTCGCGCCCCCCGACGTGCAGTGGGAGCAGGGCGCCGCGGGCGACGTCTACCGCGTGCGCCTCAGCAAGCCCCACGTCGCCGTGACCGGCTTCGTCACCCACAGCGGCGCGGGCTTCCGCTTCGACTGGACCGTCGACCCCGCGGGCTGGCGCGCGCTGGTCGAGTCCGACCTCGAGGAGCCCATCACCCTCCGCGTCGATCGCGCGACCGCCGGGGCCGCCATCGAGGGCGCCGCCCGCACGCTCCGCGTCGCCCAGGGCTCCCTCGCCGGCGCCGTGTACTACTGGGACCTGCGCGCCGGGAGGATCCTCCGCATCCGCGAGGAGCCCACCGGGCCGGTGCGGGAGGACTTCCTCCCCAATCCTCCCCAGCGCCCCACCGGCGACCGCAGCCGCTGCGTCGCGTGCCACACGGTCTCCCGGGACGGCCTCCAGATGGCCGCGGAGCTCTGGGAGGGACAGGGGCCCTCCGGCGTCTTCGACCTCGGCACCGACCTCACCCGCGACCCCGCGCCCACGCGCTTCCCGGTCGTCGACTCCGCCTCGGCGCCCTCGTGGGTCTACTCGTCGTTCAGCGCCAACGCGACGCGCCTCATCGCCAACCGCCTCGGCGGGCTCTTCCTCGTCGACCCTGCCACCGGTCGCACCGTCCCTCCCGCGGCCGGGACGCTCCCGCAGGGCAACAGCGTGCAGCCCTCCTGGTCGCCCGACGGCAACACCATCGCGTACATCTCCGAGTTCGTCGGCGACGGCCCGACCGCCTTCGCGAGCAGCAACCTCTCGACCCTCCCGGTCACCGCCCCGGACAGCTTCGGCCCCGCCACGCAGCGCGTGATGGGCGCCTCGCTCTCCGCGCAGCGCGAGGCGGGCCGCGCCCTCGCCTACCCGACCTGGACCCCGGACTCCCGCTGGCTCGCCTTCCAGCACGGCCCCTACAGCGAGAGCGACCGCGCCGGCGCCACCCCCGCCGCGCCGCGCACCCGCTTCCCGGCCGCCCTCTACCTCGTCGCCCCGACCGGCGGCACCCCGACGCGGCTCACCAACGCCTCCGCCGACGAGCGCGAAGACGACGCGTACTTCCCCAACTTCTCGCCCTTCGTGCAGGGCGGGCATTACTGGCTCGTGTATTTCTCCCGCCGCGACTACGGCAACGCCCAGGCCGGCACCCGGGGCTCCGGGCGGCGGCAGCTCTGGGTCACCGCCGTCAGCACCGGCGTGGTGCCGGGCACCGACCCCTCGAACGTCCCCTACTGGCTCCCTGGCCAGGACGTCGCCAGCGACAATGTGAGCGGGTTCTGGGCGCCGCAGCCCTGCCGCCCGCGCGGGATGAGCTGCACCGTGTCCAGCGAGTGCTGCGCGGGCACCTGCGGCCCCAACGCGTCGGGCCAGCTCGTGTGCAACCCGCCGCCCCCGGAGGCCGCCTGCCGCCGCGAGGGCGAGCGCTGCGGGGCGAACGCCGACTGCTGCGACGGGCTGAGCTGCGCCGCCAACGTCTGCCTGCGCCCGCCGGGCTGACGTCGCACAGGGAAGGTTTGAGCCCCGGCGCGGGCGTCCGGTACGATCCCCCGCGGCGCTCGCAGCGGGGGTTCATCCTGCGCCCCGACCGTCGCTGAATCCTGGGCACCCTCCATGAAGCTCTCCCTCCCATTCTTCGCCGTCCTCGCCCTGACCTGCCTCTTCGGCTGCACCAGCGAGGTGCCCGCGACGCCGCCGACGGACGACGCGTCCCTCGACGCCGCGGCCGACGACCAGCCCGCGGCGCCGTCGGACCGGGGGCCGAGGGGCGAGGGCGACTGCGAGACCGACCTCGACTGCGACGACTCGCGCTACTGCAACGGCACCGAGCGCTGCGTCATGGGCCGCTGCGCCGCCGGGACCAGCCCCTGCGACGACCGGTACAGCTGCACCCGCGAGGTGAGCTGCGACGAGGACACCCGCGTCTGCACCCGCGTGCCGGACGACTCGGTGTGCGGCGACGGCAACGCGTGCAACGGCACCGAGCGCTGCGACCCGACCACCCCCGGCGCCCTCGCCGGAACGGGCTGCCAGCCGGTGCGCGTGGACGACCAGATCGACTGCGACGACCGCAACACCTGCACCATCGACTCCTGCGACACGCGCCTCGGCTGCGTGCACTCGCCGCGAGACCTCGACGGCGACGGGTACATCGCCACCTCGTGCACGAGCGACGCGACGCCCCGAGGCACCCCGGGCACCGACTGCAACGACAGCGATCCGCGGGTGTTTCCAGGCGCCTCGGAGGTCTGCGACGACGGCCGGGACAACAACTGCAACCTCCTGGTGGACTTCGCGGACACCACCGCCTGCCGCCCCAGCAACGACGTCTGCGAGCGCGCGCAGGAGATCCGCGTGGGCGCGCCGGCGACCTACTCGGTGACCGGCTCGACGGTGGGCATCGGCTCGACCTTCGCCCTCGGCTGCGGGCGGGCCGGCCAGCCGGTGGCGCTCTACCGCTTCACCCTCGCCTCGACGCAGGACGTCGCGATCACCAACGACGACACGGGCACCCCGGTGGGCGCCATCGCGCTGCTCTCGTCGTGCGCGACGACGGCCGAGCTTCGCTGCGCGCGGGGCGTGTCCTCGACCGCGCCTCAGGTGCAGGTGCGCTCGCTCCCCGCGGGGACCTACTTCGTGGCCGTGCAGACCAGCACCCCTCGCATCTTCCGGCTGCGGGTCACCATCGGGCGGCCGAGCACCGCGCCGGAGGCCGACCTCTGCCCGCGCGCCGGATCGATGCCCGCCTTCGACCTCTCCGACGCGGCCCCGCACGTCGTTTCCTTCGCGGGCCTCCTGCCGGACTACTCGCTGAGCTGCGACGTCGGCGCGCCGACCGCCGACGCGGTGCTGCCCCTCACGCTCGCCGCCGCGCGCAACGTCACCCTCACGGTCACCGGGCCGAGCAGCGAGCGGGTCACCTTCGCGCTCTTCCGCGCCCCGTGCGGCGTCGCCTCCAGCGAGCTCCGCTGCGCCTCGGCGCTGACCACCGCCCGCATGGTGCAGCGGCCCCTCGCGGCGGGCGCCTACTTCGTCGTCGTGCGCAGCGGCACCGCGCGGGACGTCACCGTGCAGGCCGCCATCACCGACCCGACGATGCGCACCGCGGGCGACGTCTGCCCGGGCGTCGAGGTGACCCCGGACGGCCCGCCGGTCGTGATGACGCCGCCGCGCTACGAGTCCTTCCCCGACCACGGCACGAGCTGCGGCTCCAACGGCACCGCCGACGGGTGGACCGACATGGTCGCGCGCTTCACCCTGACCACGCCGCGGGACGTGACCGTCACCGTGGGAGGCTCCGGGTCGGCGTCGCTGCGGATGCAGCTCCAGTCCGACTGCATGGCGCGGACGACGGCGATCGGCCCGTGCGTGAGCGGCGTGACGCCTGTGCGACGCTACCGGGGCCTCGGGGCCGGGACGTACTTCGTGATCCTCGAGGGCAGCGCCCCGCCGCCGTCGCTCACCGTGGCCGTGGCCACCACCGCGCCCGGCGAGCGGCTGCTCGGGGACGCGTGCCCCGGGCTCGCCATCGAGCCCGACGGCGCCCCTGGCGTGCTCTCGCTGGCAGGCTTCGACACCACCTCGGACATCGGCACCTCCTGCGGCTCGACGCGCCCGACGGACTCCTGGACCGACTGGGTCTTCCACTTCCGCCTCGACACCGCCCGCGACGTCACCCTGACCATGCTCGGCGGCACCTCGACGCGCATGCAGCTCTTCAACGCCTGCGGCCCGGGGTCGACCTCCCTCGGCGGCTGCGTCTCGGGCACCTCGCTCACCGAGCGGCGCTACCGCTCGCTGCCCGCGGGCGACTACTACGTCGTCGGCGAGCAGGCCGGGGCGACCGGCCCCACCGGGTCGGCGCGGCTCATCGTGGCGACGAGCGCCCCCGGCGTGCGGGCGGTCGGCGACACCTGCGCCACCGCCGCGGTGATCACGCCCGACGGGCCCGCGGTGGTGCTCCCGGTAGCCACCTTCGACCCGGTCCCCGACCACGGCACCCCCTGCGGCTCGGCGACCATGAGCACCGGCACCTGGACCGACCTCGTCGGCACCTTCACGCTCACCTCGGCGCGCGACGTCACCGTGACCCTCGGCGCCACGCCCGCCACCCAGCTCTACGCCGCCCTCGAGCGCACCTGCGGCAGCGGAGCGAGCATCGTCGGGGCCTGCGTCGCAGGGCCCTTCGGGGGCACCTGGGTGCAGCGCTACCCCTCGCTCCCGGCGGGCACCTACTCCATCCTGGGCGAGGCGCGCTCCTTCGGCGCCGCGGCGACGGTCAGCGTCTCGGTGTCCACCCTGGCGGCCGGCTCGATGCCGACGTACCGCCGCACCGAGGCTCCCGCGGACGTGACCTTCGTCGACGCCTGCGCGGCGCCCGGCGCGCGGAGGGTGCTCGCCAACGTCGACGACTCGCAGGTGACCGACACGGTGCCCTTCCCCTTCCGCTACTGGGGCGCCCCGGTCTCCGCCGTGAACATCGCCTCCAACGGCTTCATCAACTTCGACGGCGTGACCTCGGCCTCCACCTCGGGGCTGATCCCCGACCGCTCCTCCCCCAACGGCGTGGTCGCCGCGTACTGGCTCGACCTGCTCACCCGCGAGACCGGCGTCTGCATCGCCACCGTCGGCGCCGCGCCCAGCCGGCGCTTCGTCGTGCAGTGGGCGGACGCCTCCTACTACCCCTCGCGCACCGGCAACCTGACCTTCGAGATCGTGTTGAACGAGACCAGCAACACCATCGACATGCTCTACCAGTCGCTAGGGACAGCGACCAACGCCGTGACGCTCGGGCTCGAGACCGTCGACGGCACCGACGGCGCGCTCCTCTGCAGCGGCTCGACGGCGTGCCCCGTCATGGGCGGATCGCGCATCCGCTGGGTTCCGACGCCCTGACACCTTCGGCCTACCGCTGCGAAGAAACGACCCAACACCCGATGAAGCTCCCCCGACCCGCGTTCGCCCTCTTCGCCCTCGCCGCTGGCTGCAAGGAGTCCCGTCCGTCGGGCCTCGTCGGCAGCGACGTGCCCATCGTCATCGGCGACTCGGGCCCCGGCCCCATCGACGTCCCCCTCGCGGACATCCCCGCACCCACCGACCGGCCGGCGAAGGATGTCCCTCCGGGCAGCGACACGGGCGTGCCGCGCGACACCGGCCCCCTCGTCGAGGAGCCCTTCCGCCCCATCGCGCCGCAGTCCGGCGCGTACGTCCGCTCGCTGCGCCCGACCTTCCGGTGGAGCGAGCTCCGCGGGGCGAGCTCCTACCGCGTCGAGTTCTCGACGACCCGCGCCTTCGCCGCCGTCGAGTCGTCGGCCACCAGCGCCAGCACCACCCTCACGCCCGCCGCCGACCTCCCTCGCGGGCTCCGCTGGTGGCGCGTCGTCGGCCTCGACGGCTCGACCGCGCTGCGCACCACCGTGGCCTGGCCGGTGACCGCCGGGCGGGCGAGGCACGACCTCAACGGCGACGGCCGCGCGGACATCGTCATCGGCGCGCCGGGTCGCGACACCGGGGTCGGTACTCCCACCGGCGAGGTCTTCGTGCACTTCGGCTCTGCGATGCCGGCCGCGAGCCCCGACCTCACGCTCACCGCGTCGGCGCAGGGCGAGCGCTTCGGGACGAGCGTCTCGACCTCCGGCGACGTCAACGGCGACGGCTACGCCGACCTCCTCGTGGGCGCCGGGTATTTCCGCTCGGGCGCCGCGGGGGAGACCACCGAGAGCGGGCGGGCGGCGATCTACCTGGGCGGCGCGACGATCTCCATGAGCCCGTCGGTGCGGCTGAGCGCTCCGGTGGTGGGCGGCGGCTTCGGGCAGTCGCTGAGCATCGTCGGCGACGTCAACGGCGACGGCTTCGCCGACTGGGTCATCGGCGCGCCCGCGTACGATCGCCTCACGGGCCGCGCGTGGCTCTTCCTGGGCGGCGCGACCCCCGACGCAACGCCCGACCTCGAGCTCACCTTCGCCATGCCCGCGGACGCCTTCGGGGCGTCGATCGCGGGCGCCGGGGACCTCAACGGCGACGGCTTCGCCGACATCGCCATCGGGGCGCCGCAGACCGTGGGCGCCACCACCGGGGAGGTGCGCGTCTTCTTCGGCGGCGCGACCCCCAACGCGGTGGTGGACGTCAACCTCGTGGGCGGCGCGACGAACGACATCTTCGGCACCACGGTGGCGGGCGCCGGGGACTTCAACCGCGACGGGTACGCCGACCTCGCGGTGGGCGCCCCCTCCATCTCCGGCCGCGGCCAGCTGGTGGTCTTCGCCGGCGCCTCCGGGGCCCTCAACCAGCGGCTCCTCGACGTGCGCGGCGCGACGGTCGGCACCGTCGGTGAGAAGCTGGGGAGCTCCCTCGACGGCGCCGGGGACTTCAACGGCGACGGCTTCGACGACGTGGTGGTGGGCGCCAGCAGCAACGCGGCCAACGGGGCCAGCACGGGCCGCGCGTACGTCTTCGCCGGGGGCGCGTCGCCCGCGACCACCGCGGCGGTCACCTTCAGCAGCTCGGACACCTCCGGCGGCAACGTCACGCTCCTCGGCCACCGCGCGGTGGGCGCCGGGGACGTCGACGGCGACGGCTTCGACGACGTGCTGGTGCGCGCCGCCAGGGCGCCGGCCAACGTCGGCCGCGAGGGCGGCCCGGGGGCGGTGTATCTCTTCCGCGGGGCGATGAGCCCGGGCGGTGCGCCCGCGTGGTCTTCCATCGGCGCGGGCACCACGCAGGTCAACGAGTACGGCTACGGCCTCGCGCTCCGCGGGGGCTTCCGGCCGCGCTACTTCTGAAGCAGCTCAGCGCCGCGAGGCGAGGTGGGCCACGCTCTCGCCGCGGTGGATGCGGCCGATGGCGTCGGAGAGCAGCCCCGCGATGCTGACCACCTCGATGCGCGGGTCTCGCTTGGACTCCGGCAGCGGGATCGAGTCGGTCACGATGAGCCTCCGCAGCGCCGACGTGCGGATGCGCTCGACCGCCCGGCCGGAGAGCACGCCGTGCACCGCGGCGGCCTCCACCGAGGCGGCCCCGAGGCGCATCACGAGCTCCGCCGCCTCGAGGATGGTGCCCCCGGTGGCGATCTCGTCGTCGACGATGAGCGCGTGCCGGCCGCGCACGTCGCCGACGATGGTCTGCGGGATGGCGTGCTCGTCGTCGCCCACGCGGCGCTTGTCGATGACCGCCAGGGGGATGCCCAGGTCGGCGGCGAAGCGCCCTGCGTCCTTGGCCTCGCCGATGTCCGTCGCCACCACCACCCGCTCGCCCGGCGTGTGGGCGATGAGCGCGGCGCCGAGCGTGGGGATCGCCGTGATGTGGTCGACCGGGATGCGGAAGAACCCATGGATCTGCGGCGAGTGGAGGTCCATCGCGAGCAGCCGCTGGGCCCCGGCGGTGGCGAGCAGGTCGGCCACGAGGCGGGCGGTGATCGAGACCCCGGGCTCGTCCTGCTTGTCGGAGCGCACGTAGGGGAAGTACGGCAGCACCGCGGTGATGCGTCCGGCGCCCGCGGAGCGCAGCGCGTCGATGAGGATCAGCGTCTCCATCAGCGACTCGTTGACCGGCGGGCACGAGGTTTGGACCACGTAGACGTCGCGGTCGCGCACGTTCTCCTCGACGCAGACCTTCACGTTCTCGTTGGAGAAGCGGTTGTAGCGAACGCGGCCGACGGCGACGCCGAGGTGGCCCGCGATGGTCGCGGCGAGGGTGGGGTGCGAGCTGCCCGAAATGATCACTGGCGGGTGCGACATCGTGGCCTCGACGCGTACCGCAGCCGGGGCATCGGGCGCCAGCGCCCTTGACGCCGCGGCGCCTCGCGGACGACCCTTCGGGTCCGCCGAGCGATGTCCATCCCCCTCGACCGCCAGCAACGAGACGCGCTCATCGTCGCCCACCAGGGCCTCGTGCGGCGCGTGGCCCGGACGATGGTGCGCTCGGTCCCCCGGCACGTGAGCGTCGACGACCTCGTGGGCTTCGGGCAGCTCGGGCTCATCGACGCCGCCACCCGCTTCGACCCCTCGCGCGGGGTGCAGTTCAACACCTTCGCGTACTACCGAATCCGCGGGGCGATCTTCGACCAGGTGCGCAAGGAGCACGGTCAGGACCCGATCTATCGCGCGAAGCTCGGCGCCCGCGCCGCGGTCGACGACCTGCTCGAGGAGCGCGCCGCCGAGGGGGCCTCCGCCGCCGACGCCCTCGACGCGGCCCGCGCGCTCTCCGGGCTGCTGGAGGAGACGGCCACCGCGCTGCTGCTGGAGGAGACCGCCATCGCGCTGCTGCCGCCGGAGCTCCCCTCGCCCGAGGCCGCCGCGATGCAGCAGGACACCGCGAGGGAGATTCGCGAGGCGCTCGTGGGGATGCCCGAGAAGGAGCGCGGCCTCGTGGAGAAGGTCTACCTGGAGGGCCTCACCATCGAGCAGGCGGGCATCCAGCTCGGCATGACCAAGGGCTGGGCGAGCCGCCTCCACGCGAGGGCCCTCGGCCGGCTGCGCGAGAGCCTCGCGCACTACGACTCACCGGACCGTTGAGGCCCCCGCGTCGCCGAAGCGCACCATCGGCGTGCGTCGGCTGATGCCCGTGCGGTCGGCGAACACCGCCTGGAGCACGATGCCCGCGGCCAGCAGGATCACCAGCGAGAAGACCACCAGCAGGGCGCGGCGCCCGGAGACCTCGCGGCCGTCGTTCTTGGGTCGAGCGTTCACGGGCCGGGAGTAGGTCACCGAGGCCCCGGGGGCAAGGGCGCGGGGCACGATCGGACCACGGCTCCGCCGATCCAGCGGGAGAGCGCGCGGGCCTCGCAGCCGCCGGGGGAGAGGGCGCCGGGGCCCGCGTGGGCGCGGCTCGTGGCGCGCACCCAGAGGGGGCTCCGCGAGGGGTCGGCGTGGGCGGCGAAGGGGCGCACCGCGTCGAGCTCGGCGAGCGCCGCGGCGGCGTCCGTGGGCGACGGGGCGAGGTGCATCGGGGCGCCTCCGCCGTGGCAGGCGGGCGAGGCGCACCCGGCGCGGCGGAGCGCGGGCGCGATGGCGGTGAGGTAGCTGCCCGCGTCGAGCGAGGGCGGGGGCGTCGGGGCGGGCGGCCGGTCGAGCCACCAGCGGCCGAAGCCCAGCACCGCGAGCGCCGCGACGGCGAGCGCCACCGGCACCTTCGGCGAAGGCGTCTCCGATCCGTGGTGTCTCGCGCTCCTTCGTCGCATCGCGGCCTCCGAGTACGGCACCCGTAGCAGATCGCTGGGGGCGCCGGGCGCACGCGCTGCTCCCTTGTGGATGCGCGGACGGAGGCGGTACGGTCCGCGGGCCATGGCGGAGGCTGCACCGATCTTCCATTTCAACGACGAGCGATCCTTCATCGTGGAGGAGGTCGTCGCCCGGGTCGCGCAGGGGGCGCGCGATCCGTTGTTGCTCCTCAACGACGCCGCGTGGTGCGAGATCCGCCGCCTCGAGGCGCGGCCCGGCAAGGAGCGCCCGGAGTACGAGCGCTTCCGGGAGCTGGCGCGCTCGCTCGGACGGCTGTCGGAGAGCGAGCGGCGGCGGCGGGTCGAGGAGCTCGCGCGGCACTACGCGAAGGACATCGCGGGCAACTTCGACCCGCGGGTCTACGCGCTCTCGACGAAGGTGCTGCCCACCGCGCTCTCGCTGCTCCTGTCGCCGAAGGACCTCAAGCTGGGCCTCCACGCCAGCAACCGACTGCGAGAGCACCTCGTCACGCAGGGGCCCATCGAGCGCATCCGAGCGCTCTCCCGGCGCGGCACGGTGGTCTTCGCCCCGACGCACCTCTCCAACCTCGACTCGGTGGTGTTCGGCTTCGCGCTCGAGCGGGAGGGCCTCCCCCCGGCCACCTACGGCGCCGGCAAGAACCTCTTCACCAACCCCTTCCTCTCGTACTTCATGCAGAACCTCGGCGCCTACCGCGTCGACCGGCGCATCCGGCACGAGCTCTACAAGGACGTCCTCAAGACCTACTCCAGCGTGCTCATCGAGCGCGGCTACCACTCGCTCTTCTTCCCCGGCGGCACGCGCTGCCGCTCGGGCATCGTCGAGGAGAAGCTCAAGCTCGGGCTCCTCGGCACCGGCGTCGAGGCCTTCACGCACTCGCTCCGGCGGGGCCATCCGCAGCGGGTGTTCGTGGTGCCCGCGACCATCAACTACATGCTCACCCTGGAGGCCTCGACGCTCATCGCCGACTACCTCGCGGAGGTCGGGCGCAGCCGATACATCATCGAGGACGACGAGAGCACGCGCATCGAGCGCATCGTCACCCTGCTCCGCAAGCTGGTGATGACCACCGGCTCGGTGGTCATCCGCTTCGGCGAGCCGATGGACCCCTTCACCAACCGCGTGCTCGACGACGGCCGCTCGGTCGACCTGCGGGGGCGCACCGTCGACCCCGCGACCTACGTCACCCGCGACGGCCACCCGGTGGTCGACGAGGTGCGCGACGCGCAGTACACGCGCGAGCTCGGCGAGGCCATCTGCCGCTCGTACGCCAGGGAGACGGTGCTGCTCGCCACGCACCTCGTCGCGGGCGCGGCCTTCGGCAAGCTGCGCGACGCCTTCCCCGGCGACGACCTCTTCAAGCTGCTGCGACACCGCGACGAGGTCTTCGTCCCCTCCGACGAGATGGAGCGGCGCGTGGCCGACCTCGCCGACCGCGCCCGCGCCCTCGAAGACCGGGGCGCCGTGGTGCTCGGCCCGGGCATCCGCGGCGCGACGGCGGCGACGATCCTCGACGCGGCGACGCGCGCATGGTCGGGCTACCACACCAACGCGGTGCTCCGGCCCGCGCAGGGGGGCGTCGTGCTCGGCGACACCAACCTCCTGCTCTACTACCAGAACCGGCTCGCGGTGAGCGGCCTCGGCTTCCACCCGGGCCGTCGGAGGCAGTGATGGGCGAACACCTGAAGACCCCCGTAGGCATCCTGGGAGGCGGCCGCTGGGGGCTCGCGCTGGCCTGCGCCGTGGCGCGCAACGGCCACCCCGCGATGCTGCACTCGCGCCGCGCCGAGCGCCCGGACGGGCTCCCCCCGGAGGTCGAGGTGACGGCCGAGCTCGGGGCGCTCGCGAGGCACGCGCGCCTGCTGCTGATGGCCGTTCCGTCGGACGTGGTGCGCGAGGTCGCGCGCTCGCTCGGCGACGTGGTCGACGGCGCGCACCTCATCGTGCACGGCATCCGCGGCCTCTCCGGCGAGGGGCTCACGCCCATCTCCGAGGTGCTGCGCGAGGAGACCCCGTGTCGCCGCGTGGGCGCGCTCGGCGGCCCCGCGCTGGCGGACGACCTCATCGAGGGGAGGCCCTCGGTGCTCGCGGTCGCGTCGCGCTACCCCGAGGTGACCGACGCCGTGCGCAGCGCGCTGCAGGGCCCGCTCATGCGGGTGTCCGTGAGCCACGACCTCGTCGGCCTGGAGTGGTCGAGCGCGCTCAACGGGGCGCTCTTCGTCGCGCTCGGCTACGCCCGCGCCATCGGCGTCTCTCCGGCGCTGCTGGGCGGCTTCCTCACGCGAGGCCTGCACGAGGCGGCGCGCATCGCCGTGGCCGCGGGCGCGGACGAGCGGAGCCTCTTCGGCGTGGCGGGCGTCGGCGACCTGCTGGCCGCGATGAGCCAGTACGACCGGCCGGAGTGTCAGCTCGGCGCGGCGCTCGCGGAGGGCGCCACGCTCGCCGAGGCGCAGGCGCGGTCGTCGTTGCGCGTGGAGGCGGCGACGCTGGTCCCGCGGGTGGTGGCCTTCGCGAAGGAGCACCGCCTCGACGCGGCGATCTTCACGGCCATCGAGGCGGTCTTCTCCGGCCGCGTGACCCGCGAGGCCATGCTCGCGGGGCTGATGGAGCGGCGCTAGGCGCGCTCTCCCGGGGCTCCGCCGCGACGAATATCGCGCGGCGTATTCCTCCATCGACGACCTCCTCCGCGACGGCTGCACCACCGCCGTCGCGTGGCAATCCCTCTTCGGATGCGAACGCCAATTTCGCGCGTGTACACCGTGCGCGGACGGTGTGCGCGAGCGCTGACGAGGTCGGCTCGGACGGCACATGGTGAGATTCGTCACGATATTTTTGACCCCCTCCATCGGGTCGTAGAGAAGGGATTCCTCAGCCAGCGCTGGAGCCCATCTCAACCTGGAGCTCCGGTTCAGAACTGAAGCGATTCACAGGGCAGGGAAGGTCGTAGGGGGAGAGGCATCGCGCCCGGTTCGCGCGCCTCGACGTCGACGCCCGTCCGCCGCCCGCCCGCACGGACGAGTGCGGGCTCACCGATCTCTCTGGGAGGACCGCGACCATGACGATGCCGATCCAAGTGAACAGCAACGCCGTGACCCTCGACGTCGAGGAGGACATGGAAATCTCCTCGACGGAGGTCACGACGCTGGTCCCCGGTGTGGAGCGAGGCGGACGGAAGCCGCGCGCGCGCTCCCGCCCCCGGACGCTGTCCATGCGGCGGCAGTCGAAGCGCGAGCTCGAGCGCCTGCGCCAGATGTACCCCGACGTGGACTACGAGCGGCCGATGACGCGCGCCGACTGCCAGCACGGCCCGCACGCCGAGCGGCCGTGCCCGTTCGTGAGCTGCAAGCACCACCTCTACCTCGACGTGAACGAGCGCAACGGCAACATCAAGCTCAACTTCCCGGACGTGGAGGTGTGGGAGCTGCCGGAGACCTGCGCGCTCGACGTCGCCGACCGCGGCGGCATCACCCTCGAGGAGGTGGGCGCCATCATGAACCTTACCCGGGAGCGTATTCGCCAGCTCGAGGACCTCTCCCTCGCCCGGCTCAAGGCCCTCGGCGAGATGGCCTCGCTGCAGGACTACTGCGACTGAGCCGCGAACACGTAGACCCAGCCGATCTCCATCTCCCTCGCCGCGAAGCGAGGCACCGTCACCGACCGTAGCGCCTCCGCCACGCACCGCCCGCCTTCGGAGCGGCGCAGGGCCTCGCCCACGACCACCGAGCGCACCCGACCGTCGCCCCGCACCGTGAGGGTGACCGGGAGCTGACCGAAGAAGCGCTCGCCCAGGCACTCCCTCACCCGCGGCGCGAAGGCCGTCATCACCGTGCGCTGCTGCGTCGCCGAGAGGCGCAGCGGAAGAGGGGCGCCGTCGGCGTTGCCTCGCCCATGCACCCGGGCGCTCATGTCGGCGCCCGTGACGACGCTCGGCGCGGCGGCCCCCGCGTCGGCGCGCACCGGCGCGAACGCTTGCGGGGTCGGATGGCGCGAGGCGTGAGGCTGCGGCGCGGCGGGGCGTAGCCTCGTCCAGGCGGCCACCCCGACGCCGGCGAAGGCGACGAGGGAAAGGAGCACCCAGCGCCACGATCCGCCGCGAGGCGGCAGGGTCGTCGGCAGCGACGGAGGGGGAGCCGGGTCGGCGGGCGCCTCGGAGAAGAGCGAGTCGCCGTCGCTGAGCAGCTCGCCGAGGCCGGGAGCCATCGGGGCGGCGATCGGCCCGACGGGCGCGGACGCGAGGGTGTCGGGGGCCTCCGCGGAGACGGCGGGCGCCAGCTCGTCGAGCGGGACGGCCGGGTCCTGATCTCCGGCGACATCGATGGCCTGCCGGAGCTCCAGGGCGGTGGCGAAGCGCTCGTCGGGCGACTTCTCCAGGCAGCGGTGGATCAGCCCGGTCCATGCGGCGGGCAGGTCGGGGCGCAGCTCCGCGAGGGGGCGGGGCGACTCCATCGCGACCGCCACGATCACCCCGGCGGGACCGGCCCCGCGGAAGGGCCTCACCGCCGCGAACATCTCGTAGAGCAGCACGCCCACCGACCAGAGGTCCGCCCGAGCGTCGACGGACTGCGCGCCGCGGGCCTGCTCCGGGGCCATGTAGTCCGGCGTGCCGAGGAGCATCCCGTCGCGGGTCAGCGGCGCGCTCTCGTCCCCGGCTCCCTCCTGCCGGTCGAGCTTCGAGATGCCGAAGTCGATCAGCTTGGGGACCTCCTCTCCGCCGGGCTGGCGCGCGAGCATCACGTTGCCGGGCTTGAGGTCGCGGTGCACCACGCCATGCGCGTGCGCCGCGCCGAGGCCGTCGAGCACCGGCCCGATCACCGCGCGCACCTCCTGCGTGCTCATCCTCCGGCGCGCCCGCATCCGCGCCCGCAGGTCGTCGCCCTCCAGCAGCTCCTCGATCAGGTACAGCCGCTCGCTCTCCGCGTCGACGCCCACGTCGATCACTTCCACCACGTTGGGGTGCGTCACCCGCGAGGTGGCCTTCGCCTCGCGCACCAGGCGCTCCGCCAGCCCCCGGATCGACCTCGGATCGCTGAGCAGCAGCTTCACCGCGAAGCGCCGCCCGGTGAGCTCGTGCTTCGCCTCGTAGACGGCCCCGTGTCCGCCGACGCCCACCACCCGCAGCAGCCGGTAGCGCGACGCGATCAGCCGCCCGACCCAGCGGCTCGACTCGTCGACGTGAGGACCGGGCGGGAGGCTCATCGCTCGGCGGGAGCGGAGGTCGACGAGGGCGCGGGGTCACGGTTGGACGCCATCACCCCGACGAGGAAGGCCAGCGCCGCGGCCAGCACCCCGAGGCCGATGAGCAGGGCGGTGGAGACCTTGCGGGCGGGCGCGGGCGCCCGATCGGGGGGCGTGGTGTTGGCGTCCCAGGCGCGGGCGTCTCCGCGACCGGCGGCCGCGACGAGGGCGAAGGGATCGGCGGCCCTGGGCGCGGACACGGACGAGGCGTAGCCGGGCGGCGGGGCGTAGGCGGGCGGCGGGGCGTAGGCGGGCGACGGCGGAGGGACCGCGAAGGACGGCGGGAGCGAGACGGGCTGGAGGTTGGAGGTGCTGTCCCAGGAGGCCGGGCTGACCGGCGCGGCGTACGCGGCCAGCGCGGCGGCGACCTCGGGCGGGACCGCGTCGAGGTTGAGCGGCATCGTGGCGTCGGTGAGCGGGAGCGTCGTGGGAAAGGCGCCCACGGCCGACTGGAAGGGCAGCGACGGACCGGCGCTCCAGTGCCCCGACGGATTGTACGGCGGCATCGGAGCCGACGGAGGGACCGGCAGTTGAGCGATCTGGGTCTGCTCGACGTGGTCGAAGGGCGACTGCACCGTCCGGTCGGCCTGCTCCAGGGAGACGAACTGGGGGTTGGAGGAGCGCGACGCGGCCGGGACGTTGAGCGCCATGGTCATCTCGGAGTCGGCGATGGTCGCGGGCTCGTCGGAGGGGAGCTCGATGTCCTGGCGGGTGCTCTGGGCGTCGTCGAGAGAGACGCGGCCGCGATGCTGCGAAGGCGGCTCGACGTCGTCCATGGGCCGAGGGGCGAGCGGGCCGAAGTTGCGGTGATCGACGCCCGCGGTGGCGCGGCGGGGGCGCACGGAGCCGGTGTCCGGGCGGTTGGCGCCGAGCACCGAGGCGACGCCGAGCTGCATTCCCCTGGGCACTGGCGGCGGGCCCGCCGGCCGGGCCGAGGGCGCCGGAGCGAAGTCCGGCGCGGGCGCAGGAGAGGTCGAGGGCGGCGTCGGGAGCGGAGCCGCCATCGGGGCGATGGGGTGAAGCGTCGGGAGCGCCAGCGGCACGACCGGGGCGAGCGCCTCGAGGGCCGGGTCGGAGCTCGCGATGCCCCAGGAGGCGGCACGGAGGAGCTCTCGCAGGCGCTCGGCGTCCGAGGGTCGTGCCTCGGGGCGGCGGGAGAGGGCCTGGGCGAGCGCCTCCCACACGGAGGGGTGCACGTCCGGGCGCAGCGCCGTGATGGCGCTGTGGACCTCGCTCTCGCGCTGCGTGACGAAGTGGCCCCAGCTGCGGTGACCGCGCGGCCGCAGCGCCTCGGGGACCAGCAGCCGGAGGATGAGCACCGCCGCGGCGAAGACGTCCGCCGCGGGGTTGCGCAGCGCGGGCTCGCGGGCGTGCTCGGGGGCCGCGTACTCCGACGGGGTCGAGTCGACGAGCGCGGCGAGCGCCGAGGAGTCCCTCTCGGCGGCGAGGCCGAAGTCGAGCACCCGCACCTCCGGCTCTCGGCCCTCCTCCACCCTCACCCGCACCGCGTCGTGGTGTATCGCGCCGTGCACCAGCGACCCTGGCGAGCGCTGCCGGTGCCCCGCCCCGACCGCCGAGAGCACCCGGTCGGCGATGCCGAAGACCGTGCGCAGCGAGGTGGGCTCGCCGCTGGCGCGCGCGGCGGTGAGCCACTCCCCGAGGCCGATGCCCTCCCAGGACTCGTAGACCACGAAGGGCTGCGCGCCCGCGGTGTTGATCTCCACCACCGGCAGCAGGCCGGGGTGCTGGAGCTTCGCGAGGCGGTCTCCGAGCACCTTGAGGGCGACCATGCGCTCGGTGCGCCGGGCGCCGGGCGCCGGGAGCAGCTTGACCGTCACGCCAGCGCGGCCGCGCTGCGAGTCGGAGGCGCGCCAGACCTCGCCGACGCCCCAGTTGGAGAGCCTCGCCTCCAGGCGATAGCGGCCCTCCAGGATGGAGCCGGCGGCGCGGTCCGAGACGTTCACTCCTAGAACTCCGCCGGGTCGGTGTGGGTGCCGAAGACCTCGCGCAGCACGTCGCAAACCTCCTGCTCGGTGCAGTAGGCCTTGGCGGCCTCGATGATGGGCGGGCAGAGGTTCACCTGCCCCTGCGCCGCGGCGCGCACGGCGGCGAGCGCGGCGGCCACCCGGGCCGGGTCGCGCGTGGCCTTCACGCCCGCGAGGCGCTCGCACTGAAGCCGCTGGGTCTCCTCGTCGACCTTCAGCGTCGGGATGCGCGACGACTCGGCGGCCATGGTGAAGTCGTTGAGCCCGACCATCACCTTCTCGTGCCGCTCGATCTGCCGCTGGAAGCGGTACGCCGCGCCCGCGATCTCGCGCTGGGGGTAGCCCTTCTCCACGGCGCTGAGCATGCCGCCCATGTCGTCGATGCGGCGGATGTAGTCGAGCGCCTCGGCCTCGAGCTTGTTGGTCATCCACTCGACGAAGTAGCTCCCGCCGAGCGGGTCGACGGTGTTGGCCACGCCGGTCTCGTGGGCCACGATCTGCTGCGTGCGCAGCGCGATGGTGACCGCCTCCTCGGTGGGCAGCGCGTAGGTCTCGTCGAGGGAGTTGGTGTGCAGCGACTGCGTGCCGCCGAGCACCGCCGCGAGGGCCTGCAGGGCCACCCGGGCGACGTTGTTGTAGGGCTGCTGCGCCGTGAGCGAGACGCCTGCGGTCTGCGCGTGCGTGCGGAGCTTGAGGCTCTCGGGCTTCTTCGCGCCGAAGCGGTCGCGCATCACCCGGGCCCAGATGCGCCGCGCCGCGCGGAACTTCGCCACCTCCTCGAAGAAGTCGACGTGCACGTCGAAGAAGAAGGAGAGCCGCGGGGCGAAGCTGTCGACGTCGAGGCCGCGGTCGATGGCGGCCTGCACGTACGCGATGCCGTCGGCGAGGGTGAAGGCGAGCTCCTGCGCGGCGGTGCTGCCGGCCTCGCGGATGTGGTAGCCGGAGATGGAGACCGGGTGCCAGCGCGGGAGTTCCTTGGCGGCGAACTCGATGGTGTCGGTGACCATGCGCATCGCGGGGCGAGGGCCGACGACCCACGCGTGCTGCGCGATGAACTCCTTGAGGCAGTCGTTCTGGATGGTTCCGCCGAGGGCCGAGCGGGGGATGCCGCGGTTGTCGGCGAGGGCCACGTAGAAGCAGAGCATCACGATCGCAGGACCGTTGATGGTCATGGACGTGGTGATCTTCTCCAGGGGGATGCCGTCGAAGAGCACCTCCATGTCGCGCAGCGTGTCGACCGCCACGCCGCACATCCCCACCTCGCCGAGGGAGCGGTCGGAGTCCGAGTCGTAGCCCATGAGGGTGGGGAAATCGAAGGCCACCGAGAGGCCCGCCTGCCCCTGCGCCAGGAGGTAGTGGTACCGGGCGTTGGTCTGCTCGGGCGTACCGAAGCCCGCGAACTGCCGCATGGTCCAGAGCCGCCCGCGGTACATCGTCGGCTGGATGCCGCGCGTGTACGGGAACTCCCCGGGCAGGTTGAGGTCGCGCAGGTAGTCGACGTGCAGGTCGCCCGGCGTCACCACGTCGGGCACCTCCAGGTCGGAGAGCGTCGTGAAGCGCGGCTGCCGAAGCGGCGACTTCGCCACCACCTTCGCGACGGTGCCCGCCTCCCAGCGCGCCCTCGCCTCCCGGATGGCCGCCACGTCGGCGGGAACCTCGCCCTGCGCCCCGCCGGGCTCCTCACCCGCCGAAGTCGGCCCGCTCGTAATCGTTTCCATGGTCATGGGTCGCAACCTTCGGTCGTGAACGGTCTTCCAGGGGGATGATAGGGCTGATGCGGGCGAAATCTGGCACGCGGGTCTGTCCAACGACAAGGCCCGTGTCGCGCCGGAGCGGCTTCAGGAGCGCGGTACGGAGGACATCGCCCTCGCGAGGCAGACCGACCCGAGGAAGGGCCCGCGACGCCGCTCGCCGATGATGATCGGGTTGATCGTGAGGTAGTAGAGCGAGCCCACCGCGGGGTCGCGGTAGGTGTCCATGGTGAGCGTGTGGAGCCCGGCCCCCGCGGGGAGGCTCTGGGTGACGTTGGAGGCGACGGTGTTGCTCGAGCAGAGCGAGCCCGCGTCGTCGTTGCACACCCCCGCGGCGCCGCTCGCGTGACGGATGTCGATGATCGTGTCCGTCGGCGTCGCGGTGCCGCAGGTGTTGGCGCGGATGCTCACCGCCCCGGCCTCCGGGCAGCTGCGCCACCAGAAGGTGTCCTCCGGGCCTGCGCCGCCGCCGCAGGTGGTGTTGACCGTCCCGGGGCCCACGAAGGGGCGGCGCGCGAAGTTGTAGCTGCCCCCGGTGACGACGTTGGGGATGTAGTCCACCGCGCCGCTGGTGGTGAGCGGCAGGTGCTGGAAGTGCACCGTCCCGGCGCCGCTCGAGGAGGCGTAGCCCGCCACGCCGAGGAAGTAGGTGCCCGGGAGGAAGCGGCCGACGATCATCGACTGCGCGCCGCCGCCGCCGCACCTCGGGGTGTACACGTCCCCGCGCGACGTGTTGGCCGCGTCGTCGTTGCACCACACCTCGCCCGGGCGACCGCCGAGGATGTACGAGTCGCACGCCCCGCCGCGGGGGCGGCCGTCGCGGGCGATGAAGAGCACCGTGTCGAAGCTGGCGCCGAAGGTGTCGGCGTAGACCAGCTCGGGGCGGGTGAGCGTGAAGGAGAAGTACACGTCGCCGCCGGTGCTGGCCACGCACTCGGTCGTGAGGTTCGTGGTGTGGTCGGCGTTGACCACCGTGAAGGGCAGGTCGATCGCCGAGCCTCGCGCGAGGTCGATGGGCGTCGCCGTCTGGCAGGTGTCGTTGACCGGGACGCACCGCGACCCCGCGCACTGCGTGCCCCCGGCGCAGCGCGTTCCGCAGGCGCCGCAGTTGGCGTTGTCCGTCGAGAGCGCGGCCTCGCAGCCGTTGCCGTAGCTGCCGTCGCAGTTGCCGTAGCCCGCGGCGCAGCTCGCCACCGTGCAGGCCCCGGCGCGGCAGGCCGGGGTGCCGTTGGCCACCACGCACGCGATGCCGCAGGCCCCGCAGTGGGCGACCGTCGTCGCGGTGCTGGTCTCGCAGCCGTTGGCCGCGTTGCCGTCGCAGTTGCCGAAGCCCGCGGCGCAGCTCGCCACCGCGCACACGCCGGCGGAGCAGGTCGGCGTGGCGTTGGGCAGGACGCAGGCGTTGCCGCAGCGGCCGCAGTGGGCGACCGAGGTGGCGAGGCTGACCTCGCAGCCGTTGGCCGCGTTGCCGTCGCAGTTGGCGTAGCCCGCGCTGCAGGTGAAGCCGCAGACCCTCGCCGCGCAGGTGGTCGCCGCGTTGGCCCTCGCCGGGCAGGCGGCGCCGCAGGCCCCGCAGTGGGCGATGTCGGTGCTCAGGTCGACGCAGCGCCCGCCGCAGTAGGTCGTCCCCGCGCCGCAGATCGATCCGCAGACCCCGCCGCTGCACACCGTCCCCGCGCCGCAGGCGTTGCCGCACCGACCGCAGTGGCCGTTCGACGCCCGCAGGTCGACCTCGCAGCCGTTGGCCGCGACGCCGTCGCAGTTGCCGAAGCCCGCCGAGCAGCTCGCCACGGCGCAGGCGCCCGCCGAGCAGGCCGGGGTCGCGTTGGCGAGCGCGCAGGCCCGGCCGCACGCCCCGCACGAGCCCACGGTGGTGGCGAGGTTGGTCTCGCAGCCGTTGGCCGCGACGCCGTCGCAGTCGCCGTAAGCCCCGTTGCACACCGACACCGCGCAGACCCCCGCGCGGCAGGTGGGCGTCGCGTTGGGCAGCGCGCACGCCCGGCCGCAGGCGCCGCACGCGCTCACGGTGTTGCCGAGGTCGGTCTCGCAGCCGTTGGCCACGTTGGCGTCGCAGTCGGCCCAGCCCGCGTCGCACCGCGCCAGCGTGCAGGCCCCCGCGGCGCAGCCGGAGGTCGCGTGCGCGAGGGCGCAGGCCCGGCCGCACGCCCCGCAGGAGGTCACGGTGCTGCGCAGGTCGACCTCGCAGCCGTTGGCCACGCTGGCGTCGCAGTTGCCGAAGCCCGCGGAGCAGGCGATGCGGCAGGTCGAGGCCACGCAGGTCGCGGCGCCGTTGGTGGCGTTGCACGCGAGCGGGCACGACCCGCAGTGCAGCGCATCGGTCGCCAGCGCCACCTCGCACCCGTTGGCCGCGACGCCGTCGCAGTCGGCGTAGCCCGGGTTGCAGGCCCCGACCGCGCACCCTCCCCCGCGGCAGACCGCCGTCGCGTTGGCGAGCACGCAGCGGTTGCCGCAGGCGCCGCAGTGGGCGCTGTCCGTCGAGAGGGTGGTCTCGCAGCCGTTGGCGGTCATGCCGTCGCAGTCCCCGAGCCCGGGACCGCAGTCGGTGCGCACGCAGGTGCCCCGGTCGCAGCGCGCCCCGGAGCCCGGGAAGCTGCACACCGTCCGGCACGCCCCGCAGTTGAGGGTGTTGCTGGCGGTGTCGGTCTCGCAGCCGTTGGCCGCGTCGCCGTCGCAGTTGCCGAAGCCCGCCGAGCAGGCGATGGCGCAGCTCCCCGCGGCGCAGGTCGGCGTCCCGTTGGTGCGGCTGCACGCCCGGCCGCAGCCGCCGCAGTGCGCGGTGCTGGTCGAGGCGTCGACCTCGCAGCCGTTGGCCGGGTCGCCGTCGCAGTCGAGGAAGCCCTCCCCGCAGCGGTACTGGCAGGCGCCCTGGGCGCAGGCCGCCGTGGTGTTGGGCCGGGGGGCGCACGCCCGCCCGCAGCCGCCGCAGTGCGCGACGCTGCCGGTGGTGCCCACCTCGCAGCCGTTGGACGGGTCGCCGTCGCAGTCGCCGAAGCCCGGGGCGCAGGCCCCCACGCAGACCCCGGCCGCGCACTCGCTCGACCCGTTGAGCCGCGGGGCGCAGAGGTTGCCGCACATCCCGCAGTGGGCGCTGGTGACCGTCAGGTCGGTCTCGCAGCCGTTGGCCGCGTCGCCGTCGCAGTTGCCCCAGCCCGTCTCGCACGAGAGCCGGCAGGCGCCGTCGGCGCACGCCGGGGTGGCGTGGGCGGCGGACGGGCAGGCGTTGCCGCAGGCGCCGCAGTGCGTGGGGCTGCGACGGAGCTCGACCTCGCAGCCGTTGGCGGCCATCCCGTCGCAGTCGCCCTGCGCCGCGGGCTCGGCGCAGCGCAGCCCGCAGCGGCCTGCCTCGCAGGTCGGCGTCGCGCCGGCGCCGGAGGGGCAGGCCTCGTCGCAGCGGCCGCAGCTGGCCGGGTCGGACTGCAGATCCGCGCAGCGGGTGCCGCAGGTGGTGGTGCCCGGGGGGCAGGAGGCCTGGCAGGAGTAGCTGCGGGCGCCGGTCCCGGGGTCGGCCGCGGCGAGGCAGAGGGCGCGCTCGCCCGAGCAGCGGGTGGCGCACGAGCCGCAATGATCGGACTGCGAGAGGTCGGCCTCGCAGCCGTTGGCGGCGGCGCCGTCGCAGTCGGCGAAGCCCGTCGCGCAGGGGGCCACGCAGGCTCCGGCGCGGCAGACCCCAGGGGCGCCGTCGGCCCCGGAGCAGGCGTTGGCGCAGCGGCCGCAGTGCTGGGCCGAGGTGCGGGTGTCGACCTCGCAGCCGTTGCGCACGTCGCCGTCGCAGTCGGCGAAGCCCGCCGGACAGACGAGCTGACAGCTCCCCTCGACGCAGGAGTTGAAGGGGTTGATGACCTGGCAGTCGTAGTCGCCGCGGCAGCGCGACTGACAGATGCCGTCGCGGGTGCAGAAGGTCGTGGCGGGACAGTCGCTGGAGTAGAGGCACGGCCTCGGGGCGTCGCGCGCGGCGCAGATCTGCACGCCCCCGAGGCCTCGGGCGCAGACGCTGTTGGCGGGGCAGTCACGGTCCGTCGCGCAGGGGGCGCGGCAGAAGGTTCCGACGCACACCAGCGGGCTGTCGCAGTCGGAGTCGTAGCGGCACTGCCCGGCGGGCACGTTGTCGCTCGTACAGCCCGACAGCGCGGCCAGGAGGGCGCTGACGACCAACCCGAAGGCTCGCGTGAGAGGGGACATCTTCGGATGAATCCCCCAAAGGCTTCGCCGGTCAACCCGGCGCCCGGGGGTTACATCCCGACCGGGGGGTCGTTTACCAGCCCGAGTAAGCTCGCCCGCACCGCGGCGACCAGGTAGAGGCTGCCGCAGACGAGCACCACGCCCTCCCCCCGCAGCCCGAGCGCCGCGGTCAGCGCGTCCGAGGGCGAGGCGCACGCCTGCCCGTCGAGGGCCGCCCGCATCGCCTCCGGGGTCACCGCCCGGGGGAGCGGCGCCGCGGCGTAGAAGCGTCGCGCCCCGGGGAAGGCCGCGGCCAGGCGCCCGAGCATCGCCTGCCAGGGCTTGTCCGAGGAGGCCCCGAAGACCACCGCGGTGATGGGCGGGAGCCCCGGCGAGGCGCAGAGGGCGGCGATGCCGTCGAGGTTGTGTCCGCCATCGAGGAGCACGTCCCCGAGGCGCTCCATCCGCCCCGGCCAGCGCGCCGCCGCGAGGCCCGCCCTCAGCGCGTCGCGGTCGATGCGCACGCCCTGCGATCGGAGGCGATCGAGCGCGGCCACGGCGGTCGCGACGTTCTCGGGCTGGTACCCGCCGCCCAGGTTCACGGTCACCGGGACGCGCTCCCCGGCGAAGGCCACCTCCAGCGAGGTCGTCGACGCGTCGGTCGAGAGCACCCTCGCCGGGGCGGCGTCGAAGAGCGGCGCCCCGACCCGACGGGCGGCGGACTCGATCGCGTCCCTCGCCTCGGAGGGGCCGCTCAGCCGGGGGCCCAGCACGCAGCCAACGCCGGCCTTGAGGATGCCGGCCTTCTCGGCGGCGATCGCTCCGAGGGAGGCGCCGAGGAAACCCTGGTGATCGAGCGCGATGCCCGTGATGACCGTGAGCTCGGGAGCGCACACCGCGGTGGCGTCGAGCCTCCCGCCGAGCCCCACCTCCAGCACCACCCGCTCGACCCCGGCGGACTCGAAGCACATCCAGGCCAGCGCCGTGGCGGCCTCGAAGAAGGTCAGCGTGGGCATCGCGCCGCTCGCCATGAGCGACAGCAGCCGATCGCAGTGGCGCTGCGCGTCGGCCTCGTCGACCGGCGCCCCGTCGATGGCGATGCGCTCGACGAAGCGGTGGAGGTGCGGCGAGGTGTAGCGGCCCACGCGCTGCCCCGCGGCGCGAAGCACCGAGTCGACCATGGCGGTGACGCTGCCCTTGCCGTTGGTCCCGGCGACGTGGACGGCGGGGATGCGGGACTGCGGGTCGCCGAGCACCCGGAGGGCGGAGCGCATGGCGGCGAGGTCGAGCACGACGCCGCGGGCGATGAGGGGCGCGAGGCGTTCGATGAGCGCGGCCATCGCGTGCGGGGCCTCAGCGCGCGAGCAGCCCGACGACGCGGCGCACGGTGGCGCGGAGCTCGGAGCGGGGGACGATGGCGTCGATCATCCCGTGCTCCAGCAGGAACTCGCTGCGCTGAAAGCCCTCCGGGAGCTTCTGCTTGATGGTCTGCTCGATCACCCTCGGGCCCGCGAAGCCGATGAGCGCGCCGGGCTCCGCGAGGTTGACGTCGCCGAGCAGGGCGTACGAGGCCGCCACGCCGCCGGTGGTCGGGTGCAGCAGCACCGAGACGAAGGGCACGCCCGCGTCGGAGAGCAGCCCCCGGGCGGCGACGGTCTTGGCCATCTGCATCAGCGAGTGGATGCCCTCCTGCATGCGCGCCCCGCCCGATGCGCTCAGCACCACCACGGGCCTGCGAGCGCTCGCGCCACGCTCGAAGAGTCGAGTGAGTCGCTCCCCCACCACGCTGCCCATCGAGCCTCCCATGAAGCCGAAGGCGAAGACCCCGAGGGCGATGGGCGCGCCGTCCATCGCGGCGTCGCCGACCAGCACCGCCTCGGACTCGCCGGACTGCCGACGCGACCGGGCGATGCGGTCGGGGTACGTCTGCCCGTCGCTGAAGCCGAGCGGGTCGTTGGGGCGGAGCGACGCGCCGATGGGCGCGAAGCTCCCGGGGTCGGTGAGCATCGCGACCCAGCGGGCGGGCGCCAGCCGGTGGTGGAAGCCGCAGCGGGGGCAGACCTCCCAGGCCAGGGCGAGCTCGTCCTCCAGCAGGGTGACGCCGCAGCCCTCGCAGCGGCGGAAGACCCCAGGAGCCACCGATCGCTTCTCGGCGCCGTCCACGGTCGCCCGGTCTCTTCGACGCCAGTTGGTCACAGCCCGATGATGTCTAGCGCGCGACGGGCGCCGGAGGAAACCTCGCACCGCGCACGACCATCGAAGAGGCCCCACGAAACTCGAGGTTGTCCCTGCACGGCATGACCTCCAGCGCGCGGGGGTCGATGGGCTCGCCCGGCGCGTGCGTCGGGGCCGGGGCGAAGTGCCCGCCGGGAGGAAGCGGCCCGAGGCGGGCCACGCAGGCGTCGAAGAGGTCCATCGAGAGGTAGCGGCCGGGCTCGACGAAGATGCGCTCCAGCCACTCGGCGAAGCCGGAGGCCATGCGCTCGACCCGGGCGTCGAGCACCCGCAGCCGGACCACCTTGCCGTCGCGGTAGCCGAACTGATCGCCCAGCCCCGAGTCGGCGAAGAAGGTCACCCCCTCGATGAGCATCCCGAAGGACTGGCGCCAGCCGTCGGGGCGGTTCCAGGCGTCGAGCGACTGGTTGGGCACGTCGTCGCGGGCGCCCAGCAGGTGCAGCGCGCCCCGCAGGGCGTAGCAGCCGTTCCATCGCTGGAGGAAGGCCGCGTGGTCGTCGGCGCTCCGACCTGCGGCGGCCATCGTCGCCGCGGCGGCGGAAGGGTCGAAGGGCGGCACGGCGTGCCCCGGCACGATCGTCGGCTCGACCCAGGCGAGAAGCCTCTGCAGGTCCATGGCCCCGGAAGGTATCCTGATTTGCGACCGCGGAGAGCGAACCGCCCTCAGAGCACGAACTCGTCCCCGAGGGAGAGCAGCTCCAGGCGGTCTTCGTGGAGCGTCGAGAGCTCCCGCTCCACCTTCGACTGAAACGCCGGCTTGATGTGGAACATCAGCCAGGGGATGTCCTTGCGCGTGAACTTCAGGAGCTCCCGGCCCAGCGTCGACGGGGTGTGATGCCCGGAGACCTTGGCGAGCCACTCGAGCTCGTTGGGGAAGCTCACCTCCTGGAGCACGGCGCGCAGCCCGGGCGTCTCGGCGAGCACCTCCCAGAAGCGATCGGTCGGCCCGGTGTCCCCGGAGAACGCCAGCGCCGCGCCGTCGCGGGACAGCACGATTCCGGCGCTCTCGATGGTGTGCGAGACCAGCACGGCCTTGAGGGAGTAGCCCGCGATGTCTTGCGGCACCTCGGGCTCGAGCACCTTGAGCTCCACCGTGGGCCCGGTGCCCCCGACCAGCGGGATGTTGGTGAAGTCGGGCCAGAGCACGTTGTTGAAGAAGTGCTCCTTGAGCGCCCGGATGGTCGCCCCGGTGCCCGCGATCACCAGCGGCCGGTCGGCCCCCTGGCAGCGGTTGTCGGCGAGCGAGGCGAGGTCGCGCACGTGGTCGAGGTGCGCGTGCGAGACCACCACGGCGTCGAGGAGCATCTGCTCCTCCAGGGTGAGCATCGCGGTGGTGGCCCCGGCGTCGAGGGCGAGGCGCCCGTCGACCAGGAAGCTCGTCGTGCGGTGTCGCGCCGTCTCACCGCCGTGGCAGCCGAGTACCTTGAGATCCATCGTCAAGCGCCCTCCGCCGCCGGATGCTCGAGGGCGTCGACGAAGGCGTAGAGCTGCGACGGGTCGGGCAGCAGCCAGCCGTCCACCTCCGCCGCGGGACGGACCAGGCGAACCCGCACAAGCCGGTCGATCACCGACTGCACGGCCGCCACGTCGAGGCCGACCATCGAGGCCAGGTCTTCGGACGAGAGGGCCAGCCGCACCCCGCCGCCCTCCACCCGCTCGCCGTACTCCTCGCCGGCCCTCGCCAGCCCGAGGATCACCCTCGCCCTGGGATCGGCACGGGCCAGGATCTCGATGTACGCGTTGGCGCTGTGGAGCCGACGCGCGAGGCGGGTGATCATCCGCACCGCGATCTCGCCGTTGCCCAGCACCATCGCCTCGAAGGTGCGGCCGTCGATGACCAGCGCGTGCAGGGCTTCGAGCGCCGTGGCCGTGGCCGTGCGCGGCTTGCCGTTGAGGATCGCCATCTCGCCGAAGAACTCCCCCGGACCGATGACCGCGAGCGTGCGCTCGCCCGAGGGAAACACCTTCGAGATGCGAACGCGCCCGGTCTGGATCACGTACATCTCCTCGCCGGGATCGCCCTCCCGGAAGAGCACCTCTCCCGCAGGAAAGCTGCGTCCGAATCGCGAGGAAAGAGGTTCTGACGCCATCGGCGCGCAGTGTACGCGCCGCGCTCCGACAGGGTCAAAGCAATGGCCAGCGCCCCGGAGGGGGCTCTCCCGCGCGCTCGCGTCTCGCGAATCTCCGTCGAGGCCTCCGTCGTTGCGTACACTGCTTCGCTCTGTCGACCTTGAGACGCGCGCTGTGCCTCGCTCTCCTGGGCCTCGGGTGCGACGACCGCCCCAGGGCCCCGACGCCTCCCCGCGTCCCCCCTCGGCCCGTCGCGCTGCGCCCCGGCCCCATCGCCCCATCGCCCATGGGGCTCGGCGAGACCCCCGCGGCGGCGCCCGGCGATGACCCGCTGGGCCGCTGCGTGCGCCGCAACCGCGAGGCCATGGGCCCAGAGCTCGGCCGCGCCCTCGCCGCCCTCCAGGACGACGCGCTGCTCGAAGACGCCTGCGGCCTCGACCTCGCCGTGAGGGCCCGCGCCCCCGAGCGCTGCGCCTCGGTGCGCCTCTCCAGCCTCCGCGAGACCTGCGCGTTTCGCGCCTCCATCGCCGCGGCCCGCCCGGAGGCCTGCCCCCCGGCGCCCGGTCTGCGCGGCCGAGACCCGGTGTGCGTCGCCCTCGCCAGCCGCAACGCCGCCCTCTGCGCCGCCGCCTCGCTCACCGAGCGCACCCGCTGCCTCGCGCTCTCGGCGGGCGACCCCCGGCCCTGCGAGGCCCTCGACCCGCTGCTGCGCCCGGCCTGCGCGCGCGACCTCGAGGCCGTGCGCGCGGTGCTCCCGGCGCTCCCCCGCGCGGCCCCCATCGCGCCCGAGGAGAGCCTCAACGCGTGGTCGACCCCGGCCGGCGACGCCAGCGTCGAGACCCCGGTCCCCTGGCTGCTCCGAGGGGTCTTCCTCGACGAGTCCGGCGCCCTCTGGATCGTCGACCCCGCGCTGGGCTGGCCCTCCTCGGACGCCATGGCCCTCGAGCGCACCCTCGTCGGAGTGACGGCGCCCTCCCGGCGAGGGAGCTCGCTCGCCCTCGACGCGACGCTCGTCGTGGCGGGCGCCCCGGCGATGTCGACGGCCGACGGGACGCTGCGCGCCGCGGTCACCCTCACCCACGCTCCCCGTCGTCGTGGAGGCCGCGCCGCCGGGACCGTCGTCTTCGACGGCACCCGCGGCGGTCGCTCGGTGCACGCCGAGCTGCGCTTCGACACCTTCGTGCGAGACGTGGTGATGGCGGCCTCGTTGCGGTAAAGCACCCGACATCCTGCGCGTGACCGCCCACACCCACCTCATCGATCAGCCCGACGCACTGCACTCCGTGGTTCCACGGCTCGCCGCGGCGGCCTCCCTCGCCATCGACTGCGAGAGCGACGGGCTCCACCACTGGAAGAGCCGGCTGTGCGTGCTCCAGTGCGCGCTGCCCGACGGAGAGGTGTTCATCTTCGACACGCTCGCGCTCGCGCTCCCCCTGGGCGACGTGCTGGGCGAGGTGCTGGGGAGCGGCGGCCCGGTGAAGATCCTCCACGACCTCTACTTCGACGCGTGGCTGCTGCGCGGCGCCGGAATCACCCTGGGACGGGTCGTCGACACCTCCGTGCACGCGCGCTTCCTCGGGCTGCGGGAGACGGGGCTCGCCACGCTGCTCTCCAAGCGCTTCGGGGTCGCGCTCGACAAGAAGTTCCAGCAGCACGACTGGGCGATGCGGCCGCTCGACGACGCGCTGCGCACCTACCTCGCGGGCGACGTCCGCCACCTCCACGACCTGCACCGGGAGCTCGACGCCGACGCCCGCGCGAGGCTCATCCACGGCGAGGTGCTGGAGGAGACCGGCTACGCCCTGCGCCGTGCCCTGCGAGACGCCGACGACGACCGCCTGCCCTACGCGAAGGTGAAGGGCCGACACGGGCTCGACGCCGCGGGCCGCGCGGTGCTCCGCCGGCTCGCGTCGGCGCGGGAGAGCCTCGCCGAGGCGCGCGACCTCCCCTCCGGGCGGGTGCTGAGCAACGCCGCCATGATCGAGCTCGCTCGCAGGCGACCGCACTCCAACGAGCGGATGAAGTCGATGATCCAGGGCGGGCTGCGCGACGAGGAGGCCCTCGGCCTCTGGGCGGGCGCGGTGCGCGAGGGCGAGGCGGACGGGGACGTTCCGCCCGACGAGCGGTACCTCTTCGAGTCCGAGCGCTCTGGCATGGACGGGGCGCTGCGGCGGCGTCGCGAGGTGGCGCTCCAGCGATGGCGCGCCGAGACCGCGGCGGCGCGCGGCATCGACGTGCAGGTGGTGCTCCCGGGGCACTGCCTCGAGGCGATCGCGGGCGCCGAGGTGAGAGAGCCCGACGACCTGCGGCGCATCGACGGCCTCGGCGAGGTGCGCATCGCCCGCGACGGCGAGGCCATCACGGCCTGCCTCGCCGCGGCCTAGAGACGCTTCAGAGTCCGCGGAGGCGCTGCAGGCCCGCCCAGCGCGAGGCGACCTTGATCAGCACGCCGCGCAGGGTCGCGGAGGGCACCTCGCGGATCGTCTGCGTGAGCTCGTACGGGACCGGCGCCGGGCGCACCACCAGCTTCTTCACCGGCTCGACCTTCGCGGGCATCGCCCCCCGCGGGCCCTGCTTGAAGCGCAGCTCGGTGACCTCCACCCCTGCCACCACGCGCCGCACCCTCGCCAGCAGCTGCTGCCTCTGGGCATGGAGCTCCTGCAGCCAGGTGGTGTTGCGCACCCAGACCGTGAGCACCCCGGAGCGCAGCGAGACCGGCTGCGTGGCCGCGGCGATGTCCGGGCCGACGGCCTCCTCCCACGCGGGCCAGACCCCGAGCGCCTGGCGCACCCTCGACGGGTCACGGATCGCCTCGGCCAGCAGGGTGCCGATGTGCGCCGTGCCGATGGGCTCGTAGCGGTCGTTGCGGCGCAGCTTCACCGCCCGGCCTCCTCACCCCGCCACGCCTTCGCGAAGGCCGCGGCCCTCGCGGCGTCGATGGGGCCGCCGGCGCGCCCGCCCTCCCGCAGCGCGCTCCCGACGATGACGCCGTCGGCCAGCGCCGCCCACCGGGCCGCGGTCTCCGCGCGCACGCCGCTGCCGAGCCACACCGGGTGGCTCGGGACCGCCCGCTTCACCCTCGCCAAAAGGCGCTCGTCGGCCTCCGCGCCGGTGCGCACCCCGGTCACCACCACCACGTCGGCGAGGGCGCGCTCGACCACCTCCACGGCCTCCTCGGCCACGGCCTCGTCGCCGCTCGCGCCCAGCGAGGTGGAGTGCTTCACCCCGACGTCGGCCACGATGCCGACGCCCGCCGCGTCGAGGTGGCGCCGCATCCGCAGCAGCCTCGCCGAGTCGGTCTGGATCACCCCCTGGTCGGCCACCCGCGCGCCCGCGAGGATGTTCACCCGGATGAAGCGAGCCTCGGTCGCGACCGCCACCGCCAGCGCCGAGGCGCCGTCGTTGCGGAGGATGTTTACCCCGATAGGTAATCCCGAGGCCGACCGCGCGACCCCCGCGAGCACCGCCATCGCCGCGACGGTCTCCGGAGGCACCGCGTCCCGGTAGAAGGGCGCGTCGCCGAAGTTCTCGACCAGCACCGCGTCGAAGCCCGCCGAGGCGAGCGCGAGGGCATCCTCGGCGGTGCGCGCTCGCAGCGAGGCCATCGTGAGCGAGGAGCGAGGCGACCCCGGCAGCGGGTTGAGGTGGATCACGCCCACCAGCGCAGGACCGTTCTCTCGAAAGCGCATGCCTCAGTTTGTCCCATCGGTGGCGTCGCGGCCGCAACTCCGCGGCACCGACCGAGCCTCAGCCCCCTCTGGTGCGCCCTCGGAGCGATTCCGATAGATTCCGCGCCGATGATGCTTCGCGCCCGACATGCTTGTGTCCTCGGCCTGCTCACGCTCCTCCAGGCCACGAGCCTGGGCGCGCAACCCGTGCCGCAGCCGCCCCCCCCCACCCCTCCGGCCTCCCCGCCGCCCGCCGAGGCCGTGCCGCCGCCGCCCGCCGAGGCTGCGACGCCGCCCGTGGAGGTTCCGCCGCCGCCACCTGCGCCGGTTGCCGCCGGACCGCGCACCGCGGTCATCGACGCGGCGCCCATCGGGGTCGACGCCGCGGCCGGGCGATACGTCACCAACGTGCTGCGGGAGGCCATCGCCGCGATGGGCTTCCAGGTGGTGCCTCAGGCCGAGCTCTACGACGCCGCGCGGCGGCTCGCGCTGCCCTTCCCGGTGCCCGCCGACGGGATCTTCACCCTCGAGCGCGCCCTGCAGACGCCGCTCGCGGTGACCGCGGAGGTGCGCGCGGCGCAGGGGCAGTACGTCGTCCACCTCCGAGTTCGTGTGGCGGTCGAGCCCGAGGAGCGCACCCGCGACGTGACGGCGACGCAGTTCCAGCTCGGCGCGGCCATTCGCGAGGCGCTGCCGCCGCTGCTCGTGCCGCCGAGGCTCGGCCAGGCCCCCGCGGCAGAGCGGCCCGTCAGCGTGGGCGAGGCCCCCCCCGGCGACGACGCCGCGACGCCCGCGAGCGCCCCGGCCCGACGCCGACGACGCCCCCGGGCGCACCCCCAGCGCTGGGAGCTCAGCGTCGGCGCCATCGCCGCCCTCGGGCCGGGTCGCGACGGCTTCGTCAACGCCCTCGTCGCCGCGCGCGTCTCCTACTTCCCCAAGGACCGCCTGGGCTTCTCCCTCTCCGCCGACTACGTGAACCTCCGCGGGCGGGACGAGCGTGTCTCCAACGTGCTCTTCCTCGCCGGCGTCGAGACCGCCGTCGACCTGCTCCCCGGCCGTAGGGTCTTCATCCCGCTGCGCGCGGAGATCGGGTACCTCCCGCAGAACGGCCCCGTGTTCAGGCTGACCGCGGGGGTGAGCTTCTCGCTCTCTCGCAGGGTGCGGCTCAACCTCGACCTGCTCTCGCCCACGCTCTGGGTGCTGCCCGAGACCACGCCGGTCACCCTCGACCTGGGCGCCCACCTGGTCGTCGGGCTCTGACTCGACGTTGGCCCTTAGATGGCGAGTCTGATCGGTCCACCCTCTCCGCTCGTGGGAGACCTTGAGGAGCCGTGTTGAGGTTGTGCGCACAGTGCGGTGAGGAGGTCCCCCGGGGCTGCGCGTGCCCTCGCTGCAGCGCCCCGGAGCCTCGCTGGGAGCCCGCGCCTCGCACCTTCGGCGACCTCCTCGGCAAGCTCTTCCTCTGGGTCGTCGGGACCATCTCGGGCCTCGCGTGCCTGCTGGCGGCCGCTGCGTTCCTCCACGGCTGGATCGGCCCCGGCCTCGGGCAGCGCATCCTCCAGGTGGTGATCGGCATCATCGTCGTCGGCGCCGGCGTCCCGGTCGGCCTCGGCCTGCTCTGGGGCAGCACCATCAACCTCCTCGAGCGCTCGTGGATGCACCCCCCGATCAACGGGCGCAGCGCGGCGGCGACCACCCGCCTCGGGCGAGTGATCTCCGCCGCCGGCGGCGGTCGCTTCTCCGGCCCGGCGCTTACCATCCCCGGTAACGCCCTCTCCGCCCTCGAGGCCTTCGCGCACTACGGGGCGCTGCGCACCGAGATCCCGACGGTGCACGGGCTGCGCGGGAGTCCTCCGCGGGTCGACGTGGCGCTGCTCGCCACGCTGCTCTCGCTCGCCGGGCGACAGCGGCTGCAGCTCCGGGTGAGCCGCGACGTGAACTGGTCGCACAACGGCCAGAAGCTCACCCGCCAGGAGCACCCGGTCGGCCTCGAGCTGCGCCGCACCGACGCGCTTCCCGGCGCGGCGAGCAGGGACTTCCTGGAGGCCCGCCTCCTCGACGCCATCGAGGCGCCGACGGTGACCGTCGCGCAGGCCGATCCGCGGCTGCCGTACCGGGCCGCGGCGGCCGTCGCCGAGACCTCCCAGGAGGCCCCCTGGGCGCGGCTCCCGCAGGCGGTCTGCGCGATGTCGAAGGGCGACCCGCGGTACCGCCGCGAGACCCGGGTGCGGCTCGAGTCGATGCTCCCTCCAGGCGCGGAGCTGCGCCCGGCAGGGGCCGTCTGCGCAGAGCTCGCGGCGATGCTCGAGGCCTCCGGCGAGGCCAGCATCGGCGGGGTGATCCTGCGCCAGATCGAGCTGGGCTTCGCGATGCGCGACCCGGTGCCCTCCCTCTAGACACCACCAGAGGTCTTCGCAGGACAGGCAACGTCCCGAGCGCCGACGCAAGGCGTTGCGGGGGCATGAGGGTGCGCTTAGGTTCCGCCCCCGTTTTGTCGGAGGAGGTTCTTGGAGATGGCGCTCGATCCGGTCTCGGTCATCGCAGAGGAGTTGGGGGTCGCGTCGCGCGGCGTGCACGCGGTGGTCGAGCTGCTGCTCGGCGGGGCGACGGTGCCCTTCATCGCCCGCTACCGGAAGGAGGCCACCAACGGCCTCGACGAGGTGCAGATCCGCACCATCGAAGAGCGTCACGCCTACCTGAAGGAGCTCGAAGAGCGCCGCGCCGCGGTGCTCGAGGAGATCGGCAAGCAGGGCAAGCTCGACGACGCCCTGCGCGACCGCATCAACGCGTGCCGCACCAAGGCCGAGCTCGAAGACCTCTACCTGCCCTTCAAGCCCAAGCGCCGCACCCGCGCCATGATCGCCCGGGAGAAGGGCCTCGACCCCCTCGCCCAGCGCATCGCGTCGCAGCCCGAGGAGGGCGATCCGCTGGCCGAGGCCGAGCGCTTCGTCAACGCCGAGAAGGGCGTCGCCACGGTGAAGGAGGCGCTTCAGGGCGCGAGGGACATCGTCGCGGAGTCCGTCGCCGAGACGCCCGCCGTGCGGAGCTGGGCGAGGGAGCTGTACCTCGACGAGTCGGCGCTGGTGGTGACGAAGGCCCCGGACGTGAACGCCCCGACGAAGTTCGAGGCCTACTACGACTTCCGCGAGGCGGTGCGCACGCTGCCCTCGCACCGCTTCCTCGCGGTGCGACGCGGCGAGGCGGAGAACGTCCTGCGCTCGGAGCTGGAGGTCGACACCGCGAAGTGCATCGCCCACCTCGGGGTGCTCGCGGGCCGGCGCCCGGCCTCGCCGTGGCGGGAGCAGCTCGAGCTGGCGGTGACCGACGCGTGGAAGCGCCTCGTGGCGCCCTCCATCGAGAGCGAGGTGCGCGTCGAGCTCAAGCTCCGCGCCGATCGAGGGGCCGTCGACGTGTTCGCGCAAAACCTCCGGGCGCTGCTGCTCGCGGCCCCCTTCGGCGCCCGCACGGTCATCGGCATCGACCCGGGGCAGCGCACGGGCTGCAAGGTGGCGGTGGTCGACGCCACGGGACGGCTGCTCGACCACACGCTGCTCCACCTGGTGCAGGGCGACGCGGCGGTGGCGCGGTCGAGGGAGATCCTGCTGGGCCTGGTGGCGAAGCACCACCCCGCGGCGGTGGCGGTGGGCAACGGCACCCACGGGCGCGAGACCGAGGCCTTCGTGCGCGAGGTGCTGGGCGCCTCCGGGGGAATCTTCACGGTGATGGTGAGCGAGTCGGGCGCGAGCGTGTACTCGGCCTCGGACGTCGCCCGGGAGGAGTTTCCCGACCTCGACCTCACGGTGCGCGGGGCCATCTCCATCGCCCGGCGGCTGCAAGACCCGCTCGCCGAGCTGGTGAAGGTCGACCCGAAGTCCATCGGCGTCGGGCAGTACCAGCACGACGTCTTCCAGGCGCTGCTCGCCCGCAAGCTCGACGAGGTGGTGGAGAGCTGCGTGAACTCCGTCGGGGTCGAGCTCAACACCGCGAGCGCGCCGCTGCTCTCTCGCGTGGCGGGCATCGGGCCGACGCTGGCCCGGCGCATCGTGGCGCACCGCGAGACCGCCGGGGCCTTCCGCTCCCGAAAGGAGCTGCTGGACGTGGCGGGCCTCGGGCCGAAGACCTTCGAGCAGTGCGCGGGCTTCCTCCGGGTGCGCGACGGGGCGTCGCCCCTGGACGCGTCGGCGGTGCACCCGGAGCGCTACCCGGTGGTCGAGAGCATGGCGAAGGACCTCGGCACCGACGTGGGCACGCTGGTCGGCAACGCGGCCCTCGCGGCCAGGGTGCAGTGGCAGAAGTACGTCTCCGGCGACCTCGGGGAGTTCACCCTGAGGGACATCCTCCAGGAGCTTCAGAAGCCGGGCCGCGACCCTCGCGCGGACTTCGAGGCGCCGAAGTTTCGCGACGACGTGCGCTCGCTCAACGACCTCAAGCCGGGCATGGCGCTGGAGGGCATCGTCACCAACGTCACGGCCTTCGGCGCCTTCGTGGACATCGGGGTGCACCAGGACGGCCTCGTCCACGTCTCGCAGCTCTCCGACCGCTTCGTGCGCGACCCGGCGGAGGTCGTGCGCGCGGGCGACAAGATCAAGGTGCGCGTGGTCGAGGTCGACCTGGTGCGCAAGCGCATCGCCCTCACGGCGAAGTCCGGACCCATCGCCGCGAAGCCCGCGGGGGGAGCGCCGTCGCAGCCGCAGCAGGGGCCGCGAGGCGGACAGGGCGGTCGGCCGCAGCAGGCGCCTCAGCCGCCGAAGCAGGAGTTCAAGAACAACCCCTTCGAGCGCCTGCTGAAGCGCTGAGCCCTAGGCTCCCCCCCTCGCTCCACCGCTCGACGTCCCCAGGTCAGGGCTCTAGACGGAGCCCATGATCACTCGCGCGACCATCCTCCTGCTGGTCCTCTGCGGATGCTCGTCGACGCCGAGGCCCGTGACCATCCCAGAGCCCGGCCGGGTCGTCTGGGAGCAGTGCCACACCGACCTGCTGCAGTGGTGCCGACAGCGCAGCCACGGCGACGCCCAGCAGACCGCCACCTGCGAGCAAGACCGGGCCAACGAGTTCGCCGGTCTCATCACCGACCAGGCCCGCCGGGAGTACCTGGGCACCCACGGCTGCCCGATCTGAGCTACCGCCCCTCGTCCCTCTATCCCTTCAAGCCCCGCTCCAGCCGGTCGAGCCTCCTCAGCGACGGAAACCACCGCGCCCAGAGCCCCACCACCAGCAGCGTCCCGAGGCCGCCCACCACCACGGCGCGCACGGGCCCCAGCCACTCGGCCATCAGCCCCGACTCGAACTCCCCGAGCTCGTTGGAGGCGCCCACGAAGACCTGGTTCACCGCGCCCACCCGGCCTCGCATGGCGTCCGGCGTCGCGAGCTGCACCGCGTGCTGGCGCACCACCACGCTGATCATGTCCGAGGCCCCGAGCACCACCAGCATCGCGATCGACAGCCACAGGTTGCGCGAGAGCCCGAAGGCCACCGTGGCCGCCCCGAAGATCGCCACGCTGGCCAGCATCCAGGCCCCCGCCCTCCGCACCAGCGGCCGGTAGGCGAGCCACACCGCCATCCCCGTCGCACCCAGCGCGGGCGCGCTGCGGAGGAGCCCCAGCGACCAGGCCTCGGCGTGGAGGATGTCGCGCGCGAACATCGGCATCAGCGCGACGGCGCCGCCCAGCAGCACCGCGAAGAGGTCGAGCGAGATCAGCCCCAGCACCAGGCGGTTCTCCCGGACGTAGCGAACGCCTGCGAGCAGCTCGGTCCACGAGCGGGCGCGCGAGGTCGGAGGGCGCGACGAGGGCAGCGGCTGGACGCGCAGCACCAGCGCCGCGGCGGTGGCCGAGCCCGCCATCGCCACCAGGTACACCACCGCCGGGCCGCCGAGGCCGTAGAGCAGGCCGCCGAGGGAGGGGCCCGCGATGGTCGCCACCTGCCAGGTGGTGGAGCCCCAGGAGATGGCGCTCCCCAGCACCTCGTCGGGCACCAGGTTGGGCAGCAGCGCCTGCGACGCGGGACCCGAGAAGGCTCGCGCGACGCCCAGCAGCACCAGCACCGCGTAGATGGGAGCGACGGAGGCAATACCCTGCCGGGTAAGAAGGAAGAGCGCCGTCCACCCGAGGGCGACCAGCGAGTGGCAGGCGACCACCACCCGCCGGCGGTCGAAGCGGTCGGCGACGGCGCCGCTCACCAGCGCCAGGCCCACCGCGGGCAGAAACTGCGCGAGCCCGATGTACCCGAGGTCGCGCGCCCGGTGCGTGGTCGCGTACACCTGCCAGCCGATGGCCACGCTCGCCATCTGCGTGCTCAGCACCGAGCACAGCCTCGCGAGCTGGTAGCGCCGAAACGACACGAAGCCGAAGGCCGCGAGAGCCCCGCCGGGCTCAGACACCGGGGCTGATCCTGCCCGCGAGGAGCAGCGCCTCGGCGAGCTCCAGCGCGTCTGCGGGCCAGAACTCCATCGGCCTCGGTCGGCGAGCGCCCGCCTCGCGCAGGGCCCTGCAGGCGAGGAGCTTGTTGCGCCACCGCGACGGCACCGCCTCGCGCCCGTGGATGGCCCCGAGCAGCGCGCCCGCGATGGCCGCGTTGGTGTCCGTGTCGCCGCCGCGGCCCACGGTGTCGACCACCCCCTCCTCGAAGGAAGGGGCGATCAGCGCCTGGTGGAAGGCGTTGTGGAACGCGATGCGCACCCAGCCCATCTGCCGGTAGTACTCGTCCGGCGGGCCCAGCCTCGCCGCCTCGAGCATCTCCGCCACGCCGGGGTCGCGCCCCGGACGTCGCGCCTCCTCCATCGCGAAGCCCCACGCCGCCTCGCCGTCGCCGCCCCGGGCGATCACCTCCGCGATGGCCCGCACAAAGGCCGCGCAGGCGTCGCGGCAGAGGGGGTGCGGGTGCGTGAGGGCGCTGTCCTCCGAGGCCATGCGCGCGGCGCTCAGCGGGTCGGCGGCTCCGAAGATCGCCAGCGGAGAGACGCGCATCAGCGACCCGTTGGCCTGGCTCTCCGTGGACGCCGCGGCGAGCACCCGCTGGAGGCGCAGCGAGGGGTCATCGACGCGAACGCCCGGGGCCAGCGCGGCGGTGATGGTTCCGCCCCGGTCGAAGGGGTTGGAGGCGATCCAGTGGACGTAGCCCTCGACGACCTTCTCCCGGTCGAAGGCCCCGTCGCGCACCAGCACCCGGGCCAACATCAGCGCCAGCTCCGAGTCGTCCGTGGCCTGGCCCGCGAAGGTCATCCAGTGCCCGTGGTCGCTGAGCTCCCTCACCCCTCCGGGGCTCTCCCTCCGGATGCGCTCCGCCGACTGGAACTCCACCTGCCCCCCGAGCGCGTCGCCCACGAGCTGCCCCAGCCAGCACCCTTGGGCCCTCGACAGGAGCGCCGCGTCCGCGACGTGCCTCCCCGACTTCAGCTTCGCGAGCGGGAGCCACCCCCGCTGCCCCGGCGTGTACACCTCGTGCCAGTCTCGTCCCACGAGCGCCGCCACCGCCGGGGGCGCTCCCCCGAAGGCGATGACGGTCTCCATCTCCCCGAGGCGCGAGTACGTGATGGCCGCGCCGCCCTGGTCGATCACCGCACCGCCCGCCGCGCGCAGCAGCGCCTGGCCCGCGCAGAGGTCCCACGCCGACGGGCTCGCGAGCGTGACGGCGGCGACCCCCTCCCCCGCGGCCACGAGGGCGAAGCGGTAGGCGATGCTGGTCAGCGGCCGGTAGCGCCCGGGGTAGACGCAGCGCGCGTTGGCCTCGGCGCAGCGGTCGGCGTGCTGCGAGACGAAGACCGGCGCGCCCCCGTCGAGGGTGAGCGCCGCGAGGTCGGTCGACAGCGCGACGCCGTTGCGGGTGAGCGGGCCGCAGCCCTCGGCCCAGGCCAGGAGGTCGCCCCCGTCGTCGGGGTAGGCGTAGGCGAAGACCACCCCCAGCGAGGGCACGCCCTCGACGAGCAGCCCGATGGACACCGCCGCCCCGCGGAAGCCCTGCAGGAAGGGGCGCGTCCCGTCGTTGGGGTCGACCACCCAGCAGCGGGCCTCGGCGGGGTCGGAGGCGGGAGTGAAGCCGGTCTCCTCGCCGCGCCAGTGCCAGGGGAAGCGGTCGAGCAGGGCCCCCCGCAGAAAGACCTCCACCTCCCGGTCGATGTCCGCCGAGTCGCCCCCTCCCCTCGGGCCGCCCTCCCGGTGAAACTCCTCGAGCAGCCGCCGCCCTGCCTCCCTCGCGGCCTCGATGGCGGCCTCCAGTGCGTCGGCGAGCGGCGGTCTCGATGGTTCCATTCCGCGTGTCATCATGCGGACTGACGCGATGTTGTCACGCCGGAAAACCTTCGGGCTCCCGCGGCGTCCATAGCACCCGATGAGCCACTCCCCCGCCCTCCGCACGGCCCTGATCGCCGCCCTCGCCGGGGTCGCGTTTACCCTTCCCGGTAAGGCCCAGGTGTCCCCGCCGGGCAGCCCCTGGGTGCTCGCGGTGCTCCAGGAGCTGCGCGCCTCGGTGCGCGACACCCGCTACGACCACCAGACCCGCATCGACCCCCGCTCCGGGCGCTACCACTTCGACTGCTCCACCATGGCCGCCTGGGTGCTCGGCCGCGCCGCGCCCCGCGCCAGGGCGGCGCTCCCCGGCGGCCGTCCCCTCGCGGTGGACTTCTGGCGGGCCATCCGCGACGCCCCCACCGCCCGCCCCCGCAACGGCTGGCTGCGGGTGCCGCGCATCGCCGACGCCCGGCCCGGCGACGTGCTGGCGTGGCCCCGACCCCGGTGGTTTCGCTCCAACAACACCGGCCACGTGGCCTTCGTGGCCGAGCCCCCGACGGTGACCGCGCGGGGCGTGCTGGTGCGGGTCACCGACGCGACCTCCGTGGGCCACCAGGACGACCCCCGCAACCGGGAGGGCGGCCCCACGGGCTTCGGCGACGGCACGCTGCTCATCTCGATCGACCCGGCCACCGGCGAGGGCACCGCCTACGGCTGGATCGGGGTGCACACCCCCGACGAGTGGATGATCGCGACGCCGGTGAGGGTCGGCCGCGCGGTGCGCTGACCCGCTACGGCACCACCGGCGGCGCGGCGAAGGACTGCAGCAGCGCCATCAGCGAGGTGATGGTCGACTCGACGCGGTGGAAGGGCCCGATCGCGGGGTCGAGCTCGCCGGTGGTGCGGAGGTCGCCGCGGCGGTCTCTGCCCTCGGCGTAGTGGGTGATGAGCTCGCGGAGGTTGTTGAAGGTGCCGCCGTGGCCCCAAGGGCCGGTGCGCGAGACGTTGCGCAGCGAGGGCGTATGAAACTGCCCCCGCATCGACTCCACCGGCGTGAGCCGCCGGAGGTGGGCGGCGGTCGAGGGCGAGTCGCTGAAGACCCCGTCGGCGCGGAAGGGGCTGCCGCGCAGCGCGTCGACGCCCTCGAAGCGCCCGAGGTCGGGCTGCAGGTCGACCCGCCCGCTGTCGAAGTGGATGTTGTGGAAGCTGTCGTCCGAGAGCGACGGGCCGTGGTGGCACTGCGCGCAGCCGGACTCGAAGTAGATCCCCAGGCCGTCGCGCGCGGCGACGGAGAGCGCGCCGATCTCGCCGCGGGCGTAGCGGTCGAAGGGCGACTCGCCCTGGGTCACGGTGCGCTCGAAGGCGGCGATGGACTTACCCACGTTGGTAAAGATCCGGTCGACGGCCCGGCGGTCGTCGGCGCTCATGGCCTCCCAGTCGGGCTGCCCCGGCATGCCCGCGGCGGGGAAGCGCGCCCGGTCTCCGAGCGGCGGGAGGGCGCCATACACCGCGGTGTATTCAGTGGCGTAGCGCTGGGCGATCGCCTGGGCGACCCCGAGTCGGGTGAAGCCCATCTCCCGCGGGTTCTCGAAGGGGCCGAGGGCCTGCATCCAGGCCGAGTCGGCGCGCCCGTCCCAGAACTGCCAGCGCTGCCCGGAGGCCGCGAGTACGCTGGGCGCGTTGCGGTCGCCGAGGGCCACGCCGGTGCTGCGGGCGTTGCCGTCCGCGAGGCCCATGGCGGGGTCGTGGCAGCGGGCGCAGGCGACCTCGCCGCTGGCCGAGAGGCGCGGGTCGAAGAAGAGCGCGCGGCCGAGGGCGGCGGCGCGGGGGTCGTCGGCGAAGGCGTTGGTGGGGTCGGCGGGGGGTCGGGCGCGGGGCACCATCGCCTGGACCATCTCCCAGGCGTCGAGCGGGAGGCGGTCGTCGTAGCGCGCGCGGGCGGGGCGCGTCGGTCGGGCGCGGCGGTCGAGGCGAGCGAGCGCGTCGGCGACCTCGTAGGGCAGGTCGTGGGTGTCGGGCGCGTCGAAGAACTTCAGGTAGCCCATGGTCCGCGGGTCGACGAGCAGCAGCAGGGGCAGGTGCTGCGGGCCGATGGAGAGCGCGCGCCACGTCGGGGCGTCGGAGCGGGCGAGCGCCGTGGGAGGGGCGTCGTAGCGGGCGCGCCAGTCGGCGAGGTCGCGGTCGTCCGGGGGCTGGTTGTCGGCGGCGCTCAGCAGCACGTCGACGACGTCGAGGCGCGACGCCTCGGGGAGCTCCAGCAGCCGGCGGGTGTGCGCCGCGTGGTGCTGCGAGGGCCCCGACCAGGCCGCCATCAGGCGCACCACCAGCAGCCGGGGCTCCGCGGCGCAGGGGGTGTAGTAGCGGCCGAGGCGGAGTGGCCCGTCGGAGGTGGGGAGCGTGAGGTCGGGGAGCGGGGTCTCGAAGGAGATCTCCGGGACCTCGGGGTAGGGGAGCGCGCCTCCGTCAGGGCAGCGGTCGGACGGGCGCGGGACCCTCGGGGCGTCGGCGTCGACGCCGGCGTCGTGGGCCTCGTGGGCGACGTCCGCGGGGGCGTCCATCGGCGTGACGGCGGCGTCCGGCGCCGCGGTGGGCGAGGTGGAGCACCCGAGGATCAACAGCGCGGCGAGCGGGATACGTCGAAGCACGGTGGCTCTTCTATGCACCATCGCGGGTCCGTCGACACCGCCCGTCGGCCACTGGACACTTGCGCAGCCATCGCCCGATGGGTCATCAACGGAGACCCATGGACCGACCGCGCCGTCCCCTGCTGCGCGTGAGCGTCCTCGTGGCGCCGACGATCGAGCTCCGCCTCGACGAGGAGTCGGCCTTCGCGGCGCTGGGCGCGGTGCACGACGCGCGCATGGCGCTGCGGGCGCTCCCGACGCCTCCCTCGGCGCTCATCGACACGCTCGCCCTTCACGAGCGCGAGCTCGGCGTGGCGATCGGGGCCGAGCGGGCCCGCGCGTGGCTGAAGGGACGCCCCGCGCGGTGAGGTCCCTCGCCGGTCAGCGTGACGTCGAGCGCAGGAGGTCGCGGGCGATCACGAGGCGCTGCACCTCGCTCGTGCCCTCGTAGATGCGGGTGACGCGCGCGTCGCGGTAGATGCGCTCGACGGGGTACTCGCGCGAGTAGCCGTTGCCGCCGTGGAGCTGCACCATGCGGTCGACCACGCGCCCGCACGCCTCGGTCGCGAAGAGCTTGGCCATGCTGGACTCGGCGGCGGCCTTGTCGCCCGTGTCGAGCAGGCGAGCGGCGCGCAGCGTGAGGAGCCACGCGGCGTCGAGCTCCGTGCGGCAGTCGGCCAGGACGAACTGCGTATTCTGGAATTCCCCGAGCGTGCGGCCGAAGGCCCGGCGCTCCTGCGCGTAGGCGACGCCCGCTGCGAGCGCCGACTCGGCGAGGCCGATGGAGAGCGCCGCGATGCCGACGCGCCCGGCGCCGAGCGCGGAGAGCGCGATGGGGTATCCCGCCCCGCGAGCGCCGACCAGGGCCGAGGGCTCCACGCGGCAGTCCTCGAAGTGCAGCGCGACCGTGCCGGACGCCCGCTGCCCCATCTTGTCCTCCTCCTTGCCGACCACGAGGCCGGGCGCGCCGCGAGGGACGATGAAGCAGCTGATGCCCTCGGGGCCCGCGCCGCCGGTGCGGGCGAAGACCACGTGCATCCCCGCCTGCGCGCCGCTGGTGATCCACATCTTCGCGCCGTTGAGCAGCCAGCCGTCGGCGTCCTCGCGCGCCGCGGTGGTGAGCGCCGCCGCGTCGGAGCCGCACGAGGGCTCGCTCAGCGCGAAGCTCGCGGGCCCCAGCGCCCCCTCGGCGTAGGGCCGGAGCCAGCGCTCCTTCTGCTCGGGCGAGGCGTGGTCCGAGAGGATCTTCGATGCCAGGTTGCTCGACGCGAGGATCACCGCGGTCGACGCGCACGCCTCCGCGATCGCCTCCATCGCGAGCGCGTATCCGACGTTGTCGGTGCCCGCGCCTCCGTCGACGATGGGGACCTTCATCGCGAGCAGCCCCAGCTCGGCCAGGGCTCCGATCTCATCGAGGGGAAAGCGGGCCGTGCGATCGCGCTCCGCGGCGCCCGGCGCGAGCCGACGCGTCGCGAAGTCCCTCGCGGCGTCCGCCACCATCCGCTGCTCGTCCGTCAGCGGAATCCCCATGCGCTCGAGCCTGATCGCGATACCGCTCATCGTGTTCTCCTGATCGCCGGGCTGTGGGTTCTGGACGACGCCGCGACGGGCTACTCCGCGGGCATCCCACGCAGCGCGCGGTCGTGGAAGAGAAGCATCTCGACCCCGCCCGGCCCCCGGTTGAAGACGTAGTCGTGCGGGCCGGCGACGACGCGCAGGTCGTGGGCGATGCCGCGGGCCCGCATGGCCGCGTCGAGGGCCGAGACGTCGCGGCGGTACACGTCTCCCCGGGAGGTCACCAGCCGCACCCGCTGCGGCGGCCGCGACGGAGAGGGGACGTAGCGGGAGAGCACCCGGTCGATGCGGCCGCGCACCGCGGGCTGTAGCGCCCCCACCACGCCGAAGACCTCCGGGTGCGCGAGGCCGATCTCCAGGGAATGCAGGCCGCCGAGCGAGACGCCGTCGATGCCGGTGGCGGCGCGGTCGGCGAGCACCGGGAGCTCCCGGCGGGCGCGGGGCACGAGGGTCTCCACCACCCAGCGGTCGAAGCCGGACTGTAGCGTCCCCGCGTCGGCGCCGAGGACGTCCGGGGTGAAGGGCGCGACGACCACCACGCCCTGGTAGGGGCGCGCCGCGAGGTCGCGCCGAAGCTGCTGGAAGCGGCCCTCGTCGACGTGCCCGAGGAAGGCCTCGCGGCGCAGCGAGCGCATGCGCAGCTCGCGGTCGGAGGCGCCCAGCTCGTAGTCGCGCGACCAGCCGAAGGCCCCCCGCTCGACGCCTCGCAGCGTCTCGCCCCAGCCGTGGAGCGCGAGGAGCAGCGGCAGCCGGGCCCCCTGCGGGGCCCCCGTGGGCAGCATCACGACGGCGCGCATCGGGCCCACCGGCGTCTGGGGGAAGTCCCAGAGGACGGTGCGAAGCGAGCCGGGGCGGGGCGGGGACTGGGCGCTGGCGAGGAGGCGGGAGAGGACGATCAGACCGACGCCCATCGCGAGGGCGACGAGCGTCGGGGCGCTGATCCGCGCGCGTCGTCGGCGCGGACCCATCGGCGATCAGAGGCCCCGGCAGGCCCCGAAGACGCAGAACTGCCGGGCGCCGCAGCGGACGTTGCAGCCGCCGCAGTTGTTGGGATCGAAGTTGGTGTTGGTGCACCGGCCGCCGCAGAGGGAGTTCTGCGGGGGGCAGCTGCACCGGCCGCCGATGCAGCTCTGCGTGGCGGGGCACGCGTTGCCGCAGGAGCCGCAGTTGGCCGCGTCGTTGTTGGTGTTGATGCACCGGCCGCCGCACGCCGAGAGCGGGGCGTTGCAGGCGCAGGCGCCGCCGCGGCAGGCGAAGGTCGCCGGGCAGGTGCGGCCGCAGGCGCCGCAGTTGGCCGGGTCGTTGTTGGTGTTGATGCACCGGCCGCCGCAGCTCGAGAGCGGCGCCGAGCAGGCGCACCGGCCGCCCACGCAGGCCTGCGTGGCGGGGCACGCGTTGCCGCAGCCGCCGCAGTCGAGCGGCGAGCTGTTGATGTCCACGCAGAACCCGCTGCAGAGCACGGTCGAGCCCGGGCACGCGCAGCGGCCGCCCACGCAGGGGGTGCCCGCCGGGCAGGCGGTGCCGCAGCCGCCGCAGTTGCGCGGGTCGGTCTGCAGGTCGACGCAGTTGGTTCCGCACGAGGTGCGCGGCGCGGTGCAGGTCATCACCGACTGGCAGACGCCGGCGGTGCAGGTCGCGCCCATGGCGCACGCGTTGCCGCAGCGGCCGCAGTTGTTGGGATCGCTCTGGGTGTCGACGCACCGGCCCGAGCAGGTCGAGCGGGGCGGCGGGCAGGGCGAGCCGCACACGCCGTTGATGCACACCGCGCTGCCCGCGCAGGCGTTGCCGCAGCCACCGCAGTTGGACGGGTCGGTGAGCGGGTCGGTGCAGCCGGAGCCGCACTCGAGCTGCGGCGCCATGCAGCGCGAGGTGCAGGCCCCGGCGACGCAGGTCGAGCCCGTCGGGCAGGCGTTGCCGCAGCGGCCGCAGTTGCTCGCGTCGCTGGTCGGGTTGACGCAGGTGCCGTTACAGGAGATCTGCGGCGCCGCGCAGGCGGTGCCCATGCAGGTGCCGCCGGCGCACATCTCACCCGCGGCGCAGCGACGACCGCAGGCGCCGCAGTTGCGCGGGTCGTTGATGATGTCGGTGCAGCCCGTGCTGCAGATGGTGCGCGGGGGCATGCAGCCCGGAGGGGCCCCGCAGCGGCCGAGGAGGCAGATCTGGCCCGACCCGCAGCGGTTGCCGCAGGAGCCGCAGTTGGACGGGTCGATGCGGTAGTCCGTGCAGCCGCCGTTGCACTGGACGAGCGGCGCGTTGCAGCGCGCCTGGCAGCTCCCGAAGGAGCAGAGCGTCCCGGCCGGGCAGACGTTGCCGCAGGAGCCGCAGTTGTTCGGGTCGTTGAGGGGGATGACGCAGGTGCCGCCGCAGCGCGCGAGCGGCGTCGGGCAGGTGAGCGTGCAGGTGCCGAGGCCGCAGGCCGCGCCCGCCGGGCAGACGTTGCCGCAGCGGCCGCAGGCGCTGGGGTCGTTCTGGAGGTTCACGCAGCGGTCGCCGCAGAGGACGTTGGGCGCGGGGCACGAGGTCGAGCAGCGACCCGCGACGCAGGTCGAGCCGGCGGTGCACGCCACGCCGCAGCCGCCGCAGTTGCCGGGGTCGCTCTGCGGGCTGACGCAGCGGCCCGAGCAGTTGAGCTGCCCCTCGTCGCAGAGCGACGAGCAGGTGCCCGAGGTGCAGACCGAGTCCGCGCGGCAGGCGACGCCGCAGCCGCCGCAGTTGGCGCGGTCGCTGCGGATGTCGACGCAGGTGCGGCCGCAGAGGGTCTGGCCCGGCGGGCAGACGGCCCGGCACGCGCCGCCGATGCAGCTGTCGCTGGAGGAGCAGGCGATGCCGCAGCCGCCGCAGTTGAAGCGGTCTTCGGTGAGGTTGACGCAGGCGCCCGCGCAGTCGGTGAAGGGCATCGGGCAGGTCGGGAGGCACATGCCCATGGCGCAGCGACCGCCGCCGCAGCTACGGCCGCAGGAGCCGCAGTTGTTGGGGTCCGCGAGGAGGTCGAGGCAGCGCCCATTGCAGAGCGAGAGCGGCGCGCTGCAGGTCATCGGGATGTCGATCGGCGGCACGTCGAAGCCGGGGATGTCGATCGGCGGCACGTCGAAGCCGGGCACGTCGAACTCGGGGACGTCGAAGCCGGGGACGTCGAACTCGGGGACGTCGTTGAAGGGCACGTCGATGAAGGGCACGTCGGGCTGGTCGCCGTCGGGCAGCGGACCACCGTCCGGAACGTCGACGGACGGTGCATCGACCGCCGGAGCGTCCGGTCGGAAGGCCGAGTCCGGGTCGTAGTCCCCGTCGAGCTCTGAGCGACCACAGCCGATCACCGTGAGGGCGACGAGCACACAACCTAGACTGGCGATCCGTAGATGGCGCATGGACTCCCCTCCTGCTGGGAGCTGATGGATGGCGCGTTCGGTGCGACGATCAGCGGCGATCATCGCGACTCCCGCACCGGGCGCACGGGACTATGCGCCAATCCCCGGGGAAGGGTAAAGCGAGGCGGTGGCTGGCTCTCTGCTGAACATGATCCGCTACGCGCGGCCCGGAATCCTCACCTCCTTCGCGGCCGTGACGCTGGGCCTCCCATCGTCGAGCTTCGCGCAGTGCCGCGTGGTGCCGGGCGTCGACGGCGCGCTCTCGACCTTCCTGGTCCGCGGCGGCGCGCGCGTCGGGCCCATCGCCGCCCGACCGACGCTCCGCGCCTCGCTGGGCCTCGCCCTCGACCGCGCGGTGGCGACGATCCCCTCCCTCGACGCCCCGGGCTGGCGGAGCGCTTCGAGCGCCGACGCCTCCCTCGACCTCGGTCGCGTCGTCGGCGGCCGCGGGCCTCGCTCGGCGCACGCGTCCATCCGCCTGGAGGTCTCCGCCGCGGGCGATCGCTGGCTCTTCGTAGGGAGCGACGACGCCGTCGCCGTGCACGTCGACGGCCGCGAGGTGTACCGCCGCGCGCTGCCGAGGCGGTCGCGCGAGGACGACGACATGGTCCGGGTGCCGCTCTCGCCGGGCGCCCACACGCTGGCCTTCACGGTCGTCTCCCGCGCCGACCTCGACCTCTTCGTGCGCCTCACGGGGCCCGACTTCCGCCCCGACCCGACGGTCGCCCTCTCGCTCCCCTCGGTCGCCGAGCCCGACTGCGAGGCCCTGGCCGAGCGCAGCCTCCGCGCCACCTTCGCGCGCACCCCGACCGCCGACGGCACGCGCGTCGACGTGTCCGTCTCCTTCCCGGGGGGCACCGCCGTGCCTGCGACGCGCAGCCGCGCCCTCTCGCTGAGCGCCCCGGACGTCGCCCCGGTCGACGCGACGCTCTCCCTCGCCCGCCCCTCGGCGGAGCCCCTCGACGCCGCGATCATGCTCCCCCCCGCGGGCTCTCGCGTGGTGTCGCTGCGCGTGGGCAGCGCCGTCCGCACGGCCCGCGTCTTCGTCGACCCCGCGGTGCGCTCGGCCCTGCTCGACGCCCACGCCGTGCTCTCCCCGCTCGACCCCTCCTACGGGGCGCTGCCCTCGCCGTGGCCGCTGCCGGCGGTGCGCGAGACCGCGGCGCTCCCGGCCGGCGCGATCTTCTCCGTCGAGGCCACGGCGCAGCGGCTCGCTCGCCTGGTCTCCGCGGGCGACCCCGACCTCGCCCACCTCCGCGAGGAGGCCGCGACGCTGGGCTCGCTGCTGGGCCCGGTGCGCGAGGGCCGCGACCCCTACGTCGGCCGCACCGGGGCGCTGCGCCGCGCGTGGCGCTCCCCCCTCGACGGAACCCTCCAGGAGTTCTCCCTCTACGTCCCTCCGCGCTACCGCGCCTCCGAGCGCATCGCCCTCGTGGTCGGGCTGCACGGCCTCCATGGCAGCGCCCACCGGATGCTCCCGGTGCTCGTCGGCCACTACGACGAGAGCGAGGACCGCACGCGCGCCGAGCGGCACCTCCCGCCGATGCCCGACACCGGCGCGATGCTGCTGGCGCCCTACGGATACGGCGACTCGGGCTACCGGCAGCAGGGCGAGGTGGACGTCATGGCCGCGATCGACGCCGTCGCCGCCAGCTACGCCATCGACCCCGACCGCATCTACCTGACGGGGCTCTCCATGGGCGGCATCGGGGCGGCGGGGGTGGCCTTCCATCACCCCGACCGCTTCGCCGCGATCGCTCCGCTCTGCGGGTATCACAGCTATTTCGTGCGCACCGACACGCGCACCGTGCGGCGCCCGTGGGAGGTGTTCCTGATGGAGCTGCGCTCCAACGCGAGCTACGCCGAGAACGGGCTGCACCTCCCGATGTACCTGGTGCACGGCACGCTCGACCGGCCGCTCTCCAACTCCCAGGTGCTGGTCGATCGCTACCAGGCGCTCGGCTACGACGCCCAGGTCGAGTGGCCGCCGCTGGGTCACAACGTCTGGTCGCAGACCTACGCCGACGGCCGGATCGTTCCGCACTTCCTCCGCTACCAGCGCGACCCTGCGCCCCGGCGGGTGCGCTTCCGCACCCCGGAGCTGCGATGGAACCGCAGCGCGTGGATCACCCTCGACGCGCTCCTCGCCCCCGGCACGACCGACGGCTCCCGCCTCGCGCGCACCGCCCGCTGGGGCGAGGTCGACGCCGCGGTCTCGCCCGACGGCACCGGGCGGGTGCGCACCGAGGGCGTCGGGGCGATGACCCTCGATCCTCCCGCCGCGCTGGTTCGCGCGGGGGCGACGGCGCTGCGGCTCGACATCGACGGCGACCGGGTGGAGCTCCCGCTGGGGTGCCCCAGCTCGCTCCGTCGCGTGGGCGGTCACTGGTCCCTCGGTCGGCGGGTCTCCCTCCCCGCCGGCGGGCCCATCCGCGAGCTCTTCGACACCCCGATGCTCTTCGTCGTGGGCACCGGCGACGCCCGCGCGCTGCCCCTCTACGAGCGCGCCGCCAGGGTGTGGTCGCGTCGCGCGGGCATGCCGCTGCGGTACGAGATCGTCCGCGACGACAGCTACACCGAGGCCATGGGCGAGGGCCGCACCCTGGTGCTCATCGGGACGCCGCGGGACCACCGGCTGCTCGCCCGCATCGCCGGGAGACTCCCCGTCGGCCTCGGCGCGGACGCGATCACCGTCGGCGCTCGTCGCTTCGAGGGCGTCGACGCGGGCGTGGTCTTCGCGGCGCCCGACCCCGACCGGCCCGAGCGCGCGGTGCTGGTGATCTCCGGCCGCTCGCCGACCGCGGTGCTGCGCTCGCACTCCCTGCCCGACCTGCTGCCCGGCTACGTGGTGTTCGACGAGCGCGTGGCGGGAGCCCGGGGGCGCGTGCTGCTCGGCCCCGCGGCCTCCGTGCTCGCCGCAGGCCACTTCGACGATCAGGGTCAGGTCGTGGGCGACGACCGCGACCCGGTGACGCCCGCCGGAGACGCCGTCGAGGAGTGAGCCTGCGCGATGTCGGCCTGGGCGGCACAAGGTCTCCCCGCTCGGCACATCCGCCCGCCTCTCCCTCCGGCGGCGCCGCATTCATACATTGATCGGTAAACTTTCCCGGCTGCATGATGGTCGTGCTCCGGCCTCCTGCCCGCGCAGCGATGCGCGGCCCCGGGCAAGTCCGCTGGTCCCGCTCTCAGAGGTGATCCCGCTATGGTTGCTCTCCCTTCAGCGCGTAATTCCTCTTCGATCGCTCCGCCGAGGCGCGTGGGTCGCCACGAGCTGCTCGCCGAGCTCGGCCGCGGAGGCATGGCCAGCGTCTACCTCGCGCGCGGCTTCGGGAGCGCCGGCTTCGAGCGCCTCGCGGCGGTGAAGCTCCTGCACCGCAGCCTCTGCGCGGATCAGGACTTCGTGGAGATGTTCCTCGACGAGGCGCGGGTGGCGGCGAGGCTGCACCACCCCAACGCCACCGCGATCATCGACGTCGGGGCCGAGGGCCCGCAGCTCTACATGGTGATGGACTACGTCGAGGGCGACACCCTCCACGCCGTGCAGTGCGCCGCCACGGCGCTGCGCCGCGCGGTGCCCCTCGGCATCGCGCTGCGGGTGGTGCTCGACGCGCTCGCGGGCCTCGACGCGGCGCACGAGCTGCGGGGCCCCGACGGCGAGTCCCTGGGGTTGATCCACCGCGACGCCACGCCGCACAACATCCTCATTGGCGTCGACGGCGCCGCGCGCCTCGTGGACTTCGGCATCGCCCGCGCCGCGGGCCGCATCGGCGTCACCAGCGTCGGCGTGCTCAAGGGCAAGCTGCCCTTCATGGCGCCGGAGCAGATCCGCGGCCGGCCGGTCGACCGCCGCGCGGACATCTTCTCCATGGGCGTCACGCTCTGGGAGACCATCGCCCTGCGGCGCTGCTTCCCGTCGCGAGAAGGGGCGCCCATCTCGCGCCTCGCCGACGAGGGCTACCGCCCGCTGCGCGAGGTGGCCCCGCAGGTGCCCGAGGGGCTCGACGCCATCTGCCGACGCGCGCTCGCCTACGATCGCACCGAGCGCTTCGACACCGCGTCGGCCTTCGCCGAGGCGATCGAGGACGCCTTCCGCGCCGACCTCGCGACCCAGCGCGAGCTCGGGCAGTTCATGTCCGTCGTCGCCGCCGACAAGCTCGTCGCCGAGCGCGAGGCGGCACGGCGCTCGTCCCACCCGATGCCCTCCCGACCGATGCGCGCGTCGAGGACCCCGACGCCCGTGCCGGCGATGGACCTCCGCCCTCCGCGGGTGCCCACCTTCGGCCCTCCCGCCGCGCGGCCCCTCCAGTCGCCGCTCGGCGACGGGCTCATGGACGAGGAGGACATCACCCGCATCGCGCACCCGACCCGCCCGCCTCCTGCGATCGTGAGGGAGCGTCGGCCGCTCACCCTCCCTCCCCTCCCCCCGAGGGAGCGGCCTTCCATCGCGCCCCGCAAGGACGCCGCCAACGCCTCGGCGCTCTCGGACCTCCAGACCCAGGCCTTCCCCCTCCAGCGCTCGAGGCCGTCGATCGTGCCGAGTCCGCCCGTCGAGCCAAGGTCCGGAGCGCCGTCGCTGACGGAGCCCCCGGAGGACGCCGGGCGCGTCTCGGAGGTGCGCATCGTCGTGCCCGCGGCGCTGGCCTCCGCGGTCGCGGAGTTCAACGCGGCGCCGGTGGTGCTGGAGCTCCCGGGGCTCACCGCGGCGCCCCTGCTCCCTCCGGCGTCCACGCCGCCGCCGAGAGCGGAGAGCTGGTTCCGTGCGCTGCTGCGACGGCTCTGGTCCCGCTCGCCGCGCGGATGAGCCCTGCGCGAGGTCGTGGAGGGCCTTGTGTGCCTGACCGCAGTGCTTGCGCCGCGTCTGCCTCTCTTGCCACAGTGGCGGGATGATCGTTCGCAACGGATGGCTGGCGGGCTTCGCGATCGCCGGGATGCTCGTCGGGTGCTCGGACGGCGCCCGCCCCGGCTCGGCCACGGGTGATGTCGGCCTGGTGATCAACACCCCCGACCTCGGCCCCATCATGCTCTCCGACGCGGGCGAGACGCTCGACATCGTGATCCCTGTCGACGCACCTCCGACGGACTTCGGCCCGCTGCCGGACGTCGTGCAGGTCGACCGGCAGGTCGTGCCCAACGACGCCGCCGACGCGGGCGCTCGCCCCGACGGCGCCGCCCCCGACCTGGTGCTGGTGACCGACACGGGCCCCGACGCGGGCCGCACGCTGCGGTCGTTCTGCGGCTTCACCCAGGCGCAGATGCTCGCGCTCGCGGTGCGCACCGCGACCTGCTTCAACGAGCCCCCGCAGCAGGTGGTGGAGCAGATGTTCCGCCCCAGCTACTGGCAGGGCGGGATCATCCCCTCGAGACCGTGCAGCATCCTGGGCGCGGCGCTCTCGTCCAACGGCGGCTGCACGGGATTCCTGCTCGACTACCTCAAGATCGCGGTCCAGCCCGCGGCGGGCGGCACCTGCGCCTCCCCGGTGATCGGCTGCCGCACCCCCGCCCCGGGTCACGAGACCGCCACCACCTGCCGCAACGGGCTGATCATCTCCGAGGAGTGCCAGTACGTGACCGGCACCTCCGAGTGCCTCTCCTCGGCGGGCGCCGTCGGGTGCCGCCCTCAGCCCGCCGAGACCGCGGCCTGCTCCGAGGCCTCGCCCGCGCGCTGCTACAACGGCCGGCTGCAGCGCTGCGTGGGCGGCGCGTACGTCCACACCCTCGACTGCGACACCTCGCTCACCACCTGCGACGTGACGGCCAACAACTGCGTCGGCCTCGGCGCGGCCTGCACCGGCGACACCGATCGCTGCGACGGCACGCGCATCCAGCAGTGCCGCGGCGGGCGCCTTCACTCCAACGACTGCAGCTTCCTCGTCGCTGGCAGCACCTGCCGCACCCTCGGGGGCCACTCGTTCTGCGGCACCGCCACCGAGTGCGACCCGGCCTCCTCGCCGCCCGGCGGAACCTGCGAGGGCAACACCCTGGTGCTCTGCGTCGGCGGAACCCTGCAGCGGGTCAACTGCGTCACCGCAGGCTTCCTCGGCTGCGGCGTCGGCGGATGTACCCACTGAAGCACCCGCGGCGGTAGCATCGCCGCCGTGTACCGCGCCAGCCACACCGGCCTCCTCTTCGCCTCCCTCTTCACCCTGTCCCTCGGCTGCAGCGTGGGCTCCTCCGTGGTCGGAGGCCCCGCCGACGCGGCCCTCCCCTCCGACCTCGGCGACGCCTTCGACTCCGTCGACGTGCCCTCTCCCCTCGATGCGCCCGACGTCCCCTCTCCCATCGACGTGACCGACGTCCCGGTCGACGCGCCCTTCCGCTGCGCGCTCGATGGGGACTGCGCGGGCCGCGCCGAGGGGGCCGTCTGCGAGGTGGCCACGGGCCGCTGCGTGCGCTGCCTCGTCACCGCCGACACCTGCCCCGCGGGGCAGTTCTGCCTGGGCGGCTCCAACACCTGCGCGCCCGGCTGCCGCAACGACGAGGGCTGCGCCGCGGGCGCCACCGACGCCGGGACCTCGTCGGGACGGCGCTGCGACGTCGCCACCCGCGCCTGCGTCGAGTGCCTCGCGGACGACCACTGCCCCTCCGGAACCCTCTGCGTCGGCAACCTCTGCGTGATGGGATGCAACGCCACCCGCGCCTGCCCCGCGGGCCAGGCGTGCTGCTCCGGCGCCTGCGTCGACACGCAGTCCAACATCGCCGCGTGCGGCGCCTGCGACCGGCGCTGCACGATCCTCAACGGGGCCTCGTCGTGCCTCAACGGCAACTGCACCGTGGCCTCGTGCACGGCCCCCTTCGCGGACTGCAACGCCAGCGCCGGCGACGGCTGCGAGGCCAACACCCAGAGCGACCTCGCCCACTGCGGCGGCTGCCACACGGCCTGCCCCGCGAGGGCCAACGCGACCGCCACCTGCGCCGCGGGCACCTGCGGCTTCACCTGCAACGCGGGCTTCGAGAACTGCGACGGCGACGCGAGCAACGGCTGCGAGGCCGACACCCGCGCGAGCGCCGCCCACTGCGGCGGCTGCGGCCGCGCGTGCGCCCCGCCCAACGCCACCGGGGCGTGCGTGGCGGGCGCCTGCACCGTGGGGTCGTGCGCGACGAGCTTCGGCGACTGCGACGGCAACGCGAGCAACGGCTGCGAGGTGGACACCCGCGCCAGCGCCTCGCACTGCGGGGCCTGCGCGCGCGCGTGCCCGGCGCCCGCCAACAGCGTGCCGGCCTGCGTGGGATCGACCTGCCTGCGCACCTGCGCGGTCGGCTTCGATGACTGCGACCTGGTCGACGCCAACGGCTGCGAGACCAACCTGCGCACCAGCAACACCCACTGCGGCCGCTGCGGGCAGCGCTGCTCGCTCAGCAACGCGAGCGCAGCCTGCGAGTCGGGCGTGTGCGGGCTCACGGCCTGCGCGGCGGGCTTCGGCGACTGCGACGGCAACGCGAGCAACGGCTGCGAGGTGAACACCAGCGCCAGCCCGTCGCACTGCGGCGCCTGCGGCCGTGCGTGCTCGGCGCCGGCCCACGCGAGCGCGACCTGCGGCAGCGGGACCTGCGGCTTCACCTGCAACCCCGGCTTCGGCGACTGCGACGGCAACGCGGCCAACGGCTGCGAGGTCGACCTCTCGACGAGCGTGGCCCACTGCGGGCGCTGCGGCGGGGTCTGCGCGACGGGCGTCTGCACCGGCGGAGCGTGCCAGCCCGCGCGCTGCGACGACCGCGTCCGCAACGGCACGGAGACGGACGTCGACTGCGGCGGAGGGTGCGCCCGCTGCGCGCTCTGCCAGACCTGCACCGTCGGGAGCGACTGCGCCAGCGGCACCTGCGGGGCGTCGGGCCGCTGCACCTTCCGCACGGACGTGAGCATCCCCTGGTACGACGCCTGTCAGGGCCCCGACCACACGGCCAGCGTGGTGCGCGTCCCGGCGGTCCCGGCGGGCAACTATCAGGTCACCGCGCTCGGCGGCGGAGGCATCGTCTGGAGTTCCGTCTCGCTCCCCTCGACGGGGTGGGCCTGGTACATCACCTGCGAGAACTTCGCGGTGCCCGGCCTCTCGACCCCGTCAGGCACCTACTACGCCACGGCGGCGGGCGCCTTCGCGGCGCTCCCCAGCACCACCTCGAGCGCGCCCTTCACGGGCGGCGAGCTGCGCTGCTACTTCGTCGACAGCGCGTGCAGCGACAACCGCGGCGGGGTGAGCTTCCGCATGGAGCGCACCTGCCCGTAGGCCCCGCCGCCGCCTCAGCGGCAGACCAGCTCAACAGCCGGTCTCTCGCAGTAGCTCGCGTCGGGCTTGCCGGGCGCGGCGCTCGACGGCGAGATCCCGTCCGGCGGGCCGTGCTCGAAGCCCGGCGGGATCGCCTCCATCAACGCCAGCAGCGCGTCGTCGTCCATCGGGGTCGCGTCGGCCTTCTCCCAGTCCTTGTCGAGCCAGGGCCAGAGCGGCCCGCCGTCCTGGCAGCCCAGCACCCGCTCGCTTGGCGTGCAGGCCACCCGCACGTGGAAGTGGTCGTCGTGCGGCGCGCTGTCTCCGGGCTGCGCCAGCACCAGGTCGGCGCGCTCGACCAGCCACCCGGGGGCGCCGATGCGGCGGGCGTGGTCGAGGAGCATCGCCTTGATCCACGACGCGCAGAACACCCGGATCACGCCCGCGTGGGGGTCTTGCAGCAGCGCCTCGACGAGCCGCCAGTTGCGCTCGAGGTCGAAGCGCAGCGGCGTCGCGAGGCCGACGGAGTCGCCCGCGCGGTTGTACCGGATGAAGCCCGGCGCGATGACGGGCCGGCCGCTGGCCGCGTCGCGGGTGAAGTAGAGCAGGTCGACGTCCCGACCGTTGCGGTGCGAGTGGTGCCGGGTCACCTGGCCGCCGCGCAGCCCCGAGAGGTCGCCCACCTTGAGCGGCACCGCGACGCCGTCGCGCATCATCGCTCGGGCCGAGCGGCGCACCATCCCCACGACGCGGTCGGTGCCGAAGTGCAGGCCCCCCTCGGACTCGGTGCGCAGCGCCTCGAAGCCCGGGCCGCGGTCGGGCAGCCGGACGCCGTGAGCGAGCCAGCCGGTGCTGGGCTTGCCGCGCGACCCTCCCTCCGGCGAGGCCGCGCCGGGCAGCAGGTGCGCGCAGCCCGCCAGCGCGTGAGCCGCGAGCCCCAGGAAGAGCGAGGCGAGGCCACGACGCAGGGCGCGCGAGGAGGAGGTCACGCCCCGACGCTAGCGCCACGCCGGAATGGTCACCAGAGGGGCGTTGACGTCCATCGCCGACGCTTGACCGGCCGTGCCATCGGTCTCCATGCTCCGAACCCCGTTTTCGCTCCGAACCAACGACTGGATGATCCGCCGTGTCTATGGACCGTCTTTCTGCACATCTCGACCGCGGCTGGGACCTCCTCGGTCAGGGGGATTTCCGCGGAGCCCGCACCAGCGCCCGCCGCGCGCTGGAGATCGACCGCAACTCCCCTGAGGCGCACAACCTCCTCGGCCAGGCCGCCGCGCGCGAGGGCGACGCCGACGAGGCGCTCGAGCATTACAAGCAGGCGTACTCGCTCGACGACGGCTACATCGACCCGATGCTCAACGCCGCCGAGGTGCTCATCCACCCGATGGGGAACTTCGAGGAGGCGATCGCCCTCTGCGACGAGGTGCTGGAGTTCGCCGAGGTGAAGGAAGAGCGCGCCGACGCGGTGCTGCTCAAGTTCGACGCGCTCCACGCGCTGGGGCAGGACGACGCCGCGAGGGCAATCCTCGATGACCTGCCGGAGGGCCCCTACGAGGCGCCCTTCACGGGGTATCTCGTGGGGCGCGCGTGGTTCGAGGCGGAGGAGTTCGCCCGCGCCTCGGCGCTGCTCACCGAGGCCATCGTGGCGGAGCCCGACAACGCCGACGCGCACTACTACCTCGCCCTCACCCGCGACCGGCTTCGCGACTGGAAGGGCGCGACGCTGTCCTTCCTCGAGGCCCGGGAGCTCGACCTGCGCGTCCCGGCGCCGCCCTGGTCACCCGGCAAGGACCTCTTCCATCGCACCGTCGAGCGGGCCCTCGGATCGCTGGAGCCCGAGGTGTCCGCCGCGCTCGAAGGCGCCCTGGTGCTGGTCGCCGACGTGCCGGGCATGGAGGTCGTGGCCGACGGCGTCGACCCGCGCGCCTCGGTGCTCGTCGAGGGCGTCGGCCCGACGGACGGCGAGGCGACCACCGAGGGGCCGCGCTCCTTCGTGCGGGTGTTCGTCTACCAGCGCAACGTCGAGCGCAACTGCGGGGCCCTCGAGCAGCTGGAGGAGGAGATCAGCAGCCAGGTGGCGGAGGAGGTTCGCCACCTGCTGCACGGGGCTTCGGCGGAGGACGAGGCGCTCGGCCGGCCGTCCGGCGAGCCCAACTGATCGAGTGAGGCTGCCGGCGGGGGAGTGAGGAAGGCTCAGCCCTCGTCGGCGCGGTCGCGCTCTCGGAGGTCGTGCTTCACCATCAGCCGCTGGAGGTGCCGGCGGTCGATGCCCGAGGTGCGCGCGGCGGCCGACACGTTGCCGTGGTGCACCTTCAGCAGGTCGGTGAGGTAGGTCTTCTCGAAGATCTCGGTCCAGATCTCCTTGGCGTCGTGGAAGGGGAGATCGGTGCGGATCTCGTGGCCGCCGACCTTCGGCACGCCGTTGGTGGGCGCAAGCACCGAGGCGTCGGGCCCCAGCACCGCGAAGCGCTCGACCAGGTTGCGCAGCTCTCTCACGTTGCCCGGGAAGTCGTAGTGCTGCAGCAGCTCCATCGCGCGCGGGTCGAGCGGGCTGTACCCGGTGAGGCCCTGCGCGGCGCGGCGGCGACTCAGGTCTTCGAGCACCGTCTCCACCAGCAGCGGGACGTCCTGCAGCCGCGAGCGCAGCGGCGGGAGCTTCACCACCACGGACGAGAGCCGGTAGTAGAGGTCCTGACGGAAGCGGCCGTCCTTGATCTCCCGCTGGAGGTTGCGGCTGGTGGTGGCCACCACCCGCAGGTCGACCGCCACCGGGGAGCTCGCCCCGAGGGAGCGCACCTCGCGCGACTCCAGCACCCGGAGCAGCTTGGCCTGCGCCTCGACGGAGAGGTCGCCCACCTCGTCGAGCACCAGCATCCCGCCCTCCGCCGCGCGGATGGCGCCCTGCGACTCAGGGAGCGTCGCGGTCTTCGCGTGGCCGAAGAGCTCGCCCTCGATGCGGTCGCGCGGCACCACGCCGCAGTCGACCACCACGAAGGGGCCGCCGCTGCGCGGGCTGCGTCGGTGGATGGCGTCGGCCACCAGCTCCTTGCCCGTGCCCGCCTCGCCCTCGATGAGCACCGGCAGGTCGCTCGGCGCGATGCGCTCGAGCACCGCGAAGACCTCGCGCATCGCCGTCGAGGTGCCCACCAGGCGCCCGAAGCGGATGCCCATGGAGAGGTCTTTCTCCACGGCGTTCTCGGTCGGTTCGACGCGCACCAGCGTCGTGCCCAGGAGCAGCTCGCGCGTGCCCCGGATCACCACGTCGTTCACCCGCAGGTCGCCCATGAAGGTGCCGTTGGTGCTGCCAAGGTCGCGCACCCGGATGCCGCCGCGCTCGAGGCCGAGCGAGACGTGCTTGCGCGACACCGACGGGTCTCGGATGACGAGGTCGTTGTCGTCGTCGCCGCCGACGCGGATCTCCTCCTGGGCGCCCTCGAAGACGGCTCCCTTGTCCGGCCCGTCGAGCACGGTCACGCGGACGGTCTTCATGCGGCGCGCGACGGCCTGACCATCGCGCTCGATCAGTTGGGTAAGCGAGGACTCGGTCACGGATGCACCTCCTGCAGTTGGGGACCCTTATAGGCCGTTATGGTGCCCCGATGCACCTGTGGTCCCGAGGTCAGATCGCGGAGAATTCCCGCACTCTTTCTGCGACATGAAGGCCGCGCGCCGGTGCTCCCGCGTCGCACCGCGGGCCCTGCGCGACGGGGCGTCGCTGCGATACCCTCCGACGATGATCGATCAGGCGACCCTGGAGCAGGCACGGATCCTCATCGCCCGGCTGCGCGCCGCGAAGGTGAAGGTCGGCACCGCCGAGTCGCTGACCGGCGGGCTCATCGCGGCGACGCTGACCTCGGTGCCGGGCGCCTCGGAGGTCGTCGAGCAGTGCGTGGTGACCTACTCCTGGGAGGCGAAGCAGTCGCTGCTGGGGGTGCCTCGCGCGCTCCTGGAGGCCGAGGGCGCGGTGAGCGAGGCGGTGGCGAGGCGGATGGCCCTCGGGCTCCTCGAGGGCGCCGAAGGGCGGGTCGAGCTCTCCGTGGCGGTCACCGGCGTCGCGGGCCCGGGGCCCTCGGAGGCGAAGCCCGCGGGCCGGGTGCACCTCGCGGTGGCGAGGCGATCGACCGGCGAGGTGGTGCACTCGCAGCGGGACTACGGAGAGGTCGGCCGGGCGGCGGTGCGGCTCGCGACGGTGCGCGACGCGCTCGCGATGCTCGGTGACGCGCTCGGCGGAGGCTGATCGGCAGGGTCGCATCGTCTTACCCACCCGTGTAAGGCAAGGTCCCAGCGCCAGCCAGGGGGGGCGAGCGAGGGACGCTCCCAGGCCACGGAGAGAGCGCGGGCGAGCGGCGACCCGGCGCAGCGCGAGAGCTGGGCCCCCGGGTCTTCGAGCACGCCCAGCACCGAAGGGTGGGAGAGCAGCGCGTCCATGCGAGGGCACCCCGTGGCAGGGTCGAAGCCCACCGACGGAGCGCCGCCCCGCGCAGGCGCCGTCACCCCGTCGAGCGATGCGACGGACACCCTGCCGTCGAGGGTGATCCTCCGCTGCACCTCGACCGCCGCGACGGCGGGGACCACCCCCTCGCGGCAGCACCCGCCGCTGCAGAGCGAGCGGAGCGCCCGGTCGGTGCGCGCCCGCCGCCCATCGATCGCTCGGAGGATCGTCGCCCGGTCGAAGCCGCCGCTCCCCTGCGACACGCTGCGCCAGCGGGCCACGGTCTCCGCCCCGGCGACCGTCAGGTGCGCCGCGCACGCCACCGCGAGCCAGCGGCCCCCGGCGCCCCGCGCGAGCCGCCGGGAGAGCCCCGCCGCGGCCAGCGCCGACAGCAGCGCCCAGAGCCACACGGTCAGCCGGGCGACGTGCGCCGCGCCGGTGATCAGCGTGTAGAGCGCGAAGCCCGCGGCCAGCGTGGCCAGCAGCGCCCGACGCGTCGAGGGAGACGGGCCCGCCGCACGAGCGCCCTCGAAGGCCAGCCAGGCGAGCGGGAGCTGCACCAGCAGGCGAGCCGGGGCGGCGAGGTAGAGCCAGAGCGGCCCCGCGAGGTGGATGGAGGCCGGGTCGCGACGAGCGGCCATCACCCGGCTGAGACCGGAGCCCGGGAGCACCTGCCCGGTGATGCGCAAGTGAGCGTAGAGCGCCGGCGCGACGACCAGCACCGCGGCCAGCGCCAGGGCCGCGGCACCCGCGCGTCGACCGCTCCCCGTCGAGGCCAGCGCCACCGCCGCCGCGACCGAGAGCAGCGCCCCCTCCGGGCGCAGGAGCACGCAGAGCCCCAGCAGCGCCCCGAGCGCCGCCGCGTGGAGCGGGCGACCCAGCCGATCCTGGGTGGTGACCGCCAGGAGGAAGGCCAGCGAGGCGCACGCGAAGGCGCCGCTCTCCATGCCGAGCGGCGCGTTGGAGGCGACCCCGGGGAGCGAGGCGAAGAGCAGTCCCCCGAGCGAGGCCGCGGGCCCGGTGGCGCCCAGCCGGAGGGCCAGCCGGCGCACCAGGAGGGCGGCGCCAGCGAGGGCTGCGAGCGTGAGGGCGGAGACGACCGCGAGCGCGAGGGGGTAGCCCCCGAGGGCCAGCAGGGCCGCCTCCAGGGCCGTCCATGCGGGCGACGTCGTGGCCGAGGTGACCTCACCCGGGTTGAACTCGAACCAGCGGCCCGAGGCGGCGCGCTCGGCGATGCCCAGGTGGATCATGGCGTCGCCCGAGAAGCGCCCCGCGCGAGGCAGGACGTTGACGGCGCAGAGGGCCGCGAGGGCGATGGCGAAGACTCGGAGGGGGGTCGGTCGGGGGAGGGCCACGAGGGAGCTCGTGGCCGGGGAGGCTACGCGCTTCCGATGGCCATCGGGATGCCGGCGATGTCGTCGACGGACTGCTCCCAGACCTGCGCGCGGAGGCGCTCGAGGCGGGCCTTGAGGTCGCGCTGGCGCTGCACCATGGCGTCCACCGTGGCCGTCGACGGGGCCTCGCCCGCCTTGGCCTCGTCGAGGGCCTTGCGCGTGGCGACCAGCACCTCGAGCACCGCCCTCCGGAGTTCTTCGCTCGCGGCGGTGACGAAGTCGGTGAGCTTCTGGCCGAAGCCCTCGACGGTCGACTGCAGCGCAGGCCCGATCTTCGCCGCGCTCGCCCGCACCGCCGCCGGGGCGGCCTCGAGGGCGCGCTCCTTGGTCTCCTTGTCGACCCAGCCCTTGAAGAGCATCGCCAGCGCGGGGGCCGCGGCGGTCACCAGGGCGCCGACCGCGAGGTTGACCGCGACCATCACCCCGACGCCGAGCGCCCCGACGGCGAACACCCCGACGTCGTACTTCATCGTGTCGACCTTCACGTCGAACTGCCCCGGCGCGTCGCCCGCGAAGGAGTCGAGCGAGCGGGCCGCGTCGCGGGCGTCTTCGTTGACGATCGCCACGATGAGCTCACCCAGCGCCTCGAGCCGCTCTCCCAGGGTCTTCGCCTCGGTCTCCAGCCACTTGCGCCAGGTCTCCTCCATGAAGCCCGGCAGGAACTTCCGGATGTCGTCCGCGGAGGACTTCTCCACCTCCAGCCGGATGGCGCTCGCGAACTCGTTGGTGAAGGCCTCGAGGTCGCGCTGGGCCACGGCCTTGATGGCCGCGATCTCTTCGTCGATCTTGCTGCGCCGCTGGTCGACCAGGGTGCGCGCCTGCTCGACGTCGCCCTCCAGCGCCTTCAGCCGCCGGTCGAACTCCTCGCTGGTCATGGTGAGCGCGCGCCGCCGCGCGGAGAGCCCCCGCCCGAGGATCTCGCTCACCCTCAGGCCCTCGTCGGCCGCGTAGTCGACCAGCATCTTCAGTCGGTCGTTGCCGAGCAGCGAGGACAGCTTGGCCAGCAGCGCGTCGAGCCCGGAGCCCGCGCGGTCTCCCGCCAGCGCCCTGGTCGCCGAGAGGAACATCACCGGAGCGCCCGGCACCAGCGAGGAGAGCTGCCGCGTGGCGTACTCCATCACCTCGGTGCGCTCGCTCGGGCTGAGCAGGTCGGCCTTGTTGATGGCGAACACGATGCGGTCGCGCCCCGCCCCCAGCAGCCGGTCGCGCAGGAAGCGCCGCTCGCTCTCCTTCAGGATCTGCCCCGCGTCGAGCAGGAACACCACGCCGTCGGCGCGCGGCACATAGCCGTAGGTGATCTCCGCGCGCTGGTGGTTGAGGTCGTTGACTCCCGGGGTGTCGACCAGCGTCACCCGGTCGCGCAGCAGCTCGGCGGGGTACTCGATCTCCACGCGCAGCACGTCTTCGGGCTTCGCTCGCCCGCCGGCCACCAGGTCGCCGAGCTGCGAGAACGCCACGTCCTCGCGCGGCCCGGTGAGCGGCCGGGACGTCGCCCCCGCGTCCGCCGGGCGGCGCACCAGCACCGCGCGCGGGGCGTCGCCGTGGCGCACCTCGTGGATCATCGCCGTCGTCGGGGTGATGCCCGTCGGCAGCACCGGCCCGCCGAGCAGCGCGTTCACGAAGGTGGTCTTGCCGTGGTTGAACTCGCCGAGCACCACCAGCACCGCGCGCTCCTCTTCGAGGCGCGGCAGGCGGTCGACCAGGATGCGCTCGTGGAGCGACGCCGCCCCCGACTCGCCCGCCAGGGCCGCGAGCTCCTTCAGCGCGGCGGCCACCTCGTTCTTGATCTCGTTCACGTTGCGCAGGGTCATCGATGTCTCTCCGTCGCGTCGGGGCTTCAAATCACCTTGATGAGGTCGGTGGTGCGGGCTTCGAGCTCTTCTCGGGTGAGGCCCCCGTCGAGGCCCTGCGAGCCGCGGTAGAGCGCGCTCGCGGCGAAGAGCCTCAACGACTCGATGCGCTTGGTGAGGTAGGGGTGGGACATCTGGAGCTCGCCCATGCGGCCGACGCCCTCTCGCCCCTCGCCGAGCTGCTCGAGGTAGACGTCCATGTCCATCTCGTCGAAGAGTCGGCGGCTGCCGATGGCCAGCTTGGCGAAGGAGTTGGTCGCGGCGCGAGCGTCCTTGCAGCAGAGCAGCCCCGCGCGGTCGCAGGTGATCTCCGCCGCGCGCGACCAGCTCTGCAGCGCGATGGTCACCGGCAGGAGAAGCGGCGCCAGCAGCACGCCCCCCGCGGCCTGCATGATCTGCTGGAGGCGGTAGAGGGTCGTCAGGTAGACGACGTGGTTGTTCTGGATGTGGCCGCACTCGTGGCCGATGACGAACTTCAGCTCCTCGTCGTTGAGGTGCTCGAAGGTCGCCGCGTGCACGATGATCACCGCGTCGTCGTCGGTGCCGAAGGTCATCGCGTTCACCGACGCGATGTTGGGCACGATGTAGACCTGCGGCGTCGGGATGCCGAGGGTGGTCGCGCACTCCTCGACGATGCGCTGGATGCGCGGAAACTGACGTGGACCGACCTTCACCGCGGTGCCAAGGAGGTTGGTCGAGAGCAGCGACTTGGTGAGCTTCACCGTCTGCGCGACCGCGATCTCCACCGCTGGCATGCGGCGCATCGCGCGCAGCACCTTGAGGTCGCCCTCGAAGGCATACCCCTCGCCACGAACACCCGCGACCCCAGTCTTGCGACGCTCGACGTAGGCACCGAAATCGAAGTTCATGACCATGCCTTCACCTCACCATCCGTCCCGGACCGTAGCACCGGCCCCCAGCGCAAGCGACACGACACCGCTCGCGCCCGCCGCGCATTGACGGCCGCTCCGCGCCCGTTGCAGGTTGCGCCCGGTGAACGATCCGGGACCCCGAGCACCGACGCTTTCCTACGCCCGCACGGCGCTGTCGGTGCTGCTGCTCGCGGTGCTCTACCTCTGGGTGTTTCCCTTCCACGACGTGGTGCGAAACCCCAACGAGAACGTCCGGGTCTACATGACCGTGGCGATCGTCGACGACCACACCTTCGCCATCAACCGCATCGAGGGCGCCTGGGGCTACGTCAACGACAAGGCCATACGCAACGGGCGCCTCTACAGCTCCAAGGCCCCCGGCACCAGCTACCTCGGCGTGCCCTTCTACTGGGCCCTCACCCGGCTCACGCACCAGGACTCGCACGTCGTCGCGGTCACCGCGCCGCCCGCGGTCGCCCCGGGCCGCCGCCCCCCGCCGCCGCCCCGGCAGCCCATCGACCGCACCCGGGTGATGTACGTGCTGCGGCTCTTCACCACCGTGCTCCCGGGGCTGCTCTTCGGCTGGTTCTGGCACCGCTTCCTCGCCGCGCGCACCACCTCCGCCACCGTGCGCGAGGCGGTGTTCTTCAGCACCATGGCGGGCTCGTCGCTCTTCGCCTACTCGCTCGTCTTCGTCAGCCACGCGCAGAACGCCTTCTGCTTCGGCGCCGCCCTGATGGCCCTCGCCACCGTGAGGGAGCGCGACGCCGACGACGTCGCCGAGGGACGCTCGCCCGCCGCGCGCTTCGGGTGGATGTTCCTCGCGGGGCTCTTCGGGGCGGGGGCGACGCTCTTCGAGTACCCCGCCGCCCTCGCCTCCGCCGCGGTCGCCCTCTGGATCGCCGCCGTCGCGGCAGAGCGCCGCCGCGCCGCGCTGGTGGTGACCCTCGTCGCCCTCGGCCTCGCCGCCGGGCTCGCGCTCAAGCACCACCCGAAGCCCGCCCTCGCCGCCGGCGCCGTCGCCCTGCTCGCCTACGCCGTCACCCTCTCCCCCCGCGGAGTCGTCCGCCTCCTGGGCGCGGGCCTCGGCGGCTCCATCCCCACGGCGCTGGTGCTCTTCTATCACCACCGCTGCTTCGGCAGCGCCTTCAAGCCCGGGTACAGCTTCCTCGAGAACCCCACCTTCCGCGAGGAGACCAACCAGGGCTTCTTCGGCGCGACGCAGTTCTCCTGGGAGGCCGCCCTCCGGATGTGGCTCGACCCGGCCTTCGGGCTCTTCCCGGGCACGCCCATCCTGCTGCTCTCCCTGGTCGGACTCGGCGCCACCCTCGCCCCCGACCTGCCCGACGACCGCCGCGGGCTCTCCCGCCGCAACGTGCTCTCCGCGGCCTTCACCGCCGCCTCGCTCTTCGCCTCGGCGAAGCTCCTGCTCGCGCTCAAGGGCCATGCGCTGCCCGAGCTCCACGCCCGCCTCGGCCCCTGGGTCGCGGCGCTCTCGGTGTCCCTCATCGCCCTCGCCATGGCCCGCTGCCCGAGGCCCCCGAAGACCGAGCGGGCCATGGGCGCCACCATCGCCCTCGCCCTCATCGGCATGACCCACCTCATCGGCATGATGAACAACTGGCGCGGCGGCTGGCAGGTCGGCCCGCGCTACCTCGTGACCATCGTCCCCGCCCTCGGCCTGCTCGCGCTCACCGGCGCCGAGTCGCTGCTCATCTTCGCGAAGCGCGACGGCAACACCGCCCTTCGCACCGCGGTGACGGCCTTCGCGGGCGGCACCACCGTCGCGGCGATGCTCCTCACGGGCACCGCGTCCGCGTGGTTTCCGCACGTGCCCACGGAGTACACCTCGCCCTTCTTCGAGATGATCCTCCCCCTCATCCGGGACGGCTTCGTGCCCCACAACGCGGGGCTGCTGCTGGGCAGCCGCGGGCTGCGCTCGATGGCCCCTTTCTTCGCCGCCGCCGCGCTCATCGCGCTGGTCGTGCTGCGGGGCGACCGCCGTCGGCCGCTGGCGATGCTGGCGCACGGCCTCGGGGGCCTCGCGATCACCCTGCTCATGCTTCTGCCCTCGGCGCTGTCCTTCCGCCCCGAGAGCGCCGGGGTGACCCGCTACGTGAAGAGCGCCTTCGAGCCCCACCCCGCGGACGCCGCGACGCCGACCCCTCCCCCGCGAGAGACCGCGGCGCAGGCGGCCGCGCGGGCGAGGCGGCTGGCGGAGTCGGGGCAGACCCAGGCGGCGCTCGATGCCTGGTTGCGCGCCATCCGCGACGGGCGATGATGCGGGCCCCACCATGCTAGGCCGACTCTCGCTCACTCCGGGTAGCCTGTTCGCGGGACAGTTCCGCGTGATCCAGCCCATCGCCGCGGGGGGGATGGGCACCGTCTACCGGGTCGAGCAGGTCGGCACCGGCCAGCAGCGGGCGCTCAAGGTCATGAACGGCGACCTCGTCGACGACCCGAGGGCGAGGGAGCGCTTCACCCGCGAGGCGCAGCTCGCCGCCATGATCGAGAGCGAGCACGTCGCCCAGGTGCTCGCGGCGGGCATCGACCCGGAGCACGACACGCCGTGGATGCTGCTCGAGCTGCTCCGCGGAGAAGACCTCTCCAGGCTGCTCGAGCGCCGCGGCCGGCTCCCTCCCGCCGAGGCCCGGGAGCTCCTGAAGCAGCTCGGCCACGCGCTCTCCGCGGCGCACCGCCAGGGCATCGTGCACCGCGACCTGAAGCCCGAGAACATCTTCGTGGCGGAGTCTCGCCGCAGCGACGCGGCCTTCACCGTGAAGGTGCTCGACTTCGGCATCGCCAAGTGGCTCCAGGAGAACGCCCCGTCGCGCACGACCTCGGTGATGGGCTCGCCGCTCTGGATGGCGCCCGAGCAGTTCGACACCGCCCGGCTGGTCTCTCCCGCGACGGACGTCTGGGCGCTGGGGCTGCTGACCTTCACGATGCTCACCGGCGTCCCGTACTGGAAGGCCGCGCAGGGCCCGTCGATCACCCTCGCCGCGCTCCTCGCGGAGATCTCCATGGGGCAGCTCGTGCCCGCGTCGCAGCGGGCGAGCGAGGCGGGGCGCGACGGGCTCCTCCCCCCGGGCTTCGACGGGTGGTTCGCTCGCTGCGTGGCCCGCGAGACCCACGACCGCTTCGCCGACGCGACCCAGGCGCACGCGGCGCTGGAGGCCATCTTCCAGGCGCCCGTCGCCCAGCCCCCTACGCTGTCGGTGCCTCCGACGATGGCCATCCCTGCGATGCCGGTGCCCGCGCCGGTGGGCCACGGCTCGACGGTCGCCTGGACGCCGCAGGCCGCGCCCCCTCCCAACGGCACGGCGATGATGCCCGTGATGGCCTCGGGCGTCCCCCCGTGGATGGTGAACGGGGCGCCGGCGCCGCTCCGAGCGCAGGCTCCGTCGAGGAGGTCTGGCGGCACCGCGATCGCGCTGGGGGTCGGGGCGCTCGCCTTCGCCGCGGTCGCGGTCGCGGGCGTCGCCTGGTGGACCTCGCAGTGCGACGACGGCTACCACGACTCCCACGGCCACTGCTGCCGCAGCGACGCCGCCTGGGACGAGGGTCGCCGCGCGTGTGTCGCGACCCCGACCGTGGGGCCCACCACGGTGGCGAGCACCCTGCCGACCGTCGTGCCCGCCGCGCCGCTTCCGCCGCCGCCCCCGCCGACGCCCACCCCGGCGCTCACTCCCATTCCCCCTCCCTCGACGGTGGCGCCGCCCTCGACCGATCCTCCCCCGCCGCCGCCTCCTCCTCGGCCCGAGGCGCACGCGTGCCTCGGCACCTGGAGCGGGCGCATCTCCGAGAACACCGGGGCCTACGGCTCGCTGCGCGTCACCGTGCGCCAGGGAGCCCTCCAGTGCGGAGAGTGGCGGGAGGTCTGGGAGAACAGCGGGTCGACCTGCGTCTACCGCTTCGTGGGCTGCCGCTTCGAGGACGGCGCCGTGCGAGGCACCGGCATCAGCACCACGCCGCGGTGCACCGCCCGGGTCAGCGCCTCGGTGCGCTGCGGCGGAGGACGGATGGCCTTCCGCGAGAGCACCAGCAACAACGTGGTCGACACCGCGACGCTACGCCGCGCCGGCGATTGAACAGCGATCAGGCGTCGGAGGGCGGAAGGCCCGCGTCGACCGGCGCAGGCGGGTTGCACGACGCCTGCTGCACCGACCACTGCGCCGTCGGACCGTCGCAGGTCGCCTGGGTGGAGTAGCTGGTGCCGCAGAGGTCGTACATGCACCGGAGCGGCGTCGGGCCGTAGGAACCTGGAGGACAGGGCGATCCGCCGCTCGGCCTGGTCGTCGGACACTGCGGCGGCGGGGGCGGGTTGCAGGTGGACGGGAGCTGTCGCCAGCGCTGCGTGCCGGGGTCGCAGAGCATGGTCACCCCGGTGCCGGGAGGGCAGCCGTTCACGGGGGCCGAGGAGTCGTGGCAGCTCTCGGGATCGACCCCGGGGGTGCACGGGGCCCCTGCGGCCGGGAGCGTCGGGGGACAGGCCCGGCGCACGTCCGTCTCGATCACCACGGGCCGGTCGACCGGGGTCTCGCGGTCGTTCGAGGGGCCCGAGTCGGCGTCCACCGAGGCGTCACCCTGAGGGGCGGGCGGCAGGGTCACGCTCGCGCCGCAGCCCAGGGCCGTCGTCGCGGTGAGGGTCAGGACGAAGGGCGCCCTGAGAGAGGTTCGTCGTTTCATGGATGCCATCCTGAGCAGGGAGAGTGCCAGAGGCCGCGCCGCAGAAATAGCGCGATCGTGGAGGGGAGAGGCTGTGCCACGACGAGCCACTCGGAGCCCTGAAGGGGGGACGGCCGCGGAGCTTGACCACGGACGAGCCGCTCGCGTAGAAGCCGCCTCGCTCATCGGCCTCCGCGCCTTTCGAGCTGTTTGACATCTGACGTCGCGATGACAGCGCTTGGGAAGTCCGGTGGAACACCGGCGCGGCCCCCGCCACTGTAACCGGGAACGACGACGGCAATTGCCACGTGGCGCGAAGCGCTGGGGAAGGCGCCGTCGAAGGATGATCCGGGAGCCAGGAGACCGGCTGTCATCGCATCGCGCGCTGCCACGGGGTGTGGGTTGTGCGTCGGGTGCCTGACCTACGACCGGCATCCGAAGCCCCTCCTCTGCCCTCAACGGCCGTGCGCGACCATCCCCAACGGTCCGCGCGGGTGCGCGCGGGAGGTCTGTTCATGCGTCGTATCCTCATTGGTTCCATCGGTTCCCTGTTCGCGCTGACGGTCGGCTGCTCCGACGATCCGGCGCCCGCCGACGCGTCCACCGCGGACGTCGGCGTCCTCGACGTCGGCACCGACTCGGGCGCTGTCGACTCGGGCGCTGCCGACGTCCCGGTCGCGCTCGACGTCGTCGACGCCTCCGCCGCCGACGTCGCCTCCGACCGCCCCTCGACGGACGCGAGCGACGGCGGCGCCGCCTGCTCCCTCACCCGCGCGCTGGTCACCACCACCGACTTCATGAACGGCGGCTACGGCCTCGGGCCCATCGGTCCAACGCCCTCGATCACCGTCAGCGGAGCGATGTCTCCCGACCAGGATCACGTCCCGGTCGAGAGCGGCTGCATCGTCTACAACCTGCTCCGCAGCAACGACGCCATCGCGGTGCTCGACCCGGGCAACCTGCCCTCCATCGCGCGCAGCATCCCGCTGCGCATGATGGGCGCCTCCGACGCGGGCGCCCCGATGCCCTACTCGGTCAACCCCTACGACGTGCTCACGCTCTCCCCGACGCGCGCGGTGGTGGTGCAGTACGCCCTCCCCCGGCTCGGCGTCATCGACCCCTCCCGCGACGGCGCCGCGGGCGTCACCGGCAGCGTCGACCTCACGCCGCTCCGCGCCTCCGCCGACATGGACGGCTCGCTCGAGGCCTCGAACATCGTCCGCGTGGGCGGCTCGATCTTCGTCTCGCTCCAGAACCTCAACAGCTATGTGCCGGTGACCAACGGCACGCTGGCGGTGATCAACGCCTCCGACCTCTCGCTGGTCGACGTCGACCCGGCGGCCACCGGCGTGCAGCCGGTGCAGCTCACCGGTCGCAACCCGGTGTCGATGGTGACCACCCCGAGCGGCGCGTCCATCGTGGTCGCCGAGGCCGGCGTGGTGGCCTTCTCTCCGCCGCAGTCGCTCGACGGGCGCATCGAGCGCGTCGACCCGGCGACCCGGCGCGTGCAGGGGATGAGCGTGTCCGAGACCGCGCTCGGCGGCGACCTCGGCGGCATCGTGATGCTCGACGAGTCGCGCGGCTGGGCGATCGTGTCGCGGCTCGCCATGGGCGACGCCGGCGCCGCGGACAACCGCGTGGTGGAGTTCAACCTGGCGACCGGAACCGTCGGCTCGACCATCGTCACCGCGGGCAGCCTCGCGGGCATCGCGCGTGACCCGAGCGGCAACGTCTGGGTGCTCGACCGCACCCCGGGGAGCTCTGGGGTGAGGGTGTTCCGCCCCGACGGGACGGCCCTCACGACGATGACGCTCAGCACCGGCGCGCGGCCGCCCTACGGCGTCGCCTTCGTCCCGTGAGGCCCTCGCTGGCCCTCGTCGCGGCCGCCCTCGCGGGCTGCGGCGGGACGCCCATCGACCCCGCGGACGTTCCCTCCGACGCGTCGTCCCCGTGCGCCTTCACGGACGCCGAGGCGCGCTCGGACGGCCGGGTGGTGGGAGGCCCCTACGCGTCGCGCGTGGTGTCCTTCCGGGCGGGCGAAGGGGCGACCTTCGGGCACTCCTCGATGCCGGACATCGTCCTCGGCCCTCCGCAGGGCGCCGGCGACCTGCGCGGCGGAACCGACACGGTCTCGCTCGGGCGGGGCGGCGAGATCGTGCTCGGCTTCGACCGTGACATCGTCGACGGCCCCGGCGACGACCTCGTGGTCTTCGAGAACGCGTTCATGGTCCCCGGGGTCGAGGAGCGCTACTGGGAGGAGCTCGGCGAGGTGTCCGTCAGCGACGACGGCGCCACCTGGGTGACCTTCCCCTGCGATCCGAGGGGCGCGCGACCCCACACCGGCTGCGCGGGCTGGACCCCCGTCTACGCCTCGCCCTCCAACGGCCTCTGTGCCCTCGACCCTCGCGTCGCGGGCGGCGACGGCTTCGACCTCGCGACCGTGCGCCTCGCCCGCGCTCGCTTCGTCCGCATCCGGGACCTCGAGACGCAGGGCCTCATGGCCCCGGCGACGGGTTTCGACCTCGACGCGGTCGGCGTGTTGCACGGGCGCTGACCTGCTAGTGTCCGCGCCGCGGCGCGATGGGTTGACTGGCCGCAGAAAGCGCTCACCGGTCGCCTTGAACAAGAACGTGATGGTCGGAGTCGTGGGCGTCGTCGTCGTGGGCAGCCTCGCCGCGGTGGGCGGCACTGCCTTCTGGATGTGGCGGAAGAACAAGACCTCCGCCAACGCCCTCAGCCGGATGCCTCCCAACAGCTTCGTCGTCGCCCGCATCGAGCTCGACCAGATCCGGGTCTTCCCTCCCTTCGCCGACCTGCGCCGCACGATCACCCACCCCGCCCCGGACGCCAGCGCCCGGGAGACCGCCCTCTCCCGGCAGATGCAGGACGTCGTCACCCGCTGCAGCTTCGACCCGGTCGACCACCTGCGCACGGTGTTCGTCGGCGCCGACCGCGACCTGCTCGCCGGCCGGTCGACCTCGGCCTGGGTCGCCACCGGCGTGCACGACGTCACCCCGGCGAAGGCCCGGCAGTGCTTCGACGCCGTGATGGGCCTCTCCCAGGGCACCACCACCACCACCACGGTCAACGGCCACACGGTGCTCACCCCGGTGCTGCGCGGATCGAGCAGGACGCCGCGCGACCCGGCGGTGCACTTCATGGACGGCAGCGTGCTCGTGGCCGAGCAGGGGTACATGCCCACCGCGCTGCGCTTCGCCTACCAGGAGGCGCCCGGCCTGAGCTCGAGCTCCTCCCTCGCCCGCATGATGGACCGCCTCGGGGCGCAGCAGGCCGTCGCCGTCGCCGTCGACGTGGCGGCCATCCGCACGCAGAACCAGCAGACCGTCAACGAGTTCGCGGACGACCTGGTGCGCGCCAACCCCGGCAGCGCCGACCTCACGCTGGCGCGGCAGATGGAGACCGGCGGCGTCGCCATCAGCCTCGTGGGCAACGGCGTCTCGGCGCTGGCGCGCGGGGAGTTTCCCTCGGCGACCGTCGCCCGGCCCTTCACCGTGGCGCTCCAGGCGTTCTGGGCCGCGCGCAAGGCCGAGATCCTCTCGGGCATCGGCGAGGCGCAGCAGGGCTTCGGCGCGATGCGCGCGATGGCGGGCCTCACCGGCGGGCGCGACGCGGGCGAGCGCTTCGACCGCATCGACGCGGGCTTCGGCGTCGCGCGCGCGGCCGTCGACCAGCTCCGCATCACCCAGGATGACCGCAGCGCGGTGATGACCCTGACCCTCACGCCGCCGCAGGTGACGGCGCTGGTCAACGCCGCCCGCGCTGCGCAGCAGATCGCGTCGGACATGGCGCGGATGACCGACGGCTTGCCGGGCTTGCTGGGTGGCGGCGCGCAGCGGGCTCCCCAGGCGGCGCCTGGGGGTCTGCCGCAGATCAGGTTCTAGGAAGGGTTCAGGTGGTCTGCTGGAGGAGGCGCTTCACCCGCGCCTCCGCCGCTTCGACGATGCGCGTCGACTCGGCCTCGGGGATGCGCAGCAGGTGCGTGAGGTCGCCCACGAAGGCCTTCTCCACGCCCGTCTGCTCGCCGTCGATGTGCGTGAGCACCACCGCGTGGTTGAGCAGCGTGCGACGGTCGTCGGCGGAGAGGTCGGTCAGGGGGATGTCCGCGAGGGTGCGCGGCGTCGACGCGAAATCACGCACGGCCTGGGCCTCGGCCTCCGTCGCGCCGAACGCGTTGATCAGCGCGTCGAGGTGCTCGCGCTCCTCGGTCGCGAACTGCCCATCGATCCAGGCCACCGCCACCAGGGACTTCAAGATCGCCATGTCCTGCTCGTGCATCGACTTCGCCTCTGCGCTCGTCGCCGCGGCCTGTCCGCGGCGGAAGGATCGGGAGGATAGACAAGATCCCCCGGCGCTGGAAGGGATGGATGGGCACCGCCACGGGGCCTCGGCCCCCGGGGACAGGATATGTCATGTCACCGAGCGGACGCTCCGGCGATGTGGCATGACGCACCTTCTGGAGGCATCGGAGACCACATGAGCTTTGGAAAGAACCCCCACGTCGCGAAGGCGACGGCCGCAGAGCAGAAGGCGCGCGCCGCGGGAGACGAGAGCGCTCGGGTGACCGCGTGGCGCGAGGCCGCCCGACAGTGGGAGCGCGCCGCCGAGCGAGAGCCCGTCCCCAAGCGCGCCGCGGAGTACACCACCAACGCCGCCGCCGCGCGCGAGGCCGCCGACAACCCCGAGGTCGCTGCGGAGCCGGAGGCCCCGCCCCCCGTCGCGGTGCCGCCGAAGATCGACCCCACCGAGCTCAACTGACGCTCGAAGCCTCCTCGACCAGCCTCGCCGCCATGACCTTGTGCAGCTTGAACTGCCGGGCCTCGCCCTTGTCGAGGTCGTCGCAGTTGAGCAGGGTCTCGGTGCGCTCCATCACCACGCTGCGGATGCGTACCGTGCGGTCGGCCTCGCCGCGGGCGCCGTCGTAGCGGATGCGCAGCGGGCGCTGCTCGATCCACGCGCTCTCGATCACCTCGCGCACCTCGGGCTCACAGCTCCTCGCCGGGACCCCGACGAAGGATAGCGAGCGCCGCAGCGCCGCCAGGTCTCGCTGCCCCCGCGGCGGCAGGGCCGACTCGACCTTGTCGAGCGCCGTCGCGAGGGTGTCGGTGAAGGGCATCCAGCGCTGGTCGATGAGCAGCCGGCCCGCGGTGACGAGCAGCGAGGCCTCGCGGGCGGTGAAGTTCACCGGCGGCAGGGCGTACGAGCGGTCGAGCGCGTAGCCCCCGCCGCGACCCCGCTCGGCGTGCACCGGCAGCGAGGCCGCGCGGAGGCTCTCCAGGTCGCGGTACATGGTGCGCAGGCTCACGTTGAAGCGCTCGGCCAGGGCCTCGGCGGTGATGCCCGTGCGTCGGGCGCGCAGGGCCTCGGAGAGGGCGAAGAGACGCTCGGTGCGGCGCATGCTCGAAACCTGACACCCACCTGACAAATCGACCAGCTATCTGTTGGCTCCAGTCGCCTCTCTCCCCCAGTGGTCGTCCCCTGAACCCGAGCAGAACCCCCATGAACGCCCCCATCGCCTCGACTCCCGCGCTGACTCTCTGCGAGCTCGCCGACACCGGCGTCGCCGGCCTGGAGAGCCACTCGCCCTTCTGCCTGAAGGCCCACCGCGCGCTGCGCGCCTCCGGGCTCTCGTACGCGCGGCGCCACGGCGAGCAGCCCGCGACCTTCAAGCATCTCAACCCCGCCGGGCAGGTGCCGGTGCTCCTGGTGGGCGACGAGCCGGTCGCCGACTCGACGGCGATCGTCGCCCGGCTGGAGTCCCTGGGCGGGCGCTCGCTGCTCCCGGCGGACCCGGCGCTCCGGGCCGAGGCCTGGCTCTGGGAGGAGCTCGGCGACACGGCGCTCAACGGCTACCTGGTGGCCTCCCGCTGGGCCGACGAGCGCAACTGGCCGCTGGTGCGCGAGGCGTACTTCGCCGCGATGCCCGCGCTGCTGCGCCGGGTGATCCCTGTGCTCTTGCGGCGCAGGGTGATCGAGACGCTGAAGGCGCGGGACGTCTGGCGCCGCGGCCCCGAGGCGTGCTGGGCGCGCTTCTCTCTCACCCTCGATCAGCTCGACGCGAGGGCGCCGCGCGAGGGCTTCTGGCTGGGCTCGGAGATCAGCGTGGCGGACATCAGCCTCTTCGCCCAGCTCCACAGCCTGCGCAGCGCGCTCACCCCGTGGCAGCGAGAGCAGGTCGAGGCTCGGCCCGCACTGCGCGCCTGGCTCGACCGCGTGGACGCGGCGACGCGCTCGTAGGTCCGTGCGCACACGGCTGATCCCGCAGGGGAGCGCAGCGCGCGGCCTCCGCCCCACCGGCACGCCCGCTGCTCGACGGGAGCGCATGGACCTCCTCCTCGCCAGCGTTCCTGGCCTCATCTCCTTCGGTCTGCTGATCGCGACGCTCCGCCTCGGCCGTGCTCCGGCGCCCTGAGCCGGAGTCGCGCGCCGTCGACCGCAGACGGAGCGCACGGCCCTTCGGCGTCGTATGCTCGCGCTCCCGCGGCCGCTGGCCGCGAGACACCTACGAGCCTCGCCGAAAGGAGTCTGCATCCGTCATGACCCTGCAACACACCGCGCTCCCGCGCGCCCCGTTCGCGCCCGGTGGGCCCTTCGAGATCGACCACGAGCGCGCCCGCAAGCTGCTGACCGTCGCGCTCTCCCAGGGCGGCGACGCCGCCGACCTCTTCGCCGAGTACGGCCTCGGGGCCTCGATGGTCCTCGAGGAGGGCATCGTGAAGTCCGCGAGCCGGGGCGTCTCCGTCGGCGTCGGCATCCGCGTGCAGCGCGGCTTCGCCGCAGGCTACGCGTACACCGAAGACCTCTCCTGGGAGGCCCTCCTGCGCGCCGCCCGCACCGCCGCGCAGATCGCCCGCGGCGACGCCCGCGAGGTCGCCGAGGTGACCGACCGCGCGCACCCCGAGCGCTACCTCGTCTCCGTCCCCTCCATCGTGGTCGCCGGGGCGGGCAAGCGAGACCTCCTGCTCCAGGCCGACCGCACCGCCCGCGCGGCCGACTCCCGGGTGCACCGGGTCGAGGCCTCGCTCAACGAGTCCGTGCGCGAGCTGCTCATCGCGACCAGCGAGGGCCGCTTCGTGCGCGACGTGCAGCCCATGCTGCGCTTCGGCGTGCGGGTCATCGTCGAGCGCGAGGGCAAGCGCCAGTCCGGGAGCTCTGGCGGCGGCGGGCGCGTGGGAATGGAGTACTTCGACCAGCCCGGCAAGTCCGTCGACGACCACGCCCGCGAGGCCGTGCGCCTCGCGGTGGCGATGCTCGACGCGCGCGAGGCGCCCGCCGGGGAGATGGAGGTGGTGCTGGGCCCGGGCGACGCGGGCATCCTGCTGCACGAGGCGGTGGGCCACGGCCTCGAGGCGGACTTCAACCGCAAGGGCGTGAGCAACTACTCGGGGCGCATCGGCACCCCGGTGGCGTCCTCGCTCTGCACCGTCGTCGACCGCGGCGACCTCGACCACGGGCGCGGATCGATCAACGTCGACGACGAGGGCTTCACCCCGACGAGCACCACGCTCATCGAGAACGGCGAGCTCCGGGGATACCTGCACGACACCTTCTCGGCGCGGCACTTCGGCCTCGCGCCGACGGGCAACGGGCGCCGCGAGAGCTTCCGCGCCACGCCGATGCCCCGCATGACCAACACGTTGCTGCTGGCGGGTCCGCACGACCCCGAGGAGATCGTCCGCTCGGTGCAGAACGGCATCTACGCGCGGCGCTTCGGCGGCGGCCAGGTGGACATCGCCTCCGGGGACTTCGTGTTCTCCTTGAGCGAGGCCTACCTCATCGAGAACGGGAAGATCACCGCGCCGGTGAAGGACGTGAACCTCATCGGCAACGGCCCCGACGCGCTCTCCAAGGTCACCATGCTCGGCACCGACCTGCAGGTCTCCGATGGCATCTGGACCTGCGGCAAGGAAGGGCAGAGCGTCCCGGTGGGCGTCGGCTGCCCCACCATCAAGATCTCGTCGATGACCGTCGGCGGCACCGCCGTCCAGGGACGCTGAGGAAGACACATGGGAACCAACCAGGACGACATGCTTCGCGACCGCGCCGACACGGTGCTCCGCCGCCTCCTCGACGGCGGCGCCACCGACGCCAAGGTGGTCGCCCGCGCGGGCCAGGACCTCTCGGTGCGAGTGCGCCTCGACGAGGTCGAGCTCGTGGAAGAGGCGGGCACCTGCTCGCTCGCGGTGCGGGCCTTCAAGGGCAAGCGCGTGGCGACGAGCTCCACCAACGACCTCACCGCCGACGGCCTCGACCGCCTCGTGAGCGACGCCCTCGAACTCTGCGACCTCTCCCAGGAAGACCCCTTCGCGGGCCTGCCCGACCCGGACGAGCTCGCGAAGGCGTGGGCCGACCTCGGGCTGCATGACCCCGCCTGCGACGGCGTCGACGCCGACGACGCGGTGCGCCGCTGCCAGCGCGCCGAGAAGGCCGCCCGCGGCTACGATCCGCGCATCAACAACAGCGAGGGCGCCTCCTTCGGCCGCACCTCCGGCGGCTTCTACATGGCCACGAGCGGCGGCTTCCGCGGGGGCTACCACGGCAGCTACGCCTCGCTCTCGGTCTCCCCGGTCGCCTCCGACGAGGGCGGAAAGAACCGCACGGCCAGCTACTGGTCCGCTCGGCGTCAGCTCGCGAAGCTGGAGTCCGAGGAGGCCATCGGCATCGAGGCGGCCCGGCGCACCATCGCCCTGCTCGGATCGAAGCGCGTCCCCACCACCACGGCTCCGGTGGTGTTCGACCCCGACGCGGCGCGCTCGCTGCTTGGGGCCTTCGCGGGCTGCGTCACCGGCGACGCGATCTACCGCCGCAGCAGCTTCCTCCTCGACCACATGGGGGAGCGCGTCGCGAGCCCGCTGGTGACGATGGTCGACGACCCGCTGCTCCACGCGGGCCCCGGCTCGCGGCCCTTCGACGGCGACGGCCTGCCGGCGCGCCGCAACGTGGTGGTCGAGGGCGGCGTGCTCAAGACCTGGCTGCTGGACACCTACGGCGCGCGCAAGCTCGGGCTGAAGAGCACCGGGAGCAGCGCGAGCAGCACCGGGTCCGGCGCGGGCGTGTCGAACTTCTTCCTTCAGCCGGGAACGCAGTCGCACGCGGAGATCATCCGGTCGACGAAGCGCGGGCTCTTCGTCACCGGCATGATGGGCTTCGGCTTCAACGCCGTGACCGGCGACTTCTCCCGCGGCGCCGTCGGCTACTGGATCGAGGACGGGGCGCTCGCGTACCCGGTCTCGGAGGTCACGATCAGCCTGAATTTCCGCGAGCTCTTCAGCTCCATCGACGCGGTGGGCGACGACCTCGACCTGAAGAGCGGGGTGGCGTCGCCGACGATTCGCGTGGCGCAGATGACCATCGCGGGCAGCTGAGAAGGGATCGACGGCGCGCGATGCCCCTAGGCCTGGTCTGTCACGCCGCCCGGCTCCCGGAGCTCGGCGCCGGTGAGCGGGACGCGTTCCTGCTCTTCGACGTCAACGGGCGCTGGGCGGGGCCCGCCTACGGACCCGGCACCGAGGCGCGCGCGCCGCTGTGCCTCGCCATCGCCATCGACGCCTCGAGCTCGATGCGCGGCGGCCGCTTCGCGCTGGCCCTCCAGGCCACCCGCAACGTGCTCGCCTCGCTCGGCCCGCAAGACCGCGTCGCGGTGATCACCTTCGATCGCGACGCGCGCGTCGCCGTCCCCCCGGCGCCCTTCGACGCCGCGGGCGCGGAGACCGCCCGGCGAGCCCTCGACCGCCTCACCACCGGCATCGGCACCAACCTCGGCGCCGGGTGGCGCGAGGCCAGCGAGGCGGTGCTGCGGGTGGTGCTCCCCAACGCGGTGCGCCGGGTGCTGCTGCTCACCGACGGCTACCCCTCGCGGGGAGAGACCCAGCGCGACGCCCTGCGCGCCAGGGTGATGGAGGGCCACGCGCGCGGCGTCGAGACCAGCATCGTCGGCCTCGGCGACGGCATCGACGACGGGCTCTGCGTGGCCCTCGCGGAGGCGGGAGAAGGGCGATTCCACTATCTGCGCGAGGAGAGCGCGCTCGCGGAGATCGTAACCGCCGAGGTCGAGGGCGCGCGGGCGCTCGTGGCCACGGACGTCTCGCTCGACGTGCAGCTCACCCCGCGGGTCGGCCGCGCGGAGGTGCTCCACCGGTACCCGTGCAAGCCCGGCGACCGCTCGCTCGACGTGCGCATCGGCAGCGTCGCCCGGGACGCCGCGCGCTCGGTGCTGCTCTCGGTCTCGCTCAAGGACGGCACGCCCGACGCGATGCTGGGCTTCGCGACGGCGCGGGGCCGGGCGGTGCGACCCGCCGCCGCGAAGGCGACGGCCCCGGGCTACGGCCATGACTACGCCAACGTGAAGGCGAGCATCGCCGAGCTCGACGACCTGGAGGACAGCGCCCGCGTGACGCTGCTGCTGCCCCCCGGCGTGGGCCCGGAGGTCTCGCGCCGCCGGGTCGCGCTCGAGCTGCTGGTGCAGCGCACGCTGGCGGAGGTGCGCGCCGCCTGGGACGGCCTCGACCGCGGCGACCGCGACGCCGTCACCCGCCGGCTGGAACGGGCGCGCGGGCTGCGTCGGCTCTTCACCGAGCGGGGCCTCGTGCGCGACGACGAGCTGCTGCACATGCCCAACGTCGACGCGGTCGAGCGGGCGATGTTCAGCGCGAGCGACGAGTCGAAGGAGGCGCGGCGGCGCTTCAGCTCCTGGGCGCACAACACCCAGCTGAGCTTCATCGGGGTGATCCCCGACCCGCGAAAGCGCGAGCGCTAGCTGGACATCCGCTTCTGGAGCTTCGCCAGAAGCGTCGCGGCGCCGCTGTGGAAGGCCTGCGGAGCGCTCCGCTTCACCCACCAGAGCAGCCGCCCCTCGGCGTGAGGCAGGACGTAGAGCTGCCCCGCGGCGGCTCCGTCGAGCGTGATGCGCGCGACGTCCTCGGCCGACCATTTGCTCTTCGCCATCATCTTCTCGGCCATCTTCCGGCCCTTCGGATCACCCCCCCGAGAGCCCTCCATGATGTTGGTCGGGAAGAACGAGGGGCAGAGCACGGTGACGCCGACGCCGGTGTCCGTCAGCTCGCCCGCGAGCGTCTCGGAGATCGCGATGACCGCGGCCTTGGTGGCGTTGTACGGGGCCATCGTGGGCGCGCAGGCGATGCCCGCGAGGCTCGCGACGTTGATGACGTGGCCGCTCTTCTGCCGGCGCATCGCGGGGATGAACGCCTCGCAGCCGTGGGCCACGCCCATGAGGTTCACGCCGACGATCCAGCCCCAGTCGTCGCCGCTGACGGTGCCCATCTCCCCGGCGACGGCGACGCCCGCGTTGTTGATGAGCAGGTCGACGCCGCCCATCTTCTCCTGGGCGAAGCGCTCGAGCGCGTCGACGGACTCACGCTTGGCGACGTCGCAGACGAAGGTCTCCATCGGCGCGCCCGGCATCAGCGCCGCGGTCTCCTTGAGCCCCTCCTCCCGCACGTCGGCGCCGACCACCCGCGCCCCTCGGCGCGACAGCTCGATACAGAACGCCCGACCGAGCCCGCTGCCCGCGCCGGTCACCACCGCCCTCGGATGCACCACCAGTGTCACGACTCACCGCCCTTCGGAGACGCTTCGACCCGCGAACCGCTCGGCGCCCTCGCGGCTCCACCACTCGATGTACCGCTGATGCGCCCGCTCCCGCTCTCGCCGCGGGAGGTTGTAGTAGTAGCCGAAGAACTGCCCCGTGAGCTTCTTCAGCTCCTCGCTGGCCTCGTGCCGGAGGGTGCCGTCGACGTGCAGCAGCGCGTCCATGAGCCACTCCACCCGGTGCCGCGACGAGGCGCCGGACCACCAGTCGATCCAGTGCTGCGCGGTGGTGCCGAAGTCCTGCCGGGTGATCAGCACCAGGGCGCGCTGCGCCGCCAGGGCCAGCGGGCCGTCGCGGTCGGAGAGCGCCGCGATGAGCAGCGGCACCGCGTCGACGTCGCGCAGCTCGCCGAGGGCCGCCGCTGCGCGCCGGCGCACCAGGGCCGAGTCCCGCGGCTCGCGGAGGGCGGTGCGCAGCGTGGCCCCGACCGAGGCGAACTCCGGGAAGCGCCGGTGCGCGCGCAGCACCTCCATCGCGGCCGGGTGGAGGGTCTCGTCGTCGCCGAGCACCAGCGCGGTGAGCCGGGGGAGCGCCGAGGGGTGCGCGACCTCGTGCAGGCAGAGCAGCGCGCAGAAGCGCCGATCGGGGTCTTCGCTGTCGAGCGCCTCGAGCAGCGCCGGCACCGCCGCCTGACGGAACATCAGCGCCAGCCGGAGCAGCGGGCCGCTCTCCTCGACCGCGGGCATCTTGGTGAGCGGGGCGGTGCGGTTGAGCGTGTTCGGACCGGGGAAGTATCGGAAGAGGGCCGCGAGGGCCCGATCGCCCATGCCCAGCAGCGTCGCCGCGGTGCGCTCCGGGAGGGTGCCGCTGCGGGCGACCTCCTCGACGAGGCGATCGACCTCCGTGTCGCCGCGCTGCGAGGGTTTGGTCTTCGGCTTCGGCTCGCCGCGCGCCACGCCCGCGAGCGACGGCCTGCGGCGAGCGACGCCCGCGAGCACCGCCGAGCGGAGCGCCGCCGCCCTCGCCTCCCGGTCGGGCCCTGGCGTGCGCGGCGGTCGGGACATCGGCGGCAGCGTGGGCTCGCGCGGAACCACGGCGGACACCGGAACGCTCGATCGCTTGCGCTCCACGATCAGCCGCGCGAAGGCCGAGGCGCAGTCCTCCGCGAAGAGCCCGAGGGCGCGCAGCTGCAGCGGGGTGACCGAGTCGCCCCCGAGGTCGGCCCAGAGCAGGAGCGTCACGCGACCCCGCAGCGTGAGGGGCACCACCGCCGCCTCGATGGCGGTCTCACGGCCGAGCCGCAGCGCGAGCTCCGCCTCGGGAGTGCCGAGCAGCTTCACGATGGCCGCCTCGCCGCTGGACTTCACGCCGGCCACCGCGGGCAATGACTTCAAGGGCACCGCCACGCCGCGGAGCGCCGCGCCATCGACCCCTTCGCCCCGGCCCGAGAGGCCCTCCAGCGAGTCGCCCTGGACGACGCACAGCGCCGCGTACCGCCAGCCCTCCAGCACGTGCGTGAGCAGGGCGTCGATGACCTCCTCGCGGTCCTTCGCGGCGGCGAGGCGGCGCTGGGCCTCGGTGAGGTGGTCGAGCGAGGGGAGCACCGAGCCCTTGCGCCGCGCGGCGGACTGAACCGAGTCCCCCGCCTCAGGCAGCGGGCGAGTCGCCGGCGGCGGCGAAGGGCGAGGCACCGAGACCGGAACCGTGCTCCGCTGATGCTGGTCCTCGACGAACATCGGCGGGGGAGTCGAGGGGCGCGTGCCTGGGGGAATCTGCGCGTAGGGATCAGACCGAACGGCCGCCGGCGTCGCCACGGCGGGCGTGTCCACGACGGGCGTGGGGTTGGGCGTCTGCGGCAGGATGGCGGCGCGCGTCGCGGTGACGTGCGGAGGCGGCTCCTCCGGGGACTCGGGCTGCGCTTCGTCTTCGTCTTCGTCTTCGTCTTCGTCGTCGAGCAGCGCGGCGAGGGCCGCGAAGGCGGAGTTGACGGCCTTCGACGGCGGCGCGGCGGACGGGGCCGAGGCCGGGGCCGAGGGCCGCGCGCTCGGCAGCGTGACGGCCGGAGACGGACCCGGCGCGAGGACGCTCAGTCGATCGGCCAGCCGCAGGAAGCGCGGCGACAAGGGCTGCTGGTAGTAGCGCCAGAGCGCCCACGCGAGGCGGAACGACGTCACCGCGCGCACCTCGATCGGCATCGAGGCGGCGGCCTCCAGCGCGCGACGGGCGCTCGGGTCGAGGTTCTCCGCGGCGATGACCACGAGTCGGCCGTCGACGACCGACAGGGGCACCACCTGGTGGCGCGCAGCGAGCTCGCGAGGCAGGCGGGCGACGGCGAAGGCTTCGGCCGAGAGAACCGCCTCGCGGGAGGCAGGCGGCAGGCCCAGCAGGGCGGCGCAGTAGCCGGAGAGGGTGTCCTCACCGAGCGCGTCGACCTCGAGGAGGTTGGTCTCGAAGTCTCCTCCGGATATGACCTGACGCTGGATCGCGGCGTCGATCTTTCGAGGCGAAACGACCTGATCCTGGGTGAGAATCGCAGAGAGGAGGGACATCGTCGGATGCTCGCGTTCGCCCCTCAGGGACGCGGGGTCTTTGGACGATCGCGTATGGGCGAGAACTCTGTCAACGCATCATCGCTCCGGAGCCGCCGAGATCGCCACGGAGCACCGAGAGCGCCGAGAGAAAGGCCGCGGCGGTGGTCTCCGCCCGGAGGATCCTCGGCCCAAGCGAGACCGGCGCGAAGCCCGCCGCCGCGGCAGCCTCCACCTCGGCCGCCTCGAAGCCACCCTCCGGCCCGGCAAGCACCTCGAAGGGCAGCCCCTCCGCGCTGGCCTCGATGGCCGCGCGCAGCGACGCGGTCGCTCCCTCCCAGGCGGTCAGCCGCACCACGTGGCCCGCCGGGGCGGCGCAGAGCGCGGCGAGAGACTGCGGCGCCTCGATCGCCGGGACGTCGGCGCGACCGCACTGGCGGCTGGCCTCCTCGGCGATGCGCTCCCAGCGCTGTAGCCGCGGCGCCCAGCGCTCGGGCTGCTCGCGCGGGATCGACCTCGCCGTGAACACCGGCGCGATCGACGCGACGCCGAGCTCCGTCGCCTGGCGCACGATGAGGTCCATCTTGTCGCCCTTCGGGAGCCCCTGGATCCAGCGCACCCGGGCGCGGTCGGCGCCCACGCCGCTCGCCGCGGGGCCCGTCCAGGAGAGCAGCACCTCGCCGCGCCCGACGCGCGAGACCTCCGCGGGTCGCTCTCGGCCGGCCCCGTCGAAGGCGACGACCCGGTCGCCGACCCTCACCCGCGTGACCCGCACGAGGTGGTGGCCCCGGTCGCCGTCCACCGAGAGCGCGGTCGCCGAGCCCGTGAGGGCCGACGGCTCGACCCGCACCCGCTCGCTCACGGCCGATGGAACTCCATCGCGATCCAGTCGCCCTCGCCCGCCACGTCGGCGAGCGTCATGCCCTGCGCGACGTACGCGTCGGTGAGCATCGCGCGCTGCGTGGCGAGGATGCCCGAGAGGATCAGCACCCCCCCCGGCGCGACCTTCGAGGCCACGACGGCGGCGTTGGGGACCAGCACGCCGGCCTCGATGTTGGCGGCCACCAGCGACGAGGTCTCCGGCACCGCGTCGAAGCCTCCCACGCGAAGGTCGATGCGCTCGGCGAACCCGAGCATCGCGGCGTTCTCCACCGCGCTCTCGACGGACTCCTGATCGATGTCGCATGCGATCGCCCCGGGAAGCCCGTGGAGCAGGGCGACGAAGGCCAGGATGCCGGAGCCGCAGCCGAGGTCGAGCAGGAGCTTGTGGCGGCCGGAGAGCGTCTGCCGCTCCACCATCTGCGCGGCGAGGGTGGTCGAGGGGTGCTGCCCGGTGCCGAAGGCGCGCCCGGGGTCGAAGCGCAGCAGCAGGTCGCCCGGGAGCGGCTCGTACTCGGTCCACGACGGGACGACCACGACGCTGGAGGTGATGCGGGTGGGCTTCCAGTGCTCCTTCCAGCCGTCGCGCCAGGCGTCTCCGACGACGAACTCGAGCCTCGCCTCCACCGAAGGCCCGAGGTCGGCCAGGGCCTCGCGGGCGAGCGCCTCGTCGCTGAAGCTCGCCACCAGGGTGACCCCCCGGGGGCCCCCCTTGGTGAGGGTCGTGGCGTCCCGGGTCTCGACGCACTCGGCGCCGGACATGCTCAACCGGCCGAGCAGGGCGTCGGCCTCGGCGGGGTCGGTCTCAACGATCACCAGCGGGAAATTGGGTTCGCTCATCGCCGCGAGACCCTTAGTCGCCGTCGGTCTCGCTCCGCAAGCCCGCGCGCTGCGTTACGTTCGCGCCCCGGCGCAGAACCGCGTTAAGGTCCCCCGATCATGACCGGCGACCCGGCGGAAATCCCGATCCCTGACTCGCTGCGCACGCAGTACCGGGTGAGCTTCATTCGCTTCCAGAGCCCCACCGCGGCGCTCTTCGAGGGCGTCGACCCGCAGCACGGGCGCACCGTGCTGGTGAAGGTGATGCGCCCCGACCCGACGGCCTCGCCCGCCGACCGGCAGCGAGTGCGGCGCGAACTCCAGAAGCTCGTGCAGGTTCGTCACCCCGTGCTGGTGCCCGTCCTCGACCTCGGCGAGGAGAACGACCTCACCTGGATCGTCCGTCCCTTCGTGGTCGGCGAGACCCTCGCCGAGCGCATCGCCTCCCGAGGGCGGCTCTCCCCCGTCGAGGCCGCCACGCTCGGGCTTCACCTCGCCTCCGGCCTCGGCGAGCTCCACCGGCACGGCCTGCTGCACCGCGACCTCCGCCCCGGGCACGTGCTGCTCGGCCAGGACGGCGGCGTCTACCTGATCGACGCCGGCCTCGGTCGCACCTTCGTCTCCCCCGACGGGCGGGCGCTCGTGGGCTGCCCCGGATACGCCGCGCCGGAGGCCATCCTCGGGCGGCTGATGAGCTTCCGCTCCGACCTCTACAGCCTCGGGGCCGTGCTCTACGAGGCCCTCTCCGGCATGCCGCCGTACATGGCGCTCGACCCGCGCCGGATGATGCAGCTGCAGTGCGAGGCCGACCCCGAGCCGCTCGACCCTTCGGTGCCGCCCGCCCTCACCCGGCTGGTCTCGACGCTGCTCGCCCGCGATCCGCGCGAGCGCCCGATGAGCGCCCAGATCGTCGAGCGGCAGCTCGAGCCGATGGTCCCGTCGATTCCGCCTCCCCCGGAGGCGGACGTCGAGCTGGGCGAGCGCACCTTGATGACCGACTCGGTCGAGGGGCTCATCAGCCCCGCCGGGCTCGTCTACGAGCAGCCCGCGCAGCCCTTTCGTGAGCCGACCCCCGCGCCGGTGCCGAGCTTCCGTGAGCCGACCCCGGCGCCCCAGCCGGCGTTTCATGTGCCGACCCCGGCGCCTCAGCCGGTGTTTCGTGAGCCGACCCCCGCGCCGGTGTTCAGGGCCCCGACCCCGGCGCCCGCGCAGTCGTTCAAGCAGACCATGATGGGCCACGCGCCCGAAGGGTCTCCGGGGGCCGCACCGACCGAGGCCGATGGCTCGTCCCCCGTCTCGATCCCCGCCGAGGCCCTCGACTTCGACGACGTCGTCGACACCAACCAGAACGAAGCGTCGCGGGTCTTCGGCATCCCCGCCAACGCGCGGGTGTCCGGAGGGAGCGCGATCCCTCCGCTCTCACCGTCGCCCTCGCCGACTCCGGTCGCCGCGAGCCCGCAGGCTGCGCCCGAGATGGCTCCCTTCCAGGCCTATGGTCCGGGGCCCGGGGTGGATCCAGCGGGCGCCCCGCGGATGTCGCCGCAGCCCTATGGAGAGGCCCCGGCGGCGCCGATGCCGATGGCGCCGGGGTCATATCCGCAGCCCGAGCTGCAACAGCCGCCGGGCCCGCAGTTCGAGCCCCCCGTGAGCCACACCGTCGCGATGGACGGGCCTCCACCCGCGGCGTTCATGAACTATGGACAGCCCATGCAGGGGCAGCCCATGCCCATGCAGGGACAGCCCATGCAGGGACAGCCCATGCCCATGCAGGGACAGCCCATGCCCATGCAGGGACAGCCCATGCCCATGCAGGGGCAACCCATGCAGGGGCAACCCATGCCCATGCAGGGACAGCCCATGCAGGGGCAGCCCATGCCCATGCAGGGACAGCCCATGCAGGGGCAACCCATGCCCATGCATGGGCAGCCGCAGTGGTCGCCCTACGGTCCGGGCATGGGAGCTCCCGGCCCGATCTCGATGCAGCCCCCGGCCGCCCAGGCGCCGAAGTCGCGCGGAGCCAGCCTGCTGCTCGGTCTCCTCGGGCTCGTCGCCATCGCGGGCGGCGGTGGCTACCTCGCAGCGCGGGCCCGCCGAGCGCGCACCCCTTCCCCGACGCCCCCGGCGCTCTCCAATCCCGCGGTGCCCCCGGCGCAGCCGGTCGTCCAGCCGACCATGCCCGAGCCTCAACCCGTGATCCCCGATGCGAGCGCGCTGCTCGCCGAGCGCGATGTTCCCGCGGCCCTGGAGACGGACGTGCCCTCGATGGTCACCCCGGATGTGCCGGCCATCGTCGCCGCGCCGGACGCCGGCTCGGTCGTCGCGGTGGTTGCACCGACGCCCGCGGTCGTCGATGCAGGCACCGTCGCTCCGACCCCGACCCCGACCCCGACCCCGACCCCGACCCCGACTCCGCGCCCGACGCCGGTGGTGCGTACCACTCCGCGGCCCGTCAACGTCCGGCCCACCCCGCGACCCGCGGCGAGCGCCGACGCAGGCGTCGCCACGACCCCGCTCACCGAGGCGATCCGTCGGCAGGACTGGCCCACCGCGCGACGGCTGCTCACCGACCACCTGCGCTCGCGCCCCAACGACGCCGCGGCGCACGCGCAGCTCGGCTACGTGCTCGATCGCCTCGGCGACTCCCAGGGAGCGCTCGCTCAGTACCGCTCGGCGACCCGACTCGATCGGCGCAACACCCGCTACCTCCATCGCCTCGCCGACCTCCAGGTCGCCACCGGCGACCGTCCGGGCGCCATCACCACGCTCCAGCAGATCCTCCGGATCAACCCCTCGGAGCCCGCGGCGCGAGCGCGCCTCGATCAGCTCCAGGGTGCGCACTGACGTCTTGGTCCTTCGCAGCCGTGGCCCGTGGGGGCTACGATGCTCGCATGCGATTGCTCCGATCGGTCTTGTTGCTCGTCTCGGCGGGCTCGCTGGCCTTCGGCTGCTCCTCGAGCACGCCGACCCCTGACGTAGACTCCGGCTTCGCCGACCTGGGCGTGACCGACGTCGGCGGCACGACCGACCGCGGAAGCATCACCGACCGCGGCGCCCCGGACACCGGCAGCGGATCGACCTGCGGCGGCACCCTGGGCGCGTGCAACGTGGTCACCAACGCGAACTGCGCTCCGGGAGAAGGCTGCTACGCGGGGCGGAGCGCCGACGGCGGCGTGGGCGCGACCTGCGCCCCGGCGGGCAGCCGCGGGTGGGGCGAGGCGTGCACCAGCGCCAACGGCTGTCGCGAGGGCTTCGCCTGCCTCGGCACCCCAGGCACCTGCGTGAAGCTCTGCTGTCAGAACGACAACGCATCCTGCCGAGACGAGGCCCGCGGCGGCAGGCCCGGCGCCGTGTGCGCGGGCGCGGTGACCGGCAGCGACGTCCGCACCTGCATGGAGATCTCGAGCTGCGACGTGTACGCCACGAGCAACAACCGCTGCCCCGCCGCGCGCCCTCGCTGCGACATCATCGCCATCGACGGGACCACCAACTGCTTCCCCCAGGAGGCCGGCGCGACGCCGGGCGGCGACGGCACCGCGTGCTGCACCAACACCCGCTGTCAGCCCGGGCTCGTGTGCGTGCCGCGCGATCCGGCCATGGGGGGCGTGGCGTGCGTGGCGACCGCCCCCAACCGGGTCTGCCGACGCGTGTGCAACCCCACCCTGGCAGGCAGCGACGCGGGCGCCCAGTGCCCGGCCATGCAGGCGTGCACACTCCGATTCACCGACACCCCCGAGGCCTACGGCGCCTGCGCGCCGATGCCCTGACCCGCTCGGCCCGACGGCTCCTGCGACGGGGCGGCGGGCTCGACGCGGCACCCGATGCGCGCCATGGCCAGACGGCGGCGCACTGCGTCGGCGCCAGGGTCCGAGGCGATCCACGCGACGACAGCCCCCCCCTCCGTGGGGGTGATGGCGAGGTCGACCACGCTCGTCGGGTCGTCGACCGGGGCCCCCAGATCAGCGAACCACCGCGTTGGACCGCGGGGCGCCGCGCCGCCCAGCGAGACCATTCCCCGGGTGTCGTCGCCAGGCGTCGCGCGCTCGGCGAGCACCAGCGCGCCGCGGGGGGTCCACGCGACGAGCGGATCCCAGAGGGCGCCGATGCTGTGACTCCCGCGAGGTCCCGCCGCGGGGAGCACGAGCACCTCGACGCTGCCTCCCTGCGCGCCGCGCGCTGACGCCGAGCGGCGGGCGCTGATCCCCCACGGCGAGACCGCCGGTCCCCAGTAGCCCGTCCCGGCCAGCACGCGAACGCTGCTGGAGGCGGCGCGCGCGGCCGCCCCGCGAATACCTGCCTGTGTATTCTGCGGCGTCGTCAGCGTGATGCCTCCGCGCGTCCATACGCCCGCGGCGTCTCCGTCGGCGACGGTCCACGCGGCGACCAGGCCCTCGGCGCCGGCGGCCAGGCTCGCGGTCGGCTCTCCTCGCCCCTCGTCGCGCGCCTCGTGGGTCAGCTCCAGCGGCGCGCGCACCGGCCGTCCGCTGCCGTCGAGGAACCACACGCTCTCCCGCCGCGCGGGCGCGAGCCCCGGCGCGGTCGCGACGGACTCGCCGAAGACCACCGCGGTGCCGCCCGACCAGCTCACCGGGACGGCGTCGATCTCCATCGAGCGGGTGCCCTCGATGGCGCGCGGCGGGAAGAGCACCCGGCCGTTGGGGCCCACCCGGGTCAGCACGATGGAACGGTCGGCGGGGCCGCTCGCGCCGTGCTCGCTGCGCTCGTAGGAGAGCACCGCGGCGTCGTGCTCGCGCAGCACCAGGGAGGCGTCCGGCGCGAAGCCCGGCGCGTCGGACACCGTCGGGACCTCGCCCTCCCACTCGACCCAGCGCGACGCCGGGAAGGAGAAGCCCTGACGGCCACGGAGCGGTCGGCCGAGGGTGACGAGCGCCACCGAGCGCGCGCCCCGGCTCGCGAGCGCCACCTGCAGCGGGATCATCGTTCCGGTGTTGAGGTCGACCAGGCGCACGGGTCCGTCCATGGAGCACGAGGTCCACGGGGAGGGGAGCGCGTCGTCGGCCCTGGGCGAGCTCGCGTGGTCCTGCGGCGCGGCGGGGGCGGAGCGCTCGAGGAAGAAGTCCTCGGTGGTCATGTCGCCGAAGCGGGTGAGCCTCGCGCCCAGCATGTCCGTGACGCCGAGTGCCATGGACTCCGCGAGCACCGAGGGCTCGGCCGGGGCGTGCGGACGCACTGCGGGCTGCGCCGAGGCTATCGACGCTGCCAGCGCGGTGGCCGCTGAGGCGAGCGCGATACGACGCATCCGTGACCGCCTATTGGGCACCCAGGGCGGCGCCCGGGCAACTATCCGGCGGTGACGTTCGGGCGCCGGAGGCATACGGGACGGTCTACACTGATTCCGTGACCGCACTGACCGCTGACCACGTCTCCCGAAGCCTCGGGTCCTCGCAGATCCTGAAGGACGTCTCCCTCACCGTCGACCTCGGCGAGCGCGTCGGGCTCATCGGCGCCAACGGCTCGGGCAAGAGCACCCTGGCCCGCATCCTCGCAGGCATCGAAGCCCCGGACGGTGGCACCGTGTCGCAGCGGCGCGGGCTTCGCACCATGCTGCTCTCCCAGGAGCCCGAGCTCGACCCGGAGATGACGGTGTTCCAGGCCGCCGAGTCGGGCCTGGCGCACTGGCGCGACGCGACGCTCCGCTTCGAGGCCATCGCGCAGCTCATCGAGCAGGCTCCCTCGGACCGCGATGCCCTGCTCCACGAGCAGTCCGAGCTGGCCACCCTCATCGAGACCCTCGGGGGGTGGGACCCTCGGCACCGCATCCAGTCCTTCCTCGACCGCCTCGGGCTCACCCGCCCCGGCGACCTCGTGGCCACCCTCTCCGGCGGCGAGCGACGGCGCGTGGCGCTGGCGCGATTGCTGGTCGCCGCGCCGGACATCGCCATCCTCGACGAGCCCACCAACCACCTCGACGCCGACACCGTGGCCTGGCTCGAAGACTGGATCATGCGGGAGTTTCGCGGCGCGATGATCATCATCACGCACGACCGCTACCTCCTCGACCGGGCGGTCACGCGCATCGTGGAGCTCGACCTCGGGGGCGTGCGCTCGTACCCCGGCCGGTACCGCGACTACCTCGCGCTGCGCGCCGAGCGCCTCGCCCAGGAGGCCCGCGTCGAGGCCCGGCTGGTCAACACGATGCGCCGCGAGCAGGAGTGGCTCTCCCGGGGCCCGGCCGCGCGCACGACCAAGCAGCAGGCCCGCATCCAGCGCGCGCAGGAGCTCTCGGAGACCATCGTGAGCGGGCGGCGCGACGTGGTGAAGGTCAACCTGGAGGGCGCCGTCGCGAAGGGGGGCAAGCGCATCCTGGAGTTCCGCGGGGTGAGCCTCTCGCTGGGAGGGCGGGAGATGTTCCGCGACCTCGACCTGATCCTGACGCCGGGAGAGCGCATCGGCGTCGTGGGGCCCAACGGCGCGGGCAAGACCTCGCTGTTGAAGCTCATCCTGGGAGAGCTCACGCCGACGAAGGGCGAGGTCGTGGTCGGGCTCAACACCAAGGTCGCGTACTTCGACCAGACCCGCGGCTCGGTCGACCTCAACCTCTCGGTGCTCGACCACTTCACCGGCGAGGGCGACCGGGTGCGCGTGGGCGACAAGTGGATCGAGCCGCACGCCTGGCTCGACCGCTTCGGCTTCGACGGAGCGCGGCAGCGACAGAAGGCCGCGATGCTCTCCGGCGGCGAGCGGGCGCGCCTCGCGCTGGCGCTGCTGCTGCGCGGCGAGGCCAACCTGATCCTGATGGACGAGCCCACCAACGACCTCGACCTGTCGACGCTGGCGGTGCTGGAGGAGTTCCTCCTGGACTGGCCGGGCACCGCGATCGTGGTGAGCCACGACCGGTATTTCCTCGACCAGGTGGCGACCTCGATCCTGTCCTTCGAGGGCGACGGCGAGGTGGTGCACGACCGCGGCGACTGGGACGCCCACCGGGAGGCCCGCGACCAGCGCCGCGAGGCCCGCAAGGCCGCCGCGCGAGGCCCGGCGCGCAACGCCGACATGCGCCGCACGACCTCGCCGGACATCAAGGTCGTGAAGGCCCTCACGCCCCCGGAGGTGAAGGAGCTGGAGGCCCTGCCGACGAAGATCGACGCCGCGGAGGCCGAGGTGGCTCGCCTCGACGCGCTGCTCGCGAGCCCCGGCTTCTACGCGTCCAGCAGCCGCGACGTGGTGAGCGAGACGATGGCCGCCTCGGACGCTGCGCGGCGCCAGGTGGAGGCGCTCATGGCGCGCTGGGAGGCGCTCGAGCTGCGCCGCTCGTCCCGCTGAATTCTGGGCGCGGAGACGACCGCCACCGCGCAATCGCTCTGGTGTATCGTCCCGCGATCATGACGCGCTCACGCCCCTCCGATCACCGCAGCCTGCTGGCCCTCTCGCTCGTCCTCGGCGCGTGCGGCGGATCCAGCGGATTCCATCCCCCGGTCGCCTACACCGCGGCGCAGCTCAACGGCGGGGCGAGTCCCGGCATGCCGGAGGAAGACCCGGGCTCCCCGGCCCCCGTCGCGCGGCCCACGTACCCCGCTCCTGTCGACGCGCCCGCGGCGCCCCGCATGGCGTCCGTGCGGGTGATCCACGCCTCGCCCGACCGCGCCGCGGCCTCGGTCGACCTCTACGTCGACGAGCTCCCGACGCCGATCGCCACCGCCGTCGCCTACCGCTCCATCGTCGGCGCGGTCGAGGCGCCCGCCGGCGAGCACGCGATCCACGTCCGCCCGGCCGGCGCCGCGGTCACCGTGGCCCCCGCGTTCACCGGGCGCACCCCCGCGCTCGAGGCCGACCATCGCTACACCGTCATCGCGCACGGCCTCGTCGGCGGAGCCACGCCGCACGCCCTCGCCCTCGCGGCCGACGCCGACTCCACCGCCGCGCCCGACGAAGGCACCGCGCACGTCCGCTTCTTCCACGCCATCGTCGGCCTCGGCGCCGTCGACCTCTGCCGCCCCGCGACGCCCGCTCGCGCCGCCGCGGCGGGTCAGCCCGCGCGCCCCGCCGCGCCCGCGGCCGCGGTGGTCGAGAACGTCGCCTACGGCGCCTTCGCCAGCGGCCCTTCGGGCCACTACCTGCCCGTCCCCGCGGGCGCTGCGCTCGCGCTGCAGATTCGCGCTCACGCGGCCCGCGCCTGCACCGGCCCGCTCCGCGGCACCGTCACGCTCACCCCGGCCGATCGCTCCGTCGTCACCGCGGTCGCGGTCGGTCGCGCCACCGCGCCGATGTCTCCCCGCGCGCTGCTGCTCTGCTCCGACGGCACCTACGACGGCGCGCCGAGCTGCACGCCCGCCGCGATCCGCTGATCTCGAGTCTCTCCCTCTTCCTCCTCGCTCCACATCTCCTCGAGACATTCGTTGATGACGAGTGGCCCACGTCGTCGACGTGCGCCCGAGGCACTTCATCGACCGTGGAGCTCCATGAAGACCACCTTCAAGTAGGGATAATCTTCAATCGACAAAAGCCTGGAACCATATCCACCGACTTTCACTTTTCGTATCAGCGCTGAGCCTGAGGTGGGCGATGGCGAGCAGCGGTCGCGGCGACGAAGGACCGTAAATTCAAGGCGATGGTGACTCCTCCCCGGGGCTTTCGCCCGGGTGCACCTGGTCCGCTCTGTCGACCCGCGTACCACCGAGGGAGGCCGCAGCGGAGGAGGTAGGGAAGGTGGGACGATGCAACCAAAGCCCTCACGAAAATGCTTTCCACAAGGCACTTCGTGGGTCTCGACGCTAGACCCCTCGAAAAGAGGGTTCTAGGGTGGACAACGTGATCTCCCCTATCGCGCCGAAGACCTACGCCACGCCGACAGGGTAGTCGTCTCCGACGCTGCGACGCGGGGCGGAGCACACACAGACAGCACCTTTACCGACATCGCTGTCGGTAGACGGTCTCCCGTTGCCTCGCCTTGTCTCGTTGTCTGGAGGTTTCGCCCTATGGATCGACCCCTTTCCGCTCGCTTCGCCTCGCCGGGCTTGATCCTCATCGCCCTTGGCGCGGCCTCCTGCGCGGTCGAGTCCTCCGAGAGCGTGCCGAGCGCCGCCCCGGTCCAGGCCGCCACGCAGGCGCGCAGCTCCGAGGCCCAGCCGATCACTCCTCGCACCGAGTTCGCCGCCCCGATGCCGCAGAACCCCTGCCAGGACCTCGACGGCGACCTCCACGGCCAGGGCTGCTCCGCGGGTCCCGACTGCGACGAGTCCAACGCCACCATCACCGACGAGTGCACCCGCTGCATCCGCCCGGAGCAGGGCTGTGAGTGCGCCCCCGACGCGGCGCCGGTCGCCTGCGGCGTGAGCCAGTCGGGCGTTTGCGCGATCGGGCAGCGCGTGTGCGAAGGCGGCCGCTGGTCCGAGTGCCTCGGCTACCGCGTGGCCCCGCTCCTCTTCGGCGGCATCACCCAGTGCGAGGGCCTCTGCGACCCGACCTGCCGCCACATCGTCGACTGCCCCACCCCCGGGGACACCCTGCCGCTCAACAGCACCGGCGTGGAGTTCGGCACCCAGCCCGCGGCGATCTTCTGCCCCGCCGGCTCGCCCGCAGGCGGCATCACCCCGAGCTGCGAGAGCGCGCCCGGCGGCCCCTACCTCCGCTCGATCTCGCCGGCCCTGTGGGTCGACGCCTGCGCCGCGCCGGGCAGCCAGCGCATCCTCGTCAGCTCGGACGAGGGCGTCACCCAGGTGGCGCTGCCCTTCACGTTCTCGTTCTACGGCACGCCGTACACGAGCGTCCGGGTGAGCGCCAACGGCTACCTCTCCTTCTCCGACGCGGCCCCGCAGTGGGTCAACTCGATGCTCCCGACGACCACGGTGCCCAACTCGATCTTCGCGTTCTGGGATGACCTCTCGCAGCGCGCGACGGGCGTCTGCATCGCCACCACCGGCACCGCCCCGAACCGCACCTTCGTCGCCGAGTGGGTCGACGCCACCTTCTACACCTCGACCGATCCGGGCACGCACCTCACCTTCGAGGCGATGCTCGACGAGGCGACCAGCACCGTCGACGTGCGCTACCTCCAGATGACCGGCGACGGCGACCGCTCCAGCGGCGCCAGCGCGACCGTGGGAGTTCAGCAGGGCGCGGGCAGCTCCTACGACCTCGTCGCCTACAACACCCCGGGCGTCACCGTGTCCGGCAGCGGCTTCCGCTGGACCCCGTCGGCCACCTCCACCCGCTGCCCGCGAGGGGAGTTCCGCCGGGTGTTCGACGGCACCTGCGCGACCCTCGCCGAGCCCACGCTGATCCCGATCTGGGGCTCGCTCAGCTACACCGCGACGGTGCCCACCGGCTCGGCGATCCACTTCGACGTGCGCGCCGCCGACAGCGCCGCGGACCTCGCCACCGCGGCCGTCTACCGCCTGCCGGACGCCCCGCGCGGCTCCACCTCGACCTCCGCGCCGACGAACCTCGACCTGGGCGCCTGGCTCCGCGCGGTGCAGCCCCGGCTCGAGCGCGCCCGCTTCGTCGAGATCCGCGCCTACCTCGACCCCGGCGCCGCCTTCGACTCGCCCCCGACGCTCGGCTCGGTGGAGATGCAGTTCAACTGCGTGCCCAGCGAGACCCCGACGATGTGCCGCAGCGGCGCCTCGTGCTTCGTGACCAACACCTGCCACCGCGGCCAGGTACAGTGCGACTCCATCGGCCGCCCGCAGTGCATGGACATGGGCCAGCTCCCCTCGGGCACCGGCTGCGGCGTCGGGCTGTACTGCACCGACGCGGGCACCTGCGACGCCTGCGACGAGGGCGCGGCCTGCACCCTCCCCGACGCCTGCCTCATCGGCCGGGTGTCCTGCGCCACCGGCACCCCTCAGTGCGTGGCCGCCTCCAACCGCCCCGCGGGCACCGTCTGCGGCGTCAGCAACAGCGGCAACTACCGCCGCGACGCCTCGGCCTTCGGGTGGTTCGACGCCTGCAGCGCCCCCGGTCACACGACCATCCTCGCGGGCGCCGCGGACGGCGCCGAGACGGTGGCGCTGCCGTTTCCGTTTCGCTTCTACGGCACGCAGCGCACCGACGTGATGATCTCCGCCAACGGCTACCTCGCGTTTCCGAGCGCCCCGGTCAACTGGATCAACACCGCCCTCCCGCAGAGCACCTTCGGCGACGCCGTGATGCCCTTCTGGGACGACCTGGTGATGCGCGACGGCGTCTGCCTCGCCACCTACGGCAGCTCCCCCGACCGCCTCTTCGTGGCGCAGTGGTCCAACGCCGACCTCGAGGACCGCGGCGGAGCCGGCAACGCGGGCGCCCAGCTCAACTTCGAGGTCGTCCTCGAGGAGGCCTCGCAGTCCGTCTCCGTGATCTACGGCACGATGGTGGGCGACACCCGCGCCACCGGGTCGGGCGCCACCATCGGCATCCAGAGCGCCGACAACGTCCGCTTCGACCAGGTCGGCTTCAACACCGCGGGCACCGTCGCGGCGGGCACGTCGTTCCGCTGGTCGCCCCCGATCAGCGGCATCTGCGACGGCAGCGGCACCTGCGCGGCCTGCACCGTATCGGAGGTCTGCGACGGCCTCGACAACAACTGCAACGCGATCATCGACGACGCGGTGGCGGACATCAACTGCGGCGTCGGCGCCTGCCGCCGCACCGTCCCCGGCTGCATCCGCGGCGCGGTGCCGGTCTGCACCCCGGGCGCCCCCGGGGTCGAGACCTGCAACACCATCGACGACGACTGCGACGGCGTGGTGGACGAGGGCTGCAACGGGAGCCTCGGCTGCCCGAGCGACCTGACCATGCTCGCGGGCAACTCCGCGGCGCTCGCGGCCCGGACGCTCGGCACCGTCACCAACATCACCTGGACCGTCGTCTCCGGCCCCTCCGGCGGAGCCACCTCCGCGACCTGGAGCCCGTCGCCCGCGACCTCGATCAACGAGTCGTTCCGCCCCATCATCGTCGGCGAGTACCGCGTCCGCATCGCCGCCCGCGACGGCCTCAACACCCCCCTCTCCTGCGAGTTCGGGGTGACGGCCCAGGGCCACGGCATCCGCGTCGAGCTCACCTGGGACGGCGCAGGCGACCTCGACCTGCACCTTCACAACGGCAACATGACCCGCTGGTTCAACGCGACCCCGGACGACTGCCACTACGCCCGGATGAGCACCGCCTGGGGGGCCGTGCTCGACGTCGACAACGTGACCCGCAACGGCCCGGAGAACATCCGCATCGACGTGCCCACCATCGGCGCGAACTACACCATCGGCGTGCACCACTACGCCAACGGCGCCGGACGCATCGCCAGCATCAAGGTGTACTGCGGCCCGGGCACCGTCCCGGTGAGCACCTTCACCAGCGTCGCGATGGCAGGCACCTCGACGGGCAACTGCACCAACAACAGCTTCTGGCGCGTGGCCCAGATCACCGCCGACAGCGCCGGCGGCTGCGCGGTGCTCCCGATCAACTCCATCACGACCAGCACCAACGCCTGCAACAACTTCTGATCGGCCTCCGCTGGAGCTGTCAGCTTCTCGACCCCGCCGGGCGCCGCGCCCTAAGGTTGTCGCGAAGGACACAGCAGCCCCTATGCCGACCAAGGTTCACGTCATCGATCACCCACTGGTGCAGCACAAGCTCTCGCTCATGCGCCGGCGAGAGACCCCCACGAGCGAGTTTCGCGCGCTCCTCGAGGAGATCTCGATGCTGCTCGCGTACGAGGCCACCCGCGACCTCGCGCTCACGAAGCAGCGCATCGAGACGCCGCTCGAGTTCGTCGACGCGCCGGTGCTCGACGGCAAGAAGGTCGTGATCGTCTCCATCCTGCGCGCGGGCAACGGCATCCTCGACGGGATGCTGAAGATCCTGCCCTCCGCGCGCGTGGGGCACATCGGCCTCTACCGGGACCACAAGACCCTCCAGGCGATCGAGTACTTCTTCAAGGTCCCGTCGGACATGGCCGACCGCGACGTCATCGTGGTCGACCCGATGCTCGCCACCGGCAACAGCGCCGTCGCCGCCATCGACCGGCTCGTGAAGACGGGGCCCCGCTCGATCAAGTACGTCTGCCTGCTCGCGGCCCCGGAGGGCATCGCGGTCTTCCAGGCGCAGCACCCCGACGTGCCGATCTACACCGCCTCCATCGACCGCTGCCTCAACGAGAGCGGGTACATCCTCCCCGGCCTCGGCGACGCGGGCGACCGCCTCTTCGGCACCAAGTAGCCACCAGCGCGCAGCGCGTCAGTGCGCCGTCGTGAAGCGCTCCTTCAAGAGCGCGCTCACGGCGTCGCGCACGCTGTCGTCGTCGTAGCCGAAGCGGGCCTTCAGCTCCGCCAGCGTCGCCCTCGCCCTCGCCCGGGCGTCGGGCTCGAGCGCGCCCTCCCCCTCGGAGAGGATCACCGACAGGTCGCGCGCCACGGTGATCACCTGCTTGCGGTGCTCCTCGAAGAACACGTCGCGCAGCTTCGCGATGTGCTGCGGGAAGAGCCCCTTGGTGGGCAGCGGCTCGCCCGGGTGGTCGATCGCCCACGCGGCCACGCGGGAGATGAGGTTGCGGCGAAACTCCTCGTGCGAGCCGCCGAAGCCCAGCATCCGCTCGATCTCCTGCATCATCGTCTCGTCCGCGGGCTCGGGCTTGCGCGACACGCGGTTCTCGATCTTCTCGCCCTTGGTCCACGCCGAGACGTGGAGCACGTAGCGCTCGAAGACCTCGTCGTAGCGCGCCTCGTCGGCGAGCCCGGTGGCGCTGCGCAGCTCGTCTTCGAGCGTGTCCAGCAGCCGCGACCGGAGCGCCTTCAGGAACCACCTCGGGTCCTGGTATCCGCCCGCGGCGGTCTCCTGGCGCAGCCACTCGAACTCGCCCGTGCGCGCGCTCAGCTCCGCGAGTCCGTCGAGCACCGAGAAGGGCGAGAGCACCTTGTACTCGGGCACCTGCGCGGCATCGAGGATGAGTCCCCGGATCTCCCTCGGCGAGGCCCCGGTGCGCCCCTCGTAGTTCGCCTGCCGCTCGCTCTCGCGGTAGATCGCCTCGATGCCCGCGCGCAGCTCGCGCGCCTGCTCCTCGGCGTAGCGCGCGGGGACCTTGCCCAGCGCCAGCAGGTCGGCCTTCTCCAGCGGGTTGAGCTCGCCGACGATGGACGCCAGCGGCTTGGCGAAGTCTGCGGGTGAGGGCTTACGGAGCCGCGAGAGCACCGCGAAGATGGCGGCCATCTCCGTGGCGTGCGGGGCGACCGGGCGACCCACGCCGGGGGCCACCTGGCGGTCGTAGATCTCCTTCTCGAGGGTCCAGTCGAGGAGGTAGGGCGCGCGCACGAGCTCGAGCCTGCCCCGAAACGACGCGTACTCCGGGTGCTCGCGGAAGGCCTCGAGGTGCCCCTCGTTGCTGCTGCCGAGCATCACCAGGTTGGGCACCAGGTTGGAGGTCGTGAGCGCGACCTCACCGGTCTCGATCATCAGCAGCAGGTACTTCCACGCCTCCAGCGGGCGCTTGAGCAGGTCGGAGTACTCGAGCAGCCCCCCGGCGGCGTCGACGAGCTCTCCGAAGGGCTCGAAGAGCGCCGTGTTCTGGAGCGACGGCGGCAGCGCCGAGAGCGATCGCGAGGCCGTCACCTGCCGCTCCTTGGCGTCCACGGCCATCTGCGGTCCGAGCGTCACGGCGCCGGTGCGGTAGCGCCGGGAGACGTACCAGCGCTCGACCTGGACGTGCGCGTAGACCCGTCGCAGGTCGCCTCGGTAGGCCGTGAAGAGCGCCTCGAAGACCTGCTGCGATTTGTGCGAGAGCCCGCCCCTCCACAAGAACTGCGGCGCCGCCTCGCTCTCGCCCGCTGCCCCCTCGAAGGTGTCCTGCAGCAGCTTCTGGCGCACCTCGCGCGGGAGCAGCAGCAGCGGGTGGTCGCGCAGCTCGCAGAGCACCTTGGCGTCGATCTCGCGCTCGTCGAGGTGGGCGTAGGTGTCGCCGGGCGCGGGGCCCTCGTCCTTGCCCGTGAGCCCGCCGAAGCCGATCTTCGCGTTGTCGGTGCCCCGCCCCCTGGGGAACACCCAGTTGAACTGATAGAGCGCGCCCTCGTCGGTGTGGGAGTAGTCCTCCATCGCGCGCATCACGCTTGCTGCGAAGGTGCTCTTGGCGCTGCCGTTGGGGCCGTGCAGCAGCACCAGGCGGTTGACCGCGCCGAGCAGGGCGAAGTTGGAGAGCGCGCGGTAGACCTCGGCCTGCTGGGTCTCCTGGCCGATGAGCGCGTCGCGCTGGCCGACCTCGTCCTCCCAGGGGAGGTCGAAGAGGTTCCAGCGGGTGAAGCGACCGTAGGGCCGCACGACCTCGCGGGTGCCGTAGTGGTCGAAGAGGTCGCGCAGCCAGCGCGCGGCGTCGCGCCCGTACTGCCGAGGCGCCGCGGCATACAGATCCAGGTACTGGTCGAAGCTCATCACCCGGCGCGCCCCGGTGAAGCGCTCGCGCTCCCGCTCCAGCCCCGCCCGCACGGCCTCAACCGGGTTGTACTTCATCGTCCCGAAAGGGTACGCGAGCCAACCCCCGGAAGCCACGCCGTTACGCCCTCCGCGCCGCCTCCCAGCGCTCCGCCACGGCCCGCAGCGCCTCCGAGCGTGGACCCGTCGCGGAGAGCGTCAGCGAGCGCTCGTCCGGCCGCGCAGGAGCGAGCGTCACCCAGAGGACGTCGCGGGGGAGCGCGCCGGGCATCCGGTCGGCCCACTCGACCAGCAGCAGCCCCTCGGCCGCGCGCTCGACGAGCCCGATCTCCGCGAGCTCGCTGGCGTCGCCGAGGCGGTAGAGGTCGGCGTGGTGCACCGGCAGCCGCCCCGCGTGCTCGACCACCACCGAGAAGGTCGGCGAGGTCACGCGGGTCTCCGGAGGCACCCCCGCCCCGCGGGCGATCGCCTGCGCGAGGTGCGTCTTGCCCGCCCCCAGCGGACCGACGAGCGCGATGACGTCACCGGGCTGCGCGGCGGCCCCGAGGGCGCGGCCGAGCCTGCGGAGCGAAGGGCGGCGGAGGAGGATCGGGGCCATCGGGGATTACGGTTCCTCGTAAGCGCCGAAGGTGGCGCGGAGCCAGGCGAAGACGTCGGCGCGCTGCGCGTCGTCGATCGGGACCATCGGCATCATCCGACCGCCTTCGCGGAGCACCCGCTGGATCTCGGCGTCGGGGCTCGCCGGGACCTCCCGGCGCAGGTCGGGCCCGTCGCCCGTTCCAGCGCCGCGGGCGCCGTGGCAGCTCGCGCAGTAGCGACGAAACACCGCGGCCCCTCGGGTGAGCTCGGTGGCGACCTCGGGCGCGTCGGGCGCGTCGGGTGCGTCGGCCGCCACCGAGGCGTCGAGGGAGCGAGGCGGATCGACGGGCGCCTCGCCCGAGCACGAGGCGATCGCCAGCGTGAGCGCTAGCGCGATGGGGGGCTGTGCGGTCAGGCGGCGCACCGGCGGTCGAAGACCTCGTCAGGAGAGGCGCACCGGCGCGGCGACCCAGGGGAGCGTCGCGGTTCCGGTGTGCAGCCGCTCGGCGCTGACGCCCGAGAGAGCGCGCAGCATCGCGTGGAAGTTGCCCGTGGCCGACCAGGCGCCGGCCTTGAGCCGGGCGACCGGGACGCCGTCCTCCAGCGCCACGCCGCCCTGCACGGGGTTGTTGAAGGCCCCGGTGGCCTTGTTGGCCGAGTGCACGCCCAGCAGGTCGGTGAGCAGCACCGTGCGGCCCGGCGCCAGCTTCAGCCGGGGCGTGTTGCCCTCCGGCACGTCGAGGTGCCCCATGCCCACGCGCACCGGCGCCTCGCTCGCGTCCTCCGCCATCAGCGGCAGGCGGAACCCGTTGCCCGTCGAGGCCCCGCCCCAGGCGACCTTCGCCGAGCGCCGGTCGGCCAGCAGCGTGCGCAGCACACCGCGCTCCACCACGGTCTTGCGCTGCCCGAGGGTGCCCTCGTCGTCGACGATGGCGCCGGCCAGCGAGCCCGCCGCGCCGCTGTCGTCGAAGAGGCTGAAGATCGGCGCTCCGACCACGTCGCCCACCGCCGCGCTCGAGAGCCCGGAGACCACCCGGTCGAGCCCCACGCGCTCGAGGAAGAGCGCCCGCAGCAGGCTCTCCAGCAGGCGTGGGTCGATGATGACGGTGACCTCCTTCGGGCCGCCCAGCCACTCGGCGACGGTGACCTCTCGCGGGGGGAGGCCTCCGACGAGCCCCCGACCGAGCGCGCGCACGCCCTGCTCGGTGGGCGCCGCGGTGCCCGCCAGGGACTCCCACTCGTTGCCGTCGACCATCAGGAAGGCCGAGCCCACGGTGCTCCCCGACAGCACCGTCGCGCCGCGGGCCGTGGCCATCGCGCGCCAGGTGCGCCCCACCTTCACGCCGCCCTCGAGCACGAGGTCGGGGTTCGGCGCCGCCGAGCGCGCCGCCTCCGCCATCATCGCGGCGAGCGAGCGCACCTGCGCGGGCCGGTCGATGAGCGCGCCGGCGGCGTCGTCCCACCCGCGGCCGTCGGGCGGCGTCTCGTGCAGCGCCGCGAAGTCCTCCAGCGCGTCGGGCTGCGCGGCGGACAGCGACCGGAGCAGCGCGCCCGCGGCGTCGTCGACGGACGACCCCGTGGTGGCCGCGATGGCCAGCCGGCCGCCGCGGCGCGCGCGCATCGCCACCCGCCACGCGTCGCACTCCAGCTCCGGGATGAGCGCCCTGCCCTCGATGGAGTAGGACACCTGATCGGCGCGCTCGACGCGCACCTCCACGTCGTCGGTCACGCCCGCGACGCGAGCGCGGACCGCCTCCGCGAGGGCGCGCACCGAGGCAAAAGCTTCGTTCATCGAGGTCATCGTCGTTCAGCCCTCGAAGGTGAGGTTGACCCAGGGAGAGGCCCCCAGGCGCACGAAGGTCGGGCCGCCCTCGGTCACCCGTCGCAACTGGCTGCCCTTGCCGCAGAAGCCGACGCCGTGGCTGTCCACCGGCCCGGCGTAGCCGTCGACGCTCTTCAGGCAGCCCGCGGTGAGTGCGGTGAAGTTGCCCGGCAGGATGATCTCGCCGGTGAGCCGGCCGTCGCGCACCAGGTAGCCGTACTGCGTCGAGGACGACATGCCCTCCTTCGAGACCGCTCCTCCCAGCGAGCCGTGGAGCACCACCCCCAGCGCGACGCCTCGCAGCAGCTCGTCGAGGCTCTCCACCCAGTGGTCGCCGCGCTCGGGGCAGAGCACCGTGTTGCGCATCCTCACGATGCGCCGGTCGCCCAGCTCGGAGAAGCCGTTGCCCGTCGGCGCCACGCCGTAGCGGTGCGCCGTCTCCCGAGAGTGCATCATCCCCACGATGTGGCCGCCGGAGACCAGCTCCGCGGAGCGCACCTCGACGCCCTCGTCGTCGATGAACTCCGTCCCGAAGCCGCGGTCGGCCATGGGGTTTCCGTCGCCGTCCGGCGCGGAGCCGTCGACGATGCGCACCACCGACGAGCCCAGCGGCGACACCCTCGCCTCGCCCCCCGGGGCCACGATGGCGCTGTTGCCGGAGCGCACGATGTCCGCCTCGATGGGGTGCCCGAGGCCCTCGTGGATGAACACCAGGGCCGACTTGTGGAGCACGTAGTGGGTGAGGCCAGCGAGCTCGTCCGCCGTCATGGTGCGCGCGTCGAGCAGCCTCACGGCGACGTCGCGCTGCGCGGCGAGCTCGCGCGCCACCTCGGGGGCGAAGCGCCCGTCGGAGCCGATGTACTGGGAGAGCCCGCCCACCTCGCCGAAGCGCACCCTGGTCCGGGCCTGCAGCTCGCCGCGCACCGCACGAAACACCACCTGCACGAAGCCGATGGTCATCACCTGGGTCTTGAAGATCCCGTCGGTGTCGGCGACCCACTTCTCCTCGACCTGCTCCCAGGCCCAGAGCTCGGGCACCACGCGCACGCCCTCCGTGGCGCCCTCCGCCGCGAGCGCGTCGACGGCGCGGGCGAGGGCCTCCAGCCGGGGCGTCGGGTCGACGTCGCGGGGATCGTCCGTCGGCGCCACGCCGTAGCGCTCGCGCGACGGGTTGGGGATCGCCGCGAGCCCGAAGCCCGGGTCTGCCGGCTCGGCGGCGAGGGCGTCCATGCCCCGGTCGATGGCCGCGCGCAGCGTCTCGATGCCGGCGTCGCCCGCCTTCACCCCGACCTGGCGGCCGCCCTCCCCCACCAGGCGGATCTGCACCGCCCCCTTCACCGAGGCCGGCTTCACCATCCGCTGCCCGGAGGCGAGCTGGTGGACCTCGCACTTGAAGACCCGCTCGTAGAGCGCGTCGGCGTAGGGAACCTTCGTCCGCGCGTACCGCAGCGCGGCCTCCAGCGCCGGCCGCACCGCCGCGTCGCCGCGCGGCACTGGCGCGTCATGGCTGTTCAACATCCGCGGCAGCGTAACAGGTTCCGCGCCGATGGCAGCACGGCGCCGCGCGTGGCATCACCCGGCGCAGCCATGGACGCCCACGCCGCACCGTCTCCCGAGGCCGACGACTTCACCCACCGACAGCTCCGCCGGGTCGGCAAGCGGGTGCACCGCATGGGCATCGCCTGCAACTACGGCCTCGACGCCGACGGCTTCGCGGCCGCCCTCGACCGCGGCGCCAACTACTTCTTCTGGACCCCGACGCGCACCGGCAAGGTCACCCCGGCGCTGCGCGAGGCGCTGCGTCGCGACCGGGAGCGCTACGTGGTGGCGAGCGGCCCGACGCTGGCGGTGACCGGAGGCAACGTCACCCGAGGGGTCGAGTCGCTGCTGAAGAAGCTCGGCACCGATTACCTGGACGTGTATCAGCTGTTCTGGGTGGGGGTGACCTCGTCGTGGCGCGAGGCCACCGCCGACGCGCTCGCGAAGCTCAAGGAGCAGGGGAAGATCCGCGCGGCGGGGGTGTCCATCCACGACCGCCCGAGGGCCGCGGAGCTGAGCCAGGACGAGCGGCTCGACCTGCTGATGATCCGCTACAACGCCGCGCACCCCGGCGCCGAGCGGGACCTCTTCCCCCGCTTCGCCGGGCGCCGCCCCGACGTCGCGGCGTACACGGCCACCGACTGGCGCAAGCTGCTGAAGCGCCCGTCGGGCTGGCAGGGGCGCGTGCCCGACGCGGGCGACTGCTACCGCTTCGCCCTGTCGAGCCCGCACGTCGACCTGGTGATCTCGGGCCCCGCCGACCGCGCGCAGATGGAGGCCAACTTCGACGCGCTCTCCCGAGGCCCGCTCGACCCGGAGGAGGATCGCTGGATGCGCGATCTCGGGCGGGTGGTGCATGGTTGAGGCGATCTGAAAGAAATCTCTTGCGTCCCTCAGCGGTGGGTGTAGAAGGGCGGTCCCTCACGGGAAACCGTGCGTGGGTGGTCATCGGGGCGTAGCGCAGCCTGGTTAGCGCACTTGACTGGGGGTCAAGGGGTCGCTGGTTCGAATCCAGTCGCCCCGACCATTTTGGTCGGACCACTCCACGCACGGTTCTCCGCGAAGGATCCCCCTCCGCCTCCCCTCTCAACCAGAGGAGTCGGAGCATCGGATCACCGCGGCCCAATTCTCCCTTCACGTCGCACCTCCCAGCTACGGTGACGTATGGACTCCCAACCTGATCAGGGACCCGCTGCACGTCCCCTGCTGCTCCTGAGCAACGACGATGGCGTCCACGCGGAGGGGCTGCGGCTCCTGGCGCGTGCGGTCGAGCCGCTCGGCGAGGTGGTCATCGTGGCCCCCGCGTCGGAGCAGTCGACCCGCTCCCACGCCCTCACCCTTCACCGCCCGCTGCGGGTGCTCCCGGTGGCCCCCGGGGTCTGGTCCGTCGACGGGACGCCCGCGGACTGCACCTACGTCGCGCTCCACCACCCGACGATGCTCCCCCGCCGGCCGACGCTGGTGCTGAGCGGCATCAACCACGGCGCCAACCTGGGCAGCGACGTCTTCTACTCGGGCACCGTGGCGGCGGCGCGGGAGGCGGCCTTCCGGGGCGTTCCGTCGATGGCGCTGTCGATGCCCTCGGACGCCGACCCGGCGGCCTGCGCGGCGCTGGCGGTGCCCTTCGTCGAGCGGCTGCTGCGCTCGCTCGCCAGCGTGCCTCCCGGCGCCACTCCGCTGCTCAACCTCAACTTCCCCCACGGGGAGCCGAAGGGCGTCCGCAACACCCGCCTCGGGGTGCGCTCCTACGAAGACCTCGTGGAGGTCCGGCAGGACCCTCGCGGTCGCCAGTACCTCTGGATCGGCGGCCCCAGCGTGGTGCACCCGCTCATGGAGGGCAGCGACACCGAGGCCTTCGACAACGGCTACGTCTCCATCTCCGCGCTGCGCCTCGACATGGACACCAACGGCTTCGCCCCGCTGGTCGACGCCGTCGCCGGGTGATGCGAGGTTGCGCGGCGCCGCGGCTACGGGCACCAATGCGGTCGCCATGAGTGACCTCTTCGTGCTGGTTCGCGACGTGCCCGACTTCCCCAAGCCCGGCATCGTCTTCAAGGATCTCACCCCGCTCTTCCGCGACGCCGAGTCGTTTCGAGCGCTCATCGAGGCGCTGGCGCAGCCCTACCTCGACGCGAAGGTCGACGCCGTGCTGGGCATCGAGGCGCGCGGGTTCATCCTCGGCGCGGCCGTGGCGCTGCGGCTCGGGGTGGGCTTCGTCCCGGCCCGCAAGCCCGGCAAGCTGCCCGCGCGCACCGACCGCGAGGCGTACTCGCTGGAGTACGGCCACGACGCGCTCGAGGTGCACGTCGGCAGCTTCTCTCCGGGCGACCGGGTGCTGCTCGTCGACGACGTCATCGCCACCGGCGGGACGGCCCGCGCCGCCATCGCCCTCGCCCGACGGCAGGAGGCTGTGGTCATCGGCGCGACCTTCGCGGTCGAGCTGGACTTCCTCGACGGCCGCGAGCGGCTGCCGAAGGACGTCCCGGTCAACACCCTGCTCCACGCCTGAGCCCGCGGGAAGACCTGCATCAGGGACTCCGATGGGAGGTCCCGGAGGACTGCGCTAGCATCGCCGCGTGCAATGGCTGGTGTTCGCGCTCCTGGTGGTCGGTAGCTCGGTCGCGTCGTTCGTCACCCGCGAGCGTCGCTTCCGGCGTCGCTGGCAGAACGTCGAGCTCCCCGCGATCACCGTCGGCCGGGGGGCCTACCGCGAAGGGCCCGCCACCGGCGCGATGATGCCGAGCGCCCCGCTGGCGCTGCGCCTCGCCGCGCTGAGCTGCCTCGTCTACGGCCGCGGCGTCAACACGGCGCTCATCACCACGGCGCTCTTCCTCGCGGGATTGCCCTTCCGCGAGGTCGCGGAGACCACGCTACACGGCCTGCTCGGCTACCTCGCCGGGGCCTACGGCTTCGGCGCCATCGCGGCCATCGTGCTGGCGGCGCTGGGCCTCGGCGCGGGCAACGACCTGCTGCTGCGCAACCACCGCCACGCCTTCCGCCGCACCCGCAACATCGCCCTCGCGTCGCTCGCGCTGCACGGCCTCGTGTGGACCAACATCACCTTCCACGGACACATCGTGGCGAGCTCCGCGAGGGACATCGCCACGTCGCTCGCCTACGCACGCACCATCGCCGCGGTGGCCTTCGGGCACGCCGCGCTGATGCTGGCGCTGGCCTACGCGTACCGGGCGCAGCTCTCGGCGCTCACCCCCGCCGAGCGCAAGCTGGAGCTGTAGGGCGAAGGCCGCATCGGGGACGGTCGCGATGGCGTGACATACGTGGTCCCCGCACGCGCTGGGATGAGCCGTCTGGGACGGTGCCCCCACGCCATTGAACTGATGGCCACGCACACATGACGAGATAGCCAATGAGCGATCCCACATCACTCCCAACACCCTCCGACACCAGCGCTCGGCGCTTCTTCCATGGCACCCGGGCAGACCTGAAGCCCGGTGACCTGATCCGACCCGGCTACGCCTCCAACTACGTCGGGCGGAGGTCCCCGTGGGTCTATTTCAGCGAGACCCTGAACGCAGCCACCTGGGGAGCGGAGCTGGCAAGGGGCGAAGGCCCTGGCCGGATCTACCAGGTCGAGCCGACCGGACCGTTCATGGATGACCCCAATCTCACCGACAAGAAGTTTCCAGGGAATCCGACGAGGTCCTATCGCTCCCAGGAGCCGCTGCGGGTCGTGGCCGAGCTCCTCGACTGGCAGGGACACTCCCCGGAGGAGATCCAGGCGATGAAGGATGGTATCGCGGGCCTGGAGCCCATCGACGACTGAGCCCCCCGGCGGGTGGCTCAGCCCTTCTCGATCGCCACGTCCACCAGCGTCGGCTTCACCAGCGCCAGCAACACCTTGGGGTCGATCCCCACCAGGAAGCCACGGCTGCCGCCGTTGAGGTAGATGCGAGGCAGCTCCAGCACCGTGCGCTCGATGTACACGGGCATCGCGCGGCGCGTCCCCAGCGGGCTGGTGCCCCCCACCTGGTAGCCCGAGTGACGGTCTGCCACCTCGGGCTTGCACGCCTGCACGCTGCGAGCACCCACCACCCGAGCGATCTCCTTGGTGCTCACCTCGCGGTCGCCGTGCATCAGCACCACCAGCGGACGCTTCTGGTCGTCCTCCATCACCAGGGTCTTGATGATCGAGTGCTCGTCGACGCCGAGCTCGCGCGCGGAGACCCTCGTGCCCCCGCGGTCTTCGTAGCGGTAGAAGTGCTCGGTGTACGCGACGCCCTGCTGCTTCAGCAGCCGGGTCGCGTTGGTGCTGGGCGCTCGCTCCATCGCTCGATCACCTCGGGAAGACGGCCACGCGAAGGCCCTGGTCGGCCACCGTCGGGGCGTTGGTCCCACGGGTGCACTGGAGCCGCATCGGGATCAGGTCCTGGTACCAGCTCACCACCACCGAGGAGGGGCCCGCGTCGACGGAGATCCAGCGCACCCCGACCTCGCGGCCGATCGCCACGGCGCCCTTGAAGTCCGCGCTGTCTCGCTGCACCCGGTAGAGCTCCAGCCTGGCGTCCTGGCACCGCCCCCGGGAGAGCGCCGCCCAGCGACCCGCCGCGTCGTCGGGGTCGAGGCCCAGCGCCCGCTCGAAGCCCATCAGGTCGTCGCCTCGGGTCAGCTCCACGTCCCCCAAGAGCGCCACCGGGGTGGCCCGCCGCGGCTCCACCCGCAGCGCCACGCTCGCCCTCGTCACCGTCGGCGCGGGCTCGTCGACGCCCTCCCTCGAGCGCCGCCCCATCGCAGTGAGCGCCCACTCCGAGGCCGCCACCTCCAGCGCCGTGGCCTCCCGCTCGTCGCCCTCGAAGCCGGTGGCCGCAAGGTCGATCGCCCTCCACCCGGCGCCCGCGTCGCCCCCGGCGCTCGTGGGCCACACCGCCGTCGCGCCGCCCACCCTCGGCACCAGCGACATCGCCGAGCCGGGCGGCATCCAGCGCACCGCGTGCCTCGCCACCACCGTCGCGCTCCCGTCGGCCCAGCGCAGCCAGCGCATCTCCGCCGAGCGCGCGTCCTCCGAGGGCATCGCCACCACGCTCCGCACGGCGCCGTCGAGCCACAGCGCCGGAGACACCGCCGCGGCGCGGGCCTCGGCCGCCTGCCACGGACCCTGCACCGCGATCGGAGGAGCCGGAGGCTGCGTCGGGCGCGGGGGCTGCGACGTCGGGGAGCCCGCGTCGGAGGACGAGGGCGGCGAGCTCGTACCAGGCTCGCGGGAGCGACACCCGAGAAGGGTCGCCAGCACCGCCAGCGCCAGGGAGACCCGGAGGCTCATCCGTCGACCCTCTCCAGCCCGGGGAGCAGCGCCGCGATGCGATGCCCGGTCACCATCGTGTCGTCGTCCTCGCTGCGAGCCCGGGTGAGGAGCACCGCCTCGCCGTGGCCGCACGCCACCACCACGCCCTCCGGGAGCCAGGCCACGTCGCCAGGCTCCAGCCCCCGGGGAGGCTTCGGGTAGGCTTCGGCCTCCAGCACCACAAGGGTCCCCTCGCCCAGTCCGGTGAAGGCACCAGGCTCGGGCGAGGCCGCGCGGATGCGGGCGATGACCCTCGACGCAGGGTGATCCCAGAGGATCTCGCAGTCGTCGTCGGAGGGCCTCGGGGCCTCGGTGGCGTAGGCCTCGTTCTGGGGCGTTCCGTCGTCGGCGTAGCGCCCCTCGACGATGCCCTGCACCACGTCGCGCACCGCCTCGAGCGAAGGTCGATCGAGGGCCCTCGCCAGCGTCCACGCGTTGCCCCGCGGCGGCACCGGGACGCGCCGCTGCAGCAGGATCGGACCCTGGTCGTAGGCCTCGGTGATGCGGTGCACGGTCACGCCGGTCTCCGCGTCCTCGCGATAGAGGGTCCAGAAGTACGGGTCGGGGCCGCGGTGCCTCGGCAGCAGCGAGGGGTGCACGTTGATGCCCCCGTGCGGCGCGAGGGCGACGAGCATCGCCGGAATGCGGCGCGTCCAGAACCAGCTCACGATGAGGTCGGGCTCGGTCGAGGCGAGCAGCGCCTGCACGCCGGGCTGCGTGAGGTCGGGCCGGCCCAGCAAAGGCGCCCCCTCCTCCGCGAGCGCGCGGCGAAGCCGGGTCATGCCCGGTGACGACGGGCGCGAGATGCACGCTCCGACGATGTGGTGGCCCTCGCGCAGCAGCATCAGCGCGCCGAGGGGCATGCCCAGGTAGAGGATCCTCATGGTTCGTTTCCCCCGAAGGTGTAGAGCCCCCACGGAACGAGCTCGGCGAAGGGGCATTCGCCTCCGAGCGTCCTTGCGACCAGCGCCAGCTCGGGCTCGGCCGCCCCGACATCGGCCATCAGCAGGATGGCCGTGCGACCGACGAAGCCGCCCGCGTAGGAGCGCATCGCGGCAAGGGCGTTCTGCTCGGCGCGGAGCGCGGCCTCCTCCAGCGACCCCGGCTCCGCGAGGGCCATGGCGTAGGTCGCGAGGCGCGTCGCCTCGGAGCCGCCGAGGGCCACCCTCGACGTGGCGGGCGCCGTGGTCGAGGCCGCGGAGAGAGAGCGGGTGACGCCGCCGTCGATGCGACGCAGGCCGAGCGGAGAGAGCACCCTCGACTCCAGCCGGGACATCAGGTCGACGCGGAGCCCGGGGAGGATCCACCACGCCGACGCGCGAGCCCCCTGCTCCTCGGCCACCTGGCGAAGCCTCGCGGACCAGCGCGTCGCGTCGTCGGCCTCGCCCCGCACGGCGCCCCACGCGGCGCGCGTCTCGGCGAGGGCCGCGCGGGTCGCGAGCTTCATCCGCGCGGAGGGCTCGCCGAGGGATGAGCCCCGGGCGAGGACGTCGCGCAGCCAGGGGAGCTGCGCAGGCCCGGCCATGAAGCGGGCGATGAAGGCCTCGCGGTCGGCCGCGGGGTGGGAGCGCAGCGCGCGCGCCTCGGGGAGCAGGGCGGCGACGCGCACCGAGGCGGAGAGCACCGAGCGCCAGCGGGAGATCTCGTCGGCGTCGACCGGTGCGGCGGAGGGCGGGATGGAGGGCGTCGAGGCGGGCGCCTCGGCGGCGCTGGACCACTCGAGCGCGGCGGGCTCGGGGACGAGCGGCGGAGTGAGCGGCGAGGAGAAGACCACCACGGTGTCGTCGTCGACCCGATCGCCGGTGGGATCAGGGAGGTCGAGCCAGCCGAAGATGGCGCGGGTGAGCGAGTCGGGGCCGAAGGAGCGCCCGGCGAGCGCGGTCACCAGCGTGGAGGGGTCGCGGGTGACCGTCGGCGGAGCACCGAGGTTTACCTGCTGGGTGAAGCCGTCGCGCAGCCCGGCCGCGAGCGCGGGGGCGCCCGAGGCGGAGGAGGCGGGCACCGAGGCGACCACCGTGAGCGCTCGACCGGAGCAGGCGGAGAGCAGCGCAGAGAGCTCGGCGGAGTCGCCGTCGTCGTCGCGTCGGCCGCGGCGATCGAGCTGGCGCTGCAGCTCGTCGACGAGGATCACCAGGCCGGGGTGACCGACGGTGCGGGCGCGGAAGATCCAGCCGCCCAGGTGTCGGATGAGCCCGCCGCCGCGGTCGTCGTAGAGGCCGCCGGGAGCGCGGGCGCGGGTGAGCGCGGACTCCACGGCGTCGTGGATGCGGCCGACGAGGTCCTGCGAGGGAGAGTCGCCGGGGCGGAGTCGCACGACCAGGGGGCGGAGCTCGTCGGCGGCGAGGTCGCGGGCGAGCTCGTCGAGGTGGCGCGCCCGCTCGGCGCGCGAGCCGCCGACGAAGAGCAGGGAGGCGCCGCCATCGGGCCGAGGACGCAGGGACTCCGGAGACGGTACGGGGGCGCTCACTGGAACGGCGGAGGGTAGAGGGCGCGGGCCCACCGTCGCAAGCTATCCGACGAACTGGATTGTCCATCGGTGCAGCGCTCCCGTAGCATCACCGGTCCAATGGCGACGACACAGCCCCATACGTTGCGGACCATCCGGGTCGTGGCCGCGGTGATCGAGCGCGACGGCCGGTACCTCATCACCCAGCGGCGTCCCACGGCGGTGCTTCCGCTCCTCTGGGAGTTTCCCGGAGGGAGGGTGGAGGAGGAGGAGTCGGACTCCGAGGCCCTCCGCCGAGAGCTGCGCCACCGCCTCGACGTCGACATCGAGGTCGGCGCGCTCATCTCCTTCGTGACCCACACCTACGAGACCTACGCGGTCGACCTGCACCTCTACGAGTGCAAGCTCCGCGCGGAGGGGTTGCGCGCCGCCGCGGTCAACGCCTTCGAGTGGGTGAGCTCGTCGGAGTTCGAGCGCTACCCCTTCACCCCCGCCGACGAGGCCTCCATGGCCCGCCTCCTGGGCGTCGAGGGCTGACGAGGGTGCGCCCGGGGGACTTCGTCCCTATAGGTCAACGGTCATGAAGCAGTGCACCGTCTGCGGCGCGCCGATGCCCCCCAACGAGCTCATCTGCGGCCACTGCGGCCGGGCTCACTACGGCGCGACCTGCGAGCGCTGCGGCCAGTCGGCCCCTACCGTGGTCCGCGGGGGCACCGTGGTCTGCTCGGCGTGCGGGGCCACGCGAGGCCCGCTCTCCGCCGTGCCGCTCAACCTGGTGGGCTCGGCGCACCGCGTGGGAGGGGTGCTCACCGGGGTGCTCGCCTGGGCGGTGCTGCTCGGCGGCGTCGCCTTCGGAGGCATCGTGGGCGTGGTGGTGGCGCTGGTGGCCGCCGCGCTCAGCGTCTCGGCCTGGGTGGGCTTCGGCACCGGGGTGGTGATCGGGGGCGTCGCGGCCCTCGCGGCGCTGCTGCTGCTCTCGGCCAGCCGACGCCTCCAGGCGCGCGGCGTCGAGGTGAAGGACTCCGCCTCGGAGCAGGCGATCCTGGCGATGGCCGCAGCGCGCAAGGGGGTGCTGACCACGGCCGAGGTCGCCCACAACCTCCAGCTCCCGCTGAGAGACGCCGACCGGCTGCTCTCCTCGATGGGAGAGCGCGGCCGGGCGCAGCTCGAGGTAAACGCCGAGGGCCTGCTGCAGTACACCTTCCGAGGCGTGTCCCAGGACGAGCGCACCGGCGTCCGGGTGGCGCCCTCCGACCCTGGTGCCGAGGCGAGAGCCCGGGTCGACGAGGAGTTCGCGGAGATGGCCGCGAAGCGGCGAGAGGGTCGGCTCTGATCCTCAGGGACGGCTGCCCGAATCGGGACGAGCCGCGAGCGCTGGGCTACGGTGAATTCCATGGGTGCGAAGCGCTTGGTGGTGCTGGTTGCGGGTCTCTGGCTGGGCTGTACCGAGACGGCCGCCCGGCCGCCCTCCCTCCCCTGCCCCGATGGATCGTCCTGCGCCGGGGCCAACCCCAACACGACCGGCGGAGGCGGAGGCGGCGGAGGCGGCGGTGACGGTGGCGTGGTGACCACCGACGTAGGGCTCTCCCGCTACAACGTCGGAGGCAGCGTGGTGGTGCTCAACCAGCTCCCCCCCACCGCGACGGTGAGCCGCACGGCCGTGTCGGGCTGGACGATTCGCGCCGTCGACGACACGAGCACCACGGCGCTGACCAACCCCGACGGCACCTTCACCCTCACCGGGGTGCTTCCCACCTTCGCCGACGGCGGCGTCCCGGTGATCGGCGTGCGCGCCGTGTCCGCCAGCCGGGCGACCTTCGGAGCATTCAGGGAGGTGCGCGCCGGAGGAGGAAGCGTGACGCTCGAGACCTTCGGCTCCGAGCGGGTACTGGAAGCCGTGTCGGGTCAGGGCGGGGCCCCCTCGGCCGACCTCGGCCACGTGGCGGTGCTCATCACCGAGGCGGCCGACCCCAGCCTCGGGGTGTCGGGCGTGGTGATCGACGCGAGCTCGGCGTCGACGACCTTCTATGACAGCGACCTCATCCCCGGGCAGCTCACCCCCTCGGTCGCCGGCACCGGCGTCAGGGGCTTCGCGCTGGTGCTCAACGTCCCGGCCGGGGACGACGCCAACGGCAGCTCGGTGACCCTCCGGGTGCAGCTCACCGGCGGCACTCCCACGCCCGCTTCGATGACGGTGCGGGTCTTCCCCAACACCATCAGCTGGACGAGCGTGCGCGTCGCCCGCTGAGGCGCTCAGCTCCGCTCGGTCGGATCGACCGCGCTCCCGGGAGCCGAGCGCAGGGCGTCGAGGCGCGCCTCGAGGGCGAGGCGGGACGGGCGCTGCCAGAGCGTCGCGAGGGCCTCCGAGGGGACGATGCCCGGCGCGAGGCGCTCTCGGAGCCGGGTGACGCGCCGTGCCGCGTCGCGCAGCCGATCGGCGAAGGCAGGGTCGGAGCGGGAGAGCGACGCGAGGGAGAGGCGGGCGCGCTCCTGGGCGTCGGGGTCGCTGCACACCAGCAGCAGGTCGCAGCCCGCGGCGATGGCGAGGGGCGCGGACTCCTCCACGGTCCATCGGTCGCTCACGGCGCGCATGAGCAGGTCGTCGGAGACCACCACCGCGTCGGAGCTGGCAGCGAGCCCTTCGCGCAGCAGCGTGGTCATCACGGCCCTGGAGAGCGTCGCCGGCACCGTCGGGTCGAGCGCGTCGAAGCGGACGTGGGCGGTCATCACGGCGTCGACGCCCGCGGCGAGGGCCGCGCGGAAGGGGGCGAGCTCGATCGCCTCGAGCCGGGCCAGGTCGTGGGGCAGCACCGGGAGCTCGTGGTGGCTGTCGGTCGCGGTGTCTCCGTGCCCCGGGAAGTGCTTGGCGCAGGCGAGCACCCCGCCGTCGTGGAGACCCTCGATGGCCGCGGCGGCGTGGCGGGAGACGAGCGCCGCGGTGCGCCCGAAGGCGCGGTCGCCGATCACCGGGTTGGCGGGGTTGCTGTCGACGTCGCAGACCGGAGCGAGGTCGAAGTTGATGCCGAGCGCGGAGAGCTCCTCGGCGAGGGCGCGGTGGAGGTCGCGGGTGAGCGAGAGGTCGTCGAGCGCGCCGAGGCTTCGGGCCGGGGGCAGCGAGATCACCGGGGCCCGGAGCCTGGTGACCCGACCGCCCTCCTGATCGAGCGCGGTGAGCGGGGTGAGCGGGCTCGAGGCGAGCACCTCGGCGCAGAGGTCGCGCACCTGCGAGGGGCCGGTGATGTTGCGCCGGAAGAAGATGGTTCCGGCGAGGCGGCCGTCGGAGAGGCGCTCGGAGAGGGCCGGTGGGAGCGCGAGGCCGTCGAAGCCGCCGACGAGCACGGCGCCTGCGGCGAGGTCATGGGAGTCCATCAGGGGGCGCATCGAAGCACGGATGATCCCGAACCAGGAACGGGTGCGGTCCGGTGGGAGACTCGTTGCCTCCGCGGGGTGGAGTTCCCTATACTGGGAAGCGGTGCAGCTGCTTCGTCGTTCATCCTGTCTCTTCGCGGCTCTCGGTGCCCTCGGCGTCGGCTGTACGGGCGCGGGCCCCGACGCCGTGCTCGACGCGGATGTCTCCTCGCGCACCCAGGGCATCGTGTTCGTCGAGCGCGTCGACGACGGCGGCGGCGCGAGGGTGCACGTCGGCGGACGCTTCTTCCGCTCGCAGGGCGTCCGGGCCGAGTCGCTCCCCGCGCTGGTGGGAGCCCCGCCGAGCGCGGCCACCGGGGGATGCACCGAGCGCGGCGCCATGGGCGAGGGCCTCGAGTCCACGCAGGCCGAGGTGCAGCTCCTCGACGTGGGCGCCATCGACGCCCGCGCCGACGCCCTCGTGGCGCGCATGGCCCCGCACCGCCTCCCCGACCTCTGGAACGTCGTCTCCGGCGTGGTCTACGGCCTCGACGGGGAGCTCCCGACGGGCGCCTGGCAGTTCACTGGCGCCGGCGACCCGACGAACCTCCGAGGAGCCTTCGACGTGAGCGGCGCTCCCCCCGAGCCCATGGCCGAGCTTCGCATCGGCGACGACGCCCTACCCCTCGGCCACGGCGCCGCGGTCTCGCTGCCCCGCCGCGGCGGCCTCTCGCTGCGCTGGGCGCGCGGCGCCTCCACCGATCGCGTCGCGGTGGTCTTCGAGGGCGCCGGCACGCTCTCCTGCAGCGCCCGCGACGACGGCGCCTTCGACGTCGACGCCGCGCAGCTCGACCGGGTGCGGGAGCTCCTCCGCCAGGGCGGCACCCTCGCGGTGCACCGGCTCCGGGTGATCCCCTTCGCGATGAGCGGCATCGACCGCGCCTCGCTGGTCTTCGATCAGGTCGTCCGCGTCCGCGCCGAGTGAGCGCTCGCCGCTCAGCGGCTTCGTAGGGCTTCGAGCGCCTCGGCCCTCACCACCGCGTCCGGGTCGTGGTCGCGCACCTGCTGGAGCGCAGTCGTCACCGACGCGTCGGGCCTCCCCCGGAGCAGCCGCAGCGCCGCCCGCCGCACCCACGCGTAGGGGTCGTGGAGGGCGGCCTCGGTGAGCGCCCTCGTCGCCTCCGGGTCGCTCGACCGGGCGATGGACTCCACCGCCAGAAGCCGGTCGGACCACCTCGCCTGGGCGTCGACCCGCGCCATCGCAGACGGCGCGGTGCCCTGCGCATCGATGGGCGCTCTCTGGCTCGCGAGCGCGCGCGCCGCGATGAGCCGCAGCGCGGGGTCGCCCGCCGTCGAGGCCGAGCGCAGCACGGCGAGCGCCGAGGGGTCGTCGACCTGGCCGATCACCCGGAGCAGCGCGGCGTCCGAGGCGCGAGGGGCGCCGGGCCAGAGCGCGATCAGCGAGGGAGCGACGGCCACGAGCGCGCGAGCGCGGAGGGATCGCGTGGCGGGCGTGACGCTGCCGAGGGGCTGGGCGACGAGGGGAGCGAGCGCCGAGGAGCGGTCGAGGGCGGCGATGACCACCGCGCGCTGCGCCGGGTCGGCGAGGGCCGCACGGAGGGCGGCGATGGCGAGCGCCTCGTCGCGTTGGAGCGCGGCCTCGGCGTCCTCGGAGGCGGAGGTCGGACGGAGCAGCGAGCTGAGCATCGTGGCGGCGCCGTGGGCGAGCGTCGGGTCGCGCCACGCCGGAGCCTCGAGGAGAGGACGGCCGTGCGCGCTGCGAGCGAGGGCGCGGGCGGCGATGTCGGAGAGGGAGGTCACGGCGGGGGCGGAGACGTGGGCCGGGAGGTAGAGCGCCGACCAGAGCCGGGGTCGGAGCGAGGGCTGCGAGGCGGCGAGCGGACCCATCGCCGCGAGGGAGGCCCCGCGGGACCACGGTCCGACCTCGCCCGCCGTGGCGAGCGCCGAGAGCTGCTCGGGACCTGACGGAGACAGGGCCGACCACGCGACGATCGCCGCGGCGCGCACCACCCCGTCGACCTCGCGAGCGATGACCGAGGCCAGCAGAGGCCGGGCGGAGACCGAGCGGCGAGCGGCCAGCGAGAGCGCCGACATCGCCGCGGCGTCCGGAGAGTCGGAGCGCTGGAGGGCGGTGCGCAGGGCGGGCTCGATGGCCGCTCCCTGCAGGCGCCCGAGGGCCCAGGCGGCCAGCGTCGCCGCGGCGGCGTCGTCCCCGCGCAGCATCGCGACCAGGGACGGAACCGCCCGCGCGTCGGCGCAGTTCGCCGCAGCCCGCAGCGACTCGACGCGGGTGGTGGCGTCGACCCCGGGACGCGAGGCGACGCCCAGGAGCGACTGCACCGCGTCGGGGGTCTGGAGCGCCCCGAGGATGCGCACCGCCAGAAGCTGCCGCTCCACGCCCTGCTCGGAGAGCGCGTCGAGCAGCGGGCGCACGGCGCGCGCCGAGAGCCTCCGCAGCCGCTGTCGGGCGTCGGTCACCCGCGGTCCCTCCGGCTCGGAGAGGGCCTCCACGTCCGGGCGGAGCCAGCCCAGGAAGAGCTCGGTCTGAAGGCGTCGCAGCACCGCTCGACCGGGCGCCGCGGCGCTGACGAGCGCGAGGTCGCTCGCGAGCGCGTCGGCGTTGTGGGTGGCGATGGCGACCTGCACCGCGATGCGCCCGGCGCGACCCACCAGGTCGTCGTCGGAGGAGCGACGCACCACGCTGCGCAGCCGGTCGATGGCCTCCTCCGCAGCTCCCCGGGCGAGGTAGATGTCCGCGAGGCGAAGGGCGCTCTCGAAGTCGCGGTCGTTGAGCGTGAGGGCGCGTCGGTAGGCCGCGAGCGCGCCGTCGAGCTCACCCCGGGCGCGGTAGAGGTCGCCCAGCTCCCGATGGCCCGCCGCGTCGTCGGGGTTGAGCTCCACCGCGCGGGCGGCGAAGGACACGGCCTCGGCGTCGCGGTGCATCGCCAGCGCGTGGCGAGCGAGCCGGGGGTAGAGCTCCCGTCCCCGGCGGGGGTCGATGGCGAGCACCCGCTGCAGGGCCTCGATGGCGCCCGCGAGGTCGCCGCGCTCGGCGCGCGCACGCTCGATCGCCAGCCAGGAGCGGGCGTCCGAGGGGCGGAGCGACACCACGCGCAGGAGGGTGCGCTCGAGCTCCATGGGAAGGCGCAGCCGGGCGTAGACCTCCACGAGGTCGAGCGCGGACTCGATCGCCGTGGGGTCGGACCGGAGCGCGGCTTCGAGGCGGGTCGCCTGGTTGGGGAGCACGCCGAGGAGGTTCCAGAGGTTGGCGATGCGGGCGCGGGCCTCGCCGCGAAGGTCGGCGTCCACCGAGGGGAGCGCGATCAGCGCCCTCCAGGTGTCGACCGCCCCGGCGAGGTCTCTCGACTGCTCCTGCGCCTGGGCGAGAAGCCGCGTCGAGACCGGGTCGCCGGGCCTCGACTGGAGCGCCGCGCGGAAGGCAGCGATCGCGTCGGGCAGCAGGTCGTGCCGGGCGTACACCTCGCCCAGCGCCCGGTGGCCGTCGTGGGGGGTGCGCGCCCGCTCCCGGATGCGCTGCCAGATCGCCAGCGCCCTCGGCCGGTCGCCCTGCTCCCAGTAGCGCTCCCCCAGGGATTCCAGGGCCGAGGGGTCGCCCGGATCGAGCTGCACCACCCGCTCGGTCTCCCTCGTCGCGAGCTCGCGCTCCCCCATGCCCGCGAGCGCCTGGGCGATCTGCTCGTGCGCCTCGGCGTCGCTTCCCGCTCTCCGCCCCGCGGTGGTCAGCGTGGCGATCGCGTCGGCGCGCCGACCCGCCCTGGCGAGGTCGTCCGCGAGCTCGACCGCGTAGCGCACCTCCCCCGGAACCGCCGCCACCAGCGCCCGACGCGCCGCCAGCGCCTCGTCCACGCGCCCCGCCTGCGTCAGCGACTGCATCAGCGCCACGTGAAGGTCGACGTCCCTCGGCCGCATCGAGAGAGCGCGCCGCAGCGTGCGCACCGCCGCGTCGACCTGGCCGAGCGCGCCGTAGCGTCGCCCCAGGAAGGCCCAGCGCTCGGCGCTGGCTCCCGGCTGGCGTTCGAGCGAGGCGATCCAGGCCCCGAGGTCCTGCCGCAGCTCGTGGATCTCTGCGAGGGCCTCGTACACCTCGCGCTCCAGCGCAGGGGACGACGACGCCCCGGAGAGCGCCCGGCGCAGCGTGGCCTCGGCCTCCTCGGGGTGGCCCGCCCGGAGCTGCGCCAGCCCGAGCTGCCGGAGCACCGCGGGCTGCACCCGGAGGTCGCCGGAGAGAGAGCGGGCGACGCCCTCCAGCTCGGTCACCGCCTCGGGCCAGCGCTGCCGGGCCACCAGCAGGTCGGCCAGCTCGCGGCGCACCGAGGCGCTCCCGGGGAGCAGCGTCGCCAGGTCGCGCTGCGCCGCCCGGGCGCGGACGAGGTCGCCCTGGGCCACGGAGAGGTCCATCAGGGCGCGGAGGATCTCCGCCCGGACTTCGCGAGAGCCCGGGAGCGCGAAGGCCCGCTCATAGGCCGAGCGCGCCTCGACGGGGTGCTCGAGCTGGCGGTGCAGGGCGCCCAGCGAGCGCCAGGTGGCCGCGCGGTCGGGGCGATCGGAGACCGAACGGTCGAGGGCGGCGACGGCCTCGTCGAAGCGCCCGGCGTCGCGCAGCACCTCCGCACGGATGAGGTCCGCGGCGCCTCGGGGAGCGCTGGCGCGGCGGGCTTCGAGGGTCGCCAGCAGCGGATCGGAGGAGCCGTCCCTCGCCCTCACCATTCGCAGCAGCGTCGGGAGCATCGGGATGCCGTCGTCGGGCTCGCTCAGCGCGAGGGCCGTGAGCCGCTCGATGGCCGCGTCGCGAGCGCTGGCCGCGGGCGCCACGGAGGGCGGAGTCGCCGAGGGGCGGGCGGGGCGCGGCGTCGAGGGAGCCGCCGGGCGAGGGCGAGGACGAGCCGGGGCGCGGGGACGCTGCGGGCCGACGTCCCAGTCCTGCGCCGCCGCGGGGGGGGCGAGGAGGGCGAGGAGCGAGGAGAGGATCCATGCACGTCGGCGGGCGCTCACGGGCGCAGTCTAGCGCCGGGCGCTGGCGATCCACCCGGCGACGATGCAAAGCTCCGTGCCCTTGACCGACCTCATCGTGAACCCGACGCCGCTGGTGCTCGCCGAGGAGGTCTCCCGCGCGGTCGGCTGCGAGGTCTGGGTGAAGCGGGACGACCAGACCCACCCCCGTTACGGCGGCAACAAGGTTCGCAAGCTGGCTCCGCTGCTGGCCGATGCCCGGGCGCGTGGCGTGACCCACGTGCTCACCCTGGGCGCGGCGGGGTCGCACCACGTGCTCGCGACCGCCGTGCACGGCGGGGCGATGGGGCTCACCGTGGAGGCCGCGCTGGCGCCGCAGCCCTCGTCGGAGCACGTCGAGGAGATGCTCCGGGCGTCGGCGGCGCAGGCCTCGGTGCTGCATCCCTGCGGAAGTGTTCCGTCGGCGATGCTCGCGCTCGGGCTGCGCTCCCTCGCCCTCCGCGCGGAGGGCGCCCGGCCGATGATCATCCCCGTCGGTGGGAGCAACGCGCTCGGCTCGTCGGGCTACCTCGACGCGCAGTTCGAGCTGGCGGCGCAGCTCGCCTCGATGGGCGCCCCCTCCCCCGACGTGCAGGTCTGCGCGCTCGGCTCGGGCGGAACCCTCGCGGGCCTCCTCGCGGGACGCGCCCTCGCCGGCGCGCTCGGCGACGTCTGGGGGGTGCGCGTCACGCCTCCGTTCGCCGTGCCCTCGTGGCGCATCGCTTCGCTCGCCCGAGCGATTCTCCGGCGCCGTCGATCGGCCGCGGCCCTGCCCACGGTTCGGGTCTTCGAGGGCGCCCTCGGGCGGGGCTACGGCTGCCCCACCGACGACGCCCGCCGCGCCACCGAGCTCTTCGCCCGCGACGGCCTGGTGCTCGACGACACCTACACCGCCAAGGCCGCGGCCGGGCTCATCGCCCTCGCCCGGCGAACCCCTCGCCGCTACCTGTTCTGGCAGACCCTCTCCTCGGCGCCGGCGGGCCCGCTGCTGGGCTCGGCCGAAGCGCCGCTCCCGCCGAGGCTGCGCTCTCTGCTCCGCTGAGCCTGGCAACACCTCGTTTTGCCCTGCCGCGAGACCGACCGCGCCGTCCGACCATCCAACCGGTCATGCAACCGAGCACCCAGGGGTCGCTTGACACCACGGCGGAGTACAAGGTTTCTCTCGCGACCGTGATCCCCAACCACGTCGACGATGTCGTCTCCGGCCCGTGCTCTCCGAGCGGCGCGAGCTCCATCGGGGCCTTCCTCGCCGCCGTGCGAACGCGCGTCGACGCCCGGCTCCGGGAGGCGCTCGACGAGTGCGAGGCCTTCACCCTGGAGGCGGCCCCCGACGCCATCGGCATCCTCGAGGCGACGCGAGACCTCACCTTCCGAGGCGGCAAGCGGCTCCGCCCCGCCCTGCTGGCGGCCTCGGTGGCCTGCATCGACCCCACCGCCTACCCCGAGGCGGTGGCCGACCTCGGCGCGGCGCTCGAGCTGCTCCAGACCTACCTGCTGGTCCACGACGACTGGATGGACGACGACCCGGTGCGCCGCGGCGCCCCGTCGGTGCACGTGGCCCTCGCGAGGCGCTACGGAGACCCGCACATCGGCGCGAGCGCGGCCATCCTCGCGGGCGACCTGATGGGCACCCTGGTGCATGACCTCGTGGCGCGCATCGAGCTCCCCACGGCGCGGCGGAGGGGCGTGCTCAAGGCCTTCTGCCGGATGGAGCACGAGGTGATCCTCGGGCAGTGCCTCGACGTCACGCACAGCCCCGACACCGACCGGGTGCACCACCTCAAGACCGGCAGCTACACGGTGCGAGGGCCGCTCCTCCTGGGCCTGGAGCTGGCCGGCGGGGGCGAGTCCGCGCGCCGCGCCCTCGACGCCTACGGGACGCCGCTGGGCGTGGCCTTCCAGCTACGCGACGACATGCTAGGGGCCTTCGGCACCGAGGCCGAGACCGGCAAGCCCGTGGGCGGCGACTTCCGTGAGGGCAAGCGCACCGCCCTGGTGCAGCACGCGCTCGCCCACCTGGGCGAAGCCGGGGCGAAGGAGCTCACCGGGCTCCTCGGTCACCGCGACGCCTCCGACCGGGACGTCGCCCGCGCCCGCTCCCTCATCGAGGCCTCCGGCGCGAGGGAGCACGTCGAGTCCCGCATCCGGTCGCTGCGAGAGCAGTCCACCGCGGCTTTACAGACGGACGTATTGCGACCCGAGGGGCGCGACCTGCTCGCGTCCTTCGCGGCGCTGATGACCGAACGTAGAGTATGACCGCGACGGCGCACGGCAAGATCATCCTCCTCGGCGAGCACGCGGTGGTCTACGGCGCCGACGCCCTCGCCGCCTCGCTCTCCCCCGGGGCCGACTGCGTGGCGCGGGTCTCCGCGGAGGGGACGGTGCTCACGGTCGCCCCGTGGGGGAGCTCGTTTCGCCCGGGCGACGGCACCGAGCTCGGTCGCGCCGTGGGGCAGCTCTGCGAGGCGATGGGCTCGGGCGACGCGGCCCTCTCGCTGACGCTGCACCTCCCGGGAGGCGGCGGCGTCGGGTCGTCCGCGGCGATGGGCGTGGCCTGCGCCCGCGCCCTCGCGGCGCTGCAGGGGCGATCGCTCGGGGACGCGGAGCTGCTCGGCTACGCGCTCGGCTGGGAGCGGGTCTTCCATGGCAACCCCTCGGGGGTCGACCACACCCTGGCGGCGCTGGGGGGCGTCGGGCTCTACAGCCGCTCGGAGGGCTTTCGCCGGGTGCCCACGAGGGGGGCGCTGCGGCTCTGCGTGGGGGACAGCGGGGAGCGCTCGTCGACGAAGGAGATGGTCGACGGCGTGGCGAGGCTTCGGGAGCGCCGCCCGGAGGCGGTCGATCGCACCGTCGAGGCGATCGGCGTGGTGGCGCGCAACGGGGCGCTGGCGCTGCAGGCGGGCGACGCCGGCGGCCTCGGCGAGCTGATGAACCTCAACCAGAACCTCCTCGCCTCCCTGCTGGTCTCGACCGAGCGCCTGGAGGACCTCTGCGCCTCGGCGCGAGGCTCCGGGGCCCTCGGGGCGAAGCTCACCGGCGCGGGCGGCGGAGGCTGCGTGATCGCGCTGGCCCCGGGCCGCGAGCCCGAGGTGCTGCGGGGCTGGAAGGCGCTGGGCGTCGAGGGCAGGGTCGTGGAGGTGGGACGGTGACGGAGTTCTTCGCGAGGGCGCGCGCCAACATCGCGCTCAGCAAATACTGGGGCAAGGCCGACCGGGCGCTCAACCTGCCGGCGGTTCCGAGCCTGTCGCTGACCCTCGACGACCTGGTGACGGAGACCACCGCGGGGCGAGACGAGTCGCTCACGGCCGACCACGTCGAGCTCGACGGGACGCTGCGTACGGGCGACGAGGCGAAGACCCTCGGGGCCTTCCTGGCGCTGGTGCGGTCGCGCGCCGGGGTGAGCGAGGGTGCGCCCGGGAGCTTCCTCCGGGTGCGCTCCTTCAACCGCTTTCCGACCGCGTCGGGGCTCGCTTCGAGCGCCTCGGGCTACGCGGCCCTCGCGGCGGCGGCCACCGCGGCCTACGGGCTGCGGCTCGATGACTCGGCCCTCTCGGCGCTCGCCCGACGCGGCAGCGCCTCGGCGGCTCGCAGCGTGTTCGGCGGGTGGGTCGAGCTGCCCGCGGGCGCTCCCGGCGACGACACCACCGGGGCCCATCCCCTCTTCGGCCCCGAGCACTGGGACGTCGCCATGGTGCTCGCCCTGGTCGATCGTGGACCGAAGGACGTCGCCTCCCGCGACGGCATGCGCCGCACCGCCGAGACCTCCCCCTACTACGGCGCCTGGCTCGCTGCGGCGCCGCTGATGCACGCCCGGGTGAGGGCCGCGGTGACCGCGCGCGACCTCGCGGCGACCGGAGAGGCGATGGAGGCCAGCACCATGGCGATGCACGCGAGCGCCTGGGCGGCCCAGCCCGCGGTGCGCTATGCGCGGGGCGTGACCCTCGACGTGCTCGACGTGGTGGCCTCGCTGCGCCGCGGCGGCGTCGGCGCCTGGGCGACGATGGACGCTGGCCCTCATGTGAAGGTGCTCTGCGCGAGCGCGGACGCGGAGACGGTCGCGGCGAGGCTGCGAGAGACGCCGAAGGTGCTAGAGGCGCGCATCGCCCGGCCCGGCGCGGGCATCGAAGCTTCGTGAAGGTCAGGGCCCCAGGCAAGCTGATGCTCGCGGGTGAGTACGCGGTGCTGCACGGCGGGGACGCGTGGTGCCTCGCGGTCGACCGCTACGCGGAGGTCAGCGACGCGACGGAGCCCGGCGGGTTCACGCCCCCGGAGGCCTCGGCGTCGTGGCGGAGGGCGGTGGCGGCGGGGCTGCTGAGCGAGCTTCCTCCGGAGGGGTCGGCGCGCTTCGACCTGACGCAGCTCTCCGGGGGAGTGGGTCGCAAGCTGGGCCTGGGCAGCAGCGCCGCGGGCTGCGTCGCCGCGCTCGGATGGGCCATGGAGCGGGAGCAGCCGGGGTCCATCGCGCGGCACCTCGAGGCGCTCGCTCGCTGCGCCCGGGAGGGCCACCGCGAGGTGCAGGGCGGAGGCAGCGGCGTCGACGTGCTGACCTCGGCCTGCGGCGGTCTGGTGAGGGTGCGCTTCGAGCGCGGGCTCGAGGGAGCGCCCTCCATCGCCCGCCACCCGATGCCGGAGGGGCTGCGCTGGAGGGTGTTCTGGTCGGGCACCTCGGTGCGCACCTCGGAGATGCTGGCGAGGGTGGAGGCCCTGCGCTCGGCCGACCCGGGAGCGCACTCGGCGCGCATCGAGGCCATCCGAGAGGGGACGCGAGATTTCGAGCGGGCGCTCTCGGCGCAGGACGTCGCCGGGGTGGTGGCGGCGGTGCGGCGCCTCGGGGCGGCGATGGCGGCGCTCGGCGAGGCGTCCGGAGCGCCCATCGTGACGCCCCCGATGGCGCGGTTCGCGGCGAGGGCGGAGCAGTTCGGGGCGGCGGTGAAGCCGTCCGGCGCGGGCGGGGGTGACGTGGTGGTCGCCTTCGCGCAGGACGATGGGGCGATGGCGGCGCTGCGTGAGGCGGCGGCCGTCGAGGGCTTCGAGGAGGTCGACCTCGGCGCGGACGGCGCGGGGGTCACCCCCATGAACACACGGGAGCGGTGCCTGGCATGAGTCGGACTTCACGGATCCCTGGCTTCTACAAGCAGTCGGTCGAGGCGCGGCGCAGGCTGCTGGCCGAGGCGGCGGACCTCGACGGGGCGGAGCTCACCCGGGCGCTCGCGGCCGGCGGGCTCGACGTGACCACGGCGGACAAGACCGTCGAGAACGTCGTCGGCACCTACGCGCTGCCCTTCAGCATCGGGCTCAACGCGAGGGTCAACGACCGGGATTTCCTCGTGCCCATGGTGGTCGAGGAGCCCTCGGTGGTGGCGGCGGCGAGCAACGCGGCGAGGATGATCCGCGAGGGCGGCGGCTTCACGGTGGAGAGCGACCCCCCGTGGATGATCGCGCAGGTGCAGCTCTGGGAGGTCGACGACCCTCGCGCGGCGGAGGCCCGCGTCGTGGCCGAGCGCGACCGGCTGCTCTCGCTCGCAGACGCCTCGGTGCCGGGCCTGGTGGCACGCGGCGGAGGGGCGCGGGAGATCGAGGTGCGCGACCTGGGCGACGGGCTCTTCGTGGTGCACGTGCTGGTCGACGTGCAGGACGCGATGGGCGCCAACCTGGTGAACACCGTGGCCGAGGCCCTCGCGCCGGAGATCGCCGCGCTCGCGGGTGGCCGCGTGGGGCTGCGCATCCTGTCCAACCTCTGCGACCGGCGCTGCGTGCGGGTGAGCTGCAGGGTCCCTGCGGCGATGCTGGCGACGGACGCGCTCTCCGGCGACGCGGTGCGCGACGGCATCGTGCTGGCTTCGCGCTTCGCCGAGCGCGACCCCTACCGCGCCGCCACGCACAACAAGGGGATCATGAACGGCGTCGACGCGGTGGCGATGGCGACGGGCAACGACTGGCGCGCCATCGAGGCCGGGGCGCACGCCTTCGCGGCGCGCAACGGGCGCTACGAGCCGCTCTGCACCTGGCGCGCGGGCGACGACGGCTCGCTGGTCGGCTCGATGGAGATCCCTCTGGCCTTCGGGGTGGTGGGAGGAACGCTCCGGGTGCACCCCTCGGCGAGGCTGGCGCTGAAGGTGCTGGGCGTGCGCTCGGCGCAGGAGCTGGCGATGGTGGCCGCCTCGGTGGGCATGGCCTCCAACCTGGCTGCGCTGCGGGCGCTGGCGACGGAGGGCATCCAGCGCGGGCACATGTCGCTGCACGCCCGCGGGGTGGCGATGGCCGCGGGCGCGAAGGGCGACGAGATCGAGCGGGTGGCGGCGACCATCGCCGAGGCGTGCAACGTCACGCTGGACGCGGCGCGCTCGGCGCTGATCCGCCTGCGGGCCCCGCTGGTGACGGGCTCGGCGTGCCCGGCGGACCTTGGCAAATAGCTTGAGCGCCGCGGCCGCACGGCCGATAGACTGCCGCCGATGATGTCCTTCGAGAGCTTTGTCCGGCTTGGTTGGAGCTTCTTCCGGACGGTGCTCCGCGGCCTCTTCCCGCGGCGCTCGCAGCTCCCCCGCTTCGAGGCCCAGTACCGACCCGACGGGGTGCTCAGCACCGCGGCCCCGGAGGTCCCGGTGCAGGACGGCGCGCAGCGATGCTTCGCCTGCGGGGCCTGCGACGTGGCGGCGCTCGAGCGGGGGGAGTTCGGCGCCCTGGGCCCCCTCGGCCCGATGGGCTTCGTGGTGGGGGTCTCCCGCCAGGCGGGCATCGACCTCGGGGTGGCCGACGAGCTCCCGGCGGGCCTTCTCCAGGCGCTCACCGAGGCCTGTCCGGTGCGGGTGCCCTTCGTGCCGCTGGTCGACCTCGTCCGCCGGCGCCGCGCGGAGGCTGAATGTTTCGCCCTCGCCCCGGCATCCCACGCCCGCCCCCCCCGATGAACGCCACCGCTCAAGCCACCGGCCCCGGAAGCGCCGCCCCGCCCAAGAACCGCCTGGGCCTCGCGATGCTGTTCGCGCTGCTGGCGCTCGGCATCGCCTACATCGCCTACGGGGTCGACGAGAGCCGCGCGGCGGGCATGCCCGCGATGATGATGGAGTACGCCGTCTGGATCGGGCTCCTCGGGGTCGCGATGATGCGCTCTCCCAACGCGACGCTCCGGGTGAGCGACCCCTACCTGATGCTCCTGGGCCTGGGCTTCAACTTCCTCGTCTACCCGGGGATCCTGTGGCTCCACGGCGCCGACATGGAGCGCCAGTGGTACGAGTTCGGCCGCATCCGCATGGACATCTTCGTGCAGCTCCAGGTGCTGCACGTGCTCTACATGGTCTCGCTGAGCGCGCTCTATTTCGGCATCGCGCCGCGGCACCGGTACACGCTCACGGAGGAGGCCTCGAGCGCCCCGCTGCCGGACGGCCGCCCGTGGATCGTCGTCGGCCTGCTGCCGATGCTCTACACCACCGTCCAGCGCGTCATCACCACGGGCACCATCGCGGCGACCCAGAACTACGGCGAGGTCTGGACCAACGAGTATGCCGACGTCACCGCGAGGCACGCCGAGGGCGGGAGCGCGCTGGTGGCGTCGCAGTTCCTGGGCAAGGTGTGGTTTCTCCCGTGGCTGGCCTTCGGCATCGGCGAGGGGCTGCTCCTGGCGAAGCTGTTGAAGGAGCGTCGTCGCCTGCCGCTGGTGCTCTTCGCGCTGCAGGCCCCGGTGCTTCTCTTCCTCAACTCCGGCGGGCGCAGCGTGATCGCGGCCCCCTTCCTCATCGCCGTCGTGGTGGCCGACCTGCTGGTCGGGCCCATCCGCTGGCGCTGGGTGCTCAGCGTCGGCTCCGTCGCCATGGTGGGCCTCAACTTCTTCGGCATCTACCGCGCCTACCGGGAACGCGACTTCGGCGAGGCCTTCGCGATGGCCAACGAGCGCTTCAGCTCCGTGTCCCGCGGGGAGAGCGTCTCCGCCGAGGGCCCCATCATGCTGATGAAGGAGCACTTCGCCATCGCCTGGACGGACGCCAACAACTACTCCCGCGGCGTGGCGTACTTCACCGAGTCGATCCTCTCGCTGCTCCCGCAGCAGATCGTCCCCGACAAGCTCCACTACATGAACACCACGGCCTTCCTGTCGAGGGAGTTCCTGGGGCGCGCGGCCGACGTCGGGGGCGGCGTCGCCGGGGCGATCATCGCGGACGGCTACATGATCGGCCGCGAGCTCGGGGTGATCGTGCTCGGCGCCGTGCTCGGCGCCATCGCCGGCGGCATCAACCGCGCGCTGAGCTGGAGCGGCCACCGCGACGGGGCGCAGCCGATGCTCTGGCAGGTGGTGCTGCTCGTCACCTGGTCGTCGCAGTGCATCCCGTTCTACCGCAACGACCTCTCGGTCGTGATCTCGCAGCTCTTCTCGGTGGTGGCCATCCCCATCGTGCTCTTTGTCGCCTGGGTGAGCCTCGCGCCGCAGAGCCGATGGACGCGCCGGGTGTCGACGTCGGCGTAGTCGCCTGCGCGCCTCCGCGGGATGATGGTAGCGTCCGCCGCCGTGAAGCTTCGGGTCCGATCGCTGTCGCGACGCTACGAGGGGGTCACCGCCCTCGACGACGTCACCCTCACGATCCCGGAGGGTCGCACGGCCCTGCTGGGTCCCAACGGCGCGGGCAAGTCCACGCTGCTCAAGTGCGTGCTGGGCCTGGTGCGCCCCACCGCCGGGGACATCGAGGTGCTGGGCATCGACCCACGGCGCGACCCGCTCGGGGTGCGCGCCCGCATCGGCTACATGCCCGAGGACGACGCCCACCTGCCCGACCTCACCGCCGTCGAGCTCTGCGCGTACGGCGCCGAGCTCGCGGGCCTGCCCCCCCGCGAGGCCATCGACCGGGCCCACGCGGCGCTCTTCTACGTGGGCCTCGACGACAAGCGGTACATGCCCGTGCAGGGCTACTCCACCGGGCTGCGGCAGCGCACCAAGCTCGCGGCGGCCATCGTCCATGACCCTGAGCTGCTCTTCCTCGACGAGCCCACCAACGGGCTCGACCCGGCCTCCCGCGAGGAGATGCTCTCGCTCATCGCCGACCTCCGGGCGAGGCGCGGGTGCAGCGTGGTGCTCTCCACGCACCTGCTCGCGGACGTCGAGCGGGTGTGCGACCACGTGGTGGTGCTCAACGCCGGCAAGGTGGTCGCCGACGCGCCGCTGCGAGAGGTGCTTGGGCTCGGAGACGGGCGCTACCTGGTGAGGGTGAAGCCCGTGGCCGAGCGCTTCGAGGGCTTCGAGCGGGCGCTGCGAGACCTCGGCTGCGAGAGCGACCCCTCGCCCGACGCCCGGGGAGAGTGGATCGTCCGCCCCTCCTCGCCCGACGACCCTTCGCCCATCTGGGAGGCCGCCCTCCGGGCCGACGTCCAGGTGCGGCACCTCGCCCAGCGCAAGGCCTCGCTCGACGAGGCCTTCCTCCGGCTGCTCGCGTGAACCCGATGGCCACCTCCCCCGCACCGAAGCCCGCCTCCTCACCCGCCGGGGTGGTCCACTCGCTGGCCTACACCCGCTACGCCGGGCCGCGGCGATCGCCGGCCCTCGTGCCGCTGGTCATCGCCCGCTACGCCCTGATGGCGCAGCTACGACAGCGGGGCGTGAAGGTCGCCCTGCTCGTGGGCCTGCTGCTCCTCACCATCTTCGCCGCGGCGATGGGCTTCAAGTGGGCCCTCCCCACGATCGTCTCCGGCTCCGCCTTCGGGGGCGGCGCGATGGGCGCTCCGCAGCTCGCGGAGATGGTGCGCGAGGGCGAGGCCGACGTGCTCACCATGACCCTGCGGGCGCAGTTTCTCCCGGCCTTCCTGCTGGTGCTCTGGTGCGGCGCGGGGGCCATCTCCGCCGACCTGATGGCGGGCGCCTTCCAGTTTCATTTCTCCCGGCCGGTGAGCCCGGCGCGCTACCTCGCGGGGCGGATGCTCTCGGCCTCGGGCTGGGCCCTCGCGCTCTCCATGGCCACGCTGCTGGTGCTCTGCATCGAGCGCCTGGCCTTCCAGTCGACCCCCCTCGGCGCCGCGAGGGCCTTCGGGCTCGGCACCGTCGCCGTGCTGCTCGAGCTCACCTCCATGTCCGCGGTGGCCCTCGGGGTCTCGTCGCTCACCCGCCGCAAGGGGCTCGCGCAGGCCATGTTCGCGGCCATCGTGTTCGCGGGGTGGGTGCTCTTTCGCAGCCTCGGGGCGCTCATCCGGGCGCCCTGGGTGAAGACCCTCGACCTGGTGTCGTGCGTCGACGCGATGGTCTCGCAGTTCAACCACGACTCGCCCCTGCGCGGCGCCCAGGCGGCCATTCCGGCGCTGGCGTGGCTGGTCTGGACGGCCGGGGCGCTCGCCCTCGCGGGCTGGCGGCTGTCGCGGGCGGAGGTCAACCGGGGATGAGCGCAGTGCTGGAATTCGTGGGCGTCTCCAAGTGGTACGGCGCCGTGCTGGGCCTGCGTGACGTGAGCCTCCAGATCAACCCGGGGATCACCGGGCTGCTCGGCCCCAACGGCGCGGGCAAGTCCACGCTGCTGAAGTGCATGACCGGCGAGGTGCGGCCCAGCCGGGGCGAGGTGCGGATGTTCGGCCGCCGGGTGCCCGACCCGGAGGTCTTCCGCAAGCTCGGCTACGCGCCCGAGATCGAGGTCTTCTTCGAGGAGCTGACGGGCCGGGAGTTCGTCGCCCACCTGGCGGAGATCTCCGGCTTCGGCCGCGACGAGGCCGACCGCCGCGCCGCCGCGGTGCTCCAGCGGGTGGGCCTGGAGTCGGCCATGAACCGAAGGGTGAGCACCTACTCCAAGGGCATGCGGCAGCGCACCAAGCTGGCGCAGGCGATCCTTCACGAGCCCGAGGTGGTGCTGCTCGACGAGCCGATGACGGGCCTCGACCCGCTGGGGCGGGCGCAGATGGTGGCGCTGATCCAGTCGATCGGCGCCGAGGGGCGCACGGTCATCGTGTCCAGCCACATCCTCGACGAGGTCGAGGTGATGACCCGGGAGATCGTGGTGCTCTACCAGGGACAGCTCCTCGCCCAGGGCGACCTGCACGCCATCCGCGGGCTCATCGACCGTCACCCGCACCACCTCGCGCTGCGCACGCCGAAGCCCCGGGAGCTGGCCACGGCGCTCGCCAACGAGGCCTTCGTGGTGGCCCTCCGCTTCGACGGGGACGACAAGCTCATGGTCGAGACCCGGGACCCCGACCGCTGCTACTCCGCCGTGCCTCGCATCGCGAAGGAGCTCGGCCTGCCGCTGCTCTCTCTCACCTCGCCGGACGACAACCTGGGCGCGGTGTTCCGCTACCTGACGATGGGCGCGAGAGGGGGTGCGGCGTGAGCGCTGCGCTGTCCATCGCGCGGGTGTCGATCCTCCGGGCGGTGCGCCGTCCGAGCTCGTGGTGGCTCTCGGCGCTGGCCTTCCTCCCGGCCGCGCTCGGGGGCTGGCTCGGGGCCACGGGCTACGACGCGCTCTCGGTCCCTGCGCCGCTGCTGGTCTACGTGGCGGCGCCGCTGCTGGTGGTGCCGTGGGTGGCGGGCGTGCTGGGCGAGGCCTTCGAGCGGCGCACGGTGATCTACTGGTTCGTGCGGCCGATGGCTCGCCCGACGGCGCTGCTCGGCGAGTGGCTGGGCGCCGCGGCGGCGGTCGGGACGGTGCTGCTGCTGGGCGGCGCCATGCTCGCGGTGGCCAACGCGCTCACGGGCAACGCGGCGATCTCCTCGCTGGCCCGGCTGCCGCTGGCGATGCTCGCCGAGGCGGTGGCGCTCGCGGGCTTCTCCGTGGGCGTCGCCACCCTCGCCCCGAAGCACCCGGTGTCCGTCGCCATCGGCGCGCTCGCGGTCACCGAGGTGGCGCTCCCCTCGCTCTGGGGTCCGCTCCAGGTGGTCTCGCTCTCCCGGCAGGTGCTGATCCTCGCCGGGGTGGACGCCTCGCCCCTCCTCCACAGCCTGGTCGGCGAGGCGCCCTCCTCCTCCGTGGGTGTCGCGCTTCTGGTGATGGCGCTCTTCGTGGCGATCCCGCTGGGGCTCGCGGTGCGCACGGTGATCGACCGCGATCTCTGATCGACGCATCCCCTCGCCCGCGAGGAGCATCCCAGCCAGGGTTACGCTCCCTTGTATGCACTGGAGACCCATTCCATGAGCCTCGGCATCGGCCAGATCGCACCCAACGCCTCGGGTCAGCTCCCGGACCACTCGACCTTCACCGTGCACGGCGCGCGCGGCCGCACGCTGGTGCTGTTCTTCTATCCCAAGGACTTCACCGGCGGATGCACCCGCGAGGTGTGCAGCTTCCGCGACGCCTTCGGCGAGCTCTCCGGCGAGGGCGGCGCCCGGGTCGTCGGGGTGAGCCGCGACGACGTCGAGACCCACAAGCGCTTCATCGCCGCGCACGGGCTGCAGTACGAGCTCGTGGCCGACCCCGCGGGCGAGATGGCCGAGGCCTTCCAGGTCAAGCGCCTCGGGGGCCTGATCTTCCAGAAGCGGGTCACCTACGTCATCGACGCGGCCGGGGTGATCCGGGGGATCTTCCACCACGAGTTCGCCATCGACTCCCACGTCGAGGACGTGCGCCGCTGCCTCGCCTCGCTGCGCCCGACCGCGTAGGCCCTTGAACTCCGGGCGCGATGCTGCCAACCAAGCGCAGGTGAGCCCCGACGCCCCTCCGAGCGACCTGCGATTCAGCTTCATCATCCCGGCCTACAACCGCGCGGGGATGATCCTCCGGGCGGTGCGCAGCGTGCTCGCCTCCGGGCGCGACGACTACGAGATCATCGTCATCGACGACCGCTCCACCGACGACACCGCGGCCGTGGTGGAGTCTCTCGGCGACCCCCGGGTGCGCGTGCTCCGGCAGCCGGTGAACCGCGGCGTCTGCGCGGCCCGCAACGCCGGCATCGACGTCGCCCGAGGCCGCTGGCTGGTGATGCTCGACAGCGATTTCGAGCTGCTCCCCAACGGCCTCGACCTCCTCGCCGCGCGCTGCGACGCCGCCCCCGACGACGTGGGCAACGTCGCCACGGTGTGCCGCTGGGACAACGGCCCCGACACCCCCATCCCCACGCCGACGGCGTCCGCCGTGCTCGACCTCCCGGCCTACCTGCGCTTCGTCTCCACGCTCACCGTGAGCGAGTGGTTCAACTGCTACCGCCGAGAGGTCTTCGCCACGGTGCGCTTCCCCGGGGGCCGCGCCTACGAGGCGAGCTTCCACCTCGCCGCCGCGGCGCGCTGGCGCTTCTGGATGTGCACCGACCGGGTGGTGCTGATCCACACCGACGCCAGCAACCGCATCACCGCCTCGGCCCCTCGCGCCCTCGCCCGTCGGCAGCTCCGAGACGCCGCCGACGGCGCGGGCGACGCCGACTCGGTGGTGAGAGCGTGGGCGCCGCAGCTACGGCAGCACGCCCCTGCGGTGCTCACCCACTACGAGAGCAAGCAGGTGATGCAGCACCTGCTCGCGGGCCACCGGCTCGAGGCCCTCGACACCTTCCTCCGCGGCAGCCCCTCGCTCCGTCGCTCTCCCCGCCTCGCGGCCTTCGTGGCGCTCGGGCTCATCGGGCCGGAGGCCCTGGCCTACGCGCAGTCGTACGTGTCCGACCTGCTGCGCAGCCGCCGCGAGGGCTGAGACCCGCGCGACGACCGTCTGGCGACGCGGCATCGCGTGGGTTTACCCTGCGGCGCGCTCCGCTTCCCCGGTAGAGGGGTGTGAGGCGTCCGTCCAAAGGAGCCCTGCGATGAAGTTGCCGGTGTTGCTGTTCCTCTCGATCGCCAGCGCGTCTGGCGTCGTCGCGTGCAAGCGTCGCAGCGAGCCCGCGCCCCCTCCTCCTCCCGCGGTCGCGCCGACGCCCGCTCCCGCCGCGGCCCCGCCGGCCGCCGAGCCCGCCCCGGCTCCCGCCCCTGCGCCGGGCGCCGTCGAGAGCAGCGTCCGCACCCCGGCGCCTGCGCGCGCCACGGGCTGCCCCGCCTCGCTCCCCAACGCCGCCCTCGGGGCCGGGACCATCCACAACAACGTCGTCGCCGGCAACGAGACCTGGACCCTCGAGGACTCCCCCCACCGTCTCCCCGAGGGCGTGACCATTGGCAACGGCGCGACGCTCTCCGTGGCCCCCTGCGCCGTGGTGCTCACGAGCCACGGCTACGCGATCCACGTCGACGAGGGCGGGACCCTCCTCGCGGCTGGCGATCCGCAGCGCCCGATCCGCTTCGGCTCCGACAACCCCACCCCCCAGGCCGGCGACTGGAGCGGCATCTGGATCGACGACCTCGCCCGCCGCACGACCCGCATCGCCACGGCGATCATCGAGCACGCGGGCGGCGAAGGCGACATCGACCGCGCCGCCGGGCTGGTGAACGAGCTCGCGGGCCTCGACGTGCAGCACGTCACCCTGCGCGCCAACCGGGGCTTCGGGATCAGCGTCCAGTCGGGCGGCTCCTTCGCGCCCACCGCCACGGGCATCACCGTGACGGGCACCATCGCGGCCAACGCGGCGCGCACCGGGGCGGTGCAGTTCATCCAGCCCGAGCACGTCCACACGCTCCCGTCGGGCACCTACACGGGCAACGCGATCGACGAGGTGCTCATCGTCAACGGAGGCACCGGCGACGGCTCGGCGATTCGCCAGAGCGGCGTGTGGCGCAACCCGGGCGTGCCCTACCACATCAACGAGAACGTCGAGCTCGCGGTGGAGGGGCCCACCGGCCCAGTGCTCACCATCGCTCCGGGCAACACCCTGCGCTTCGGCCGCGGCTCGCAGTTCACCGTCGGCTGGCACGCCGAGGGCGGCCTGGTGATGGACGGCGGCAGCGAGGCCGGGCGCATCACCCTCACCTCCGCCGGGCAGGACACCTCCCCCGCCCAGTGGATCGGCATCAGCTTCGGCGAGCGCTTCAACCGCTCCGGGTCGAAGCTCAACTTCGTGACCATCCGCAACGCGGGCGCCGAGTCGCAGGTCGGCCCCTGCCACACCGCCACGCAGACCACCAACCAGGCCGCGATCTACCTGCTTGCCGCGCCGCCCCCGACCTTCATCGCGCACACCACCTTCGCCAACGCCGGACCTGGCGCCGCGGGCATCGCGCGCAACTTCGTCGGCGCCGTCGACTTCGCCGCGCCCGCCCTGGGCAACGACTTCTCCTCCCTCGGCTCTCCCTGCCGCCAGAGCCCTGCCCAGACCGCCGGGCAGAACTGCCCCGAGCCCGAGTCCGCGCGCTGCAACTGAGCTCCCGCGTGTCCCCCACCGTCGACCAGCTCAAGACCTTCCTCACCATCGCCGAGACGCTCAGCTTCCGCTCCGCCGCGAGGGCGCTGGTGGTGGCTCCGGCGGTGGTGAGCGAGCGGGTGCGGCAGCTCGAGGCCGTGCTGGGGGCGCCGCTCTTCCGCCGCACCACGCGCTCGGTGGCGCTCACCCCGCAGGGCCAGGCGCTCATCCCCTACGCGCGCCGCGCCGTCGAGGCGATGCTCGACTGCGCCCACGCCGCGGGCGAGCGCCTCCCGGCCCCCCGCGCGGAGCTCACCCTCGGGGTCGAGGCCGAGGCCGCCGCCCGCTGGATCGCCCCGCTGCTCTCCCGCTGGGCTCGCCTCCGCCCGGACCTCACGGTGCACCTCCACGTGGCCGACCACGACGCCCTCCACGCGTCGCTCGTCCGCCAGCAGATCGACGCCGCGGTGCTGGGCCCCACCCTGCGCGACCCTCGCCTCCTCGCGGTGCCGCTGGTGGGCCTCTCCTGGCGCATGGTGGCCGCCCCCTCGCTGCTTCACCGCCACGCCCTGCGCGTCGCCGACGACGCCGCCTCGCTCACCCTGCTCGACCGCTCCACCGCCCTGCCCTGCCTGCGCCCCTGGCTCGACGCCGCGCCCGCCCGGCTGCGCGAGGTCCGCTTCGGCCGGGTGCTCCACCTCGGGAGCCTCGCGGCCATCGAGCGCGTGGCCCTGGAGGGCGGCGGCGTGGCGGTGCTGCCCTCGCCGATGGTCGCCCGGCACCTGGAGGCGGGCGCGCTGAAGGCCGTCTTCGCCGCGGTGCAGCCCTCGACCGCGCAGCACTTCGCCGCGCGCCTCGACGACCCCCGGCGCCCCCTTCACGAGGCCCTCTCGGCGCTGCTGAGGGAGTCCCCGTGGACGGGCTGAGTCAGCCCAGCAGCCCCCGCCAGACCAGCATCCGCAGGTCGGTCATCTCGGCGATGGCGGAGCGAACCCCCTCCCTGCCCTGGCCGGAGTCCTTCACGCCGCCGTAGGGCATCGCGTCGACGCGGAAGGTCGGCCCGTCGTCGAGCACCACGGCGCCCACCTCCAGTCGCTGGAAGGCCTTGGCGACCAGGGTGATGTCTCGGGTGAAGAGCCCCGCCTGGAGCCCGTGCCGGCTGGCGTTGACCGCGTCGATCATCGCGTCGGCGTCGCGCCACGGGTGGAGCGTGACCGCCGGGCCGAAGAGCTCCTCGTCGCAGAGCTTCATCCCCGGCGTGGCGTCGGCGATCACCGCGGGCGCGATGCGGGAGCCGTCCTGCGCTCCACCCACCAGCACCCTTGCTCCTGCGGCGACGGCCTCGTCGATCCACCGCCTCACCCGGTCGGCGGCCTTGCGGTCGATGAGCGCGCTGCAGAGCGCCTTCGGATCGAGCGGGTCGCGCACCGTGAGCGCCGCCACCCTCTCGCAGAGCCTTCGGGTGAACTCCTCCGCGATGGACTCATGGAGGAAGAGCCGCTGGGCCTTGATGCACACCTGCCCCGAATATCCGTAGGCCCCGGCGATGGCGCGCTCGAGGGCGCGGTCGAGGTCGGCGTCGGCGGCGACGATGAGCGCGGCGTTGCCACCGAGCTCGAGCACCGCCCTCTTGCGCGGGGCGATCGCCCGCAGGTGCCACCCCACCGGAGCGCTGCCGGTGAAGGACAGCACCCCGAGGCGCGGGTCTCGCACCAGCGTCTCGGCCACGCCCACCTCGCAGGGGACCACCGAGAGCATCGCCCCGGGGACGCCCGCCCCGGCGCAGGCCTCGGCCACGACCCGGGCGAGCAGGGCGGCGGTGAGCGGCGCCTGCGGGGCGGGCTTGAGCACCACCGGGGCGCCGACGGCGAAGGCGGGAGAGAGCTTGTGGGCCACCAGGTTGATCGGGAAGTTGAAGGGCGTGATGGCGAGCACCGGGGCGATGGCCACGCGGCGGGTGACGGCCCCGACGGTGGCGCCCGCGGGCGTCTGATCGAGGGGGAGCATCTCGCCTGCGACGCGGGTGGCCTCCTCGGCGCCGAGGCGGAAGGTCTGCACGGCGCGGTCGACCTCGGCGAGGGCGAGGGCGATGGGCTTGGCGACCTCGCGGGCGATGACCCCGGCGAACTCCTCGCGGCGGGCCTCGAGGGCGCGGGAGACGGCGGAGCAGAGCGCCGAGCGCTGGTAGCCCGGGAGGCGGGAGGTGACCGGGAAGGCCTCCGCCGCGAGACGGACGGCCTCCGCCGCGGTGGCCTCGTCGGCGAGGGAGACGCGCCCGAGGAGGGCGCCGTCCCAGGGGGCGCGCACCTCGGCGTGGAGAGGGCTGTCGAGGGGATGGCCTGCGAGCGAGATGGGAGCGTCCACGATGGGGAGTTAGGTGGAGCCTCCCGGGGCCGGATGCAATCTCTCAGTCGGGGTGCAGCGCCGCGGCGATCTGCCGGGCCGCCTCGGTGACGCGCGGACCCGGCCGGAGGAACATCGGGTCGCTCAGCGTGGTGACCCGGTGGTTGCGGACGGCGGGCAGGTCGACGCCGTCGAGCTCACCCTGGAGCTGCGCCCCGTCGGCGTGACCGGTGAGGTCGAGGATGGCCTCCGGGGCGAGCGCGGCGAGAGACTCCCTGGGAATCGTCGGGTAGCGGCCGCCCGCGGTGACCACGTTGGCGCCGCCGGAGAGGGTGAGCACCTCGTCGATCCACGATCCCGGCCCGGCGACGACGAGGGGGCGACGACCGAGCACGACGAGGGTCCTGGGGCGGGGTCGGCCGGCGACGCGCGCCCTCACGGCGTCGAGCTCGCTCGCGATGCGGCGGCGCAGCGCGGCGGCCTCTGGAGCGCGGCGCAGCAGCCTCCCGAAGAGGTCGACCCCGGAGAGCACCTCCTCGATGGACTCCACCCTCGGCACCACCACCCGGATGCCGAGCGAGCGCAGCCGTCGCAGCGCCGTGAGGTCCGTGGGCCCCTCGACGCCGACGATGGCGTCGGGCCGCAGCGCGGCGATGCCCTCGAAGGAGGGGTTGGTCATGCCCCCGATGCGAGGGAGTCGGGTCACCTCCGGGGGGAAGTCGTCGTAGGTCGAGACCCCGACCACGCGATCGCCCGCGCCGAGGGCGAAGACCAGCTCCGTGGCGCTCGGCACGAGGCACACCACCCGCTGCGGCGCCGGGGCCCGATCGTCCACCGCGGTGAACGACTCGGGCAGCGCGGCCCGCGAGGGGTCCCTCCCCCGGCAGCCCGAGGCGGCGAGGAGGAGCGAGAGCGAGAGGGCGGCCCCGTGGAGCTTCGTCACCGGCGCTCCAGCAGCCCGTCGATGCGCTGACGAAACTCCGAGAGCGGCCGCGCCCCGGACATGAAGTGTCCGTTGATGAAGAAGGCCGGCGTGCCCATCCGCAGCCTCGTCGCGGCGGCGGCGGCGACGTCGGCGTCGATGACCGCGCGGTGCCGATGGTCCTCGAGGGCGGCGCGCAGCCGGGCCCGGTCGGCGCCCGCCTCGACGGCGAGTCGCTCGATCACCGTGGGGCTCAGCGCCTCCTCGCGAGACTGCAGGGCGAAGAGCAGGTCGTGCATCTCCCAGAAGGCCTCCGGGCCCCGCTGGGCGAGCACCTCGCGCGCCGCCTCGGCGGCCGCGAGCGCGTGGGCGTGGCGGGGCAGCGGCAGGTCGCGCCAGACGATGCGCAGCCGGTCGCCGTAGTGGGCGCGGAGCGCGTCGAGGGTCGGGCGCACCCGGGCGCAGTAGGGGCACTCGAAGTCGCTGAAGACCTGGAGCACCACCGGGGCGCTCGCCTCGCCCCGGGAGGGCGCCGTCGCGGGGACGGGCAGCTCGTGCACCCCTGCCCAGGGGTCGACGGTGGCGCGGCCCTCGCTGGCGGGCTCGGGGAGCGCGACCGGGTGGCTCACCATGTCCGCGTAGACCCTCGACCGGTCGGGCATCGCCTCGGCCCGTGCGAGGATCAACCGCGCGGCGGACTCGAAGACCTCGAAGGGCTGCAGCCCCACCACGGGGCTCCCGTTGAGGACGAAGGCGGGCGTGCCGTCGAGGCCGAGGCGCTCGGCGAGCGCGGCGTCGCCGTCCACGGCCGCGCGCCAGGTGCCCTCGTCGAGCGCCTGCTCGAAGCGGGCGGCGTCGACGCCCACGGCGCGCGCGTCTCGCAGCAGGCTCTCCCGGGAGAGCTCGGACTGATGGGCGAAGAGCAGGTCGTGGTAGCGCCAGAAGGCCTCGTCGCCGGCCTGGGCGCGCACCTCCATCGCGGCCTCGGCGGCCTGGTGCGCCATCGGGTGACGGAGCAGCGGGAGGTTGCGCCAGACCACGCGCACCGAGCGGGGGAAGAGCGCCCGAAGGTCGTTCACGACGAGGCGGGCGCGCGCGCAGTAGGGGCACTGGAAGTCGCTGAAGACGACCACCGTGAGCGGCGCGTCGGCGGGGCCGAGGCGAGGCGCGTCGGCGGTGGGGAGGCGCTCGCTGTCGACCAGCGCGGCGACCGCCGCGGAGGGCGGGACGACGGGCGAAGGGCAGCGCGAGGGCGGGGCGTAGCGGCCGGCGCAGGCGGCGACGAGGGAGAGCGCGGCGAGGGGGAGGTGGCGTCTCATGCGAGGTGTCCGGTGGGCGCTCGGGATGCACGCGGCGTGGTCGGCGGTCAATGACCCGCTTCGGGAGCTCCGCGCCGGAGAGGCCGAAAACGACTGGAATCTGGTGGAATTGCCTCTGCCGGAGAGAGCGCGGAGGGGAGCGCCGCGCTCGTAGATTCCTATGCCTATCGCTGACGAACGACTGTATTCTGCGGCGGCCTGATGAGCGTGTAGCTGATGGGAGCCGCTTGGTTTCCGATCAACGTCAGCGCGGACGAAACAACCGATCGCTGCGGCCCTCGAAGGAGGGCCGGACGGTCACCATCAATGAGGGCGACGGGATGAGCAGAGGATCGAACCCGGTAGGGAAGAGCACCGCGAAGTTCGCGGGCGTGGTAGCCGCAATCGCGGCGGTATTGAGTGCCGCACCCGACGCTGACGCGCAGGTGATCTCGCGCTTCGCCCTTCGGTTGGAGGGCGGCGTCGGCACGATGCTCGCCGAGCACCAGCGAACGGCGACCACCGCAGGCGGCCTTGGCTACGACGGCCTCGGCATCCAAGGCACCGTGCGCCTCGGGTTCACCATTGTCGGACCGCTGGTGCTCCAGGCCAGCCTCGCCAACTGGTGGTTTCCGACGACCGGCGACACCGGCCGCGTGCTGGCGCCGATGGGCGGTCTGCGCATCGAGCCGCGCATCGGCACCGTGGGTCGGCTCTTCGTCGACGGCAACGTCGGCTGGGCCTTCACGGGCAACGACGAGCGCCTGACCTTCGACGCCGGCCTCGGCTTCGAGTTCGCGGCCACCCCCTGGCTCGGCATCGGCCCGGCGCTCCGCGTCGGGATGGTGTTCCAGGACAGCACCGACGCGCTCGGTCAGGTCATCAACGCCCCCAACGACTCCAACGCCCTCTTCTGGAGCGGCGGGCTCTCGCTCACGCTCCGCGTCCCCGAGGACGAGGTCGCCGCGGTGCGAGACACCGACAACGACGGCGTGATGGACCCCGACGACCAGTGCGTCGACACCCCGCAGGGCGACCACCCCGACCCCTCGCGCCGCGGCTGCCCCATCGCCGACACCGACGGCGACGGCGTCTATGACAACGAAGACCTCTGCGTGAACGAGCCCGCGGGCGCGGCGCCCGATCCGGCCCGCCGCGGATGTCCGACCAGCGACCGCGACGCCGACGGCGTGCCCGACGCGGAAGACCAGTGTCCGACCGAGCCGCAGGGCGCCTCGCCCGACCCGTCGCGCCGCGGCTGCCCCCGCGCCGACACCGACCACGACGGCGTGTTCGACGACGAAGACCAGTGCGTCAACGAGCCGGCCGGCGCCCGCCCGAGCACCACCCGCCGCGGCTGCCCGGCCCCGGACGCCGACCACGACGGCATCATCGACCAGCCGGAAGGTCCCGATCGCTGCCCGACGCAGCCCGAGACCTTCAACGGCCGCGACGACGAGGACGGCTGCCCCGATGGCGAGTCGCTCGCCGTGACCGAGGGCAACTCGATCCGCATCCTGCAGCAGGTGAACTTCCGCACCGACAGCGACCAGATCGTCGGCCGCCAGAGCTTCCAGGTGCTCGACTCGGTCATCTCGATCCTCCGCGCGATGTCCAACCTCCGGGTCGACGTCCAGGGTCACACCGACGACCGCGGCGACGCGACGCACAACCTCGACCTCTCCAACCGCCGCGCGCTCTCCGTGCGCCGCTACCTGGTCGAGCACGGCATCACCGAAGACCGGCTCGAGGGCCACGGCTTCGGCCCCAACTGCCCGCTCATCCCGGGCAGCTCCCGCGCCGCGCGCTCCGCCAACCGGCGCGTGCAGTTCGTCATCGTGACCGCCGAGACCCCCGCGGGCAACTGCGCCAACGCGGCCCCGGCCGGCTCCGGCCCGGCCGCGATCGGCATCTCCGCCCCGGTCGAGGAGGCCCCCGCGGGTCGTCACGGCGGCCGCCGTCACCGCCGCCGCCACCACTGATCGGTAGCGACGCGGTCCCTGCGACCTGAACGAAGGCCCCGGTGGAGAATCATCCACCGGGGCCTTCTTCATTTCACGGAGCGGCTCCTGCCCGCGAGGGTCGGTCTCCCCCCGCGGCGGGGGGAGAGGCTCAGGCCCAGCAGCGGAGGAGGTAGTCGGCGAGGCGGACGCGCTGGGCGCGGGAGAGGCCGATGAAGCGCATCCCGCAGCCGCGGTCGCGGTGGGCGCCGGTCACCTCGGCCTCGATGCGCAGCGCGGCCTCGCGGTCGGGCAGCCGAAGCTCCAGCATCAGCCGGGTGCCGGTGGGGTGCGGCACCCCCCGGTCGAGGCGCAGCCCGCCCAGCGAGAGGTCCAGCGCGCGGTGCGCCGCCGAGCCGGAGTCGCCCTCGGCGTCCACCCACAGCTCGACGTCGGTGCGCTCATTGTTCCGGCGATCGAGGTCGAGGCACATCGTCTCCATGGCTCGTGTCTCCTTCAGCGCGAGGCCGTGCGTCGCTCGGGTGCGGGGGTGCCGAAGAGGCCAGGGTCGCCGGCGATCACGGTCTCGCCGCGCAGCCGCCACGAGCCCGAGCGGCTCTCCCACTGCTCCTCCACCAGGCTCTGCTTGACGTCCGTCGAGTCGCCCGCGTGCACCCACGCCACCCGCAGCCTCGCGGTGCCGCGCTCGGAGCTCGAACGGAGGCTCTCGACCTCCACGTCGATCACCTGCACCGAGACGCCCCAGCCGCGGTGGTGGGCCTGGAAGGCCGCGCGCATGTCCGTGTCGACGGCGGTCTCCGCCGCCGGCAGCCGACCCCAGCGCAGGTCGTCGTGGAAGACCGCCGCGGTCTCGTCCAGGGTCTGGCGCATCGAGGTCGCGCACCCCAGCGGCGCCGACGTTAGCCATCCCGCGCACACCAGGGCTCCGAGCACTCGCATGCACGGCGCCCTAGCACCCTCGATTCAGCGGACGGAAATTTCCTGCGCGCTTGACCCCGGCGCGGCGGTCGCACGGGTCACCTCGTCGAGGGCGCGCACCTCCAGCTCCAGCGACTCGCTCGCGAGCTCGACCTCCGCGAGGCGCGGGTCGGCCACCCTCACGCTGCTCGCGAGGTGCGCGTCGAGCCGCTCGTGGGCTCGGGTGAGCGCAGCGACATGGGATTCCACCCTCGCGGTCATCCACCCCGGGGCGACGCCCCGCAGCCGGGCCGCGGCGAGGTCGCGCCCCAGCTCCGCCAGGGAGGTCCAGGCCCGCTCGACGCGCGCCGAGGTCTCCGCGTCCACGCGCTGCGAGACCTCCGCGAGCGCGGCGCGGCGGCGCAGGTCGAGCGCCCGAGAGAGGGCCTCGTCCACCGGCTCTCGCCCCGGCAGCACCGCCCAGCGGAGGGCCGTCGCGACCGGATCATCGACCGCGACCAGCGCCCCGACGGAGGCGAGCAGCCCCGCCACCAGCACCGCCGCGAGGCGCACCGGCGCGGAGGGGTCGGCCCCGTAGCGCGACGAGGTCCACGCCCCGAGCGCGCCGCCGAGCAGCGAGAGCGCGACGATCGCGTAGCGGGAGCGGGCGTCCGGGGCGCGCGCTGCCCTCGCCGACCAGACCCCCGCGCACCAGAGCGCCCCCGCGAGCACCGGATGCCCGTCGCCGATCGCCGCGTGGAGCAGCGCCGCGAGCGAGCCCGCGATCAGCGCGAGGGCCCCGTAGCGCTCGTCGACCAGCGCGGCGATCGCGCAGGAGGCGAGCACCGCGAGGAGGCCCGTCCAGGTCCCTGTCAGGAGGGCCGCGCCGCAGAGCGCAGCCCCCAACACCAGCACTCGCAGCATCGGCACCATCGGGTGGTCTCCTCTCGTCTCGCGCTCAGTACCCGGAGCCGCTGCGCATCGCGCGACGGTGCAGCGCGTTGGACCCGAGCCCGTAGGCCCGCCCCTCGTCGCTGCTCGCGCTCATCTGGTTGAAGTTGGTCCCGTCGGAGTTGTAGCGGGCGATCTGCGCCGCGCGGGCGGGCGACGGGGCCGCGGCCTGCAGCGCCTGGAGCGCGACGACGTTGCTGCGCGCGATGCTCTCCGCCTCGGCCCCGCGGCCGCTGCGCCATGCCTCCACGGCGTCCTGCTGGCGGGCGGCGAGGGCGACGGACTGCGCGTCCGCGAAGACCGCCGCGTCGCGGGAGGCGAGGGCCGCGGCGGGGTCGTCGACCACCGCGAGGGGCAGCGCCTGCACCGAGAGCCGGACGTCCCGCCGATCGGGCACGGCCCTCCACGCGAGGCTCATCCCGAGGGCGCCCGCGGAGGCCGCGTCGGGGCCGCGCGAGGGGTCGACCACGAGGTCGAGCACCACCCGGCGGTGCTCCCCGGCGGACATGGCGCCGATCGGGAGCCGGAGGTGCGCGCCGCGGGAATCGGGCTCGACGCCGTAGGCGCGGTGGAGGCGCCAGCCGTCGGGCAGGTCGAGGTCGAGCGTGGCCCGGTCGACGTTGGTGCGCTCGGCCGCGTCGAGCTCCCTCCCCAGGAAGGCCCGGAGCTGCATCCCGTCGCGGAGGAACTCGTAGTTCCCCCGGCCCGCGTCCGCGACCCGGCTCATGTAGGCGTCGTCGTAGTCGGCGCCGACGCCGAGGGAGGAGAGGGTCACGCCGCGGTCGGCGCGCAGCCGCACCCCGCCGGCGACGCGGTCGAGGCTCTGGCCCGACCCGTCGCGGCCGTCGGAGACCAGCACCACGCGGCGCACGAGGTCGTCGCTCCCATCGCCGAGCGCGGCGGCGCCGGCCTCGAGCCCGGCGGGGATGTTGGTGCCCGAGATGGTCTCGAGCGTCGGCACCACGGACTCCAGCCGGGAGCGCACCGCGCCGACCCGCGCGAGGGGCTGCACCACGCTGGCCGAGTCGCTGTAGGTCACGAGCGCGACGCGGTCGTCGTCGCGCATGGCGGAGAGGGTGTCGAGCACCGCGCGGCGGGCCTGGACGATCTTCTCCCCGGCCATCGACCCGGAGACGTCGACCACCAGGGCGAGGGCGATGGGGGCGCGGCGGGCCTCGTCGGCGCGGCGGTCGGCGTCGAGGTCGACGACGGCGAAGACGTGCCCCGGAGCGCGGCGGTCGACGGAGCCCTGGGAGAGCGCGACGCGGGCCGTGAGCTGCGGGCCGGTGACGGTGCGCCGGGGGGCCCGGGAGAGGCCGTCGCGCGAGGGCGGGGCGGCGGTCACGGCGACCGGGGCGGTGACGCCCGGGGTCGGCGCGCGGAGCAGCACGACGCCCCCCGCCGCGAGCGCGACGCACCCGGCGGCGACGGCGTGGAGCGAACGACGATCGAACACGAGGCGACGCAGTGGACTCATGGAAACCTCCCTCGGGGCTGTGTCGGCTCCTGACGCGCGAGGCGCCTCGCGGGTCTGCGATGCGTCGGAGAAAAACGTCTCTCGCAGCGGGTGTGGTTCGCTCTTTACCCGCGGCGCGGGCTGTGACATTCCATGTCCGCCATGCCGCGTCGCCCTTCCCCCGGCCGCCCCTCCGGCCAGTACACCCAGGCGGTTCGGCTCTTCCAGCTGCACCAGCTCTTGGAGACCAACGTGGAGGGCGTGCGCATCGAGGAGATCGCGCGCGACCTCGGGGTCACTCCGCGCTCGATCCGTCGAGACCTGAAGGCGCTCGAGGCCGCGGGCATCGAGCTCGAGGCGGTCGACGTGGCGGGCGAGCGTCGGGTGCGCGTGGTGCGCGCGGGCAAAGCCACCGACCCGGTGCGGCTCACGCGCTACCAGCGCTACTCGCTCGCGGCGGTGCGTCGGATGTTCGACGTGTTCACGGGCACGCCGCTGCACGACGACTTCTCGCAGCTCTTCGCGAAGCTCTCACCCCCGGGCGACGAGGAGGGGGCGATGGCCGACCGCTTCCACTACATCCCCGAGGCGCCGCGCAACTACCGCAAGCTCAAAGACCAGGTCTACGAGGTCTACGACGGCATCCTTCGGACGCTGACGCTGCAGTTCCACTACGAGGGCGGCACGACGACGGGGCTCCGCAAGGTCGAGCCCTACGCGCTGGTGCTCTACCAGAACCGCCTCTACGTGGTCGGGCGCGACGTGCAGAAGGACGCCGACCGCACCTTCGCCATCGACCTGATGAAGCGGGTGCGGGCGCTCCCCGCGGCGCCCTTCAAGCGCAACCCGGAGTTCAACGTCCAGCGGCTCTTCGAGGGCGCCTTCGGCATCTACGGCGGCGGCGCCGAGCGGCAGCACGTGGTGGTCGATTTCGACGCCCGCGTGGCCCAGTACATCGAGCCCAGGGAGTGGCACCCTACGCAGAAGACCTCGCGGCTGCCGGGCGGCGAGCTGCGCATCGAGTTCGACGCGACGGGGCTCACCGAGGTCGTGGGCTGGGTGCTGCGCTGGGGATCGGCGGCGGTGGTGCGGGAGCCCGACGAGCTCAAGAAGCGGGTGCGAGACGAGCTCGCCAGGGGCCTCGAGCGCTACGGCGGCGGCGACGCGGCGGGCTGAGGCGAGGGCTCCGGCAGCGGCGCGTGGGAGCGCGACGCCGAGAGCATCCAGAGCCCGAGCGCGAAGGTCGCGATGCAGGCCCACTGCGCGGGGGTGAGGCCGCCGTAGCGGGGGTCGCTCTCCGGGCCGAGGTCCGTCGCGCGGAGGAAGTCGAGCGGGAAGCGGATCATCGGGTAGACCACCGCGAGCGCGCCGGTGACCATGCCGGGGCGGCGGGTGCGGCGCGCGACGATCACCACGAGGGCGATGAGCAGCGGGGTGAGCGCGAACTCGATGAGCCCGAGGTCGAAGCGGGTTCCGCCGGGGAAGCGCACGCCGAGGGGGGAGTCGGTGAGGCGCCCGGGGTGGTCGTGCACGACGGCGCAGCCCATGCGGCCGAAGAGCCAGCCGAAGGGGAAGGCGTAGGTCGCGAGGTCGGTGAAGACCCATGGGTCGAGCTTGTGGATGCGGATGTAGACGAGCCCCGCGACGACCCCGCCGGTGATGCCCCCGAAGGAGGAGAGCCCGTGGTGGAGCATGAACAGCTCCCACGGGTCACGGCGCAGCACCTCCGGGTGATAGAAGATCGCGTCGAGCATGTGGCCCGCGAGGAAGCCGCCGGTGAAGACCACCAGCACGAAGCGGTCGACGAGGCCGACCGAGGCGAGGCCGAGGGATCGGGCGCGGCGAACCGTCATGTGGTGGCCGAGCAGGACGCCCAGCGCCACCAGCAGCCCGAAGGTGTGGAAGGTCACACCGAAGATCTTGAACTCCGACATCTCGATGGCAGGGATCACAGGCCCGCGGACATAGCGCGAAGCGCCCGTCGTGTCAGATGGTCCCCGGGGCCGCATCCAGACCCGCGGCGTCCCTCACTCGTAGCCCCCGTCGCGGCGCAGCGTGACCGCCACCATCCCCTCGCGATCGGTGCGCCTCAACGGAACGCCCCTCCGAGCGAAGCGCTCCACCACCACCGGGTGCGGGTGGTTGAAGGGCGACGGGTGCCCGCTCGACACCAGCGCCACCTGCGGCCTCAGCGCCCCCAGGAAGGCCTCCGTCGACGAGGTGCGGCTCCCGTGGTGGCCCACCTTGAGCAGCGTCACGGGCGCGAGCCGAGAGAGCAGCGCCCGCTCGCCCGCCGCTTCGAGGTCGCCCGGCAGCAGCGCGCTCGCCCTCCCGTGGTCGAGCCGCAGCACCAGCGAGGCGTCGTTGGGCGCCACCTCAGGGTTCATCGTGGGGCACGGCGCCAGCACCGTGACCGTCACGGCCCCCATCGGGTGGGCGCCGCACAGCGCCGCCGCCTCCCGTCGCAGCGCCCCACGTCGCACCGCCGCGGTCACCGCCTCGCGATAGAAGCCGCCCATCGCCAGCGCCCCGCCCTGCCCCGTCTCCCAGAACTCCCTCACGGTCACCCCCTCGAAGACCGCCCTCAGCCCGCCTCCGTGGTCGGGGTGCGGGTGCGTGAGGGCCACCACCGCGAGCTCCGTGCGCCGCGTCGCCCGTAGCCACGGCACCACCACCGTCGCCCCGGGATCAGCCTCCCCGTGCAGCGCCCCTCCCGCGTCGATGAGCATCGAGCGCCCGTCGGGAAGGTCCACCACGATGGCGTCGCCCTGCCCCACGTCGAGCGCCGTCACCCGAAGCTCTCCGTGCGCCGACTGCTCGCTCCGCAGCCTCGCCTCCATGGTCGCGATCGCCGCCGCGGCCGCCACGACCACCGCAGCGCGCGCCCTCCAGCGCAGCGTCGCGAAGGCCACCAGCGCCGCCGTCGCCACCGCCGCCTGACCCGCGGTCGGGGTGGTCCACGCGGTCGACGCGAGCGGAACCCTTTGCGCCCACGCCGCCAGCGAGAAGAGCGCCGAGAGCGAGTGTCCGGTCACCCACGCGAGGGGCGACGCCAGCGTGGGGGAGAGCATCGCCACCACCGCGGTCGCCAGCGAGAGCGGCAGCGCCACCAGCTCGGCCAGCGGCGCGGCCACCAGGTTGGCGAGCGTGGCCAGCGCGGGCGCCCGACCGAAGCGCAGCGCCAGCAGCGGGCTCACCGCGAGGCCCACCCGCACCGTCGCCCGCAGCGCCCCGAGCGCCCAGGCCAGCGCGATCTTACTCCATTGTGTAATCTTCGGCGCGGCCTCGACGTCGGCGCGGGCCACCAGGGCCGCGGTCGCGACGGCCGAGAGCTGCAGCCCCAGGTCGTGGGTGAGCGCGGGCTCGAGCAGCGCCATCGAGAGCACCGTCAGCGCCAGCACGTCGAGGGCCCTGGCGCGCCTTCCCCAGAGCGAGAGCAGCGCCACGGCGACGCCCGACACCAGCGCCCTCACCGACGCGGGCGACTCCCCCGTCATCATCACGAAGAAGCCCGCCAGCGGCAGCGGCAGCACCCTCGCGCAGCGCCAGCCGAGGCCCCTCGCGGCCAGCCAGCGGAGCCGGTTGCAGAGCCAGAGCACCGCCGCGCCGGTGGCCCGTAGCACCACCGCCACGTGCGCCCCGCTCACCGCCAGCAGGTGCGCGAGCCCGGTCTCGCGGAAGGCCTCCACGGTCGCCTCGTCGAGGCCCCGCTCGTCGCCGAAGAGCAGCGCGACCGCCCTCGCCGCGCCGTCCGCCGGGAGCGATCGTCGCAGCGCCGAGTCCACCGAGCGCCGCGCCCTCCGCGCCTCGCGGCGCAGCAGGTCGAGCGCCCCCGCCTCGCGGCCCGTCACCACGCATCGGGCGGTCTCCAGCCGCCACGCCACGCCGCGACGAAGCGACTGCATCGACGGGTCCTCGATGGGGGGATTGCGCCAGGGGACCACCGGCTTCGCGCTCACGATCGCCGTGATCCGATCGCCCGGCGCGGCCTCGCATCGGCCGATGGGGGCGCGCAGCGAGACCGTCCCCATGGCCTCGGTGGCGACCACGCAGCGCACGATCTCCCCGTGCGCGTCGCAGCCCCGCAGCACCCTCCCCTCGATGGAGAGGGCGACCGGCCTGGGAGGGGCCGTCCACCAGGGCTCCGTCGGCCCTCGCAGCGCTCCCGCGGACGTCGCCGCGAGCAGCACCCCGAGCGACACCGCCCACGCCCGGGGGAGGAGGCACACCAGCGCCAGCGACAGCAGCAGCCCCGCCGCGGCCACCTCGCCAGCGAGGTGAAGCCCGCTGCCCAGCACCCACGCCGCCACCGTCGCCGCCACCATCCACCGCATGGTCCGCGGAGCACTCCACGGCGCGTGCCGCGCGCTCCCCTCGCAGATCTCCGAGGGACGCCCGGCGGCCGCCACCACCGCCGCCATGGCGGCGGACAGAACCCGTGAGGGGGAGCCGCCACGAGTGAAACCCTGCTTGACCTGGGAGACTCTTACCCGTACGTAAGGGTTCAACCCCATCCAAACCCTTACGCATGGGTGAGGTTGTTCGAGGCAGCAATGGCGATCCGGCTCCCCATCGTGAATCCCGAGGTGCTCGTGCCGCCGCCCCCTTCGCGGGGTGACGGGGCGATGCTGCGGGTCGGCGACCTGGCCCAGCGGACCCAGAAGACCGTCCGGGCGCTGCACCTCTACGAAGAGCTCGGGCTGCTCCAGCCGCTCGAGCGCAGCAAAGGGGGGTTTCGTCTCTACAGCGACGACGCGGTGCTGCGGGTGCGCTGGATCTCCCGGCTGCAGGACCTCGGCTTCTCGCTCCCCGACATCCGCGAGCTGGTGTCCGAGTGGGAGCGGGCCGGCAACGCGACCGGCGCGATGGCGAAGATCCGCGACCTCTACCGACAGAAGCTCTCGGACACCGAGCAGCAGCTCCAGCGGCTGCTGCAGCTCCGCGACGAGCTGCGCTCCTCGGTGGCCTACCTCGAGACCTGTGACGAGTGCGAGCCCGAGCGGCTCATCACGTCCTGCCCGCAGTGCGACCTGCACGGGTGCGGGGCGCCGGAGCTGGTGGCGGGCCTCCACGGCCCCCGACACGACTGACGACTACGGAGAGCCAAGACGATGTCCCTCAAGTTTCCGATCTACATGGACAACCACGCGACGACCCCGATGGATCCTCGCGTGCTCGAGGCGATGCTCCCGTACTTCACGGAGCACTTCGGCAACGCCGCGTCTCGCTCGCATAAGTTCGGCTGGGTCGCCGAGGAGGCCGTGGGCTACGCCCGCGAGCAGATCGCCACGCTGATCGGCGCCGAGAAGCCCGAGGAGATCATCTTCACCTCCGGCGCCACGGAGAGCGACAACCTCGCGATCAAGGGCGTCGCGGAGTTCTACCGCGACAAGGGCAACCACATCATCACCACGAAGATCGAGCACAAGGCCGTGCTCGACACGTGCAAGCGCCTGGAGAAGGAGGGCTACGAGGTGACCTACCTCGACGTCGGCCCCGAGGGCGTGGTCTCCGTCGACGACGTGCGCGCGGCCATGACCGACAAGACCATCCTGGTGTCGGTGATGCTCGCCAACAACGAGGTCGGCACCATCCAGCCCCTCAAGGAGATCGGCGCGCTCTGCAAGGAGCGCGGGGTGATCTTCCACACCGACGCGGTGCAGGGCATCGGCAAGACCGAGTTCAACGTGAAGGAGATGGGCGTCGACCTCGCCTCGCTCACCGCGCACAAGATCTACGGCCCGAAGGGCATCGGCGCCCTCTACGTGCGTCGGGCGCGGCCGCGGGTGCGGCTCACCGCGCAGATGGACGGCGGCGGCCACGAGCGCGGCAACCGCTCGGGGACGCTCAACGTCCCTGGCATCGTGGGCTTCGGCAAGGCCTGCGAGATCCTGACGAAGGAGTGGCGCGAGGAGTCGAAGCGGGTGAAGGCCCTGCGCGACCGGCTCAAGGACAAGCTCTTCGCCGAGCTCGACGAGTGCCACATCAACGGCGCCTGGGGCGACGCGCGGCGGCTCCCGAACAACCTCAACGTCTCGTTCTCCTACGTGGAGGGCGAGGGGCTGATGATGGCCATCAAGGACGTGGCCGTGTCGTCGGGCAGCGCGTGCACCAGCTCGTCGCTCGAGCCCTCGTACGTGCTGCGGGCGCTGGGCGTGGAGGAGGAGCTCGCGCACACCAGCATCCGCTTCGGCCTCGGCCGGTTCACCACCGAGGAGGAGGTCGACTACGTGGCGAAGCTGGTGGTGGACAAGGTCAAGAAGCTCCGCGACCTCTCGCCGCTCTACGAGATGGCCAGGGAGGGCGTGAACCTCAAGGACATCGTCTGGGCGGCGCACTGATCTCGCGGCGGATCTTCAACGGACAACGGTAGAAGGAATACGGTCATGGCATACAGCGAGAAGGTCATCGAGCACGCGGAGAACCCCCGCAACGTCGGCACCCTGGACAAGGAAGACCCCAACGTGGGCACTGGCCTCGTGGGCGCTCCGGCGTGCGGCGACGTGATGCGGCTGCAGATCAAGGTGAGCGACGCCGGGGTGATCGAGGACGCGAAGTTCAAGACCTTCGGCTGCGGGTCGGCCATCGCGAGCTCTTCGCTGGCCACCGAGTGGCTGAAGGGCCGCACGCTCGACGAGGCCTCGGAGATCCGCAACACGGACATCGTGAAGGAGCTCAACCTTCCGCCGGTGAAGATCCACTGCTCGGTGCTGGCCGAGGACGCGATCAAGAGCGCCATCGAGGACTTCCGCAAGAAGCAGTCGGCGAAGCGCGGCGCGTAGGCAAAGGAGAGGAGAGGAGGAGAACGATGGTGACGGAGCTGGCAGTGCAGGTGACCCCGAAGGCGGTGGAGAAGGCCAAGGAGGCGCTCGCGAAGCGCGGCACCCCCGAGGCGCTGCTCCGGCTCGGCGTGCGGGGCGGCGGGTGCTCGGGCTTCTCCTACGTGATCGAGTTCGCCGACAAGCAGGGCACCCGAGACCAGGTGTTCGACTTCGACGGGCTGCGCGTGGTGGTCGACCCCAAGTCCCTGGTCTTCCTCAACGGCACCACCCTCGACTACGAGGTGAAGCTGATGCAGCACGGGTTCAAGTTCGTGAACCCGCAGGAGGCCACCGGCTGCGGCTGCGGCGAGAGCTTCGGCGTCTGATCGCTCCCCCTTAGCCCTCCCTCCCCCTCTCACCCTCTCATCGACGGGCCACCATGACCGACCCCTTCGAGCTCCTTGGCGTCGAGCGCCGCTTCTCCCTCGACCGGGCGGCGCTCGAGCAGCGCCACCGTGACCTCTCCCGAACGCTCCACCCCGACCGCTACGTGCAGAGCCCTGCCGGCGAGCGCCGCATGGCCCTCGAGCGCGCCGTAGCCGTCAACGAGGCCTTCCGCGCCCTGCGCGACCCGCTCTCCCGCGCCGAGGCGCTGCTCTCCGCGCACGGCCTCGCGGTGGGCGACGCCGACCGGCCCTCGCAGTCGCTGCTGATGGAGGTGATGGAGCTGCGAGAGTCCCTCGACGAGGCCCGGCGCTCGCCCGACAAGGTCGCCGCGCTGCTCGCCCAGGTGCGCGCCCGATCGGGCTCCGAGGAGGCGTTCCTCGCGTCGGTGTTCGATGACCAGCCCGCTCCAGGCGCCGATGCGCTAGGACGGGCCCGCGACGCGCTGGTGCGATTGAAATACTTCCGTCGCTTCGAGGAAGAAGCCGACGCGGCGCTCGATTCCTGAAGTCACACCCCACAGGTTCAACCCCTCCGATGGCGCTCTTCCAGATCTTCGACCCCTCCGCGCGGCCCACGCCGATCGGCATCGACCTCGGCACCACCCACTCGCTGGTGGCCTACACCGTCGATGGACGACCGGAGTGCGTGCTCGACTGCGACATGAGCCCGCTGCTCCCCAGCGTGGTGCACTACCTCGAGCACGGCGGGGTGATGGTGGGCAACGCGGGCAGGGAGAAGGCCGCCCTCCACCCCAGGGAGACCCTGGTCTCGGTGAAGCGCTTCATGGGCCGAGGGGCCGACGACGCCGAGACCCGGCGCATGGGGCCGTACGACTTCGCCATGCCCGAGGCGGGGCAGTCGAACACCGTGCGCTTCAAGGTGCACGGCCGAACGCTGACGCCGGTGGAGGTGTCCGCGGAGATCCTCCGGGTGCTGCGCACCAACGCGGAGGAGAAGCTGCGCACCATCGGCGGCGCGGTGATCACCGTCCCGGCGTACTTCGACGAGGCCCAGCGGCAGGCCACCAAGGACGCCGCGAAGCTCGCGGGCCTGGAGGTGCTTCGGCTGCTCAACGAGCCCACCGCGGCGGCGCTCGCCTACGGGCTCGACAAGGGTCGCACCCGAGGCACCTTCGCCGTCTACGACCTCGGCGGCGGAACCTTCGACGTCACCATCCTCTCCCTCGACGACGGGGTCTTCCAGGTGCGCTCCACCGGCGGCGACGCGCAGCTCGGCGGCGACGACATGGACCGCGCCTTCGCCGAGTGGGTCTTCCGGCACATGGGCGTCGACCCCGCGACCGCCTCGCCGGAGCTGGTGCGCGCCGCCCTCGACGCGGCCCGGCTCGCCAAGCACGAGCTCACCGAGCGGTCCAACACCGTGATCGCCGTGACCGCGGGGGAGACCACCTTCGAGCGCTCGGTGCGCCGCACGGAGTTCGAGGACATCGTGAGGCCGGTGATCGAGCGCACGACGCCCGCCGTGAAGCGCGCCCTTCGCGACGCCGGGCTGCGACCGGAGGAGGTCGACGGGGTCATCCTGGTGGGCGGCAGCACGCGCGTCCCCGCGGTGCGCGAGCACGTGAAGAAGCTCTTCGGCCAGGAGCCCCTCTCGGACATCGACCCCGACCAGGTGGTGGCCTTCGGGGCGGCGATCCAGGCCAACCTGCTGGCGGGCGACGGGGCGCAGGAGGACGCGCTCATCCTCGACGTGATCCCGCTCTCGCTGGGCATCGAGACCATGGGCGGCGTGGCGGAGAAGATACTCCCCCGCAACACCACCATCCCCGCGGGGAGGGCGCAGCAGTTCACCACCTACGCCGACGGGCAGACGGGCTTCGAGCTGCACGTGGTGCAGGGAGAGCGCGAGCTTGCGGCGGACAACCGCTCGCTGGCGAAGTTTACCCTCAAGGGTATTCCGCCGATGCCCGCCGGGGCGGCGAAGCTGGAGGTGACCTTCCGCGTCGACGCCGACGGGATGCTCACGGTGACCGCGAGGGAGCTCAACACGGGCATCGAGCAGCGCATCGAGGTGACGCCGTCCTTCGGGCTGAGCGGCGACGACGTCGAGCGGATGCTGCTGGAGTCCTACGAGCACGCGGAGTCCGACCTCGCGGCGCGGCAGCTGAGGGAGCGGATCATCGAGGGCGAGCGGGTGATCGCGGCCACCGAGGCGGCGCTCAAGGTGGACGGCGACCTGCTGGACGAGGACGAGCGCGCGGAGCTCGACGGCGCCCTGAAGGCGCTGAGGGACGCCATCGCGGGGCAGGACGGCAAGAAGATCCACCATCGCACCGAGGGGCTCGACCGGGCGACGCATCCGCTGGCCGAGCGGCGGATGGACCGGGCGGTGCAGCAGGCGATGAAGGGCCGCGCGGTGGCGGAGATCGAGGACACGGTGAAGGACCGCCCGGAGCACCCGCACCTCGCGGCCTCGTATGCGGCGGACGAAGCGTCCGACAAGGAGACCTGAGGCGATGGCGACGGTGCGCTTTCTCAACACGGACGACGGCGAGGTGGAGGTCGAGGTCCCGCTCGGGACCTCGCTGCTCGAGGCGGCTCAGAAGGCCCACGCCCCGGAGGGATCGGCCTGCGGCGGGGTGTGCGCCTGCTCGACGTGCCACGTGCACGTGAAGAAGGGCCTCAACCTGCTCTCGGAGATGGAGGACGAGGAGAACGACATCCTCGACAAGGCCTTCGACGTCGAGGCGGTCTCGCGCCTGGGCTGCCAGGCGAAGGTCGAGCGCGAGGGCGTGCTCGAGGTCGTCATCACCCGGGAGAGCTACGAGACCTGGTACAACGAGCACCCGAAGGAGCGGCACGCCCGCGACGAGCGCATCAAGCTGACGGGCTCTCCGCGCACCAGGCCCTGATCCTCCGCGATCGCTCGTGCGCTGGGTCATCCTCTCGCTCTTCGCGCTGACCTACGCGGGCATCAGCGCCCGCCGGGTGTCTCTGCTCCCCATCGGCCGCCCGGCGCTGGCGCTGGTGGGCGCCACGGCGCTGGTCATCGCCGGCCACTTCGCCGGGCCCCACGGCCTCTCGCCCGACGCCGCGCTCCACGCCGTGGAGCCCAACACCATCGCCCTGCTGGTGGCGATGATGATCGTCTCCTCGGCCATGGGCGAGGCGGGCTTCTTCGACCGCGCCACCGAGATGCTCGCGGCGAGGGTGCGCTCCCCCGCGGCGCTGCTCTACGCGGTGACCTTCGGCGCGGGGCTGCTCTCGGCGGTGCTGGTCAACGACGCGGTGTGCGTGCTGGCCACGCCGCTGGTGGTGCGCCTCGCCCGCAGGACGGGCGCCGCCGTGCGGCCGCTGCTCTTCGCGGTGGCCATGGGGTCCAACGCGGGCAGCGCCCTCACCCTCGGCGGCAACCCCCAGAACATGCTGGTCGCGAGGCTCTCGGGGCTCAGCTACCGGGGATACCTCGCGCACTCGGCGCTGCCCACGCTGGCCGCGCTGACGGTGACCGCGGGGCTGCTCCACGGGCTCTACCGCGGGCGCCTGAGCGAAGAGGGCCCGAGGGAGCCCAAGGGTCTCGCGGCGCAAGGCGACGCTCGGATGCTGCCCTGGACGCTGCTGGCCGTGGGGGTGGTGATCGCGGCCAACCTCGCGGGCGCGCCGCTCGCGTGGAGCGCGCTGGCGGGCGCGTCGCTCGCGCTCATCGCCTCGAGGGAGAAGGCCCACCAGGTGCTCGCCCAGGTCGAGTGGAGCGTACCCCTCTTCTTCGCGGGGCTGTTCATCTCGGTGGCGGCGCTGCGGCAGACGGGCCTCCCCGCCGACGCGCTCCGGGTGCTGGGGCCGACGACCGGAGCCCACGCCGACCTGCTGCTGGTGCCGGTGATCTCCCTCGGGTCTCAGGTGGTGAGCAACGTCCCGCTCATCCTTCTGCTCGAGCCCTGGATCAGGACCTTCCCGGACCCCGAGCACGCCTGGACGGTGACCGCGCTGGTGTCGACGCTGGCGGGCAACCTGACGCTGCTGGGCTCCGTGGCCAACGTGATCGTCTTCGAGCAGGCGAAGACCCGGGTGGGCTTCGTCGAGTATCTCAGGGTGGGCGTCCCGGTGACGCTGCTCTCCACGGGGCTGGCGCTGGGGCTGCTGAAACTGCTGGGCTGACGCAAGCCCAACCGGGCGCCGCGGCGGGATAGAGTCGGCGCCCCCATGCGAGTCCACCACATCGATTGCGCGACCATGTGCCCGCTCTCCCGCCGTCTCATCAACGGCGACGGGGGCTACTTCGAGCCCGCCCGGCTCGTCGCTCACTGCCTGCTCGTCGAGACCGACGGGCACGGGCTCATCCTGGTCGACACGGGCGTCGGCAGCGCCGACGTGCTCGACCCGAAGGGCCGCCTCGGCGCCGCCTTCGTGGCAGCCGTGGGCATGGGCAGGACCCCGATCAAGACCGCCGCCCAGCACGTCGCCGCGCTCGGATATGCCTTGAAGGACGTCCGGCACATCCTGGTGACGCACCTCGACCTCGACCACGCGGGAGGCCTCGGCGACTTCCCCGAGGCCGCGGTGCACGTCCACCAGCGGGAGCACGACGCGGCGTACTCGCCCTCCTGGCGAGAGCGGGAGCGCTACCGCGCCTGCCACTGGGCGCACGGCCCAAGGTGGGCGCCCTATGAGAGCACGGGGGAGCCCTGGATGGGCTTCGCCGCGGTGCGCGACCTCCCCGGGCTGCCGCCGGAGGTGCTGGCGGTCCCGATGCCGGGGCACACCCGCGGGCACGCGTGCATCGCCGTGAAGTCGGGCGCCGAGTGGCTGCTCCACGCGGGCGACGCCTTCTTCCACCGCAGCGCCGTCGAGCCCGGCTCCGACCCGATGCCCTCGGGCCTCCGCGCCTTCGAGGGCCTCATCGCCATCGACCGCTCGGCCGTGCACAACAACCACGCCCGGCTGCGCGACCTCGCCCGAGACCACGGCGGCGAGGTGCGGGTCTTCTGCGCCCACGACCCGGTGCAGTTCGACCGCATGGCCGGCTGAGATATCCAATGAACATCCGCGCTGATATCGATTGAAGCTCTCTTCCGATATGTCGCCCCCGTGGGCCGACGCGGCACCTGCCCCCACATCACCGCCCACCGTCTTTTCCGCGCTTCTCGCGCTCACCAGCGCTAGCTCGGCACCTATATACCTACAAGGTGATTGTTCATTGGCGCCATTGACGACCATCAACGATGGAGTTGTCATCGACACATGGATGAGCGCCACTCCGATGTGCCGACGGCCCGAGCCAGCCTCCACCCGCTCCCAGTGCGGCGCTCGGTGATCCCCATGCCCTCGGACGCCGTCGAGCGGCGCTCGGTGGCGCCCTCCCCCGCGCACCAGGCCCGGCGGCACTTCGCCGCCTTCGGGCTGCTGCTCGCGAGCGGCGCCGCCCTCGGCTTCCACGCCTCGCTCTCCGACGCCGACGAGCCCTCCGGCCCGGCCTTCACCTCCCACCCCGTGCGCCCGTCCCGGCGCGCCCCGGTCGCCCCGGCGAGCGCTCCCGTGGTCGAGCCCGTCGAGGCCGCCGCGGCGGTCGAGCCCGTCGAGGAGGCGCCGCTCACCGTGCGACGCCGGCACCACCGCCCGCACCGCTCGATGCTGGCCTCCTCCGAGCGCTCGGCCTACACGCTCATCATCCTGCCCTGACCGCACGCTTGTTCCGTTCCACAAGGGAACTGAAGAGTTGAGACGGTCGCGGCCTCCGTTCGCCGTGAGAGAAGAACTGCAAGGGCGCAAGAGTCGCAGGGGGGCTTTGCCTCTCGAATGCTTTTGAACGCCGATTCGGTGGGCAACGCAACGATCGCGGAGGCCGCGGATGGGTTGCCCCGCGGATCGGGGCCGCTGGATTCGGGAGGCATCGCGGCCGTGATCCTTGAGTCGGTGGGGTCCGCGCGGCGTGCGAGATCGGTGTCGGCAGGGGCGCTCTTGGAGGAGGCCATCGCGCGCAAGTTGCCGTGAGCGGGGTCGTTGGTCGCGGTCGCCGATCGGTGCCATGGTGCGCGTGATGGTCGCGATGCGGGAGGCGGTGGGGGTTCTCGCGACGCTGACGGCGCTCGCAGCGTGCAGCGGGACCGCCGTGCGCGAAGCCGAGGACGCGGGTAGCGCGGACGTCGCGCGGGTCTGCGCGCCCGCCTCGGATGAGCCGTATCACTCGGGCGTCTGCGATGGTCAGGGGCAAGCCGCGTGTGTGCGGTGGGCGCAGGCCTCCGCGGGAAACAACCCTGACGCAACGGCACTGTGCGTCCCGAGGACCGAGATCTGCCTGCGGGCCGACCGGTGCGACTACGCGTCGTGCCGCTGCGGGGACGAACCGGCGTGCGGGGCGAACCAGGCGTGCGTGGTCGCTGGGGCGACGGCGCGCTGCGTGTGCACGCAGTAGAGAGCGAGGCGCCCCGTCAGGTAGACGACGGCGCGGGCTCCGGGAGGCAGTTGCGAGTTGATCCTCGAATGGTCGGGCGGTGGGCAACCCGCGGGGGGACGCTCGCGTTCTTCGCCGCGTCGCCCCATCTAGAGCGTTCGTCCAACGGACTTGGTACGCGGCCGTCGGCCCCCTCACCGCGCTGCCGCGCGCCCTCACCCCCGCGGAGCGGGGGCAAGGGCTCGATCGACTGAGAGGGAACGATGAACCGGGCC